>Ga0180220_1000002_pt1:0-1177500 | contig 1182975 bp, 1125 predicted proteins | sample eDN5th37CBELigBY_FD_151335 | JGI IMG/M metagenome (GOLD analysis project Ga0180220, IMG submission 151335) | Enriched backyard soil microbial communities from Emeryville, California, USA - eDNA 5th pass 37_C BE-Lig BY (version 2) (version 2) | ecosystem: Environmental > Terrestrial...
CGCCGCCGAAACGCTCCGCGCCGATCTTCGTCAGCGCCGCCGTCAGCGTCGTCTTGCCGTGGTCAACGTGACCGATCGTGCCCACGTTCACGTGGGGCTTGGTGCGCTCGAACTTACCCTTTGCCATGGCTGCTGTCTCGCTGGACGTTGTGTGTGGTGCTCACGAATGGAATCGAACCATCGACCTCCTCCTTACCAAGGAGGTGCTCTACCGACTGAGCTACGTGAGCGTGGAACCTGGTTGTCTTGTCACTGGGTGGTGGCCGACCGCGTGGAGCGCAATGGAGCGGGAGACGGGAATCGAACCCGCACCATCAGCTTGGAAGGCTGAGGTTCTACCATTGAACTACTCCCGCGACGGGCACCGCTGAAGCTTGCTGGACACTGCTCGAACTTGGTGGAGGGAGGTGGATTCGAACCACCGAAGGCGTAAGCCAGCAGATTTACAGTCTGCCCCCGTTGGCCGCTTGGGTATCCCTCCGGTCGTCCGTGCCGTGATCCGGTGAAAACAGCCCGCGATTTTGACCCGTACAGCGCGTGCTGTCAACGCATCCGGCGTCCCGGGACGCCCGTTCAGACGTTGAAGCGGAAGTGCAGCACGTCGCCCTCGCGGACCCGGTACTCCTTGCCCTCCAGGCGCAGGCGGCCGGCCTCTCGGGCCCCGGCCTCGCCGCGGTACTTCACGAAGTCCTCGTAGCCGATGGTCTCGGCGCGGATGAAGCCCTTCTCGAAATCCGTATGGATGACGGCGGCGGCCTGCGGGGCGGTCGCGCCGGCCTTCACGGTCCAGGCCCGGACCTCCTTCACGCCGGCGGTGAAGTAGGTCTGCAGGCCCAGCAGGGCGTAGGCGGCGCGGATCACCCGGTTCAGGCCGGGCTCGTCCAGGCCCAGGTCGGCCAGGAACTCGTCGCGGTCGGCCTCCTCGAGCTGGCTGAGCTCCTCCTCGATCGCGGCCGAGACCGGCACCACCTCGGCGCCTTCGGTCTCGGCCCGGGCGCGCACCGCATCCAGGTGCGGATTGCCCTCGAAGCCGTCCTCGAGCACGTTGGCCACGTACATCACCGGCTTCAGGGTCAGCAGGAACAGCTCGCGGACCAGCGCCTGCTCCTCCTCGTCCAGGGCCACGGTGCGCGCGGCCCGGCCCTCGTCCAGCGCCGCGCGCAACCGCTGCAGGACCTCGATCCGGGCCTTCGCGTCCTTGTCGCCGCTCTTGGCCACCCGCTCGTAGCGGGCGATGGCCTTGTCCACCGATTCCAGGTCGGCAAGCGCCAGCTCGGTGTCGATGGTCTCGATGTCGGCGATCGGATCCACCCGGTTGGACACGTGGATCACGTCCGGGTGCTCGAAGCAGCGGACCACGTGGCAGATCGCGTCCACCTCGCGGATGTGGGCCAGGAACTTGTTGCCCAGGCCCTCGCCGCTGGCGGCGCCCGCGACCAGCCCGGCGATGTCCACGAACTCGACCGCGGTCGGCACCACCCGCTCCGGCTTCACGATGTCCGCCAGCGCGTTCAGGCGCGGATCCGGCACCGGCACCACGCCCACGTTGGGCTCGATGGTGCAGAACGGGAAGTTGGCCGCGGCGATGCCCGCCTTGGTCAGCGCGTTGAACAGGGTCGACTTGCCGACGTTCGGCAGGCCGACGATGCCGCATTTGATGCCCATTACTGTCTGTCCGTGTGGAGGCGCTTCATGGCCTCGTTGAAGTCGCCGGCGACGGCCAGCGGCAGGACGTCGAGCGCGTCGTCGACGGCGCGCAGGATCGCGGCCTCGTCGTCGCGGTTCGGGCGCCCCAGCACCCAGGGGGTGACCCGGTCCTTGTGGCCCGGGTGGCCGATGCCGATGCGCAGGCGGTGGAAGCGGCCGTGGCCGAGCAGGCGCATGGTGTCGCGCAGGCCGTTCTGGCCGCCGTGGCCGCCATCGAACTTGAGCCGCGCGGTGCCGGGCGGCAGGTCGAGCTCGTCGTGCGCCAGCAGCGCCTCCTCCGGCTCGATCTTCCAGAAGCGCAGCGCCGCCAGCACCGACTTGCCCGACAGGTTCATGTAGGTGGCCGGCTTCAGCAGCCGCACCTGCTGTCCGCCGAGCTGCACCTGGCAGGCCTCGCCGAACAGTTTCGATTCCACGCCGAAGCGCGCGCCCTCGCGCTGCGCCAGGGCGTCAACAAACCAGAACCCGGCGTTGTGCCGGGTCCCGAGGTGTTCCGGACCGGGATTGCCCAGCCCGACGATGAGTCGCAGTCCTGCCATCTCGAAGGCATGCCGGCCCGCCGCCATGGGCGGGCCGGCACGCGGCGATCACTCGCCCTTGGCCTCGCCTTCGGCCTCGCCCTCGCCGGCGGCGGGAGCAGCGGCGGCGGCATCGGTCGCGCCCTCGGCGGCCTCGTCGGTGGTCTCCTCGGCCTCGACCCGCGCCATGCGGGCGGCGACCACGGCGACGTCGTGGTCCGGGCCCAGCTTCAGCTGCGGCAGTTCCACGCCCTGGGGCAGCTTCAGCTGCGACAGGTGGATGGTGTCGCCCGGCTTCAGGTCGGCCAGGTCCACCTCGATGTTGCCCGGCAGGTCCTTCGGCAGGCAGCTCACTTCGACCTGGGTCAGCTCGTGCATGATCACCACGCCCGCGGTCTTGCCCGCCGGCGAGGTCTCGCCGTTGACGAAGCGCAGCGGCACCGAGGTGCGCAGCTGCTCGTTGGCGTCCACGCGCTGGAAGTCGATGTGCATGATCAGCTGCTTGAACGGGTGGCGCTGGAGGTCGCGCAGCAGCACGTTCTCGACCTTGCCGTCGATGTCCAGGCCGAGGATCGACGAGTAGAACCACTCGTTCTGGCTCGCGACCCAGGTCTTCTCGTGGTCGAGCTGGATGTTCACGGGGGCGGACTTGCCGCCGTAGACGACGGCAGGCACCTGGCCCGCACGACGCAGGCGGCGGCTCGCACCTTTCCCCTCGTCCTTGCGGCCGGTGGCCTGGATGGTGTTCTGGTTTGCCATTTCAATTGCTCACTTTGCTTGCGTTGGCCGCCTTGCGGCGGTGATGCGGCCCACCCGCGACCAGGCGGGCCATGTGTGTCAGTCCACGTACAGCGAACTGACGGATTCCCCGAAGGCGATCCTGCGGATCGTCTCGGCCAGCAGTTCCGCCACGCTGAGCTGGCGGATCTTGCCGCAGGCCTCGGCGGCGGACGACAGCGGGATGGTGTCGGTCACCACCAGCTCGTCCAGCGCGGCCTTCGATACGTTGTCGATCGCGGCGCCCGAGAGCACCGGATGCGTGCAGTACGCCACCACCCGGGTGGCGCCCTGCGCCTTCAGCGCGGCCGCCGCGGCGCACAGGGTACCGGCGGTATCCACGATGTCGTCCACCAGCACGCAGGTCTTGCCGGCGACGTCGCCGATGATGTTCATCACCGTGGCGACGTTCGCCTTGGGACGGCGCTTGTCGATGATCGCCAGGTCGGCGTCGTCGAGGCGCTTGGCGATGGCGCGGGCGCGGACCACGCCGCCCACGTCCGGCGACACCACCACCATGTCCCTGGTGCCGTAGTGCCGCCAGATGTCGGCCAGCAGCAGCGGCGAGGAGTACACGTTGTCGACCGGGATGTCGAAGAAGCCCTGGATCTGCTCGGCGTGCAGGTCCACCGTCAGCACCCGGTCGGTGTGCACGGTCGAGAACATCTGCGCCGCCACCTTGGCCGTGATCGGCACCCGCGCCGAGCGCGGGCGGCGGTCCTGCCTGGCGTAGCCGAAGTACGGCACCACCGCGGTGACGCTGGCCACCGATGCGCGCTTGAGCGCGTCGATCAGCACCAGCAGCTCGACCAGGTTCTCCGCGCTCGGCGCGCAGGTCGGCTGGATCACGAACACGTCCTGGCCGCGGACGTTCTCCTCGATCTCGACCTGCACCTCGCCGTCGGAGAAGCGCCCGACCAGCGCCTTGCCGGGACGCACGCCGAGCTCCCTGCACACCGCCTGTGCCAGCGGACGGTTGGCGTTGCCAGCGAAAACCAGCAAGTTCCTGTCGTCCTGCACCGTCATCTCGTCCCGCGCTCCGAATTCGTGTTGCAGGGTCGTGGTTGGCAGGGGCGGCAGGATTCGAACCTGCGAATGCCAGGATCAAAACCTGGTGCCTTAGGCCTCTTGGCGACGCCCCTGCAGGCGGTACGCATCCAGCGCAACGTGCAACGGCGACCGCGTCGCTCCCTCCGCGATCCACGCCTGCAATCCCGCCGGCGCGAGCCCCTGCAACGATTCCCGTTGCACCTGGGACAGCGCAGCCTGCGCGGAAGCGCGATCGCCGAACTCGACGAAGCAGCCGCTGCCGGTCCCGGTCAACCGTGGCGTGCCGACCCGCGCCAGCACCTCGAACACGGCCTCCACGGCCGGCTCGCGGCGGCGCAGCACCGGCTCGAACGCATTGCCGAGCGGAGCACCAGAAGCGAAGTCGGCTATTGTCGCGGGCGCGGCATCCCGCGTCAATTCAGGCGCTTGGAACAATTCCGCGGTGGAAACGTGGATCGCGGGGGCGGCCAGCAGGTACCACGCCGGCGGCAGCGTCACGGGGGTGAGCCGCTCACCGACCCCCTCCGCCCAGGCATTGTCGCCGCGCACGAACACCGGCACGTCCGCGCCCAGGCCCAGCCCGAGGGCCGCCAGCCGCTCGATGCCCAGGCCGGTGCCCCAGAGGGCGTCGAGCGCGACCAGGGTGGTCGCAGCGTCGGACGAGCCGCCACCGAAGCCGCCCCCGGCGGGAATGCGCTTTTCGACGAAGATGTCGGCGCCCAAGCGCAAATTGGTCTCTTTTCTCAGCAGATCGGCGGCGCGTACCGCGAGATCCGCGGTCGCATCGATGCCTGCCGGCAGGTCGCCATGGCGCACGATCCTGCCGTCGCCGCGCACCCGCAGCCGCAGCTCGTCGCCCCAGTCCAGGATCCGGAACACCGTCTGCAGCAGGTGGTAGCCGTCCTCGCGCCGGCCCGGGATGCGCAGGAACAGGTTCAGCTTGGCCGGCGCCGGCCAGTGGGACCACGCCTCGCCGCCGGCGCTCATGGCGCCGGCAGCGTCCAGGCGTCCACCACCAGGCGGACGCGGGCCTCGCCGCGCTCGGCCTCGATCCGCCCCGGGAGTTCGGTGCCCAGGCCAGGTTGCGGGGTCCAGTTCCCGAATTCCAGGCGCCAGCCATCCTGCTGCATGCGGGCCAGCCGGCCGTCGGCCCCGAATTCCAGGGTGGCCGGCCCCGCGGCCGGATCGCGCGCGCCGCGCACCCAGGACGCCAGCGAGCCGACCGGAATCTCCCAGCCGGTGGCCGCGCGCAGCAGCAGGGAAGCGTCGGGCCCGACCCGGGTGCCGCCTTCCAGCCCCTCCAGCCGCGCCCCCCCGGGCCCGGTTTCCAGGCGCCAGCTCTGGCGGGTGATCGGCGCCGCCAGCGCGACCTCGCTCCAGACGTCGCGCTGGCGCCAGTCGATGCGGCCGCTGCCGCCGCGGCCGTCGTTGGTCAGCGCGATGCGACCGGACAGCGCCCAGTCCGCCACGCCCGCCAGCACCCGCTCGCGCGCGGCCTGGTGCTGCAGCGCGGCCGCGTGTTGTTCCGGCGGCAACTCGGCCACGGGAAGCGTGGTGGCGCAACCGGCCAGCAACGACAGGCAGGCGACGATGCCGGCGAGGCGCAGGGTCATGGCGTGTCCTCCACCGGAAGCGCGCCGGTGCGTTCGAGCGCGCGCCGAAGCGCGCGGTTGTCGGGATCCAGCTCCAGGGCTTCGCGGAAATAGCGCCGGGCCTCCTCGCGCTCGCCCCCGGTCCACAGCACCTCGGCCACGTGCGCGGCGATCTCCGCGTCCTTTTGCAGCGAGTACGCGCGCCGCAATTGCACCAAAGCCTCGTCGTGGCGCCCCAGCCGGTACAGGACCCAGCCGTAGCTGTCGATGATCGCCGGGTTGTCCGGCTCGGCCACGCGCGCGCGGTCGATCAGCTCCAGCGCCTCCCGGTAACGCGTGGTGCGGTCCGCCAGGGTGTAGCCGAGGGCGTTCAGGGTGGCGACGTTGTCCGGCTCGGCCACCAGGATGCGGCGGAAGTCGGCTTCCGCGCGCGCGATGTCGTCGCGGCGCTCCCAGGCCAGCGCGCGCGCGTACAGCAGCGCCGGATCGTCCGGGAACGCGGCCAGGCCCCGGGCAAGGGCATCGAGTTCGCCGGTGCCGTCGCCGCTTGCCTGCCGCAGCTCCGCCTCCAGCAGCCAGGCGTCGCGGCGCACGCCGTCGGGCGCATCCGGGTCCGACTGCAGCGCCCGCAGCGCCGCGAAGGCCTCGTCCGGGCGACCGAGTTCCTGCAGCACGCTGGCGGTGCGCAGGCGCGCCGGCCACCGCTCCGTGCCGCCCGGGACGCTGCGGTACCAGCGCAACGCATCCTCGTGGCGCTCCAGGAATTCGGCGACCTGGCCCAACAGCAGGCGCCGGTCCGGGTCGGGGTGCGACGCCGGGCCCTGCTGCAGTTCCTGGTACAGCGCGGTGAGGCCATCGCGGTCACCGGCCTGGGCGAGCAGCGACGCGCGCAGGCGATGGGTGCGCTCGTCCTGCGGGCCGCGCGCGAGCACTGCCGCCGCCCTGGTGAAGTCGCCGAGCGCCTCGTAGCCGGCGGCGATCGCCAGGCGCAGTTCTTCGTCGGTACCGGCACGCGGCTCCAGCCGCGCCAGGATTTCGCGCGCGCCGGCCGCGTCGCCGCTCTCGCGCAGCTGGCTCGCGTGCAGCAGCGCCACGCGCGGCTCGTCGGGGAAGCGGGCGATGACCGCCTCGACGATGCGTTCCGCCAGGGCCTGCCGGTCCAGGCGCTGCGCGAGGCCGCCGAATGCCAGCCACGCCTGCAGGCGGTCCGGGATCCATCCGCCCTCGACGGCTTCGCCCAGCAGGCGCGAGGCCAGGTCCGGATCCTTGCCGCCCCCGCCGAGGGCCGCCAGCGCGTACCGCCAGGCGCCGGGGTCGGGATCGCGCAGCAGCGACTGCAGGCCGCGCCGCGCCGCCGCCAGGTCCTGGTCGCGCAACGCCAGGGTGAGTTCCGCGGCCCGCAGCGCGAGCGCTCCCGGGTCGCCCGCGCGCCACAGCCGCAATGCCTGGCGCGCGGTCTCGTCTTCGTCCGCGAGCAGTGCGATGCGCGCGGCCCGTTCGGCCAGGGCGGCATCCCCGCCCACGGCGCGCGCGGCCTCGAGGTACCAGCGCGCGGCATCGTCGAGCTTGCCCGACTGCAACGCGAACTCGCCCGCCAGCGTGGCTTCGATCGCGCCGGCCGGGGCGTTGTCGCGCGCCGCGACCGGCGCGGCGACGCAGGCCGCCACGCAGAACAACGCGCCGGCGAGGCGCGCGCGGGTGCGCATGCTGGAGGGAGGCTGGCTGGCTGGGCCGGTGGTCGCGGGCATCGAAAGCGGCCGGGCCGTAAAATGGCGGCCCTCGGTGCCCTGGAAGCTTAACGCACGCCTTCGCGCCGGCCGTCCACGCCGCCTGCATCCCAGCCATGACCCTCCTCGCCATCGGCATCAACCACCAGACCGCGCCCGTCGAGTTGCGCGAGCGGGTGGCGTTCGCCGAGCACACGCTCCCCAACGCGCTGGCTGCCCTGCGCGGTCAGCCGGGCGTGCGCGAGGTGGTGCTGCTGTCCACCTGCAACCGGACCGAGCTGTACGCCGCCACCGAAGGCGACGGCAAGGCACTCGACGCTTGGCTGGCCTCGCACCCGGCCGACGACCCGGCGGTACGCCACGACCTGGGTTCCTACCTGTACCGGCACGAGGGACCCGCGGCCGTCAGGCACCTGTTCCGGGTCGCGACCGGGCTCGACTCGCTGGTGCTCGGCGAGCCGCAGATCCTTGGCCAGGTGAAGCAGGCCTGGGCCACGGCGCGCGGCGCCGGCACCCTCGGGGGCCAGCTCGACCGGTTGTTCCAGCAGGCCTTCGTGACCGCCAAGCGCGCACGCACGGACACCCGGATCGGCGCCAACCCGGTGTCGGTCGCCTCCACCGCTGTGCACCTGACCCAGGCTTCGTTCGCACGCCTGCAGGACTCGGTGGCGCTGCTGGTGGGCGCGGGCGAGACGATCGAACTGGTCGCCCGGCACCTGGCGCAGGCGAAGGTGAAGCGGCTGCTGGTCGCCAACCGCACGCTGGCGCACGCGCAGGCACTGGCCAGCCGGCACGGCGGCGTGGCGCTGCCGCTGGACGAACTAGAGCGCCACCTGGCCGAGGCCGACATCGTGTTCTCCGCGACAGCGAGCCGCGAGCCCGTGATCGTGCGCGAGCAGGTCGAGGCCGCGCTGGCACGGCGCCGGCGCCGGCCGATGCTGCTGATGGACCTGGCGGTGCCGCGCGACATCGAGCCCGGCGTGGCCGGCCTGCCCGATGCCTTCCTCTATACGATCGACGACCTCGAGCGCGTGGTCGAGGAGAACCGCGCCAGCCGGCGCGAGGCCGCCGAGGCCGCCGAGGCGATCGTCGAACTGCACGTCTCGCGCTACGTCGAGCAGTCCGCGGCCAGCACCCGGGTGGCGCCGGTGAAACGCCTGCGCGCGCACGGCGAGCAGGCCCGCGACGCGGCGCTGGCCAAGGCGCGCCAGCAGCTCGCCGCCGGGCACGACCCCGACGAAGTGCTGGAACTGCTCGCGCACACCCTGACCAACCGCCTGCTGCACGCGCCCACCGTGGCCCTGCGCCAGGCGGCGCTCGACGGCGACCACGCGCTGGCGCTGGCGAGCGAGAAGCTGTTCCCCGCGGAACCCACCGCCGAACCGGCGACGGACGACGACGCATCGGGCACACTGCCGTCCGATGCAACCTAGCCTGCGCCGCAAACTGGAAGCGCTCGCCGAGCGCCGCGAGGAACTCGAGCGCCTGCTCGCCGACCCCGACGTGATCGGCGACGCCGACCGCTTCCGCGCGCTGTCGCGCGAATTCGCGCAGCTCGAGCCGGTCGCGGTGGCGTTGGCCGCCGAGGCGCGCGCGCGCAGCGACCTCGCCGCGGCCGAGGCGATGCGCAAGGATCCCGAGCTGGCCGAACTCGCCGAGGAAGAGATCGCCACCGCGAGCGAGCGCCTCGCCGAGCTCGAGACCGAACTCATGGCGCAGCTCGTGCCGAAGGACCCGCGCGACGAAGGCAACCTCTACCTCGAAGTGCGCGCCGGCACCGGCGGCGACGAGGCCGCGATCTTCGCCGGCGACCTGTTCCGCATGTACAGCCGCTATGCCGAGCGCCAGGGCTGGCGGGTCGAGGTCGAGTCGGCCAACCCGGGCGAGCACGGCGGCTACAAGGAGATCGTCGCGCGCATCGAGGGGCGCGGTGCCTATTCCCGGCTGAAGTTCGAGTCGGGCACCCACCGCGTGCAGCGCGTGCCGGCAACCGAATCGCAGGGTCGCATCCACACCTCGGCGGCCACCGTCGCGATCATTGCCGAGGACACCAGCGACGTCGCGATCGAGCTCAACCCCGCCGACCTGCGCGTGGACACCTTCCGTTCCTCGGGCGCCGGCGGCCAGCACGTCAACAAGACCGACTCCGCGATCCGCATCACCCACCTGCCCTCCGGCGTGGTGGTCGAATCGCAGACCGAGCGCAGCCAGCACGCCAACCGCGACAAGGCGATGAAGCGGCTCAAGGCGATGCTGGTCGAGGCCGAGATCGAGAAGCGCGCCGCGGCCCAGGCCGCCGACCGCAAGCTGCAGGTGGGCAGCGGCGACCGCAGCCAGCGCATCCGCACCTACAACTACCCGCAGGGCCGGATCACCGACCACCGCGTCGAGGGGCTGACCCTCTACGACCTGCCGGCGGTGCTGGAGGGCAACCTGGACGCGCTGGTCGAACGGCTGGCGCGCGAGCACCAGGCCGACGAACTCGCGCGGCTCGGCCGCGAGTGACTGTTCAGGCGGCGACTTCCGGGCCGCCCGCCTCCGCGATGGCCGCGTCGATCTCGGCGGCGGTGACCGGGCCGAGGAACTGCTTCGCGAGCTTGCCGTCCGGACCGATCAGGTAGGTCACCGGCAGCCCGCGCGGCGCCGGGAAGTCGGCCGGCGGGTCGTACACGTCCACGATCGCGACCGGGTACACCACCGGCCGCTTCTCGAGGAACGCGCGCAGCGCCTCCGGCTCGATCTCCTCGTAGGCCAGGCCGACCACCTCCACGTGCTCGCGCATCGCGTCCAGCGCCGACAGCTCCGGCATCTCCTCCAGGCAGGGGCGGCACCAGGTGGCCCAGTAGTTGACCACCACCCACTTGCCGCGGTGCCCGGCAAGGTCGTAGGTCGTTCCGTCGAGCGTCCGTACCCGCAGCTCGGGTTCGTCCTTCGGCGTGTCCCTGGCAGGCGCGGCCTGCACCGGCTCGGGCGCCGGGGCCGGCTCCGGCGACGGCACCTCCGCCTCGCGCTGGCAGGCGGCCAGCAGCAACAGCAGGCAGGCGGGAAGCAGGATGCGGAACGCGGTCATGTCGGATCCTTTGGCAAGTCGTCGTAGACGTTGGACACGCGGCGACGGAGCAGGTCGCGCAGCGGCAGGCGCAGTTCGTCCAGCTCGGCGATCACCTGCTGGCCGAGCAGGTCGTCGCGGCACGGCAGGTGCGCCTCGGCCACCGGGATGCGCAGTTGGCAGGCCTCGTACAGGTCGGCCATGGTGAGGTCGTCGAGGTCGCGCGAGAGCAGCCACTCGCCGGACTCGGCCCGGGTCACCAGCCCGATCTCGCCGAGCTGGCCGAGGAAGCCCTGGATCAGCTCGTCGGTGAGCGGCGGCTCGAGCCGCTGGATGTCGTCGCTGTGCAGGCCCTTGCCCTGGCGCCTGTATTCGAGGAAGCGCCCGAGCAGCCGCAGCAGGCCGTAGATCTCGAAGCCCTCCGGCAGCCGCATCGCCGCCGGCTGGTAGCGGAACGCGGACATGGAGGCCGCCAGCGACGCGCCGAGCAGGATGGAGACCCAGCCCAGGTAGATCCAGAGCAGGAAGATCGGCACGAACGCGAGCGGCCCGTAGATCTTCTGGTAGGCGCCGAAGCTGCCGATGTAGGCGCCGATGCCCCACTTCACCAGCTCGAACAGCAGCACCGAGAGCACCGCGCCGGCGACCGCGTGGCGCCACTTGATGGTCCGGTGCGGTACCACCCGGAAGATGGTGGCGAAGGCCAGCAGCTCGATCGCCATCGGCGCGATGCGCAGGATCGCGTCCTCCAGCAACCGCCCCGGCACGGTACTGAACACCGACAGCGCGAAGAACTGGGTGGACAGCGCCAGGCTGGCCGCCGCGACCAGCGTGCCCAGGGTGAGCACGGTCCAATAGACCAGGATGCGGCCCAGCTTCGGGCGCGCGGTCCTGACCCGCCAGATGCGGTTGAAGGCACCCTCGATGCCGTTCAGCGTGATCATCAGCGACAGCACCAGCGCGATCACGCCGGCGGTGGTCAGCTTGCCGATGTTGGCCGTGAACACGTCGACGTACTGGCTGATCTGGCGCGCCGCGCTGGGCACGAAGTGGGTGAACACGTAGCCGGTGAGGGTGTCGCTCCAGTCCTCGAACGCCGGGAACGCCGACAGGATCCCGAACACCACCATGGACAGCGGCACCAGCGCGAACACGGTGGTGTAGGCGAGCGCGCCGGCGGCCTCGAACAGGCGGTCGTCGAGGAATCGCCGCCACAGGAACAGGAAGAACGAGCGCACGCGTGCACGATCGCGCACGTGCTCGCTCCAGCGGTAGATCGAGTCGAGCGGCTCCATCGGCCGAAGGGTACCCGATGCCCGGTCCACGGTAAGCTTGCGTGCCTCCCGCAGCGCGACCGCCATGCCCGAGATCCTGGTCCTCTACTACAGCCGCGGCGGCTCGGTCGCCCGGCTCGCGCGCCACGTCGCGCGCGGCGTCGGCGAAGTGGACGGCATGGCCGCGCGCCTGCGCACCGTGCCGCCGGTGGCCGCCGCCACCACCGAGGCCGCGCCGCCCGTCCCCGACGAGGGAGCGCCCTACGTCGGGCGCGAGGACCTGGCCGAGTGCGCCGGGCTGCTGCTCGGCAGCCCGACCCGCTTCGGCAACATGGCCGCGCCGCTCAAGCACTTCATCGACGGGCTCGGCGCCGAATGGGCCAGCGGCACCCTGGTCGGCAAGCCCGCGGCCGTGTTCACCTCCACCAGCACCATGCACGGCGGCCAGGAGTCGACGCTGCTGACGATGATGCTGCCCTTGCTGCACCACGGCTGCGTGATCGCCGGCATCCCTTTCACGGAACCGGGGCTCAACACCACGCGTAGCGGCGGCACCCCCTACGGCGCCAGCCATGTCGCCGGCCTGCGCGACGACCCGGAGACCACCGACGAGGAGGCGAAGCTGGCACGCGCGCTCGGGCGCCGGGTCGCTGAACTGGCGGCGAGGCTGGGCTCGTGACACCGGCACGCCGGATCGTGCGGCTCGCGCTGATCGCCCTGGTGGTGCTGTTCGCGAGCTGGTTCGGCATCGAGGGCGACCGGGTGGCGCTGCTGGTGTTCGCGCTGCCGCCCCTGCTGCTGGCGTGGTGGCTGCCGCGCGCGCCGGCGCTGGCCGGCTTCTGGGCCGGCGTGCTGGCGCTGGCCTGGTTCTCGCACGGGATCATGGTGGCCTGGTCGCGGCCGGCGGAACGCTGGCCCGCGCTGGCCGAGGTCGCGCTGGCGCTGGTGGTGGTGCTCGCCGCCAGCGTGCCGGGGCTCCGCGCCCGTTTCGCCCGCGGCGGGAAGCCCGGGCGCGTACCATAGGCGGCATGCAGGAACTGCTCATCGTCACCACCGGCGGCACCATCGACAAGGTCTACTTCGACGACAAGTCGGACTACCAGGTCGGGGAACCGCAGATCGGCCGGATCCTCGAGGAGCTCGGGGTCGCGTTCCGCTTCCGGGTGATCCCGGTGCTGCGCAAGGACTCGCTGCACATCGACGACGCCGACCGCGAGCTGGTGCGCGCCACCATCGCCGCGCAGGACGCGCGCCACGTGCTGGTGACCCACGGCACCGACAGCATGGTCGAGACCGCGAAGGTGCTGTCCAGCCTTCCCGACCGCACCATCGTGCTGACCGGTGCACTCAACCCCGCGCGCTTCCGCGGCTCCGACGCCGAGTTCAACATCGGCACCGCGGTCGGCGCGGTGCAATCGCTGCCCGCGGGCGTGTACATCGCCATGAACGGTCGCATCTGGGACCCGGCGAAGGTGCGCAAGAACGTGGAGGCGAACCGGTTCGAGGCGGCCGGCTGAGATGCCCGCGCCACGGCTGAAGCGGGTCTACGACGCGCCGGCCGACGACGACGGGCTGCGCGTGCTGGTGGACCGGCTGTGGCCGCGCGGGCTGTCGAAGGACAAGGCGAAGGTCGACCTGTGGCTAAAGGACGTCGCCCCGAGCGACGCGCTGCGCCGCGAATTCCATGCGCGCCCGGAGCGCTGGGAGGCCTTCCGCGGGGCCTATCGCGACGAGCTCGAAGGCAACCCGGCGCTCGACGAACTGCGCGAACTGGCGGCGAAGCAGCGGGTGACGCTGCTGTTCGGCGCCCGCGACGAAACCCGCAACAACGCGGTGGTGCTGAAGGACCTGCTCTAGCGCCGGGGGCGCTCAGAACATCCCCGTCTCCAGGCGCGCGGCGTCGGACATCATCGACTGGTTCCATGGCGGATCGAACACCAGTTCGACGTCGGTCTCGGCCACGGTCGGGATCATCTCCAGCTTGCTGCGTACGTCGTCCACCAGGATGTCGCCCATGCCGCAACCCGGCGCGGTCAGGGTCATGCGCACGGTGACCACGCGCTGGCCGTCGTCGCGGTGGTCCACGCTGGCCTCGTAGACCAGGCCGAGGTCGACGATGTTGATCGGGATCTCCGGGTCGAAGCAGGTACGAAGCTGCTTCCAGACCAGCTGCTCCACGTCCTCGTCGCCGGCGTCCTCGGGCAGCTCGAGCGGCTCCGCGGGCTCCTTGCCGATCGCGTCCGCGTCCTGGCCCGCGATCCGGAACAAGTTGCCCTCCACGAACACCGTGAAGCTGCCGCCGAGCGCCTGGGTGATGTAGCCGACCGAGCCCGCGGGCAGGGTCACCTTCTCGCCTTGCGGCACCAGCACGGCGGGGCAATCGCGCTCGAAGCGCACCGGTTCGCTGCTGCGTGAGTACATGTCGCCTATTCTACGCGCCATGGACTCCCCCGCCGCGCGCCATGCGCGCCCTTCGCGCTGGCTCGCGCCGGCCCTGCTCGCCCTCGGCTGCGCCGGTTGCGCCGCCGCGTGGATCCTCCTCGGCGTGGCCAGCGGCCGCCAGTGCAGCTGGATGGCGGTCGTGGCGGGGATCGACGCCGCGCTGCTGTTGCGACTCGCCGCCATGCCGCGCGGGCCTGCGCGCATGGTGGTCGCGATGCTCGGCACCGCCGCCACCATCGTGCTCGCGAACTGGGGCATCGCCGCGACCGAGCTCGGCCGCTCGATCGGCGTGCTCCCCTGGGCCTCCGCGATAAAACTCGGACCGGACCACGCCTGGACGGTGCTGTCGCTGGCGAATACGTCCGCGGACCTGGCGTGGCTGGCGGCGGGCGTGGTGCTCGCCGCGGTGCTGTCGCGCTGATCGTCGCCAGCCTGGCTAGTGGCCGCCGTCGAGCGCCTTCAGCTCGCTGACCAGCGCACCGGCCATCTCCGCCCCGTCGCCGTACAGCATGCGGGTGTTGTCGGCGTAGAACAGCGCGTTCTCGATCCCGGCGAAGCCGGTGCCCTTGCCGCGCTTGATCACCACGGTGTTCCTGGATGCGGCCACGTCCAGGATCGGCATGCCGAAGATCGGCGAGGACGGATCGGTCTTCGCCACCGGATTGACCACGTCGTTGGCGCCGATCACCAGCGACACGTCGGTGTTCGGGAACTCGGGGTTGATGTCGTCCATGTCGGCGATCAGGTCGTAGGGAACCCCGGCCTCGGCCAGCAGCACGTTCATGTGCCCGGGCATGCGCCCGGCGACCGGGTGGATCGCGAACCTGACCTTGACCCCGCGCTCGATCAGCCGCTGCGCGAGCTCCCAGATCTTGTGCTGGGCCTGGGCGACCGCCATGCCGTAGCCGGGGACGATCACCACCCGGTCGGCGTAGGCCATCATCGCCGCCACGTCGGCCGCCTCGATCGGCTTCTGGCTGCCGGCGATGCCCTCGCCCGCGGCGGCGCCGCCACCGCCGAAGTTCGAGAACAGCACGTTGCGCAGCGGCCGGTTCATGGCCTTGGCCATCAGCCGGGTGAGCAGCATGCCGGCGGCACCCACCATCATGCCGGCGACCACCAGCGCCTCGTTGCCGAGCACGTAACCCTCGAAGGCCACCGCCAGGCCGGTGAGGGCGTTGTACAGCGAGATCACCACCGGCATGTCGGCGCCGCCGATCGGCAGCGTCATCAGCACGCCCAGCAGCAGCGCCGCGAGGAAGAAGGCGATGATCACCGGCACCCCGAGCTGCCAGGCCACCACCGCGCCGAGCACGACGGTTCCCGCGAACAGCAGCGCGTTGAGGGCCTGCTGCCCCGGGAACACGTAGCGCTTGTCCATGCGTCCGTCGAGCTTGGCCCAGGCGACCACGGACCCGGACAGCGACACCGCGCCGATCAGCGCACCGACCACGCCGAGCACCAACGTCAGCCGTGGCGGAGACGCGCCCGCAAGCGAGAAGCGCAACAGCTCGACCGCGCCGATCGCCGCCGCGGAGCCGCCGCCCATGCCGTTGAACAGCGCCACCATCTGCGGCATGTCGGTGATCGCCACCTTCCGGCCCCAGGCCCAGGTGGAAGCGACGCCCAGCACCAGCGCCAGCAGGATCAGGCCGAGGTTCTGCAGTCCCGGCAGCAGCAGCGTGGCCAGCGTCGCCAGCACCATGCCGGCGCCGGCCCACTGGATGCCGGAGCGCGCGGTGCGCGGCGAGGCCATGCGTTGCAGGCCGAGCAGGAACAGGGTGGCGGCGATGAAATAGCTGGCGCTGGCCAGCCACTGCAGTTGCGCCGCGGTCACGCGCCGTCCCCGGGCTTGCGGCTGGACTTGAACATCTCGAGCATGCGCTCGGTGACCACGTAGCCGCCGGCGGCGTTGCCCGCTCCCAGCAGCACCGCGACGAAGCCGATGGCCTTCTCGAGCGTGGTGTCGGCGTGGCCGAGCACGACCATGGCCCCGACCAGCACGATGCCGTGGATGAAGTTGGAGCCGGACATCAACGGCGTGTGCAGGATCACCGGCACCCGCGAGATGATCACGTGCCCGGCGATCGCCGCGAGCATGAATACGTACAGGGCGACGAAGCCCTGCGCCACCACCGCATCGCCCATTCGCAGCCTCCCCGGCATCGGTTCGACGCCCCGATCATACGTGGTGCCGGCGGCAGGCGGCTGTCAACCGACGCCGGGCCCGTGCGTTTCCGGTCGTATGCTGCAGACCGTGACCAGCCACGCCGCCAAGGCCCTGCCCGCGATTCCGCAGGGCGCGGCACCGGGTACCCGGGACCTCGAGGCCTTCCTGGACGCGGTCGGTCCGCGCGCGTTCCGGTTCGCCGAGACCTCGCTGCGCCACCGCGAGGACGCGCTCGACGCGGTCCAGGACGCCATGTTGCGGATGCTCCGCTACGAGGATCGCCCTGCGGAGGAATGGTCGCCGCTGTTCTGGCGGGTGCTGCGCAGCCGGATCGTGGACACGCAGCGGCGGCGCGGCTTCCGCCTGCGCTGGCTGTCGCCCGCCGACGCCGACGGCCGCGAGCCGGACTGGGCGGACGACGGTCCCGACCCGGCACGCCGGCACGAGGGCCGCGAGGCCTGGACCCGGCTGGCCGCGGCGCTCGAACGCCTGCCGCGACGACAGCGCGAGGCCTTCACGTTGCGGGTGCTGGAGGAACTGGATGTCGCCGACACCGCCCTGGCCATGGGCTGCAGCGAGGGCTCCGTGAAGACGCACCTGTCGCGCGCCCGCCAGGCGCTGCAGCGGGAACTGGAGGATTGGACATGACACACCGGGAAGACGCTTTCGACGCCCGTGCCCGCGAGGCGCACCGCGCTGCATTGCACGCGCTGTCGCCGGCCGTGCGGGCGCAGCTGCGGCGGCGCACGCGCCTGGCGCTCGCCGGGGAGGCCGCCGCAGACGGCGCCCCCGCAACCGCCCCGCGCTGGGGCTGGATCGCCGCGCCGGCGATGGCGCTGGCGCTGGCCTTCGCCCTGCCCTGGCCCGGCGCCCAGGACACCACTCCATCCGCCCCGGTGGCGGTCGCACCGGCACCGGAAATGGAATTGGCCGCACCGCTGGAGCAGGACCCCGATTTCTACCTGTGGCTGGCCTCCGCCGACGCCGTGGCGCTGGCAGCCGATCGCCCCTGACCGAGGACACCCCCATGAAGCACGCCACCCTTGCCCTTTCCCTGCTCCTGCTCGCCGGCGGCGCCCTCCCGCTCGCCAGCGCCCAGGACAAGCCCGCCACCACGGCCGCGACCGAACTGCCGGCCTGGGAGCAGCTCACCGACGCGCAACGCACGCTGTTGGTGGCGCCGCTGCGCGAGCGCTGGAACAGCCGCCCGGCCGACCGCGCGCGCATGCTGGCGCATGCCCAGCGCTGGCAGGAGATGACCCCGGAACAGCGGCAGCGCGCCCGCCACGGCATGCACCGCTGGGAGAAGATGGACCCGGAGCACCGCGAGCAGATGCGCGCGCTGTTCTCGAAGATGCGCGACATGGACCGCGAGGAGCGCAAGGCATTGCGCGCGCAGTGGCGCGCGATGTCCCCGGAACAGCGCAAGGCCTGGGTCGAGCAGAACGCGCCGGGGTCCGACGAGGACTAGGCCCAGCGGGTCGCGGCGACGAGCTCGTCGTCGCCGTCGACCACCAGCGCGCCGTCCTGCAGCAGCAGGGCGGCGAAGTTGTACAGGTTGCGCGCGTACATCTCGCTGGCGTGGACGGCACCCGTGGATGCCAACCCGAGCGGGCCGGCGACCGTGACCCCGTCCAGCTCCACGGTCTCGCCGGGACGCGTCGCCTCGCAGTTGCCGCCGGACTCGGCCGCCAGGTCCACGACCACGCTGCCCGGGCGCATACCCTGCAGCATCGCGCCGGTGAGGATCCTCGGCGCCGGGCGTCCCGGCACCGCGGCCGTGCAGACCACCACGTCCACGCCGCGCAGGTGCTCGCCGAGGCGCCGTTGCTGCTCCGCCCGTTCCTCGTCGCTGAGCGCGCGCGCGTAGCCGCCCTCGCCGGCGGCGCTCACCCCGAGGTCCAGGAAGCGCCCGCCGAGCGACTCGATCTGCTCCCGTGTCTCCGGGCGCACGTCGAAGCCCTCGACCTGCGCGCCCAGCCGCTTCGCGGTGGCGATCGCCTGCAAGCCGGCCACGCCGGCGCCGACCACCAGCACCTTCGATGGCCGGATCGTGCCGGCGGCCGTGGTCAGCATCGGGAAGAAGCGCGGCGCCAGCCACGCGGCCAGCAGCACCGCCTTGTAGCCGGCCATGCCCGCCTGCGAGCTGAGCACGTCCATCGCCTGCGCCCGCGTCGTGCGCGGCAGGCGCTCCAGCGGGAAGGCGACGATGCCGCGCGCGCGCAGCGCCTCGGCGCGCGCCGCATCGGCGTCGGGATGCAGTACGCCGACGAGCGCCGTGCCTTCGGCCATGGCCAGGATCGTCGCCGGCGGCGGAGGCTGCACGCACAGCACGATGTCCGCCTGCGACAGCGCCGCCGCGGCATCGTCCACCAGTTCGGCCCCGGCCTCGGCATAGGCCCCGTCGGCGAACGACGCGCCCTCGCCCAGCCCGCGCTGCACGCGTACGGCAGCGCCCATGGCGGTGAATTTCCTGCAGGTTTCCGGCGTCAGCGCGACGCGGCGCTCGCCCGGTGCGGTTTCCCGCGCGACTCCGATCACTGCTGCCATGCAACGCTCCCGCCGGCCGATGCCCGCATCCTAGCGAATGCGGGCCGGCGGCGTGCGCAGGGTCAGGCCGCGCGCGCGGCGGCGCGACCCAACTTCTGCCGCACCAGGCGCATGGCCTCGTCGAACGGCAACTCGTCGGCCTCGGCGAACAGGTGCCCGCTGCGCACCAGCGCCGCGAGCTGCTCGGGCGAGGCCACCAGCTGGCGCACGCCGCGCCGGTTGACCAGCAGCAGGCGCGAGGTCAGCGGGCTGATCCAGGCGACTTTGACCGAGCCTTCGACGCCGCGGTCGTCCGACAGGCGCATCCAGTCCCCCGGCCGCAGCGCGCGCATGCGCTCCGCCACAGCAGGGTCGTACTCGAGCTGGTCGGTGCCGCCGACGATGCGCAGCAACGGCGAGTCGTCCTCGTCGCGGGGCGGAGCCTTGGGCAGTTGCGGCGCCTCGCGCGGCACGTCGGGGAACGCCAGCGTGCGCGCCAGTCCGGCCATCCACTCGCCGGCCACCTGCTCGTCGAGGCCGGAGCTCGAGAGGCATTCGACCAGTCCGTCGTGCAGCGCCAGCACGCGATCGGCGATGTCCGCGCCGCCACCGCGCCCCGCCAACTCGTCCACGGCAACCAGTTCGGAGGCGAGCTCGAGCACGCGCTGGTGGCGTTCGGAGCCCTCGCCGTCGCGCAGCAAAACCTGCACCAGGTGGTGCTGCCAGTGCCGTTCCAGGAAATGCGCCACGGTCGGCGTCAGCACGCGGCCTTCCAGGTGCCGGGCGAGCTCGCCCGCGGCACGGGTGCGCGCGTCCACCAGGCGCTCGCGGCCATGCACGGTCTCGGCGGCACGGCGCTCGACCACTTCCGCGCGACGCTGCTGCTGCTGCAACAGGTCCTGCAGTTCATTGGCCGCGAGCTCGAAGACCGCCAGGTCCTCGTTGAACTCCGACACGATGCGCTCGACCACCGCGCGCGAGCGCTGCAGCAGCTCGCGCTCCTGGGGGGACGCGCCATCGTTGCCCTCGCAGCCCTGGGCCAGGGTGTCGAGCAGCCGGCGCGCCGGGTGGTCCGGGCGCACGAACAGGTTCTCGTCGGTCAGCGCGACCTTGACGTAGGACATCACCAGCCGGGTGAACATGCGCCGCGCTTCCTGCAGCAGGGCGTGGCTGTTGATGAGCGACTCGAACAGCAGGCCGGTCATGTCCACGGCGTCTTCCTGCTGCGGGTCCAGGCAGGTCTGGTCCGGGTCCAGGCCCAGCCGGCGCGCGCCTTCGCGCAGCTCCTCGCGGATCGCCTCGTGCAGGCCGCACTTGCCGGCCAGCGCGGCCTCGAAGTTGCGGGTGTCGTCGCCCTGGAGCAGCGACGCCACGCTGACCAGTTCCTCCACGCGCAACGGCCGGCGACCGTCGAGGCGGCGCTCCGGCGCCAGTCCGGAAGGCACCGTCTGTTCGCCGAGCATGCCCTCGCGCCACAGGCGCAGCATGTCGCGCAGTTGCTGGTGCTGCACGCGGGCGCTGGCGGCGACCCGGAACACGTCCGGGTTGGCGGGGCCGACCGTGCCGGAGGCTGCCGGCGCCGGGGCCGGTTCCGGCGTGGGCGGGAACGCCCCGGTGGGCGAGAGCAGCGGCTGCGCCGGCTGGCGGGGCTCGACCTGCGACAGGATGCGTTCCAGCGGGTCGGTGGCAGGGGCCGCCGTCGGCTGGCGCGGCACTGTCGGCACCGGCGCCGCGGCCGGCTGCTCGCGGCGCGGATCGGCGTGGAAGCCATTGGCGGCCAGCTGGGTGTTGAGGCGGCCGTACAGCTCACCCAGGACCTTGGCCAGTTCCTGCTCGTACTGGCGGAACAGCAGCGGCTGCAGGGTCGGCGAGATCTCGGCGTCGCCGAAGGTCTGCACGAAGGCGTCGGCGAGCAGGTTGGCGCCGACCGGGTTGCCGCCGCGCGGCTTGCCCAGGCACGCTGCGAGCGAATCGAAACGCAGGCCGAGCATCTCCAGCGGTCGCTGGTAGCGGCGCGAGATGGATTCGGCCAGGCGCTGGCCGGCGAGGTGGAAGTCGAGTTCGTTCTCGCGCACCAGGCCAAGCGGCGCCGCCGGCTTGCCCGGGCTCGCGCGTCCGCAGAAATCGTCGAAGCTGCGTCCGATCAGCTCGCGGTAGCGCATGACGTAGCCGGACCCGCGCTGGCGCAGCGCCAGCACCGTCATCAGGTCCTTGCGGTGCGCGGCGTCGCCGCCGACGCGGAGGCTGTCGTGCAGTTGCTCTTCGATCGGCCGGTACAGGCCGGACGGAACCGCGCCGAGTTGCTCGACGCAGATGCGCTTGAGCTCCTCGAGCAGGCGTGCCGGGTCGGCCGTTCCGTGTGCCGCCATTTCGGGATGCTGGACTGACATTGCTGTGCCCCACCGTGGCTCCATGCCACGGCAAAAAGAAAGTCGGCCCCTGTAAAGCCGAGCATAATGAGGGGAATGCGCGAGTCCATTCATATCACGCGGATGTGTGACGTGCATCGCATTCGGAGTGCCCCCATGAACGCCTTCTTCACATCGCTGAACTCGCGCAGCTCCGTCCCGGCGCGCCTGCTCGGCGAACCCGGGCCCGACGAGGCCACCCTGCAACGGATGCTCGAGGCCGCGGTCCGCGTCCCCGACCACGGCCGCCGCGTGCCGTGGCGCTTCATCCGCATCGCGGGAGATGCCCGCGACGCACTCGGCGAAACGCTGGTACGACGAGCGCTCGAACGCGACCCGCAGGCCTCGCAGGCGACGCTCGACAAGGACCGCGGGCGCTTCGGCTCGCCGCTGGTGATCGCGGTCGTCGCCCGCCTCGGCGAGGACCCGAAGATTCCCGAGGCCGAACGCTTCGCTTCGGCGGCTTGCGTCTGCTTCGCGCTGCTGCAGGCGGCCCAGGGCAGCGGCTTCGGCGCGCAATGGCTGACCGGCTGGCCGGCCTACGACGAACGCGTGCTGCGGCTGCTCGGACTCGGCGCGGACGAGCGCATTGCCGGCTTCATCCATGTCGGCACTCCGCAGGCCGAGGCACCGCAGCGCGAACGGCCGGACCCGCGGCAACTGCTCACCGACTGGAGACCGGCATGAACGCGGCCACCGGGCACCGCCCCACGCTCTACCTGGTGGACGCGAGCATGTACGTGTTCCGCGCCTGGCATTCGATGCCGGACGAGTTCCACGATGCCGAGGGTTGGCCGACCAACGCGGTGCACGGCTTCGCGCGGTTCCTGCTGGAGCTCCTCGACCGCGCGCGCCCGCAGCACATCGCGGTGGCCTTCGACGAGGCCCTGGACAGCTGCTTCCGCAACACCCTCTACCCGGCCTACAAGGCCAACCGCGAGCCGGCGCCGGAAGCGCTCAAGCGGCAGTTCGTGCATTGCAGGGACCTGTGCGTCGCGCTGGGCCTTGTGGTGCTGTCCCACCGCCAGTACGAGGCCGACGACCTGATCGGCAGCGCCCTGCGCCACGCACGCCGGCACGGGCACCGCGGCGTGATCGTGTCCGCGGACAAGGACCTGTCGCAGTTGCTCGAGGACGGCGACGAGCAATGGGACTTCGCGCGGGGCCAGCGCTGGGGCGCCGACGGCGTCCGCGAGCGCCAGGGCGTGCACGCGCACCAGGTCGCCGACTACCTCGCCCTGTGCGGCGATGCCGTCGACAACATCCCCGGCGTGCCCGGCATCGGTGCCAAGACCGCGGCGGCCCTTCTCGCGCACTTCGAAAGCCTGGATGCATTGCTCGAGCGGGTCGAGGAGATCCCGTTCCTGCGCTTCCGGGGTGCCGCCTCGGTCGCGGCCAAGCTGCGCGCCAACGGCGAACAGGCGCGGCTCTTCCGCCAGCTGACCACGATCGCATGCGACGCGCCCCTGGACCACGACCGCGACTTCGCCCGCGGCGACGCCGACGCCGCCGGATTGCAGGCGCTCTGCGACGCGCTCCGCTTCGGGCCGATGACCCGACGCCGCCTGCACGAGGCCGCCGGCCTCGAATTCGTGCCCGCATGAGCCACCGCCTCGACCTCGACCGGCTGCCGCCGGCGGAAACCATCCACGAAGGCGAGTGGCTGCGGCTGGTGCGCCGCGGCCATTGGGAATATGCCGAGCGCACCCATGGCGACGGCATGGCGGTGATCATCGCCGCGCTCACTCCGGACGACCGGGTGCTGTTCGTGGAGCAGCCGCGGATCCCGATCGCCGCGCGCAGCATCGAGATGCCGGCAGGACTGGTGGGCGACCAGGACGGCGAGGACACGCTCGAGGAAGCGGCGCGCCGCGAACTGGTCGAGGAAACCGGCTGGGAACCGGCACGGGTCGAGGTGCTGACCATCGGCCCGACCTCGTCGGGCATGAGCAACGAGCGGGTCGCCTTCGTGCGCGCCAGCGGGTTGACGAAAGTCGGCCCGGGAGGGGGCGACGACAGCGAGGACATCGTCGTCCACGAAGTGCCGCGCGCGGAAGCCGCGGCCTGGCTGGTCGCCAGGCAGGCCGAAGGCTATGAACTGGACCCGAAACTGTGGGCGGGGCTGTGGATGCTTGAGCGCAATCCGGATGGCAGCCCCTACCACGGCTGAGCGGGTGGATCAGGCGGCGAAGCGGTCGGTCGCCTCCACCAGCGCGTGCACGTGCTCTTCCTCGAACGCCGAGTGCCCTGATCCCGGGTTGATCACCAGCTCGGCCTTCGGCCAGGCCTTGTGCAGGTCCCAGGCGTTCTGCACCGGGCAGACGACGTCGTAGCGGCCGTGCACGATGATGCCGGGGATGTCGGCGATGCGGTGCGCGTCGCGCAGCAGCTGGTCCTCGACCTCGAAGAAGCCGCCGTTGACGAAGTAGTGGTTCTCGATCCGCGCGAAGGCGAGCGCGAACGCCGCGTCCTCGTGCCCGCTGACGAAGTCCTGGTCCACGTGCAGGAAGCTGGTGGCGCCTTCCCACACGCTCCACGCGCGCGCGGCGGACAGGCGCACCGCCTCGTCCGGCGAGGTGAGCCTGCGATGGAACGCGCTGATCAGGTCGGCGCGCTCGACCTCCGGGATCGCGCCGACGTACTGCTCCCAGGCTTCCGGGAACAACCGCGACGCACCTTCCTGGTAGAACCATTCCAGTTCCCAGCGGCGCAGCATGAAGATCCCGCGCAGCACCAGTTCCGTCACCCGTTCCGGATGCTTCTCGGCATAGGCGAGCGAAAGGGTCGAGCCCCAGCTGCCGCCGAAGACCTGCCAGCGCTCGATGCCGAGCTTGCGACGCAGCTTCTCGATGTCCTCGACCAGGTGCCAGGTGGTGTTGTCCACGAGGTCGGCGTGCGGGGTGGAGCGCCCGGCACCGCGCTGGTCGAACAGCACGATGCGGTACTTCGCCGGGTCGTGGAAACGGCGCATCTTTGCGCTGCAGCCGCCGCCGGGGCCGCCGTGCAGCAGCACCACCGGCTTGCCGTCCGGATTGCCGCACTGCTCGTAGTAGAGCTTGTGGCGGCCATCGACCTCGAGGGTGCCGGTCTCGTAGGGCTCGATCTCGGGGTACAGGGTGCGCATGCGTGGCTCCGTGGCGTGGGAGCCGCCCATTCTAGTCGCGCCTGCCGAGCGTGACCCGCTCGCGCTGTTCGAGGTCGCGATGCGTGGCCACGTCGGCCAGCCCCGCCTCGCGCAGCAGCGCGCGCACGGCCGCGCCCTGGTCGTGGCCGTGTTCGAGCAGCAGCCAGCCGCCCGCGGCCAGGTACGCGGGCGCGGCCGCGGCGATCGCGCGGATGTCGTCGAGGCCGTCGCCACCGCTGGCCAGCGCCGTCGCCGGTTCGAAACGCAGGTCGCCCTCGCCGAGGTGCGGGTCGCCCGCGGCGACGTAGGGCGGGTTGCTGGCGACCAGGTCGAAACGTTCCCCCGCCAGCGGCGCGAACCAGCTGCCCTCGCGGAAGGCGACGTTGCCGATGCCCAGCGCGGCCGCGTTGCCGCGCGCGACCGCGAGCGCCGCGGGGCTGGCGTCGGTGGCCACGACCTCTGCCCGGGGCCGCTCGCCGGCCAGCGCCAGCGCGATCGCGCCGCTGCCGGTGCCGAGGTCGGCCACGCGCAGCACGCGATCGGCCGGCAGGCGCTCGAGTGCCAGCTCCACCAGCAATTCGGTTTCCGGACGCGGGATCAGCGTGTCCGGCGTGACCCGCAGGTCGAAGCGCCAGAAGCCGCGGCTGCCGGTCAGGTAGGCGACCGGCTCGCCGGCGATGCGGCGCGCGAGCAGGCTTTCGAAGCGCGCCGCCGCGGCGGCGTCCACCGCCTCGTCGCCATGCGCGTACAGCCAGGCGCGCGGCCGCTGCAACGCATGCGCGAGCAGCAGCGCGGCATCCGTCGGGTCGACCCGGGCGGATGCCGCGCGCAGCAACGCGTCGAGCCGGGTCACCGCGCCGGGAAGTCCAGCGGCTGCCCCTTGCGCGCCGCGACCTGCGCGGCGCACAAGCGGATCGCCTCGACCGACTGCTTCAGCTGCCGCGGGCCGCCTTCCACTGCTTCCATCCGTGGCGCGAACTTCGCCTGCAAGGCATCGGCCTCCGCGTTGCTGCACATGCCGGCAGCGTACAGGTTGACGATCGCGGCCCCGGCGGGCGACAACCGAGCTTCCAGCTCCCCGAAGTGTGCGTCGATCCACTGGCGCAGCGCCGGCGCGCTCGCCTCCTCGCCGGCCTGGCCGCCGACCACCGGGAAGATCTCGTTGCGGCGCAGCAGCCCGGGCTCGAACACCAGCGCGCGTGCGCGCTCGTCCAGCGCAGGGTTCCCGGTCGCGCCGATCGCCGACAGCAGCTGGCTGCGCAGCACCGCGTCCTGGCTGGCGCGGAAGTGCGCGAGCGCCGCGTCGAATGCCGCCTCGCCACCCTCCTCCACCGCCACCGAGATGGCGACGCCGCGCAGGTCCTCCGGCGCCGCGTCGAGGTCGAGCGTGCCGTCGCCGTCCAGGCCCAGCACCGCGCGCCCGGCGGCGTCCATCGCCTTGCGCACGGCCGGGTCCTCGAGTGTCTCCGCGAAGAACCCGACCAGGCTGGCGCGCAGCAGCTTGTCGTCGTCGCTGTCGCCGGGCTTCGGCGACAGGCCGAGCTGCTCCAGGCGCGGCCGGTAGATGTCGGCGACGCGGGCGTGGAAGGCATCGCGCGCGGCTTCGTCGCGCAGCAGGTAAGTGGCCATCCACTCGGTGTTGTACATGCCGGCGGTCGCGGTCTGGCGGACCGGGGCCGAGGCGAATTTCGGCAGCGCGGCCAGCAGCTGCGACGGCGACAGCCGCCCGGCGCCGTAGGCCGCGGTCACCGAATCGGCGTAGACGCGCTGCTCGCGCTCGTCGAGCAACGGGAACGCGTCCGCCAGCGCCTGCTGCCACTGCGGTTCCAGCGCGAACCGGTAGTAGCCGTTGCCGTGCGCATTGGGCATCACCCAGGTCGGGCACGCGCTTGCGCCGTCCAGTTCCACCCGACCCTGCTTCCCGGTGAACAGCAGCTTCTGGGTGCGGATCGTGCCGCCGTCGCCGTAGCGCACGGTCATCGGGATGTCCCACTGCCCGGCGTCCGGCGCGGTCGAGCCGATCGGCAGGTAGCGCTGCTGCGAGAGCACCAGCGCCGGGGTGGCGCCATCGCACTCGACGCCGATCTGCACGAACGGCACGCCCGGCTGGTCGATGAAGCTGTAGAAGGCCTGCGCGATCGCTTGCGGCCGGTCGCCCTGCGCGGCCACCGCCTCGATCAGGTCGGCGCTGGTGGCGTTGCCGCGCGCGTGCGCCTGCAGGTATTCGCGGATGCCGGTGCGGAACGCCTCCGGGCCGATGTACTGCTCGAACATGTTCAGCACCGCCCCGCCCTTCTGGTAGGTGATGCCGTCGAAGGCCGACTGGATGTCGGTGAAGTCGCGGATCGGCTCGTGGATCCGGCGGGTGCTGGCGAGGCTGTCGGCGCCCATCGCGCCGAGCGCGCCCTCGAGCAGGCCGCGGTCCACGTGCGCCTCGGGCTGCAGCTGGCCGTGGATCTTGTGCCCCATCCAGGTGGCGAAGCCTTCGTTGAGCCACAGGTCGTCCCACCACTCCATCGTGACCAGGTCCCCGAACCACTGGTGCGCGAGCTCGTGCGCGCTCACGCCCCAGAACGCCTGGCGGCGGCCGACCGCGGACGCCTCGTCGGGGAACATCAGGCTGTCGCGGTAGACGATCAGGCCGGCGTTCTCCATCGCGCCGGCCCAGAAGTCGGGCGCGGCCAGGTTGTCGAGCTTGGCGAACGGATACGGGATGCCGAAGTAGTCCTCCAGCGCGATCACGATCTCCGGCGTGTGCGCGAGCGAGTAGCGCATGCGCCCGCCCTGCCCCGCGGCGGCGACGCCGCGCAGCCGGATCGGTTCCGCGCGGTCGCCGTTGGCCGGGATGTCCGGTCCGTCGACCACGTCCCAGGGCCCGACGCCGAACGCGATCAGGTAGCTGGGCAGCGCCTCGGTCCTCTCGAACACCACCCGCTTCATCGGCCCGTCGAGGTCGATGGTCTCCGCCTCGGGCGCATTGGCCACGGCGACGTCGCCGTCCGGCACCACCAGCGTCATCCGCCACGGCTGCTTGAAGCTCGGCTCGTCGAAGCCGGGGAAGGTCGCGCGCGCGCCGAGCGGCTCCATCTGCGTCATCACGTAGTCGCGGCCGTCGGGGCTGACCTTGTAGGCGCCCTGCAGCTCGCCGAACGGCGCGTCGTACTCGATCGCGATCACGCCCTTGCCCGGCGCGATCTCCTGCGGCGCGGTCAGCTTCAGCACGCCGGAGACGTGCACTTCCTCGGCGGACAGTTCCTGGTTGCGCCCGTTCCGAGGCATGTAAACGGCGCGGTGGATCTGCAGGCCCTTGCCGTGCATCCAGATCGTGTCGGTGGCCTCGGCCACGTCCACGGACAGCTCGACGCGACCGCTGAAGCGCGGCTGCGCGGGGTCGATGGTCAGCGTCAGGCCGACCTCGCTGGGCACCACGGTGCGCGGCAGCGGACCGGTGGGGACGTCGTCGCCGGATGCGGCGGCGACGGCGCCGCTGGCGAAAAGCAGGGCGGTGGCAAGCAGGGTGCGGCGCAGGCGCATCGGGGATCCTCCCATGGAATCCGCCGAGACTACGGCAGCGGGCGGCGCCGCGACCCTGACAGAAGTCCTAGCGGTCGACCGAGCCCTGCAGGGCGGCGGCCAGGGCGGCATCGCCGTTCACCAGGTCGCGCCAGGCCAGCTCGACGCCGTTGCGGCGCCCCTTCTCGACCAGTTTCAGGCCGGCCGGGTCGATGGTCAGGGTGTAGGGCTTGTCTTCGATCTGGATCTCGCGGCGCAGCGACTTGTCGAGGGCGGTGGTCATGCGGGCTCCGGAAGGATGGGGTCGCGGGACAGCATGGCGGTGGCGGATCACGGGCAGGTGAACGTCCGCCGGCGCTGGTCTCATGGGCTGCGACGCAGGTCCCGGATAATGCCGCCATGCAGTCGCCATCGCCGCCGAACGACAGCGTCCTCGCCGGGTTCCACCCGGCCGTCGCCGGCTGGTTCGCGCGCGCCTTCGCGGCGCCCACCGCCGCCCAGGTGGCCGCCTGGCCGGCGATCCGCGCCGGTCGCGACACCCTGGTCGCCGCCCCCACCGGTTCCGGCAAGACGCTGACCGCCTTCCTGTCCGCGATCGACGCGCTGGTCCGGCAGGGCCTCTCGCGCGAAGGCCTGCCCGAAGCGACGCAGGTGGTCTACGTGTCGCCGCTGAAGGCCCTCTCCAACGACATCCACCTCAACCTCGAGGCGCCGCTGGCCGGCATCCGCGAGGAGCTGGCGCGGCTGGGGCTGCCGGACGTGGACATCCGCACCGCGGTGCGCACCGGCGACACCCCGCAGTCCGAACGCGCGGCGATGCGCCGGCAACCGCCGCACATCCTGGTGACCACGCCGGAGTCGCTGTACGTGCTGCTCGGCTCGGAGTCCGGCCGCGCCATGCTCGGCGGCACGCGCACGGTGATCGTCGACGAGATCCACGCGGTCGCGCAGAGCAAGCGCGGCAGCCACCTGGCGCTGTCGCTGGAGCGGCTGGAGGTGCTGTGCGGCCGGCGCCTGGGACGGATCGGGCTCTCGGCGACCCAGAAGCCGATCGAGGAAGTCGCGCGCTTCCTGGTCGGCACCGCCGCGGTGGCCGCGGACGGCAGCCCGGACTGCGCGATCGTGGACATCGGCTACACCCGCGAGCGCGACCTCGCGCTGGAACTGCCGCCGGTGCCGCTGCAGCCGGTGATGTCCAACGAGCAATGGGACCTGGTCTACGCGCGCGTGGCCGAACTGGTCGAGGCGCACCGGACCACGCTGGTGTTCGTCAACACCCGGCGCATGGCCGAGCGCACCGCCCGCCACCTCGCCGAGCGCCTGGGCAAGGACGCGGTCGCGGCGCACCACGGCTCGCTGTCGAAGGAACTGCGGCTGGACGCCGAGCAGCGGCTCAAGGCCGGCCGGCTCAAGGTGCTGGTGGCGACCGCCTCGCTGGAGCTGGGCATCGACATCGGCGACGTGGACCTGGTGGTCCAGCTCGGCTCGCCGCGCGCGATCGCGGCCTTCCTGCAGCGCGTCGGCCGTTCCGGGCACTTCGTCGGCGGCACCCCGAAGGGGCGGCTGTTCCCGACCTCGCGCGAGGACCTGGTCGAGTGCGCGGCGCTGCTCGACTGCGTGCGCCGCGGCGAGCTCGACGCGCTGGTGATGCCGGTGGCGCCGCTGGACGTGCTTGCGCAGCAGATCGTGGCCGAGGTCGCCGCGCGCGAATGGGACGAGGACGCGCTGTACGACTGGATGCGTCGCGCCTGGCCCTACCGCGGGCTGTCGCGCAAAGACTACGACGCGGTGGTGCGGATGCTGGCCGACGGCTACGCCACCCGCCGCGGCAACCGCGGCGCCTACATCCATCGCGATGCCGTGCACGGGAGGCTGCGCGGCCGCGCCGGCGGGCGCATGACCGCGGTGATGTCGGGCGGCACCATCCCCGACACCGGCGACTACAACGTGGTGCTCGAGCCGGAATCGATCATCATCGGCAGCGTCAACGAGGACTTCGCGATCGAGTCCATCGCCGGCGACATCTTCCAGCTCGGCAACGCCAGCTACCGGATCATCCGGGTCGAGGCCGGCCGGGTACGGGTGGAGGATGCGCAGGGCCAGCCGCCGACGATCCCGTTCTGGCTCGGCGAGGCGCCCGGACGCACCGACGAACTGTCGGTCGGCGTGTCCCGCCTGCGCGGGGAGATCGCCGCGCGCCTGGACGCGGACAACGCGCCGCTGGTCGCCTGGCTGGTGGACGAACTCGGCTTGCCGCCCGAGGCCGCGCACCAGCTCGCCGAGTACTGCGCCAACCAGCAGGCCGCGATCGGCGCCATGCCCACGCGCGACACGCTGGTGCTGGAACGCTTCTTCGACGAATCCGGCGGCACCCAGCTGGTGATCCATTCGCCCTACGGCAGCCGCCTCAACCGCGCCTGGGGCCTGGCCCTGCGCAAGCGCTTCTGCCGCAAGTTCAACTTCGAGCTGCAGGCGGCCGCGACCGAGAACGCGATCGTGCTGTCGCTGTCCACCAGCCACTCGTTCCCGCTGATCGAGGTCGCCGGCTACCTGCATTCCTCCTCCGCCGAGCACATCCTGGTGCAGGCGCTGCTGGACGCACCGCTGTTCGGGGCGCGCTGGCGCTGGAACGCGACCACCGCGCTGGCGCTACCGCGCTTCTCCGGCGGCAAGAAGGTGGCGCCGCAGCTGCAGCGCATGCGCTCGGAGGACCTGCTGGCCAGCGTGTTCCCGGACCAGGTCGCGTGCCTGGAGAACATCGTCGGCGAGCGCGAGATCCCCGACCACCCGCTGGTGGCGCAGACCCTGGACGACTGCCTGCACGAGGCGATGGACACCGAGGGCTGGCTGGCGCTGCTGCGGCGCATGGAGTCCGGCGAGGTGGAGGTGCTGGCGCGCGACGTCACCGCGCCCTCGCCGTTCGCGGCCGAGGCGCTGAACGCGCGCCCGTACGCGTTCCTCGACGACGCGCCGCTGGAGGAGCGCCGCACCCAGGCGGTGGCCACGCGCGGCTACGCCGATCGCGGCGACGCCGGCGACCTGTCGCGCCTCGATCCCGAAGCGATCAGGGAGGTCGGCGAGCAGGCCTGGCCGCGCGCGCGCAACGCCGACGAGATGCATGAGGCGCTGATGGGGGTGGGCTGCGTCACTGCGCGCGAGGCCCTGGCCAACCCCGGTTGGAGCGAGCACCTGCAGGCGCTCGCCGATGCCGGCCGCGCCACCCGCGCCAGCGTCGGCGGCAGCCTGTGGTTCGCGGCCGAGCGCCTGCCGCTGGCGCGTGCGCTGTATCCGGGAGCCCGTTGCGTGCCCGAGGTCGCGCCGCCGCGCGAGTACGCGACCGAACAGTGGACCCGCGAGCAGGCGCTGGTGGAAGTGCTGCGCGGCCGACTGTCGGCACTGGGCGTGGTCTCCGCCGGCGCGCTCGCCGACCAGCTCGCGCTGCCGCAACTCGACGTGGACATGGCGCTGGCCGCGCTCGAGTCCGAGGGCTACGCCATGCGCGGGCACTTCACCGCCACGCCGGCGCTGGAGTGGTGCGAACGCGGCCTGCTCGCGCGCGTGCACCGCAAGACCATCGGCCGCCTGCGCAAGGAGATCCAGCCGGTCGCGCCGCACGAGTTCATGCGCTTCCTGTTTGCCTGGCAGCGGGTCGCGAAGGCCACCCGGGCCAGCGGCCCGGAGGCGCTGGCGGGAGTGCTCGGCCAGCTCGAAGGCTTCGAGGCGCCCGCCGGCACGTGGGAAGCCGATCTGCTGCCGGCGCGCGTCTCCGACTATTCGCCGGCCTGGCTGGACGACCTGTGCACCGCCGGGCGCGTTGCCTGGACGCGGTTGCGGCCGGCGGCAAGCGACGGCAATGGCGGCAGTGCACCGGTCAAGGCAACGCCGATCGCCTTGCTGCCGCGCCGCCAGCTGGCCTTGTGGACGCAGGCCACCGCCGCCCGCGGCGGCGAGGAGGTCGCGTTGTCGAGCCGGGCGCAGAAGGTCGCCGACTGCCTGCGCACGCAGGGCGCTTCATTCTTCGACGAATTGCTCGCGGATGCCGGACTGTTGCGGACCGAGCTGGAGGACGCGCTGGCGGAACTGGTGGTGCGCGGACGCGTGCACTGCGACAGCTACGCCGGGCTGCGCGCGCTGATGGTGCCGCCGTCGCGGCGCGGTGCGACCCGCCGCCGCGCCGGGCGCCTGTCGCTGACCGGCATCTCGGATGCCGGCCGCTGGACCCTCGCCCGCCGCCACCAGGACGAAGCCCCGGCGAAGCTGTCGCCGGAGGCGGTCGAGCACGTCGCACGCACGCTGCTGCGCCGCTACGGCGTGGTCGGCTGGCGGCTGCTGGAGCGCGAGGCGGCGTGGCTGCCGCCGTGGCGCGAACTGCTGCGCGTGTATCACCGCCTGGAAGCCCGCGGCGAAGTGCGCGGCGGCCGTTTCGTCGCTGGCCTGAGCGGCGAGCAGTTCGCGCTGCCGGAAGCGGTGGCGTCGTTGCGGCAGGTCCGGCGCAGCGAGCCGGATGGCGAGTTGCTGGTGGTGTCCGCCAGCGATCCGCTCAACCTCGCCGGCACGGTGCTGCCGGGCAGCAAGGTGCCGCGCCTGGCCGGGGCGCGCGTGCTGTACCGCGACGGCATCGCGCTCGCGGCTCTGGTCGCCGGCAAGGTGGAGCACCTGGTGGAGCCGTTGCCGATCGACGCCCACGAAGCGAAGCGGCTGCTGCTGCGCGAGCCGGAGTCGCCCTTCGCCACGTCGCTTGCACGCGTGGCCGCCGAGCATGCGGCGGATGGCGACCCGGAAGCGGCCAGCGCGGAGGTCGGTCCCCGAAGGTAGCGCGCCGGAGCCGCGCGACGAGAGCCTCGACGCGCTCCGCGATGCCGCGCGCGGTTGCAAGCGCTGCCCGCTGTGGAAGCCGGCGACGCAGACCGTGTTCGGCGAGGGTCCCGACGACGCGCGCGTGCTCGTGGTGGGCGAACAGCCGGGCGACCAGGAGGACCTGAGCGGGCATCCGTTCGTCGGGCCGGCGGGCAAGCTGTTCGACAGGGCGCTGGCAGAACACGGGATCGACCGCGCCGGCCTGTACGTGACCAACGCGGTCAAGCACTTCAAGTTCGAGCGCCGCGGCAAGGCGCGGCTGCACAAGAGCCCGAATGCGTCGGAGCAGCGTGCGTGCCGGCTGTGGCTCGAGGGCGAGTTGGCGCGGGTCCGGCCGGCGGTGGTGGTCTGCCTCGGTGCGATCGCTGCGCGCAACGTGCTGGGGCCGGCGTTCCGGGTGACGCGCCAGCGCGGCACCTGGCAGGAGCTTGCCGACGGCACGCGGGCGTTCGCGACCGTGCATCCGTCGGCTGTGCTGCGCACGCGCGGCGGGGACGAGGCGCGGCGCCTTGCCTACCGGGACTTCGTCGCCGACCTCGCGTTGCTGCTGGACCTGTAGTCCGGGCTTCGCATGGGCGCTCTCGCGGGCGCTACCGCAGGATGGCGACTACCAGGAGCAGGAAGCCGGCGACGGCGACCACGGCGTGGACCAGTACCAGCCAGACCGGGAGCAACTCGCGTTTCCACTCGTAGCCGAGGAACAGCACCGTGCCGCCGGCCGCGGCGACCAGCAGCAGTACCAGCGACCACAGCGCCGCGGCGGGGGCGGCGGTAGCCAGCACGGCGTAGGCCAGCAACGCGACGCCGGCGACCGCGAGCCCGCCGTGGCCCATGGCCAGCCACACCGGCGGGTTGCGGTTGCCGGAGAAGCGGATCCCGGCCATCGCCAAGCCGCCCAGGGCGGCGAGCAGGAACAGGACGCAGGAGGTCTGCAGGAGCGGTTGGGCTTCCATGGCGCGATTCCTCGGATGGACTGGCCCGATGTGATACCCGACCGGGTCCGCGCGCGGTGAAACACATGTGGAAAGCCGCGGTTCCGCCCCCATACAACAGGTATGCGCAATGGCGCGTTAATTCACCGCACCTATCGAATAGATGAGATCAATCAATTTGATCTTTTCGATACGGATTCCTAAGATCGTTCCTGTTGAACTTCCCACCCACCCCCGGAGGACCCAAGGAAATGTCCCTGATCAACACCCCCATCAAGCCGTTCAAGGCGCAGGCCTACAAGGACGGCAAGTTCATCGAAATCTCCGACGCGGACCTCAAGGGCAAGTGGTCGGTGTTCTTCTTCTATCCGGCCGACTTCACCTTCGTCTGCCCGACCGAGCTCGAGGACCTGGCCGACCATTACGACGAGTTCCAGAAGCTCGGCGTCGAGATCTACAGCGTGTCCACCGACACCCACTTCTCGCACAAGGCCTGGCACGACACCTCCGAGGCGATCGGCAAGATCAAGTACACGATGATCGGCGACCCGGCCGGCGTGATCACCAACAACTTCGAGAACATGCGCGAGGGCCAGGGCCTGGCCGACCGCGCGACCTTCGTGGTCGACCCGGACGGCATCATCCAGGCGATGGAAGTCACCGCCGAGGGCATCGGCCGCGACGCCGGCGACCTGCTGCGCAAGGTCAAGGCGGCGCAGTACGTGGCCGCGCATCCGGGCGAAGTGTGCCCGGCGAAGTGGAAGGAAGGCGAGAAGACGCTGAAGCCGTCGCTGGATCTCGTCGGCAAGATCTGATCCCGGATCGACCCTCCCCCCAGCGGCCGGTTCCCATTGGCCGGCCGCACCGTCCCGGGCGCAACGCCCGGGACACCCTCCCCCATTCCGAACCACGGAGCCACAGCCATGCTCGACGCAGACCTCAAGGCCCAGCTGGCGGCCTACATGGAGAAGCTGCAGCAGCCGATCGAGCTCGTCGCGTCGCTGGACGACAGCGACAAGTCGCGCGAGCTCGGCGAACTGCTGCGTGACATCGCTTCGACTTCCGACAGGATCTCCATCCGCGACGGCGACGACCCGCGCAAGCCTTCGTTCGCGATCGTGCGCGCCGGCACCGACGTGCAGGTGCGCTTCGCCGGCATCCCGATGGGACACGAATTCACTTCGCTGGTGCTGGCGCTGCTGCAGGTCGGCGGCCACCCGGTGAAGATCGACGAGGAACTCGCCGACCAGGTCCGCGACCTGGAGGGTGAGTTCGTGTTCGAGACCTACATGTCGCTCTCGTGCCAGAGCTGCCCGGACACGGTCCAGGCGCTGAACGCGATGAGCGTGCTCAATTCCAACATCCGCCACGTCGCCATCGACGGCGCCCTGTACCAGGACGAGGTCGAGGCGCGCGAGGTGATGAGCGTGCCGACCGTGTTCCTCAACGGCGAGCCGTTCGACCAGGGCCGGATGACGATCGAGCAGATCGTCGCGAAGCTCGATACCGGCGCGGCGGCCAAGGCGGCCGCGAAGATCGCGCAGAAGGATCCCTTCGACGTGCTCGTGGTCGGTGGCGGCCCGGCCGGCGCCGCGGCGGCGATCTATGCAGCGCGCAAGGGCATCCGCACCGGCGTCGCCGCCGAGCGCTTCGGCGGCCAGGTGCTGGACACGCTGGCGATCGAGAACTTCATCTCGGTGCAGTACACCGAGGGTCCGCAGCTGGGCGTGGCGCTGGAACAGCACGTGCGCGAATACGACGTGGACGTGATGAACCTCCAGCGCGCGGCGAAGCTGGTGCCGGCAAGCGCGCCGGGCGGCCTGCTGGAAGTCCAGCTCGAGAGCGGGGCCTCGCTGAAGGCGAAGACCGTCGTGCTGGCCACCGGCGCCCGCTGGCGCCAGGTCGGCGTACCCGGCGAGGACCAGTACCGCAACAAGGGCGTGGCCTACTGCCCCCACTGCGACGGCCCGCTCTACAAGGGCAAGCGCGTGGCGGTGATCGGCGGCGGCAACTCCGGCGTCGAGGCCGCGATCGACCTGGCCGGCATCGTCGAACACGTGACCCTGCTCGAGTTCGACGCGAAGCTGCGCGCCGACGAGGTGCTGCAGCGCAAGCTGCGCAGCCTGCCGAACGTGGACGTGCTGGTGAACGCGCAGACCACCGAGATCCAGGGCGACGGCAACAAGGTCACCGCGCTGGTCTACAAGGACCGCGAGAGCGGCGAATCGCGCACCGTCGAGCTGGCCGGCGTGTTCGTGCAGATCGGCCTGCTGCCCAACACCGAGTGGCTGAAGGGCACGGTGGAGCTGAGCCCGCGCGGCGAGATCGTGATCGACGAGCGCGGCGCCACCAGCGTGCCGGGCGTGTTCGCCGCCGGCGACGCGACCACGGTGCCGTACAAGCAGATCGTGATCGCGATGGGTGCCGGCTGCACCGCGGCGCTGAGCGCGTTCGACCACCTGATCCGCACCTCGGCGCCGGCCGGCGACGTGGCCAGGGCCGCGTAGCCGCGCGCCGCCCGGGACCGGCATGAACCTGCGCGACCTCCAGTACCTGGTGGCGCTGGCCGAGCACAGGCATTTCGGCCGCGCCGCCGCGGCCAGCTTCGTGAGCCAGCCGACGCTGTCCACGCAGATCCGCAAGCTGGAGGAGGAGCTCGGCGTGGTGCTGGTCGAGCGCGCGCCGCGCAAGGTGATGCTGACCCCGGCCGGCGAGGAGATGGTGGCGCGCGCGCGCCGGGTGCTGGCGGAGGTCGAACAGATGAAGGAGGCCGCGCGCCGCACCCAGGACCCGGAGGCCGGCAGCATCCGCCTCGGCATCTTCCCGACCCTCGGCCCCTACCTGCTGCCGCACGCGATGCCGCGCCTGCGCCGGCGCTTCCCGCGGCTGGAGCTCCTGCTGGTCGAGGAGAAGACCCCGGTGCTGCTCGAACGCCTGCAGCAGGGTCGCCTGGACGCGGCGCTGCTGGCGCTGCCGCTGCACGACGAGCAATTGCACGTGGAGCCGGTCTTCGAGGAGCCCTTCGTGCTAGCGGTCCCCGCCGGGCACCGCCTCGCCGGAGCGGCGTCCATCACCATGGACCGACTGGCCGACGAGCGCCTGCTGCTGCTCGAGGACGGCCATTGCCTGCGCGACCAGGCCCTCGACGTCTGCCGCCTCGCCGGGGCCAGCGAGAAGAGCGAGTTCCGCGCCACCAGCCTGGAGACCCTGCGCCAGATGGTGGCCGCGGGCGTGGGCGTCACCCTGCTGCCGACGCTGGCGGTGAAACCGCCGGTCGCGCGCTCCCGGGACATCCGCCTGCTGCCCTTCGAGGACGCCGACCCGCCGAGCCGCCGGATCGGCATGGCCTGGCGGCGGAGCTCGGCCCGCGCTGGTATCCTGCAGGAGCTGGCCGGCGTGTTCCGCTCGCTGCCTCCGGAGCTGCTGGCCCCGCCCGCCGCGGCAGTTGAACAAGACGCCGCCACCGGCTAACTTTGAGCCATTCGAACGACCTGCGGGCGGGGCGCACGACGCCCCGCCCGCGTTCGCTTTGGCAACGCCACATGGAGCAAGACCGATGCCTGCCACTCCCGCCAACCCGCCCCTGGTCCTCTCGCGACTGGATTGCGAGCGCCTCGAGGCGCTGCTCGACCAGCCGGCGCAGGCGGGCCCGCAGTTCGACGGCCTGCGCGACGAACTCGCGCGCGCCGAGGTCTGCGAGCCGAAGGACGTGCCGGCCGACGCGATCACCATGAATTCCACCGCCCGCTTCGTGGACGAGGCGACCGGCGCCGAGCGCGAGCTGACCCTCGTCTACCCGCGCGATGCCGACGGTAGCCCGGACAAGGTCTCGATCCTGGCCCCGGTCGGCAGCGCGCTGCTCGGCCTGCGCGCCGGGCAGAGCATCGAGTGGCAGCTCCCGGGCGGGCGCAGCACGCGCCTGCGCGTACTCGAGATCCGCTACCAGCCGGAGGCGGCGGGCGAATTCCACCGCTGAGCACGACGTGACCGACCGACCCGCCCCCGCCACGGAGGTCGAGCCCGGCCGCCAGGACGCACCCCGGCAGGATTTCATCCGCCAGATCGTCCGCGACGACCTGGCCAGCGGCAAGCACGCCGCGATCCGCACCCGCTTCCCGCCCGAGCCCAACGGCTACCTGCACATCGGCCACGCCAAGGCGATCTGCCTGGACTTCGGCATCGCCGCCGAGTTCGGCGGCCGCTGCAACCTGCGCTTCGACGACACCAACCCGGCGAAGGAAGACCCGGAGTACGTGGCCGCGATCCAGGAGGACGTGCGCTGGCTGGGCTTCGACTGGGCCTCGCTGCGCCACGCCTCGGACTACTTCGAGGTGTTCTACCTGGGCGCCGAGAAGCTGATCCGCCAGGGTGACGCCTTCGTCTGCGACCTCTCCGCCGAGGAAGTACGCGAGTACCGCGGCACCCTGACCGAACCGGGCCGCAATTCGCCGTACCGCGAGCGCAGCGTCGAGGAGAACCTCGACCTGTTCCGGCGCATGCGCGCCGGCGAGTTCGCCGACGGCAGCCGCACCCTGCGCGCGAAGATCGACATGGCCTCGGGCAACATCGCCATGCGCGACCCGGCGATCTACCGCATCAAGAAGGTGCCGCACCAGAACACCGGCAACGCCTGGCCGATCTACCCGATGTACGACTACGCGCACTCGCTGTCGGACGCGATCGAAGGCATCACCCACTCGCTGTGCACGCTGGAGTTCGAGGACCGGCGCCCGCTGTACGACTGGTGCGTGGACAAGGTGGACCTGGCCGGCCACCCGGAGCTGCTGCAGCCGCTGCTCGACCGCGGTTTCCCGCTGGAGGCGGCCAAGCCGCGCCAGATCGAGTTCTCGCGGCTCAACTTCAACTACCTGGTGATGAGCAAGCGCAAGCTGCTCGCGCTGGTCGAGGACGGCCTGGTGGATGGCTGGGACGACCCGCGCATGCCCACCCTGCAGGGCATCCGCCGCCGCGGCTACACGCCTTCGGCGCTGCGCCTGATGGTCGACCGGGTCGGAGTCAGCAAGCAGAACTCGCTGCTCGACATCGGCGTGCTCGAGGGCGCGCTGCGCGACGACCTCGACGCGCGCGCGCCGCGGCGCATGGCGGTACTCGATCCGCTGAAGGTGGTGCTGGCCAACCTGGCGGAGGGCCACGAGGAATCGCTCGTGTTCCCCAACCATCCCAAGGACGAGTCACAGGGCACGCGCGAGATCCCGTTCTCGCGCGAGCTCTGGATCGAGCGCGAGGATTTCGCCGAGGTCCCGCCCAAGGGCTTCAAGCGGCTGGTCCCCGGCGGCGACGTGCGCCTGCGCGGCGCCGGCATCATCCGTTGCGACGAGGTGGTCAAGGACGCCGACGGCAACGTGGTCGAGCTGCGCTGCACGCTCGACCCAGGATCGCGCCCCGGCATGGAAGGCGCCAACCGCAAGGTCAAGGGCACCATCCACTGGGTCAGCGCGCGGCACGCGGTGCCGGCCGAGATCCGCCTGTACGACCGGCTGTTCACCGTGCCCGACCCGGACGTGGACGAAGGCGGCAAGAGCTATAGCGACTACCTCAACCCGGAGTCGCGCCGCGTCGTTACCGGCTACGTCGAGCCGGCGGCGGCCACGGCGGAACCGGAGCAGTCGTTCCAGTTCGAGCGCAACGGCTACTTCGTCGCCGACCGCCACGACCACCGCAGCGACGCGCCGGTGTTCAACCGCAGCGTCACCCTGCGCGACACCTGGGCACGGAAGCCCTGACCGCGATGGGCATGCTGCCGCTGCAACTGCACCTCACGCTGCCGCCCTGGGTGCACGAACTCGACCTGTCGGGCCGCGACTTCGCCGGCGACGAGGCCAAGGTCGCGCTGGCGATCGAGCTGGCGCGCCGCAACGTCGAGGCGCGCAGCGGCGGGCCGTTCGGCGCCGCGATCTTCGACGATCGCGACCGGGTCGTCGCGGTCGGCGTCAACCGCGTGCTGCCGCAGAACTGCTCGGTGGCGCACGCCGAGATCATGGCCTTCGCCATGGCCCAGCAGCGCCTGCAGCGCTCGCGCCTGAACGAGGACGGGCGCAAGGTCGTGCTCGCGACCTCCGCGCAGCCCTGCTGCCAGTGCTACGGCGCCAGCGTGTGGGCCGGCATCGACCGCCTGCTGATCGGCGCGCGCAGCGAGGACACCGAATCGCTCACCGAGTTCGACGAGGGGCCGCTGCCGGAGGACTGGATCGGCGAGCTGCAGCGGCGCGGCATCGAGGTCGTCCGCGACCTGCGCCGTGACGAAGCCTGCACGGTGCTGAAGGCCTACGGCGAACTGGGCGGCGCGTTCTACTGAGCTTCAGCCAATCCGGCCCGGGTTGACGGGTGGTTGATGGTGCGCGCGCAAGCATGGCCCGCGATCCCATCAGCGAGGCACCCCCAATGACCCGCAAGCACGCCTGTCTTTCCATCGCCCTGCTCGCCGCCATGGGCGCCACCGCGCCTGCGCTGGCGCAGACCCAGGAGCAGCAGGAAGCCCTGCGCGAAGCCGAGGCCGCTCGCGAAGCCGCGGCCGCCGCGCGCGCGAACGCCTCCGCCGCGATCGACGCCGCCGCCGACGCCGATGCCACGGCGGACGTCGCCGCGGACAGCCCGACCGCCGAACTCGCGGCCGGCGTGGCCGCGGCCAACGCCAGCCAGGCGGCCGTCGCCGCGGGCCTGGCCACCGGCGCGGCCCAGGCCGCGGATTCCGCCGCCAACGACGCTGCCATCGGTCACATGGTGAGCAAGGACGCCTCCAAGGTCGCGGACGAGGCCGAGGACGTCGCCCGCGCGGCCAACGCGGCCGCGCTCGACGCTGCCATCGACGCCGAGGTCGCCCACCAGGTCGCCACCGACGCCGCGCTGGCGCCGCCGGCGCAGGTAGAGGTACCGACGCCGCCCGTGGACGTCGCCGCGCGCGCCGCCGAGCAGGCGGACGTCACCGTCACCGACCACCCCGGCAACTCGATCTCGTCGAACTACAGCGTCGACTTCGCCGCCATGGACACCAACGGCGACGGCGCCATCGTGCGCGCCGAGGCGCGCGGCAACGCCGACCTCATGCGCGAATTCCACGTCGTCGACCTGGACGACGACGGGCGCCTGAGCCGCGCCGAGATGAAGGACTGGATCGACCCGCTCGAGGTCCCGTCGGGCGGCCAGCCGGTGCGCTGACGCGCGCTACAGGCCCGAGGCGCGCCTCCAGAGGCCGTGCGTGACCGGCGCCAGCCGGCCCGCCAATCCCAGCAGCGGCCCGCGCAACAGGGCCGCTGCCACGTTGTCCGAGGTGTAGGCGTCGTGGATCGCCTCGAACGCGTGCGCGGCCACCGCCGCTTCACTGCGCCGCGTCCGCGCCCATCGCCGCAGCCGCGCCGGGCTCGCCCAGTCGCCGCCACTGCGGCGTGCACCGCCCACGACCTCCGCCAGCGCCGCGACGTCGCGCAGCCCCAGGTTCACGCCCTGCCCCGCCAGCGGATGCACGACGTGCGCGGCGTCGCCGAGCACCAGCACGCGTCCGCGCATGCAATCGGACGCGAGTTGCCGCCGTAGCGGGAACGCGGCGCGCGGCGACACCGGCGTCATCGCACCCAGCCGGCGGTCGAACGCGCGCGTCAGCTCATGGCCGAACCCGGCGTCGTCCAGCGCGAGCACGCGCGCAGCCTCGTCCGCGGGCAGGCTCCACACGATCGAGCAGCTGTCGTCCGCGAACGGCAGCACCGCGAGCGGGCCGCCCGGCAGGAAGCGCTGCCAGGCAGTGTCCTCGTGCGGGCGCTCGCCGGCGACGTAACCGACCACGCCGCGCTGCCCGTAGTCGCGCGACGTGGTGGCGATGCCGGCGAGTTCGCGCAACGTCGAGCGCGCGCCGTCGGCGGCCACCGCGATCCGCGCCTGCAGCCAGCCGCCGTCGTCCAGCCGCAGGCGCACGCCGGCCTCGTCCTGTTCCAGCGCCTCCACCCTGGCGGGGCAATGCAGGCGCACGCCGGCGCGCGGCAGCGCCGCCCACAGGCGGTCCTGCAGCAGCCCGTTCTCCACGATCCAGCCGAGTTCGCGGCGGCCGTAGGCATCGGCGTCGAACGCCAGCTCGCCGCCGCCGGCGGCATCCCACACGCGCATGCGCCGGTAGGGCTGCGCGCGCGCGGAAACGATCTCCTGCCAGACGCCCAGGCCCTCGAACAGCCGTGCATTGTCCGCAGCGAACGCGAACACCCGCAGGTCCGGGGGCGTCGGCGTCCAACGCGGCGCGGGCGCCGCCTCCACGAGCGCGACCTCCAGGCCTTCGCCGGCCAGCGCAAGCGCGCACGCAGCGCCGACCACGCCGCCGCCGGTGACCACGGCATCCAGGACCATGCGCCGGCTCACGCGTTGCCCCGCGACAGCCGCGGCACGTCGCCGCGATAGCCCATGGCGCCGCCCACCAGCCAGCCCTGCAGGGTTGGCGAACGGTCCACCGCCGCCATCCCGGCGGCACGCAGCAATCGCGGCACGGTGCCGGGGGAGGCGCTCAGGCGCGCCAGTCCGTCGGAGAACGCGAGCGTGCGCGCGCGGTCTTCCTCGCGCCGCGCCGCATACGCCGCCAGCAGCGCGTCGCTGCCCGGGTCCGCGGCGCCCTCCAGCAGCTCCGCCAGGGTCAGCGCGTCGCGCAGGCCGAGGTTGAATCCCTGCGCGCCGAGCGGATGCACCGACTGCGCAGCGTTGCCGACCAGTACCGCGCGCGGCGCGACCAGCCGTTCGGCGCACACGCGCACGGCCGGATGGCGGGAACGCTCGCCGATCCCGAGGAAGCGCCCGGCGCGCCAGCCGAACTCGCGCTGCAACCGCGCCAGCCACGCGGCGTCGTCGAGTGCGGCGACCGCGTCGGCTTCGGCTGCGTCCACGCCGTGCACCAGGCCGTGGCAGCCGTCGCCGCGCGGCAGCAGCGCGGTCGGGCCATGCGGACCGAGGCGCTCCCAGGCGGTGCCGTCGGGCGCGCGCGAGGTGCGTACCCGGGCCACGAACAACGCCTGTCCGTAGTCGTGCTGCGCGACGCCGATGCCGAGCGCGTCGCGGACGCTGCTGCGCGCGCCGTCGGCCGCCACCAGCAACCGCGTCGCGATCGTGGATTCCCCGGCGCTGCCGGCCAGGCGCAGCCGGCGCAGGCCATCGTCCCCGGCCTCCAGGCCGAGGAAGCGCGCGGGACGGTAGCGGGCGATGCGCGGCAGCGCCGCGAGCCGCGCCTCCAGCGCGTCGCCGAAGTCGCGCGCGACCACGATCTCGCCGAAGCAGTCGCGGCCGTAGGCAGGCGCGTCCAGCAACACGCGCCCGAAATCGCCACGGCGGCTGACGTGGATGCGCCGGATCGGCGCGCGCGGCATGCGCAGCAGCGCCATCACCCCGAGCGCGTCCAGCGCGTTGACCGTGGCCTCGGCGAAACTCAGGTTGCGCTGGTCGAACACCGCCGGCAACGCGCCCGGCGGCGTGGCCTCGACCAGCGCGACGTCCACGCCGATGCGTTCCAGCGCGATCGCCATGCTGGCGCCGACCAGGCCGCCGCCGACCACCACCACGTCATGCCTGGCGGTGGGCGCGGCGCGGCGCTGCCCTTGGGGGTCCTGCTTTTCCGGGCGTACGTGCGCGGGGGTCTCCATGGCTGCGCTATGCTACCGGTTCCGGCTCCATCGACTGCACGCAAACCACATGAATCGAACCGCCACTGCCTTCGCCCCCGGCCCGCTGGTGCTGACCGGCCTGATCGCCGCCGCCGCGCTCTCGCGGCTGCTGCCGCACCCGCCGAACTTCTCGCCGGTGGAGGCGATCGCGCTGTTCGGTGGCGCGTACTTCGCTTCGCGCCAGCTCGCGCTGCTGGTCCCGCTGGTGGCGCTGCTGCTGTCCGACCTGGTGCTCGGGGCGGTGCTGGGCGCCAGCTACGCCGGCTACATCGGCGGCATCAGCTTCTGGTCCGTGTACGCGTGCATCGCGCTGTCCACGGTGCTCGGCTTCGGCCTGCGCGGCCGCGTCACCGGACCCCGCCTGCTCGGCTTCTCGCTCGCCGGCTCGGTGCTGTTCTTCGTGGTGACCAATTTCGCGGCGTGGCTGGCCTCGCCGTTCTATCCGCAAACCGGCGCCGGGCTGATGGCGGCATTCGTCGCCGGCATCCCGTTCTTCAAGTGGACCCTGCTCGGCACGCTCGCCTACGCCGCGCTGCTGTTCGGCGGGTTCGCCCTGCTCCGCCGCCGGCTCCCGGTGCTCGCCGCGCAGACGGTCTGACGCCCGCATGGGCAACCGCCTGTCGAAGATCTACACGCGCACCGGCGACGACGGCAGCACCGGCCTGGGCGACGGCAGCCGCGTCGCCAAGGACTCCCCCCGCGTGACCGCCTACGGCACCGTGGACGAGGCCAACTCCGCGATCGGCGTGGTCCTCGCCAGCCCGGTGCCGCAGGACGTGGCCGACCTGTTGACCACCGTGCAGCACCAGCTGTTCGACCTCGGCGGCGAGCTCTGCATCCCGGGGCACGCCGCCATCGGCGACGCCGACATCGACGCCCTGGAGCGCGCGCTCGACGGCTACAACGCCGACCTGCCTCCGCTGAAGGAATTCATCCTGCCGGGCGGCGGCGAGGCGGCGGCGCGCTGCCACCTCGCGCGCACGATCGTGCGCCGCGCCGAGCGCGCCACGGTGACCCTCGCCAGCGCCGAGGACGTCCGTCCGCAGGCGATCCGCTACCTCAACCGGCTCTCCGACCTGCTGTTCGTACTGGCCCGCGTGCTGGCCCGCCGCGACGGCCACGGCGAGGTGGTCTGGAAGCACGAGCGCCGGCGTCCGGCGGCCGGCGCCTGAGCATGGCGTGAATTGCCGGTACACCGGCAATGCGGCAAGCTGTCGGCCGTTTCCGATCCCGGTCCCCCGCGTGCGCAAAGCCCTCAGACTGCTGCCGCTCCCCGCGCTGATCGCCCTGTCGCTGTCGGCCCATGCCGCCGACGAACGGCCCGAAGACTGGCGCCTGTGCCCGGTCGTGGATGCCATCCCGGCATTCCCGGATGCGCAGAACCCGACCGGCATCACCAGCACCCGGGTCGACCAGCCGACCGACATCTACGGCGACACCCTGGGCGGGACCGAGGAAAAGCCCGTGTTCGAGGGCAACGTGTCGCTCCGTCGTGGCGACCAGTTCCTCGGCACGGACAAGCTCACCTACGAGAGCGAGACCGGCACCTACGTCGCCACCGGCAGCGTGCGCTACCAGGATTCGGGCATGCGCCTGGTCGCGGAAACCGCCGAGGGCAACCAGAACAGCGACACCCACCAGCTCAACGACGTCAGCTACCAGCTGGTCTCGCGACGCGGCAACGGCGGCGCCGACCACATCACCATGCACGGGCCGCTCGGCTCGCTGTACGGCGCCACCTATTCGACCTGCCCGCCCGGCGAACGCAGCTGGGAGCTGCGCGCCCGCCGCATCGACGTGGACACCGAGGAAGGCATGGGCGTCGCGCGCGGCGCGGTGCTGCGCGTGGGCAAGGTGCCGGTGCTTTACGTGCCCTGGTTCCCGTTCCCGGTGGACGACCGCCGCCGCACCGGCCTGCTCTACCCGGCGGTGGGCTCGTCGAGCCGCAACGGCTTCGACTACCGCCAGCCGATCTACCTCAACCTGGCGCCGAACTACGACGCCACCCTGACCCCGCGGCTGATGACCGAGCGCGGCGTGCAGCTCGGCACCCAGTTCCGCTACCTGGTGGAGGGCGGCGCCGGCACCCTGGAGTTCGACTACCTGCCGTCCGACCGCCTCGCCAGCCGCGAGCGCGACGAGGAGACCGCGGAGTTCATCGAGAAGGGCTATCCACTGGAAAACCGGCGCGACGACGACCGCGGCCAGTTCAGTTTCCGCGGGCACCAGCGGCTGTCCGGCAGCTGGATCGCGCGCGGCAACCTCAACTGGATCAGCGACCCGCGCTACCTCGAGGACTTCAGCAACAACATCGACGGGCTGGCGCCGTATGCCCTGACCAGCAATGTCGGCGTGTACGGCCAGGGCCGCTACTGGAGCGCCGGCCTGATGGCCGACCACTACCAGCTCGCCGACTACACGCTGTCGGACCTGGTGCTGCCGCACGACCGGCTCCCGCGCGCCTTCGCCTCCTGGGAACAGCCGTTCGCCGAGTGGCTGACCCTGGGCATGGATGCCGAGGCCGTGCGCTTCCACCACCCGGACAAGCCCGGCGGCAGCCGCTTCGACGCCAGGCCCTTCGTCAGCATGCCGCTGCAGGGCGCGAGCTGGTTCATGACCCCGAAGCTGGCCTGGCGCCACACCAGCTACCGCCTGGACGAACCGCTGGCCGTGGCCGCGGGCAGCGATTCGCCGCGCCGCAGCCTGCCGATCGCGTCGCTGGACGCCGGCCTGTTCTTCGAGCGCGACGCCGACATCCGCGGCGAGGACTACCTGCAGACGCTGGAACCGCGCCTGTTCTACCTGCGCGTGCCCTACCGCGACCAGTCCGGGCTGCCGCTGTTCGACACCCGGCCGATGACCTTCAGCTGGGGCCAGCTGTTCCGCGACAACCGCTACACCGGCGCCGACCGGCAGACCGACGCCAACCAGCTGACGCTCGCGGTCTCCACCCGCCTGCTGCGCCAGTCCGACGGGCGCGAGAAGCTGTCGGCGAGCCTGGGCCAGATCCGCTACTTCGACGACTCGCGGGTCACCGCGCCGGGCGAGGAGCCGGTGGAGCGCGGCAAGTCGGCCTGGGTCGGCGACATCAGCTACGCGGTCAACGACCGCTGGAGCCTCGGCGGCTCCTACCAGTGGGATCCCAAGTTCCGGCGCAAGGACCTCGCCAGCCTGCGCACCCGCTACCTGGTCGGCGACACCGGCGTGGTCAACTTCTCCTACCGCTACCGGCGCGACCTGCTCGAGCAGGTGGACCTCAACTTCCTGTACCCGCTGAACCCGTCCTGGAGCCTGGTCGGGCGCTATTACTACTCGCTGGACGACCGCCAGTTGCTCGAGGGCATCGCCGGCGTGCAGTGGGACAGCTGCTGCATGGCGGTGCGCCTGGTGGGCCGGCGGCACGTGCACAACCGCGAAGGCGACCTCGGCACCTCGCTGCAGTTCGAGATCGAACTGAAGGGCCTCGGCTCGGCCGGCCCGGACACGGAGAGCCGCTTGCGCCGTGCTATCCTCGGCTACTACCGCGAGGACCTGTACCTGGTCCCGCCCTCCGAGGTCGCCCCTGATCCGGACGGTGACGCCCACTCCCCCGACCCGACGCCATGACCCGACTGTTTGCCTGCCTCCTTGCCCTTGCCGGGCTCTTCCCGCTGGCGCAGGCCACGGCCCAGCAACTCCAGCCGCTCGACCGCATCGTCGCCGTCGTGGACGAGGACGTCATCCTGCGCAGCGAGCTCGACCGGGCGCTGCGCAACATCTACGGCCAGTTCGCCGGCCGCGAGGACCAGCTCCCGCCGCGCGAGTACCTCGAGCGCCAGGTGCTCGAGCGCCTGGTCCTGACCCAGCTGCAGGTCGCCCGCGCGCGCGCCTCCGGCATGGAGGTCAGCGAGCAGGAACTGGACGCGGCGATCGCCGGCATCGCGCAGCAGAACAACACCAGTCTCGAGGGCCTGGTGGGCGAGCTCGCGCGCAGCGGCATGACCCTGGCCGACCTGCGCGAGTCGGTGCGCGACGAGATTCTGATCCAGCGCATGCGCCAGAGCTTCGCCCAGGGGCGCGTGAGCGTCAGCGAGGGCGAAGTGGACGCCGCGCTCGCCAACCAGCAGGGCGGCGGCGCGCAGTACCGCCTTGCCCACATCCTGGTCGGGGTGCCGGAGGGCGCTTCCGCCGACCAGATCGCCACGGCACAGGAGAAGGCCAACCGCATCCTCGCCGAGCTCCGCCAGGGCGGCATCGACTTCGCCGCCGCCGCGGTGCGCTACTCCGACAGCCCCAACGCGCTGGAAGGCGGCGACCTGGGCTGGCGCAACATCGACGAGATCCCGCCCTCGTTTACCCAGGTGATCATGCAGATGCAGCCCGGCGGGGTGATCGGCCCGATCCGCGGCCCCAGCGGCTTCCAGCTGCTGCAGCTCACCGACATCCGCCAGGCCCAGGCCGGGGCCGGCACCATCACCCAGTTCCGCGCGCGCCACATCCTGGTCACAGGCGACGACGCCGCGGCGGTCGCGAAGCTGGAGACGCTGCGCGCGCGCGTGGCCGGCGGCGCCGACTTCGGCGAGCTGGCGCGCGAGAACTCCGAGGACGAGGACACCGCCTCGCGCGGTGGCGAACTCGGCTGGTTCGCGCGCGACGCCTACGGCGTGGACTTCGGCCAGCAGCTCGCGGCGCTGCAGGACGGCGAGGTGTCGGCGCCGTTCAAGACCCAGGCCGGTTGGCACATCGTCCAGCGCGAGGGCGAGCGGCAGACCGTCGCCGCCGACGAGAACCGCCGCCAGCAGGTGCGCGAGAGCATCGGCCAGCGCAAGCTCGAAGAGCAGTGGGAGCGCTTCCTGCGCGAACTGCGCGGCGAAGCCTTCGTGGACATCCGCCTCGGCACGCCGGATCCGGCCGCCGGCAACGCCGGCTGAGATGCCGCGCCCGCGGCTGGCGCTGGTTCCGGGCGAGCCGGCCGGCGTCGGCCCGGAACTCTGCGTCCGCGCGGCACAGCGTGCCTGGGATGCGGACCTGCTCGCCTTCGGGGACCCGGCCGCGCTGGCGCGCGCCGCCGACGCCCTCCGACTGCCGCTCGTGATCGCTTCCCCGGGCACCCCGTCCACACCCGGCGTGCTGCCGCTCGTCGAGATCCCGGCCCCGGTCGCCGTCCGGGCCGGCGCGCCGGACCCCGCCAACGCCGCCGCCACCATCGCCGCGCTCGAGCAGGCGGGCGCCGCCTGCCTCGCCGGCAGCCTCGACGGGCTCGTGACCGGGCCGGTGCACAAGGCCGCCATCAACGACGGCGGCATCGCCTACACCGGCACCACCGGCCTGCTCGCGGCCCAGGCCGGGCGCGAGGTGGTGATGATGCTGGCCAACGACATCGTGCGCGTGGCGCTGGCGACCACCCACCTGCCGCTGCGCGCGGTCGCCGACGCGATCACGCCGGCGGCGCTGGAACGCACGCTGCGGATCCTGCATGCCGCCCTCCGGGACGACTTCGGCATCCTCGCGCCGCGCGTGCTGGTGCTCGGCCTGAACCCGCACGCTGGGGAGGACGGGCACCTGGGGCGCGAGGAGATCGAGGTGATCGCGCCGGTGCTGGAGCGCCTGCGCGCCGAAGGGATGTCGTTGGCAGGCCCGCTGCCGGCCGACACCGCGTTCCTGCCCGCGAAGCTGCGCGACTGCGACGCGGTGCTGGCGATGTACCACGACCAGGGCCTGCCGGTGCTCAAGTACAGCGGCTTCGAGCAGGCCGTGAACCTGACCCTGGGCCTGCCCTACCCGCGGGTCGCCGTGGACCACGGCACCGCGCTCGACATCGCCGGCAGCGGCACCGCCGATCCGTCGAGCCTGTTCGCCGCGATCGACGCCTGCACCCGGCTCGCCACGCGGCGGGCACGCGCGTGAGCCGGCAACGCCCTTCCGCGCGCCCCCGCGATGCGCGCGATGCCGACGGCTTCCGCCGCGACGCCAAGAAGCACCTCGGCCAGAACTTCCTGCACGACCGCGGCGTGATCGAGCGCATCGTGCTGGCGATCGATCCCCGCCCCGGCGACCGCATCGTCGAGATCGGACCCGGCCAGGGTGCGCTGACGCTGCCGCTGCTCGACCGCCACGGCGCGCTCACCGCGATCGAGTTCGACCGCGACCTGCTCGAGCCGCTGGCCGCGGCGGCCGCGCCGCACGGCGAGCTCACGCTGCTCAACGCGGACGTGCTCGAAGTGGACTTCACCGCGCTGGCGGCCGGCGGGCAGCTGCGCCTGGCCGGCAACCTGCCCTACAACCTGTCGTCGCCGATCCTGTTCCATGCGCTGGAGCACGCCGGCGCGATCCGCGACATGCACTTCATGCTGCAGAAGGAAGTGGTCGAGCGCATGGGCGCGGCCCCGGGCAGCAAGGTCTACGGACGCCTGAGCGTGATGCTGCAGGCGTACTGCGCGGTGACGCCGCTGTTCACCGTGGGCCCGGGCGCGTTCCGCCCCGCGCCGAAGGTGGACTCCGCGGTCGTGCGGCTGGTGCCGCGCGCGCCAGGCACGGTCGGCATCGGTGATCCTTCGCGCTTCGCCGCCATCGTGCGCGCCGCCTTCGGCCAGCGCCGCAAGACGCTGCGCAATGCGCTCGCGGCCGTGGCCACTCCCGCGCTGATCGAGGCCGCGGGCCTGCGTCCCGACATGCGCGCCGAACAGGTCCCGGTCGAGGGCTTCGTGCGGCTGGCAAACCTGCCGCCGCCAGAAGCGCACTGAGCGCGGCGGCGGGTGCCGCCGCACCCGCGATTCCCGCTTACACTGGCGCCATGGCTATCTGGGCGATCGGCGACCTGCAGGGATGTCATGCGCCGACGCAGCGGCTGCTGGAGCGCATCCGCTTCGACCCTGCGCGCGACACGCTGTGGTTCTGCGGCGACCTGGTCAACCGTGGCGGCGAGTCGCTGGAGACGTTGCGGCTCGTGCATTCGCTGCGCGACAACTGCGTGGTCGTGCTCGGCAACCACGACCTGTCCCTGCTCGCGATCGCCGAGCGCCGGCCGGAAGAGCAGCGCAAGGTCAACCCGGACCTGCAGCGGGTCCTGTTTGCGCCGGACGCGGCGGAGTTGCTCGACTGGCTGCGCGGCCGGCCGCTGCTGCACGCCGACCGCGAACTGGGCTGGATGATGATCCACGCCGGGCTGGCGCCCAAGTGGACCACGCAGCTGGCGCAGAAGCACGCCGCCGAAGTGGAGCGCGCGCTCCATGGCGAGGGCTACCGCAAGCTGTTGCGCAACATGTACGGCGACCGCCCGGCCTGGTCGCCCGGGCTCTCGGGCCACGACCGGCAGCGCGCGATCATCAACGTGTTCACCCGCCTGCGCTACTGCACCCCGCGCGGGCGCATCGCGTTCGACGAGAAGGGGCCGCCGGGGACGCAGCAGCCGGGCCTGTATCCGTGGTACGCGGTGCCCGGGCGCGCGGAGCGCGACCTCAGGATCGTCTGCGGGCACTGGTCGGCGCTGGGGCTGTTCATCGGCCACGGGGTGCACGCGATCGACACCGGGGCGGTCTGGGGCGGCAGGCTCACGGCGCTGCAGCTGGACAGCGAGGAGTTGCGGATCGTGCAGGTGCCGGGGCGGGACGTGCCGGCTAATCCGGCGCGGCGCTGATCCGGGTTTCGAGCTCCGGAGGGACGCTCCACGGAGAAGGCGGTGCCCCTGGCCTCCTCCAGAGCGTTTTGAGTCGTCGGCCAGGGGCACCGCCTTCTCCGCTGCGCTTCGCTGGTACTCGAAGCCTGCGGCTTCTTGTTTCCGGGGGCACGTTACTGGCGGTGGTAGTCGACGAATTCGAAGGGGTGGGCGTGGCGGTCGTCGGCGGGGTGCGGTTCGCGGGAGACGGGTTGCCACTGTGTTGCATCGAAGCGGGGGAAGAAGGCGTCGGCGCCCTCGACGACGGTGTCCACCCAGGTCAGGTGCATGCGGGTGGCCAGCGGCAGGGTCGCGGCGAACACTTCGCCGCCGCCGATGACCCAGAGTTCGCCGGCGTCGCGCACCGCTTGCAGTGCCGCGTCCAGCGACCCGAACGGTTCCATGCCCTCGAACGGGACCTTGCCGCTGCGCGTCAGCACGAGGTTGCGGCGGCCCGGCAGCGCGCGGCGGAGCGACTCGGCGGTCCGGCGGCCCATCAGCACCGGCTTGCCGAGGGTCAGCGCCTTGAACCGCTTGAGGTCGTCCGGCAAATGCCAGGGCAGGTCGCCGTCCTTGCCGATCGCGAATTCGCGGTCGAGCGCCGCCAGCAGGGACAGCGTGGTCACACCGCCACCGGTGCCTTGATCGCGGGCAGGGGGTCGTAGTCCTCGATCGCGATGTGCTCGTAGCGGAACGCGAACAGGTCGTCGACCGCGGGATCGAGCACCAGCGTGGGCAACCGCCGCGGCTCGCGCGACAGCTGCTCGCGCGCCTGCTCGAAGTGGTTCGAGTACAGGTGCGCGTCGCCCAGGGTGTGGACGAAGTCGCCGACGCCCAGGCCGCACACCTGCGCCACCATGTGGGTGAGCAGCGCGTAGCTGGCGATGTTGAAGGGCACGCCGAGGAAGATGTCGCCGCTGCGCTGGTAGAGCTGGCAGCTCAGGCGCCCGTCGGCGACGTAGAACTGGAACAGCGTGTGGCAGGGCATCAACGCCATCGCCGGCAGGTCGGCAACGTTCCATGCGGACACGATCAGGCGCCGCGAATCGGGGTTGCGCCGGATCTCGTCCACCACCCAGCGCACCTGGTCGATTTCGCGGCCGTCGCTGCCGGTCCAGCGCCGCCATTGCTTGCCGTACACCGGCCCGAGTTCGCCCTGTTCGTCCGCCCACTCGTCCCAGATCGAGACCTTGTTCTCGCGCAGGTAGGCGATGTTGGTCTCGCCCTTCAGGAACCACAGCAACTCGTGCACGATCGAGCGCAGGTGCAGCTTCTTCGTGGTCACCAGCGGGAAGCCCTCGCGCAGGTCGAAGCGCATCTGCCAGCCGAACACGCTGCGCGTGCCGGTGCCGGTGCGGTCGTCCTTGTCGGTGCCCTGCTCGAGCACGTGGCGCAGCAGGTCGAGGTACTGGCGCATCTCAGTTCGCCGTGTCCGGGGCCGGAACCGGCTGCAGGGTCGGCGCGCTGCGCGACTTCCACAGCCAGAACAGGCCCAGCGCCACCAGCGGCAGGCTCAGCAACTGGCCCATGGTCAGCCAGCCGAACGCCAGGTAGCCGAGTTGCGCATCGGGGACGCGCACGAACTCGACCAGGAAGCGGAAGCTGCCGTAGAGCAGCGCGAACAGCCCCGCCACCGCGTAGCGCGGGCGCGGGCGGCTGGAGAACCACCACAGGGCCACGAACATCACCAGGCCCTCGAGCAGCGCCTGGTACAGCGGCGAGGGATGCCGCGCGTAACGGTCGAGCGCGCCGCTGGCGTGCAGCGCCTGCAGCTGCTCCGGGGCGAGCCGCAGCAGCGGCGCCTCGGCGTGCGGGAAGATCACGCCCCAGTCGCCGCCGGTGTACTTGCCCCACAGCTCGCCGTTGATGAAGTTGCCGAGCCTGCCGAAGCCCAGGCCGGGCGGCACCAGCGGCGCCACGAAGTCGGCCACGTCCATGAAGTGCAGGCGGTGCTTGCGCGCCCACCACCAAGCCGCGATGCAGACGCCGACGAGGCCGCCGTGGAAGCTCATGCCGCCGTTCCAGATCTCGAACACCTGCAACGGGTCGGCCAGGTAGGCGGACAGGTCGTAGAACAGGATGTAGCCGAGCCGGCCACCGAGGATGACGCCGAGCATGCCGTAGAACACGAGGTCGCCGAACGCCTGTGCGTCGACGCCGGGCAGGCGGCCCTGGAGGACGCGTCGGCGGCCGAGCCACCACGCCAGGCCGAAGCCGAGCAGGTACATCACCCCGTACCAGTGCACGGCCGGGTGCAGGGTCATGCCGAAGAGGGAGAATTCCGGGAACTGCAGTGCGATCGGATCGATCCGGTGCAACCAGGGCGACATCGACGGCTCCGTGGCGGGACCGGCCTATTGTGCCTGCTCAGGACAGGTGCGGCAGGTCGGGAAGTTCGTTCTCGTCCGGGACGTCGTCCACGCGCGGGAAATGCGCGGCCACCAGCCGCGACGCGGCCTCGATCCCCTGCACCGCCGCGGCCTCCGGGTCGCCGGCGCGCAGGCGCTCCTCCATCAGCTGGCAGATTCCGCGCCACTGCGCGTCGCTGACGCGCCCGCGGAAGCCGCGGTCGGCCACGATCTCGATCCGGTGGTCGGCCAGCAGCAGGTACACCAGCACCCCGTTGTTGGCCGCGGTGTCCCAAACGCGCAGGCGCGAGAAAGCCTCCTCGGCGCGCTGGCGCGCGTCCACGCCCGCGAACACTGCGCGCAGGGGCAGCGCGGATTCGACCGCGAAACAGGTTTCGCCGGTATGCGTGGCCTCGCCCCGCGCGACCGCCTCGGCGATCCGCTGCAGGCTCTCCTCGCGGAACAGGCGCGCCGCCGAGGGCGCGAACAGGTGCCGGAACAGGCGACCGATCATGGCCCCGGCCTCACCAGCTGCCGGAGGCGCCGCCGCCCCCGCTCATGCCGCCGCCGCCGGACCAGCCGCCCCCGCCGAAGCCGCCGCCGCTGCGACCGCCGCCGCCCCAGCCGCCGCCGCCCCAGCCTCCGCCGAAGGGCGGGCCGCCGAAACCGCCCCAGCCGCCATGGCGCACCACGCGCCCCGACGGCGCCTGCGCGAGCCCGAACAGCAATCCGATGAAGGCGCCAACTCCGCCCAGGAGCAGCGCCTGCCCGATCATCCAGGCGACCCCGCCCGCGGCGCCGGCCCCAAGCACGCCGCGCACGCCCCTCGGGGTTCGCGCGAAGATTCCGCGCGCGACTTGGGCGACGATGAAAGCCGCGAACAGCGCGATCATCCAGTTGCCGCCGATGCCTCGCGGGCGGGGACGACTGTCGGCCATCGGTTCCGGCAGCGGCTCGCCCTCGACCAGCCTGGCCAGCACGGCCGTGGCCTCGTCGAGGCCGCCGCCGAAGTCCCCGTCGCGGAACCTCGGCACCATGTACTCCTGGATCACGCGCGCCGCGGTGGCGTCCGGGATCGCGCCCTCGAGGCCGTAGCCGGGCTGGATGCGCACGCGCCGGTCGTCCCTGGCGACCAGCACCAGCACGCCGTCGTCCACCGATTCGCGGCCCAGCTTCCACTGGTCGTACACGCGCTGCGCGTAGGCGGCGATGTCCTCCGGTTCGGTGGTCGGCACCATCAGCACCTGCAACTGGCTGCCCTTCGATGCCTGCAGGGCTCGCGCCCGTGCCTCGATCCGCTGCACGGTGGCCGCGTCGAGGGTGCCGGTCGTGTCGACCACCGGCGCGTCCAGCGGCGGGATCGGCTGCAGTCCCTGCGCCGCCGCCCATGCCGGCAGCAGCAGGCACGGCAGCAACAACCATCCGGCGAGCCGGCGCAGGCTCATCCCGCGTCGGGCTGGCCGAAGTCCACCGCCGGCGCGTCCTCGATCGCCTCGACGTCGTCCACGGTGAAGTTCGGCCTGGTGTCGTAGCCGAACAGCTTCGCGGTGAGGTTGACCGGGAAGCGGCGGATGTAGGTGTTGTAGTCCTGCACCGCCTGGATGTAGCGCTGGCGCTCGACGGTGATCCGGTTCTCGGTGCCCTCGAGCTGCGCCTGCAGCTGCAGGAAGTTCTGGTCGGCCTTGAGCTGCGGGTAGTTCTCGCTCACCAGCAGCAGTCGCCCAATGGCGCCCTGCAGCTGGCCCTGCGCCTGCTGGAACCGTTCCAGCGACTCGGGATCGCCGGCGTCCACGTTGATGCTGCCGACCCGCGCGCGCGCCTCGGTGACCTCGGTGAACACCCGCTCTTCGTGGGCAGCGTAGCCCTTGACGGTCGCGACCAGGTTCGGCACCAGGTCGGCACGGCGCTTGTAGACGTTGAGGACCTGCGACCAGGCGGCATCCACCGCCTCGTCCCTGGACTGGATCTCGTTGTAGCCGCAGCCGCTGAGCAGCGCGGAAAGCAGCAGGAGCACGACGACCTGGAGCGCACGCATCGGAAACCCCACGACGGAAACGACCGCTGCATTCCAGCACTCCGGGCGTGAAGGCGCAACGAGCGCCCTCGCCCGGCACCGGGGCGCCGCTAGGGCCGGCGTCCCTCGCGCAGCCGCGCGCGGCGCTTGGCCCACAGGTTCAGGGCTTCCACCGCCGCCGAGAAGCCCATCGCGCCGTAGATGTAGCCCTTGGGCACGTGGATCTCCAGCCCCTCGACCACCAGGTAGCCGCCGATCAGCACGATGAATGCCAGCGCCAGCATCTTGATGGTCGGGTTGTTGTCGATGAAGTGGCCCAGCGGGCGCGCGGCCAGCAGCATCACCGCCACCGCCAGCAGGATCGCGGCCACCATCACCGGCACGTACTCCTCGGCCATGCCGACCGCGGCGATCACCGAGTCCAGCGAGAACACGATGTCGATCACCGCGATCTGCGCGATCACCGCGCCGAAGGAGGCGGCCGGCCGGGTGTGGATGTCCTCGGCTTCCGGTTCGCCGGCGACCTGGTCGCGGATCTCGGCGATGCCCTTGAACACCAGGAAGATGCCGCCGAGCAGCAGCACCAGGTCGCGCACCGAGAAGCCGTGCCCGAACACGCTGAAGATGTCCTGCTTCATGTGCGCCAGGAACGCGAGCGTCAGCAGCAGCGCGATGCGGGTGATGCAGGCGGCGGCGATGCCGAACTTGCGCGCGCGCTCGCGGGTCGTGGGCGGCAGGCGGCTGACCGCGATCGAGATGAAGACGAGGTTGTCGATGCCGAGGACGATCTCGATCGAACTGAGCGTGACCAGCAGGATCCAGGTCTGCGGGTCGGCAAGCATTTCAAGACTCATCGAGCGGTCGTTCCGTCGGCTTCAGGGGGGAGGACAGCAGTCGGCCGGGTCAGGCCAGCACGCGTGGACCGAGTATCAGGGCCCACGTAAAGAGCACGTTCATCATCAGCACGAACACGGCGGCCGAGCCCATGTCCTTGGCGCGCCCCGACAGTTCGTGGTGCTCGGCGCCGTAACGCTCGATCACCGCCTCGATCGCCGAGTTCAGCAGCTCGGCGGCCAGCACCAGCACGCAGCTGCCGACCAGCAGCACCCGCTCCACCGGCGTCTGCCCGGCCCACAGCGCCAACGGCGCCAGGACCACGAACAGGTACACCTCCAGCCGGAACGAGGACTCGTACAGCCACGCCGCGCGCAGGCCCTGGAGGGACCACTTGGCCGCGAGCAGGACGCGCGCGGGATGTCTTGGCAGGTGGCCGACCTGGTCCGCCATGGGTTCCGGTACCGGGGTTGCCGCGGCGGGGCCGCGCTGGGCTTATTTTGCCACAGCGCTACTGCTGCCGCAGGGCTTCGATCGGATCCAGCTGCGAGGCCTTGCGCGCCGGGTAGTAGCCGAAGAACAGCCCGGTGCCGATCGAGAACGCCGCCGCCAGCCCCACCACCCGGGCGTCGAGCGCCACCGGCAGGTCGCTGAAGCGGCCCACCAGCAGGGCGCCGACGATCCCGACCAGGATGCCGATCGCGCCACCCACCAGCGAGATCAGCATCGCCTCGGCCAGGAACTGCCGGCGCACGTCGCCCGGGCCCGCGCCCACCGCCATGCGCAGCCCGATCTCGCGGATCCGCTCGGTGACCGAGACCAGCATGATGTTCATGATGCCGATGCCGCCGATCACCAGGCAGATGGTCGCCACAGCGCCGAGCAGCTTGCTCATCAGGTTGGTGGTGGCGGTGCGGGTGGCGACGATCTCGCTGATGTTGCGCACGCGGAAGTCGTCCTCCTGGCCCGGGCGGATGTCGTGGCGCTGCCGCAGCAGCCCTTCCACCGCCGTCTGCGCGTAGCCGAGGTCGCGCGCGTCGGCGACCGTCAGCGCGACCTGCATCACCGCGCCCGGAGGCAGGCCCATGGTGCCCAGCAGCCGTCGCCTGGCGGTGGACAGCGGCACCATCACCACGTCGTCCTGGTCCTGGCCGAAGCTGCCCTGGCCCTTGGGCGCAAGGGTCCCGACCACGGTGAACGGGACGCGCCCGAGGCGGATGGTCTCGCCGATGCCGCTGTCCTCGCCGAACAGCACCCGCCGCACGCTGTCGCCCAGGACCACCTGCTTGGCCGCGCCGGTGTAGGCCTGCGGCTCGAACAGGCTGCCCTCGGCCAGCTTCCAGTCGTTGATCGCGAACCAGTCCGGTTGCACGCCCTGCCAGCTGGTGGCGGCGTTGTTCTCGGCGTACACCACCTGGGTGCCGCCGCGCAGCGCGCCGGCGACGTACTGCACTTCCGGGATCTCCTCGCGGATCGCCTCCACGTCGCCCTCGGTGAGCGTGTAGAAGCTGCCGGCGCTCTGGCGCGCGCCGCCCGGTCCGCGCTGCGCGCCGGGGGAGATGTCCAGCCGCTGCGAGCCCAGCCCGGAGACCAGCTTGTCGATCTCCTGCTGGGTGCCCTGCCCGACCGAGACCATCACGATCACCGCGGCGATGCCGATGATCACGCCGAGCGAGGTCAGCGCGCTGCGCATCCAGTTGCCGCGCAGGGCGAAGGCGGCGGTGCGCAGGATGTCGAGCAGGCTCATGCCAGCGCCTCCCGCGGGCGCTGCCCGCCTTCGTGGAGCTCCCCGTCGTGCATCACGTAGGTGCGGTCGGCGTGGGCCGCGACCTCGGCGTCGTGGGTGATGATGACCACGGTGTGGTCGGCGTCGCGCAGGCGCTTGAACAGCGCCAGGATCTCCTCGCCGGTGCGCGAGTCGAGGGCACCGGTGGGTTCGTCGGCGAGCAGGATCGGCGGCTGGTTGACCAGCGCCCGCGCGATCGCCACGCGCTGCTGCTGGCCGCCCGACATCTCGCTCGGCCGGTGCCCGACGCGGTCGCCGAGGCCGACGGATTCCAGCACCTCGCGCGCCCGCTCGAGGCGCTCCGCGTGCGGGACCCCCGAGTAGCCCAGCGGCATCGCGACGTTGTGCAGCGCGTCCATCCGCGGCAGCAGGTGGAAGCCCTGGAACACGAAGCCGATCTTGTCGCGGCGCAGGTCGGCCAGCGCCTCGGCGTCGAGCGTGGCGACGTCGATGCCGTCGCAGGCGTAGCGGCCGCTGCTGGGCGTGTCCAGGCAGCCGAGCAGGTTCATCAGCGTGGACTTGCCCGAGCCCGACGGCCCCATGATGGCGACGAAGTCGCCGCGCGCGATGTCGAGGTCCACGTTGCGCAACGCCACCACTTCGGCCGGCGTCCCCGGCGCGTAGACCTTGCCCAGCCCGCGGGCATGGATCACCGGCGCGCGGGCGGCCCTCGGGGAGTCCGCCGGACGGCTCATTGCGCGGCGCGCTCGCCGGTGATCGCCACGTCGCCGGCCTCCACCGGCCCCGAGATCTCGGTGTCGCTGCCGTCGCTGGCGCCGACCCGGACCATCACCTGCCGCGGCTGCCCGTCCACCAGCAGGTACAGCGGTGCGCGGGTGGCGCCGACGAGGTCGGCCACGATCCGCTCCCACTGCGCCTTCTGCGCATCGTCGAGGGTGTCGCGGAACGCGGCGAAGTCCTGGCGGAAGCGGTCGAGCATGCGCTGCCGGAACTGCCCCTGCATCGCGGCACCCCCGCCGCCCGCGCCGCCGCGACGCGCCCCGCCACCGCCGCCGAACAGGCTGCTGCCGTTGCCTCCGGCCGGCGCCGCCTGGCGCGCGGCCTGGCGTTCGCGGATCGCTTCCAGGGCCGCATCGAGCGCGGCCCGCTGGCGATCGTCGAGCTGCAGCGCCTCGGCGGCACGCGCAAGGTCCTCGCCCAAGCCGCTCCCGCGCGGGGACCCGGCGGCGGGCGCGCCTTCGACGGGCTGCGCGGGCTTGTAGCGCAGGGCAGCGTTGGCGACCTTGAGCACGCCCTCGCGCTTGCTCACCTCGATCTCGGCATTGACGGTGAGCCCGGGCAGCAGCGTGCCGTCGCTGTTGTCCACCGTGACCACCACCGGGTAGGTCACCACGTTGGCGGTGGTGGTCGCGGCCAGGCGCACCTGGTCGACCACGCCGCGGAACCGGCGGTCCGGGAACGCGTCGGCGGTGAACGACACCTGCTGGCCCTCGCGGACCTGGCCGATGTCGGCCTCGTCAACCGCCAGCTCGATCTTCATCTTCGACAGATCCTCGGCGATGACGAACAGCTCCGGCGCCTGCAGGCTCGCGGCCACCGTCTGCCCCGGCTCCACCGAACGCGTAATCACCACCCCGTCCACCGGCGAGCGGATCACGGTCCGGCCGAGGTTGACGCGGGTGGTCTGCGTGGACGCGGACTGCTGCCGGATCTGCGCCTGCGCCGAGGCCACCTGCGCCTGCGCCTGGTCGCGCGCGGCGCGCGCGAGGTCCACGTCGCTGCGCGCGATCAGCTGGCTGTCCGCGAGCGCGGCCTTGCGCCGGTAGTCGGCCTCGGCGTTGGCCAGCGCGGCCTGCGCCTGGCGCAGCTGCGCGCGCGCGCTGGCCACCTGCGCGTTGCCCTGTTCGATCTGCGCCTCGTAGGTGCTCGGGTCGATGCGCGCGATCACCTGGCCCTGGCGCACCTTGTCGTTGAAGTCCACCAGGACTTCGGTGACCTGGCCCGAGACCTGGCTGCCCACCGTCACCGTGGAAATCGCGCTGAGCGTTCCGGTGGCCGAAATCGCCACGCGGATGTCGCCACGCTCCACGACGGTGGTGCGATAGCCCTGGTCGGCCGGCGCCCGATCCGCGCGCCACCACCACAGCGCGGCGAACGCGAGCAGCGCCGCCAGGGCGATGGCACCGGCGCGGCGGATGCCGCCCGAACGGGTCCTGCGGGGCTTGGTCGTGGTCTGCATGGTGCTCGCGGCAAAGGGTCCCGGGCAGGCTAACGCCCGGGGCGTGACTCCGTTGACACGCTCAGGCGCGGGCGTCGCCGAAGCGGATGGTCGCGACCGTGCCGCGGCCGGGCACGCTGTCCAACCCGATCGGCCAGCCGAAGCGCTCGCCGAGGCGACGCACGATGGACAGGCCCATGCCCTTGCCGGACAGCTTGTCCGGGTCGGCCCGGTAGAACGGGTCGAACACGCGCTGCAGCACCTCCGGCGACATCCCGATGCCGGTGTCCGACACCACCACCGCGTCCGGCTCGATGCGCACCTCGACCCGGCCCTCCTCGGTGAACACGCAGGCGTTGGACAACAGGTTGCGCAGCATCACCCCGAACACGCGCGGCGATGCGTGCAGCACCGGGCGGGCGTTCTCGACCACGTCCAGGCGCACCGGCTTGTTGGCCAGCAGCGGGCGCACGGTGGCCACTTCCTCGTCGACGATGTCGCGCACCGCGAAGGTTTCGCGTTGCGGTTCGATCCCGCCCTCGCGGGCCAGGATCAGGAACGACTCGATCACCGCCTCCATGTCGCGGCCGGCGCGCTGGATGCGGCCGAGCGAGCGCTGCGCGCGTTCGGGGATGTCGGGGTCGTTGTGCAGCAGGTCGCTGGCGACCCGGATCACCGTCAACGGGGTGCGCAACTCGTGGCTGGCGTCTCGGGTGAAGTCGCGCTCGCGGCGCACGAACGCATGCATGCGCTCGGCCATGCGCTGCAGCGCGCCGGCAAGCTGGCGCGCCTCCACGCCAGCGTCCTCCGGCAGGCGGTCCGGGGACAGCGCGCCCGCGTCGGGCGCCAGCGGGTCCCAGCGCGCGACCTCCGAGGCCAGCCAGTCCAGCGGGGCCACCATGCGCCGCGCGTTGCGATAGGTGAACCAGGCGCTGGCGGCCAGCGCCAACAACGCCAGCAGCATCGGCGCGAACACCATCTGCAGCGCGCGCGTCTCGGCGACGGCGCGCGGGTAGGTCAGGTACAGCTGGCCGTCGCCGCGTCGGTCCACGAGCACCAGCGAGTCGGGCAGCTGGTGCAGTCCGGGCTCGAGGTCGCGCAGGGCCGGCGGCAGCTGCGCCGCCGAGCCGCCGTCGCTGACGTAGTGGCCGCGCAACCTGGCCTCGTCCGGCGGCGGGTGCCCGGTGTCGGCATCGCGCTGCGCCCAGAAGTACGCCGCTTCCTCATGCAGGGCCTGGCTCGCGATCGCCTGGCGCGCGAAATGCATCGCCACCCAGGTGCCGGCGACGATGACGATGCTCGCCATCGCCACCTGCATCACGAAGGCATAGCGGAGCTTGCGGGGCAGGCCCTGCGGCATGGGCGGCTTGCCGGACGGCCTACGCGGGCGGTTGTTCGATGTCCGCGATGCGGTAGCCGGCGCTCTGCACCGTGTGCAGCAACGGCTTGTCGTACGGCTTGTCGATGGTCTTGCGCAAGTTGTACAGGTGGCTGCGCAGGGTATCGGAATCCGGCAGGCCGTTGCCCCAGATCTCGCGCTCGATCTCCTGGCGGCTGACCACGCGCGGCGACTCGCGCATCAGGATGGTGAGCAGCTTGAGGCCGATCGGCGACAGCTGCAGTTCGACCCCGCCGCGGGTCGCGCGCAGGCTGGCCGGGTCGAGCACCAGGTCGGCGACCTTCAGCACTTCCGAACCCACCTGGCGGCGCTCGCGCCGGATCAGCGCGCGCAGCCGGGCCTCGAGCTCCTGGATCGCGAACGGCTTGGTCAGGTAGTCGTCGGCGCCCACGGACAGGCCGGTCAGCTTCTCGTCGAGCGTGTCGCGCGCGGTGAGCATCAGCACCGGGGTGGACTTGCGTGCTTCCTCGCGCAGGCGCTTGCAGACCTCGACGCCGTCCAGGCGCGGCAGCATCAGGTCGAGCACGACCACGTCGTAGCTGTTCTCGCTCGCCAGCCGGTAGCCGTCGAGGCCGTCGCTGGCGTAATCCACTTCGAATCCCCGCCCTTCGAGGTATTCGCCCACCATTTCCGAGATGTTGCGGTTGTCCTCGACGATGAGGACCAGGCCCGCGGGTTCCTGGGAAGCACGCGTCATGGGGAAAGGCTCCTTGTCTTCAGCTTTGTGAAAGCTGCCGGGAACGGGGTAGAAATGGCGTGAAGGGCTCCGGGGGCGTGCGGCTGGCGTTCAGCTCTCGCCGCGTTCCGCGGCCTTGGCGCGTGTCCAGTAACGGTCCTGGGCCTCGAGCGGGAGCTGCTCCAGGGGGGTGCCGTCGGCGCGCGCCATGGCTTCCATCGCGCGGAAGCGGCGCTCGAACTTTGCATTGGCGCGCCGCAACGCAGTGCCGGGGTCAACCCGTGCATGGCGCGCGAGGTTGGCGCACACGAACAGCAGGTCGCCCAGCTCGTCCTCCAGGCGCGCCTGCGCCGCCGCGTCCTCGGGGCTGGCGGCGACCGCGGCGAATTCGGCGCGCGCTTCCTCGATCTCTTCGTGCAGCTTGGCGATCACCGGCCCAGGCCCGGGCCAGTCGAAGCCGACGCGCGCGGCACGTGCCTGCAGTTTCGTCGCGCGCTGCCACTCGGGCATGCCGCGCGCGATCCCGGCCAGCGCCGAGTCGTCGGCGTCGCCCGCGGCTTCGCGCTCGCGGCGCTTGATCGCCTCCCACTCGCGCGACTGCGCTTCCTCGCCGGCGACGCTGGCGCCTGCGAACACGTGCGGATGCCGGCGCACCAGCTTGTCGGCGATCGCCGCGACCACGTCGGCGAAGGCGAATGCACCCTGCTCCTCCGCCATGCGCGCATGGAACACCACCTGCAACAGCAGGTCGCCGAGCTCGTCGCGCAGGTCGCCCATGTCGCCGCGGTCGATCGCGTCGGCGACTTCGTAGGCTTCCTCGATGGTGTACGGGGCGATCGTCGCGAACGTCTGCCGCACGTCCCACGGGCAGCCGGTCGCGGGGTCGCGCAGGCGCGCCATGATCTCCAGCAGCCGCGCGATGTCGCCCCGTTCGTGCTCCGTCACGTCGCCCCCTTTACACGCCGAGCCAGGTCCGCCAGGGCAACACCGGGTCGCCGAGGGCGATGAAGTCGCCGTTGAGGATGGTGTCGCGCTGGTTGTAGCGCAGCGGTCGACCGCGCCCGCCGTCGGCATGCGGGTCGAGCACCTCGCCACCGGCGGCCTCCAGCACCGCCTGGCCGGCCGCCGTGTCCCATTCGCTGGTCGGGCCGAAGCGCGGGTAGACGTCCATCTGCCCCTCCGCGAGCCGGCAGAACTTCAGCGAGGAGCCGACGCCGACCGGCTCGATCTCGCCCATGCGCTGCATGAAGCCTTCGGTGCGCGCATCGCGGTGCGAGCGGCTGGCCGCGACCCGCAGCGGTGCGGTGGCGGGCGCGCGCACGGCGATCGCGCGTTCCTCGTCGCCGTCGCGCCGGAACGCGCCCCTGCCGCGCTGGCCGTGCCAGAGCGCACCGGTCACCGGCGCCTGGACCACGCCCAGCACCGGCTCGCCGCCGTCGATCAGGGCGATGTTGACGGTGAACTCGCCGTTGCGCTTCACGAACTCGCGGGTCCCGTCGAGCGGGTCCACCAGCCACATCAGCGGCCACTGCCTGCGCACCGCGGCCTCGACCTCGTCGGCCGACTCCTCGGACAGCACCGGGATCTCCGGGGCCAGTCGCCGCAGCCCGTCGACGATGCAGTGGTGCGACGCGAGGTCGGCCGCGGTCAGCGGCGAGCGGTCGTCCTTGTGCTCGACCGCGAACTCGCTGTCGTAGACCTCGAGGATGCGGCCGGCGGCCTCGCGCGCGATCGCGATGATGCCCTCGCGCAGGCGGTCCAGTTCACTTGCCTCCATGCCGCAGCCACTCCCGTGCCATGAACAGCGCCGCGACCGCACGCCCTTCGGAGAAGTCCTCGCGCAGCACGAGTTCGTGCAGCGCATCCAGTTTCCAGGGTACCCGCTCCAGTTCCTCGGGCTCGTCGCCCGGCAGCTTGCTCGGGTACAGGTCGCGCGCGACCACCACATGGGCCTGGTGGGTCATGTAGCGCGGCGACAGGCTGACCATGCGCAGCAGGTGCAGGGAACGCGCGGCGTAGCCGGCCTCTTCCTGCAGTTCCCGGTTGGCGGCCTCGAGTGCGGTCTCGCCGGCATCGATCCGTCCCGACACCAGCCCCAGCTCGTAGCGATGCATGCCCGCGGCGTACTCGCGCACCAGCAGTACGGTGTCATCGTCGAGCAGCGGCACCACGTAGACCGCGCCGTGTCCCTTGCCGCGCAGGCGGTGGTACTGCCGGCGCTCGCCGTTGCCGAACTCGAGGTCCAGCCGCTCCATGCGGTACGGGCCCGCGTCCTGCTCGCTGACGCCGTGGATCGTGGGCAGGCGCCGGCTCATGCCACGGCCCGTCCGGGCAAAGGGGGGATAATGCGCGGATGGGCGGAATGGATGACGTGGGACCGGCACATGACCCGGCGATGATAGCGGAGGCCGATGCATGGCGTTCGCGCGACCTGGCGGTCCTGTGGCATCCGTGCACGCAGATGCGCGAGCACCCGCACGAGCTGCCGCTGGTGCCGATCGCCCGCGGCGAGGGCGCCTGGCTGGTGGGACGCGACGGCCGCCGCTACCTGGACGCGGTATCGAGCTGGTGGACCAACCTGTTCGGGCACGCCGAGCCGCGGATCGCCGCCGCGATCGGTGGGCAGGCGTCCGCGCTGGAGCAGGTCATCCTCGCCGGCTTCTCGCACGCGCCGGCGGTCGAGCTGGCCGAGAAGCTGCTGGCGATCGCGCCGCGCGAGCCGGGGCGCGAGCCGCTGGCCAAGGTGTTCTACGCCGACAACGGCTCCGCCGGGGTCGAGGTCGCGCTGAAGATGGCCTTCCACTGGTTCCGCAACCGCGGCGAGGACCGGCGCACCAAGTTCGTCGCGCTGGAGAACGGCTACCACGGCGAGACCCTGGGCGCACTCTCGGTCGGCGACGTGCCGCTGTACCGGCGGGTCTACGCGCCGCTGCTGACCGAGTGCCTGTTCGCGCCCTCGCCGGACGCCTACCTGGCCGCGCCGGGCGAGTCCGCCGAGGATTGCGCCAGGCGTGCCGCCGGTGCGCTGGAGGCGCTGCTGGAAGCGCACGGCGGCGAGGTCTGCGCGATGATCCTCGAGCCGCTGGTGCAGTGCGCCGGCGGCATGCGCATGCACCATCCGCTGTACCTGCAGCTGGCGCGCAAGCTGTGCGACGCGCACGGAGTCTTCCTGATCGCGGACGAGATCGCGGTCGGCTTCGGACGCACCGGGACCCTGTTCGCCTGCGAGCAGGCCGGGATCCAGCCGGACCTGCTGTGCCTGTCCAAGGGCCTCACCGGCGGCTTCCTGCCGCTGGCCGCGGTGCTCGCCACCCAGGCCCTGTACGACGGCTTCCTCGACGAATCCCGCGAGCGCGCGTTCCTGCATTCGCACAGCTATACCGGCAACCCGATCGCCTGCGCGGCGGCGCTGGCCTCGCTGCGGGTCTTCGAGGAGGACCGGGTCGTCGCGCGCAACCGCGGCACCGCCGCGCGCATGGCCGCGCTGGCGGCGCCGATCGGCGAGCTGCCGCAGGTGGCCGACCTGCGCCAGGCCGGCATGATCGTGGCCTTCGAACTGGCCCGCGACGGCGACCGGCGCACGCCCTTCGAGCCGGGGCTGCGGGTCGGCCTGCGCGCCTACCGCGCGGCGCTGGAGCGCGGGGTGGTGCTGCGCCCGCTCGGCGACATCCTCTACTGGATGCCGCCCTACTGCGTGGACGAGGACCAGCTCGCACTGCTGGCACGCACGACCCGCGAGGCCATCCTGGAAGCGACCGCATGCGCGTGACCCGGGTATACGTGGAACTGCCGCTGTCGGCTGGCGCGATGGTGGCGCTGCCGCCCGAAGCGAGTGCCTACCTGGCGCGCGTGCTGCGCCTGCGCAGCGGCGATCCGTTCGTGCTGTTCAACGGCGACGGCCACGACTACGAAGCGCGCCTGCTGGCGATCGGCAAGCGCGGCGCCGAAGCCGAGGTGGTGGGCGTGCGCCCGGTGGACAACGAGTCGCCGCTGCGCATCGTGCTGCTGCAGGGCATCGCCCGTGGCGAGAAGATGGACCTGGTGCTGCAGAAGGCCACCGAACTCGGCGTCGTGGAGGTGCTGCCCGTCGACAGCGAGCGCAGCGAGGTGCGCCTGCAGGGCGAGCGCCTCGACAAGCGCCTCGCGCACTGGCGCGGCGTGGTCGCGTCGGCCTGCGGCCAGTGCGGCCGCGCGCGCGTCCCCGCGGTGGCGGCGCCGCGGGCGCTGGAGGCCGCGCTGGCGGAGCTGCCGGCGCTGCCGCGCTTCCTGCTCGATCCGGTGGCACCGCGCTCGATCGGGACGCTCGAAGGCCTCGTGTCCGGCTGCGTGCTGGCGGTCGGCCCGGAGGGCGGCTGGTCGCCGCGCGACCGCGAGCTGCTGCAGGCCGCGGGCTTCGAGGGCTTGCGCCTGGGGCCGCGCGTGCTGCGCACGGAGACCGCGGGCATCGCCGCGATCGCCGCCCTGCAGGCGCGTTTCGGGGACCTGTAGGAGCGGCGCTGGCGCCGCGACAGTGGGAGCCGCCATGGCGGCGAGCTTTTCCCCGGTCGCGGCGCCAGCGCCGCTCCTACATGTGTTCGGCGACCAGCTGCTCGAGCTGTTCGAGGTCGGGCACCAGCGCCTGCTCGTCGTTGAGCGACACCCGCGCCTGCACGCCGTCGGGCAACGCGGCCGGATCCGTCTCCTCGGCCACCAGCGCGGCGGCCGACACCGTGACCAGGCGCGGGAAGCCTTGGGTCAGCACCGCGAAGTACGGGGTGCGCGGCGTCTCGCCGAGCGCCTTCAGCACGATCACGCGGCTGCCGAGGCTGCCCTCTTCGCGGGCGATGCCGGCCAGGCGCGAGAACGCGACCAGCGGCAGCTGCCAGCCGCGCCAGCGGATGTGCCCGAGCAGCCACTCCGGCGCGTTCTCGATCGGCGCGGGGTCGGCGAACGAGAGCACCTCGGCGATGGTCGCGTTGGGCAGCAGCAGGCGCGCGCCCGTGACCTGGATCAGCACGCCGCGGATGTCGGGCCTGGCTTCGGTGTTCATGCTCGCTTCCTCACTTGTTCCAGCGGTCGGCGACGCGCCCGGCGAGCTGCACGGGCGAGCCGGCGTCCGCGCCGCGCGCGATCACCGCGCCGGGGGCCGCGTTGTCGAAGCATTCCTCGGGCGACTGCCCGGCCACCAGGGCTCCGGCGACCGACAGTTCCATGATCTCGTCCACCTGCGCCGCGTCGGCGCCGCTGAGCAGCAGCAGCGCGCTGTCGTCGGCGGGCAGTCCCAGCAACGGGCCCATGGGCCCGGTCTCCGCGAACCGCTGGGTCGCGCCATCGTCCGTCGTGCTCATGCCGTCCGGCACGATGTAGACGTGGCCCGCCGTCACCGGCGAGCCGGCCACGGCGAGTTCCACCGGCAGCGGGGTGGCGCGCTGCAGCTGCCGCACCAGTCGGTCGTGGCGACCGCCGTCCAGCCGCTGGCGCACGAGCACCGGGCGCGGGAAGGTTTCCGGAAGCGCGCCGAGGAACTGGCGCACCGCGTCCGGGCCGCCGATCCCGGCGAGCACCACGACCGCACCGGTGCCGTGCGGCTCCAGCGTCAGCGTGGTGCCGAAGGCCGGGGCGGCCGGTGACGGGTCGTCGCCGGAAGCCGGGGCCAGCGCCGCCTCTTCGATCGCTCCGCCGCCCTTGTACTCGAGGGTGACCGCACGCGTCTCCGCGGTGGCCGGGGCGCCGTCCAGCGCCGGCGCGTCGTCGAGTTCCAGCGTGATCCCGGGCGACGGCGCCGGGGGCTCGGGCTCGACCTGCGGTTCCGCGGCGGGTTCCGCGGCGGGTTCCGCGAACGGCTCCACTTCCAGCGCCGCTTCCGGCCCGGACGGCTGCGCCATGTCGAGTACCGTTTCCGGCTCCGCCGGCGGCAGCACGTCGAGCACCATCTCCGGCTCCCCGGGCGGCACCACCCCCGATGCAGGCGCGGGATCGGTTCCGTCCTCCCGGCCGGGCGGCAGCACGTCGCTATGGCCCGCGAGCTTGGCGGCCAGGTGGCGCGCCCAGCGCGCGGCATCCCATCCCTCGCGCGCCGCGGCGACCTCGGCCTCGTCGTAGATCACGATCCGCGCCGGGTCCTGCAGCACGGCATCGAAGCCGTCGAGCGCGGACTCGACCGCAGGCTCGAGCGCGACCAGCACCGCGGCCGGGTCGGCCGCGGACAGCGCAGCCACGTCGCCGGCCGTCGGGTCGGCCACGTGCACGATCTCGGCACCGGCCTGCTGCAACGCGGCCTGCAGCTTCTCGCAGGCGCCGCCGGGCCGCGCGAGCAGCGCAACCCGCGTGGCCTCAGCCATTGCCCTGCTCCGGCGCCGGCATGCCGCCCGCGGCCAGCAGTTCGAACACGTTGCGCAGCAGCTCGTGCTCCTGGTAGGGCTTGCCGAGGTAGCGCTGCACGCCGAGCTCCAGCGCGCGCTGGCGGTGCTTCTCGCCGGTGCGCGAGGTGATCATGATGATCGGCACGTCGCGCAGGCGCGGATCGGCCTTCATCTGCGTCGCCAGCTCGTAGCCGTCCATGCGCGGCATCTCGATGTCGAGCAGCATCAGGTCCGGCACGCGCTCGGCCATGCGCTCCAGCGCGTCCACGCCGTCCTTGGCCGTGCCGACCTCGAAGTTGTGGCGTTCGAGCACGCGGCCGGTGACCTTGCGCATGGTGACCGAGTCGTCGACCACCATCACCAGCGGCACCTTGCGCGCCTCCACCGCCGGCATCGGCTCCACTTCGCGCGGGCCGGCGGACTGGCGGCGCACCAGCGGCGCGATGTCGAGGATCACCACCACGCTGCCGTCGCCCATGATGGTCGCGCCGAAGATGCCCGGCAGCGAGGCCACCTGCGGGCCCACCGGCTTCACAACGATCTCGCGGTTGCCCATGACCTGGTCGATGGCGACCGCCGCGCGCAGGTCGCCGGCGCGGATCAGCAGCAGCGGCATCTGCAGCTGGCCCTCCGCCTTCGACGCGCCCTGGCCGAGCAGCATCCCGAGGTCGTGCAGGGCGTAGTCCTCGCCGCCGTACTCGTAGGTGGCGCCTTCCTTCTCGAACTCCTCGCGGGTGATGCGGCCGACGCCGCGCACCGACGCGATCGGGACCGCGAAGCTGGTTTCGCCCACGCGCACGAACACGGCCTGGGTGACCGCGAGGGTCTGCGGCAGGTGCAGCAGGAAGGTGGTGCCCTGCCCCTTGCGGGTGCGGATGTCGAAGCTGCCGCCGAGCTGGCGGACCTCGCTCGCGACCACGTCCATGCCGACGCCGCGGCCGGCCAGCCGGCTGACCTCGTCGGCGGTGGAGAAGCCGGGCTCGAAGATCAGCGCATCCAGCGCACTGTCGGACAGGACCGCGCCGGGCTGGACCAGGCCGCGCTGCTCGGCGCGCGCGCGGATCGCGCGGCGGTCGAGGCCGGCGCCGTCGTCGGACACCTCGAGCACCACTTCCGAGCCTTCGCGGCGGACCGCGATGCGAACGGTGCCCTGCTCGGGCTTGCCCGCCTTGCGCCGCGCCTGCGGCGATTCCAGGCCGTGCGCAATGGCGTTGCGGAGCATGTGCTCCAGCGGCGCGGTCATGTGCTCGAGCACGTTGCGGTCGAGCTCGCCCTGGGCGCCCTCGAGCTTGAGCTGGGCCTGCTTGCCGGTTTCGCTCGCGGCCTGGCGCACCACGCGTCGCAGGCGCGGCACCAGCGCGTCGAACGGCACCATGCGCGTGCGCATGAGGCCTTCCTGCAGTTCCGAGCTCACCCGCGACTGCTGCAGCAGCAGGGTTTCGTACTGGCGGGTCAGGTCGTCCAGCGACTGCTGCAGGCTGCTCAGGTCGGCGGCCGACTCGGCCAGGCCGCGCGAAAGCTGCTGCAGGGTCGAGAAGCGGTCCAGTTCGAGCGGATCGAAGGTCTCGTCGTCGTTCTCGTGCTCGCGCTGGTAGCGCGCAATGATCTGCGCCTCGGTCTCGCTGTCGAGGCGGCGCAGCTGGTCGCGCAGGCGCGCGTTGGTCTGCTCCATCTCGCCCATGGCCGAGCGGAACGCACCGAGCTGCTGCTCGAGGCGCGCGCGGTAGATGGCGACCTCGCCGGCGTAGTTGACCAGGCGGTCGAGCAGGTCGGCGCGGACGCGGACCTGTTCCTGCGGGGCACGCACCGCGACGTCGTCATCGTCGCCGGCCGGCTGGTCGCTGATCGGCGCCGACAGCGGCTTGAGCGCCTCTGCCTTCGGCTGTTGCGCGGGCGCGGCGGCGTCGGCCTGCGTCGGGACGTAGGCCTCGCCCCGGGCGCGGGCATCGAATTCCGCGATCATCGCGGCCGGCATCGCGATGGCGCGGCGCGCGCCGACGCGGCTGACCATGGCGTGCAGCCGGTCGATGCCGCGCTCCATCAGCGGGATGCCGTCGCGTCCGAGTTCGACGCGCTGCTCCACCACCGCCTCGAGCAGCGACTCCATGGCATGGCCGAGCTCGCCGACCGCCATGATGCCGGCCATGCGCGCGCCGCCCTTCAGCGTATGCAGGTCGCGCTGCAGGCCGACCAGCGCGTCGCCCTCGCCGGGCTCCGCCTGCAGCCTGGCGACCAGGCCGTCGGCGTGGTCGAGCAGGTCCATGCCCTCCTCGACGAAGATGTCCACCAGGTCCGGATCCAGGCCGGTGAGGTCGAGGGCTTCGTCCGGGTCGTCCGGGGACGCCGGAATCCGTTCGGCCTGGGCGCGGGCCGGCGCGCGTGCCGCTTCGGCGGCGCGCTCGGCTTCGGCGCGCTCCGCGGCCTGGCGCTCGGCTTCGAGGCGTTGGGCTTCCGCGGCCACCCGCTCGGCCTCGAGACGCTCGGCTTCGGCGGCTTCGGCGGCCACGCGCTCGGCTTCGAGGCGTTCGGCCTCGGCGCGCTCCGCTGCGGCGGCTTCGGCCGCCACCCGCTCGGCTTCCAGGCGTTCGGCCTCGGCACGCTCCGCGGCCTGGCGCTCGGCTTCGGCACGCTCCGCAGCTTGCCGTTCGGCCTCCGCACGCTCTGCGGCGAGGCGTTCGGCTTCGAGGCGTTCGGCTTCGATCCGTTCCGCCTCGGCGCGCTCCGCCTCGGCGCGTTCCGCCGCGGCACGCTCGGCTTCGGCGCGCTCGGCTGCGAGCCGCTCGCCCTCGAGCTGCGCGGCCGCCTCGGCCTCGCGCTCGAGGCGCTCGGCTTCCAGGCGCGCGATCTCGAGCTGGGCGGCGTCGATGCCGCTGCTCACGTCGGGTTCGCTGGCGTGCGCGCCCGGGGTGTCGTCGCGGCCCGCCAGCCCCTGCTCCAGCGCCGTCGTGTCGACGAAGTCGCTGAGGTCGGGCCCGCCGAAGGGGGCGGCGCCGTGGGCGTCCTCGTCGTGCAGCGGCGGCACCTGGACGTCCGGCAGGCTGTCGCGCAGCGCCGACAGACGCGCGCCGAGCGCGTCGCAGGGCTGCACGCGCGGGGCCCTGGTGTGCAGCGCCGAGATCGTGGCGCGCACCGCGTCGCCCAGCGCCGAGAGCGCGGCGACGCCCTCCGCGGTGACCGTGGTGCCAGCGGCGAGCATGCGCTTGATGTAGCCCTCGGCCGGCGTCAGCGCGTGCGTGATCGCAGGCACCTCGGTCATCGCGAAGGCGCCGTTCATGGTGTGGATCGCGCGCAGCAATGCATCGCTGGCGGGGGCCGGTGTTTCGCGCACCGCGGCCAGCCAGCGGTCGAGGGTCACCAGGTGGCCGCCGACCTCGGCGTCCAGGATCTCCAGCAACACGGCGTCCACGCTGGCCGGAATGCCCTCGGCTTCGGCCGCCGCCGGCGCCTGGGGTGCTTCGTCTGCCGCGGGCCCGACGTCGGCCTCGGTGGGCGCAGCGTCGGATGCGGTGTCGGATTCGGCGGCGGGCTCGGGCGCGGCGGCGGGCGCCGGCGCGAGGAATGCCTCCTCGCCGGCCGCGATGCGATCGGCCAGCGCCTGGATGCCGGCCAGGTCGGCGACCAGGCCGCCGTCACCGCGCAGCGCGGACAGAAGTTGCGGCAGCGTGTCGTGGGCGGCGCCGACCAGGGCCACCACGGCGGGGCTGGCCGGGCGCGAGCCGTCGAGCACGCGGTTGAGCATGTTCTCGACCTTCCACGCGAACTCGCCCAGCACCTTGGCGCCGACCAGGCGTCCGCTGCCCTTGAGGGTATGGAACACGCGGCGGATCGGGCGCAACTGTTCGAGCGACTCGGGATCGGCACGCCACTCGGGGAGCAGCGTCGACAGGTTCGCGATCTCCTCCTCGAACTCCTCGAGGAAGATCTCGCGGATCTCGTCGTCGATCTCGTCGCCGGTGGTCTCGAAGCCGCCGGCGTCGCCGGTGCCGACCGGGGCCGGGGCGTGCGCCGGCGGTGCCGGAGGCGGGGGCGTTGGCGCTGGCGGCGGCGCGGGCGGCGTGGCCTGCGCAGGGGCTGCCGGGGCGGCGTCCACGTTGTCCTCGAAGCCGGCCAGGAAACGCGCGGTGGCGTCCACGTCGTCGACGGGAGGCGTTGCCGTCCGGTCCGCGGCATCGCGGGTGGGCGGGAGTGCCGGTGCGACTGCCTGCGGTGGCGGCTGCGGCGCCGCCGGCGCCTCGGGGATCGGCCAGTAGTTCAGGGCCTCGAGGCTGTTGCGGGCGACATCGAGGATGTCGTCGCGGTTCGGGCGCTGCTCGCGCAGCGCCTCGAGGTAGTACTCCAGGCTGGCGAGCGCATCGGCCAGGGTGTCCAGCTGGCGGCCGCTGGGCACGCGCGCCTTGCCGATCAGTTCGCGTTCGGTATAGGCGCGCACGCCGGCCAGGTAGTGCGCCGGCTGCGGCAGGTCGAGCATCTGCAGCGCGCCGGACACCTCGCCCAGCAGGCGCGGCACCTCGGCCAGTTCGGCATGGTCCCAGTTGGTTTCCACGAAGGCCACGAAGGCCTGGCGGGCATCGGCGAAGTTGGCGATCGCCTCGCGTGCGAGCGCTTCGGTGACCTTGCGCGATTCGTTGGCGAGCAGGTCGTCGGAGCCCGCGGGCGCGCCGAGCCGCTCGACCTGCTCCTCGAGCGACGCGTCCACGAACAGCAGCGCCGCGGCGATGTCCAGCAGGGTGCCTTCGTCCACGCCGCCGGCGCCGTGGAGCATGCCGTCCAGGGTGTCGCGCTGGCGCTGCACGAGTTCGCGCGCGCCCTCCAGCCCGAGCATGCCCAGGGTGTCGGCGATGGTGGCCAGCGCCTGGACCTGCGGCTGCAGCCCGGAGACATCGGACTGGCCGCTGCGCAGGTGCAGGTCGAGCGCGTCCTTGACCCGGAGCAGGTCTTCCTTGATCGCGCCGGACACGGTGTCGAGCAGCGCGCGGTTGTGGCCGCTGAGGCTGCCCTGTGCGTGCGCGAGCTCGGATTCGCTGGGCGCCTGCACCTGGCGCTCGAGCTCGAAGGTGTCGCGCAGCGCGCGCAGCGCGGGGTGGTCGCCGCCGCCGTGCGCCACCTGGTAGAGCAGTTCGCGGGTCGGCTCCAGCACCGCCTCGGCGCGCCCGGTGGGCGGCGCGCCGGCGACGGCGCGGCGCACTTCGCGCGCGACCCCGGCAAAGGCGTCGTGCAGCGCGGGCACCGTCTGCAGGGCACCGTCGCGCAGTGCCGCGGCCACGGACGAGGCCACCCACAGCATGCGCTGCACGGCCTCGCCGGAGACCTTGCCGACCAGCCCGTCGACCGCCTCGGAGAGCGGGACGTAGGACAACGGCCTGCCGTCCCGCGGCCAGTCGGCGAGCGCCTGGTCGAGGCCCGCCAACAGGGATTCGGTGGACGCGCCGGCGTCGCCGGCGGGCAACGTCTCCGGCAGCGGCCGCTGCAGGTCGGGGGCGAACAGCACGCTTTCCCCGAGCTCCGACGCACCGCGCGCGGCGCGCAGCTCGTTGAGCAGCGGCAACAGCACCACCGGGATGTCCTTGTGGCCGCCCTGCAGGCGCTCGAGGTAGTCGGGCAGCAGCACCACGCCGCGCATCAGCGTCGCGCAGGCCTCCTCGCGCGCCTCGACCTTGCCTTCCTGCAAGGCTTGCGCAAGCTGCTCCATCTCCTCGGCCACGCGGGCCGGGGCGTACAGCTCGACCATGCGCAGCGTGCCCTGCACCTGGTGCAGGCGCCCGGCGCAGGCGTCCATCCGCGCGACGTCGGACAAGTCCTCGGCGAACGCCTCGATCTCGGTCCGCGCCTGGCGCAGGGTCTCGTCCAGCTCCGGCTTGACCCAGCCCAGCGTGGTGTAGTCGATCGCGTCGCGCAGCGCTGTGCTCATCTTGCGGTTCTTCCCCTGCCTCGCGCGATCAGGCCGGCAGCTTGAAGTCGGCGACCGAGCGACGCAGGTCCGCGGCCAGCTGCGCGAGGTTTCCGATCGACTGTGCGGTCTGGCTCGCGCCCTGCGAGGTCTGCGCGGTGATCGACTGGATCGTGTTCATCGCCTGGGTGATGTTGGTCGCCGCCGCGGTCTGCTGCTGCGCGGCGTTGGAGATGCCCTGGATGAGGTCGGCGAGGTTGGTCGACACGTTTTCGATCTCGCCCAGCGCGGTACCGGCGTCCTCCGCCAGTCGCGCGCCCGCCACCACTTCCGAGGTCGTCTGTTCCATCGAGCTGACCGCTTCGTTGGTGTCGGCCTGAATCGTCTGCACCAGCGACTCGATTCGCTTGGTCGCGTTCGAGGAGCGTTCCGCGAGGCGCTGCACTTCGTCCGCCACCACCGCGAAGCCGCGGCCCGCCTCGCCCGCCGATGCCGCCTGGATGGCCGCGTTCAGCGCGAGGATGTTGGTCTGTTCCGAGATATCGTTGATCAGTTCCACGATCGAGCCGATTTCCTGCGAGGACTCGCCGAGGCGCTTGATGCGCTTGGAGGTCTCCTGGATCTGGTCGCGGATGTTGTCCATGCCCTGGATCGTCTGGCGCACGACGCCGGCGCCGTTGGTCGCGATCTGCACCGAGCGCTGCGCCACTTCCGCGGACTCGGCGGAGTTGCGCGACACCTGGTTGATGCTCGCCGCGATCTCGTTGATCCGGTCCGAGGCCGAGTTGATCTCGGTGGCCTGGTGCTCCGCGGCCTCGGCCAGGTGCATGGCGGTGGCCTGCGTCTCCTGCGCGCTGGACGCCACCTGCACCGAGGTGTCGGTGATCGTCTGCACCAGGCTGCGGAGCTGCTCGACCGCGAAGTTGATCGAGTCCGCGATCGCGCCGGTCATGTCCTCGGTCACCGTCGCCTTCACCGTCAGGTCGCCTTCCGCGAGCGAGCCCATCTCGTCCAGCAGGCGCATGATCGCCTCCTGGTTGCGGTTGTTGAGCTCCATCGTGGTCTCGTAACGCTTGCGGTTCGCGCGGTTGATGCTGACCACCACCATCAGCAGCGAGAACAGCGCCAGCGCGCCGGACACGATCGACACCCACACGCCGCCGATGATCGAGGTGTCCTTCAGCGAACCGAACGCGGTCAGCGCGCCGAACAGGGTCTCGCTGTCGGACAGCAGCTTGTCCGAGCCGGCGGCGATGGAGTCCGCCGCGGCCTGTGCGCGGAACAGGTTCTCGGAGCTGCCGAGGATCGCGTCCAGGTCCTCGCGCATCTCGTTCCACAGCGCGCTGGCCTGGTTGAGCGAGGCCACCGCGGCCGGCGCATTGACCTTCTGCGCCTCGCCGGTGCCGCCCTCGCGGAAGCCGTCCAGCACCTGGCTGAACACGCCGGCGTCGCGCGCCAGCGCGTCGCCCGCGATCTGCGCGCCGGGACCACCGGCCTGGATCTCGGCGACGCGGCGCGCCATGGTCGCCGCGAGGATGCCCTCGCGCACCGCCAGGTAGACCTGCGAGGAGGCCGAGCCGCTGGCCAGCATCGCGCGCACCACCTCGTCCATCTGCGCCTGCAGCTGCGGCACCTTCTGCACGAAGCTGTTGGCGTTGCCGGCCAGGCCGGTCACCGCCTCTTCCGACGCGATCACCGCCTCGGCGCTCTTCGACAGCGGCAGCCAGGTGGTGGTCACGGTCTCGATCGGGCCGGAAACGCCCGGCTGGTCGCCGAAGCGCTCGTTGAGCAGGCGCACGTCGTCGACGATCTGCTGCCGCGTCTCGCGGAACTGGGCGAACGCCTGCGCGTCGCCGCCGACCGCGTCGCGGCCCTGGTTGGCGAGCCGCTGCGAGTTCACCTGCAGGTTCGAGGCCGCGGAACTGGCACCGCCCAGGCGCTGCGCCTTGGTGATCGAGTACGCGGTGTTGGCGCCGAACACCAGCAGCGACAGGACCAGCAGTCCCAGCCAGATGTTGGTGCCGACGTTGCGGCCCTTGCCGGAGGTGTCGATTACAGTGCTCATGGTGCGGCCTCGGTCGTCGTTGCGTGCGCGGCTCAGGCCGCGGCTTGTCGGAATTCGGGGGTACGGGCCAGCTTCTGCAGGCTGAAGACGCTCCACACGTCCTCGCCCAGCCGGTACATGGCCTCGATGAAATGGGCGTAGCGTCCCTGCGCGGCTTCGGCCTCCTGCAGCCGGTGCTCCTCGTGGAAGCTGCGCTGGCCGTACAGCTCGTCGATGGTGATCGCGACGTCGCCGCCGGGCTGGCGCACGATCAGCACGCGCTGGCCCTCGTGCAGCACGGTGCGCTCGCCCTCGAGGAACTGCTTGAGGTCCACGATCGGCAGCAGGTTGCCGCGGATGTTGGCCACGCCGAGCATCCACGGCTGCGCGCCGGGAACCGGTGTCACCTGCGGCATCGGCAGGATCTCGGCCACCTCGTCGAAGCCGGCCGCAAGGCGCTTGCCGCCGATGCGGAAGCCGACGCCGCGCCACAGGCCGGGCGCGTCGAGCTGCTCGGGCAGGCCGGCCACGTGCACGAGGCTGCGCCGCTCGTAGTCGGCGAGGATCTCGTAGGGGCTGCGCACCCTGGCCATCACGCGCCGACGAGCTCGTTGATCCGGGCCACCAGCGCGCCTTCGTCCGGCGGCTTCACGATGTAGTCGCGCGCGCCCTGGCGCAGGCCCCAGGCGCGGTCCGTTTCCATGCTCTTGGTGCTCACGATCAGCACCGGGATGTCGCGGGTCAGGCCGTCGCGCGACAGCGCGCGGGTGGCCTGGAAGCCGTTCATGCCGGGCAGCACCACGTCCATCAGCACCAGGTCCGGCAACTCGCGCTTGCAGACCTCGATGCCGTCCTCGGCGCTGCCCGAGGTCAGCACCTGGTGTCCGTTGCGTTCCAGCAGTTGGGTGAGCACCGCCGTGTCGGTCGGCGAGTCCTCGATCAGGAGAATGCGTGCCATGGTTGCCCTACCCCCCGGTCAGGCGTTGACGTGCTTGCGGATCGCGTCGAGGAGCTCCTCGCGCGTGAAAGGCTTGGTGACGTACTGCTCGGAGCCCACGATGCGGCCGCGCGCCTTGTCGAACAGGCCGTCCCTGGACGACAGCATGATCACCGGCGTGGACTTGAACAGCTGGTTGTTCTTGATCAGCGCACAGGTCTGGTACCCGTCCAGGCGCGGCATCATGATGTCGACGAAGATGATCTGCGGCTGCTGGTCGGCGATCTTGGCCAGCGCCTCGAACCCGTCCGTCGCCGTGACCACGTCCGCGCCCTCCCGCTTGAGCAGCGTCTCGGCGGTGCGCCGGATCGTCTTGGAATCATCGATCACCATCACACGGAGGCCGTCGAGGCTCCCGGCGCGGTTGTCGTCTGGCGTCATTGGTACTCCCCATGCGCGGCGCTCGTGAAAGCCGGCGCCACTGCGAAGCACCTATATCCCAGCCCTCGCCGGAAGTGTCAAGTTTTCGTTGTCCGGAGTGCGCCCGGCGACACGTTGCCGGGCCGGTCCGGGCGCGGGCCGCCTGCTACCATGCCAGAACCCCGTCCGGACCCGCCGCATGGTGCTCGACATCGTCGTCGTGATGGACCCGATCGGGTCCATCCACATCGCCAAGGATTCCACGTTCGCGATGCTGCTGGAGGGCGCCCGTCGCGGCCACCGGCTGCACTACGTGCGCCCGGGCGGGCTGTGCGTGCGCGACGGCGTGGCGATGGCCGGCATGGCCCCGCTGCAGGTCCGCGACGACCCGGCCGGGTGGTTCGAGCTCGGCGCCTTCACGCAGCGCGCGTTCGGCCCCGGGCAGGTGGTGCTGATGCGCAGCGACCCGCCCGTGGACAGCGAGTACATCCACGACACCCAGGTGCTGGGGATGGCCCAGGCCGCCGGCGCCCTCGTGGTCAACGATCCGCAGGGGCTGCGCGACTACAACGAGAAGCTGGCGGCGCTGCTGTTCCCGGAGTGCTGCCCGCCGACCCTGGTCAGCCGCGATCCGGCCGCGCTCAAGGCCTTCGTCGCCGAGCACGGCGAGGCAGTGCTCAAGCCGCTCGACGGCATGGGCGGGCGCTCGATCTTCCGCGCCGCCGCCGGCGACGCCAACCTCAACGTCATCCTGGAAACCCTGGTCGGCGGTGGCCGCATGGCCATGGCGCAGCGCTGGCTGCCCGAAATCTCGGAAGGCGACAAGCGCATCCTGCTGGTGGACGGCGTGCCCGTGGACTACTGCCTGGCACGGATCCCGCAGGGCGACGAGTTCCGCGGCAACCTCGCCGCCGGCGGCCGCGGCGAGGGACGGCCGCTGAGCGAGCGCGACCGCTGGATCGCCGCCCGGGTGGCGCCGGAAATGAAGGCCCGCGGCATGCTGTTCGTCGGGCTGGACGTGATCGGCGACTGGCTCACCGAGGTCAACGTCACCAGCCCCACCTGCATCCGCGAGCTGGACGCGCAGTTCGGCCTCAACATCGCCGGCATGCTGTTCGACGCGATCGAGGCGCGCGCGGCGGCGCGATGAACGCCCGGGTCGTGGCTGCCCCGCGGGTCGGCGAGCGCGAGCGGCTCGGCGCGACGCTGGTGCTGTCGCTGCTGGTGCACGGGCTGCTGATCCTCGGGGTCGGCTTCGCGATCGAGTCGGCGGCGCCGGTAATGCCGACTCTGGACGTGATCCTCACCCAGTCGCGCACCGAGCTGAGCCCGGAACAGGCCGACTTCCTGGCCCAGGCCGCCAACCGCGGCGGCGGCGAGGACGAGATCGCCCGCCGGCCGCGCGAGGACCAGGTCGGCGACGCCGCCAAGGCCGAGCGCGGCCTGGCGCCGCGCGAGCTGCGGGCACAGGCGCCCGAGGCGCAGCCCCGGCCGCGACCGCGCGTGGTGACCAGCACCGCCGGCCGGGAGCCGGTCGCGGACGCCCGGCGCACCCAGGAGGCGCAGCCCCTGCCCCGCCCCCACGGCGAACTGCCGGTGCCGCGGGACATCGCCATGGCCCGCCTGGCCGCGGAGATCGACCGCAGCTCGCGCCTGTACGCCCGCCGGCCGACGCGCAAGTTCGTGTCCGCCAGCACCCGCGAGTACGCCTGGGCCGGCTACCTGCGCGACTGGGTGGACCGGGTCGAGCGGGTCGGCAACCTGAACTACCCGAGCGAGGCGCGGGCGCGCAGGATGGAGGGCATCGTGGTCATCAACGTCGGCGTGCGCCGCGACGGCAGCATGGAATCGGCCACCATCGTGCATTCCAGCGGCGTCCCGCTGCTGGACTCCGCCGCGCTCCGGATCGCGCGCCTGGCCGAACCGTATCCGCCGCTGCCGCGCACCGAGGAGGACCCGGACATCCTCAACATCGTGCGCACCTGGCACTTCATGCCCGGCGGGCAACTGGAAGACCGATGAAACTGCTTGCATTCGAAACCTCCACCGAAGCCTGCTCGGTGGCGCTGTGGCTGGACGGCGAGGTCCGCGAGCGGCACGAGCTCGCGCCGCGACGCCACGCCGAGCTGGCCCTGCCCTGGGCCGAGGCGCTGCTGGCGGAGGCCGGAGTGGCGAAGTCCGCCCTCGACGCGATAGCCGTCGGCCGGGGCCCCGGCGCCTTCACCGGCGTGCGCCTGGGCATCGCCCTGGCCCAGGGCATCGCGCTGGCGCTCGACCGGCCGGTGGTGCCGGTCTCCACCCTGCTGGCGCTGGCGGCGCCGGTCGCCGGCGACCGCGTGATCGCGGCGATCGACGCGCGCATGGGCGAGGTCTACCTGGGCGCGTTCCTGCGCGACGACGGGCTGCTGGTCGGGCTGCAGCCGGAGGCCGTCGGCGACCCGGGCACGATCACGCTGCCCGAGGGCGACGGCTGGCACGGCGCCGGAACCGGCTTCGCCGCCGGCGACGGCGCCCTGCGCACGCGCCTGGGCGAGCGCCTGGTCGCCGCCGACGCGGCCGCGCTGCCGCGGGCGGCCGATGTCGCCAGGCTCGGCGTGTCCCTGTTCGAGCGCGAAGCGGTGCCGCCGGAGCGGCTGGAGCCGGCCTACCTGCGCGACAACGTCGCGCTCACCCTGGCAGAGCAGCAGGCGCGAAGAACGCCGTGATCTCGTCGAGGTCGCGGGTGCGCGGGAACGGCGGCAGCGACTCGAGGAAGGTGCGGCCGTAGCTGCGGCCGGTGAGGCGCGGATCGCACAGCACCAGCACGCCGCGGTCGCGCTCGCTGCGGATCAGCCGGCCGACCCCCTGCTTGAGCGCGATCACCGCCTGCGGCAGTTGCTCGTCGCGGAACGGATTGCCGCCGGCGCGGCGCACCGCCTGCAGCCTCGCCTCGAACACGGGATCGTCCGGCGCCGCGAACGGCAGCTTGTCCACCACCACCACGCTCAGCGCCTCGCCGACCACGTCCACGCCCTCGCGGAAGCTGGCCGCGCCCAGCAGCACGCCGTTGCCGGACGCGCGGAACTGCTGCAGCAGTTGCGCGCGCGGGGCGTCGCCCTGCACGAACAGCGGCCACGGTCCGCCGCGCAGCAGCGCGGCCGCCTCGCGCAGCGCGCGGTGCGAGGCGAACAGCACGAATGCGCGCCCGCCCGAGGCCTCCAGCACCGGCCGCACGGCGGCGACCACGGCCGCGGTGTAGTCGCGCGACATCGGCTCCGGCAAGCGCGGCGGCAGGTAGCACAGCGCCTGCGCGTTCCAGTCGAAGGGGCTCGGTTCGAGCAGCGTCTCCGGCGCGTCCAGCCCGAGGCGCTGCGCGTAGTGCTCGAAGCGGCCCTCGACCGCCAGCGTCGCCGAGGTGAACACCCAGGCGGCGCGCGACTCCTCGCGATGCCGGCGCAAGGGTCCGGACACATCCAGCGGCGTGCGCTGCAGGCGGAAGCCGCGGCGGGTGAGCTCGTACCAGCGCACGCTGTCGCGCTCGCCATCGTGCGGATCGGTGTCCGGCTCGCCTGCCACCCATCGCTCGAGCCGCCCCGCCGCGTCCACCGCCCGCGCGTGGCAGGCATCCAGCCCCGGCGAGGATTCGCGCAACGGCTGCAGCGCCGTCGCCAGCCCGGCGAGCGCCGCGGACAGCGCTTCGAAGGCCTCGGCCACGCCGGGCGCTTCCAGCGCGCGCTCGCCGGTCCCGCGCACCGGCAGCACGTCCATGGCGGCGCGCAGCGCGCGCACCGCGTGTTCCAGCGCCTGCGCCGGCACCTGCAGCAGCGCCAGCGCCGACGCCACGTCGCCGGCCTCGCGCAGGGTGTCGCGTGCCAGCTCGACCAGCGCGCGCGCGCCGCTGCCCTCGCCGAAGAACTGCGCCGCCAGTTCCGGCAGCTGGTGCGCCTCGTCGACCACGAAGGCCTGCGCGCCCGGCAGGATTTCGCCGAAGCCTTCCTGCCTGAGCGCCAGGTCGGCGAGCAACAGGTGGTGGTTGACCACCACCAGGTCCGCCGCCTGCGCGCGCTGCCGCGCCTGCACCAAGAAGCACTCGTCCCAGAACGGGCAGTCGCTGCCGAGGCAGTTGTCGGCGGTGCTGGTCACCAGCGGCAGCAGCGGCGAGTCCTCGGCCAGGCCTTCGACCTCGGCCATGTCGCCCATGCGCGTGCGCCCCGACCAGGCCACGATGCGCTCGAACTGCGCCGCGAGCGCACGGCTCGCGAACGCGGCCTCGCCGCGCGCCTGCTCGGTCCGGTAACGGCACAGGTAGTTGGCGCGGCCCTTGAGCAGCGCGGTCTTCAGGCCGACGCCGAGCGCGTCGCGCACGCGCGGCAGGTCGCGGTGGTAGAGCTGGTCCTGGAGCGCACGCGTGCCGGTGGAGACGATCGTCTTCAGGCCCGAGAGCAGCGCCGGCACGAGGTAGGCGTAGGTCTTGCCGGTGCCGGTGCCGGCTTCGGCGAGCAGCACGCCGCGGCCTTCGAACGCCGCGGCCACCGCACCGGCGAAGCGTTGCTGCGACGGTCGCGGCACGAACGCCGGGATCGCCTCCGCCAGCGCCCCGCCTGCGCCGAGCGCGGCGACGCTGCGGTCCTGCAGTGCCGTCATCGGTTGCGCACGCCGCCGCCCGCGGCGGTCATCGCGGCGTGGGCGGCTGCGGTTCCGCCGGCGGCGGGGGCGGCACCCGCCGCGCGGGGTCGAGCTCGCGTCCGCGCCCGCCGCCGAAGAGACGCTCCCAGAACCCCGGTTCGTCGGCCTCGTCCGCGGGCGAGCCCTGGTCGTAGTAGGGATCGGACTCGTAGCGATAGCAGGGCTGGTACGGCAGCGTGAATCCGGCCACGAAGGCGAAGCGGCGCGCGCCCGGGCAGTCCGGATCGGTGCCGTGCGAGCCTTCGACCCACTCCCAGTCGAGGCCGTCGTCGCTCACCTGCAGCGGCGCGCTCGGCAACCGCGCGAAGATGGACGACCACACGCGCATGGCGCCGGTGGCGCCGTACAGGCCGGTCGGCTCGTTCTGGTCGTTGCCGACCCAGACCACCGCCAGGTGGTCCCCGGTCCAGCCGGCGAACCAGCTGTCGCGGCTGTCGTTGCTGGTGCCGGTCTTGCCGGCGGCATTGAGGTGGCCGAGGCCGTCGGCGACCAGCCGGCGCCCGGTGCCGTTGGTGACCGCGTGCTGCAGCGCGATCGTGACCAGCCGCGCGGCGATCGCGTCGCCCTCCTGGGCGGGCGCCGGCGTGGTGTCGTAGCGCTTGACCACCTTGCCGTCCTGGTCGATCACCCCGCGCACCGCGTGCAGCGGCTGGACTTCGCCGCCCGAGGCGAGGAACTGGTAGAGCTGGGCCATGGCGTAGGGACTCTGGTCCAGCGCGCCCAGGATCAGCGACGGGTTCGCCTTCGCATCGACCCCGGACAGCGTGCGCAGCAGGTCGGCCACGCGCTCGGGCCCGACCTCCATGCCCAGCCGCACCGTGGCCTGGTTGTAGGAATGGGCCAGCGCGTCCATCAGGCGCACGCTGCCGTGGCTCCTGCCGTCGGAGTTGCCGGGCGTCCAGCGCTTGCCGGTGTCCAGGGTCACGGTGACCGGGCTGTCGTCGAGCCAGCTCGCCAGCGACCAGCGGCCCGGCTGCGCCAGCGCCAGCAGGTAGACGAAGGGCTTGATCACCGAACCCACCGGGCGCCGCGCCTCGATCGCGCGGTTGAAGCCGTGGCGCGCGAACTCGCGGCTGCCCACCACCGCCCGCACGGCACCGTCGTGGACGTCGGTCACCACCAGCCCGGCCTGCAGCGGCGGTCTTTTCTCGGTGTCCAGGGCTTTGAGGGTGCCGGCGACCGCGCCTTCGGCGTAGGCCTGCGCCGAGGGCGACATCGCCGTCATCACGCTCAGGCCGGCGCCCTGCAGGGCACCGGCGGGATAGTCGCGCGCGAGCTGGCGCCGGACCAGGTCGACGTAGGCCGGGAAACGGTTGGCCGAGGTACTGCCCGGGGCATCGGTGATGCCGAGCGGGGCCGCCTTGGCCTGTTCCAGTTCCTCGGCCGAGATCAGCCCGGTCTCGTGGAACTTCTCCAGCGCGAAGTTGCGGCGGCCGGTGGCGGCCTCCGGGTTGCGCCGCGGGTCGTAGGCCGACGGCCCCTTCACCATGCCGATCAGCAGCGCGATCTGCGCCGTGTTGAGGTCGCGCAGGTCGCGGCCGAACCAGTACTCGGCGCCCGCGGCCATGCCGCGGATCTCCTGGTTGCCGCGCTGGCCCAGGTAGACCTGGTTCATGTAGGTCTCGAGGATCGTGCGCTTGTCGTAGTGCGACTCGATCAGCAGCGCGTACAGGATCTCGTTGAACTTGCGGGTCGCGGTCTGTTCCTGGCCGATCCCGAGCAGGCCGCTGCGCGCCAGCTGCTGGGTCAGCGTGCTGCCGCCCTGCAGCGTCTCGCCGCCCGACTTCACGGTGACGAACAGCGCGCGCGCCATGCCGCTGAGGTCGATGCCGTGGTGGTCCGCGAAGTCGCGGTCCTCGACCGCCTGCAGGCCGGTGACGAGCAGTTCCGGGACGTCGTCGATCTGCACCAGGCGGCGCTCTTCCTGCTTCTGCCCGTACAGGGTCGCGATGCGCGCGGGATCGAGCACCGCCGAACGGATCGCCTGGTCGCGGGCGAGGTCGCGCAGCTCGGCGACCTTGCCGCCGGCGATGACCACCTGGATGCGGCTGGGCCCCACCTTGCCGCCGACGTCCTGGAACCCGCGGCTGGCGATGCGCCAGCGCCGGCCCTCGTGCTGGTAGGTGCCGGGGCGGACGCCGGCGCCGTCGTCGCGGTAGGAGGCGGCGTCCAGCTCGGTCTTGAGCGTGGCCGCGTCCAGGGCCATGCCCGGGACCAGGGTCAGCGGCCGCGCGTAGACGCGGGTCGGCAGTTGCCACTGCAATTGGCCGAAACGCTCCACCACCTGGTGGTTCAGGTAGATCGTGTAGGGGATCAGGAAGCCCAGTACCAGCGCCGCCGCCACCAGGCCCCAGGTCAACAGGCGCCTGCGCCAGTCGCCGCGCCGTTCGCCTGTGTTCTGCCTGCGGGGCCTGCGGGTGTCGTCTTCGATGCGCGGCATGTTCTTGTGGGGGTCCTGCCTGCGCGGCAGGCGTGCGGATGCGACAATGGCACGGCGTGCCGGAAGCGCCGAGTCTAGCGCAGCCGACTCCGGACGCCGGGCAGGCGCCCGCCCTCAGTCAGCCGGAGTTGCGTTGCGAATGTCGTGGTGGTCACTGGCCGATGCGCGGTTCCTGCTAGAGCGCGCGCTCGGCCTCGCCCGTCGCGGCGCGATGAGCCTGCGCAGCCGTGGCCTGGGCGCGAGCCTGCAACGCGCGCGCCAGGCCCTGCGCCCGCCGCCGCGGGAGTTCACGCCGGCGCTGCGCTTCCCCGGGGGCGACGCCGCGCCCGCCGCCGTGCCCGCCTCGGGCGCACCCCGTGCCAGCCTCGTCATCCCGGTGCACGGCCAGCTCGCGCACACCCTCGCTTGCCTGCGCGCACTCGCGGCCTGGCCGCCGGCGATCCCGGTCGAGGTGATCGTCGTGGACGACGCCTCCACCGACGACACCCCGCGCGTGCTGCCGGGCATCGCCGGCCTGCGCTACCACCGTCGAGCCGCCAACGGCGGTTTCATCGCCGCCTGCAACGACGGTGCCGCGCTCGCCACCGGGGACTTCCTGGTCTTCCTCAACAACGACACCGTGCCGCAGCCGGGCTGGCTCGAGGCGCTGCTGGACACCTTCGCCCGGGAACCCGGCACCGGCCTGGCCGGAGCGCAGCTGCTGTACCCGGACGGACGCCTGCAGGAAGCCGGCGGCGTGGTGTTCGCCGACGGCAGCGCGTGGAACTACGGTCGCTTCGCGTCGCCCGCGGACCCGCGCCACGCATACCTGCGCGACGCGGACTATGTGTCCGCCGCGGCGGTCGCGATCCCGCGCGCGCTGTTCCGGGAGCTCGGCGGCTTCGACCCGCGCTACGCCCCCGCCTACTACGAGGACACCGACCTCGCCTTCAAGGTGCGCGCCGCCGGCAGGCGCGTCGTGTACCAGCCGGCCGCGCGCGTGGTCCACGCCGAGGGCACCACAGCGGGCACCGACACCGGCAGCGGCACCAAGGCCTTCCAGGTGCGCAACCAGGCGACGTTCTCGGCGCGATGGCAGGATGCGCTCGCGACCGCGCTGCCGGCGGGCACCGTGCCGACGCCCGCGCTGCTCCACCGCGACCGCAGGCAGGTACTGGTCATCGACGCGCTCACCCCGCAGCCGGACCACGATTCCGGCTCGCTGCGGCTGGTGAACCTGATGCGGCTGCTGCGCGAGGAAGGCGCGCACGTGGTGTTCCTGCCCGCGAACCGCGAACACGCGGGGCAGTACACGGAGGCACTGCAGCGGGCCGGGGTGGAAGCGTGGCACGCGCCGTTCGCGCAGCGCGCGCCCGGTTGGCTGCGCGAGCACGGCCGCCGCTTCCACAGCGTGCTCGCCTGCCGCCATTACGTCGCGCGCGAGTTCATTCCGCTGCTGCGCCGGCACGCGCCGCAGGCAAGGATCGTGTTCGATACGATCGACCTGCACTACCTGCGCGAACGACGCGCGGCCGAGCTCGCCGGCGACCCCGCGCGCCTGCGCAGCGCGACGCGCACGCGCGCGCTGGAACTGGACGCGATCGCGCGCGCCGACACCACGCTGGTGGTGAGCGAAGCCGAGCGGGAACTGCTTTCACGCGACGCGCCGCGCGCGAACGTCGAAGTGCTCACCAACCTGCACGAGGTCGCCGGACCCGGCCTGCCCTACGAGGCGCGCCGGGACCTGGTGTTCGTCGGCGGGTTCCGCCATCCCCCGAACGTGGACGCGGTGACCTGGTTCGTGGAGGAGGTGTTCCCCCGGGTGCGCGAACGCCTGCCGACGGTGCGCTTCCACTGCATCGGCAGCAACGTGGTCGCCGCGGTGCAGGCACTCGCGGCGGTACCGGGCGTGGTGGTGCACGGCCACGTGCCGGATATCACTCCGTTCATGGACGGCTGTCGGATCGCGCTCGCGCCGCTGCGCTACGGCGCCGGGGTCAAGGGCAAGGTCAACCTGAGCATGGCGCACGGGCAGCCGGTGGTCGCGACCAATACCGCCGTGGAAGGCATGCACCTGCGCGACGGCGAGGACGTGCTGGTGGCCGCCGACGCCACCGCCTTCGCCGACGCGGTCGTGCGCCTGTACGAGGACCGCGAGCTGTGGCGGCGCCTGGCGCAGGGCGGCATGGACAACGTCGCCCGCCACTTCTCGCTCGATGCCGCGCGCGACACCGTGCGCCGCGTCCTGTTGTAGGAGCGGCGCTCGCGCCGCGACAAGCTCGCCGCCATGGCGGCTCCCACAGGCAGGGTCGCGGCGCCAGCGCCGCTCCTACAGGCGCCTTGGTCCCCGCCGCCCGAACGGCGGCTGCCCGCGCCAGTGGCGGATCAGCAGCCAGCCGAACAGCATGCCGCCCAGGTGCGCGAAGTGCGCCACGCCCGGCTGCCAGCCGCTGAAGCCGAGCAGCAACTCGATCGCGCCGTAGACGATCACCAAGGTCCGCGCCTTCATCGGGATCGGCGGGAACAGCAGCATCACCCGCTGGTGCGGAAACAGCATGCCGTAGGCCAGCAGCAGGCCGAACACGCCGCCGGACGCGCCAAGGGTGCCGTAGGCGTCGGTCCCCTGGGCCATCATCCAGGACGACACGACAAGCTGGCACAACCCCGCGCCGCCAACGCACACCAGGAAGAACTGCAGGAAACGACGGGGGCCCCACGTGTATTCGAGTGGCGCCCCGAACATCAACAGCGCCAGCATGTTGAAAACCACGTGGAACAGATTCCGTGGGTCGTGCAGGAACCCGTAGGTCAGCAACTGCCACGGCATGAACGGCGACGAAGGGGTATAGGGCATCGGGTCGGCGCCCAGCGGCCAGAGCATGAACAGGTCGAAAGCGCCGCTGCCGCCTACCAGCAGCTGCAGCACGAACACGACACCGTTGGCGACCAGCAGCGCCTTGGTGACCGGGGGGAGGTTCGAGAACATGCGGCCATGATACCGGCCGCGCCGCAATGTCCCGTCAGCGCATGCCCCAGAGCTCGGCATCGAGGTCGAGCTCGCGCCGCGGCATCCGCACCCGGTCCTTCTCCACCCGCACGCCCTCGGCCCGCAGCCGCCGGGACTGTTCCAGGTGTCCTTCCGAGCCTTCCGGGAAGGCGATGCGGCCATCCGAGCGCAGGACCCGGTGCCAGGGCAAGCCAGGATCGCCGTTGCCCCTCAGCACGCGCGCGACCAGCCGCGCCCGGCCCGGAAGCCCCGCGCGCCGCGCGACCTCGCCATAGCCGGCCACCTGCCCGCGCGGGATCGCGCGCACGGCGGCAAGGATGCGTTCGGCCGATGTCCGCGTGTCGCGCGTCATGGCCACAGGATACGGCGACGCGCGCCGGGCCGGCTCAGGCCCAGCCGGCGAACTCGAACAGGCGGTAGATCCCGTAGGCGGCGCCGCCGGCCGCGGGGATGGTCAGGATCCAGGCCCAGATGATGCGTTCGATCACCGTCATCTTCAGCGCGCGCGGGTTCTTGGCGAAGCCCACGCCCATGATCGCGGTGGAGATGCTGTGCGTGGTCGAGACCGGCATGCCGAAGTGCGCCGCGGTCACCAGGATGGTGGCCGAGGCCGATTCCGCGGCGAAGCCGTCGATCGGGTGCAGCTTAACCATCTTGTGGCCGAGCGTCTTGATGATGCGCCAGCCGCCGGCGGCGGTGCCGGCCGCCATCACCAGCGCGCAGGTGGCGATGATCCAGCTGTCGATGTCGCTCTCGCCGCCGTCCGGGTGCAGGAAGTCGAGCCACCCGGGCACGTTGTCGAGCGCGCCGTTGGCCTGCGCGGCGAAGATCGTGAGCGCGATGATGCCCATGGTCTTCTGCGCGTCGTTGGTGCCGTGCGCGTAACCCATGTAGGCGGCCGAGACGAGCTGTGCCTTGCCGAAGAAGGCGTTGACCCAGCGCGGGCGCGCCAGCCGCGACAGCACGGTCCCGGACCGCGACACCAGCGCGATCAGGCCGTAGAGCACCGCCAGCAGGACCACGCCCAGGGTGAAGCCGGCGATCGGCGAGCTGATCATGGGCACCAGCACCTTCCACAGCAGGCCGCCGTTCTTGGTCCAGCTGCCCATGTCCTGCGACCAGATCAGCGAGTTCCAGTCGTTGTGCGCGGCCGAGAGCGCGGCGCCGCACAGGCCGCCGATCAGGGCGTGCGAGGACGAGGACGGCAGGCCCAGCCACCAGGTGATCAGGTTCCAGGTGATGCCGCCCGCCAGCGCGCACAGCAGCACCTGCGCGGTGACGTTCACCACTTCGGTGTCCACCAGCCCGGAGGCGATGGTCTTGGCCACCGCGGTGCCCATGAAGGCCCCGATGAGGTTCATGGTCGCGGCCAGCATCACCGCGTGGCCCGGCGACAGCACCTTGGTCGCCACCACCGTGGCGATCGAGTTCGCGGTGTCGTGGAAACCGTTGATGAACTCGAACACCAGGGCGGCGAACACCACCACCAGGGTCAGGGCCAGCATCGCATCCATACGGCGCGGCCTAGCTGTTCTTCAGCGCGATTTCGTAGGCGACCACGCCGGCCTCGCGGCAGCGGTCGATCGCCTTCTCGAGGATCTCGAAGAACTCCTTTAGCAGGAACATCTCGCGCGCGTCGAGGTCGCCGGAATAGATGTCGCGGTACAACTCCAGGATCAGGCGGTCGGCTTCGTTCTCGATGACCCGCAGCTTGTCGTTGAGCGGCTTCATCGTGTCCATGCGCAGGCGCGGCAGCTCGCGGATCATCTCCACCACCACGCCGGCGGCCTTCTCCAGCATGGCCGCGCGCGGCGCGAAGTCCACGCCCTCCAGGTGGTGCTGGGCCAGCACGTAGCGGTCGGCGAAGCGCTCGATCTGCTTGGGGATCTTGTACAGGGCCGAGCCCAGCGCCTCGATGTCCTCGCGCTCGATCGGGGTGATGAAGCTGTCCACCAGGGCCTGGCTGATCTGGTTGGAGGCCACCCGCTCGCGTTCGCGCGCCAGCTTGAAGGCGTCCAGGGCATGGACCTGGTCGCTCTTGCGCATCATTTCGTGCAGGGCCTTGGCGGCGTCGAGGGCGGCCTCGGCCTGTTCGTTCAGGAGGCCGTAGAACTGCTTGCCCTGGCCAAAAATCGTCTGCAGCGAGAACATGGGGCGCGCTTCCGGGTCGAAAACGTGGCGATGATATGACCGGTTTGTGACGGTTTCGTGTCAGCGGCGGCTGCTATCATCCGGCCGCGGGTCCGGCCCGCCCTGGACCCCCAAGCGTGCTGCAGCTCCTCATCGTCTTCGCCCTCATCGTCCTCAACGCTTTCTTCGCGCTGTCGGAGATGGCGGTGATGACCTCGCGCAAGAGCCGCCTGAGGCAGATGGCCGAGCACAGCGCCGGCGCGCGCAAGGCGCTGCAACTTGCCGAACAGCCCGACAACCTGCTCTCCACGGTGCAGATCGGCATCACCCTGATCGGCGTGCTGACCGGCCTGGTCGGCGGCGAGGCCATCGGCCAGGCCATCGGCGCCTGGCTGGAGGGGGTCTGGCCCAACGCCCGCGACTACGCCGCCGGCATCGGCATCGGCACCGCGGTCGGGCTGATCACCGCGGCCCAGGTGATCTTCGGCGAACTGATCCCCAAGCGCCTGGCCCTGACCGACGCCGAGCGCATCGCCTGCAAGGTGGCGCTGCCGCTGGACTGGCTGTCGCGGATGGCGAAGCCGGCGGTGCTGGGGCTGGGCGCGATCAACCGCGCGGTGCTGCGCCTGCTCGGGATCCGCGACGACGCCCGCAACGCCATCACCGAGGAGGAGATCCGGCTGCTGGTGAGCGAGAGCCACGAGCAGGGCGTGATCGACGCCGACGAGCGCAACATGATGCAGCGGGTCATGCGCCTGGGCGACCGCACCGTGGACAGCCTGATGACGCCGCGCACGCGCATCGCCTGGCTGGACGCGGCCGCCGACTTCGAGGAAAACCTGGCGGTGATGCGCGAGACGCCCTACTCGCGCTACCCGGTGTACCGCAACGACGACTCCGAGGTGCTCGGCGTGCTCGAGGTGAAGTCGCTGCTCGAGCGCCTGGACCAGCGCGAGCCGGAGCTGTTCCGCGCGCTGCGGCCGGCGGTGTTCGTGTCCGAATCCACCCACGCACTCAAGCTGCTGGAGATCTTCCGCGAGGAGCAGCAGTCGCTGGCGCTGGTGGTGGACGAGTACGGCGACGTCAGCGGCATGGTCACGCTCAACGACCTGATGGGCGCGGTGATCGGCCGGGTGCAGTCCGGCGAAGGCCACGATGCCGAAGCGCTGGTGGTGGAGCGCGAGGACGGGTCGCTGCTGGTGGACGGCTCGCTGCCGGTGGACGACCTGCGCGAGCTGCTGGGCGGCGGCCTGCTGCCCGGCGAGGACGAGCACGACTACCACACCGCCGCGGGCATGACGATCGCCTGGTTCGGGCGCATCCCGCACCCGGCCGAGCACTTCGAATGGAACGGCTGGTGCGTCGAGGTGGTGGACCTCGACGGGCCGCGCATCGACAAGCTGCTGCTGCGCCGCGCCGCCGCCATCGCGGCGCCCGGCGATGCCGGCGGCCATGCCTGAGCGCGGCCTGCGCCGGCTGCTCGACGGATTCCGCCCAGGGGACCCGGCCGAGCTGCTGACGCTCGAGCACCTGGTCGCGGGGCTGGGCCGGCGTGCGTTCGGGATGCTGCTGTTCGTCGCGATCCTGCCGGCCTTCATCCCGATCCCGGTCGGCGGGGCGGTCAGCGGCCCGCTGGTGATCCTGATCGGGCTGCAGCTGCTGGCCGGGCGGCGCCGTCCGTGGCTGCCGCGGTTCATCGCCCGCCGCGGACCGCACCGCGCCACCCTGGTGCGCTTCGACGACCGCATCTCGCCCTGGCTGGCACGGCTCGAGCGTGTGGTGCGTCCGCGCATGGGCCGGGTGCTGCTGCACCCGCTGGCCACCGTGTTCACCGGGCTGCTGCTGATCTTCCTGGGCCTGCTGCTGTCGCTGCCGATCCCGCTGACCAACTACCTGTTCGGCGCGCTGCTGCTGCTGTTCGCGCTGGCGATGCTCGAGCGCGACGGCGCGTTGATGCTGGTGGCGTGGGCCTTCGGGGGAATCACGGTCGCCGTGTTCGGCGTCCTGAGCGGCGAGTTCGCGGCCATCGCGGCCCGCGGCATCGACCTGATGGTGTGACAAGAAAAACCCGGCCACGGGGGCCGGGTGTTTCCAAAGGCGAAGTGCCAAGAACAGGTCTACCCAACTGCCCGCCGTAGCGGCGCGCTTCCATGCTTCTTGTTGTCCAGGCGCTTCATTCCATGGCGCCTGTGGGTACCTTCGGCGAGACCCCCGCACCGACGGCGCGCCGCCCGTGCGATTGGGCACAGCATGACGACACCTGCACCTTACTTCGCGGTTTTTCGCGGTGTCAAACGGAAGTTCGCGTGTAAACGATTACCCGGAACCGGCCCGGATCACCAGCACTCCTCGACGCTGGCCGTGCCGCTCTCGGTCTTGACGCCCAGGTTGTCCAGGGTGAGCGTGCCGCAGCGGGTGTCCGCCGAGAGCTGCGCGTTGATCGGCGTGGCCTGCAGCGTGTAGCTGTCCGCGTCGGGCGCGCCGCTGAAGCCGAAGTTGTAATACTCCGACTGTTCCGCGGCGCAGCCGAGCGCGGGGAAGGCACCGACCGCGTAAGTCATGTTGATCGTGTAGGAGCGCTCCATGAACTGCGCCGCTTCCATGAGGCATGCCGCGGCGGAGCCGCGACGCGTCTTGACCGCCGAGGAGCGGTAGCTGGTGACCGCGATGGCGGTAACGATGGCCAGGGTCGCGATCACGATCATCAGCTCGATGAGGGTGAACCCAGACTGCCGGGTCGAGGTACGCGGCTGGATGTTCCTTGCCATGGTCAGTCCTCCACGATCTCGCGCCAGGACACGCGGCGAGCGCCGACGCCCTGCGGGTTGATGGTCACCGAGGCGATCTGGCCGGTCGAACCGCCCACCACCAGCAGCTTGTCGATGATCGTCGGCCGGGTCGGCATGCCCACGCCCGGGTCGTAGGAACCAGCCGCGACCTGGACTTCCTTGCCGTCGACGATCACGGTGACCAGGTCCTTGGTGTCCACCTTGCCGTCGCCGTTGGTGTCGAAGAACGGTTCCTTGGCGCTGGTGCCGGTGAATGCATCCAGTGCGTTGATGTAGCCCGTGCCGCCGGCGTCGCAGGTGCTCTGGCCCTGCGGCGGGATGATGCTGGACGCGATCAACACCGTTCCCAGCACCCGCAGGCCGCTGACGATGCGCTCGCCCTTGGTCGGGTCGTCGAAGTCGACGAACCAGCCCTTCTTGCCGTCCTCCAGCGGGCTCTTGTTGGGCGTGAAGGCCCGGACCTTCTTGTCGGTGCTGACATAGATGATGTCGCGCCGGGCGAGGTCGCCGTTCTGGGTCGGGGAAGTCCGCCCCTTCACTTCGCCGTCGTCGATGATGCCGTACAGGCTCTGCACCTCGACGGTGGTCAGGTCGCCCTCGCTGATGAAGCGGCCGGTGCCGGCGAATACCCACACGTCGCGGGTGTCCGGATTGCGGGCCAGCGCGAGGCCGGCGGTGATCGGCTGCGGCGTGTTGGCGTCGTCGCGCGCCTGGAACATGGGCTTGCCCGAGTTGGCCACCTTCCAGTCGCCGCTGCTCGAACCGGACAGGTCGAACTTCCACAGGTTGCCCTTCAGGTCGCCGGCGTAGATGTAGTCCACGCGCCCGTCGCCGTTGTCGTCCCAGCCGCGCGGCGCGAACAGGCCGTTGGCCCCGGCCGCCCCGGCCTCGATCTCGGCGATCTCGGCGCCGGTCGCCAGGTTCAGGATGAACAGCGTGGCGCTTCCGTCGGGGCTGTTGATGCCATTGCCGACCACCACCGCCTTGGTCTTGGCGGCGTCGTTCAGCGTGACGATCAGCGGCTCGCCCAGGACCATGCCCATGTCGTTGTCGTTGCGGAACTCCCACAGCACCTTGCTGGCATCGAAGTTCTTGGGGTCCGTCACGTCCAGGCCGAACACGCCGCGGCCGCCGCGGCCGAGCGAGCCCACCAGGTAGTTCTTGCCCGGGGTCTGCGACTTGGCCGACACCGTGATCGGGCCGTCCACGAAGTACTTATGGGTGTAGTACGGATCGCTGAGCGTCGCGAGGTCGGACAGGCTGATCCCGCCGGGCACGTAGGCGAACAGTTCGGCACCGCTGGCCGCGTCGAAGGCGTGCAGCATGCCGTCGTTGGCGCCGACGAAGATCGTCCCGCTGTCGGTCACGTAGATCGGGGACGAGTTGACGATGTCCCCCAGGACCGTGCTGCGGTTGCGCAGCACGCCGTCCTTCTTCGCCAGCTCCTTCGACTGGTCGCCGGCGATGTAGGCCGCGTTGGCCGCGCCCGAAACGCCCGAGAATGGACGTTCGCTCACGTCCAGCGCGCTCACCTGCGCGCTGGTCGGGAAGCTTGCGCCGCCGGTGCCGTTCCAGGTCAGGACCTTGCGCTTGCCGTAGGCGGGGATGCCGGTCGAGGCGATCCAGGCCGGGGTCGTCTCGACGCCGGCGCTGGTGGCCCGGTAGGACGCGAGTTCGCCGATCCAGCTGCCGGAGGTGTACTTGGCCTGGTAGACGCGGGTGTCGGTATTGAACGAGGTGCTGTTGGCGGTGACGTTGGAGGCCGAGCCCGGGCGCTTGGCGATCGTCGTCAACGCCTCGAGCAGGCCGCGCACGAACTTCTCGGGGTTGGTCGCCGCCACGAACGTGCCGCGGCTGTTGACGGCCGCGTGCAACAGGTCGTCGATGCGGTCCGAATCCTCCTTGTCGGTCGGATCCGGCCACTTGACGGTGCCGTCCTCGAAATCCTTCAGCGGCGTGTCCGGGTCGATGCTGCCCTGCAGGCCGATGGAGATGCCGAACGTGACCATGTGTTGCCAGAACGCCGGGTCCTCGGCCGAGGTCGGGACGTCGTTCTCCAGGTCGGTGCGCAGGTCCCGCTTCCAGTAGTGCATCGCGATGTCGGCGAGGGTGCTGGAATGGCTGTCCTTGTACGGCAGCTTGGGTTCGTAGCGGTAACGATCGCGGTTGCCGGCCGCATCGGCTGGCGTGTAGATCCAGCTCCCGTACTCGTTGTCGACGTTGCCGAGGTTGTCCGACGTCGACTTGTTGTTCCAGTAGCCGTCGGTGGTCAGGATCGAGAAGTTCAGCCGGCAGCTCACCACGGAATCGCCCTCCGACTTCCACGGCGCGTCCGACTCGAAGTAGTTGCCGGCGCGCCGCAACGCGCTGTGCAGCGGCGTGCCGTTGTAGCCCTGCGCCGCGTGCAGGAAGTCGAACCAGACCTGCCGGTTCTGGCTGCCCTTCTCGAACAGGCCGCCGTTCACGTTGGTCGGGATCGGGTGCACCGGCCCGCCCGACAGGTCGGGGCCATTGGTCTTCACCCCGCGGTCGCGGTTCCAGATGGTGTCGAAGCCGATGCGGTAGTTGTCGCCGAGCTGGCTGAAGGCCTCGCTGGCCGCCGCCTTGGCGGTCTTCATGCGGGTCCGGTGGTAGGAGTACCAGATGGCGTAGTTCTTGCGCTCGGCGGCCGCGTCGCGCCCGGTCGGGGTGGCGGCGGTCGTCTTTTGCTCGATGCCCTGCACCAGCAGGGTCACGTTGCGGTAGTCGCTGCGCCGGTAGACCGTGACCTGGTACGTGCCGGACGGGTTGTTGATCTGGCAGCGGGTGTTGTTGCTGCAGATCTCGACCCATTGCCCCCGCCAGTTGCGCTCGTAGACCTCGATGTCGGGGTTGCCGGTGCCGTCCATGACCTCCGCCACGAGGGTCTGGGTGCCCGAAGGCACGGTCACCTCGTACTCGTGGATGCGCCGGCTGTTGCCGGTGTTGGTCAGGCCGGTCTTCTTAAGCAACTCGGTGACGGAGGTTTCCAGCCGCACCACGGACAGGTCGGTCCGGATCTCGTAGCGGTCGAACTGGTTGGGATCGTCGAGGTCGGTGGCGCCGGCCTTCGGAACGAAGAACAGCTGGGTGCCGCCACAGACACGGATGTTGCTGCCGTTCTCGTCCACGTACTCGCAGCTGTTGCCCTTCGACAGGTCGATGGTGTCGCCGGCGGCGTGGTTCAGGCTCGGGTAGACGGCGGTGTAACTGTCGCCGCCGGTCATCCGGGTTCCGTCGGCCTTCCTCCAGGTCTCGTAGTCGGTGTTCGGGTTGTAGTAGAGCGTGTTGTGGACGTACGAACGGTCGTAGATCGTGTCGTTCATGTCCCGGTCGTACTTGTCGCGGGGCATGGTCTGGAACACCATGGACCCGGAGTCGTCCAGGATGAACATGATGTTGGGCGCCGGGTAAGGCGTACCCGACTGCAGCGGCACGGCGGGAATCAGCACGTCGTTCGTGGCTGCCCCGGCAGGGCCCGCCGCCAGCGTGGCCAGGCAGGCGAGCAGCATCACGCGGAAGCGGGAACCGCCCGCTGCCCAACGCGCCGCACGCCGATCGAGCTTCCGCTTGTTCCGGGTATCCATCACAGGCTCCAATCAGGGGACCGCATAGATCGATTGCAGCGTCACCGATGCACGGCCTGCCTGGTCCGGCGTGCGTACCGTGATCCGGTAGCGGCTGCTGAGGATGGTGCAGTTGGCTTCCAGCGACACGTCGCCGCCGGTGGTGCAGGTCTTGTCGTCCTGCACCGCGTCGTCGAGCAACTCGATGATGTAGCGTGGCTTGGCCGCGAGGTCGCCGACCTCGACATCGGCCTCCGCCCAGTTGCCGGAGCCATCGTCCCAGAACCCGGGATTGTTCCAGCGCTGGCGCTCGTCGGCGTCGGTCGGGTCGGGGCGCGCGCAGATTCCGTCGTCGCAGCCACTGCCGGGAAGCGGCGGCTTGGCCCGCGCCGCTTCCTCGGCTTCGCGCATGGCCGCTTCGGCGGCCTGGAACGCCAGGCTGCGATCGTACTGGGCGTTGCTCATGCGCTCTTCCATCAGCGTGCCGCTGAGGCTGGCGATGGCGAGGACCGTCATGACCAGGAGCAGGATCAGCACCACCGCCAGCACGACGCCGCGCTGCCCGGCCGGTGCCTGGAAAGAGCCTTGCCGTTTCATCCCGAGCGCCCCCTCAATGCAACGGTGTGGACCAGGGTGCGGGCCAGCGTCTCGCCGCTGGGCCCGATCCGGTCGTCTCCCTCGAGCGTCAGTTCGACGCGCACCGCCATCACCGGATTCCCTTCGTCGGCCCAGTTGGCGATCGTCGAGGCGTCCACGTAGTCGGCGGCCCCTGCCACCAGGTACCCGACCTGCATGTCGGTGACGCCGGGCGCGACCTCGTCGATGGAGGTTTGCAGCGTTCCGGCGTTGTTGACGAGCGACGCGCGGAACAGGGACCGGCCGTCGGCGACACCGTCGCCATCGGTGTCGCGCCCGTTGGCCCCGATGTACCAGCGGCTGGCGCCGACGCGGGACACCACCGCACCCGCATCGTAGGCGATCGCGGTGTTGTTGCGGGCCAGGAACGGGTTGTTGTTGTCGGTGGCGCCGGCACCCTGGCTGAGGTCGATCTTGGTGGGCGCCACGCCCGTGACCCGGAAGATCGTGGCGTTGTTGAAGTTGCAGATCACCAGCAGGTCGCCGTCGGCGACGCCGGTGGAGGAACTGACGGTGATCTCGTCGGTCCCCGGCGAGCCCAGGCCCAGGGTGAGGATTGCGTTGTCCGCGGTGATCGGCACCGCCCCCTTGAGCTCGATCGCGTCGGTCCCCGCGATGCGATCGCCGGCCGTGGTTCCGAACGCCGCGTCGGCGAAGGCCGTGGCGCCACCGTAGCCGAGCAGCCCGGGGCTTGCGTCGGTTGCCGTGGGCGTCGCCTCCGTCCCGTGCAGGTCGCCCCAGTTGCTCCACCAGTTGTCGTCCATGTCCACGAGGTTGTTGAACACCGGGATACTGCTGTCGCAGGGATTGCTTCCCGCCGCGCGCAGCTCGCGGTTCATGAGCTCGAATGCGATGCGGGCGCTTTCCTGCACGCGACTGAGGTCCTCTGTCGCGTTGAAGGTCTGGCGGTTGGTGAGCACCAGGGTCAGCGCGCTGCCGGTGACGATGAGTCCCAGCACCAGGGCCACCATCAGTTCGATCAGGCTCAGGCCGAGCGCTTGCCGCCTGGCCGGTGCACGCATGGCCCGCCTCATAGCCGCGTCCTCGTGACCAGCTCCTGCTCGGCGTCCCCGCCGGTGCCGCGTGCATCGTTCCACCGCAGCGCGACGATGCATTCGTCGTCGCCGCAGCGGATCGCCGTGCAGGCGGACTCGCCCAACATGGCCTTGACCGAGCCGTCCTCGCCGGGCGCGCCGACCCACTGGCGGCGGTCGTTCGCCGACAGGTCGCCCGGGTCCGGCCGGCCGCAGGCCCAGGCCGTGACGGTGCCGGCGGCGTCGATGTTGCCCATGTTGTAGCCGCCGATCATCGCCACGTCGCGATTTGCGCGCATGGCATCCAGGATGGCGTAGGTCTTCATCACCGCCTGGCTGCGTTCCAGCGAGCTCTGGCTGTTGCGCAGCGCCGTGGCCTGCAACGCGGCGATGGCCAGCATGCCGAAGGCAAGCAGCGCGACCGCGACCATGACCTCGACCAGGCCGATGCCGCGCGCATGACGGGGTGCATGGGCTCTCATCACGGGTTCCCCGGCGCCGCGCAGGCACCGCCTCCATCGAAGTTGGTGATCGCGACGCGGCTGCCGGAGGCGATGCCGACGTCGCGCGCGTTCGCGGCCGGCCGCGTGGTGGCGATGCACAGCCGCACCACCGCGTCGAGCAGGCCGGTGCCGGGGCCGCCGCCGCCGGGTTCGTCGCGGGCGAGTCCGTCCGGCCTGAAGATGATCGGCTTGCCGGGCACCAGCCCGCCCAGCGCCGGGTTGGCCGACACGACGACGCCCGCGCCGAGCGTGGACACCCGGATCAGGGTATCCCCCGCCTTGTCGAAGTCGCCGTCGCCGTTGGCGTCCACGAACGCGATCCAGCCGTCCACGTTGGCGTTCGAGCAGGTCGCGTCGACGCCCGAGTTGGTCTTGGTGCTGAAGCACACGCCGGCGCGCTGGCCCCGGCGGATGGCCTCCATCCGCGCCGCCTGCAGGCTCGCCATCAGTTCGTTGGCGCCAGCGGCCAGCTTGTTGCCGTTGACCACCGACTGGAAGCTGGGCACGGCCATCGAGATGACGATGGCGGCGACGGCCAGGGTCACCATCAGTTCGATCACCGTGAAGCCGCGCGCGCGTGCCTTGGACATGGTCCTTCCCACGATTCCCCGCCGCTACTCTCGGCGGGGGACAGGCGGCTTGCAAGGGGCCGGCGGACGAGCGGCTGGTTTCCGGGGATGGGCGTTGCCGGATTGTGAGCGGCGTCACGCGACCGTCGCGGCGCGAGCTCCGCTCCTACAGCCGGGTCACGAGACGATTTCGTAGCAGGGCTTGTACTGCCCCGCGATCTTCATCCGGTGCTGGTCCACGAAGGCCCGGAGCAGCGCGTCCAGCGAGGCCATCAGGTCCCGGTCGCCATGGATCTGGTACGGCCCGAACTCCTCGACCCGGCGCATGCCCTCTTCCTTGACGTTGCCGGCGACGATGCCGGAGAAGGCCCTGCGCAGGTCGGCGGCCAGCTCGTGCGGCTTGCGGCCGCGGTGCAGGTCGAGCGCCGCCATCGCCTCGTGGGTGGGCACGAACGGCCTCTGGAACTCCAGCGGCACGTCCAGCGACCAGTTGAAGAAGAACGAATCCTTCTGCTCGATGCGGTACTGGCGCACGTGGTGGATGCCGCGGGCCATCATCCTGGCCACTTCCGGCGGATCGCCGACCACGATCTGGTAGCGCGAGGTCGCCGCTTCCCCGAGGGTCAGGCGCAGGAACTGGTCGATCTGCTCGAAGTACGGCGCGGACGCGGTCGGGCCGGTGAGGATCAGCGGGAACGGGAGTCCTGCGTTCTCCTCGCGCAGCAGGATGCCGAGCAGGTACAGGATCTCCTCGGCGGTGCCGACGCCGCCGGGGAACACGATGATGCCGTGCCCGAGGCGCACGAATGACTCGAGCCGCTTCTCGATGTCCGGCATGATCACCAGGTGGTTGACGATCGGGTTCGGCGACTCGGCGGCGATGATCCCGGGCTCGGTGATGCCGATGTAGCGGCTGTTGCGCAGGCGCTGCTTGGCGTGGGCGATGGTGGCGCCCTTCATCGGCCCCTTCATCGCGCCGGGGCCGCAGCCGGTGCAGATGTCCAGGCCGCGCAGGCCGAGCTGGTAGCCGACCTCCTTGGTGTACATGTACTCGTCGCGGCTGATCGAGTGGCCGCCCCAGCACACCACCAGGTTCGGCGTCTCCGACGGGTTCAGCACGTCGGCATTGCGCAGCAGGCGGAACACCGCGTCTGTGATGCCTGGCGAGCTGTCGAGCTCGTCGGCGAACTCGGGCGCGAGCTCGATCGAGGTGTAGACCAGGTCGCGCACCACCGCCGCGAGCAGCTCGGCGACGCCGTGGATGATCTGGCCGTCCACGAACGCCATCGCCGGGGCATTGAGCAGGTCCAGGCGCAGACCGCGGTCGAGCTGGTGCACCTGGATGTCGAAGTCGGGGTAGAGCTCACGCGCGGCGCGCGGGTCGTCGGAGGTGCTGCCGGTGGTCAGCACTGCCAGCGCGCAGCGGCGCAGCAACTCGTGCATGCCGCCGACGGAGGCGTCGCGCAGGCGCGCGACTTCCTCGCGGGAGAGCACGTCCAGCCCGCCGCGCGGGAAGATGCGCGCGTCCACGGTGGGCAGCTTGTGGGTGGTGGGTTCGTCCATGGTCGGAGTATAGGGGCCTTGCTCGGGTGGAAAAAAAGACGGCCGGGTCGCCCCGGCCGTCGTCCTTGCGATGGAGCGCTGGATCAGAACTCGTACTTCAGGGTCAGCATCACCGACCAGCGCGACACCAGGCGCGACGGGAAGGCGGCGCTGGAATCGTACTGCTGCAGGTCCTGGTAGGTCGGGTTGCTCGCGCTGCCCAGGTCGTAGACGTAGGTGCCGTCCGGGTTGATGCCTCCCAGGCGCGCCAGCTGGCGGGTGTTGTCCGAGAAGGTATCGCCCCAGGTCACGCCCCAGTCCTTGTTGAGCATGTTCAGGAAGTTGTAGATGTCCAGGCGGATGATCGCCTTGTTGTCCGGGAAGAAGCCCGGGATTTCCTGCTGGATGCCCAGGTCGAGCTGGTTGACCCACGGGTAGTGGGCCTCGTTGCGCTCGGCCACCTGGCCGCGACGGCTGCTCAGGTACTTGTCGTTGTCGATGAAGGCGTGGAACGCAGCGATCTGCTCCGGCGTGGCGCTGCCGTAGCTGACGATCGCATCGTCCACCAGCGGGATGTACACCGGATCCTGGAAGATGCCATCGCCGTTCGGGTCGCCGTTGAAGGTCCAGGTGTACGGCAGGCCGTCATGGCCGTTGTAGAACGCGGTGATGCTGGTCTTGTAGTCGCCGAAGAAGGCGTGCTCCCAGCCCAGCGACAGCTTGATCGAGTTCTCGATCGAACGGCCGGCGGTGGTGGCGATCTCCTGGTTCGGGTTGAGGCGCGACACGAACTGGTAGCTGGAGAAGGCCTGCGAGCTGCCGTCCGAGGCCACTTCGTCGGCATCGGTGTAGGTGTAGCTCAGGTTGCCGTACCAGCCGTTCGACATCGGCTTGTCGAGCGAGAAGGTGATCGAGTTCGACTTGCCCTTGTCGGTGTTGCCCAGCATCGTCGAGTTGAACGCGAAGGCCGCGTGGCGGTCGCAGTTCTTGTTGCTGGTGGAGAGCGAGCCCAGGGTGCAGTAGTAGTAGTCGCGGCCGTCGGCCAGCTGGCCCTGCACCTCGCCCAGGTTGATCGCCTGGTAGAACACGGCGTCGCGGGCGCGGATCGACTGCAGCTCGACGCTGCCGATCAGGCCCCACCACGGCAGCTCGGCGTCGTAGCCGAGGCTGATCTTCCACACCGACGGCAGCTTGAAGTCCGGGTCGAGCGAGTCGACCTGGCAGGTCACGCCGTCCTCGCCGCAGATCAGCTCGCCCGGGGTGACGCCCGCCGGCAGCGGCTGGTTGTACGGATCCGGGCTGAACGGGGCCAGCGACGGGTCGGTGACCTGGTAGCGGACCGCGGTCACGCCGTTGTTCTGGTACGGGTTGGCCAGCCACACGAACGGCGGGATGCTCTGGAACGAGCCGATGCCGCCGCGCAGCTGCGACATGCGCTCGGTGTCGAACTGGTAGTTGAAGGCCAGGCGCGGCAGCCAGATCTTGTTGCTGGAGCCGAGCTTGTACGCGTTCGGGAAGCCGAAGGTCTCCTCGAAGCCCGGGGCCACTTCAGGCGCCTTCTCGGCCTTCGGGATGTTCACGCGCAGGCCGTACATCAGCGACAGGTTGTCGTTGACCTGCCAGGTGTCCTGCAGGAACGGGCTGAGCTGCTCGTACACCAGCGCCGCGGCGGTGTCGGCCTCGGTGTAGCCGGCGGCCGGGCGACGGATCACGTAGCGGTCGTAGTTGCCCGCCTCGAAGTCGGCCAGGCTGTCGAAGATGTACTCGCCGTGCAGGGTCTTGCCGTACAGGTTGAACACGTCGTGGCGCAGGTAGTCGAAGCCGCCCTTGATCGTGTGGTCGCCGGCGTAGTACGTGCCGGAGACGGTGGCGGTGATGCGGTCGGTGTTGATCTGGTTCTCGTGGCGGTTGTCGTCCTCGCCGATGAAGATCGAGCCGCCCGGCACGCGCACCTGGACCTCGGTGTTCTTGACGAACGCGCCGTTGACCTGGTCGAAGGTCTGCTTGCTCACCTTGACCTCGGTGGAGAAGTTCAGCGACCAGTCGCTGAACAGCTGCACGCTGGTGTTGCGGGTCAGGTTGTTGGTGAAGTACCAGTGGTTGGTCAGGATCACCGAGTTAGAGCGCAGGTCGTACGGCTGCGGACGGGCCTCCTCGGTCTGCTGGTAGGTCAGGCTGAGGCGGTGGTTGTCGCTGATGTTCCAGTCGAACTTGCCCAGGTAGCGGATGTTGCGCAGCATCGAGTTCAGCGCGCCGTACTCGTTCTGCTGCATGCCCACCTGGTTGGCGATGCGGATGGCCTCGTTCACCTCGTCCATCGAGATGACGCCGCTGGCCACGCCGTCGGCCGGGGTCGCGCCGCCGAAGTCGGAGATCTTCTGCTCCTCGTACGAGGCGAAGAAGAACAGCTTGTCCTTCACCAGCGGGCCGCTGAAGGTGACGCCCTTGGTCTCGTCCAGGCCGAACAGCTCGTAGTCCTCGCCGTCGCGGCCGGCGACCCAGTCGCTGTCCTTGACCACGTAGTAGGCCGAGCCGTGGTACTCGTTGGTGCCCGACTTGGTCACCGCGTTGACGGTGGCGCCGACGGTGTCGGTGGACACGTCGAAGTCGGAGACCTTGATGTCGTAGGCCTCGATGGTGTCGATCGAGATCGGGCTGCCGGTGTACGGCATGCCGTTCGAGTTCAGGCCGAACGGGTCGCCCTGGGACATGCCGTCCACGGAGATGTCGTTGAAGCGGTTGTTGATGCCGGCCACGGAAATCGAACCGCCGGCCTGGTCGATCACGGTGATGCGCGGGTCGAGGCGCGCCACGTCGTCGATCGAGCGGCTGGCCTGCGGCATGATCTCGAGCTCGCGGCCGCTCACCGAGGTACCGACGCCCTTGGTGTCGGCGGTGAACAGGTCCTGCGCGGCGCTGGCCACGACGGTGACCGCGCCCAGGTCGGTGACCGCCGGGTTCAGCACGGCGTCGATGTCGGCGACCTGGTTGAGCTGCAGGTAGACGTTCTCGCGCGTGGTCGCGCCTTCGCCCGCCTTGTTGATGGTGATGGTGTACGGACCGCCGACGCGCAGGCCGCGCGCGGCATAGTTGCCGCTGGCGTCGGTCTGGGCGCGGCTGGTGGTGCCCGACTCCACGTGGACGATCGTCACTTCAGCGCCGGCGACAGGCTGGCCGTCCGCTCCGACCACCGTACCGCCGAGGCCGGCGGAGGTGCTCTGCGCGAACACGGGAGCGGCTGCAAGGGCCGCGACGAGGGCGAGCGACAGCTTCGACAGCCGAACGCTGGTGCGATGGGTCATTTCCTGGTTCCTCGGAGGACTGGTGGCATAACGGGTTGCGGGGGTCCCTGGCCCCCGGAACACCGCACGGGGGTTAACGTGAGTTTAACACCCTAACCGGCCATCATGACAGGATCTTGACGCCGGTCACGCCCCGCCGAGGCCGAGGTAGGCCGAGATCCCGTCCAGGAACATCTGGACAGAGAGCGCCACGATCACCATGCCCATCAGGCGCTCCATGGCCGAGAGCACCCGGCCGCCCAGGAGCTTGTACAGGTAGGTGGCCGAGAACAGGATTGCCGCGGTCGCCGCCCAGGCGATCAGCAGGGCCAGGCTCCAGGCCCCCATGCGGCCCGGGTCCTGGCTGCCCATCAGCATCACCGCGGCCATGCCGGAGGGGCCGGCGACCAGCGGGATCGCCATCGGCACGATGAAGGGCTCGCCCCCCGGCAACTCGCCCAGCAGGCCCTCGGGCGGCGGGAAGATCATGCGCACGCCGATCAGGAACAGCACGATGCCGCCGGCGATGGACACCGATTCCTGGCGCAGGTGCATCAGTTCCAGCGCGTACTTGCCGCCCCACAGGAACGCCATCAGCACGCCCAGGGCGATCAGCATCTCCCGGACCAGCACCACGCGCTGGCGGTGCGGCGGCATGCCCCGGAGCAGGCTCAGGAACACCGGGATGTTGCCCAGCGGGTCCAGGATCAGGAACAGCAGGATGGCGGCGGAGGCGATGGTCACGCGGGGCGCGGCTCGGGGCTTGCGACCATGGTACGGCCGCGCCAGGCGGCGCCGGCCGGGGACAGCAGTTCGACGCACGCGGGCGCGTACACGGCCGGGTCGCGGGCGTCACGGTCCTGGTCGGCCATGAAGGCGCGGCCGCGCAGGGCGGTGCGCATCGGGCCGGGCTGGAAGCCGCTGATGCGGGGGCCGGCGTCGCCGAGCTCGGCCTGCAGCATCGGGACCAGCGCGGCCATGGCCTGCTGGGCCAGGCCGTAGGCGCCCCAGAAGGCCTGCCCGGTGAGCGCCAGGTCGTCGATCGCGAACACCACGCTGGCAGCGTCGGATTCCGCCAGCAGCGGCAGGCAGGCCTGGGTCAGCCACCAGCGCGCGGTGACGCCGACGTGCAGCACCCGCGCGAAATCCGCAGGGTCGGTGTGCAGCAGCGGGGTCAGGCCCTTGAACTCGGCCGCGCAGTGGAGCACGCCGTCGAGCCGGCCCAGCTCGTCGCCGATGCGCTGGGCCATCTCGGCGTAGTCGTCGGCGCCGGCGCCCTCGAGGTCGAGCGGATACAGCAGCGCCCGGCCGCCCCCGGCGGCGATGGCGTCATGGATCCGGTTGAGCCTGGGCACCTTGCGCCCGAGCAGGACGACGGTGGCGCCGGCCCTGGCGCAGGCCTTGGCGGCTTCGCTGCCGAGGCCGCCGTGGGCGCCGGCCACCAGCACGACCCGGCCGGCCAGCAGCGTGCCCGCGCCGGCCCCGCTCACGCCTGCTGGATCTCCGCCAGCATCCGCGCCAGCTCACCGGACTCGAACAATTCGAGGGTGATGTCGCAGCCGCCGATCAGCTCGCCGTTGATGAACAACTGCGGGAAGGTCGGCCAGTTGGAGTAGCGCGGCAGGTTGGCGCGGATCTCCGGTTCCTCCAGCACGTTGACGGTGTGGAAGCCGGAGGCGCCGGCCTGCTTGAGCGCCTGCACCGTGCGGCTGGAGAAGCCGCACATCGGGAACTGGGGCGTGCCCTTCATGAAAAGCACGACCGGGTGGGATTCGATTTCCTGCTGGATCCGCTCGGACACCTGCATGACCACGCTCCTGCAACGCTCCGTGCCGGCAGCTTGACGGCTGCCTGCACCGGGTGGGGGGTAGAATCAGGGCATTGTAAGCCGCTCTTCATCGCCAAGGAGTCCATGATGGCCATCGAACTGCCTCCCCTGCCCTACGACCGCACCGCCCTGGAGCCGCACATCTCCGGCGAGACCCTCGACTTCCACCACGGCAAGCACCACAAGGCCTACGTGGACAACCTCAACAAGATGATCGCGGGCACCGAGTTCGAGTCGATGCCGCTGGAGGAGATCATCCGCAAGTCCGAGGGCGCGATGTACAACAACGCCGCCCAGGTCTGGAACCACACCTTCTACTGGAACTGCATGTCGCCCAACGGCGGCGGCGAGCCGACCGGCAAGGTCGCCGACGCGATCGACAAGGCCTTCGGCGACTTCGCCACCTTCAAGGAGAAGTTCAGCGAGCTCGCGGTCAAGACCTTCGGCTCCGGCTGGGCCTGGCTGGTGCAGCGCGGCGACGGCTCGGTGGCCCTACTGAGCACGCCGAACGCGGTCAACCCGATGGCCAGCGACGACACCGCGCTGCTGACCTGCGACGTCTGGGAGCACGCGTACTACATCGACTACCGCAACGCGCGGCCGAAGTACGTCGAGCAGTTCTGGAACGTGGTGAACTGGGACTTCGTCAACAGCAACATGCGCTGACGGACCTGCCTGTGGGAGCCGCCATGGCGGCGAACTTGTCGCGGCGCTAGCGCCGCTCCTACAGAAGGCGCTCGAGCACCGGCGCCACCTGGGCTTCGCGGCCCAGGGCGGCGCCGACGCGTTCCAGGGCCGCTGCCAGCGCCGGGCGGTCGTCGGCGCGCAGCGTGGCGTGGCCCACCTTACGGCCTTCGCGCGGCGCCTTGCCGTAGTCGTGCCAGTGGCCGCCGGCCTCGCGCAGCACGGGCGCCGCGTCCGGCATCTCGCCGATCCAGTTGAGCATGCAGGCGTGGCCGAGCATGCGGGTGTCGCCCAACGGCAGGCCCGCCACCGCGCGCAGGTGGTTCTGGAACTGGCTGGTCTCGCTGCCCTCGATGGTCCAGTGCCCGGAGTTGTGCACCCGCGGCGCCAGCTCGTTGGCCAGCAGCACCCCGTCGCGCAGGAACAGCTCCAACGCGAACACCCCGACGTAGTCCAGCGCTTCGGCCAGGCGGCGGGCGTGGTCCACGGCCTGGCGCACGAGCCGGTCGTCGGCGGGCGCCGGCGCGAGGCTCGCTGACAGCACGCCGTCCACGTGCCAGTTCTCGGTCAGCGGCCAGGTCCGGAACCCGCCGTCGCGGCCGCGCACCGCCACCACCGACAACTCGCGCTCGAACGGCACGAAGGCCTCCAGGATCAGCCCGACCGTCCCGGCCTGTGGCCCCAGCGCCTGCCAGGCGTCCGCGACCGTCGCACCGGCGGCACCGCGGATCCGGAACTGTCCCTTGCCGTCGTAGCCGAGCCGCCGCGTCTTCAGGATGCAGGGCGTGCCGATCCTGGCGACCGCGGCCTCGAGCTCCTCGCGGGTGGCGACTGGGACGAAGTCCGGCACCGGGATGCCGAGCTCGCGGAACAGCGTCTTCTCCACCAGCCGGTCCTGGGCGGTGGCCAGCGCGCGCGGGCTGGGGAACACCGGCACGCGTTCGGCCAGCCACCGCGCCGAGTCGGCGGGCACGTTCTCGAAGTCGAAGGTGGCCACGTCGATCCGGCCGGCGAATTCGGCAAGCGCGTCGGGGTCGCGGTAGTCGCCCACCACCATCGGCGCGCACTGCCCGGCACAGGCGTCGGACGAGGTGTCCATGACCAGGAAGCGCAGCCCCAGCGGCGCGCCGGAAAGCGCGAGCATGCGGGCCAGCTGCCCGCCTCCGAGGATGCCGACGGTGGTCACTGCCTTGGGTCGTCGGCGGCGAGCACGTCGGCGGTCTGCCGCGCGCGGAAGTCGGACAGGGCGCTGGCGATGGCGGGTTCCTCGCGGGCCAGCATGGCCGCGGCGAACAGCGCGGCGTTCGCGGCGCCGGCCTCGCCGATCGCGAACGTGGCCACCGGGATGCCGGGGGGCATCTGCACGATGGACAGCAGCGAATCCAGGCCGTTGAGCGCCTTGCTGCGCACCGGCACGCCGAGCACCGGCAGTTCGGTCTTGGCGGCGAGCATCCCCGGCAGGTGCGCGGCGCCGCCGGCGCCGGCAATGATCGCGCGCAGGCCGCGGGCGCTGGCGCCGGCGGCGTATTCGAACAGCACGTCGGGGGTGCGGTGCGCCGACACCACGCGCACCTCGTGCGCGACGCCGAGCTGCTCCAGCCGCGCGGCTGCATGCTGCATGGTGTCCCAGTCCGAGCGCGAGCCCATGACGATGCCGACCAGCGGGTTTGCGACCATGGCTGCTCCGAAGGCTGCCCTGCAAACCGGTATTCTAGCCGCATCCCCCGCATGGGCATCCGCCATGGACCGCAAGCTGCTCGACATCCTCGCCTGCCCCGCCACCCGGCAACCGCTGTCGCTGCTGGAGCGCGCCGGGCTCGACGCGCTCAACCAGGCGATCGCCGCCGGCGGCGTGCGCCGCGCCGACGACACCCCCCAGTCCGAACCGTTGCGCGAGGCCCTGGTGACCCGCGACCACCGCCTCGTCTATCGCGTCGAGGACGGGATCCCGGTGCTGCTCGCCGACGAGGCCATCGCCACCGGCCAGGTCGCGGACTTCCCGCGCCCGTGAGCAGTCTCGTCCCGCCGCCGGCCGAACAGGTCGACGCCGACGTCGCCCGCGCCCTGATCGAGGACATCGGCAGCGGCGACGTCACCGCGTCGCTGCTGCCCGACACCCCGGACATCGCCTACCTGCTGTGCAAGGAAGATGCGGTGGTCTGCGGGCGCCCCTGGTTCGACACCTGCCACCGCGCGCTCGATCCGGAGGTACGCATCGACTGGCGCGTGGAGGAAGGCGAGCGCGTCGCGGCCGGCACCGTGCTGGCCACGCTCGCCGGCAACCGGCGCGCGCTGGTCACCGCCGAGCGCACCTCGCTCAATTTCCTGCAGACCCTGTCCGGCACCGCCACCGCCACCGCCGCTCACGTCGCCGCGGTAGCCGGCACGCGCGCGCGCATCCTGGACACCCGCAAGACCCTGCCCGGCCTGCGGGTGGCGCAGAAGTACGCGGTCCGCGCGGGCGGCGGCGACAACCACCGCATGGGCCTGTACGACACGGTCATGCTGAAGGAGAACCACGTGCGCGCGTTCGGCTCGGTCGCGGCCGCCATCGCTGCAGCCCGCACCAGGCATCCGGCGCTGCCGCTGGTGGTCGAGGTGGAGACCCTGGCGCAACTGCGCGAGGCGCTGGAAGCCGGCTGCGACCGGGTGCTGGTCGACGATTTCGACGCCGCGACCCGGCGCGAGGCGGTGCGGATCGCGCACGCCGCGCCGTTCGACGGACGCATCCCCCTGGAGGTGTCCGGGGGCGTGGACCTCGAGCAGCTGCGCGGGATCGCGGAGGACGGCGTGGACTGCATCTCCATCGGCGGCCTGACCAAGCACGTGCGCGCCGTGGACCTGTCGCTCAAGCTCGGCACGCCACCGGGGGAATGAGATGGCGACCCTGTTCTGGCTGATGGTGGCGGGCGTGCTCGGGTTCGCCTGGTTCAGCGCCTCGCGCGCCGCGGCCGAGCGCGCCGAGGAAGTCGGCCGCAACGCGTGCCGGGCGAGCGGGGTGCAGTGGCTGGACCAGTCGGTGCACGCCACCGGGCTGCGCCTGGGCCGCGGCGACGACGGACGCTTCGGGCTGGAGCGCACGTTCCGGTTCGAGTATTCCGAGGACGGCGAGGACCGGCACGTGGGCCGGCTGGTGCTGCGCGGCGGCAAGCTGGTGGGCTTCGTCGGCCCGACGCGCAGGACCGCTATTTGACCACGCGTAGGTGGCCGCGCTTCGGCGGCGTAGGCGTGTCCCCGCCGTCGTCGCCGCCGCCGTCGTCAGGGCCGTCCTGGCCGGGCGGTTCGTCGTGCGGACCGGGCGGTTCCGCCCTGCCCTCTTCGGGCAAGGCCATGCCCTGGCCGGTTTCGCGCGCGTAGATCGCCAGCACCGCGTCCATCGGCACGATCACCGCGTGGCTGACGCCGCCGAAGCGTGCGGTGAACGCCACCGCGTCGTTGTCCATGTCCAGGTGGCCGACCGCGCGCGCGGCGATGTTGAGCACCACCTTGCCGTCGTTGACCACGTGCGCCGGCACCCGCACGCCGGGACGGGTGGCGTCCACCAGCAGGTGCGGGGTCATGTCGTTGTCGGCGATCCACTCGTACAACGCCCGCAGCAGGTACGGGCGGTGGCTGGTCATCCTCGGCGTGTCTTCGCTCATCCGCGGGCAGTCATTCCGGCAGCGGACGCAGGTTGCGTTCCTGCGCGGTGAGGCTGCGCGCGAACCCGGGGTTGCGGAAGATGCGGTTGCCGTAGTCCTCGATCACCTTGCCGTCCTTCGGCAGGCCGACGCCGAGCGCGTCCAGCCGCCAGATGATCGGCGCCATGGCGCAGTCGGCCAGGCTCATTTCCGGGTTGAGGAAGAACTTGCTCGCCTTGAACAGCGGGATCGAGGCGGTCAGCAGCTCCTTCAGGCGCTTGCGCCCGGCATCGGCCTGCTGCTTGTTGCCCAGCTGGATCGCCTGCACCTGCGGCACCCAGTCGTGCTCGATGCGCAGCATGGCCAGGCGCAGGCGCGCGCGCGACAGCGGGTCCACCGGCATCAGCGGCGGATGCGGATAGCGCTCGTCCAGGTACTCGCTGACCACCGAGGCCGCGTACAGCACCAGCTCGCGCTCGACCAGGGTCGGCACCGAGTGGTACGGGTTGAGGTCGATGAGGTCTTCCGGAGGGTTCTGCGGATCGACCGGGATCAGGTCGTAGGTTACGCCCTTGGCGGCCAGCACCAGGCGCACCCGGTGGCAGAGGACATCGTCGACGGAAGAAAACAGGGTCAGTGCATTACGCATGCGCAGGCTCGTCGCCATCATTGGCAATCTCCGGTCGACCGGTGACCGCCGGTCGCTCTGGCGCCGCCCGCCCCGTGCAGGCGGTCGCCCGGTTTCCCCCGGCCACGCTTTTCCGTGGACGTTTCTCAGTGCACGTCGCGCCAGTATTCCTTCTTCAACAGCCAGGCGAGGAACGTGAAGAACGCCAGGAACAGCACCACCCACACGCCCACCTTCTGGCGCTTCAGGGCAGCCGGCTCGCCGGCGTACTCGAGGAAAGCAGTGATGTCGCGCACGGTCTGGTCGAACTGCTCCGGCGTCTGCGTGCCGGCCTGCGCCAGCACCAGCTTCTCGACCGGGCGTTCGCCACCGGCGTCGGCGGCCCCGTACTCGGCGTGCTGCAGGCCCTGCATCTCCCACAGCACGTTGGGCATGGACGCGTTCGGGAACACGGTGTTGTTCCAGCCGACCGGGCGGGTCTCGTCCAGGTAGAAGGACTTCAGGTAGGCGGCGATCCAGTTGCTGCCACGCACGCGCGAGATGACGCTCAGGTCCGGCGGCATCTTGCCGAAGAACCGTTCGCCGTCCTCGACCGTCATCGCGACGTTGACCTGCTCGCCCGGCTTGGCGCCGATGAAGTTGAGGTTGGCCTGCACCTGGTCCTCGGTCAGCCCGAGGTCCTCGGCCATGCGCGAGTAGCGCAGGTACTTCAGCGAATGGCAGCCCGAGCAGTAGTTCATGTACAGCTTGGCGCCACGCTGCAGCGAGGCCTGGTCGTCGAGGTCGACGCCGGCGTGCGGCAGCTCGCCGGCCCCGGCGGCGAGCGCGGGCGCGGACACGGCCGCGGCGGCGAAGCCGGCCAGCAGCGCGACCGGCAGGAAGAGCTTGAACTTAGTCATGCATGGTCACCCGTTCCGGCACCTGCTTCGTCCGGTCCATCCTGGTCCACAGCGGCATGGTGATGAAGAAGGCGTAGTAGAGGAAGGTCAGGATGCGGCCGATGATCGTCTCCACCGGATCCGTGCCCGGGCCCGCGCCGATCTTCATCAGCCACAGGAACGAGACCACGAATACCGCCATCATCACCCACGACAGCCAGCCGCGGTAGCGGTAGGACTTGACCGGGCTCTTGTCCAGCCAGGGCACCAGGAACAGCAGCACGATGGCGCCGAACATCACCAGCACGCCCCAGATCTGGCTGCCGAGGAACGACGGCACCACCCGCAGCATCGCGTAGTACGGGGTGAAGTACCACACCGGCTTGATGTGCTCGGGCGTGACCAGCGGATTGGCCTCGGTGAAGTTGTCGTGCTCGAGGAACCAGCCGCCGAAGGTCGGCGCGAAGAAGATGATGAAGGCCGCCAGCATCAGGAAGAAGCCGACGCCGACCAGGTCCTTGACCGTGTAGTACGGGTGGAACGGGATGCCGTCGGCCGGCGCGGTCGGCGACCAGCGGTTGCCCTTCGGGCCCTTCTTGATGTCCACGCCGTCCGGGTTGTTGGACCCGACCTCGTGCAGCGCGCCCAGATGCAGCACCACCAGCAGCAGCAGCACCAGCGGCAGCGCGATCACGTGCAGCGCGAAGAAGCGGTTGAGGGTGGCGTCGGACGGGATGAAGTCGCCCATGATCCACTCGGTCAGGCCGGTGCCGATGACCGGGATCGCGCCGAACAGGTTGATGATCACCTTGGCGCCCCAGAACGACATCTGGCCCCACGGCAGCACGTAGCCCATGAAGGCCTCAGCCATCAGCACCAGGTACAGCAGCATGCCGATCAGCCACACCAGCTCGCGCGGCTTGCGGTAGGAGCCGTACATCAGCCCGCGGAACATGTGCAGGTAGACGACCACGAAGAACAGCGAGGCACCGGTGCTGTGCATGTAGCGGATCAGCCAGCCCCACTCGACGTCGCGCATGATGTACTCGACCGAACTGAAGGCTTCCGCCGCGCTCGGCTTGAAGTGCATCGTCAGGAAGATGCCGGTCAGGATCTGGTTGACCAGCACCAGCAGCGCCAGCGAGCCGAAGTAGTACCAGACGTTGAAGTTCTTCGGCGCGTAGTACTCGGTCATGTGCTTCCGGTACACCGGCATCATGCCGGGAGCCCGGGCGTTGACCCAGTCCATGACGTTGTTGGTGGTGCGCGTGAGGATGTTGGCCATGGCTTACGCTGCCCCCTGCGGATCGACGCCGATCACGACCGTGGTGTCGTTCTCGAAGTGGTAAGGAGGCACCGGCAGGTTGGACGGCGCCGGCTGGGCCGAGTACACGCGGCCGGCAAGGTCGTAGCGCGACTTGTGGCAGGGGCAGAAGTAGCCGCCCTTCCAGTCCGGGTCGAACGGCTGCGGCTTGAGCTCGGGGATGAATTCCGGCGCGCAGCCCAGGTGGGTGCAGACCGCGACCAGCACCAGGTACTCGGGCTTGATCGAGCGCCATTCGTTGCGCGCGTACTCGGGCTGCTGGTCGGTGTTGTCCGAGTTCGGGTCCGCCAGCAGCGGCTGCATCTTCGGCAGCTGCTCGAGCATCGCCGGGGTCCGGTGCGCCACGTAGATCGGCTGCCCGCGCCACTTCAGCGTGAGCTGCTGCCCCGGGGGCAGCGCGCCGATGTCCTGGACCACGGGGGCGCCGGCCAGCTTGGCCCGCGCGCTCGGATTCCACGACTTGATGAACGGCACGGCAGCGAAGCCCGCGCCGACCGCGCCGACCACGGCCGTGGTCGCGGTCAGGAACCGGCGCCTGCCAAGGCTCTCCGGACGTTCGTCGACCCCATCATTGCCCATCAGGCACTCCGCTATGACTCGATCGCAAAGACCGGGAATTGTAACGGAACGTGAATCGAGCCGACAATCCGCCCCAGCCCTCCGGGGCGTGCGGGCGCGGCTCAGCGCGCGGCGAGCAGCCCGCGGTAGCGATCGGCCAGCACCCCGACCCGCTCGACGTAGCGGCGGGTCTCGGCGTAGGGCGGAACGCCCTTGTACTTGGCCACCGCGCCCTCGCCGGCGTTGTAGCCAGCCGCGGCCAGGGTCAGGTCGCCGTCGAAGCGCTTGAGCAGCCAGGCCAGGTACTGCACGCCGCCGCGGATGTTCTGCTCCGGCTCGTAGGCGTCCTCGACGCCGAAGCGTTGCGCGGTGGCGGGCATCAGCTGCATCAGCCCCTGCGCGCCCACCCGTGAGCGGGCCTTCGGGTTGAACGAGGACTCGGCGTGGATGATCGCCCGCACGATGGCTTCGTCCACCCCGTAACGGCTGGCGGCCGAGGCGATCTCCTTGTCGAACGCGGTGGTGTTCAGGCGCACCCGCGCGAAGTCCACGCCGGGCCGGGCGGCGCAGGCGTAGCAGGTTTCCATGTAGCTGTAGCGGATGGTCTCCAGCGCCGAGGCGGACCCGCCGCGCGGGCGGGTGCTGCTGTAGTGGCGGACCCCGTTCTCGACGTAGGCGTAGACCTGGCCGGAGACCCGGCGCGGGCCGGAGGCGGCAGCCGACGAGGTACTGCCGCCTCCGCCGCTGGAGGCCCCGGCATCCATTGCCGAGCAGCTGGCGCCGGGGACCTTGGTGCTCGAATAGCTGCGGGTGCCGTCGGGCGCGTCGCAACGGAACAGGCTCCCCGCCGCGGCGGGCGCGGCCAGGCCCAGGCAGGCGATGGCGACGAGCGTGAGGATCCCCCTGTTCATGAGTCCAGTGTGGTCCCGTCACGCCGCGATGACAAGTCCCTGATTTTGCTGAACAAGGCGAGGTTCAGCCCTGCGTGTGACGGGGTGCAAGGAATTGCAAATTGGTGCCCGGGGGAGGCCCGCGCGTACACTTCCGCCCCCGGCGCGGAGTCACCGCCGCCCACCCGGACCCAGCCTGATGACCACCGATACCGCCGCGCCCCGCGCCGGCAAGCTCTACATCCAGACCCACGGCTGCCAGATGAACGAGTACGACTCGTCGCGGATGGCCGACGTGCTCGCCGCCTCCGACGGGCTGGAACTGACCGACGACCCGGCCGAGGCCGACGTCATCCTGGTCAACACCTGCTCGATCCGCGAGAAGGCCCAGGAGAAGGTCTTCAGCCAGCTCGGGCGCTGGCGGGCCCTGAAGCAGGGCGACCGCCCGGTGCTGATCGGCGTGGGCGGCTGCGTCGCCTCCCAGGAGGGCGCGGCGATCGTCAAACGGGCGCCGTTCGTGGACCTGGTGTTCGGCCCGCAGACCCTGCACCGCCTGCCCGAACTGATCCGCGAGCGCCGCGCCTCCGGCCAGCCGCAGGTGGACATCAGCTTCCCCGAGATCGAGAAGTTCGACCGCCTGCCCGAACCGCGCGCCGAGGGCCCGGTGGCCTTCGTGTCGATCATGGAGGGCTGCTCCAAGTACTGCTCGTTCTGCGTCGTGCCCTACACCCGCGGCGAGGAGATCAGCCGCCCGTTCGAGGACGTGCTGGTGGAAGTGGCGCAGCTCGCCGCGCAGGGCGTGCGCGAGGTCAACCTGCTCGGCCAGAACGTCAACGCCTACCGCGGCCCGATGCTGGACGCCGACGGCAGCGACGCCGGCACCGCCGACCTCGCGCTGCTGATCCGCGCGATCGCGGAGATCGACGGCATCGACCGCATCCGCTTCACGACCTCGCACCCGCTCGAGTTCTCCGACTCGCTGGTCGAGGCCTACCGCGACGTGCCCAAGCTCGCCAACTACCTGCACCTGCCGGTGCAGTCGGGCAGCGACCGGGTGCTGGCGGCGATGAAGCGCGGCTACACCGCGCTCGAGTTCAAGCAGAAGATCCGCAAGCTGCGCGCGGTGCGTCCGGGCATCTCGATCAGCTCGGACTTCATCGTCGGCTTCCCCGGCGAGACCGACGCGGACTTCGACAAGACCATGAAGCTGATCGAGGACGTCGGCTTCGACCAGTCGTTCTCCTTCATCTACTCGCGCCGCCCGGGCACCCCCGCGGCCGACCTCGAGGACGACACTCCGATGGCGGTCAAGCACCAGCGCCTGGAGCGCCTGCAGGCGCGGATCAACGCCCAGGCAGCGGCGATCTCCGGGGCCATGGTCGGCAGCGTCCAGCGCGTGCTGGTGGAAGGTCCGTCGCGCAAGGACCCCCGGGAACTGACCGGAAAAACCGAAAACATGAAGCAGGTCAACTTTCCGGGGTCGACCAGTTGGATCGGCGGTTTCGTGGATGTGGTAATTACTGCAGCACTCTCCAACTCGCTGCGCGGACGGGCGACATGCTCTCCTCAGGAAAACATCCGAACCGACACCTCCACGCTGCCTGTTTCGACCTGATCCTGGCAGCCGGGGCGATGTGCGCCCACACCGGGCTCATCCGGGTCGACAACCCCAACTGGAACCTGCTGCCGCACTGGCTGTGGCCCGGCCTGGCGACGCTGTTCCTGCTGAGCGCGCTGTACTCCTACGGCAAGCACCGGCGCGGGCGGCGCTGAGGCGTCAGTCCAGGCGCGTCAATCCAGACGTTTCCTGAACTGCGAGATCGCCAGCAGCATCATCACCACGGTGAAGGCCAGCAGCGCCAGCACCTCCGGCCACATCTCGGCCAGCCCCGCGCCGCGCAGCATCACCCCCCGGATCAGGCGCAGGAAGTGGGTCAGCGGCAGCAGCTCCGCGATCCACTGCGCGACCTTCGGCATGCCCGCGAACGGGAACATGAAGCCGGACAGCAGCAGCGACGGCAGGAACACGAACATCGTGAGCTGGGTGGACTGGAACTGGGTGCGAGCGCGGGTCGAGATCAGCAGGCCCAGGGTGAGGCTGGCCAGGATCAGCAGCCCCGACGCCAGGTAGACGTCTAGCACGCTGCCGCGGATCGGCACCCGGAACAGCCACAGGCCGAGCAGCAGCACCACCGTCACCTGCAGCAGGCCGATGCCGATGTAAGGCAGCACCTTGCCGACCATCAACTCGGTGCGGCTGATCGGAGTCGCGATCAGCAGCTCGATGTTGCCGCGCTCGCGCTCGCGCACGATCGCCACCGCGGTGAACATCACCATCGTCATGGTCAGGATCACGCCGATCAGGCCCGGCACGATGTTGACTGCGGAGCGCCGCTCCGGGTTGTACAGCGCGACCACGCTGACCTGGCCGGGGCCGCTGCGGATCTCGCCGCCGCCCGCGGGCCGCGACGGCACCGGCGCCACCGGCACCTGCGCGAGCTGGACCGCGGCGTCCTGGACCACCGTGTCGCTGCCGTCCACCAGCACCTGCGCGAGCTCGCGGCCCTCGATGCGGCGGCGCTCGAAGTCGGGCGGGATCACGATGCCGACGCTGATCCGCCCGCCGCGCAGCAACGCCATGAGCTCGGCCGGGGTCTTCGCCTCGGCCACGGGGGTGACCACGCCGGTGGCGAGCATGTCCATCACCAGCGCGCGCGAGCCGGCGGTATTGGCCTGGTCGGCGACCGCGGCGTCGAGCCCGCGCAGGTTGAGGTTGATGGCGTAGCCGAACAGCACCAGCTGCAGCATCGGGATGCCCAGGATCATGCCCAGGGTCATGCGATCACGGCGGAGCTGCCGCACCTCCTTCAGCACCAGGGCCCACAGCCGGCGCAGGCTCACGCCGGCTCCTTGCGCGTGGCGGCGACGAACACGTCCTCGAGGTTCGGCGCCACCGGTTCGACCGTGTCGGCCTCGCCCGGCAGTGCCTGGCGCAGCCGCTGCAGCGCGGCGTCGCCGTCGAGGCCCGGATCGGTGAGCACACGCAGCCGGGTCCCCACCTGGGCGACGCCGAGAACGCCGTCCAGCCCGTGCAGCGCTTCCTGCGCGCGCCGCGGCCGCGGCGTGTCCACCTCGAAGCTGCGGCCGGCCAGCGCGCCGGTGAGGGCGCCGGGCGTGCCGTGGGCGACCAGCGCGCCCTGGTCGAGGATCGCCAGTTCGTGGCAGCGCTCGGCCTCGTCCATCAGGTGGGTGGACACCAGCACCGTGGTGCCGGCGTCGGCGAGCGCGAACAGCTTGTCCCAGAATCCGCGCCGCGATTCCGGGTCGACCGCGCTGGTGGGTTCGTCGAGGAACAGCAGCTCCGGTTCGTGCACCACCGCGCCGGCCAGCGCGAGCCGCTGCTTCTGCCCGCCACTGAGGGTGCCGGCAAGCTGCCGCTGGTTGGCGCCGAACTCGTACTGCCCGACCAGCGCGTCCACCCGCGCCGCGGCGCGTGCCTTGGGCACGCCCTGGACCGCCACCAGGAACTCCAGGTTCTCGCGCACCGTGAGGTCCTCGAACAGCGAGAAGCGCTGGGTCATGTAGCCGGTGCGGCTACGCAGCGCCTCGGCCTGCTCGGGGATGCGCAGGCCGAGCACCTCGATGTCGCCGGCCGTCGGCGTGAGCAGGCCGCACAGCATGCGGATGGTGGTGGACTTGCCGGAGCCGTTCGGGCCGAGGAAGCCGAACACGCTGGCCTGCGGCACGTCCAGGTCCACGTGGTCCACCGCGACGAGGTCGCCGAAGCGCCGGGTGAGTCCCCGCGCGCGGATCGCGGGGGCCGCGCTCATTCGCCGAACTCGACCCGCACCGGCAGGCCCGCGGGCAGCCCCGCCGCCTCCCCCGCCGGCAGCGCGATCTCCGCCAGGTAGCTGAGGCGCGCGGCGTCCTCGCCCGCGAGCGCGTAGTACGGGGTGAAGCCGGGCTCGCTGCGGATCATCCGCACGGTGCCCTGCAACACTTCTTCGTGGCCGTCCACGTGCACGCGCGCGGTGGTGCCGACGCGGACGCGGGCGCGGATCGGCTCCGGCACGTACACGCGCGCGTACGGCGCATCGCCGACCAGCAGGATCGCGAGCGGCGCGCCGACCGGCGCCTGGTCGCCCAGTTCGTAGGGCAGGCTGTCGACCACGCCGGCGCGCGGTGCCTGCACGCCGAGCTTGTCCAGCGCGGCTGCCTGGACCTCGGCCTGCGCCTGCGAGGCACGCAGCGCGGATTCGCCTTGGTCGATCCGCTCCTGGCGCGTGCCCGCCTCCAGTTCGTCGAGCGCAGCGCGCGCGGCCACCACCTCGGCGCGCGCCTGCGCCGCCGCCGCCGCGGCACGCTCGACGTCGTCGGCGGCGACGAGCTGGCGCTCGCCGAGCGGGCGCAGGCGCTCGTAGTGGCTGCGCGCGTCGGCGCTGCGCGACTGCGCCGCCGCCAGTTGCGCGCGCGCCTGCCGGATCTGTTCGCCCCGCGGCCCGGCGCGCAGTTCCTCCAGCGCCGCGCCCTGCCGGCTGGCCTCGGCGCGGGCCGCCGCGGCGCCGGCCGCGACGCTCCTGTCCTCGAGCCGCAGCAGCGGCTGCCCGGCCTCGACCCGCTCGCCCTCGCGCACCTGCACCTCCACGATGCGCTCGGAGACCGGCGCCGGGACCACGACGCGGTCGTACTCGAGCGTGCCCACCGCGTCGTGCGACGGCCCGCCGCACCCGGCCGCCAGGAGCGACAGCAGGAGAACGGCGATGGCGGGTCTGCGTGCTTCCATCTACGGTGCTTTGTACACCTGCTTGCCGTCGACCCAGGTGGACAGCACCTGGAGCCGGCGCAATTCATTCGCGGGAATCGCCAGCGGATCCTCGCCGAGCACCACGAAGTCGGCACGCTTGCCGGGGGCCAGGCTGCCTACCTCGCCCTCGGCGAAACCGGCATAGGCCGCGTCCAGGGTGAAGCCGCGCAGCGCCTCCCAGGCGGTCAGCTTCTCCTCCGGCTGCCAGCCCCCGGCCGGCAGGCCCTCGGCGTCGGTACGGGTGGCGGCCGCATAGAGGCCCAGGCGCGGATCCACCAGTTCGACCGGGAAGTCCGAGCCGAGCGCGAGCCGGGCGCCGCTGTCGCGCAGCTTGCGCCAGGCGTAGGCGCCATTGATCCGGTCGGGGCCGAGCCGGTCCTCCGCCCACGGCATGTCGCTGGTGGCGTGGGTCGGCTGCATGGACGCGATCACGTGCATCGCCGCGAGCCGCGGCAGGTCCGCCGGCGACAGCACCTGGGCGTGCTCGATGCGCCAGCGGTGGTCCGTGGCGGTGGCGTCGCCGCCGAGCGCGGCCTGGTAGGTGTCGAGCACCAGCCGGTTTCCGCGGTCGCCGATGGCGTGGGTCGCCACCTGCACGCCGCAGCCGTCGGCCTTGCGTACCGCCTCCCGCAACTGTTCCGGCGTCATCACCAGCAGGCCGGTGTTGCCGTGGTCGTCGCTGTATTCCTCGAGCAGCGCGGCACCGCGGCTGCCGAGCGCGCCGTCCACGTACAGCTTGACCGTGCGCATTCGCAGGCGGTGCGAGGGATGCTGGTAGAGCCCGTTGCTGCAGAGCCAGTCGAGCGCGGCGTCGTTGCCGTCGGCCATGGCGGTGATGCGGATCGGCAGCTTGCCGGCGTCGGCCAGCGACTGCATCACGCGCAGGGTGCCGAGCGAGACGCCGGCGTCGTGCACGCCGGTGAGGCCGTTGGCCACCGCGTCCTGCATCGCCAGTTGCAGCGCGTGCTCGATGTCGGCGGCGTCCATGCCCGGCATGGCGCCGGCGACCAGGGACATGGCGGCGTCCACGAAGATGCCGGTCGGCGCGCCGCTGGCGTCGCGCACGATGCGGCCGCCGTCGGGCTGCCAGTCGCCGGACAGGTCGCGCCCGACCGCGCGCATCGCCGCGCTGTTGGCCCAGCCGGCGTGGCCGTCGATGCGGTCCAGCCAGACCGGACGGTCCGGGAACGCCGCGTCGAGGTCGGCCGCGCTCGGGAAGGCCTTGTCGTCCCAGTCGTTCTGGTCCCAGCCGCTGCCCACCAACCACTCGCCCGACGGCAGGTCGGCGGCAAAGGCCTGCAGGCGCGCGATCACCTCGGCCTTGCTGCTCGTTCCGACGAGGTTGGCGGTGAGGTGGGTCAGCCCCTGCCCGAGCAGGTGGCCGTGCGCGTCGATCAGGCCGGGAACGACGGTGGCGGTGCCGACGTCCACGCGGGTAGCGCCGGGATACGCCGCGAGCAGGGCCTCGGCGCTGCCCAACCGCAGGATGGTGCCGTCGGCGTCGTAGGCCATCGCCTGCGCGCGCGGCCGCGCCGCATCCATGGTGTCGATGCGCTTGGCGGTGAGCACCGTCACCTGCGCACTCGCCGGCAACACCGCCAGCGCACACAGCCCCGTCACCACTGCCGCGGCCACACTTCGCATCACGCGCATCGCCTTTCCCCGTCCGACCGATGATCGCGGCACTTTGCGAAAATCCCCGCGCCGGCGCAAGCTTGGCCGCCCGGGCCGACACGACGCCACCGCCTGAGCCGATGCCAAACCGCACCTCCTCGGAATTCGCACTCGATCCCGCCGATGCCGAGCGCCTGGCCAACCTGGCCGGCCCGTTCGACGCCCACCTGCGCCAGCTCGAACTGCGCCTGGGCGTGGAGATCGGCAACCGCGGCAACATCTTCCGCATCGCCGGGCCCGAGGCCGCGGTGCCGCGCGCCGAACGCATCCTGCGCGCGCTCTGGCACGACACCGCCAGCGAGACCCTGACCGATGCCACCGTGCACCTGCGCCTGGGCGAGGCCGCGGTGGACCGCGCGGTCGAGGACGACATCGAGCCGCAGGAGGTCGCGGTGCGGGTCAAGCGCGGCACCATCCGCGGGCGCGGCCGCAACCAGGCGAAGTACCTGCACGCGATCGCCACCCACGACATCAACTTCGGCATCGGCCCGGCCGGCACCGGCAAGACCTACCTCGCGGTGGCGATGGCGGTGGAGGCGCTCAACGAATCCAAGGTGCAGCGGGTGATCCTGGTGCGTCCGGCGGTGGAGGCCGGCGAGAAGCTCGGCTTCCTGCCCGGCGACCTGACCCAGAAGGTGGATCCCTACCTGCGCCCGCTCTACGACGCGCTGTACGAGATGCTCGGCGTCGAAAAGGTGGTCAAGCTGCTGGAGAAGAGCGTGATCGAGGTGGCGCCGCTGGCCTACATGCGCGGCCGCACCCTCAACGACGCCTTCGTGATCCTGGACGAGGCGCAGAACACCTCGATCGAGCAGATGAAGATGTTCCTGACCCGGATCGGCTTCGGCTCGACCGCGGTGGTCACCGGCGACCTCACCCAGATCGACCTGCCCCGCCACCAGAAGTCCGGCCTGAAGGACGCGCTGGAAGTGCTGCGCGGCGTGGACGGCATCGGCTTCACCTTCTTCGAATCGAAGGACGTGGTGCGGCACCCTCTGGTGGCGCGCATCGTCAACGCCTACGACGCCCGCGACCAGTCCGACAAGGAGACCGGGACGTGACCCGGGGGCCGACCCGGCTGGACGTGAGCGTCGGCTACGCGCTGCCGCGCGCCGGGATCCCGTCGGCGACCAGCTTCCGGAAATGGGTGGCGGCGGCACTGGCCGGCCGCATCCGCGAGGCCGACCTCGCGATCCGGATCGTGGACGCGCGCGAGGGCCGCGCGCTCAACCGCCACTACCGCGGCCGCGACTACGCCACCAACGTGCTCAGCTTCCCGGCCGATGTGGCCGAGGGCGTCAAGCTGCCGAAGGGCGTGACCATGCCGCTGCTCGGCGACCTGGTGATCTGCGCCCCCGTGGTGGCCCGCGAGGCGAAGGAACAGGGCAAGCGCCTCAACGACCACTACGCGCATCTGACGGTGCACGGCGCGCTGCACCTGCTCGGCTGGGACCACGAGGACGAGCGCGACGCGGAGTGCATGGAGCAGCTGGAACGGGAGATCCTGGCGGGGCTGGGGATCGGGGATCCGTACCTGGAAAGCTAGCGCGTTCGCAAACCCAGTCTGGGCAGGATGCGGTGCATTGCAAGACCCCAGCAAAAGCCGATTGCCATGGCCATGATCGCCCTGGCGTAGGGGTTCGAACCGAACGACTGTGTTCCGAACGTCTCGTCGACCAGCACGGAAATCATGAAGAACATCGGCCCGAAGCTGAGAAGGCCGTAGCGAATTGCAAACCCGAGCGAACCGGCATTCTGCTGCTGCATTTCGACTCCTTCGTGCGTCAGTGGTGGATCACAGCCGCCCGGTCACGGAATACAACGGCTCGAGGACCCACTCGTAGAGCTTGCGGTGCTCGCCCATGATGTCGGCCTCGAGCAGCATCCCGGGACGGAGCGGCTCCTCCCGCCCGTAGGCGGTGATGCTCTGGCGGTGGATGTCCACCAGCACCCGGTAGAAGGGCTCGCCGCCCTGCACGCCCGCGCCGGGAACGGCACTCCGGGACACGCGCCTGACCACGCCCTCGTGGTGGCCGAACTTCTGGTACGGGAAGGCCTGGTACCGGAGCAGCACCTTGTCGCCCGGCTCGATGAATCCGACGGCACGACTCGGAACGAACAACTGCGCGCGCAGGTGCGAGCCGGCCGGCAACAACGTCAGCAACGGCTGTCCCGCCTGCACCGCCTGGCCGGGCTCTACCAGGCGATTGGCGACAAGCCCGGCGACCGGCGCTTCCACCAGCAACTTTCCACTGGCGTCGTTCTGGACTTGCTCGCTGTCCAGCAGGGCCAATTGACGAGCGGTGTCGGCTTCGCGGGCAGCACGCTCGGCCGGGAGACCGCGCAGCGCTTCGTCCACCTGCGCCAGGTCGCGCTGGAGCGCGGCCTGCTGCCGCTCCAGGGCCTGGCTTCCAGCAGCGAGGTCGAGTACGGATTGTTCCTGCTGGTTGACCTGCAGTTCGCTCAGGTATTGCTCACGGCGCAACGCGCGATAACGGTCCAGGGTGTCCCTTGCCAATGCCGCCTGGCGCATGCGGATCGCGAGTTGGTCGCGCAGCCGCCCGAGTTCGCGGTCCAGCGCCGAGCGCTGCCTGCGGAGGCTCGCCTCACGCGCGTCCAGCAGCTCGCCGTGCGACGCGGCGGCAGAGAGCACGCTGCGGCGACGCCGCTCGATGCCTTCAGCGATGCCCTCGCGGGCGTCACCACCACCCTGTGTGGTCCGCGGCGAGGCGACCAACGCCAGCGGCGCACCTGCAAGGACCCGCTCGCCTTCGCGCGGAAGGATGCGGTCAACGACGCCGGCACCCGGCGCGACTACCGTGGCCACGCCAAGGTCCGGCACCAGCTGGCCCTGTACGCGCGAGCGACGGGTGTACTCGCCAATGGCCAGGAACACGCCGATCGCGACCGCCGCCGCGGCGACGCTTCCCGCCAGGACCCACAGCCGCAACGGCTGCGCAAGCGAAATGCCACCCAGCCAGCCCTTGCGCCTGGCCTCGATCACTTCGGGACGGAACAAAGGCTGGTCCATGCTCAGGCAGGCACCGGTCGTGGCTCGGGGGTGTCTTCGGCCACGGGTCTGGCGGTCGCCCGCGGCTTGATCTCGCGCACGATCCGGCCGGCATCCATCACCAGCACCCGATCCGCGCTGGCGATGGTCTCCAGGCGGTGCGCGATGATCACCTTGGTGATGCGCAGCGCGCTCACGGCGTCGTTGACCAGCTTTTCGCAGGCGACATCGAGGTGGCTGGTGGCCTCGTCCAGGAACAGGATGCGCGGCTGGCGATAGAGCGCGCGCGCCAGGATCACGCGCTGCTTCTGCCCGCCGGACAACGTGGTGCCCATGTCGCCGATCAGGCTGTGGTATCCCATCGGCATGGCCGCGATCTCCGAATGGATCGCCGCCAGGCGGGCGGCGGCCTCGGTCCTTGCTGGATCGGAGCCGTCATCCCCGAAGGCAATGTTGTCGTGGATCGAGCCGGCGAACAGCTGGTCGTCCTGCATCACCGCGCCGACGCAGCGGCGGTAATTGCGCAGGCCGAGCTGGCGGATGTCGCGGCCTCCGACCTCCACGCTGCCCTCGACGGGCTGCAGCAAGCCGAGCATCAGCTTGACCAGCGTGGTCTTGCCGCAGCCGGACGCACCGACGATGGCGACGGACTCGCCGGGCTCCACCCGGAAGCTGCAGTCCCGCAACACCCAAGGCTCACCCTCCGCATAGCGGAACGACAGCCCGCGCACCTCCAGCGCGGCATTGCCACCCACGGCTGTTTCCAGCTGGTGCAGCGGCTCGGACTCGGGTTCGGCCAGCACGATGTCCGCGAGCCGCTCGCCATGCAGCCTGAGCATCCGGAACTGGATCCACTTGTCGATCAGGCTGCCGACTCGACCGGAGAACTGGTCCTTGTAGGCCAGGTAGGCCATCAACATGCCGACAGAGAATACGTTCTGCATCGCGAACAGCGCGCCGATCCAGATCACCGCGATGCGCTCGATCCCGAAGATGAGCTGGTTGGCGGCGCCGAAACCCAATCCCAGCTTGGCCAGCCAAACCTCACGATTGACGGTGTCGTTCATCAGGTTGCCGTAGCTGGCCTCGCGCCGCTGCTCGACCCCGGCGAGCTTGACCGACTGGATGCCGCGGATGGACTCGAGCAGATGGGTCTGCTGTTTGGCCGCGGCAACCAGCTTGCGCTCGGTGCCATCGCGCATGGGCCGGAACGCGAGTGCCCTTAGCACCAGGTAGAGCAGCATCGCGAGCAATGTCACCAGCGCGAGCTTCCAGCTGTAGAGCAACATCATGCCGAGGGTCACGAGGGCCATCAGCCCATCGATCAGGCCCTCGACGAAGCTTGTGGTCAGTGTGGTCTGGATCGCCTGCACGCTGCCCATGCGCGAGGTGATGTCGCCCAGGTGGCGCTTCTCGAAGAAGTCGAGCGGCAGCTTGAGCAGGTGCGAGAACACGTTGCCCATCCACTGCAGTCCCAGGTGCGTGGACAGATGCAGGATCGCCCAGCCGCGCAACAGCCCGGTCGCTGCCCGAAGCAGCAGTACGAGCCCGAATCCCAGCGCGATCACCGCCAGCAGTTCCCGGTCGGCCGACACCAGCACCTGGTCCACCACCCACTGCAGGAAGAACGGCCCCACCACCACGAAGGCCTGCAGCGCCAGCGACAGCAGCAGCAGGAGGCCGAGCGAGCGCCACAGACCCGCCACCTTCCCGGTCAATTGCCGGATGGACACCGACGGCTCGGCCTTGCGCGGCTCGAACGCAACGCCGGGCGCCAGCTCCAGCGCGACCCCGGTGAAATGTTCCGAGACCTCCTCGACGCCGAGGCGGCGCTTGCCATGCGCCGGGTCGAGGATCGTGGCCTTGCGCCGTCCCGCATTCGCCAGCACGACGAAGTGGTTGAGGTCCCAATGCAGGATGCAGGGCAGCTTGAGTTGGTCCAGCTCCTCGATGTCCAGGCGCAGCGGCCGCGACTGGAATCCCAGCGCGCCCGCCGCCTCCATCAGCCTCGGAAGCGTCGCCCCCTTGAGCGACAGGCTGAACCGCCGCCGCAGCTCAGGCAACGACACGGCCATTCCGTGGTGGCTGGCGACCATCGCCAGGCTGGCGAGGCCGCACTCACTGGCTTCTGCCTGCAGTTGAACTTTCATCGAAACAGCATCCTTGCTGGTTCCGGATCATCACGCATGATGCCCTTATGCCAAGAGGGTGCGTGAGAGTTCGGCTCCTCGCAATGTGATGACCGGGGGTAGCGTTGGCACGCCGCTGCAACCGGACTTCAATCCAACAGCGAGCCGCTTATCGCCAATGCCAGGGCCATCGGGACCGACCCCGCGACCATGATCCAAGCATAGAGGAGTGTTCCCCCCTCGTCCGTGAGATACGCAGCCGCGGACACTGCGACCATGGCGGTCGTGTACCCCACGAAGACCCACAAGAGTTTCGCGATCGAGCGACTCCACCGGTGTGCAACGCCTTCGATGTTCCCACCGGATGACAGCATGCAGTGATCGTGTCAGGCAAGCAGCTTCGCCACTCCCAAGCTGGCACCACCGGCAAAAGCGAGCACAGACAGAAGCCTGGCTGTCTTTTCCCAGGAATTTGTCTCCACGCAATCGTCGACCGGGGTGAACAGGTTCCGCCGAGTCACCTTGAAGTCGAGCGGGACCTTCGTCGACGAAAGCATCATCAAGCCTCCGCCCAAGACGAAGAGCCCAAGCACATAGTGCGTCTTCCAGATCTCCAGCAATCCGATGACTGCAAACAGCAAACCAAACTGCAGCATTGCGTTTTCTCCGGCACTGCGGCCGGAACCCGGCCGCAGTGCACCAGCGACCTAATCGACGACGGCTTCGATCGCATCCAGGATTTCGGTGTCGAAGTTGTCGTAGATGTAACTGCCTACGGCAAATCCGCCGGCGAAGGCGCCCACGCCCAACGTCCATGGCGTCCAGCTCCCCATCAGCAACGCTCGCGTCACGACCGAACCCGGCAGCGCAGGGATCGCCTGGACGCCCCCTCCAACTCGGCACCCTTCTTCATAGCCAACAGTACGCATTTGAAACCTCCATGTTTCACGCACGCAGATTCGTGCTCCGCGAGTCTTGGCCTTTGAACGGGGCTTGTCCAGCTCGGCTACCCCCATTCAACTCGCGCTGGGCAGCCCCTCGATTTCCCGGCTAAACTCCCCCCACGGCCCCTCCCGGCCGGATCCAGGACCCAACCCGAGACATGCCAGAGGACGACAGTAGCAACCCCCCGGAACGGCCGGAACGACGGTCATGGCTGGACCGCATCGGCGCGATGCTGTCCGGCGAGCCCAGCACCCGCGAGGACCTGGTCGAGCTGCTGCGCGACACCGAGCAGGACGGGCTGATCGCGGCGGACACGCTGCGGATGATGGAAGGCGCGATCGCGGTCTCCGACCTCAGCGTCGGCGACGTGATGGTGCCGCGCTCGCAGATGGTCGCGCTGTCGGCCGAGCTGCCGTTCATGGAGCTGCTGCGGCAGGTGGTCGAGTCCGGCCACTCGCGCTTCCCGGTGCACGGTGAGGACCGCGACGAGATCCTCGGCATCCTGCTGGCCAAGGACCTGCTGCGCGGGGTCGTCTCCGAGCACGGCCACCCGCGCATCCGTGAGCTGCTGCGGCCGGCGGTGCTGATCCCCGAGTCCAAGAAGCTCAACGTGCTGCTGCGCGAGTTCCGCCAGTCGCGCAACCACATGGCGATCGTGATCGACGAGTACGGCGGGGTCGCCGGCCTGGTCACGATCGAGGACGTGCTGGAGCAGATCGTCGGCGAGATCGACGACGAGCACGACGAGGCCGAGGACGTGACCACGCTGATCGCGGCCCAGGCCGACGGCCAGTACGTGGTGGACGCGCTGACCCCGATCGAGGATTTCAACGAGCGCTTCGGCGCCGACTTCGACGACGACGAGTACGACACCATCGGCGGCCTGGTCACCGCCGCCATCGGCCACCTGCCCGACGCCGGCGAGGAGCTGACCCTGGGGCGGTTCGGGTTCCGGGTGGCGCGGGCGGATGCGCGAAGGCTGCATGCGTTGCATGTGAGCGTGCATGGCGAGTAGGGCCTTGTGGCTGCTACTGATGCTCCTGTTCGCGGGCATCGCGCAGGCGGCACCGCGGATCGGGGTGATGACGATGCAGCCGGGGGAGATCTTCTTCGAGCGCTTCGGGCACGATGCGATCGTGGTCGCGGACCCGGCCACCGGCGCGGCCACGTCCTACAACTTCGGGTTCTTCGACCCGACCGAGCCCGGCTTCATCGGCAACTTCGTCCGCGGGCGGATGGAATACATGCTGGTGGCGCTGCCGCTGGCGCAGGACCTGGAGATCTACCGGCGCGAGGGGCGCGGGGTCACGCTGCAGTGGCTGGACCTCACCGATGAGCAGGCGACCCGGCTGGCGGCCTCGCTCGAGGAGGCCGCGCGGCCGGAGAACGCGCGCTACCGCTACGACTACTTCACCGAGAACTGTTCCACCAAGGTCCGCGACGCCATCGACGCGGCGCTCGACGGCCAGCTCCACCACCTGATCTCGGGCCGCTCGCGCGGCAACACCTTCCGCAGCGAGGCGGTGCGGCTGGCCTCGCCGGCGCCGTGGATGTGGATCGGTTTCGACATCGGCCTGTCCGGCAACGCCGACCAGCAGCTCTCGCGCTGGGGCGAGGCCTTCGTGCCCATGCGGCTGGCCGACAGTCTTGCGGAAGTCACCCTGGCCGACGGCCGCCCGCTGGTGGCCGCGACCGAGGAGCTGCTGCCGCACCGCCTGCCGCCTGCCCCGCCGGAAGCGCCGCGCCCGTGGTGGCCGTGGCTGCTGGCCGGGCTGGCGATCGGTGGCGCGCTCCTGTTGCTGGCCCGCAAGCCGCGCGTGCTGGCCGCGGTCGCGGGCGTGTTCTGGCTGCTGTGCGGCCTGCTCGGGGCGCTGATGCTGTTCCTGTGGTTCGGCACCGAGCACCGGTTCGCCTGGGCCAACGAGAACCTGCTGCTGTTCGACCCGCTGTGCCTGCTGTTGCTGCCGGCCGCGTGGCGGCTGCTGCGCGGGCGCCCGCCGGGGCGCTGGTTCCGGGGGCTGCTGCTGGCGGTGGCCATCGCCGCGGCCTGCGCCCTGTTGCTGAAGTGGGTGATGCTGTACTCGCAGGTCAACCAGCCGTGGATCGCGCTGCTGCTGCCGATCCACCTGGCGCTCTACCGCGCATGGCGCCGGCCGGAGCCGGCGCCAGCGCGGGCCTGATCAGGAACCGCAGGCCTCCTTCCACTCCTGCGCCTTCTCGATCATGTCGCCGTACTTGCCCATGGTCGAGGCAAGGCGGCTGACCAGCTTGTCCTTCAGGTCCTCCATCTTCTTGTCCTTCATGTTGGACACGTCCTGGAGGTAGCCGAACGGCGCCGGGATCGTGCGATCGCCCAGGCTGACCGCGCTGGAGTCGCCGTTGTACCAGTACTTGCCGCGCACCTTGAGCTTGATCTGGCTGGCGGTGATGTCGGCGATGCGCACGCAGGTCGCGACCTTGACGCTGCTGGTCAGCTTGATCTGCGGATAGCAGACCTCGTCCTTCTCGTCGCTCTCGCTGACCAGGTATTGGTAGATGTTGAGCGGCTGCCAGTTGTCGTCGCTCCACTTGAAGTAGGAGTTGTAGGACAGGCGCAGGCCGCGGATGTCGCCGAACTTGACCGGGTTGTCCTCCGCCCCCGGATACTCCGGGTACAGGCGCAGGTCGGCGCGGAGCTGGATGGTGCGCTCCTTGCCGGCAAAGTTCTTCTTGTCCTTCTTGTGGATGTGGAACAGGGGGTAGCCTTCGGTGCGGATCTTGTCCAGCTGCCGCTTCTTGTCCTGCAGGTCGGCGGCGAAATGGACCAGCTTGCAGGCGGTCTTCTTGGCCTTCCTGAACTTGTCCACGGTGCTGCTGCCGAGCTGGTCGAGCGCGGCGGACAGCGCCGCGTCCTCGGTGTTCTGGTTGCAGCGCAGCTCGGCGAGGTCGAGCTTGGTGTTGTCCTCGTCGGCCGCGGCCTCGGCCAGTTCCATCGCGTTCGACATCGAGATGGACACCGACGGCGGCATCTTCGTCTGCACCGTGCCCTCCGGCAGCGCCCCGGTGAACTTGGCCAGGTCGTAGGCCTTGGTGATGAACTTGGTGGTGTCGTCGCCGGTGCCGTTGACGTTGATGAAGTGGTCGAAATAGAACTTGGTGTAGTCGGAGCCGGTGACGGACTTGAAGTCCTTCTCGACGTTGGATTCCTCGCTGGACGCCTTGCTGGCGAACGCCTCGATCGCCGCCTTGACGTCGTCGACGGGAATCGGGCAGCTGTCGGCGGCGACGGCCATGGTCGGTGCGAGGCCGATGGCCAGGGCAATGGCGGCGGGAAGGCCCTTACGGGCCAGGCGTGTTGCGCGGATGGACATGATTCCCCCTCGGTGGGCTGACAGTGGCGATGGGCGCCATGCTGTCAGCCACCGAAGGCGATCAACATCCCATGATCATGGTGCCCTGCGTCTCACCCTGCCATGGCCTGCAGCAGCAGGCCGGTGATGTAGGCGCAGTAGGTGCCGAGCGCGTAGCCCAGCACCGCCAGCAACACGCCCACCGGGGCCAGCGACGGATGGAACGCGGACGCCACGATGGGCGCCGACGCGGCTCCGCCGATGTTCGCCTGCGAGCCGACGGCCATGAAGAACAGCGGCGCGCGGATCAGCTTGGCCACGCCCAGCATCAGCACCGCGTGCACGGTGATCCAGATGAGGCCGAGCAGGAACAGCCACGGACGGTCGAGCAGCGCGCCCAGGTCCATGTGCATGCCGATGGTCGCGACCAGCACGTACAGCATCGCCGAACCGATGCGCGAGGCACCGGCGCCCTCGAGCTGGCGCGCGCGGGTGAAGCTCAGCACCAGCCCGATGGTGGTGGCGAACACCACCAGCCAGAAGAAGCGCGAATCCAGGCTGTAGTCCTGCAGGCGCCATTCCGCAGGCAGCGTGCCGATCCAGGCCACCAGCGGGTCCGCCAGGAAGTGCGACAGGCCGGTGGCGCCGAGGCCCACGGCGAGGATCACCATCAGGTCGGCCAGCGTCGGGATGCGCGAGTGCTGCGACTGGTAGGCCTCGATCCGCTGCTTGAGGTCGTCGATGGCGCTGGTGTCGGCACGCGTCCAGCGGTCGAAGGCGTTGGCGCGCGCGGCCAGGAACAGCAGGATCGCCATCCACAGGTTGGCCACCAGCACGTCCACCGCCACGAACTGCCCGAACAGCGTCGCATCGACGTCGAACACTTCCTTCATCGCCGCCTGGTTGGCGCCGCCGCCGATCCAGCTGCCCGCCACCGTGGTCATCCCGCGCCAGGTGTCGCCTGCGACGGCCTCGGGATGGATGACGCCCATGGCCAGGAATGCCACCACGGCGCCGAGCATCACGCCGGCGGTGCCGACCAGGAACATGATCACCGCCTTGGGCCCGAGCCGGAGCACGGCGCCCATGTCGATGGCGATGCATAGCAGCACCAGCGAACTGGGCAGCAGGTAGTCGCGCGCCATCGGGTAAAGGCCCGAGGCGTTGCCGTCCACCAGCCCGATGCTGTTGTAGATGGCCGGCACCAGGTAGCACATCAGCAACGCCGGGACGTAGCTGTAGAACTTCTGCCAGAACCCGGTGGGGCGCGAAGCCGTCCAGAAGATCAGGCCGAGCGTCGCCGCCAGCAGGCCGAGGACGACGGCGTCGTTGGTGATCAGGGCGGTCGTGGGCGCCATCGGTTACTGCCCCAGGTGCTGGCGCAGCCAGCCGTTGACCGTGCGGTGCCAGAGCAGGCTGTTGGCCGGCTGCAGCACCCAGTGGTTCTCGTCCGGGAAGTACAGGAACTTCGACTCGATGCCCTGACGCTGCAGCGCGGTGAACGCGGCGATGCCCTGCGACACCGGGATGCGGTAGTCGAGCTCGCCGTGGATCACCAGCATCGGCACGCGCCAGTCCTTGACGTGGTTGATCGGATTGAAGCGCTCGTAGGCCTCCGGGTTGTCGTACGGCGTGCCGCCGTTCTCCCACTCGGTGAACCACAGCTCCTCGGTGGCGTAGCCCATCATCCGGGTGTCGAACACGCCGTCGTGGTTGACCAGGCACTTCCAGGGTTCGTTCCAGTTGCCGGCGATCCAGTTGACCATGTAGCCGCCGTAGGAGGCGCCGAGGGCGCAGGCGTTGTCGCCGTCGAGGAACCGGTACTGCTGCTGCGCCGCGGCCCAACCCTTCTTCAGATCCTCCAGCGGGCGGTCGCCCCAGTGCTGGCTGATCGCATCGGTGAAGGCCTGGCCGTAGCCGGTCGAACCGTGGAAGTCGATCATCACCACCGCGTAGCCCTGCCCCGCGTAGGTCTGCGGGTTCCAGCGGTAGCTCCAGCCGTTGCCGAAGCTGCCCTGCGGGCCGCCGTGGATCAGGAACGCGACCGGGTAGCGCTTGCCTTCCTGGTAGTTCCACGGCTTGACCACGTAGCCGTGCACGGTCTCGTCGTTCCAGCCGGTGAAAGTGAACTGCTCGTAGTCGCCGAAATCGACGTCCGGAAGCATCTCCGAGGCGCTCGGGGTGATGGCCCGCTCGGGCGCGCCGCCGATGCCGCCGGTGAACACCTGGTTGCCGCTCTTCAGCGAGGCGCGGGTGAACGCGTTGCTCTGGCCGGCGATCGAGAACGAGCCGATGCTGCCGTCGCCGATCACCTCGGTCACCTCGCCGCTCTGGATGTCCACGGCGAACAGCGGGTGCTCGCCGACGTCCTGCGCGCCGGTGTACAGCGTGGCGCCGTCGGCCGACAGCACGATGCCGTCGGCGGAGCGGTCCCAGTCGGGCGCGATCTCGCGCACCGCGCCGGTGGCGAGGTCCATCGCCATCAGGCCGAAGCGGTCGGCCTCGAAGCCGGGACGCTTCATCGCGCGGTAGTACAGGGTGTTGCCGTCGGCGCTGAACACCGGGCCGGCGTCCCAGGCCTCGTTGGCGTCGGTCAGGTTGACGGCGGTGCCGCTGCCGTCGGCCTGCACGCGATAGAGGTCGAAGTTGGTGGACCACGGCTCCTGCGCGTTGGACAGGCGCGCGCTCACCACCAGCGACTTGCCGTCCGGCGCCCAGGCCAGGTCGGACAGGTCGCCGAACGGCTTTGACGGGACGTCGGCGAGCAGGTCCTTGCCGACCAGCGTGGCGCTGGTCGCCGGCGCGCTGCCGTCGATCGCGGCGACGAAGATGCGGTTCAGGCGCCCGTCGCCCCAGGTATCCCAGTGACGGATGAACATGCGGTCGTAAACGACGCCGCTGGCATCCGACTTGGCCTCGAGCTTGCCCTTGGTGCAGGCCAGGTCGCCGCCGCAATCGGGGAACGTGCCGGCCGCGAACGCGATGCGCTTGCCGTCCGGCGACAGCACGAAGCCGTCCACGCCGACCGGGAAGTCGGTCACCTGCACGGGCTCGCCACCGGCGACGGGAATCGCGTACAACTGCGAGCTGCCGCTCTTGCCGCTGAGGAAGTACACGGTGCCGCCGTCGCTGGAGAACGCCGGCGAGTTGACGCTCCAGCCTTCCGGGGTCAGGCGCACCGGCGGCGCGGCGTCGCGCGCGAACAGGTCCTCGATCCAGAGCGAGGTCGCGGCCTTGTTCGACTGCGTGTCCATGACGCGCCTGGCGAACACCAGCTTGCGCCCGTCCGGCGACAACACCGGCGAGGAGTAGCGGTCCATCGAGACCAGGTCTTCGGGCTGGAAACCGCGGTCGGCCAGCGCCAGCGAAGGCAGCCCCGCCAGCAGCGCGGCGGACAGCACCAGTTGCAAAATCTTCATCGACTCATCCCGTACGTGTAGGAGCGGCGCTCGCGCCGCGAAATGTCACAGCGGCCCCGGCTCGACGTCGCCGAGCGAGCGCCTGGTACCACTGCGGTACAGCAGCCACGCGACCACGGCCAGCACGGCCAGTCCGACCCACTTGCCGAACTGCCAGCCTTCCGGCAGCGCCAGCACGTCGGCCCGGCCGCTGGCCACGATCGGGATCGCGATGAAGATGCCCATCAGCGCCTCGCCGGTGATCAGGCCGGCGGCGAACAGCGTGCCGGGGCGGTGGATGCGGTCGCGCAGCGACTCGTCGGCGGTCCCGACGGCGCCGTGGCGGCGCTCGACGAAGTACGCCAGCAGGCCGCCGAGGAAGATCGGCACCATCAGCTCCAGCGGCAGGTAGATGCCGATGGCCGCGGCCAGCACCGGCACGCGGAAGCTGGAGTTGCGCGACTTCAGCCAGCCGTCGATCGCGATGATCACCGCGCCGACCACGCCGCCGATCGCGATCATGGTCCACGGCAGCTCGCCGCCGAACATGCCCTTGGCCACGGATGCCATCAACGTGGCCTGCGGTGCCGGCAAGGGACTCGGGTGTTCAGGCGTGGGTGCACCGATGCCGTACGCCGCGGACAGCAGGTCCAGCACCGGCGCCATGATCAGCGCGCAGGAGAACGCGCCGATCATCAGCATCAACTGCTGCTTCCACGGCGTCGCGCCGACGATGTAGCCGGCCTTGAGGTCCTGCAGGTTGTCGCCGCCGACCGCGGCCGCGCAACAGACCACGGCGCCGATCATGATCGCGGCCACCGCCCCCAGTGGCGCGCCGGAGGCGCCGACTTCCATCCGCCCCGCCTCGCCCAGCAGCACCAGCAACACCGCGGAAGCGAACAGGATGGTGGCGATGGTGATGCCCGACACCGGGTTGTTCGACGAGCCGACCAGGCCGGCAAGATAGGCCGACACCGACACGAACAGGAAGCCGGCGACGATCATGATGATGGCCATCGGCACGCTGACGTGCCACATGCCGACGATGGCCTGGTAGAGCAGCAGCAGCGGCACGACGAACACGACCAGCGCCGCCAGCATCCACTTCATCGGCAGGTCGCGCTCGGTCTCGGCGATGACCGCGCCGGTGTTCTTGCGCGCGGCGGCGATGCCGCTGCGGATGCCGGAGACCAGCGAATTGCGCAGCGAGAACAGCGTCCAGATGCCGCCGACCAGCATCGCACCGACGCCCAGGTAACGGATCTTCGCGTCCCAGATCGCGAACGCGGCGTCGCTGGCCGAGGCGCCGGCGACGGATGCGGCGAGCGCCGGGTCGCTGTCCAGGAAGAACGCGTGGTAGACGGGGATCGCGATGTGCCAGGAGAGGATGCTGCCCGAGACCACCACGATGCCGATGTTGAGCCCGACGATGTAGCCCACGCCGAGCAGCGCCGGCGACAGGTTGGTACCCATGTAGCCCAGGTAGCGGCCGAAGAAGCCGGCGCCGGCCGCGGCATCGGGCAGCATGCGCAGGCCGCTGGCGGCGGCAAGCTTGAACAGGCCGCCGATCACCGCGGAGAAACCCAGCAGCTTGAGGCCCGGGCCGGGGTTCTCGCCCGCCTTCAGCACCTCGGCGGCCGCCTTGCCCTCCGGGAACGGCAGCGGGTCCTCGACGATCATCGTGCGCCGCAGCGGCACCGAGAACAGCACCCCGAGCAGGCCGCCGAGGCCGGCGATCGCCAGCACCCAGGAATAGCGGAAGTCGTCCCAGTAGCCGAGGATGACCAGCGCCGGGATGGTGAAGATCACGCCCGCGGCGATCGAGCTGCCGGCCGAGGCGCCGGTCTGCACGATGTTGTTCTCGAGGATGGTGCCGCCCCCCAGCAGCCGCAGCACGCCCATGGACACGACCGCCGCCGGGATCGCGGTGGCGATGGTCAGGCCGGCGAACAGGCCGAGGTAGGCATTCGCCGCGGCCAGGATCACCGCGAGGATGATCGCGAGCACGATGGCACGGAAGGTCAGCTGCGGCACCCGCGTCGGGGCCGGGTTCGGATTGGTGGCGCTCATCGGATGGGACTCCCCGCCGGTTGGGCAACCCCGTGATGATGGCATCTATACTCGGCCGATGCACGACGACTTCCTGGGCCACCCGAAAGGCGTCTTCGTCTGCTTCTTCACGGAAATGTGGGAGCGCTTTTCCTTCTACGGGATGAAGGCGCTGCTGCTGCTGTACCTGCTGAAGCACCACGGATTCAGCGACGACATGGGCTACGGGCTGATCGGCGCCTACGGCGGCCTGGTCTACGCCGTGCCGGTGGTCGGCGGGCTGGTCGCGGACCGCTGGCTGGGCATGCGCAAGGCGGTGGTGCTGGGCGGGGTGCTGCTGTGCCTCGGCCACCTGGGCATGGCGGTCGAGGGGACCGACGCCCGGATCGTGGACGGGGTGGTGGTCCGCGACGAGGGCGCCCTGCAGGTGTTCTACCTGTCCCTGGCGCTGATCATCATGGGCGTGGGCTTCCTCAAGCCGAACATCTCCACCATCGTCGGCAAGCTGTACGCGGAGGACGATCCGCGCCGGGATTCCGGCTTCACCCTGTTCTACGCCGGGATCAACGTCGGCGGCCTGTTCGCGGGCCTGATCTGCGCCTTCCTCGGCGAGACCTACGGCTGGAAGTACGGCTTCGGGGCGGCCGGCATCGGCATGGTCGCGGGGTTGGCGATGTTCCTGTGGGGCCAGCGCTACCTGCACGGGCACGCCGAGCCGCGCGACCCGTCGCTGCTGGTCGAGCGGATCGGCCCCCTGGCGCGCGAGTGGTGGATCTACCTCGGTTCCGCGGGCGGCGTGCTGCTGGTGTGGCAGCTCATCCAGCGCACCTGGACCGTGCAGGGCGCGATGCACCTGGTGGCGCTGGCGTTCGGCCTGTGGTTCGTGTGGTTCCTGGTCCGCCACTGCAGCCGGGTGGAGCGCGAGCAGATGCTGTCGCTGCTGGTGATGATCCTGGGCGTGCTGGTGTTCTTCACCCTGTACGAGCAGACCTACGGGTCGTGGCTGACCTTCACCGACCGGCTGATGACCAAGGACCTGTTCCCGTCGCTGGTGAGCGACGCCAGCGGCACCCTGCCTTGGTCGCTGTACATGATGGCGGCGGCGCCGGTGCTGATGATCGTGGCCCTGAAGGCCAGCGACCGCGGCGCGCGCGGACCGGCGCGCGCGATGGTCGGGTTGCTGGTCGCGGCAATGGCCGTCGCCTGCTTCCGCGACGTGGTGCTGGTCCCGCAGACCGCCGGCTCGCTGACCTTCCTCGGCTCGTTCTTCATCGTCCTGCTGTCGCCGCTGTTCGCCTGGCTGTGGCCGTGGCTGGAGAAGCGCGGCCGGAACCCGTCCAAGCCGATGAAGAGCGCGATCGGGCTGCTGTTCGCGGCGCTCGCCTTCCTGCCTTTGATGGCCGCGGCCAAGGTCGCCGGCGACGGGGTGATGGCGAGCGTGTGGTGGCTGGTGCTGGCCTATTTCGTGCTGGAGATCGGCGAGATGTGCCTGTCGCCGATCGGGCTGTCGGCGGTCACCCAGCTGTCGGTCGCGCGGGTGGTGGGCCTGATGATGGGCGGGTTCTGGCTGGCCACGGCGTATTCGGAAATGCTCGCCGCCGAGTTCGGCAAGCTGGCCTCGCTCGATATCCCCGAGTCCGGCGACATCGACCTGGCCTCGGCGGCCGCCACCTACGGCAACCTGTTCGAGTTGCTGCTGTGGATCGGCCTCGGCAGCGCACTTGTGTTCCTGGTCCTCGCGCCGCTGCTGCGGCGCTGGATGCACGGGGTCAGGTAGCGGAAACGCTTCCGGACAAGGTGCTTTCGAGGCCCTGGTGCCAGTCCGGAAGCTCGATGCCGAAGTCCTGCTGCAGCCTGGCGCAATCGAGGACCGAGTACCCGGGACGTGCCGCGGGCGTCGGGTAGTCGGACGTGGCGATCGCAGTGACGACCGGCTTGCGGTCGATCATTCCGAGGGCGTGGGCGCGCTCGACGATGGCCGTGGCGAAACCGTGCCAGCTGGTCTCGCCGGTCGGCGTCAGGTGCCACAGCCCGGATCGCGCGGGCGCAGCCGAGAGTACCCGTGCGGTGACGTCGGCGATCAGGCCTGCAGGCGTGGGTGTTCCGCGCTGGTCGGCGACCACGCGAAGCTCGTCGCGCTCGCCCGCAAGCCGCAGCATCGTGCGCAGGAAGTTGCGGCCGTGCGCCGCGTACACCCACGCGGTGCGGAACACCAGGTGGCGCGCGCCGCTGGCGCGGATCGCCTGCTCGCCCGCCAGCTTGCTCGCGCCGTACACGCCGAGCGGCGCCACCGGGTCGTCCTCGCGGTAGGGCCGCGTGCCGCGGCCGTCGAAGACGTAGTCGGTGGAGTAATGCACCAGCAGGGCGTCGCGCTTGCGGCAGGCTTCAGCCAGGACTCCCGGCGCTTCCGCGTTGGCGCGGAACGCTGCCTCGGGTTCGGACTCAGCCTTGTCCACCTGGGTATGGGCGGCGGCGTTGACCACGACGTCGGGGGCGATGCGGGCGACCAGGTCGGCCAGCGTGCCGGGCAGGTCCAGGTCGGCGACCTCGCAGGCCGTGCCGTCGCCCAGGCAGCCGTTGCGGGTGGCCACCACCACCTCCCCCAGCGGCGCCAGGCTGCGCCGCAGTTCGGTGCCGACCTGGCCGTTGCCGCCGAGCAGGAGCAAGCGCATGCGCGCCCTCAGCCCACGAATTCCGGGAGTCGCTCGCGCGGCAGGTCCGCCAGCAGCGGCAGCTTCGCGTCCTTGTCGGACAGCAGCGGGCGCGAGACCGGCCAGTCGATCGCCAGTTCCGGGTCGTCCCAGCGGATGCCCGCGTCGGCTTCCGGCGCGTAGGTGTCGGTGCACAGGTAGGTGAACAGCGCCTGCGCGCTCAACACGACGAAGCCGTGCGCGAAGCCTTCCGGGATCCAGAAGTGGCGCTTGTTGTCGGCGCTGAGCAGCACGCCTTCCCACTGCCCGAAGGTCGGCGAACCGCGACGGATGTCCACCGCGACGTCCCAGACCTCGCCTTCCAGGACGCTCACCAGCTTGCCCTGCGCCTTCGGGTTCTGGAAATGCAGCCCGCGCAGCACGCCCTCGCTGGAACGCGAGACGTTGCCCTGCACGAACTGCATGGACAGGCCGGCCGCGGCCAGCCTGTCGCGGTTGAACGACTCGTAGAAGAAGCCGCGCGCATCGCCGAACACCTTCGGTTCCAGCACCAGGCAGCCCGGCAGTCCGGTCTCGATCACCTTCATTCGACGATGGTCCCGCGCTCCAGCAGGTCGAGGAGGTAGCGGCCATAGCCGCTCTTCTCCAGCGGTTGGGCCAGCGCGCGCAGCTGCCCGTCGTCGATCCAGCGGTTGCTCCAGGCGATCTCCTCGGGACAGCACACGCGCAGGCCCTGGCGCTTCTCGATCGTCTCCACGTAGCTCGAGGCTTCGACCAGCGATTCGTGCGTGCCGGTGTCCAGCCAGGCATAACCACGACCGAGCCGTTCGAGCTGCAGGCTGCCCTCCTCGAGGTAGCAGCGGTTGAGGTCGGTGATCTCCAGCTCGCCGCGCGCGGACGGTTGCAGGCCGGCGGCGAAGTCGCTGGCGCGGCCGTCGTAGAAGTAGAGGCCGGTGACGGCGTAGTTCGAGCGCGGCTTCGCCGGCTTCTCCTCCAGCCCGACCACCTTGCCGCTGGCGTCGAACTCGGCGACGCCATAGCGTTCCGGGTCGCGCACGTAGTAGCCGAACACGGTTGCGCCGTGCTCCTGCGCGCTCGCGCGGCGGAGGACCTCGGTCAGCCCGTGGCCGTAGAAGATGTTGTCGCCGAGCACCAGGCAGCTGGGCGCGCCATCCAGGAACTCGCGGCCGATCAGGAAGGCCTGGGCGAGGCCATCGGGATTGGGCTGCACCGCGTATTCGATCTTCATGCCCCACTGCGAGCCGTCGCCGAGCAGCTGCTGGAACAAGGCCTGCTCGTGGGGCGTGTTGATGACCAGCACCTCGCGGATGCCGGCCAGCATCAGCACGCTCAGCGGGTAGTAGATCATCGGCTTGTCGAACACCGGCAGCAGCTGCTTGCTGATCGCGCGGGTGATCGGATACAGCCGGGTGCCCGAGCCGCCCGCGAGGATGATGCCCTTGCGCCCGGTCATGCCGCCGCCCCCATCCGCTCGAGGCGGTAGCTGCCGTCGAGCACGCGCTGGACCCAGGGCTGGTTGGCCAGGTACCAGTCCACGGTGTCGGCAATGCCTTGGGCGAAGCTGTGCGCGGGCGACCAGCCGAGTTCCGACTTCAGCTTGCCCGCGTCGATCGCGTAGCGGCGGTCATGCCCCGGGCGGTCCTTGACGTATGTGATCTGCGACTTGCGCGGCTTGCCGTCCTCGCGCGGACGGCGCTCGTCCAGCAGCGCGCAGATCGTCTCGACCACCTGGATGTTCTGCATCTCGGCGTCGCCGCCCACGTTGTAGGTCTCGCCGACGCGGCCCCGCTCAAGCACGGCGCGGATTGCGCTGCAATGGTCACCGACGTACAGCCAGTCGCGCACGTTCCTGCCGTCGCCGTAGATCGGCAGCGGCTCGCCCGCGATCGCCTTGGCGATGACCAGCGGGATGAGCTTCTCGGGGAACTGGTACGGACCGTAGTTGTTGGAGCAGTTGGTGGTCAGGACCGGCAGCCCGTAGGTGTGGTGGAAGGCGCGGACCAGGTGGTCGGAGGCCGCCTTCGAGGCCGAGTACGGGGAATTCGGGGCGTAGGGGGTGGTCTCGGTGAACCTGCCGGTCTCGCCCAGCGAGCCGTAGACCTCGTCGGTGGACACGTGCAGGAAACGGAAGGCCTCGCGCGCCGTCCCCTCCAGCGACCTCCAGTAGTCGCGCGCGGCCTCGAGCAGCGCCAGGGTGCCGACCACGTTGGTCTGCACGAACGCGCCCGGCCCGTCGATGGACCGGTCGACGTGGCTCTCGGCGGCGAAGTTCAGGATCGCGTCCGGGCGATGCTCGCGCAGCAGGGCGTCCACCAGCGCGCGATCGCCGATGTCGCCATGGACGAAGACATGGTTGTCGTTCCCCTTCAACGACGACAGGGTGTCGAGGTTGCCGGCGTAGGTGAGCGCGTCGAGGTTGACCACGCGCTGCCCGGCGGCCACCGCCTCGAGCACGAAGTTCCCGCCGATGAAACCGGCACCGCCGGTGACAAGCCAGGTCTGCACGGCGCCCGCCGTGCTCAGAACGGGATGTCGTCGTCGGCGAAGTCCTCGCCGAAATCGGCCTTCGACGCAGGCGGGGCCTCGCGCCGCTGTGCCGGGGCGCTGCGCTGCTGCGGGCGATCCTGGCGCTCGCCGCGCTGGCCGCCGCCCTCGCCTCCACCGCCGAGCATCTGCATCTCGTCGGCGATGATGTCGGTGAAGTACTTCTCGACCCCATCCTGTCCGGTGAACTTGTCGTAGCGGATCGAGCCCTCGATGTAGACCTGGCGGCCCTTGCGCAGGTACTCGCCGGCGATCTCGCCGAGCTTGCCGAACAGCTTCACGCGGTGCCATTCGGTGCGTTCCTGGGTGTTGCCGTCGCGGTCCTTGCGCACCGAGGTGGTGGCCAGCGAGAGGGTGCAGACCGCCATGCCACCCTGGGTGTACTTCATGTCGGGGTCGTTGCCGAGGTTTCCGACCAGGATCACTTTGTTCACGCCGCGGGCCATGACTGTCCTTCCGATGTCGCCCGGAACGGGCAAGGGACATTGGATTATAGCGGCCGCCCGCGCACCGTCAGCCGGCGCCCCGGCGCCACGTAGGGGATGCCCGGACGAACGCCTGCGACGCCATATAATCCGGGGTCGCCCCACGACGGACCCCGCATGGACAACGCCACCGCCCCGCGGCCGCCGCAAGCCGGGCCGGCCCAGGATCGCGCCGCGCTCGACCTGCCCGCCATCCAGGCCCTCGCCGCCCGGGACATGGCGCGGGTGGACGCGCTGATCCGCCGGCGGCTGGCCTCCGACGTGGTGCTCATCAACCAGGTCGCCGAGCACATCGTCGCCGCCGGCGGCAAGCGCCTGCGCCCGATGCTGCTGCTGCTCGCGGCGGCCGCCTGCGGCAAGCGCGATGCCGATGGCGACGGCGTCGGCGCCGACGCGCACCAGCTGGCCGCGGTCGTCGAATTCATCCATACGTCCACCCTGCTGCACGACGACGTGGTGGACGAGTCCGACCTGCGCCGCGGCCGCAGCACCGCCAACGCGGTCTGGGGCAACGCCGCCAGCGTGCTGGTCGGTGATTTCCTGTATTCGCGCAGCTTCCAGCTCATGGTCGAGCTGGACTCGATGGAAGTCCAGCGGATCCTGGCCGACACCACCAACCGCATCGCCGAGGGCGAGGTGCTGCAGCTGCTGCACGTGCGCAACCCGGACACCGACGAGGACGCCTACCTGCGGGTGATCGAGCGCAAGACCGCGGTGCTGTTCGCCGCCGCGACCCGGCTGGGCGCGGTGCTCGCGGGGGCGGACGCCGCGACCTGCGACGCCCTGCACGACTACGGCCTCAACCTCGGCTACGCCTTCCAGATCGCCGACGACGTGCTCGACTACTCGGCCGACGAGGCCGCGCTCGGCAAGCACCTCGGCGACGACCTCGCCGAGGGCAAGGCGACGCTGCCGCTGATCCACGCGATGGCGCATGCGGACGCCGCCGTTCGCTCGCTGCTGCGCAGGGCGATCGAGGAAGGCGACGCCAGCGCGATGCCGACCGTGCTCGAGGCGATCGCCGCGGCGCGCAGCCTCGACTACAGCCTCGCCCGCGCCCACGACTACGCCGAGGCGGCCGAGGCCGCGCTCGACGACCTCGCGGACGGCCCGCACGTGGCCGCCCTGCGCGGGCTGGCCCGCTACGCGATCAGTCGCGACCGCTGAAGCGTTCCGCCAGGAATCCGCGCATCATCCGCTCGGCGCGCTCGGCCGACAGCGGGTTGTAGACGCAGCCGGGCGGGCTGTCGGCTTCCGGCAGCGCGAAGCAGTGCACGGTGCCGCTGAAGTCCACGAACTGCCAGTCCACGCCGGCCGCGTCCATCTCCTGCTTGAAGCCGGCGACGTCGCCGGCGGTTCCGCGGTCGTCGGCGCCGTTGAGCACCAGCACGCTGGCCTTCACCGCGCCCGCCTTCGCCGGGAGGCTGGTTCCCAGCCCACCATGGAAGGTGACCACACCGGCGATGTCGGCGCCGTCGCGCGCCAGCTCGAGCACGGTGGTGCCGCCGAAGCAGTAGCCGAAGGCCGCGATCAGCGAGGCATCCAGCGGCGCGCCCGCGGCGTTGGCGCGCAGCACCTCGAGGGCCTTGCCGATGCGCGCGCGCAGCGTGGGAAGGTCATCGCGCAGCGCGCCGGTGAGCGTGCGCGCGGCGGCGCTGTCGGCGGGCTGCGCGTCCTTGCCGTAGACGTCCGCGACCAGCACCACGTAGTCGCTGCCGGCGATGTGCTTCGCCTTGTCGATCGCGCCCTCGGTCATGCCCATCCAGTCGGGCACCATCAGCAGGCCCGGGCGCGCGATCGTGTTGGCGTCGTCGTAGACGAGCACGCCGCGGAAGGTCCGGTCGCCGAGGGTCCACTCGACCGGGTCGGCGCGCATCGTCGCGAACGCTGGCAGCGCGCACATCGCGAGCAGCAGGAACAGCAGGGGTTGGCGGAGGTGTCGCATGGCCGTGCTCCGTTCCGGGGGCGGCCAGCGTACCGCTTCAGGCGATGCCGAGTCCCGGGATCGCGCTGATCGCCTCGGGGTCGAACCCGGCCAGGCGGGCGAAATGGCGCCCGCGCTCGGTGTAGTCGCGGTAGGCGCCGAAGCTGGGCGCGCCGGGCGACAGCAGCACCACGCCGTCGCCATCCAGGGCCGCGCGCGCCTGGGCGACGGCTTCGGCGAGGTCGTCCGCGGCCGACAGCACGAACCCCGCCTCCGCCGCGACCGGCGCCAGCAGGGCGTGGATGCGGGGCCCGTTCGCGCCCATGGTGACGATGGCCGTCGGCGGCGCCGCGCGCATGGCCGCGGCGAAGCCGCTCCAGTCCACGCCGCGGTCGTGGCCGCCGGCGAGCAGCGCGATCCGCCGCCCGCGGTGCACGTCCAGCGCCGCCAGCGAGGCATGCGGCGTGGTACTGATCGAATCGTTGACCCAGGTGAGGCCGTCCCGCGTGCCGAGCACCTGCAGGCGGTGCGGCAGCGGCGTGAACCCGGCGGCATGCGGGGCCAGCGCCGCCGCATCCAGCCCCAGCGCCTCGATCGCGGCCAACACCGCGCACAGGTTGCCCCGGTTGTGGCGGCCGGGCAGCGGCAGCGCGGCGGTGTCCATCACCGGGGTGTCGCCGCGGTGCAGCGTGTCGCCGCGCAGGTGCCAGCCGTCCTCGCGGTTGAACCAGCGCACCTCGCTGCCGGGGAGCGCCAGCCGGGCCAGGATCGGATCCGCCGCGTTGAGCACCGCGATCCGCGGGCGGGCGTCGGTCAGCAGGCGCAGCTTGTCGGCGACGTAGCGCTCGTGCGAGCCGTGCCAGTCGAGATGCTCCGGGAACACGTTGAGCGCGACCGCCACCTGCGGCCGCGCGCCGCTGTCGGCGACGTCCCCGGTCTGGTAGCTGGACAGCTCGATCGCCCAATACGTCGCCTCGCCGTGCAGCAGTTCCAGCAGGGGCACGCCGATGTTGCCGGTCAGCGCGGTGCGGTGCCCGCCGGCACGCAGCAGTTGCGCGAGCAGCGCCGTGGTCGTGCTCTTGCCCTTGGTGCCGGTCACGCAGATGCTGCCGGGGATCATTCCGTCCGCGCCCGCGCGCTCGCCGAACCACAATGCGGTGCCGCCGACGAAACGAGTGCCACGCGCGGCCGCCGCTACGGCCTCCGGCCCGTACGGGCTGATGCCGGGCGACTTGACCACGACATCGTAGGCCGAGAGGCGCCCGGCGCTGGCCTCGGGCTCGATCACCAGCCCTTGGTCGAGCGCCAGGGCCTCGGCCGCCTCCGCCGCGTTGCAGAACAGCGCGAGGTCGGTCGCGGCGCCGAAGCCGTTGGCCGGATCGCGCAGCGCGCGCCAGGCGGCGCGCCCTTCGCGGCCCCAGCCCCAGAGCGCGACCCGCTGCCCCTCAAGCCGTGAAATGCGCACGCAGCTGCTCCCACACGGCGGCCGGGATGCGGTGCTCGCCGGTCGGCTCCAGCAAGGGCGCGATCGCCAATCCAGGCGCGTCGAGCTGCGGCAGGATCTCGCGCTCGAAGCGGCGCACCAGCGCGTCCTCGCGCCACTCGGGGCGGTTCACCAGCGCGAACATCGCCGCGCGCGACTCGCGGCCCTCGCCCACGCATTCGAAGGGCTTGTGGTCGCGGAACTCGAGCAGCGCGTCGTAGCCCGCGGCCTGCTCCGGGTCGTCGAGCAGGTTGCGGCCGAAGATGGACACCAGCCGCGGCTTCGACATGAACGGCGCCAGCGCCAGGAACACGAAATGGCACTTCGGGCAGACCCCGCACCAGCGGTTGGTCGGCCGTTCGCCGAGCAGGTGGAAGTTGCGGTTGCAACTGGAGAACCAGGCGTCGTAGCGGTCGCTCCTGGCGAACTGCCGCGCGACCGCGAGTTCCGACAGCGGCCGTAGCAGCGAGTAGTAGTGCACGCCGCCAACCTGGCGTTCCACGTGCTCGCCGAACAGGCGCTCGAACTCCCAGCCCTTCGACCACTGGTGGTTCACTTCGCCCGCACCGGGAATGAGCGAGCCGTAGCTGGCGGAGCGTTCGTTCGAGAACACGACCTGGGCATCGCCGCGCAGCACCGCGGCCAGCACCAGGATCGCCGAGTTCACCGCGGTCACCGGGATGTGCCCGTTCCACGCACCCTGGCGATTGAAGTCGAACAGCTGCGGCGCGAGCTGGCGGCCGATGTTGAGCGTCGGCAGCCCGGTGCGCGCGGCGCAGGCCGCGATCAGCTGCGAACCGCCGATCCACGTGACGGTCTGCGTCGCCCCGGCCCGGCGCAGGGCCTCGATCGTGACCAGCGAGTCCTTGCCGCCGCCGATCGCCACGAGGGCGGAGCGCGATTCCTCCAGGACTTCGGGCGGTGTGGGGAGCGAATCGCGCGCAAGGCGCGCTCCCACGGGGAATTCGAGCCTGCCGTCCAGGGCGATGCCGTTGCGATAGGCGAATTCGCCCAGGCCGTTGCGGTACAACGCCTGCAGCAGCTCGGCGGTCGCTTCGTCGATCGCGTAGCCGTCGATGCGTATCTCGCGGGGCACCGCGGCCTTGTAGTAGCTGACGCCGGCGACCAGGTGCAGCAGCCGGAGCGCGGCCTCCACCCGGGCGGCGCGTGCGTCGTCGAGCGCGAACGGCGCGCCCGGGATCGTCACGGTCTCGACCAGCTCGGGGCCGTCGTCGAACGCGTACACGAGCCGCGCCACGCCGCTGCCCGCGTCGAACTCGCAGCGGACGAAGCGGAATGCCCGGATCGCGTCGCGATCGAAGGTCCAGTCAGTCATCAATCACGTCCTCCGCGGGGAGTGCCCGCAGGTTGTAGGTGTTGGCCATGGCCATGCCGTAGGCGCCGGCGTCGGCCACCAGCAGGACATCGCCCTCGGCAGTCGCCGCGGGCAGCAGCCGCTGCCGCGCGAGCACGTCCCCGGTCTCGCAGACCGGGCCGACGATGTCCACTTCGGTGTCCGCCGCGGCATCGAGCCGGGTCAGGTTGGCGACCGCATGGTAGGCCTCGTACAGCGCCGGTCGCAGCAGTGCGTTCATGCCGGCATCCGCGCCGACCCGCAGCACGCCGTCCTTCTCCACCACCTGGGTGGCCGACAGCAGCAGCACGCCGGCCTCGGCCACCAGGAAGCGGCCCGGTTCCACGGCGAGCCGGTACTGCGGATAGGCCGCCTTGACCACTGCGAGGTCCCGACCCCAGGCCTCGAGGTCGAGCGGCGCATCGTCGGGGTAGTACGGCACCGGCAGGCCGCCGCCGATGTCGAGCACTTCGACGCTGGGAATGCCCTCGGCCAGCATCGCCAGCTCGGCGTGCACGTCGCGCCAGTGGCCGAGCGACTGGATGCCGCTGCCCAGGTGCGCATGCAGGCCGGTGATCCGCAGGTCCAGCGCGGCCGCGGCCTCGAGGAATTCCGGCAGGCGCTGCACCGGCAAGCCGAACTTGGCCTCGCTGCCGCCGGTCCTCACCTTGCGGTGGTGGCCGTCGCCGCGGCCCAGGTCGAGCCGCAGCCACGCGGCGCGGCCGCGGAACACGCCGGGCCAGCGCAGGAGCGCCTCGACGTTGTCCACGGTGACGGTGCAGCCGCGCGCGAACGCGTCCTCGTACTCGGCGCGCGGGGCGAAGCTGGGGGTGAACAGCACGCGTTCGGGCGACAGCTCCGGGACTGCTTCCACCACCCGCGCGACTTCCGCGGCCGATACGCATTCGAAGCCGAAGCCTTCCGCCGCCAGCGCGCGCAACAGGGCCGGATGCGGATTCGCCTTCACCGCGTAGTAGCGCTGGTCGATCGCCTCCACCGTGGAAATTGCACGCGCGCGTTCCCGCAGCGTGCCCAGGTGGTAGGCGTAGCGCGGCGTTCCGCGCGCGGCGAGCGCCAACAACCGGTCGCCGTGCCGCGCCCACCAGGGCTCGGCGCGCTCGCGGCGCCCGTGCGCGATCTCGTGCCAGCTCGGCCCGAACACGCGCGCGTCGTGCATCGGCATCGCGCCGCTGCGCACGAGCTCCTCGTGCAGCAGCGGGACCAGGCCATCGGCGTCCGCTTCGTCGACCACGAACGTGAGGTTGAGGTCGTTCGACGACTGCGAGATCAGGTGCACGCGCTCCTGGCCGAACGTCGCCCACACGTCCGACAGCCGGTGCAGCAGCGAGCGCATGCCGCGGCCGACCAGGGTGATCGCCGCGCACGGCACGATCACCTTGACCCGGCAGACCTCGGCCAGGTCCGCGCTCAACGCCTCCAGCACGTTGCCGCTGACGAGGTTGTCGCTCGGGTCGAGCGAGACGGTGACGTTGGTCTCCGAGGAACCGATCAGGTCCACCGACAGGCCATGGCGGCGGAAACGCTCGAACACGTCGGCGAGGAAGCCGACCTGCTGCCACATGCCCACCGTTTCCATGGACACGAGCACGATGCCGTTGCGGCGCGAGATCGCCTTCACCCCGGGCACCGACTCGGCCGCTGCGGCGATCGTGGTGCCGGGCAGTTCCGGCCGCGCGGTGTCGAGGATCGCCATCGGCACCCGCGCTTCGCGGCACGGGCCGATCGCGCGCGGGTGCAGCACCTTGGCGCCGGTGGTCGCGATCTCCTGCGCCTCGGCGTAGTCCAGCCGCGTCAGCAGGCGTGCCTCGGGCACCTCGCGCGGGTTGGCGCTGAACATGCCCGGCACGTCGGTCCAGATCTCCACCCGTTCGGCACCGAGCAGCGCGCCGAAGCACGCAGCCGAGGTGTCCGAACCGCCGCGCCCCAGGATCGCGGTGCCGCCGTCGCGGTGGCGGGCGATGAAACCCTGGGTGAGCAGCATCCGCGGCGCCTGCTCGGAGAACCGTTCGCGCCAGTCGCCTTCCGGGAGATGCCCGCAGCTCACGCACAGGCGGTCGGACCAGGCGCTGCGATCGGGCAGCGGCAGCGCCTGCAGCCAGTCGCGCGCATCGCACCAGCCGAAATCGAGGCCCTTGGCGTGCAGGTAGGCTACACCCAAAGTCGAGGACAGCAGCTCGCCGTGCGACAGCAGCTCCGCCTGCCAGTCCAGGCTGCGGGTGGCCGCGCGCGGATCGGTGGCCAGCGCTTGCAGGCTGGCGAGATGGGGCCCGGCCACGGCGTCCGGGTCGAGGCCGAGTTCGGCGGCGAACCCCCGGTGGCGATCGACGATCTCGGCGATGCGCGCGGCGCTGTCGTCGCCCTGGCAGGCGGCCTGCAATGCGTTGGTCACGCCCGACAGCGCCGACACCACCACGAGCACGCGTGCGCCTTCCGCGGAACGCTTGTGCGCGAGCCCGCCGATGGTGTCCCATCGCTCGCGCCGCGACACCGACGTCCCGCCGAACTTGAGCACGATCCAGCGGTCGCGTGGTGTCATCGCTGCCGTTACCAGGAACCTCGTAGAATGCGCCGCCTGTCCGCGACGACGGGCATTCCCCGCATTCTAGTCGAACGATGTCCGATCCCGCGCGGCGCTACCTGCAGCTCGACGTGTTCGCCGACCGCCCCGGGGCCGGCAATCCCCTGGGCGTGGTCCTCGACGGCGCCGGCCTCGACGACGACGCCATGCAGGCGATCGCGCGCTGGACGCGGCTGCCGGAAACCACGTTCGTATTCCCGGCCAGCCACGGGGACGCCAGTTACGGCCTGCGCATCTTCAGCCCGCGGCACGAGGTGCCGTTCGCCGGCCACCCCAGTATCGGCACCGCGCACGCAGTGCTGGAGACGGGCCTTGCGGTCCCGCGCGACGGGCTGCTGGTGCAGGAAGGCGCCGCCGGCCTGCTGCCGCTGCGGATCCGGGGCAGCGGCCGCGAGCGCACGATCGCCGTGCGCACGCCGCGCGCCCGGGTGGTCGAGGTCGTCGACCCCGGCGATCCGCGGCTGCAGGCCGCCCTGCCCGGACTGCCGCGCGGCGTGCTTCCGCCGGCGTTGATGGATGGCGGGCGTCGCTGGTGGCTGGTGGAGATCGCGTCCGAGGCCGCGCTGCGGTCGGCCGAGCCGGACTGGGACGCCGTGGCGCGGCTCGCCGCCGACACCGGCAGCATGGGCGTGTGCGTGTTCGCGCGCAGCGACGACCCGGTGTACTACCTGGCGGTGCGCGCGTTCGTCGGCGCGCCGGCGCGTTTCGAGGATGCGGCCTCGGGGGCCGCCAACGCGACCCTCGCGGCCTGGCTCGCGCACAGCGATGCACTGCCCGGGGACGGCGGCTTCTACCGCGTGAGCCAGGGCCGCGAGGTCGGTTACGACGCGATCATCGAACTCGAGGTGGACGCGGCCGGCGACGTCTGGTCGGGCGGCCGCGCCTGCACCGTCGTCAGCGGCGCGATGGCCTGGACGTGACTACTCCGCGCTGACCCGGACGCGGATCCGGTCGCCGGGGTGGTAGTTGGTGCGGGTGGTGTGCCTGCGCCCGCCGTACTCGTAGGTCACGTCGTACTGGCCGCTGCCGCCGGTGCGGTAGCTGCCGTAGTCGCCAGGCAGCGGGTCGCACACGGTGACCCGGCCGACGTTGCGCTGGCGCTGGGCGTTCTCGTAGACCTGCTGGCCGGCGATCGCACCGACCGCCGATCCGATCGCGGAGGTCGCGATGCGGCCGGAGCCGTCGCCGATCTGGCTGCCGACCAGTGCGCCGAGCACACTGCCCACCACCGACGCCACCGCGCGCCCGTTGCTGCTGCCCCGGCGGCCGCCATAACGGTCGCCGTAGTAGTCGTCGCGGCCGTAGCGGTCGCCGCCGTAGTAGCCGCCGCTGCCGTAGTAGCCATCGTCGGCGTAGTCGCGGCTGCGGCACTCGCGGGAATAGCCGGAGTAGCCATGGCCGCCACCGACCGGGACCACCCGGACAACGCGGGCGTAGTCGTAGTAGCCGTCCCCGTAACGGGTGTCTCCGTAGCGCCCGTCGTCATGGCGGCCGTCGTACTGGCCGCCGGCGCGGGTGTCGAACGGCGCGGGCACCACCGTCTGCGCGGTGGCGACCCCGCTGGCGGTCGCCAGCGCGAGGGCGAGGAAGGAAGCGGTCAGGATCTTCATGCGGGCGGTCCGGGAAAGGCTCGCCTGCATCCTCTCCTCACGCCGGTTAAACCATCCTGAACCCCGCGGGCGCCGTTCAGCCCCCGGCGAGTTCCGCCTCCACCGTGATCGGGACCGCGCTCAGCGCACGCGACACCGGGCAGTGGCTGCCGACCTCGTCGGCGATGGCCCGGAACGCCTTCGCGTCCATGCCGGGCACGCGTGCCGTGGTCTTCAGCCGGATCGCCGACAGCGACGGCCCGCCTTCGGTGGACAGGTCCACTTCGGCGCGGGTGTCGATCGCTTCCGGCGCATGCCCGGCCTCGCCAAGCTTCGCGGCCAGCGCCATGGTGAAGCAGCCGGCGTGGGCGGCGGCGATCAGTTCCTCCGGGTTGGTGCCCTTGCGGTCGCCGAAGCGGGTATTGAAGCCATACGGAACCGCGTCCATCAGGCCGCTTTCGGGCGTGTCCAGCCGGCCGTTGCCCTGCTTCAGGTCGCCTTCCCAGTGCGCGGTGGCGTAGCGCGAAATGCCCATTCCAGGTCTCCTCGTGTGGGGTGGAGGTGGCCACCACGGTACTCCCCCGCCCGTCATCGCTCCATTGCGGCGCGGCTTGACCCTCGCCTGGTGCTGCGGGAGGCTGTGCCCCCGGCCATGGGGAATCGCTCATGCCCTACACGACGGAACAGATCCGCAACGTGGCCCTCGCCGGGCATCCCGGCGCCGGCAAGACCCTCCTGTTCGAAGCGCTGCTGCATGCCGGTGGCGCGATCGGCTCGCCCGGCAGCATCGAGCGCGGCAACACCGTGTCCGACTTCGACCCGGTGGAACGCGAGCGCGGCCATTCGCTGGATGCCGCGATCGCCTCGATCGACCACGGCGGCATCCACCTCAACCTGGTGGACACCCCCGGCTACCCGGATTTCCGCGGGCCGGCGCTCTCGGCCCTGGCCGCGGTCGAGACCGTGGCCATCGTGGTCGACCCCGACACCGGCGTGGCGCACGGCACGCGCCGGATGATGGAGCACGCGCGGGCACGCGGCCTGTGCCGGGTGCTGGTGGTCAACAAGCTGGACCACCCCGGCGCGGCCGCCCTGCTGGAGTCGCTGCGCGCCAGCTTCGGCCCCGAGGTACTACCGCTGAACCTGCCCGCGGACGGGGGCTCGCGCGTGGTCGACTGCTTCGACGCGGCCGCCGCGGACTCCGGGGAGGACAGCGACGTGGGTCCGGTGGCCGAGTGGCACCGCAAGATCATCGACCAGGTGGTCGAGGTCAACGAGACGGTGATGGATCGTTACCTGGACCTCGGCGAGGGCGGGCTGCGCGGCGAGGAACTGCACGACGCGTTCGAGCAGTGCCTGCGCGAAGGCCACCTGGTCCCGGTGTGCTTCGTCTCGGCACGCGAGGGCACCGGCGTGCCGGAACTGCTGGCGATCGCCGAGCGCCTGTTCCCGCACCCGGGCGAGGCCAACCCGGCGCCGTTCGTGAAGGGCAGCGGCGACAAGGCCACCCCGATCACCGCCACGCCCGACCCCGGCGCCCACGTGATCGCGCACGTGTTCAAGGTCGCCAACGATCCGTTCGTGGGCAAGCTCGGCGTGTTCCGCGTGCACCAGGGCACGATCCGCCGCGATGCGCAGCTGTTCGTCGGCGACGGCCGCAAGCCGTTCAAGGTCGCGCACTTGTTCCGGGTCCAGGGCAAGGAGCACGTCGAGGTGCCGCAGGCGATCCCGGGCGACATCGCCGCCGTGGCCAAGGTCGAGGACCTGCACTTCGACGCGGTGCTGCACGACAGCCATGACGAGGACCACATCCACCTGGCGCCGATGGCGTTCCCGCGGCCGATGTTCGGGCTCGCGGTGGAGGCCGCCAGCAAGGGCCAGGAGCAGAAGCTCGCGGGCGCGCTGCACAAGCTGGCCGAAGAGGATCCGGCCTTCGTGGTCGAGCACAACGCCGAGCTCAACGAGCTGGTGCTGCGCGGCCTGTCCGACCTGCACCTGCGGATCATGCTGCAGAGGCTGCGCGACCGGTTCGGGGTCGAGGTCGAGACGCGCCCGCCGCGGATCGCCTACCGCGAGACCATCGGCGGCAAGGCCGAGGGCCACCACCGCCACAAGAAGCAGACCGGCGGCGCGGGGCAGTTCGGCGAAGTGTTCCTGCGGGTGGAGCCGCTGCCGCGCGGCAGCGGCTTCGAGTTCGCCGACGAGGTCAAGGGGGGCGTCATCCCCGGCCAGTTCATCCCCGCGGTCGAGAAGGGCGTGCGCCAGGTGCTCGCCGGCGGCGCGATCGCCGGCTACCCGCTGCAGGACGTGCGCGTGACCGTGTACGACGGCAAGTACCACAGCGTGGACAGCAAGGAAGTCGCGTTCGTGGCGGCCGGACGCAAGGCGTTCCTGGACGCTGTCCTGAAGGCGGGCCCGCAGGTGCTGGAACCGATCGTCGAGCTCGAGGTGTCGGCGCCGGAGCAGCACATGGGCGACATCAGCGGCGGCCTCGCGGCCAAGCGCGCGCGCATCAACGGCACCGATTCGGCCGGCGGCGGCGAGATCGTGGTCCGGGCGCAGGTGCCGCTGTCGGAACTCGAAGGCTATGCCGCGGAGCTCAAGTCGGTGACCGCCGGGCGCGGCAGATACTCCCTTGATTTCAGCCACTACGAGCCGGTTCCTGCACAAGTGCAGCAGAAGCTGGTCGCCGCCTGGCAGCCCCGGCACGAAGAAGACTGACCCCGCGCCTGCCGCGGTGCAGCGCGAAAAAACCCGAAGGAAACGGCGCTTCGGCTCTTGGCGACGGCGCGGACTTGTCCTACATTCCGCTTGCCGGGGGGAATTTCCAGGCACATCAGATCACTCCCGATCCATTGCGATCGACTCAACCGAGCAACACAGGACACCTATGGCGAAGAAGAAGGCGACAAAGAAGGCTGCCCCGAAGAAGGCCGCTGCCAAGCCGGCAGCCCCGAAGCCGATCAAGGAAGCGCTGAGCAAGTCCGGCCTGGTGGCGCACATCGCCGACCAGACCGGCCTGGCCTCGCGCGACGTGCGCGCGGTGCTGGCCTCGCTGGAAGGCGCGGTGCACGGCTCCATCAGCAAGAAGGGCGCGGGCTCGTTCACCCTCCCCGGCCTGCTGAAGATCACCGCCGTCAACGTCCCGGCCAAGCCGCGGCGCAAGGGCATCAACCCGTTCACCAAGGAAGAGCAGTGGTTCGCCGCCAAGCCCGCCTCGGTGAAGGTCAAGGTGCGTCCGCTGAAGAAGCTCAAGGACGCCGCCGCCTGAGGCATCGCCATTGCCGCGGCATCGCCGCGGTGAACGAGGCCGGGACCCTTGGTTCCGGCCTTTTTCTTTGCCGGCGTTTTCTTTGCCGCGCGTTCACCGCCCCTGCGGCAAGCTGCCGCCCATGGCACGCCGCATCCTCCCCTGGCTGGTCGCGCTCTCCGCCACCGCGCTGCTGTCCGCCTGCGCTGCGCTCACGGCCGTCTCCGGGCTGCTCGGCAACGAAGTGGTGTTCACGCCCGCCCAGCTGCAGGGCTTCCTCGACCGGCGCTTCCCGCGCGACTACGACAAGCTCGGCGGCCTGGTGTCGTTGCGCGTGCTCAACCCGCGCCTGAGCATCCCTCCCGGCAGCAGCCGCCTGCGCCTGGACTTCGACGTCGGCATCGGCGCCCCCGGCCGCGACAGCGGAACCGTCGCCGGGCACCTGGCGCTGGCCAGCGGCCTGCGCTACGACCCGGGCACGCGCGGGCTGCACCTGGACTCCCCGACCATCGAGTCGCTGCAGCTGCCCGAGGCCAGGTTCGCGCTCGGCACCACCGGGCGGGAACTGGTGGACCGCTGGCTCGCCGATTACGCCGACCGCGAGCCGGTGTACCGTTTCGACGACAGCCTGCTTCAGCGGCTGCAGTCGCGGCGCATCGGCGCCACCACGATCGACAACGGGCTCGTGGTGGTGCACCTGGACCAGTGAGGAACGCACCTCCCATGTCGCGTCCTCCCCTGCTCCCGCTCACGCTCGCGGCATGCCTGTTGTTGCTCCCCGCCTGCGATCGCGATGCGTCGGACCGGGCACCGGACGACACCGCCGCCGGCGTCGCCACGCTGCCGCGGCCGGAGGCCAACGGGGGTTCGGTCACCGGGTTCGACGGCGACGCACCGCCACCTCCGCCCCCGCCGGCCTCGGCGGACGCGGGCGATGCCGTGGTCGCCGATCCAGAGGCGCCGGTCGCGAACCTGCCCCGGGGACGACCCGGACTTCGCGCTCGAGGTACCGCCCGTGGCCGGCAGCGAGCCGGAAGGCATGCCGCCCCCATCGACCGCGGCGACGAATCCGGCACCGGCCGCGCCAGCGGAACCCGGCGCAGCGGAAGCCGCTGCCGTCGTGCGCAACTACTACGGCGCGATCAACGCCGGGCAGCATGCCCGCGCCTATGGCATGTGGAGCGACGGCGGCCGCGCCAGCGGCCAGACCGCGGACCAGTTCGCGCGCGGCTTCGGGGATACCACGCGCGTCAGCGTGAGCACCGGCGAGCCGGGGCGCGTGGAGGGCGCGGCCGGCTCGCGCTACGTGACCATCCCGGTGGCCGTGGAGGCGGTGCACGCCGACGGCAGCGTCCACCACTACGACGGCAGCTACACGCTGCGCCGCGCCGTGGTGGACGGCGCCAGCGCGGAACAGCGGCAGTGGCGCATCAGCGACGCCGACCTGCGCGAGGTCGAATAGACGAAGCGATTCGCTGTCAGAAGCGCACGGAGAGCAATGCGTTGGCGCCGTGCTCCTCCATCCCGCCACCGATCCATCCGTTGTAGGACAGCGTGAGCACCGCACTGCGCGACAGCGCGAACGCGAGCCCGGCCTCCAGCAGCGCAACGTTTTCGGCAACCGGCACCCCTTCCACGATGAAGGCATCGCCGCCGGCTGCGAACCGATGCCGCGACGCAATCGTCCCGAAGTCGAAGGCATGCCTCCAGCCGATGGAGCCGTACAGGCTTGCACGGGAATCCCGCATCGCGATGTCCTTCGCCGCCCGCAGCCCGAGGGTGGCGAACAGTCCCTCGATGTCTTCGCCGGCCGCTTCCAGCCCCGCGCTGCCGCCCTCGCCGGCTGCATCGGCATCGAGCTTGACGTACGCCAGCCCGGCGAAAGGCTCGACGGCCGCCGCACCGGTCTCGATCCGGTAACCGGCCTCTCCGAACAGCTGCGTCGTACGCGCCTCGTACGTCGCCTCCGCCGTGGTGGCGAACCCGGGGAAGGCGACCGCGCGCCGCGTGTCGACGTCGTGCCAGTGGGAGACCGCGCCGAAACGCAGGCCCCAGTTCGCGAACTGCGCCCCGGCATACGCCGCAAGCAGGTTGCTGTCCACGTCCGCCGACGACATCCGGTCGTCGATGTCGTACGAAGCCTTGCCCCGGCCGATGGCAATGCCGCCCCGCCAGGCCTCGCCCAGTGCGATATCGGCGCCGACGAAGAATCCGCGGGCCGAGCGATCCAGCCGGGCAGCGTTGCCGTCGCCGTCGATGTGGCCCCGGGAACCGTAGCCCATGCCCCAGGCGGCGGTTCCGTCCGGAGTGCCCGCAACCTGGACCGAGCGCAGGCGTCCGTTCACCGCGTCGCGCATGAAACGGCTGTCCTCGACCAGCCCGGCCTTCAGGCTCGCATGCACCTCGCCCGACAGCGCGTCGAAAGCGACGTGCGCATCCGCCTCGTCGGTGAGCTGCGCGATCGCGTCCCACAGGACGTTGCCAGGTCCGAGGCTGTCCGCGGCCGATGCCGCCGCCACCTGGTTCGGCGTCAGTGCCGCATCGGCGAACGCCATGCCCTGCGCGACCAGGAAATAGACGTTGTTGCTGTCGTAGTCGAGCGTCGGCGCCAGGAACAACGTCGAACCGATCGAAGTCTCCAGTGCATCGAACGTCCCCGCCAGCCCGCCAGCGGCCGTCAGGATCGTGTACGGCGCATCCATCGGGGCAACGCCGTCCAGGAGCAGCACCTGCACGGTGCCGCCATCGAGCTGCGCGGTGCCGGCGACATCGATGAGGTCGCTGTTGCCCGCGGCATCCATCTCCAGCTGGTAGGTCGAGCCGTCCCCCTGCACGTAGTTTCCGTCGACCACCAGCGTGCCGATGGAGTTGCCCGGCGCGATCGTGCCACCCGGGCCGACCGTCGTCGTCCCGACCGTGCCCGAACCGCCGAGCAGGGCACCATCGTGCACGGCTACGGATCCGCCCAGGATGCCGTCGACGAGCAGACTCCCGCCGTGCACGTGGACCGCGCCGGAAAAGCCGCTGGAGTCCGCGGACAGCAGCGTCGTTCCCGCGTAGTGGGCGATCGTCCCCAGGCCGTGGAACGACGGTGCGAAGACGAAGCCGTCGGCGATGTGGTTGAACACCACGGTGCCGTCGCCGCTGCCGAAGGCAAGCGTGCCGCTGCCCAGGGTGCCGGGTGCCGCGGCGGCGTCGCCGGCGGCGGCGCCGATGTTGAGCGTGCCCGTGGAGCCGGCCAGCGCGGCGACCTGCGTGGCGCCGCCGCCGGTGGCCACGGTGGCGCCGTCGGCGATCGTCAGCTCGCCGACGCCGGCAACGCCGACGAAGAGGTTGCCGGCATTGCTCCAGGTCGACCCCGCTCCCGCGACGGTGACCTCGCCTTGCGACCCGGCGTTGATGCCGATGAAGCCGTTGTCGCTCGAGACCGCGCCCCCGTCCGCAACCGCCAGTTCGCCGACGCCACCGAAACCGACATGGAGATCGCCTGTGTTGTCCCAGCTCGACTCCTCTCCGTCGACGGTCACGACGCCGGTGGAGCCCGCGTTGTTCGCGATCGAGCCGACCCCGCTGCTGACCTTGCCGCCCTCGGCGATCGCCAGCGAGCCGGCGCCCGATCCGCCGACACCCAGCGAGCCAGTGCTGGTCCAGGCCGACCCCGCTCCCGTCACCGTGACGGAGCCGCTCGACCCCGCGCCAGTGGCGATGGAGGCCGTCGCGTTGGATACCGTGCCACCATCCGAGACCACCAGGTCCGCCTCCCCGTCGTGTCCGACGAACAGCTGGCCGGTCATCGTCCACGACGAGCCGGCACCGTCCACCGACACGCTGCCCGTGGAGCCGGCTTCGTCGCCGACGATCCCCTGGGCACTGTTCACCATCCCGCCATCCTGGAGCCGCAAGGTCCCCTCGCCGTATCCTCCGACCTGGAGATCGCCCGCCACGTCCCAGGTCGAAGCACCGCCGATCGTCGCGAGGCCGACGCCCAGCGTCTCCGCACCGATATAGCCGATGTTGCTCTGCAGTTGGCTGCCCCCGTCGAGGGTGAGTTCGCCGGTGCCTTCATGGCCGACGCTCAGCGAAGTCGCCTGCCAGGACGATGCCTCTTCCAGAACCACCGAGCCCATGGCGCCAGGGGAATGGCCGAGCGATGCGAAGCCGCTCGTCACCGCACCGTTGCGCACCGCCAGCGTGCCGTCGCCTTCGCCCCCGACGAGCAGCGCGCCGTTGATCGCGAGCGTGCCGGACGAAATGTCCACCGAACCGGTTCCGTCGGCGGAGAACCCGATCTGCATCTGCGGTCCTCCCACGGTGACGGCAGCGCCATCTTCGATCGCGAGCGATCCCCTCCCGTGGCCGCCCACGTGCAGCATGCCCGTGTTGGTCCAGGTCGAACCCGCTCCCGAGACCGTCACCTCGCCGGTCGAGCCCGCCTCCTGGGCGACGAAGCCCAGGCCGTTGGTGAGGACCGCGCCGTCCATGATCGAAAGCGCGCCTGAACCTTCGTAGCCGACCACGACCCCGTTCCCGCTCGACCAACTGGTTCCCCCACCACTCAGCGTCACGGCGCCGGTGGAGCCGGCTTCGAAGCCGATGATGCCCGCGCTGCTCGACACCGCTCCGCCATCGGAGACCTTCAGCGTTCCGACCCCCCGGTAGCCGACAAAGAGTTCCTGGGCGTTGCTCCATTGCGATCCGGCGCCGGAGACGTTGACTCCGCCGGCGCTGCCTGCCTCGGCGCCGATGTAGCCCTGGTCGCTGGCAAGCTGCCCCTGGGCGGTGACATTGACCAGTCCCGATCCCTGGAGTCCGACGACGAGGTTGCCGGTGTTCGTCCAGCTTGCGCCGGCGCCGCTGACCGCCGCGAACCCCTCGCTGTCCGGCAGGAATCCGAGCATCGAGTGGCCGTTGTTGGCCACGTGACCCGCGACGTCGATGCGCAGCGAACCATGTCCCTGGTAGCCGAGGATGATGGTGTCGTTGCTGTTCCATTGGGCGTTGAGCCCGCTGACCGTGATCAACCCCTCGCTTCCCGGCGCCCATCCGGCGATGCTCGGCGCCGTCGTCGCCAGCGTGCCGCCGTTGAGGATGTGGAGGATCGCGTCGCCGAGTTCCCCGACCCGGATCGAGGCGGCTTGGGCGACGACTCCGCTGCCGATCGTGGGCACGTTGGTCGAAACATCGTCGACGACGACTTCATCGCCTGCGACGGGGGCGCCATTCGGATCCCAGTTCGACCCGGTATCCCAATCGGAATCGGTGGATCCGGTCCAGTCCACGGTCTGGGCGCCCGCGGGAGCCGCAGGGGCCAGTGCCAGCGCCGATGTTGCGGCGAGCAGCGACGCAAGCACGAGCAGGCGGTGGGTCTCCATGACGTTCATTCCGTGGCACTCCCGGTCGTTGTCGCAGTGACCCTAGTCCCGGGCAGGCGCCGCCATATGGGCGACGGTGCCCATCTTTCGCCGCGGAGGCATGCCCATTTTTCGGCTTCACCGTGCGCATCGGGGGAACAAGCAGCGTTTCGTGGCAGCATGCTGTCGACGTAGCGGGACGCAGGAGCCATGCTGGTCGAACGCGAGGAACCGATGGAGCAACTGCTGGCGCTGGCCGAGGCGGCCGCCGCCGGGCATGGCGCGATCGCCCTCGTCAGCGGAGAGGCAGGCATCGGCAAGAGTGCGCTGCTGGAAGAACTCCGCGAGCGCCTCCGGGGGCAGGCATCCGTGGCCTGGGGCGGATGCGAAGCCTTGTTCACGGCCAGGCCGTTGGGGCCGCTGCACGACATGGCGGCCGACCTCCCGGACCGGGTGCGGGGGCTCATCGAGGAATACGCCCGTCCCGCGCTGATCTTCGACGCCTTGTGGCGCGAGATCTCGGACGGGCCGAATGGCAGCGTGCTGATCTTCGAGGACGTGCACTGGGCCGACCACGCCACCCTGGACCTGCTGAAGTTCCTGGGTCGCCGCATTTCCACGATGGGCGCGCTGATCGTCATGAGCTTCCGCAACGACGAGATCGCGCCGGACCACCCGCTGATCCAGGTCATCGCCGACTTTCCCCCGTCGCACACTTCCCGGATCGCGCTGTCGCCACTCACGCTCGACGGCGTCGCCCGGATCGATACGGGCGGCCTGTTCGCGCCGGAGGAATTGCTGCAGATCACCGGGGGCAATCCGTTCTTCGTGACCGAGCTGCTGGCCGCCTGGCAAACCGGCGGGGAGGAGGTGCCCGAATCGGTCCGCGATTCGGTCAATGCCCGGCTGAACCGGCTGGGTGAGCGCGAGTGCGCCTTCCTCGAAACGGTCAGCGTCATTCCCGCGGCCTTCGACGCGGCATTGGTAAACGCGCTGTTCGGTTCCGACGGCGAAATGCTGGCGATGGCCTGCACCGGGCGCAAGCTGCTCGTCGAGGACCAGGACGGACACCTGCGCTTCCGGCACGAGCTGGCGCGACTGGCGACGATGCGACGATTGCCGGTGATGCGGCTCCAGGCGACCCATGCGCGCGTGCTCGAGGCGCTGACCGGCGACGGCCGGGATCATCCGCTGGACCTGCTGGTCCACCACGCCGCGGGTGCGCTCGATGGGAAACGCGTGCTGGAACTCGCGCCCCGCGCCGCCAAGGTCGCCGCCGCGGCCGGCGCGCATCGCGAGGCAGCGGCCCACTTCGCCACCGCGCTGCGCTTCGTGGACGAAGCCGAACCGGAAACGGCCGCCGAACTGTACGAGAACTGGGCCTACGAGGCCGGGCTCGCGCTCGGGATCGACGACGACGTGCTCGAGGCGCGCCGCCACGCGATGACGCTATGGCGCGCGCTGGGCCGCACCGAAAAGGTAGGCGACAACCTGCGCTGCCTGGCCTACCTGCACTGGTACCGCGGCGAAGCGGCCACGGCATTCCGTTTCGCCCGCGAGGCGGTCCGCGTGCTCGACAGCACGGCGCCGTCGCCGGAACGGGCGATGGCCTACAGCTACCTGTCGCAACTGCACATGCTGAGCGACCGCGCCTCCGAGGCGATCGCCTGGGGACGTCGGGCGCTGGAGCTGGCCGAGGGCCTTGGCGACATGGAGGTGAAGATCCATGCGCTCAACAACATCGGGACCGCGGGGGCCTACGACGGGGACGAGGCCAGCATCCGCCTGCTCCAGGAGAGCCTGGCGTTGGCTCTGGAGCACGGGTTCCACGAACACGCCGCGCGGGCCTACACCAACCTGTCGTGCTACGCGGTCGACTTCCGTGATTTCGCTTTCGCGGACCGGATCATCGGCGAGGCCATCGCGTTCGATGCACAGCACGACCTCGATTCCTGGACGCACCACCTGTCAGGCGTCTTCGCGCAACTGCGGATGGAGCAGGGCCGCCTGCGGGACGCCGAGGCCATTGCCGGTGGCGTCCTCGAACTCGCGCACCCGACCCTCGCCATGCGGTTGCCGGCCGCGTCGGTCCTGGCGCGGGTGCGCATGCGGCGGAAGGCGGCCAAGGCCCGCGAGGAACTCACCGAGGTGCTGGCGCAGGCGATCGCCACCGACGAGGCACAACACATCGTCCCGGCGCGCCTTGCGCTGATCGAACACTACTGGCTGCACGATGCACCGGAGAGCGCGCGGCGGCACCTGGAGGCGCTGGCCGCCATGGACCCGCCCAACCTCAATCCCTGGATGGAGGGCGAGCTGCGCCTCTGGGCCAGGCGCGTGGCCCACCCGCTCGAACGCGATCGCGCACGGAAACTGCCTGCCCCCATCGTCGCGGAACTCGACGGCGATGCCCGCAAGGCCTGCAGCCTGTGGCTGGACCTGCAGTCTCCGTACGCGGCGGCCCTCGCCCACGTTGCCGCGGCGGAACAGGATCCCGCACACCACCTTGCCGCCGCGCTGGAACTACTCGTTCCCATGGAAGCGGGCGCCGCAGTGGACAAGGCGCGCAGGCTGGCGGGTATTTTCGGCGTGGAGAAAGCCATGCCGAAGAAGCGGCGCGGCCCCTACCGGACCGCGCGCACCCACCCGCTCGGCCTGACCAAGCGGGAACAGGAGGTCCTCGCGCTCATGCTTGACGGAGCGACGAACAACGAGATCTCCCAGCAGCTCTGCCGTTCGCGGCGCACCGTGGACCACCATGTCTCGTCGATCCTCGGCAAGCTCAACGTCAAGAGCCGCATCGAGGCGGTCCTGCGCGTCCAGAACGAACCGTGGATCAGGAAATAGCCGGCTACAGCTCGAAGCGGTACGACAGCTTCACCAGCAGCTGCTCGCTGTCGCGCAACGAGAAGGCGTCCTGCAGCTGCGACGCCTCGTCGCGGCCGAACTCGTCGAGCATGTAGCCACCGCGGCCGTAGACCACGTACAGGTCGGACAGCGGCGCCAGCTCGTAACGGTAACGCACCTGGAAACCGAGATTGCGCAGGCTGAAGTCCTGCACCGGCTCGTCGACCGCCACCGGAGTCCCGTCGGCGCCCACCCGCCAGGCCTCGCGCAGCCGCGCGTCCAGGCCGATCGCCTGCAGCTTGACCCGCAGTTCCTGGCGGTCGCCGATGGTCCAGTTGAGGCCGGCGTCCAGCTCCACCGCACGCTCGTCGAAGGTCCCCAGCAGGTTGTGGTGCTGCCACACGAGCCACTGCGGACTGCTCTCCACGTGCGCGACCAGAAATACGTTGAAGGCGTCGCTCACGAAGTAGGTCGGACGGAATTGCAGGGTGTAGCCGACCTCGCGGTCCTCGCCGAGACCGCTGCGCTGCAGGTTGACGTTTCCGTAGAGTTCCCAGTCGCCCTTGCGCGGCCTCGAGCGCTCGTAGAACGCGTTCCAGTTCGGCGGCAGGCGCAGGATGCCGTGGCCGCGCAGGATGCGGTCGTCATGGCCGGCGCTGTTGATGTTGACCTGCGCGTACTCGTTGCCGCCGTCGCGGCGCTGGCTCTGCAGCATGATGCGCAGCTGCCGCTGCAAGGCCAGTCCGTGGTCGTTGTCGCTGCCGCCGATGCGCCAGCGCCACTCGCGCGACGCGTAGGCGGAGTCCCCTGGCAGGTCGGTGAAGCGCCGCGAGACCTGCCAGTGCGCGTAGTTGAGGTTCGGCCGCGACAGGTAGCCGAAGTCGTTGAGCTCGAGGCTGTCGCCGAAGTGCATCAGGATCCACTGCGAGCGCCAGCCATTGCCGGCGTTGTAGTCGGCCCAGACCGTGACGCCGCTGCCGCGCAGCGTGCCGCCGGGACGGTCGATCTCGCTGCCGATCAGCCGCGTCTGCACGTTCCACTGCTCGGTCGGGCGCCAGTTGTGGTCCACGCCGAGCACGGTGGCCTCGCGCTCGAGCCAGGGGTGGTCGACGTAGGTGAGCATCATGCCCACGTTCTGGCGGTCGTAGTCGCGGACCAGGCGCAGCGCCCGGAACGAGCGGCCGACCGCGTCCGCCTCCTCGGCGGCGAACAGCCCGTACTTGTAGCGTCCGAGGCTGCCGTTGAGCTTGACCGCGGCGGTGATGTCGCCGGGGCCGTTGCCGTCGTCCGCGGGGCCGCCGACGCGGCGGGTGTACAGCAGCTGGCTGTTGTCCGAGGGCGTGCCGAACTCGAAGATGCCCTGGTTCTCGGTGAAGAACGGGCGCTTGTCGCTGAAGAAGGTCTCGTTGGCGCCGAAGTTCACCACCAGGTCGTCGCTCTCCACCTGGCCGAAGTCCGGGTTGATGGTCGCGGTGAGCTGGGTCTGGCCGTTCGGCTTCCAGAAGATGTCCACGCCGCCGTCGGTGTGGCCGTCTCCGTGCACGTTGTCGTAGCCGGCGACCGCGTAGGGCGTGATCGCCAGCAGCGACTGGCTGTACGCCGGAACCGTCACCTTGCGGAAGTCGGAGAGGAAGCGCGGCAGGGTGAAGCTGGCGTCCGGCCAGGCCAGGCGCTCGCCGGTGGAGCCGACCACGCGGTCCAGGTAGATGCCGAGCGTGCGCTGGCCGTCGCTGCCCTTGCGCATCGGCGCGACGTGCCAGGGGATCAGCATCTCCACCGACCAGGTGTCGCCGTCCTCGCCCACGGCGTGCTGCCAGGTCCCGTCCCAGTCCTTGCTGAAGCGCGACTCGTTGGTGATGGTCGCGTCCTGGATGCCGTCGGTCAGGTTGACGGTGAAGTTGTAGCCGGTGCGCCCGTCGCCGTCGAAGTCCACCATCAGGTTGACCCGGTCCACCTGCGCGTCCTGGTCGCGCTGGGTGCGCTGGTAGGTGCGCGGCACGCTCGCCGGCTGGGTGTTGCGGAAGCCGATCGCCAGGCCCTCGGGGGTGGCCTTGATCCAGGCTTCGGTCGGGTACGGCGACGGGGCGCGGGTCAGCGGCTCGACCACGCGGAAGTCGGTGACGTGCTCGGCGCCCTCCCACTCGGCCGGGTCGATGCGCCCGTCCACGTCGATCGCCCAAGCGGGCGCGCACAGGAGGAACAGGGTGGCCAGGGCTGGCAGGCGGCGCATGGAACCGACTCCGGAGGGGTGCGCGCAGCCTAGCCGGCGCCGGCCCCGGCGCCGCCTGTCATAGGTCATTGCAACCTTCCGCTACCGCTTCGGCGACAGCATCGTTCCCCGGCACTTCGGCGAACCGCAGTGGCAGGCCCAGATCTTCTTCAGCCGGGCGGTGTGCGGTTCGTCCAGGGTGATGCCGTAGTCGTAGGTGAGCTCCTCGCCGGGCCGGATGTCCCGGATCGCCTCGATCCAGACCTTCGAGCGGCGCGGGTCTTCCTCGTCCTCCTCAAGCACCGCCTCGCAGTTCGGCTCGCAGCTGGTGTTGATCCAGCGCGCGGAGTTGCCGCCGTGGTTGGCGTCGATGACCCAGTTCTCGTCCAGCGTGAACAGGAAGGTGTGGCCGCTCTCGACGTCGCCGCTCTCCTCGGCGTCCACCTCCTCGTGGGTGCGGCGCTTGCCCTTGTATTCGATGATCCGCTCGCCCTTGGCGATCGGGCGCAGGGCGAACACGCCGTTGCCGTGGATGTCGGACTTGCGGGCGGAGATCTTGCGGGCCATTCAGCTTTCCTGTGGGACGACGACGGGTCGAAACCGGGGATTGTCGCCCGAAGCGGCGTGAAGTGGCCATGTGCGGGCACGCAAAAACAGACGATTTTGGTATGATATCGGGACCGAAACGGACCTCCCGGATGCCAGCGTGCTCCGCGTCACCCGCCTCACCGACTACGCCACCGTCGTCCTGACCGTGCTCGCCGCGCGGCACGACGACGTGCTGAGCGCGGCCGACCTCGCCACCGCCGCGGGCCTGGAACTGCCGACGGTGGCCAAGGTGCTGCGTCCGCTGGCGCAGGCCGGGCTGGTGGAAGGATTCCGCGGCGCCGCCGGCGGCTATCGGCTGGCGCGCGATCCCGCGGAGATCAGCCTGGTCGAGGTGGTCGAGGCGATGGAAGGCCCGCTCGGCATGACCGAATGCAGCCTGCACGACGGCACCTGCGGCATCGAGGCGTCGTGCGGCGTGCGCGCCAACTGGCTGCGCATCAACGACGTGGTCGCCGACGCCCTGCGCGCCGTCAGCCTCGCCGAGATGCTCGCGCCGCCGGCCCCGCGCCGCGCGCGCAAGGCCATCCCCGCGCGCCTGGCCGGCGCCTGAAGGATTCCCCAGACATGAACACCGCAGTGGAAAACGCAGAGATCCTGCAGCAGCTCGGCCGTCGCTACGACGCCGGCTTCGTCACCGACATCGAGTCGGATTCGCTCCCGCCGGGCTTGTCGGAGGACATCATCCGCGCGCTGTCGGCGAAGAAGGAAGAGCCGGAGTGGATGACCGAGTGGCGGCTGGCGGCCTACCGGCACTGGCTGACGATGCCGGTGCCGCAGTGGGCCAAGCTGAAGATCGGACCGATCGACTTCCAGGCCATCAGCTACTACTCGGCGCCCAAGGGGCCGAAGTACAAGTCGCTGGATGAAGTGCCGCAGGAGCTGCTCGACACCTACGACAAGCTCGGCGTGCCGCTGCATGAGCGCGCCAAGCTGGCCGGCGTGGCGGTGGACGCGGTGTTCGACTCGGTCTCGGTCGGCACCACCTTCCGCAAGGAACTGGCCGACAAGGGCATCGTCTTCTGCTCGATGTCGGAGGCCATCAAGGACCACCCGGAGCTTGTGAAGCAGTACCTCGGCACCGTGGTCCCGGTCGGCGACAACTACTTCGCCGCGCTCAACTCGGCGGTGTTCTCCGACGGTTCGTTCGTGTTCATCCCGGCCGGCGTGCGCTGCCCGATGGAACTGAGCACCTACTTCCGCATCAACGCCGGCCACACCGGCCAGTTCGAGCGCACCCTGATCATCTGCGAGGACCGCGCCGAGGTCTCCTACCTCGAGGGCTGCACCGCGCCGATGCGCGACGAGAACCAGCTCCACGCCGCGGTGGTCGAGCTGGTCGCGCTCGAGGACGCGAAGATCAAGTACTCGACGGTGCAGAACTGGTACCCGGGCGACGAGAACGGCGTCGGCGGCATCTACAACTTCGTGACCAAGCGCGCGCAGTGCCGCGGCGCGCGCAGCAAGGTGGTGTGGACCCAGGTGGAGACCGGTTCGGCGATCACCTGGAAGTACCCGTCCTGCGTGCTGCTGGGGGACGACTCGGTCGGCGAGTTCCACTCGGTGGCGCTGACCCACCACCGCCAGCAGGCCGACACCGGCACCAAGATGATCCACGTCGGCAAGCGCACCAAGAGCAAGATCGTCAGCAAGGGCATCAGCGCCGGCCGCGGCCAGAACAGCTACCGCGGCCTGGTGCGGGTCGAGCGCAGCGCCGAGGGCGCGCGCAACCACACCCAGTGCGATTCGCTGCTGATCGGCAAGCAGTGCGGCGCGCACACCTTCCCGTACATCGAGGTCAAGCATCCCTCGGCCACGGTCGAGCACGAGGCCACCACCTCCAAGATCAGCGACGACCAGCTGTTCTACTGCCGCAGCCGCGGCATCGGCGAGGAGGACGCGGTCTCGATGATCGTGGACGGCTTCTGCAAGCAGGTGTTCCGCGAGCTGCCGATGGAATTCGCGGTCGAAGCCAAGAAACTCCTCGAGGTCAGCCTCGAGGGTGCGGTCGGATAAGGAACCAGCATGCTCAAGATCGACAACCTCCACGCCTCCATCAACGGCCGCGAGATCCTCAAGGGACTCAGCCTCGACGTAAAGCCCGGCGAGGTGCACGCCATCATGGGTCCCAACGGCGCCGGCAAGTCCACCCTGGGCAACGTGCTGTCGGGGCGCGAGGGCTACGAGGTCACCGCCGGCGAAGTGGCCTTCGAGGGTGGCGACCTGCTGTCGCTGGCGCCCGAGGAGCGGGCCGCGGCCGGCCTGTTCCTCGCCTTCCAGTACCCGGTCGAGATCCCGGGCGTGAACAACACCTATTTCCTGCGCGCCGCGCTCAACGCCCAGCGCCGCGCGCGCGGTGAGGAGGAACTGGACTCGATGCAGTTCCTCAAGCGCGTGCGCGAGAAGATGGCGGTGCTGCACCTGGACGACCGGCTGCTGCAGCGCGGCGTCAACGAAGGCTTCTCCGGCGGCGAGAAGAAGCGCAACGAGATCTTCCAGCTCGCGGTGCTGGAACCGAAGCTCGCGATCCTCGACGAGACCGACTCGGGCCTGGACATCGATGCCCTGCGCACGGTCGCCGAGGGCGTCAACGCCCTGCGCTCCCCGGACCGCGCCTTCGTGGTGATCACCCACTACCAGCGCCTGCTCGAGTACATCCGCCCGGACCGCGTGCACGTGCTCGCCGACGGCCGCATCGTCGAGAGCGGCGGACCGGAGCTCGCGCTGCAGCTCGAGGAGCACGGTTACGCCTGGATCCGCGACCGCGTCGCGCCGGAGGCCGCCGCCTGATGGCTGCCCTGCTCGAGTCGCTGGCGGCGGGTTTCGGGGACGACGCCGGCTGGCGCCGTGAGGCGCTGGACGCGGCCTTGCGCGACGGCCTGCCGCTGTCGCGCAGCGAGGCCTGGAAGTACACCTCGCTGCGGGCGCTGGAGCGTCGCAGCTTCACCCCGGTACCGGCAGCCGTGCCGGTGGTCGATGCCGCGCTGTTCGAAGGCATCCCGGCCCCGCGGATGGTGTTCGTCAACGGCCGCTTCGACCCGCTGCACTCCGACCTCGCCGCGCTGCCGGCGACGGTACGGCTGCAGACCCTGGCCGAGGCACTGGCCGATCCGGATCCGCGCTCCGGCAACTTCATGCAACGCCGCTACCCGGCGAAGGACGAGGTGTTCGCGCGCCTCAACACGGCGCTGGCCCGGGAGGGCGTGGTGCTACGGCTGGAGGAGAACGCGCGCCTGGACCGGCCGCTGCACCTGGTGTTCGTAGGTGCCGCCGACGACGGCGACCTCGCCGTCCACGCCCGCCACCTGGTGGAGCTGCGCCGCGGCGCCGAGGCGACGATCGTCGAACACCACCTGGGCGCCGGCGAACACGCCAACCTCGGCAACGTGCTGACCCACGTGCACCTGGCGCAGGGCGCCGTGCTCCACCACTACCGGGTACAGGACGAATCCGCGCGCGCCACCGTGATCGCCCGCACCGACGCGGTGCTCGCGCGCGATGCCCGCTACCAGCGCCTGGACCTGGAACTAGGCGGCGCGCTGTCGCGGCACGAACTCAACGTCCGCCTCGAGGGCGAAGGCGCGATGCTGCTGGCCAACGGCGTCGAACTCGCCACCGGGAGGCGCCACCTCGACACCCGGCTGGGCATCGACCACATCGCCGGGAACACGGCCTGCGAGCTCGGCTGGCGCGGCATCGGCGCCGGCCGCGGCCGCGCCGTTTTCCATGGCGGCATCACCATCCGCGCCGGCGCCGACGGCACCGACGCCAACCTCTCGAACCGCAACCTGCTGCTGTCCGAGCAGGCCGAGATCGACAGCCAGCCGGTGCTGGAGATCCACGCCGACGAGGTCAAGGCCGCGCACGGCACCACCGTCGGCCAGCTGGACCCGACGGCGGTCTTCTACCTGCGCTCGCGCGGGATCCCCGAGGCCGAGGCGCGCACCCTGCTGACCCGTGCCTTCTGCCGCGAGGTGCTGGCGATGGTCGACGACCCGGCGCTGCGCGAGGCGCTCACGGCGTCGCTCGACGCCGCCCTGGCCGCGATGGAGGCGGCGTGAACGCCCCCGCGCCTGCGGTCCCCGCCATCGACTGGGCGCGCGTCCGGGAGGACTTCCCGCTGCTGCGGCGAACGGTCCACGGCAAGCCGCTGGTCTATTTCGATTCCGCCAACACCGGGCAGAAGCCGGCGGCGGTGATCGAGGCCACGGACGCCTTCTACCGCGAGCACAATGCGAACGTCAGCCGCGCCGTGCACGCGCTCGGCAGCGAAGCCACCGAGGCCTACGAAGGCGCGCGCCGCAAGCTCGCGGCGCACGTCAACGTGCACGCCGACGAGCTGGTGCTGACCAGCGGCACCACCTTCGCCATCAACCTGGTGGCCTACTCCTGGGCGTTGCCGCGGCTGGGGCCGGGCGACGCGATCCTGCTCACGCGCATGGAGCACCACGCCAACATCGTGCCGTGGCAGCTCGTCGCCGCGCGCACCGGCGCCGAGGTCAGGGTCGTGGACATCACCCCGGAGGGCGCGCTCGACCTGGACGCGCTGCAGGCGGCGATGACCCCGGACGTGAAGCTGCTCGGGGTGGTGCACGTGTCCAACGTGCTCGGCACCGTCAACCCGGTGCGCGAAATCTGCCGCATGGCGCGCAAGCGCGGCATCGCCACCCTGGTCGACGGTTCGCAGGCGCTGCCACACATGCCCGTGGACGTGGCCGCGATCGGCTGCGACTTCTACGCGCTGACCGGCCACAAGATGTGCGGGCCGACGGGGACCGGCGCGCTGTGGGCGCGCCGCGAGCACCTGGAGGCGATGCCGCCGTTCCTGGGCGGCGGCGAGATGATCCGCGAGGTCAGCTTCGAGGGCACCGTGTTCAACGATCCGCCGCACCGGTTCGAGGCGGGCACGCCGAACATCGCCGGCCACGTCGGCCTGGGCACCGCGGTGGACTACCTCGACGGCATCGGCATGGCTGCGATCGCCGCGCGCGAGGCCGAGCTGCTCGCGCACCTGCAGGAAGAGATGCGCCGGGTCGACGGCCTGCGCATCATCGGCACCGCGCCGGACAAGGCGGCGGTCGTCTCTTTCCTGGTCGAGGGCGCGCACGCGCACGACCTCGCCACCCTGCTCGACCTGGAAGGCGTGGCGGTGCGTTCCGGGCACCATTGCGCGCACCCGCTGATGGACTTCTTCGGCGTGCCGGCGACCTGCCGCGCCTCGCTCGCGTTCTACAACACGCACGCGGAGATCGAAGCCTTCATCGCCGCGCTGCAGAAGGTGCGCAAACTGCTTGCGTGACATGGGGCCCGCTGCCATGGGGACGATCGTGACCGCTCCAATCGCCTTCCGCGCCGCCACCGCCGCCGACGTGCCCGCGCTGGTGGAACTGGTGACGTCGGCGTACCGCGGCGAGGCCAGCCGCGCCGGCTGGACCACCGAGGCCGACATCCTCGACGGCAACCGCATCGTGCCCGAGGTCCTGCTCGAGGACATCGCCCGCCCGCGCAGCCGCATCCTGCTGGCCGAACGCGACGGCGGGATCGTGGCCTGCGCGCACGTGGAAGCGCGCGGCGACGCCGGCTATTTCGGCATGTTCGCCGTCCGCCCGGCGCTGCAGGGCGCCGGCCTCGGCCGCGTGGTGCTGGCCGAGGCCGAGCGTGTCGCGCGCGCGGAGTGGGGCCTGCCGCGGATGCGCATGACGGTGATCGACCTGCGCGAGGAGCTCATCGCCTGGTACGAACGGCGCGGCTATCGGCGCACCGGCGAGACCCTGCCCTTCCCGGCCACCGACCCCCGCTTCGGCCTGCCGAAGCGCAACGACCTCCGCTTCGCGGTGCTCGAGAAGGAGTTGTAGCGATGCGGGACTGGATCCGCGTCTGCGCCACGTCGGAACTGCTGCCCGGCGAGTCCACCGTGGCCTGGGACGGCGACACGGCGATCGTGGTGGTCAACCACGACGGCGACTACTACGCGCTCGAGGACCGCTGCAGCCACGAGGACTTCGAGCTGTCGGCCGGCTGCTTCGACGGCGAGGAGGCCACCATCGAGTGCGTGCTGCACGGCTCGAAGTTCGACGTGCGCGACGGTCGCGCGCTCAACCCGCCGGCCTACGCGCCGGTGGTGAAGTTCCCGGTCAAGGTCGAGGACGGCGCCGTCTGGACCCGCGACGACCGCGGCTAGGCCAGCGGCGAGACGCGCACCAGCAACGCTTCCCCGGCGCCCTCGAGCAGGAAGCTGCGGCGCTCGGCGCAGGCCAGCAACGCGGTGTCGCCGGCAGAGAGCACCGGCTGGCCGTCCTCGCGCTCGAACGCCGCGCCGCCGGCCAGCACGTGCACGGCCCAGGTCTCCCCCGGGGCGACGAACACCGCCATCGAGCCCACCAGGGGCCGATGCCATAGCTGCGCGTCCACGCTCTCGCGCCGCCACATCAGGTTGAAGTCGCGGGTGGGGCCGTCCACCAGCTCCCCGACCAGCGCGCGTTCCCCCGCGAAACGCAGGCGCCCGTGCGGGGGCTGCAACTCATGCACCTCGCCGTCTTCGAAGCGCAGGCGCATGCCGTTGCCCTCGAGCAGCACCAGCTCGCGCTCGACGCCCGGAAACGCGGAAAACGGAGCGTCCTCTTCGATCTCGGCGATCGACAGCCGCCAGTCCCAACCCTCGCCGCCATCGGCGCGGGGCTCGGCATGGATCTGCCGGGTCCAGCCTGCCCCGTTCTTCCAGCGCTCGCGGCGGTACTCGGCGGCGGGAAGGATGCGTGGCGAAGGCATGCGGGCAGTCTAGCGTGCCACGCGCAAGTCGCCGCCAGCAGCGCGTCCTGCACTGCCGGCGGCTACATCCCTGTATCGGCTTCCTGCCGTTCCAGCCGGGGCTCCTGCCCCGCTGCGGACCATGCGTCCCTGCATGGCCACGGCTCGCGCCTATGCCGCGCGCATCTACTTCGATCGCGACTTGGTCGACGGCTTGCGCGCCGGCGCGCTGCCGAGCGAGATGCGGTCGCGGTTCTTCTCGACCGTGCGCAGCCCGATGCCCTTGACCAGCGCCAGCTGCTCGGCGCTCTCGAAGCGGCCGTGGGCCTTGCGGTAGGCGACGATGGCCTCGGCCTTCTCGCGGCCGACGTTGACGAGCGCGGCGTCGATCTCGGCGGCGTCGGCGCTGTTGATGTCCACCTTGTCGGTGGCCTGGGCCGCGGGCGCGGCACCCAGCCCGAGGGCCAGCAGCAGGCCGAGCGACAGCAGGCGGACGGCATTGGTGAAATGCTTCATGGCGAATCTCCCTGGATGATGTGTGGCTTCCGTTCCCTGGCGGTCGCTGCCGCCCGGTGGAGCCAGTCTCTCCATGGCCATGGAGGCAACGTATCGCCGGTCATGCCCGGGGGGAGCCGGGGAACTCCGCGACTGCGGGTGGGAAAAGTCCTACACCGCGGCCGCAGTAGAATGGGACGCCGACGCATACCGAGGTCCGCCATGCCCACCCCCTCCGCCGCGCTGGACAGCGCCGCCATCGACCGTTTCGTCTCGCGCATGTGGGACGAGGACATCGTCCCGCAGCTGGTCGAGTACATCCGCATCCCCAACAAGTCGCCGATGTTCGACGCCGACTGGGTTGCCAACGGCCACATGGAGCGGGCGGTGGAACTGATGGAGGCCTGGGCCCGGGCGCAGCCGATCGAAGGGCTGGTGGTCGAGGTCATCCGCCTCGAGGGCCGTACCCCGCTGATCTACCTGGAGGTGCCGGCGAGCGGCCCGGAGACTGGCGAGGACTGCGTGCTGCTGTATGGCCACCTCGACAAGCAGCCGGAGATGACCGGCTGGGACGCGGACCTCGGCCCCTGGAAGCCGGTGCTCAAGGGCGACCGGCTGTACGGCCGCGGCGGCGCCGACGACGGCTACGCGATCTTCGGTTCGCTGGCGGCGATCGAGGCGCTGCAGGCGCAGGGCGCGCCGCACGCGCGCTGCGTGATCCTGATCGAGGCCTGCGAGGAATCCGGCAGCTACGACCTGCCCGCCTACGTCGACCACCTCGCCCCGCGCATCGGCCAGCCCTCGCTGGTGGTGTGCCTGGACTCGGGCTGCGGCAACTACGAGCAGCTGTGGTGCACCACTTCGCTGCGCGGCCTGGCCGGCGGCAACCTCGCGGTGAAGGTGCTCGACGAGGGCGTGCACTCCGGCGACGCCTCCGGCATCGTGCCGTCCAGCTTCCGCCTGCTGCGCCAGCTGCTGTCCCGGATCGAGGACGAGGACACCGGCCGCATCCTGCTCGACGGCCTGCATGCCGACATCCCGCAGGAACGCATCTCCCAAGCCGCGCGCGTGGCGGAGGTGCTCGGTACCGAGGTGTACGACAAGTTCCCGCTGGTGGACGGCCTGCGCCCGATGGACGACGACCTCGCCGAGCTGGTGCTCAACCGCACCTGGCGGCCGGCGCTGTCGCTCACCGGCATGGACGGGATCCCGCCGCTGGCCTCGGCCGGCAACGTGCTGCGCCCCGCCACCGCGGTCAAGCTGTCGCTGCGCCTGCCGCCGACCGTGGACGGCCGGCGCGCGGGCGAGCTGCTCAAGGAAGCGCTGCTGCGCGACCCGCCCAACGGCGCGCAGGTTACGCTGGAACTGGAGAAGGCCTCCAGCGGCTGGAACGCCCCGGCGCTGGCGCCGTGGCTGGAGCAGGCGATCGACACCGCCAGCAACGAGTTCTTCGGCAAGCCCGCGATGTACATGGGCGAAGGCGGCTCGATCCCGTTCATGGGCATGCTCGGCGAGAAGTTCCCGAAGGCGCAGTTCATGATCACCGGCGTGCTCGGCCCGCACTCCAACGCGCACGGCCCGAACGAGTTCCTGCACATCCCGATGGGCAAGAAGGTCACCGCGTCCGTCGCGCGGGTCGTCGCCGAGCACCACGCCGCGAGCGTGCGCGGCGAGACCGGCCGCTGATCCGCGCACGGCGGTCGCCCATGGCCAACGATCCCAGCCCCGCCGCCCGCGACGAGGACCGACTCCGCTGGGCGCGCGCGGCCCTCGGCGACCCGGGGGCGACGCTCGACCGCGCCTCCGTGGACGCCGGCTTCCGCAGCTACTGGCGCAGCACCGGCGCCGGGCCCTCGCGGATCGTGATGGACTCGCCGCCGGATCGCGAGGACGTGCGCCCGTGGCTGGCGATCCGCGACCTGCTCGAGGCGGGCGGCGTGCGCGTCCCGCGGGTGCTCGCCCGCGACGTCGAGGCCGGCTTCCTGCTGCTGGAGGACCTGGGCGCGCAAACCCTGCTGCAGGTCGTGGACGAGGCCAACGCCGACCGCTGGTTCGACGCCGCGGTCGACCAGCTGCTGCGCCTGCAGGCGATCGAACCCCCGGCCGGCCTGCCGGCATACGACGAAGCCCTGCTGGCCCGCGAACTGCGGCTGTTCGACGAGTGGTTCCTCGGGCGCCACCTCGGCCTGGCGCCGGCCTGCGGCATGCTGGACACGCTCGACCTGGTGTACCGGCGCCTGCTCGACGCCGCCTTGGCACAGCCGCGGGTGCTGGTGCACCGCGACTTCATGCCGCGCAACCTGATGCCCGCCGGCGACACGCTCGCGGTGCTCGATTTCCAGGACGCGGTGGTCGGGCCGATCGCCTACGACCCGCTGAGCCTGTTCAAGGATGCGTTCCTGTCGTGGCCCGGGGATCGCGTGCGCGGATGGCTGGCGCGCTACCACGCGCGCGCCGCCGACGCCGGGCTGCCGGTCCCGGACCTGGAGCGCTTCCTGCGCGACGCCGACTGGATCGGCGTGCAGCGCCACCTCAAGGTGATCGGCATCTTCGCGCGCCTGCACCATCGCGACGGCAAGTCGAAGTACCTGGCGGACGTGCCGCGCTTCTTCGCCTACCTCGACGCCGTGGTGCCGCGCCACCCGGGACTCGCGCCGCTGCAGGAGCTGATCGAGCACACCGTGAAGCCGGCGATGGCGGCGCAGGCCGGGACTGCATGAAGGCGCTGGTCTTCGCCGCGGGCCTGGGCGAACGCATGCGCCCGCTGACCGACAGCACGCCCAAGCCGCTGCTGCGCGTGGGCGGCAAGCCGCTGGTGGAATGGCACCTCGAGCGGCTGGCCGCGATCGGCGTGCGCGAGGTGGTGCTCAACACGAGCTGGCTCGCGGCGCAGTTCCCGCAGGCACTGGGCGACGGCAGCCGCTGGGGCCTGAAGCTGCATTTCCTCCACGAGGGCGACGTGCCGCTCGAGACCGGGGGCGGCATGCACAACGCGCTGCCGGTGCTGTGCGGCGACGACGACGTGCCGTTCCTGGCGATCAACGGCGACATCTGGTGCGACCACCCGCTCGGCACCCTGCCCGCGTCGCGGGGCGCCGCCCACCTGGTGCTGGTGGACAACCCGGCGCACCACCCCGGCGGCGACTTCGTGCTGGCCGCGGACGGCAGCGTGTCCGCGGAAGGGACGCCGCGGCTGACCTTCTCCGGCATCGGCGTCTACCGCCGCGCGCTGTTCGACGGCTGGCGCGAAGTCATCGGCGCGCGCGCCGGCGCCGACGCCGTGCCGCCGCGCTTCCCGATCGCGCCGCTGCTGCGCGCGGCGATGGCACGCGGCGCGGTCAGCGGCGAGCACCATCGCGGCCGCTGGACCGACGTCGGCACCCCGCAGCGCCTGGCCGAGCTCGACGCGCTGCTGGCGTGAGCCGTCGCCTGCGACGATTCGCCCGTCCCGGACGTATCCGGGACATGGACACTGCCGCGACCCACGCCACGGACGACGAACCGCAGCTGCTGCGGCGCGCTCGCTGGGGCGACGAACAGGCGTTCGCCCTGCTCTACCGACGCCATGCTCCCGCTGTCCACGGACTCGCGCTGCGCCTGACCGGCAATGCCGCGACCGCCGAGGACCTGACCCAGGAAGCGTTCCTGCGCATGGTCCGCTTCATCGGCGGGTTGCAGGCGGACCGACCGCTGCGGCCATGGTTGAAGCGCGTGGTCGCGAACGCCGCGGTTGACCTGTTCCGGCGGCAGGGCCGGCTGGAGGACGCGGGCGACCGGGAATGGCCGGAGCCCGGCCCCGGCCCCGAGCAACACTCCGAGGCCGACGCGGTGTTGCGACGATTGCCGCCCCTGGTGCGTACCGTCCTGTGGCTGCACCAGGTCGAAGGCTGGACCCACGCCGAGCTGGGCCGGCGCTTCGGGCGCAGCGAGAGCTGGTCGAAGTCGCTGGTCGCGCGCGCCCTGGAGCGGATGCGCGAACACACCGGAGAAGCATCGCAATGACCCCCACCGATCCCGCCCCGTCCATCGATCCCGCGCCGGTGCCGCCCCCGCCCGCGCTGGAAGGCCGGGTGCGCCGCGCCTACCGACGGCGCCGCAACGGCCTGCGCGGCGCCGGCGCCGCCTGCGCGCTGGTGCTCGCCGCGGTGGTGCTGGCACCGAGCCCGGGGCCCGGTGACACCGCGACGCCGCCGGCGCCCCCGGTCGCCACCACCCCCGACCCCACGCTGCAGGCGCTCGACCGCGCCCTGCAGGCCGCCTACGCGCGCGGCGCCAGCGATGCCGAACTGGCACCGCTGTGGGCCGCGCGCAACCAAGCCCTCGCCACGAGGAGGAGCCGCTCATGAAACCGAACCGACTTTCCCTGCTGCTCGCGGGCTGCCTGCTGGCCGCCAGCTTCCAGCTCCATGCCGCGACCGCGCCGGAAGACGACGCCGGCTGGTCGCTGGGCGCGGTCGTGGACGTCCGCGACGCCGGTAGCGACGGCGCCCGCGTACTGGCGGTGACCCCGGGCGGTGCCGCCGAACGCCTGGGCCTCCGCCCCGGCGACCGCCTGCTCGCGGTCAACGGCCGGGCGCTGGACGCCAACGCCGCCGAAGCACTCGCCGCGGCGGTGCAGGCGGGCGACGGCTCGCTCCGGCTCGAGGTGGCCCGCGACGGTCGACGGCTCGCGCTGTCCGGCGCCGCCGACCGCGACGCACTGGCGACCGCCACCGACGCCTGCGGCCGCGTCTCCACGACCGGCGCGCCGCCGCGCGTCTCGGAGAACGTGTACCGGGCGCGCATCTACGACATCGACGGCACCGGCACCCCGCTGGGCAGGACGCACGAACTGCAGGCCGGAACGCACGTGCTGCTGGTCGAGGAAGGCATCGATCGCCATCGCTTCGACCCGATGCAGGCCGAGCGCCGCGACCGCACGCGGACCCGCCTCGGGCCGCGGGCGGCCAAGGCGCTGGTGATCGAGGTCGCGGCGGATACCCGCTACCAGGTCGGCGCGCGGCTGCTGCCCGACCGCCTGGACGCCGCCGGCATCCACTCCAACAGCTACTGGGAACCCGTGGTCTGGGAGGTCACGCCGGAGCCCTGCCGGCGCTGAGCGGCGCGGCTACAGGTCGCCCAGCACCTGGCGCAGGAACGGCACCGTGAGCCGACGCTGCGCCGCCAGCGAGGCCTGGTCCAGGCGGTCGAGCAAGGCGGTCAGCCCGGCGAGGTCGCGGCCGGCGCGGCGCAGCAGCCAGTCGAGCGCCGCCGGCTCCAGCACCAGTCCGCGCCGGCGGGCCCGCTCGCCGAGCACGGCCCGGCGGCGGGCTTCGTCGGGCGGGGAAAGCAGCACGCGGGCGCATTGCGCCAGCCGCGAACGCAGGTCGGGCAAGGACAGCGGCAGCGCATCCGGCGCCGCCTGCGCCACGTAGAGCAGCCCGGTCCCGGCGGCACGCGCACGGTTGTGGAAGTCGAACAGTGCGACCTCGTCGTCGCGCGCGCCGGCGATCGCCTCGAGGCCGTCGAGCGCCACCAGCGTCGCTTCGTCGAGTGCCTCGAGCGCATCGCGCAGGCGCCCGCGCGCCGACTTCAGCGGCAGGTAGGCCGCGCGCCGGCCGCCGGCCTCGGAGGCCGCGCAGGTGGCCAGCGCCAGGTGGGTCTTGCCGGCGCCCGCCGGGCCCGCGAGGTACAGCCCCTCGCCGGAGCCGGCGGCCAGCGCACGCAGCTGGCCGAGCACGCCGGCGGGCGCGTCCACGTAGGTCTCCAGGCGCTGGTCCGGCGGATAGCGCAGCGCCAGCGGCAGTTGCCGCGTGGCCTCGCTCATGCGTCTCCCGCGTCGGATGCGGGGCCGCCCGGCTCGGCGCCGGCCGCCGGTTCCGGCGGCAGCATGATGGGCGCGTGCCCGGCGTAGAGCCGGCTGTGGGTGTAGCGCTCGTACGCGTAGCGCAGCAGCACGTTGCCGATCGCGGCGACCGGCAGCGCCAGCAGCATGCCGGTGAAGCCGAACAGCGTGCCGCCGGCGAACACCGCGAAGATCACCACCACCGGATGCAGCCCGATGCGGTCGCCGACCAGTTTCGGCGTCAGCCAGTAGCTCTCGATCACCTGGCCGATGCCCCACACAGCGAGCACCCCGACCAGGTGCTGCCAGTCGCCGAACTGGACCACCGCGGCGATGCCGCCGAGCACCAGGATCGTCGCCGGGCCGAGGTAGGGCACGAAGGTCAGCAGGCCGGCGATGACGCCGATCAGGATGCCCAGGTCGAGGCCGAGCGCGCGCAGGCCGATCGCGTACAGCACGCCGAGGATCAGCATCACCAGCAGCTGCCCGCGCAGGAAGCCGCCGAGCACCTCGCTGGATTCGCGCGCCAGGCGGGCCACGGTCGGGGCCTTGTCGCGCGGCACCAGCGCCGCGAAGCGGCTGACGAACAGGTCCCAGTCGCGCAGGAAGAAGAAGGTCAGCACCGGCAGCAGCACCACGTTCGCCACCCAGCCGAGGACGGCGAAGCCCGAGCGCGACAGGTAGCCGAGCATGGTCGCCGCGGCGCCGCCGGCCTGCTCCCAGTGCTCTCGCGCCAGCGTGAACAGGCGCGCCGGATCCAGGTAGGGCACGAGCTCGAGCCCGGTGCGCGACTCCAGCCACGGCAGCGCCGTGCCCACGAACCACTCGCGGTAGTTCGGCAGCGAAGTCACCAGGGTCACGACCTGGCGCTGCAGCATCGGCACCAGCAGCAGCACCGCCAGCAGCGTCACCGCGGCCATCACCGCGAACACCATGATCACCGCGCCGTTGCGCGGCACGCCGCGGGCCTGCATCCGGTCCACCAGCGGATCGCCTAGCCAGCCCAGCAGCGCCGCGAGCACGAACGGCGTCAGCACCGGCGCCAGCAGCCACAGTACCCACAGGGCCAGCAACGCCAGCAGGCCCCATTGCAGGCGGCCCAGGAAAGTCGCCAGTGCGTCGCGGTCGGTGTCTTCCATGGCTCAGCGGACGTCGAAAGTGAGCGGTTCGCCCTCGCCGGCGGGCGCGAGCAGTTCGGCATCGGCGACCCGGCGCAGGCCAGGCAAGCCGGTGGCGAGCTGCAGTTCGAACTCGACCATGCCGGCGGTCGCCCGCCTCGGCACGATGTCCTGCACCACCGCCTGCGACTGCAGCCAGGCCGACAGCCGCATGTAGTCGCCGGCGTCCTCGAGCCCGGTGAAACGGACCACGTAGCGGCCCGGCTCGCCAATCGGCTCGGATGCCTTCGCGTAGCGCGCGGCCAGCGCGTCGGCGGCGCCGTCGGCACCGGCGGCCATGGCCTGCAGCGGCCTGCGGTCGTCGCTCGACCAGCGCTTCAGCACCCGGCCGTTGTCCACGAAGATCCAGTCGGCGGCCCAGCCGCCACTCTCGCGGTAGAGCTTGCCGATCAGCTGCATGGGCGGGTTGTAGCGCGACGACAGGCGCGAGATCGCACCGACGTCCCCGCGCCAGATCGCGCCGACCGCGGCCTGTTCGGCCGCCGAACCGGTCGGCAGGCCGAGCCGGAAGCCGCGCTCGATCGCGCGGTCCAGCACCGCCCGCGCCGCGTCCGCCTTGGACAGGCCGACCAGCCGCGGCCCGCTGCCGTCGTCGATCGCCAGCCACAACACCGGCTTCGGGCGCGGCGTCGGCCACACCGGCAGGCCGAGCACGGTGGCGAGGTCTTCGACCCCGGCAGGGTCGAAGCGCACGATCAGGGTGGTGCCGTAGGTCGGTGCGCCGGTGGTCGAGGACACGCCCTCGTCCTGGCGGTAGTCGTAGCCGTCCACCAGGTCGGCGGCACGGCCCAGCGCGCTGGCCACGCCCGGCTGCTCGGCGATGCGGCGATCGCCGGTCAGCTTGCCGAGCACCTCGGCCAGGGCGCGCGCGAAGCCGCGTGCGCGGTCGTCGGCACCCTGGCTGCGGACCGGGACTTCGGCCTGGTAGACGCCGCGCGCCTCCGGGCGGTCGCCCTCCACGCGCTGCGCGTGGGCCGAGCCGGCGGCGAGCAGCAGCGCGAGCGTCGCCATCCATGCCGCGGCCGTGATGCGGAAGGTGTCCATGCAGGAATGGTGCCGCACCGGCGCCATCGCGTCCATTGCCGGCCGTGCACGCTGATAACATGGCCGCTCCACGCCGCCGGATCCAGTGTGAACACGCCCACGCCCCCTGCCCCGCTGACCTACCGCGACGCCGGCGTCGACATCGATGCCGGCAATGCGCTGGTGGAACGGATCAAGCCGCTGGTGAAGCGCAGCTTCCGGCCCGAGGTGATGGGCGGGCTCGGCGGCTTCGGCGCGCTGTTCGACCTGTCGGGCAAGTACCGCGAGCCGGTGCTGGTCTCGGGCACCGACGGCGTCGGCACCAAGCTCAAGCTGGCCCAGCAGCTCGACCGCCACGACACCATCGGCATCGACCTGGTGGCGATGTGCGTCAACGACGTGCTGGTGCAGGGCGCCGAGCCGCTGTTCTTCCTCGACTACTTCGCCACCGGCAAGCTCGACATCGACACCGCGGCCGCGGTCGTGGGCGGCATCGCGCGCGGCTGCGAGGAGGCCGGCTGCGCGCTGATCGGCGGCGAGACCGCGGAGATGCCGGACATGTACGCGCCCGGCGAGTACGACCTCGCGGGGTTCACGGTCGGCGCGGTGGAGAAGTCCGAACTGCGCGACGGCGCGCGCGTGCGCGAAGGGGACGTGCTGCTCGGCATCGCGTCGAGCGGCCCGCATTCGAACGGCTACTCGCTGGTGCGGCGGATCTACGACCGCGCCGGTCGCCCCGCCGACGCCGACGTCGGCGGCGTGCGCCTGGTGGACGCGCTGATGGCGCCGACCGCGCTGTACGTGAAGCCGGTGCTGGAGCTGCTGCGCGGCGCCCAGGGCGAGGCGATCCACGGCATGGCCCACATCACCGGCGGCGGCCTGACCGAGAACATCATCCGCGTGGTCCCCGACGGCCTCGGCCTCGAGATCGAGGCGCCGGCGCTGCCGCCGCTGTTCGACTGGCTACAGCGCGAGGGCGCGGTGCCGCGCGAGGAGATGTGGCGCACCTTCAACTGCGGCATCGGCTTCGTGCTGGTGGTGGCCGCCGACGCCACCGCCGCCGTCGCTGCCGAGCTCGACCGCCTCGGCCTCGCGCACCGGGCCATCGGCCGCGTGGTGGCCGCGCCGGGCGGCGACCGCGTCCGCATCGGCTAGGCCCGCCTTGCGCGAACCCCGAGCCCCGGGTCCCGAGTCGCGGCCGAACCGGATCGCCGTCCTCGCCTCGGGTCGCGGCAGCAACCTGCAGGCCCTGCTCGACGCCATCGCCGGCGGGCGCCTGGACGCGGACGTCGTCGGCGTCTTCAGCGACCGCCCGACCGCACCGGCGCTGCAACGGGTGCACGCCTCGCTGCGCTGGAGCCGCGATGCCCGCGCCTACGCCCGGCGCAGCGACTTCGACGACGCGCTCGCGGCCGCGGTCGCCGGCGCACGCCCGGACTGGATCGTGTGCGCCGGCTACATGCGCATCCTCGGCGACGCCTTCATCGAGCGCTTCGCGGGCCGGATCCTCAACATCCATCCCTCGCTGTTGCCGCTGTACCGGGGCCTGCGCACCCATGCGCGCGCGCTGGAGGCCGGCGACCGCGAGCACGGCGCCAGCGTGCATTTCGTGGTGCCGGAACTGGATGCCGGCGCGGTGGTCGCGCAGGCGCGCGTGCCCGTGCACCCCGGCGACGATCCCGCCACGCTCGCGCGGCGGGTGCTGGCGGTGGAGCACCCGCTGCTGGTGGCGGTCGTGCAGCTTGCGGCCGCCGGGCGCATCGCTGAACGGGACGCAACGGTGCTGCTCGACGGTCATCCGCTGTTTACGCCGTTGCTACTAGATTCAACCGGATGCCTTTCCCCGGAACCGCAATGAAGCGACTCCTGCCGCCAATGGCTGCGCTGTGCCTGTGCCTTGCCGCGGCGCCGCTTGCGTTCGCCCAGGAGGCGTCGGGCGAGGCCGCCGCCGCGTCCGGGACGGCCGCCGAAGCGCGCGTGCGCACGCTCTCGCCGTTCGCCGCCACCTACGAGGTCTACAGCGACGGCCGCAAGCTCGGCAACGCGGTGATGCGCCTGGAGCACCTCGACAACGGCAACTGGCGCATCGACCTCGACATGAAGGGCAGCGGCCTGATGCGCCTGGCCGGATTGAAGATGAAGCAGACCACGGTGTTCGCGAGCGACGGCCGGACCTACCGCCCGCTGCGCCAGGTCACCACCCGGCGCACGCTGTTCTCGGACCGCACCCGCACCGGCGTGTACGACTGGGACGCCGGCGTCGCGCGCTGGACCGGGGACGTCAAGGAGTCGCGCCGGGATCCGATTCCGTTGCGCGAGGGCGACCTCGATGCGCTGCTGATCGACCTGGCCGTGGTCCGCGACGCGGTCCCGGGCGAAACCCTGCACTATCGCTACGTGGACGGCGGGCGCGTGCGCGAGCACACCTACGTCGCCGCGGCCGAGCCGGTGGGCGTCGAGATCGACGGCCTCGGCTACAGCGCCACCAAGGTCGAGCGCGTCGAAGGCAACGACCGCACCGAGGTCTGGGTGGCCAACGGCGTGCCCACGCCCGTGAGGATCCTCCAGGTGGAGGATGGAGAGGACAGCACCGACCTGCGACTGGTCGAGTACACCGGAGCCAGCCAATGAATCCGATCACCCGATCCTGCCGCCGCACGCTGCGCACCCTGCTCGCCGCCGCCGGCCTGGCGCTCGCGCTGGCCGCGCCCGTGGCCGCCGCCGATGGCGGCCTGCAGCCGTTCACCGCGACCTACGACGCCAGCTACATGGGCATGCACACGACCGGCACCATGACCCTGGCCGCGACCGGCGGCGACCGCTGGACCTACAGCTTCCGCATCGACAGCCCGATCGCCAAGCTCGAGCAGGTCACCGTGTTCGAGGCCGACGACGGCACCTGGAAGCCGCTGTCGAACAGCGACTCGTCCACCTTCCTGATCAAGAAGAGCAGCAAGCGGGCCACCTACGACTGGGCCGCTGGCGAAGCCCGCTGGAGCGGCGACGTCAAGGACGACCGCCGGGGACCCGTGGCGCTGCGCCCGGGCGACCTCGACGCGATGCTGCTCAACCTCGCGATCGCGCGCGACGCCGCCGCCGGCAAGCCGCTCGACTACCGCATGGTGGACGACGGCAAGGCCACGCGCATGCGCTACCGGGTGGTCGGGACCGACACCGTCAGCGTCGGCGGCCAGCAGCGCGAGGCCACCAAGGTCTCGCGCAAGAGCGGCGACAAGGAACAGGTGCTGTGGGTGGTCGAGGGGCTGCCGGTCCCGACGCGCATCCTGCAGCGCAAGGGCGGCGCCGACGAGATGGACCTGCGCCTGAAATCCATCAACTGAGAACCGGGACCCCAATGCGCCCAGCCGCAAGCCTCGCCGCCACGCTCTTCATGCTGGCGGCGCTCCTCGTACCCGCATCTTCCGGCGCGCTCGAATCCGCCACCACCCAGTACCGCGTGGGCTACAACGGGCTATCCGCCCGCGGCAGCATGAGCCTGCGTCCTTCAGGGAACCGCTGGGTGGTGACGCTGAAGATGGGCAACGCCGTCGCCAGCATCGACCAGTCCACGGTGTTCGACGTCAATGGCGGGCGCCTGCGTCCGCTCGGAAGCAGCCGCCGGGTGGACACGGCGATCTCCGGCAAGGCGATCACCACCACCTTCGACTGGCGCGCGGGCAGCGCGCGCTGGAAGGGAGACGTCAAGCCGAGCCGCGCCGGCCCGGTCGCGTTGCAGGCGGGCGACATCGACATGCTGCTGCTCAACGTCGCCCTCGCCCGCGACGTCGCCGCGGGCCGCGCCACCCGCTACCGGGTGGTCGACAACGGCCACGCGCGGATGCTGGCGTTCAAGCGCCTGGGCACCGAGACGGTCACCGTGGACGGCCGCAAGCGCGAGGCCGTGAAGCTGTTCGCCGCCGCCGACGGCAGGCAGTACGTCGCGTGGATCGTCCCGGGCATGGCGCTGCCGGCGCGATTCCTGCAACACGAGCCCGATGGCGACACCATCGACATGCGCGCCGCCTGAGCGGCGCGGCGCTCAGTCGATCCGGCGGATCCGCGCGCCGAGCGCCGACAGCTTGGCCTCGATGTTCTCGTAGCCGCGGTCCAGGTGGTAGATGCGGTCGATGGTGGTGTCGCCTTCGGCCACCAGGCCCGCCAGCACCAGCGACGCCGAGGCCCGCAGGTCGGTCGCCATCACCGGCGCCCCGCTCAGCCGCGGCACGCCGCGCACGATCGCGGTGTTGCCCTCGACGCGGATGTCCGCGCCGAGCCGCAGCAGTTCCTGCACGTGCATGAAGCGGTTCTCGAAGATGTTCTCGTGCACCACCCCGGTGCCCTCGGCGATGCAGTCCAGCGCCATGAACTGCGCCTGCATGTCGGTCGGGAAGCCGGGATGCGGTGCGGTGGTCAGGTCCACCGCGCGTGGCCGGCCGCGCATCTCCAGGTGGATGCGGTCGCCGTCGCACTCGAGCGCGGCGCCGGCGTCGCGCAGCTTGTCCAGCACCACCGACATGGTGTCGGGGCGGGCGTGGGTCGCGGTCACCGCGCCGCCGGTCATCGCCGCCGCCACCAGGAAGGTGCCGGCCTCGATGCGGTCGGCGACCACCGCGTGCTCGCCGCCGTCCAGGCGCTCGACGCCCTCGACCACGATCCGGTCGCTGCCCGCGCCCTCGATCCGCGCACCCATCGCGACCAGGCATTCGGCCAGGTCCACGATCTCGGGCTCGCGCGCGGCGTTCTCGAGCACCGTGCGGCCCTCGGCCAGGGTCGCCGCCATCAGCACGTTCTCGGTCGCGCCGACGCTCACCATGTCGAACACCACCCGCGCGCCGCGCAGCCGCCGCGCGCGCGCCTTGATGAAACCGTGCTCGACCGCGACCTCGGCGCCCAGCGCCTGCATGCCCTTGATGTGCTGGTCCACCGGGCGTGAGCCGATCGCGCAACCACCGGGCAGCGACACCTCGGCGGCGCCGTGGCGCGCCAGCAGCGGCCCGAGCACCAGCACCGAGGCGCGCATGGTCTTGACCAGCTCGTAAGGCGCGACGTGGTTGCGCACCCGCGTCGGGTCGATGCGGATGGTGAAGCTGTCGTCCAGGGTGATGCCGGCGCCCAGCTCCGCCAGCAGCCGCAGCGTGGTCTTGACGTCGTGCAGGTTGGGCACGTTGCGCACCACCAGCGGCGCGTCGCCGAGCAGGCCGGCGCACAGGATCGGCAGCACGGCGTTCTTGGCGCCGGAGATCCGCACCTCGCCGCGCAGCGGCACCCCGCCGCCGACCACGATCTTCTGCATGGTCAGGCGCCCGCTTCCTCGGGGGTCAGCGTGCGCAGGGCCAGCGCGTGGATCTCGCCGCCCATGCGCTCGCCCAGGGTGGCGTAGACCAGCCGGTGCCTGGCCAGCGGCAGCTTGCCGCGGAACGCCTCGCTGACCACGGTGGCCTCGAAATGCACGCCGTCCGCGCCCTCCACCCGTGCCGTTGCGCCGGGAAGGCCCTGTTCGATCAGCTGCTTGATGGTTTCGGCGTTCATCGGGGGGCCGGGGCAAACTCGCGTAAAATCCGGCATCCAGTCTATCCGAAGGCCGAGCCGTCCGAATGTCGACCGAGGCGCCCCCCGACGATTTCGACTTCGCCGCCACAGGGCGCCGGGTCATCGAGGTCGAGACCCGCGGCCTGGCCGAGATCGCCGGCCGCATCGACGGCGCCTTCAGCGAGGCCTGCGGGGCGCTGCTGGCCTGCCGCGGCCGCGTCGCCTGCAGCGGCATGGGCAAGTCCGGCCACATCGCGCGCAAGATCGCCGCGACCCTCGCCTCCACCGGCACCCCGGCGTTCTATGTCCACCCCGGCGAGGCCGGCCACGGCGACCTCGGGATGATCACGGATGCCGACGTGGTGCTGGCGCTGTCGAACTCTGGCGAGACCGACGAGTTGCTGATGCTGCTGCCGGTGCTCAAGCGCCAGGGCAACTTGCTCATCGCGATGACCGGCCGCCCGGCGTCCACGCTGGCCACTGCCGCCGACATACACCTCGACGTCAGCGTGCCGGAAGAAGCCTGCCCGCTGCACCTGGCCCCGACGACCAGCACCACCGCCGCGCTCGCGCTCGGCGACGCGCTCGCGGTCGCGCTGCTCGAGGCGCGCGGCTTCACCGCCGACGACTTCGCCCGTTCGCACCCGGCCGGCAGCCTCGGCCGCAGGCTGCTGCTGCACATCACCGACGTGATGCACGCCGGCGACGAGATCCCCCGCGTCGGCGAGGAGGCGACCCTGAGCGAGGCGCTGGTGGAGATGAGCCGCAAGCGCCTGGGCATGACCGCGATCGTGGACGCCGCCGGCTGCCTGGTCGGCATGTTCACCGACGGCGACCTGCGCCGCGCGCTCGACGACGAGGCGCGCGACCTGCGCACCACCCGCATCGCCGAGGTCATGACGCGCACGCCGAAATCCATCGGTTCCGACGCGCTGGCGGTCGAGGCCGCGCAGCTCATGGAGCGGCACAAGATCAACGCGCTGCTGGTGGTGGACGACGGCCGCAAGGTGGTCGGCGCGCTCAACATCCACGACCTGCTGCGCGCCCGGGTGGTGTGAGCCGATGACCTACGACCCGTCCGCGACCGCCCCCGCCGACGTGCGCGAGCGCGCCATGCGCATCCGCCTGCTGTGCCTGGACGTGGACGGCACGCTGACCGACGGACGCCTGTACCTGGACGACGCCGGGCGCGAGGCCAAGGCCTTCCACGTGCGCGACGGCCAGGGCATCGCGCTGTTGCGGCGCGTGGGGATCCCCGCGGTGTTCGTCACCGCGCGCCCGGGCGCGGTGGCGGCCCGGCGCGCGGCCGAGCTCGGTGCCGAATCGCACGCCGAGGTCGCGGACAAGCAGGCCTTCGTCGAAGGATTGGCGGCGCAGCGCGGCCTGGCCATGGACGCGGTGGCGTTCATGGGCGACGACCTCGCCGACCTGCACGTGATGCGCGCGGTCGGACTGTCCGCGGCCCCCGCCGACGCACACCCGTGGATCCTGCAGCACGCGCGCTGGCGCAGCAGTCGCGACGGCGGCCAGGGAGCGGTGCGCGAGCTGTGCGACCTGCTGCTGTCCGCGCAGGGCCACGTCGAGGGACTGCTGGCGTGAGCTGGCGGACCGCGCTCACGCTGTTCCTGCTGGTGGCCGCGGTGGTGTCCGCGTGGTCGGTGCTGCGCCACCGCGGGAACGGCGAAGCCGGACCCGCCACCCCCGGGCGCTCGGACTACGTCCTGCACGACGTCGAGCTGGTCGCACTGGACGACGACGGTACGGAATCGTTCACCCTGCGCGCGCCGCGGATCGCCCGCGACCCCGCCGGGCAGGCGATGTCGCTCGCGACCCCGGTCTTCCTGCTGCCGGATTCGGACGGCGACTACTGGCGCGTCGAGGCCCGCGACGGCTGGGTGTCGCCCGAGGGCGACGAGCTGCGGCTGCGCGGCGACGTGCGCATCGACAGCCCGCCGGGCCAGCGCAAGGTCGCGCTGGAAACCACGCAACTGAACGTATTCCCAGAGCGCGACCTGGCGACCTCCCCGGCGCGCGTCACCATCACCCAGCCGGGTTCTATACTGCAGGGCGTCGGCCTGGAGACGAACCTCGCCACCAGGCATTACGAACTCAAGTCGCAGGTGCACACCCGCCATGTCCCCTAGCCATCGCCCCCGTCGACCCGCAGCCCGCGCCCTCGCCGCGGCCGTCGCCGTGTCGCTGCTCGCGGTGGCGACCGCCGTCGGCGCCCGCAGCTCCGACCGCAACAAGCCGATGGACATCTACGCGGGGCACCAGAGCGGCACGTTCAGCGGAGACAGCGTCAACACCCTGTCCGGCGGCGTGCGCATCACCCAGGGCACGCTCGAGATCACCTCGCAGGGCGCGAAGATCACCCTGTCCGACGGCGAGCCGGTGCGCGCGGTGTTCACCGGCTCGGTGGAGCTCAGGCAGCAGATGGACGACGGCACGCCGATGACCGCGAAGGCCGCGAACGTGGACTACAACCTGACCACCGAGGTGGTGGTGTTCACCGGCAACGTGAGCATCTCGCAGCCGCGCGGCACCATGAGCGGCGAGCGCGTCGTCTACAACCTGAAGACCGGCGGCGTCGAGAGCGGCGGCCAGGGCAGCGGCCGCGTGCACATGCGCATCCTGCCGAAGGCGGCGCGCGGCGGCTCGACGCAGGACGACACCGACCCGGCCGGGGACGGCAACTAGATGCTCGTCGCCGAAGGGCTGCGCAAGCGCTACCGCTCGCGCGAGGTGGTGCGCGACTTCGGCCTGAGCCTGGACGCCGGCGAAGTCGTCGGCCTGCTCGGCCCGAACGGCGCCGGCAAGACCACCTGCTTCTACATGATCGTCGGGCTGGTGCCGGCGGATGCCGGGCGCATCGTGCTCGACGGCACCGACATCACCGCCGAGCCCATGTACATCCGCGCCAAGCGCGGCGTCGGCTACCTGCCGCAGGAACCGTCGGTGTTCCGCAAGCTCAGCGTCGCCGACAACATCCGGCTGGTGCTGGAACTGCGCCCGGACCTGGACAAGGCCGGCCGCGAGAAGGAACTCGCCGACCTGATGGACGAACTGCAGGTCAACCACGTCGCCGACCAGTCCGGCGCCAGCCTGTCGGGCGGCGAGCGCCGGCGCGTGGAGATCGCGCGCGCGCTCGCGGCGCGGCCGCGGCTGATGCTCCTCGACGAGCCCTTCGCCGGCGTGGACCCGATCTCGGTCGGCGAGATCCAGCGCATCGTCCGCCACCTGAAGAACCGCGGCATCGGCGTGCTGATCACCGACCACAACGTGCGCGAGACGCTCGGCATCTGCGACCGCGCCTACATCCTCAACGAGGGCGGCGTGCTTGCCCAGGGCGCCCCCGACGCGTTGCTGTCCAACCCGGACGTGCGCCGCGTCTACCTGGGCGAGTCGTTCCGCCTATAGATGAAGCCCAGGCTGCAGACGTCGCTCGGCCAGCAACTGGTGCTAACGCCCCAGTTGCGGCAGGCGATCCGCCTGTTGCAGCTGTCCGGCCCCGAACTCGACGCCGAACTCGCGGCCGCGGTGGAGAGCAACCCGCTGCTGGACTGGGCCGAGCCGGCACGCATCGAAGCCGGACCCGACGCCACGGCCGCCTCCGCGGATCCCGGCCAGCCCGACGCCGGCACCCCGCCGGGCGAACTCGAGGCCTGGAGCGGCGCCGGTGGCGGCTGGTCGGACGAGGATGGCGACCCCGCCGAGCGCGTCGCGGCCGTCGAGTCACTGCACGAACACCTGTTGTGGCAGCTCCGGCTGGGGCCGCTGGGCCCGCGCGACCTGCGCATCGCCGAAGCCCTGGTGGACGCCATCGACGACGACGGCTACCTGCGCGAGCCGCTGGCCGGGATCGCCGAGGGCCTGGCCCCGGACCTGGAGGTGGACGAACAGGCGCTGCTGCCGGTGCTGCGCCAGTTGCAGCGCTGCGATCCGCCCGGCGTCGGCGCGCGCGACCTTGGCGAATGCCTGGCATTTCAACTTGACCTGATGCCGGAGGACACGCCGGCGCGGGCGCTGGCGCTGCGCATCGCGCGCGAGATGCTCGAGCGCGTGCCGCGCGCGGGTGCCGACGGCCTGGCCACGGAGCTGCGTTGCACGCCGGACGAGGCCGCCGAGGCGCTGGCCCTGCTGCGCGGTCTCGACCCGCGCCCTGGCGCCGCCTTCGGCGGCCTGCCCGGGGACACGTACGTCACCCCGGACTGCGTGGTCTGGCGCGAACAGGGCACCTGGCGGGTGGCGCTGGCCGGCAACCACGCCGCCAGGCTGACCATCCACGCCGGCTACGCCGGCATGATCGGCCGCGCCAGCCCCGAGGACGCCGGCTACCTGCGCGGGCACCTGCAGGAGGCGCGCTGGCTGCTCAGGAACCTGGAGCAGCGCGGCGAAACGCTGATGCGCGTGGTCCAGTGCCTGGTGCACGAGCAGTCCGCGTTCCTCGAGTTCGGAGACCAGGCGCTGCGTCCGCTCACCCTGCGCGAGGTCGCGACCCGGCTCGGCCTGCACGAATCCACCGTCTCGCGCGCTGTGGCGCGCAAGCACGTGCGCACGCCTCGCGGCACCATGCCCTTGCGCGCGTTCTTCGCCTCGGGCATCGGCATCGCCGGTGGCGGCGAGGCCTCGAGCACCGCCATCCAGGCCATGATCCGGCGCCTGGTCGAGGCCGAGGACCCCCGCAAGCCGCTGTCGGACGCGCGCCTGGCCGCGGCGCTCGAGGCCAGCGGCATCCCGGTCGCCCGCCGCACGGTGGCGAAGTACCGCGAGGCCATGAACATCCCCTCCTCCCAGGATCGCGTCCGCCTGGCCTGAGTCGCCGCGGACGGCCGGTTTTTTAACCGGATGTTCACCGCACCGCTCCGTTTCCGGGCCATGCTGTAGCCGACCCAAGGCAGACGGAGGAGAGTGCAATGCGCATCGAGACCCGCGGGCAGGAAATCGAAGTCACCCCGGCCATGCACGAGTACGTCCAGACCCGGTTCGCCCGCCTGGGCCGCCACTTCGACCAGCCGATGGAAGTGCGCACCCTGCTGGTGGTGGACAAGCCCGAGCACCGTGCCGAGGCCACCGTGAGCTTCGCCGGCCGCACCCTGCATGCCGACGCGAGCGGCGTGGACATGTACGCCGCGATCGACCTGCTGTCGGACAAGCTCGACCGCCTGCTGGCCAAGCACAAGGGCAAGCAGGTGGACGCGCACCGCCGGGCCGAGAGCGCGGCACGCAGCGGCGACTTCGCCTAGCATTGGGGGTCCCGGCCCACGAGCGGCCCTTCGCCAGCCCGCGATGCCAGCGACCCACCTGCTCCATCCCGACCGCATTGCCGTGCTCGACGACCCCGTCGACCGCGACGGCGTGCTCGCGGAAGCGGCGCGGCTGCTGACGCTCGATTCGGCCGGCGACACCGCCGCGATCGCCGAATGCCTGCGCCAGCGCGAGCGCCTGGGCAGCACCGCGATCGGGCATGGCGTGGCCATCCCGCACGGCCGCTGCAACACCTTCGACGACGCCCGCGCCTCCTTCCTCCGGCTGCGCGAGCCCACCGACTTCGAGGCCGGCGACGGCACCCCGGTGGACCTGGTCTTCGCCATGACCGTGCCGCGGCACTTCACCCAGCAGCACCTGCAGCTGCTGTCGGAACTGGCGGAAACCTTCGCCGACCCCGGGTTCCGCGCGGCCCTGCGCGCCGCGCCCGACGCCGACGCGTTGCGCGGCGTGCTGCAGGTCCGGGGCTAGGGGGAACGCATGCACGCGAGCATCAGCGCCGGCCAACTGTTCGAGCAGCTGCGCGAGCGCCTGGACCTGCGCTGGATCGCCGGCGAGAGCGGGCGCGGCAACACCCTGGAAGCCGTGGACACCGTGGCCCGGCGGCCCTCGCTGGCCGGCTACCTCAACGCGATCTACCCGAACAAGGTGCAGATCCTCGGCACCGAGGAACTCAGCTGGCTCGACACCCTGGATTCGCGCCAACGCTGGGAGACCATCCAGAAGATCGTGCACTTCGGCCCGCTGGCGCTTGTGATCAGCAAGGACCAGTCCTGCCCCGAGGACCTGCGGATCGCGGCCGAGGAGACCGACACCCCGTTGTGGTCCTCGCCCAAGCGCGGCCACGAGCTGCTCAACCACCTGCAGTACCACCTGGCGCGCACGCTGGCGCCGCGGGTCACGTTGCACGGGGTGTTCATGGAGGTCTATTCGATCGGCGTGCTGGTGACCGGCGAGCCGGGCCTGGGCAAGAGCGAGCTGGCGCTCGAGCTGATCACCCGCGGTCACCGGCTGGTCGCCGACGACGCCCCCGAGTTCACCCAGATCGCGCCGGACGTGCTCGACGGCACCTGCCCGGAACTGCTGCAGGACCTGCTCGAGGTGCGCGGCCTGGGCGTGCTCAACATCCGCGACATGTTCGGCGACACCGCGGTGAAGCGGAACAAGTACCTGCGCCTGATCGTCCACCTCGCGCAGCCCAGCGCGGCGCCGTCGCCCGACGGGCTGGAGCGGCTGACCGGCGACCTCGGCTCGCGCCGGGTGCTCGACCTCGACGTGCCGACCGTGACCCTGCCGGTGATGGCCGGCCGTAACCTCGCGGTGCTGACCGAGGCGGCGGCGCGCGTGCACATCCTGCGCGCGAAGGGGGTGGACCCCGCGGCGGCCTTCATGGCGCGCCACAGCCACTTCCTGGAGCGCGCGACATGAACAACGACGCCCCCCGCCTGGTCATCGTCACCGGCATGTCCGGCTCGGGCAAGTCGGTCGCGCTGAAGACCTTCGAGGATCTCGGCTTCTATTGCGTGGACAACCTGCCGGCGGAGTTGCTGCCGCAATTCGTGCGCACGGTCACGGGCAGCGAGGACACGCCGGACAAGCTCGCGGTCGGCATCGACATCCGCAACCGCAGCAGCGACCTGTCGCAGATCCCGGAGTGGCTGTCGGCGGTCGGCGCGCTCGGCCTGGACCCGCAGCTGGTGTTCTTCGACACCGACGACGCGATGCTGCTCCGGCGCTACGCCGACACCCGCCGCAGGCACCCGCTGAGCCACCTCGGCCTGGTGCTGGCGGACGCGATCTCGCTCGAGCGGCAGGCCCTCAAGCCGCTGCAGCGCATCGCCGACGTGGTCATCGACACCAGCGGGCTGAACGTGCACCAGCTGCGCCGCCAGGTGATCACCGAGTTCGCGCTTGCCGGTGACCAGTCCCTGTCGCTGCTGTTCGAGTCCTTCGCGTATCGCCGCGGGCTGCCGCCCGGGGCCGACTTCGTGTTCGACGCGCGGGTGCTGCCCAACCCGCACTGGAACCCGGAGTTGCGCCCGCTCTCGGGGCGCGACCAGCCGGTGCGCGAGCACCTGGACCAGGAGCCGGACGTGGTCGCCTATGCGAACCAGGTCGCGGGTTTCCTCGACGCCTGGCTGCCGAGGCTGGGCACCGACACCCGCAGCTACGCGACCATCGCCTTCGGCTGCACCGGCGGCCGCCACCGCTCGGTGTACCTCGCCGAGCGCCTGGCCGAGCACTGCCGCAGCAAGGGCTGGGCTGAAGTGGCGGTGCACCACCGCGAACTGGATTGACGCGAACCGCCCGTTGCGCTGATCCTGCCCGGGGTATCCCGGGGAGAAGCATCGAATGAAGAAGCGCGTTTCCATGGCTGCCGCGCGCGCGGCATGGTCCGCCGTGTTGCTGGCCGCGGGCCTGTGCCTGCTGACGCCGGCGGCCGCCGCCACGCTCGATCCCGAGCGCCTGCCGGCGATCCAGGCGGCGACCTTCGAGGTGGTCTCGGCCAAGCCGGTGGACGACCCGCTCGAGTACGAGAAGCCGCTGCCGTACGAGCAACTCCCCTTCCAGCAACGCAACGACAAGTACCACTCGATCGGGACCGCGTTCTCGATCGGCAACGGCCGCTACGTCACCGCGGCGCACGTGCTGCTCTCCGGCGTCAACAGCCTCTGGGGCGAACCGGCGCTGCGCGACAATGCCGGCAAGGTCTACGCCATCGACAAGGTCCACAAGTTCTCGCTGGAGAAGGACTTCGTGGTGTTCTCGCTGAAGGAACGGCCGGCGGGGGCTCCGCTGGAGGTGGCCCCGAAACCGGCGCCCGGGCGCGCGGTGTACTCGGTGGGCAACGCCTACGGCACCGGCGTGGTGATCCGCGACGGCCTCTACACCTCCGACACGCCGGAGCAGCAGGACGGGCGCTGGGACTGGATGCGCTTCTCCGCCGCCGCCTCGCCCGGCAACAGCGGCGGCCCGCTGGTGGACGAGGCCGGCAAGGTGATCGGCGTGGTGCTGGCCAAGTCGCCCAACGAGAACCTCAACTACGCGCTGCCGATCGCGATGGTGGTGAACGCGCCCGACGGGGTCGTCTCGATCGAGCAGCGCATCGGCTACCAGTTCGACGTGTTCGACAGCACCATCACCGACACGCTGCGCGCCAGCTTCGACCTCCCGCTCCCCCTCGCCCGCTTCTTCGCCGAGTACAAGCGCACCACCAACGCCTGGTACGACCAGCAGCTCGCCGCCCTGCTCGCGCAGGAGAAGGCGCGCCTGTTCCCCAACGGCAACGGCTCCGACGCGCTGCTGCACAGCATCGCGACCATGGGCAACTTCCCCAAGGTGGTGGTCCGCGGCGGCAACGACACCTGGGGCGTCGCCGGCGAGGAGCGCAACGACATCCGCCTGTCCGGCAACGGGCACGTGACCCCGGGCAGCTACGGCAACAACTTCCTGTTCCACCTGCGCCGTCCCGACGACATCCCGGCCGGCGACTTCTACTCCGACCCGCAGCTGCCGATGGGCCTGCTGCTGCAGGTCGGGTTCCTGAAGCGCCCGTTCGGCAACGAGCAGATCCTGGTCACCTCTCTTGGCAAGCCGAGCGGCAACGTGGCGCACCGCGACGCCTGGGGCCGCAACTGGCGCCTGTGGACCTGGGACCTCGCCTACGCCAACGCCAAGATCGCGGTGCTGGCGCTGCCGGTGCCCGACGGCTACGTCGGCGTCGCCCGCTCCACGATCGCGATGCAGGAGCACGACCAGGCCATCAACATGCTGGCGCTGGCCGACTTCATCTACGCCAACTACGACGGCACCCTGGCGCAGTGGAAGCAGTTCCTGGCGCAGCCCGGCGTGCTGCCGGAGGCGCTGCGCGACGTGGACATCGACTTCAGCTACGGCAAGCATTTCCGCTACGACTCCGGGCGCCTCGCGTTCGGCTACACCCCCGAGCTGCAGCGCATCGGCGAGGACAGCATGCTGACGCTGGGCTTCTCGTTCTTCCGCGACGGCGGCGACACCGTGTGGGACGTCGCCGAGGCCTGGGTCTCGGCCAAGGCGCTGGAGGACAACTACGTGATGATCGTGCGCAATCCCTCGCCGCCGTCGCACCTGGGCAACGACTACCTCAACGAGTGGAGCCGCCTGGTCGAGCGCAAGTTCCCCTACAACGAGGTGCCGCGCCGCGAGGACGATTCCAGCCGGATCACCACGGTGGTGGCCGCGGACGGGGTGGAATCGCCCTCGGTGCTGTACGCTGCGTACGTCTCCACCGAAGGCAGCCCGCCGGAGGACGAGATCAAGGGCAAGCTGGACCGCCTGCTCAAGGACATGAAGGTCAAGGAGCGCTGAGCGTGGTCGGCGTGCTGCTGGTCACGCACAAGGGCATCGGCAGCGCGCTGCTGTCGGTGGCCGAGAAGCTGCTGCGCAACCTGCCGCTGAAGGCGGAAGCCTTCGAGATCGCGTTCGACGACGATCCCGAGCGCCTGCTGCCGCAGGCCAGCGCGGCGCTGCGACGGGTGGATGGCGGCGACGGCGTGCTGGTGCTGACCGACCTGTACGGGGCGACGCCCAGCAACCTGGCGGCGAAGCTCGCGCACCTGGGAACGCCGGTGCGCCGGGTCTCGGCGCTGAGCCTGCCGATGCTGCTGCGGGTGATGAACTACGCCGAGCTCGGCCTGGAGGAACTGCCCGCGGTGGCCGCCGCGGGCGCACGCAACGGAGTGGTGCATGACGATGGCTGAGGTCTGGCGCACGTGATCGAACGCGAACTACTGGTCTCGAACCGGCTCGGGCTGCATGCGCGGGCCACCGCCAAGCTGGTGCAGCTGCTGTCCGGCTACCGCTGCAACGCGACGCTGTCGGCGCGCGGGCGGGACGTCAACGCCAAGAGCATCATGGGAGTCATGCTGCTGGCCGCGGGCAACGGCACCCCGGTGCTGCTGCGGGTGGAGGGGGAGGACGAGGCCGCGGCCGCCGAGGCAGTGGCGGCATTGTTCGAGCGGCGCTTCGACGAGGACGAGTGATGCGGCGCGAACTGCACGGGCAGGGCGCCGCGCGCGGCAGCGCGCTGGGACGCGCGCGGGTGCGCATGCCGCACGTGCTGGAGATCGTCGAGGAACGGGTCGAGGACGCCGAAGCCGAACTGGCCCGGCTGCACGAGGCGATCCGCATCGTGCGCCTGGAGATGCAGGCCCTGCGCGAGCGCCTGCAGGGCGCCCTCGCCCACGAGGCCGGCGAGTTCCTCGACCTGCACGCGCTGCTGCTCGACGATCCGGAGCTGCTGCAGGGCCTCGATGCCCTGATCCGCGAGGAGCGCTATTCCGCCGACTATGCCCTGCGCCTGCAGCGCGAGCGCATCGCCGGCGTGTTCGCGGACATGGACGACGACTACCTGCGCAGCCGCATCGACGATATCGACCAGGTCATCGGCCGCATCCACGCCGCGCTGCACCGCGACCCCACGGGCGTGGGCGGTGTCGCCGGCGAGATCCTGGTCACCGACAACGTCGCCCCGGCCGAGCTCGCGCAGCTCCAGGGCCAGGGCGTGATGGCGGTGGTCACCACCGGCGGCAGCCCGCTCTCGCACAGCGCGATCCTGGCGCGCAGCCTGCACCTGCCGCTGGTGGTCGGCGCCGCCATGGCGCTGCAGAAGGTGAACGACGGCGACGTGCTGGTGGTGGACGGCGCCACCGGCACCGTGGTGCTGGAACCGGACGCCGCCGACCTGCGCGCGCACCGCGCGCGCCTGCGCGACCAGGCCCGCGAGCGTAGGCAGCTGCGGCGGCTGCGGCGCGTGCCCTCGCGCACGCTCGATGGCGTCGACATCAGGCTGTGGGCCAACGCCGAATCCCGCGAGGACGTGGCCGAGGCGCACGCGCTGGGCGCCGCCGGCGTCGGCCTGTACCGCACCGAGTTCCTGTTCCTGGAGAACCGCGAACTGCCCGACGAGGAGCGCCAGTTCCGCGCCTACCGCGACCTCGTGCTCGGCATGACCGGCCGCACGGTCACCATCCGCACCCTGGACCTGGGCGCGGACAAGGCCGACCGCAGCGGCCTTGTGCTCGACAACGAACCCAACCCGGCCATGGGCGTGCGCGGCGTGCGCCTGTCGCTGCGCCGGCCCGGGCTGTTCGAGACCCAGCTGCGCGCGATCGCGCGCGCGTCCGGCTACGGGCCGGTCCGGCTGCTGCTGCCGATGGTGTCCGGGCGCGAGGAGGTGCTGGAGGCCCGCGCGCGCCTCGAACGCGTGCGCCGGGAGCTGCGCGACGCCGGGCAGCCGGTCGCCGACGAGATCCCGGTCGGCGCGATGATCGAGGTGCCGGCGGCGGCGCTGGCCCTGCCCGGCTTCATCGGCGAGCTCGACTTCCTCTCGGTCGGCACCAACGACCTGGTGCAGTACCTGCTGGCGGCGGACCGCAACAACGACGCGCTCGGCGAGTTGTATTCGCCGCTGCACCCGGCGGTGCTGCGCCTGCTGGCGATGGTCGCGCGCACCGCCCGCGAGCGCGGCAAGCCGGTGGCGGTGTGTGGCGAGATCGCGGGCGACGCCGCCTTCGTGCCGCTGTTGCTGGCGCTTGGCATGGAAGAACTGAGCATGCATCCGGGCACCCTGCTCGAGGTCCGGCGCGCCGTCCGCGGCTGCGACCTGGGCCGGCTGCGCGCACGCCTGCCGGGCCTGCTGCGCGCACGCGACCGCGCCGGCATCGAGGCATGGATGCACAAGGTGCTGCCCAATGACGATAATGAGGCGATAATGGCGCGATGAACGCGTAACCCCTGTCGCGCCCCCGTGGCTGCGACGCGCCAACCCCCGCAAAGGGACGCCCCATGGCCGAAGCCGTCCGCCACGACAAGACCGCGCGCCAGCTGCGACTGCTGTCGGACGCGCTCGACAGCGGCCGGCTGGGCCCGGTCAAGCGCCTGGTCAACACGCTGTCGCCGGCGGAGATCGGCAACCTGCTCGAATCGCTCCCGCCCGGCCAGCGCACGGTGGTCTGGGGCCTGGTCGACACCGAGGACGACGGCGAGGTGCTGCTGCACGTCGGCGACGAGGTCCGCGAGGGCCTGATCGCGGACATGGACCCGGACGAGATCGTCGCCGCGGTCGAGGACCTCGACATCGACGACCTCGCCGACCTGGTCGAGGACCTGCCCGGCACCGTCATCGACGAAGTGCTCAAGTCGATGGACCGGGAGAACCGCGAGCGCCTCGAGCAGGTGCTGTCCTATCCCGAGGACACCGCCGGCCGCCTGATGAACCCGGACGTGGTGACGGTGCGCACCGACACCACCGTGGACGTGGTGCTGCGCTACCTGCGCCTGCGCGGCGAGCTCCCCGACCACACCGACCACCTGTACGTGGTCAGCCGTCGCCACCAGTACCTGGGCCGGATCGCGCTGCAGGCGCTGCTGACCCACGAGGCCAACACCCCGATCAACGCGCTGCTCGACGACGAGCAGCCGGCGATCGACGTCGGCGAGTCGGCCGAGGAGGTCGCGCGCCAGTTCTCCGACCACGACTGGATCTCGGCGCCGGTGGTGGACGACAACAACATCCTGCTCGGCCGCATCACCATCGACGACGTGGTCGACATCATCCGCGAGCAGGCCGAACACCAGGCGCTGGGCGCCGCCGGCCTGGACGAGGACGAGGACCTGTTCAGCCCGGTGCGGCGCGCGGTGCGCGGACGCGTGGTGTGGCTGGCGGTGAACCTGGTCACCGCCTTCCTCGCCGCCAGCGTGGTCGGCCAGTTCGAGGCCTCGCTGGAACAGCTGGTCGCGCTGGCGGTGCTGATGCCGATCGTGGCCGGCATGGGCGGCAACGCCGGCACCCAGGTGCTGGCGCTGATGGTGCGCGGCCTCGCGCTGGGCCAGGTCGGCTCCAGCAACGCGCGCGTGCTGCTGTGGAAGGAGATCCGGGTCGCGCTGCTCAACGGCGCGATGCTCGGCACGGTGGTCGGGGTGGTCGCGCTGGCCTGGTTCCACAGCTGGGGCCTGGCGCTGGTCATCGGCGCCGCGCTGACCATCACCTTCTGCGCGGCCGCGCTGGCCGGGGTGCTGGTGCCGCTCGCGCTCAAGCGCATGGGCTACGACCCGGCCCTGGCCGGCGGCGTGATCCTCACCACGGTGACCGACGTGGTCGGCTTCCTGAGCTTCCTCGGGCTGGCGACGCTGGTGCTGCTGCGCTAGCCAGCCGCGCCGAGCACTTCCTCCAGCACCGCCATCCGCACCGCCACGCCGTTGGCGACCTGGCGCAGGACCAGCGACTGCGGACCGTCGGCGACCTCGGCATCGATTTCCACGCCGCGGTTCATCGGTCCCGGGTGCAGCACCACGGCACCGTCGGCGGCGGCACGCAGGCGCCGTGTCGTCAGCCCATAGTCGCGGTGGTACTGCTCCAGCGAGGGCACCAGCCCGCCGACCATGCGCTCGCGCTGCAGGCGCAGCATCATCACCGCGTCCACCCCGTCCAGCGCAGCGTCCAGGTCGGTGGTCACCACGCACCCCGCGGTGACCGCCGGGTCCGGCAGCAACGGTTGCGGTCCGCACACGCGGATCTCGCCGGCGCCCAGCGCGCGCAGCGCATGCAGGTCGGAGCGCGCCACGCGCGAGTGGCGGACGTCGCCGACGATGAGCACCTTCAACCGCGAGAAGTCGTCGCCCTTGGCCTGGCGCAGGGCCAGCATGTCCAGCAGGCCCTGGGTCGGGTGCGCGTTGCGGCCGGCGCCGGCGTTGACCAGCGCGGTGCCGGGGCCGGCCGCGGCGGCCAGTTCGGCCACGGCGCCGTCCTCCGCGTGCCGGACCACGAACGCGTGCACGCCCATCGCCTCTAGCGTGCGCAGGGTGTCCACGTCCGACTCGCCCTTCCTGGTCGACGAACTGGCGGCGTTGAAGTCCACCACGTCGGCGCCGAGCCGGGTGGCCGCGAGCTGGAAGCTGGAGCGCGTGCGGGTGGACGGTTCGAAGAACAGCGTGCACACCGCCCTCCCGGCCAGGATGCCGCGCAGCGCGGTGCCGCCGTGGGCGTCGGGCAGCAGCGCCCGGGCACGGTCGAGCAGGCGCGCGATGGTGGCGCGCGGCAGGCCCTCCAGGGTCAGCAGGTGGCGCAGGCGGCCGCTGTCGTCGGTCTGTTCGGTCATGGGGTGGCGGAAGTGACGGGAATGGCGTCCTGGGGCGCGGCCAGCCAGCGTTCGACGATCACGGCGGCGGCGACGGCGTCGAGCGCCGCGGCGTCGCGGCGGCGCTTGCGGCCCTGCGCGCGCTCGGCGGCGAAGCGCTGCGCGGCCTCGATCGAACTGGAGCGCTCGTCCACCAGCACCACCGGCAGCGCGTAGCGCGCGTGCAGCGCGGTCGCGAAGGCGCGTGCCTTGCGCCGGATCGGCTGGTCGCCGCCGTCCAGGGTCATCGGGTCGCCGACCACGAGTCCGTCAGGGCGCCACTCGCGCTGGAGCTGGTCGATCGCGGCCCAGTCCGGGCCTTGCGCGTGCACGTCCACCACCGCCAGCGCGCGCGCGCCGTGGCCGAACGCGCTGCCGACGGCGACGCCGATGCGACGCGCGCCGACGTCGAAACCGAGCACGGTGCCGTCGCGCCGGATGTCCGGCACCGTCCGTGCCTCCGGCGTGCCGGGCTCAGGCATGGCCGGCGTAATCGGCCATGCGCGACATGTCCACGCCGATCCGGCCCGCGGCACCCTGCCAACGCGCCTCCAGCGGCAGCCCGAACAGGAGTTCGGCATCGGCGGGCGCGGTCAGCCAGCTGTTCTCGCGCAGCTCGTGCTCGAGCTGGCCGGCGCCCCAGCCGGCGCAGCCCAGCGCGACCATCGCCGAGTCCGGGCCTTCGCCGCGCGCCAGCGCCTCGAGCACGTCGCGCGAGGTGGTGACGTAGAGGCCGTCGCCGATCGCCAGGCTGGAGTCCCAGCCGCGGTCGCCGTCGTGCAGCACGAAGCCGCGCTCCGGATGCACCGGCCCACCGGCCACCACCTGGCGCGCGTTCAGCGCCTCGTCCGCGCTCTCGATGCCCATCTGCCGGAACACTTCGCCCAGGGTGTATTCCGAGGGCCGGTTGACCACCACGCCCATGGCGCCGTCGGCGTCGTGCTGGCAGATGAGGGTCACGCTGCGCGCAAAGTTCGGATCGGACAGGGCCGGCAGCGCGATCAGCAACTGCCCGGCGAGGGTCTGCGGGGCTTCCATGGCGCCATTCTAGCCTGCGCTAGGATGGCAGCCCCGCCTTCGCCGGAGCCGCCATGCACGCCATCCGCCCGTCCCGCCCCCTGTTGCTGGCCGCGCTCGTCGCGCTGGCGCTGGCAGGCTGCCAGCGCGGCGGCGAACCGGCCGCCACCGGCACGCCCGCGGGCGACGCCGGCGCCCCGCCGAGCGAGGAGGCGCCCGCTCCCGCGGCGAGCTACGGCGTGCAGCACGCCGGCGACTACGCCACCGTGCCGCTCGAGGCCGACCTGTCGGCCTTCGACGACGACGGCAAGCGCATGATCGCCCTGCTCGTCCGCGCCAGCCAGGTGATGGACGAGATCTACTGGAAGCAGTCCTGGGACGGCGACCGCGAGGTGCTGCTGGCGCGCGCGCCGGATACCGCCACGCGCGACTGGATCGAGCTCAACTTCGGCCCCTGGGACCGGCTCAACGGCGACGCGCCGATGCTGCCGGGCATCGGTCCGCGCCCGCCGGGCGGGGTGTTCTACCCGGCCGACATGGACAAGGCCGAGTTCGAGGCCGCGGACCTGGCGGACAAGGCGTCGTGGTACACGCTGCTGCGCCGCGACGACGCCGGCAACCTGGTCACCGTGCCCTACCACGTGGCCTACAAGGCCGAGCTCGAGCGCGCAGCCGGCTACCTGCGCGAAGCCGCGGAGCTGAGCGAGGACGAGGATTTCGCCAACTACCTGGCGATGCGTGCCGACGCGCTGCTGGACGACGACTTCCGGCCCAGCGACATGGCGTGGATGGACATGAAGGGCAACGCCGTGGACGTGGTCATCGGCCCGATCGAGAGCTACGACGACCAGCTGTTCGGCTACAAGGCCGCCTACGAGGGCCTGGTGCTGATCAAGGACCAGGAGTGGAGCGCGCGGCTGGCGCGCTTCGCCCGCTTCCTGCCGGAACTGCAGCGCGGGCTCCCGGTGGACGCGAAGTACAAGGCAGAGATGCCCGGCTCCAACGCCGACCTGGGCGCGTACGAGGCGGTGTACTACGGCGGCAACGCCAACGTCGGGGCCAAGACCATCGCCATCAACCTGCCCAACGACGAGCAGGTGCAGCTGGCCAAGGGCACGCGCCGGCTGCAGCTCGAGAACGTGATGGAAGCGAAGTTCGACACCATCATGGTGCCGATCGCGCAGCAGCTCATCGTCGAGGAACAGCTCGACAACGTCACCTTCGACGCGTTCTTCCAGAACACCATGTTCCACGAGGTCGCGCACGGCCTCGGCATCAAGAACACCCTGGACGGCAAGGGCACCGTCTCCGAGGCGCTCAAGGACCAGGCCTCCAGCTTCGAGGAAGGCAAGGCCGACGTGCTCGGGCTGTACATGGTCGGCGCGCTGGCGGACAAGGGCGAGCTCGACGCATCGAAGCTGATGGACAACTACGTCACCTTCCTCGCCGGGATCCTGCGCTCGGTGCGCTTCGGCGCCGCCGACGCGCATGCGCGCGCGAACATGGTGCGCTTCAACTTCTTCGCCGAACAGGGCGCCTTCAGCCGCGACCCGGAAAGCGGCAAGTACCGGGTGGACTTCGAGAAGATGCAGGCGGCCATCGAAGCGCTCAGCCGCAAGCTGCTCACCATCCAGGGCGATGGCGACCATGCCGCGGCCAAGGCGCTGACGGACGAGCTGGGCGTGATCGGCGATGAACTCGCCGCGGACCTCGCCAAGCTCGAGGCCGCCGGCATCCCGATCGACGTGCGCTTCGAGCAGGGGCTGGACGTGCTGGGCCTCGAAGCGCCCTGAGCTTCATTGTGGGAGCGCGCCTTGCGCGCGATCGCGGCCAAGGGCCGCTCCCACAGCCCGTTTACAGGCATTGGTCCAGGATCGCCGCATGGCGATCCGCATCGGCATCTCCGGTTGGCGCTACGCGCCGTGGCGCGGGGTGTTCTACCCCGGGGGGCTGCCGCAACGCTGTGAGCTCGAGTACGCGGCCCGGCGCTTCGGCAGCGTCGAGATCAACGGCTCGTTCTACTCGCTGCAGTCGCCGAAGAGCTGGCAGTCCTGGCGCGACGCGACTCCGGATGGGTTCGTGTTCGCGGTCAAGGGGCCGCGCTACCTGACGCACATGCGGCGCCTGCGCGAGTTCGAGCGGCCGCTCGCCAACTTCCTCGCGTCCGGACTGCTGCGCCTGGGCGACCGGCTGGGGCCGGTCCTCTGGCAGTTGCCGCCGAACATGGCCTTCGACGCCGCACGCCTGGACGCGTTCCTCGCCGCCCTGCCCCGCGACACCGGCGAGGCGCTGGCGCTCGCACGCCGGCGCGACGTGGCGCTGATGCGCGGGCGCAGCGCGCTAGCGATCGATGCCGTGCGGCCGCTGCGGCACGCACTGGAGCCGCGCCACGAGAGCTTCGCAAGCCGCGAGGCGCTGGCCCTGCTGCGTCGCCACGGCATCGCGCTGGTGGTCGCCGACAGCGCCGGCAAGTTCCCGCGCTTCGAGCAGCGCACCGCCGGCTTCATGTACCTGCGCCTGCACGGCGACGAGCAGCTGTACGTGAGCGGCTACTCCGCGTCGGCGCTGGCGCGGTGGGAAAGGAAGATCCGGCGCTGGGCCGGCGACGGCGACGTCTACTGCTACTTCGACAACGACGCCAAGGTGCACGCGCCCTTCGACGCGCTGGCGCTGATGCAGTGGCTCGGCCTGGCCGACGACGTTCCGGTGCGACCCGTCGGGGCCCGCGGCGAGGACGCGCGGGCCGGGTGGCCCGCTATTTCGTCTCGGACAGGCTGACGCCGTCGAGCCCGGCCGACAGCGAGTGCGCGTCGCCGCCCTGGGCGAGCTTGATGCGCAGGCGCACCTCGTTGGCGGAGTCGGCGTAGCGCAGCGCATCCTCGTAGGAGATCTCGCCGGCCTGGTACAGCTCGAACAGGCTCTGGTCGAAGGTCTTCATGCCGAGGTTGGTGGACTCCTTCATCACTTCCTTGAGCTTGGCCACCTCGCCGTCGCGGATGTAGTCCTGCACCAGCGGCGTGCCCAGCAGGATCTCCATCGCCACACGCCGGCCCTTGCCGTCCGGGGTGGGGATCAGCTGCTGCGCGACCACGCCCTTGAGGTTCAGCGACAGGTCCATCAGCAGCTGGCCGCGCCGGTCCTCGGGGAAGAAGTTGATGATGCGGTCCATCGCCTGGTTGGCGTTGTTGGCGTGCAGCGTGCACAGCACCAGGTGGCCGGTCTCGGCGAAGGCGATGGCGTGGTCCATGCCCTCGCGGGTGCGCACCTCGCCGATCATGATCACGTCGGGCGCCTGGCGCAGGGTGTTCTTCAGCGCGTTCTCCCAGCTGTCGGTGTCGATGCCGACCTCGCGCTGGGTGATGATGCAGCCGGCGTGCTTGTGCACGAACTCGATCGGGTCCTCGATGGTGATGATGTGCCCGGTCGAGTTCTCGTTGCGGTAGCCGATCATGGCCGCCAGCGAGGTGCTCTTGCCGGTGCCGGTGGCGCCGACGAAGATGATGATGCCGCGCTTGGTCATCGCCAGCGTCTTGATGATCGGCGGCAGGTTCAGCTCCTCGACCGTCGGGATCCGGGTCTCGATCCGGCGCAGCACCATACCCACCTGGTTGCGCTGGTAGAAGCAGGAGACGCGGAAGCGGCCGACGCCGGCAACGCCGATCGCGAAGTTGCACTCGTGGGTGCGCTCGAACTCCTCGCGCTGCGGCGGGGTCATCACGTTCAGCACCAGGTCGCGCGCCTGCTGCGGCGTGAGCGGGCTCTGCGTGATCGGCGAGATCTTGCCGTGGACCTTCATCGACGGCGGCATGCCGGCGGTGATGAACATGTCCGAGGCTTTCTGGTGCGCCATCAGCTTCAGGAACGAAGTGAAGTCGATGCCGCTGCCTGTGGGATTGGGTGTGCTCATGGCCTTGCTCCGGCGGCGTCAGTCGAACAGCCGCTTGTCCTTGGCGTACTCGCGGGCCTGCTGCTTGGCGACGACCGAACGCTTCACCAGGTCCTGCAGGTGCTGGTCGAGGGTCATCATGCCTGCCTGCTGGCCGGTCTGGATGGCGGAATACATCTGCGCGACCTTGTCCTCGCGGATCAGGTTGCGGATGGCCGGGGTGCCGACCATGATCTCCCACGCCGCGGTGCGGCCGCCGCCGACCTTCTTCAGCAGCGCCTGCGAGATCACCGCGCGCAGCGACTCCGACAGCATCGAGCGCACCATCGGCTTCTCGCCGGCCGGGAACACGTCGATGATGCGGTCGATGGTCTTGGCCGCCGACGAGGTGTGCAGGGTGCCGAACACGAGGTGGCCGGTCTCGGCCGCGGTCAGCGCCAGCCGGATCGTCTCCAGGTCGCGCATTTCGCCGACCAGGATGTAGTCCGGGTCCTCGCGCAGCGCCGAGCGCAGCGCCTCGCTGAAGCCGTGGGTGTCGCGGTGCACCTCGCGCTGGTTCACCAGGCACTTCTGCGAGGTGTGCACGAACTCGATCGGGTCCTCGACCGAGAGGATGTGCCCGTACTCGTTCTTGTTGATGTGGTCGAGCATCGCCGCCAGCGTGGTCGACTTGCCCGAGCCGGTCGGGCCGGTGACCAGGATCAGGCCCTGCGGCTGGTCGATCAGCTGCCGGAAGATCGGCGGGCAGCCCAGGTGCTCGAGCGTGAGCACCTCGGAGGGAATGGTGCGGAACACCGCGCCGGCGCCGCGGTTCTGGTTGAACGCGTTGACTCGGAAGCGCGCCAGGCCGGAGATCTCGAACGAGAAGTCGACCTCGAGGAACTCCTCGTAGTCGCGGCGCTGCTTGTCCGACATGATGTCGTACACGAGCGCGTGCACCTGCTTGTGGTCGAGCGCCGGGATGTTGATCCTGCGGACGTCGCCGTCCACCCGGATCATCGGCGGCAGCCCGGCCGACAGGTGCAGGTCCGAGGCCTTGTTCTTGACCGAAAACGCCAGAAGTTCGGCGATATCCATGCTTCTCCCCTGAAGCCAAGGTGGCCCCCGCGCTGGTGCGGGCGGGCCTCCGTGCGGCAGTATAGGCACAAATGCAACGGACGCTTCACGACCTCCTGCAGGCGCTGGAAGACGCGGCGCGGCGGACCGGAAGGCCGCCCCCCCGATTATTGGCGGTCAGCAAGCTGCAGCCTGCGACCGCCGTCGCGGAACTGGCAGGGGCGATGCGCCGGGAACGCCCGGGAATGCGGCCGCTTTTCGGCGAGAACTACGTGCAGGAAGCGCGCGCGAAGCAAGCCGCCCTGGCCGGCCTCGACGCCGAGTGGCACCTCATCGGGCACCTGCAGTCGAACAAGGCGGCGGAGGCGGCGAACCTGTTCGACTGGGTGCAGACCGTGGACCGGCCGAAGCTGGCGCGGGCGCTGGGCGCAGCGCGCGACCCCGAGCGCGGGCCGCTCGCGGTGCTGCTGCAGGTGAACATCGACGACGAGCCCGGCAAGCATGGCTGCCGGCCGGAGGACGTGGCGCAACTGGCCCGGCAGGTGGCATCCGAGCCGAACCTGGCGCTGCGCGGCCTGATGGCGATCCCCGCGCCGTGGCCGGACATGCAGCAGCGGCGCGGGTCGTTCCGCCGCATGCACGCGCTGTTCGAGGCCTTGCGCGACGCCCACCCCGGCGTGGATACCCTGTCCATGGGCATGAGCGCCGACGCGACCATCGCGGTGGAGGAAGGCGCGACCCTGGTCCGCGTCGGCACCGCGCTGTTCGGCGAGCGCCCGTCCGGACGGCACCCGGAAAACCCAGGAGCACCACAATGAAGCAGGCACTCCCCGTCGCCTTCATCGGCGGCGGCAACATGGCGCGCAGCCTGGTCGGCGGCTTGCTGGCGCGCGGCGTCGCGGCCGACGCGATCCGCGTGTCCGATCCGGCCGCGGCCTCGCGCGAGGCGCTGCACCACGACTTCGGCATCGCGACCTTCCCTGGCAACGCGGACGCGGTGCGCGGCGCGCCGACCTGGGTGTTCGCGGTGAAGCCGCAGGTGATGCGCACGGTATGCCAGGCGCTGGCGCCGATGGCGCAGGAGGCACGGCCGCTGGTGGTGTCGATCGCCGCCGGGATCACCGCCGGCCAGCTCGAGCAGTGGCTCGGCGGCGGCATCGCGGTGGTGCGCTGCATGCCCAACACCCCGGCGCTGCTCGGCGCCGGCGTCACCGGCCTGTACGCGAACCCGCGGGTGGATGCGGCCGGGCGCGACGCCGCGGAATCGCTGCTGGCCGCGGCGGGCAAGACCGTGTGGATCGAGGACGAGGCCAGGATGGACGCGGTGACCGCCACGTCCGGCAGCGGTCCGGCCTACGTGTTCCTGCTGGCCGAGGCGATGCAGGCCGCGGCCCGCGAACAGGGTCTCGCGGAGGACACCGCGCGCACGCTGGTGCTGCAGACTATCCTCGGCGCCGCGCGCATGCTGACCGAATCGGATGCCGACGCGGCCGAGCTGCGCAGGCGCGTGACCTCCCCCGGCGGCACGACCCAGGCCGCGATCGAGACCTTCGAGGCCGGCGGCTTCCGCGAGCTCGTTGGCCGCGCCATCGCCGCGGCCACCACCCGCGGCCGCGAACTGTCGGCCGCCAACGACTGAGGCTCGCCCATGTTCCGCACCGCCCTTCTCGCCTTCTCCGCCGCCGCGCTGCTGGCCGGCTGCGCCCCGGATGCGCCGCCGGCCGCGCCGCACGAGGAAGTCCTGCAGCGCGGCGACACCACCGTCCGCGCGACGGTGATGCAGACCTCCACCCTGTCCGAGGCGATCGCCGCCCGCTACGGGATCGAACGCGGCGACGACCGGGTGCTGCTGGTGGTCGGGGTGCGCCAGGGCCCCGCCGAGGATCCGGCGGACGCCACCGTGACCGCCACTGCCACCGACCTGCGCGGCCGGCGCCACGCCATCCCGCTGCACGCGCTGGAGGCCGGCGGGCTGGTGGACCACGTCGGCAGCCTGCGGGTCGAGCTGCCGGCGACGCTGTCGTTCGAGATCGAAGTGCGGCGCGAAGGACGGCAGCCCCTGGAACTGGCCTTCAACCACGACTTCCGGTGAGGCCGTGGGAGCGGTCCTTGACCGCGATCGCGCGCAAGGCGCGCTCCCACATGTGCCGCTCCTACAGGGCGTCGGCCCAGGCGCGGATGATGCGGGCGATCTCGCTGACGCCGTCGGTGAGCGCAGCGGGGCCCGGCTGCAGGATGATCGGCGACTTGACCTCGTGCAGCTGTCCGTCGCGCACTGCCGGGATCGCGTCCCAGCCGGGCCGCGCCGCGACCTTGTCCGGCCGGAACTTCTTGCCGCACCACGAGCCGAGGATGATGTCGGGCGCGCGCCGCACGACCTCCGACGCATCCTCGAGGATGCGCGCCTTCGCCAACGGCTCCAGCGCGCGCTCCGGGAAAATGTCGTCGCCACCGGCGATGCGCACCAGCTCGGCGACCCAGCGGATCCCGGTGATCGGCGGCTCGTCCCACTCCTCGAAGTAGACCTTCGGCCGTCGCGGCAGCTTCGCGGCTTGGGCGGCGATCGCATCGAGGCCACGCCCCAGTTCGCCGGCGTATTCGTCCGCACGCGTCGCAGCACCGACCAGCGCACCCAGCCGGCGCACGTAGTCGAGGATGCCGTCCACGCTGCGATGGTTGCTGATCCAGACCTCCACGCCACGCCGCACGAGTTCGGCGGCGATGTCGGCCTGGATGTCGGAGAAGCCGACCACGAAGTCCGGCTGCAGGTCCAGGATGGCGTCGATCCTGGCGCTGGTGAAGGCGCTGACCTTCGGCTTCTCGCGGCGCGCGCGCGGCGGGCGCACGGTGAAGCCGCTGATGCCGACGATGCGATCCTGTTCGCCGAGCGCGTACAGGACTTCGGTCGGTTCCTCGGTCAGGCAGACGATGCGCCGCGGGCCGTTGCCGGCGCTCACGGGTACAGCAGCCGCTTCGACCAGTGCGCGGCGACGTCGCGCTCATACAGCACGCGATCGTGCAGGCGGAACTCGCCGGCGTGCCAGAACTCGATCCAGCGCGGGCGCACGCGGAAACCGGTCCAGCGCGGCGGCCGCGGTACGTCGCGGCCCTCGAACTGGCGCTCGGCCTCGGCAACGCGCGCGTCGAAGGCCTCTCGCGCGTCCAGCGTCTCCGACTGCAGCGAGGCCCAGGCGCCGATCTGGCTGCCGCGCGGGCGGCTGGCGAAATAGGCGTCGGCCTCCTCGTCCGGGACCATGTGCACGCGGCCCTCGATCCGCACCTGCACGCCGCGGCGCACGCGTGGCCAATGGAACAGCAGCGCCGCGTACGGGTTGTCCTGCAGCTCGCGGCCCTTGCGTCCGTCCAGGTGGGTGTAGAACACGAAGCCGCGCGGGTCGAACGCCTTCAGCAGCACGGTGCGCGCGGATGGACGCGCATCCAGCGTGGCGGTGGCCAGGGTCATCGCGGTGCGGTCGGGCTCGCCGGCGGCCGCGGCCTCGTCGAACAGCCGGGCGAATTCTGCCAGCGCTTCCGCGTACAGCGGGTCGGGAACCTGCTCGTCCATTGCGCTATTGTCGCCCGATGGCCCCCGCAAACAAGCACCCGTCCGCCGGCTACGCGCCGGCGTTCGTTTCAGCGATCCTCGACAAGGCCCTCGCGACCGCCGATCCGGGCGGCGGGCAGCCGGTCTACGCCATCGCCGGCCTGCAGGGCACCGGCAAGTCCACGCTGTCGCTGCAACTGGAGGCACTGGGCCGTGAGCGCGGCCTGGCGGTCGTCCCGCTGTCCATCGACGACTTCTACCTCGGCCGCGCCGAGCGCCAGCGCCTGGGCCGCGAAGTCCACCCGCTGTGCGCGACCCGCGGCGCGCCCGGCACCCACGACGTGCCGCTGGCCTGCGCGGTGGTCGATGCGCTCGCGCGCGGCAAGGCGACGGCGCTGCCGCGCTTCGACAAGATCGCAGACGACCGCCTGCCCGAGTCGCAGTGGCCGACGGTGGGCCGCGCCGACCTGGTGGTGCTCGAAGGCTGGTTCCTGAAGGTGCCGCCGCAGGCGTCCGCAGACCTCGTCGAGCCGGTCAACGCGCTGGAGCGCGACGAGGATCCAGGGCGCACCTGGCGCAGCTGGGTCAACCGGTCGCTGGCCGAGGACTACCCCGAACTCTGGAAGCGGCTGCCGCGCCTGCTGTTCCTGCAGGGCCCCGGGTTCGAGGTCGTGCCCAAGTGGCGCTGGCAGCAGGAGCAGACCCTGCAGGCGCAGCATCCCGGCCGCAAGGCCATGGACCATGCGCAGGTGATGCGCTTCGTGCAGTTCTTCGAGCGCGTCAGCCGCCATGCCCTGGCAACGTGGCCGTCGATCGCCGACGACATCATCCGCCTGGACGCGGAACGGACTCCCTTGTAGCGATTCCCCCGGAGGTCAGCGCGGTCCCAGCACATTCGGCAGGTCCGACGGGGCAGGCAATCCGGACCGTCGCTGGACCAGCCCCGCCGAATCGCGGAACACGATACCGGGCGTGCCGCGGAAGCCGAGTTCCATCATCAGCATCTCGTTGCTCGTGAGCTTGCTGCGGACGCCTTCCGGAACCGCGGCCATTGGTTGGATTCCGCCCGTTTCGAAGTTGCGTTCGTTCCGCGCCAGCGCAGCCGACGGCGAGTCCGCCTCGAGGATGGCCGCCGCCTTGTTGGCACTGTCCTCGCGGATCACGCCGACCATGACGTGGCGCAGTTGCACCTTGCCGGCCTCCACCCACGGGCGCGCGGCGTCCCAGAAGCGATGGCAGTACGGGCAGTTCGCGTCGGTGAAGGTGTAGACGACGCGTGGCGCGTCGGCGCGGCCGTCGCGGACCCAATGGCTTGCTTCGAGCTGAGCCCAGATCTTCTTCGACATCGGTTCGGCGACGATGCGCTGCAATGCATCGGCACCCACGTCCTCGCCGCGCGCATCGAGCATCACGCCGACCACTGCATGCTTGCCGTCCGGAGTGACATAGACCGCGACCGGGCGCTGCCCGGCGACGCTGGCGAAGCCGCGCAAGCCGCCTGGCGCCTCGAACTCGCCCAGCACCTCGAGGCCCTCGCGCTCGACCGCTTGCAGCACCGCGGGCCTCTCGTTGCCAGCGCCCGCGGGCGCGGGTTCCTGGCTGCAGGCGGTACCGCTCCACGCGAGCAGCACTGCAACGGGTACCACCAGGAGTCTCGGGACTGTCATCGGATCACCTCTCTTGTTCGATGGTGGGCGGCGCAAAGCGTTCGAGCTTCCGTGCCAGGCCGGCTCGGGTGAGTTCACCCATGTGGACGTCGACGAGCCGCCCGTCGCTGTCGAAGAACAGCGTCGTCGGCAGGGCGCGCGCACCGGTCTCCTGCGACACCGAGGAGAACGGGTCCAGCAGGACGTCGTGCAGCGCCAACCCGGTCTCCTCCAGATACTGCTGGATGGTGTCGGGGCCCTCGCCCTGGTTGGCGAAGACGAAACGGATTTCCGGACGCGCCTGCTGCGCTTCTGCCAGCACCGGCATCTCGCGCCGGCACGGCGGGCACCAGGTGGCCCACAGGTTGACCACCATCGGCTCGCCGGCGAGCGCGGAGAGCTGCACCGTGCCGCCCTCGATGCGCTGGAGTTGCGTGTCGGGCAGCCTGATGCCCGATTGCTGCATGAGTGCCAGCGCACCGGCCAGCATCGCCCACGCCGCCAGGCCCGCGACCGTGCCCCAGGCGAACGGCCGGCGCAGCGCCGGGTGGCGCCGCGCGCGCCACGCGCCGAAAGCCACTCCCGCGACGACCGCCGCCACCAGGGAATAGCCGCCATCGCCCGGGCGCATGACCGACCACCAGTCCTGCCGGTAGAGCTCCCACCACTGCAGCACGAACACCAGCCGGCCTGCGAGCAGCGCCACCACCAGCATGTCGATGAACAACGGCAGCACCTTGAGCGGCGGATCGGATTCGCCCGCGGGCTGGCGCCGCGCGACGGCACGGCCCACGGCCCCCGCGACCAGCAACCCCACGCCGAGCAGCACGACGGACATCGGAAGCGGACCCAGGCTCACCATGGCGTCGACCCTCCCGCGACCGACTCCAATCGCGCCAGGAACGCGTCGGCGTCGATCTCGCCGACCACACGAAGCTGCCGTTGCTCGCGCCCGTCCGGCGAGAACAACATCAGAGTGGGCGGCCCCTGCACCCGCCAGTGGCGCATCAGCGCCTGGTCGGTGGCGTCGTTCGCGGTGACGTCGGGCCGCAGCACCTGCATGCGCGCCAGCACCGACGCCACCCGCGGGTCGCCGAACACTTCGCGCTCGATCACGTGGCAGGACACGCACCAGTCGGCGTAGAAGTCCACCAGGGTCCATTGCCCGAGCCCGGAGGCAGCCTCCAGCCGCGCGGCGACATCCCCGATCGACTTCACCTCCACGTAGTCGGGCGCGGGCACGCCCGCCGCCGGCTGCGAGGCGACCGCCGGCAGGCCGGCCAGCGGCCGCCAAGGATCCTGACCGCCGCTGGCGCCGCCCATCAGCAGCGCCACCGCCCAGACCGCGGCGGTCGCCGCGGCGGTGCGGCTGGCCCATGTGCGGAACGGGGCCCCGCCCGGCGCCGCGGCGAGCGCCAGCAATCCGGCCGCGACCGCCATTAGCCACGCGCCCCAGAGCAGCAACGAGGTCGACGGGGCCACGAACCGGTCCAGCGTCGACACCGCCAATGCGAGCAGCAGGAAGCCGAACACCGCCTGCACCCGGGTCATCCATGGTCCCGGTTTCGGCAACACGCGCGCGCCGAATATCGCGATGGCCAGCAGCGGGACACCCATGCCCAACCCCAGTGCGAACAGCGACAGCCCGCCCAGGAGCGGGCTGCCCGACTGGCCGATGTACAGCAGCGCACCGGCCAGCGGCGCGGTCATGCACGGACCGACCAGCAAGGCCGACAGCACGCCGAGCAATGCTGCGCCGCCCAGGGAACCTCCGCCCCCGGCGCGCGACGCACGGTCAAGGCGGTTGCGCAGCCATCCGGGAAGCTGCAACTGGAACACGCCGAACATGGACAACGCCAGCACCGCGAACAGCGCGGCGAAGGAACCTAGCAGCCACGGATGCTGGAGTGCCGCCTGCAGATTGGCGCCGCTCAGCCCGGCCGCCACGCCCAGCACCGCGTACACCGCGGCCATAGGCAGCACGTAGGCGGCAGACAGGCCGAGCGCCCGCCTTGGCGTCGGCTTGCCGCCCACCACCAGGCTGGACACGATCGGGATCATGGGCAGCGAGCAGGGCGTGAATGCGAGCAACACGCCCATGCCGAAGAACAGCGCGATCGCCACCCACGGACTGCCGGACGCGAGCCGCCGGGCGATGGCCTGGTCCTCGGCAACGGCCTCACCGCTGGTCCCGTTCGCGACGGTTCCCGGCGCAGGCAACTCGATACGCATGGTCTGCGGCGGGTAGCAGATGCCGGCGTCGGCGCAGCCCTGCCAGTGCAGCGTCGCGGTGATGGCAGTGGTGTTGCCGATCCCGAACTCGAGCGAATCCCGGTACACCTCGGTCGTACCGAAGAACTCGTCGGTCACCTCCCGGCCGGGCGGCAGCGCGAGCGGAATCTCCCCGTCGCCCACTTCCAGCGACAGGCGGTGCCGGTATACGTAGTAGCCCGGCGCGATCTCGGCACGCGCGCGCACCTCGCCGTCCACCAGCGCCGGCGCGTCGACCCGGAAGACCTCTTCGGCCTCGAGGAATTCCGGCCCGGAGACCGGCGCCAGGAAATCGAGACCCTGGCCCGCGGCCCCATCCGGGAACAACAGCGCCACGGCGAGCAGCGCCACGCGGAAGATCGCTTGCATGGCCGCAGGATGCCGACGCCCGATTAAGAGAGAATTAAGATGGGCATCCGTCCGAGGACAGCTGGTCAGCATGCGCATCCTCGTCGTCGAAGATGACGAACTCATCGCGCGCGGCATCGTGTCCGGGCTGCGCGCGCACGGCTTCACCGCGGACACCGTCGGCACGGCATCCGCGGCAGAGCTTGCGCTGGCACAGGCGCATTGCGATGCCATGGTGCTGGACCGTGGCCTGCCCGACGGCGACGGCCTGTCGCTGCTCGTCCGCCTACGCCGGCGCGGAGACACGCTGCCAGTGCTGCTGCTGACCGCGCGCGATGCCGTCGAGGACCGGATCCATGGCCTCCAGGGCGGCGCCGACGACTACCTTGTCAAACCCTTCGACCTAGGCGAACTCGCCGCCCGGCTGCGCGCATTGATCCGCCGCGCCGGCGGCCGCGGCAGCAACTTGGTCGAGGCCGGCCCGTTGCGCTTCGATCCCAGCAGCGGCGAGGCCTGGCTGGCCGGCGATCCGGTGGAGCTCTCGCGCCGCGAAGCGGCCCTGCTGGGCTGCCTGCTCCAAGCCGACGGGCGCAGCCTCTCGACCGAGCAGATCAAGGACAGCATGTACGGGCTCGACCAGGAAGTCGGCAGCAACGCGGTCAACGTCCACGTGCACAACCTGCGGCGCAAGCTGGGCGCAGGCGCGATCGAGACGGTGCGCGGCATCGGTTACCGCTTCGGCTGGGCGCGGCGATGAGCCTGCGCCTGCGGCTGCTGCTCGCGATCGGGTTGTCGCTCGCCGCGCTGTGGGGCGGCGCCGCGCTGTGGATGTTCCTGGATCTGGATCGCAGCCTGCAGCGCACGCTCGACGAGCGGCTGGCGATGTCGGCGCGGATGGTCGCGGGCCTGCTGGAGCGCTCCGGGCAGGGCGGCGTGTCCATCATCCCCGGGGACGACGCGCTGTCCGTGCCCGGGCGCCCGGGCATGGCCTGCCAGATCAGCTCCCTGCGCGGCGAGTTGATCGCGACCACCCGTAATCCAGGGCAGGCGCCGCTTGCCGTGACCGCGCCGGGTTACAGGACCACGGTGATCGAGGGCGACGCCTGGCGCACCTACACCCTGCGCACCGACCGCTTCGACATCACCACGGCCGACCGCCTGGACGAACGCTTCCTGCTGCGACGGCGCATCGCCCTGGCCGCGGGCGTGCCGTTCCTGATCGCGTCGCTGGGCGGCCTGCTCGTGCTCTGGCTCGGCGTCGGGCGGGCGCTGGCGCCACTGGCCGGGCTGCAGCGCCAGCTCGCCCGGCGCAGCCCCGACGCCACCGATCCGGTCGACGGCAGCCGCCTACCGGGCGAGCTGCGTCCGCTGATCGAAGCCCTGAACGGGCTGCTCGAGCGCATGCGGCTGGCGATCCAGCGCGAACGCAGCTTCACCAACGACGCCGCGCACGAACTGCGCACGCCGCTGACCGTCATCGACACCCACCTGCAGGTGGCGCGACTGAACTCCGGCGGCGCGGCGGAGGAAGCTCTGGCCGATGCCGCCACCGGCGTCGAGCGCATGCACGGCACGCTCGAGCAACTGCTGATGCTCGCGCGTATCGAGGGCCGGCTTCCGTTCGACGAAGGCGTGCACGTCACCGCCGGCGAAGCGGTGTCGCGCGCGATCGCGGTTGCGGGAAGCGACGCAGCGGCGCGCACGACGGTCGAGGGCGATGGCGGCGTGGAGTTCCTGGGCGTGCCCCCGGAGCTCGCTGTGGTCGCCCTCCGCAACCTCATCGGCAACGCAGTGCGCTACTCGCCGGAGGCCAGCCCCGTGGAAGTGTCGATCGAGTCTTGTCCGGGACACGTGCTGCGCTTCGTCGTCGCGGACCATGGCAGCGGCCTGGGCAGCGAAGAGGCGGAGGCGGCGACGCGTCGCTTCTGGCGCGGCGACGCATCGCGGCCGGGCAGCGGCCTCGGCCTGACGCTCGTCGACGCGATCGCGAAGCGGTTCGACGGGTCCTTGGTGTTGCGGGCGCGCAGCCCGCACGGCCTGGCCGCAGAGTTGCGCCTGCCGGTGCACCAGGCAGATGGTGGGCCGTGATGGATTCGAACCATCGACCAGCGGATTAAAAGTCCGATGCTCTACCGACTGAGCTAACGGCCCACTGCGGCTTGCGCCAAAGGTCGGATTTTACCGGTAACGCGTCGGGTCGGGGACGCCGGCGGCCACGAAGCCGTCGGCGCGCAGGCGGCAGGCGTCGCAATGGCCGCAGGCGCGGCCCTGCGCGTCGGCCTGGTAGCAGGACACGGTGAGCCCGAAGTCCACGCCCAGGCGCACGCCCTCGCGCACGATGTCGGCCTTGGACATGCGCATCAGCGGCGCGTGCACGCTGAACCCCGCGCCCTCCACGCCGGCGCGGGTGGCCACGTTCGCCAGCCGCTCGAAGGCCTCGATGAACTCCGGGCGGCAGTCCGGGTAGCCGGAGTAGTCCACCGCGTTCACGCCGCAGAACAGGTCCGAGCTGCCGATGACCTCGGCCCAGCCGAGCGCCAGCGACAGCATGATGGTGTTGCGCGCGGGCACGTAGGTCACCGGGATGCCCTCGCCGATGACGTGGCCGTCGCCGTCCTCGGGCACGGCGATGTCGTCGGTGAGCGCGGAACCGCCGATGCTGCGCAGGTCCACGTCCACGGTCTTGTGCTCGACCGCGCCCAGCGCGCGCGCGACGCGGTCGGCGGCCTCGAGCTCGGAGGTGTGGCGCTGGCCGTAACGCACGCTCAGCGCGTGCACCGCGAAGCCGCGCTCGCGCGCGATCGCCAGCACCACCGCCGAGTCCATGCCGCCGGAGACCAGCACCACCGCGGGATTCTTCGCGCTCGCGTCCATCGTCGTCCCCTCAGCGGCCCGGTTCGTCGTTCCACAGCAGCTTGTGCAGCTGCAGCTGGAAGCGCACGGGCGGCTTTCCGGCCACGATCCAGTCGGCCAGGTCGCGCGGCGCGATTTCGCCGAAGCTCGGCGAGAACAGGACCTCGCAGCGCTCGTGCAGGCGGTGCCCGGCGACCACGCCGACCGCCCAGTCGAAGTCCGCGCGGTTGCAGATGACGAACTTCACCTGGTCGCGCGCGGTGAGCAGCGGCAGGTTGGACCACAGGTTGCGCGCCACCTCGCCCGAGCCCGGCGTCTTGATGTCGAGCACCCGCGACACGCGCGGGTCGACCGCGGCGATGTCCATCGCGCCGGAGGTCTCCAGCGAGACCTCGAGGCCAGCGTCGCACAGCCTCTGCAACAGCAGCAGGCAGCGCTTCTGCGCCAGCGGCTCGCCGCCGGTGACGCACACGTGGCGGACGCCGTGGCCGAGGACCTCGGCGACGATGCCGTCGATGTCGCGCCACTCGCCGCCGTGGAAGGCATAGGCGGTGTCGCAGTAGCTGCAGCGCAGCGGGCAGCCGGTCAGGCGCACGAACACGCTGGGCCAGCCGGCCGCGCGGGCCTCGCCCTGCAGCGACAGGAAGATCTCGGTGATGCGGAGCCGTTCCGCCGTCCCGGCAGCGGCGGCCGCTGGCGGGGCGACGGTGCTCATGCGTGCATTTTACCGGTGCCTAGCGCAGCGCACCCAGCTGCATCGCGCGCAGGCGGTCGGAGGCGGTGCGGGCGGCGTCGGTGCCGGGATAGCGCCGACCCACCTCCGCCAGCGTCGACTCGGCGTCGGCCTGGTGGCCGAGCCCGTATTGCGACAGCCCCAGCTTCAGCAGCGCGCCGGGAGCCTTCTGGTCGCCCGGGTAGCGCTGCAGCAGCGCGCGGAACTGCGCCTGCGCCAGTTCGTAGTTCTGGGTGGCGTAGTAGCTCTCCCCCAGCCAGTACAGCGCGTTCGGGGCCAGCGCACCCTCGGGGAACTGCTCCAGGAAGTCCTGGAACTGGCGCGCGGAGGCGTCGTACTGCCCGGCCTTCAGCACCTCGAAGGCGGCCTCGTAGGCGGCGCGCTCGGCGTCGCCAACGCGCACCGGCGCCGGCGGCGGCGCAGGCACGGACGGCGCCGCGTCGGCCGCGGGGGCCTGGGCCGGCGGCACGCCGGCCTGCGGCGCTCCGGCGGCCACGGGCGGGGCGCCGCCTTCCAGCCGCAGCAGGCGGCCGTCGATGTCGAGGTACTGGTTGCGCGAAGCTTCCTGCATCTGCTGCAGCGCGTGCTGCAGTTCCTCGACCTGCCCGCGCAGCGACTGCACCTCGTCCTTGAGCAGCGCGACCTGGCGCAGCAGGTCGCTGGTGCCCTGCGACGCGGCCGCCTGCTGCTCCAGCGCGGCGACCCGCTCGGCGAGGCTCGCGCGCTGCGCCAGCGCCGCCGGCGACAGCGCCAGCAACGCCGCGCCCAACGCGAGGATTCGGATTCCAGCGTTCATCGGAAAGCTCCGTCGAAACCTGAAGACCACAAAAGGGTAAGGCAGCGGCCGTGCCGCTGCCTTACCCGTCACTGTCCGGCCTGGCGCCTCAGCGCGAGCTGTAGTTCAGCTCGACGCGGCGGTTGCGGGCCCAGCAGTCCTCGCTCGAGGACGTGCACACCGGACGCTCCTCGCCGTAGCTGACCACGTTCAGCTGGCCGGCGGAGCCGCCGTTGGCCTGCAGCGCGGAGGAGACCGCGTTGCCACGGCGCTCGCCCAGGCCGAGGTTGTACTCGCGGCTGCCGCGCTCGTCGGCATTGCCCTCGAGGGTCAGGCGCGCGGTCGGACGGTCACGCAGGTACTTGGCGTGGCAGGCCATCGCGGCCTGGAATTCCGGACGCAGGGTGTCCTGGTCGAAGTCGAAGTAGATGGTGCGCTGGCGCAGGCAGCTGTCGGTATCCAGGTCTTCCGGACCGTACAGGCCGTCGTCGGTGACCGGCTGGGTGACCGGCGGCGGCGTGGTGTCGGCGACGGGCGGCGCTTCCTTGACCTTCTTGGAGCAGGCGACGGCCGCGGTGCAGAGCAGCGCGACCAGCAGAACTCGACTCGTGGCATTCATGGCAAATCCTCGTCAATTCGCGGGTGGGTGGGGACGACTCAGCGTGCGCGGTAGGGCCCCCAGGCCGGTTCGCGCACGTCGCCGTCCGCGAGCACCAGTCGCTGGCGCACGCGGGCATCGGCAGACACGGCATACAGCACGCCGCGGCCGCCTTCCTTGGCGGCGTAGAGCAGCATGCTGGCATTCGGAGCGAAGCTGGGCGACTCGTCCATCGAGCCCGGCGACAGCATGGACCAGCGCGGCGAGCCCAGGCTGCGGTCCATCAGCGCGATGCGGTAGGTGTTGCCGCTGCCCTGGGTGGTCGCCAGCTTCTGGCCGTCGAACGAGACCACCGGGTCGGCGTTGTAGCTGCCCTGGAAGGTCACGCGGGCGGCGCTGCCGCCGCTCGCCGGCACCTGGTAGATCTGCGGCTTGCCGCCGCGGTCCGAGGTGAAATAGAGGGTGTTGCCGTCGGCGCTCCACGCGGGCGAGGTGTCGATGCCGAACTGGCGGGTCACCTGGGTCAGCGCGCGGCTGGCCAGGTCCATCACGTAGATCTCCGGGTTGCCGGACTTCGACAGCGTCAGCGCCAGCCTGCGGCCGTCGGGCGAGAACGCCGGCGCGCCGTTGATGCCGCGGAAGCTGGCGACCAGCTCGCGCGCGCCGGTGGCGATCTCCTGGATGTAGATCGAGGAGTTGCCGCGTTCGAAGCTGACATAGGCCAGCTTGCGCCCGTCCGGGCTCCACGAGGGCGACAGCAGCGGCTCGCCCGAGCGCACCACGGTCTGCGGGTTCCAGCCGTCGGAGTCGGCCACCATCAGCGCGTACTGGGTGCCGGGGCCGACGCCGCTGGCGGTGACGTAGGCGATGCGGGTCCAGAACGCGCCGCGCACGCCGAGGATCTTCTCGTAGATGGCGTCGGCGATCTGGTGGGCGACGTCGCGCATGGCGTCGGCGCGGCTGGTCATGGCGAAGCCGAGCAGGCGCTCCTGCTTCGCCACGTCGAACAGCTCGTACTCGACCCGGTAGCTGCCGCCGCCGGCGTCGAGCACGCGCCCGACGACCAGGAAGTCCTGCTTGAGCAGGCGCCAGGCCGGGTAATCCACTTCGCTGCCGCGGGTCGGGCGCTGGACCATGTCGCGCGCCGGCAGGGTGCGGAACTGGCCCGAGCGCGCAAGGTCGGAGGCGACCACCGAGGCGATGTCGGTGTCCGGCGCGGCGCCGCTGCCCTGGTACGGCATCGGCACCACCGCGATCGGAAGCGCCGACGCATTGCCGCCGATGATGTCGATCTCCAGCCCGCGTTCCTGGGCGGCCGCGGCCAGCGGGACCAGCAGCGCCAGCAGCAGGAAGGCAGGGAGGAGCACGCGCGGCAGTCGGGTCATCGTCACTTCCGGGGTCGGTTCGGTTCAGTCAAGAGCAAGGAGTGTTAACAGCTTGGCCGTGAAGGCGCTCTCAAAGATGAATGGAGGCGCACCGGGCCTGCGGCCTAGCGGTCGGAGGCCTCGAAGTTGAGGATCAGGGTGCGCGCGAACACCGGCTCGAACCCGGCGTACGGCAGCGGCTGGGCCTTGAGCACCGCGGCCTCGATCGAGCGCCGGCCCAGCTCGTCGTAGGGGCAGCTCGGGTCCACGCTGGCGTCGATCACCGTGCCCCCCGGGACCTGCCGGATCACGATCTTGCAGCGCTGGCCCAGCGGCACCGTCTCCGGGCGGGTCCAGTTCTGGACGATGGCGGCGTTGAGCGCGGCCTTGTAGCGGGCCAGCAGGTCCGGATCGGTGCCGCCGCTGCCCGGCGGCGGGCTGGCGGTCGACTCCGAGGGTTCGGACGCCTGCGAGCGGGCCTGGGCGTCGCGGATCTGTTGCAGGCGCTGCTGGGCCAGGCGCTCGGCGCGCTCCGCCTTCTCGCGTTCGGCGCGGATCTTCGCCAGCCGGTCGGCGATTTCCTTCTGTTTCGCCTGCTGCTCGGCCAGGCGGCGCTGCTTCTCGGCCTCCTCCTGGCGCTTGCGTTCGGTCAGGTCCGCCTGCTCCTGGCGGCGGCGCTCCTCCTGCTCGCGCTCGGCGCGGCGCGCGGCTTCGGCTTCCGCCGCGACCCGCTCCCGCTGGCGGGTGTCCGGCTCCGGCAGCACTTCCTGCGGGGCGGGCTGCGGCTCCACCGGCGAGTCCTCGGGCACCGGCTCGGGGACCGGTTGCGGCGGCGGCGCCACCGGCTCCGGCTCCGGCTCGGCCACCGGCTCGGGCGGGGGCGTCGCCGGTTCGTCCAGCGCCGCGCGCATCGGCGCCGACAGCGCGCGCGGGTCCACCAGGTCCGCCTCGATCACCGGCCCGGCGGCGGACACCGGCGCGGCGCGGCGCGTCCACCACATGCCGGCGAACATCAGCGCGAACAGCAGCGCGTGCAGCAACAGCGCCGCAACCACCGCACGGCTGGTGTCGGCGCGCGTTTCCCTCATTGCGGCTCCGGCGACTGCGTCAGCAGCGTGGCCTTGTCCACCTTCGCGTCCGTGCGCAGGCGCTGCAGGACGCGCAGCACCTCGCCGTAGGGCACCGCGGCATCGCCGGCGACGAACACCGCGAGGTTGCTGTCCTGGTTGCGGAACGCGGCCACGCGCGCGACCAGCGCCTCCTCGTCCAGCGCCACCTTGCTGGTGTCGCCCTGGTCGTCGCGCTGGATCAGCGACAGGCCGCCGGCGGCATCCAGCTGCACCACCACCTGGTGCTTCGGCTGCTCGACGCTGGCGGCCGCCACCTGCGGCAACTGCACGTCGACGCCGAGGTTCAGCAGCGGTGCCGTGACCATGAAGATGATCAGCAGCACCAGCATCACGTCGATGTAAGGCACGACGTTGATGTCGGCCTTGAGCCGGCGCTTGCGGATCCGGCGCCCGGTCGCGGTCATGGCCATGGCTCAGTCCTCGTCGTCGAGGTGGGCCTGGCGCTGCAGGATCGAGGAGAACTCCTCGGAGAAGGTGTCGTAGCGCACCGAAGTGCGTTCCACGCGGGTGGCGAAGCGGTTGTACGCCCAGACCGCGGGGATCGCGGCGAACAGGCCCATCGCGGTCGCGATCAGCGCCTCGGAGATGCCCGGGGCGACGGTGGCGATGGTCGCCTCCTTGACGTTGGCCAGCCCTTGGAACGACACCATGATTCCCCACACCGTGCCGAACAGGCCGACGTACGGCGCGATCGAACCGACGTTGGCAAGGAACTCGAGGTTGCGTTCGAGCCCGTCCAGTTCGCGCGACGCCGCCGCGCGCATCGCCCGCTGCGCGCCCTCGAGCTGCATGCGCCCGTCGACGCCGCGGCGCTGGCGGATGCGGTGGAACTCGCGGTAGCCGCCCTCGAAGATCGCCTCCAGGCCCTCGATGTCGCGGTTGCGCTCGGTGGCGGAGGCGTAGAGCTTGGACAGTTCGGCGCCGGACCAGAAGCGCTCCTCGAAGCGGTCGGCCTCGGCCTCGGCGCGGTCGAGCAGGCGCTTCTTGCGGAAGATGATCACCCACGAGGCCACCGAACCGAACAGCAACAGCAGCATCACCAGCTGCACCGGGATGCTCGCGTGCAGGATCAGCGCCAGCATGTCGATGCCGTCCTGGGCGGCGGGGGCCGCGTCGGCCGCGAGCTGCGCTGCGGTCGCCGGTGCGTCTTCCGGCAGGGCTTCGGCGGCACTCTGCAGGGCGGCCAGTAATGTCATGCGTGTCGCTCCCTCGATGGCTTTGCGTGTGTGGTGTGACGGCTATTCGACGCCCTGCAGGGCCTGCAGTTCCCGCAGCAGGTCCGCGGGGATCGCGCACGGCCGGAAATCCGACGCCTTCAGCGCCGCCACCCGCACCGTGGCGTCGAGCAGCAGGGCGCCGTCGCGGCGCACCTCCTGCGCGAACACCAGGCTCGCGCGGCGGCATTCGCGCAGCGCGCAGGTGACCTGCAACGCGTCGTCCAGCCGCGCCGGCGCACGGAAGTCCACCTGCATCGCGCGCACCGCGAACACCAGGTCGTGCTCGCGGCGCAGCGCGTCCTGGCCCCGGCCCAGCGCGCGCAGCCACTCGCTGCGTGCGCGTTCCAGGAACGCCAGGTACTGCGCGTGGTAGACCACGCCGCCGGCATCCGTATCTTCCCAGTAGACCCGGACCTGGAAGCTGAACACAGGCTAAGACCCGAACAGGTCGGCGGCGCCGGCCTTGGGCTTCAGGCCGAGGTGGCGGTACGCCTTGGGCGTAGCCATGCGACCACGCGCGGTGCGCACCAGGTAGCCCTGCTGGATCAGGTAGGGCTCGATCACGTCCTCGAGCGTGCCGCGCTCCTCGCTCAGCGACGCGGCCAGCGACTCCACCCCGACCGGGCCGCCGTCGAAGGCGTCCACGATCGTGCGCAGCAGGCGCCGGTCGAGCTCGTCGAAGCCCTGCGGGTCCACCTGCAGCATCTCCATCGCCGCCTGCGCGGTGGCGTCGTCGATGTGGCCGGCGGCGCGCACCTGGGCGAAGTCGCGGACCCGGCGCAACAGCCGGTTGGCGATGCGCGGGGTGCCGCGCGAGCGGCGCGCGATCGCGGCCGCGCCCTCCGGCTCGCAGGCGATGCCGAGGATCTGCGCGGAGCGGCGCACGATCCGGGTGAGCTCCTCGGGCGAATAGAACTCCAGCCGCTGGACGATGCCGAAGCGGTCGCGCAGCGGCGCGGTCAGCAGCCCGGCGCGGGTAGTCGCGCCGACCAGGGTGAACGGCGGCAGGTCGAGCTTGATCGAACGCGCGGCCGGACCCTCGCCGATCATGATGTCGAGCTGGAAGTCCTCCATCGCCGGGTACAGCACTTCCTCCACCGCCGGCGACAGGCGGTGGATCTCGTCGATGAACAGCACGTCGTGCGGCTGCAGGTTGGTGAGCAGCGCGGCCAGGTCGCCGGCCTTCTCGATCACCGGCCCGGAGGTCACCCGCAGCCCGACCCCGAGCTCGTTGGCGATGACGTGGCTGAGGGTGGTCTTGCCGAGGCCGGGCGGCCCGAAGATCAGCACATGGTCCATGGCCTCGCCGCGGGCGCGGGCGGCCTCGATGTAGATCCCGAGCTGTTCGCGCACCGGCTGCTGGCCGAGGTACTCGTCCAGGCGCTTCGGGCGGATGGAGGCCTCGACCGCCTCGTCCTCGCGGGTGGCGCCGGCGGCGATGATGCGGTCGCTGGGGAGCTCGTCGTTCATGCCCCCTATGGTAGGCCGCGGCAGGCCTCCGCGGCGATCGCGAACGAGCGCAGCCGCGCCTGGTGGTCGAAGATGTTGCCGGTCAGCAGGATCTCGTCGGGCCGGTGGCGCTCGACGAACGCAGCGATGCCCTCGCTCAGCTGCTCCACCGTGCCGAGCACGCTGCAGGCCAGCGCTTGCCCGACCATGGCCTTCTCCGCCGGCGTCCACCAGGCCTCGATGTCGTCGATCGGCGGCGGCACCAGCCCCGGTTCGCCGCGGCGCAGGCGGATGAAGGCCTGCTGCTGGGTGGTGAACAGCCGCCGCGCTTCGGCCTCGCTGTCGGCGCCGACGACGTTCAGCGCCAGCATCGCGCAGGGTTCGCGCAGCCGCTTCGAGGGCCGGAAGTCGCGGTGGTACACGGCCAGCGCCTGGTCCATCGCCGCCGGTGCGAAATGCGAGGCGAACGCGAACGGCAGACCCAGGTGGGCCGCGAGCTGCGCGCTGAACAGGCTGGAGCCGAGCAGCCACACCGGCACCTCGATGCCGGCGCCGGGCACCGCGCGCACCGCCTGCCCGGGCTGTTCCGGCTCGAACCAGTGCAGCAGTTCCTGCACGTCCTGCGGGAAGGCCTCGGCGCTGTCGAAGTAGCGGCGCAGCGCGCGGGCGGTGGCCTGGTCGGTCCCCGGCGCGCGCCCGAGCCCGAGGTCGATCCGGTCCGGGTACAGCGAGGCCAGGGTGCCGAACTGCTCGGCGACCTGCAGCGGCGAATGGTTCGGCAGCATGATCCCGCCGGCGCCGACCCGGATGCGCGAGGTCCCGCCGGCGACGTAGCCGATCAGGACCGCGGTCGCGGCGCTGGCGATGCCGGGCATGTTGTGGTGCTCGGCCAGCCAGAACCGGTGGTAGCCCTCGGCCTCGGCCAGCCGCGCGAGGTCCAGCGTGTTGGCGAACGCATCGCGCGGGGTGGCGCCTTCGGGAACGGGCGCCAGGTCCAGCAGCGAGTAACGCATCTCAGATCTCCACTTGCGCGCCCAGCTCGACCAGCCGGTTGCCCGGGATCCGGAAGAAACCGGTGGCCGGCGCGGCGTTGCGGTGCATCACCGCGAACAGCTTGTCGCGCCACATCGGCATGCCGCCGCGACGGCGCGCGACCACGTTCTCGCGGCTGGCGAAGTAGGTGGTGTCCATCGGGTCGAAATACATGCCGTTGGCGTCGCAGGAACGCATCAGCGCCAGCGGCACGTCGGGCGTCTCCATGAAGCCGAAGCGCACGGTGACGCGGTGGAAGTCGTCGCCGATGGGCTCCATCCTCAGGCGCTGGTCCGCCGGAGCGTAGGGCACGTCGAGTGTCTCCACGGTGAGGAACACGTTGCGCTCGTGCAGCACCTTGTTGTGCTTGAGGTTGTGCAGCAGGGCCTGCGGGACCATGCCCTGCTGCGCGATCAGGAACACCGCCGTGCCGGGCACGCGGACCGGCGGCGCCAGCATCAGCCCGGGCAGGAAGCTGTCGAGCTGGATGCCCTCCTTGCGGATCTCCTGGTACAGCAGCTCGCGGCCGCGGCGCCAGGTGCGCAGCAGCGTGAACAGCACGATGCCCAGCACCACCGGGAACCAGCCGCCGTCGAGGATCTTGGCGCCGTTGGCGACCAGGAAGCCGAGGTCGGCGACCAGGAACACCAGGCACAGCGGCAGCACCCAGTTGCGCGCCTTCGGCCACAACGCGCGCGCCACCAGCGCCAGCAGCAGGGTGTCGATCAGCATCGTCGCCGACACCGAGATGCCGTAGGCCGTGGCCAGCGCGGTCGAGCTGCCGAAGCTCAGCACCAGCCCGAGCACCAGCACCATCAGCATCCAGTTGATGCCGGGGATGTAGATCTGCCCGATCGTCTCCTGCGAGGTGTGCTTGATCGCCATGCGCGGGATGTAGCCGAGCTGCATGGCCTGGCGCGAGATCGAGAACGCGCCGGTGATCACCGCCTGCGAGGCGATCACGGTGGCGGCGGTGGCGAGCGCGATCACCGGCCAGCGCGCCCACTCCGGCACGCCGAAGTAGAACGGGTTGCGGATCGCCGCCGGGTCCTCGAGCAGCAGCGCGCCCTGCCCCAGGTAGTTGAGCATCAGCGCCGGCAGCACGAAGAAGTACCAGCCGTGCCGGATCGGCCTGGCGCCGAAGTGGCCCATGTCGGTGTACAGCGCCTCGCCGCCGGTCACCGCCAGCACCACCGCGCCGAGGATGAAGATGCCGTGGAAGTGGTGGGCGATGAAGAAGTGGATCGCCCACCACGGGTTGATCGCCTTCAGCACCTCGGGCTCGTGGGTGAGGTTGATCGCGCCCAGCACCGCCAGCACCAGGAACCAGAGCACCATCACCGGCCCGAAGACCTTGCCGACCTTCTCGGTGCCGTAGCGCTGGGCCACGAACACGCCGGTCAGCACCACCACCACGATCGGCACCACCCAGTGGTGCAGGCTCGGCGCCACCACCTCCAGGCCCTCGACCGCGGACAGCACCGAGATCGCCGGCGTGATCACGCCGTCGCCGAAGAACAGCGAGGCGCCGAAGATGCCGAGGATCCCGACCAGGTAGGTGGAACGCGAGCCGGGCTTGAGCGTGCGCTGGGCCAGCGTCATCAGCGCCATGATGCCGCCCTCGCCCTCGTTGTCGGCGCGCATGATGATGGTGACGTACTTGATCGTCACCACCAGCATCAGCGCCCAGAACACCAGCGACAGCAGGCCGATCACGGTGTCGTGGGTCGGCGACAGCCCGTAGTGCGGGCCGAAGGCCTGCTTGACGGTGTACAGCGGGCTGGTGCCGATGTCCCCGAACACCACGCCGATCGCGGCGACGACCAGGCCGGCGCTGGCCTTGCCGCCCGCGGCGCGGCGGTCGCGTGGCGTGTGCGCGGTCTTGGACATGCGGGCTCCCGCTCAGCGAAGCGCGGACTGTAACGCCTTGCGGATGATGGCGGCTGCGTCGTCGCCGGCGGCGGCGGCGTCGCGGGCCATGCGCGCCGCGTCCGCAGGCTTGTAGCCGAGCTGCTGCAGCGCCACCGTGGCCTCGGATTGCGGGTCCGCCGGCACGCCGCCGCCCGGGAGCGGGCCGCCGCCCGTGCCGAGGTCCGCCGCGCGGTCGCGCAATTCGACCACCATGCGCTCGGCGGTCTTCTTGCCGATGCCGGGGATGCGGGTCAACGCGGTCACGTCCGAGGTCTGCACCAGCCGCGCGAACTCCTCCACGCTGGCGCCGGACAGCACCGCCAGCGCGATCCTGGCGCCGATGCCGGAGACCTTTTGCAGGTCGCGGAACAGCCGCCGCTCGCCCTCGCGCAGGAAGCCGTACAGCGACACGCTGTCCTCCTTCTGCGCGTAATGCGTGAACAGCGCGACCTCGCGGCCGACGTCGGGCAGGTCGTAGAAGGTGCTCATCGGCGCCTCCAGCTCGTAGCCGACGCCGTTGACGTCCACCACCAGCCACGGCGGCTGCTTGTGTACCAGGATGCCCTTCAGGCGTCCGATCATGCTCCCCGCCTCCGCAACAATGCCGTCGCCACGCCGGTGCGGGTGGCGGTCGCGCTCATGTGCGCGTGGGTGAGGGCCACCGCCAGCGCGTCGGCGGCGTCGGCCTGCAGCCTGGCATCGGCCAGGTTCAGCAGCAGGCGCACCATGTGCTGCACCTGCGCCTTCTCGGCGGCACCGCGGCCGACCAGCGACTGCTTGATCAGGCGCGGCGCGTACTCGCTCACCGGCAGGTGGCGCCGCACCACCGTCGCCAGCGCGGCGCCGCGCGCGTGCCCCAGCTTCAGCGCCGAGGTCGCGGACTTGTCCATGAACACCGTCTCGATCGCGACCTGCTGCGGCTGCCACTGGTCGAGCAGCGCCTCGAGGCCTTCGCACAGCAGCCCGAGCCGCGACGGGAAATCCTCGGCCCCGAGCAGCACCAGGGCCTGCGCGTGGACGTAGCGGCAGCGCCCGGCGTCGTCCACGTCGATGACGCCGATGCCGGTGCGCTGCGAGCCTGGGTCGATGCCGAGGATGCGGATCACGGCCCCAGCTTACGCGTAAGCGGCGTCGCCGAGGTCGGCGTTGGAGTGGACCGCCTGCACGTCGTCCATGTCCTCGAGCCAGCGCAGCAGCTTCGCCACCTGCTCCGCGGTCTCGCCCTCGACCACCACGTCGTTGTCGGCGCGCATGGCGACCTCGGCGATGTCGGCCTTGAACCCGGCCGCCTCCATCGCCGCCTTGACCTCGCCGAAGGCCTCCGGCGCGGTGAGCACGTCGATGGCGCCGTTGTCGTGCACCACCACGTCGTCGGCGCCGGCCTCGATCGCGGCCTCGGTGAGCGCGTCCTCGTCCACGCCCTGCGCGAACGACAGCACCCCGAGCTTGCGGAACATGAAGGCGACCGAGCCCTCGGTGCCCATGTTGCCACCGAACTTGCCGAAGGCGTGGCGCACGTCGGCGACAGTGCGCACGCGGTTGTCGGTGAGGCAGTCCACGATCACGGCGACGCCGCCGGGGGCGTAACCCTCGTAGCGCACCTCCTCGTACTCGACGCCCTCGAGCTCGCCGGTGGCCTTCTTGATCGCGCGCTCGATCACGTCCTTCGACATGTTGGCCGACAGGCCCTTGTCGATGGCGCTGCGCAGGCGCGGGTTGCCGGCCGGGTCGCCGCCGCCGGCCCGGGCCGCGACGGAGATCTCGCGGATGATCTTGGTGAAGATCTTGCCGCGGCGCGCGTCCTCGGCGTTCTTGCGCGCCTCGATGGAAGGACCTCTACCCATGGGAATACAGCCTGGAACGTTGGGAAAGGCCGGGATTCTAACCTTTCGCGAAGCGGCCCTCGCGCAGGAAGGCGACGGCCTGGGCGGCCGCGTCGGCGGAGAACAGCAGGCCGCTGTGGCTGCATTCGACGACCACGTGGTCGGCGATCCCCTCCAGCCGTGTCTCGACCACGGCGACGGTGCCGTCGTGGTCGCCGTCGAAGCCGGCGAACAGCGAGCCGAGGCCGTGCGGCACGCAGCCGGCGACCACGCCCACCTGCGCGCGCCCCCTCCAGCGGCCGACCCCCTCCCGCAGCAGCCCGGCGCTGCGCCCGAGCAGGGGTGCGGTCGGCGACCAGCGCAGCATGCCGGCCGCGGCGCCGCTGCCGGTCAGCGGCGACCCCAGGCACACCACCCGTCCCACGGGCAGGTCGGGCGCGTCGCGCAGCGCCTGCAGCGCGATCAGCCCGCCCAGGCTGTGGGCCACGATGTCGGCCTCGCCGCCGCCCTGCAGCAGCTCCACCAGGCGCGGGACCGCAAGGTCGGGACCGTCGGCGACGCTGTGGTAGCCGAAGACCTCGGGCGCGAAGCCGGCGTCGCGCAACTGCAGCGACAGCCAGTGCATCGAGGCCCCGGGCATCCACAGCCCGTGCAGCAGGATCACGCGGCGCGCGCCGGCCATGCTCAGGCTGCCGGCTCGCGCCGGTACATGAACTCGATGTCGCGCACGCGCCCGACCGGGAATTCGTACTCGGCGACCTTGCCGAAGCCGTGGCGCGCGTAGAAGCGCTGCGCCCCGAAATTCTCCGACCACACGCTGATCCAGAGCCGGCGCGGGCCGTCGCGTTCCAGCCAGGCCAGCGCCTCGTCGAACAGGCGTCCGCCCCAGCCGCCGTTCTGCACTTCCGGGAGCAGATACAGGCGCTTGAGCTCGCCGTCCCGGGGGCGCACGTCCGGGTGCGGCAGGCCGCACGGCCCGGCCACCGCGTAGCCCACGGGGCGGCCGGCGTCCGCCAGCAACCACAGCGCGTAACGCGGATCGCCCAGCAGCTTCGCGTACGCGGCTTCGGAATGGCTTTCGGCGAGGAACGTCGCCAGGTCCTCCGGCGGGTACAGGTGCCCGAAGGTCAGGTCGAAGGTGCGCGCGCCGATCTCCGCCAGCGCCGCGGCATCGCCCGGCCCTGCCCTGCGGATGGCGAGCGCCCCGGTCATTCCTTCGGCTTGATCGCCACGTGCACCTCGCGCAGCTGCTGCTCCGGGACCGGCGACGGCGCGCCGGTCATCAGGCACTGCGCGGTGGTGGTCTTGGGGAACGCGATCACGTCGCGGATGGACTCGGTGCCGGCCATCAGCGAGGCGATGCGGTCGATGCCGAAGGCGATGCCGCCGTGCGGCGGCGCGCCGTAGTTCAGCGCCTCGAGCAGGAAGCCGAACTTGGCCTGCTGCTCCTCGGCGCCGATCCCGAGCAGATCGAACACCGCCGCCTGCATCTCCGGGCGGTGGATGCGGATCGAGCCGCCGCCGATCTCGTTGCCGTTCAAAACCATGTCGTAGCCGCGGCTGACAGCGGTCGCGGCGTTGGCGCGCAGGTCGTCGATGCTGTCCACGGCGGGCGCGGTGAACGGATGGTGCAGGGCGACGTGGCGCTGTTCCTCCTCGTCCCACTCGAACATCGGGAAGTCGGTGACCCACAGCGGCTTCCAGCCGGCCTCGACCAGGCCGAGGTCGCGGCCCAGCTTCAGGCGCAGCGCGCCCATGAACTCGCTGACCACCCTGTACGGGCCGGCCCCGAAGAACCCGATGTCGCCAGGCTGCAGGCCGATCGCCTGCACCAACGCCTGCTGGGTGGCCTCGTCGAGGAACTTGGCGATCGGCGAGTTGATGGTGCCGTCGGCGCCCAGCTTGAGCCATGCCAGGCCCTTGGCGCCGAACTTGGCCGCGTGCGCGGCGTAGTCGTCCACCTGCTTGCGCGAGAAGCCGGCGCCGCCGACGGCGCGCAGCGCGGCGACGCGCCCGCCATCCGCATTCGCCCACTCGGCGAACACCTTGAATTCCGTCGCCTTCACCAGTCCGGCGACGTCCACCAGCTCCATGCCGAAGCGCAGGTCGGGCTTGTCCGAGCCGTAGCGGCGCATCGCCTCGGCCCAGGTCATGCGCGGGAACTCGCCGAGCTCCACGTCCATCACCTCGCGGAACACGTCGCGCATCATCGCCTCGACCGTGTCCTGCACGTCGCGCTCGGCGACCCAGGCGAACTCCATGTCGAGCTGGGTGAACTCGAGCTGGCGGTCGGCGCGCAGCGCCTCGTCGCGGAAGCAGCGCGCGATCTGGTAGTAGCGGTCGAAGCCGGCCACCATCAGGATCTGCTTGAACAGCTGCGGCGACTGCGGCAGCGCGTAGAACTCGCCCGGATGCAGCCGCGCCGGCACCAGGAAGTCGCGCGCGCCCTCGGGCGTGGCCTTGGTCAGGATCGGGGTCTCGATGTCCTGGAAGCCCCGCGCGTCCAGCCAGCGGCGCAGCGCCTGCACCAGCTTCGTGCGGGTGCGCAGCATCTGCTGCATGCGCGGCGTGCGCAGGTCGAGGTAGCGGTACTTGAGGCGGATGTCCTCGCCGGCGTTCTCGTGCGCGTGGAACGGCAGCGGCGCGGCCTTGTTCAGCACCTCGATCGCGGTCGCCAGCACCTCGACCTGCCCGGTCGGCAGCTTGGGATTGGGCTTCTCGCGGCGGCGCACGGTGCCGGTGACGCGCAGGCAGTCCTCGTAGCCGATGCCGGCGGCGGTCCCGAGCACCGCGGCGTTGCCCTCGGCGTCCGACGGTTCGGCCACGACCTGGACGATGCCTTCGTGGTCGCGCAGGTCCACGAAGCACAGGCCGCCGAGGTCGCGGGCGACGTCGGCCCAGCCGCACAGGGTGACGGTCTCGCCGACCAGGGATTCGTCGATCAGGCCGCAGAAGTGGGTACGCATTTGGTTCGGGAGGGCTGGGAAGCCTTCCATTCTAGCGGGCTTCGGACGGGCGCTCTCGCGGGAAAGGCGGTTCCCCTGCCCTCCTCGCAGAGCGTTTTGAGTCGTCGGCCAGGGGAACCGCCTTTCCCGCTACGCTTCGCCGGTGCTCGAGGGCGTCGCTTTCGCTTCCGCCTTCTTCCCGGTGGGCTTGAACTCGGACGGGTTGGTGTCGGCGGGCTTGGCGGCGTCGCCGGCGAGGTTGCGCTTGCCTTCCTTCTTGAAGTCGGTTTCGTACCAGCCGCCGCCGGCGAGGCGGAAGCTGGGGGCGGTGACCTTGCGCTTCACGGCGGCCGCGGCGCAGGCCGGGCAGGCCTCCGGGTCCGGATCCGAGAGTTTCTGCAGGCGGTCGAACTCGTGGCCGCAGGCATCGCAGGAGAAGGCGTAGATCGGCATGGCGCGCTGGAACTCGTGCAAGGGGACGGAACGCGAACCATTCTGGGGGCTGAATCCGCTTATTCAAGCGCACTGGCGGCAGCGTCACGCGCGGCTAGACTGTCGCGGACGCCACCCGGGGAGACCGCCATGCAGGATCGCAGCTTCGCCTCCATCATCGCCGCGCTCTTGCTGGCGCTTGGCATCGTCGCCGCAGGCTGGTTCGCGTCCCGCGGCCTGGTCGCGATCAAGACCCAGGACCGCTACGTCGTGGTCAAGGGTTCGGCCGAGCGCATCGTGGAAGCCGACCTGCTGGTCTGGCCGCTGCCGCACACGGTCGGCGGCAACGATCTGGCCTCGGTCCAGCGCGACCTGGCCCGCAACACCGAGGCGATCCGCCGCTTCTTCCTCGACGCCGGCTTCGAGGAAGACGAGATCGTGGTCTCGCCGCCGCGGCTGGAGGACCGCTGGGCCTACGCCTACGGCGACAGCCGCCCGCCGGAGCGTTTCCGCTACGCCAACACCGTCAGCCTGCGCACCACCAAGGTGGACAAGGCGCTGGCAGCGCTGCGCAACAGCGGCCAGCTGGTGGCCGGCGGGGTGATGCTCGAGCAGCACAGCCAGCCCGAGTTCGACTACACCAGGCTCAACGACATCAAGCCGGAGCTGATCGCGGAAGCGACCGCGGCGGCGCGCGAGTCGGCAGAGCAGTTCGCCAAGGACTCGGGCTCGCGCCTGGGCGGGATCCGCAACGCGAACCAGGGCGTCGTCACCATCAGCGACCGGGACCAGAGCAGCCCCCAGGTCAAGAAGGTCCGCGTCGTCACCACCGTCGAGTACTTCCTCCGCGACTGAGCGGCTTGCCTCTTCGGGCGGGCGCTCTTTGCCGGGCGGGGCAGCCCTTTGGGCGAATGTCCCCCGGCCTTCGGCCTCCTCCTTGATTTCGCCCAAAGGGCCACCCCACCCGGCAGCGCGTACCCCAAGCGAGTAGCGCATCTCCGGCCACAAGAAGCCGCAGGCTTCGAGTGACCGCGGAGCGGAGCGGGAAAGGCGGTGCCCCTGGCCGACGACTCAAAACGCTCTGGAGGAGGACAGGGGCACCGCCTTTCCCGCGTGAGCGCCCGTCCGAAGCCGCCCGCGCGGTCGCGGCGCTAGCGCCGCTCCTACAGGGCGTTGCGGGAGGGGGTGTTGCGGTCCTCGGGGTGCTGGTAGGGCGGCGCGTCGGCCAGCGGATCGATGTCGAAGGTCTGCTTCAGCACCAACGACGGCAGCATCGTGTTGAGCACCGTGTACAGCACCAACCCACCGAACAGCGGCCCCGGCAGATCGAAGCGCTCGAACAGGATCTGCGCGATCACCAGCGTGAACACCAGCGTCGGCGCCAGCGCCACCGACACCCGCAGCGCCCCGGCCGCGCTCTCCCGGAACACCACCCGCCGCTGCAGCCAGGTCATCCCGACCCGCAGCGGCAGCACCACCGCCGTGATCCCGAGCCCGATCAGAAGCGCCTCCAGGCTGAGCGCGTCGCGCGAGATCAGGGTGCCGGCGTGGAAGAAGTAGAACGGCACGAAGAAAGTCGCGAACAGGCGCAGCGCATGGATGTTGTCGTGCGCGGTCAGCCGCGGCATGCGTTCCTGCAGCATGCGCGCCGTGAGCCCCGCGATGAACGCACCGACCAGGTAGTACACCCCGAGCCGGAAGGTGAAATAGGCGGCGACCATGCCGACCATCACCAGCAGCGAGAACTCCGAGCCCGGCGCGTGCGGCACCACCCAGCGCCCGAGCGCGATGAACAGCAGCGGCAGGCCGACCAGCAGCCCGACCATGGCCGCCGAGGACACGCCGAGCTCCATCCCGTTGTCCGCCTTCAGCGCCACGAACAGCACCGCCAGCGCCAGCAGCTCGCCGGCAATCGCCTTGCTGGTCACCCAGAAGCGCTCGCCCTCGTCCAGGCCCATGCGCTCGAGGGTGTCGAGGATGAAGCCGGTGGACGGGGTCAGGAGCGCGAGCGCGAGCAGCACCGACGCCTGCCAGCCCAGCTCGATGTAGCGCCACGACAGCCAGCCGACCAGGGCCAGCGAGATCCCGCGCACCGCGAGGTGGATGGCCAGGCGCCCGGCGCCCTGGCGCAGGGTCGCCAGGTCCACCTCGAGCCCGGCGAACAGGAACAGCGAGGAGATGCCCAGCGCCGACAGCAGCGTGACCACGGGGTCGTGGGTGTCGCTGCCCCACAGCAGCATCGCGCCCACGCCCAGCAGCAGGCTGGTGATCGGGGCCGGGATCTTCAGCCGCTGCAGTGCGCGCGGCACCACCAGCAGGCCGAAGATGAGGAGCAGGTAGATGAGGTCGCGGCTCATCGGCGGCAGGGTAACCGGAGCGGGCGCCTGCGTCGCGTCAGGCCGCGTGGACCGTCACTCGGCGCCCCACGGCGGCGGCGGTGCCGGCACCGGCGCGGACAGGTCGAACGCGACCCGGAACAGGCGCCCGCCCGGGCGCGACAGCTCGTAGGTGAAGCGTTCTCCGGGCACGAGTTCCATCGCCCAGGTATTGCTCACCGATGCCGAAAGTCCCTCGCGCTCGAACATCGCCACCGACTCGGCATCCACCGGGAATTCCTGGCGGATGGCGCTGCCGGCGTCGGCGGTGTCGCCGCCGTACAGGGTGACCGCATCCGGGCTGCCGTCGGCGTGGCGGTGGTCGTGCTTCAGGCGCAGGCCTGCCCCGGTCCGCGTGAGCACCCAGGTGCGCGAGCGGTCTTCGCCGACATGGAAGGGAATGCGCAGTTCCTCCTCGTCGCACTGGCGCACGTGCATGACCAGCGGCTGGCCGGCGAAGGCGTCGTTGCCCGGCGCGGCGGGAACGTCGGTCTCCACCGTGCCGGCGAAGGCCTGGCCGCACAACGCGCGCAGGTTGGCGACGAACGCGTCCTGCGGGGCGTGCGCGGGCTCGACGGCTGGTTCCGGCACCGGCGACGGCGCCTGCGCGCAGGCGGCCAGGACCAGGGAGAGCAGCAACGCGGTGGTCGCGAGCGAGGGGGACTTGCGAAGGGTGTCGTGCATCAGGCGGCCTCGTACAGGGCAAGCAGTTCGGCTTCGCTGGCATCCAGCGCAGCACGCAGCGACTGCTGGCGGCTCGCCAGCGGCGCGGCGGCGGCATGGTCGCCGGCGGCGTAGGCCTCGGCAAGTTGCGCCTCGACAGTGGCCAGCTCGCGTTCCCGGTCGGCGATCTCGGCCTCCAGCTTCGCCAGACGGCGCTGGTCGACCTTGGGTGGAGCGCACCCTTCGTCCGCCCCCTGCGGGGGCAGCTTCTCCCCGCTGGCGGGGAGAAGGGACGGCGCGGGCGCGCGCGACGCTTTCGACTTGCCGCCCTGGTCGCCGCGGCTGGACGAGAGCCACGCCGCGTATTCGTCGAGGTCGCCGTCGAACGGCGCGACCCGGCCGTCGGCGACGCGCACGAAGCGGTCGCTGACCATGCCGATCAGGTGGCGGTCGTGCGAGACCAGCACGATCGCGCCGTCGAAGTCGCTGAGCGCCTCGGCCAGCGCCTCGCGCATGTCGAGGTCGAGGTGGTTGGTCGGCTCGTCGAGCAGCAGCACGTTCGGTTGCCGCCAGGCGATCAGCGCCAGCGCCAGCCGCGCCTTCTCGCCGCCGGAGAACGCGTCGATGGACTCGAACGCACGGTCGCCGGGGAAGTTCCACTTGCCGAGGAAGTCGCGGAAGGCCTGGGTCGGGGTGTCGGGCGACAGCTCGCGCAGGTGGTCGATCGGCGACTGTCCGGCGCGCAGCGACTCGACCGTGTGCTGGGCGAAGTAGCCGATGCGCATGTCCGGGTGCGCGTTGCGCTCGCCGGAGATCAGCGGCAGCTCGCCGACCAGCGTCTTCACCAGCGTGGACTTGCCGGCGCCGTTCGCCCCGAGCAGGCCGATGCGGTCGCCCGCTTCCAACCCGAAGCCGACGTCGTGCAGGACCACGGTGGGAGCCGCCATGGCGGCTCCCACAGGGGGATACCCGCAATCGGCATTCTCCAGCCTGACCAGGCTGTTCGGCATCCGCGCCGGCTGCGGGAACTCGATGCGCAGCGCGCGCTCGGCGCGCACCGCCTCGGTGCCGGCGAGCTTGGCCAGCCGCTTCATCCGCGACTGCGCCTGCTTCGCCTTGCTGGCCTTGGCCTTGAAGCGGTCGATGAACGACTGCAGGTGCGCACGCTCGGCCTGCTCCTTCTCGTGCGCGATCTGCTGCTGGCGCAACTGCTCGGCGCGCTGGCGCTCGAACGCGGTGTAGTTGCCGGCGTACAGCTTCGCGCGGCCGTCGTGCAGGTGCAGGGTGTGGGTGGCGACGTTGTCGAGGAACTCGCGGTCGTGCGAGATCACCAGCAGCGTGCCCTGGTACTTCAGCAGCCACTGCTCCAGCCACAGCACCGCGTCCAGGTCGAGGTGGTTGGTCGGCTCGTCGAGCAGCAGCAGGTCGCTGGGGGTCATCAGCGCGCGCGCCACGTTGAGGCGTACGCGCCAGCCGCCGGAGAAGTCGGACACCGCCTTTTCATGGGTCTCCGGCGGGAAGCCGAGGCCGTGAAGCAGCCTGCCGGCGCGCGCGGTGGCGTCGTAGCCGTTGAGCGCTTCCAGCCGCTGGTGCGCCTCGGCCACCGCCTCCCAGTCCTCGCGCGCGAAGGCGTCCGCCTCCATGCGCACCGCCGCGTGCACCTCGCGGTCGCCGGAGAGCACGAAGTCGAGCGCCGTGTCGGGCAGCGACGGGGTCTCCTGCGCGACCCAGGCGATGCGCGCCTTGCCCGGCAGGTCGAGGTCGCCACGGTCGGGTTCCAGCTCGCCCATCAGCGCGGCGAACAGCGAGGACTTGCCGGTGCCGTTGCGCCCGACCACGCCCACCCGCCAGCCGGCGTGCAGGGCGAGGTCGACGCCGGACAGCAGCAGCCGTTCGCCACGGCGCAGGGCGAAGTCGCGGAAGGAGATCATCCGTGTATTTTAGACCGATGCCCCACCACACCTCGCTGATCGCCATGCTCGTCGCCGGCTTCGTGCTGGCGTTCGTGCTGGGGGCGCTGGCCAACCGGCTGCGGCTGTCGCCGCTGGTGGGCTACCTGCTGGCGGGGATCGTCGCCGGCCCGTACACGCCGGGCTTCGTCGGGGATGCCGAGATCGCGCCGCAGCTGGCCGAGATCGGCGTGATCCTGCTGATGTTCGGGGTCGGCCTGCACTTCTCTCTGCGCGACCTGCTGTCGGTGCGCGGGATCGCCATCCCCGGTGCCGTGGCCCAGATCACGGTGGCCACGACCCTGGGCTGGGGCCTGGCCCTGCTGATGGGCTGGGGGCACATGGCCGGCCTGGTGTTCGGCTTCTCGCTGGCCACGGCGTCCACGGTGGTCCTGCTGCGGGCGATGGAGGAGCGCCGGCTGCTGGACACCCGCCGCGGCCGGATCGCGGTCGGCTGGCTGATCGTCGAGGACATCGCCTGCGTGGTGGCGCTGGTGCTGATCCCCGCGCTCGCCGGCGCGCTCGGCGACGGCGACGCCACCGCCCGCGAGATCGGCATGGCGCTGCTGTTCACCTTCCTCAAGGTCGGCGCCTTCGTCGCCTTCATGCTGCTGGTCGGGCGCCGGGTGATCCCGTGGCTGCTGGAGCGCATCGCCGGGACCGGCTCGCGCGAGCTGTTCACGCTGTGCGTGCTCGCGATCGCGATGGGGGTGGCGCTGGGCTCGGCCGAGCTGTTCGGGGTGTCGTTCGCGCTGGGCGCGTTCTTCGCCGGCATGCTGCTGAACGAGTCCGAATTCAGTTCGCAGGCGGCACAGGACTCGATGCCGATGCGCGACGCCTTCGCGGTGCTGTTCTTCGTCTCGGTCGGCATGCTGTTCGACCCGATCATCCTGTTCGACCACCCGTGGCAGGTGGTGGCGACCACGCTGATCATCCTGGTCGGCAAGTCGGCGGCGGCCTACGGCATCGTGCGCCTGTTCGGGCACTCGCGCTCCACCGCGCTGACCATCTCCACCAGCCTGGCGCAGATCGGCGAGTTCGCCTTCATCATCGCCGGGCTCGGGCTGGCGCTGCGGCTGCTGCCGCCCGAGGGCCTGAGCCTGGTGCTGGCGGGCTCGCTGATCTCGATCATGCTCAACCCGTTGCTGTTCATGCTGCTCGACCGCTGGCAGGCGCGCGAGGACGCGCGCGCCGACCGCGAGCGCCCGCCGGAGCCGCCGGTGGTGCCGGTGGACGTCGAGGGCCACGCGATCGTGGTCGGCTACGGGCGCGTCGGCGCGCAGCTCGCGACCCTGCTGCGCCACCGCGGGGTGCCGATCGTGGTGATCGAGGACGACGCCGATCTGGTGCGGCGCGCGCGCGAGGACGGCTTCACCACGGTGCGCGGCAACGCCGCCAACCCGCGGGTGATGGAGGAGGCTGCGCCGGACCGCGCCAAGCTGGCGGTGTTCGCGATCCCGCAGGCGCTCGAGGCCGGCGAGGCGATCGAGCGACTCAAGGCGGCGAACCCCGGCATCACCGCGCTGGCACGCGCGCACAGCGACAGGCAGGTCGAGCACCTGCTCGCGCACGGCGCCGACGCCGCGGTGCTGGCCGAGCGCGAGCTGGCCTACTCGCTGGCCGAGATGATCATGGCCTCCCCGGCCTACCGCCCGCCGCGCACCGCCTAGCGGAACACCAGCTTGCCGGCTTCGGCATCGACGTGGACGGTGTCGCCGCTGCCGAACTCGCCGGCCAGGATCTTCTGCGCCAGCGGGTTCTCGAGCTGGGCCTGGATCGCGCGCTTGAGCGGGCGTGCGCCGTAGACCGGGTCGAAGCCGACGTTGCCGAGCAGGTCGAAGGCCTTGTCGCTGAGTTCGATCGCGATGCCGCGCTCCGCCAGCCGCTGCTCCAGCCCGCGCAGCTGGATCTTCGCGATCTCGCGGATCTGCGCCTTGTCCAGCGGGTGGAACACGACGATGTCGTCCAGCCGGTTGATGAACTCCGGGCGGAAGTGCGCCTGCACCACGCCCATCACCGCCGCCTTCATCTGCATGTAGGCCTCGGGCGAGTCGTCGCCGGCAAGCTCCTGGATCTGGTGCGAGCCCAGGTTCGAGGTCATCACGATGACGGTGTTGCGGAAGTCCACCGTGCGCCCCTGGCCGTCGGTCAGGCGGCCGTCGTCCAGCACCTGCAGCAGGATGTTGAACACGTCCGGGTGCGCCTTCTCGACCTCGTCGAGCAGGATCACGCTGTACGGCCGGCGGCGGATCGCCTCGGTCAGGTAGCCGCCCTCCTCGTAGCCGACGTAGCCCGGGGGCGCGCCGATCAGCCGCGCCACCGAGTGCTTCTCCATGAACTCGCTCATGTCGATGCGGACCATGGCCTCGGTCGAGTCGAACAGGAATTCGGCGAGCGCCTTGGTCAGTTCGGTCTTGCCGACACCGGTCGGGCCCAGGAACAGGAACGAACCCGAAGGCCGGTTCGGGTCAGACAGCCCGGCGCGCGAGCGGCGCACGGCGTCGGACACCGCGGCGATCGCCTCGTCCTGGCCGACCACGCGCGCGTGCAGGTGCTCCTCCATCTTCAGCAGCTTCTCGCGCTCGCCCTCGAGCATCTTCGACACCGGGATGCCGGTCCAGCGCGAGACCACCTCGGCGATCTCCTCGGCGGTGACCTTGTCCTGCAGCAGGGTGAAGCCCTTCGACTCGGCCTCCTGCGCGGCCGCGAGCTGCTTCTCCAGCTCCGGGATGCGGCCGTACTGGATCTCGCTCATGCGCGCGTAGTCCTGGCGGCGCTGCGCCGCCTCCAGCTCGAGCCGCGCCGCCTCGATCTGCTCCTTGAGCTTCGTCGCGCCCTGCAGGGTGGCCTTCTCGGCCTTCCAGACCTCCTCCAGGTCCTTGAACTCGCGCTCCAGCGATTCGATCTGCTCCTCGAGCTCGGCCAGCCGCTTGCGCGACTCAGGATCCTTCTCCTTCTTCAGCGCCTCGCGCTGGATCTTGAGCTGGATCAGGCGGCGCTCCTTGCGGTCCATCTCCTCGGGCTTGGAGTCGATCTCCATGCGGATGCGCGAGGCCGCCTCGTCCATCAGGTCGATGGCCTTGTCCGGGAGCTGGCGGTCGGAGATGTAGCGGTGCGACAGGGTCGCGGCGGCGACGATCGCCGGGTCGGTGATCTCGACGCCGTGGTGCACGGCGTAGCGCTCCTTCAGGCCGCGCAGGATCGCGATCGTGTCCTCGACCGTCGGCTCGCCCACGAACACCTTCTGGAAGCGGCGCTCGAGCGCGGCGTCCTTCTCGATGTACTTGCGGTATTCGTCGAGCGTGGTCGCGCCGATGCAGTGCAGCTCGCCGCGCGCGAGCGCGGGCTTGAGCATGTTGCCGGCGTCCATCGAGCCCTCGGCCTTGCCGGCGCCGACCACGGTGTGCAGCTCGTCGATGAACAGGATGATCTGGCCCTCGTTCTTGGCGAGGTCGTTGAGCACCGCCTTGAGGCGTTCCTCGAACTCGCCGCGGAACTTGGCGCCGGCGATCAGCGCGCCCATGTCCAGCGACAGCAGGCGCTTGCCGCGCAGGCCCTCGGGCACCTCGTTGTTGACCAGGCGCTGGGCCAGGCCCTCGGCGATCGCGGTCTTGCCGACGCCGGGCTCGCCGATCAGCACCGGGTTGTTCTTGGTCCGGCGCTGCAGCACCTGGATGGTGCGGCGGATCTCCTCGTCGCGGCCGATCACCGGGTCGAGCTTGCCGGCTTCGGCGCGCGCGGTCAGGTCGATGGTGTACTTCTCGAGCGCCTGGCGCGCGTCCTCGGCGTTCTCGTCCTGCACCTTCTCGCCGCCGCGCATGGCGTCGATGGCAGCCTCGAGCTTCTGCCGGGTAGCGCCGGCATCCTTCATCGCGCGCCCGGCGGGGCCGCTGTCGTCCACCGCCGCCAGCAGGAACAGTTCGCTGGCGATGAAGCTGTCGCCGCGCTGCTGCGCGAGCTTGTCGGTCACGTTGAGCAGCCGGGACAGGTCGTTGCCGACGGCGATGCTGCCCTCCTGGCCGGAGACCTTCGGCAGGCCGTCGAGGATCTCGCCGAGGCGCTCGCGCAGCAGCGGCACGTTGACGCCGGCCTGCAGCAGCAGCGGGCGCGCGCCGCCGCCCTGCTGGTCGAGCAGCGCCGCCAGCAGGTGCGCCGGCTCGATCAGGTTGTGGTCGCGGCCGACGGCCAGCGATTGGGCGTCCGCGAGCGCCTGCTGGAAGCGCGAGGTGAGCTTGTCCATGCGCATGGGGAAGTCTTCCTCCCGGCTGGGGAACTGGTTCCTAAATGTGGGCGCCCCGCGCCGGTTGCAAGCCGGCGAAAAGCGCGTGAATCCGGCGCTGACAAGATGTCGGCGACAATACCTTCATGCCGAAGCACCGCGACAAGCCACGGCCGCGGCCGCCCGCGCCGGCCGACGACTGGGCGCTGTTCCTGGACGTGGACGGCTGCCTGGTGGACTTCGCCGACACCCCCGACGGGGTCAGCGTCCCCGCCCGCCTGCGCGCCACCCTCGAGGCGCTGGCCACCCGCCTGGACGGCGCGCTGGCGCTGGTGAGCGGGCGCCCGCTGCGCGGCCTGGACCACCTGTTCGCGCCCATGCGCCTGCCCACCGCCGCCGGCCTGCACGGCCTCGAACGGCGCAGCGCGCACCAGGTCCAGGCGGCGCCCGAACCGCCGCCCGCCTTTGCCTCGGTCCGCGACGAAGCCAGGCAACTGGCAACGCGCTGGCCGGGCACCGTGGTCGAGGACAAGGGCGCCGCGCTGGGCCTGCACTGGCGCGGCGCGCCGGCCGCGGGCGACGCCCTGCGCGATTTCGCCGACGCGGTCCTGCCGCGCCTGCCCGGCTACCGCCTGCAGCACGGCAACCAGGTGGTCGAACTGCGGCCCGCCGAGGGCGACAAGGGCGCCGCGATCGACGCGCTGCTCGAGGAACCGCCGTTCCGCGGGCGCGTGCCGGTGTTCGCCGGCGACGACATCACCGACGAGAGCGGCTTCGCCGTGGTCAACCGCCGCGGCGGGCTGAGCGTGCTGGTCGGCGACCGCGAACCGAGCGCCGCGCACTATCGGCTGCGCAGCCCGGAGGCGGTGCGGCGCTGGCTGGGGGAGGGGGTCGCGGCATGAGCAACCTGGACCTGGGCCTGGTCGGCAACGGCAGCTTCAGCGCGCTGCTGGACGCGCGCGGCAGCGTGGTCTGGAGCTGCCTGCCGGCGTTCGACGGCGACCCCGCGTTCTGCGCCCTGCTGCAGCCGAAAATCGAGGGCGGCGACTGGGCGATCGAACTCGAGGATTTCGTCCGCTCCGAGCAGGAGTACCTGGACAACACCGCGATCCTGCGCACGGTGCTGTACGACGCGCATGGCGGTAGCGTCGAGCAGATCGACTTCGCGCCGCGCTGGCGCCAGCACGACCGCTTCTACCGGCCGGTGATGCTGGTGCGGCGCGTACGGCCGCTGAGCGGCAGCCCGCGCATCCGCATCCACCTGCGCCCGCTCGCCGACTGGGGCGCACGCGTGCCGGAATGCACCTGGGGCAGCAACCACATCCGCTTCCTGCTGCCGCAACTGGCGCTGCGCCTGACCACCGACGCACCGCTGCGGCTGGTGCGCGACCGGCTGCCGTTCGTGCTCGACCGCGAACTGCGCTTCATGCTCGGCCCGGACGAGACCCTGACCCAACCCCTGCAGCGCTTCGTGGACGACGCACAGCGGCAGACCGCCGAGTACTGGTTCGAGTGGTGCCGCTACCTGTCGCTGCCGCTGGACTTCCAGGACGCCGTGATCCGCAGCGCGATCACCCTCAAGCTGTGCCAGTACGAGGACACCGGCGGGATCATCGCCGCGCCCACCACCTCGATCCCGGAGGCGCCCCACTCCATCCGCAACTGGGACTACCGCTACTGCTGGCTGCGCGACGCCGCCTTCGTGGTGCGCGCGCTCAACCGGCTGGGCGCGACCCGCACGATGGAGGAATACATCCGCTACATCTTCAACCTGGCCGCGCGCGAGGACCCGCAACTGCAGCCGGTGTACGGCATCGCCTTCGAGAAGGAGCTCGCGGAGGAAGAGGTCGAAACCCTGGCCGGCTACCGCGGCATGGGCCCGGTCCGGCGCGGCAACCTGGCCTGGCTGCAGAAGCAGCACGACGTCTACGGCAGCGTGGTGCTGGCCTCGGCGCAACTGTTCTTCGACCGGCGCCTGCGCCACCGCGGCGACGTGGCCATGTTCGAGCGCCTCGAGCCGATGGGCGAGCAGGCCTTCGCGGTCTACGACAAGCCGGACGCCGGGCTGTGGGAGTTCCGCGGCATGGCCCACGTGCACACCTATTCGGCGGTGATGTGCTGGGCCGCCTGCGACCGGCTGGCGCGGATCGCGCGCCACTTCGAGCTCGACGAGCGCGCGCGGCTGTGGCGCGACCGTGCCGACACCATCCGCGAAAGGGTGCTGGCCGAGGCCTGGAACGAAGAACGCGGCCACTTCGCGGATGCGTTCGGGGGCGAGCGCCTCGACGCCTCGCTGCTGCTGCTCGCCGACATCGGCTTCGTCGAGGCGACCGACCCGCGCTTCGTCGCCACCGTGGAAGCGATCGGCCGCGAGCTGAAACGCGGGCATGGGCTGTTCCGGTACATCGCTCCGGACGATTTCGGCACGCCCGAGACCAGCTTCACCATCTGCACCTTCTGGTACATTGACGCGCTGGTGTCGATCGGCCGCAGGGAAGAGGCGCGCGAGATGTTCAGCCACGTGCTGGGGCGGCGCAACCACCTCGGGCTGCTGTCCGAGGACCTCGCATTCGACACCGGCGAGCTGTGGGGCAACTTTCCGCAGACCTACTCGCACGTCGGCCTGATCATCGCCGCGATGTCGCTCAGCCGGCCGTGGCAGGACGCGGTATGAGCGGGGTCGCGCCATGAGCCGGCTCGTCGTCGTCTCCAACCGCGTCGCGTTGCCGGGAGAGGCGCGCGCCGGCGGCCTCGCGGTGGCGCTGCAGGCCGCGCTCGACGACCGCGCGCGCGCCGACGGCGGCGGCCTGTGGTTCGGCTGGAGCGGGCGCATCGACCCGTCGCAGTCGGGCAAGCTGCACCTGCAGGAGGCCGGCGGCATCGAGTACGCGACCATCGACCTGTCGCGCCGCGACCACGCCGACTACTACAACGGCTTCGCCAACCGCTCGCTGTGGCCGCTGCTGCACTTCCGCATGGACCTGGTGGACTACAGCCGCGAGACCTACGCGGCCTATCGCCGGGTCAATGCGCTGTTCGCCGAGAAGCTGGCGCCGATGCTGCGCGACGACGACCTGGTCTGGGTGCACGACTACCACCTGATCCCGCTGGCGGCGCTGCTGCGCGAGCACGGCGTGCGTTGCCGGCTCGGCTTCTTCCTGCACGTTCCGATGCCCTCGTCCGACCTGCTGGCGGCGCTGCCGCAGCACGGGCGCCTGTTCGAGGGCCTGTCGGCCTACGACCTGGTCGGCTTTCAGACCCAGCGCGACCTCGAGCGCTTCCAGGACTACGTGCGCCTGTACGGGCGCGGCCGGGTGGTCGGCAACGGCGTGCTCGAGACCGCCGGCGGGCGCCGGCTGCGCGCCGGGGCGTTCCCGATCAGCATCGACACCGCGCACATCGCCGAACAGGCGCGCGAGGCCGTGTCCAAGCCGAGCGTGCGCAGCCTCGCCGACAGCTTGTCCGGGCGCGAGCTCGCGATCGGCGTGGACCGGCTGGACTATTCCAAGGGACTGCCGGAACGGTTCCGCGCGTTCGAGCGCTTCCTCGAGCGGCACGCGGACCTCGCCGGCCGGCTCACCTTCCTGCAGATCGCGCCGGTGTCGCGTGGCGACGTCGCCGAGTACCGCGAACTGCGCGAGGAGCTGGAGCAGCTGGCCGGGCACATCAACGGCGCGCACGCGGCGCCGGACTGGACACCGATGCGCTACGTCAACCGCAACTACGCGCACCCGACGCTGACAGGCTTCTACCGGATGGCCAAGGTCGGGCTCGTGACGCCGCTGCGCGACGGCATGAACCTGGTGGCGAAGGAGTTCGTCGCCTCGCAGGATCCGGAGGACCCGGGCGTGCTGGTGCTGTCGGCGTTCGCCGGCGCCGCGCGCGAGCTCGACAGCGCGCTGTTGGTGAACCCCTACGACCTGGACGGCGTCGCCGACGCCATCGCCACCGCGCTGCGCATGCACCGCGACGAACGCCGCGACCGCTGGCGCGCCATGATGGACCGCCTCGAGACCTGGGACATCACCGCCTGGCGCAACGCCTACCTCGAGGCCCTTGCCGCTGCCTGATACCGAGCAGCTTTTTAGCCACAGATTCCACAGATTGAAAAGGATCAAAAAGCAATCGCTTTCGCGGTGAACTCCCGGCCTCCGCGTACAAATCCTTTTTTCATCTGTGAAATCTGTGGCTAAGGAATGTCTTTCCAGACGAGGGTGGCCATGCGGCCGGTGCGGTGGTCGCGGCGGTGGGAGTAGAAGCGGGCGGGGTCGGTGATGGTGTCGAGGCCGCCGCCGTGGATGGCTGCCGGGTCCAGCCCGGCGGCTTGCAGGCGCTGGCGGGCGAGCGCGTAGAGGTCGACGCGCCAGTGGCCGGGGCGGGTGGCGACGAAGGCCGCGTCGGCGCGGGCATCGTGCGCGACGAAGGCGTCGCGGACTTCCTCGCCGACCTCGTAGGCATCCGGCCCGGCCGCGGGGCCGAGCCAGGCGAGCACGCTGCCGGGGGCCACGTCCATGGCTTCGACGGTCGCTTCGAGGACGCCCGCGGCAAGGCCGCGCCAGCCGGCGTGGGCGGCGGCGACCACGTTGCCATCGGTGGAGCAGAAGGCGACGGGGAGGCAGTCGGCGGTGAGGATGGCGAGGACGGTGTTGGGGGTGCGGGTGACGGCGGCGTCGGCTTCCGGGTCTTCCGGCGAAGAGCGCCCCTCATCCGCCCCCTGCGGGGGCACCTTCTCCCCGCTGGCGGGGAGAAGGGACGGCACGGGCTCCCGGCTGGCGGGGAGAAGGGACGGCGCGGCGGCGTCGTTGTGGACGTTGGTGCCGTGGACCTGGCGGAGCCAGCGGGGGGTGGACGGGAGCGCGAGGCCTTCGGCGAGCAGCTTGCGGTTGGCGGCGACGACGGCGGGGTCGTCGCCGTTGCGCAGGCCCATGTCGAAGCGGTCGAAGGGCGGTTGCGAGGTGCCGGCCGGGCCACGCAGGGTCGTCAGCGCATGGATGCCTGCGGGCGCCGGCCAGTCGGCGCGCAGCACGCTGTCGCGGACCCGGGCGGCGGCGTCGCCCGCGGCCATCTCAGCGCGTGTCGTCCGCGTGCGCGGCGGCGTCCTCGCGCAGCGCGTCCATCAGTCCGGCGAGGTCGGCCGGCACCGGCGCGCTCACGCGCAGCGGCTCGCCGCTCGCCGGGTGCCGGAACTCCAGGGTCTCCGCGTGCAGCGCCTGGCGGCGGAAGCCGCGCAGCGCTTCGACCAGCGCTTCCGAGGCGCCGCGCGGCAGGCGCAACGGCCCGCCGTAGAGGGGATCGCCGACGATCGGGTGCTTGAGGTGGGCCATGTGCACGCGGATCTGGTGGGTGCGCCCGGTCTCCAGCCGGCACTCCAGCGCGGTATGCGCGCGGAAACGTTCGCGCAGCCGGAAGTGGGTGACCGCGTCGCGGCCGTCCTCGCGCACCGCCATGCGGATGCGGTCGCGCGGATGGCGGTCGATCGGGGCGTCGGCGGTGCCACCGGAGACCAGCGCGCCCACCACCACGGCCAGGTACTGGCGGTGCACCTCGCGCGCTGAGAGCTGCGCCACCAGCGCGGTGTGCGCCTCCAGCGTGCGCGCCACCACCATCACCCCGGAGGTGTCCTTGTCCAGCCGGTGCACGATGCCGGCGCGCGGCAACGCCGCCAGCGCCGGGTCGCGGTGCAGCAGCGCGTTCACCAGGGTGCCGCCGGGGTTGCCCGCGCCCGGATGCACCACCAGCCCCGCCGGCTTGTCGAGCACGAACACCTCGGGATCCTCGTGCAGCACCTGCAGCGGGATGTCCTCCGGCTCGGCGCGGACCTGGTCCTCGAGCTGCGCGCGCAGGCTGACCGGCTCGCCGCCACGGACCGGATCGCGCGGCCGCGCCCGCGCACCGTCGAGCAGGGCGTCGCCGGACTTGATCCATTCAGCCAGCCGCGAGCGCGAGAATTCCGGGAACAGTTCGGCCAGCACGGCGTCGAAGCGCCGGCCGGCGGCGGCCTCGGGGACGACGGCTTCACGCAGGACGCCGGGCGGGGGTCCGGGCTGGGGTTTCGATGCAGGCATGACTGCTATTATCCGGGGTTCGTGCCCCCGGCGCCTGCGAAATCTCCGATGACCCCACGCCAGACCCCGCGTCCCGCCCTCCGCCCCGTGCTGTTGCTGCTGCTGGCGGCGGTGCTCGTGCTGCCCGGCTGCAGCACCATCAAGGGCCTGTTCAAGGACCAGGACGCCAACGAGGGCGTGCCGGTCAGCGAGCTGTACGACAAGGGCCACGACCAGATGGTCCACGGCAACTGGACCAGCGCGATCACGGTGTTCAAGCGCCTGGTGGCGCAATACCCCTACGGGCCGTACACCGAGCAGGCGCTGATGGAGATCGCCTACGCGCAGTTCAAGTCGGGCCGCAACGAGGAGGCGATCTCGAGCATCGACCGCTTCCTGCGCACCTACCCGACGCACCGCAACGTCCCCTACTTCTATTACCTGCGCGGCCTGGTGAACTCGGACCGCAACACGGTGTTCCTGCAGAAGGTGTGGTCGCTGGACGCCAGCCGCCGCGACCTGTCCACCCCGATGCAGGCCTACAACGACTTCCGCATCGTCACCGAGCGCTACCCGAACAGCCGCTACGCCGAGGACGCGCGCGCGCGCATGGTCGAGCTGCGCAACCTGTTCGCGCGCCACGAACTGGACGTGGGCCTGTACTACCTGCGCCGCGGCGCCCTGGTGGCGGCCGCCGACCGCGCCACGCACATGCTCGAGACCTATCCGGGCGCGATGTACCAGGACGACGCGGTGGCGCTGCTGGGCGAGGCCTACACCCGCCTGGGCAACGAGGCGCTGGCCGCCGACGCGCGCCGGGTGCTCGAGGCCAACAACCCGCAGCACCCGTGGCTGACCGGCGACTGGCCCGACTTCCCGTCGAAGATCCGCCGCCTGAACCCGTTCGCCGGCGAGAAGTCCGCGCTCGACAATTGAGGGCAGGCAAGGGGTAAGGAGTCAGGCCGCCGCTCACTCTTTGTAGCCGTTGGTGATCGGGTAGCGTCGTTCGCGGCCGAACGCGCGGCGCGAGACCTTGGGCCCCGGCGCCGCCTGGTGCCGCTTCCACTCGCTGGTGCGCACCAGCTTCAGCACCCGCTCGACCACCGCGTCGTCGAAGCCCGCGGCGACGATCTCGCCGCGCGACTGCTCCTGGTCCACGTAGCGGCGCAGGATGCCGTCGAGCACGTCGTAGGGCGGCAGCGAGTCCTGGTCTAGCTGGTTCGCGCGCAGTTCCGCCGATGGCGGCCGCGCGATCACCGCCGAGGGGATGACCTCGCCGCCGTGCGGGGCGCTGCCGCCGACCGTGTTGCGCCAGCGCGCCAGATCGAATACTTCGGTCTTGTACAGGTCCTTGAGCGGCGCGTAGCCGCCGCACATGTCGCCGTAGATGGTGGCGTAGCCGACCGCGTACTCGCTCTTGTTGCCGGTGGTCAGCAGCAGCCCGCCGAACTTGTTGGACAGCGCCATGAGGATCGCGCCGCGGCTGCGCGACTGCAGGTTCTCCTCGGTGGTGTCCACCGGCGCGTCGCCGAAGCTGGGCGCGAGCGCGTCCAGGTAGCCCTGGAACGGCTGCTCGATCGGCACCGTCAGCAGGCGCACGCCGAGCGAGGCGCACTGCACCGCCGCCAGGTCGTTGGACAGGTCGGCGGTGTAGCGCGAGGGCATGCGCACCGCGGTCACGTTGTCCGCGCCCAGCGCGTCCACCGCGATCGCCAGCACCACCGCCGAGTCGATGCCGCCCGACAGTCCCAGCCAGGCCCTGGAGAAACCGTTCTTGCGGAAGTAGTCGCGGGTGCCGCGCACCACCGCGCGCCAGGCCAGCGCGTCGCGGCTCTCGTCGCCGTCCACGGTCCACTGCACCGCCGTGAAGCGGCGCGTCGAGGGATCGAAGTCGGCCACCAGCCACTCGTCCAGGAACGCGGCCGCGGCCGGGTGCACGATGCCGTCGCCGTCGGCCAGCACCGAGGCGCCGTCGAACACCAGCGCGTCCTGGCCGCCGACCAGGTTCACGTAGGCCAGGGCCGCGCCGCCCATCCGCTGCGTCTCCGCGGAGCGCTGCGCGAGCAGCGCGTCGCGCTGGGCGTGCTTGTCGTGCTCGAACGGCGAGGCGTTCGGGACCAGGACCAGTTCGGCGCCCTCGTCCACGCAGTCCGACAGCGGTTCCTGGAACCACAGGTCCTCGCACACGACCACGCCGACGCGCACGCCGTCCACGTCGAACACGCAGGGTCCGCCGTCCGGATCCACCGCGAAGTAGCGACGCTCGTCGAACACCGCGTAGTTGGGCAGTTCGCGCTTGCGGTAGGTGGCCTCGATGCGGCCGTCGCGCAGCACGCTGGCGCTGTTGTAGACCACCGAGCCGGCGGCCTCGGGCCAGCCGACCACGGCGACGATCCCGGTCGTCGCCCTGGCGATCCCGGCCAGCGCGGCTTCGCAGTCGGCCAGGAACGACGGCCGCAGCAGCAGGTCCTCCGGCGGGTAGCCGGACAGGGCCAGCTCCGGGAACAGCACCAGCCGCGCGCCGTGCACGTCGCGCGCCTCCGCGATCATCGCGGCGATGCGCCGGGCGTTGCCGGCCACGTCGCCGACCGGGAAATCGAACTGCGCGAGCGCGAGCCTCAGGGTCATGGCGCGAATGTTACCCATCCGCCGGTGTGGGAGCCGCGATACCCTTGGCGGATGGAATCCGCTCCCAACCTCGTCCTGGTCGGCCCGATGGGCGCCGGCAAGAGCGCGATCGGCCGGCGCCTGGCCGAGCGCCTCGGCCTGCCCTTCGCCGACGTGGACGAGGACATCGAGGCCGCGACCGGGGCCAGCATCCCGGTGATCTTCGACTGCGAGGGCGAGGCCGGCTTCCGCGCGCGCGAGCGCAGCACGCTCGCCGCCCGCCTCGCCGGCGAAGCGCTGGTGCTGGCGACCGGCGGCGGCGCCGTGCTCGACCCCGGCAACCGCCGCCTGTTGCGCGAGCGCGGCTACGTAGTCTGGCTGCGCAGCCGGGTGGAGACGCAGTTGGAGCGGCTCGGCCGCTGCGGCAACCGGCCGCTGCTGCAGCGCCCGGATCGCGAACAGGTCCTGCGCGACCTCGCCGTGGAGCGCGAGCCGCTGTACCGGGAGGTGGCCGACCTCGCGTTCGACACCGACGGGCTCGCGCCCGGCGCTGCCGCCGGCGAACTCGCCGCGCTGGTGCACGCGCGCTGGCAGGCGCCGGAACAGGCATGAGCACCGTCCGCAGCCTCCGCGTCGAAGGCGAACGTCCCTACGACATCCACGCGGGCCCGGGCCTGCTCGACGACGGCGCCGCGCTGGCCGCGCAGGTGCGCGGGCGCCACGTGCTGCTGGTCAGCGACGCCAACGTCGCGCCGCTGCATGCCGGGCGCGTGCACGACGCACTGACCGCGGAGGGCGCTCCAACGCCGCGCCTCGCGACGCTTCCCGCCGGCGAGGCGGCCAAGTCGCTGGACGGGTTCGCCACCCTGTTGCAGGAACTCGCCGCGATGGGCGCGACCCGCGACGCCTGCGTGTTCGCGCTCGGCGGCGGCGTGGTCGGCGACCTGGCCGGGTTCGCCGCCGCCTGCTGGATGCGCGGCATCGACCTGGTGCAACTTCCGACCACGCTGCTGGCGATGGTGGACTCCTCGGTCGGCGGAAAGACCGCGATGGACCTGCCGCAGGGCAAGAACCTTGTCGGCGCCTTCCACTCGCCCCGCGCGGTGTTCGCCGACACCGGCACCCTGCGCACCCTGCCCGACCGCGAACTGCGCGCCGGGCTGGCCGAGGTCGCCAAGTACGGCGCGATCATGGACGCGCCGTTCCTGGACTGGCTGGACGCGAACGCCGGTGCGCTGCTGGCGCGCGACGACGACGCCCTGGCCGAGGCCATCGCGCGCAGCTGCGCGCACAAGGCCGCGATCGTGGCGCGCGACCCGCGCGAGCACGGCGAGCGCGCGCTGCTCAACTTCGGCCACACCTTCGCGCACGCGATCGAGGCCGAGCAGGGCTACGCCGGCAACGGCGCGCTCAACCACGGCGAGGCGGTGGCCGTGGGCATGGTGCTGGCGGCGCGGCTGTCGCACGCGCTCGGGCTCGCGCCGGACACGGACGCGGACCGCCTGCGTCGCCTGCTCGAGCGCTTCGGCCTGGACACGCGGCTGCCGGCCGGCCTGGATCCGCAAGCCCTGCTCGCGCGCATGCGCCTGGACAAGAAAGCCACCGCCGACGGGCTCCGCTTCGTGCTGTGGGACGGCGCCGGCAGGGCGCGGATCGTCGCCGGCGTCCCCGACGAAGCAGTGCTGGCTGTCCTGTAGGAGCGGCGCTGTCGCGGCGCGAGCGCCGCTCCTACAATGGGCGCATGCGCCTGCTGCTCCAACAACGCCCCGGCGGCCCCGAGGCCCCGCGCTTCGTGCAATTGATGCTCGAACGCGACCTGCTCGGCGGCTGGACGCTGGTCCGCGAGACCGGCCAGGTCGGCGGCCGCAGCAGCGTGCGCCGCGAGCAATACCTCGACCAGCGCGAAGCCTTCAAGGCGCTGGAGCACGCGCGCGACCTGCAATTGAAGAAGGGCTTCCAGCTGATGTTCGCGCAAGGCGTGGACGCCCCCAAGTGACCGCGCGACCGGAGACTGCCTTGGCCGCCCCCCTGAAGAACGACAACTTCCTGCGCGCGCTGCGCCGCGAGCCCGTGGACCACACCCCGGTGTGGCTGATGCGCCAGGCCGGCCGCTACCTGCCGGAGTACCGCGCGGTGCGCGCGAAGGCCGGCAGCTTCCTCGCCATGGCCAAGAACCCGGAGCTGGCCTGCGAGGTGACGCTGCAGCCGCTGCGCCGCTTCCCGCTGGACGCGGCGATCCTGTTCTCGGACATCCTCACCATCCCCGACGCGATGGGCCTGGGGCTGTACTTCGCCGAGGGCGAGGGCCCGAAGTTCGAGCGCCCGGTGCGCGACGCGGCCGCGATCGCGAAGCTCGGCGTCCCCGACATGGAAACGGAGCTGCGCTACGTGATGGACGCGGTGCGCACGATCCGCCGCGAGCTGGACGGCAGCGTGCCGCTGATCGGCTTTTCCGGCAGCCCGTGGACCCTGGCCTGCTACATGGTCCAGGGCGGCGGCAGCAAGGACTTCGCCACCATCAAGGCGATGGCGCTGAACGACCCGAAGGCGCTGCACGCGCTGCTGTCGGTCAACACCGACGCGGTGATCGCCTACCTCGCCGCGCAGCGCGCGGCCGGCGCACAGGCGCTGCAGGTGTTCGACACCTGGGGCGGGGTGCTGTCGCCGGCGATGTACCGCGAGTTCTCCCTGCCCTACCTCACCCGCATCGCGCGCGAACTGGCGCGTGGCGAGGGCGCGGAGCGCACGCCGCTGATCCTGTTCGGCAAGGGCAACGCGCCCTACCTCGAGGAACTGGCGGCCAGCGGCTGCGAGGGCGTCGGCGTCGACTGGACCGTCACCCTCGAGGAAGCGGCCCGGCGCACCGGCGGCAAGGTCGCGCTGCAGGGCAACCTGGACCCCGCGATGCTCTACGGCTCACCGGACGCCATCCGCACGCAGGCGAAGGCGGTGCTCGACAGCTACGCCGCCGGCAACGGCGGCTCGCGCGACGGCCACGTGTTCAACCTAGGCCACGGCATGTCACCGGACATGGACCCCGCCCACGTCGCCGTGCTCGTCGACGCGGTCCACGCCGGCTAGTCCCTCCAGCACGCGCGCCAGCATCGCGCCGGTCAGCGGCTTGCGCAGGAAGGCGTCGAAGCCGGCGGCGCGCGCCTCCGGCTCGGCGGCGGCATCGGCGCGCGCGGTGACCGCGACCAGCGGCCCGGCGAACCCTTGCCCGCGCAACGCCGCCGCCAGCGACAGCCCGTCCATGCCCGGCAAGTCGAGATCGAGCACCGCCACGTCGAACGGCCGGGTCGCCGCTTCCGCGAGCGCGCCGAGCCCGTGCGCGGCGTGCGCCACGCGGTGGCCCTGGGACTGCAGCAGCCCGCGCAGCACCTCGGCCACGGTCGGGTCGTCCTCGACCAGCAGCAGGTCCAGCCCGGGCGCGGGCAGGTTGCGCGGCTCTCGCGCCGGGGTGGATGCGGGCAGCAGCGGCAGCACTTCCAGCGGCAGTTCCACGCTGAAGCGGGTGCCCACGCCGGGCGAACTGGCGACGTCGATGCGCCCGCCCATCGCGGCCGCGAGTTCCTGGCTGATCGCCAGGCCGAGCCCGCTGCCGCCATAGCGCGACGCTGTACGCGCGCCGTCGGCCTGCTCGAAGCGCCGGAACAGGCGCGCGCGCTGTTCCTCGTTGAGTCCGGGACCGGTGTCGCGGACCACGAAGCGCACGCCCTCGCGCCCGAGCGGTTCGACCCGCAGGCCGACTTCGCCCTGCTGGGTGAACTTGATCGCGTTGCCGAGCAGGTTGAACAGGATCTGGCGGATGCGCACCGGGTCGCCGCGCAGCTTCGCCGGCGCGCGCGCGTCCACCTCGCAGGCGAAGGCCAGCCCGCGCTGGCGGGCGAGCGGCGCGTGCAGGCCGACGACGTCGTCCACCAGCTCGCGCAGGTCGAACGGCTGCGGATCGAGCTCCAGCTTGCCGGCCTCGATCCGGGCCAGGTCGAGCGCGTCGTTGACCAGCCGCAGCAGGTGGTGGCCGGCGTCGCGGATGGATTCCACGTACCCGCGCTGGCGCCCGTCGAGCCCGGTGGACAGCAGCAGCTCGCCCATGCCGAGCACGCCGGTCATCGGCGTGCGCACCTCGTGCCCGAGGGTGGCCAGGAAGCGGCTCTTGGCCAGCGACGCTTCCTCGGCCAGCGCGCGCTCGCGTTCGAGCAGGCGCAGTTCCTCGCGCTCGCGTTCGCGTGCGCGCCAGGCCCAGCCCGCCCAGCCGAGCAGCAGCAGCGCCAACGCAGCGAACCCGGCCAGCGCCCACGGCGTGCGCCACCACGGCGGCTGCACGCTCCACTGCAGCACCTGCACCTCCGACGCCTCGCCGGCGGCGTTGCGCGCGCGCAATGCGAGCGCGTAGTCGCCGGGCGCGAGCCCGCTGAAGACGCGCTCGCCGCTGGAGCCCTGCGACAGCCAGTCCGCGTCCACGCCCTGCAGGCGGCTCTCGTAACGGTTGCCGGCCGGGTCGGCGAAGTCGAGCAGGCGCATGCGCACGCGCAGTTCGCGCGTGTCCGGCGGCAACTGCAGGCCGGTCGCGTCCACCGGCTCCCAGCGCCCGTCGCGGCGCACCGCGACCTCGTCCAGGTGCAGGCGCGGCTGCGCCGGCTTCGGGTCGGGCAGGTTCACGTCCACCATCACCACGCTGCCACCGGTGGTGGTCGCCGCCAGCACGCCGCCGGACAGCGCGATGCTGCGCGGCTCGAATTCCTGGCTGCCCAGGCCTTCCTGGATGCCGAGCCGGCGCAGGCGCCCGTTGCCGGGATCCCAGCGGAACAGGCCGCGGCTCGTGGACAGCCAGACCCGGTGGTGCCCGTCCACCACCATGCCCGCGGCCTCGACCGCGGGGATGCCCTGGTCCTGCGCGATCCTGGCCACGCGCCGCCAGCCGTCGCCGTCGCGGCGGTAGTGCTCGAGCCCGGTGCGCCGCGACAGCCACACCGAGCCGCCGTCCAGCGCCAGCGCGTACACGCGCTCCTCGCCCATTCCGGCGATCCGCTCGAAGTCCTCGGCGCCGGGGCGCAGCACGCGCACGCCGCCGTCGCCCGCCAGCCACAGCGTGCCGTCGGGCGCGAATTCCATGGTCTCGTTGTCGGCGAGGTCGAGGCCGTGGCTGCCGGCCTTCCAGCTGCGCAGCACGCGTCCGCTGCGCGCGTCGCGCTGCTGCACGCCGCTGCCGTTGCAGGACAGCCACAGGCTGCCGTCCGGCGCGATGCGCAGCAGGTCCAGGCCCGGCAACAGCGCGTCCACCTTGTCGCGGGGGAACCATTTGCGGACCTCGTCGCCGACCACCCGCGCCAGGTGGTCTCGGGTACCGGCCCACAGCACGCCGTCGGCGGTCTCGGCGACCGTCAGCAGTTTGGCGCTGCCGCCGATGGCCTCGGCCGCCGCGTCCGAGAGCTGCGTGACCGAACCGTCGGCGCCGATGCGCTCGGGCGCGCCGCCGTAGGGCGCCAGCCAGAAGCCGCCGGCGCGCGCCGCGCCGATTCCGCGATAGAGCATCGCGCCCAGCGCGCTGTCCCGGCGCGAGAACTGCGCCACCTGGCGCCAGTCCGCGCGCAGGTAGCCGAGGCCGACGCCGGTGACCGGCGCCCACAGCGCGCCGTCGTCCTGCAGCAGCAGCGCCGCCACCGCCTTGTTGATCCCGGGCCCGTCGCCGCGCACCGGCACCGGGATGCCGTCCCCGCGCACGCGCCACAGGCCGAGCTGGCTGCCGATCCAGAACTGGCCCTGGCGGTCGCGCACCAGCGCCTGCACCGCATTGGGCTGCTCGAACATCGGCGACCACGACGGCGCCACCCAGCGCCCGGAGCCGCTGCGCCGGAACACGCCGGTACTGGCACCGACCCAGAGCGCGTCGCCGTCGAGCGACAGCGAGAACACCAGCGGTCCCGGCCGTGGCCCGGGCAAGGAAACGCGCTCGAAGTCGTCGCCGGTCCAGCGCGCGAGGCCGCGCATGGTGCCGGCCCAGAGCACGCCCTGCGCGTCCACGAGCAGCGCCAGCACGGTGGGCGCGGGCAGGCCGCTGCCGTCCTCGCCGGGCATGAAGCGGGTGATGCGGCCGTCCGGATCCAGCCGATGCACGCCGCCGGCATAGGTGCCGAACCACACCACGTCGCCCTGGCTGGCGATCGCCCAGGTGTCGTCGCTGCCGATCTCGGGGTGCTCGGCCATGCGGTAGTGGGTGAAGCGCCGCCGCTGCGGGTCGAGCATGCTCAGGCCACCCGACTCGGTGGCGATCCACAGCCGGTCGCGCGCGTCCACGTGCAAGGCCTGCACCGTGTTGCCCGGCAGCGATTGCGGATTGCCCGGCTCGTTGCGCCAGACGCGGAAGCCGATGCCGTCGTAACGCGCGAGGCCGTCGGCGGTGCCGATCCAGACGTAGCCGGCCTGGTCGCGCACGATCGCGTTGATGCCGGTCGCGGGCAGGCCGTCGGCGACGCCGAGCGTGCGCAGGCGCGGCACCTCGGGCACGCCCGCGGCGGCCAGTCCGACCCACAGCGCCAGCATTCCCGACAGCAGCCAGCCGACCCGCCGCATCCTGCTCCCCCGCTTCCCGATGGAAGCCATCCCCCTGCCCGATCCTCGCAATCCGTGCCCCGCGTCGCAAGCGCGGCGCCTGCGGGTGACGGCCATTCACGTTTCACGGCCTAGAATCGACGGCCATGACGGTGCGCATTGCAAACCACCGAGGGACATTGCCGGCAGTGCCCGCCCTGCTGCTGGCGATCGCCTTCGCGCCGGCCCTCGGCGCGGCGGAAGGCGAGCTTGCCGGCTACCGCCTGGACCCGGTGCACACCCGCGTGCTGTTTGGCTTGGACCATGCCGGCTACACGACGGCCCTGGGCACGGTCTCGGGCAGCAGCGGCGCGATCGCGTTCGCGCCCGGCGACTGGTCGCGCGCCCGGGTGCGCGTCAGCGTGCCGCTGCAACGCGTGGACTTCGGCGACGAGGCCTGGAACCGCGCGGCCCGCGACATGCTCGGCGCCGAGCGCCATCCGGAAGCGGTGTTCGTGTCGGAGCGGGTCGTGCGCGAGGGCGACCGCCACGCGCGCGCCTGCGGCACGCTGAGCCTCAACGGCACCAGCGCCCCGTTCTGCCTTTCGGTGCGCTTCAACCAGCTCCGCCGCGCGCCGTTGCCACCGTTCGCGCAGACCGTGGGCTTCTCCGCCGAAGGCACGCTCTCGCGCAGCGCCTTCGGCATCGACGACTGGAGCAGGCTGGTGGGCGACGAAGTGACCTTCCGGATCGAGGTCGAGGCCACGCGCGACGACAGCGTGCTGGCGCAGTTCGCGGAGGCGCCCTGATGCGCCGCGGGCCCGCCGACCGCTGGGGCGCCCCCGCGCAACTGCTGCACTGGACCATCGTGGTGCTGATCGTGGCCATGGCCTGGCTTGGGCTGACCATGGTGGACATGCCCAACACCCCGGCGAAGGTGGAACGCTACGCGCTGCACAAGTCGCTCGGGCTGCTGGTGCTCGCGCTGGTGGCGGTGCGCCTGCTGTGGCGCGTCTACGCCGGCGCCCCGGAACCGCTGCCGGCGCCGCGCTGGCAGCGCTGGCTGGCGCAGGGCACCCACTTCGGCCTGTACCTGCTGCTGCTGGCGATGCCGCTCAGCGGCTGGATCGCGAACGCCTACTCAGGCTTCCCGTTGCGCTGGTTCGGCCTGTTCCGGGTGCCGCAGCCGATCGCCGCCGACGAAGCGCTGTACGACCTCACCCGCGACGTGCACGAATGGCTGTTCTGGCTGCTGCTGGTGCTGGCGCTGGCGCATGCCTTCGCCGCGGTCTGGCACCACCTGTTCCTGGGCGACGCCACGCTGTCGCGGATGCTGCCGCGCGGCTGGCTGAAGCCGCCCGCCCCCACGCAAGAGGAGATCCGCTGATGCGCCTTCCGTTCCTGGCCGCCGTCCTGTCCGTCGCCGGCATGCTCGCCGCCGCGCCCGCCGCCGCCACCGACTACGTGCAGGCGGAAGGCTCGACCCTGGCCTTCGGCGGCATGTACCAGGGCGAGGCCTTCTCCGGCCGCTTCCCCGGCTTCGAGACGCGGATGAGCTTCGACCCGGCCGACCTCGCGTCGGCGCGCCTGGACGTGACCATCCCGCTGGCCACCGCCACCACCGGCAACCGGGACTACGACGGCGAGATGCGCGGCAAGGCCTTCCTCGACGCCGCCGCCTTCCCGCAGGCGCGCTACACCGCGACCCGCTTCCGCCACCTGGGCGGGGACCGCTACGCCGCCGACGGCGTGCTGTCGCTGCACGGGGTGGAGAAGCCGGTGACCCTGACCTTCACCTGGGCACCGGGCCCGCAGCCGCTGCTCACCGGCCGGGCCACCGTGCGTCGCCTCGACTTCGGGATCGGCGCCGGCGACTGGGCCGACACCAGCCTGATCCCGGACGAGATCGCGATCAGCACGCGGGTGCGCCTGGACCCGTTGTAGGAGCGGCGCTCGCGCCGCGACCTGGAATCGCGGCGCAAGCGCCGCTCCTACAAAAACGCCCGGACCTGGTCAGCCGTGAAGGGCCAATCCAGCTCCTTGTTCCCGGCCTCGTCCCGGAACACCGGCACGCGCACCCCGTAGCGCTCCTCGAGCGCCGGATCGTCGTCGATGAAGACGCTGCCGAACTCCGGCGCGCGCGCCTCCGCCAGGACCTCCAGCGCCAGGTCGCACAGGTGGCAGTCGTCGCGCTGGAACAGCAGGTAACGGTGGGCCATCCGCATAGAATAGCGGCATGGCAGTCAGCACCTTCGACCTGTTCAAGATCGGCATCGGCCCGAGTTCCTCGCACACCGTCGGGCCGATGCGCGCGGCCGCGCGCTTCGTGTCCAAGTGGCTGCGCGACGCCGGCACCCTCCACCGGGTCGCGCGGGTGCGCGCCGAGGTGTTCGGTTCGCTGGCGATGACCGGGCGCGGCCACGGCACCGACAAGGCGGTGTTGATGGGCCTGGAGGGCCACTGGCCCAACGAGATCGACCCCAACGTCATCCCGCCGGCGCTGGAGCGCATCCGCGGCAGCCAGCGCATCCGCCTCGGCGGCGAACACGAGATCGCCTTCGACGAGAAGGGCGACCTGGTGATGAACAAGCGCCAGAAGCTGCCGCACCACACCAACGGCATGCGCTTCACCGCGTACGACGCCGCCGGCGTGGTGCTCGCCACCCAGGACTACTACTCGGTCGGCGGCGGCTTCGTGGTCAACCAGGACGAGGCCGCGGTGGACCGCATCGTCGCCGACACCACGGCGTTGCCTCATCCGTTCCGCAGCGGCGACGAACTGCTCGCGCGCTGCGCGGCCACCGGCAAGACCATCGCGCAGCTCATGTTCGAGAACGAGCAGGCCTGGCGCAGCCCCGACGAGATCCACGCCGGCCTGCGCGAGATCTGGGAAGCGATGCGCGGCTGCGTGCAGCGCGGCATCCGCGCCGAGGGCACGTTGCCGGGCGGCCTGCACGTGCAGCGGCGCGCGCCGCGACTGTTCGCCGAGCTCTCGGCGCGCCCCGACGACGCCGACCCGCTGACCACATTGGACTGGGTCAACCTGTTCGCGCTGGCGGTCAACGAGGAGAACGCCGCGGGCGGGCGCGTGGTGACCGCGCCGACCAACGGCGCCGCCGGGATCATCCCGGCGGTCCTCCACTACTACGAAAAGTTCTGCCCACCCTGTAAGAGCGGCGCTGGCGCCGCGACCCACGAACAGGGCATCTTCGACTTCCTGCTCACCGCCGCCGCGATCGGCATCCTCTACAAGGAGAACGCCTCGATCAGCGGCGCCGAGGTCGGCTGCCAGGGCGAGGTCGGCGTCGCCTGCTCGATGGCCGCCGGCGGCCTCGCCGCGGCGCTCGGCGCGAGCATGTCGCAGGTCGAGAACGCCGCCGAGATCGGCATGGAGCACAACCTGGGCCTGACCTGCGACCCGATCGGCGGGCTGGTGCAGATCCCGTGCATCGAGCGCAACGCGATGGGCTCGGTGAAGGCGATCAACGCCGCGCGCATGGCGCTCCGCGGCGACGGCAAGCACAAGGTCAGCCTGGACAAGGTCATCAAGACCATGCGCGAGACCGGCCGCGACATGCGTGACAAGTACAAGGAAACCTCGCGCGGCGGCCTCGCCGTCAACGTCATCGAGTGCTGACTGTAGGAGCGGCGCTTGCGCCGCGACCCGGGAAGGGCTCGCCGCCATGGCGGCTCCCACTGTCGCGGCGCCAGCGCCGCTCCTACAGGGTCAGCACATCGTCGAGCAGGGCGGCGGCGGTGATCGTGGCGCCGGCGCCGGGGCCCTGGATCACCAGTGGCTGGGCGGCGTAGCGGTCCGACCAGAGGGCGACGCGGTTGTCGGTGCCGCGGCCGGTGGCGAGCGGATCGTCGGGCGGCAACACTTCGAGGCGCGCGCTGGCGACGCCGTCCTGCAGCCGCGCCACGAACGCGAGCCGGCCCCCGCTGGCGCGGGCCGCTGCGAGGCGGTCGCGCAACGCGTCGTCGGACGCGCCCGCCAGCGACTCGACCCGGACCGCATCCGACTCGAGCTCGAAGCCGGCCGCGCGCGCGAGGATCAGCAGCTTGCGGCGTACGTCCTCGCCGGAGAGATCGTCGCGCGGATCCGGTTCGGTGTAGCCGGCGGCCTGCGCCTGGCGCACGCACGCCGCGAACGGACGCGTGCCGTCGTAGGCGTCGAACAGCCAGGCCAGCGAACCGGACAGCACGCCGGCGATGCCATGGATGCGGTCGCCACCCGCGCGCAAGGCGCGGATCGTGCGCAGCAGCGGCAGCCCTGCGCCGACGGTGGCGCTGTCGCCGTAGCGCGCGCCACCGGCCGCCGCGGCGTCGCGGATCGCGCGCCAGCGCCGCAGCGGGCCACCCTGCCCCAGCTTGCAGGCGGTGACGACGTGGACGCCGCGCGCGAGCCACTCCGCGTGCCGCTCGGCCACAGCCTCGCTGGCGGTCGCGTCGATCACGATGCCGGCGGCGTCGAAGTCGCCTGACGCCTGGCGGGTGTTGGCGACGTGGACGAGTTCGAACCGGTCGCCGAGCCGCTGCAGCCGCTCGAGCACCGCGCTTCCGACATTGCCGGTGCCGAGCAGCGCGAGCCTTGCCGGTGTAGGAGCGGCGCTCGCGCCGCGACCGAAAAGCTCGCCGCCATGGCGGCTCCCACAGGACGGTCGCGGCGCCAGCGCCGCTCCTACAGCCGGGCGGGTCATCGGGCGGCCTCCGCGGCAGTCGTTGCCACGGCCGCCGCACGCTCGAGCGCGGCGGCGATGTCGGCGACCAGGTCGCCCGCGTGCTCGATGCCGACGGACAGGCGCAGCAGGCCGTCGCCGATGCCCGCCGCGGCGCGCGCTTCCGGCGCCATCGCCGCATGGGTCATGGTCGCCGGATGCGCGACCAGGCTTTCGATGCCGCCAAGCGATTCGGCCAGCGTGAAGCACTGGAGCCCGTCGAGGAACGCGCGCACCGCGGCCTCCCCGCCCCGCAGTTCCAGCGACAGCATCGCGCCGAAGCCGGCCTGCTGCCGCGCCGCCACCGCGTGCCCGGGATGCGACGCGAGTCCGGGCCAGTGCAGCGCGCGCACCGCCGTGTGGCCGTCGAGCACCGCCACCAGCGCCTCGATGTTCTCCGCGTGCACGCGCAGGCGCGCATCCAGCGTGCGCAGCCCGCGCAGCGCAAGGAAGCTGTCGAACGGCGCGCCGGTCACGCCGAGCGCGTTGGCCCACCAGGCGAGGGTGTCGTGCAGTGCAGCGTCGCGTGCCACCAGCGCCCCGCCGACCACGTCGCTGTGGCCGTTGACGTACTTGGTGGTCGAATGCAGCACCACGTCGGCACCGAAGGCGATCGGACGCTGCCAGGCCGGCGACAGGAACGTGTTGTCCACCAGCGCCAGCGCGCCGGCCCGGTGCGCGGCCTCGACCACGAAGCGCAGGTCGGTGATCCGCAGCAGCGGGTTGGAGGGCGTCTCGATCCACACCAGCGCGGTCGGCTCGCGCAAGGCGTCCGCCAGCGCGCGCGGATCGGTCAGGTCGGCGGTCGCCACCGTGAACTGGCCCTTGCGCGACAGGGCATCGAACAGCCGCCAGCACCCGCCGTAGCAATCGTGCGGGACCACGATGCGCGCGCCGCGCGGCAGCAGCGCGTGCAACGCCAGGGTCGCGGCGGACATGCCGCTGCCGGTGACCACCGCGCCGGCACCGCCCTCCAGCTCCGCCAGCGCGCCTGCGAACAGGTCGCGGGTCGGGTTGCCGCTGCGGGTGTAGTCGTAGGTCCGCTTGGCAGCGAAGCCGGCGAAGCTGAAGTTGCTGGAGAGCACCAGCGGCGGCGTGACCGCGCCGAAGGCCTCGTCGCGGTCGATGCCCGCGCGCACCGCCAGCGTCTGCGCCCGCAGCCCGCTCACTGGCGCGGCTCCTGGCGCAGGGCCTCGCGCAACACGCCGGCGATCGCCACGTGCTCCTTGAGGAAGGCATCGTGGCCGTAGCGCGAGCGCAGCACGTGCAGGCGCGGGCGCGGCAGCCGCTCGACCAGCGCGTAGGCATCCTGCACCGGGACCAGGCGGTCCTCGGCGACGGCGACCACGGTGACCGGCACCGGCACGTCGCGCGGATCGAGCGCCTGCAGGTCGATGGATTCCGACAGCCGCAGGAATGCCGTGGGCGGCGTGGCGGCGACGTACTTCGCGGCGCAATGGTCGAGGTAGTCCTCGGCCTCCGCGCGTACTACGCCGCCCACCACCCGCGCCGGGCCGAAGCGCCCGTCGAACTCCTCCGGCGTGCGGTAACTCAGGATCGCGAGCTGCCGCGCCAGCGACAGCCCGTCGCGCTCGTCGCACTGCAGCGCACCGAGCGCCACCGCGCGCCGCTGCAGCGCGCGCCAGGCGCTGGCGTAGGGATGCGCGCGATGGCTGCCGCTGATCGCGACCAGGCGCGCGAGCCGCGCCGGGTGCCGCGCCGCGAACTGCAGCCCGACCATCGCCCCGTAGGAGCAGCCGACGAAGCCGGCCAGGCGCGCGATGCCGAGCGCGTCGAGCAACGCCGCGATCGCATCGGCCTGGTCGGCCGGATCGATCGGTGCGTCGAGCCTGCCGTCGGCGCCGAGCCAGTCGATCGCCACGAGGCAGTGCCGCGCCGGGTCCAGCGCACGCCCCTCTCCCACCTGCGCCTCCCACCAGCCCGGCGAAGGGAACGCGTCGCTCGCGGCCACGTGGCGGCCCGCGGAGATGCCGCCGGCGACCAGTACCGCGGGCAGGGCCGCGTCGCCGAGGAGTTCGTAGCGCAGTTCGACCGCGCGCAGGCCGGCGTGGCGCATGGCCAGCTCGAACGCCAGCGTGCCGCGGCGCGCAGGTGCGGGCGTCGGCGCGACGATGGCCGGCGGGCAGGCGGGATCGGGGGCGAAGGCTTGCAGGGCGGGGGCGAGGCTCATGGCGCGTTCCTTGGAGGGAAAGGGCCATCGAGTCGCGCGGGGCGGGCCGGACGATGCGGGCACGCCCACCCCGGGGAGAGGGAGGGACGGAACGCACCCATCTTCCGGTGGACCGACAGGTCCCCGCAGGAATTGGCACCGCGAAAGGGCTTTGCGCCCCATCAGGTTGCCCCGGCTTCGTCGGGCCTGTCCCTCAGCCGGTCTCGATGGATGGGCGCAGCTTGCCACCGCCTTCCGGGACTGTCAATCGCTTCATCGGCATGAAGCGATGACCAATTTAAAACGGCAATAATGTCGTCTACGTCGACTCCCGCCTGCTTCAAAACTCCGGAGAGCGTCCCCGTCTTGAGCTCCCGATGGAGAGGAACTACGCAAAAGTCGCTGGCTCGACGAAGCATCACGTGGCTGCCCTTCTGGCGAACAACGACGAATCCCAGCCTCTCCAAGGCGCGAACCGCGTCCGCGCCCGACACACGGGGGATCCTAGGCGGCACGCGCCGCGACGTTGAAAGTCGTCAGCACCGCGTGCCCAACGGCCGCTGCCGGAACCCCCTCGAGATAGAGTTCCGTCGCCTCCCGCAGGTTCGCCAGCGCCTCCTCGATGGAGTCGCCCTGGGTGGTGGTCCCGGTCTCGGCATTGAGGGCGACGAATCCACCTTCCTGCGCCGGCATGAGGACTGCGCTCAGTCGCATGATGATCTTCTCCTTCCCTCGGGGCACTTGCTCCGAAGGCAGTGCCTCGTAGCGTTCTTTCAGCTCGGCCAGCCGCAAGATGCCCGTGCGGTCGGCATCCGCAGCGCCCATCTGGACCTCCGCAATATGGCGGTCTTCCAGACCCTGCAAGTGTTCCATGATCGCCGCACGCACGTAGTAGCTCTTGCTGCGACCGGTGCGCCTGGCCAGCGTTTCGAGTCGTTGTTCGATTTCGGCGGGCAATCGAATGGCGAGCATGATGTCCTCCGGAGAATGCAATACATGTATAGCACCCCGGGAAATGGTACGCAAGGTGCATCCCTCGCGGCACGCCATCCGTTAAGGTTGCGTCATGACCGAAGCACGGACGGCTGCCAGCGCACCCACGGCGAGCGCACTGGTCGTTGACGACGAACGCGACATCCGCGAACTGCTGGTGCTCACCCTGGGCCGGATGGGCCTGCGCACCGACACCGCCGCCACCCTCGCCGCGGCCCGCGCGCAACTGGCGCAGCACCGCTACGACGTCTGCCTGACCGACATGCGCCTGCCCGATGGGTCCGGCATCGACCTGATCGGCGAGATCTCGGCGCACTACCCCGACACCCCGGTCGCGATGATCACCGCCTACGGCAACGTCGAGGCGGCGGTGGAGGCGCTGAAGGCGGGCGCCTTCGACTTCGTCAGCAAGCCGGTGGACATCCAGGTGCTGCGGCGGCTGGTCAACCAGGCACTCGGCCTCGGCCGGCGCCGGCGCGAGGCGCCCCCCGGGCTCGCGCGGCTGCAGGGCGACTCGCAGGCGATGCACGCGCTGCGCGCCACCGTGGCCAAGGTCGCGCGCAGCCAGGCGCCGGTGGCGATCACCGGCGAGTCCGGCACCGGCAAGGAGCTGGTCGCCCGCACCATCCACGGCGAGGGCGGCCGCGCCAAGGGGCCGTTCGTTCCGGTCAACTGCGGCGCCATTCCCGCCGAGCTGATGGAAAGCGAGTTCTTCGGCCACCGGAAGGGAAGCTTCACCGGCGCCCACGCCGACAAGGAAGGCCTGTTCCAGGCCGCCGACGGCGGCACCCTGTTCCTGGACGAGATCGCGGAGCTGCCGCTGCCGATGCAGGTGAAGTTGCTGCGCGCCATCCAGGAGAAGTCGGTGCGCCCGGTCGGCGGGCAGACCGAAGTGCCGGTGGACGTGCGCCTGCTCAGCGCCACCCACAAGGACCTCGCGGCGCTGGTCGCGGCCGGCACCTTCCGGCACGACCTCTACTACCGCATCAACGTCATCGAGCTGCGCGTGCCGCCGCTGCGCGAGCACCTCGAGGACCTGCCGCAGCTGGCCACCGACATCATCGCCCGCCTCGCCCACGAGCAGGACCGCAGCGCGCCCACCCTCGCCAACGACGCGATCGCCGCGCTCATGGACTATCCCTTCCCGGGCAACATCCGCGAGCTGGAGAACATCCTCGAGCGCGCCATGGCGATGGCCGACGGCCCGCGGATCACCGCCGCCGATCTCGCGCTGCCTGTAGGAGCGGCGCTGGCGCCGCGACCCACCCAGCCCCCCGCGGGAACAGCCGAAGCCGCGCCCCCGACCCCCGACAAACCCGCGCCCTTGCCGACCTACATCGAGGACATCGAACGCCAGGCAATCGAGCAGGCGCTCAAGGACAACCGGTACAACAAGACGAAGACGGCCGAGGTCCTGGGCATCACCTACCGCGCGTTGCGATACAAGCTGAAGAAGCTGGGGCTGGACTGAGCCGCGTCACCCATTGACGTGCAGCGTCACTTTTTGACACGCCTTCCGTCGGGCCATCCGTGACCATCCCCCCAAATCGGCAAAAAGGTTGCGGGCCCCCTCCCTTGGCACGCTAAATGCGTGCATAGTCCGTGCACGTGCAGAACATTGCACGGCTACCGAGGACCGGGAAACCGGCCATGTCGGCACGTGAAGTTCAACCCTAGGGGAATAGACATGAACATGAAGAAGGTGCAGCAAGGCTTCACCCTGATCGAGCTGATGATCGTGATCGCGATCCTCGGCATCCTGATGGCCATCGCGATCCCGGCGTACCAGGACTACTCGGTCCGCGCGAAGGTGTCCGAGGGCATCAACCTGGCCGCCGCTGCCAAGCTCGCGGTGACCGAGACCTACTCGTCCACCAGCTCCATGCCGGGCAGCAACGCCTCGGCCGGTGCCCCGGACGCGAACACCATCCAGGGTGAGTACGTCGATTCCGTGACCGTCGGCTCCGGCGGCATCATCGACATCGACTACAACGGCACCACGCTGCCGGAGATGACCAGCACCCTGCAGCTGTCGCCGGTCACCTACGCCGGTTCGGTGGACTGGGTCTGCAAGGCCAACGGCAACCCGACCCGCTACCTGCCGTCCGAGTGCCGCAACTAAGCATTCGCGATTCAGGTGCTGACGAAGGGCCGCCTCGTGCGGCCCTTCTTCTGTCCATAATCAAGACGTGACGGATCGCATCCGGCAAACGCACTACATCCGCGCAGCGGCCTGTGCGGCCGCGGCGCTGCTGGCATGGGCCTACTGGCCCGGTCTGTCCGGACCGTTCCTGTTCGACGACTTCGCCAACCTCGACAAGCTCGGCGCCTTCGGCCCGATGGACGACTGGCGGAGCTTCCTGTTCTACCTGACCTCGGGCAGCGCGGATCCCACCGGCCGTCCGGTGGCGATGCTGAGCTTCCTGCTCGACGCGCAGCAATGGCCGGCCGACCCGTGGCCGTTCAAGCGCACCAACCTCGTCCTGCACCTGCTGAACTTCGCGCTGCTCGGGGTGCTGCTCACCCGCTTGCAGCAGGCGCTGGCACGCCGGATGCCGGGGCTGCGAACCTCGCCCTGGACACCGTGGACCGCTGCCGCGCTGTGGGCCGCGCACCCGTTCTTCGTGTCCACGACGCTGTACGTCGTGCAGCGCGAAGCGATGCTGCCGATGACGTTCGCGATGCTCGCAATGCTGGCCTGGGACCGCGCCGTCGGGCGCTTCGAAGCCGACCGGCCGCGGTCCGGATGGGCCTGGGCTTTGCTCGGGGTCGGCGGCTTCACCGTGCTGGCCGGGTTGTCCAAGGCAAACGGTTTCCTCGTCCCGTTGCTGGCCGGCCTCGCGCACCTGTGGATCTACCGCCCGGCCACGGCTTCGCAGGCACGGCGTGCGACGGACCGGGCCGCCGCGCTCTGCCTAGGCCTCCCGAGCCTGCTGCTGCTGGGCTACCTCGTGCATCACGGCGCCAGCCTGTGGTCCGTCCAGCTCGCCGGTCGCGACTGGACCATCGGCGAGCGGCTGCTGACGCAACCCCGCGTGCTGTGGGACTACGTGGCGCACCTGGTCCTGCCCAGGGCCGGCGGGGGCGGCCTGTTCGTCGAGGGCTTCCAGGCCTCGCGCGGCTGGACCGAGCCGTTCTCCACGCTGCCCGCCGCCTTCGCCCTGCTCGCCAGCGTCGTCGCCGCGCTGGCCTTCCGCCGGCGCTTCCCGATCGCGAGCTTCGCCTGGCTGTTCTTCCTCGCTGCGCACCTGATGGAAAGCAGCGTCGTCGCGCTCGAGCTCTACTTCGAGCACCGCAACTACCTGCCGGCGGCATTCCTCGGCTGGCCGCTCGCCCACCTGCTGTTGAAGCCCGGCGCCTACCTGCGCTACCGCGCGGGAGCCGTGGCGCTGCTGCTGGTCGCTCTGCTCGTGCTGACCCACCAGCGCGCGTCCGTGTGGGGCAACCCGGCGCTGCTCACCGCGTTGACCGCCTCGCACCAGGACGACTCGGCCAGGGCGCAGGTCGCGGCGGCGTGGCAACGCCTACAGCGGGGAGACGCCGCCGGTGCCCTGGACACGGTCCACCAGTTGCAGGCACGACATCCGCAATCGGTGGACGTCGCCTTCAACGCCGTCAGCATGGAGTGCCTCGCCAACGGCGCACTGGCTCCGGAGACCCGGCGGCAGGCGATCGAGGCCACGCGCCTGACCGGGCGGTGGACGTTCGCCATGAACATGTGGCTGCAGGATGCGGCACGCGAGCCGGCGATCCGGCAATGCAACGGACTGGGGCTGGAAGGACTCGAGTTGCTGGCCGACGCCGCGGCTTCCAATCCGCTGAACCAGCCGCCACGCCGACTGCGCGAAATAATGCATGCGAAGGGCAGGATCGCGCTGGCCGAAGGACGGCCGGAGGTCGCGCTCGAATGGTTCAACGCCGCGCTGGAGTTGCATCCGGACCCGAACTACGCGCTGGTACAGGCGGCGGCACTCGGCGACGTCGGCGCCCAGGCGTTGGGCGTCGAGCATCTCGACGCCTATGCGCGGATCCCCGCGCCCGCGGCCAGCAGGATCCGCGACATGCCCGGGCTGCACCGGTGGCTGCTCCGGCACTGCGGCTACTATGACGCCGAGATCGCGCATCTCCGGCGCCGGCTCGTCGCCGACGCCGCGCGGCCACGGGGGAACGAAGACTGATGCCGGGTACGCCCATGCCGATCCGTCCTGCGCCGGCACCGGCCCTGTCGAAGGCCGCCTCCGGCTGGCTGGGGATCGCCGCGTTGCTGCTGGTCGTGGCGCTGGTCTACTGGCCCGGCCTGCGCGGCGGCTTCGTGTTCGACGACTACCCCAACATCATCGAGAACACGGCCCTGCACGTCGGCTGGGAGTCGGGCTGGCGCGACTGGCTGGCGGCCGCCTTTTCCTCTCCCGCCAGCGCGATGCAACGGCCCCTGGCATCGTTGACCTTCGCCATCAACCACGCCGCCACCGGGCTCGACCCGTACTGGATGAAGGCGACGAACCTGGGCATCCACCTGCTCAACGCCCTGCTGGTGTTCGTGCTGTGCCGTTTGCTGCTGCGCGCAATCCGCCCGGGGATGGGCACCGATGCCCGCGACGCGCGCATCGCGCTGTGGATCGCCGCGGCCTGGGCGCTCAACCCGATCAACCTGATGGCCGTGCTGTTCGTGGTGCAGCGCATGGAATCGCTGTGCCACACCTTCGTGTTCGCCGGCCTGGCGATGTACCTGGCCGGGCGCCTGCGGCTGCAGGCCGGGCACGGCGGTTGGGCGCTGGTCCTGGGCGGCCTGCTCGGCGGCACCGCGCTGGGCGTACTGGCGAAGGAGTCCGCGGCGCTGTTGCCCGTCTATGCCCTCGCGATCGAGTGGGCCCTGCTGTGGTTCGGCACCGACCGTGGGCGCCCGGATCGCCGGTTGCTGGCACTGTTCGCCTGCATCGTCGTGCTGCCCGCCGTGGTCGGGCTGTGGTGGATGGTCCCGCAGGTCCTGGGCAACGGCGTCTATGCAACCCGTGACTTCGATCTCGGCGAGCGCCTGCTCACCGAGGGGCGCGTGCTGGTGGACTACCTCCGCTGGACGCTGCTGCCGAACCTGGGCCAGCTCAGCCTCTACCACGACGACTACGTGGTCTCGCGCGGCCTGCTGCAGCCGCCGTCCACGCTGGTGGCGCTGCTGATGCTCGCCGGGCTGGCGGCGGCAGCGGCGTGGCTGCGCACGCGACGCCCGCTCATGGCGCTCGGCCTGGCCTGGTTCCTTTGCGCCCACCTGCTCACCGCGACCATCTGGCCGCTGGAGCTGGTGTACGAGCACCGCAACTACTTCGCGTCACTGGGGTTGTGCCTGGTGCTGGCCGACGTGCTGCTGCGCCTCGCCGGCGACTCGGAGCGGTACCGCAGGATCGGGATGCTGCTGGCGATGGTGCTGCTGCTCCTGTATGCCGGCACCACCGCACTGCGCGCACTGGAATGGAGCAACCCGCTCCGCTTCGCGATGAGCGAAGCCGCCAAGCACCCGCAGTCCCCCCGGGCCACCTACGACCTCGCCCGCGACTACATCCTCCTGAGCGGGTTCGACCCGGCGTCCCCATACGTGGACGAGGCGTTCGCCGCGCTGGAACGGGCGCGGCAGGTCCCGCGGGCGACGCCGCTGCCCGAGAGCGCGGCGATCCTGCTGGCGGCCCGCACCGGCCGCGGCATCGATCCTGACTGGTGGCGGGGCCTGGAACGCAAGCTGGCCGCCGGCCCCATCGGCGCCGAGGGCCACAACGCATTGGGAACGCTGGCCAGGTGCACCCCCGCCAACCAGTGCGAGTTGCCGCGCGAACCTGTGGTGGCGGTGTTCGAAAACGCACTGGCGCGGCAACGCCATCCCGAGACGCTGAGCACCTACGGGAACTACGCGCTCAACGGGCTGCGCGACCCGAGCCTGGCCCTTCGACTGTGGCAGGAGGCGGCCGAGCGCGCTCCGCACGTCGTCCAATACCAGGAGACCCTCGCGCGGATGCTGATCGCCTCGGGGCGCCCCGACCTCGCGGCCGCGCCGATCGCAAGGCTGCGCAACCTCGGCCGGCTGGGCCAGAATGAGGCGTTGGCGCGGGAGTTGGAGCGACACGCGCAGGAGCGGAGCGGACGAGCCGCGGGGGACAGCATCCGGGGCCAAGGCCCGGGGGAACCACAATGATCCAGTGCAAGCTTCATTCCGAAAGCTGGCGGGCCAGTTCGCCATGATCAGTTCCCTTCTGAGCCGGATCGGGCTGCACTCGATGGAGCAGGTGCTGGAAGCTCGCGTGGCTACCCTGGGGCCGATGGAAACGAGCGTGGACGGCGGCGCTGGCTGGGGCGGCACCTCACAGAGCCTGGCGGAAGCCACGCAGAAGGATGGACGGGTCCACGCCTTCGAACCCTTTCCGGGAAATCACCGATTCTTCTCGAACGCAGACCCGCGAATCCAACTCCACCGCGTAGCCTTGAGCGACAACGTGGGACGCATGGCGTTCTATGTCTCCGGCACTGTCGGAGAGGAAGACGCCTGGGCAACGCGTGGTTTCGTCGGATACAGCTCCCTGGGGCATCTGGTCAGCCCTCGGGTGAAATGGGTGCGCGCCATCAAGCGGGTGATCGCCAGGCTTCGAGGGCAGCGTCAGCGGGAACCCGTAGTTCTTCAAGTAGACACCACACGCCTGGACTCGGTTGTTGGGGAAGCACACCTGGATTTCGTCAAGCTCGACCTGCAAGGGGGCGAGCCGGCAGCAATCCGGGGCATGGGTGCCCTGCTGCAGCGCACGGACATGCTGTGGATCGAGTTCACTGGCCAAGAGGGCCTGATTCCCATGCTGCTCGAGCATGGGTTCCTGTTGTTCGATACGAATTACATGTGCCCAGCCGGCGGCCGCGGGCAACTGGAACATTTCGATCTCAGACCCTTCAAGGAGATCGTGCTGTCCACTTCTCGGCCTGCGCTACTTGCGACTCGGGCGCGCGACACGGCCGACTTCCTGGCATGGTTCCATGATGCAAAGAAGGCGGGGGCAATCATGCAAACCGATTTACTTGCCATCAACCCTGCATTCCTGCCCAGTTTCCTCCTGATGTTGCAAGAAATAAGCGTTGCACCCAGCGCCCTCCTGGATTGATCACGATAGTGCCTGGTCGCATGGGCCTGCTTCGCTCTCCAAGTTTCACGGCGTGGTTGGCGCTGGGCGTGCGCCTGTGCGGGTTCGCCATTGTGCTTCCCGTAGCCCTATCTCGGCTCTCGAGCGCAGAAGTTTCGGTCTGGCTTCTGTTCTCGACCATCACGAGCCTGCAACTGCTCGTCGACTTCGGGTTCGGCGCCACCTTCTCCCGGGAGATCGCCTACGGGTTTGCGGGCGGGTCGACGCTGGCGCCGACGGCACAGTCGCGGGTTCCCAAGGAGGAGGCGCGTCCGGACTGGGCAACCATCTCGCGCACCATGGCCGCGATGCGCTGGCTGTACCGGAGACTCGGCCTGGCGACGCTGCTGTTGCTGGCGACACTGGGCACGCTGGCGGTGGCCATGCCCATCGGTCGCATCGAGGTGCCCGTCGATGGTTGGCTGGGATGGATCGTGATCGTTGGATCCACGGCATCCGCGATCATCGGCAACGCCAACTCCAGCTTCCTGCTGGGCGCCAACCGCATCGCCCAGATGAAGCGTTGGGAGGCAGGCAACGGCTTGGCATTCATTCCATTGCAGGTGGTGGTGCTCCTGGCCGGAGGCGGGCTGCTCGGGCTGGTGCTGGCCGCCCAGGCAGGCGTCCTCTCGCAAGTGCTCATCAACTGGGTCCTCGCGCGGCGCATGACCGCCGGCCACACGGGCGAGAAGCTGTCCAGGGACGAGACGCGGGCAGTGGTGCGTGGACTCTGGCCGGCCGCGTGGCGAACCGCGGTCGGGACGATCAGTTCGTTCGGCGTGCACCAGGGCATGGCGGTCGCGATGGCCAACGTACTCGCTGCAGGAGAAGCGGCGAGCGTGCAGGTCGCACTGCGGCTGGTGCAGATCATCAGCCAGTTCTCACAGGTTCCGTTCTACACGAAGATCCCCGTGTTCAACCGGCTGCGCGCGATGGGCGCGGATGCCGACCTCATGGCGCTGGTGACCAGGGCGATCCGGCTCAGCCTGGGGTTGTTCGTGGCTGCCGCCATCGCGACCGACCTGGCCATCCGGCCGATCCTGGACCTGGTCGGGAGCCAGACGAGCTTCCCAAGCCCGCTGTTCTGGCTGTTGCTCGCGCTTGCAGGGCTGTTCGAGCGGATTGGCGCGATGCACGTGCAGTTGCTGATGACCAGCAACCGCATGATCGCGCATATCGCCAACGTGGTGACGGCCGTCGCCTGGATCGGTGCCACCGTCGCCCTGTGGTCTTCGCTGGGGGCGACTGCGCTGCCCCTCGGCATGCTGATCGCCTACGCCGGCTTCTACGCGCCCTGGTCCTCGTACAAGTCTCGCGCCAGGATGGGCCCGGAGGGCGGGTTGGCCTTCGAACTGCGCACCTCGGCGCTGCCGGTCGCGATGCTGGCGGCGTATTTCGCCATCGCTATGCTCTAGATTGACGGAAGACCCGCACCCACGGCCACCATGACCTCCCATCCGATCCTCGCGCAACGGCCAACGCTCAATCCGTACCTGCTCGCGTTGCGCCTGGCGCTGAACCGCCTCAGGTGGGACCTGAATCCCGAGGCCCTGCGGTCCCGACGGCACCTGCGTGCATCGCGGGACCGACACGCTGGAAGCCGCGCGGTCATCCTCTGCAATGGGCCGAGCCTGCTGTCCACCGACTTCGACCGACTGGCCGCGTCGGATGCGTTCGTCTTCGGCCTCAACAAGATCAACCTGCTGTTTCCGCGGACGGACTTGCGGCCCGATGCGATCGTCGCCGTCAATCCGTTCGTCATCGAACAGAACCTCGACTTCTTCCGGAGCACCGGGATCGAGCTGTACCTGGACAGCAGTTCGTATCCACTCGTCGGCCGGCGGGGCAACCTGACCTACCTGCATTCGGCGCCTGCGCACCACTTTGCTCGAGACTGCAGCGTCAGTGTCTACCAAGGCTACACGGTGACGTTCGTCGCGCTGCAGCTGGCATTCCACATGGGCTTCGCCGAGGTCGCGCTGGTGGGCTGCGACCACGACTTCAGCAGCAAGGGCCCAGCCAACATGGAGGTGGTGGCCGGCGAACGCGACGCCGACCACTTCGATCCGGGCTATTTCCCGAAAGGCGCCACGTGGCAGCTTCCCGACCTCGCCCAAAGCGAGGCCAGCTACGCGCTGGCGCGTGAAGCGTTCGAAGCGGCGGGCCGCCGCGTCCTCAACTGCACGGTCGGCGGCAAACTGGAGATCTTCCCGCGCATGTCGCTCGAAGCCTTCCTGGCGGGTTAGCTGCGCGCGCGCAACAGGCGCAATGGGTGCAGCAAGGCGTTGATGCCAAGCACCGCCAGCTGGTACGGCGCGCGGCGCCAGAAGATCCCCAGCTTCCAGTTGATGTAGACCGACTCGCAGACCATGCGCAGCCGGCTCGCGGGCTGGGCGCTGATTCCCCCGGCCTCGAAACGCGCCACCATCAGTTCGAGCCTGGCCCCGCGGCCGGCCAGCAGCTCCCGCAGCAGCAGTTCGTTGTCGGCGGAGATGCGACAACGCTGGTCGAACCGGAAGCCATCGAACACCTTCGCATGGTGGAACACGCCCTGGTGGCAGGGAAGCACCGGGCGGCCCCCACGCCACGGGCCGTCGAGCCCCTGGAAGCCGTCGTTGCGCACGTGCGTGTCCTCGCCAGTGGCAGGATCGAAGACGGTGACGTCGCCGTACGCGGTCGTCGTCCCCGGCGACAGCGAGTCCAGCGCGGCGGAAACCCGCTCGAGGACGTCGTCCGCGTACAGCGTATCGCCGGCGCCCAGGAACAGGACCCACTCGCCGCGCACCAGCGGCAACACCTTGTTCCAGGCGTCGTAGATGCCGGAGTCCGGCTCCGAGACGAGCCGCGCGACCAGGTCGCCGAAGCCACGCGCGACCTCGGCGGTCCCGTCGGTCGACGCGCCGTCCACCACCACCCACTCGAAATCCCGGCACGTCTGGCCAGCGAGCGACCGCGCGGTACGCGGGAGCGATGCGGCAGCGTTGAAGGTGGACGTGACGATGGTGAACCGGGGTGCACGCCCGGCACGAATCGGGACGTCCGTCGCGATTGCATCCGTAATGGCACATCCCCCTTGGCCTGCCGTGGCAAAGGCTATCATCCTGCTTTGCGGGAATCCGAAGCAGGCAGGATGGGCAACGCGGGAATGCAACCCCGGGTCAGCGTAGTCGTCGCGGTCCACAACTGCGCCCGTTATCTCCGGGAGGCGGTCGCGTCCGCGCTGGCCCAGTCGCTGCCGCCGCACGAAATCATCCTCGTCGACGACGCTTCCGGCGATTCCACCCGCGAAGTGGCCGACGACCTCGCCCGCGGGGACGCACGCGTCCGCGTCGTGCCGCTGGAGCGCAACGTCGGGCCATCGGCGGCCCGCAACATCGCCCTGGATGCCGCAAGCGGGGACTGGATCGCGATCCTGGACGGCGACGACATCTGCCTGCCCGGGCGGTTCGAGGCACAGGTCGCCTTCCTGCGGCGCACTGGCGTAGACCTGTGCGGCAGCTGGTTCACCGAGTTCGGGCAAGGGCCCGCCCGGACCGTGCGCTGGCCGCACGGCGAATCCGAGCTGCGCGCCACGATGCTGTTCCAGAGCGCCATCTGCCATCCGACGGTGATGGCGAGGCGTGAAGTATTCGACCGCCACCGCTACAGGGCCGAGCTGAGGCTGGCGGAGGACTACGACCTGTTCGCGCGCGCGCTGTCCGGCTTCCGGCTGGCCAACGTGCCAATCCCCCTCCTCCGATACCGGCGCCACCCCGCCCAGGCCACCCAGGCCAAGCGGCTGGCCATGGAGGCGGTGACCCGCGGGATCCGCCTGGACCTGTTGTCCAGCCAGGGGATCGAGGCGGACGATCGCGAGCAATACCTGCACAACCTGGTGCGCGCGCCGGGCTCCATCCACGAGTTCAGCGACCTCGCCGACATCGAACAGTGGCTCTTGAAGCTCGCGGGGCACTTCGACGACGACGAAGCCCGGAAGGCCGTGGCGTCGCAGTGGGCACGCGCCTGCATACGCGCCGCCCCATTGGGCCCGCGGATGTACCGGGCGTATCGTCGCTCCGCCCTTCGGCGCATGGCACCGGGCGGACCGATGCAGGCGTTGGACATCGCGATCCTCGCAGCGCTCAGGCTGGACCATGCATCCCGCCCCTTCCAGTTCCTGCGACGACTGGGGCTGAGCGCTTGACCGCACCAAGGCCACCATCGCCGAGTCCCACGCTGGTCGTCGGCGCCGGCTATGCCGGCAGCGTCGTCGCGCGCGAGCTGGCGGACGCCGGGCGACGGGTGCTCGTCATCGACAAGCGTCCGCACGTCGCGGGCAATGCCTACGACGAACCCGACGCCCACGGCGTGCTGGTGCACCGCTATGGCCCGCACATCTTCCACACGAACGGCGAGCGCATCTGGGAGTGGCTGTCGCGGTTCACCGGGTGGCGTCCGTACGAGCATCGCGTGCGCGGGGTCGTCGACGGCCGGGAGTACCCGTTCCCGATCAACCGCGACACCCTCAACCAGCTCTACGGACTCGACCTGGACGAGGCCGGCGCCGAGGCCTTCTTCGAACGGGTGCGCGAACCCCGCGACCCGGTCCGCACCAGCGAGGACGTGGTCCTCAACAGCGTGGGCCGGGACCTGTACGAGAAGTTCTTCCTCGGCTACACCCGCAAGCAGTGGGGCCTCGATCCCTCCGAGCTGAAGGCGGGCGTGGCCGCGCGCATCCCGGTGCGCACCAACACCGACGACCGCTACTTCACCGACCGCTTCCAGGCCATGCCGCTGGAGGGCTACTCGAGGATGTTCGCCAACATCCTCGACCATCCGAACATCCGCGTGGAGCTGGGCGTGTCCTTCGACGAGGTGCGCGGCCGCCACCCGTTCCCGCACATCGTCTACACCGGGCCCATCGACGAGTACTTCGGCCACTGCCACGGGCGCCTGCCGTACCGTTCGCTGCGCTTCGAGCACGAGCACCTGCCGGGCACGCCCAGGTTCCAGTCGGTCGGAACGGTCAACTACCCGAACGACCACGCCTACACCCGCATCACCGAGTTCAAGCACCTGACCGGGCAGCAGCACGCCGGCACCTCGATCGTGCGCGAGTATCCGCAGGCCGAAGGCGACCCCTACTACCCGGTGCCGCGGGTGGAGAACGAGCTGCTCTACAAGCGCTACGAGGCGCTCGCGGAAAAGGAGTCGCGCGTGACGTTCGTGGGCCGGCTGGCGCAGTACCGCTACTACAACATGGACCAGGTGGTGGGGGCGGCGCTTGCCGCCGCCCGGCGCCTGCTGGACTGAGCCGTGCGCATCGCCTACCTCTGCAAGCGCCGCTACATGGGCAAGGACGTGGTCCTGGACCGCTACGCGCGGCTGTACGAGATCCCCGGCCAGCTCGCCCGGCTTGGCCACGACGTCGAGGCCCACTGCCTGGACTACCGGCGCGGGCACGAACAGGGCGAGTGGTCCCACGACGCGCCGCCGGGCCGGCTGGAATGGCACTCCCACGGCATCGGGGCCGGCACGCTGGCATATCCGCTGCGCCTGCTGCGGCGGCTCCGCGCGTTCTCGCCCGACGTCCTGGTCGCCGCCTCCGACATCCCCCACGTCGCGCTCGGCGCGTGGCTGGCGCGTCGCCTGGGCGTGCCCTTCGTCGCGGACCTCTACGACAACTTCGAGGGCTTCGGCCAGGCACGCATCCCGGGCATGGTGACGGCATTGCGGCGCGCGGTCCGCCGCGCGGACCTGGTGCTCACCACCAGCGAGCCGCTACGCGAACTGGTCGTCCACGGCTATCGCGCGCGCGGCGAGGTGGTCGCGATGCCGAGCACGGTAGACAAGTCGGTGTTCCATCCGCGCGACCGCGGCGAGAGCCGGGATGCGCTGGGTCTGCCGCGCGATGCGTTGCTGGTGGGCACGGCCGGCGGCCTGTACCGCGACAAGGGCGTCGAGGCGCTGTATGCCGCCTGGGAGCAGCTCCGCGGGGAGGATCCACGGATGCACCTGGTCCTGGCGGGCCCGCATGAACCCGGTTTGCCGCCTCCCGCGGGCGACCGCGTGCACTACCTCGGCGCGCTGCCGCACGCGCGGGTGGCGCAACTGTTCTCCGCGCTGGACGTCGGCGCGATCTGCGTCCTCGACACGCCGTTCGGCCGCTACTGCTTCCCGCAGAAGGCCTACGAGATGCTGGCCTGCCGGTTGCCGGTGGTGGCCGCCGATGTCGGTGCGATGGGTGCGCTGTTCGCCGGTTCTCCGCAGTGCCTGTACGCGGCCGGGGACGCCGGGGCGCTGGCGGCCGGGTTGCGCGAGCAGGCCATGCGCCCGGTCCTGCCCGACCTGCCGATCGAGGACTGGCAACGGATCATCGGGCGGCTCGAGCCGCGGTTGCGGCGGCTCGTCGGGCAGTAGCAGGTCACCCCCGACGCACGGCCGTCGCGACCAGGCCGTCGCCCAGGTCCCTGTCGTAGAACCAGCGCTGCACGACCACGAACGGCAGCACGAGGTTGCCGCTGAACAGGGACAGCACCCGCTGGATCGCCTTCGGCTTTGCCTGCGCGCTGCGAATGCTGCGCTGCACGGGTGACAGGCTGTCGTAGCTGCGATCGGCCTTGACCAGGCGGTTGGACACCCGGCGCGTCAGCTCGGTGATCGGATAGCCATAGTTGACGATGCGGATGTCGGTGAAGCCTGCGCGCTCGAGCAGGTCGTGCAGTTGCCGCTTCTCGTAGCGCCGGACGTGCCCGACCAGGCTGTCCGAGCGACCGAACTTGCGCGCGTGCGCAGGCACCGAGACCAGCAGCTTGCCGCCGGGACGGAGGAAGCTGCTCCAGGCGCCGATGGCGTCCTGGTCCTCCTCGATGTGCTCGAGCACCTCGAACGCGAACAGGTAGTCGAACGACCCTGCCGCCAGTCCTTCCACGTCGTCGACCACGGTCGCGCGATCGCCGTACGGCGCAAGCCGCTCCCTGGCCATCCGGCGGCTGTCCTCGCCGATGTCGTAGCAGGTGGCGCGGAACCCGCGCTCCACGAACAGCTGCGTCATCTGCCCGGTGCCCGCTCCCATCTCGAGGAACGAGCCCGGCGCCCAGTCCCGGCTGAGGTCGTGGACGCAGGCCTCGCGCAGCACGAGCTTGGGCTGCTTAGCCATGGCGTCCCGCCCGGCGAGCGATGCTCGCCTGGATCAGTTCCGAGTACGCGGCGCCGATGCGTGACCAGTCGAGGCGTTCCACCGCGGTGCGCCGGATTGCCGCGGCACGCGCGGCGGCGGCCTCCGGATCCTCCAGCACCGCGACGATCCTGTCGGCGAGCGCTTGCAGGTCCGTCGGGTCCACGCAAACCTCGGCGTGGTGCTCGCCGAGCAGGTCCTGCAGGCCCGGCACCGAGCCGGCGATGGCCGGGCACCCGCAACCCACCGCCTCCATCAGCGCCACCGGCAAACCCTCCTGGTCGCCCGACGGATCGCGCACGAACGGGGCGACGAACGCGCTCGCCCGCGCGAAGCGCGCCGGGAGTTCGTGCTGCGGCATGGCGCCGAGGAAGCGCACGTGGCCGCCGAGGCCGAGGCGCTCCACCTGCGCGCGGAGCGCCGGTTCCTCGGGACCGAAACCGATGATGTCCAGCGTCGCCGCCGGGCGGCGGGCCAGCACCAGCGGCAGCGCGTCGAGGAGATGGCGCACGCCCTTCTTCGCGACCAGCCGGCCCACGAAGATGAGCCGGTCGCGCTCGCGCGTGGCGCCCGGATCGGCGACGAACCGTGTTTCGAAGTCCACGCCCATCGGCACCACCGCGATGTGCGGCGGCCGGAGCCCGAGCCGCGCCGCCTCGTCGCGCATGGCGCTGCTGACCACGCTCATGCCGGTGGAGCCGGCGGCCACCAGCCGCTTCAGCGCCGCCAGCATGGCACCGCGCAGTCCGAACAGGTCCCCGCCATGCGACGTGACCACGTAGGGCGTGCCCTTGCGCCGGGCGATGGCCCACGCCACCAGTCCTTGCGGCAGCAGCCAATGCGCATGGACGGCCGAGAACCTGCCGGTCGCGAGCAGCCGCCGCGCCCGCAGGTACTGCGCCAGCACGAAACCGGGGACCAGCAACCACTTCCAGCGCGCGCGCCTCAGGTTCGCGTTGATGCCGCCATCGTTGACGAGCGTCTGCAGGCGCCGGGGCGCGTACCGGTAGCGGACGACGTGCACGCCTTCCAGCTCGCCGTCGGGATCCGCGCCGGGCGCATCCGGCACCAGCGCGGTGACATCGAAGTCCGCGCCGAGCCGCTTGCAGAGTTCATGGATGAAGCCGGGTTCCGGATCGTCCTTCCAGCGCGGGTAGGTGGACGCCAGCACCAGCAGGCCCGGCTTGCCCTCAACCGCCCGGCTTGTCATCGCGCCGACGCTCCGAACGGACCGCCTGGTAGGTCAGGCTGGTGATCTGTTCCGACACGAGCCCGATCAGGAACACGATCACCGCCGCGCTGAACAGCAGCATGCTCATGTTGGTGAACCGGTGCAGCGTCACGAAGGTGTAGGCGTAGTAGCTTGCCCCGACCAGGAAGAACGTGAATCCGACCGGCGCGAACAGCTTCAGCGGCGAATACAGCGTCGCGATCCGGAAGATGATCAGCAGGAACCGCAACCCGTCGCGGACCGGGCGGATGTGGCTCTTGCCGATCCGCGCCGCCACCGGCACCGGCAAGTAGGCGACCGGATACGCGCTCCTGAAGAACGCCATCGTGCTCGTGGTGGGGTAGCTGAACCCGTTGGGCAGCAGGTGCAGGAACTGCCGGAAGCGCTCCGCGCGCACGACCCGGAACCCCGACGTCAGGTCCGCGATGCGATGCCCGGTCATCCAGCTCGCCAGCCGGTTGTAGAAGGCGTTGGCCAGGCCACGCCCGGCACTGGCCTGCCCCGCCCCGTCGCGGGCCCCCACGACCATGTCGTAGCCCTCGTCCAGCTTGTCCAGGAGCCGCGAGATCAGCGCCGGGTCGTGCTGCCCGTCCGCGTCCATGAACACCAGGATCTCGCCGCCGGCCGCCCTGGCCCCGCGCTTGATGGCGGCGCCGTTGCCCATCGGGTACGGCGACGACAGGACCCTGGCCCCGTGTTCCGCGGCGACGGCCGCGGTCTCGTCCGTGGAGCCGTCGTCCACCACGATGACTTCCGCCTCCGGATAGCGGGCGCGGAGTCCCGGCAGGACCTGGCGAAGGCCGGGCGCCTCGTTCTTGGCGGGCAGGATGATGGACAGGTGCATTGGTTTCCCCCTCGGGGAGAGGGTAGCGGAAAAGCGCCCCTCATCCGCCCCTTCGGGGCACCTTCTCCCTGCGGGCGGGGAGAAGGGAATGCCTGGGTGTGACGGGGGTTGCACTTGGCGAGTACCGGGTTTGGGGTAAAGTCGCCAATGGGGAATCAAGAGGTCTTCGCGATGGCGAGCGCGCTGCACGCCAACCTGGTCGGCATCACCGGCATCGCCCGGCAACTCGTCATCGACGGGGCGCTGGACGAGGCGGCCGCGCGGGAGGCCATGGAGGCCGCGACCGTCGCAAAACGCCCGCTGGCCCAGTACCTGATCGACAACAAGCTGGTGGCGCCGATCCAGATGGCCGCCGCCAACTCGGTGGCCTTCGGCATCCCGGTGTTCGACATCAGCACCATGGACCCGGCGCAGTCGGCGATCAAGCTGGTGAGCGAGGAGCTGGTCCGCAAGCACTGCGTGCTGCCGATGTTCCAGCGCGGCGGCAAGCTGTTCGTCGGCATCGCCGACCCGACCAACAACCGCGCCCTCGACGAGGTCAAGTTCCAGACCAACCTCAAGGTCGAGCCGGTACTGGTGGACGAGGAGCGCATCCGCGCCACCATCGACAAGTGGCTCGAGTCGGCCGAGTCGCTCAACGCGGCGATGGGCGGCGACGACGAGGACGAGGACTTCGAGAACCTCGACGTCAGCGGCGGCGAGGAGGACGAGGCCGGCAGCGACACCGGCGTGGACGCCAAGGGCGACGACACGCCGGTCGTCAAGTTCATCAACAAGGTGCTGGTGGACGCCATCCGCAAGGGCGCCTCGGACATCCACTTCGAGCCCTACGAGATCGACTACCGCGTGCGCCTGCGCATCGACGGCATCCTCAAGCAGGTCGCCAAGGTCCCGGTGAAGATGAGCCCGCGCATCGCCGCGCGCCTGAAGGTGATGTCGCAGCTCGACATCGCCGAGAAGCGGGTGCCGCAGGACGGCCGCATCAAGCTCAACCTGAGCAAGAGCAAGCAGATCGACTTCCGCGTCAGCACCCTGCCGACCCTGTTCGGCGAGAAGATCGTGCTGCGCGTGCTCGACGGCGGCGCCGCCAAGCTGGGCATCGAGAAGCTCGGCTACGAGGACGACCAGAAGGCGCTGTTCCTCGACGCGGTGAAGAAGCCCTACGGCATGGTGCTGGTCACCGGCCCGACCGGCTCGGGCAAGACCGTGTCGCTGTACACCGCGCTGAACATCCTCAACGACGACTCGCGCAACATCAGCACGGTCGAGGACCCGGTGGAAATCCGCGTCCCCGGCATCAACCAGGTGCAGCAGAACGTCAAGCGCGGCATGACCTTCGCGGCCGCGCTGCGCTCGTTCCTGCGCCAGGACCCGGACGTGATCATGGTCGGCGAGATCCGCGACCTGGAGACCGCGGAGATCGCGGTCAAGGCGGCGCAGACCGGCCACATGGTGCTGTCCACCCTGCACACCAACGACGCGCCGCAGACCATCGCGCGCCTGATGAACATGGGCGTGGCGCCGTTCAACATCACCTCCTCGGTCAGCCTGGTGGTCGCGCAGCGCCTCGCGCGCCGGCTGCACGACTGCAAGCAGGAGCAGGAGTTGCCGGCCGCCGTGCTGCTGGAGGAAGGCTTCACCCAGGAAGAGATCGACGCCGGGCTGAAGATCTACGAGGCCGTCGGCTGCTCGGACTGCACCGAGGGCTACAAGGGCCGCACCGGCATCTACCAGGTCATGCCGATGACCGACGAGATCCAGGCCATCATCCTGGCCGGCGGCAACGTGCAGCAGATCACCGAGGCCGCGCAGCGCTCCGGCGTGCGCGACCTGCGCCAGTCGGCGCTGCTCAAGGTGAAGAACGGGATTACCAGCCTCGCGGAGATCAACCGCGTGACGAAGGATTGAGGTGACGAACCATGGCCGCTAGCCGATCCGCCGCGAGACCCACGAGCCGCGACCTGAAACTGGAGGTGTTCGTCTGGGAAGGCACCGACAAGCGCGGTGTCAGGATGAAGGGCGAACAGACCGCCAAGAGCCTGCACATGGTGCGGGCCGAGCTGCGCCGCCAGGGCATCAACCCGACCGTGGTCAAGCCCAAGCCGAAGCCGCTGTTCGGCGGCGCCGGCAAGACCGTCACCGCCGGCGACATCGCGGTGTTCAGCCGGCAGCTGGCGACGATGATGAAGTCCGGCGTGCCGATCGTCGGCGCGCTCGAGATCATCGCCGGCGGCCAGAAGAACCCGCGCATGAAGGACCTGGTCAACGCGATCAAGTCCGACATCGAGGGCGGCTCCTCGCTCAGCGAGGCGCTGGCCAAGCACCCGGTGCAGTTCGACGAGCTGTACCGCAACCTGGTGCACGCGGGCGAGACCGCGGGCGTGCTGGAGACGGTGCTCGACACCATCGCCAGCTACAAGGAGAACATCGAGACCCTCAAGGGCAAGATCAAGAAGGCCCTGTTCTACCCCGCCACGGTGATCGCGGTGGCGATCCTTGTCAGCGCGATCCTGCTGATCTTCGTGGTGCCGCAGTTCCAGAACGTGTTCGCCAGCTTCGGCGCCGACCTGCCGGCCTTCACCAAGATGATCATCGCCGCGAGCGACTTCATGATCGCGTACTGGTGGCTGGTGCTGTTCGCCGTGGGCGGCGTCGGCTTCGCCTTCGTGTTCGCCAAGAAGCGCTCGCCGGCGTTCGCGCACTTCCTCGACCGCGTGATCCTGAAGCTGCCCGTGGTCGGCCAGATCATGCACAACTCGGCGATCGCCCGCTTCGCGCGCACGCTTGCGGTGACCTTCCAGGCCGGCGTGCCGCTGGTGGAGGCATTGGACATCGTCGCCGGCGCCACCGGCAACCAGGTGTACGAGAACGCGGTGCACCGGGTGCGCGACGACGTGGCCGTCGGCTACCAGGTCAACGTGGCCATGCGCCAGGTCAACCTGTTCCCGCACATGGTCATCCAGATGGCGGCGATCGGCGAGGAGGCCGGCGCGCTGGACGCGATGCTGTACAAGGTGGCCGAGTTCTACGAGAACGAGGTCAACAACGCCGTGGACGCGCTGTCCAGCCTGCTGGAACCGCTGATCATGATCTTCATCGGCGGCATCGTGGGCTGCATGGTCGTCGGCATGTACCTGCCGATCTTCAAGCTCGCCGCCGCGATCTGACGGTGGCGCGCTGCTAGATGGCATTCCTCGACCAGAACCCCGAAATCGGCTATCCGGTGGCAGCAGGCCTGGGCCTGCTGATCGGCAGCTTCCTCAACGTGGTCATCCTGCGCCTGCCCAGGCGGCTGGAGTGGCAGTGGAAGCGCGACAGCCTGGAGATGCTCGGCGAGCCCGAGATCTACGATCCGCCTCCACCGGGCGTCGTGGTCGAGCGCTCGCACTGCCCGCACTGCAAGCACCAGCTCGCCTGGTGGGAGAACATCCCGGTGCTGAGCTGGCTGGCGCTGCGCGGGCGCTGCCGCTCCTGCAAGGCGCCGATCTCGATCCAGTACCCGCTGGTCGAGCTGCTGACGATGTTGCTGGTGCTGTGCTGCGTCTGGCGCTTCGGCTTCGGCTGGCAGGGCTTCGGCGCGATCGTGTTCACCTGCTTCCTGATCGCGCTCTCCGGCATCGACCTGCGCACGCAACTGCTGCCGGACCAGCTCACCTTGCCGCTCATGTGGCTGGGACTGGTGGCCAGTATCGACGCCCTCTACATCCCGGCCAAGCACGCGCTGGTCGGCGCGATCATCGGCTACCTGAGCCTGTGGTCGGTGTGGTGGCTGTTCAAGCAGCTCACCGGCAAGGAAGGCATGGGCCACGGCGACTTCAAGCTGCTCGCCGCGCTCGGCGCCTGGATCGGCCTGAAGGGCATCCTGCCGACCATCCTGTTGTCCTCGCTGGTCGGCGCGATCATCGGCTCGGTGTGGCTGGCCGCGCGCGGGCGCGACCACGCGACCCCCATCCCCTTCGGCCCCTACCTCGCCATCGCCGGCTGGATCACCTTCTTCTGGGGCGACACCCTCGTCGGTTGGTACCTCCGCCTCCTGTAGGAGCGGCGCTAGCGCCGCGACCCCTTCTTGTAGGAGCGGCGCTTGCGCCGCGACCTCTCCATGGCCGCCCGCTGGTCGCGGCGCAAGCGCCGCTCCTACAGGGGCTTCTGGTCGCGGCGGCGGCGCCGCTCCTACAATCGGGGGATGAGCGAGTTCATCGTGGGGCTGACTGGAGGCGTTGCCTCCGGGAAAAGCGAAGTCCAGCGCCGCTTCGAAGCCTTGGGCGTGTTCGTCGCCGATGCCGACGTCGCTGCCCGCAACGCGGTCGCGAAGGGGTCCGATGGCTTGCGGGAGGTGGTGGAGGCGTTCGGCGCCGGGGTGCTGCACGCCAGCGGGGAACTCGATCGCGCCGCGATGCGGCGCCGGATCTTCCAGGACGCCGAAGCCAAGCGCCGACTGGAGGCGATCATCCATCCGCGGGTCCGCGTCGAACTCTACGAGGCCTGCCGGGCGGCGCCCACGCCGTATGCGATGGCCGCCATCCCCTTGCTGGCGGAAAGCGGCGGCCGCGCCGCCTATCCCTGGCTCGACCGGATCCTGGTCGTGGATGCCGACCCGGAAGTCCAGCTCTCGCGCCTGCGCGCCCGTGACGACATCGGCGAGGAGCTCGCCTCGCGCATGCTCGCCGCCCAGGCCACCCGCGGGGAACGGCTGGCGATCGCCGACGATGTCCTCGACAACAGCGGCACCCTCGACGACCTCGACCGCGCCGTGACCGCGCTCGATACCCGCTACCTGGCCCTCGCGCGCGAGCAACCGCTGTAGGAGCGGCGCTGGCGCCGCGACCCGTCAACTGCGCATGTCGCGGCGCCAGCGCCGCTCCTACATTGGGGGTCTGGGCGCGGCGCTTGCGCCGCTGCTACGGCCAGAGGGCGCGGATGGCGGCGATGCCCTGGGCGCCATGGGCGCGGGCGGTGCCGATGTCGTCGGGGCCGAGGCCGCCGATGGCGTAGAGGGGGATGGTGCCGTGCTCGCGCAGGGCCGCGAATGCGTTCCAGCCGAGGGTCGCGGCGCCCGGATGGGTCGGCGTGGTCTGCACCGGGCCGAGCACCGCGAAATCGCAGCGCAGGCGCTCGGCGTGGGCGAGTTCGGTGGCGTCGTGGCAGGACGCGGCTACCGGTAGCGGCGCCGGCAGCGGCCGCTGCGACAGGCCGGCCAGCTGCGCGGCCTTCAGGTGGACGCCCAGACGCAGCTCGCGCGCCAGCGCGATGTCGCCGCCCAGCAGCACCTCGGCGTCGGCGGCCCGGCACAGCGCCGCGGCGTCTCGGACCAGCGCGCGCCAGCGCTCGGCGGCGAACTCCGGGCCCGGGCCGCGCAAGTGGACCCGGCGCACCTCCGCGCGCGAGACCGCGCGCTCGAGCGACGCCAGCCAGGCAGCGCCATCGCCCTCCGGCGCGGGCGTAACCAGGTAGCGGTCCGGCTGCGACAGCGCCGCCAGCACGGGCCGGTCGGCCGCGGGCATCGCGTAGCTGGCCAGCTTGTGCGGCGGCACCCAGGCCAGGGCCTGGCCGTCCAGGCCCTTCGGGGTGCCGGTCCAGGCGTCGATGTGGCGCACGTCCAGGCGCAGGCGCTTGTGCGGGTAGCGGTGCGGGACGGTGATCAGCGGGGCGCCGACCTCGACCTCGATCCCGAGTTCCTCGCGCAGCTCGCGCGCGAGGGTCTCCTCGGGCGTCTCGTCCGGCTCGCGCTTGCCGCCGGGGAATTCCCACAGGCCGGCCAGGTCACGGCCTTCGGTGCGGCGCGCGAGCAGGATGCGGCCGCGGGGATCGGCTATGACGCCGGCGACGACCTCCGTCGGGAGGTCGTCAGGCGAGCTGTCCATGGCAGTGCTTGTACTTCTTGCCGCTGCCGCAGGGGCACGGGTCGTTGCGGCCGACCTTGGGCAGGTTCGACTGCATGCGCGCGGCCATCGCCTGCGCCTGGGCCTGCTCGGCCTCCTCGTCGGCCCCGAGGCCGCCGGCGCCGGCGTGCTGGAACTGCATCTGCTGCGCCTGGCGCTGGGCCTGGGCGCGCTCGGCCGCCTCCATCTGCGCGACCTCTTCCTCGCTGCGGATGCGCACGCGCGCGAGCACGGTGACGACGTCGCGCTTGAACTTGTCCAGCATCTCGCTGAACAGCGCGAACGCCTCGTGCTTGTACTCCTGCTTCGGCTGCTTCTGCGCGTAGCCGCGCAGGTGGATGCCCTGGCGCAGGTAGTCCATGCGCGCGAGGTGCTGCTTCCAGTTGTCGTCCAGCGAGCTGAGCATGATGTGCTTCTCGATCATGCGCATGGTCTCGGCGCCGACCTGGGCTTCCTTCTCGGCGAACACCGCGGCCACTTCGCGCTGCACTTCGTCGAGGATCTGCTCGGCGTCGATCTCCTTCGCCCCGGCGACCATCTCCGAGAGCTGCGGGCGCACGCCGAACTGGCTCGCCAGCTCCGCCTCCAGCCCCTTGATGTCCCACTGCTCGTCGATCGAGTCCGGCGGCACGTAGCGGTACACGGTCTCGGCGACCACGTCCTCGCGGATGCCCGCGATGCTGGCCTGGATGTCGTCGCTCTCGAGCAGCTCGTTGCGCTGTTCGTAGATGACCTTGCGCTGGTCGTTGTTGACGTCGTCGAAGTCGAGCAGGTTCTTGCGGATGTCGAAGTTGTGCGACTCGACCTTGCGCTGCGCGTTGGCGATCTGCTTCGACACCAGCGGGCTCTCGATGATGTCGTCTTCCTTCAGGCCCATGCGCGCCATCACCTTCTGCACCCAGTCGGCGGCGAAGATGCGCATCAGGTTGTCTTCCAGCGACAGGTAGAAGCGGCTGGAACCCGGGTCGCCCTGGCGGCCGGAACGGCCGCGGAGCTGGTTGTCGATGCGCCGCGACTCGTGGCGCTCGGTGCCGACGATGTGCAGGCCGCCGGCGGCCTTGACCGCGTCGTGGCGCTTCTGCCACTCGGCCTTGAGCTTCGCGCGGGTGGCGTCGTCCACCGGAGCGCCGGTGTCCGCCTCGAGCTGCGCCAGCTCGGCCTCGAGCGAGCCGCCGAGCACGATGTCGGTGCCGCGGCCGGCCATGTTGGTGGCGATGGTGACCGCCCCCGGGCGGCCGGCCTGGGCGACGATCTGGGCCTCGCGCTCGTGCTGCTTGGCGTTGAGCACCTCGTGGTGGATGCCGGCCGCGCGCAGCTGCTCGCTCAGCAGCTCGGAGACCTCGATCGAGGTGGTGCCGACCAGCACCGGCTGGCCCTTGGCGTGGGCCTCCTTGATTTCGTTGACCACCGCGCGGTACTTGCCGGCGCGGTTCAGGAACACCGCGTCCGGGTGGTCCTTGCGGACCATCGGGCGGTGGGTCGGGATCACCACCACTTCCAGCCCGTAGATGCTCTGGAACTCGTAGGCCTCGGTGTCCGCGGTACCGGTCATGCCGGACAGCTTCGAATACATGCGGAACAGGTTCTGGAACGTGATCGACGCCAGCGTCTGGTTCTCGCGCTGGACGTTGACCCCTTCCTTGGCCTCGACCGCCTGGTGCAGGCCGTCGGACCAGCGCCGGCCCGGCAAAGTGCGGCCGGTGAACTCGTCCACGATCACCACTTCGCCGTCGCGCACGATGTAGTCCACGTCGCGCTGGTAGATCGCGTGCGCGCGCAGGCCGGCGTTGAGATGGTGCACCACGTGGATGTTGTGGCCGGCGTACAGGCTGTCGCCTTCCTCGATGATCCCGGCCTTGTGCAGCAGCGCCTCGGCCTTCTCCTGGCCGGCCTCGGACAGGTAGACCTGCTTGCCCTTCTCGTCGACCCAGTAGTCGCCCTCGCCGTCCTCCTCCTTCTGCCGGACGAGCTGCGGCACGATCCGGTCCACCTTGGTGTACAGCTCGGGCGACTCGTCGGCGGGGCCGGAGATGATCAGCGGGGTGCGCGCCTCGTCGATCAGGATCGAGTCCACCTCGTCCACGATCGCGTAGTTCAGCGGGCGCTGGAAGCGGTCGTCCTTCGACAGCGCCATGTTGTCGCGCAGGTAGTCGAAGCCGATCTCGTTGTTGGTGGCGTAGGTGATGTCGGCGTCGTAGGCGGCGCGCTTCTCGGAATGCGGCATGCCCGGGTAGACCACGCCCACGCTCAGCCCGAGCCAGTTGTAGAGCTTGCCCATCCAGGCCGCGTCGCGGCGGGCCAGGTAGTCGTTGACGGTGACCACGTGCACGCCCTTGCCGGCGAGCGCGTTGAGGTAGGTCGGCAGGGTCGCGACCAGGGTCTTGCCCTCGCCGGTGCGCATCTCGGCGATCTTGCCCATGTGCAGCACCATGCCGCCGATGAGCTGGACGTCGTAGTGGCGCATGCCGAGCACGCGCTTGGCCGCCTCGCGGCAGACCGCGAAGGCCTCGGGCAGCAGCTTGTCCAGCGACTCGCCGTCGGCGACGCGCTTCTGGAACTCGGGGGTCTTGCCCTTCAGCTCTTCGTCGGAGAGCGCCACCATCTGCGGCTCGAGGGCGTTGATCTTCTTGACGATGCCGCCGAGCTGGCGCAGCAGGCGTTCGTTGCGGCTGCCGAAGAAGGCGGTGAGCAGGCGATTGAGCATGGGTGGTCCTGTCCGGAAACAAGAAAAGGGCGCGAGGCGCCCTTTTTCATGGCAACTTCCGATTGTAGCTGGTGCCGGCCCGGCGTGAAATCAACCGGCTCCTACAGGAACTTGCGGGGATCCACGACCCGGCCGTTGTCCCAGACCTCGAAATGCACGTGGGCGCCGGTGGAGCGGCCGGTGGAACCGGCCTTGGCCACCTGCTGCCCGGCGCGGACCAGGTCGCCGGCCCGCACCAGCAGGCGCGAGTTGTGCGCGTAGCGGGTCACGTAACCGTTTCCATGGTCGATCTCCACCACCTTGCCGTAGCCCGAGCGGGTGCCGGAGTAGCTGACGACGCCGTCGGCCACCGCGTTCACCGGATCGCCGGTGCGGGCGTGGAAGTCCAGGCCCTTGTGGTATTGGCTGCCGCGGCCGAACGGATCGGCGCGGCGGCCGAAGCGCGAGGTGATGTAGCTGTTGGCGATCGGGGTGCGCGACGGGGTCGCGTCCCGCTCGAGCTTGCGGCTGAACATCAGCGACTCGAGCACCGAGAGCTGCTCGCCGGAGTGCTTGAGCTGCGAGCCGAGCTGGTCGAGGCCGGCGCTCAGGTCGCCGGCGGGCATGTCCGCGGTCGGGCCTTCGCCGCCGATGCCGACCGGGGCGTCGAAGTCGAACTCGCCGTCGTCCAGGCTGCCGACCTGGGCCAGGCGCTCGCCGAGGGCGTTCAGGCGGTTGGCCTGGGCCTGCAGTTCGCCGAGGCGGGCGGCCATGGCGTTGATCTCGCGCTGGGCCTGGGCCCGGGTGTCGGCCAGCTGCGCGGCCTGCTCGGCGGCCTGCTGCTGGAGCATCGCAACTTCGGCGAAGCCGACCAGGGTACGGGCGCCGGCGCCGAAGGCGATGCCGGCCGCCAGCAGCACCGCGACCGCCACCGCCGGGCGGCGGCTGGCGCGCTGGAACTCGTGGCTGGCGGCAGCCTGCAGGCGGCCGCGGAGGTGGTCGAAGAGATTGTGTAGAGTCATGCGGATGTCTGTGTCCCGTTCCGGTTCTTCCCGACTGCCGCGCGAGGCGCTGGACGCGCTGTTCGCCGGCAGCGCCGCCGATCCGCTGCGCCGGGCCCTGTGGCTCGACACGCTGGAACGGCAACTGCGGCCCCACCTCCCCCCTGCGCTCGCTGCGCACGCACGGTTCGCGAACGTGCAGGGAAGGAAGCTGGTGTTCGTCGTCGATTCCCCGGTCTGGCATGCGCGGCTGCGCCTTGCCTCGGCCGAACTCCTCGACGCCGCCCGCTCCGTCGGGCTGGAGTGCGACGCCGTCGTGGTCAGGACCACCACCGCGCCGCTGCGGCCGGAACCCCCGGCCCCCCGCCGGCCCCGCCCGATGTCCCCGGAGACCCGCGAAGCGCTGCGGGCCGCCCTGGATTCACTTGGCGTGGACGACGATGAAGGGGGGAATGCTAAAGGTCGAGGCCGCGTGAAAAGTTAAGCGCGGCCGGCCGGTTGTTAGGATTTCGTAAAAAGGCTGAGCCCGGGGTGAGTGGGCGGGGCTTCGGGGGGAGGTAAGGCGCTCGCTGCGCTCGCTGGTAAGTCGGCCGCTGCGCAGCCTGTGAGCGGGCGCTTCGCGCCCTTGCAAGCAAGAGCGAAAGCCAGAGCCTTTGCTCTTGCCCTTACTTACAGCGAGCGCAGCTCGCGACTTACCAGGCTGCGTAGCAGCCGACTTACCAGGCGGCGAAGCCGCCGACTTACCAGCGAAGCGCAGCGAGCGACTTACGCGGGCAACGCGGGGCCGTACGCCGCCGGCGCAGCCCGCTCGTCCTCGAAGGTGACCTCTTCCCAGGCGTCCTGCTCCGCCAGCAGGGCGCGGACCAGCTTGTTGTTCAGGGCATGGCCCGACTTGCGCGCCTCGTAGGCGCCGATGATCGGGTGGCCGGCCAGGTACAGGTCGCCCACCGCGTCGAGGATCTTGTGGCGCACGAACTCGTCGGCGTAGCGCAGGCCGTCGTCGTTCAGCACCCGGAACTCGTCCAGCACGATGGCATTGTCCATCGAGCCGCCGAGGCCGAGGTTGCGCTCGCGCATGAACTCCAGGTCGCGCATGAACCCGAAGGTGCGGGCACGGCTGACCTCGCGGATGTAGGCCTCGCTGGAGAAGTCCACCACGGCGCGCGACTGCGCGGTCGGGATCGCGGGGTGGTTGAATTCCACCGTGAAGTCCAGGCGGAAGCCGTCGTGGGGCACGAAACGGGCGACCTTGTCGCCGTCACGCACCTCGACCGGGCGCACGATGCGCATGAAGCGCTTGGGCGCGGACTGCTCGACGATCCCCGCGGACTGCAGCAGGAACACGAACGGGCCGGCCGAGCCGTCCATGATCGGCACCTCGGCCGCGGACAGGTCGACGTAGGCGTTGTCGATGCCCAGCCCGGCGAAGGCCGACATCAGGTGCTCGACCGTCATCACCTTGCCCGGACCCTTCGACAGCCCGGTGCAGAGCATGGTCTCGGTGACCAGGGCGGCGTCGGCCGGGATCTCCACCGCCGGCTCCAGGTCCACGCGGCGGAACACGATGCCCGTGTCCACCGCCGCCGGGCGCAGGGTGAGAAAGACCTTCTCGCCGCTGTGCAGGCCGACGCCGGTGGCGCGGATCACGTTCTTGAGGGTGCGTTGGGCGAGCATGGCAGGTCGGCAAGATTACCACCGGGAAAGCTGAACAAGGCTGTAGGAGCGGCGCTGGGCGCCGCGACCCGCGGGGTCATGGCGGGCCGAGGGGTCGCGGCGCGAGCGCCGCTCCTACACCCGTTCCGGTCAATCCGCCTGGCGGCGGAGGAAGGCCGGGATGTCCAGGTAGCTGCTGTCGTTGCCGAAGTCGGCGGTGGCCGGGGCCGGCTCGGCGGTGGTGCCGCCGCCGGTGGCGCTGCCGCGGCCGCGCAGGGCCGAGGCGATGCCCTGGCCGGGGCTGAACGGCTCGGCGACCTCGTCGATCAGCATGCCGGTGGTGCCGTCGCGCTTGCCCTGGTTGTGGATCAGCTGGACCTGCGGGCGGCGCTGCTCGCGGCCGTAGTCGCGGAAGCCGTCGTCCCGGTCGCGGATCGGCTGGCGCACGGTGGCGCGGTTGAGGCCGGTGGCGACCACGGTGACGCGGACGTCGTCCTGCATGTCCGGGTCGAGCACGGTGCCGATGACCACGGTCGCGTCCTCGCTGGCGAAGTTCTCCACCGTGCGGCCGACCTCGTCGAACTCGGCCATGGTGAAGTCCGGGCCGGCGGTGATGTTGACCAGGATGCCGTTGGCGCCGGACAGGTTGACGTCGTCCAGCAGCGGGTTCTGGATCGCCGACTCGGCGGCGGCCTGCGCGCGGTCGTCGCCGCGGGCGTGGCCGGTGCCCATCATCGCCAGGCCCATCTCGCTCATCACCGTGCGCACGTCGGCGAAGTCCACGTTGATCAGGCCGGGGCGCACGATCAGGTCGGCGATGCCCTGCACCGCGCCGAGCAGCACGTCGTTGGCGGCGCGGAAGGCCTGCACCATGGTCGCGTTCCTACCGAGTACAGTAATCAGCTTCTCGTTCGGGATCGTGATCAGCGAGTCGCAGTGCTGCGACAGCTCGTCGATGCCCTTGAGCGCCACCTGCATGCGCCGGCGGCCCTCGAACGGGAACGGCTTGGTGACCACCGCGACGGTGAGGATGCCCATTTCCTTGGCGAGCTGCGCCACCACCGGCGCCGCGCCGGTACCGGTGCCGCCGCCCATGCCGGCGGTGATGAACACCATGTCGGCGCCCTGCAGTGCGTCCATGATGTGCTCGCGATCCTCGAGCGCGGCCTGGCGGCCGACCTCGGGGTTGGCGCCCGCGCCCAGGCCCTTGGTGACGTTGCCGCCGAGCTGCAGCTGCAGCTTGGCGCCGCAGTTGCGGATCGCCTGTGCGTCCGTGTTGGCGGTGATGAACTCCACCCCCTCGACGCTGCTGTTGACCATGTGCGCGACCGCGTTGCCTCCGCCGCCGCCCACGCCGACTACCTTGATGACCGCATTCGGGGCCATCTTTTCCACGAGTTCGAAATGCGCCATGACCTTGCCCTCGGTTTTAGTTATGTGTTGCCGACTTCAGAATTCGCCGCGATACCAGTTCTTGAGCTTCGCCAGGAAACTCCCGGCCCTTCCGGTGCGCAGCACCGGCCGGCGCGGGTTCTCGATCTGGCTGCCCATCAGCAGCAGCCCCACGCCGGTTGCATGCACCGGGTTGTTGACCACCTCGCCGAGCCCGGTGACGTGCTGCGGGACGCCGACGCGAACCGGCATCTGCAGCATTTCCTCGGCGAGTTCGACCACGCCCTCCATCTTCGAGGCGCCGCCGGTGAGCACCATCCCGGCGCGCACCAGCTCCTCGAAGCCCGAGCGGCGCAGCTCCGCCTGCACCATCTCGAAGATTTCCTCGTAACGGCCCTGCACCGCCTGCGCCAGCGAGTGGCGCGGCAGCCGCCGCGGCGGCCGGTCGCCGACGCTGGGCACCTGGATGCTTTCCTCGGCCGTCGCCAGCTGCGCCAGCGCGCAGGCGTAGCGGACCTTGATCTGCTCGGCTTCCGGCGTCGGCGTGCGCAGCATGTGCGCGATGTCGTTGGTGACGTGGTCGCCGGCGATCGGCAGCGAGGCGGTATGGCTGATCGCGCCCTGCACGAACACCGCCAGGTCGGTGGTGCCGGCGCCGATGTCCACCAGCACCACGCCGAGCTCGCGCTCGTCCGCGGTCAGCACCGCGGTGGCCGAGGCCAGCGGCGACAGGATCAGGTCGTCCACCTGCAGGCCGCAGCGCTGCACGCACTTGCTGATGTTGGCCGCGGCCGACTGCGCGCACACCACCAGGTGCGCGTGCACCTCCAGGCGCACCCCGGTCATCCCGACCGGGTTGCGGATGCCTTCCTGCGAGTCGTCGAGCACGTACTCGCGCGGGATCGCATGCAGGATGCGCTGGTCGGCCGGGATCGCGACCGCCTTGGCGGCCTCGAGCACCCGGTCCAGGTCGGCCCAGGTCACCTCGCCGTCGCGGATCGGCACGATCCCCGGCGAGTTGCGGCACTGCACGTGGTTGCCGGAGATCGAGGCGTAGACCGAGCTGATCTCGCAGCCGGCCATCAGCTCGGCCTCCTCGACCGCGCGCTGGATGGATTGCACCGTGGACTCGATGTCCACGACCACGCCGCGCTTGAGCCCGCGCGACTCGTGCGAGCCGATGCCGATGACCTCGATCGGGTTGCCGGGCCCGCTGTTGGCGGGATCGTACTCGCCGACCAGCGCCACCACCTTGGAGGTGCCGATGTCGAGTCCGACGATCAGGGCCTTGTCGCCTTTGCGGTTCATGGTGCTGCGGGTTCTCCCCAGGTCAGTGCGAAGCCGTTGGTGTAGCGGAGGTCGGCGCGCTCGAGGGTGCGGGCCTGGCGCGCCAGCAGTTGCGGCAGCAGGCGCGCGAAACGGTGCATGCGCAGCCGCGCCTCGCGGCTGCCGACGACCACGTCGACGCCGTTGGACAGTTGCAGCGACCAGCTCCCGCGGCGGTCCAGGCGCAGCGCGCGCACGTCCACGCCAGCCGGCGCGAACAGTTCGCGCGCCTGGCCGTAGAGCTCCATCACCGCGTCGGTGCGGGCGTCGGGCCCATCGAGCAGCGGCAGCGACCTCGGCGCCGTCGCGCCGGCCGCGGGGAACAGCGTCCCCTGGTCCGAGAGCAGGCGGTCCTCGCCCCAGCGCGCGACCGGGCGGTGCTCGACCACGCGGACCTCGAGCGTGTCCGGCCAGCGCTTGCGCACTTCCGCCGACCGCACCCAGGGCAGCGCCAGCACCGCGGCCTGTGCATCGTCCAGGCGCACCGCGAAGAAGCCGCGCTCGGCGAACGGCAGCAGGACCTCGCGCAGTTCCGCGGGATCCACCTGCTGCAACTCGCCCTGCACCCGCAGCGTGGTCAGCGGCCAGCGCTCGGCGCCGACCCAGCCCTGCACCACCGCCACGACCGGCGCGACCACCAGGCCGATCGCCAGGATCCAGGCGGCGACGCGCAGCACGGTGCCGCTCATGCGCGCACCTCCGGCGTCCGGTCCAGGGTCTGTTCCAGGATGCGCCAGCACAGCTCGTCGAACTCGACCCCGAGCTGGCGCGCCGCCTTGGGCACCAGCGAGTGGCTGGTCATGCCCGGCGCGGTGTTCACTTCCAGCAGGTAGAGCGCGCCGTCGCTGCGGTCGCGCATCAGGTCCACGCGGCCCCAGCCGGTGCAGCCGGCGGCGCGGAAGGCCTGCATGGCCAGCGTGCGGATCGCCTCTTCGTCGGCGCCTTCCAGTCCCGGGCAAAGGTACTGCGTGTCCTCGGCCTGGTACTTGGCGTGGTAGTCGTACCAGCCGCCCTTGGGCACGATGCGGATGGACGGCAGCGCGACCTCGCCGAGGATGCCGACGGTGAGCTCGTCGCCCTCGATCATGCGTTCCATCAGCAGCATGCCGTCGTAGCCGCCGGCGAACTCCGCTGCAGCCGCGAAGTCGGCTTCGCCGGTCAGGCGGAACGCACCGACGCTGGAGCCCTCGCACGAGGGCTTCATGAACACCGGCAGCCCGAGCGCGCGCGCGGCGGTGCGGAGGTCGTCGCCCCCCTGCAGGCGCACGTAGGGCGGGGTCGGCAGGCCCTCGGCGATCCACACCTGCTTGGTCCGGATCTTGTCCATGCTCAGCGCCGAGCCGAGCACGCCGGGGCCGGTGTAGGGCACGCCGAGCGCTTCGAGCAGGCCCTGCAGGGTGCCGTCCTCGCCACCGCCGCGGTTGCCGTGGAGGATGTTGAAGACGCGGTCGAAGCTGCCGGACTGCAACTCCCGCACCAGCGCGGGGATGCCGTCCACCGGGTGCGCGTCCACGCCACGCGCGCGCAGCGCCTCGAGCACGTTGCGGCCGGAATCGAGCGAGACCTCGCGCTCGGCGCTGGTCCCGCCCATCAGCACGGCCACGCGCCCGAACACGGCGGGGTCGCGGGTGCGCAGCGGCGGCAGCGCGCTCATGCGCCACCCCCGAAGCCGTTGGCAGCCAGCGCCTGCGCCACGTGGCCGATGTCGCCCGCGCCCATCACCAGCAGCAGGTCGCCGTCCTCGAGGATGTCCGGGAGCACCTCGCCCAGCTCGCCGGCGGCGTTGACCACCACCGGATCGATGCGGCCGCGGGTGCGGATCGCGCGCGCCAGCGAGCGCGCGTCGGCGCCGGTGATCGGCGCCTCGCCCGCCGGATAGACCTCGGTCAGCACCAGTGCGTCCACGCTGGACAGCACGCCGGCGAAGTCGTCGAACAGGTCGCGGGTGCGGGTGTAGCGGTGCGGCTGGAACGCCACCACCAGGCGCTTGTCCGGCCAGCCGCCGCGGGCGGCGGCGAACACTGCCTCCAGCTCCTTCGGATGGTGGCCGTAGTCGTCCACCAGCTGCACGGTGGCGCCCTTGTGGGTGGTCAGCTTCGCCAGCAGGTTGAAGCGGCGGCCGATGCCCTCGAACTTCTGCAGCGCGCGCGCGATCGCCGGCGCTTCGACCCCGAGCTGCCAGCCGACGCTGGCCGCGGCCAGCGAGTTGAGCACGTTGTGGCGGCCGGGCAGCGCCAGCTCGACGCCGGTGCGGCTGCCGTCGGGCAGGCACAGCGTGTAGCGCATGCAGTTGCCGTCCTGGGAGACGTCCACGGCGCGCACGTCGGCGCCCTCGTCGAACCCGTAGGTCATGACGTGGCGCGAGGTGACCTGCGCCAGGCGCGCGACCTCGGGATCGTCGATGCACAGCACCGCCAGCCCGTAGAACGGCAGCCGGTGCAGGAACTCGCCGAACGCCGCCTGCACGCGGCCGAAGTCGCCGCCGTAGTTCTCGAGGTGGTCGGCGTCGATGTTGGTGACGATGGCGACCAGCGGATTGAGGCGCAGGAAGCTGCCGTCGCTCTCGTCGGCCTCCGCCACCAGCCAGTCGCCGCCGCCCAGGCGGGCGTTGGCGCCGGCCGCCAGCAGCTTGCCGCCGATCACGAAGGTCGGGTCCAGGCCGCCCTCGCCGAGCACGCTCGCCAGCAGCGAGGTGGTGGTGGTCTTGCCGTGGGTGCCGGCGACCGCGATGCCGCGGCGGAAGCGCATCAGCTCGGCCAGCATCTCCGCGCGCGGCACGATCGGGATCCGGCGCGCGCGCGCCTCGGCCAGTTCCGGGTTGTCGGGCTTGATCGCGCTGGAAGCGACCACGCAGTCCACGCCTTCCACGTGCGCGGCGGCGTGGCCGCGGTGGATGGTCGCGCCGAGCGAGGCCAGGCGGCGGGTCACCGCGTTGTCCGCGCTGTCGGACCCGGAGACGCGGTAGCCGAGCGTGCACAGCACCTCCGCGATCCCGCTCATGCCGACGCCGCCGATGCCGACGAAGTGCACGCGCGTGGCGGCACCGTCCAGGCTGGTCCTGGCCAGGTCGCTCCTGGCCAGGTCGCGGGTGGCCTGCAGGCGGCGCTCGGCGGTCATGCGGCCTCCTTCATGGCTGCGACCTCAAGCACCGCGTCCGCGACCCGCTCGGCGGCGTCGGGCGCGGCGATCTCGCGCGCGGCCTCGGCCATCGCCAGCCGGCGCGCGGGGTCGCGCGCGAGCGTGGAGAGCGCGCCACGCAGGTCGTCGGCGAGCGACGACGACTGCGCCACCAGCAGCGCGGCGCCGCGCTCGACCAGGTATTCGGCGTTGCGCGTCTGGTGGTCGTCCACCGCCTGCGGGAACGGCACCAGGATGCTGCCGACGCCGGCCGCGCACAGTTCGGCCAGGGTCAGCGCACCGGCGCGGCACACCACGAGGTCGGCCTCGGCATACGCCGCGGCCATGTCGGCGATGAACGGCTCCACCGTCGCGGCGACGCCGGCGGCGGCGTAGGCGCGCTCGGCTTCCTCGCGCAGTTTCTCGCCGCACTGGTGGCGGACCACGATGTCGGCCTCCAGCCGGGTCAGCGCGCGCGGCATCGCCTCGTTGAGCGCGCGCGCACCCTGGCTGCCGCCGAGCACCAGCAGGCGTAGCGTGCCGCCGCGCCCGCCGAAGCGCTGCGCGGGCGGCGGCAACATGGAGATCACGCTCCGCACCGGGTTGCCGACGTGCTCCTCGGCGACGCCGCGGAAGGTGTCCGGGAAACCGGTCAGCACGCGGCGCGCGACCCGCGCCAGCACGCGGTTGGTCAGGCCGGGGGCGCGGTTCTGCTCGTGCACCACGAGCGGCGTGCCGCGCAGGCGCGCGGCGATGCCACCGGGGCCCGCGGCATAGCCGCCAAAGCTGACCACCGCGCGCGGGGTGCGCAGGCGCAGCACGCGCAGGGCCGCGCGCACCGCCGCCAGCACCCGGAACGGCGCCCCCAGCAGCGTGGCCACGCCCTTGCCGCGCAGGCCCTTCACCGGAATGGTGTCGATGGCGATGCCGTGCTGCGGCACCAGCCGCGTCTCCATGCCGCCTTCCGCGCCCAGCCACGCCACCGGCACGCCGCGCGCCTGCAGCGCCGCGGCCACCGACAGGCCCGGGAAGATGTGCCCGCCGGTGCCGCCGGCGAGGATCAGCACCGGATGCTCGCGGTAGTCGAGCTGCGCGCTCATTGCGCACCTCCCCCGTCGGCCGCGGCCGCGGCGTCGCCGCGCAGGCGCGCGACCTGGCGCTGCGCGCGGTCCAGCTCGTAGCTGATCCGCAGCAGCAGGCCGAGCGCGGCGCAGGTCATCAGCACGCTGGAACCGCCCGACGACACCAGCGGCAGGGTCAGGCCCTTGGTCGGCAGCAGGCCCAGGTTGACGCCGATGGACACGAAGCTCTGCAGCGCGATCCACAGCGCGATGCCGAACGCGCAGTAGCCGGCGAAGTGGCGGCGCATCTCCACGCAACGCAGCCCGACCAGGAACGCGCGCCCGACCAGCAGCGCGTAGGCCGCGATCACCGCGCACACCCCGACGAAGCCGAGTTCCTCCGCGATCACCGCGAGGATGAAGTCGGTGTGCGCCTCCGGCAGGTAGGCGAGCTTCTGCACCGAGGCACCGAGGCCGACGCCGAACCATTCGCCGCGGCCGACCGCCATCAGCGCGTTGGTGAGCTGGTAGCCGCTGTTGAACGGGTCCGCCCACGGGTCCAGGAAGGTGGTCAGGCGCTGGTAGCGGTAGGGCTCGGCGATCGCGACCACCGCCAGCAGCGGCAGCGCGACCAGCACCGGCCCGAACAGGCGCGGCATGTTGACCCCGCCCAGCACCAGCATGCCGGCGGTGATCGCGAGCAGCAGCGAGGAGGAGCCGAAGTCGGGCTGCAGCAGCAGCAGGACGACCATCGCCCCGGCCACGCCGAGCGGCTTGAGCATCGCCGGCCAGGTGGCGGTGACGTCCTCGCTGTAGCGCTTGAGGTAGCTGGCCAGCCAGACGATGTACAGCAGCTTCACCGCCTCCACCGCCTGGAAGTTGGAGAGGCCGAAGTTGAGCCAGCGGCGCGCGCCGTTGACGCTGACCCCGATGCCGGGCACGAACACCAGCAGGAGCAGCACGAAGCAGGCCAGCAGCAGCCACTGCCCGGCCTGCTCCACCGGCTTGAGCTCGGTGCGCATCACCCAGCCGGCGAGCACGATGCCGGCGCCCAGGAACACCAGGTGCTTCTCGAGGAAGTGGAACGGGCCCACGCCCAGGCCCTCGCCGATCGCGATCGAGCTCGAGGCCACCATCACCACGCCGAAGCAGGCCAGCGCGATGGACACGCCGAGCAGCCACGGGTCGTAGCGGCCGCCGATGGCATCCAGCCGCACCGCCTGGCGCGGGCTTTCGAACGGGGTGTCCCAGGCGACGGCCATCACCGCACCTTCAAGGTCGCGAGGCCGACCAGCACGAGCACCACCGAGATGATCCAGAAGCGCACGATCACGCGCGGCTCGGGCCAGCCCTTGAGCTCGAAGTGGTGGTGGATCGGCGCCATCCGGAACACGCGCTTGCCGGTGAGCTTGAACGACGCCACCTGGATCATCACCGACAGGGTCTCGATGACGAAGATGCCGCCCATCACCACCAGCACCAGCTCCTGGCGCACGATCACCGCGATGGCGCCCAGCACCGCGCCCAGCGCGAGCGCGCCGATGTCGCCCATGAACACCATCGCCGGATAGGTGTTGAACCACAGGAAGCCGAGGCCGGCGCCCGCGATCGCCGCGCAGATGATCACCAGCTCGCCGGCCCCCGGGATGCGCGGGATCTGCAGGTAGGTGGCGAACTGCGCGTGGCCGGAGGCGTAGGCGAATACGCCCAGCGCGCAGGCCACCAGCACCGTCGGCATGATCGCCAGCCCGTCGAGCCCGTCGGTCAGGTTGACCGCGTTGGAGAATCCGACGATCCACAGGTAGGCGATCAGCACGAAGCTGACGCTCACCAGCGGCAGCGCGACCGCCTTGAAGAACGGGATGTAGAAGGTGGTCGCCGCGGGGATGTCGGCGCTGTAGAACAGGTACAGGCCGGCCGCGAGCCCGAACACCGACTGCGCCAGGTACTTCCAGCGCGACTTCAGCCCGTTCGGGTCGCGCTTGACGATCTTGATCCAGTCGTCGTACCAGCCGATCGCCCCGTAGGCCAGCATCACCGCCAGCACCACCCACACGTACTTGTTGCGCAGGTCGCCCCACAGCAGCACCGCGGCCAGCACCGTGACCAGGATCAGCGCGCCGCCCATCGTCGGGGTGCCGGCCTTGGAGAAGTGCGTCTGCGGACCTTCCTGCCGGATCGGCTGGCCCTTGAACTCGGCGAGCTTGCGGATCATCGCCGGGCCCCACCACAGCGACAGCGCGAGCGCGGTCAGCGCGCTGAGGATGCCGCGGAAGGTGAGGTAGCCGAACAGCCCGAACACGCTCTGCAGCTGTTCCAGCCAGCGGGTCAGTTCAAGCAGCATCGGTTTCCCCCTCCAGCAGCGCGGCGACGATCCGGTCCATCGCGCTGCCGCGCGAGCCCTTGACCAGGACTGTAGGAGCGGCGCTTGCGCCGCGATCTTCGCTCCCGGGTCGCGGCGCGAGCGCCGCTCCTACAAGGGCTTCGGACAGGGCGTCGGCCAGTTCTTCGTGGCTGTCGAAGTGACGCGCGCCCTCGCCGAACGCTTCGGCGGCCGCGGCGCTCAGTTCGCCAAGCGTGAACAGCCGCGCGATGCCCGCGCCCTTGGCACGGCGTCCGCCTTCGGCGTGCAGCGCACGCGCGTCCTCGCCGAGCTCGCGCATGTCGCCGAGCACCAGCCAGGCCTCCGGCAGGCTCGCCAGCCACTCGATCGCGGCGTTGAGCGAGCCGGGGTTGGCGTTGTAGCTGTCGTCCACCAGCAGCGCACCGCCGGCGAGCCGGTGGCGCACCAGGCGTCCGGCTACCGGGCGCGCCTCGGCCAGGCCCGCGCGGATGTCCTCCAGCGACGCGCCCAGGCCGAGCGCCAGCGAGGCCGCCGCCAGCGCGTTGCGCACGTTGTGCCGGCCCGGCAGCGCCAGCGTGCAGGCGACCTCGCCCTCGGGCGTGACCAGCGTGAAGCGCACGCCCTCGCCCTCGGGGGCGATGTCGCGCGCGCTGATGTCGGCGCTCGCCTCCAGCCCGAAGCGCAGCAGCCGGCGGCCGTGGGCGCGCTCGGCGAAGTACGGCGCGAAGGCGTCGTCGGCATTGATCACCGCGACCCCGCCCGCGGGCAGCGCATCGTAGATCGCGGCCTTGGTGTCGGCGACGCCGAGCAGGCTGCCCATGCGTTCCAGGTGGGCCGGCGCGATGTTGTTGACCAGCGCCGCGTCCGGGCGCACCACCGCGGTCAGGTAGGCGATGTCGCCCGGCTTGCCGGCGCCCATCTCGTACACCGCGAAGCGCGCCTGCTCGGGCGCGTCGAGCACCGCGAGCGGCAGGCCGATCTCGTTGTTGCGGTTGCCCGGGTTGGCGTAGGCCCCGCCGGGGCCGCCGCCGGCGGCCCGGTGCAGGATCGGCAGCAGCAGCGTCTTCACGCTGGTCTTGCCGTTGCTGCCGGTGATCGCCGCGACCCTGGTCGCGCGCGTGTGCTGCAGCGCCGCCGCGAACGCGGCCAGCGCGCGCTCGGTATCCGCCACCACCACCTGCGGCAGCGCCACGTCCACCGGGCGCGCCACCAGCGCGGCGCGCGCGCCCGCCTCCGCCGCCGCGGCGACGTGGTCGTGGCCGTCGAAGCGCTCGCCCCTGAGCGCGACGAACAGTGCGGCGCGGGCGTCGCTGGCATCGAGCGTGCGCGTGTCGGTGGCGACCGCGTCCACCAACACGTCCGCCACCGGGCCGGCCTCGACGCCGTGCAGGCGGCCGCCGGTCCACTGGGCGATGCGCGAGAGCGGCAGCGGCATCATGGCGCGCCCTCCGGGCGCCATTGCGCCAGCACTTCGCGCGCCACCGCGAGGTCGTCGAACGGGTGCTTCACGCCGGCCACTTCCTGGTAGGTCTCGTGGCCCTTGCCGGCCACCAGCACGATGTCGCCGCGCCGCGCCGCGCCGATCGCGCGCGCGATCGCGCGGCGCCGGTCGCGCTCGACCACCACGCGCGCGGGGTCGGCGAAGCCGGCGACGATGTCCTCGATGATCGCGTCGCCGTCCTCGCGCCGCGGGTTGTCGTCGGTGACAATGACCAGGTCGGCGGCGCGTTCGGCGATCGCCGCCATCTGGGGGCGCTTGCCGGTGTCGCGCTCGCCGCCGCAGCCGAACACGCAGGCCAGGCGGCCCTCGAGGTGTCCCTTCAGCGACTCCAGCGCCTGCTGCAGGGCGTCGGGCTTGTGCGAGTAGTCCACCACCACCAGCGGGCGCTCGCCGCCGCCGAGCCGGTTCATGCGCCCGGGGATCGGCGCGAGTTGCGGCAGCACCGTGGCGATGGCGTCGATGCCGTGCCCGAGCGCGTGCAGCACGCCGGCCACGGCGAGCAGGTTGTCCACGTTGAAGCGGCCGAGCAGCGGCGAGCGCAGGTTGCGGCGCTCGTCGCCGACCACCAGGTCGAACTGCAGGCCGTCGCCGCCGAGGGCCACGCCGGTGGCGCGCACGTCGGCCTGGCCGCCGGCCGAACTGGTGCCGATGGCGCGCACGCCAGCGGGCAGCATGCCGGCCAGTTCGCGGCCGAACGGATCGTCGAGGTTGACCACCGCCGCACGCAGCCCCTTGCGCTGGAACAGCCGCGCCTTGGCGGCGCCGTAGCTGGCCATGTCGCCGTGGTAGTCGAGGTGGTCGCGGGTGAGGTTGGTGAACACCGCGATGTCGTAGTGCACCGCGTCCACGCGCCCCTGGTCGAGGGCGTGCGAGCTCACTTCCATCGCCACCGCCTGCACGCCGTCGTCGCGCAGCGAGCCCAGCAGCCCGTGCATGTCCAGCACCATCGGCGTGGTGTAGCCGGTGGCGGCGGCGGCGCCGTAGCGCCCGGCGCCGAGCGTGCCGATGGTGCCGCTGTCCACGCCGAGCAGCTTCAGCGCCTGCGCCAGCAGCTGCACGGTGGAGGTCTTTCCGCTGGTGCCAGTGACGCCGACCATGGTCATCGCCGACGAGGGCCGGCCGTGGAACTGGTCGGCGATCTCGCCCATGCGCGCGCGCAGGCGCTGCACCGGGATCGCGTCCGCCGGAACCGGGATGTCGTCGGGCGCCGGCGGTTCGTACAGCACCGCCGAGGCGCCGGCCTGCCGCGCCTGCGCGGCGAAGCGCAGGCCGTGCGTGCCGAAGCCGCCGACCGCGAAGAACGCGTCGCCGGGCCGGACCGCGCGGCTGTCGGCGGTGAGCCCAGTGACGACGATGTCGCCGGGCGCGCCGTGGACGAGGTCCACCAGTCGCATCTGCCGGCTCATTGCGCGGCCTCCGCGATCCAGGTCTCGATGTCGTCCGGCGGCACGTCCATCAGCCGCAGCGCGCCCTGCATCACGTCGTGGAAGACCGGGCCGGAGACCGAGCCGCCGTAGTAGCCGCGGCGGCCCGGATCGGGCTCGCTGACCACTACCACCATCGAGAAGCGCGGGTGCTCGACCGGGACCACGCCCGCGAACACCGAGACGTAGCGCCGCGAGTAGCCGCCACCGCTGGCCATGCGCGAGGTGCCGGTCTTGCCGGCGACGTGGTAGCCGAGGATCGCCGCGGTGGTCGCGGTGCCGCCCGGTTCGGTGACGGTCTGCATCATGCGCATCACTTCGCCCGCGATCTCCGGGTCGAGCACCTGGCGCGGCTCGTTGCGCTGGCCCTTGACGAAGGTCGGCGCGATCATGCGCCCGCCGTTGGCGAAGGCGGCGTAGACCTCGGCGATCTGCAGCGGCGTCGCCGACATGCCGTAGCCGTAGGACATGGTCTGCTTGGTGGTGCCGTACCACGCGTCCACCGGCGGCAGCACGCCGGCGGACTCGCCGGGGAAGCCGCTGCCGGGCTCCTCGCCGAAGCCGAAGCGGCGCACGAAGTCGTAGTACTGCCGGTCCGGCAGCATGTGCGCGATCTTGGCGGCGCCGACGTTGGAGCTCTTGGTGATGACGCCGGTGACGCTGAGCACGCCGTGGTTGCGCGTGTCGGTGGTGGTGAAGCGGCCGTTCGGCATCCAGCCCGGGTTGGTGTCGATCAGGGTGTCGGGCGTGACCACGCCGGCCGAGAGCGCCGCGGCGACGGTCACCGGCTTCATGGTCGACCCCGGCTCGATCACGTCGGTGACCGCGCGGTTGCGGCGCGCTTCGCGATGGCTGCCGTCGACCGCGTTCGGGTTGTACGAGGGCACGTTGGCCATCGCCAGCACCTCGCCGGTGGCCACGTCCAGCACCACCGCGGAGGCGCTGCTCGCCCCGGTCTCCGCCACCGCTCGCTTGAGCTCGCGGTAGGTGAGGTACTGGATGCGGCGGTCGATCGACAGGGTGAGGTCGTGGCCGGGCTGCGCCGGGCGCACCAGGTCCACGTTCTCGACGATGCGGCCGCGGCGGTCGCGGATCACCTTCTTGGCGCCGGGTTCGCCGCGCAGCCAGTCGTCGAACGCGAGCTCGATGCCTTCCTGGCCGCGGTCGTCGACGTTGGTGAAGCCGAGTACGTGCGCCAGCGCCTCGCCCTGCGGGTAGAAGCGCCGGAACTCGCGCTGCGAGAACACGCCGGGGATGTCGAGCGCGAGGATCGCGCGCGCCTGGTCCGGGTTCATGCGCCGGCGCAGGTACATGAACTCCTTGTCGCTGCGCTGCCCCAGCTTGCGGGTCAGCTCGTCGGCGGGCACGCCGAGCGCGGCGGCGAGTTCGGGCAGCCGGTCCGGGTGCTTGAGCAGCTCCTGCGGGTTGCCCCAGATCGATTCGACCGGCGACGACACCGCCAGCGGCTCGCCGTTGCGGTCGGTGATCATGCCGCGCGAGGTCGGGATCGGGATCTCGCGCAGGAAGCGGGCATCGCCCTGCTGGCGGTAGAAGTCGTTGTCGATCAGCTGCAGGTCGACCGCGCGGCCGACCAGCGCGAGCGAGCACAGCCCGAGCGCGCCGCCGACCAGGGCCAGCCGCCCGCGCAGGTTGAAGCGGCCGCGCGGGCGCGGCTGGCGCGCCTCGCGCGCCGCCTTGCCGGCGCCGCGCTGCCTGCCGCTGCCGGGACGCACGCTCATGGCCGCACCACCACGATGTCGCGGGTTTCCGGGAAGCGCATGCCGAGGCGGTTGCGGGCGACCTGGTCGATGCGGTTGCTCTCCGCCCAGGTCGCCTGCTCCAGCTGCAGGCGGCCGAACTCGATGTTGAGGTCGTCGCGCGCCTTCTCCAGCTTGCTGAGCTCGATGAACAGCTGGCGGTGCTCGTGGCGCGCGAACACCACCGCGATCGCGCTGAGCACGTTCGCCACCACCAGCAGCCCGAGCACGACGCGCAGCATCATGCCGCCACCCCCGCCAGGCGCTCGGCCACGCGCAGCACCGCGCTGCGCGCACGCGGGTTGCCCGCCAGCTCGCGTTCGCCGGCCTTGCGCGCGCCGCCGATGGCGCGCAGCGTCGGCACGAAGGCTTCGGGTTCGGGCCGGCGCCGGTCCGTGGGCGGCGCCTTGGCGCGCGCGGCGATGAACTGCTTGACGATGCGGTCCTCGAGCGAATGGAAGCTGATCACCACCAGCCGACCGCCGGCCTTCAGGCGTTCCATCGCGGCGACGAGCCCGGCCTCGAGGTCGGCCAGCTCGCGGTTGATGAAGATGCGGATGCCCTGGAAGCTGCGCGTCGCCGGATGGATGCGGTTGCGGTCGCTGCCGGTCTTGCCACGCGGCATCGCCGCGGCGATCACCTCGGCGAGCTGCGCGGTGCGCTCGATCGGCGCCTGCGCCCGCGCGGCCACGATGGCGCGCGCGATCCGCCGCGACTGGCGCTCCTCGCCGTAGCGCCAAAGCACGTCGGCGATCTCCTGTTCGTCGGCGCGCACCAGCCACTGCGCCGCGCTTTCGCCGGCGTCCGGGTCCATGCGCATGTCCAGCGGCCCGTCCTTGCCGAACGAGAAGCCGCGCTCGGCGACGTCGAGCTGCGGCGAGGACACGCCGAGGTCGAGCAGCACGCCGTCAAGCCCGCCGGCGGTCGCGTCCCAGGCAGCGAGGTCGGCGAAGCTGCCGCGGCGGATGGCCACGCGCGGGTCGCCGCCGAACTCCCGTTCGGCCGTCGCGATCGCTTCGGGATCCTTGTCCATCAGCAGCAGCCGCCCTCCGGGCCCGAGTTCCTGCAGCACGCCGCGGGCATGGCCGCCGCGTCCGAACGTCCCGTCCAGGTACGTTCCGTCCGATCGCACCGCGAGCCCTTCCATGACCTCGTCGTACAACACCGGAAGGTGGCCCGCGCGGGGCGTCGCCCCGTGGCCACCCGCCGTCATAGCTGCAGGTCGAGCAGCCCGTCGCCCAGGTCGGCATCGCTGAGCGTCTGCCGGATCCGTGCGTGGTGGGCCTGCTCGCTCCACAGTTCGAACTTGTCGCCCATGCCCAGCAGCACCGCCTTCTTCTCCAGCCCGCAGGCCGCGCGTTGCGTGGCGGGGATGGAGATGCGGCCGTTGCCGTCGGGTTCGACGAAGGCGGCCGCGCCGACCAGCTTCAGCTGCAGCAGCCGGCTGTTGCTGCGCGTGCGTGGCAGGGCATTGACCTGGTCGCGCACGGTTTCCCACACGGCGTGGGGATACAGGTACAGGCAGCCGGCCTCGAACGGGTTGTAGGTGAACACCAGCCGGTTCCCGGACTCGCGCGCGACGACCTCCCGGTAGCTGGTCGGGATCGCCAGCCGGCCCTTGTCGTCGATGGTGATGGCGGTCTCGCCCTGGAACATGCCTGCCCTGTGCCCCCGTCTGAGGCGGGTTTGCGACCTCGGAAAACCACTAATTTCCCGGTTTTCCCACGAGTCGCCACCTTAGGAGTGGCCCCCAAGGTTGTCAACAACTTTCAGCGGGGATTTTCGCTAGGCAGGTCAATGACTTGCGTGAAACTTCAGAGACTTGTTAAAGGTTTATCCACAAGCTGCTGTTTCGTCTCAAAATTTGAGATCAAGGCCTCGTGAAGGGGCCGTTCAGGCGGGCGCGACCGGCTCCCGGCATTCAGCTTGCTGCACCGCAGCAGAACTGTGGGAGCGCGCCTTGCGCGCGATCGGCGGCACATCGCGCGCAAGGCGCGCTCCCACGGGTACCATGTTCCGCGGCGGAGTCGGCCAGGCAGTCGCGGTGTCCACCTGTCCTTCGGGGCAGGCGGGCATCGAGGAAAGTCCGGGCTCCACAGGGCACGGTGCCAGGTAACGCCTGGGCGGCGCGAGCCGACGGAAAGTGCAACAGAAAGATACCGCCGAACGGTCCTCCGGGATGCGTGGCAAGGGTGAAATGGTGCGGTAAGGGCGCACCGCGAGCCTGGTAACAGGCCGGCACGGCAAACCCCACCGGGAGCAAGGCCAAATAGGGACCCCACGACGTTGCCCGCGTCAGGTCCGGGTAGGCTGCTCGAGCCCCGCAGTGATGCGTGGCCTAGAGGAATGATTGCCCACGACAGAACCCGGCTTACAGGCCGGCTCCGCCGCTTTCTTCAAGTATTTTTAGCCACAGATTCCACAGATGAAAAAAGGATTTGTTCGCGGGAGCCCAGGTTTCCCCGCGAAATCCGCTTGCCGCGTGGCTGATCCTTTTCAATCTGTGAAATCTGTGGCTAAAGCTATTTGTCCTCGAAGCCGTAAAGGGCCTTGCGGGGGGCGCCGGTGAGTTCGGCGGCGAGTTTGGCGGCGGTGGAGGGGGGGAGGTGTTCGCCGAGGCGGGCGTAGAGGCGGCGGCCTTCGACGATGCGGGCTTCGGTGTCGTCGCCGACGCCCTGCACGAGCACGACGAATTCGCCCTTGCGCTGGTCAGGGTCGCCGGCGACGCGCTCGGCGAGTTCGCCGAGGCTGCCGTCGAGGACGGTCTCGAACAGCTTGGTGAGTTCGCGCGCGAGCACCGCGGGACGCGCGGCGCCGAAGGCATCGCGCAGGTCGGCCAGGGTGTCGGCGATGCGGTGCGAGGACTCGTAGAACGCCAGCGTGCGCGGCTCGGAAGCGAGCAGCGCCAGGCGCTCGCGGCGGGCACCGGCCTTCGCCGGCAGGAAGCCTTCGAACGCGATGCGGTCGCTGGGCAGCCCGGCCACGCTGAGCGCGGCGACGAACGCGCAGGGACCGGGCACCGGGCTGACCCGGACCCCCGCGGCGCGCGCGGCGCGCACCAGGCGGAAGCCCGGATCGCTCACCAGCGGCGTGCCGGCGTCGGACACCAGCGCCAGCGATTCGCCGCCCTGCAGGCGCGCGACCAGGCGCGCCGCCACGTCCGCTTCGTTGTGCTCGTGCAACGCCAGCAGCGGCGTGTCGAGCCCGAAGTGCGACAGCAGCTGGCGCGTGCGCCGAGTGTCCTCGGCGCAGATCGCGGCCACGCCGCGCAAGGTCTCCAGTGCCCGCGGCGACAGGTCGCCGAGGTTGCCGATCGGCGTGGCGACCACGTGCAGGGTGCCGCTGTGACTGGCGGTCGTCATCCGTTCTCCACCGCGCGTCGTTCCGCGCACGGGTAGAATCCTAACCGGTCCACCAGGGAGCCCCGGCCCCCATGCCGCACCGCAACCGCGCCATCGCGCCGATCTTCGCCACGCTGTGCCTGCTGGTCCTGCTGGCCGGCTGCACCACCACGGTAGTGCGCGCGCCGGCACCGGTGGCCACGCCGCAGGCGCTGCCGGAGGCGCCGCCGCCGACCGACCACTGGAGCTTCGACGCCAGCGCGCTGCCGCCGGCCGAACGCGACGGCTACCGACCGCCGGCGAACGTGGCGGTGTTGCTGCCGCTGTCCGGCAACCTGTCGCGCGCCGCGCAACCGGTGCGCGACGGCCTGCTCGCGGCCTACTACGCCGAGTCGCGCCGCCGCCCCGAACTGACCTTCTACGACACCGCGGGAACGCCCGCCGGTGCGCTGGCCGCCTACCAGGAAGCGGTCGCCGCCGGCGCCGATTTCGTGATCGGCCCGCTGGGGCGCGACGAAGTCGGCGCGCTGTTCTCGCGCGGCGACGTGCCGGTGCCGGTGCTGGCGCTCAACCGCGCCACCACGCCGCCGGTACGCGGTGCCGCCAGCTTCGCACTGGCCCCGGAGGACGACGGCATCGCCGCCGCCGAGTACCTGCTCGCGCGCAACGCGCGCCGCGTACTGGTGCTGGCCGGGCCCGACGACAGCATGCGCCGTGCCGCCGCGGCCTTCGGCGAACACCTGCGTGCGCATGGCGGCGAGGTGGCGGCGGAGATCGTGGTGGCGACGCCGGACTCCGACATCTCGGCCTCGCTGGCGGCGGTCGTCGCGTCCGGTGCCGCGCAGCCGCCGGTGGACGCCGTGTTCATGGCGCTGGCGGCCCGACGCATCCGCGGCGTGTTGCCGCAGCTGGAGGCCGTCGGCCTGGGCAACCGCCCGCGCGTGGCGACCTCGCAACTGGCCTCGGCCAATCCCGCCGAGGCCTCGCGCCTGGACTACACCGCCGAGCACGCGCTCGACGGCATCGCTTTCCCGACCGAGGCCTGGGGCCTGCACACCGTGCCCGGCCTGCCGTCGGCGGACAGCGCCGCGGAGATGCTGCCGACCGCGCGAGGGCCGGCGGCGCGCCTGTTCGCGTTCGGCCACGACGCATGGCTGGTCACCGCCTACCTCGAGCGCCTCGCCACCGATCCGGCCGCCAGCGTGCCGGGAGCCACCGGCCACCTGCGCCTGGATGCGCAAGGCAACGTGCTGCGCTCGCCGGGCTGGTCCACCTGGAGCGGCGCCACGGTGGTGCCGCTGGCGAATGCCGGCGGCTGAAGCCGCGCTCGACCGCCGCGCGCGCGGCTTCGCGGTCGAGGCCGCGGCGCGCGACCACCTGCTGGCCGCCGGGCTGCGTCCGCTGGCCGGCAACGTGGGATTCCGCAGCGGCGAACTCGACCTGGTGATGCTGGACCGCGACCGTCTCGGCGAGGTGCTCGTGTTCGTCGAGGTGCGCTACCGCGCCGATGCCGGCTTCGGCGGCGGCGCCGCTTCCGTGGACGCGTCCAAGCGGCGCAAGCTGGTGCGGGCGGCGACGCTGTTCCTGCACCGCAACGGGCTGCACGACATGCCCTGCCGGTTCGACGTGATCGAAGGCGACGGCGATCCGGCGCGACCGCGGCTGCGCTGGATCCGCGACGCATTCCGCGCCGACGACTGACGACGCCATGGCCTTCAGCGACGCCTTCGACCACGCAATGCAGGCGCTGCTCGGCGACGGCTGGGTACGCGAGGCGGCCCGGCTGGCGCGCTACGGCGACGAGTACCGCCGCGAAACACGCCTGCCCGACGCGGTCGCGATCCCGGCCGACCGCGACCAGGTACGCGCGCTGGTGCGCGCCTGCCGCAAACACCGCGTGCCGCTGGTCGCGCGCGGCGCCGGCACCAACACCACCGGCGCGACCGTGCCGGCCACCGGCAGCGTGGTGGTGTCGTTCGAGCGCATGGACCGGATCCTCGCGATCCGCCCGGGCGACCGCTGCGCCGTGGTCGAGCCCGGCGTGGTCAACGGCGTGCTGCAGGACGCCCTGCGCGGGCACGGCCTGTTCTGGCCGCCCGATCCGACCAGCGCCGACACCTGCACGGTCGGCGGCAACCTCGCCTGCAACGCCGGCGGGCCGCGCGCTGTGAAGTACGGCGCCACCCGCGACAACGTGCTCGCGCTCACCGCGGTCACCGGCGCCGGCGAGCTCGTCGGCTTCGGCAGCGCCACCACCAAGGGCGCCACCGGCTACGACCTGCAGCGCCTGCTGGTCGGCAGCGAAGGCACGCTCGCGCTGATCGTCGAGGCGACGCTGAAGCTGGCGCCGCTGCCGCGCGATCGCCAGGTGCTGCGCGCGACCTACCGTGACGTGGACAGCGCCGCCGCGGCGGTGGCGCGCCTGATGGCGCAACCGGTGGTGCCGTCCATGCTCGAGTTCATGGACGGCGAGTGCGTGCGACTCGCGCGCGAGGTGGGCGGCGCCGACCTGCCGGCGGAAGCCGGCGCGCTGCTGATGATCGAGGCCGACGGCGATCCCGACGCCCTGCCCGCGGCCCTGGTTGCGCTGGGCGAGGCCGCGACCGTGGACGGCCTGCTCGACATCGAGACCGGCGGCAGCGCGGCCGCGCGCGAGCGGCTGTGGTCCGCGCGCAAGGCGCTGTCACCGTCGCTGCGCACGATCGCCGCCGGCAAGATCAACGAGGACGTGGTGGTGCCGGTGTCGCGGATCCCGGCACTGGTGGCCGGGGTGCAGGCCATCTCGCGCGACTGCGGGGTCCCGATCGTCACCTTCGGGCATGCCGGGAACGGCAACCTGCACGTCAACATCCTGTTCGACCCGGACGACCCGTCCCAGGCGCGCGCGGCCAGGACCGCCCTGCCCCGGGTGTTCGCGCTCACCCTGGAGCTGGGCGGCACGCTCTCCGGAGAACACGGCATCGGCCTGGCCAAGCGCGATTTCATGGCGCAGGCCCTGGGGCCGGAGGCGCTGGCCCTGATGCGCGGGGTCAAGCAGCTGTTCGACCCGGACGGGATCCTCAATCCGGGCAAAGTGCTACGCTGAAGCCACAACCAAGCCCAGGAGGAGATATGGACGTCCTCGCACGCTTGCTCTTGGCCGCGGCGCTTCTCGCCGCCGGCCCGGCCGCCGCCCAGTCCCAGGCGGATCCGGCCACCCCGCCCGACCAGCCCGACACCATCCGCATCCTGCTGGTGGGCAACAGCCTCACGTACGCCAACAACCTGCCGCGCCTGGTCCAGGCAATCGCGACCTCGCAGCCCGCGGGCCCGAGGATCGAGACCGCCACCTACGCCCTGCCCGGTGCCGACCTCACCCAACTGTGGAAGGACGGCCACGCCGCCGAAGCGCTGCGCCAAGGGCACTGGGACGTGCTGGTCCTGCAGGAACGCGGCGGCACCCTCGAGTGCATGAACACCAACCGCCAGCTCCCCGAGTGCAGGCGCAGCATCACCGCGCACCGCGAATTCACCCGTCTGGCGCAGGCGCAAGGCACCCGGGTGCTGTTGTTCATGACCTCCTCGCGGGTGACGGAGATGACGCTCAACGACCGCAGTGCGCGCAAGGGCCACAGGGAGATCCTGGACGCTGCCTACTCGCGCCTGGCCAGGCAATTGGCCGGCAGCGGCGCGGACGTCCGCGTGCTCCCGGCAGCCGCGATGCTGCTGGCCCCCGGCAACGGCGAGTTCGACGAGGCCCCGTTCGTCGACGGCGTGCATCCGAGCGTGTCGTCCTCGCTGGTCATCGCGGCGGATCTCTATGCCGCCGCCACCGGACGCGAACCCGCGCCGCGCGACCTCGCGATCGACTTCCCGCTGTTGCCGCCGGCGGCGGCGGTGCGCGCGGATGCGCCGATGGAAGTGCAGCCGCAACTGGCCGGCGTGCCGACTCCGTTCCTGCTGAAGGCGGAGGCGGTGTCCCCGCTCTACGCTCGCGCCGCCGGCGACTGACGCCGGTCAGCGGGCTTCGAAGTGCGCGTAGCCTGCGCGCACGGGGACCCATGCGCTGCCATCGCCGCGCAGCGCGCGTGCCGTGCCGGCGCCGGCCACCACCCGGCCGATGCGCGTGATCGCGACGCCTGCAAGCGACGCGATCGCCGTGCGGGCCATGGCCGGCGCCGTGAAGCAGAGTTCGTAATCGTCTCCACCGGTGGCCTGCAGGCTGGCCCGCGCCTCGTCGTCGAAGCGGGCCAGCAGCGCCTGCGACGCCGGCAAGGCCCCGAGCTCGATGTCGGCACCCACGCCGCTGGCCGCGCACAGGTGGCCAAGGTCGGCGAGCAGGCCGTCGGAGATGTCGATCGCGGCGTGGGCGATGCCGGCCAGCGCCCTTCCCGCTTCAACGCGCGGCACTGGGCGATCGAGGCGCGCGCGCAGGACCGGGTCCGCATCGCCATCGCGCCACAGCGCCAGCGCTGCGGCGGCATCCCCGAGGGTGCCAGTGACCCAGACGTCGTCGCCGACCTGGGCGCCATCGCGGCGCAGCGCCGCGCCCGGAGGGACGAAGCCGTGCACGGTGACCGAGACGGACAGCGGGCCGCGAGTGGTGTCGCCGCCAACCAGCGCCACGTCGTGCGCGTCGGCTAGCGCGAGGAAGCCATCGAGGAAGCCATCGAGCCAGTCCGCGTCGGCAGCGGGAAGCGACAGCGACAGGCTCGCCCATGCCGGCGTCGCGCCCATCGCGGCCAGGTCCGAGAGGTTGACCGCCAGCGCCTTCCAGCCAATGTCGGCGGGGGGCGTGTCGCCGGGGAAATGCACGCCGGCGTTGAGCGTGTCGGTGGCGACTGCGAGCAGCATGCCCGCTGGCGGTTGCAGCAGCGCGGCGTCGTCGCCGATGCCCAGGACCACGTCGCCGCGGCCCGCGGCGCGTCGGCGGATGCGGTCGATGAGGGTGAATTCCATGCCGAAGGGTCGCGGCGCGAGCGCCGCTCCTACAGGCCCTTTTCCACGGCGCGCCAGGCGGCGGCGGCGTGGTCGAGCACGCCGTTGACGTAGGTGTGGCCGTGCTCGGACCCGAATCGCTTGGTGCCGTCGATGGCCTCGTTGATCACGACCCGGTACGGGATGTCCAGGCGGTGGCGTAGCTCGTAGGCGGCGATGCGCAGCGCGGCACGCTCGATCTGGTCCACCTGCGCGATGCCCCGGTCGACGAATTCGTCCAGCGCGGCGTCGAGCTCCGCGTGGTGGCGGAGCACGCCGCGCACCAGGTCCTCGAAATACTCCAGGTCGGCGACCTCGCGCGCCTGCTCGTGCGCGAACTGTGCGATCACCTGCTGCGCGCTGCCGCCGGCCATCTGCCAGGCGTACACCGCCTGCAGCGCGCGCCGGCGGGCGCGCGAGCGCGCGACCTTGTCGACGCCGTCGCGGGACTGCCGCCTCATGCCGGCGCTCCCGGCAGCCGCGACAGCAGCTGCGCCATCTCGATCGCCACCTGCGCCGCTTCCTCGCCCTTGTTGCCGTGGCTGCCGCCGGCGCGCTTCTCGGCGTCGGCGTGGTCCTCGACCGCGAGCACGCCGTTGCAGACCGGCACGCCGGTCTCGAGCGCGACCTTCATCAGCCCCTCCGCACAGCCGTCGGCGACCTGCTCGTAGTGCCGGGTGTCGCCGCGCACCACGCAGCCGAGCGCGACCAGCGCCGCGTACCCGCCGCTCGCGGCCAGGTGCAGCGCCGCCTGCGGCAGTTCCCAGGCCCCCGGCACGCGGACCACGTCCAGCGCGTCGGCCTCGACGCCGTGATCGGCGAAGGCCTTGCGCGCGCCGGTCACCAGCGCGTCGGTGATGCGCGGGTTCCAGCGGCTGGCGAGGATGGCGAAGCGGGCGCCGGCGGGGGCGCGCAGGTCGCCTTCGTAATGCGGCATGGCGCGGTGGTTCGTGGGAAAGGCCCGCCAGTTTACAGGGGAAGGTGCTCCACCACCTCGAGGCCGTAGCCGGCGAGGCCGACCTGGCGCCGCGGGGTGCCGAGCACGCGCAGCTTGCCGAGGCCGAGGTCGGCCAGGATCTGCGAGCCGGCGCCGTTGCGCCGCCATTCCACCAGCGCGCCGCGCCGGGCCGCGGCGGCGTCGGCGGCGTGCTCGGCCTGGGGCTGGCGGATGCGCTCCAGCAGCGCCTCGGGGCCGTCGGGACCGGGCGCGTCGAGCAGCACGAGGACCCCGCGGCCCTCCTGCGCGAGCCGCGCCAGCACGTCGCCCACCGCCGGGCCGAAGTCGGGCCGCCGCCAGCGCAGCGCGTCGGCCAGCGGGTTGCGCACCTGCACCCGCACCAGGGTCGGGGTCGCGGCATCGGGCTCGCCACGCACCAGCGCGAAGTGCAGCGCGTGGCTGAGCCGGTCGCGGTAGGTCACAAGCTCGAACCCGCCGTGCTCGGTCTCGATCGCGCGCGCGTCCACGCGCTCGACGGTGTGCTCGTTCTCCAGCCGGTAGCGGATCAGGTCCTCGATCGAGCCGAGCTTGAGCCCGTGCTCGCGCGCGAACACCTCCAGCTCCGGGCGCCGCGCCATGGTGCCGTCGGGATTGAGGATCTCGACCAGCACGCCCGCCGGCTCCATGCCCGCGAGCAGGGCCAGGTCGCTGGCGGCCTCGGTGTGGCCGGCGCGGTTCAGCACCCCGCCCGGCTGCGCCTGCAGCGGGAAGATGTGGCCCGGCTGCGACAGGTCGGCGGGCGACGCGTCGGGGCGCACCGCGGTGCGCACGGTGTGCGCGCGGTCGTAGGCGCTGATCCCGGTGGTGACGCCCTCGGCGGCCTCGATGGAGACGGTGAAGTTGGTGCCGTGGGGCGAGGTGTTGTCGCGCACCATCGGCGGCAGGCCGAGCTGGCGGCAGCGTTCGCGGGTCAGCGACAGGCACACCAGGCCGCGCGCGTGCGTGACCATGAAGTTGATGTCCTGCGGCCGCACCAGTTCGGCGGCCATGATCAGGTCGCCCTCGTTCTCGCGGTCCTCGTCGTCCACGATCACGACCATGCGGCCGGCGCGGATCTCCTCCAGCAGTTCCGGCACCGGTGCGAAGCTCATCGCGGCACCCCCGCCGACAGCAGCCGCTCGACGTAGCGCGCGATCATGTCCACCTCCAGGTTGACCGGGTCGCCGACCCGGGTGGCCGCGAACGCGGTGTTCGCGACGGTATGCGGGACCAGCGCGACCTCGAAGCCGGCGTCGTCCACCGCGTTGACGGTCAGGCTGGTGCCGTCCACGCAGATCGAGCCCTTGGCCGCGACGTAGCGCAGCAGCGGCGCCGGCGCGGCGAAGCGCCAGCGCTGGGCGCGCGCGTCCGGTTCCACCGAGAGCACCTCACCGACGCCGTCGACATGGCCGCTGACGAGGTGGCCGCCGAGCCGGTCCTCCGCGCGCAATGCGCGCTCGAGGTTGAGCGGCGCGCCTTCCGGCAACCGGCCGAGCGTGGTCAGCGCCAGCGTCTCGTTGGAAGCGTCCGCCTCGAACGCAGCGGAGTCGAAGTCGACCACGGTCAGGCACACGCCGTTGACCGCGATGCTCTCGCCGAGCGCGACGTCGCCGGTCGGCAGCCCGCCGAACGCGATCCGCAGCCTCGCATCACCGCCGCGCGCCTCGCGCGCCTCGAGGCGGCCGACCGCCTGCACCAGTCCGGTGAACATCGGCGGTTACCCGTTGCCCTTGGGCCGCAGCAGCACCCGCACGTCCTCGCCGATGCGGCGGGTCTCGAGGATCTCCAGCGCCAGCCGGTCGGTCATCTCGTCGATGTGCAGGCCGTCGAACAGCGGGCGGGCGCGCGCGCCGAGCATCACCGGCGCCACGTACAGCAGCAGCTCGTCGACCAGGCCCTGCGCCAGGAAGGCACCGGCCAGGGTCGCGCCGGCCTCGACCTGGACCTCGTTGATGCCGCGCCCGGCCAGCAGTTCCAGCACCGCCCTGAGGTCGAAGCGGCCGCCGACGACCGGCACGTGGGCGTGCTCGGCGTCGAGCGCGCGCGGCGGCTTCACGTCGGCGGCGTGCAGGTACAGCGTCGGCGCGTCGCCCTGGCGGATGTGCCCGCGCGCGACCGTGGCCAGGCCCGGGTCGAGCACCACCCGCAGCGGCGGCACGAACGGGGTGTCGTCGTCGAAACGCACGGTCAGGTGCGGGTCGTCCACCAGCACGGTGCCGGCGCCGGTGAGCAGCGCGCCGGCGCGCGCGCGCCAGTGGTGCACGTCGCGGCGCGCGGCCTCGCCGCTGATCCATTTGGAGTCGCCCGAGGCGAGCGCGCTGCGCCCGTCGAGGCTGGTGGCGAGCTTGATCCGCAGCCACGGCCGGCCGCGCTCGATGCGCGACAGGAAGCCGCGGTTGAGCGCGCGCGCCTGCGCTTCCATCAGCCCGCCCTCGACCGCGATCCCGGCCTCGCGCAGCTTCGCGTAGCCGCTGCCGGAGACCTTGGGGTTCGGATCCTGCATGGCGCCGACCACGCGCGCGACGCCGGCCGCGACCAGCGCGTCGGCGCAGGGGCCGGTCTTGCCGGTGTGCGAACACGGCTCGAGGGTGACGTAGACGGTGGCGCCCTTCGCCCGCTCGCGCGCGCCTTCGAGCGCGAACACCTCGGCGTGCGGACCGCCGGCGCGCTCGTGGTAGCCCTCGCCCACCACCTCGCCGTCGCGCACGATCACGCAGCCGACCATCGGGTTGGGGCGCGTGGTGTAGGCGCCGCGCTCGGCCAGGCGCAGCGCGCGCGCCATCATCGCGTGGTCGAGGGCGGAAAAGCCGCTGCCTGCGGCGTCGGATGCGTGGGTGTGGGTGGGGGAATCTGGCATCAACGCTTCTTTTTCTCTGCGTGCCTGTCGATGGGGACGACCTCGGCGCCGAGCAGCGGCAACTGGCCCTCGCCCGGCAGGTCGTGCTCGAGCCGGTCGAGCTCCTCGCGGAAGTCGGCCACGTCCTCGAACGCGCGGTACACCGAGGCGAAGCGCACGTAGCCGACGTGGTCGAGCTTGCGCAGCTCGGCCATCACGAACTCGCCGACCCGGCGCGAGGCGATCTCGCGCTCGGTGGTCATGCGCAGCTGGTGCACCACCGCGCGCACCGCCGCCTCGATCTGCTCCTCGGACACCGGCCGCTTCTGCAGCGCGCGGTCGAAACCCTGGCGCAGCTTGCGCGCGTCGAACTGGTCGCGGCGGCCGTCGCTCTTGATGATCGCCGGCAGCTTCAGCTCGATCGTCTCCAGGGTGCTGAAGCGCTCGCCGCAGGCCTCGCACTCGCGCCGCCGGCGGATGGTCGCCCCGTCCTCGCTGACCCGCGAGTCGATGACCCGGGTGTCGGCGTGCTGGCAGAAGGGGCAGTGCATCGGGCGGCGCCTGCGGTCCGGGTCAGCCGTAGACCGGGAACTTGCGGCACTGCGCGGTGACCGCTTCCCGCACCTTCGCGATCACGTTGCCGTCGTTCGGGTTGTCGAGCACGTCGCAGAGCCAGTTGGCGAGCTCGACGCAGTCCTCTTCCTTGTAGCCGCGGGTGGTGACCGCCGGGGTGCCGATGCGCAGGCCGGAGGTGACGAACGGCTTCTGCGGGTCGTTGGGCACCGCGTTCTTGTTGACGGTGATGTGGGCCTTGCCGAGCGCGGCTTCCGCGTCCTTTCCAGTGATGCCCTTGCCGATCATGTCCACCAGCATCAGGTGGTTTTGCGTACCGCCGGACACGATCTTGTAGCCGCGCGCGATGATGGTCTTCGCCATCGCCTGCGCGTTCTTCACGACCTGCTGCTGGTAGTCCTTGAACTCCGGCTCCAGCGCTTCCTTGAAGGCCACCGCCTTGGCCGCGATCACGTGCATCAGCGGGCCGCCCTGGATGCCGGGGAAGACGATGGACTGCAGCTTCTTGGTGATCTCCTCCGCCTTGTCGCCCATCGCCGCGTTGCCGGCGACGATGATGCCGCCGCGCGGCCCGCGCAGGGTCTTGTGGGTGGTCGAGGTCACGACGTGGGCGTGCGGCACCGGGTTCGGGTACGCGCCGGCGGCGACCAGGCCGGCGACGTGGGCCATGTCCACGAACAGGACCGCGCCGACCTTGTCGGCGATGGCGCGGAAGCGCGCCCAGTCCACCACCTGCGAGTAGGCGGAGAAGCCGGCCACGACCATCTTCGGCCTGTGCTCGACGGCCAGGCGCTCGACCTCGTCGTAGTCGATCAGGCCTTCGTCGTTGACGCCGTACTGCACCGCGTTGAACAGCTTGCCGCTGATGTTGACCTTGGCGCCGTGGGTCAGGTGGCCGCCGTGGGCCAGCGACATGCCGAGGATGGTGTCGCCCGGCTGCAGCAGCGCCAGGTACACCGCCTGGTTGGCCTGCGAGCCCGAATGCGGCTGCACGTTCGCGTAGTCCGCTCCGAACAGTTCCTGGACCCGGTCGATGGCCAGCCGCTCGGCCACGTCCACGAACTCGCAGCCGCCGTAGTAGCGCTTGCCCGGGTAGCCCTCGGCGTACTTGTTGGTCAGCACGCTGCCCTGGGCCTCCATCACCCGCGGGCTGGCGTAGTTCTCGCTGGCGATCAGCTCGACGTGGTCCTCCTGGCGCTGGCGCTCGTCGGCGATGGCCTGGGCAAGTTCGGGATCGTAGCCTTCGATACGGGCATCGCGCGGGAACATCGGGGACTCCGGGCTGGGCGGCGGGGGAATGCCGCGATTGTAGCCCGCGGGGGTGTTCCGGGCCGGAGCAGACGGGGACAATGGGAGGGGTCGCGGCGCGAGCGCCGCTCCTACAGGGCGCGGTGGGCGGTGATTGCACGGGGCATCGGATTGGCCGGGGTGGTGGGCGCGCTGGCCTGGGGCATCGGCATGGCGCTGCCGCTGGTGGGCGCCGCGGTGGCGGCGATCGTGCTCGGCGTGCTGGTTCGGGCGCTGTTCGCGCCGGGCCCGGCCTTCGACCCGGGCATTCGCTTCACCGGCCGCAAGCTCCTGCAATGGTCGATCGTGGGCCTGGGCTTCGGGCTCGACCTGGGCGAGGTCGCGCGCACCGGGCTGGAGTCGCTGGGGGTGATGTTGGGCACGCTGGCGGTGGCCTTCATCGCTGCCTGGGCACTCGGGCGGCTGCTGCGCGTTCCCGGCAAGCTGACCATGCTGGTCGGCGTCGGCACCGCGATCTGCGGCGGCTCGGCGATCGCGGCCGTGGCGCCGATCATCCGCCCGCGCGACCACGAGACCGCGTTCGCGATCTCCACCATCTTCCTGTTCAACCTGCTCGCGGTGCTGGTGTTCCCGCCGCTCGGCCACTGGATGGGGCTGTCGGACGCGGGCTTCGGACTCTGGGCGGGCACCGCGATCAACGACACCTCGTCGGTGGTCGCCGCCGGCTACGCCTACAGCCAGCCGGCCGGCGACTACGCCACCATCGTCAAGCTGACGCGGGCGACGATGATCGTTCCGGTCTGCCTGGCGATCGCGGCGCTGGTGGCCTGGCGCGGCGACGGAAGCGCCGGCGCCGGCATGGCCAGGCCCGGGCTGGCCAAGGTGTTCCCGTGGTTCGTGCTCTGGTTCCTGGCCGCCTCGGCGTTGCGGACCGCTGGCTGGGTGCCGGAAGCGCTGCTGGCGCCGCTGCACCTCGCGGCGGTGGCACTGATGGTGCTGGCGCTGGCGGCGATCGGGCTGTCGGCCGACCTGCGCCGCATGCGCGACGCGGGCGCGCGCCCGATCCTGCTCGGGCTGGGCGTCTGGGCGGCGGTGGCAGTGGGCAGCCTGGCCCTGCAGTTCGCCGGCGGACAGGCTTGAGCGCGCCCGAAGCCTTATAATCAAGGCATCCCCGAATCCCTGGGCCCTGCCGTCGCGCAGGCGTCCCCGCTCGTCCGCACGGAGCTCCAATGTCGCAGTACATCTACACCATGAACGGCGTGTCCAAGACGGTCCCGCCGAAGCGCCAGATCATCAAGGACATCTCGCTGTCGTTCTTCCCGGGCGCCAAGATCGGCCTGCTCGGCCTCAACGGCGCCGGCAAGTCCACGGTGCTGCGGATCATGGCCGGCGTGGACACCGACTTCTCCGGCGAGGCGCGCCCGCAGCCGGGGATCAAGGTCGGCTACCTGGAGCAGGAGCCGAAGCTCGATCCGGAGATGACCGTGCGCGAAGCGGTCGAGGAAGGCGTCGGCGAGGTGCTGCAGGCGCAGAAGCGGCTGGACGAGGTCTATGCCGCCTACGCCGAGGAAGGCGCCGACTTCGACGCCCTCGCCAAGGAACAGGAGCGGCTGGAGGCGATCCTCGCCGCCGGCGACGCGCACACGCTCGAGAACCAGCTCGAGGTCGCCGCCGACGCGCTGCGCCTGCCGCCGTGGGAGGCGAAGATCGGCAACCTGTCCGGCGGCGAGAAGCGCCGCGTGGCGCTGTGCCGCCTGCTGCTGCAGAAGCCGGACATGCTGCTGCTCGACGAGCCGACCAACCACCTGGACGCGGAATCGGTGGCGTGGCTGGAGCAGTTCCTGCAGCGCTACCCGGGCACCGTGGTCGCGGTGACCCATGACCGCTACTTCCTCGACAACGCCGCCGAGTGGATCCTCGAGCTGGACCGCGGCCGCGGCATCCCGTGGAAGGGCAACTACACCGAGTGGCTGGTGCAGAAGGAAGAGCGCCTCAAGCGCGAGGAGTCGCAGGAGAAGGCGCGCCAGAAGGCGATCCAGAAGGAACTCGAGTGGGCGCGGCAGAACGCGAAGGGCGGCCGCTCCAAGGGCAAGGCGCGCCTTGCCCGGATCGAGGAGCTGCAGAGCGTCGACTACCAGAAGCGCAACGAGACCAACGAGATCTTCATCCCGCCGGGCGAGCGCCTGGGCAACTCGGTGATCGAGTTCAAGGGCGTGTCGAAGTCGTTCGGCGACCGCATGCTGATCGACGACCTCAGCTTCATCGTGCCGCCGGGCGCGATCGTCGGCATCATCGGCCCGAACGGCGCCGGCAAGTCGACGCTGTTCAAGATGATCACCGGGCAGGAGAAGCCGGACAAGGGCGAGATCGCCATCGGCCCGACGGTCAAGCTGGCTTACGTGGACCAGAGCCGCGAGGCGCTGACCGGGAACCACAACGTGTTCCAGGAGGTGTCGGGCGGGCTCGACATCCTCAACATCAACGGCGTCGAGATCCAGTCGCGCGCGTACATCGGCCGCTTCAACTTCAAGGGCCAGGACCAGCAGAAGCTGGTCGGCACGCTGTCGGGCGGCGAGCGCGGCCGCCTGCACCTGGCCAAGACGCTGCTGCAGGGCGGCAACGTGCTGCTGCTCGACGAACCGTCGAACGACCTCGACGTCGAGACCCTGCGCGCGCTCGAGGACGCGCTGCTGGAGTTCCCGGGCAACGCGTTCGTGATCTCCCACGACCGCTGGTTCCTGGACCGCATCGCCACCCACATCCTCGCCTTCGAGGGCGACTCGCACGTGGAGTTCTTCCAGGGCAACTACCGCGAGTACGAGGAAGACAAGAAGCGCCGCCTCGGCGACGACGCCGGCCCCCACCGCATCCGCTTCAAGGCCCTGAAGTAACCAACCTTTCTTTAGCCACAGATTTCACAGATTGAAAAGGGTCAAGAGCTATAAGCCGACGCGACTTCAGGATCGCCGGGAACAGATCCTTTTTTAATCTGTGTAATCTGTGGCAAGAATAAAGCTGGAGGTCGCGATGAACTTCATGGAGGCGTTGCGCGCGCGATGGAGTGACGCGAACTCGCTGGTGTGCGTGGGGCTGGATCCGGAGGTTTCGAAGTTTCCGGGGAAGTTCGCGGGTGACGCGGATGCGGTGTTCGGGTTCTGCCGGGACATCGTGGATGCGACGGCGGAGTTCGCGTGCTGCTTCAAGCCGCAGTTCGCGCACTTCGCGGCGCTGGGCGCCGAGGACGCGTTGGCGCGACTCGTCGCGCATATCCACGAGGCGCATCCCGGGATCCCGGTGATCCTCGACGCCAAGCGCGGCGACATCGGCTCGACCGCGGTGCACTACGCGGCCGAGGCCTTCGACCGCTACGGCGCCGACGCGGTCACCGCCAACCCCTACCTCGGGCGCGATTCGCTGCTGCCGTTCCTGGAGCGCGCCGACAAGGGCGTGGTGGTGCTGTGCCGGACCTCGAACCCCGGCGCCACCGATTTCCAGGACATCGTCGCCTCCGACGGCCTGCCGCTGTACCAGCACGTGGCCGAGACGGTCGCGCGCGAATGGAATGCGAACGGCAACTGCATGCTGGTGGTCGGCGCGACCTGGCCCGAGCAGTTGCACGAGGTGCGCGCGATCGTCGGCGACCTGCCCTTCCTGGTCCCGGGCGTCGGCGCCCAGGGCGGCGACGTCGAGGCCGTGGTGAAGAACGCCAGGAGCGCCGACGGCACCGGCCTCGTGGTCAGCTCCTCCCGCGCCATCCTCTACGCCTCGTCCGGCGACGACTACGCCACCGCCGCCGCCACCGCCGCCCAGGCCCTCCGCGACGAGATCAACCGCCACCGGTAAAGGCTTTCCGCAGGACCGCGAAGGGGAAGCGGAGGAAGATGGCGAGGAAGACGGCGGCGCGGGTGAGGGGGCCGCGGCGGGGGGCTTCGAACTTGCGGAAGTAGCGCCACAGGCCGCGGTGCTTGTGCCATTCGACGAAGCCGGGGCGGGCGCGCGAGGACACCCCGCGCAGGTGCAGCACGCGCACGTCGTTGGCCACGGCCACGGTCGCGCCCGCCTCGCGCGCGCGCCGGCACAGGTCCAGGTCCTCGGCGTGCAGGCGGTAGCCTTCGTCGAAGCCGTGGATGCGCTCGAACAGCGCACGCGGAAGCAGCACCAGCGCGCCGGAGACCGCCTCCACCGGCTGCAGAACGCGCGTCGGGTCGAAGGCGACGTCGAGGCGCAATGCCGCGCGGTCGCGCAGCATCGCCGCGAACTCCGGGTCGCGCCGTCGCGCGGCGCCGTCGCGCACGCCGTCCTCGCCCACCAGGTCGGCGCCGAGCAACGCGTCCCCGCCGAGTTCCCGCGCGTGCGCGCGCAACCGCGACAGCGAGTCCGGCTCGACCAGGCAGTCCGGGTTGACGAAGGCCAGCCAGGCCACCTCCGCGCCCAGGTCGCCGGCGCCCTGGTTGCAGGCCACCGCGAAGCCGGGGTTGTCTGGGTTGGCGATGAAGCGCACGCGCGGGTCCTGCATGGCGTGCCGCTGCACGATCGCCAGGGTGTCGTCTTCGGAGGCGTTGTCCACCACGCGAATGGCGGTAACGCCGTTGGCGGCACGCAGGCGCAGCAGGCAGTCGTCGATCGTCTCCTCGCTGCAGTGGGTGACCACCACCGCGCCGATGCCGTCCGCGCTCACGCCGGCGTGCCCTCCGGCGCGGGTTCGGCCGCGGCGAACAGGTCCGCCTGCAGGCGCGAACCGGCATCGGCGTGCCGCCACGACAGCTCCGCGCGCGACGCCGCCAGCGGATCGTCCATGAGGAACTGCGCCAGGCGCGGATGCCACAGCGGCCAGCGCGCGGCCAGCAGGTCGAGGTCGCCGTCGGCGGGCCGGCCCTCGTGCCGGCGCCCGACGAACGCGGTCTCGCACAGCACGTTGCGCCAGCCCAGGCCGGACAGGCGCAGCGACAGGTCCACCAGCGCGGCATACCAGGAGCCGTAGCTGTCGGCGTCGAGGCCGCCGACGCGGCGGCGCGCGCTGCCGCGCAGCAGCACCGCGTGCGCCACCGCCGAAGGCAGCTCCGGGTGCCGGGGCGGCATCGCCGCGCAGGCCTCGGCGATGCGCGCGAGGTCCTCCGGCACCGGCGCCATGTCGCCGATGCCCGGCCACGAGGCCGCTTCCCCGAGGTTGCACCAGGGGGTCGCGGTGGCGGTGGCCGGATCGCGCGCAAAGCAGGCGGCCAGTTGCCGCAGCCAGCCCGGCGCGGGCACCGCGTCGGGGGCCAGCACCGCCACGTCGGCATCGCCACAGGCGGCCAGGGCCTCGTCGATGTGCGCGACCTCGCCGACCGCGCGCGGGCGCCGCGTGTAGTGCGCGTCCAGCGGCGTGCGCGCGAGCCAGGCTTCGATCACGGCCACGCCGCGCGGCCCGGCCTGGGCATCGTCGGCCAGCCACGCGCGCGTGCCCGGCGGGGTGCCGGCATCGAGCGCGCCGAGGCAGGCGTCGAGCGCGGCATCGTCCGCGCCCACGGGCAACAGCACGATCGGCAAGTCCGCGGCCGCCGCCTTCTTCGCCTTCACCCGCCCCCTCGCAGATCGCTGCACCGCAGGGACTTTAGCAGGCGTCAGCCCAGCGCCACGCGTGCGTTGCGGAACATGCGCAGCCAGGGCGAGTCCTCCGGCCAGTCGGCCGGCGCCCAGCTCAGGTTGACCGTGCGCGGCGTCCGCTCCGGGTGCGGCATCAGGATGGTGACGCGGCCGTCCTCGCTGGTCAGGCCGGCGACGGCGTTCGGGGCGCCGTTCGGGTTGGCCGGATAGTGCGTGGCGGGCTGCCCGTCGCCGTCCACGTAGCGCAGAGACACCCGCGCCGCGGCCGCGTCCAGCGGGCCGTCGAACTCGGGGCGGCCCTCGCCGTGCGCGACCGACACCGGGATCCGCGAGCCGGCCATGCCGCGCAGGAACAGCGACGGCGACTCCACCACCTCGAGCAGCGACAGGCGCGCCTCGAACTGCTCGCTGCGGTTGCGCAGGAAGCGCGGCCAGTGGCGTGCGCCGGGGATGATCCCGCGCAGCTGGCTGAGCATCTGGCAGCCGTTGCAGACGCCGATCGCGAAGCTGTCGCCGCGCGCGAAGAAGGCCTCGAACATGTCGCGCAGCTCGGGCCGCTCGAGAATGCTGGTGGCCCAGCCGCGGCCGGCGCCGAGCACGTCGCCGTAGCTGAAGCCGCCGCCGGCGGCGATCCCGGCGAAGTCCTGCAGCCGCTGGCGCCCGGCGACCAGGTCGCTCATGTGCACGTCGAAGGCGCGGAAGCCGGCGCGCTCGAACGCGAGCGCCATCTCGACCTGGCCGTTGACGCCCTGCTCGCGCAGGATCGCGACCGCCGGTCGCGCGCCGGTGGCGATGAACGGCGCGGCGACGTCCTCGGCCGGGTCGAAGGTCAGCAGCGGGCGCAGGCCCGGCGCGTCGAAGCGCGCGACCTGCGCGCGCTCCTCGTCGGCGCAGCCCGGGTTGTCGCGCAGCCGCTGCATGGCGTGGCTGACCGACCACCACGCCTCGAACAGTTCCTCCCAGCGCCACCCGACCAGCTCGTCCTCGCCGTCGAGGATACGCACCAGCGGCGCGGTGGTGGGACGCGCGATGCGCTGCGCGCAGTCCACCAGGCCGTGGCGCGCGACCATGTCGGCGAACGCGGCGCGGTCCTGCGCGGCGATCTGCACGACAGCGCCCAGTTCCTCGTTGAACAGCGTGCGGAACACGTTGCCGATCCGGTCCGGGCCCCAGCCGTCGAGCACGATGTCCAGGCCCATGTGCGAGCAGAACGCCATCTCGGCCATGGCCGCGAAGGCGCCGCCGTCGGAGCGGTCGTGGTAGGCAAGCAGCAGCCCGGCCTCGCGGGCATCGCGGACCAGCTCGAAGAACGCGCGCAGGCGCTGCGGGTCCTCGAGGTCGGGCACGCCGTACTCGTCTCCCTCGCCGGCGAACGCGGGCAATGACGAAGCCTGGTTATGCGAGGCTTGGCTCTGCGAGGCCTCCGGATGGCACTGCGCCAGGATCGAACCGCCCAACCGCTGGCGTCCGCCGCCCAGCCCGATCAGCCACAGCTCGCTCTCGCCCTCGCGCTCCATCAGCGGGGTGAGTTGCGCGCGCACGTCCGCGACCGGCGCGAACGCGGTGACGACCAGCGACACCGGCGACACCGACTTGCGCGGCGCGCCCTCTTCCTTCCACTGGGCCTGCATGGACAACGAGTCCTTGCCCACCGGGATGCTCAAATCGAGCTCGGGGCACAGCTCCATGCCCACCGCGCGCACCGCGTCGAACAGGCGCGCGTCCTCGCCGTCGTGGCCGGCGGCGGCCATCCAGTTCGCCGACAGCTTCACCTGCTCGAGCGAATGCACCGGCGCGGCGCACAGGTTGGTGATCGCCTCACCGACGGCCATGCGCGCGGCGGCGGCCGGGTCCAGCAGCGCCAGCGGCGTGCGCTCGCCGATCGCCATCGCCTCGCCGGCGACGCCGTGGTAGTCGGACAGCGTGATCGCGCAGTCGGCCACCGGCAGCTGCCACGGGCCGACCATCTGGTCGCGCGCGGTCAGGCCGCCGACGCTGCGGTCGCCGATGGTGACCAGGAACGATTTCGAGGCGACGGTCGGATGCGCCAGCACGCGCAGCCCGGCCTCGCGCAACTGCAGCAGGTCGGTGTCCAGCGACGGCCAGCGCGGCGGCGGCGGCTGCGCGGTGTCGCGGTGCATCTTCGGGGGCTTGCCGAAGAGGACGTCCATCGGCAGGTCGATCGGGTGGGGCTGTTCCCTGTTCCCGCTTTCGGAAAGCACCCCGTAGCCGACGACCAGATGCTCGGCTTCCGTCGCCACCCCCACCACCGCGAACGGGCAGCGTTCCCGCAGGCAGATCGCGGCGAACTCGGCGACCCGCTCCTGCGGCATGCCGAGCACGTAGCGTTCCTGCGACTCGTTACACCACAGCTGCAGTGGCGACAGCGAGGGATCGTCGCTGGGCACCTTGTCGAGGTCGACGATGCCGCCGACGCCGGAGTCGTGCAGCAGCTCCGGGATCGCGTTGGAGAGGCCGCCGGCACCGACGTCGTGGATCGAGGCGATCGGGTTGCGCTCGCCGAGCGCCACGCAGCGGTCGATCACTTCCTGGCAGCGGCGCTCCATTTCCGGGTTGTCGCGCTGCACGCTGGCGAAATCGAGCTCCTCGGCGCTGTCGCCGGAGGCGACCGAGCTGGCGGCGCCGCCGCCGAGGCCGATCAGCATCGCCGGGCCACCGAGCACGATCACCGCGTCGCCCGGCTTCAGCGGCAGCTTCTCGACCATCGGCCGGTCGACCGCGCCGAGGCCGCCGGCCAGCATGATCGGCTTGTCGTAGGCGCGGTCCAGGCCGTCGGCCTCGCGCAGTTCGAAGCTGCGGAAGTAGCCGGCGAGGTTCGGGCGCCCGAACTCGTTGTTGAACGCGGCCGCGCCCAGCGGGCCGTCGGTCATGATCTCGAGCGCGGGCGCCATGCGCGGGTTGAGCGGGCGCTCGCCTTCCCACGGCTGCGGCAGCCCGGGGATGCGCAGGTGCGAGACGCTGAAGCCGCACAGCCCGGCCTTGGGCTTGCCGCCGCGGCCGGTCGCGCCCTCGTCACGGATCTCGCCGCCGGCGCCGGTGGACGCGCCCGGGAACGGCGCGATCGCGGTCGGGTGGTTGTGGGTCTCGACCTTGATGCAGAACGCGCTGTCGGCCAAGCCCTCGGCGCGGTACTCGTGCGTCTGCGGGTCCGGGCGGTAGCGGCGCGCCGGGTAGCCGGCGATCACCGCGGCGTTGTCGCTGTACGCCGACAACGTGTTCGCCGGGGTCGCGATGTGGGTCTGCTTGATCATCCGGAACAGCGACAGCGGCTGCCCGTTGGCCTGCAGCTGGTCGCGCCCGTCGATGGTCCAGCTGGCGTTGAAGATCTTGTGCCGGCAGTGCTCGGAGTTGGCCTGCGCGAACATCATCAGCTCGACGTCGCTGGGATCGCGGCCGAGCGCGGTGTAGCGCTCGCGCAGGTAGGCGATCTCGTCGTCGGCCAGCGCCAGCCCGAGGCGCTCGTTGGCGGCTTCCAGGCCGGCCACCGGGATGCGCTCCACCCGGCCCCGCTCCGGCGCGACGAACAGCGCGGCGCCCTGCTCGCGGGTCTCGAGCAGCGACTGGGTCATCGGATCGTGCAGCAGGCGCTCCAGCGCCACGCGCGGCCCTGGTTCACGCGGCCAGCCCGACAGGTCGATGCGGGTGCCGCGCTCGACGCGGCGCACCGGCAGGCGCGCGCCGTGCAACAGTTCCGTGGCCTTGCTCGCCCACGGCGAGATCGTGCCCAGGCGCGGCACCACGAAGCGGCTCGTCGCCCCTTGCGCCAACGGCTCGAAGCGCTCGCCCGCATGCAGGATGCGGCCGAGGATGGTGCGGTCGGGGTCGGCGCCCGGCTCCGGCTCGATCCAGTACGCCAGCCAGGCGTCGAGCACGCGGATGTCGGGGGCGATGGCGGCGATGCGGGCTTGCAGCCGCTCGCGTCGGAACGGCGACAGGGCCGGCTGGCCCTCGAGGACGATCATGTCCGGCGTGGAACCGTTGGCAACGGGCCGGCCATTGTAGCGTGCCGCGGCCGGCCGGACGCCGTCAGGAACCCGCCGCCAGCTCGTCCAGCATCCTGCGCAGCTCCACCGGCGGCACGTAGCCGCCGAGCTGGGTCCCGTCCTCGGCCAGCACCATCGGGGTGCCCTCGAGCCCGGCGCGCTGGCCCAGGCGGTACTGCATCGCCACCGGGTTGGTGCAGTTGGCCTCCGGCACCGGCTTGTCGAGCTTGGCCAGGGTCAGGGCCTGCCTGCGGTCCTTGGCGCACCACACCGACACCATCTTGCGGAAGTCCTCGCTCGCCGGGCCCATCCGCGGGAAGGCCAGGTACTGCACCTCGATGCCCTGCGCCATGTACTGCTCGATCTGGCTGTGCATGCGCCGGCAGAAGCCGCACTCGACGTCGGTGAACACCGTGACGGTGTACTTGGGGTTCGGCGGCGAGAACACGATCCGGTCCTCGAGCGGGACCGAATCCACGAGTTCCTTGCGCATCCCGGCCAATGCCGCGGAGCCGGCGTCGCGCCGCTTGTCGATGTCGTACAGGGTGCCCTGCATCAGGTACTTGCCGTCGTTGCTGACGTACAGCACCTGGCCGCCGACGATGACCTGCTGGAAGCCGGCCACCGGCGCCGGCTGGATGTGTTCCGGGGTGAGGTTCGGGTCGAGCTTCTTCAGCGCGCTCGTGACACGGGCGGCGGCGCTCCCGGGCGGGGCGCCGGCCGACTGGCCGCCCGGGGCCGGCGCGGGTTCGGCGCAGGCGGAGAGGCTGGAGGAGCCGAACAGCAGCAGGGGCAGCAGGAGCCGGGCGGTGACGTTCATGCCGCGATTGTCGCACGCGGCCGCGGCCGGCCGGGGGTGCCGGCGCCGGGCGTTCAGCCGCGCGGATGGTGCTGGCGGTGCAGCCGCTTGAGCTGCTCGCGCGCCACCAGGGTGTAGATCTGGGTGGTGGACAGCGAGGCGTGGCCGAGCAGCATCTGCAGCGCGCGCAGGTCGGCGCCGTGGTTGAGCAGGTGGGTGGCGAAACTGTGGCGCAGGCCGTGCGGACTGATCCGCGCCGGGTCGATCCCGGCGGCCGCGGCGCAGCGCTTCACCGTCGTCCAGAACTGCTGCCGGGTCGGCGGCGCCCCGGCGGCGGTCAGGAACAGCGGCGCCAGCGCGCGCTTGCCGGCCAGCTTCGGTCGCGCCTCGTCGAGGTAGCGCTGCAACCAGTGCTGGGCCTCCTCGCCCAGCGGCACCAGGCGCTCGCGCCCGCCCTTGCCGCTGACCCGCAACACGCCCTGGCGCAGGTTGAGCGCGGTCGCCGGCAGGCCGACGAGCTCGCTCACGCGCAGGCCGCAGGCGTACATCAGCTCGAGCATGGCGCGGTCGCGCAGCCCGGCCGGGTCGGCCGTGTCCGGGGCCGCGAGCAGGGCTTCCACCTGGGACTCCGGCAGCGCCTTGGGCAGCGGCCGGGGCAGCCTGGGCGGCTCGAGCAGTGCGGTGGGGTCGTCCTGGCGCGCGCCGCGGCGCAGCGCGTGCGCGAAGAACGCGCGCAACGAGGACAGCAGGCGCGCGTTGCTGCGCGGCGAATAGCCTTCGCGGGCGCGCCAGCCGAGGTAGTCGAACAGCGCGGCCTGGTCGGCGCCGGCAAGGCCGCCGCCGGCCCCGTCGCGCCAGCGCGCCAGGCCTTCCAGGTCGCGGCGGTAGCTGGCCAGCGTCTGCCGCGACAGCCCGCCCTCGGCCCAGGCCGCGTCGAGGAAGGCCTCGATCGCGCGCGCATCGGGCTCGCGCAGCGGCGGCAGCGCCTGCACCCGCTGGCGGCGTTCGGCGGGCGTGCGCGCGCTCACGGCTTCGGCCGCCGCAGCAGCCGCGTGCCGCTGGCGCGGTCGTGCCACGCCAGCCGGTCGCGGTCCAGCCAGGCCCACCAGAACCCGAGCCCGCCGGCAAGCAGCGACACGTGGCCCACCAGGAAGCGGAGCCACAACCCGCGCCACGAGGCCGGCCCGCCGCCGGCATCCACCACCTGCAGGCGCCAGGGCCGCATGCCCAAGGTCTGCCCGCCCCGACGCCAGCTCACCAGCGCGTAGGCGGCGGTCGCCAGCCAGCAGGCGATCCACAGCAGCCACGACAGCAGCGAGAACGGACGGATGGTCTCGCGCGCATCGTGGTGGCCGAGGACGGTGAAGCCAGCGGTGAACAGCGCCGACACCAGCAGCCACAGCGCCAGCACCGGCAGCGCGTCGTACACCAGCGCCAGCAACCGCCACCCCACCAAAGCCTTCCCCCGTGGGAGCGCGCGTTGCGCGCGATGCCCCCCGTTCACCCGGATCGCCTCCGGAACAGCACCGCCGACACCGCCAGCATCAGCACCGGCGGGATCATGTAGGCCAGCCGGAAGTCGAACTTGAACACGCTGGCCATGCGCACGAACTGGGTCTGCAACAGCCAGAACCCGAGCGCGAACACGATGCCGACGAACAGGCGCCGTCCCAGGCCGCCGCTGCGCAGCGTGCCGAACGCGAACGGCACCGCGGCCAGGCACAGCGCGAGCACGTTGAACGGGTAGAACCAGCGGCCCCAGTACGGTTCCTCGTACTCGCTCGCGTCCAGGCCGTTGCGCAGGCGGTAGTCGATGCTGGCGCGCAGCGCCGACGAGGTCAGCGCCGACGGCCGCACCGCGCTCGCGGCGAGCGCGGCGGCGTCGAGCTGCGATTCCCAGCGCTCCTGCAGCGATTCGGTCCGCGTCACCGACTTCTCGTTGAACCAGGTCCGGGTGACGTCGTGCAGCAGCCAGCCCTGGTCGCGGTGCTCGGCGCGCGCGGCGTGCGCGATGGACTCGAGCCGGCCGTCGCCGTCGAACTCGTACAGGTGCACGTCCTGCAGCTCCAGCCAGGTGTCGCCGTTGCCGTCGGCGCTGCTCCGTTCCTGGCCGCCGCCGGCGTTGAGGAAGGTGTTGCCCTCGCGCGCCCACAGCCCGCTGTACTGCGCCACGATCATGTCCGGCGAACGCGCCGAGGCCTTGAGCGCGTCGGCGCGGCGCTGGCCCCACGGTGCGAGCGTCTCGCCGTTGACCACCATCAGCGCGGTCAGCAGCGCCAGCGCCATCGCCACGGCCAGGCCGACCCGGCGCCGCGACAGCCCGAGCGCGCGCAGCGCGGTGAGTTCGGAGGTCGCCGCGAGCTGCCCGAGGCCCATCAGCGAGCCGATCACCGCCGCGGTCGGGAACAGGAAGTACGCACGCCGCGGCACGGTGTAGATCACGTACACCAGCGCGGTGGAGAAGCTGTAGTCGCCGGTGCCGACGTCGTCGATCTCCGGCATCAGCCCGCCGATCACGAAGTCCAGCCCGACCAGCACCGTCCAGGTCAGCAGCACCGTGGCCAGCAGCACCCGGCCGACGTAGAGGTCGTGGAGCTTGGGGAACGGGGTCATGCGCGGCTCCTGCGCAGGCGCGGGCGGGCCACGCGGCCGTCGCCGAAATACAGCCACAGGCCCAGCGCCAGCAGCGGCAGCACCAGCCACCACAGCCCGGCGCCCATCGGCAGCTTGCCGTCGCTGAGCCAGTCGGTGCCCAGCAGCATCAGGTCCATGCCCACCAGGTAGGCGAGGAAGCCGATGACCACGCTGCCGAAGCGCGTCTGTCGCGGCGAACTGCGCGCCAGCGGCACCGCCAGCAGCGCGAAGGCCAGCGCCAGCAGCGGCGGCGCGATGCGCGCGTGCACCTGGGCCATGGCCTCGGGGCGCTCGTCCTGCAGCAGCGCCAGCGTGGTCATCGATTCCGGGTCGGTATCGGCATCGCGGGACTCCTCGCCGGGCGGGAGCAGCAGGTCGTTGCTGCCGTAGCGCATCAGCCGGTAGTCGCGCCCGGCATCGCGCGGGCCCTCGACCCGGAAGCCCTCGTCGAGCCGCAGGTAGCGGTCGTCGCCGTCGTAGCTCAGGGTGCCGGTGCGCGCGGTGGTGACGTCGATGCGGTCGCCGGCCTCCCGGTGCACGAACAGCCGGGTCATCACGCTGCCGTCGGTGGACATGCCGCCGACGTAGACCACGCCGCCGCCCGGCAGCTCGGTGAAGCGGCCCGGCTCCAGGCCAGCGACCAGCAGGCTGCGGTTGCCCTCGGCGATCATTTCCACCGAGGTCGCCCGGGCCAGCGGCCCCAGCCACAGCGAGCAGGCCCCGATGACCGCGACCACCGGCAGCACCAGCAGCATCAGCGGGCGCAGCAGCCGCCGCGGCCCGACCCCGATCGAGGTCAGCACCGGCATCTCCGAGTCGCGGTACAGCCGGCCCACCCCCAGCAGCAGCCCCAGCATCAGCGCCAGCGGCAGCACCAGCGGCAGGTAGCGCACGACCTGCAGGCCCAGGTGCGACAGCATCATGCCCGCCGGCACCCGGCCGGCCGCGATCTGGCTGAGGACGTTGGCGAACAGCGCGCCCAGGCTGACCATCATCAGCACCACCAGCGCCGCGAAGGTGGCCTGGGCGAACTCGCGCAGCAGGTATCGGTCGAGCTGGGCCATCGGACTCCCGGGCGGGCTTGCTTTAGACTTGACGGTTCGCGCCGTCGCAAGCACGCGATTGTACGGAAAGCCCACGCAACGTCCCGGAAAACTGCCGCATGACCCTCGAATTCAGCCTGAACCACGATGCCCCCGCCACCGTCGCCACCGACTGCGTGGTGGTCGGCGCCTATGCCGACGGCAGCCTCACGCCCGCCGCGCAGGCGATCGACGCGGCCAGCGGCGGCCGGCTGAAGGCGCTGGCCGGGCGCGGCGACCTCAGCGGCAAGACCGGCAAGGTGGCGATGCTGCACGACCTGGACGGCGTCGCCGCCCCGCGCGTGCTGGTGGTCGGCCTGGGCGAGCCGGGCAAGTACGGGGTGCCGCAATACCTGAAGGCGGTCGCCGACGCCGCGCGCGCGCTCAAGGACGGCCCGGTCCGGAAGGCCCTGTTCACGCTGTCCGAAACCCGGGTTCCCGGCCGCGACCCGGCCTGGAACATCCGCCAGGCCGTGATTGCCGCCGACCACGCCTGCTACCGCTACACCGCGACCCTCGGCGCCAAGAACAAGAAGCGCGAGAGCGCCGGCCTCGAGGCCCTGGCCATCAGCGGCCGCGACGGGCAGGCGCTGGCGCAGGGCAAGGCCATTGCCGCCGGCGTCGCGTTCGCCCGCGAGCTCGGCAACCTGCCGCCGAACGTCTGCAACCCCGGGTACGTGGCGCAGCAGGGCCGCGAGTTCGCCGCGCGCATCGGCGGCAAGGTCTCGTGCGAGGTGCTCGACCGCGAGCAGATGCAGGCGCTGGGGATGGGTTCGCTGCTGGCGGTGTCGCAGGGTTCGGCCAACCCGCCCTACCTGGTGGTGATGAAGTACGACGGCGCCGGCGCTTCCGACAAGCCTTACGTGCTGGTCGGCAAGGGCATCACCTTCGACACCGGCGGCATCAACCTGAAGACCCAGGGCGGCATCGAGGACATGAAGTACGACATGTGCGGTGCCGCCACGGTGCTCGGCACCTTCGTGGCCGCGGTCGGCATGCAGCTCCCGGTCAACCTGGTGTGCATCGCCGCGGCGGTGGAGAACATGCCCGACGGCAACAGCTACCGCCCGTCCGACGTCATCACCAGCATGTCCGGCAAGACCATCGAGGTCGGCAACACCGACGCCGAGGGCCGCCTCGTGCTGTGCGACGCGCTGACCTACGCCCGGAAGTACGAGCCGCAGGCCCTGCTCGACGTCGCCACCCTCACCGGCGCCTGCATGGTGGCCCTGGGCAAGTACGCCGCCGGCCTGATGAGCAAGCACGACGACCTGGCGGGCGAACTGCTCGCCGCCGGCGAGGCCAGCTTCGACCGCGCCTGGCGCCTGCCGCTGTGGGACGAATACCAGCCGATGCTCGATTCGCAGTTCGCCGACGTCTACAACATCGGCGGCCGCTGGGGCGGCGCCATCACCGCCGGCTGCTTCCTCTCGCGCTTCACCGAGGGCCAGCGCTGGGCGCACCTGGACATCGCCGGCGTCGCCAACGGCGACGGCAAGATGGGCATGGCCACCGGGCGCCCGGTCGGGATGCTGTCGCAGTGGCTGCTGGACAGGGCGGGGTCCGGTTCCGGCAGCTGATGGCGCGCGCCGACTTCTACCTCATCGGCAAGCCGCGCTTCCGCGAGGAACCGCTGCGGCTGGTCTGCGAGCTGGCGCGCAGGGCGCACGACACCGGCAAGTTCACCCTGGTGCTGGCGCGCGACCGCACCCAGGCCGAGGCGCTGGACGACCTGCTGTGGGCGTTCGACGACGACGCCTACGTGCCGCACCAGATCGCCGGCGACGAGGAGGACGAACTGACCCCGGTGCTGATCGCCACGCCGGAGATGGACGTGCCGATGCGCCCGCTGGTGATCAACCTGCGCGACGCGGTGGTCGAGGGCAGCTTCGAGCGCGTGCTCGAGGTGGTCCCCGCCGACCCCGCGGCGCGCGAGCCCCTGCGCGAGCGCTGGAAGGCGTACAAGGCGCAGGGAATCGAACTCAACAAGCACGACATGTGATGACACTCGCAACCGGCTACGACCCGACCTCCTTCGAATCCCGCCTCTACGCGAAGTGGGAGGCCAGCGGCGTGTTCCAGCCCTCGGGCCAGGGCGAGCCGTACGTCATCCTGCTGCCGCCGCCGAACGTCACCGGCACCCTGCACATGGGCCACGCGTTCCAGCAGACGCTCATGGATGCGCTGGTGCGCTACCACCGCATGCGCGGCTTCGACACGCTGTGGCAGGTCGGCACCGACCATGCCGGCATCGCCACCGAGATGGTGGTGTCGCGCAACCTGGCGCTCGAGGGCAAGGGCGAGACCCGCGATTCGCTCGGGCGCGACGCCTTCATCGAGCGGGTGTGGGAATGGAAGGGGCAGTCCGGCGACACCATCGAGCGCCAGATGCGCCGCCTCGGCACCTCCGCCGACTGGTCGCGCAGCGTGTTCACCATGGACCCGATGGCCGCCGACGCCGTGGTCGAGGCGTTCGTGCGCCTGCACGAGGAAGGCCTGATCTACCGGGGACAACGGCTGGTGAACTGGGACCCGGTGCTGAAGACCGCGATCTCCGACCTCGAAGTGGTGAACGAGGAGGAGGACGGCCACCTGTGGTCGATCTCCTACCCCCTGGCGGACGGCAGCGGCGCGCTGACGGTCGCGACCACGCGGCCGGAAACCATGCTCGGCGACACCGCGCTGATGGTGCACCCGGAAGACGAGCGCTACGCGCACCTCGTCGGCCAGCGCGTGCGCCTGCCGCTGTCGGAGCGCGAGATCCCGGTCATCGCCGATGCCTACGTGGACCGCGAGTTCGGTACCGGCGTGGTCAAGGTCACCCCGGCGCACGACTTCAACGACTACCAGGTCGGCGTGCGCCATGCGCTGCCGTTGATCAACGTGCTCACCGCGGACGCGAAGATCAACGACAACGCGCCGGCGAAATACCGCGGCCTGGACCGCTACGACGCGCGCAAGGCCGTGCTCGCGGACCTCGAGGCCGCCGGCCTGCTGGTGGAGACCAAGCCGCACAAGCTGCAGGTCCCGCGCGGCGACCGCACCGGCCAGGTGATCGAGCCGTGGCTGACCGACCAGTGGTTCGTGAAGATGGACGACCTGGCGAAGCGCGGCATGGAACTCGTGGAAGGTGCCGATGGAAAGCCGGGCGAGGTGAAGTTCGTCCCGCCGAACTGGATCAACACCTACCGCCACTGGATGGAGAACATCCAGGACTGGTGCATCAGCCGCCAGCTCTGGTGGGGCCACCGCATCCCGGCCTGGTACGACGAGGCCGGCAACATCTTCGTCGGCCGCGACGAGGCCGAGGTGCGCGCGAAGCACGGCCTCGGCGCCGACGTCGCGCTGCGCCAGGACCCCGACGTGCTCGAGACCTGGTTCAGCTCGCAGCTGTGGCCGATCAGCACCATGGGCTGGCCGGACGAGGCGCGCATGGCCGAGCGCGGCTTCGACCGCTACGTGCCGTCGAGCGTGCTGGTCACCGGCTTCGACATCATCTTCTTCTGGGTCGCGCGCATGATCATGGCGACCGACCACCTCGCCGGCCGCGTGCCCTTCCGCGATGTCTACATCACCGGCCTGGTGCGCGACGCGCACGGCCAGAAGATGTCCAAGTCCAAGGGCAACATCCTCGATCCGCTCGACCTGATCGACGGCATTTCGCTCGACGACCTGGTCGCCAAGCGCACCACGGGGCTGATGCAGCCGAAGATGGCCGAGAAGATCGGGAAGGCGACCCGCAAGGAGTTCCCGGACGGCATCCCGGCGTTCGGCGCCGACGCGCTGCGCTTCACCATCGCCGCGCTCGCCGGGCACGGCCGCGACATCAAGTTCGACCTCGGCCGCGCCGAGGGCTACAAGAACTTCTGCAACAAGCTGTGGAACGCCACCCGCTTCGTGCTCATGAACACCGGTGATGTGGGAGCGGTCCTCGACCGCGATCCGGAATCGCACCCAAGGGGCGCTCCCACAGGGCCAGAACCCGCCACAGACGCCGAGCGCTGGATCCTCGCCCGCCTCGCCGACACCGCGGCCGAGGCGGAACGGCACTTCGCCGACTACCGCTTCGACCTGCTGTCGCAGGCGCTGTACGAGTTCGCCTGGAACGACTTCTGCGACTGGTTCGTGGAACTGGCCAAGCCGGCGTTGAACGGGGACGATCCGGAAGCGGCCGCGAGCACCCGCCACACCCTGCTGTTCGTGCTCGAGCGGCTGCTGCGGCTGCTGCACCCGCTCATTCCCTTCGTCACCGAGGAACTGTGGCAGCAGGTGGCGCCGCGACTCGGCATCGAGGGCGACACCATCATGCTGCAGTCCTATCCGCGGGCGGCCGACTTCCCCGCGGCCGACGCCCGCGCCGTTGCCGACGTCGAATGGCTCAAGGCGATGGTCTCGGCCCTGCGCCGCGTGCGCAGCGAGCTCAACGTGCCGCCCGGCAAGCAGGTCACCCTGCTGCTGGCGGGCGGCAACGCCGGCGACCGCGAGCGCATGCAGCGCTTCGCCTCGCAGGTGCGCTTCCTCAACAAGGTCGAGCGCATCGAGTTCCTCGGCGACGGTGCGGAGGCGCCCGCCGCGGCCACCGCCGTGGTCGGCGACCTCAAGCTGCTGGTGCCGCTGGAAGGCCTGGTGGACCTCGACGCGGAGCGCACGCGCCTGGACAAGGAACTCAAGCGCGTCGCCGGCGAGATCGCCAAGTGCGAGGCCAAGCTCGGCAACGCGACCTTCGTCCGGAACGCCCCCGCCGCGGTCGTTGAGCAGGAACGCCAGCGCCTCACCGACTGGACCGCCCAGCACCAGGCCCTCGCCGCCCAGCGCGCCAAGCTCTGAAGCAAAAGCGGGCCACAGATTTCACAGATCAAAAAAGGATTGGTTCCAGGCGACCGTGGAAGATCGCCGCGAACCACTTCCAGCTTGATCTGTGTTGATCCGTTTGAATCCGTGGAATCTGTGGCTAAAAGCTGGTTACAGGAGTTCGAGGGCCATGACGAGGGCGTCTTCGCGGCCGTTGAAGGCGGGGTAGTAGCGCGGGCGGCGGCCGATCTCGTTGAAGCCTTCGCCGTGGTACAGCGCGATCGCGGCGGCATTGGACGGGCGCACCTCCAGGAATACGCGCTCGGCGCGGTGGCCGCGGGCGACCTGCAGCAGCGCGCGCAGCAGGCGGCGGCCGTGGCCCTCGCGTTGCACCTCCGGCGCCGCGCACAGGTTGAGGATGTGCGCCTCGCCCGCGGCGATGCTGAGCACCGCGTAGCCGAGGATCGCACCGCCCCGGTCCAGCACCCACGCCGGATAGCCGGCGCGCAGGCAGTCGCGGAAGATGCCGCGCGTCCACGGGAACGGATAGGCGCGACGCTCCACCTCCATCACCGCGTCGAGGTCGTCCTCGCGCATCGGCCGCAGGGCGACCGGCGCGCGCTCGTCCGCGGCAACCGCACTCATCCCGGCGCGCGCCTCAGTCGTCGCAGTGCCGGCCACAGCGCGCGCTTGGCCGCCGGATTGCCGCGCAGCGATCCGGGCGCCGGCCAGGACCGCGCCAGTTGCGCGGCATCGCCGGAGCCGCGGTTGCGACCGGCGGCGCGCAGCAGCGCATCGAGCATCGGGTCCTCCGGGAGCGCGACCACGCAAGCGGGGTGGCCGAGCGCGGCCAGCACCTCGCGCTGGAACGGATCCCAGGGCCCGCTCATCCGGGCCGGCCCCGCCGCCACAGCCACAGCACCGGGCCCGACAGCGCGTACAGCACCGCGGCCGCCAGCAGCACCCGCGGCGGATCGAGCACCAGCGCGATCAGCACCACCAGCGCGACCACGATCGCGACGAACGGCACCCGGTCTGCGCGCGGCCCCTGCCCGCTGCCCTTGAAGCTGGAATAGCGGATGCGGCTCACCATCAGCAGCCCGGCCACCACGGTCACGGCGAGCGCCGCGTGGCGCAGGTCCGCGCCGGCCAGGCCCATGTCGTGGCAGGTCCACACGAAGCTCGCCATCAGGCCGGCCGCGGCGGGACTGGCAAGGCCGATGAACCAACGCTTGTCCACCTGCGCCACCTGCGAGTTGAAGCGGGCAAGGCGCAAGGCCGCGCAGGCGGCGTAGAGGAAGGCCGCCAGCCAGCCGATCTTGCCGGCGGTGAGGCCGTCGAGCTTCATCGCCGACAGCGCCCAGTAGTACATCACCAGCGCGGGCGCCATGCCGAAGCTGATCAGGTCGGCGAGCGAGTCGTACTGCACGCCGAATTCGCTCTGGGTATTGGTCAGCCGCGCCACGCGCCCGTCCACTCCGTCCAGCACCGAGGCCACGAAGATCGCGATGCACGCGGCCTCGAAGCGGCCCTGCGAGGCGGCGATGATCGCGAAGAAGCCGGCGAACAGTCCGCCGGTGGTGAACAGGTTCGGCAACAGGTAGATGCCGCGCCCGCGGGGGCGCCCGTTCTGTGCGTCTGTGCTCGGTTCGTCCATGCCGGAAGTGTAGCGGGCTTGCGCGCGCCCGGGCCCGGTGCTGGAATCCGGGCAAGCCCCCGGGGAGACTGCCATGTCCCGCCTGACCCTGCGTTTCCTGCAGGCCGCGCTGCTGCCGGCCGCCCTGCTGCTGGCCGCTCCGCTTGCGGCCCAGACGGTCTACACGTGGAAGGACGCCAACGGCGTCACCCAGTACAGCAGCACGCCGCCGCCTTCGGGCAGCTACGAGACCCGCCAGCTCAACGTGCCGCCCGGGACCCCGGCGTCCGCCGAGGCCCCCGCCGAGGATCCGGTCTGCGCCCAGGTGCGCGAGGACCTGGCGCTGCTGCGCGGAGACCGCCCGCTGCGGGTGGACAGCGACGGCGACGGCGAACCCGAACGCACCCTCGACGATGCCGAGCGCGCCAACCGCGTGGAACTGGCGGAAGCCACGCTGCGGGTGAAATGCAGCGGCAACGCGGCGCCGCCGCCGGAGGAAAGCACGGGCGCCGGCGTGGCAAAATGACGGGCTTCCTTCGCCCGTCATTCCGAGCCGCCCGATGCGCCTGTCGCAGTTCCACCTCCACACCGTCAAGGAAACGCCCGCCGAGGCCGAGCTCGCCAGCCACCGGCTGATGCTGCGCGCGGGCATGCTGCGCAAGCTCGCGTCCGGCCTGTACACCTGGTCCCCGCTCGGCCTGCGCGTGCTGCGCAAGGTGGAGGCGATCGTGCGCGAGGAGATGGACCGCGCCGGCGCGCTGGAGATGGTGATGCCGACCATCCAGCCGAAGGAGCTCTGGGAGGAGACCGGTCGCTGGGAGAAGTTCGGCGGCCAGCTGCTGAAGATCCGCGACCGCAAGGACGCCGAGTACTGCTACGCCCCGACCGCCGAGGAAGTGGTCACCGACTTCGCCCGCAACGAGCTGTCGAGCTACAAGCAGCTGCCCCTGAACTTCTACCAGGTGCAGACCAAGTTCCGCGACGAGATCCGCCCGCGCTTCGGGGTGATGCGCGCGCGCGAGTTCCTGATGAAGGACGCCTACTCGTTCGATATCGACGAGGCCGGCATGCAGCGCTCCTACGAGCGCATGGTCGAGGCCTACAACCGCATCTTCACCCGCCTGGGCCTGCGCTTCCGCGCGGTGCAGGCGGACAGCGGCGCGATCGGCGGCGACGCCTCGCAGGAATTCCACGTGCTGGCCGACTCGGGCGAGGACGCGATCGCGTTCTCGACTGCGTCCGACTACGCGGCCAACGTCGAGGCTGCGCAGGCAGCCGCGCCCGGCCCGCGCCCCGACCCGGCCGAGGCGATGCGCCGGGTGGAGACGCCGACGCAGAAGACCTGTGCCGAGGTCGCCGCGCTGCTTGGCATCCCGCTGCAGCGCACGGTGAAGTCGGTGGCGCTGGTCGGCGCCGACGCCGGGGGCAAGGAACAGTTCGTGCTGGCGCTGGTGCGCGGCGACCACGACGCCAACGAAATCAAGCTGGCCAAGGTCCCCGGCCTGGGCGACTACCGCATGGCGACCGAGGCCGAGATCCTCGAGCACCTGGGCAGCGAGCCGGGCTTTCTCGGCCCGGTGGCGCCGCCGCGGCCGATCCGCGTCGTCGCCGACCGCGAGGTGGCTGCCATGGCCGACTTCGTGGTCGGCGCCAACGCCGCCGGCTTCCACCTGGCCGGCGTCAACTGGGGCCGCGACCTGCCCGAGCCCGACACCGTCGCCGACATCCGCAGCGTGGTCGAGGGCGACCGCGCGGCCGACGGCGGCGAGCTGCGGATCGTGCGCGGCATCGAGGTCGGCCACGTGTTCCAGCTCGGCGACAAGTACGCGCGCGCCATGGACTGCACCGTGCTCGACGAGCAGGGCAAGCCGCGCGTGCTGCAGATGGGCTGCTACGGCATCGGCATCTCGCGCATCGTGGCCGCGGCCATCGAGCAGAACCACGACGACGCCGGCATCCTGTGGCCGGAAGCGATGGCGCCGTGGCAGGTGGCGGTGTGCGTGATCAACCCGAAGCAGGACGCCGCGGTGGCCGAGGCCGCCGAAGCGCTGTACGACGAACTGCGCGCGGCCGGCATCGAAACCGTGCTCGACGACCGCGGCCTGCGCCCGGGCGCGATGTTCGCCGACATCGAACTGATCGGCATCCCGCACCGGGTGGTGGTGTCCGGCCGTGGCCTCGAGGCCGGCACCTTCGAATATCGCGCGCGCACCGCGGCGGAACCGGAAAACCTCGGCCGCGAAGCGCTTCTGGAGCGGCTCCGGGGCTGAGCGAATATCGGTAGCCAGCTTCCGGCGATTTTGCCGTCGCGGTAATCCACGATTATCATCCGGGGAAACTCGTGTTTCCTTCCCCGATAATCGGAGCGAAAATGGCAATCGACCTGGACGGCCTCTCGGCCCGCGAACTGGAATCCCTCATCACCAAGGCGAAGAAGCGCAAGACCGCGCTGGTCAAGCGCAAGCCGGCGGCCAGCGTGCGCCGCAAGCTGGTGGCGCTGGCCAAGTCCGAGGGCTACACCGTCGAGGAACTGTTCGGCGGCGCCGTCGCGCCGAAGGCCCGCAAGGCCGCGGCCAGGCGCACCGCGCGCAAGACCACCGGACGCAAGGTGCCGCCGAAGTACCGCAACCCGGCCAACCCGAAGGAAACCTGGACCGGCCGCGGCAAGCAGCCGCGCTGGCTGGCCGCGTATACCGCCAAGGGCAAGAAGGTCGAGGACTTCCTGATCAAGAAGTGAACCGGCCGGGCCGCGCGCCATATCTGTGGCGTGCGGCACGATACGCGCCGCCGGGCATCGCCTAAAGTCGAGCGTTCGCTTGCGACAGTTCGTTCATGTACGAATTGTCGCGCCGCATCCGCGCAGTTTGCCGAAGATGCACCGTTGGTTCGACAGCGAGGCCATGACCAGTATCGCGCGCCTGCCCCGCATTCCGCAGTTTCCTGCGCCCATGGCGAACGAACTGCGCGTCCGCCGGGATACCGTGCGCAGCCGTTACTGGCGGATGATGCTGCGCCACCTCGCGCGCCCGCTGGCGCGCCAGCCGCTGCCTCCCGTGGGTTCGGGTTGCGACTTCGCGCTGGGCGACCTGCACGTGGCGAAGGTGCGCTTCACCGCCTGCGGCCTGGTGCGCGACGCGTCGACCATCGCGCGCAGCCGCTTCGGCTCGCACGTGCTCGTGTCGCTGCTCCTGCACGGTACCGTGCGGGGCCGGGCGGAAGGCGGCGAGATGGGCCTGCACCGCGGCGACATCGGCTTCCTGGACCTGGGCAACCCCGCCGAGTTCGAGGCCAGCGACGCCGCCTGCCTGTCGCTGCTGGTGCCGCGCTGGCTGCTGCGCGGCAAGGTCCATGGCCTGGTGCTGCGCGCCTCGGACCTGCCGGCGCAGATGCTGTCCCGGCACCTCGAGCAACTGGTGCTGTCGCTCCCGGCGCCGCCGTCGCGCTTCGAGGCGCTGGTGCAGTCCACCCTGTCCATCCTGCAACTGTGCGTGGACTTCGCGCCGCCGGCCCGGGACCGCGGCGACGACGATCCGCTGCGCACCAGCATCCTGGCCTACATCGACGCCAACCTGGGCGACGCCGACCTCGGGCCGGACATGCTCGCGCACAGGTTCGGCATCTCCCGGACCTGGCTGTACCGGATCTTCGCCGGCAGCGGCGGGATCAAGCGCTGCATCCGCGACAAGCGCCTGGATGCGGCGTTCCGCGACCTGTGCGAATCGCCGGAGCGGCGCGTCATCGACGTCGCCTACCACCGCGGCTTCTCGACCGAACGGCAGTTCCAGCGCGCGTTCCTGCAGCGCTTCGGCTCGACCCCCAGCGAAGTGCGCGACCGGCAGAAGGGCGGCGAGCCCGAGCCGCCCGGACCGCCGTCGCAACCGGGCTAGACCGCCGCCTCGACCGGCCGCAGCACGGGCTGGGCCCGGCGCTCCTCGCCCCGCACCAGCTGGTCGGCCATTGCCCGCGCATACGGCACGAGGCTGCCGACGGGCCAGCCGTCCAGCGCCGCCTCGTAGAGCTGGGCCACCAGTTCCACGTAGAGCATGCGCGGCATCCGCCGCCGTGCCACCGCCTCGTCCGCCACTTCGATCGCGACGCACAGCGCACCACGATCCAGACGCTCCCCTGGTTGCGTCGAACCCATCGTTCCCTCCTGGCCGGGTGGATCCCAGCCTAAGCAGCGCCGGCGGCGTGGCCGTTGATTTGGGTCGACCACGCCGCGGTCCGGCAGCTGCCACCTACCAACGCGCGCCGCTGGCCCTGCCGGCCACCGCGTAGAATCCCCCGGCCATGGAGATCTTCAAGCGCTTCACCATCGAGGCCGCCCACCGCCTGCCCAACGTCCCGGCGGGCCACAAGTGCGCCCGCCTGCACGGGCACTCGTTCACGGTGGAACTGCACGTGGCCGGCGAACCCGGGTCGGAAACCGGCTGGATCATGGACTTCTCCGACATCAAGGCGGCCTTCGAGCCGCTCTACCGGCAGCTCGACCACCACTACCTGAACGAGGTCGAGGGCCTGGAGAACCCGACCAGCGAACGCCTGGCCACCTGGATCTGGGAGCGCCTGAAGCCGGCCCTGCCGGCCCTTTCCGAGGTCGTGGTGCACGAAACCTGCACCTCCGGCTGCCGCTACCGCGGACCGGTCCACGGCGAGCCGTAACAGAGGCTGACCGGGGCCCGGAGGCTTGACCCAGGTCAAGCCAATTCAAGCGCGCGTTGGGCGACAATGGCGCGTCAAGAATCCGTGAAGAACCCGGGGTTCCCCGATGCTCCTGCCCGATACCACGCCGGCGACCCAGGCCGCCGGTCCTGCAACGCCTGCGCCTGCCGCCTACTACAACGACAAGGTGGTCCACCAGTTCGCGGTCGCGACCGTGTTCTGGGGCATCGTCGGCATGGCCGTTGGCGTGTTCATCGCCGCCCAGCTCTACTGGCCGGCGCTGAACTTCGACACCCCGTGGCTGACCTACAGCCGCCTGCGCCCGCTGCACACCAACGGCGTGATCTTCGCCTTCGGCGGCTCGGTGCTGTTCGCGACCTCGCTGTACGTGGTCCAGCGCACCTGCCACGTGCGCCTCATCAGCGACCGGCTGGCCAGCTTCGTGTTCTGGGGCTGGCAACTGGCGATGGTCGCCGCGGTGGTCACGTTGCCGCTGGGCATCACCCAGAGCAAGGAGTACGCCGAGCTCGAGTGGCCGATCGACCTCCTGATCGCGGTGGTCTGGGTCGCCTACGGCTGGCTGTTCTTCGGCACCATCGCGAAGCGCAGGGTCAAGCACATCTACGTCGCCAACTGGTTCTACGGCGCGTACGTGATCGCGGTCGGCCTGCTGCACGTGGTCAACAACATCGTGGTGCCGGCCAGCCTGTGGAAGTCGTACCCGGTGTACAGCGGCGCGGTCGACGCGATGGCGCAGTGGTGGTACGGCCACAACGCGGTTGCGTTCCTGCTGACCGTCGGCTACCTGGCGATGATGTACTACTTCGTGCCCAAGCAGGCGCAGCGGCCGATCTATTCCTACCGCCTGTCGATCGTGCACTTCTGGGCGCTGATCTCGATCTACATGTGGGCCGGCCCGCACCACCTGCACTACACCGCGCTGCCCGACTGGGCGCAGTCGCTGGGCATGGTGTTCTCGGTGATCCTGCTGGCGCCTTCCTGGGGCGGCGCGATGAACGGCATCCTCACGCTCTCGGGCGTTTGGCACAAGCTGCGCACCGACCCGATCCTGAAGTTCCTGATCGTGGCGATCAGCTTCTACATGATCGCGACCTTCGAGGGCCCGCTGCTCTCGATCAAGACGGTCAACTCGCTCAGCCACTACACCGACTGGACCGTGGGCCACGTGCACGCCGGCACCCTGGGCTGGGTGGCGATGATCTCGATCGGCTCGCTGTACGCCCTGTACCCGCGCCTGCTGGGGCTCAAGGGCATGCACTCGACCCGGCTGATCGACGTGCACTTCTGGCTGCACACCCTGGGCGTGGTGTTCTACATCGTCTCGATGTGGATCGCCGGCATCACCCAGGGCCTGATGTGGCGCGCCACCAACCCCGACGGCACGCTGACCTACAGCTTCGTCGAGTCGCTGGTCGCGACCTACCCCTACTACCTCGGCCGCTTCTTCGGGGGCGTGCTGATCCTGGCCGGCATGGGCCTGATGGGCTGGCACATGTGGCGCACCTGGCAGGCATCGCGCGAGGTCGCCGCCAACCCGGTGCTGCCGCCGCACGGCGACGAAGCCACCGCGACGGCCTGAGGACGCGAAGATGGGCATTGCACACGAGAAACTCGAGAAGAACGTCGGCCTGCTGGCCGTGCTGGTGGCGGTGGCGGTGTCGCTCGGCGGGCTCGCCGAGATCGTGCCGATGATGTTCCAGGCCGAAGCGATCGAGCCGCTGCCGGGGGTCGAGCCCTACCAGCCGCTGGAGCTGGCCGGCCGCGACGTCTACGTGCGCGAGGGCTGCTACGGCTGCCATTCGCAGATGGTGCGCACGCTGCGCTTCGAGACCGAGCGCTACGGCCACTATTCGCTGGCCGGCGAGTCGGTGTACGACCGCCCGTTCCAGTGGGGCTCCAAGCGCACCGGGCCCGACCTGGCGCGCGTCGGCGGCCGCTACTCGGACGACTGGCACCGCGTGCACCTGATCGACCCGCGCGCGGTGGTGCCGGAGTCCAACATGCCTGGCTTCCCGTGGCTCGCGGACGCACCGCTGGACGGCCAGGAGATCGCCGCGCGCATGAAGGCGCTGCAGCGGATCGGCGACCCGTACACCGACGAGCAGATCGCAAAGGCGCCGGCCGAAGTCGCCGGCAAGACCGAACTCGACGCCGTGGTCGCCTACCTGCAGGGCCTCGGCAAGCACGCACCGCGCGGGAACTGACCTGGGTTTGCAAGCATGTTGTCCGGAATCGTCACACTGACCCTGATGTTGCTGTTCGTGGCCCTGTGGGCCTGGGCCTGGCAGCCGCGAAAGAAGCGCGACTTCGAGGAAGCCGCGCGCCTGGCGCTGGATGAAGAGGAGCCGCGGGCATGAGCACCGGCTGGTCGCTGTTCGTCGCCGTGCTGGCGGCCTTCAACATCCTCGGCTGCGTGTGGCTGCTGTGGTGGACCTCCAAGCGCCGCCCCGGCGACCCGAAGCCGGAGGACACCAGCCACTACTGGGACGGCGACATCACCGAATACAACAAGCCGATGCCGCGCTGGTGGATCAACGGCTTCTACATCGCGATCGTGTTCGGCGTCGGCTACCTGCTGTGGTACGGCGGCCTCGGCACCTTCGCGGGCATGGGCCGCTGGAGCTCGCAGAACGAACACGCGCTGGCCAAGGCCGCCGCCGACGCGCGCCTCGAGGAAACCTTCTCCGCGTACCGCGGCAGGCCGCTGCCGGAGCTGGCCTCGAACCCGCACGCGCGCGACCTCGGCCGCTCGATCTTCGCCAACACCTGCGCCACCTGCCACGGCTCGTCGGCGCAGGGCGCGGTCGGCTACCCCAACCTGGCCGACGACATCTGGCACTGGGGCGGCGAGCCCGAGCGCGTGCTCGAGACCGTGCTGCACGGGCGCGAGGGCGTGATGCCGCCGTGGGGCGAGGTCCTCACCGGCATGGGCGGCCCGAACGCGGTGGACTACGTGACCGCCTACGTGCGCGCGCTCGGCAACCCGGAATCGCTGCGCAACAACTACCTGGCCGCGCAGGGCAAGCCGCTGTACGAGGGCGTCTGCGTCGCCTGCCACGGCGTCGACGGCAAGGGCAATGCCGCGCTCGGCGCGCCCGACCTGACCGACGACTACTGGCTGTACGGCGGCAGCACCCAGGCGATCCGCGAGAGCATCGCGCACGGCCGCAAGGGCTCGATGCCGGCGCATGGCGACCTGCTGGGCGAGACCCGCGCCCGCCTGGTCGCCGCCTATGTGTGGTCGCTGTCCAATCCCCAGGGAGGCGATGCCGCGGTACGCGCGGGATCGGACTGAACCGATGACGCTGCCCGAGCCACAGTTCGACCATCCGCCCCGCCCGCTGGTGCAGCGGGTCGGGGCGATCGTGTGGCCCAGCTTCTTCGCCGCCGGGGTGGCGACGATGGTGTTCTTCGCCTTCGTCGACCCGCTGGAGCTGCGCGACATGACCTTCCCCGGGATCGCCATCGGCCGCGGCGTCGGCTACACGATCGGCTTTTTCACCTTCTGGCTGGCGACCGCGTCGTCCAGCCTGTTCACGTGGATCCTGCTGCGGCCGTCGAGCCGCTTCAACGGGCCAGGGTCCAGGCGATAGGCAGAGCAGTTCCTTGGGCAAGACGATAGACATCGACGTGCTGGACTCCGGCGGCGACTCGCTGTACGTGAGCGAGCGCAAGGTCTACCCGCGCGACGTCTCCGGGCGCTTCGACCGCCTGCGCAAGGCCGCGGTGTTCTGGCTGCTGGGCATGTACTACGTGTTCCCGTGGCTGCAGTGGGACGGTCGCCAAGCGGTGCTGTTCGACCTGCCCGCGCGCAAGTTCCACGTCTGGGGCCTGACCTTCTGGCCGCAGGACTTCAGCCTGCTCGCGGTGCTGCTGGTGATCCTCGCGCTGACCCTGTTCTTCGTCACCGCGCTGGCCGGGCGCCTGTGGTGCGGCTACGCCTGCCCGCAGACCGTGTGGACCGAAGTGTTCCTGTGGATGGAGCGCTGGACCGAGGGCGACCGCCAGAAGCGGATGAAGCTGGACGCCGGTCCCTGGACCCGCGAGAAGCTGCTGCGCAAGGGCGCCAAGCACGCCCTGTGGATCGCGTTCTCGCTGTGGACGGGCTTCACCTTCGTCGGCTTCTTCACCCCGATCACCGATCTCGGCGCGCGCGTCTGGCCGTTCGAGTGGAACGGCTGGGAGACCTTCTGGGTGCTGTTCTACGGCGGCGCCACGCTCGGCAATGCCGGCTTCCTGCGCGAGCAGGTGTGCAAGTACATGTGCCCGTACGCGCGCTTCCAGAGCGCGATGTTCGACCGCGACACCCTGGTCATCGCCTACGATCCGATGCGCGGCGAGCCGCGCGGCCCGCGCAAGCGCGGCCTGAAGTCGGTGCTCGAGCGCGCGCGCGGGCTGCTCGACGTGCAGGCCGCCTACGACTACGTGTTCCGGGCCACCCAGCATCCGAGCGCGGCGGCGGCGCGGCTGCAGGCCGCGGGCACCATCACCCTGGCCGACCTCGGGGTGCAGGCCGAACCGCTGCCGAAGTTCCAGCCGGACGAGCTGGGCGACTGCATCGACTGCACCATGTGCGTGCAGGTCTGCCCGGTCGGCATCGACATCCGCAACGGCCTGCAATACGAGTGCATCGCCTGCGGCGCCTGCATCGACGCCTGCGACGACGTCATGGACAAGCTCGGCTATCCGCGCGGGCTGATCCGCTACACCACCCAGAACGCGATCGACGGCAAGCCTACCCGCGTCCTGCGCCCGCGCATCGCCATCTACGCGGTGCTGCTGGTGGCGCTGGTCGGCGGCTGGGCCTGGAGCATCGGCCACCGCAGCCCGCTGATCGCCGAGGTGCTGCGCGACCGCAACGCCCTGTACCGCCTGGACGGCGACCGGGTGGACAACGGCTACACGCTGAAGCTGGCAAACAAGGAGAACCAGGGTCGCCGCTACCGGGTGACGCTGGAGCCTTCCGCCGCCGGCCTCGCGCTCGAGGACGCCCCGGTGGTGGTCGAAGTCGCCGCCGGCGAGGTGCGCTCGCTGCCACTGGAGGTGAGCGGACCGGGCGACGTGCGCGGCAGGCACGCGGTGCGCTTCGTGGTCGAGGCCGAGGACGGCGACGCCCGCGAGCAGGTGGACAGCAACTTCTTCGGGCCGATGTGAGGCAGCCACGATGAACGACCAGCACGAACAGGCGACGCAATCGAGCTCCCCGTGGCGGCAGCCGGTGGTCTGGCTGGTGGTCGCGCTGGTCGCGGCCGCGGTGGTCGGCGGCCTGGTGATGGTGCGCGTCGCTGGCAGCGACGGCCCGATGGACGCCGTCCCCGACGACGTCCGCCGCACCGGCCAGGTGCAGCAGGCCGAGCTCGGCCCGGACGCGCGCGCGGCGGCGCTGACGCTGAGCGCGGTGCTGCGGGTGGACGCCAAGCGCGACATGGTCGAGGTGATCCCGGTGACCGGCAGCTTCGATCGCGACGCGACGCTGACGCTGTCGCTGCACCATCCGTTGCGCGCGGCCCAGGACCGCAGCGTGCAGCTCGTCCCGGGCGAGCACGGCTGGCAGGCGGAAACGCTGCCGGACGCCGGCCACGACTGGAACCTGCAGCTGACCCCCGCCGATGGTGCCTGGCGCCTGCGCGGCCGCCTGCCGCGCGGCCAGCGGGCCGCGCACCTCGCCCCGGCCGTCGACGCATCGCCCGATGCATCGGCAGGCCCGGGGCCGTGACCGCGGCGGTGATGCGATGGACGCCGCACTGAACGCCACCGGGCTCGCGGGCACGCGCGCGGCCACTGGCTGCCACCACTGCGGCGAGGCGCTGCCGGAGGCACCGGCGCGGGTACGCATCGACGGCGCCCTGCAGGACTTCTGCTGCGACGGCTGCGCCGCGGCCGCGCAATGGATCCGCGACGCGCGCCTGGACGACTACTACCGCCTGCGCACCGAGCCCGGCATGCGCGTGCGCGCGGACGCCGCCGACTTCGGCGTGTGGGACCGCGAGGAACTGCTGGCCGGGCACGCCCGCGACATCGAGGGCGGGCGCGAGATCACGGTGCTCAGCGACGGCATGCGCTGCGCCGCCTGCGCCTGGCTGATCGACCGCGCGCTGGTGCGCGAGGACGGCGTGCTCGACGCCGGCGCCAACGCCGTCACCGGCCGCATCCGGATCGCCTGGGACCCGGCGCGCACTCCGCTGTCGCGGGTGCTGGCGCGGCTGGCCTCGCTCGGCTACCGGCCGTACCTGGCCACCGGCGAAGCACGCGAGCGCGAGCGCCGGCGCGAGCGCAACCGCGCGCTGCTGCGCATCGGCCTGGCCGGGCTCGGCGCGATGCAGGCGATGATGTTCGCCGAGGCGCTTTACCTGGATTTCCGCGGCGAGATGTCGCTGCCCACGCGCGACTTCTTCCGCTGGATCACCTTCCTGGTGTCCACCCCGGTGGTGTTCTGGGCCGGCTGGCCGTTCATCGCCGGCGCCTGGCGCGAGATCCGCCAGCGCGTGCTGGGCATGGACACGCTGGTCGCCGGCGCCACGCTGCTGGCCTACTTCGCCAGCGTCTGGGGCACGGTGGTCGGCGCGGAGCACGTCTGGTACGACGCCGCGGTGATGTTCGTGTTCCTGCTGCTGGTGGCGCGGCAACTGGAGCAGCGCGCGCGCCGCATCGCCAGTGCGCAGGTGGACGCGCTGACGCGTGCGCGGCCCGCATTCGCGACCCGCGAACTCGCCGACGGCAGCCGCGAGTCGGTGCCGCTGGCGGAACTGGCGGTCGGCGACATCGCCTGCGTCGCGGTCGGCGAACCGGTCCCCGCCGACGGCGTGCTGCTCGACGACAGCGCGCGCTTCGAGGAAGCCCTGCTGACCGGCGAGGCGCACCCGGTCGCCAAGCGCGCCGGCGACCCGGTGCTGGCCGGCACCGCCTGTCGCGAGCAGCCGGCGCGCCTGCGCGTCACCCGGGTCGGCGCCGACACCCGGCTGGCGCAACTCGCGCACCTGGTCGAGCAGGCGCAGGCGCACCGACCGGCGCTGGCGCTCGGGACTCGGCGCATCGCGAGCTGGTTCGTGGTCGGCGTGCTGCTGGCGGCGGGCGCGGTCTACGCGTTCTGGCGCATCCACGATCCCGCGCGCGCATTCGAGGTCACGCTCGCACTGCTGGTGGTGAGCTGCCCCTGCGCGCTGTCGCTGGCGGTGCCGGCGACGCTCGCCGCCGCGCATGGCGCGCTGGCGAAGCTGGGCGTGCTGGCGGTGCGCCCGGATGGCCTCGACACGCTGGCGCGCGCCACCGACGTGGTCTTCGACAAGACCGGCACGCTGGGCGACGGCCGCCCGCGGCTCGCCGCGGTCGGCCAGTGCCGCGGCATCGACGAAGCGGAAGCGCTGCGCATCGCCGCGGCGCTCGAGCGCGACAGCGGGCATCCGCTGGCCGCGGCGTTCACCGGGGTCGCCGACGCACCGGCGGCCAGCGCGCTGCGCAACGTCCCCGGCCAGGGCATCGAGGGCGTGGTCGACGGCCGCCACTGGCGCCTGGGCCAGGCCGGCTTCGCCACCGGCGGCGAGGACGACGGCGGCATCTGGCTGGCGGATGAAACCGGCATGCGTGCGCGCTTCGAGGTGGCCGAAGGCGAACGCGCCGACGCGCGCGCCGCGGTCGACGCGCTGCACGCGCAGGGCCTGGCGCTGCACCTATCCAGCGGCGACGGCGCCGCGGCGGTCCGGCGCTTCGCCGAACGCATGGACATCGAGACCGTGCACGCGCGCCAGTCGCCCGAGGACAAGCTCGCCTACGTGCGCGCGCTGCAGCAGCGCGGGCGCGTAGTGGCGATGGTCGGCGACGGCCTCAACGACGCGCCCGTGCTGGCCGGGGCCGACGTCTCGCTGGCGATCGGCGAAGGCGCGGCGCTGGCGCAGCGCGCCGCCGACCTGGTGCTGTCGGGCGCATCGCTGCTGCGCCTGCCGCAGGCGGTCGCCGTTGCGCGCCGCAGCCGCCGCATCCTGCGCCAGAACCTGGCCTGGGCGCTGGGCTACAACATCCTCGCGCTGCCGCTGGCGGCCGCCGGCCTGGTCACGCCGTGGCTGGCGGCCCTGGGCATGGCGCTGTCGTCGCTGCTGGTCACCGGCAACGCGCTGCGGCTCACCCGGGTGCGCACGCCATGACCATCCTGTTGCTGCTGATCCCGCTCAGCCTGCTGCTCATCGGCGTGGCGGTGTGGATCTTCGTCTGGGCGGTGCGCCGCGGCCAGTTCGAGGACCTCGACACCCCGGCGATCGACATCCTGCGCGACGACGAGCACGAAGCGCCGCGGCGCGACGTGGCCCAGCCCGAAAGCCGCGACCGCGATGCCGATTGACTGGCTGACCATCGGCGCGGCGCTGCTCGCCGGCCTGCTCGGCGGCGCGCACTGCGCGGCCATGTGCGGCGGCATCGCCACCGGCTTCTCGGCGCTGTCGAAGCGCAGCGGCTGGTGGGTGGCGCTGCAACCCAACCTGGGGCGCGTGCTCGGCTACGTCGCCGCCGGCGCCATCGTCGGGGGCATCGGCCACGGACTGCTCGACCTCGCGCGGGTGGAATGGCTGGCGCTGGCGCTGCGCGCCGCGGTCGGCGTGGTGCTGGTGGTGGCCGCGCTGCGCCTGCTCGGCATCGCCCGCGCGCTGGGCTTCAAGGCCACGCCCGGCGCACGCCTGTGGACGTGGCTGCGGCCGCTGCAACGGCGCGTGCTGCTGGCCGCGGGCGGCCCCGGCAAGCGCATTGCACTGGGCATGCTGTGGGGCTGGATGCCGTGCGGGCTCAGCACCACGCTGCTTGCGGCGGCCTGGTTCCAGGCCGACGCGCGCAACGGTGCGCTGACCATGGCCGCCTTCGGCCTGGGCACCCTGCCGCTGATGGTGCCGCTGACCTGGTCGGGCGCGCGCCTCGGGCAGCGCCTGCAACGCGGCGGCTGGCGCATCGCCGCCGGGCTGCTGGTGCTGGGCGCCGGGCTGCTGGTGATCGCGGCGCCGTGGCTGATGCAGCACCCGGCCCTCCACGGCATCCTCGCCGCGCTCGGCTGCGTCCCGCGCGGGATGTAACCCGACTTTGTGGGAGCGGCCCTTGGCCGCGATCGCGCGCAAGGCGCGCTCCCACAGGGCCAGGTCAGGTCCGCGGAACCTCGTCCATCCTGTCGCCCAGCAGCCGGCGCACGACCACGTAGAACACCGGGATCAGCAGCAGCCCGAGGAAGGTGGCGAACAGCATGCCGCCGATCACGCCGGTGCCGATCGCGTGGCGGGCGTTGGCGCCGGCGCCGCTGGACAGCGCCAGCGGGGTCACGCCCATGATGAACGCGAACGAGGTCATCAGGATCGGGCGGAAGCGCAGCTTCGCCGCTTCCACGACGCCCTGGCGCAGCGGCTTGCCGGCGGCGCGTTCCTGGATCGCGAACTCGATGATCAGGATCGCGTTCTTGGCCGCCAGGCCGATCACCGTGATCAGGCCGATCTTGAAGAAGATGTCGTTCGGCAGTCCGCGCAGCATCGAGAACACCACCGCGCCGAGCACGCCCAGCGGCACCACCAGCAGCACCGAGACCGGCACCGACCAGCTCTCGTAGAGCGCGGCCAGACAGAGGAACACGACCAGGATCGACAGCGCCATCAGCAGCGGCGCCTGGCTGCCGGACAGGATTTCCTGGTAGGACTGCCCGGTCCAGTCGTAGCCGATGCCCTCGGGGAGCTGCTCCTCGACGATCGTCTCCATCGCCTGCATCGCCTCGCCGGAGCTGTGGCCCGGCGCCTGGTTGCCGACGATCTCGACCGCGGCATAGCCGTTGTAGCGGGTCAGCGACGGCGCGGCGACCTCCCAGCGGGTATCCACCACGTTCGACAGCGGCACCATCACCGGCGTGCCGCCCTCGGTCGCGCCGCGCGGGCTCGGGGTGTAGAACTTCGACAGCGACTCGGCGCTGTCGCGGAAGCCGGCATCGGCGCGCATGGTGACGCGCTTGACGCGGCCGCCGTCGGTGAAGTCGTTGACGTACACCGGCGCCAGCATCAACTGGATCGCGCTGTAGATGTCGCCCACCGAAAGCCCCATCGCCTGCGCCTGCACCCGGTCCACCTCGAGCCGCAGCTGCGGCGCCGGCGGCAGCGTGTTCGGGCGCACCGCGGTGACCGCCTCGTTCTGCGCGGCGGCGCCGAGCAGCTGGCCCATGGCCTGGTCCAGGGTGTCGCGACCCTTGCCGGCACGATCCTGCAGGAACATGTCGAAGCCGCCGAACGCGCCGAGGCCGTTCACCGTGGGCAGGTTGATCACGAAGATCTGCGCGTCGCGGATGCCGTACAGGGCCATGTTGGCGTTCTGGATGAACTCCTGCGCGCTGATGTCGCGGTCGTCCCAGTGCTGGAGCTTGATGAACGCCATGCCGACGTTCTCGCCCTGGCCGACGAAGCTGAAGCCGGCCACGCCCATCATGCTCTCGAACCCCGGCTGCTGCTCCAGCGTGGCCTGCACGTCCTGGAACACGGTCTTGGTGCGCTCGAGCGAGGCGCCGGGCGGCAGCTGCACGATCGCCAGCGCGTAGCCCTGGTCCTCTTCCGGCAGGAAGCTGCCCGGCATCCGCGTCAGCAGGAAGCCGCACAGCAACGCCAGCAGCGCGAACACCGCCATCCAGCGCGGCGCATGGCTGATGGCCGAACCGATGTGGCGCACGTAGGTGTTGCTGACCCGGCCGTAGATCCGGTTGAAGCCGCGGAAGACGACGTTCTCGCGATGGTGGTCCGGGGTGTGCTTGAGCAGGGTCGCGCACAGCGCCGGGGTGAAGCCCAGCGCCAGGAACGCGGAGAAAGCCATCGCCAGCGCGATCGTGATCGCGAACTGCTTGTAGATCTCGCCGGCCGAGCCGCCCTGGAACGCGCTGGGCACGAACACCGCGGCCAGCACCACGGTGATCGCGACCACCGCGCCGCTGATCTGGCCCATCGCCTTGACCGTGGCGTCCTTCGGCGACAGCCCCTCCTCGGTCATGATGCGCTCGACGTTCTCGATCACCACGATCGCGTCGTCCACCACGATGCCGATCGCCAGCACCACGCCGAACAGGGTGAGCTGGTTGACGGTGAAGCCGAAGGCGTAGAGGCCGAGGAAGGTGCCCAGCAACGCCACCGGGATCACCAGCGTCGGGATCAGGGTCGCGCGGAAGTTCTGCAGGAACAGCAGGATCACCAGGAACACCAGCACGAAGGCCTCGGCCAGCGTCTTCAGCACCTCGACGATCGAGATCTCGACGAAGTCGGAGCTGTCGAACGGCGAGAACCACTCGACGCCCTCGGGGAAGGTCTGCGCCAGCTGGTCCATGCGCTCGCGCACCGCCTCGGCCACGCCCAGAGCGTTCGCGCCCGGGGCCAGCTGCACGGCGAAGCCGGACGCCGGCTGCCCGTTCCAGCGCAGGTCGAAGCCGTACGCCGAGGCGCCCTTCTCCACCCGCGCGACGTCGCCCAGGCGCACCACCGCGCCCGACGGGTCGGCGCGCAGGATGATGTTCGCGAACTCTTCGGCGGTGCTGAAACGGCCTTCCGCGGTGACCGTGGCGGTGAAGGCGGTGCCCTCGGACGAGGGCTCGGAGCCGATGCTGCCGGCCGCGAACTGCACGTTCTGGCCGCGCACCGCCTGCAGCACGTCGCTCGCCGACAGGCCGTAGCCGCGCAGCTTCTCCGGGTTGAGCCAGATGTTCATGGCGTACTCGCCGCCGAACAGCTGGGTGCTGCCGACGCCGGGCACGCGCGCGATCTGGTCGAGCACGTTGGAGGCGAGCAGGTCGGACAGCGCGTTCTTGTCGAACGCCGGGTTGTTCGAACGCAGCGCGACCACCATCAGGAAGCCGGAGTTGGCCTTGGCCACCACCACGCCCTGCTGCACGACTTCCGACGGCAGCCGCGGGGTCGCCAGCGCGACCTTGTTCTGCACCTGCACCTGGGCGATGTCGGGGTCCGTGCCCGGCGCGAAGGTGAGGGTGATGCCGGCGCCGCCCGAGGCGCTGGACGAGGAGCTGAAGTACACCAGGTTGTCGATGCCGGTGAGCTGCTGCTCGATGACCTGGGTCACCGCCTTCTCGGTGGTCTCCGCGCTGGCGCCGGGGTAGGCCGCGCTGACCACCACCTGTGGCGGCGCGATGTCCGGGTACGACTCCACGCCCATGTCGCTGATGGCGAGGATGCCGCCGAGGGTGATCAGGATCGCGATCACCCACGCGAACACGGGGTGGTTGATGAAGAAACGTGACATGGCGGGTCAGCCCTCCGTGGTCGCGGGCTGCTGTCCCTGTGCCGGCTGCTCCGGCCGTGCTGGTTGCTGCGCGCCGTCGGCGGCCACCGGGGCGGCCTTGGCGGGCTGCCCGGGAACCGCGCGCTGCAGGCCGGACACGATCACCTGGTCGCCGGCGGCGATCCCTTCGCGGACCACCCAGTCGCTGCCCTGGGCGCGCTCGATGACGATGTCCTTGCGCGCGACGTTGCCGTCGGCGCCGACCACCAGCACGTAGGCGCCCTGGGGGTCGCGCTGCACCGCCGCCTGCGGCACCAGGAACGCGCCGCGCTCCTCGCCGAGCACCGCCTTGACGCTGACGAAGGTACCCGGCAGCAGCACGCCGTCCGGGTTGGCCACGCGCGCGCGCAGCTGGACCGCGCCGGTGGCCGGGTCGACCACGTCGCCCGAGAAGTCGAGCGTCGCGTAGTGGCTGTACGGCTGTCCGCCGGGGAGGATCAGCTGCACCCGGCGCTCGCCGTCGCCGGAGGCGGCCTGGCGGACCTGCTGCAGTTCCTCGACCGGCATCGAGAAGTTCACGTACATGGGATCGATCTGCTCGACCGTGGTCAGCAGCGTGGCTTCGCCCTGCCCGACCAGCGCACCCTCGGTGACCTGCTGCTTGCCGGCGCGGCCGCTGATCGGCGCGCGCACGGTGGCGTAGCCGAGGTTGATCTCGGCGGCCTGCAGCGCGGCCCGCGCCGCCTGCACCGCCGCGGCGCTGCTGCGCTCGGCGGCGAGCGCGTTGTCGTAGTCGGACTGCGAGATGAACTTGCCGTCGATGAGGCCGCGCGCGCGGTCGGCGAAGGCCGCGGCGTTGGCCGCCGTGGCCTGGGCCTGGGCCAGCGAGGCGCGGGCCTGGGACACGGCCGCGCTCAGCTGCGCCGGATCGATCTGGAACAGCGGCTGGCCCTTGCGGACGTCGCTGCCCTCGTCGTACAGGCGGCGCTGGAGCACGCCCGGGACGCGCGCGCGGACGTCCGCGCTGCGGAACGAGGACAGCCGGCCGACCAGTTCCTTGCCCACCGGGACGTCCTGCGGCTGCATGACGACCACGCCCACTTCCGGAGGCGGCATGCCGCCACCCGGCGCGCCGGCCGGAGCTGCTTCATCCTTGGAACAGCCGGCCGCGAACAGCGCGGTCGACAACGCGAGCACAACCAGGGAACGGTGCATGCAGACCTCGGGGGAGGGATTCCTGAACTGTGCAGTCTACCATTCCCCGGCGGCGCCAACCGTGCCGGAAGTCGTGTGGATTTCAGCCGGGAAGCGTGAGCAGCCCCGAGAACGCCGCGGGGTCCGGGGCGGCCTGCCATGGCAGCCAGCCCAGGCAGGGCGCCGGCAGCCGCGCCGCCAGCAGGGCGCGGTTCTCCTCCACCCGTTGCATCCCCGGATCCACCCCGGTGCCGATCCAGCCGGCGAGTTGGCAGCCATCGGCCTCGATCGCGCGCGCGCTCAGGTAGGCATGGTTGAGGCAGCCCAGGCGCAGGCCCACCACCAGCACCACCGGCAGCTCCAGCGCGCGCACCAGGTCGGCCTGCATCAACTCCCCCGACAGCGGCGCCATCCAGCCGCCCACGCCCTCCACCACGACCGCGTCGGTCTGCGCCGCGAGCCGGGCATGCGCTTCCAGCATCGGCGCCAGCGACACCACCACGCCGGCCTCGCGCGCGGCGATCTCCGGGGCCAGCGGCGCCGGCAGCGCGAACGGGTTGACGTCGGCGTAGGCCGGGCGCGGGTCGCTGGCCGCCTGCAGCGCGAGCGCGTCCTCGTTGCGCAGGCCGTCGGGCGTGGCCTCGCAGCCGCTGGCCAACGGCTTCATCCCGACCGCGCGCAGGCCGCGGCCGCGCAGCGCGTGCAGCAGTGCGCAGCTGGCGAGCGTCTTGCCGATGCCGGTGTCGGTCCCGGTGACGAAGAGGCCGTTCATCGCGCGGGCAGCGCCGCCGCGGCGCGGCGCTCGGCCCGCGAGACCGCGAGCCCGGTGAACCCCATCAGCGCGTAGGCGAACCCGGAAAACGCCGACAACACCGCCATGCCGGCCAGCGAAACCGCGCCGATCCAGGCCAGCGCCAGGACCCCGGTCGCCGGGATCATCCACTGCGCCGCCAGCATCCCGCGCAACGCGATGCGCTCCTCGCGCGTCAGCCCGAGCGCGTCGCGCAGCCGCCAGGCGTGGCGGTACAGCGCCACCACCACCAGCCCGAGCGTGGTCCAGGCGACCGCGTAGGCCAGGAACAGCGTGCGCAGCTCGGCCGGGGTGCGCACCTCCAGCGAGGACGGGATCCAGCCGCGGGTGACGAATTCGAAGAAGCTGCTGAAGATGATCCGCAGCGGGTACACGTAGACCAGCACCAGGAACACCAGCAGCAGGCTCAGCAGCACGCTGCGGCCATCGTCGAGGCCGTAGTGGCGGCTCCACGAGGCGTGCGCCCACCAGAACATCGCCAGCAGCGCGAAGCTGGCCGCGAACGCGGGCACGCCCTTCAGCGCGTCCACCAGCGCCGGCACGCTGTCGGGGATGGCGTCGAAGGAAATCACCAGCAGTGTGACCGCGAACGCGAACGCCGCGTCCACGAACGCCTCGATGCGCGTGACCTCGCGGCCGCGGTGGTGGCTGCGCGTGGCGGGCACTGGCGCCTGGTTCCCCATGCGCGAAGCTTAGTCCTCCGGGCGGCCGCGTGCAGCGGGGGGTACACTGGCTGCATGAGCTTCCATGCCATTCCGCTGACCGGCGACAAGTCGGAGCAGTACCGCCAGCTGCTGGCGCAGGCGCGGGCGCTGCTGCACGGCGAGCGCGACCGCATCGCCAACGCCGCCAACCTCTCCGCGCTGCTGTGGCACGCGGTGCCCGACCTCAACTGGTGCGGCTTCTACCTGTTCGACGGGCGCGAGCTGGTGGTCGGCCCGTTCCAGGGCCTGCCCGCCTGCGTGCGCATCCCGCTGGACAAGGGCGTGTGCGGCGCGGCCGCGAGCAGCCGCACCACCCAGGTGGTCGAGGACGTGAACGCGTTCCCGGGCCACATCGCCTGCGATTCCGCCTCCCGATCCGAGTGCGTGGTGCCGCTGGTCGCCGCCGACGGCAGCCTGCTGGGCGTGCTCGACCTCGACAGCCCGCGCACCGGGCGCTTCGACGCCGACGACGCGCGCGGCCTGGAAGCGATCGCCGCCGCCTGGGTGGAGTCGCTCCAATGAGCGCGCGCAAGCTGCGCAACATCGGGCCGAAGTCCGCGGCGTGGCTGCGCCAGGTCGGCCTGCGCACGCACGAGGACCTGGCCGCGGCCGGCCCGGTCGAGGCCTACATGCGCGTGCGCCGCGCCGGCTTCAAGCCGGGGCTCAACCTGCTGTACGCGATCGAGGGCGCGCTCGAGGACTGCCACTGGCAGGAGGTGCCCGAAGCGCGCCGGGCGGAGCTGGTGGCCGCCGCGGAAGCCGCGATCGCGGAACTGCCGCCGCCGCGCGGCAAGCCGGCCGCCGCGCCGGTGACGACCATCCACCACGGCGCGGGCCCGGGCGAAGCCGACGGGCGGGACGACGACGAATAGCCGTCACTCGTAGCGCAGCGCCTCGATCGGATCCATCGCCGCCGCCTTCGAGGCCGGCATGATCCCGAACACCACGCCGATCAGCGCCGAGAAGCCCGCGGCGCCGAGCATCGCCAGCACCGGCACCCGCGCCGGCGGGAAGCCCGGGATCATCGCCGCGATGCCGGCGCCGATGGCGTAGCCGAGCGCGATGCCGATGACGCCGCCCAGCAGCGCGAGCAACGCGGCCTCGAGCAGGAACTGCGCGAGGATGTCGTTGCGGGTCGCGCCCAGCGCCTTGACGATGCCGATCTCGCGCGTGCGCTCGGTGACCGACACCAGCATGATGTTCATGATCCCGATGCCGCCGACCAGCAGCGAGATGCCGACGATGCCGCCGACCACGGCGGTGATCGTCGAGGTCACCTGCTCGAACTGCTTGATGAACGAGTCCGAGGCCTCGATCCTGAAGTCGTCGTCCTGGCCCGGCTTGAGCTTGCGCGAGGCGCGAATCGCGCGCCGCGCGCGCTCGCGCACGGCCTCGGCCTGGTCGAGGCTGGTGATGGTGAAGCTGGCCGCGATCATCGGCTTGTTGCCCTGGCCCATCATCGCGCGCCCGACCGAGAACGGGATCATCGCGTAGTTGTCCTGGCTCATGCCGAAGATCTCGCCCTGCTTCTCCATCAGGCCGACGACCTTGAACCAGTCGCCGCCGAGCTGGAAGAACTCGCCGACCGGGTTGTCCGGCATCTTCAGGTCCTCGCGCAGCTTGTCGCCGATCACCGCGACCCGGGAACGGCTCCTGTCGTCCGCCGCCACCAGGAAGCGGCCATGGCGCGTGTCCGTCGCGCGCACCAGCTGGTACTCGGCGGTGGTCGCCTGCACCTGCGGGTTGCTGGTGCGGCCCTTGTAGCTGGCGCCCGCGGCCTGCACCACCATCATCGGCGCCACCTGGTCGATCCCGGGCACCTTGTAGCGCAGCACGTCCACGTCCTCGAAGCTGATGAAGTTGAGGCTGCCGGTGCGGAAGTTCTCGTTGTCGTTGACCGCCTGCAGCGTCATGGTGTTGCCGCCGAGGTCGGAGAACTGGTCGGTGATGGACGCCGACATGCCCTGCACCAGCGAGACCACCGCGATCACCGAGGCGGTGCCGATCAGGATCCCCAGGGTGGTGAGGAAGCTGCGCATGCGGTGCGCCATCAGGCTGGCGAACGCCGCCCGCAAGGCCTCGGCGAACACGCCCCTCATGCCGTTGCTTCCCGCGGGGGCGTGGGCGTATCGGACACCACCAGGCCGTCGCCGATGCGTACCGTGCGCCGGCAGTGCGCGGCGATGTCGGGCTCGTGCGTCACCACCATCACGGTCTGCCCCTGCGCATGCAGCTCGTCGAACAGCGCCATGATCTCGGCCGAGGTGCGCGAGTCGAGGTTGCCGGTGGGCTCGTCGGCAAGCAGCAGCGACGGTTCGCCGACCAGCGCGCGCGCGACCGCGACGCGCTGCCGCTGGCCGCCGGACAGTTCATTGGGACGATGGCCCTGGCGGTTGCCGAGCCCGACCTTCTCCAGCGCCGCGCTCGCGCGCCGCCTGCGCTCGGCAGCCGGGGTGCCGCGGTAGACCAGCGGCTGCATCACGTTCTGCAACACCGTCAGCCGCGGCAGCAGGTGGAAGCTCTGGAACACGAAGCCGATCTCGCGATTGCGCACGTGCGCCAGCTCGACCTCGCCGAGCTTCGCGGTGTCGCGCCCGTTGAGCAGGTAGCTGCCGCTGGTCGGCGTGTCCAGGCAGCCGATGATGTTCATCAGCGTGGACTTGCCCGAACCGGACGGGCCGACCAGGGCCACGTACTCGTTGCGGGCGATGTCCAGGTCCACGCCGGCGAGCGCCATGACCTCCTCGTCGCCCATGCGGTAGCGCCTGGTGATGTTGCGCAGCGCGATCATCAGCCTGCGTCCGCGTCGGCCCCGTCGTCTTCGCCGTCGCCGTCGCTGCCGGCGTCGTCCTTGCGCTGTTCGACGCGGTCGCCGTCCTGCAGCTGGCGCAGCATGCGCGCGGGACCGCGCACGATGGTGTCGCCGACCTGGAGCGGCGCGCCGACGGCCTGCCAGGCGTCGTCGGCCAGGCCCACCTCCACCTCGACCTTGCCGGCGCTGCCGTCCTCGACCTTCCAGGCGTAATGCGTCGCCTGGCGGTCGTCGTCGTACTCGGTCACGATCGCCTCCACCGGCACTGCCGGCAGCTTTGCGCCATCGCCGAGCGCGATCTCGGCGCGCACGCTCATGCCCGAGCGCAGGTCCATGGCCTCGGGCACCTCGAGCGCGACCGTCACCTCGTAGGCGCGGCCCTGGCCCTCCACCGTCGGCGCCAGCGCGATCTGCTCGACGCTGCCCTCCAGCGCGTCGTCCGGGTAGGCGGCGGCGAACACGTCGGCGGCCTGGCCGACCGCCACGCGGGCGATGTCGGCCTCGTCGACCTTGAGCTCGGCCTGGATGCGCGAGGTGTCCGCGATCTTCGCCAGCTGCGCGCCCACGAACGAGGACGTCGACGGCACCGCCGTCTCGCCGACCTTGATCGGCAACGCCACGATGCGGCCGGTGATCGGCGAGCGGATGGTGGTCTTGGCGAGCTGTTCGCGCGCGTCCTGCAACGCCGACTGCGCGCGGCGGAAGTCCTCCTCGCTGGTTTCCAGGTCGAGCCTGGCGACCTGCAGCTGGTTGCGCGCCTCGTCGAAGCTGCCCTGGTCGATCATGCGCTCCTCGAGCAGCGCGCGGGCGCGGTCGAACTGGCGCTGGCGCAGCGCCAGCGTCGCGCGCTGCCGCTCGATGACCAGCTTGCCCTGGCGCACGCCGGCCTCGGCGCGGTCCACCGCGTTGCGATAGAGCTCCGGGTCCAGGGTGAGCAGCACCTGCCCCTCGCGGACCGAATCGCCCTCCTTGATGGCGATCGTGGCGACGCGGCCGGTGATCTCGGAGGTCAGGTTGACCTCGTTGCGGTAGGCGAGCGTGCCCGGCGCCAGGATGGTCGGGGTGATGGCCCGGGATTCCACCGTGACCAGCTCGACCTGCTTCGCGGCATCGCCGCGGCAGCCGCGCACCAGCAGCGGCAACGCGACCACCGCCACGACCAGCGCGGCGGCGGCCCACTTCTTCTCGAACTTCATCGGCGTCGGCCCGTGTTGCCGCGCGTCACTTGGCGAGCGCGAACAGCGCCATCGCGCCGTAGATCACCACGCTGGGCAGCAGCGCCACCACCGCCGACTGCAGCCAGCCGGCGCGCGCGAAGATGCGCCAGCCCAGCGCCAGCAGGAACCAGCTCCACAGGTTGAGCAGGCTGAAGCCGCGGGCGAGCCCGCGCCATGCGCTGTCGTCGGGGAGCTGCACCAGCAGCGGGTCCACGTTGGTCAGCATCAGCGACTCGAGCGCGGTGTTCGGCTGCATGGTGGCCACGCCCACCAGCGCCACCACGATGCCCAGCACGGCCGGCATGTTCGACCAGCACGTCAGGCTCATGCCGCGCTTGAACGACACGCCGGCGCCGGCGACCTTGCCGGCCAGCATCAGGTACAGGGCGTAGAGGCAGGACACGACCACGATCGCGGCGGCCGAGCTGATGGCGCCGATCCAGGCCATCGCACCGGCCCCCGGCATCACCGCCTTCGCCTGCTCGAGCTCGGCGGCGCTCATGTCGCGGCCGGCCGAGAGCAGCATGTGCTGCATGTACCAGTCCGGATCGACGGTCATGAAGTACCACAGCGGCAGGATCGCCGACAGCAGCGCGAGCAGCGCCAGCGGCAGCGCGAATCGCGGCCGTTCGCGCAGGTCCTCGAAGACCTTGGCCGGCTGCAGGAAGATGTCGACCAGATGCGTCATGCGTGATTCCCCGGTGTTGTCGTGCCTCCCCGACACGTTGCGCACGCTACCGGCCGGGGAACGGTAGCGTCAAACGCCAAAAGGCATGGTTGCCCCCGCGCCCACCCCGCGGAGGCCGCGGACGTGCGCTACAATCGCCGGGCTTCGCGGTGACCCGGCGGCCTGTGCCGGCGGGTTGAAACGGGAAGCCGGTGACGCCGCCGCGCGCGGCCATCCCGGCACTGCCCCCGCAACGGTAAGCGAGACAAGGCGCGGCAACACGCCGCTCAAGGCAGCCACTGTGCAACGCACGGGAAGGCGCCGCGCCGGGGGGTCCACTCCCGCTCGCGAGTCCGGAGACCGGCCACGGAGCAGACTGGTTGCGGCGCGGAGGGCGTCGCGGCGGCGGCGTCGCCCTGGTTCCCTCCACGCGACCCCTTCGCAGCCTGCCTTCCGCGTGCAACTCCCGCCCACCCGTGGCGTGCGGGCGTGCACGCCGGAGAGCACACATGACACTGCGAACGAACACCCTGGCCATTGCCCTGGCCATTTCCCTCGCCCTGCCCGCGGCCGCGGCCGCGCAGACCACCGACCTCGACAACGTCGTGGTCACCGCCACCCGCACCGCCCTCACCGCCGACGCGTCGCTCGCGGCGGTGGAGGTCATCGACCGCGACGCGATCGAGCACAGCCAGGCACGCTCGCTGCAGGACCTGCTGCGCGGCCGCGCAGGCATCGACCTGGCCAACCAGGGCGGGCTCGGCAAGGTCTCCACGCTCTTCCTGCGCGGCACCGAATCCGACCACACCCTGTTCCTGGTGGACGGGGTACGCATCGGCTCCGCCACCTCCGGCCTGGCCGCGCTGCAGGACCTGCCGCTCGAACTCATCGAGCGCATCGAGATCGTGCGCGGCCCGCGCTCCAGCCTGTACGGCAGCGAGGCCATCGGCGGCGTCATCCAGGTGTTCACACGCGGCGCGCGCGAAGGCACTCGCGTGCGTGCCCACGCCGGCGCCGGCAGCAACGGCCTGCGCGAGGCCGGCGCCGGGATCGATCTCGGCAACGGCACCGGCTGGTTGGGGATCGACGCCAGCCACCAGGAAACCGACGGTATCAACGCCTGCCGGGGCAGCGCGAGCCCGGTGTTCGCCGGTTGCGGCATGGACGCCCCCGACCCCGACCGCGATGGCTACCGCAACAGCAGCGTCTCGCTGCGCGGCGGCCTCCGCTTCGCCGGCACGTGGACGGCGAGCTTCGACGCGATGCGCGCCGAAGCCCGCAACGAGTACGACGGCGACCCGGCGTGGGGCCTGCCGGACAATTCCGAGACCGTGCAGCAGGTGGTGGGTGGACGCGTCCGCCACGAAGGGGAACGCCTGGCGCTGCAGTTCACGGCGGGCCGCAACACCGACAGTTCGGACAACTACCAGGGCACGGATTTCACCGACCGCTTCGCCACCCATCGCGACAGCGCCGGCATGCAGGCGGACATCACCGTGGCCGCCGGCCACCTGCTGACCCTGGGCGCGGACTGGTCGCGCGACAGCGGCGGCGTGGTCGGCGGCTTCAATGCCTTCGATGCCAGCCGCGACAACAACGCGGGTTTCGCCCAGTACCAGGGCGCGCTGGGCCGCCACGACTTCCAGCTCGCCGTGCGCCACGACGACAACGAGCTGTTCGGCGGCCACGACACCGGCAGCCTCGCCTGGGGCGTGGACCTCGGCCACGGCCTGCGGGCCACCGCCAGCCATGGCACCGCGTTCAAGGCCCCGAGCTTCAACGAGCTGTACTTCCCCTTCTATGGCAACCCCGACCTGCTGCCGGAAACCTCGCGCAGCACCGAGCTCGGGATCGGCCAGCACAAGGACCGCTGGCACTGGCGGCTCGACGCCTACCAGACCACGGTCGACGACCTGATCGTGTACGACCCGACCATCTTCATCGCCAACAACATCGAGCGCGCACGCATCCGCGGCGCGGAGTTCGGCATCGGCGCGACGCTCGGCGGCTGGGACATCGCCGCGCAGGCCACGCTCATGGATCCGCGCAACCTCGGCGAGGCCGCATACGACAGGCTGTTGCCGCGTCGCTCGCGGCGCAGCGCGCGCATCGACCTGGATCGCACCGTGGGCGAATGGCGGCTCGGCGCCACCGTCATCGGCCAGGGCCGGCGTTTCGACGACGTGCAGAACCTGCTGCCGCTGGGCGGGTACGCCACCGTCGACCTGCGCGTCGAACGCGACATCGGCGACTGGACCGTGCAGGCGGGACTGGACAACGCCTTCGACCGCGACTACGAGACCGCGGCGTTCTACAACCAACCGGGGCGCGAGTGGTCGCTGGCCCTGCGTTACCGGCCGGGACCCTGACCACGCGCGGTTCACGACTCTTCCACCGCGGAAGGCCGAGGCTGGGGACTCCCACGAGAGGAGTCCCCCCATGGCCCGCGACATCCTGAAGACGCTGAAAGACGAACACGACCAGCTGCGCACGCTGTTCAAGGAAATGGAAAGCACCACCGACCGTGGCGTGAAGACCCGCAACGAACTGCTGCGCAAGATCGACGAGAACCTGCTGCCGCACGCGAAGTGGGAGGAGAGCGTGTTCTACCCGCGCTTCGCCGAGCGCGCCAGCCGCGACGGCCTGAAGACCCACGCCGAGGCGATCCAGGAGCATCGCGCGGTCGAGCAGACGGTGATGCCGGACGTGCACGCCGCGGATTTCGACACGCCGATGTTCGCCGGCCGCGCCAAGGTGTTCGGCGAACAGATCGACCACCACGCCAAGGAAGAAGAGAAGACGATGTTCAAGATGGCGCGCGAGCTGTTCTCCGCCGAGGAGCGCGCGCAGATGGACGAGGAGTACGAAGCCTGGAAGCGGTCGCCGGAAGCCGCGACCACGATCGCCGCCGCCGCCGCCAAGACCGGCGCCAAGGCGGTGCTGACGAAGCTCAAGCAGTAACGAACGGCAACGAAGCGCAGGAGCGGCGAACCGCCGCGGCGGCACGACGGGGACACCGTCCGCGACGGCCGTCGCTCCTGCAAGACGAAAAAGAGCGGGCCGGAGGGTGACCTCCGGCCCGTTCCGTTGCCGCGCGTCAGCGGTTCTGGCTCTGGTCCCGGCGCTGGGATTGCTGGTTGCTGCCCTGGCTGGACTGCTGGTTGCTGCCCTGGTTGCCCTGGTCGCCCTGGCGTCCCTGGCGTCCCTGGCCTTCCCTGCGCATGTTGTCCTGCCCCTGCTGGGCATTCTTGCGCTGCTGGCCATCCTGTCGATTCTGGTTGTTCGCCATCTCGCTTCTCCTTTGTCGTGGACCGGCGTGGGGGAGGTGTGCCGGCGACTACGAGACTGCGCGATCGGCGGTAGTGCCAACGTGAGCCCCGAAGCTAAACAGGCGTTAGGCGCAGCGAAGCCCTAGTCAGGTAGGTGGATCGCGACGCAGAGCCCGCCACGGTCGCGGTTGAGCAGCGCGATCCGGCCGCCGTGCGCCTCCGCTATCTCGCGCGCGAGCGCGAGCCCGAGGCCGGTGCCATGGCGCTTGGTGGAATAGAACGGCAGCAGCGCGTTCGAGAGCACCGCTTCGTTCATCCCGCTGCCGCGGTCGAGGACCTCGAGCCGCCAGCCTTCTCCGGCGCGGCGCAGCACCAGCTTCACCTCGTGCGCCGGCGAACCGGATTCATGCGCGTTCTTCAGCAGGTTGAGCAGCGCCTGCTCCAGCTGCGCGGGATCGAAGCGGCCGATGCGGTCGTCGTTGCCGCCCTCGGCCACGAATTCCACCTGGCTGCGCAGCTGCGCGATGAAGCGCCGCCACTCCACCGGCTGCAGCCGCGGCGCCGGCAGCTTGGCGAAGTGCGCGTAGTCGCGGATGAAGCCCTCGAGGTGGCGCGCGCGTTCCTCGATCGTGGCCAGCGCGGTCGGCAGGCGCTCGAGCTGGCCGCGGCGCAGCAGCTCAGCTCCCGAGTGCGCCAGCGACGCGATCGGCGCCAGCGAGTTGTTGAGCTCGTGGCTGATCACGCGGATCACCTTCTTCCACGTCTGCACTTCCTGGCGCCGCAATTCGGCGGTGAGCTGGCGCAGAAGCACCAGTTCGTGCCGGCGGCCGTTGAGCCGGAACTGGCGCCGCGCGAGGTGGAAGATCTCCTCTGCGTCGTCCTCGCCGATGGTGAACATGCCGTCGCCGCCGCGCGCGAAGGCCTCGCGCAGCGCGTCGTGGCTGCCGTCCAGCAAGCCCTCGAAGTCCTTGCCCTCCAGCCGGTGGCCGTCGCCCAGCAGCTTGCGCGCGGCGAGGTTGGCGTGCACCACGCGGCGCGACGGATCCACCAGCACCATCGCCACCGGCGTGTTCTGCACCATCGTGTCGAGCAGCAGCTCGCGCTGCACCAGCGCCAGCCGCTGCTCGCGGAGCACGTCGCCCAGCGCGTTGTGGCTGGCCACCAGCTCGCCCAGCTCGTCGCGGCCGGCCCAGGTGACGCCGAAGGCGAAGTCGCCGTCGCGGTAACTGGCGACGCTGCCGGCGAGCGCGCGGAACAGCGCGCGCATCGGCGCGAACAGGCGTTGCACGTGGTAGAGCAGCAGCGGCGCCAGCAGGGCGACCGCGAGCAGCGCCGCCCAGGGCGCACGCAACCATTGCGACAGCAGCAGCGCCAGGCCGGCCGCCGCGGCCACGTACAGCAGCGCCAACGCCGCGAACTGCAGGCTCAGCGGCAGGCGCTGGCGCCAGCGCATCTCAGCCGCGTCCCGCCCCGGGACGCTCCATGCCCAGGCGGTCGAGCCGGCGGTACAGCGCCTGTCGCGACAGGCCCAGCTCGGCGGCGGCCTGCGCCACCACGCCGTCGGCCCGCGCCAGCGCCGCCTCGATCGCGGCGCGGTCGGGCTCGTCGGCGGTACCGCAGGCGGGCGGCGCCGCAGGCAGGCCGAGGTCGGCCGCCGCGATGGTGTCGCCGGGCGCGAGCAGTGCCGCGCGCTGCACGGCGTTGCGCAACTCGCGCACGTTGCCCGGCCAGGCATGTGCGCGCAGCGCACGCGCCGCGTCCTCGCCGAGCTGCTTGCCCGGGGGCAGGAAGTGGCGTGCGAGCGGCAGGATGTCGTCGGGGCGCTCGGCCAGCGGCGGCAGCCGCAGCTCGACCGCGTTGAGGCGGTAGAACAGGTCTTCGCGGAACGCACCCTCGCCGATCAGCGCGGGCAGGTCGGCATTGGTCGCGCTGACGATGCGTACCTTGACCTGGCGCTCGCGGTTGCCGCCGAGGCGCTGGAAGCGGCCGGTCTCCAGCACCCGCAGCAGCTTCACCTGGCCGGCCAGCGGCAGCGTGCCGATCTCGTCCAGGAACAGGGTGCCGCCGTCGGCCGCTTCGAACTTGCCTTCGCGCGCGCGCTGGGCGCCGGTGTAGGCGCCGGCCTCGGCCCCGAACAGCTCGGCCTCGACCAGGTCGGCCGGGATCGCGCCGCAGTTGAGTGCCACGAAGGGGCCGTCCCTCACCGCCGAGTTCGCGTGCACGATCTCGGCGACCTTCTCCTTGCCGGCGCCGTTCGGGCCGGTGACCAGCACCGGCAGCTCGGAGCGCGCGACCTGCACCGCCAGCGCCAGCAGGCGCTCGCTGGCGGGATCGGCGAACACGAAGCCGCGCAGGTCGTGGTCGCGTTCCAGCGCGCTGCGCCGACGGCGCTCGCCCTGCTGCATGCGCGCGAGTTCGCGGCGCGCCTCCGACAGCTCCAGCAGGTTGTTGACCGTGGCCAGCAGCTTGCGGTCGTCCCAGGGCTTGGCCAGGTAGTCGGCGGCACCGGCGCGCACCAGCTCCACCGCCGATTCGAGCTGGGTCCACGCGGTCAGCAGGATCACCGGCAAGTCGGGGTGGCGGTCGCGGATGCGCGCGAACAGCGCCGCGCCCTCCTCGCCCGAGGTGGTGTCGGCCTGGAAGTTCATGTCCTGCACCACCAGGTCCACCGGCTCGCGCGCGAGCAGCGCGAGGCCTTCCTCCGGCGACGGCGCCGCGCGGGTCTCGATGTCGTGCAGCGAGAACAGGGTTTCCAGCGCGGTGGCGACGGCGGGGTTGTCGTCGATGACGAGGACGGTGGGCATGGACGAAGCTTAAGGCCCTACACGCTCCTCGTCGCGACTGCGGGAGGGACGGCGGCGGCGCGGCGGGCGGGGCCGAAGACGGAGAGTTGGCCCAGCAGCCACAGCACCAGGGCGCCGACCGGCAGGTAGATGGCCGGCAGCCGCGGCAGTTCCGCGCGCTCCATCATCAGCTGGTTGAGGCCGTAGGCCAGCATCATCCCGAGCACGATGCCGGCGGTCGCCAGCACGAAGTTCTCGAGCTGGAAGTAGCGCAGCACCTGGCCGCGGGTGGCGCCGAGCGCGCGGCGCACGCCGATCTGCTTGGTCCGTTGCGCGACCCAGAAGCTGGCCAGGCCGACGATGCCGAGCGCGGTCACCACCAGCAGCAGCACGCTCACGATCACCAGCATCCAGGACATGGCCCGGTCCTGGCGATAGTAGTCGCTGCGCATCTCCTCGAGCGTCTGCTTCTCGAGGATGATGCGGTTGGGGCCGTTGCGCAGCAGCGCCTGCTCCGCGGCCTCGAGGGTTTCCGCGCGCCGCTCCGGATCCACCCGCAGCACGTAGTTGCCGCCCACGTTGAACGGGATCCGGAGCGGCAGGATGCTGGAGTAGTAGTACTGCGCGGGGCCGCCCATTTCGTTCGGGCGCGCGAGCTTGTCCACCACCCCGACCACGCGCGTGCCGCCCTCGCCCCAGCTGTAGTAGGTCTTGCCGAGCGGATCCTCGCCCGGCCACAGCGCCTCGGCCATGTCGCGGGTGATGATGGACACCGGTACCGCGAGGTTGGCCCCCGGGGCGCTGAACGCGTCCCAGTCGACCATTTCGTCGGCGGTGAAGAAGCGGCCGGCAACGAGCTGCAACCCAAGCGTCTCCGGCAGCTTCTCGTCGCCGAGGTAGGTGCTGCTGCTTAGGTTCACCTGGGTCTGTTCCTGGGTGAGGTTGACGCCGCTGTTCCAGGAACTGCCGCCGAAGGTGAGCTGGTTGGTAACGCTGGCCGACTTCACCCCCGGCAGCGCGCGCAGCGCGGCCAGGTCGCTGGCGGTCAGGGCGGCGGCGTTGTCGTCCTGGCCGATGCCGGTGATCTGGATGCGGACGAGCTCGTCCTCGGCCTGCCCGGTCGGGCGGTCCATGCGCTCGAGGCGCCCGCCGATCAGGAACATGGCGTTGCAGATGATCGCGCAGCTCAGCGCGATCTCGAGCACGATCAGCGCCGATGCGGTCTTGTGCCGGCGCAGGGTCGAAAGGATGGGGCGCAGTTCCATGTCGATTCTCCGGTGCCTACTGCGACTTGAGCTGGATGGCGGGCGCCACCTGGCAGGCATGCCAGGCCGGCAACAGCCCGGCGAGCACGCTCGCGGCGATCGCGAGCGCGAAGGTGGTCAGCAGCATCGATGCGTCCAGGTGCAGGATGTCCGAGAAGCCGGTCGGCTGCTGGCGGATCGCCCACAGGCCGAGCTGCGCGAACCCGAGCCCGAGCAGGCCGCCGGCCAGGCCGACGGTGCCGGCCTCGACCAGGCACTGCGCGAAGATCGCGCGCCGTGACGCGCCGAGTGCGCGGCGCACGCCGATCTCGCTGGCGCGGCGCATGAACTTGGCCAGCAGCAGGCCGACGGTGTTGAGCAGGCACACCAGCAGGAAGCCGAACGCCAGCCACACCTGCATGCGCACGTCGCTGGGGACCACGCGGCGGTAGTCGAGCCATTCCATCACGCTGCGCAGGCGCACGTTGGTCGGGCGCTCGAAGCGGCCGGCGGCGCGCTGCTGGTCGGAGTAGTCGACCAGGTACTGGCGGTACGCGTCGGCCTTGGCGGGATCGTCGAGTTCCACCCAGTACTGGATCCAGGCGCAAGGGGCGTTGACGCCGGTCTCGCCCTCGGGATCGTCGCTGTTGGCGCCGCTGCGCCAGCAGTTCATGCTGCCGTTGCGGTCCATGCGCAGGTCGCGCGAGGTGGAGAACGGCACGTAGGCCTGCTCCGCCTCGCCGTAGCGGCCGGCGTTGAGGTCGTAGAACTTCGGCGCCGGGCGCCAGTCGTCGAGCACGCCCACCACCTGGAAGTCGGCACCGCCGAAGCGCACCGTGCGACCGGTGCTGTCCGCGCCGTCGAACAGCTTCTCGTTGAGCGCCTTGCTGAGCACCGCCACCCGGGCGCGGTTGGCGTCCTGCTCCGCGCTCCAGCCGTTGCCATGGAGGAACGGCACCTCGAACATCGGGAAGAAGTCGGCACTGGTGTAACGGGCGTCGGCATAGAACGGCGCCAGGCCCTCCTTCTGCGACTCGATCGCGACGCTGCCGCCGGTCATCATCGCCTGGCGGTCGCCGCGCGCCTGGCGCAGCAGTTCCTCGGCGTCGAAGCGGGTCATCTGGTCCTCGGGTTCCTCGCCGGCGACGTAGCCGTCCATCGAGGCCGGATCCAGCTGGACGTAGAACAGCTGGTCGCTCTTCTGCGGGATCGGGTCGCCGGAAAGCACGTGGAAGATCGTCAGCGTGGTCATGCTGGCGCCGATGCCCAGGGCGATGGCGAGCACCATCAGCGCGGTCAGCGCCTTGTTGCGCCGGAAGCTGCGCAACGCCAGCTCGAAGTAGTAGGCGAACATGCGGGCGGCCTCCTCAGCCGTTGGACTCGGCCAGCGACGCCGAGGCGACGCGCAGCAGGCTCGGCTCCACGCTCAGGTCGGTGGCCATGCCGTCGACGATGTGCACGTTGCGCTGCGCGCGCGCGGCCAGCTCGGGGTCGTGGGTGACCATGACGATGGTGGTGCCCTGCTCGTTGATCTCCTCCAGCAGCTCCATCACCCCGCGCGCCATCTGCGAGTCGAGGTTGCCGGTCGGCTCGTCGGCGAGCAGCAGCCGCGGGCTGCCGGCCAGCGCGCGGGCGATCGCGGCGCGCTGCTGCTGGCCGCCGGACAGCTCGGACGGGTAGTGCTTCATGCGCGAGCCGAGGCCGACCTGCGACAGCGCCTGCTCGATCCGCTGCCGGCGCTCGGCCGCGTTCATGCCGCGGTAGCGCAGCGGCACGTCGCAGTTGTCGAACAGGTTGAGGTCCGGGATCAGGTTGAAGCTCTGGAAGATGAAGCCGATCTTGCGGTTGCGCAGCCTCGAGCGCGCGTCGTCGGACAGGCCGCGCACGTCCTCGCCGTCGAGCAGGTACTCGCCCCCGGTGAAGGTCTCCAGCAGGCCGGCGATGTTGAGGAACGTGGTCTTGCCCGAGCCCGAGGGACCGGTGACCGCGACGAACTCGCCGTCGCGCACGTGCAGGTCGAGCGCCCGCAGGGCGTGGGTCTCGACGAGTTCGGTGCGGTAGACCTTGCTGACCTGGCGCATCTCGAGCATGGGGTGTCCTCTCTCTCGTTGTTCGTTCAGTTGACGATTCAGTTGACGACCACGCGCTCGGCGTCGCCGAACAGGTCGCTGCCGGAGACCACGACGCGGTCCCCTTCCTGCAGTCCTTCCACGATCTCCACCGCGCCCAGGCTGCTGGCGCCGGTGCGGATCGGACGCTTGACGGCGACGTCACCGTCCATCACCCAGGCGCTGGCGCCGCCGCCCTGCTCCAGGAACGGCCCGCGGTCCACCATCAGCACGTTGCGGCGGGTGTCGAGCAGGATCCGCGCCGACATGCGCTGGTTCTGGCGCAGGCCGGGCGGCTGCGCGTCCTTGAAGCGCAGGCGCGCGGTGACCTCGCCGTTGACCACTTCCGGCGACACCGCCGAGACCTCGCCCGCGAACGGCTCGCCGCGACCGCTGGCGAGCTGCGCCGGCATGCCGATCGCGAGGTCGCGGGCAAAGCTCTCCGGCACCCGGATCTCGACCTCGAAGCGCGACAGGTCGACCACGCCCAGCACCGGCGCGTTCTGCGCCACGTTGGCGCGCTGCTGCACCTGCACCTGGCCGACCTGGCCGTCGAACGGCGCGCGCAGGGTCAGCGCATCCACCTGCCGCTGGAGTTCGGTGACCACGGCGCGCTGGCGGTCCGCCAGCAGCGTCCGGTTGCGGACGTCGAGGCCGGCGCCGCGGCCCTGCAGGGCGGCATCCTGGCGCGCGTGCTGCAGGCCGATCTCGGCGCTCTTGAGTGCGTCCTCGGCGCGTGCGACGTCCACCTGGGCGACGGCGCCGCCTTCGTAGGCTCGGGTGTTGCGCTCGAGGTCGCGGGCGGCGGCCTGGCGCTGGATCAGCGCCTGGTCCAGCTCGCGGCGCGCGGCCGAGCGCGCCAGCTCGGCATCGAGGGCGGCGCGGCTTGCCTCGGCCTCGAGGCTCGCCAGGGTCGCCTGCTCCTGCGCGAGGCGGCTGCGCAACTCGGGGCTGTCGATCTCGGCGAGGGCATCGCCCTGCTTCACCACGTCGCCCGCGACCACGTGCAGGGTCACGGTGCCGCCGGCCACGGCATACAGGGTCGGGCTGTTGGCGGCGATCACCCGGCCTTCGGCGGAGATGTCGCGGACGAGGTCGCCGCGGGTGACCTCGGCGATGCGCAGCCGCGAGGCGTCCACGGAGCGGCTGCCAGCGGCCCAGCCGGACAACAGCCAGCCGGCCAGCACCAGGACCAGCGCGGCGCCGCCGGCGTAGGCCAGCCACTGCCGGCGCTGGCGCCGGCCAAGCGCGGAAGCGGCGACGGGCCGGTCCTGGCCCGAGGTATCGCGGATGCCCATCGTTGTTGCGTCCCCACCGATCTGTCCTGCCCCACTTGAAGCAGGATGCGTGCCAACGGCGGATCGTTGCAGCGGCGCGGCGCGGCGCCCGGTCCGGGGTGTCCGCGGACACCGTCCGGACACCGGCGCGGACGGCCGCCGCACCCGCTACCCGCTACACTTGCCGTCCGCAACGGAGGTGGTTCACATGTGTGGAATCGTCGGCGCGATCGCTGGCCGTGACGTGGTCCCGGTGCTGGTCGAGGGCCTGAAGCGGCTGGAGTACCGCGGCTACGACTCCGCCGGCATCGCGGTGGTCGCCGACGGCGGCGTGCGCCGCGTGCGCCGCACCGGGCGCGTCTCGGAAATGGAAGCCGCGGCTGCCGCCGAAGGCTTCAGCGCCACGCTCGGCATCGGCCACACCCGCTGGGCGACCCATGGCGGCGTCACCGAGGACAACGCGCATCCGCACATCAGCCACGGCGAGCTCGCGCTGGTCCACAACGGCATCATCGAGAACCACGAGGCGCAGCGCGAGCGCCTGCGCGAACTCGGCTACGCGTTCGAATCGCAGACCGACACCGAGGTCATCGCCCACCTGATCCACCATTACCGCGCGCAGGGCGCGGACCTGGTCGGCGCGCTGCAGCAGGCGGTGCGCGAGTTGCACGGCGCCTACGCCATCGCCGTGATCGACAAGCGCGACCCCGACACCATGGTCGCCGCGCGCATGGGCTGCCCGCTGCTGGTCGGGCTCGGCGACGGCGAGAACTTCGTCGCCTCCGACGTCTCCGCGATCGTGTCGTCCACCCGCCGCGTGATCTTCCTGGAGGAAGGCGACACCGCCGAACTGACCCGCGACGCGGTGCGCATCTTCGACGCCGACGGCGCCCCGGTCGAGCGCGAGGTGCACGTGTCCGACGTGTCGCTGGCCTCGCTCGAGCTCGGCCCGTACCGCCACTTCATGCAGAAGGAGATCCACGAGCAGCCGCGCGCGGTCGCCGACACCATCGAGGCGCTGATGGACGACAACGCGTTCTCCGCCGAATTGTTCGGCAAGGACGCGGCCGGCGTGCTCGAGGGCATCGAGGCGGTGCAGATCCTCGCCTGCGGCACCAGCTACTACGCCGGCCTCACCGCGCGCTACTGGATCGAGGCGCTGGCCGGCCTGCCCTGCGCCGTGGACATCGCCAGCGAGTACCGCTACCGCCAGGTGGTCGCCAACCCGAAGCAGCTGGTGGTGACGATCTCGCAGTCGGGCGAGACCCTCGACACCATGGAGGCGCTCAAGTACGCCAAGTCGCTCGGGCAGTCGCGCACGCTGTCCATCTGCAACGTCCCCGAGAGCGCGATCCCGCGCGCCAGCCGGCTGGTGCACTACACCCGCGCCGGCGCCGAGATCGGCGTCGCCTCGACCAAGGCCTTCACCACCCAGCTGGTGGCGCTGTTCACCCTGGCCGCGACCCTCGCCAAGCTGCGCGGCCGCCTCGACGCACGGCAGGAAGACGAGCTGCTGGAGTGCCTGCGCCACCTGCCCGGCAGCATCCAGCACGCGCTCAACCTGGAACCGCAGATCGTGGCCTGGGCGGAACTGTTCGCGCCCAAGGACCACGCACTGTTCCTCGGGCGCGGCATGCACTACCCGATCGCGCTCGAGGGCGCGCTCAAGCTCAAGGAAATCTCGTACATCCACGCCGAGGCCTACCCCGCGGGCGAGCTCAAGCACGGGCCGCTGGCGCTGGTGGACGACGCGATGCCGGTGGTGGTGATCGCGCCCAACGACAGCCTGCTGGAAAAGGTGAAGTCGAACATCCAGGAGGTCCGCGCGCGCGGCGGCGAGATGTTCGTGTTCGCCGACGCCGACAGCCAGTTCGGCGAGTCGGAGCAGGTCAACGTCATCCGCACGCCGCGCCACGTCGGGATCCTGTCGCCGATCGTGCACGCGATCCCGGTACAGCTGCTGGCCTACCACGCCGCGCTGGCACGCGGCACCGACGTGGACAAGCCGCGCAACCTGGCCAAGTCGGTGACCGTGGAATAGAAGAGGCCGGTCCAGGACCGGACCGGCCTCCATGGATCACCGCGTCGGCGACGCGACTCAGAAGTCGAAGCGGACCTGCAGCTGCGCCAGGTCGACGTCGACGTCTTCCATCTCGAAGCGGCTGTACTCGCCGCGCAGCGAGACGTTGTCGGTGAAGCGGTACTGCAGCCCCAGCCCGTAGGTCGGGTCGGTGCCGCTGTCGTCGGCGAAGCCGATGTCCGGAACACCCAGCTCGGCGTCCCAGTCGTGGAAGCCCGCCTTCGCATAGCCGGAGAACTTGTCGGTGAAAGGCACGGTGCCCACCAGCACCAGCGACCAGGTGTCGGCCTCGAGCTCGCCGACGTTGCCGGCCAGGTCGACCTTGCCGAAGTCGGTATAGGCCGCCTCGGCACCGAGGTAGCGGTTGAACTGGTAGCCGCCGAACACCTGGTAGGCGAAGTCCTCGTCATCGGCGAAGTCCTCGTCGATCATGGACTGGCCCGCGCCGGCACCGACGTAGAAGCCGTCGGGATTTGCGGCGTTGGCGCCGAAGGACGCCGCGCCCAGGGCGATGGCGAGGACCGAAGCGGCGAGGATGGGGGAGTTGCGCATGGTTGGAGCTCCTTCTGTGACTGTTGCGATGGATGTCGCCCGAAGGAGATTGGGAGCGCAGCCGGCGGTACAAAGGCCGATTCCTGGCATTCACTGTTTCAGTCCCGATGACAATCGGGTCATCCACCGCGCCCGGTTCTGCGGTAGATTCCACGCATGCTCCCGCGGCACGCCCTGTTCCGGATCCTGCTGGCTACGCTGTTCCTGTTGAACGTGGCGGGCGCGGCCGTGGCGGGCACGCTGCATGCGGCCGGGATGCACGGCGCGATGGCGCAGCAATCCTCCCACGCCACCGACTGCCACGAACCCGGGGCCGGCGGCATGGACCACGACGGACAGCCCTCCGCGCCGGCGCCCGACTGCTGCGGCGACGACTGCAGCACCTGCACCGGCTTCGCGCATGCGCTGCAGCCGCCGGCCCTGCCCGCGGCCGGCGCGTGGGCACCGGCGGACTTGCGGACAGCGCCCGACCGCGGCCACGCCAGCACCGCGCTGGCGCAACCGGTCCGACCTCCCATCGGCTAAGCGTCCCCCAGGCGCCCACGGCGCCCTCCGGCGTGCCCGTCCCGCGGCGCGCCCGTGCCCGGCCCAGGCCGGCAGATGACGCTTCCGGAGCTTCCGATGTCCAACGTACCCTGGCAACGCGCCGACGCGCTGCCGCACATGTCCCGACGCCGCTTCGTCCAGGGCCTCGCCGCCGGCGGCGCCGTCGCCGCGCTCGGCCTGTGGCCGAAGCCGGGCTGGGCGCTCAAGTCCCCCGGCCAGCCGCAGGTGCTCGCCGGCACCGAGTTCGACCTGTCCATCGGCGAGGTCGCCGCCAACTTCACTGGGCGCGTGCGAACCGGCATCGCCGTCAACGGCTCGATCCCGGCGCCGCTGCTGCGCTGGCGCGAAGGCACGACGGTCAATCTGCGCGTGCGCAACGCGCTGCCGCCCGGCTCCATCCACGGCCGCCAGGCCTCGATCCACTGGCACGGCATCCTGCTGCCGGCCAACATGGACGGGGTGCCCGGGCTGAGCTTCGACGGCATCCAGCCCGGCGAGGCCTACCACTACCGCTTCGACGTGCGCCAGGCCGGCACCTACTGGTACCACGGCCACTCCGGCTTCCAGGAGCAGGCCGGGCTGTACGGGCCGCTGGTCATCGACCCGCTGGAGCCCGAGCCGTTCGCCTGCGACCGCGATTACGTGGTGCTGCTCAGCGACTGGACCGACCTGGACCCCGCCGACCTGTTCGACCGGCTCAAGAAGCGTTCCGACTACGACAACCTGTCCAAGCGCACGGTCGGCGACTTCCTGCGCGACGTCCGCGAGGACGGCCTGGCCGCCACCCTGCGCGACCGCAAGGCCTGGGGCGAGATGCGGATGACCCCGACCGACCTCTCGGACGTCAACGGCAACACCTACACCTACCTGATGAACGGCACCACCTCGCTCGGCAACTGGACCGGGCTGTTCCGCTCCGGCGAGAAGGTGCGGCTGCGCTTCATCAACGGCTCGGCGATGACCCATTTCGACGTGCGCATCCCCGGACTGAAGATGACCGTGGTGGCCGCCGACGGCCAGTACGTGCATCCGGTGAGCGTGGACGAGTTCCGCATCGCCACCGCCGAGACCTTCGACGTGATCGTCGAACCGACGGGGCAGGACGCGTTCACCATCTTCGCGCAGGACATGGGCCGGACCGGACACGTCGCCGGCACCCTGGCGGTGCGCGAGGGCCTGCGCGCGCCGGTTCCGGCGCTCGACCCGCGCCCGATCCTGAGCATGGCCGACATGGGCCACGGCGGCATGGGAGGCGCCATGGACCACGGCGGCATGGACCATGCGATGCACGGCATGGCCGGCATGGACCATGGCGCCGGCGGCATGCAGCAGCATCCGGCGAGCGAAACCGGGAATCCGCTGGTGGACATGCAGACCATGGCCCCGGAACCGAAGCTCGACGATCCCGGGATCGGCCTGCGCGACAACGGCCGCCGCGTGCTCCGCTACGCCGACCTGAAGAGCACGTTCGCCGATCCCGACGGCCGCGACCCCGGCCGCACCGTCGAGCTGCACCTCACCGGGCACATGGAGCGCTTCGCGTGGTCGTTCGACGGGCTCAGGTTCGCCGATGCCGCGCCGCTGCGGCTCAACTACGGCGAGCGCCTGCGCATCGTGCTGGTCAACGACACCATGATGTCGCACCCGATCCACCTGCACGGCATGTGGAGCGACCTGGAGGACGAAGCCGGCCGGTTCATGGTGCGCAAGCACACCGTGGACATGCCGCCGGGCAGCAAGCGCAGCTACCGCGTGCGCGCCGACGCGCTCGGCCGCTGGGCCTACCACTGCCACCTGCTGTACCACATGGAAGCGGGCATGTTCCGCGAAGTGCAGGTGGTGGAATGAACGCCATGCGCCAGACCTTGCTGGCGGCCGCGCTGGCGGCCCTGTCGACGCCGGCGTTCGCTCAGCACGCCGGCCATGCGCAGCACGCACAACAGACGGAGCACGCGGAGCATACGCAGCACGACGCGCATGCACCGCCGTCGGAACAGCTCCCGCGCGAGCCGATCCCGCCGCTCACCGACGCCGACCGCGCGGCCGCGTTCCCGGCCGGGCTGTCGGGCCACGCGGTGCACGACGGCATCCACTCCTTCGTGCTGGTGGACCGTCTCGAGACTTCCGACGCCGGCGACGACCCGCTGGCCTGGGAGGCCTCGGCCTGGATCGGCACCGACCTCGACCGCGCCTGGCTGCGCAGCGAGGGCGAGGCCGCGGACGGCCGCGTCGAAGCGGCGAACCTCGAGCTGTTCTACGGCCGCGCCATCTCGCGCTGGTGGGACGGCGTGGTCGGCATGCGCCACGACTTCGGGGACGGCCCGGCGCGCACCTATGCCGCGATCGGCGTGATCGGCCTGGCGCCGCAGAAGTTCGAGGTCGAGGCCACCGCCTACCTCGGCGACCACGGCCAGGCCGGCCTCGCGGTCGAGGCCGAGTACGACACCCTGCTGACCAACCGCCTGGTCCTGCAATGGCAGGCCGGGGCCGAAGCCTGGGCCCGGAACGATCCGCAGCGCCGCCTTGGCGCCGGCCTCGCCACCGTCGAGGCAGGCCTGCGGCTACGCTACGAGGTCACGCGCCGGTTCGCGCCCTTCCTCGGCATCGCGCACGAACGCGCCTTCGGCAACACCGCGGACCTGCGGCGGGCCGATGGCCATCCCACCGACGACACCCGCGTGGTCGCGGGCGTCCGCTTCTGGTTCTGAACAGGATGAACACGATGACTTCGACCCTCGCCGCCCTGCTCGCCGTCGCCCTGCTCGGCTGCTCGCAGCCTCCCGCTCCGGAGGCCGTCGCACCGGAGGCCTCCGCAGCGGCTGCCCCCGCTCCCGCCGCGGCTGGCGCCGACGCATCCGCCTCCGCGGAGGCCGCGCTGCCGCTGGTGGTCGTGCACAAGGATCCGTACTGCGGCTGCTGCAACGCCTGGATCGAGCACATGCGCCACGCCGGCTTCCCGGTGGAGGCGCGCAACGAGGCCGACATGGGCCCGGTCAAGGCCAGCGCCGGCGTGCCGCCCGGCAAGGGCTCCTGCCACACCGCGATCGTGGACGGCTACTTCATCGAGGGGCACGTGCCGGCCGCGGACGTGAAGCGCCTGCTGGCCGAACGCCCGGATGCCAGGGGCCTGGTGCTCCCGGGCATGCCGATGGGCTCGCCGGGGATGGAGACGCCGGACGGCCGCACCCAGCCCTACACGGTCGAACTGGTGGCCAACGACGGCAGCACCACGCCGTACGCCCGGCACTGAACGCAGCCGGGCGCGATCCACCTATCGCACCGCCTGCTCCGCTTCGCGCTGCATCCGCGCGGTGGGTTCGGCGGAAACCGGGGGGAGCGCGGTCCGACCGCGCTCCCCGTTGCGGCGGATATCCTCGATCAGCAGTTCCATCTCGGCGATCTCGCGGACCTGGGACGTGATGATCCCGTCGGCCAGCTCGCGCACCCGCGGATCGCTGATGCCGGCCTTGCGGGCGTTGTTGATGGCGATGGAGTGGTGCGGAATCATGGCGCTCATGAAGGCGACGTCGCCCACCAGCGCCTGGCTCCTGTTGACCAGCAGCAAGGCGATCCCGAGCAGCGAGGCAACGGCGACCACCGCGATTTTCTTCGCGCGGCCCTCGTACATCGACCACATGAAGCCGAGCATGACCACGGCCATGACGCAGCCCATCACCAGCGAGGCGACCAGGCGGTTGATGCTGAACAGGGCGTGGTCGACGCTGTAGACCAGCTGGTACATCAGGAAGAACATGACGACGGTGGACGTCGCGATCATCGCGGCGAACTTGCGCCACATCGTCGTCGCCTGCTTCTGCTTGCCAGTCTCCATCCCGCGCTCTCCCTCGGGCAGTTGCCGGAACAGTAGGACCACGAAGGTGGAAGCCACATTCACGGCTTGACTCTGGACCATGGTCCAAGGTGCAGAATGGCTCCATTGCCCCGCTGCGGGCGGTCCGGAGCCGGACGCCATGAAGATCGGAGAGCTTGCGCGAGAGGCCGGCGTGGCCATCGACACCGTGCGCTACTACGAGCGGCAGGGCCTGCTGCCCGAGGCGGAGCGCACCCTTTCCGGCTATCGCCGGTACGCCGCGCCCGACGTGGAGCGCGTGCGCTTCATCCGCCGCGCCAAGGCATTGGGCTTCACCTTGTCCGAGATCGGGGAGCTGCTCGCCCTGTCCGAGCGGCGCGGGGCCGACATGGCCGGGATGAAGCGCGCAGCGGAGGCCAAGCTGCACGACGTGGACGCGAGGATCGCGGAACTGCAGCGCATCCGCGGTGGACTGGAGGTGCTGGTCGCATCGTGCCCCGGCCGCGGCGAACTCGAGCACTGCCCGATCCTCGGGGCCCTTTCCGGAGACGACCAATGACCGACCCCCACGCCCACCGCGACCACGGCAGCGGCGCGGCCGTCACCGCCACCGATCCGGTCTGCGGCATGACCGTGGACCCGGCGAAGACACCGCACCACCACGTGCACGACGGCGTCGAGTACCACTTCTGCAACCCGCGCTGCCGCGAGAAGTTCATCGCCGATCCCGGCAGGTACCTGTCGCCGCGCGCCGGGGAGCCCGAGGCGGCGGTCCCCGGCGCCATCTACACCTGCCCCATGCACCCCGAGATCCGCCAGGAAGGTCCCGGCACCTGCCCGATCTGCGGCATGGCGCTGGAACCGGAGATGCCGTCGCTGGACGAGGAAGAGAACCCGGAGCTGGTCGACTTCCGCCGCCGCTTCTGGTGGACGCTGCCGCTGACCGCGGCGGTGTTCGTGCTGGCGATGTTCGGCGACGCGCTCGGCATCGGCGACGCCGCCACCCGCAGCTGGCTGGAGCTGGTGCTGGCCACGCCGGTGGTGCTGTGGGCCGGCTGGCCGTTCTTCGAGCGTTGGCTGCAGTCGATCCGCAACCGCAGCCCGAACATGTGGACGCTGATCGGGACCGGCGTCGGCGCGGCCTACCTGTACAGCGTGGTCGCGACGCTCGCGCCCGGGCTGTTCCCGCCCTCCTTCCACGAGCACGGGCGCGTCGGCGTCTACTTCGAGGCGGCCGCGGTGATCGTGTCGCTGACCCTGCTCGGGCAGCTGCTCGAGCTGCGCGCGCGCTCGAAGACCTCGGCCGCGATCAAGGCGCTGCTCGGGCTGGCGCCGAAGACCGCGCGCCGCATCCGCGAGGACGGCAGCGAGGAGGACGTCCCGCTGGAGCACGTGCACGTCGGCGACCGCCTGCGCGTGCGCCCGGGCGAGAAGGTGCCGGTGGACGGCACCGTGCTCGAGGGCCGCTCCAGCGTGGATGAATCCATGCTCACCGGCGAACCCATCCCGGTGGCGCGGGGCGAGGGCGACCGCCTGATCGGCGCGACCCTCAACGGCACCGGCGCGCTGGTGATGCGCGCCGACCAGGTCGGCTCCGCCACGGTGCTCGCGCAGATCGTGCAGCTGGTGGCGCAGGCGCAGCGCTCGCGCGCGCCGATGCAACGCCTGGCCGACAAGGTGTCGTTCTGGTTCGTGCTCGCGGTGCTCGCCGTGGCGCTGCTGACGCTGCTCGGCTGGGGCCTGTTCGGGCCGGAACCGTCGTGGACCTGGGCCGTGCTCAACGCGGTCTCGGTGCTGATCATCGCCTGTCCCTGTGCGCTGGGCCTGGCCACGCCGATGTCGATCATGGTCGCCAGCGGACGCGCCGCCGGCGCCGGCGTGCTGTTCCGCGACGCCGAGGCGATCGAGCGCCTGCGCACGGTGGACACGCTGGTGGTGGACAAGACCGGCACCCTGACCGAGGGCCGCCCCGCGTTCCGCGAGGTGCTTCCTGCCGCCGGCCAGGACGCCACCACCGTGCTGCGCCTGGCCGCCAGCCTCGACCAGGGCAGCGAGCACCCGCTCGCCGACGCCATCGTGGCCGAGGCGCGCCGGCTCGAGCTCGGGCTGTCCGCCGTGCACGACTTCGACTCGGTCACCGGCCAGGGCGTGCGCGGCCGCGTCGAGGGCCGGGAGTTGCTGCTGGGCAACCGCACGTTGATGCGGGATGCCGGCATCGAGGTCGGCGCGCTCAGCGAGCAGGCCGAATCCCTGCGCGGCGAGGGCGCCAGCGTGATGTTCCTTGCCGCCGACGGCACGCTGCTCGGCGCCATCGCGGTGGCGGACCCGGTCAAGGACAGCACGCCCGCGGCGCTCGACGCGCTGCGCGCGGAGGGCATGCGCATCGTCATGGCCACGGGCGATTCCGAAGGCACCGCGAACGCGGTCGCTCGCGCGCTGCGCATCGACGAGGCCCACGGCGAGGTGACGCCGGCCGACAAGGTCGCGCTGGTGCGCAGGCTGCAGGCCGGGGGCCACGTGGTGGCGATGGCCGGCGACGGCATCAACGACGCGCCGGCGCTGGCCGCCGCGGACGTCGGCATCGCCATGGGCACCGGCACCGACGTGGCGATGTCGAGCGCGCAGGTCACCCTGGTCAAGGGCGACCTGCGGCGCATCGTGGAAGCGCACCGGATCTCGGGCGAGACGGTGGCGAACATGAAGCAGAACCTCGCCTTCGCCTTCCTCTACAACGCGATCGGCGTGCCGGTCGCCGCCGGCGCGCTGTACCCCGCGTTCGGGCTGCTGCTCAGCCCGATGCTGGCGGCGCTGGCGATGAGCCTGAGCTCGGTGTCGGTGGTGGCGAACGCGCTGCGCCTGGGCCGGCGCTAGCGCTTCTTCGGCCGCTGCCAGCCTTCGACGACGGCCTGGCGGCCGCGGGCCACGGTGAGCTTGCCGGCCGGCGCGTCGCGCGTGACCACCGAGCCGGCGCCGATGGTGGCGTCCTCACCGATCTCCACCGGCGCCACCAGCGCGCTGTTGGAGCCGATGAAGGCGCCGTCGCCGATGGTGGTACGTGACTTGTTCACGCCGTCGTAGTTGCAGGTGATGGTGCCGGCGCCGATGTTGGCCTTGCGACCCACGGTGGCATCGCCCAGGTAGCTCAGGTGGTTGGCCTTGCTGCCCTCGGCCATGACCGTGTTCTTGGTCTCGACGAAGTTGCCGACGCGCACGCCCTCCGCGAGCACCGTGCCCGGCCGCAGGCGCGCGTACGGGCCGATCGTCGCGGCGCCCTCGCTGCGCGCGCCCTCCAGGTCGCAGTGGGCGGCCACCACCGTGCCAGCGCCCAGGCGCACGTCCTTCAGGCGGCAGAACGGGCCGATGCTGACGTCGTCGCCGAGCTCGACCTCGCCCTCCAGCACCACGTCCACGTCCAGCGACACGTCGCGTCCGACGCTGACGCGGCCGCGGATGTCCACGCGCGCCGGATCCGCCACCCGCGCCCCCTGCAGGCAGAGCTCGCGCACCGCGCGGCGCTGGAACGCACGCTCGAGCCGGGCCAGCTGCCACGGGTCGTTGGCGCCCTCGGTCTCCATCGGGTCGCCGACCACCACGATCTCCGCGGCGCAGTACCCCGCGGCCGCCTGCGCGAACACGTCGGTGAGGTAGTACTCGCCCTGCGCGTTGTCGTTGCGCAGCGCCGAGAGCCAGCGTCCGAGCGCGTTGCCGTCGGCGACGATCACGCCGGTGTTGACCAGGTTGATCCGGCGCTGGGCGTCGTCGGCGTCCTTCTGCTCGACGATGCGCTCGACGTTGCCCTGCGGGTCGCGGACGATGCGCCCGTAGCCGGTGGGATCGTCGAGCTCGGCCGCGAGCACCGCGAGCGCGCCCGGGCTGGCCAGCAGCTTGCGCAGCGTGTCGGCGGTGATCAGGGGCACGTCGCCATACAGCACCAGCACGCGCGAGCCCGCGGGGATCGCCGGCAACGCCTGCTGCACCGCGTGCCCGGTGCCGAGCTGTTGCGCCTGTTCGACCCACGACAGGTCGGCGTCGCCGGCGAAGGCCGCGCGCACCTGCGCCCCGCCATGGCCGTGCACGACGTGGATCGCGGACGGCGACAGCGCGCGCGCGGTGTCGATGACGTGCGCCAGCATCGGGCGCCCCGCCACCGGCTGCAGCACCTTGGGCAGCGCCGACTTCATCCGCTTGCCCTCGCCGGCGGCGAGGATCACGACGTGCAGCGGTGCGGTCATGCGGGCTCCCATGCGGCGTGCGACGGTGCGATGTGACCGGGATTCTATCCGGGTGGCGCCTGCTAGGATGCGGCGGTGCCGGAGACCCTCGCCGCTGCCTTCCGTCGACCCCGCCTTGCCGAGGCCACGATCTGGGCCGGCGTGGTGCTGTGCGTCGCCGGGTTCGTACTGACGCGGATGTGGGAGCACCTGCCGTCCGGACGCGCGGCCGAGAGCTTGCTGCTCGCAGGGCTGGCGTCGCTGCCGGCGTGGGGGCTGCGCAGGTTCGCCGGCTGGTCGTGGGCGAGCGCGCTGCTGCTGGTCTTCGCGCTGGTTGCGGTGGCGATGGCGGGCCTCCTGCCGACGCTGGCGGTGGTGCTGCTGGTGGCGGCGGCCCTCGCCCTCGGAAGCCTGCCCGTGGGCACTGCGCATCCAGCCATCGGCTGGCTCGCGGGGATGGCGCTGTTCGCGACCGTGGTCGGCTGGACCCTGCCGCTGCCGGTCCACGGGCGCTGGATCTACCTCGCGGTGTTGCTGCCCTTGGTCGCACTTCGCCGGCGATCGCTGGCGCAGTCCCTGGCACATGCCCGCGACGGCTGGCGCGCCGCGGTGGCCGCCTCGCCGCGCGCGGCCGCCTGGACCGTGCTGGCCCTCGGCCTCGCCTCGGCCGGGAGCTGGCCGCCGACGATGCAGTACGACGACCTCGCCTACCACCTCGGCCTGCCTTGGCAGTTGATGCTGCACGGCCGTTACGCGCTCGACGTCTCGCAGCAGGTGTGGTCGCTGGCGCCGTGGGCCGGCGACGTGTTGCAGGCGATCCCGCAGGTCGTCGCGCAAGCCGAGTCGCGCGGGCCGCTCAACCTGGCTTGGCTGGCGGCCGCCGCGCTCGGACTCTGGCGGCTGGGCGCGTTGCTGGGGCTGGTGCCCGCGCTGCGCTGGGCCGCCATCGCGCTGTACGCGTCGCTGCCACTGACCGCGGGATTGCTCGGCAGCATGCAGACCGAGACCCCGGCGGTGGCGGTCACGCTGGCGCTTGCCGTGGTGGCGCTCGACGACCGCCTGCCGCGCCGGCTGCTGCTCGGTGCGCTGCTGTACGGCCTGCTGTTCGCGCTCAAGCCGATGCACGGCATCGCGGCCACGCCGTTGGTCCTGTGGGCCCTCTGGCGGCAACGCGGCGCCCTGCCCGGCGTCGGCGCGTTCGCGCTTGCAGTCGCCGCGTTCGTCGCCGTCGGCGGCTCGAGCTACGCCTACGCCTGGGCGACCACCGGCAACCCGGTGCTGCCGCTGCTCAACGATGTGTTCCGGTCGCCGCTGTTCCCGGACACCGGGTTCAACGACGTGCGCTGGCAGCAGGGCTTCGATGCCGCCCTGCCGTGGTCGCTGACCTTCCATACCTCCGACTACCTCGAGGGCTGGAACGGCGCGCTCGGCTTCGTGCTGGTGGCGCTCGCGGGGGCCTGGCTGCTGGCGTTCGCCGACCGCCGCGCGCGCGGCCTCGCCATCTGCGCCACGCTCGCGATCGCGCTGCCGCTGCTGCCGCTGCAGTACGCGCGATACCTGCATCCGGGCATCGCGCTGCTGCTGCCGGCGCTGGTGCTGGCGCTGCAACGCGCGCTGCCGCGCACGCGCGCCACCTGGCTGGTCGCCGGCCTGTGCGCACTGAACCTGCTGTTCCAGGCCAATGCCTACTGGCTGCTGCACCTGGGCATCCACAAGCGCGCGTTCAAGGCGGCCGGCGCCGACGCGCCGCTGCTCGAGCGCTACGCCCCCGAGCGGCTGCTGGTCGCGGCGATCCGCGAACGCGCGCCCGACAGCGGCGCGGTGCTACTGCTGACGCACCCGTTCCACGCCGAGCTCGCCGGCCGCGGGCGCACGGTCGAGTGGTATGCGCCGCGCCTGCACGCCGCGGCGGCGCAGGCCGACGCGGACCCGAGCGGCGACGCCTGGGCGCGGCTGTTGCGCGACGAACACATCGCCGAGGTCATCCTTGCGCCGGAGGCGCTGCCGCCCGCGCGGCGCAAGGGGCTGGAACGGATGGGCGCGACGCGCGAGATGACGGTCGGCAACACGGAGTGGTGGCGGATTCCGCCGGGGGGCGCGCCTTGAGCCTCGGCCGCCACGCCCGCCACTACCTGCTCATCGGCGGCATCCAGTGGCTGGTGGACTGGGGCGTGATGGTGCTGCTCAGCCACTACGGCATGCGCGTGGAGCCGGCCAACATCTGCGGCCGCGTCGCCGGCGCCCTGCTCGGCTACTGGCTCAACGGCAAGCTGACCTTCGCCGGCGACGACACCGCGATCGGCCGCACCCAGCTAGCACGCTTCGTCGCCATGTGGATCGGCACCACCATCGTCAGCACCTGGTCGGTCGGCGTCATCGACGACTACCTGGGCCTGAAGTGGGCGTGGCTGGCCAAACCGGGCGTCGAGCTGTGCCTCGGCGTCGTCGGCTTCCTGCTCTCCCGCCACTGGGTCTACCGCAAGTGACTGTAGGAGCGGCGCTAGCGCCGCGACCCGGTCAGTCGACCGCGAACCCGACCTTGATGGTCACCTGCCAGTGCGCGATCTTCCCGCCCTCGACGTGCCCGCGGGTCTCCAGCACCTGGAACCAGCGGATGTCGCGCACGCTCTCCGAGGCCTTCTCGATCGCGACCCGGATGGCGTCGTCACTGCCCGTCTTCGACGAGCCGGTCAGTTCCAGGGACTTGTAGACGTGGTTGCTCATGGTGCGCCTCCTTCGTCGTGTGACAGCGGACGGGTCGCGGCGCTAGCGCCGCTCCTACAGGCATCCTACCCGCACTTGGAATAGCCGCAATTCAGGCAGGTCGCGCAGCCGTCCATGATCACCACGGCCTTGGTGCTGCACTTGTGGCACATGGTGGCGGAGGGCGGGAAGCTGGCGCCGTCGCCGGTGACCGAGACGCTCTCGCTGTCGCGTTCGTCGTCGCCCGCGGCGGGCGCGGGGCTCACTTCAGCGTTTTTTTTTGAGCGGGCCTCGAAGGCGGCGCGCTTCTCGGCGATCAGCGCGCGGCGCTCCTCGCTCATCTCGGGGTCGTGGATCATGCCGATGGACTTGAGGTGCTCCTCGACGATGCTGCCGAGTTCGGCCACCAGCGAGGGCATGTACACGCCGCCGGCCTTGAAGTAGCCGCCCTTGGGGTCGAACACCGCCTTCATCTCCTCCACCAGGAAGGTGACGTCGCCGCCCTTGCGGAACACCGCGGACATGATCCGGGTGAGCGCGACGATCCACTGGAAGTGCTCCATGGACTTGGAGTTGATGAAGATCTCGAACGGGCGGCGCTGCTCGTGCTCGCTGCCGGCGTTGAGCACGATGTCGTTGATGGTCACGTACATGGCGTGCTCCACCAGCGGCGACTTGATCTTGTAGGTGCTGCCGACCAGGACCTCCGGGCGCTCGATGCGCTCGTGCATCTGGATCACGTTGTCGGCGGGGAGCTCCTTCTCGGCTTCCGCGCGCGGCACGGCGTCTGCCTTCGCGGCCTGGGCCTTGTCGGCGAGCTTGTCCTCGGGCTTGACGACGGCGTAACCCTTGATTTTCTTGTCGATCCTGACGGCCATGGTGCTGGTCCTGTATCCGATTCGAATGCCCCTCCCGGGGTGCGGGAGGGGCGGTGGTGCCTGTCGCGGCGCTGGCGCCGCTCCTTCAGCTATTTCCTGCGGGCGGCCTTCTTCGGGGCTGCCTTCTTCGGCGCGGCCTTCTTGGTGGCCTTGCGCGCCGGCGACTTGCGGGCGGTCGACTTCTTCGCTGCCGACTTCCGTGCCGTCGACTTCCGCGCGGTCGACTTCTTCGCGGCCGACTTGCGGGCGGTGGACTTCTTCGCCGCCTTCTTCGCGCCGGCCTTCTTGGCGCCGGCCTTCTTCGCGGGCGACTTCTTCGCCGCCTTCCTGCCGGTCTTCTTCGCCTTCAGCGCGCTGGCTTCCTTCTTGGCGTTGGCGCTCGCGGTGGCCAGCTTCTTCTTGACCGAACCGACCGCCTTCTTCGCCTTGGTGGTGGCCTTCTTCGCCGTCTTGCTCGCCGACTTCACCGCACTGCCGGCCGTCTTGGAGACCTTGGCGCCGATCGCCTTCACCGCATCCGCGGCGTTGTCGGCGGCGCTGGTCAGGGTCGTCGCGACCCCGTTGCCGTTGCTCATGGTGCTTCCTCGTCAGGTCTGTTGCGGGCGGGGCGCCCGCATCGCGGAATGTAGCGCGATCCGGGCCCCCTGCAAGCATTTTTTTGACGGCTCAGAACTTCCCGTAATAGCCCTCTTTGAGGGCGTCGAACAGGTTGGCGGCGGTGTGCAGCTCGCCGTCGTACTCGATCTGCTCGTTGCCCTTGACCTCGACCACGCTGCCGTCCTCCAGCTCGAACCGGTACAGGGTGTTCGCCAGGTCCTGCTCCTTGACCAGCACGCCCTGGAAGGCGGCCGGGTTGAAGCGGAACGTGGTGCAGCCCTTCAGGCCCTGCTGGTGGGCGTAGCGGTAGATGTCCTTGAAGTCCTCGTAGGGGTAGTCGGTCGGGACGTTGGCGGTCTTCGAGATCGAGGAGTCCACCCACTTCTGGGCGGCGGCCTGGACGTCCACGTGCTCCTTCGGGGTGATGTCGTCGGCGGCGATGAAGTAGTCCGGCAGGCGCGCGCCGGGGTCCTCGGCGAAGGGCATCGCCTTCGGGTTGACCAGCTCGCGGTAGGCCAGCAGCTCGTACGACCAGACGTCCACCTTCTCCTTGGACTTCTTGCCCTCGCGGATCACGTTGCGGCTGTAGTGGTGGGCGAAGCTCGGCTCGATGCCGTTGGAGGCGTTGTTGGCCAGGCTCAGCGAGATCGTGCCGGTGGGCGCGATCGAGCTGTGGTGGGTGAAGCGGGCGCCGGTCTCGGCCAGCTCCGCCACCAGCTCCGGGGCGACCGTGGCCACCTGCTGCATGTAGCGGCTGTAGCGCGCGTGCAGGACCTTGCCGGCGATCTGCTGGCCGACCTTCCAGCCGTCCTTCTTCATCTCCGGGCGCTTGCGCAGCATCTCGGCGGTGACCTCGAAGGTCTCGTCCATGATCGGCGCCGGGCCCTTCTCCCGGGCCAGCTCCAGGCCCATCTCCCAGCCGGCCACGGCCATCTCGCGGGCGATGCGCTCGGTGAACTCGCAGGAGGCCTTCGAGCCGTACTTCATGCGCAGCATGGTCACGGTCGAGCCGAGGCCGAGGAAGCCCATGCCGTGGCGGCGCTTGCGCATGATCTCGGCGCGCTGCTGCTCCAGCGGCAGGCCGTTGACCTCGACCACGTTGTCGAGCATGCGCGTGAACACGCGCACCACTTCCTTGTACTCCTCCCAGTCGAACTCGGCCTGGGCGGTGAACGGGTGGCGCACGAACTTGGTCAGGTTGACCGAGCCCAGCAGGCAGGCGCCGTAGGGCGGCAGCGGCTGCTCGCCGCAGGGGTTGGTGGCGCGGATGGTCTCGCACCACCAGTTGTTGTTCATCTCGTTGACGCGGTCGATCAGGATGAAGCCCGGCTCGGCGTAGTCGTACGTCGAGACCATGATCATGTCCCACAGGTGCCGGGCGCGGACCTTGCCGTAGACCTTGCAGGCGACCATGCCGTCGTCGCGGGTGATGTAGTTGCGGTGGGTCGGCCAGTCGCGCCAGACCACCTGGTCGGCGTTGTCGAGGTCGATGTCGCCGGCTTCCTTGCTGTTGATCGGGAACACCAGCGGCCAGTCGGCGTCGTCCTCGACCGCCTGCATGAAGCCGTCGGTGATCAGAAGCGACAGGTTGAACTGGCGCAGGCGCCCGTCCTCGCGCTTGGCGCGGATGAAGTCGCGCACGTCCGGGTGCGACACGTCGAAGGTGCCCATCTGCGCGCCGCGGCGGCCGCCGGCCGAGGACACCGTGAAGCACATCTTGTCGTAGATATCCATGAACGACATCGGGCCGGAGGTGTAGGCGCCGGCGCCGGCGACGAACGCGCCCCTCGGGCGCAGGGTCGAGAACTCGTAGCCGATGCCGCAGCCGGCCTTCAGGGTCAGGCCGGCCTCGTGGACCTTGTCCAGGATGCCGTCCATCGAATCCTCGATGGTGCCGGACACGGTGCAGTTGATGGTGCTGGTGGCGGGCTTGTGCTCGAGCGCGCCGGCGTTGGAGGTGATGCGGCCGGCGGGGATCGCGCCGCGGCGCAGCGCCCACACGAAGCGCTCGTTCCAGTACCGGCGCTTCTCCGGGGTCGGCTCGGCCTCGGCCAGGGCGCGGGCGACGCGCTGGTAGGTGCCGTCGATGTCGGCGTCCACGGGCTCGCCGGCCTTGGTCTTGAGGCGGTACTTCTTGTCCCAGATGTCGACCGAGGCGGGCTGCATGGGGATCTCGCGATCCGCGGCAGTTGCCGTGTCGATGCCGTCGTCCATGCCCGATACCGCCTCGAGTCGCACCGTGCTCATCCGTACCCGCTCCCTGTATAACGCGTGCGCGGCTGGCGCCGCGTCATTGTTGTGTTCTGTGCCACCACCCCTAAGGCTTGGGCCTGCCCTGCGTCACCAACCCCAAGATGTAGTGGCGACACAGGCTGCCAAGCTAGCCGCGGGCCGGCAGGGTGTCAACCGGCTGGAAGCGTTTTCCGCACTTCAGCGACGATTGCGTGGGCCGGCGCGAAACTGAACACTGACAGTGCCGCCATTCATCGTTGCCTACCATGCAGAAGATGTCCCCTCGCCCGTCCGCTTCACGTTCCGCCCGCGCCCGCGCGACCCGCTTCGGGCTGGTGCTCGCGCTGGCCGCCGCCGCGGCCTTCGGTGGCTTTGCCGCGACCGCGCTGCAGGAATCGCTGCGCCCCGCCCAGGCGAAGACGCCGGAGGCGGTGCAGGTGGAAGCGTTGCCGGCCACCGTGGCCGGCACGCCGGTGCCCTCGCTGGCGCCGATGCTGGAGCAGGTGATGCCGGCGGTGGTCAGCGTGCACAGCCAGCAGCGCGTGCGCGTCAGTCCGTTCGGCAACGATCCGTTCTTCCGGCGCATGTTCCCGGAGCTCACCCAGGAGCGCATCAACCGTTCGCTCGGCTCGGGCGTGATCGTGGATGCGCGGCGCGGCCTGGTGCTGACCAACCACCACGTGATCGAGGGCGCCGACGAAGTGTCGGTCTCGCTCAGCGACGGACGCACCCTCACCGCCGAGTTCATCGGCTCCGACCCGGACACCGACATCGCGCTGATGCGCATCCCGGTACCCGAGGACGGCGCGCCGCTGGCCGCGATCCCGATGGCCGACAGCGCGCAGCTGCGGGTCGGCGACTTCGTGGTCGCGGTCGGCAACCCGTTCGGCATCGGCCAGACGGTGACCTCGGGCATCGTCTCGGCGGTGGGGCGCACGGGCCTGGCCGGGCTCGGCTACCAGAACTTCATCCAGACCGACGCCTCCATCAACCCGGGCAACTCCGGCGGCGCGCTGGTGGACCTGCACGGCCGGCTCGTCGGCATCAACACCGCCAGCTTCAACCCGCGCGGTTCGATGGCGGGCAACATCGGCCTCGGCTTCGCGATCCCGTCCAACCTGGCCGGCGACATCATGCGCCAGCTGCTGGCCACCGGCGAGGTCCACCGCGGCGCGCTCGGCGTGGACACCCAGGACGTGGACGCGCGCCTGGCCGAGGGACTCGGCCTCGACGCCGCGCGCGGCGCGCTGGTGACCCGCGTCTATCCCGACTCCGCCGCGGCCGCGGCCGGGATCGAGGCCGGCGACGTGATCCTCGCCGCCAACGGCCAGCGCATCGACGATGGCGCCGCGCTGCGCAACTTCGAGGGCCTGCAGGCGGTCGGCGCGCGGGTCGCCCTGGACCTGCTCCGCGACGGCGAGCCGCTGCAGCTCAGCGCGACCCTGCGCGAGCAGCCGCGCTCGCTGCCGGGCGCCAGCCTCGACCCGCGCCTGGCCGGCGCCACCTTCTCCGAGCTGCCGGCCGGCGCGCGCCAGTCGGGCCTGTCCGGGGTGGTGGTCGAGGAGGTGGCGGCCGGCAGCCGCGCCGCCGGCAACGGCCTGCGTCCGGGCGACCGCATCGTCGCCGCCAACAGCGGCCGCTTCGACGACCTCGCCGGCTTCCGCCTCGGCTTCTCGACGCCGCCGCGCCAGCTCGTGCTGCGCGTGGTGCGGGGCAACACGAGCGGTAACCTGATCATGCGTTGACATGGCCGTGCAGCGGCCCCATGCACGATGGGCGGACACCACCACCCAGGCTTCACCACCAGGAGAACACGCATGAGCCCGACCGCGACCGACAGCATCAAGACCAACCTTGGCGAGGCCGGCAGCCACGTCAAGCAGGCCGCCAGCCAGGCAGGGCAGGCAGCCAAGGGCGCCGCCAGCGCCGCCGGCGAGGAGCTGCGCCTGGGCAAGGCGCAGGTGAAGTCCGAGCTCGCCGACGGCGCGCTCGCCGGCATCGCCGCGCTGGAACAGGCAGGCGCCGCCAGCCGCGAGCAGGTGGACGCACTGATGGACAAGGGCCGCGACCTGGTCGACAGCGCCGCCGACCTGATCCGCGAGCGCCCGCTGGCCTCGTTCGGCATGGCCTTCGCCGCCGGCTGGATCATCGCCAAGCTGGCCCGCGGCAACAGCAAGTAAGCGGCATGAGCGAGCCGCGGGACGAGAACCCGCCCGGCATCGAGGAGGCGCTGCGCGAACTGCGCGATACCGGACGGGCGACGCTGTCGGCCGGCCGCGATGCCGGCAAGGCACTGCGCATCCTGCTCGCCGCCGATGTCTCGCTGGCGCGCAGCGCGTTCGGGCGCACGCTGGCCTTCTCCGGGGTCGCGATCGCATTCGGCGCCTCGGCCTGGCTGCTGCTGATGGCGGCGCTCGTCACCTGGCTCGCCGCCGGGCTCGGCCTGCCCTGGTCGCTGGCGCTGCTGCTGGCGGGGGCGCTCAGCGCGGCGGTGGCGTTCTGGGGCATGCGCACGGCGATGGGCTACTTCGAGCACACCCGGCTCAAGGCGAGCCGGCGGCAGCTCGCGCGCCTGGGCGTCGGCGAGCTGGCCGGGCTGATGCCGGACGCCGGTTCGGGCGTGTCGGCCGAGGACGCCGCCGAGGCGGTCCGCGATGCCACCGAAGAGCAGCCGGTCAAGAAGGGACTGGGTGTCGATGTCACGCCACCCTGACCCAAGCGAACACACGGCAAAGGATCCGGACATGGGCTTCGAAGCCTTGATCGAGAAGGTGCACCAGGCCGAGGCCGCGCTCGAGGCGCAGGAACGGCGCACGGTCGCGGACTGGCGCCAGTTCTCCGACTCCTGGCGCGCGCTGTGGACGCCCGGCCGGATCGTGCTCGCGGGCCTGGCGTCCGGGCTTGCGGTCGGCAGCGCCGAGCCGTTGCGCAAGGTCGGCGGCGGCGGCGCGCTGCAACTGGCCAGTGCGCTGGCCGGGTTGTTCGCCGGCGGCAGCGCGCAGGCCGCGGCGGGCGAAGCGGAGGCTGCGGCGGAAGCCGCGGCCGGCGAGCCCGGCGAGGTGGCCGCGCCCGCGCAGGCGCCGATGACGACGCCCGAGGACACCCAGCGCCGCTACCGCGAAGCCGGCCTGCCCTGAGCCGCCACCATGGCCACCCCGCCTATCGAACCCGCCGTCGCCTCGCGCCCGCGACCGCGGGCCTCCACCGCGCTGGTGATCCTGGCCACGCTGGCGGTCGGGTTCACCCTGTGGGCGGCCCAGGGGCTGGTGCTGCCGGTGCTGCTGGCGATGTTCTTCGCACTGATCGGCAACCCGATCATCCGCGTGCTGCAGCGGCTGTACGTGCCGCGCTTCGTCAGCGCGCTGCTCGTGCTGGTGCTCGGCCTGGTCGGCACCGGCCTGCTCGCGCAGCAGCTGATCGCGCCGGCGAGCGAATGGATCCAGCAGGTGCCGCGCGAGATGCGCCAGCTCGCACCCAAGCTGCGCGACCTCGCCAAGCCTGTGCGCGAGGCCAACGAGGCCGCCGAGAACATCGCCCGTGCCGCCGGCGGCGACGACGGCGCGGAGAAGCCGCAGGTGGTGGCCACCCGCCCGGGGACCTACGAGACGCTCACCGCCACCCCGCGCATGATCGCCGCGGTGCTCGCGGTGGTGCTGCTCACGTTCTTCTTCATGGTCTACGGGCAGAGCCTGCAACGGAACGCGATCGCGCTGCTGCCCGGGCGCCAGCAGAAGAAGCTGACGGTCGAGATCCTGCAGTCGATCGAATACGAGATCTCGCGCTACGTGCTCACCATCAGCCTGATCAACGGGCTGGTCGGGCTGGCGCTGGCGGCCGCGCTGTACTGGATCGGCGTGCCGGGCGACGAGGCGCTGCTGTGGGGCACGATGGCGGCGCTGCTCAACTTCGCCCCCTACGTCGGGCCGCTGATCGGCATCCTGATGATGCTGCTGATGGGCTTCGTCGCCTTCGACGACACCTGGCACTCGCTGCTGCCGGCCGTGGTCTACCTGGTGCTGCACACGCTGGAAGGCCAGATCATCACCCCGATCGTGCTCGGCGCGCGCATGGCGCTGTCGCCGCTGGTGCTGATCCTGGCGCTGATGGTGTTCGGCTGGGCCTGGGGGATCGTCGGCCTGCTGCTGGCAGTGCCGCTGCTGGTCTGCTGCAAGATCGTGCTGTCGCGGATCGAAGGCCTGGAAGGCTGGGCGAAGCTGCTGGAATAGCCGTGGGAGCGCGCATTGCGCGCGATACAATCGAACCCGTGAGCTTCCCCGTCCGCGCCATCACCCTCGACCTCGACGACACCGTCTGGCCGATCGCGCCGGTCATGGTGCGCGCGGAGCAGGTCCTTGCCGACTGGCTGCGCGAGAACGCGCCGCGAACCGCCGAACGCTGGCCGCTGCCGAAGATGCGCGAACTGCGCGACGCGGTCGCCGCCGAGCACCCCGATCTTGCCCACGACTTCACCCGCCAGCGGCTGATCGCGCTGGAGCGGATGTTCGAGGAGGCCGGCGACGACGTCGCCCTGGCCGAGCCGGCGTTCGACGCGTTCTTCGCCGCGCGTTGCGAGGTCGAGCACTACGCCGACAGCCTGGAGGCGCTCGACCGCATGGCGGCGAAGCTGCCGCTGGCCGCGCTGAGCAACGGCAACGCCGACCTCTCGCGCATCGGCCTGATGCACGTGTTCCGTTTCCAGCTCGGCGCGCGCGAGCACGGCCGCGCCAAGCCCGACGCCAGCATCTTCCACGCCGCGTGCGAGCGCCTGGGCGTCGCGCCCGGCGAGGTGCTGCACGTCGGCGACGACATCGAGATGGACGTGCTCGGCGCCCACCGCGCCGGCTTGCGCGCGTGCTGGATCAACCGCGCCGGCGACGACGGCGTCAGCCGTTCCTGGCCGCGCGACGACCTGCGCCCCGACCTCGAAGTCCCCTCCCTCGCCGCGCTGGCCGACTGGCTGGACGCGCACCCCGACCAACGACAGGGCGTCGCATGAACGCAACGCAAGGATCCACCCGCTCCCCGGCCGCGGCCCGCCCGCTGCACATCGTCGATCGCGAGCGGCTCGCGGCCTGGCGCGACCGCCAGCCGGGCTCGCTCGGTCAATGGATGGAAGCGAACCGCTTCGAGGCCGCCGCCGGCAGCGTGCTGCTGCTCCCCGGCGACGACGGCATCGCCGGCGCGGTGCTCGGCGTCGGCGACGTGCGCGACCCGTACAGCTACGCCCACGCGCCGTTCGCGCTGCCCGAGGGCGACTGGCGCGTCGAGGATGGCCCGGACGAAGAGGCGCTGCGCGCGCTGCAGCTCGGCTGGGGCCTGGGCAGCTACCGCTTCACCCGCTACCGCGGGCCGCTGCGCCCGCCCGCACGCCTGGTGCTGGGCGCGCCGGATGCGGAAACCGACGACGTGCTCGCGGCCTGCCTGCGCGTGCGCGACCTGGTCAACACGCCGACCGAGCACATGGGGCCGGAGCAGCTCCACGGCGAGATGGAAGCACTGGCCGGGATGCACGGGGCGCGCTTCACCGCCGTGGTCGGCGACGCACTGCTGGAGCAGGGTTTTCCCGCGATCCATGCGGTCGGGCGCGCCTCGCACCGTGCGCCGCGGCTGCTGCAGCTCGAATGGGGCGACCCGGCGCACCCCGGGCTCGCGCTGGTCGGCAAGGGCGTGTGCTTCGACACCGGCGGGCTCAACGTCAAGGCCGGCGACGGCATGCGCAACATGAAGAAGGACATGGGCGGAAGCGCGCACGCGATCGCGCTCGCCGGCCTGGTGATGGCGCGCCGCCTGCCGGTGCACCTGACCCTGCTGGTGCCCGCGGTCGAGAACGTGATCGGCCCGCTCGCCTACCGTCCCGGCGAGGTCGTCGCCACGCGCAAGGGCGTCTCGGTCGAGATCGACAACACCGATGCCGAGGGTCGCGTGGTGCTGTGTGACGCGCTCGCCTTCGCCTGCGAGCAGCCGCGCGCGCTGCTGCTCGACTTCGCCACCCTGACCGGCGCCGCGCGCATCGCGCTCGGCCCGGACCTGCCGGCGCTGTACGCCAACGACGATGCGGTCGCCACGCAGTGGCTCGAGGCCGGCATGGCGCAGCGCGACCCGGTGTGGCGCATGCCGCTGTGGCGCCCGTACCTGCGCTACCTGACCAGCCACGTCGCCGACATCGCCAACTCCGGCAGCTCGCGCATGGGCGGCAGCATCACCGCCGCGCTGTACCTCGAGCGCTTCGTGCCCGAGGCGCAGCCGTGGGCGCACCTGGACGTCTACGCCTGGAACGACAACGATCGCCCCGGCCGCCCCTGCGGCGGCGAGGCCCAGGGCCTGCGCTCGGCCTGGGCGATGCTGAAGAAGCGGTTCGCATCCTGATTGTGGGAGCGGCGGGAGCCGCGACCCGTGGGAGCCGCCATGGCGGCGAGCTTTTCCCAGTCGCGGCGCCAGCGCCGCTTCTACAGCCAGCCCTTCTGCCGCGCGGTGCGGAACGCCTCGATCCGGTTGCCGGCGCCGAGCTTGCCGATCGCCTCGCTGAGGTAGTTGCGCACGGTGCCCGCGGACAGGTTCAGGAGCGTCGCGATGTCGCCGGCGGACAGGCCGTCGCCGGCCAGGCGCAGGACCTGGCGCTCGCGGTCGTTGAGCGGATCGCTCTCGCCCCAGGCATCGACCGCCAGCTCCGCGTCGATCGCGCGGCCGCCGCGGTGCACGTTGCGGATGGCGTCGGCGAGCTGTTCCGCCGGCGCGTCCTTGAGCAGGTAGCCGCGCACGCCGGCGTCCAGCGCGCGGCGCAGGAAGCCCGGCCGCGCGAACGTGGTCAGGATCACCACCCGGACCGGCAGTTCGTGGCGCTGCACGCGCTGCGCCAGGTCCAGCCCGGTGATGCCCGGCATCTCGATGTCGGTGACCAGCACGTCGGGCCGGAGGCGCTGCAGCTCGCGCCACGCGGCCTCGCCGTCTGCGGCGGAGCCCAGCACCTCGATGTCCTCCTCCAGCGACAGCAACGCCGACAACGCGCCGCGCACCATCGCCTGGTCCTCGGCCAGCAGCACCCGGATCACGCAGCGCTCCCGGTGGCCACCGGCGGCGCCGGCGCGTGCGCGACCGCGCCGACGAGCGGGACTTCCACCTCCAGCGCGGTGCCGTTGCGCGTGGACGCCAGCACCAGGCTGCCGCCGAGCTGGCGCACGCGCTCGCGCATGCCGGCGACGCCGTTGCCTTCCTCGCGCGCACAGCCACGGCCGTCGTCGGACACGCGCATGCGCAGCAGGCCGCCACCGGCCTCGAAGGCGATGCGCGCCACGCCCGCCTGCGAGTGCCGCGCGATGTTGGTGACCGCCTCGCGCAGCACCAGGGCCAGCGTGCGCTCGACCTCGCGCGGCAGCGGCGGCGGCGACTCGTACACCAGCGCGATCGCCGACGACTCCAGCAGCAGTCGCGCCGCCGCGAGTTCGGCCGCGAGGTCGGTGGCCCGGATCCCGGTGACCGCGCTGCGCACTTCCGCCAGCGCGTGCCGCGCCACCTTCTCCGCCTCGGCGACCTCCAGCCGCGCCGCGGCCGGATCGCGATCCAGCAGCTTGCGCGAGAGTTCCAGCTTGAGCGTGATCAGCGACAGCGTGTGCCCGAGCAGGTCGTGCAGGTCGCGCCCGATGCGCTCGCGCTCGGCGGTGGCCGCCAGCCGCCGCACCTCGTCCTGCGACAGCCGCAAGGCCGCGTCCTTCTGCTGGCTGGCGGCATCGACGTTGACGATCGTGCCGATCACCAGGGTCATCGGCAGCATCCAGGCGATCATCTGCCACGAGTACCCGAGCCAGACCACCACCGCGGCCAGCACCGCGTTGAGCGCGACCACCTCCAGCAGGTAGCGCCACAGCGGCGTGCGTTCGGTGATGTGCAGCATCACGCAACCGAACACGAAATAGCTCAGCCCGGCCGGGTACCAGCGCAGCAGCACCAGGCTCAGCAGCACCATGCCCAGCGCGTAGCGCATGCCGTGCCGTCGCGGTGCCAGCAGCACGCGCGCATACAGCAGCAGGAACACCGGATAGGACAGCAGCGTCAGCCCGAACCACTGTGCGCTGTAGCCCTCGGAAGCGAAGACCGGGGTGATGAACAGCCAGGCCGACCACAACAGGTGCACCGCGTCGTGCCACGGCGACTTCCCGCAACGCAGCGAATCCGCCACCGCGGAATCGGGTGCGGGCCGGAACCAGCGGCGGAGGAAGGCGGGGACCACGACGCGATGCTACTTCACCCGTGCCGCCGCAGCCGCCGAGCCGCGAGCAGCAGGCAGGCGAGCGCGAACAGCGCCAGCACCAGCACGTGCCACGGCAACGCCGAGCGCCCCATCCCGACCGCCGCCAGCGACAGTTCGTTGAGGTGGTAGCTAGGCCACAGCGGCGCGATCCGCTGCAGCACCCCGGGCATCATGTGCAGCGGAAACCAGAGCCCGGAGAGGAAGGCGAGCGGCAGGTACACCAGGTTCAGCAGCGCCGGCGCGCCCTGCCCCTTGACCCAGGTGCCGACCAGCAGGCCGAGGGCGCAGAACGGCACCACCCCGAACGCGTCCACCAGCAGCAGGCGCCCGGCCTGCGCCGCCGTCAGCTCCAGCCCTGCCAGCGTGACGGACAGGCCGATCAGCAGCGTCCCCACCGCCAGCGCCACCAGCACCGCCATCAGCAGCTTGCCCAGCAGGTAGGCGCCCGGCGGCATCGGCAAGGCCCGCTTGAGCTCGAGCAGGCCTTCGCCGCGCTCCAGCGCCAGTGAGACGCCGAACCCGAACAGGCCCGGCGCCATCACCGCGAAGGTGCTGTAGCTGGCCAGCAGGTACCGCGCGACGTCCGCGCTGCCGCGGTTCAGCACCACGCCGAACATCAGGTAGAACACCGCCGGGAACAGCATGATCGGCAGCAGGAACGCCGGCTCGCGCAGGTAGCGCAGGACTTCCGAGCGGGCTTCCTGCACGTAGGCCCGCAACACGCGGGCGCGCGGCATCGGCGCGGCCGGGGACAGGGTGTGCGATGCGACGTCCATCAGGCGACTTCCTCCAGGCGCGCGCCATCGCCGGCGGCGGCGGCTTCGGTAGCGACGGATCGGGTGATCTCGGTGAATGCCTCGGCGAGCCCGGCGCCACGCAACTCCAGGCCCTCGACGCCGGCGTCGGCCGCGAGCAGCCGCCGCAGCAGGTCCTCGGCGCGTGTGGTGGTGATCCACAGGTACCCGCCGTCCAGGCCGGCATCCACGGCCTCCGGCCAGGCCAGCACCTCGTCCGGCGCCAGCCGCGAGCGGCAGCGCACGCGCTTGGCCGCGACGCGCTCGCGCAGCGCATCCACGCTGCCCTCGGTGACGATGCGCCCGCCGGCCATGACGCAGACGCGATCGGCCAGGGCTTCCGCCTCCTCCAGGTAGTGCGTGGTCAGGACCACGCCGCAGCCATCGGCGACCAGCTGCCGGATGGCGCCCCAGAGCGCCGCACGCGACTGCTGGTCCATGCCCACGGTGGGTTCGTCCAGGAACAGCAGGCGCGGATTGCCGACCATCGCCAGCGCAAACTGCACCCGGCGCTGCTGGCCGCCGGACAGCTTGCCGTAGGGCCGGCGCATGAGGTCGTCCACGCCCGCGAGCGCGGCCGCGTCGCCGGCGCCACGCGGATCCGGGTAGTAGCTGGCCACCAGCCGCAGCAGTTCGCCCACCCGCAGCGTGCCGGGGAGCTGCGCATGCTGCAGCATGACGCCGATGTTGCGGCGCGCAACGATGTCCTGCGGATCGCGGCCGAAGAGCTCGGCGCGCCCCGCGTCCGGCCGCTGCAGGCCCAGCAGCAGGGAGATCGCCGTGGTCTTGCCGGCGCCGTTGGGACCGAGCAGGGCCAGCAATTCGCCGCTGCGCAGCTCCAGGTCCACCCCCTGCAACGCCGCCACCTTGCCGTAGCGCCGGCATGCGCCGGCCAGGCGTGCGATCGGCCGGTGGTGGGCTTGCCCGTTCGTGTTCTCGTCCATGGCGGGCACGATGCCGGCCGCGGCCGCCCGCCGGCAGTCGGTACCATCAGGTGATTCGCATGACAGGCGTCACGTGACCCGCCGCGCCGCCGTCCCTAGTCTGGCGCCATGGGGTCGCGGCACGGGTGCCGCTCGTGCATGGGGCAAACTAGCGACCTTTCCGCCATTCCCGGGATCGCATGAACGCTTCCTCCGAACTGCTGAAGGAACTCCGCATCGACCGCAAGGCACCGCCTCCGCCGCCGCGCCCGGGGCTGTGGATCGGCGTCGGCGTCGCCGCGCTGGCGGTGCTGCTGCTGGCGCTGGCCGGCTGGTGGCTGTTCGGGCGGCCGGACCCGGTGGAGGTGCGTACCGAAACCGTGGTCGCGATCGGCAGCACCACGGGGACCGGCGCCGCTTCCGTGCTCGATGCCACCGGCTACGTGGTCGCGCGGCGCATGGCGACGGTCTCGGCCAAGGTCACCGGCAAGGTGCGCGAGGTGCTGATCGAGGAAGGCCAGCACGTCGAGGCCGGCGAAGTGCTCGCCACGCTCGACCCGGTGGACGCCGCCGCGCAGCGCGAGCTGGCCGAGGCGCAGCTCGCCGCGGCGCGCAGCCAGGTCGCCGGCGTCGAGGCGCAGCTGCAGGAGGCCGCGGCGCAGGCGCGGCGGCTGGGCGCGCTGGTGGACCAGCAACTGGTGTCGCGCGCGCAGTACGACCAGGCGGTCGCCGCGCGCGACGCCCTGCGCGCGCAGCTCGCCACCGCGCGACGCAACGCCGGCGTCGCCGCCGACCAGCTCGAGATCGCGCGGCTGGGCGTGGACCACACCATCGTGCGCGCGCCGTTCGCCGGCGTGGTCATCGCCAAGGCCGCGCAGCCGGGCGAGATCGTCTCGCCGCTGTCGGCCGGGGGCGGCTTCACCCGCACCGGCATCGGCACGATCGTGGACATGGATTCGCTCGAGGTCGAGGTGGACGTCGGCGAGCAGTACATCGGCCGGGTCAAGCCGGGAATGCCGGTGCAGGCCACGCTCAACGCCTATCCGGACTGGAAGATCCCGGCGCACGTGATCGCGATCATCCCGGCCGCGGACCGCGGCAAGGCCACGGTCAAGGTGCGCATCGCGCTGGACGAGCGCGACGAGCGCATCGTCCCCGAGATGGGCGTGGCGGTGAGTTTCCTGGAGAAGCCGCAGGAGCAGCAGGAACAGGCCGCGGCGCCGCGCGGCGTACGCGCGCCCGGGCGGGCGATCGCCGAGCGCGGCGGCCGCGACGTGGCCTTCGTGCTCTCCGGCGACGGCGACGAAGTCGAACTGCGCGAGGTCGAGGTCGGCCGCGCGCTCGGCGGCAACGGTCGGCAGGTGCTGTCCGGCCTGTCCGCCGGCGAGGAGGTGGTCCTGGATCCCCCGGCCGACCTGGCCGACGGCAGCCGGGTGGTCGTTTCGCAGTAACCGAGTCTCGAATCGCGGCGCGAGCGCCGCTCCTACAGGGATACGAACATGGCACTGGTCAGCATTCGCAACCTCACCAAGACCTACCAGCGCGGCCCGGAGCGGGTCGACGTGCTGCACGGCCTCGATCTGGACATCGCCGCCGGCGACTTCGTCGCGCTGATGGGGCCGTCCGGCTCGGGCAAGACCACGCTGCTCAACCTGATCGGCGGGCTGGACACGCCCACCGGCGGCGAGATCACCGTGGACGGCCAGCGCATCGACGCCATGAAGGCCGGGCAGCTCGCCCACTGGCGCAGCCAGAACGTCGGCTACGTGTTCCAGTTCTACAACCTGATGCCGATGCTCACCGCACAGCGCAACGTCGAGCTTCCGCTGCTGCTGACCAACCTGTCCGGCGCGCAGCGCAAGCGCAACGCCGAGATCGCGCTGACCCTGGTCGGCCTGGCCGACCGCAGGTCGCACAAGCCCAACGAACTGTCCGGCGGCCAGCAGCAGCGCGTCGCGATCGCGCGCGCGATCGTCTCCGACCCCACCCTGCTGATCTGCGACGAGCCCACCGGCGACCTCGACCGCCAGTCCGCCGAAGAGATCCTGGGCCTGCTGCAGACGCTCAACCGCGAGCATGGCAAGACCATCGTGATGGTGACCCACGATCCGAAGGCCGCGGAGTACGCCAGCCACACCCTGCACCTCGACAAGGGCACCCTGGTCGAACAGGTCGTCCACGCGGCCTGAGCCGCCCACTGACACGGGGGCAAGACACATGAAGTACATGCACCTGATCTGGGCGGCGCTGTTCCGGCGCAAGACCCGCACCTTCCTGACCCTGGTCTCGATCCTGGCCGCGTTCCTGCTGTTCGGCCTGCTCGACGGCGTGCGCAGCAGCTTCGCGCAGGCGGGGCAGACCGCCAACGGCGCGCAACGGCTGCAGACGCAGTCGCGGCTGTCGTTCATCCAGACCCTGCCGATCTCGCTGCTGCCTCGCATCCAGCAGGTGGACGGGGTCAGCGCCGTGTCCTACGCCAACTGGTTCGGCGGCGCCTACCAGGACCCGCGCAACCAGCTGTTCACCTTCGCGGTGGCGCCGAACTACCTCGACCTGTTCCCGGAAATGCAGGTGGATCCGGCGGAGCGCGCCCGGTTCGACGCCACCCGCACCGGCGTCCTGGTCGGCGAGAAGCTGATGCAGCGCTTCGGCTGGGAGGTCGGGCAGAAGATCCCGCTGCAGTCCACCATCTTCCCGAACGCGGACGGCAGCAAGAACTGGGCCTTCGACATCGTCGGCACCATCCGCGTGGCCGACGAGGACTCCCAGGCCTGGTTCGACCAGATGCTGCTGCTGCACTACAAGTACTTCGAGGAGTCCACGCCGTACGTGGACGGCGACGTCGGCTGGTACGTGGTGCGCGTGGCCGATGTCGACCAGGCCGACCGCGTCGCCAAGGCGATCGATGCGCTGTCGGTGAACTCCGACCACGAGACCAAGACCATGACCGAGCAGGCGGCGGCGCAGTCCTGGGTGAAACAGATGGCCGACATCGGCCTGATCGTCGGCTCGATCATGGGTGCGGTGTTCTTCACCCTGGTGCTGCTGACCGGCAACACCATGGCCCAGGCGGTGCGCGAGCGCATCCCGGAGCTGGCGGTGCTCAAGACCATCGGCTTCTCCGACCGCAGCGTGCTGGCGATGGTGCTGGCCGAATCGGTGCTGCTGGTGCTGATCGGCGGCGTCATCGGAGTGGCCCTGTCCACCCTGTTCGGGCCGGGCGTCACCCAGGCCACGCAGGGTGCGGTGACCGTGCCGCCGCTGGGGCCGCAGGGCTGGCTGACCGCACTCGGGCTGATGGTGGCGATCGGGTTGCTGGTGGGCGCATTGCCGGCGCTGCGCGCCATGCGCCTGAACATCGTCGATGCACTGGCTGGACGCTAGGGAGCCACGCGCATGAACAAGATCAAGGGATTCCTCCGCGGCCTGCTGCTGGCGCTGGTGGTGGTGGCCGGCATCTACGCCTGGCTGGCGCTGCCGTGGTACGCGTTGCTGGCGATCGCGGTGCTGTTCGGCGCCTGGATGGCGTTGACCCGGCGCGGCCGCCAGGCAAGTTCCGTCACCCAGGTCGGCCTGAGCACGCTGCGCCAGCGCATCGGCGCCTCCTCCGTGGTGGTGGTCGGCATCGCCGGCGTGGTCGCGGTGCTGGTCGCGCTGCTGGCGATGGCCGAGGGCTACCGGGAGACGCTGCAGAAGTCCGGCAGCGAGGACACCGCGCTGGTCATGCGCGGCGCCTCCGCCGCCGAGGTGATGTCCACGCTGGACAACGCCAGCATCAACGTCATCACCCAGGCGCCGGGGATCGCCCGCGACGACGAGGGCCGGCCGCTGGCGTCGGCCGAGCTGCTGGTGGCGGCCAACCTGCCGTTGCGCGACGGCGCGCCCGACGAGGAAGGCAGCGTGCAGCTGCGCGGCGTCGACGAGCGCGCCTGGGCGGTGCGACCGAACATCGAGCTGGTCGCCGGCCGCAAGTTCGAGAGCGGCCGCCGGGAACTGGTCGCAGGCGTCGGCGCGCAACGCCAGTTCGCGGGGCTGGAGCCGGGCAACACGCTGCACATCGGCAGCCAGGACTGGACCGTCGTCGGCGTGTTCCGTTCCGGCGACGCGCTGGACTCGGAGATCTGGGCCGACGCCGGCGTGGTCGCCTCCACCTACGAGCGTGGCAGCACCCGCAGTTCGGTCACCGCCAGGCTCGAGCGCGCCTCCGGGTTCAAGGCGTTCAAGGCGGCGCTGGCCGGCGATCCGCGCCTGGACGTGGATACCCAGACCACGCTCGACTACTTCACCGAACAATCGAAGGTCATGACCATGATCATCCGCGTGGTCGGCATGGTCGTCGGCGCGATCATGGGCATCGGCGCGGTGTTCGGCGCGCTCAACACGATGTTCGCCACCGTGGCCTCGCGGATGCGCGAGATCGCGACCCTGCGCGCGATCGGCTTCCGCAGCGTGCCGGTGGTGGTGGCGGTGATGCTTGAGACGATGCTGCTCGCGCTGCTCGGCGGATTGCTCGGCGGACTGCTGGCCTGGATCGTGTTCAACGGCTACACCGCCTCCACCATCGCCGGCGGCGTCGGCCAGCTCAACTTCGAGTTCGACGTCTCGCTGCCGGTGCTGTGGACCGGGCTCAAGTGGGCGCTGGCGATCGGCTTCGTCGGCGGCCTGTTCCCCGCCCTGCGCGCCGCGCGCCTGCCGGTGACCGACGCGCTGCGGGCAGCCTGAGGCTCCCTGTGGGAGCCGCCATGGCGGCTCCTACAGGGGCGGCGGGTTGACCGGCTTGCGGGATCGCCACAGGCCGTCGCCCGCGTACACCGCGAGCGCCAGCCAGATGAAGCCGAAGCCGATCGCGCGGTCGCTGCCGAACGGCTCGCCGAGCAGCAGCACGCCGCACAGCAGCTGCAGCGTCGGCGCGATGTACTGCAGCACCCCGACCAGCGAATACGGAATGCGCTGCACCGCGTCGGCGAAGCCGATCAGCGGCAGCGCGGTCAGCAGGCCGCCGACCACCAGCAGCGCGGCAACGCCCCAGCCCCAGCCCGGGATGTCGCCGTGCGGCACGAACCCGCCGAGGCCGTGGAACTCGCCCCACACGAGCAGCGCCAGTGCCGGCAGGAACAGGTACAGGCTCTCGATGCCGAGGCCGCGCACCGGCGGCACGTTCACCAGCTTGCGCAGCAGCCCGTAGGCGGCGAAGGTGCACGCCAGCGTCAGCGCGATCCACGGGAAGCTGCCGTAGTTGAAGGTCAGCCACAGCACCCCGCAGGTGGCGATGCCGACCGCGACCCATTGCATGCGGGTGAGCCGCTCGCGCAGAAGCACCACGCCGAGCACAACGTTGATCAGCGGATTGATGAAGTAGCCGAGGCTGGTCTCGACCACGTGGCCGGCGTTGACCGCCCAGATGTACAGGCCCCAGTTGAACGCGATGAGCATGCCGCTGATCGCCAGCATCCAGGCCGCGCGCGGGAGCGCCAGCGTCTGCCGGATCCAACCGCGGCCGTAGCGCCAGCCGAGCCAGCCCGCGACCAGCACCGTGCTCCAGACGATGCGGTGCATGATGATCTGCAGCGACGGCACTGCCTTGAGCAGGTGCCAGTACAGCGGCATCACGCCCCAGATGACGTAGGCGGCGACGGCGACCCAGATGCCGCGGCGGTCGATCCGCGCCGCGCTCACGCACCCGCCTTCGCGGGCACCGGCGGCCGTGGCCTGCGCGCCTTGGCCAGGTTGATCGCGACCACGCCGAGCAGGATCACGCCCATCGCCGCCAGTTCGCCGGTGCTGAAGCGCTCGCGCGCGAGCCAGGCGCCGAGCAGCACCGCGATCGCGGGATTGACGTAGGCATAGCTGCCGGCCAGCGCCGGGCGCACGTTGTGCAGCAACCAGATGTAGGCGCTGAAGGCGACGATCGAGCCGAAGCTGGCCAGGTAGGCGACCGAGAGCGTGCCCTTGAGCGTGGGCATGCCGTCGAAGCGTTCGCCCAGGACCCAGCCCGCGGCGGTGATGAGCACGCCGCCGGCGAGCATCTGCGCGGCCGCGGACATGAACGGCGACGGCAGGTCTCGGCCGCGGCTCCAGATCGAACCGAAGGCCCACGCGACGGTCGCCACCATCAGCGCCACCAGCCCGGTCTTCGACGCGGCCAGGGCGGCGCTGCCGGCGTTGAGCCAGACGACGCCGACGAAGCCGATCGCAAGGCCGACCCATTCGACGCGGGTCGGGCGGTCGCCGCGCAGCGCCGAGAACAGGGCCATCCACAGCGGCGCCGAAGCGACCGCCACCGCGGCCAGCCCGGAGTCCACCGTCTGCTCGGCGACGCAGACCAGGGCGTTGCCCAGCCCCAGCAGCATGACCGCCATCGCGACCAGCGTCGGCCATTGCGCGCGCGTCGGCGCGGGCACGCCGCGCCAGCGCAGGAACGCGTAGAGCGCGCCGCCGGCGACGATGAAGCGGATGCCGGCCATCAGCAGCGGCGGCCAGCCGCCTTCGAGCGCGAAGCGGATGCCGAGGTAGGTGGACCCCCAGATGAGGTACACGGCGACGAGCGCCATCGCGACGGCGATGCCGCCCGTGCGGGCAGTCGAGGCGGGGGAGTCCATGGTGGGGCGGATTCTACTCCGCCCAGTGCGTCGCGCGGCCGGTCTCGGTCAGGACTTGCGCGGCCAGCTTCTGGTCCTCGACCAGCAGCGCGGTGGCGTCGGCCAGGATCGCCGCGGCCTCGCGCAGCAGCGGGTCGGGACGGTCCTCGGCGGCCTTCTCGCGCGCCGCGTCCTCGACCACGTTGCGCTCGTTGGCCTGGAGGCCGTCGTCGAGCACGGTGGTCGCGAGCGGGTCGAGCTTCAGGCCCAACTCCTTGCGCAGCTCCTGGCGCTGCTTGCGGCGCTCGGCGTCGGCGTCGCGCTCGGCGCGGCGCTCTGCCTCGTTGAGCGACACGTAGCCCTTGGCGCGCTCGGTCCGGAAGCGGGCCACGTCCTCGGCCCACCACTGGAACTCCTTGTTCTCGCGCACGCGCGCGTCGTGCAGGGCGTCGAGCTGCGCCAGCATCGGGGTGAAGTTGCCGTAGCGCTTGTGCGGCACCGGTGCGATCCGCGTCCACGGCAGTGCGTTGTCGTAGGTGCTCTCGCCGAACTCGCTGGCGTCCACGCTCACCGGGAAGGTGATGTCGGGAACGACGCCCTTGTTCTGGGTGCTGCTGCCGCCGGGCAGGAAGAACTGCGCGATGGTCAGCTTGACCTGGCCGAAGCGGGTCTCCTCGTTGCCGGGCCAGCGGTCCAGGTCCACCAGGTTCTGCACCGTGCCCTTGCCGAAGGTCGGCTCGCCGACCACCAGGCCGCGGCCGTAGTCCTGGATGGCCCCGGCGAAGATCTCCGAGGCCGAGGCCGAGCCGCGGTTGACCAGCACCGCCAGCGGGCCGTCCCAGGCCACGCCCGGGTCGCGGTCGGACTCGACGCTGACGCGGCCGCCGGATTCGCGCACCTGCACCACCGGGCCCTGGTCGATGAACAGGCCGGTGAGTTCCACCGCCTCGGCCAGCGAGCCGCCGCCGTTGTTGCGCAGGTCCATGACCACGCCGTCCACCTTGCGCTCGCGGAACTGCGCCAGCAGGCGCGCCACGTCACGGGTGGCGGACACGTAGTCGGCCTTGTTGCTGCGGCGGCCGGCGAAGTCCTGGTAGAAGCCGGGCAGCTCGATCACGCCGATGCGCCGCGCCGGCAGGTCGCCGCGCGCCGGCACCTCGAGGATCTTCGACTTGGCGGCCTGCTCGGTCAGGCGGATCCTGTCGCGCACCAGCACCACGCGCCGGGGCTTGCTGTCCATGCCGGCCTCGGGCGGGATGATGTCCAGGCGCACCTTGGTGCCCTTGGGTCCCTTGATCTTGGCGACCACGTCGTCGATGCGCCAGCCGACCACGTCCTCCATCGGCCCGCTGTCGCCCTGGCCGACGCCGACGATGCGGTCGCCGGCCTCGAGCTGGCCGCTCTTGATCGCCGGGCCGCCGGGCAGCACCTCGCGGATCACCACCACGTCGTCCTGCTTCTGCAGCTGCGCGCCGATCCCCTCGAGCGACAGCGACATGGACTGGTTGAAGCGCTCCGCGCTGCGCGGGTCGAAATAGTCGGTGTGCGGGTCGATCGAACCGGTGTAGGCGTTGATGAAGCTGGTGAACGCGTCGGTGGCGTCGAGCTCGTTCGCGTTGTCGGCCATGTTGGCGTAGCGCTTGTCGAGCGTCTTGCGGATCTCCGCCGGCTCCTTGCCGGCGAGCTTCAGGCGCAGCCAGTCGTTGCGCACCGACTGCCGCCACGCCTTGTCGAGCTCGGCGTCGGACTTCGCCCAAGGCAGGTCCTCGCGGTCGTAGTGCCAGCGGTCGTCGCCGGTGAAGTCGAAGATGTCCTGCCCGAGCAGCTTTCGCGCGTAGGCGGAACGCTCGTTCATGCGCTGCTGGTACAGCGCGAACATCGCGTACGCGGGTTCGAGCTTGCCGGACTTGATGGCGTCGTCGAGCGCCGTGCGGTAGCGCGCGAAGCGCTGCACGTCCGCGGCCGTGAACAGCATGCGGCCCGGATCCAGCGCCTCGAGGTAGCGATCGAAGATGTCGGCCGAGAGCGCGTCGTCGAGCGGCTGCGGCCGGTAGGCGTAGCGGCTGTCCGAGAGCAGGCCGTAGACCAGCTTGGCGGTGGTGACCTGGTCGGCGGTGGGCCCCTGGCCGAGGGCGTCGTCGGCCTGCGCGGGCGCCGCCGACGGGCGGGCAAGCAGGGCCAGCGGAGCCACCAGGGCGAGGACCAGCAGGGTGCGCGGCATCTTCATGGCTCGACTCTACCCGGCGGACACGGCCGGGACGTGAACGGAAACCGCACGCAGTGTCCTACGCGGCGCCCGCCTCTGCCGCCTGCCGATCGGCATGGTATGACGAACGGACCATGGGTCCGGAGGCCACGTGGCTGAAGCCCAGGCCCATGCCGAAGGCCTCCAGCGCCTTGTACTCGTCCGGGGTCCAGTAGCGCAGGACCGGATGGTGGTGGGGGCTGGGCTGCAGGTACTGGCCGATGGTCACCATGTCCACGTCGTGGGCGCGCAGGTCGCGCAGGGTCTGGTGGACCTGCTCCAGGGTCTCGCCGAGGCCGAGCATGATCCCGGACTTGGTCGGGATCCCGGGGTGCTGCTGCTTGAACTTCCGGAGCAGGGTCAGCGACCACTGGTAGTCCGCGCCCGGGCGCACGTTCCGGTACAGGTCGGGCACGGTCTCGATGTTGTGGTTGAACACGTCCGGCGGGTTCGCCGCCAGGATCTCCAGCGCGCGCTCCATCCGGCCCTTGCCGCGGAAGTCCGGGGTCAGGATCTCGATCTTCGTGCCCGGGCTCATCTCTCGGATGGCGGTGATGCAGTCCACGAAGTGGCCGGCGCCACCGTCGCGCAGGTCGTCGCGGTCCACGCTGGTGACCACCACGTACTTCAGGCCCATGTCCTTGACCGTCTGCGCCAGGTGCAGCGGCTCGGCCGGATCCGGCGGCTTCGGGCGGCCGTGGGCGACGTCGCAGAACGAGCAGCGGCGGGTGCAGACCTCGCCGAGGATCATGAAGGTGGCGGTGCCGTGGCCGAAGCACTCGTGGATGTTCGGGCAGCTCGCCTCCTCGCACACCGTCACCAGGCGGTTCGCGCGCAGCTTCTCCTTGAGCTTCTGCACGGCGTTGCCGGAGGGAATCCGGACCCGGATCCAGGACGGCTTGCGCAGCACCGGCGCGTCGGCGAACTGCACCGGCGAGCGCGCGATCTTGTCGGCGGCGACCTGGCGCGCGCCGGGCTCCAGGGTGGCCGGCTCCAAAGTCGTGATCGGGATGGCCTTGCTCATGCCGCCATTGTCGCATCGGCGGGCACCGGGCGCAGGCCCAGGGCCTCGCCCAGCGCCGCCAGCAGCACCGGCTTGACCGCCTCGAGGCTGCCCGGGCCGCCCAGGTCGTCCATCGCCACCACCTCCAGCCCGGCGTAGCCGCAGGGGTTGATGCGGTGGAAGGGCTCGAGGTCCATGGCGATGTTGAAGGCCAGGCCGTGGAAGCAGCAACCGCGGCGCACGCGGATGCCGAGCGCGGCGACCTTGGCGCCGTTGACGTAGACGCCGGGCGCGCCGTCGCGGCGGCGACCCTCGATGTTCCACTCGGCCAGGGTGTCGATTACCGCCTGCTCGATGCGGCAGACGTAGTCGCGCACGCCGAGCTTCAGCCGGCGCAGGTCCAGCAGCGGGTAGGCCACGATCTGGCCGGGCCCGTGGTAGGTGACCTGGCCGCCGCGGTCCACGCGGACCACCGGGATGTCGCCGGCGGCCAGCACGTGCTCGGGACGGCCGGCCTGGCCGAGGGTGAACACGGGATCGTGCTCCACCAGCCACAGCTCGTCGGGGGTGGCCTCGGTGCGCGCATCGGTGAAGCGCTGCATCGCCCGCCACACCGGTTCGTAGGGCTGCCTGCCGAGGTCGCGGACCAGGCAGTCGCGGCGGACCGCTACAGCGTCCACTTCACTTCGGGATGCTCGCGCAACACCGCGTGCGCCACCTCGTACTGCTCGCGCGACTCGGCGCGGAAGCTCACCCGCACCGAGACGAACTTGCCGCCGCTGGATTCGCGCGTGCTCACCGTCTCGCGCAGCACGGCCAGGTCGGCGGCCTCGAGCAGCGACGGAATGATCTCTTCCAGGCCGGTGCCGGCCGGGCCCATCGCGGTGATCTCGAACTCGCCGGGGAACTGGAAGCCGTGCTCGGGGTTGTCGGATTTGATTTCCATATGGATTGGTCGCGGCGCCAGCGCCGCTCCTACAGGGAGTCCCACCACATCAGGAATTCGTGCCACAGGCGCTTGAAGAAGCCCGCTTCCTCGACCGCCTCCAGCGCCACCAGCGGCCGCTCGGCGACCACCTTGCCGTCCAGCGACACCTTCACCGTGCCGATCCGCTGGCCCTTGGCGATGGGCGCGACCAGGGTCTGCGGCACGTCCATGGTCGGCTTGAGCTGTTCGTACTTGCCGCGCGGCGTGCTGACCAGGAGCGGTTCGGCCACGCCCAGCCTGACTTCGTTGGCCTGGCCCTTCCACAGCTTCTGCGTGGCCACCGCCTGCCCGGCGTCGTACAGCTTGTGCGTCTCGTAGAAGCGGAAGCCCCAGTTGAGCAGCGCCTGCGAATGCACCGCACGCTGGTTCTCGCTGGTGTCGCCGAGCACCACCGAGATCAGGCGCTGGTCGCCGCGCTTGGCCGACGCCATCAGGCAGTAGCCGGCGGCGTTGGTGTGGCCGGTCTTGATCCCGTCCACCGACTTGTCGCGCCACAGCAGCACGTTGCGGTTCGGCTGGGTGATCGGGCCGACGGTGAACTCCTTGATGCTGTTGTACGAGTACGCCTTCGGGTAGTCGCGGATCAGCGCGCGCCCGAGCAGCGCCAGGTCGTAGGCGGTGGAGTAGTGGTCCTCGTGCGGCAGGCCGTGCGGATTGACGAAGTGGGTGTTCTCCATGCCGATGCGCTTGGCGTAGGCGTTCATCAGCGCGGCGAAGGCCTCCTCGCTGCCGGCGACGTGCTCGGCGAGCGCGATCGCGGCGTCGTTGCCGGACTGCACCACCATGCCCTTCTCCATCTGCACCAGCGGCGCGGTCTTGTTGACCGGGAAACCGCTGTAGCTGCCGTCGGTGCCGGCGCCGCCGGTCCGCCAGGCGTGCTCGCTCATCATCACCTCGTCGTCCTCGCTGATCTTGCCGGCGGCCATTTCCGCGGCGATCACGTACGAGGTCATGACCTTGGTGATGCTGGCGGGCTCGCGGCGCGCGTGGATGTTCTCGCCGGCGAGCACCTGGCCGGTGGCGTAGTCCATCAGCACCCAGGCCGCGGCCTTCCCCGGCACCGGCGCCGGCGGGATCGGCAGCGTCTCGCTCAGCGCGGCCGGCTGCGGCTTCGACGGCTGGGGCGGCTGGTCCTGGGCAACGGCGATCCCGGTGGCCGCGGTGAATGTCGCGGCAAGGGCGAGGACGAGGGTGGCGGCAGTTTTCTTCAAGACAACGGCTCTTCTTCTGGACGGAATGCGTGGAGCGAAAGGGAAAGTCTACTCGCGCACGGGCTGGGGCTGGCCGAAGCCGAGCCCGCTGATGCGCGCGGCGAGGGCGTCGGCCGCGGACGCGGCGACCGGGCCCACGCGCAGGCGCCAGACGCGGCGGCCGCCGGCGTCGGCGTCGAGCAGGCGGGCGCCGTCGATGCCGGCCCCCGCGAGCACGGCCAGCGCGCGCTCCGCGTTCTCGCGGCTGCCGAAGCTGGCGACCTGGAACTCGACGCCCGGCGCGACCGGCGGCTGCGCGGGCGTGGGCCCGGGCGGGGCCGCGCTCGGGCCGCCGGCGACCGGGGCGGCGCTGGCGACCAGTTGCGCCGGCAGCTCGCCGACCAGCGCGTCCATCGGCGACTCCGGCAGCGGCTCGACCGCGGCGGGCCGTGGCGCCTCCTGCACGGCGGCGGCCACCGCGTCGTGCTCGACGCGCGCGTTCTCGCCCGGGCTCAGGCCGACCACGCGCACGCGCGCGGTGCCGGCGCGGTCCACGCCCAGCTTCACCGCCGCGGCGTAGCTGAGATCGATGATGCGGCCGTCGTGGAACGGCCCGCGGTCGTTGACGCGCACCACCACCGACTGCCCGTTGCCGAGGTTGGTCACGCGCGCGTAGCTGGGCAGCGGCAGCGTCTTGTGCGCGGCCGTGAACGCGTACATGTCGTACACCTCCAGGCTCGAGGTGCGGCGGCCATGGAACTTGCTGCCGTAGTACGACGCGATGCCGACCTCGTCGTAGCCCTCGGCGCTGTCGCGCACGTAGTAGCTCTTGCCGAGCACCTTGTAGGGCGAGCGGTTGCCGTACTTCGAGCGCGCCTCGGCGCGCACTTCCGGCTCCGGGATCAGGTGCACGTCCGGGATTCCGCCCTCCGGCGCGCTGTCCTTCACGCCCGGCGCGTACAGGCCGCCGGCGACGTAGTTGCCGCGCTTGGACAGGTCTTCCTGCGCCGGCGGATACGGCGAGCGGCGCGGCGGGTTGCTGCGCTTGCCGGCGGTGCCGTGGTTCTCGACCACCACCTTGGTCCCGGGCGGCGGCGGCTTCGGTGGCGTGCTGCCGCAGGCCGCGATGCCTGCGGCCGCGCAGGCCGCCACCAGCAGTCGCGCGCAGCGCGCGGCGCTCATGCGCCGGCGGCTCCCGGCGGCGCGCCGACCCCGTCGCGGATCGCCTGCGCCAGCTGGTGCACGGCCATCGCGTACATCGGCGAGTGGTTGTAGCGGGTGATGACGTAGAAGTTGCGGTAGCCGATCCAGTATTCGCGGCCGTCGGCGCCGTCGAAGCCGACCAGGGTCGCGCGCGCCGCGGCACTGGCCGGCCGCGGCTCTCCGGCGCGCGGGACATAGCCCAGTTCCGCCAGTTCCGCGAGCGTCCACTTCGGTTGCAGCGGGTCCGGCGCCAGGTCGCGCGCGCCCGGGTCGCGGTCGGCGCGCGCGGCCACCGGCTGCCCGGCCTGCCAGCCGTGGTCGGCGAAGTAGTTGGCGATGGAGGCGAAGATGTCGTTGGTGTCGCCGAGCAAGTCGCGGCGGCCGTCGCCGTCGCCGTCCTTGCCCCAGATGCGGTAGCTGGACGGCATGAACTGGCCCCAGCCCATGGCGCCGGCGTAGCTGCCCTTGATGGTGCCGATGTCCAGGCCCTCTTCCCGGGACAGCGCGAACAGGTGCGCGAGCTCGGCGGCGAAGAACGGCGCCCGCTTCGGATAGTGGAAGGCCAGCGTGGTCAGCGCGTCGAGCACGCGGTAGTTGCCGGTGATGCGCCCGTAGCTGGTTTCCACGCCGATGATCGCGACGATGTACTCGGCCGGCACGCCGCTGTCCGCGGCGACCTGCTCCAGCGCCTCGCGATGCTCCCGGTAGAAGGCCTGGCCACCGGAGATGCGCGCGTCGGTCATGAAGATCGGGCGGTAGTCGGCCCAGGAGCGGACCTTCTCCGCCGGGCGGCTGATCGCGTCGATGATCGACTGCTTGTACTCGGCCTGGGCCAGCGCCGCGCGCACGGTGTCGGCGTCGGCGCCGTAATGCTCGACCGCGTAGGCGACGAAGTTGGCCTGGCGCTGCTCCAGCGGCAGCGACGGGTCGGTCACCGTGGCCGGCGCCGGCGGCCGGTCGCGGGGCTCGGGCAGCGGCTCGACGTCCGGCGTTGCGACCGATCCTGGCGCCGTGGCCGGGGGCGGTTCCGGCGCCGCCACGACGGCTTCGGCGGGCGGCGGCGGGGCGGGCGTGGCACACGCGGCCAGGGCCATCGCGAGCGCTGGAATCAGGGCGATCTTCATGCTCACGAGGTTATCACGCAGCCGCTTAATGCCCGTGCATCGGCTTGTGCGCGCGCACCGCCATCACCACGCCCATTCCGGCCAGCAGCGACACCGCGGAAGTGCCGCCGTAGCTGAGCAGCGGCATCGGCACGCCCACCACCGGCAACAGCCCGGAGATCATGCCCCCATTCACGATCACGTACACGAACAGCGCCAAACCGAGGCTGCCCGCGAGGAGGCGCGAATAGCCGTCGCGCGCCTCGGCCGCGATCCACAGGCAGCGCCCGATGATGAACAGGTACAGCGCCAGCACCGTGGCCACTCCCGCCCAGCCGAACTCCTCGCTGAGCACCGCGAAGATGAAGTCGGTGGTGTGCTCTGGCAGGTAGTCCAGGTGCGACTGCGAGCCCTGCAGCCAGCCCTTGCCGGTCAGGCCGCCGGCGCCGATCGCGATCTTCGACTGGATGATGTTCCAGCCGGCGCCCAGCGGATCCGACTCCGGGTCGAGGAAGGTGAGGATGCGGTCCTTCTGGTACGGCTTGAGCACCCAGAACCACGCCGCCGGCGCGGCCGCCGCCAGGCCCGCCAATGCGGCCCCGAACCACCACCACGACAGCCCCGCCAGGAACAGCACGAACGCGCCGCTCGCGGCGACCAGCATCGCGGTGCCGAAGTCGGGCTGCAGCAGGATCAGCGCGGTCGGCACGAAGATGATCCCCAAGGCCACCAGCACCACGCGGAAGCGCGGCGGCAGCGGCTCGCCGTTGAGGTACCACGCGACCATCATCGGCAGGCTCAGCTTGAGCAGTTCGGCTGGCTGGAAGAAGAACACGCCCAGGTCGATCCAGTGCCGGCCATGGCGGCCGGTGCCGATCGCCAGCACCAGCAGCAGCGGCACGATGGTCAGCACATAGGCCGCGGGGGTGGCGTTGCGCAGGCGGTGCGGCGGGATCCGCGACAACGCCCACAGCGCGCCGAAGCCGACCGCGTAGCGCGCGGCCTGCGCGACCACCAGCGACTTCGACCCGCCGCCGGCGCTGTACAGCACCGCCAGGCCGATGCCCATCAACGCGAACAGCGCGGCACACAGCTGCCAGTCCAGCGTGCGCAGCAGGCGCGCGGCGAGGTCGAACAGCCAGCGCAGGATGGCGCTCATCGCACGCGCCCCTCGACGTTGCCGAACGACACCGCCTGCTGGCCCGCGGCCGGCGCCGCCGGTTGCGGCGAGCGTCCCAGGATCCAGGCGTCCATCACCGCGCGCGCGATCGGCGCCGCGGTGCTGGAGCCGAAACCGCCGTGCTCGACCGCGACCGCGACCGCGATGGTCGGCTTGTCCGCCGGTGCGTAGCCGATGAACCAGGCCTGGTGGCGCAACGCCAGCGGCAACTGGTGCGGATCCACGCTGACCGAGCCGGTGCGGCTGACGCGCTGCGCGGTGCCGGTCTTGCCGGCGATGGTGTACGGCGCGCCGCGCCCGGCCGAGTAGTAGCCGGTGCCGCCGGGTTGCATGGTCATCTCCATGCCCTCGCGCACCGCCTGCAGGTGCTGCGGCTGGTCGCTGATGGAGACCGGCGCGGGTCGGGCCATCGGTCGCCACGGTGCCTCGTAGCCGTCGCGCCGCTCGCTCGCCAGGTGCAGCCGGCGCAGGTGGCCGTCGTCGGCGAGCGCCGCGGTCGCACGCACGAGTTGCAGCGTGGTCGCCTTCCAGAAGCCCTGGCCGATGCCGGCGATCACGGTCTCGCCGGTGTACCAGGGCTCGCGGCTGTTCTGCCGCTTCCACTCCGGCGACGGCACGATGCCCTCGCTCTCGCCGACCAGGTCGATGCCGGTGCGCTGGCCGAAGCCGTAGCGCCGCATCCACTGCGCGAGCCGCTCGATGCCCATGTCCAGCGCCAGCTGGTAGTAGTAGGTGTTGACCGAGGCGGCGATGGACTTGCGCAGGTCGGTCCAGCCATGGCCGCCGGCATGCGAGTCGCGGTAGCCGCGGCGCTGGCCCGGGATGTGGAATTCGCCGGTGGACATGACGCGGTCCTCCGGCGTGCGCAGCCCGCTGTCGAGCCCGGCCAGCGCCATGAACGGCTTCACCGTCGAGCCCGGCGGCCCGCCGCCGAGCACGTTGCGGTTGAACAGCGGCCGCGACGGGTTGTCCATGAGCGCGCGGTAGGCCGCGTGCGAGATGCCGTTGACGAACAGGTTGGGGTCGTACGACGGCAGGCTGACCATCGCCAGGATCTCGCCGGTGCGCGGGTCCACCGCCACCGCCGAGCCGTCGTGGTCGCCGAACGCGGTGACCATGGCCCGTTGCAGGTCGAGGTCGATGGACAGCCGCAGGTCGGTGCCCGGCACCGCCGGCACGCGCCCGACGGTGGCCAGCGCGCGGCCCTCGACGTTGGTCTCGACCTGCTCGTATCCGATGCGCCCGCGCAGGATCTCGTCGTAGTAGCGCTCGATGCCGGTCTTGCCGACGTGGGTGAAGGCGCGTTCGCCCTCGCCCAGCTGCGCGAGGTCGTCCTCGTCGACGCGGCCGACGTAGCCGATCACGTGCGCCAGCAGCTGCCCATGCGGATAGCGCCGGTTGAGGTAGGGCACGAGCTCGACGCCGGGGAAGCGCCAGCGGTCCACTGCGAAGCGCGCGACTTCCTCCGGCCCCACCCGCGGCTTCAGCGTGATCGGGCGGAAGCGCTTGCCGGTGCGCCGCGCCTCCTCGAACCGGGCGACGGCCTCGTCGTCCAGGGCCACGATCCGGCGCAGCTGCGGCAGCCAGTCCCCGGGCGGCCCGGCCTCCAGCGGGGTGACGTCGAGCCGGTACGCGGGCACGTTGTCGGCCAGTACCCGGCCCTTGCGATCGAGGATCAGTCCGCGCCCCGGCAGCACCGGGCGCAGCTTCAGCCGGTTGGCCTCGGACTGCAGCGCGTAGCGGGTGTGCTCGAGCACCTGCAGCCGGTAGTACCACCCGGCCAGGCCCAGCAACGACACCACCACCACCACGAAGCCGAGCAGCGCGCGGCGGCGGAACTGCGCGGCCTCCGCGGCGGGCGACTTGAGCTGTCGGCGGCGCGGGCGCATGCGCTCAGCCCCGGCCGCCGAGCCGGAACCGGTCGAGCAGCACGAACACCGGCGGCCACAGCAGCATGCCGGTCAACGGCGACCACCAGAAGCTCGCGGGCAGTTGCGGCTCGTCGAGCATCAGGTGAAGCACCGCGGCGACCACGCGGTCGTTGAGCAGCAGGCCGCCGATCGCCAGCGCCTGCTGCGACAACGGGAAGAAGCGGAGCTGGGCGCGGAAGCGGCCGACGATGAAGGCCATGATCACCAGCCGCAGCGCCTGCTCGCCGAGGATGCTGCCGAAGGCCAGGTCCGCGCACAGCCCGGTCAGGAAGGCGAGCCCGAGGCCGGCGCGCTCGGGCGCCTCGATCAGCCAGTAGACCAGCACCAGCGCCAGCCAGTACGGACGCAGCGCCTGCAGCATTTCCGGCAGCGGCAGCAGGCCGAGCAGCAGCGCGGCGAGGATGCTCACCGGCAGCAGCCAGGGATTGCGCTGGCGGCTCACGGGCCCACCCCCTGCTCGCGCAGCAGCAGCACGTCGCGGCCGCGGTCCAGCTGTGCCGCCGGTGTCAGGTCGCCGACAAGGAAGGCGTGGCTGTCGTCGGGGTGCAGCGCGGTGACGGTGCCTACCGGGAACCCGGCCGGGAAGCGCCCGCCGATGCCCGAGGTGATCACCGCATCGCCGACCCGCACGTCCGCCGACAGCGGGATGTTGGCCAGCTCGAGCGTGCCGCTGCGGCCCTTGCCGTAGGCGACCAGGCGCACGCCGGTGCGCGCGACCATCACCGGCACGGCGTGGTCGGGATCGGTGAGCAGCAGCACGGTGGCGTTGTCCGGGCGCACCGCGATCACCTGCCCCACCAGCCCGCCGGCGTCGATCACGCTCTGCCCGGCGCGCACGCCGTCGTTGCTGCCGGCGTCGAGCACCAGCCGCTGGCGGGTGGGGTCGAGGTCGATGTCGAGGATCGGCGCCAGCTGCACGTCGAGGCCGCCGCGGCGCGCGGCGCCGAGCAGCCCGCGCAGGCGCTCGTTCTCGGCGGCCGCGGTCTGCAGCCGCGAGACCCGCGCGCCGCTGAGCAGCAGCGCGTTGCGCAGCGTGCGGTTCTCTTCCGCCAGGCGGGCGCGGGTGGTGGCGTTGTCGCCGAGCGCATCGCCGATGCGCGAGGGCAGCCCCGCCAGCCACCACAGCGGCTGCGCCAGCACCGTGGCCTGCTGCCGTGCCTGCGACAGCCAGCCGCCGCGGTGGTCGAGCACGATCAGCGCCACCGCCAGCGCCAGGTAGGCGAGCAGGCGCAGGGTTCCGGCGACATCGCTGGGGCGGGGCGAGGCGGAACCGTAGGAAGGCACGGCGTCCGCTTACTCGGGTGCGAAGAACTCGTTCCCGTGCATGTCCACCAGCTCCAGCGCGCGGCCGCCGCCGCGGGCGACGCAGGTCAGCGGGTCGTCCGCGACCTGCACGTGCAGGCCGGTCTCCTCGCTGATCAGGCGGTCCAGGCCGCGCAGCTGCGCGCCGCCGCCGGTGAGCACGATGCCGCGCTCGGCGACGTCCGCGGACAGCTCCGGCGGGGTCTGCTCGAGCGCCTGGCGGATCGCGGCGACGATCCCGGCCAGCGGCTCGTGCAGCGCCTCCAGCACTTCGTTCGAGTTGATGGTGATCATCTTCGGCACGCCCTCGGCGAGGTGGCGGCCGAAGACCTCGATCTCGCGCACTTCCTCGGGCTTGTAGGCGCAGCCGATGTCGAGCTTGGTCTTCTCGGCGGTGGCGTCGCCGATCAGCATGCCGTGCATGCGCCGCACGTAGGCGATGATCGCCTCGTCGAAGCGGTCGCCGCCGATGCGCACGGACTGCGAGTAGACGATGCCGTTGAGCGCGATCACCGCGACCTCGGTGGTGCCGCCGCCGACGTCCACGACCATCGAGCCGCGCGCCTCGGTCACCGGCATGCCGGCGCCGATCGCGGCCGCCATCGGCTCCTCGATCAGGAACACCTCGCGGGCACCGGCCTCCTCGGCCGACTCCTTGATCGCGCGGCGCTCGACCTGGGTGCTGCCGGCCGGCACGCACACCAGCACCCGCGGGCTCGGCCGCAGCAGCCGCGACTTGTGCACCTTGCGGATGAAATGCTTGAGCATTTCCTCGGTGTAGGTGAAGTCGGCGATGACGCCGTCCTTCATCGGCCGGATCGTGGTGATGTGGCCCGGGGTGCGCCCCAGCATCTGCTTGGCCTCGGTGCCCACCGCCGCCACCGTGCGGGTGTTGCCGGCAAGGCGGTCCTGGCGGATCGCCACCACCGAAGGCTCGTTCAGGACGATTCCCTGGCCGCGGACGTAGATGAGGGTGTTGGCCGTGCCGAGGTCGATCGACAGGTCGTTGGAGAACATGCCGCGGAACTTCTTGAACATCGAGCGGGGAATCCCAGTAAAAGGTGGCAAACGGGCGCGCGCGGGGGATGGGCTAGCCTAGCAAACTCTGGCCCCGGCGGGCGCCAGCCGTTACCCTAGCGCGCGCCGCCGGTCGCACTCCGGCCGCGACCTCCGTCCCAGCCCTCCGAGACCTGCCCATGGCTGCGCTGATCTGCGGCTCCCTCGCCTACGACACCATCATGGTCTTCCCCGACCAGTTCAAGAACCACATCCTCCCGGACAAGGTGCACATCCTCAACGTGTCCTTCCTGGTGCCGAGGATGCGTCGGGAATTCGGGGGCTGCGCCGGCAACATCGCCTACAACCTCAAGCTGCTGGGCGGGGACCCGATCCCGATGGCCACCGTGGGCCAGGATTTCGGCCCCTACCGGGAGTACTTCGCCGGCCTGGGCATCGACCTGTCGCGGGTCAAGGAGATCCCTGAGCTGTTCACCCCCCAGGCCTTCATCACCACCGACCACGACAACAACCAGATCACCGCCTTCCACCCGGGGGCGATGATGCGCTCGCACGAGAACCACGTCCGCGACGTGCCCGGGGTCACCATCGGCATCGTCAGCCCCGACGGCCGCGACGGCATGATCCAGAACGCGCGCGAGTTCCGCGAGGCCGGCATCCCGTTCGTGTTCGACCCGGGCCAGGCCATGCCGCTGTTCAACGGCGCCGAGCTGCGCGAGTTCATCGAGCAGGCCGACTACGTCACCGTCAACGACTACGAGTCCAACCTGTTGCAGGAGCGCACCGGCTGGGACGAGGCCACCATCGCCGGCAAGGTCGAGGCCTACATCGCCACCCGCGGCCCCAAGGGCGCGGTGATCTACGCCGATGGCGAGGTGATCGAGGCGCCGCCGGCCAAGGAGCGCTGCATCGCCGACCCCACCGGCTGCGGCGACGCCTTCCGCGCCGGGCTGATCTTCGGCATCGAGCGCGGCTACGACTGGAAGACCATCGGCCGCATCGGCAACCTGATGGGCTCGCTCAAGGTCGAGCACCACGGCACCCAGAACCAGCGCTTCAGCTACGACGAGTTCGCCGAAGAGTTCCGCCGGCAGTTCGGCTACGCGCTGTAGCTACCAGGGCATGCGGCTGGGGTCGAGGCCGCCGGTCTCGAAGGTGGCGGTGCGGGTGCCGCCGGCCTCGACCGGGAACTCGATCGCCAGCGTCCCGGCCTCCCGTGCCATGCGCCAGAGCGCGGCGTCGTCTTCGATGAACATGGCGATGGCCTCGTCGGTGTCCGGGCGGTAGGCCGACATGCGCGCGGCCGCGCCGTCGTCCACGGTCACCGGCACCCGGCACTTGCGATAGCAGTCGAAGTCGCCGGACTGCAACACCAGGTAACTGCTGCGGCCCCACTCCGGGTGGTCGCGGAACACCAGCTGCACGCGCGAGGGCGTGCCGACGCCGAGGTCGACCTCTTCCTTCGACCAGATCACCGCGGAGCGCTGCTCACCGGTGCCGGCCGCCTGGCGCGGATAGCTCCACAGGCCGGCAAGCCGCGCCTCCTCGCGCTGCGCCTCGGCTTTCGCGGTGACCTCGGGCAGGCGTTCGCCCACGCGCGCGGCGGCGGCGCTGGTCGGGTACTTGGCCAGCAGCACGTCGCCCTGCGCCTTGGCCAGCTGCCAGTTCTGGGCGGCCACGGCGGCGTCGAACGCCGCCGCGCCCTCCTCGGCCGCGCGTTCCGCCGCGGCCGCCTGGGCGGCGGCCTGCTCGGCCAGGCGCTCCTCGCGGTTGCAGCCGGCGCCGGCCGCGATGGCCAGCCCCAGCACGACGGCCGCCGCGACGCGCGCCCGGGTCACTGCGCGACCTGCGGGATCTCGACGCCCTCGGCGGCGGCGATCGCGGCCTCCACCGAGCCGGTGGTGATCGGGTGGTAACCCGGGCGCGCTTTCGCGAACACGTCCTTGGCGAGCGCGAGGCCTTCCGGCGTCTGCACCAGCGCGTGGTAGATCGGCATGATCAGCTTGCGGCGACCGACGCGCTGCATGAACGCGGCCATGTCGTCGTTGACGACGTCGTAGCCGCTGCGCACCGCCAGCGGGTACCAACGCATCGCGACCTCGCCGTTGCGCGTGCCGGTGAACTCGTAGGCCGCGTCGAGCGCCGCCATCTGCTCCTGCGTGAGCGTCTGCGGCATGCCGTCCAGGAAATGCAGCCACTCCTGGGTGCTCCAGGCATCGGTGGCGCTACGCGGCGGCAGCGTGCCGTCGGCCAGCCAGGCCGCGCGCGCATCGTCCACCGCCTGCAGCGGCGCCGACACGATCTCCGGCGCCGAGTCCGGGATCGTGGTGCCGTAGATCCACTCCTCCAACTCCTCGCGGGTGACCTTGCCGGGATGCTTGTCGAGCAGGTGCTCCTGCGCGTATTCGATGAAGGTGGTGGTCGGGATCGACTGGAATGCGAAGTGGTCGAAGTAGCCGCGCAGGAACGGATCGAAGGCCTCGCGCCCGAAGCGCTCCTCGAGGAACTCCAGGAACCACGCACCCTTGTCGTAGGCGACCTCGGTGAGCGGATCGCCGGCAGCGACGCGCGCGTCGGGGCGGATCGCCAGCGCGCGCGCCTGTTCCGGCATGTCCTCCAGCCCGGCGCGCAGCGCGTTGCGCGCGATCACGAACTCCATGTCGGCCAGTTCCTTGCCGTAGAGCTCCTCGATGATGCGGTTCTCGACGTAGCTGGTCACGCCCTCGTTGAGCCAGGCGTCCTTCGGCGTCGAGAAGGTGACCAGGTTGCCGGACCAGCTGTGCGCCAGCTCGTGCGCGATCAGCGACACCAGCGACTTGTCGCCGACGATCACGGTCGGGGTGATGAAGCTGATGCGCGGGTTCTCCATGCCGCCGTAGGGGAACGAGGGCGGCAGCACCAGCATGTCGTAGCGCTCCCAGCGGTAGGGGCCGTAGAGCTGCTCGGTGACCTCGATCATCTTCTCGGTGTCGGCGAACTCGGCGGCGGCGCGGGACACCATCGCCGGCTCGGCCCAGACGCCGCTGCGCGCGCTGATCGGCTCGAACACCAGGTCGCCGGCGGCGATCGCGAGCAGGTAGGACGGGATCGGCTGCGGCATCTCGAAGCTGTAGTCGCCGTCGCGCTCGGCCTGCGGGTCGTTGTCGGCGCTCATCAGCACCATGGCGTCGGCCGGGGCAGTGACGTGCGCGGTGTAGGTGAAGCGGACGTTCGGCGTGTCCTGCAGCGGCACCCACGAACGCGCGTGGATCTGCTGCGACTGGCTGAACATGAAGGGTTGCTTGCCGCCCTCCGTCATCGCCGGGGTCAGCCACTGCAGGCCGGAGGCCTCGGGCGAGGTGCGGTAGGCGACGCGGATGCTGGCGTTGCGCTCCGGCGCCTCGATGGTCAGCTTGCTGCCGAGCAGCGAGTCGGCGTCGGCCAGGGTGTACTGCAACGGCTGCCAGTTGCCGTCGGCGCCCTCGCCCTCGACGCTCTCGATGGTGAGGTCGCGGGTGTCGAGCACCAGTTCGGTGGCCGTGTCGTCCAGCCAGTCGAGGGTGTAGGTGGCGGTACCGGCGATGGTGCGCTGGTCGAAGTCGAGCGCCAGGTCGAGGGCCAGCGCCGTGGTCGTGACCTTGCCGGGCTCGGCGTACGAGAGCGCGTCCTCGGCCGGGTCCGCGGCGGCCGTGGCGCCCGGCTGCGCGGTGGCGTCGGCGGGTGCGGGATCGCGCGCGCAGGCGGAGGCGGCGAGCAGCGCGGCGGCGGACAACAGCAGCAGGGTCTTGCGCATGGAGGGGGGCTCCGGAACGGCGGGGAACAGACCTTCGAGTGTACTGCGAACGCCGCGGTGCCGATGGTTGGCCAACTTCCGTCATGGCAACCATGGCGGCGTCCCGGGCATCTCCACCCTCGACACCATCGCGAAGGAACCCGCGTGCACGCCCCCACCCTGCGCCTCCTCCAGGCCCTGTCCTGCTGCCTGCTGCTCGCACTGCCCGCCGCCGCCCTGGCTCGCGACGGAGCCGCGCAAGCCACGCCCACGACGATCCCGCAACTGACCGGCGACATCGCCATCGACGGCGTCATCGATGAAGGCGCCTGGCAACAGGCGGCGACCATCGACCTGGCGTACGAGATCAACCCCGGCGACAACGTCCCGGCCCCGGTTGCCACCGTCCTGCGCATCGGCCATACCCGCGACGCGCTGTACATGGCGTTCGACGCCCGCGACCCGGACCCCTCGAGGATCCGCGCGCACCTCGCCGACCGCGACTCTTCCTTCAGCGACGACTTCGTCGGCGTCATGCTGGACACCTTCGACGACCAGCGCCGCGCCTACGAGATCTTCGTCAACCCGCTGGGCGTGCAGATGGACCTGGTCCGCGAGGACGCGACCAACAACGAGGATCCGTCCTGGGACGGCCTGTGGACCAGCGCCGGCCGGATCACGCCCGGCGGCTACCAGGTCGAGATCCGGATTCCGTTCTCGACCCTGCGCTTCCGCGACACCGACGGTGCCCGCCGCTGGGGCGTGATCGCCTTCCGGAACTATCCGCGCAACATCCGCCACCAGATTGCCAGCGTCGTGGTACCGCGCGACGGCAACTGCCTGATGTGCCATGCCGGCAAGGTGGAGGGCATGGCCGGCGTCGAACAGGGACGCAACCTGGAGGTAGTACCGACGCTGACCGTCACCGACGTGCAGGTGCGCGACGCCCGCGACGGGGAGTGGCATGGCGACGGCCTGCAGGTGGAACCCGGCGTGGACGTGTCCTGGGCGCCGAGTCCCGACCTCACTCTCAACGCCACCCTCAATCCCGACTTCTCCCAGGTCGAGTCAGACCAGGCGCAGCTCGACCTGTCCAGCAACTTCGCGTTGTACTTTCCCGAGAAGCGTCCGTTCTTCATGGAGGGCGCGGACTACTTCAACACCCAGTTCGACGTGCTCTACACCCGCCAGGTCGCCGATCCCGACTACGGGCTGCGCGCCACCGGCCGCACCGGGGACGGTGCATACGGCGCATTCGTGGCGCGCGACGCGGTCACGCAGCTGCTGCTGCCCGGCTCGCTGGGCTCCAGCTTCACCGTCCTGCGGCAGCCGGCCAACGTCGGCGCGGTGCGCTACCGCCACGACCTCAACACAGAGACCAGCATCGGCATGATCGCCACCTCGCGCCGCGGCGACGACTACGCCAACGACGTCGTCGGCGTGGACGCGCGCTGGCAGTCGGGAAAGCACAAGCTCGGCGGCCAGTTCCTGCGCAGCGAGTCGCGCTACCCGGACGCGCTCGAGGTGGACGACCACGCCCCGGGCGGCAACGCCTGGCGCGCCGCCTACGAGTACGACGGCCGGGCCTGGTCGTTCGACGCCCTGCACGAGGCGGTGGACCCCGGCTTCCGCGCCGACCTGGGCTTCATGGGCAAGGTCGGCTACGACACCTCGCTGGTGGGCCTGGGGCACACCTGGTTCGGCGACGACGGGGCCAGGCTGACGCGCATCGGCCTCAACGGCGACTACGACGTCACCCACCGCGCCGACGGACAACTGCTCGAACGCGAGTGGGAGGCGGAGCTCTGGTTCAACGGTCCGCTGCAGAGCTCCTTCGGCATCCACGGCCTCACCCGCAAACGCTTCTGGGAAGACCGGCTGTTCGACGAGTCCTACCTCAATGCCTACGGCAACTTCACTCCGCGTTCGGGCGTCAAGCTCGGCGCAAACCTGCGCGTCGGCCCGCAGATCGACCTGCAGGCGGCACGCCGTGGCCATGGCCGCTACTTCGACGTTTGGGGCGAATTCTCGCTCGGCCTCGGCTACAGCATCGAGTTCGACCTGTTCCGCCAGGACCTGCTGCGCGACGGCGGCACGGCGTTCGCGGCGACGGTGTTCGACACCCGCTTCGGGTGGCAGATCGATCCACGCCAGCGCCTGCGCGTCGCCATCCAGGGCAGCCGGGTGGACAAGGATCCGGCGCTGTACGAGGATCCGGTCAACCGCCACGCGCGCGACGTCGCCGCCCAGGTCATCTATTCGTACAAGGTGAATCCGCGCACCGCGCTGTATGCCGGCGCGACCCTGGGCGGCTTCCTCGACGACGACAACCCGACCTTCTTCAACAGCAGCCGCGGCGTGTTCCTCAAGCTCAGCTACGGCTGGCAACCATGAAGACAAGGGAGGCCTCGATGGGCAGTATCCTGAAGAACTTGGCCGCAGCGGTGGCGATGGCGCTGGCCGCTCCGGCCGCCGCGCTTGCGCAGGATGCAATCGACCTGACGACGCTCGACCGGGACATGGTCGGCGAGCCGGCGAAGGTGCTCGTGCTGGGATCGGTGCACCTGCGCGAAGCGCCCGACGACTTCGACCCGGCGGTGCTCGACGGCCTGCTCGACCGGCTGGCCGCGTTCGACCCGCAGATCATCACGATCGAGGCGCTGTCCGGCGAGGAGTGCGATTTCGTCTCGCGCTACCCGGAGATCTACGGCGACGACTACTGCGCATCCACCGAAGTCGCGCGCGCGGCCACGGGGCTCGACATCCCGGCTGCGATCGCCAGGGTGGACGACGTGCTCGCCGACTGGCCCGAGCGTCCGACGCCTGCGCAACGCCGGGAGCTCGCGTCGCTGTTCCTGGCGGCCGGCGACCGGGCCTCGGCCTATGTGCAGTGGCTGCGGCTCCCGGAGGCGGAACGCCATGCCGGCGACGGCCTCGACGACAGCCTGGTCGCGCTGCTGCGGGACATCTCCACGCGCCGGAACGAGAGCTACCTGATCGGCGCGCGCCTGGCCGCGCGGCTCGGCCTGGAACGCGTGCATCCGGTGGACAACCACACTGGCGACAACCTCGACATCGCCGAGGATGACGTCCCCGCCTTCGCCAGGGCGCTGCGCGAGGCCTGGGACGCCGGCCGCGCCCGGTTCGACATGCGCGAGGAAGAGGAGCACGCGCTCTTGCGGGCCGGTGACCTGTTGCCGCTTTACCGCTTCGTCAACGATCCGGGGCACCTGCGGAAGCTGGCCGAGATCAACGTCCACGCCACCATGAGCGCGACGTCGGGCGGGGACTACCCGCGCATCTGGGTCGCCGGCTGGGAAGTGCGCAACCTGCGCATGGTCGCCAACATCCGCAAGACCTTCCACGGCGATCCGGACGCGCGGGTCCTGTCGATCGTCGGCGCGTCGCACAAGCCGTGGTTCGACGACTGGCTGGGACAGCTGCAGGGCGTCGAGATCGTCGACGCGCTGGAGGTGCTGGGCCCGCCCGCACCCTGATCATCGATTGGTGGTCAGGTGCGGTAGCCGGTGTGGATGGCGACGATGCCGGCGTTGAGGTTGCGGTACGACACCCGCTCGAAGCCGGCCGCCTCCATCATCGCCTTCAGTTCGTCCTGCGGCGGATGCTTGCGAATGGACTCGGCCAGGTACTGGTAGCTGCCGGCGTCGTGCGCGAACAGCCGGCCCAGGCGCGGCAGCACCTGGAAGGAATGGAAGTCGTAGACCGGCCTGAACCACTCGGCCTTCACTTCCGAGAACTCGAGCACCCGGGCCTGGCCGCCGACCTTGAGCACGCGGTGCATCTCGCGCAGCGCGGCGTCCTTGTCGGTGACGTTGCGCAGGCCGAAGGCGATCGTCACCAGGTCGAAGCTGCGGTCCGGGAACGGCAGCGCCTCGGCGTTGCACTGCACGTACTCGAAGCCGCGTACGTTGCCGCGGTCGACCATCCGGTCGCGGCCGACGCGCAGCATGTCGCCGTTGATGTCGCCGAGCACGATCTCGCCGGACTCGCCGACGCGGTCGCGCAGCAGCGCGGCGATGTCGCCGGTGCCGCCGGCGAGGTCGAGCACCCGGTCGCCCTTGGCCACCTGCGCGGTCGCGACGAAGAAGCGCTTCCAGACCCGGTGGATGCCCAGCGACATCAGGTCGTTCATCAGGTCGTACTTGCCGGCCACCGACGAGAACACCTCGCCGACCAGCTTCTGCTTCTGCCCGGTCGGCACCTCGCGGAAGCCGAAATGGGTGGTGCCGTCGTCGCGTGCGGGGTCGCTCATGGGGCGATTATCCCCTATCGTTGCCCGCATGATCGCCACGCCCGACTACCGCGCCCTGCTCGACACCGCCATCGCCGAGGCCCGCCAGGGCCTGGCGGAGGGCGGCATCCCGATCGGCGCCGCGCTCTACCACCAGGACGGCCGCCTGCTCGGCTGCGGCCACAACCGCCGGGTGCAGGAGGGAGACCCCTCCGTGCACGGCGAGACCGACGCCTTCCGCAAGGCAGGCCGCCAGCGCCGCTACAGGGACACGATCATGGTCACCACCTTGGCCCCCTGCTGGTACTGCAGCGGCCTGGTGCGCCAGTTCAACATCGGCACCGTGGTGGTCGGGGAATCGGTGAACTTCCAGGGCGGCCTCGACTGGCTGCGCGAAGCCGGGGTCCAGGTCGTGGACCTGCAGGACGCGGAATGCATCGAGATGCTCGGCAGCTGGATCGCGGAGAACCCCGAGACCTGGAACGAGGACATCGGCCTGTAGGAGCGGCGCTAGCGCCGCGACCCAGGGTCTTCCTCAAGCCGCGAGCCGGCGCACCTTCCGCAAGCTCTCCCCGAGGTCGCGCTCCGCGACCTTGAGATCGTAAGCATTCTGGAGGTTGATCCAGAACTGCGCACTCTGGCCAAATGCGAGCCCGAAGCGCAGCGCAAGGTCGGCTGTCACCGGTCGCGTACCGCGCACGACGTGCGAAACACGCATCGGGGAAACACCGATCGCCCGCGCGAATTCGGCCTGGCTAACGCCGAGCTCATCCAGGATCTCCGCCACGAACTCACCGGGGTGGATCGGCGGCATACCGTTCTTCGGAGGGGTGTTGCTCACGTGTCACCTGATGGCGGCTTGAGCCGATTCAAGAATGTAAACTATTTGTTTATACTCTCCAAGCCGGGTATCGCCGAACGGCGGGGCTCCCGGCATCCTAGAGGCCAATGGGCCTTGTCAGCGCTTGCCGCCCTCGCCCAGCAAGGCAATCAACTCCCGCACCAGCTTCCGGCGCCGCTCGTCCAGCGCGAAGAAGGCGTCGACCGCATGGCTGTCGATCGCACTCGCCTGCCACCCCGCCTTCGGCTCCTTGACCTTCCGGCCTGAGCCGACCCCGTAGAGCCAGTCCAGCGGCACCCGCAACAGGGTCGCCAGGGCACGGATGTTCTCCGCCCTCGGGATCGACTGGCCCCTGATCCAGCGATGCGCCGCGGCCGTGGTCACGGCCGTGCCGCCGTACTGCGGCACCAGGCGCGCCAGCTCGGCCGCGCTTTCCGGCATTTGCGCCTTCCGCAAGGCCTCCCGCAACCGCTCACCGAACTGGGCCTGCTCGCTCTTCATGGGCGCGACGGTAGGCCGCGGCTTGCCGCATCAATCAATTATTGATTTATGCTTTGATTACTTATCGCTTGATGCCGCTCCAGCGTTCATGCCGAAATCCCTGCTCGAAGAGCTGCCTGTCATCGTCCGCGAGGGCCGGCAGCAGGCTGAGCGCATCCTCGAGTCGCTCGAGACGCGGCACCGGGTGCGGCTGCAGACGCGTGAGTGGGTTTTGCCGTCCCGGGACGTGGTGGCGGCCGACTGGGTCGCGCAGGCGCAGCGCGCCGCCCGACTGGGCGAGGACAGCAACGACGGCTGGACGAACCGCCTGATCTACGGAGACAACCTGCTGGCGATGGCGGCGCTGCTGGCCGGCGACGAGGACACGCCAAGTCTTCGCGGCAAGGTGGACCTCATCTACATCGACCCGCCGTTCGATTCCAAGGCGGACTACCGGACCAAGGTACAGCTACCGGGCGTCGAGATCGAGCAGCGTCCGACCGTCATCGAGCAGTTTGCGTACTCGGACACGTGGTCCGATGGGACGGCTTCATACCTGCGGATGGTTGTCCCGCGGCTAATTCTCATGAGGGAACTATTGGCAGAAGCAGGCTCGCTATACGTCCATCTAGACTGGCACGTCGGGCACTACGTTCGCCTCGCACTAGATGAGATATTCGGGCGCCACAACTTTGAAAACGAAGTCATCTGGCAAAAGTGCAACTCGAAGAACTTCACACAGTTTGGCTACAGCAACATCCACGACTCAATCTACTTCTACAGAAAACATCAACGTGGATTCTTTGAGGAAGACTTCATACCTCTCGACTATGACTACGTCGAGAGGATGTACCGACACTCGGATCCGGACGGCCGCCGGTACAGGATTCTTCCTCTTCACGCGCCTGGGGTGAGCAACGGATCGACCGGTAAGCCATGGCGCGGACTGTTGCCGCCTGCAGGGAATCATTGGCGCTATGTTCCCGAAACACTCGACGCAATGGATACACAGGGGCTTATCGTCTTTAGTTCTAACAATGTTCCTGGCTATAAGAAGTATCTTGACGATGCGGACGGTATACGACCTGGCACGATTTGGACCGATATCAAGCAGCTACCCTCTAGCGAGAAGGTTGGCTATGAGACGCAGAAGCCGGCGACGCTGCTCGCCCGACTCATAAAGAGTTCTTGTCCTCCCTCAGGAGTGGTCGCGGACTTCTTTGGCGGTTCAGGTACTACCGCCGCCGTGGCCGAGAAGCTCGGACGGCGCTGGATCACCAGCGACATCGGCAAGCCGGCCTGCATGATCATGCGCAAGCGCCTGATCGACCAGGACGCCAACCCGTTCCTGTACCAGGCCATCGGCGACTACCACGTCGAAACGGCAAAGACCCATTTCGGACGCAACTATCGCGTCGGCGACCTGTCGTCGATCGTGCTGTCGCTCTACGGCGCATTGCCGCTGGCGCCCGAGGACAACCCGGCACGCAACCTGGGCAGCGTTGCCTTCAACGGCAAGAAGACGCTGGTCGTCGTCGACTCGCCGAGCAAACTCACCGGCGACGCCACCCTCAGGAAGGCGATAGCGCAACGCGACAACCTGCTTGGCGGCTGGGACCGCGTTGTCGTGCTTGGCTGGAATTTCGAGCCGAGCATTGGCCAGAGCATCGCCGCGCTCAACGACGACCGGCTGGAAGTGCTGGTGATCCCGCCGGATCTGCTCGACCGCCTGCGCAAGAAGGGTGGCATCGAAAAGCTGCGTGGTCAGGTGCGCTTTTCCAGTCTCCAGTACGTCACGCTCGAGTCGGCCACGCGCCGGCCGGCCGACGATGGCAACGAGCGCATCGAGGTCGTGCTCGACAACTACGTCCTGCTTTCGCCCGAGGCGATCAACCTGGACGAGGACAACCGCAGGAAGCTGCTGAGGGTGATGAACGCCGAGCCGCTGGCGCTGATCGAGTACTGGGCTGTCGACCCCGACTACGACGGGCAGGTGTTCCGCTCGGTGTGGCAGGACTATCGCGGCAATACCGCCAACGACGACGACGCGCTACGGGTAGTGGACCGCGCCAGCTTCGCCGTACCGCGCAAGGCCGGGGAGCGCCGCATCTGCGTGCGCGTGGTGGACGTGTTCGGTTTCGAGGCGGAAGTGGTCGCCACCGTGGCGGAGCCCACGCCGTGAATGCCACGCCGGCAGGGGATGCGCTGATCCTTGCCAAGTCCCTGACCAGGCGCACCGAGCAGCTGTGCGTCGGCCTGGAGTCCGGCACGGCCGACCTGTTCGACCTGGTGACGCCGACGACGGCAGAGCTGCTGCACTGGTGGTTCGGCGAGGATGCCGCGCAGACACGCGCCATCAATTTCCATTCGGGCCAGCGGCAGGCGATCCTGAACACGATCGTCGCCCACGAGGTCCTGGGAACGCTCGACCTCAAGCATCTCTACGAGCAGGTGTGCGCCGAGGCCCTGCTGACGGACGGGCGGCTGGACGAGGTCTCGCAGCCCAAGCACGCGCACCCCAAGTACTGCCTCAAGATGGCCACCGGCACCGGCAAGACCTGGGTACTGCAGGCCCTGCTGGTCTGGCAGATGCTCAACAAGACCGCGGCGCTGGACCAAGGGGTCGACGATCCCCGTTTCACCCGGCGCTTCCTGATCGTGGCTCCCGGCCTGATCGTGTACGAGCGCCTCCTCGACGCCTTCATCGGCAAGGAACGCGAGGGTGGCGGCCGCGACTTCTCGACCTCGGACACCGAGCGCTATGCGGAGCTGTTCGTGCCTCCGGCATACCGCGAGCGGATCCGCCAGTTCGTGCAGGGCAACTTCTGCGCCAAGCAGGACATCGGGCTCAAGGCGACCGGCAACGGCATGGTGGCGGTCACCAACTGGCACTTGCTGCAGGAAACCGGCGCCGAGCTGGTCGAGGCCGAAGCGGAAGAGGCGTTGCTGGAAGCCGCCGGGCTCGTCCCCGACCCGCACGACGTGGTGCGCCATGTCCTGCCCGTGGCGCCCGGAAAGGCGACGGGTAACAGCCTGGAAGTCCTGGACGGACGGTGGGCGCGGGGACGGGTCATCGCCTTCTTGCAGGAACTTCCCGACCTGATGGTCTTCAACGACGAAGCCCACCACATCCACGACCTGAAGAAGGATGGCGAAGCGGACGAGGTCGAATGGCAGAAGAGCCTCATGCGCATCGCCGAAGGCAAGGGCCGGCGCTTCGTGCAGGTGGACTTCTCGGCGACGCCCTACAACGAGCGCGCCGGCCGCGGCCGCGGCGCGAAAAGCACGCGGATCTGGTTCCCGCACATCATCGTGGACTTCGACCTCCGGTCGGCCATGCGCGCAGGCTTGGTGAAATCGCTTGTGCTGGACAAGCGTCGGGAAGTTGGCGCGATCCCTCTGGAGTCGCTGGAGTTCAAGGCGGAGCGCGACGACGACGGCACTCTGCGACTGTCCGAGGGCCAGCGGATCATGCTGCGGGCAGGCCTGCAGAAGCTGAAGCGGCTGGAGCGCGACTTCGCGATGCTGGACCCTGACCGCCATCCCAAGATGCTGGTGGTCTGCGAGGACACGAAGGTCACGCCGCTGGTGGCGAGGTTCCTGATGGACGAAGGCCTGCACGAGGACGACGTGCTGACGGTGGACTCCGGAAAGAAGGCGGAACTCGGCGAGAAGGACTGGGCGCCGCTGCGCCAGCGGTTGTTCGATGTCGACCACCATGCGCAGCCGCGGGTGATCGTCAGCGTGCTGATGCTGCGCGAGGGGTTCGACGTCAACAACATCTGCGTCATCGTCCCGCTGCGTGCAAGCGGCGCGCAGATTCTGCTGGAACAGACGATCGGCCGCGGCTTGCGCCTGATGTGGCGAGAGCCGGAGTTCGACGACATCAAGCACGAGAACCGCGAGCGCATCAATCGCGGCGAGGAGCCGGGCAGCCTGATCGACATCCTGTCCATTGTCGAGCATCCCCGCTTCGAGGCCTTCTACGATGATCTTATGCGCGACGGGCTGGTCGGAACCCTGGTTGATGACGACGATGGCCCCTCCACCGTTGGCGATTTGGTGACCGTGGAGGTGCGCGATGGCTTCGAGCCATACGATTTCGCCATTCCCTTCATTCTTCGCGAAGCCGACGAAAGCGTCGACCATCTGCCGCTGGACGTCGCATCGCTGCCCCCGTTCACCCAGATGTCGCGCAGCGCGCTGTCCGCCCTGCTCGGCAAGGGCGACACCTTCGTATCGCAGGATCTGCAGAGCAAGACGCTGTTCGGTGACTATCGCGTGGCCGGCGGCGTGATGGACGTCAGCGGATACAACGAGTACCTGTCGCGGCTCACGCGCCGCGTGGGCCAGGCGTTGAGCAACCCGCTACCCAAGGGAAACCGGATCGCGGAACACCTGGCCACGCCCTACATGCAGGTGGACAGCGCGCCGCTCGCGCAGGCGCTCGACGATTACATCCGCGACGTCCTGTTCCAGGAGCCGTTCGAACCGTTCGAGGACGAGAACTGGCGCTTGCTCCTGCTGCAGCCTGTCTTCGACCACGTGGTGAAGGTCTTCGGATTGGCGCTGGTCAAGTCCGAGGAGCGCCAGATGACCGGTGCGACCGAAGTCCACCACAGGCGCCTGTCGGAGGTGGACAGGATCGCCATGCGGGAAAGCACCTCGATGGAGGTGACGAAGTGCATCTATCCTCGCCAGGGTTGGCCCGCCAGGAGCGGCGGACTGGAGCGCGCGTTCATTGAGTGGTGCCAAGCCGATGCCAGCGTCGAGGCGTTCTGCAAGCTGAGCGAGAGCAAGCACGGGTTCGCCCGCCTCCGCTACGTCCGCGAGGACGGGTTGCCGGCGTTCTATTTCCCCGACTTCATGGTCCGGACCGCGGAAGCCAACTATCTGGTGGAGACCAAGGCGCAGCAGCAGAGCTACCACCCCAACGTACAGCGCAAGCGCAAGGCCGCGGCGACCTGGTGCGCACGCATCAACGAACTTCCGGCCAACGAGCGCGGGGACAGGGAGTGGCACTACGCCCTCGTCGGCGAGACGCTCTTCCACGACTGGCGCGCGAAGAACGCGCAGCTGGCAGACCTGCTCGGGTTCTGCCGAATTCGCCTCACAGCCGGCCCCGCCGACCAGGGCGCTCTGTCGCTCTGATCCGACACGTCGACTAGGCCGCCGGCCGCACTTCCTTCTCGATCCGCCTGGCGTTCTCGATTTCCGCCACCCGCAGGTCGTACGCCGCCTGCAGGTTCAGCCACGAGCGTGCATCACCCCCGAAATAGCGGGCCAGGCGCATGGCGGTATCGGCGGTCACGCCGCGGCGCCCGCGCACCACGTCGTTGATGCGCGGCGCCGGCACCGCCAGGGCCTTGGCCAGCGCATTGGCGCTCATGCCCAGCGGGACGAGGAAGTCTTCGCGCAGCACCTCGCCCGGATGGATCGGTCGCATGCCGTTCTTGTACATCTCCTGCCCTTCCTCAGTGGTAATCGACGATCGTGACCTGCTCGGGCCCGTCCGGCGTCCAGCGGAAGCAGATCCGGAACTGTTCGTTGATACGGATGCTGTGCTGTCCCTTGCGGTCGCCCTTCAGCGCTTCCAGCCGATTGCCCGGCGGCGACCCCAGGAATGCCAGCGTATGCGCGGCGTCCAGTTGTGCGAGTTTGCGCATCGCCACGTCCGCGCAGGCTGAAAAGCGCCTCGACTGGCCAGTTTCGAACAACTTCCGTGTTTCCCGGTCGCCGAAGCTCCGTATCATTTGCGAAGCTTATAACGTTTAACGTTAAACGTCAAACGATGGCAAATGCGATCCGAGGCGCCCCTCATCCGCCCCTTCGGGGCACCTTCTCCCCGCGAGCGGGGAGAAGGGAATCCGTCAGAGGATGTAGCGGGACAGGTCGGGGTCCTGGACCAGCTCGCCGAGGTGCTGGTCGACGTAGGCGCGGTCGATGGTGATGCGCTCGCCGCCGCGGTCGGGGGCCTCGTAGCTGAGGGTGTCGAGCAGGCGCTCGAGCACGGTGTGCAAGCGGCGCGCGCCGATGTTCTCCTGGCGCTCGTTGACCTGGGCGGCGATGTCCGCGAGGCGGTCGATCGCGTCCGGCGCGAACTCCAGTTCCACGCCCTCGGTCCTGAGCAGTTCCCGGTACTGGGTGGTCAGCGCCGCGCGCGGCTCGGTGAGGATGCGCACGAAGTCGTCCTTGCTCAGCGCACCCAGTTCGACGCGGATCGGGAAGCGGCCCTGCATTTCCGGGATCAGGTCGCTCGGCTTGGCCAGGTGGAACGCGCCGGAGGCGATGAACAGGATGTGGTCGGTCTTCACCGGTCCGTACTTGGTGCTGACCGTGGAGCCTTCGACCAGCGGCAGCAGGTCGCGCTGCACGCCCTCGCGGCTGACGTCCGCACCCATGCCCTCGCTGCGCTTGGCGACCTTGTCGATCTCGTCGAGGAACACGATGCCGTGCTGCTCGCAGGCTTCGATCGCGGCCTCGCGCACCTCGTCCTCGTTGACCAGCTTCGACGCCTCCTCCTCCACCAGCAGCGGACGCGCGGCGGCGATGGTCATGCTGCGCTTGCTGGTCCTGCCGCCGCCCAGGTTGGAGAACATCTGCCGCAACTGCTGGCCCATCTCCTCCATGCCGGGCGGGGTCATGATGTCCACGCCGACGTTGGCGGCCAGCTCCAGCTCGATCTCGCGCTCGTCCAGCTCGCCGGCGCGCAGGCGGCGGCGCAGCTTGGCGCGGGTCTCGCTGTCGTTGCCCTGCGCGGACGGCTCGGCGCCGATGTCCACGGTGGCGGAGTTGCCGAAGCCGAAGCCGCTCGCCGGCACTTCCCGGCGCGGCAGCAGTGCGTCGAGGATGCGGTCCTCGGCGCGCTCCTCGGCCTGCGTGCGCACGCGCTGCTTGGCCTGCTCGCGGTACAGCTTGACCGCGGTGTCGGCGAGGTCGCGGATGATCTGCTCGACGTCCTTGCCGACGTAGCCGACCTCGGTGAAGCGGGTCGCTTCGACCTTGACGAACGGCGCGTTGGCCAGGGTCGCCAGGCGGCGCGCGATCTCGGTCTTGCCGACGCCGGTGGGGCCGATCATCAGGATGTTCTTCGGCATCACTTCGTTGCGCAGCTCCGGCGCGAGCTGCATGCGCCGCCAGCGGTTGCGCAGCGCGATCGCGACCGCGCGCTTGGCGTCCTGCTGGCCGACGATGTGCTTGTCCAGCTCCTGCACGATCTCGCGCGGGGTCATGGTGGCGGAGGTGTTCTCCAGTTTTTGCATCGGTCAGAGCTCCTCGACCACGATGTTGCCGTTGGTGTAGATGCAGATCTCGCCGGCGATCTTCAGCGCATGCACCGCGATCGCCTTGGCATCCAGTTCGGTGTGCGCGGCCAGCGCGCGCGCCGCGGCCAGGGCGAAGCTGCCGCCGGAACCGATCGCGACCAGGCCGTCCTCGGGCTCGATCACGTCGCCGGTGCCGGAGACGACCAGCGAGGTCTCGGCGTCGGCGACGACCAGCAGCGCCTCGAGCTTCCCGAAGCGGCGCTCGGTGCGCCAGTCCTTCGCGAGCTCGACCGCGGCGCGGGTGAGCTGGCCGTGCTTCTCGAGCTTGGCCTCGAACAGTTCGAACAGGGTGAACGCGTCGGCGGCGGCGCCGGCGAAGCCGGCCAGCACCTGGCCGTCGCGCCCGAGGCGGCGCACCTTGCGCGCGTTGGCCTTCATCACCGTGTTGCCGAGCGTGACCTGGCCGTCGCCGGCGACCACGACCTTGCCGTTGCGGCGCACGGAGACGATGGTCGTGGCGTGGAAGACGTTGGGGTTCTGGCTGGGGTCCATCACGGGCTCCCGGGGGCTGAACCCAAGAGGTGGGGATGGCAGGGCGGACAGACAAGGCCTCCCTGTGGGAGCGCGCCTTGCGCGCGATCGCGGCCAAGGGGCCGCTCCCACAGACCGCTCCTACACCTTCTTGCGCTTGGCGCGCGGATGGGCGGCGTCGTAGACGCGGGCCAGGTGCTGGTAGTCCAGGTGGGTGTAGATCTGGGTGGTGGCGATGTCGGCGTGGCCGAGCAGCTCCTGCACCGCGCGCAGGTCGCCCGAGGATTCCAGCACGTGGCTGGCGAACGAGTGCCGCAGCAGGTGCGGGTGCACGCGCTTGAACAGGCCCTGGCGCTGCGCGAGCTGGCGCAGGCGCAGCTGCACCGCGCGTGGGGTGATCGGGCCGTTGCGGCCGGGGAACACCGGGGCGTCGTCCTTGCCGCCGCTGTCGCTGCGCCATTCGGCCAGCGCCCGGCAGGCGTGCGAGCCCACCGGCACGGTGCGCTGCTTGCGGCCCTTGCCGAGCACCGTGACCAGGCCCTCCGCGAGGTCGAGGTCGTGCCAGCGCAGCGCGCACAGTTCCGAGAGGCGCAGGCCGGAGGAATAGAACAGCTCCAGCAGGGCGCGGTCGCGCAGGCCCAGCGGCGCGTCGGTGGGCACTTCGACCAGCGCCCTCGCCTCGTCCGGGTCCAGCACCTGCGGCAGCTTGCGGGGTGCCTTGGGCGCGCGCACCGCGGCCGCCGGATTGGCCTTCACGCGGCCGTGCCTGAGCAGCCACCGGTAGAAGCTGCGTACCGCGGACAGGCGCCGCTGCAGGCTCTTCGGCGATAGCCCGCGGCGATGCCCGTCGGCGACGAAGGCGCGGATGTCCTCGCTGCCGAGCGCTTCCGGCTCCTGCCCGCGACCATCGGCAAAGGCCGACAGCGCGTCGAGGTCGCGGCGATAGCCGTCCAGGGTGTTGGGCGAGAGCTGGCGCTCGACCGCGAGGTGGTCGAGGTATTGCTGCACTGGCTGGTCGCGGCGCAAGCGCCGCTCCTACCGGGGGTTCCGGTAGCGCTGCAGGGCGGTGGCGAGGGCCTCGCCCATCATGCGCAGGAACAGCGTGCCCATGCCCGGATAAAATCGGTTGGGATCGCGGCTGCCGACCGCCAGCAGGCCGATCGGGCCGCCGTCGCCGGCGGCCAGCGGCACCAGCGCGCTCGACTGCACCTCCTCGACGCGGTCGCCGTACAGGAAGGCGTTCTTCTCCGGCTGCAGGCGTCCGCACAGCGGGTTGCCGTCGGCGAGGCAGTCGCGGAACGCCTCGAGGCCGGCGTCGTTGCGCGCGGCGATGCGCAGCCAGTCGACGTCGTCGACCCCGTCCACGGCGTCGAACAGCACGATCCGCACCAGGTCGCCCTGGAAATCCTCGGCCAGCGAGGCCGCCATCGCGCGCAGCGCGTCGGCGGCGCTGGACTGCTTCATCAGCGCCAGCGTGAGCTGGTGCGTGCGCACGGCCAGGCGCTCGTTCTCCTGCGCGTTGGCGAACAGTTCCTGCAACCGCCGCGACAGCTCGCGGTTCTTGTCGCGCAGCACCTCGAGCTGGTAGCTGGCCAGCGATGCCGCCGGCCCCTCCTCGCGCGGCACCACCATGCTCAGCGCGAGGTCCGGGAACTGCTGCAGGAACTTCGGGTGCCGGCGCAGGAAGGCGGCGACTTCGTGCGCGCCGAGTTTTTCGCTCATGGACCGAACTCCCCCTCGAAGACGAATGCCGCCGGCCCCGCCATTGTGATCGGGGACGCGTCGTCGCGCCAGCCGATGTGCAGCGTGCCGCCGGGAAGCTGCACCGCGACCTCGCGCGCGACGCGGCCGCGCCGCATCAGCACCGCCGCGGCGGCGCAGGCGCCGCTGCCGCAGGCCAGGGTCTCGCCCGCGCCGCGTTCGTATACGCGCAGCCGGATCGCGTCGCGCGACACCACTTCCGCGAAGCCGACGTTGACCGACTCCGGGAACGCGCCGCTGCGCTGCAGGGCCGGCCCCAGGATTTGCACCGGCGCCGCGGCGACATCCGCCACCTCGACCACCGCGTGCGGGTTGCCGACCGCGACCGCGCCGAAGACCACGCGGGTGCCGTCGAGCTCGAGCTCGTAGGCGTCGCGGACTTCCCCGAAGCCGTGCAGCGGAATGTCCGCCAGCTCGAACCGCGGCCGCCCCATCTCGATCCGGTACTCGCCGTCGCCGAGCACCTCCACCGGATGGGTGCCGGACGGGCTGTCCACCTCGAAGCGTTCGCCGCGCGCGCTGCCGTCGCGCACCAGCCACGCGGCGACGCAGCGTGCGCCGTTGCCGCACTGGATCGCGGCACTGCCGTCGGAGTTCCAGATCCGGTACGAGGCCACCGCGCCGGCGCTGCGCGGCGGCTCGATGGTCAGGATCTGGTCGCAGCCGACGCCCTTGTGGCGGTCGCCCAGCGCGCGGCCGAGCGCGGCATCGGGCGGCGGGGTGCCGTCGCGCAGGTCGAGCACCACGAAGTCGTTGCCGGCGCCATGCATCTTGCTGAAGCGCAACGGCGGGCGCGGCCCTGCCGGCATCGCTCAACCGCCGTCGTCGTCGCCGGTTTCCGGCGGCGGCGGGGTCTCGTCGATGTCGTCCGCGGGCGGCGGCACCGCCACGTCGGTGGCCGGCGGCTGCTCGGGCGGGGTGGTGTCAGGGAGGGTGTCGTCCACCTCCATCGGCACGACCGGCGGCGGTTCGGCGACATGGGTCAGCGGACCCTTGTTGCCGCAGGCCGCGAGCAGGAGGACGGCGGCCGCGAGGGCCAGCGGGAGAACGATCCGGGGGGCGGGCTTGTCCATGCGCCGAGTGTAGCGCGGCGGCCCGGGGCTCAGCGTGGTTCCGGGCGCAGCCATAGCCAGGTGGCGGTGACCGCCATGATCGCGGTGCCGGTGGCCGCCATCCACCACGCCGGGGCGGTCAGGAACATCACCACCGCCGCCACCGCCATCATCGCGGTGGCCATCCATTTCGCCTTGCGGCTCACCGCGCCCTGCGCCTGCCAGTCGCGGATCATCGGCCCGAAGCGCGGGTGCGCGAGCAACCAGGCGTGCAGGCGGTCGGAGCCGCGCGCGGCCGCGAACGCCGAGAGCAGCACGAACGGCACCGTCGGCAGTCCCGGCACCACGATGCCGACCACGCCCAGCGCCAGCGCGGTCCAGGCCAGCAGCCACCACACCCAGCGCATCGCTCAGTCGCCGGCGACGCCGAGCCGGTCGAGCGCGAACGCGTACATCTCGGCCAGCTCGCGGTAGCGGCGGAAGCGCCCGGACTTGCCGCCGTGGCCGGCGTCCATGTTGGTGCGGAACACGATCGGGCCATCGCCGGTGTCGACGTCGCGCAGCTTCGCCACGTACTTCGCAGGCTCCCAGTACTGCACCTGCGAGTCCCACAGCCCGGTGCCGATGAACATCGCCGGGTAGGCCTGCTTCGCCAGGTTGTCGTACGGCGAATACGAGAGCATGTAGTCGTAGTACTCGCGCTGCTCCGGGTTGCCCCACTCGTCGTACTCGTTGGTGGTCAGCGGGATGCTCGGGTCGAGCATGGTCGTGACCACGTCCACGAACGGCACCTGCGACAGGATCACCCGGTAGCGGTCCGGCGCCATGTTGGCGATCGCGCCCATCAGCAGGCCGCCTGCGCTGCCGCCGTGCGCGGCCACCCGCCCGGGTGCGGCCCAGCCCTCGCGCACGAGGAAGTCGGTGACGTCGATGAAGTCGGTGAAGGTGTTCTTCTTGTTGAGCAGCTTGCCGTCGTCGTACCAGGCGCGGCCCATCTCCTGGCCGCCGCGGATGTGGGCGATGGCGTAGGCCACGCCGCGGTCGAGCAGGCTCACCGCGGTGCTGCTGAAGGACGGATCGATCGAGTGGCCGTAGCTGCCGTAGGCGTACTGCAGCAGCGCGCCGGTGCCGTCGGGGGCGTAGCCCTTGCGGTAGACCAACGACACCGGGACCTTCGTGCCGTCGCGCGCGGTCGCCCACAGGCGCTGCGTCTCGTACCGCGACGGGTCGTAGCCCGGAACCGGCTGCTGCTTGAGCTGGCGACGCTCGCCGGTGCGCACGTTCATCTCGTACGTGGTCTCCGGCGTGGTCATCGAGGTGTAACCGTAGCGGAGCCACTCGCTGTCGGGCTCGGAATTGACGTCCAGGCCCATCGAGTACGCGTCCTCGTCGGCCGCGACGAACGCCTCGCCGCCCTCGCGCAGGATGCGGATCCGCTCCAGCCCGCCGCTGCGCTCGCCGATGGCGATGAAGCCGTCGAACAGGTCGTAGTCCTCGATGTAGACGTCGTCGCGGTGCGGCACCAGGTCGGTCCACTGCGCGCGCGAGGTCGCGTCCGTGGGCGCGGTCACCAGCTTGAAGTTGCTGGCGCCGGCATCGTTGGTGCGGATCACCCAGCGGTCGCCGAGGTGGTCGGCCTGGTACTCGACGTCGCGCTCGCGCGGAGCCAGCACGGTGAACTCGCGCGGATCGGCGGCCGGCGCGTAGCGCAGTTCGCTGGAGACCGTGCTCTCGACCTCGATGCAGATGAAGCGGTCGTCGCGCGTGCGGTCCACGCCCATGTAGAAGCTGTCGTCGTGCTCCTCGTACACGACCGGATCGTCGGCCACCGGGGTCCCGAGCACGTGCTTGCGCACGCGCACGGTGAGCAGCGTCTCCGGGTCGTTCTCGACGTAGAACAGGGTCCGGTTGTCGTCGGCCCAGACCAGGTTGGCCGACACGCCCTCGATCACGTCGGGATGGACCTCGCCGGTCTCGAGGTCGCGGAAGCGGATGGTGTACTGGCGGCGGCCGACGGCGTCCTCGGCCCAGGCCAGCAGGCGGTTGTCCTGGCTGACCTCGTAGTCGCCGACGCTGAAGTAGTCCTTGCCGGCGGCCATCGCGTTGACGTCGAGCAGCACCTGTTCGCCTGGCGCGCCCGCCTCGACGTCGCGCTGCACCGCGAGCGCGTCCATCCCCTGCGCGTCGCGCCGGCGCGCGTGCACCGGATAGTCCTGCCCGGTCTCGTAGCGGGTGTAGTACCACCAGCCGCGCTCGCGGTAGGGGACGCTGGCGTCGTCCTGCTTGATGCGGCCGACGAACTCTTCGTACAGCGCGTCCTGCAGCGGCTTCAGCGGCGCCATCACCGCGTCGGCGTGGGCGTTCTCGGCCTCGAGGTAGGCGATCACCTCCGGCCGCGCGCGCTGGTCGTCGCGCAGCCAGTAGTACTCGTCGTCGCGGACCGCGCCGAAGGGGGCGCGGACCTGGTGCGGGCGCGGCTCGACGTCCGGCGGCGTGGTGCTCATGGCGCCCCTGTCGGAGCGGAGCTCGCGCCGCGACCCCGCGTCATTGAAGCTCCCTCCACAGGAACCGGTAGGTCAGCGCCCACACGTGCGCCTGCTGCGCGTTGGTGGCGCCGGCGCCGTGGCCGCCCTCGGTGTTCTCGTAGTAGCGCACGTCCTTGTCGGCGGCGAGCATCTTCGCCGCCATCTTGCGCGCGTGGCCCGGGTGCACGCGGTCGTCGCGCGTGGTGGTCCAGATGAAGGTGGCCGGATAGTCCTTCGACGCATCGAACAGGTGGTACGGCGAGAACGTCTTGATGTACTCCCAGTCGGCGGTGTCGGGATCGCCGTACTCGGCCATCCACGAGGCGCCGGCCAGCAGGTGGCTGTAGCGCTTCATGTCGAGCAGCGGCACCTGGATCACGACCGCGCCGAACAGCTCGGGGTACTGCGTCAGCATGTTGCCGGTGAGCAGGCCGCCGTTGCTGCCGCCCATGATGCCCAGGTGCTCCGGCGAGGTGATGCCGTCGGCGACCAGCGCCTTGGCGACCGCGGCGAAGTCCTCGTAGGCCTTGTGCCGGTTCTGCTTGAGCGCGGCCTGGTGCCAGCGCGGACCGTACTCGCCGCCGCCGCGGATGTTGGCGACCACGTAGACGCCGCCCTTCTCCAGCCAGCCCTTGCCGATCGCGCCCGAGTAAGCCGGGGTCAGCGAGACCTCGAAGCCGCCGTAGCCGTACAGCAGGGTCGGCTGCCTGCCGTCGCGCGGCATGTCCTTGCGGTGCACGATGAAGTACGGCACGCGGGTGCCGTCATCGCTGGTGGCGAAGCGCTGCTCCATCTCCAGGCCGGAGGCGTCGAAGAACACCGGCATGGACTTGAGCTGCTCGGGCTGCTTGCCGATCTCGGCGATCGACAGCGTGGTCGGGGTGATGTAGTCGGTGGCGGTCAGCCACACCGCGTCGCTCTCGTCGCGGTCCACGGCGCGCACGCCGATGGTGCCGATGTCGGGCGCGCCGACGAATTCCGAGGCGGTCCAGCCGCCCTCGCCCGGGGTCAGCACGCGCAGGCGGTTCTTGACGTCGTCGAGCACGTTCAGCACCAGGTGCGACTTCGTCCAGGTGTAGGCGTCGAGCGAGGTGGTCTCGGTGGGCTGGAACAGGACCTCGAACTCGCGCTTGCCCGACATGTAGTCGTCGAAGTCGGCAACCAGCAGCGAACCCGCCGGGTAGGTGGTGCTGCCGACGGTCATCGGCTCGCGCGGCTGCAGCAGCAGCCAGTCCTTGTGCACCGACTTGCTGGCCGAGTTCGGCGCGTCGATCTTCACCAGCTGGCCGTCGTCGCGCAGCAGGTACAGCTCGTCGTTGTAGAAGGCGATGGTGCGGCTGACGAAATTGCGCTCATGGCCGGGCGTGTCGTCGTGGTAGCCGGCGATGTACATGTCATCCGGCGTGCCTTCGTAGACCACCGCCGCAGATTCCAGCGGGGTGCCGCGCTTCCACTTCTTGACGATCCGCGGGTAGCCGGACGAGGTCATGCTGCCGTCGCCGAAGTCCGTGAACACGAACAGCGTGTCGCGATCGATCCAGCTGGTGCCGCCCTTGGCCTCGGGCCGGAAGAAGCCGCCTTCCACCCACTGCTTCGTGGTCATGTCGAACTCGCGGGTGACGTCGGCGTCGGCGCCGCCGCGCGAGAGTGCGACCAGGCAGCGGTCGTAGGCCGGGCGCAGGCAGTCGGCGCCGTGCCACACCCAGTTCTCGCCCTCGGCTGCGCTGAGCGCGTCGAGGTCGATGACGGTCTCCCACTCCGGCTCGGGCTTGCGGTACTCCTCGAGCGTGGTGCGGCGCCACAGGCCGCGCTCGTGCTGCGCGTCCTTCCAGAAGTTGTAGTAGTAGTCGCCGATCTTCTGGACGCCCGGGATCTTGGCGTCGGAATCGAGGATCGCGAGGATGTCGGCCTTGAGCTTCTCGAACTCGGGGCCCTGCGCCAGCTCGGCGTCGGTGCGCGCGTTCTGGGCGCGGGCCCAGTCCAGGGCCTTGTCGCCGGTGACGTCCTCGAGCCAAGCCCAGGGATCGGCGGGGGTGGTCTCGGCCACGGCGGGGTTCTCCTGGTCTGCGGCGAGGGCCGGAACGGCGAAGGCGGCGGTCGAGGCGACCAGGCCAGCGGCGGCAAGGGCGCGGCAGGCGGACGTCAGCTTGGGCATGCAACGGGCTCCGGCAATGGGGATTTCATCGAACCGCCAACGCTACCACGGCGGCCCTTGTTGGAGCGGCCCTTGTGGGAGCGGCCCTTGGCCGCGATCGCGCGCAAGGCGCGCTCCCACAATGGGAGTCGCGGGCCATGAGATGGGGGCGGCGGACCCTGCGGGCAACCGAACCGGAGACCTGCCATGACCCGCGCACCCCGCACGCTGCCCTCCCCCGATCCGCGCTTGGTGTTGCTGCTGCGCCGCGCCGTGCTGCTGGGTGCCGCCATGGTGGTGGCGGTGCCGGCGGCGCGCGGCGCCAACCCCTGGCTCGGTGCCTGGCCGCTGTGGCTGGTGGCGATGCCGCTGGCCAGCCTGTGGGCGCTGCACGGCTTCCGCCTACCGCGCTGGCCCCGCGACGCCGCCGACCCGGTGCGCCCGCGGCGGCGGCGCGCGCCGCAGGCGCGGCGCTGGCGTCAGTACCCGGCGTCGTCGAGGGCGCTGGCAGCTTCCTCGCGGCCCAGCGCGATCAGCTCTGCCGCGCGCCAGAACTCGTAGAACTCGGCCGCGTCGCGCGCGATCCGCACTTCCACGCCGGGAGGGTCCAGCGCCAGCTGCACCCGCGCGATCCTGCCCTGCATCGCGTCCAGCGATTCGGTCATCAACTGGAGGAAGCCCAGGCGCGCGCCACTGGCGCCATGGCCCTCGTCCGAGCCATGGCGTCGCAACGGCCACCAGCGCCGGGTGGCGCCGCCCTCGGTCTCGACCGGCGCCTGCTGCTCGCGTTCCCGCGGCGGCCCGTTGAGGTCCACCGCGATCACGGTGTCGGCGTCGGACATGCGCATCGCGGTCAGCGGCAGCGGCGCCAGCAGGCCGCCGTCCACCAGCGCGCGGCCGTTGATCACCTGCGGCGTGAACACGCCCGGGATCGCGAACGAGGCGCGCACCGCGTCCCACATGTCGCCCTGGCGCAGCCAGACCTCGCGATGGCGCATCAGGTCCACCGCGACCGCGGTGAAGTCGATCGGCAGTTCCTCGATGCGCGGCGAGCCGCAGACCTCGCGCAATGCCGCCAGCAGCCGCTGGCCGGTGAACAGCGAGGAGCGCCCCCAGCCCGGATCCAGCAGCCGCAGCATCGCGTTGCGGTCCATGCCCAGCAGCCAGTCGCGGTAGGCGCCGAGCTTGCCGGCGGCGTGCAGCCCGCCGACCAGCGCGCCGATGGAGGTACCGGCGATCGAGGCGATGCGCAGCCCGCGCGCCTCGATCTCCTCGATCACCCCGATCTGCGCCAGTCCGCGGGCACCGCCGGACCCCAGTACCAGTCCGATCCGTGGTGCGCCGTCGGCCTCCCGCATGTCAGCGGTCGTAGTTGGACAGGGCCAGCGCGAGCAGCGCGCGCGCCTGCTCGCGCAGCGGCGCCGGCTCGAGGATCTCGGCGTCGGCGCCGTAATGCAGCACGTCCATCAGCAGCTCGCGCGCGTTGCTGTAGGGCACCTTCAGCTCGTAGCGGCCGTCGGGCAGCCAGCGGCCCTGCTGCTGCGAATGCCAGTGTTCGTCGGCGACCCAGCGCGCGGCGCGCTCGTTGAACACGATCGTGGCCCAGCCCTTGGGCGCGCCCGAGAAGATCCCGTAGCTGCCCGACAGGTGCTCGTCGAGGGTGGCTTCCTCGATGTCGCGGGCGGCGGCCTCGAGCATGCGCGCGCCGGAGATGCGGTCCACCGAGAAGCTGCGCAGGCCCTCGCGCTCGTGGTCCCAGGCGTCCAGGTACCAGTTGTCGCGGTAGTGGGTGATGCGCTGCGGCGACACCGTCCGCCGGGTCTTCTCGCCGGTGGAGCGCGCGCGGTACTCGAAGCCGAGCTGGCGCCGCTCCAGCACCGCCGAGCACACGATGCGGAACGCCGCCTCGTCCATCCGGCGCCCGCGGTGCGGGATCACGCGCACGCGCTGCATCGGCAGTTCCCGTCCCGGCGAATGCTCGTCGAGCAGCTTCTCGATCCGCGCCTGCAGCGGCGCCAGCGCGGTGGACAGCATGCCGCCCGAGTTGCGCGCCAGCAGCTGCTGCGCGGCCAGCAGCGCGTGCAGCTCCTCGGAGTTCAGCCACAGCCCGGGCAGTTCGAAGCGGTCGCCCTCGGCCGGGTCGTAGCGGAATCCGGCCTCGCCATTGCCGACCACCGGCGCCATCAACGCATCGCGCAGGAACGCGAGGTCGCGGTACACGGTGGCACGCGAGCAGCCGAGCTCGTCCTGCAGCCGCGGCACCGTCACCGGCACGCGCGCGGCGCGCAGGGTGCGATGCAGGGCGATGATGCGTTCGTAGCGGTCCATGGCCGGATTATGGCGCAGCGCGCGGCGAGGCCATAATGGTCCGATGTTCTCCGCGCTGTGGTTCGCGGTGCTGGGCCAGCCCGTGTTCCTGCTGCCGTTCCCCGAGGCCCCCGCGACCCCGGCCGTGGTCGCGATCGCGAGCTCGCAGGTGTCGCTCCGGCGCCCCTGCCACAGCCTCGCTTGCCTGCGCGCCGGCTGGACCCCGCTGCCGGCGGAGCCGCTGCTGGCCGGGCGCAATCCGTTCGTCCCGCGCCGCCCGCTGCCGCCCTCGCGCGGCCACCGGCTGCGCGCCCCGGCCTCGCGCATCGAGTGGACCGCGACCCACGGCAGCAACTCCCGCGTCGGCGCGCGCTACGGCATGGAGATCCGCGACCCCGACACCGCGGTGCGGGTCGAGATCGGCAGCGGCTACCGCCTGCAGCCCTACGTGGACGACGGCGTCGGCGAGACCGGCCCGGTGGCGCGCGGCCGGGTCGAATGGCAGCAGCGCCTGGGCGCGTTCGCCTTGCTGCACCAGGAACTGCGCTTCGAGGCCGGCCGCAACGACACCTACGTGCGCAACGCGCTGGCGCTGGACGTGGAACTGCAGCCGAACTGGACCCTGCGCTCGCGCTTCGAGCTGAGGCACCACGAGGCCACCGGCAGCACCGCGACCGAAAGCCTGCTGCAGCTCCGCTACACCTTCTGATCCGCCGTGTTCTGACCCGCCGTGGGCTCAGGCTGGCGGCAGGAAGTCGCCGGCACCGGCCGCGAGCAGGGAGCGGGCCACGCTGGCGCCGAGCGCTTCCGGATCGTCGGCGCTGCCGCTGGCGCCTGCGCGGACCAGACGGCCGTCTGCGGCGGAGCCGACCAGGCCATCGAGCGCGAGCCCGCCATCCTGCAGGCGGGCGAACGCCGCCACCGGCACGTGGCAGCTGCCGTGCAGGGCGCGGTTCATCGCGCGCTCGGCGCGGGTGCAGGTCCGGGTCGGCGCGTCGTCGAGCGCGGCGCACAGGGCCATGGTCGTGGCGTCGCCTTCGCGGCATTCGATCGCGATCGCGCCCTGCGCCGGCGCGGGCAGCCAGGCGGGCGCGTCGAGCCGCTCGCCGATGCGCGCCTCGAAACCCAGCCGCGCGAGCCCGGCGCAGGCGAGCACGATCGCGTCGTAGTGGCCCGCGTCCAGCTTCGCCAGCCGGGTGTTCACGTTGCCGCGCAGGTCCAGCAGCTCCAGGTCCGGGCGGCGCGCACGCAGTTGCGCCTGGCGGCGCAGCGACGAGGTGCCGACGCGGGCGCCGCGGGGCAAGGCATCGAGGCCGTCATGCCCGGGGGAGACCAGCGCGTCGGCGTGGTCGGCGCGCGCCAGCACCGCCGCCAGCGCGAAGCCGGGCTCGAGGTCCATCGGCACGTCCTTGAGCGAATGCACCGCGATGTCGGCCTCGCCGCGCTGCATCGCCAGCTCCAGCTCCTTGAGGAACAGGCCCTTGCCGCCGAGGTCGGCGAGCGAGCGGTCGAGGATCTCGTCGCCACGCGTGCTCAGCGGCACCAGCGCGACCTCGAGCCCGGGGTGGGCGTCGCGCAGGCGCGCCGCCACGTGCTCGGTCTGCCACAGCGCGAGCGGGCTCTTGCGGGTGGCGATGCGCAGGCGGGCCATGCGCGCATTATCCCCCGAGCGTGCGCCGCAGGGGACCCAGGCAACGGCGCGAGACCTCCAGCGGCTGGTCACCGTGGCGCAGGATCGCGAAGGTCCTGCCCTGCGGGTCGCGCCGCAACTCGACCAGCTCGTGGCGCGCGACCAGGCAGTTGCGGTGGATACGCACGAAGCGGTCGCCGAACTCTTCTTCCAGCGACTTCAGCGATTCCTCGATCAGGTCCTGGCCGTGCGCGTGGTGCACGACCACGTACTTCTCTTCGGCTTGCAGGTAATGCACTTCGTCCACCGGCACCAGCCGCAGGCTGCCGCGTAGCCGCGCGCACAGGTGGGTACGCACATTGCCGTGCGCGCCGGCGTCCTGCGCGCGCCCGGCGGTGAAGGTGCGCACCCGCGCGAGCGCGTCGGCCAGGCGCTCGGCGCGCACCGGCTTGACCAGGTAGTCGATGGCCTGGGCGTCGAAGGCCGACAGCGCGTGCTGGTCGTAGGCGGTGCAGAAAACCACCGCGGGGCGCGGCTCGAACGCGGCCAGGTGGCGCGCTACCTCCAGCCCGTCGATGCCCGGCATCGAGATGTCCAGCAGCACCAGGTCGGGATCGTGCGCCGCGCAGGCGTGCAGCGCGGCGTGGCCGTCGCCGGCCTCGGCGACGATCTCGACGTCGGCTTCGGCGGCGAGCAGCGCGCGCAGGCGGTCGCGGGCGAGCGGTTCGTCGTCGACGAGGATGACCTTCATTGCGTTCGCGGCGCCAGCGCCACGCCTGTTGGAATCCGGAGTTCGCACCGATAGTAGCCGTCGTCCGCGTGCGCGGCGCTGAGGCCGGCGCGCGGGCCGAAGGCGTGCGCGAGGCGGTCGCCGATGCTGCGCTGGGCGTGTCGCGCGCCCTCGCGCGGCGGCTCGCCGGCCCGCAGCGGCGGCGCCGGGTTGGCGACCGCGATGCGCAGCAGGTCGCCGTCCACGCGCAGGGAAATCTCGACCGTGCCGCCCTGCGCGAGCCGCGAGATGCCATGCAGGACCGCGTTCTCGACCAGCGGCTGCAGCACCAGGCGCGGCAACGGCGCGTCCCAGGGCAGGGGCTCCTCGCGCCGCCATTCCACCCGCAGGCGCGGCCCCAGCCGCAGCCCCTCGATCGCGAGGTAGCGCTCGGCCAGGTGCACCTCGCCGCGCAGGTCGGAGTCCGGTTCGCCGGCGCCCAGGGCGGCGCGGAACAGGTCGGACAGGTCGAGCAGCGCCTGCTCCGCCACCACCGGATCGCGCCGCACCAGTCCGACGATGGCGTTGAGGCTGTTGAACAGGAAGTGCGGGCGGATGCGCGCCTGCAGCGCGTCGGCCTGCGCCTGCGCGCTGGCCCGCACCTGCGCCTGCCAGCCTTCGAGCACGTACAGGTAGCGCAGCACCACCGCGGTGATCAGCGCGGCGATCGCCGCACTGCCGACGGCCCACGGCAACAGGCCCACGCCGGCGGGCACCAGCCCCTGCCCGAGGCTGCGGTCGAGCTGGTGGACCATCGCCGCGCCGAGCAAGGCGATCGCGAACGCGCCGCCCACCGCGGCGAGCGCGCCGAGCGCCACCGGCAGCCGCGACAGCACCCTGCGCCCGGCGCACAGCAGCACCGCGATGGTCAGCGACAGCCAAAGCGCGAACGCGCTGGCCGACACGAAGCGCTCCAGCGTCCATCCGCCATCGCTGCCCGGGGCCAGCAGCAGCACCAGCACCACCAGCTCGGCCACGCCGAACAGGGTCGCCAGCCGCGGCAGCCGGCACAGGTCCGGCAACCAGGGTTCCCCGTGGCGCGGCGCCCCCTGCATGCTCAGCCGCTGGCGAACCGCCGTTCCAGCCAGTCGCCCAAGTCGCGGATCTCGTCGGGGCAGACGGCGTGGGCCATCGGGTAGGCGTGCCACTCGACCGCGAAGCCGAGCGCCTCGAGCACCTTGCGGCTGTGCTCGCCGGCGGTGGGCGGCACCACCGGGTCCTGGCTGCCGTGGGCCATGAACACCGGCTGCCCCAGGGCCTCCGGCGCGAGGTGGGCCTGGGCCTGCGGCGCCATCGGCAGGTAGGTGGACAGGGCCACCAGCCCGGCCAGCGGCTGCTTGCGGCGCAGGCCCGCGGCGAGCGTGATCGCGCCGCCCTGGGAGAACCCGGCCAGCAGCAGCCGAGACGGCGGGATCCCGCGCTCGGCCTCGCGCGCAACCAGCGCCTCCACCTGCGCCACCGACTCGAGCACGCCGGCGCTGTCGGCGCGGTCGCCGCCGCCCAGCTCGTCGGCGCTGAAGTTGCGGATGTCGTACCAGGCACGCATGCGCATGCCGTTGTTGATCGTGACCGCGCGCACCGGCGCGTGCGGGAACACGAAGCGCAGCGCCGGCCAGCCCGGCCGCACCAGCTCCGGCACGATCGGCGCGAAGTCGTGTCCATCGGCCCCGAGGCCGTGCAACCAGAGGACGCACCACCCGGGCGACGGGCCGGTCTCGTGTTCGACGGTCTGCAGCAGGTCCATGGGGGCATTGTGCCCGACCCGCCTGCAGTCAGGTGCGCGGCGCCTCTTTCCCCAGGCGGAACCTGCACACGTGCCCGCCGCGCACGATGCACTCCATGTGGTGCACGCGCCGGCGGCTGACGCCTTCCATGTAGGCGATGTCGAAGCGGCACACTTCCGGGTGGCGCCTGGCCAGGCCATGGAACACGCAGTTGAAGGCCTCCACCTGCCAGTCGTCGCCGTGGCGCGCCGGGATCGCCTCGTAGCCGAGTGCGTCCAGGCGCTCGGCCAGCGCGCGCGCCAGTTCCTCGCCGCTGCCGTCGGCCAGCGCCGGCTGGGTGGCGGCCACGGTGCTGCCCAGTTCCTGCAGCATGGCCCCGACCTCGTCGTCGCCGATCTTCAGTTGCAGCTGGGCGACCAGCGCCGCGGCGATCGCGCCGTAGTTGCGCGGGAACAGCTCGCGGCCTTCGCCGGTGAGCGCATAGCGCGCCTGCGGCCGGCCGCCGGTCTTCACCGGCTCGACCCGTTGCACCAGGCCGCGCACGGTCAGCGTGGTCAGGTGCTGGCGCACCGCGTTGTGGGTGATGCGCAGGCGCTCGCACAACTCCTCGACACCCAGGCCGTCGCGGGCCTGCAGCAACTGCCGGAGGAGGCGTTGCTGGGTGTCGCCGAAGCGTGCGAGCCCTTGCGCCATGGATCAGGCCGCCTTGTCCGGGAACTGTTTCGCGATCGCATCCGCCAGCGCGTCGGCGATCATGTCCATGTGCGCCTGCATCGCCGTCCAGCTCTCTGCCTCGCCGGCGGTGTCGCCCTTCATGATCAGGCCGACCTGCTGCGCGTGGTGCGCGCCGTGGGCCAGCAGCATGCCGCGCACGGCGTCCTCGGGCAGGTTCGGGTTGGCGCCCGCGAGGAACACGGCGATGGCGCCGGCATTCGTGGTGAGGTCGTTCATCGCCGCGGTGGCCGCGGCCTCGTCGCCGCCGGCACGCGCGTCGGTCAGGGCCTTGACCGCGCCCCAGTGGCCGGCGAGCAGCGTCATCATCTGTTCTCCGCCGGCGTCGCCGTAGAAGCCGGCGACCGCGTCCGCGATCTGGCGGGCATTCGCGACCACCGCGTCCGCCGCGGCATCGGCCGCGGCCTCGTCGCCGGCGTGCACCGCCAGCGCGTAGTCGCGGGAATGCACGATGTGCCCGTGCCACAGGTCGCGCATCGCGGCCTGCAGTTGCGGCGCGGCCACCTCGGAGGCAGCGCTGTCGGGGGCCGGCGCGGCGTCGGCGGCAACGGCGCTGGTGTCGGTGCCTGCCGTCGCGGCGGCGTCCGGGGAGGCCGCGCTGTCGCAGCCGGCGGCCAGGACCAGCGCGACGGTCAGTGCGAGGGGTTTCAGGGGAAGGGACATGGCAAGGGACTCCGGTCAGGTCGCCGATCGCGACGGACCCAGCATGCGCGCCCCCGACGCTACGCTCCATGTGCTTATGTGTAAAGGTTACCGGGACGAGCTCGCAATGAACCGCAAGGAGCGGAGTGCCACTGTGCCCCGGGGGTGCACAATGGCTCCGTCGCCATGCCGAAGCCCGATCCGATGCCCGCCAGCACCGCCCCCCGCCGCTCCCGCCCCGAGAGCGGCGTCCGCCACGCGGCGCTGGTCGCCGAGGCCTGCCGGCGCATCGAGCGCGCCGAGGCCGCGCCCAGCCTGGCCGAACTGGCGGCGCCGACCGGCATGAGTCCGTGGCATTTCCACCGCGTGTTCAAGGCGCAGACCGGCCTGACCCCCAAGGCCTACGCCGACGCGCACCGCGCCGGCCGCCTGCGCGAGCGGCTCGTGCGCAGCCGCACCATCACCGATGCCATCCACGACGCCGGCTTCGGCTCCAGCAGCCGTTTCTACGAGCGCTCCAGCGAGCGCCTGGGCATGCAGCCGAGCGCATGGCGCGCAGGCGGTGCGGAGGCGCGCATCCGATTCGCGATCGGACAGTGCTCGCTCGGCGCGATCCTGGTCGCCAGCAGCGACAAGGGCGTGTGCGCGATCCTGCTCGGCGACGATCCGGATGCGCTCGCGCGCGACCTGCAGGACCGCTTCCCCAAGGCCGAACTGGTGGGCGGCGACCCGGACTACGAGCGCGTGGTCGCCACCGTGGTCGGCTTCGTCGAAGCGCCGCGCATCGGCCTCGACCTGCCGCTCGACGTGCGCGGCACCGCGTTCCAGGAACGCGTGTGGCGCGCACTGCGCAAGATCCCGCCCGGCAGCAAGGCGACCTACGCGGAGATCGCGCGGCGCATCGGCGAGCCGCGCGCGGTACGCGCGGTCGCCGGCGCCTGCGCCGCCAACCAACTCGCCGTCGCCATCCCCTGCCACCGCGTGGTGCGCAGCGACGGCGGCCTCTCCGGCTACCGCTGGGGCGTGGAGCGCAAGCGCCGGCTGCTGGAGCGCGAGGCCGCGGTCAGAACCTGAGCCGCAGGCCGAGGTAGACCGATCGCGGCTCCCCCGCCTGCAGCAGTGCGTCGCCCTGCCCTGCACGGTCGCGCACCGCGAGCTGCCCGACATACGCCTCGTCGCGCAGGTTGCGCAGCTCGCCGAACAGCGACCAGCGCTCGCGCTCGACGCCCACCCGCAGGCCGAGCAGGTGGTGCGCACCGACCTCGTAGGTGTTGCTGAAATCCGCGTAGCGCCTGCCGACCAGGTCGAACGTCGGTCCCGCGTAGAAGCCGCTGTCGTGACGGTACATCACCTCGCCGCGCACCACGTAGCGCGGTGCCCCGGGCAGGGTGTTGTCGCCGTAGTCGGCATCGCCGTCGAACGAGAAGGCGTTCCAGCTCGCGCTGACCAGCGGCTCGATGCCGTGCGCGCCGCCGCCCAGCGGCAGGATCGCACCGGCGAGCACCTCGATCCCGGCATGGATGGTGCGGTCGACGTTCGAGGACAGGCTGGTGCCCGGCGCCTCCGGATCGTCGACCGAGAGGATCTCATCGTGGATGCGCGCGTAGTACGCGGAGACGTCCCATTTCCAGAGCGGCTGCGAGGCGCCTCCGCCGGTGCTGCCGCGCAGGCCGGCCTCGACCACGCCACCGTGCATCGCGTCGAGCGTGGAGCCGTCGCCGCGGACGTCGTCCTCCAGCTCGAACGTGGTGGGCGCCTCGTACAGCCGGCCGAGGCTGGCGTAGGCCTCGGCGCCGTTGCCGAGCGCGCGGATCACTCCCAGCCGCGGATTGAACGACGCATAGTCCGCCTTCGGGTTGCGCATCTCGCCGTCGGCGACCGCGGTGTTGCGCACGTCGCGGCGGGTCCCGACGCCCTGGCCGCCATAGACCAGGGTCCAGCCGGGCGCGAACTTCCAGCGGTCGACGACGAACAGCTCGACGCTGCCGGAACGGTTGTCGACGCGGGTGGACAGGCCGTTGCGGCGGCCGCCGTCGTTGCGGTACTGCCCGCCCCACTCGTGGGTCCAGGCCAGGTTGATGCCGGCTAGCACGTCGTGCTCGCCGAAGCGCGCGTTGTAGCGCGCCATGGCCGCGGTCGTGCGCTGGTCGGTGTCCTTGAGCAGGCTGAACACCTCGGTCGGCGGCTGCGGGCCCGGGCCGTCGAAGTCCACCATCACCTTGTCGACGATCGGGTGGTAGAGGTGCTGGTCGTCGCGGGACACGCCGAACTCGAAGCGGTGGCCGTTGCTTGCGCGCCACGTTCCCTTCGCCGCAAGCCTCGCGGTGCGCACGTTCAACTGGTAGTTGCCGGAGATGGCGGACGGCTGGGCCTGGTACGGATCGGCGTCGAACTGCGCGCGCGTGAGCGGCCCGGCGAGTTCCTCGTCGCTGTCTATCCAGGTGGCGAACACGCGCAGCTCGATGCCGTCGCCGTGCTGCCAGCCCGCGTTCGCGTACACCGCGCTGCGGTCCTGGCGGCTGTGCTCGCGGTAGCCGTCGCGTCCTTTCGCGTCCAGCGCCACCAGCGCATCGAAGTCGCCCGACACGCCGCCCAGGGTTACCCGCGCATTGCGCAGGCCATGGCTGCCGGCGGCCAGGAAGAGCTGGCTGCCGGGGCTGTTGCGGGCGGTGGGCGAAGTGAAGTCGACCGCGCCGCCCAGGGTGCTGGCGCCGTAGGTCAGCGCGTTGGCGCCGCGGGCCACGACCACGTGGCGCGCCGCCACCGGATCCAGCGCGCGGTTGTGGTTGTTGCCGTCGGCGGTTGTCACCGGCAGGCCGTCCTGGAACAGCTTCATGCCGTTGCCGTCGTAGCCGGTCGCGTCGAGGTTTGAACCGCGGCTCGAGAAGTACACCGCGTCGCCGCCGGTGCCGCTCTCCGTCCACAGCCCCGGCACGTAGCGCAGGGCGTCCGACATGTTGTTGACGGGCCGCTGGTAGAAGGCTTCGCCGTCGAGCAGGCTGACGCCGCCCGGGACGAGCGCGCGCTCGGCCTCGTTCGGGTCGCGCGTACCGCTCACCCGCACCGCCTCGAGCGTGGTCATCTGGGGGTCCGCCGCGGGGTCGGCATCGGCCTCCGCCTCGGCGGGGGCGTCCGCAACGGCGGGCAGGGGAAAACACAGCACGGCCACGACGGCCGCGGACAGGCACGACGCACGCAGCGCCGCGCGGAAAAGGCTGGACATCTGGATCTCCTGAACACGAAAGGTCGCGCTTGGCGCGCGTTCGAACGCCTTCGGTGTCAGGAGAGGGGCGGCCCGCGGGAGCCGAGCCCGCAGGGGTGCAGGTAGCCCAGCCGCGCGGTGCGCAACGGCGGATACCAGCGGTCGTGCTCCCGCCCGGTGGCCGGCGGCAAGGGAAGGACGGCGACCGGCAGCACCGACGCGAGCAGCGGGCAGTAGGCACAGTCGGCATGCCCCTCGTGCGGGGCGGGTCGTGGCGAATCCGGCGCCTCGCCCGGCCCGCCCGCGTCCGGCGACCCGGCGGCGTGGCCGTGCGCAGCTTCGTGGCCAGCGTCATGCCCATGGCCGTGGTCGTGCGCGTGCCCGGCCATCTCCCCGGCCGCCGAAACCGAAGGGGCCGGACCGCCGGGGACCTGCCCGGCCAGGCGCCCGCTGGTCGGCAACAGCACCAGCGCCAGCACCGCGAACAGCGCCAGCGCGGCCATCGCCCGTGCGAAGCCGGTCCACCTGCCCGTGGCGCGAATGAGAACCATTACTGTCTATTATGCGCCACGCGGGGCCGTCGGCGCGACTGCTGGGATCAGCGGGGCGCACCCCCGGCGACCGGCCGGCCATCCGCGTGCCAGGCCTCGAAGCCGCCCGCCAGCGGACGCACCCGCCGGAATCCGTGCGCCTTCAGTTGCCGCGCGACCAGCGCGGCGGAAGCTTCGTTGGGGCAGTCGCAGTAGACGACGACTTCCTGTTGCTCCCCCGGGGCGAGCTCCGCGATCCGGTCCGCCAGGATCGCCCCGGGGATCCAGCCCGACGCTTCCCGCATCGCCGCCGGACGCACGTCCACCACCAGCGGTCGTTGCCCGGACTGGAACAGCCCATGGAGTTCCGCCGGCGTGATCCTGGCCATGCCGACCAGGCGCATGAAGCGCCTGCGCTTCCACCATTTCCAGCCGATGAAGGCAGCCAGCGCGACCAGCACCAGCCATCCACCTGCGCGGCCCATGGCCTCGATCGTCAGCAGCACCTCGCCCACCGCCTCGTGGAACAGCACGCCGAGCGCGACCGCGAACCCTGCCCAGAGCGCCGCGCCGATGCCGTCGAACAGGGCGAATCGCGCGATCGGAGTGCGCGTATGTCCGGCCAGGGTGGTCGCGACCGCCGCGAAACCAGGAACGAATTTGGCGACGATCAGCGCCGGCGGCCCCCAGCGCGCATAGATCCCGCGCGTGGTGCTGACGCACGAGTCCGGGGACAGGGAAAGCCTGCACATCATCCCGATCAGTCGCATACCGAAGCGGCGCCCGCCGGCGTACCACAGCAAATCGGCAAGCACGGCCGCCACCATCGCCACCACGACGATCGGCCAGGCGGGCTGCCCCTGCTCCACCGCCACCGCGCTGGCGAGCACGATCGGCGGCCACGCCGGCACCGGAATCCCGCCCTGGTCGAGCAGCACCGCCAGGAACACGAACCAGAGGCCGTAGTCCGCGATCAGGGGCAGCAGGACGTCCATGGCCGCGGATTCTAGCGACAAGGCGTTCCGCGCCCTGGTTCCACCCGTGGATCAGTGCGTCCCCCTGGCGTGATCTCTGCATGCCAGCGAAAAGCCCACACTGGACAGGATGAGCAAAAGAAGGAGAAGAAGATGAAGATGAAGATCGACCCCAAGGCCGCCTCCACCACGGGCGCGGGCGCACCGGCGCCGAGCGACCGCAATTCCCTGACCGTCGGCCCCGACGGGCCGATCCTGCTGCACGACGTGCACCTGGTCGAGCAACTCGCGCACTTCAACCGCGAGAAGGTGATCGAGCGCCAGCCGCACGCCAAGGGCTCCGGCGCGTTCGGCGTGTTCGAGACCACCGGCGACGTGTCGAAGTACACCAAGGCCTCGCTGTTCCAGCCGGGTGCCAGGACCGACCTGCTGCTGCGCTTCTCCACCGTCGCCGGCGAGCAGGGCAGCCCCGACACCTGGCGCGACGTGCGTGGCTTCTCGATCAAGTTCTACACCGCCGAAGGCAACTACGACCTGGTCGGCAACAACACCCCGGTCTTCTTCGTGCGCGACCCGATGAAGTTCCCGCACTTCATTCGCAGCCAGAAGCGCCTGCCCGACTCCGGCCTGCGCGACAACCACATGCAGTGGGACTTCTGGACCAGCAATCCGGAGACCGCGCACCAGGTCGCCTACCTGATGGGCCCGCGCGGGCTGCCGCGCACCTGGCGGCACATGAACGGCTACGGCTCGCACACCTACCTGTGGATCAACGCCGCTGGCGAGAAGTCCTGGGTCAAGTACCACTTCCACACCGAGCAGGGCATGGAATTCCTGGACAACGCCGGCGCGGTGGAGATGGCCGGGCTGGATGCCGACTTCCACCGCCGCGACCTGTTCGGGGCGATCGCGCGCGGCGAATTCCCGAAGTGGAAGCTGTCGGTGCAGGTGATGCCGTACGCGGACGCGAAGACCTACCGCTTCAACCCCTTCGACCTGACCAAGGTGTGGCCGCACGCCGACTACCCGCTGATCCCGGTCGGCACGCTGACGCTCAACCGCAACCCGGAGAACTTCTTCGCCCAGGTCGAGCAGGCGGCGTTCTCGCCGGGCAACACTGTGCCGGGCATCGGGCTGTCGCCGGACAAGATGCTGCTGGCGCGCTCGTTCGCCTATGCCGACGCCCAGCGCAACCGGATCGGCGCGAACTTCCACCAGCTACCAGTCAACCAGCCGAAGGTGCCGGTGAACACCTACATGTTCGACGGCCCGATGGCCTACCACCACAGCGGCGCCGCCCCGGTCCACGCCACCAACAGCGGCGGTCGTCCCTGGGCGGACGCCACCGGCCCGGTCGAGGACGGCTGGGAGGCCGACGGCTCGATGGTTCGCGCCGCCTACACCCTGCGTGCGGATGATGACGACTTCGGCCAGGCCGGAACCCTGGTGCGCCGTGTCTTCACGGACGCGGAGCGCGAGGCGCTGGTCGAACAGGTTGCCGGCAGCCTGCTCGGTGGCGTGCGCAGCCCCGTGCTGGAGCGCGCCTTTGAGTACTGGAAGAACATCGATCCCGATGTCGGCCAGCGGATCGAGGAGCGCGTGCGCCGAGGAGGCGCCGAGGAACCCGCCGCGGGCATGGGCGAAGCATGAGGAGCACGACGATGAAGACCTACAACGTCGGTTATCTGGTCGGCAGCATGGCCAAGGAGTCGATCAACCGGAAACTTGCCGGGGCGCTGGTCAAGCTCGCGCCGGAGCAGCTCAAGTTCCGCGAGATCCGGTTCGACGACCTGCCGATCTACAGCTACGACTACGACGCCGACTATCCCGAGGCCGGGCGCCGCTTCAAGAAGGACATCGAGAGCTCCGACGCGATCCTGATCGTGACCCCGGAGTACAACCGCTCGATCCCGGGCGGCCTCAAGAACGCCATCGACTGGGCCAGCCGCCCGTGGGGCAAGAACTCGTTCGCGCACATCCCGTCGGCGGTGATCGGCACCTCGCCCGGTGCCATCGGCACCGCGGTGGGGCAGCAGCACCTGCGCAGCATCCTGGGCTTCCTCAACTCGCCGCAGATGAACTCGCCGGAGGGCTACATCCAGTTCAAGGACGGTTTCCTCGACGATGCCGGCAACGTCGCCGACCCCGGTACCGCGAAGTTCCTGGCGGACTACATGGAAGAGTTCCACCAGCACATCGCGCGGGTGCTGACGGTGCTGCCGCGCGACGCGTGAGGCCTCAGGCGAACGCGTTGATGAAGAAGGTGATGATCAGCGCATTCGTGAAGTCGATGAAGAAGGCGCCCACCAGCGGTGCCACCAGGAATGCGCGCGGCGCGGCGCCGTAGCGCTCGACCAGGGTGCGCATCACCGCCATCGCGTTGGCGGTGGTGCCGAGCATGAAGCCGATGAATCCGCCGCCCATCACCGCGGCGTCGTAGTCGCGCCCCATCACCCGGAACACCACCAGGCAGAACGCGGCGACGATCGCCACCTGCAGGCCCAGGTTCACCAGCAGCGGCATCGCCAGTCCGGCCAGTTCCCACAGCCGCAGGTTCATCAGCGCCACCGACAGGAACAGCGCCAGGCAGACGTTGCCGACCAGTTCGATCGTGGGCACCGACAGCTTGATCCAGCCGGTGGCGTCGTCGAGGTTGCGGATGACCGCGCCGACCAGCATCGCGCCGACGTAGGCCGGCAGCGTCACGCCCGTGGCCGAGATCCAGCCGCTGACGCCGGCGCCGATCCACATCGCCACCAGGATCACGACGATGCTCTTCAGCGCGCTGTACTCGCGCTGCGCCTCGGTCTGCAGGTGGCCGCTGGCGCCTTCCGTCGGCGCGTCGTGGTCCCGCGGGTCGCTCGCGACCAGCCGGAAGCGCCGCACCAGCACCGTGATGATCGGTCCACCGACCAGGCCGCCGAGGACGATGCCGGCCATCGCCGAGGCCACCGCGATCGACTCGGCCCCGCGGATGCCGGCTTCTTCGAACAGCGGCGCGAACGCAAGGCCGGTGGCCGGGCCGCCGGTCAGCGTGGTCGAGCCGGCGAGCACGCCGAACAGCGGCGGCAGGTCGAAGCCGACCGCCACCGCCATGCCCACCAGGTTCTGCACCACCGCGAACACCGAGGCCAGCGCGAGGAACACGATCACCTGGCCGCCGCTGATCTTCAGCAGCTTCAGGCTGGCGTTGAAGCCGATCGTGGTGAAGAACGCGATCATCAGCGGCGTCTGCAGCGCCGTGTCCATCGTCCACAGCGTCGTTTCGCGCGAGTGCGCGAACCACGCCACCAGCGCGAACACCAGGCCGCCGATCACCGGCGGCGGCAGGTTGTAGCGCCCGAGGAGGGGGATGGCGCGGCACAGGCCGTAGCCGAGGAACAGGGCGAGGCCGGCGACCGCCAGCGTCTGGACGGCATCGAGTTGCAGCAAGGCGGGAATCCCCTCGGGCGTGCGGCCGGCCACGATGCCGGCCCCGCGCGATCCGCGCAACCGCTATTGGTCGGGCATCGCCGCCAGCCGCTCGCGCACCGCGCCCTCGAGCGAGCGCAAGCCCCACGCGCGGCCTTCGGAAATCGCCTCCTCGACCGGCTTGCCCTCGATCCAGGCGGCGCGCAGCGCTGCCATCGCGCCGACGCGGTTGCTGCTGGCGCAGTGCACCAGCAACGGACCCTCGGCCCCGGCCAGCAGGCGGTCGAACGCGGACACGCGCTCACGGCCCAGGTCATCCGCGCCGGCGATGGGCAGGTTGTCGTAGCGGATGCCGGCGGCGCGCATGGCTCCGGCTTCGTCGAAACCGGGCGTCTCGCCGTCGGGGCGCAGGTCGATCACGTGGCGGATGCCGGCCGCGGCGATCGCCGGCACGTCCTCCGGACCGACATGGCCGGCCGTGTGGATGCCTGGCCGCGGGTGGCCGAGGTTCGGCAACTGCAGGGACGCTGCCGGGGCTTCGGTCGTGGCCCCCTGCGGCGTAGGTGCCGGTGCCTGCGAACAGGCCGCCAGCGCAACCAACAGCGTCGTGGCGACGACGGGACGGACCATGCTGCCTCCTGCAACCGGGCGATGCGCCATCCTACCCAACCACCGCGTCTATGATGGCGGCATGTGCCTGATCGCCCTCGCCAGCGAGCGGCACCCGGCCTACCCGCTGGTGCTGATCGCCAACCGCGACGAGCTGCACGCGCGTCCGGCCGCGCCGGCAGGGCCGGATCCGGAGCACCCCGACGTCCATGGTGGCCGCGACCTGCTGCAGGGCGGCAGCTGGCTGCTGGCTTCGCGCCGCGGGCGGCTGGCGGCGGTCACCAACGTGCGCGTGCGCCCCCTCGACGCGACGTTCCCGCGCTCGCGCGGCGAGCTCGTGCGCGGCTTCGCGGCCGGCAGCGACGGTGTCGATCGCTGGCTCGACGGACTCGCGCCGGTCGCCGGCGAATACGGGCCGTTCAACCTGCTGCTGTGGGACGGGGAGGCGCTGGCGTTCGCTGGAAACCATCCAAGGTTCGAGCGGCATCCGGTGGCACCGGGGCTGCACGCGGTGTCGAACGGCGCCTTCGATGCGCCGTGGCCGAAGAGCAACCTCGCCAGCCGCGCGCTGGCCGCGTGGCTCGAGCGCGGCCCGCCCGCCGACGCGCGCGAAGCCGACGTGTCGCCGCTGCTGGATGCGCTGGCCGACCGCACGCCGGCACCGGATGCCGCGCTGCCGGACACCGGCATCGGGCTGGAGCTGGAACGCCGGCTGTCGCCGCCGTTCGTGCGCGATCGGATCTACGGCACGCGCTGCAGCACGGTCGTGCTGGTGCAGCGCGGCGGCATCCGTTTCGTCGAGCGCCGCTTCGGGCCCGATGCGGACGTACTCGGCGAAAGCGACGCGTGGCTGTCGCGCGAGCCCCACTGACGAGGAGTTCCCCTTGAAGAAGATCGACGTCGCCTCGCTCCCGGTGCACCGCGGCAGCGGCTATCCCGCGCCCTTCGACGCCGCATGCCGCGAGCGCCTGCGACAGCGGCTCGGCGACGCCGCCGGGCTCACCCAGTTCGGCGTCAACCTGCTGCGGCTGCCGCCGGGCGCCTGGTCGAGCCAGCGGCACTGGCACTCGGCCGAGGACGAGTTCGTGTACGTGCTCGAGGGCGAGGTGGTGCTGGTGACCGATGCGGGCGAGGAGACGCTGCGTGCCGGCGACTGCGCCGGTTTCCCCGCGGGCGATGCGAACGGCCACCACCTGCAGAATCGCAGCGATGCCGAGGTGCTGCTGCTGGAAGTGGGCAGCCGCCGACCGGACACCGACGCCGTGGACTATCCAGGCATCGACCTCAGGCTGGATGCCGGCGACCGCGGCTATCGCCACCGCGACGGCACGCCGTACGACGCCGGCTAGCGCGCGCCGTAGGCCAGTTCATCCATCATCTCGGCGAAGCGCGTCCAGTCGATGCGCTTCCTGGTCTGCCGGCTGGCGCCGCGCCAGTAGATCGAACCGCGACCGACCTCGAGCTCGCCCAGCTTCTGGCGGCTGGCGAACACCTCCAGCTTCAGCGCGGACTTCGCCTTCACCAGCTCGACGTTGGTGAGCTCGGCGAGCACCCGGTGCTTGCGCTTCGCAACCCGCTTCGTGGCCATCGCCCGTGCCTCCGTCGTTGTGTCTGGGCCCACCAGGACTCGAACCTGGAACCAAGGGATTCGCTCTACCCGGAGGTTTCCCCCCGGAGCGGACTATCTCTTCACCCCCGGCTCGCGCCGGTCGGGTGCGGGACGCTCTAGCCTGTCATCAAGGGCACTGGAGCCCCCAGGTAGTCTCTGCACCTTCCGGCGGTGTACCGCCGGCTTGGCTCAGGGTTGCCACCGGCCGGCCACGCCGCGCCGCCGCTGAGGTTTCCCTGAATTCATCCCGTTCCCGTCCGCGGATTACGCCGCGGCGGCACCTTCCGATGAGTCCCCTGCTCTAACCGATTGAGCTATAGGCCCGTGTCGCCGGATTATGCCGGAAAGGAAAACGCCCCGCGCTGGGCGGGGCGTCCGTGTGGTGCGACTGCGCGGTTGGCGCAGCCTTTGCTTCACTGGCTCGCGGAGCGGGCGAGTTTTCCGTCGCTGTCCTGCGCACCGGCGCGGCTTTGGGCGAATGCCGGAAAGATCTCCTCCAGCGGCTCCTTGTCCGGCAGGATGTAGAACAACCCGCCCTTCTCGAACGCCGGGGCGACGACCTGCTCGTAGAAGTCGGGCGCGACGTTGATGCAGCCGTGCGTGACGCGGTTGTCGTCCGGGGTCGGCGACGCGAGGCGTTGCGGGCGCCGCTCCGATGGCACGCCGGTCGCCGTCGGATGCATGGACACCGCGGAGTCGTAGTCCACCCACAGCACGCGCCCGGCGTCCAGCGACGGCCCGAAACCGCCGACGAAGCGACCGGCCGGCGTGGTGCGATCCCGGCCCGGGATCTCGCGGAGCGCGAGCCCTGCGATGCCGGGCGCAGAATGGTCGCCCACCGCGGATCCGAACAACCCGGGCGCGGCACCACGGAGCCGTCCGTTTCCGTCGAACACCAGGATCTGCGCGGCGGCCTTGTCGATGATCGCGAACGGATAGCCTTCGCTGTCGTTGGTCGCGACGACCCACCCGGCGAGTTCGATCACCGTCTCGGACACGTCCTGGCCGGACGGAAGCTGGTCGACCGCGGATTTCGACGCGGCGGGCGCGTCGCCGTCCTCGGCGCTCGCCACGCCCACGCTCGCGAACGCCAGCACGAGCGCCAGCGCCAGCGAGCGGGAGGTGGCCCGGAGCGCGAACTGCCGGTGCGTCACGGGATCAGGCGACACCGGTCAGCCGCGCGGCACGCGGCCAGGCGACGATTCCAGGTTCCGGACCCGGCCTTCGATCTGGTCGAGCCGCTGGTTGGCCCGCTGGGCTTCGCGGTTGGCGGCTTCGGCGCTCTGGGCCGCGCCCTGCACCCGCGCATCCAACTGGTCGAGGCGCGAGTTGATCGTTGCGAACTCGTCCGTGTAGGTGGCGCAGCCGGAAAGGCCCACGATGGCGAAGATCGCCATGCCGAGCGCCATGTTCTTCCTGGTCAGGGACATTCCATTACTCCTTCGACTTGGGGGCATCGGAGACCTTGCCCCGTGATGCGTGGTTGGCCCGTGAAGGCCCCGGAAAGCGAACGCCCCGCACTGGGCGGGGCGTTCGTCATGACCGGTGGGCGCCTACTTACTCGATGTCGAGGAAGCTCCGCAGCTGCTCCGAGCGGCTGGGATGGCGCAGCTTGCGCAGGGCCTTGGCCTCGATCTGGCGGATGCGCTCGCGGGTGACGTCGAACTGCTTGCCGACCTCCTCGAGGGTGTGGTCGGTGTTCATGTCGATGCCGAAGCGCATGCGCAGCACCTTGGCCTCGCGCGGGGTCAGCCCGGCGAGCACGTCGCGCACCGTCTCCATCAGGTTGGTGTCGGTGGTCGCGTCGATCGGGGACATCACGTTGGTGTCCTCGATGAAGTCGCCCAGGTGCGAGTCCTCGTCGTCGCCGATCGGGGTCTCCATGGAGATCGGCTCCTTGGCGATCTTCATCACCTTGCGGATCTTGTCCTCCGGCATCTCCATTTCCTTCGCCAGCTCCTCCGGCGTGGCCTCGCGGCCGAACTGCTGGAGCATCTGGCGGGAGATGCGGTTGAGCTTGTTGATCGTCTCGATCATGTGCACCGGGATGCGGATGGTGCGCGCCTGGTCGGCGATCGAGCGGGTGATCGCCTGGCGGATCCACCAGGTGGCGTAGGTCGAGAACTTGTAGCCGCGGCGGTACTCGAACTTGTCCACCGCCTTCATCAGGCCGATGTTGCCTTCCTGGATCAGGTCCAGGAACTGCAGGCCGCGGTTGGTGTACTTCTTGGCGATCGAGATCACCAGGCGCAGGTTGGCCTCGACCATCTCCTTCTTGGCCTTGCGCGCCTTGGCCTCGCCGTAGGCCATGGTGCGGCTGATCTCCTTGATGTCGGCCAGCGTCACCATCATCGCCTTCTCGATGGCGATGGTCGCTTCCTGCTCGGCGATGATCTGGTCCTTGACCTCGCGCAGGCCGCTGGACCACTTCTGCTTGCGCTTGAGGACGTCGTCCACCCAGCCCAGGTTGGTCTGGTTGCCTTCCCAGGCGCGGATGAAGTCCTTGCGCGGCATCTTCGCCTTGCGCACGGCCAGGTCGAGGATGCGGCGCTCGTGGTCCTTGATGTCGTTGAGGACGTCGCGGACTTTCTTCACCAGCACGTCCACCAGCGGCAGCGGCAGCTTGAGGGTCATGAACAGCGCGGACATCTCCTCGCGCAGCTTCAGCGCCTGCTTGGCCTCCGGGCCGTGCTTGGCGTAGACCTTCTCGAACCTGGCATGCATCGCCGCCAGCTCGGTGAAGCGGCGCTCGACCTCGGCCGGGTCCGGACCGGTGGGGCCGGTGTCGGCCTCGGCGGTGTCGTCCTCGTCCTCGTCCTCGGCGTCCTCGTCCTCGTCGGCGTCCTTGTCGCTGGCCACGGGCTCGTCGTCGCGGGCCGCCGCGGCGGTGACCTCGGACTCTTCCTCGAGGTGGTCGTTGAACCCGGCGATCAGCTCGGCCAGGCGCTTCTTGCCCGCCTTGTGCAGCTCCCAGTCCTCGAGCAGCAGGCTGATCGTCCACGGGAAGCTGGCCAGCGAGGACAGCATCTGGTTGAGGCCTTCCTCGATGCGCTTGGCGATCGCGATCTCGCCCTCGCGGGTGAGCAGCTCGACCGTGCCCATCTCGCGCATGTACATGCGCACCGGATCGGTGGTGCGGCCGCCCTCGGCGTCGAGCGCGGACAGGGTGGCGGCGGCTTCCTCGGCGGCGGTGTCGTCGACGTCGCGGCCGCTGCCGGACTGGCCGGTGAGCAGCAGGGTCTCGACATCGGGCGCGACCTCGTGCACCTCGATGCCCATGCCGTTGATCATGCCGATGATGTCTTCGATCTGCTCCGGATCGACCATGTCGTCGGGCAGGTGGTCGTTGACTTCGGCATAAGTCAGGTAGCCCTGCTCCAGGCCCTTGCTGATCAGGGTCTTGATGTCGGATTGCGGAGCAGTCTGCCGTTCGTTGGCCATGGGCGCGTTCACCGGGGAAGTGATGGCGGAAAGAACCCTGCATTATACTCCGCAGGGGCCAAACATGCTGCCGTTCCTCCTGGATCAACGCAGTCGGGCGCCTCGAAAGGCCTAGGCCCGCAGCAGGAACGTCACCGGGCCGTCGTTGGCCAGGCTCACCACCATATGGGCCCCGAAGCGGCCGGTTTCCACCCCCGCGGGGTGCATTTCCCGGCATTTCGCCAGAAGCGCGTCGAAGATCCGTTCAGCCTCGGCCGGCGCCATCGCGGTGCTGAAGCCCGGGCGCATGCCCGACCCGGTGTCCGCGGCGAGGGTGAACTGGCTCACCAGCAGCAGGCCCCCGCCGACATCGGCCAGTGAACGGTTCATGCGGCCCCGGTCGTCGCCGAACACCCGGTAGCCGAGCAGGCGGCGGGCCATCCGCTCGACCTGGGCCTCGCCGTCGCCGGGCTCGACCGCCACCAGGGCCAGCAGGCCGGGCCCGATGGCGCCGACGGTCTCGCCGGCCACGGCGACCGAAGCCGAGGAAACCCGCTGGATCACGCTGATCATCACCCCATTGTAGGAGCGGCGCTCGCGCCGCGACCCGGGCACCCGCCGCCTTTCCGGTCGCGGCGCCAGCGCCGCTCCTACAGAATGGTCGCGTGAAGGATGTGCTCGCCAGCCTGCTCTACCTGCTCGCCGCGGCCGCCGGACGCCTGCCCTGGGCCTGGTCGAACGCGCTCGGCGACGGCGTGGCCGCGCTGTGGCGGCGGCTGGACGCGCGCGAGGCGCGGGTGGCCCGGCGCAACCTGGAGCTCGCCTTCCCGGCCATGGCGGAAGCGGAACGCGAGGCCCTGCAACGGCGGATCCTGCGCACCACCGCGCGCCAGGCGCTGGAGACGCTGCGGCTGTGGACCCGGCCGCATGCGACCAACCTGGCCCTGATCCGGGAAACCCACGGCACGGCGCTGTTCGATGCCGCCATCGCCGCCGGCGAGGGGGTGATCGTCGCCGCGCCGCACTACGGCAACTGGGAGCTGCTGAACCAGTGGCTGGCCTCGCGCACGCCGATCTCGGTGCTGTACCGGCCGCCGGAGTCCGCGGTCGGCGAGGCCTTCCTGCAGCGGGTCCGCGCCGACTCCGCCGGCCGCGTCACCCAGGTGCCGGCCGAAGGCGCCGCGGTGCGCCGCCTGCTACGGGTGCTGCAGGACGGCGGCGTGGTCGGGATCCTGCCGGACCAGCAGCCCAAGGCCGGGGAAGGCGTGTTCGCCCCGTTCTTCGGCAAGCCGGCCCTGACCATGGCGTTGCTGCCTCGGCTCGCGGCGCGCACCCGCGCGCGGGTGCTGCTGGCGTACTGCGAGCGCATCGCGACCGACGGCGCGGCCCCCGCGTTCGCGTTGCGCATCGAGGCCGCGCCGGAGGCCGTCGGTGCGGACGACACCGTCGCCGGCGCCACCGCGCTCAATGCCGCCGTCGAGGCGATCGCCCGCCGCGACCCGGCGCAGTACCAGTGGACCTACAAGCGCTATACGCTGCGCCCGCCGGGCAGCGGCGAAACCAACCCCTATCGCGACCTGGAGCGGCATTGATGGAAACCGGCCCCGACCATGCCGACGCCTGGCAGCCGTTGCCGCGGCGCGCCTGCACGCTGTACGTGCTGGGCGGCCTGTGGTGGGCGCTCCCGGTGGCCGCGCTGGCGCTGCTGGTCACGCTGCTGGCGGACGTCGAACCCGGGCGGGTCGCCGGCTACACCGCGGCCGCGATCCTGCTGGGCGCCGGGCTCGGTGCCTGGCGCGGGCAACGCCGCTGGCGGCGCACGAGCTGGCTGCTCGACGAGGCCGGGTTCAACCTGCGGCGCGGCCAGTGGTGGCGCAGCGAGACCCGCGTGCCGCAGTCGCGCGTGCAGCACCTCGACGTGCGCCGCGGGCCGCTGCAACGCCGCTTCGGCCTGTCCACGCTGGTGATCCACACCGCCGGCACCCGCTACAGCGCGGTCACCGTCGACGGCCTCGACGCCGAGGACGCCGAACGCCTGCGCGATGCGCTCGCGCGCCAGGACGACGATGACGATGTCGACTGAGCCCGCCGCGCCGGTGGTGGCGCCGGAGCAGCGCCTGCATCCGATGTCGTGGCTGTTCGAGCTGGTGGCGAGCCTGCGCCAGTTCATCGTCCCGCTGGTGGCGCTGCTGTTCTTCGGCCGCGGCGGCGGCAATGCCTACGAGTGGTGGGCGCTGGTCGGCGTGGCGGTGCTCGCGGTCGGCTCGGTGGTGCATTACTTCACCTACCGCTACCGGGTCGAGGAGCGCAGCCTCGTGGTGCGCAGCGGCCTGCTGCAACGGCACCTGCGCGAGATTCCGTTCGCGCGGATCCAGAACGTGGCCCTGCACCAGACCCTGCTGCACCGGCTGTTCGGCGTCGCCGAGGTGCGCCTGGAGTCGGCCGGCGGGCACAAGCCCGAGGCGCAGATGAAGGTGCTGCGCCTGGACGACGCGATGGCGCTGGAGGCGCTGGTGCGGCGACGCGGGAGCGCGCAGGCCGTGGAAGCGGCTGCACCGACCGGCGACGGCACGATGCCCGCGACCGCGGCCGGCGCGCGCACCCTGCTGGAACTGCCACTCGGCGAAGTGCTGCGACTGGGCCTGGTCTCCAACCGCGGGCTGCTCGTGCTAGGCGGCGCGTTCGCCGCAAGCACGCAGTTCGACAGCCGGCTCGTCGGCAACCTGATGGAGTACTGGGGCCAGTCGCTGTTCGGCTGGGCCGAGTCGCACGACTTCGCGATCGCCGACTACCTGCTCGCGGCCGGCACCCTGGTGGTGGCGTTCCTGGCGCTGATGCGGGTGCTGTCGGTGGTGCTGGCGTTGCTGCAGTTCTTCGGCTTCCGGCTGGTGGAGGAAGGACGCCGGCTCACCGCCGAGCGCGGGCTGCTCTCGCGCTTGCGCACCAGCGTGCCGCGCCGGCGCATCCAGGCCTGGACGCTGGAGGAGGGCGTGGTCCATCGCCTGCTCCGGCGGCGCAGCCTGCACGTGGACACCGCCACGGGTACCGGCGACGGCGGCGAGCAACGCGGACTGCGCGAATTGGCCCCGATCGCGACCCCGGACGCCTGCGATGCGCTCGTGCGCCACCTGCTGCCGCGCGCGGCCTGGCCGATGCAGTCCTGGGCGCCGGTGCACCGGCTCGCGTGGCTGCGCCTCGCCACCTGCAGCACGCTGGTCGCGCTGCTCGCGGCGGTGCTGCTGTCCCTGCGCTTCGGCGCCTGGGGCCTGCTGGCGCTGGCCTGGATCCCCTGGAGCGTGTTCGCCGCGCGCCGCCACGCCGCGCGGGCCGGCTTCGCGCGCGACCACGCGCTGGTGGCCTGGCGCGCGGGCTGGTGGTCGCGCCACTGGCGCTTCGCCGAGATCGACAAGCTGCAGGTACTGCAGCTCTCGCGCTCGCCGCTCGACCGGCTCTACGGCATGGCCACGCTGCACCTGGACACCGCCGGTGCCGGCGCCTTCGGGCCGCCGCTGCGCCTGCGCTACCTGCGCGAGGAAGACGCGCGCGCCCTGCACCGCAGCCTCGGTGCCGAGGTCGCGCGCAGGAAGCTGCGCTGGTGAACATGCAGGCCGACCGGCTCCCGATCAGCGGCGTGGTGATCGCGAAGGACGAGGGCGATCGCATCGGCCGCTGCGTGGCCAGCCTGGCCGCGCTGTGCAGCGAGGTGGTGGTGCTCGACTCCGGCTCCACCGACGACACCGTCGCGGTGGCTCAGGCCGCCGGCGCGCGCGTGGTGCAGCAGCCCTGGCTCGGGTTCGCGGCGCAGAAGAACGCGGCGATCCTGCAGGCGTCGCAACCGTGGGTGCTGCTGCTCGACGCCGACGAATGGCTCGGCGAGGGCGCGGACACGGCGCTGCGCGCGCTGTTCGCCGATGGCGGCGTGGAGCGCGCGGACGTCTGGCGCCTGCCGCGGCGCACCCGTTACCTGGGCACCGCGCTCGACCATGGCGGCTGGGGACGCGAGCCGGTCGAGCGCCTGTTCCGCCCCGACCTGCGCTACCTGCCCGCGGACGTGCACGAGAAGCTCGACCTGGCCGGCAGGCGCGTAGCCGGCGTCGCCGCGCGCATCGAGCACGACACCGCGCGCAGCGACGCCGAGTACGCCGCCAAGCTCGACCGCTACGCCGCGCTGTGGGCGCGCCAGCGGCGCGCCGCGGGCAGGCGCGCCGGCCCGCTCGCCGCGCCGCTGCACGCGGCCGCGCACTGGCTCAAGAACTTCGTGCTGCGCGGCGGCTTCCTCGATGGCGGCAGCGCCCCGCGCTACCACTTCCTGCACGCCCGCTACGTGTACCGGAAATACGCGCTGCTACGGGCAGCCGGCGGTGGCGGCGGCGGGTAGCAGCCACCAGCCGCGGCGGTTGGCGCTGTCCAGCGCCTGTGCGCGGGCGCGGTCCACGCACGGCAGCATCGCGATGTCCTGCACCAGCAGCCAGCGCAACGCGGGTTCCTGTTGCTGCCATTCGATGCCGAGCCGGATCTGCTCGTGCGGCGGCTTGCTGAAGCCGAAGGTGGCGACGCTGCGGTCGGCCATCAGCAGGTTCTGCTCGCGCCAGGCCACAAGCCCCAGCTGCGCGTCGGGACCGATGCGCGCGCCGGCGTCGCGCATCAGGCCGCGCGCGGAGCTGGAGTCGTTGAGCAGCGGGTAGGCGACCAACCCGTAGGCCACCCACAGGCCGGCCAGCAGCGCGACCACGCCGGCGACCGCGCGCCGGCGCCCGAACCACAGCGCGCAGCCCAGGCCCCAACTGCCCATCCCGGCGAGCATCCACGCCCCCGCCTGCAGCAGCGCGGGCGCGATGCCGCGGTCCTGCACCAGCTTCTGCTCGAAGCGCGGTTCGCCGAGCAGCATGCCCGCGCCCGCCGCGAGCAGCAGCACCGCCAGCACCAGGGTGAAGGCGAGCGCCAGCCGCTGCGCCGCCACTCTGCGCACGATCCCCGGCAGCAGCGGCGCCAGTGCCAGGCAGGCGAGCGGCAGCGCGGGCAGGATGTAGACATCGCGCTTGCCGCTCGGGATCGAGAAGAACAGCACCGCCAGCAGCCACCAGGCGATCGGCAAGAGGTAGCGCGCGTCGCGGCGGCGCAGGCGCCGGCGCCAGGCCGGCAGCGCCCAGGGCAGCGCCAGCATCGCCGGCAGCCACGCGGTCAGCATCACCTGCAGGTGGTACCAGGGCGGCTGCGGATGGTCCCAGGACTGCGCGTAGCGCTGCGCGGTCTGTTTGAACAGGATGTTGTCGAGGTAGGCGTGGTACGCCGGGTCGGGATGGTTGAGCGCCGCGGTGGCCATCGGCACCAGCCACAGCGACACCGCGACCAGGAACGCGAGCGGACCGAGCAGCGTCTTCCAGCTCGCCAGCGGCGCGCGCGCGCCCTGCCATCCGCGCAGCGCCGCCCAGATGCCGGGCACCAGCATCAGCAGCACCAGCGCGCCGACGCCCTTGGTGATCGTGCCCAGGCCGGCGGCGAACCAACCGAGCATCCAGAAGCCCCAGCGTGCGCGGTCGTCGCCGGCGGGTGCGAGGAAGAAGCGCAGGAGAGCGTAGTTCCCGAGCGTGATCCAGAACGTCACCAGCGGGTCGATCTGCGCGCGCTTGGCCTGGTAGGTGAACTGCAGCGCGAACAGCAGCGCATAGCCGGCGTAGAGGCCGACGCGGCGGGTCCACAGCCGGGTGCCCAGGTCCACGACCAGCCACAGCGTGCCGAGCGCGGCCAGCAGCGACGGCAGCAGGAACGCGACGCGCCAGCTTCCGAACAGCGTGTAGCCGGCGGCCTGCAGCCACATGAACAGCGGCGGCTTGTCCGGGTAGAGCTCGCCGCCGCGATGCGGGAACAGCCACTCGCCGCTCTCCACCATCTGCTTCGCGGCCAGCGTGAAGCGCGGCTCGTCGGCCGGCCACGGGTCGCGCAGGCCGAGGCCCGCGGCGAGCACCAGCAGGGCCAGGATCCAGAACAGCCAGGTGTCGCGGGAAGTGCGGTCGTGTGGCATCCGCGAATCCTACCTGTAGGAGCGGCGCTCCTACATTTTCTCGAGGCGCGCGTAGAAGAAGCCGTCCATGCCCTGCCCGCCCGGGAACCGCTGCGACCCGTTCCCGATATCGCGACCGAAGCGATCGTCGAGCGGTTGCAGCCTTGCATCGGGGGTGCGCGCAAGAAAGGCCGCGACCTGTGCATCGTTCTCTTCGCGCAGCAGCGAGCAGGTCGCGTACAGCAGCGTGCCGCCGCGCGCGAGCGTCGGCCACAGCGCGTCGAGCAGCCGCGCCTGCAGCTGCACCAGCGCGGCGACGTCGCTGGCACGCCGGTGCAGCAGGATGTCGGGCTGGCGGCGCACCACCCCGGTGGCGCTGCAGGGGGCGTCGAGCAGGATGGCGTCGAACGGAACCCCGTCCCACCAGCGCGCGACGTCGGTGGCATCGGCCTCGCGCAGGTTCGCGCCGGCGGCGACGCCGACGCGTTCGAGGGTGTCGCCGACGCGCCGCAGCCGGCGTGCGTCCACGTCCAGCGCCAGCAACCGCAACACGGGGTCGCGCTCGAGCAGGTGCGCGGCCTTGCCGCCTGGCGCGGCGCAGGCGTCGAGCACGCGGGCACCCGGCGGCGGCGCCAGCGCGTCGGCGACCAGTTGCGCGCTGCCGTCCTGCACCGAGGCGTCGCCGTCCTCGAAGCCGGGCAGGGCCGCGACCGGCACCGGAGACTCCAGGCGAAGACCGTCCACGCAGGCGGGATCGTGCGTTGCCGCGATGCCCGCTCCAGCGAGGCGCGCGCGGTAGTCGTCCGGCGTGCCGCGGCGGCGGTTCACGCGCAGCCACATCGGCGCCGGTCGCGTGCTGGCCGCGACGATGCCGTCCACGTCCCCCGGCCAATCGCGCCGCAGCGCCTCCAGCAGCCACGCGGGCCAGCCGGTCGCGGGGTCGCCCTCCGCGATGCCCTCGCGCGAGGCACGGCGCAGCAACGCGTTGACCAGCCCGGCCTGGTGGGCGCGCCCGAGCACGCGCGCCGCTTCCACCGTCGCCGCGACCGCGGCGTGCGCGGGCAGTTGCAATGCGTCTAGTTGGGCGAATCCCGCGTAGAGCAACGCGCGCAATGGCGCGTCCCGGCGCCCCGGCGGTTTCGACATCCATGCCGCGAGCGCGGCGTCGTAGGCGCCGCGCCGGCGCAGGGCCGCGAGCACGATCGCCTCGAGCAGCGCGCGGTCGCGCGGATCGTCGAGCGCCGGCAGCGCGCCGCCCAGTTCCGCCTTCAGGGAGCGGCCGCGGTGCAGCACGCCATCGAGCACGCGCGCCGCGGCGGCGCGCACTTCCGCGCCCGGGGCCGGGCTCACGCGCCCGCGGCCAGCGGCCGCGCGTTGAGGTAGTCCGCTGCGGCGAGCGCACGCCCGCCTTCGCGCTGCAGCCTGGTGATGCGCAGCGCACCCTCGCCGCAGGCGACGTCGATGCCCGCGCGCGAGGCCTGCAGCACGCTGCCGGGCGCGGCATCGTGCGCGACGTCCACCGCCTCGGCGGCATGGATGCGCACGCGCTCGCTGGCGAGCGCCGCCTCCGCGACCGGCCACGGATGGAACGCCCGCACCTTGCGCGCCAGCACGGGTGCCGGCTGCGACCAGTCGAGGCGCGCCTCGGACTTGTCGAGCTTGCGCGCGTAGGTCGCGCCTTCCTGCGGCTGGGGCCGGGCCACCGGCTTCATCCCGGCACGCAGCAGGCCGAGGCCGTCGGACAGCACCTGCGCGCCCAGCTTGGCGAGGCGGTCGTGCAACTGCCCCGCGGTTTCGTCGGGGCCGATCGGCGTGCGCTGCGAGAGCAGCACCGGACCGGTGTCCAGGCCCTTCTCCATCTGCATCAGGCACACGCCGGTCTCGCCGTCGCCGGCCTCGATCGCGCGCTGGATCGGCGCGGCGCCGCGCCAGCGCGGCAGCAGCGAGGCATGCACGTTCCAGCAACCGTGTTCCGGGATGTCGAGCACCGCCTGCGGCAGCAGCAGGCCGTAGGCGACGACCACCATCAGGTCCGGCTTCAGCGCGCGCAAAGAGTCACGCGAAAGCTCCGACTTCAGCGACTCGGGCTGCAGCACGGGGAAGCCCAGTTCCAGCGCGGCCAGCTTCACCGGCGAAGCCTGCAGGTCGCGCCCGCGCCCGGCCGGCCGGTCGGGCTGCGTGTAGACGGCGACGATCTCGGCCTTGCGGGCCGCGGCGCGCAGCGACGGAACCGCGAACTCCGGCGTCCCGGCGAAGACGATGCGCATGCGTCAGGCGGCCGAGCGGCGCGCCTTCGCCAGCTTCTTGCGCACCATCTCCCGCTTCAGCGGCGAGAGGTAGTCGACGAACAGCTTGCCGTCGAGGTGGTCCATCTCGTGCTGGATGCACACCGCGAGCAGGCCGTCGGCCTGCATCTCGAAGGCCGCGCCCTTGCGGTCCAGCGCCTTCACGGTGATCGCGCCGGCGCGGGTCACGTCGGCGTAGATGCCGGGCACCGACAGGCAACCCTCCTGGCACACCTGCTCGCCGCTGCGCGCGGTGATCTCCGGGTTGATGAAGACCAGCGGCTGCGAGCGGTCCTCGCTGACGTCGATGACCATGAAGCGGCGGTGCACGTCCACCTGGGTCGCGGCCAGGCCGATGCCCGGCGCCTCGTACATGGTCTCGAACATGTCGTCGAACAGGCGCTGCGCCTCCTCGCCCGGCACCCAGGCAGGGTCGACCGGCGCAGCCTTGGTGCGCAGGCGGGGATCGGGGAATTCGAGGATCGGGAGCAGGGCCATGGCTGACAAAGGGTGGATTCGGTCACATCCGCGCGCATCCGTGCCGCGGAATGCCTCAATTGTACCGCCAATTGCTTGATTCCGGCCGCGCCGCATGGGCTATATTGGCTCGCCTGGGACGAGGGAAATTCCAAGGGGAGCAGGTAGATGGCCGCCAAGCTTGAGCGCGTTTCTCAAGGGCTGCGGACGGGTTTCGCCGTCGCGCTGCTCACCGTTGCATCCTGGGGCGTTGCCCAGGAGCTGAACCCTTCCCATCCGGACACCTACGTGGTCCAGCGCGGCGACACCCTCTGGGACATCGCCGGCCGCTTCCTGCAGCGCCCGTGGCTGTGGCCGGAAATCTGGCAGGCCAACCCGCAGATCGCCAACCCGCACCTGATCTACCCCGGCGACGTGATCTCGCTGTCCTACCTGGACCGCGTGGTGGTGGATCCGGGCCCGCGCGAGGAGGCCCCGATCGACGGCATCCCGCTTGAGCAGGTGGCCCCGTTCCTGAAGGACCTGCGCATCGTCGACGGCTACGAGCAGCTGCCGCACGTGGTCGGGCTCGAGGGCGACCGCCTGCGCAGCGCCGACGGCCAGCTCGCCTACGTCGCCAACCTGGCCGGCGCGCAGCCCGGCCAGCGCTACGCCGTGGTGCGCCCGACCCAGCGCTTCACCCGGCTGGACCGGACCGCGTGCTGCGACCTGTTCCACAAGGACGACCTCGACTTCCGCGGCCGCACCATCCTCGACACCGAGGACTTCTGGACCGACGTGGTCACCCCGAGCCAGGGCAAGGAACTGCTCGGCTACGAGCTGATGCACGTGGCCACCGGCACCATCACCCGCGGCGCCGTGGCCGGCATCGAGGCGGCGACCCTGCTGCTCGACGAGCACGGCAAGGAAGTGCGCGTCGGCGACCGCATCGTGGCGGTCGAGCCGCAGCCCTACGACCTGCGCTTCTTCCCGCATCCGCCCTCGCAGCAGCTCGAGTACGGCCGCGCGCGCGTGCTCGCGGTCGCCGACATGCTGACCACCGGCGGCACCCACGACGTGGTCGCGATCTCGGTCGGCTCCCGCGACGGCGTGGACAACGGCACCGTGTTCTCGGCCTGGCGCGTCGGCAGCAACGCGGTGGACAAGGTCGCCTACGGCTTCGACCGCACCGAGGACAGCGTGCCGTCCGCCGGCCGCGTGCGCCTGCCCGACGAGTTCGCCAGCCACCTCATGGTGTTCCGCACCTTCGAGCGCATGAGCTACGCGCTGGTGATGGACAGCACCAAGCCGACCCGCGTCGGCTACGAACTCAAGCACCCGGACGCGCCCTACTGAGCCAGGCTTTCCGGGCCGGGGGGCGGATTCCCGACCCCAGCATGCGACGGCGCCCGAGGGCGCCGTCGCCGTTTCCGGCCCACGCTGGCGCGATGCGCCTCGCCCTGCACGATCCCGACTACCCCGCGCTGCTGCGGCGCACGCCGGACCCGCCACGCATCCTGCACGTCGCCGGCGACGCCCACGCGCTGTGGCATCCGGGCGTCGCGATCGTCGGCAGCCGCGTCCCCAGCGCGGGCGGCCGCGACACCGCCTTCGAATTCGCGCGCGCCTTCGCCGCCTCCGGCCTCTCTGTGATCAGCGGCCTCGCCGCCGGCATCGACACCGCCGCCCACGAAGGCGCGCTTGCCGCCGGCGGCCGCACCATCGCCGTGCTCGGCACCGGCGTCGACGTCCCCTACCCCCGTCGCAACTCCGCCCTCTACCAACGCATCGCCGCCACCGGCGCCATCGCCAGCGAATACCCGCCCGGTACCGGCGTCCACAAGGGCCAGTTCCCCCGCCGCAACCGCATCATCGCCGGCCTGGCCCTCGGCACCCTCGTGGTCGAGGCCGCCCACCGCTCCGGCGCGCTGATTACGGCTCGCCTAGCCGCCGACGCCGGCCGCGAGGTCTTCGCCATCCCCGGCTCCATCCACAACCCCATGGCGAGAGGCTGCCACCGCCTGATCCGCCAAGGCGCCGCGCTCGTCGAAACCCCCCAGGAAGTGATCGAAGCCCTCGCCCCGGTCGCCAAAGGCCTCGCCGAATCGTTGCGCGACCGAATAGCCACCCGCAGTGAGCCGGGAGGGCGTGCCCCCTTCGCGACGAATCAAAACGCTCCCGAGGAGCGAAGGGGGCACGCCCTCCCGGCGCCCGTCTGCCCGCATTCATCTTCAACCAGCGCAGAAGATCCCGACTACAAGAAATTGTGGCGTGCACTGGGTCACGACCCAACAGGTATGGATGCCCTCGTCGAGCGAACCGGATTGACGGCAGCCACCCTCTCCTCCATGCTCCTGCTCATGGAGCTGGATGGACGCGTGGTGGTGGAACACGGCCGCTATTCCCGCAAGCGCTGACCGGCAGAGGGAAATGAAAGAAAGCATCCTGGATGTCCTGCTGTACCTCTTCGAGCATTACCTGACCGACGATGCCGCCCCGCCCCCCGGCGGCCGGCTGCTGGACCGGGAGGAGCTGAACAACGGCCCCCTGCTCCAGGACCTCGCCCAGGCGGGCTTCAGCCCCCCCGAGATCAACCGCGCGTTCGACTGGCTCGGCGCCCTCGCCGAGCAGCGTCCGGCTGCCACGCGGCGCCCGGACGGCCCCACGCGCGTGTTCTTCGGGCCGGAACTCGACAAGCTGGACGTGGATTGCCGCGGCTTCCTGCTGTTCCTCGAGCAGCACGGCGTGCTCGACGCGGACCAGCGCGAGCTGGTGGTGGACCGCGCCATGGCCCTGGACCAGGACGAAGTGGACCTCGAGGACCTGAAGTGGGTGGTGCTGATGGCCCTGTTCAACCAGCCGGGCGCCGAGGCCGCCTACGCCTGGATGGAAACCCAGATGTTCCTGGACGAGCCCGAGCCGCTGCATTGAGGCGGTGAGGTCGGGCGCTGCGCGCCCGGTGAGCGGCTGCGCCGCCTGTGAGGTGGCGCTTCGCGCCCTGGCAAGGGGGGCTCCGGGAGGGTCGGGCTTTTCCCCTTGACCGCTCCCCCCTTCACTGTTTACCTATTAATAAGGAATCGCCCGGGGCCGACCCCCCGGGCGTTGCCTTCTCTCGCCTCCGGCGCATGCCCGGCAAAATGGACCCCACCGCCATGGCCAAGAACCTCCTCATCGTCGAGTCGCCGGCCAAGGCCAGGACGATCAACAAGTACCTGGGCAAGGATTTCGTGGTCCTGGCGTCCTACGGGCACGTCCGCGACCTGGTGCCCAAGGAGGGGGCGGTGGACCCGGAACAGGGGTTCCGGATGCGCTACGACCTGATCGAGAAGAACCAGAAGCACGTGGACGCCATCGCCAAGGCGGCGAAGGCGGCCGACGCGCTGTACCTGGCGACCGACCCGGATCGCGAGGGCGAGGCGATCAGCTGGCACATCACCGAGATCCTGCGCGAGCGCGGCATCCTCGACGGCAAGCCGCTGCACCGGGTGGTGTTCACCGAGATCACCCCGCGCGCGATCCGCGAGGCGATGGAGCAGCCGCGCTCGATCGCCGGCGACCTGGTGGACGCGCAGCAGGCGCGCCGCGCGCTGGACTACCTGGTCGGCTTCAACCTGTCGCCGGTGTTGTGGCGCAAGGTGCAACGCGGCCTGTCCGCCGGCCGCGTGCAGTCGCCGGCGCTGCGCATGATCGTCGAGCGCGAGGAGGAGATCGAAGCCTTCGTCGCGCGCGAGTACTGGAGCATCGAGGCCGAGTGCGCGCACGCGGTGCAGCCGTTCACCGCCAAGCTGGTGAAGCTGGACGGCAAGAAGTTCGAGCAGTTCACGGTCACCGACGGCGACAGCGCCGAGGCCGCGCGCGAGCGCATCAGGAAGGCCGCCGGCGGCGCGCTGCACGTCACCGACGTCGCCAGCAAGGAGCGCAAGCGCCGGCCGTCGCCGCCGTTCACCACCTCCACCCTGCAGCAGGAGGCCGCGCGCAAGCTCGGCTTCACCACCAAGCGCACCATGCAGGTCGCGCAGAAGCTGTACGAGGGCGTGGCCATCGGCGACGAGGGCACCGTCGGCCTGATCAGCTACATGCGTACCGACTCGGTCAACCTGTCGGGCGAGGCGCTGTCCGAGATCCGCGACGTGATCGCGCGCGACTTCGGCACGAAGGCGCTGCCGGACAAGCCGAACTTCTACACCACCAAGTCGAAGAACGCGCAGGAAGCGCACGAAGCGGTGCGCCCGACCTCGGCGCTGCGCACGCCGTCGCAGGTCGCGCGCTTCCTCACCGACGACGAGCGCCGGCTGTACGAACTGATCTGGAAGCGCGCGGTCGCCTCGCAGATGGTGCCGGCCACGCTCAACACCGTGTCCGTGGACCTGGCCGCCGGCAGCGAGCACGCGTTCCGCGCCACCGGCACCACCGTGGTCGATCCCGGCTTCCTCGCGGTCTACGAGGAAGGCAAGGACACCAAGGGCAAGGAGGACGAGGACGAGGGCCGCAAGCTGCCGCCGATGAAGCCGGGCGAGCGCGTGCCGCTCGATCGCATCCACGCCGACCAGCACTTCACCCAGCCGCCGCCGCGCTTCACCGAAGCGGCGCTGGTCAAGGCGCTGGAGGAGTACGGCATCGGCCGCCCGTCCACCTACGCCTCGATCATCCAGACCCTGCTGTACCGCAAGTACGTGGAGATGGAGAGCCGCAGCTTCCGACCCACCGACGTCGGTCGCGCGGTGTCGAAGTTCCTCAGCGCGCACTTCAGCCGCTACGTGGACTACGACTTCACCGCGCGCCTGGAGGACGAACTCGACGCGGTCTCGCGCGGCGAGGAGGACTGGGTCCCGCTGATGGAGAAGTTCTGGGCGCCGTTCAAGGCGCTGGTGGCGGAGAAGACCGAGAGCGTGGACCGCAGCGAGGCCACCGGTGCGCGCGAGCTCGGCACCGATCCCAAGAGCGGCAAGCCGGTCAGCGTGCGCCTCGGGCGCTACGGGCCGTACGCGCAGATCGGCACCGCCGACGACGAGGAGAAGCCGACCTTTGCCTCGCTGCGGCCCGGCCAGAGCATGCACACGATCTCGCTCGAGGACGCGCTCGAGCTGTTCAAGCTCCCGCGCAAGCTGGGCCAGTCCAACGGCGAGGAGGTCAGCGTCGGCATCGGCCGCTTCGGGCCGTTCGCCAAGCGCGGCAGCGTGTACGCCTCGCTCAAGAAGGAGGACGACCCGTACACCATCGACCTCGAGCGCGCGGTGTTCCTGATCGAGGAGAAGGAAGAGATCGCGCGCAACCGGATCATCAAGGAATTCGACGGCAGCGACATCCAGGTGCTCAACGGCCGCTTCGGGCCGTACATCAGCGACGGCAAGCTCAACGGCCGCATCCCCAAGGACCGCGACCCGAAGTCGCTGACCCTGGAGGAGGTCACGAAGCTGCTCGAGGAAACCGGCAAGCCGATGCGCGGCCGCTTCGGCAAGAAGGCGGCGAAGAAGACGGTCGAGAAGAAGACCGCGAAGAAGGCGGCGAAGAAGGCCACCGCGAAAAAGGCCGCAAGGAAGACCACGACGAAGAAAACCGCAGCGAAGAAGACGGCGAAGAAGGCGACGAAGAAAGCCGTGAAGAAGGCAGCGGCCAGGAAGGCCGCCGACTGAGGCATGCCGTGGCCGGTCCGCTGACGATCGACGCCGCCGCCGCGTTGCTGCGCCGCGGGGGCGTGCTCGCCTATCCCACCGAGGGCGTCTGGGGCATTGGTTGCGATCCCTTCGACGAGCGCGCCGTGACCCGGCTGCTGCGGATCAAACAGCGCGACGTCGCCAAGGGCCTGATCCTGGTCGCGGCCAACCGCGCGCAGCTCGATGGCCTCGCCGACTGGGATGCGATCCCCGCGGTCCATCGCTCCGCCATGGACGCCGGCTGGCCCGGCCCGAACACCTGGATCGTGCCCGCCACCGCACGGGTGCCGCGCTGGATCACCGGCGCGCACGACTCGGTGGCGGTGCGGGTCAGCGCGCACCCGGTGGTTGCCGCGTTGTGCACCGCGTTCGGCGCGCCACTCGTGTCCACCAGCGCCAACCTCGCCCGGACGGCGGCGCCGACCCGCCGCGCCGCGCTCGATCCGGCACTGCTCGCGGCGCTGGACGGTGTCGTCGAAGGCGAGACCGGCGGCCGCGAGCGCCCCAGCGACATCCGTGACGCACGTACCGGTGCGCTCGTGCGCGGGTCCTGAATCGCGGCGAACGCGCGACGCCCCGGGACTTGGTCCGATGCGCCACGGGCAGCAGAATGCAGGCATGCGCCTGCTTGCCGCCCTGCTGCTCGCCTGTTTGCCCGTCGCGGCGGCGTCGGCGCAGGACAGCTTCAAGGTCTATCGCTGCGTCGCCGACGACGGTCGCGTCGCGCTGCGCGACACGCCGTGTCCGGACGGGCAGGCGCAGGAAGTGCGCACGATGCAGGCCCCGCAGGATCCGCCGCCGCGGCCCGAACCGGCGCCCGCGCCGGCTCCGCAACCCGAGGCTGCACCCACGCCCGTGGTCGAGCGCGTCGTCGTGCTGCGCACGCCGCAACCGGTGTACCAGTGCACCACCCCGGACGGCGACACCTACACCAGCGACAGCGACGCCGGCAACCCGCGCTGGGTGCCGCTGTGGACGCTCGGCTATCCGTTGCCGGTGCGCCGCGGGGAGCGCGCGCCGCTGGCGATCACCGGCGGCAGCGTCCGCATCGACGACACCGGCACCACGCTGCGGCGGCCTGGCGTCGGCCCGCGCTGGGTGGCCGGCGCCGGCACCTGGATCCGCGACACCTGCCACCCGCTGCCGCAGGCCGAGGCCTGCGCGCGCCTGCGCGAGGAGCGCTCGGAGATCCGGCGCGCGATCTTCAACGGCATGCCCAGCGAGCGCGATGCGTTGCGGCCACGGGAGCGCAGCATCAACGCCCGGCTCGACGCCGACTGCGGGGGACGCTGATGGCGCGCGCCGCGATGCCGACCACGCTCCTTGCAGCCGTGCTGCTCGCGGCTGCCCTGCCGTCGTCGTTCGCCGGCGACCAGGTCGTGGTCTACCGCTGCACCGACCGCGACGGCCACGTCACCATCCAGAACGACGTCGCCTGCCCGGCCGGCCAGCGCCAGGAGAAACAGGTGATCGACGCGCCGCCGCCGTTGCCCGCGTACGTGCCGCGCGAGGTGCGCATGCCGGAGGTGGTGGCGGCCGAGCACGCGCAGCTCGACCGGCTCGTCGCCGAGGCGGTGCCGGACCCGGTCCCGGAAGCGGAGCGCACGCCGCCGCCCGCGCTGTATCAATGCCGCACCTGGGACGGCCAGGACTACCTGACCGAGGACGAGACCCCGGCGCAGCGCTGCGCCCCGCTGCAGGTGGTCGGGATCGACGGCACCAGCCTGCCGGCCGCGCGTGCCTGCGAGCGGGTGGTCGACCAGTGCACCGCCGTGCCGGAGGAGGCCCTCTGCCGGAGTTGGCGGCAGCGGGTCGGCGAAGCCGAGTTCCGCTGGCGCTTCGCCGGCAGCCTCGATGGCGAGAAGCGCCTGGAGTACGAGACGCTGGCGGCGACCCTCGCCAACAGCACCTGCGCGGCGCCCTGACCGGCTAGAACCCGTAGCGCAGGAAGCCGCCGTCCACCGCGATGCACTCCCCGGTGATGTAGGACGCCGCCGGCAGGCACAGGAACGCCACCGCGGCCGCCACTTCCTCCGGCTCGCCGACCCGCCCCATCGGCGTGCGCAGCAGGACCTCGTCGAGGTAATCGGGGTCGGACAGCTTGCCCGAGGTGCGCCGCGTGCGGATGTACCAGGGCGCGACCGCGTTCACGCGCACGCCGTCCTCGGCCCATTCCACCGCCAAGTTGCGGGTGAGCTGGTGCAGCGCCGCCTTGGTCATGCCGTAGGGCGCGCCGCTGCGCACGTGGGTCTCGCCGGACACGCTGCCGACGTTGACGATGCTCGAGGCCGCGTGCTTCAGCAGCAGCGGATAGGCGTAGCGGCACAGCTCGAAGGCGCTGAACAGGTTGGTCTCGAAGATCGAGCGCCACTCGTCCTCGGTGTATTCGGTGGTCGGGCGCGTGAGGTTGCCGCCGGCGTTGTTGACCAGGATGTTCAGGCCTTCGCCCTGGTCCTCGACCCAGTCCAGGATCTCGCGCCGCTGCTCCTCGTCGGCGACGTCGGCCGCGAGCGCGGACACGCTGTCGTCGCCGAACTCCTCGGCCAGTTCGTCGCGTGCGTTGGCCAGCGCGACCGGGTCGCGCGCCACCACCAGCACGCGCGCGCCGAAGCCGAGCAGCTCGCGCGCGATCGCCAGGCCGATGCCGGCGCTGCCGCCGGTCACCAGCGCCAGTTGCCCATCCAGTCGCCAGCGGTTCGGGTCCATGGCCGCCAGTATTGCAGGATCACCAGGCGCAGAAGCAGAAGGCCAGCGCCTGCACCGGCCGTCCCGGCCGCGGCCTGGCCGCCGCCTCGAGCACCCGCAGCTGGTCCGCGGCCCGCGGCAGCACCCGCGCCAGCAGGGCCTCGCCCAGCCCGGTGCCGCGCAGCAGCGCAGCCCCGGCACTGCTTTCGGCGAAGCGCCCGAAGAAGCGTTCGAACGGGCTCGCGCCGCGGTCCATGTAGCGCACGCGGTAGCGGCCGGGCTCGCCCAGCTCCGCGCGCGCGGCGGCGTCGGCCACCGCCTCGCGCAAGCCGCCGAAGTCGTCCACCAGCCCGCGCTCCTTCGCCTGCGCGCCGGTCCACACGCGGCCGCGCGCGACCGCGTCCACTTCCGCCTCGTCCATGCCGCGCGCCCGCGCGACGCGGCCGATGAAGTCCTGGTAGCCGTCCTCGATCACCGACTGCACCACCGCCCCGACCGCCGGATCCAGCGCGCGGGTGATGTCGAAGGCGCCGGCGAAGCGGGTGGTACCGACGCCGTCGGTATGCACGCCGATCCGGTCCAGCGAGCGCTGCACCGTCGGCACCAGGCCGAAGATGCCGATCGAGCCGGTCACCGTGGAAGGATTGGCGTAGATGCGGTCCGCGTCCATCGCGATCCAGTAGCCGCCGGAGGCGGCGTAGTCGCCCATAGAGGCGACCACCGGCTTGCCGGCAGCCTTGAGCGCCGCCACCTCGCGCCGGATCTGCTCGGAGGCGAACACCTCGCCGCCGGGCGAATCCACGCGCAGCACCACGGCCTTGACCTTGTCGTCGTCGCGCGCGGCGCGCAGCAGCGCGGAGGTGGAATCGCCGCCGATCGTGCCCGGCGGCTGCTCGCCGCCGACGATGCTGCCCTCGGCCACCACCACCGCGACCTGCGGGCGCTCGTCCACCGGCGCGATGCCGCGGTCGACATGGCCGAGGTAGGCATCCAGCGTCACCGCGCGGAAGCCGTGCTCGGAATCGGCATCGGCCACGCCGCGCTCCACCAGCAGCGCGTCCACCTGCTCCTCGGTCTTCAGCCCGTCCACCAGGCGCTGTTCCATGGCGTATTCGGCGAGGTCGCCGCCGGCGGCGGCGATCCCCTGCGGCAGCGCGTCGATCCCGGCCGCGAGCTGCACCGCGCTGAGCCCGCGCGCCTGCGCGACGTCGCCGAGGAAGCGCTGCCAGACGTCGTTCATCCAGTACAGGTCGGCTTCCTTCGACTCCGGCGAGGCGGCGTCGAGCACGAACGGCTCGGCCGCGGACTTGTATTCGCCGACCTTGAACAGGTGCACGTCCACGCCGAGCTTGTCCTGCAGGCCTTCGCGGAAGTACGCGCGGTAGCCGGACAGGCCCTCGAGCAGCACCCCGCCCATCGGGTCGAGGTAGACCTCGTCGGCCTGCGCCGCCAGCAGGTACTGCTGCTGGTCGAACGACTCGCCGAACGCGACCACCTGCTTGCCCGACTGGCGCAGGTCGCGCACTGCCGCGGCGAGCTCGCGCAGCGCCGCGTGCCCGGAGAAGCGCAGGCCGTCCACGCGCAGCAGCACGCGCTCGATGCGCGCGTCGTCCCTGGCCGCGGTGATCGCGCGCAGCAGGTCCCGCAGCTGCACCTCGCCGGCGCCCGGGTCGCCGTACATGCGCGCCAGCGCGCGGCTGGCAGCGTCGGAACTGTACTGCTCCACCAGCTGGCCCTGCGGCGCCAGCACCAGGGTGGTGCGCTCCTGCAGCGGCAGGGCCTTGTCGCCGGAGGCCAGCATCGCCAGCAGGAACAGCAGCAGGCCGAAGAACAGCAGGTTGAAGAACAACCGGCGGGTGAAGTTCATCGCGTCCCACAGTCCGACGATGACGCGGACGATGGGACCGCGGCGGCGTGGCTCGTTCATGCAAGTGCTCCAGGGGTCCGGGTACAGCCTACCGGCATCGGCCGGGGCCGGCATCCGCCGGAGGTCACCGGGCCGAGCTGCTGCGCAGGAACCGGCGCGCGAGCAGGAACGCGGCCACCGAGAGCCCGGCGATCAGCCCGATCCACATCCCGCGCGGCCCCCAGCCCAGCACCAGCCCGAGGTACGCGCCCAGCGGCATGCCGATGCCCCAGTAAGCCAGCGCGGCCAGGAACATCGGCACCCGGGTATCCTTGAGCCCGCGCAGCGCGCCCGCGGAAAGCACCTGGATGCCATCCGGATACTGGAACGCCGCCGCGTACAGCAGCAGTGACGATGCCAGCGCGGCCACGGCCACGTCGCTGGTGTAGAGCGCCACCACCAGGTCGTGGCCGGTGAGCAGCACCAGCGCCGAGAGCGATTGCGTCACCAGCGCCAGCGCGTAGCCGGCGAAGGCGGCGCGGCGCACGCCCTCGAGGCTGCCCCGCCCGCGCGCGTGGCCGACGCGGACGGTGGTGGCCTCGGCCAGCCCCATCGGCACCATGAAGCACAGCGCCGCGACGTTGATCGCGATCTGGTGGGCGGCGACCTCGACCGCGCCCAGCCGCCCGATCAGCAGCGCGGTGACGATGAACAGGCCACCCTCCATCGCCACGGTCACGCCGATCGGCAGGCCAGTGCGCAGCAACTCGCGGATGGGCGCCCAGCGCGGCGGCTCGAAGCGCTCGAACAGGCGCAGCGCCGCGAACCGGCGCGCGCGCGCCAGGTAGCCGGCGAACGCCAGCGCCTGCGCCCACATCATCACCGCCGAGGCCACGCCGAGCCCGCCGGCGCCCATTTCCGGAAAGCCGGACAGCCCGAACGTCAGGACGTAGCCCAGCGGCACCAGCACAAGCAGCCCGCCGAAGCCCAGCAGCATGGTCGGCAGCGTCCAGTGCAGGCCGTCGCTGAGGTAGCGCATCGCCAGGTAGAGCGTGAGCGCCGGCACGCCCCAGCGGATGCCGTGCAGGAAGGCGAGCGCGCCGGGCCGCACCTCCGGCGCGATGCCCATCGGCTCGAGTGCGAGGCCGGCGAAGCTCAGGAAGGCGAACAGCAACACGCCCAGCCCCGCGGCCAGCCACAGCGACTGGCGGAACAGCGGCCCGATCCCGTCGCGGCGCCCGGAGCCGTCGAGTTGCGAGACCGAGGGCGGCAGCGACAGCAGCGTGCCCATCGGCACCATCATCGGCAGCCAGAACAGCGCGGTTCCGACCGCCACGGCGGCGAGGGTTTCGGTGCCGTGGTGGCCCGCGATGGCGCTGTCCACGAAGCCGATCAGGCCAGTGGACAGGTGCCCCGCCACCAGCGGGGCGGCGAGGATCGCGGTGGTGCGCACTTCGCGGCCGAAGCCGGGCGCGGGCGTGGTGGATGCCATCAGGGTGTGCCGGAACGCGGCGAGCGCGTATCTTACCGGCAGGGGAAGCCGCGGGGACCGGCCGCGTGACCGAGAGCACGAGCACCACCAGCTGCCAGAACTGCGGCACCGAGCTGCTCGGGCCGCATTGCTACAGGTGCGGGCAGCCGGTGAACGGGCTGGTGCGCCACTTCGGCAGCCTCATCGGCGACTTCTTCGACAGCGTCTTCGACCTCGATTCGCGCACCCCGCGCACCCTGTGGCCGCTGTTCGCGAAGCCCGGCTTCCTCACCCGCGAGTACTTCGCCGGCCACCGCGTGCGCTACGTCAGCCCGGTGCGGCTGTTCTTCTTCCTCAGCATCGTCACCTTCTTCGTGGCGCAGCTCACCTTCCACGTCGACAACGACGGCGAGCCCGGCGGCGGCAAGGCGACGGTGACGGTCACCGACCCCGATCCCGACAAAGGCCTGACCGTGTCCTTCAACGGCAGGCAGTGGGATCCGGTGACCAACCCCGTGGACATCGCATGGCTGCCCGCATTCGCCGACCGCTGGATCAACCAGCAGATCGGCGACGGCCTCGAGAACGCCGCCGAGCTGCAGGCCGACCCGGAGCGCTTCAAGGACGCGGTGCTCGGCGCGCTGCCGTCCACGCTGTTCGTGCTGCTGCCGATCTTCGCGCTGATGCTGAAGATCATCTACCTGTTCAGGCGCCGGCTGTACATGGAACACCTGATCGTGGCCCTGCACAGCCACGCCTTCCTGTGCCTGGCGGTGCTGCTGCTGATCGGCCTGTCCGAGCTCGAGGACGCGCTGCCGGTGCTGGAGACGGCGTGCAGCTGGATGCAGGGGCTGCTGTTCGTGTGGATGCCGCTGTACCTGCTGCTGATGCAGAAGGGCGTCTACGGCCAGGGCTGGCCGCTGACCCTGCTCAAGTACCTGGTGCTGGGCGTCTGCTACTTCGTCCTGCTGAGCCTCGGCGTCGCCGTCACCATCCTCGCCAGCCTTGTGTGGGGCTGACCCGGGCGGACACACCATGAATCTGGCGTCGCGCCCGCCCGCGGCGCGGGCGATGCTGGCCCCGTCCCCAGGGGAAGCCCGCTCCATGCCCGTCCACCCACGCACCGCCCGCCCCGTCCGCCTCCTGCCCGCGCTGCTGCTGTGCGCGCTGGTGGCCGGCTGCGCCAGCGTGCCGCGCTCCGAGCGCGAACTCTCCCGGCTCGGCTTCTCCGGCGACCGTTCGGCGGAGCTGTTCGCGCGGATCGGGGCCGAGCCCACCAACGCCCGCCTGCACTACGACAACGGCCGCTACCTGCTCGACCGCGGCCGCCGCGGCGATCTCGAGGTGGCGCGCGTGGCCTTCGCAAACGCGGCCCGGCTGGCCCCGGACTGGTGGCAGCCCCGGTTCGCGCTCGCGGTCACCGACTACCGCCTCGGCAACCACCAGCAGGCGCTGGCCGGCTACGTGGACGCGATGGGCCTGCGTGGCGGCTGCGACCAGCTCTGCTACGGGCTCGCGCTCGTGGCCTGGCGCGCGGGCGAGTTCGGCCTGGCCGCGAATGCGCTCGCGGAGGCCCGCCGCACCGGCGCGCCCGCCAGCGACGCGGCCCGCGCCGCGGAGGCGTTCGTGTCGGCAGGGCTGGCCGACGGGCAAGGCGCCCGTCCCGCGGCGGAGGTGCGCGGGCGCCTGTATCCCGCGCCGCTGCCGGCCGAGGCCGACCACGCCGCCGGCAACGTCTCGATCGACGCCTACGTCATCCGCCAGAGCCGCGACAGCAACAGCCACGCCGGCATCAACCTGCTCAACGCGCTGGAGCTGCAGTTCGGCGGCACCCTGGTCAACACCTACGAGCGCAACGACGACGGCGCGACCCACGCCACCGAGCGCAACATCGAGGTCACCGTCCCGAGCGTCAGCTACGCGCTCAACATGGCTTCGCTGGCGCGCGGCTCCTTCAGCATCGAGGCCAGCCCGAGCGTGGTCGCGGTCCCGGGCTCGACCTCGCGCTTCTTCGAGGGCAGCAGCGTGCTGATCGTGCCCGCCGGCGACGAGACCGAGCCGCTCGAGCGCGACGTCGGCGTGGACCTCAAGGTCACCCCGAACGAGGTCGGCGACGGCTACGTCGACCTCACCGCGGTGCTCGAGCTGTCCAACCTCTCGGCCAACACCGTCGGCGGCGTCAACGCCACCGTGCTGCAGACCGAGAAGACCTCGGCCGAGGCCACCGCGCGGATCCCGTTCGGGCGCGCGATCGCGCTCGGCTCCGGCGCGACCATGAGCGTGCGCGACGCCGACAGCGGAACCCCCGGGCTGTCACGGATCCCGGGCGTCGCGAAGCTGTTCGGCACCGAGCAGTCGAGCGCGCGCCGCAGCGACGTGCTGGTGCTGATCACCGCGCGCCGTGGGGTCGAGCCCGGCGCCGCCGCGGCGCCGGACGGCGATGCGCTGTCGCAGGCGCTGTTCGGCCGCCCGGCCGCCGACATCGCCCGGATCTCGCGTTTGCCGTCGCAAGCGCCGAAGATCGCGTTCGAGGCCTGGCTGTGAAGGGTGGCGCCATGGAAACGATCCGCATCCTGCTCGTCGAGGACGACCCGCCGACCCGGCGGCGCCTGCACGAGGCGCTGGCATCGGATCCCGGCTTCGATGTGGCGTCGGTGGACAACATCGCCGACGCGCGCGCGGCGATCGCGGCCGACCCGCCGAAGGTGCTGGTCACCGACCTGGAGCTGCCGGACGGCCACGGCACCGCGCTGACCGCTGAAGTGCGCGCGAACCACCCGGGGATCGAGGTGCTGGTGATCTCGGTGCTGTGCGACGAGCGCAACGTGGTCGCCGCGATCGCCGCCGGGGCCAGCGGCTACATCGTCAAGGACGCGCTGCCCGAGGACATCGGCGACACCGTGCGCCAGGTGCTGCAGGGCCATTCGCCGCTGTCGGCCGCGATCGCGCGCTACATCCTGCGCCGCCTGCAGCCGGACACCCCGCGCGTGCAGGAAGGCAACGCGCAGCTCGGGCTGACCAGGCGCGAGATCGACATCCTGTGGGGCATCGCCAAGGGCCTGACCTACAACGAGATCGCCGACGGCCTGGGGATCTCGCGCAAGACCGTGCCCAACTACATCAAGAGCATCTACCGCAAGCTCGAGGTCAACAGCCGCGGCGAAGCGGTGTTCGAGGCGCTCACGCGGAACCTGATCCAGCTGTAGCCGCGCCCGCCTCGCCCGGCAGCCGCGGCGGCAGGTCGAGCAGCACGCGGGTGCCTTCCGCCCCGCTCTCCACCGACAGCGTCGCGCCCAGCGCGGCAGCGCGCTTGTGCATGTTGTCCATGCCGTAGCCGCCACGACGGGCGCTGGCGCCGCCGCGCCCGGAGTCGCGCACTTCCAGGCGCACGCCATGCCCCGGCAGTGGCGAGGCGCCGGCCACGAGCGCGATCGTCTCCGAGCCCGAGTGCTTGACCGCGTTGTTCACCGCCTCCTGCAGGATGCGGTAGATCGCCAGCGTGGTCGCCGGCGCCAGCCCGGGCAGGTCGGGCAGGTTGCGCGCCTGCCAGTCCAGGAACACGCCGGCGCGCCGCAGTTGCGGTTCCACCCGATCGCGGAACGCCGTCAGCATCATCGCCAGGTCGTCGCCGACGTCCTCCATCGAGTCGATCACCAGGCGCAGGTCCGCGAGCGCGCGGCGGCTGGCCTGCGCCACCTCCTCGCTGGTGTCGCCAACATTGCCGTCGGCGCCCGGCCGCCGCTGCTCGCACAGCGAGATGATGGACACCAGGTGGCCGGCGATGCCGTCGTGCAGGTCGCCCATCAGGCGCATGCGCTCGGCCTCCAGCGTCGCCTTGCGCACGTGCGCCTGCTCGCGCTCGAACGCGGCCCGCAGCTCCATGCGCGCGGCCGCCACGTCGCGGTGCAGGCGCGCGTTGAAGGTTTCCAGCAGCGACAGCCCGTCCGAGAAGCGGCGCAGCAGGATCGCGCCCATGAGCATCACCAGCAGCGGCCCGTTGAAGCGCGCCAGCAGGACGTAGCCGCGGTCGAGCACGCCCGCGGTCACCAACTGGTCGCGGGTGGCCAGCGACAGCAGCACGGCGATGGTCGCGAGCAGGGCCAGCGCGCTGCGGTCGCCGCCGCGGATGCCCGCGCGCCACATCTCCCATAGCGCCACCGCACCCAGTCCCAGCGCAAGCGGCACGAACAACGCCGGGACCAGCAGCGTCGACCAGGCCGCCGGCAGGAGCTCGAAGCTCAGGTACATCAGCATGGCCGGGAGCAGGAACCAACGCGTGCGCACCGGCGGCGTGCGCCCCACCAGCCGCCAGGTGAACGGCAGCAGCAGGCAGGCGCCGAGGAAGCGCAGCACGTTCACCGGCAGCAGGAACTGCGCGCCGAAGGCGCCGGCGATCACCGGCGACAGCGAGGACAGCGCGAACCCGAGCGATATCGTCGCGCACAGCAGGTAGAGCTGGTCGTGGCGCCGGGTCAGCCAGATCATCAGCATGATCGCGCCGATCGCGAACAGCGCGCCGTCCATCAGCCGCGGCAACGCCACCACCAGGAAATGCGCCGCCTCGTGGTGGTCGCGCAGTTCCGCGTCCGGCCCGAAGTACACCGGCCCGACGGCACCGGCGCCCATCCTGCCGCCGAGCGCCAGCTCTAGGGTGTTCCCGCCCGGCCGCAGCATCTGCTCCGGCAACGGCACCAGCTGCGGCGCGCCCTGCCCGAGCCGCAGCGAGGTCTGGCCGCGGGTGCTGTCGATGACCGGCACCCCGTTGAGCGACACCTGCAGGCGTCCGGTGAACTGCGGGATGTACAGCGCCTGCAACGCGCCGCCTGCAGGGTCGTGCTGGAAGCGGATGCGGTAGAGGCGGGTGCATTCGCCGCGCGCGTGGCAGTTGCCCAGCAGCTGCATCGGCACCGGGCCGGATTCGCCGCCGTCCGCGGCGACCAGCATGGCGCCGTCGAAGCGTTGCACGCCGGGGCCGGCCACGTTCGCGCCGACGTCCATCAGGCGCCCGAATGCGAGCAGCAACAGGCAGGCGCCGAGCAGCAGCGCCGCCAGGTGCAGCCATGGCATGTTCGCCGGGGTTGGCGCACGCACGCCCACCGCGAACTCCGACATGCCTTCCCCCGTCCCCATCAGTGGCGACGATGATGGCGACCGGCGCCCGCCACTGCAACCCGCGTCGCCGCGGAAACCCCGACGCCTATTGCAGCAGGCGCGCGCGCAGCCAGTCGCCGCGCTCCGCCGGCGCGGTGCGGATGAGTTCGTCGCGCAGCGCGCCGCGCGCCTGTGGCGGCGTGCGTTGCGACAGCGTCGCGAGGTCGCGCACCTGCGCCGGCGGCAACGCGTGCAGGACCTGCAACAGCGGCTCGCGTTGCGCCGGCGGCACCTGCATCAACAGCGGCGCGAGCCCCTCCCACTCGGCGCCGAGCACCGGCCCGAGCAGCCAGCCGCGGCGGATGTCCGGCGGCAACGCGGCGAATTCATCGCGCAATGCCTGGCGCTGCTCCGCAGGCAGGCCTGCGAAGGTGCGCGCCGCGGAACGCACGAGCGCCTGCCGGTCCACCGGCATGGCGCGCCACGCCACCCAGGCTTCGCGCAGGCGCGCACGCTCGGCCGCGGGCAACGCTTCCCAGGCGTCCACGCGCGCGCGCAGCGCGAGCTGCCGGTCCGCAGGCATCGCACGCAGCCACTGCGCACGCGCCTGCAACTGCTGGCGCGCCTCGGGCGGCAGCGCCGCCATGCGCGACTGCACCGGCGGCGGCAAGACCGCGATCGCGACGCCTGCGAGCGTGCAGCACGCCAGCACGGCGATCAGCAGCAGCCAGCGACGTTCAGCGCCCACCGTCGCCCTCCCCGCCGCGGCTGCGCGCGTCCCGCGACAGCCGCGCCGCGTACCACGCGTACAGCCCGAGTTCGTCGACCACGGCCGCGTCCTCCGCGTTCGCCAGCTGCTCCAGGTCGGGGTGCGACAGCAGCACCAGGTCGGGCTCCAGCGGCACCGCCGGGGCCTGGCTGGGCGGAAGCGGATCGCTCTCGGCGCGCGCCAGGTCCGGCGGCCCGTCCGGGTCCGGCGACCCCGGCAGCCGGAGCGGCAGGAAGGTCGCGGCCAGCGCCAGCGCGCAGGCGGCGACGCCGGCCCAGAGCCAGGGCGTGGCCCGGTGGCTGCGAGCGGCGCGCGCGGGCGCCGGAGGTGCCGGGAGCGTCGGGAGCGCCGCCGCGGGCAGCGTGTCCAGCGCCTCGCGCAGGGCCTGTTGCCGGGCCTGCCAGGCGAGCGCGTCGTGGCGGCCGTCGGCCAGGCACGGCAAGGCCTCGCGCAATCCCGCGTGCGCGGCGGCCGGCGCCACGCCGAGCGCGGCCGCCACCGCGGCGGGCTCGAGCCCGCCGACCAGCCGCAGCAGCACCGCCGCGCGCGGCCCGTTGCCGAGCTCGCCCAGCCAGTCCAGCCCGGCGGGCCAGCGCGCGCCGGGCGCCGGCGCGCGCAACGCCGGGTGATCCACCAGCAACCCCCAGTAGCGCACCGGCCACTGTTCCATCGGCACGTCCGCGGACATCGGCAGGAAGGCGCGGGCGGCCGCCTCCGCGATTCCGGCCGCAGCCTCCTGGTCCCCGGCCTGCAGCCAGGCCACGAGCACGGCACGTCGCTGCACGCCGCGCAGGAAGGCGGCAGTGGCGGTGGAGGGTCGCGACGGGGGCGAGGGGTGACGCGCGGTCATCGGTGGGGCTTCATGGCCGGGGCATGATAGCCAGCCCCCCCGTCACGGCCGGTTTGACGCGGATCCGCGCCAGAATGGTTGTGCACAGCAGTAACGCGGCTCCGTAGACGAATCGTTCACCCTGTCGCCGGCGACCGGCCTTCACCATGTTCCACGCGCAAGCCATTGATTCTATTGCACTTTGATCGAATGGTAATTTTTTCGCCATCTTCACTTTCGTGCGGGAACAAAGCTGTTTGCAGACTGAACGGTGCCGGACATGCACAGGGTTATCCACATGCTGTGTGGATAAGGACAAAAGCCTTTGGCGGACAGGCGTTTGCGGCATTCTCCTAGTCGGAGACGGCAAGAGTTGAACGCAAGTCACACCCCGCGACCGGCGCTCGCGACGGCCCGCTAGACTCTTGCCGATGCTTCCGACCTGCCAGGTTGCGTTGCCGCTTCCGCTGCCGCAGCTGTTCGACTACGCCCTGCCCGATGCCGTCCGCGCCGACCCCGGCCTGGTCGGCCGGCGCGTGCGGGTGCCGTTCGGGAACGGCGAGAAGGTAGGCGTGGTGGCCGGCCTCGGCGGGCCGGCGGACGTGGCCCTGCGCACGGGCGAACTGCGCAGGGTCTCCGAACTGCTCGACGATGCGCCGCTGCTCGACGGGGAACTGCTGGCCTCGCTGCGCTGGCTGGCGCGCTACCTGCACGCGCCGCTGGGCGAGGTCCTGGCCACGGCCTTGCCGGCGGCGCTGCGCCGCGGCAAGCCCGTGCCAGCGGCCGATGCCAGGCCGCGGCGGCGACGCTGCGCAGCCCCGGTCGAACCCGTGGAACAGGTAGCGGCACCGGTCCCCAACCCGGACCAGCAACGCGCGATCGAGGCGGTGCTGGCCGCCGCCGGCGGCTTCGCGCCGCTGCTGCTCGACGGCGTCACCGGCAGCGGCAAGACCGAGGTCTACCTGCACGCGATCGCCGACTGCCTGGCGCGCGGCCGCCAGGCGCTGGTGCTGGTGCCCGAAATCGGCCTGACCCCGCAGCTGCTGGCGCGCTTCCGCGCGCGGCTCGGGGTCGAGGTACACGCGCTGCATTCGGGGCTCCCCGATGGCGAGCGCGCGCGCGTCTGGGCGGCGGCGCGCGGCGGAGTGGCGCGGGTGGTGGTGGGCACGCGCTCGGCCGTGTTCACGCCCCTCCCCGAGGCCGGGCTGCTGGTCGTGGACGAGGAGCACGACGGCAGCTACAAGCAGTTCGACGGCATCCGCTACCACGCGCGCGATTTCGCGCTGGTGCGCGGCAAGGCGCTCGGGGTCCCGGTGCTACTGGGCAGCGCCACGCCCTCGCTGGAATCGCTGCACAACGCGCGCCAGGGCCGCTACGCCCACCTGCGGCTGCCGCACCGGGCCGGGGCCGCGAAGCCCGCACCGGTGCGGGTGATGGACGTGCGCAAGCTGCCGCTGCAGGCTGGCCTGTCGCCGCGCCTGCTCGACGCGGTGCGCGCCGCGCTCGATGCCGGCGGCCAGGTGCTGGTGTTCCGCAACCGCCGCGGCTACGCCCCGGTGCTGCTGTGCCACGACTGCGGCTGGAGCGCGCATTGCCGGCGCTGCAGCACCGAAGAGAAGCCGACCGCGATGACCGTGCACGCCGGTGGCCGCCGCCTGCAGTGCCACCACTGCGGCGCGCGTCAGGCGGTGCCGCCGGCCTGCCCGGACTGCGGCGGCCTCGCGCTGCAGCCGCAGGGTGCGGGCACCGAGCGCATGGAGGAACTGCTGGCCGAGCGCTTCCCGGACGTGCCGGTGCTGCGCGTGGACCGCGGCAGCACCGGCAAGCGCGACGCCATGGAGACGCTGCTGGCCAGGCTCGGCGACCGCCCTGGAATCCTGGTCGGCACGCAGATGCTGGCCAAGGGCCACGACCTGCCCAACCTTACGCTGGTGGCGGTCGCCGGCATCGACGAGGGCCTGTTCTCGGCCGACTTCCGCGCCGGCGAGAAGCTGGCGCAACTGCTGGTGCAGGTCGCGGGACGCGCCGGGCGCGCCGAGCGCGCCGGCGAGGTCCTGCTGCAGACCCACCACCCCGAGCACCCGTTGCTGCAGGTGCTGGTGCACGGCGGCTACCACGCGTTCGCCGAGGCCGAACTGGCACAGCGCGAGGCCGCCGGCTTCCCGCCGTTCGCGCATCTCGCGCTGCTGCGCGCCGAGGGCAAGCACGCCGACCCGCCGATGCAGTTCCTGCATGCGGCCAAGGCCCTGCTGCGCGACGGCGAGGTCGCGGTGCAGGGCCCGTTGCCGGCGCCGATGCCGCGACGCGCCGGCTACCAGCGCGCGCAGCTGCTGCTGTCCTCGTCCTCGCGCCCCGCGCTGCACGCCGCCCTGGACGCGGCGCTGCCCGCGATCCGCGACTCGAAGGAAGCACGCAAGGTGCGCTGGTCGCTCGACGTGGACCCGGTGGACCTCTACTGAGCGCGGGAGCGGGGCTCTACGCGGCGCGGTCCACGCGGCACGCGTAGCAGCCGCGACGCGCGTTGTGCACGTGCAGGAACGCGACCTCGGGGTCGGCGAAGAAACGCTCGATCAATGCCTCCAGGCGCGTGCCCTCGTCGACTTCGGCATCGCGCATCCAGCCGGCGGCGTCGTAGGCGCGCACCGACAGCAGGCGGCTGCGCTGCTGCTCCGGCACCCGGTTGCGGAACACCGCCGCACGGGTCGCCGCCTCGCGCACGAAGATCGGGCCGCCCGAACGGTAGGGCGTCGCCACGTCGAGGTGCGGCCAGTGCAGCAACAGGAGGGTCTCGCCGGGCGCGGCGTCCTCGAGGGTCACGCGGCAGGGATAGCCCGGGCTGGCATCGGCCACGACGCGGGAGGCGCCGCGCGCGCGCAGCGCTTCGTCGTCGATTCCGAACAGGGGAAGGAAGGGTCCGGGCGGCAACCCGCTGACGAGGTAGTCCATGGCCGTGTCCATCGGGGGATGGACACAGGATCCGCGCGGTACGGCCTTTGCGATATCCGGTTCTTGCGGCTCAGGCCGCGAACAGGGCCTTCATCTTCTTCAGCGCGTTGGCCTCGATCTGGCGGATGCGCTCGGCGCTGACGCCGTACTCGTCGGCCAGCTCCTGCAGGGTCGCCTTGTTGTCGGCGTCGAGCCAGCGGCGGCGGATGATGTCGCGCGAGCGCTCGTCGAGCGCGCGCAGTCCGTCGCGCAGCAGTTCGAGCTGGTTCTCTTCGTGGTCGGTGCGCTCGTAGGCCTGCGACGGATCCTCCTCCGGCGCGACCAGGTACGCGGCCGGTGCCGGCGGGGCGTGGTCGTCGCTGTCGTCGGCGGTCATGTCGAAGCCGATGTCGCGGCCGGACAGGCGCGACTCCATCTCCATCACCTCGCGCTCGGAGACGTTGAGGTCGGCGGCGACCGCGCGCACCTCCTCCGCGTTGAGCCAGCCCAGGCGCTGCTTGCTCTTGCGCAGGTTGAAGAACAGCTTGCGCTGCGCCTTGGTGGTGGCGACCTTGACGATGCGCCAGTTGCGCAGGATGAACTCGTGCATCTCGGCGCGGATCCAGTGCACCGCGAAGCTGACCAGGCGCACGCCGACATCCGGGTCGAAGCGCTTGACCGCCTTCATCAGGCCGATGTTGCCTTCCTGGATCAGGTCGCCGAGCGGCAGGCCGTAGCCGTTGTAGCCGCGCGCGACATGGACCACGAAACGCAGGTGCGACATCACCAGCTCGCGCGCCGCGTCGAGGTCGTCCTCGTCGCGGTAACGGCGCGCCAGCGCCTGCTCGTCCTCGGCCGAGAGCACCGGGATCCGGTACACCGCGCCGATGTAGGCGTCCAGCGAGCCGATCGCACCGGGGATCGGCAGGTTGTTCGCGACCAGGGCCTGGGACATGGAGGTTTCGCTCATGTGCTTGATTCTACCGTGGCCTTGTTGGACAGAGGGCAACGGAAATGGTTCCCGCCGTTTCGCCCATGGAACAACGGACTGGGGGCGCCCGGGTCAAGCTTCAAGGGCCCCCGCCGGGGGCAGGGCCCAGTCGATCGGGGCTTCGCCCCGGCGCGCCAGCCAGGCGTTGGCCGCCGAGAAGTGCCCGCAGCCGATGAATCCGCGGTGGGCGGACAGCGGCGAGGGGTGCGGGGCCCGCAGGACCCGGTGCCGCCGGGGGTCGATGCGGGCGCCCTTCTTCTGCGCGTAGCTGCCCCAGAGCAGGAACACCAGGCCCTCGCGCTCCTCGGCCAGGGCCTCGACCACGCGGTCGGTGAAGCCCTCCCAGCCCTTGCCGGCGTGGGCGCCGGCGCGGCCGTCCTCCACGGTCAGGACGGCGTTCAGCAACAGTACCCCCTGGCTGGCCCAGGGCAGCAGGCAGCCGTGGCCGGGCGGCGCGATCCCGAGGTCGCGCTGCAGCTCCTTGTAGATGTTCTGCAGCGACGGCGGCACCGGCACCCCGGGCCGCACCGAGAAGCACAGCCCGTGGGCCTGGCCCGCGCCGTGGTAGGGATCCTGGCCGAGGATCACGACCTTGGTGGCGTCGAACGGGGTGGCGTCGAGCGCGCCGAAGATCTGCGGGCCGGGCGGGTAGATGCGCGCGCCGGCGGCCTTGCGCTCGCGCAGGAACCCGGCCAGTTGCTGCATCTCCGGACCCTGCAGGTAGTCGCCCACCCGCGCCTTCCACGAGGGCTCCAGCCGGATGCGGTCGTCGGCCATGGCTCAGCCGGCGAAGTCGCGCTGCTCCGGCAACCGCGACACGCGCAGCTGGAACAGCACCTTGGTCACCAGCAGGCGTTCCTCGATCGGCTTGAGCACGAGGTCGTTGGCGCCTTCCCGCAGGAGTTCGGACTGCTTCTCGCGGTTGTCGTCGCCGGTCATCACCAGCACCGGCAGCGCGCGCTTGCCGAAGCCGAGCGGTCCGCGCACCTGGGCCAGCAGGTCGCGGCCGCTGAGCTCGCCCTTGAGGTAGACGTCGGTGAGCACGATGTCGGTGCCGACCGCGCCGCGGGCGTGCGCCCCGCTCAGGTAGTCGAGCGCGCCCTCGGCGTCGGTGAAGTGCAGCACCTCGAGCTCCTGGCGCTCGAGCATGCGCTTGGTCGCGGCGGCGACCACGCGGCTGTCCTCCACGTAGAGCACGCGCGCGCCGGGCACCGGCTCGGGCTGCACGTAGCCGCGGATGAACGCGGCCAGCGCCTGGTGCCCGAGCGACTTGTCGAAATAGTCGGTGACGTCGTCGTTGAGGCTGCGCGCCTCCAGCCGCGACTGCACGTCGCCGGAGACCACGATCACCGGCACGTAGCTCTGCCCCGCCGCCTCGCGCACCGCATGCGCCAGCGCGGTACCGTCGCCGTCGGGCAACAGCAGTGAGGTCGTCACCAGGTCCACGGGGCCCTCGGCGAGCATCTCGCGCGCCTCCGCGAGGCCGCCGCAGGACAGCACCTGCGCGCCCGGGAGCTCCCTCAGCAGCACGTCGCCGATCAGCTTGCGCACCAGCCGGGACCCGTCAACCACCATCACCCGCGGGGCGTCGCTGACCACGTGGCGGAGGGTATCGGCTGCGTCGGCGTGGGCTTCCATCAGGTCTCGGTCGGTCGGGTCTGGCGCAGGTAGTGCCCGGTCACGATGCCGGCCCCGAGCCAGCCAAGCAAGGCCGCGCCGGCGACGACGGCGAGCGCGGTGGACGCATCGAAGCCACCGAGCGCGAAATTGCTGCCGTAGCTCGCGGCGAGTTCGGCCAGCGGCGCGCGCAGCGCCAGCGCCGCTGCGGTGAGCAACGCGATCGCGATCACGCCGGCGGCGACGCCGTACCACGCGCCCAGGTACAGGAACGGGCGCCGGATGAAGCCGTCGGTCGCACCGAGGTGCTGCAGCACCCCGATCTCCTCGCGCCGCGACTGGATGTCCAGGCGCACGGTGTTGCCCACCACCAGCAGCGCGCCGAGCCCGAGCAGCAGCGCCAGCACCAGCGCGACGCGGTTGCCGAAGCGCAGCCAGCCGTCCAGGCGCTGGCGCCAGACCGCGTCGTGCTGCACCAGTTCGGCCTCGGGAAGCTGCGCCAGCGAATCGGCGAGCAGGGCTTCGTCGCCGCGCGGGCCGACCACCAGCACGCTCGGCAGCGGGTTCTGGTCGAGCGCGTCGAGCGCATCGCCGAGGCCGGCGGCGCGCAACTGCTCGACGCCCTGCTGCGGCGTGCGCAGTTCCACCGACGCCACGTCGTCGCGGCCACGCAGCTCGTCCGCGAGCGCCTGCGCACGAGCGGCATCCACGTCGTGCTGCAGGAACACGCTGATCTCGCGCGACTGCTGCACCTCGCCGGACAGCCGCGCCACGTTCGCCAGTACCAGCCACAGCCCGAGCGGCAACGCCAGAGCCACCGCCATCACCCCGACGGTCAGCACCGTGGCCCAAGGCTTGCCGAGCATGCGCCCGAGGCTCGCGGTGAAGCTGTACGCGTGGTGGTCCAGCCACGCGCCCACCCCCGACCGCCGGGCGCCCCCACCGTTCCCCGTTCCCTGTTCCCCGTTCCCGCTCCTGCTACTCATCCGCCAGGTCCTCGGGCGCGATGTCGTCCACCAGCTGGCCCTGCTCGAGCACCAGCACGCGCTTCTTCATGCGCTTCACCAGGCCGAGGTCGTGGCTGGCCACCAGCACGCTGGTGCCGCGCTCGGGCAAGGCCGCGAACAGCGCCATGATTTCCGCGGACAGCCCCGGGTCGAGGTTGCCGGTCGGCTCGTCGGCCACCAGCAGCCGCGGCTCGCCGACCACCGCGCGGGCGATGCCGACGCGCTGCTGTTCACCGGCCGAGAGCTGGGTCGGCAGCGCGCGCTCGCGCTCGGCCAGGCCCAGGCGCTCGAGCACCGAGCGCACGCGCTTGCCGATCTCGCCGCGCTTCACGCCGCGCAGCACCAGCGGCAGCGCGACGTTGTCGAACACGCTGCGGTCGGACAGCAGGCGGTGGTCCTGGAACACCACGCCGACCTCGCGCCGGTGCATCGGCACCCGGCGGCCGCGTACCTTCAGCAGGTTGCGGTCGGCGAAGAGAACGGCGCCGCGGGTCGGGCGCTCGGCCAGGTGGATCAGCTTGAGCAGCGTGCTCTTGCCGGCGCCGGAGTGGCCGGTGACGAACAGCATCTCGCCGGGCTGCACTTCGAAACTGACCTCCGCCAGCGCGACATGCCCCCCGGGGTATTGCTTGCTGACGTTGTCGAAGCGCAGGACCGCCATGCGGCGATTCTAGCCCTGCGCCCCCGCTCAGTGTTGCGAGCGGGGCGCGCGGGTGACCAGCGACTTGAGGCCGCGGCCGATCCGGGTCAGCAGCGACGGCGAAGAGGGCGCGGGCGCTTCCGGCGGCTTCGGGCGGGCGGGCGCCTGCTTGCGCTGGCGCGGGGGGCGCGGCTGCTGCGCGGGACGCGCGTCGCCCTGCTGGCGTGCGGCCTGCGGCTGGCCATTCGACTGCACGTTCGCCTCGCCACCCTCGACGCGCTTGCCGCGGCGGCGGCGGCGGCGCTTGCGCGCGGGACGCTCGCCTTCGGCAGCCGGGGTCGCGGGCGTCGCGGCGGCCGCTTCGGGCCGGGCCGGCGCGCTCGCCGCGCCCGCCTCGCCGGCGGCACCCTCGGCCGCGGCCGGCTTGCGCCGCCGCGTGCGCGGGCCGCGCTCGCCGCGCTCGCCGCCCTCGCGGCGCGGGCCGCCGGCGCGACGGCCGCCGCCACGGCGCTCCTCCTCGGCCGCGCGCTGCTCGCGCGCCTCGCGGAAGATCTCGCCCACGCTCTCGCCATCCTCGTCGGGCGTGCGCTCGCGCGGTGCGCGCGGCAGGGCCACCAGCAGTTCCGCGGTCACCGGCTCGACCGGGATCTTCTGCTCGATGTAGGCCTCGATGTCCGGCAGCGACATCGCGTAACGCTCGCAGGCGAAGCTGATCGCGTCGCCCTCGGCGCCCAGCCGCGCGGTGCGGCCGATGCGGTGCACGTAGTCCTCGGCGTCGAACGGCAGGTCGTAGTTGTAGACGTACTGCACGCCGTCGATGTGCAGGCCGCGGGCGGCGACGTCGGTGGCGACCAGGATCTCGAGCTGGCCGGCCTGGAACTTCTTCAGCAGGGTCTCGCGCTTCTTCTGAGGCACGTCGCCGGAGAGCACCCCGACCCGGTAGCCGGCGCGCTCCAGCGCGCGCGCCACGCGCTCGACGAACGCCTTGGTGTTGACGAACACCATGGTGCGCGCGCCCTCGCTGCGCGAGAGCAGGCCCAGCAGCAGCGGCAGCTTCTCGTCGTCGGCCGGCAGGTACATACGCTGGCGGACCTTGGCGTTGGTGATGTACTCGCTCTCCACCACCACCTTCTCGGGCTCGTTCATGTGCTCGTAGGCGAGCTCGAGCACGCGGTGGCTGAGGGTGGCCGAGAACAGCAGGGTCTGGCGCTCGGTGCGCGCCGGCATGCGCCGCAGCAGGAAGCGGATGTCCTTGATGAAGCCGAGGTCGAACATGCGGTCGGCCTCGTCCAGCACGCACACCTCGCAGGCGTGCAGGCTGACCACCCGGTGCTGCTTGACGTAGTCGATCAGGCGGCCCGGGGTGGCGATGATCACGTCGGCGCCGGCCTGGAGCTGGCTGCGCTGCTTGTCGTAGTCCACGCCGCCGTAGACCAGGGCGAACTTGAGGCCGAGGTCGGAGGCGAACTTCATCGCGTCCTTGTGGATCTGGATCGCCAGCTCGCGGGTCGGCGCAAGGATCAGCGCGCGCGGGTCCTCCGGCTTGCGCTCGGCCAGTGCCGGGCGCGTCAGCAGGCGGTTCACCACCGTGACCAGGAATGCCAGGGTCTTGCCGGTGCCGGTCTGGGCCTGGCCAGCGACGTCACGGCCGGCGATGGTGATCGGGAGGGTCAGCGCCTGGATCGGCGTGCAGCGGGTGAAGCCGGCGCCCTCGAGCCCGGACAGCAGGTCCGGGTGCAGTTCGAAGGACGAAAAGGCGATATCGGTCAGGGGCTTGTCGGTCATGCGGGGGAATGCAGGTTCCGTATTGGATGGCGCGGCGCGCGGTCGCGCTTGCGCGGGGGGCTTCGTGGAAGCAGACTGCCGTCAGGCGCCCGGGGGACGCGCGAAGCGCCCTGGTCCCGCGGGAAAACGCCCCAGTCTACCAGCAACCGCCGCGATCTCCGCGGCCGACCGCCCTGTTTCCCCGAGGAGCCCCCATGAACGACACCGTCATCCACGCCACCGACGCCGACTTCGACAGCACGGTCCTGCAGTCCGGGGAACCGGTGCTGGTCGACTTCTGGGCGCAGTGGTGCGGCCCCTGCAAGATGATCGCGCCGGCGCTGGACGAGCTGGCCCGCGACTACGCCGGCAAGGCCAAGGTGGTGAAGGTGGACATCGACCAGAACCGCAACACCGCGATGAAGTACCACGTGCGCTCGATCCCGATGCTGCTGCTGTTCAAGGACGGCCAGGTCCAGGCCACCCAGATCGGCGCCGTCGGCAAGGCCCAGCTCAGCCAGATGATCGACAAGGCGCTCTGAACGCCTGAACCGCCGCCGCGCCGCCGGTTGCTCCCCGGCCGGCGCGGTGCTAGTTTTGGCGGGCCGGCACCCCGGCGCGCCTCCGGCCGCCCTGCTGCCGCACCCCGTCCCTGCTCCATTCCCTTCCCCGCCCGCATCCCGGGCGCTCGCATCCGAGCGAGGAATCGCACTTGTCCGACACCACCACCGCTCCCGAGGGGAGCGACACCGGCGGGACCGCCGAAAAGCGCGTGCGCAAGCGCGCCGCCAAGGCCGACGCCCCCCAGAACGAAGCCGCCGCCGAGCACAAGGCCGCCGCCGAGCCGGCGCCCGCCGCCCCGGCCGCCCAGCAGGAGCCGGCGCAGCCGCAGGGCGGCGACGGCAGCGACGACGCGCGCGGCAACCAGCGCGAGGGCCGCGACCAGCAGCAGCGCGAGGGCGGCCGCCACGGCAACCGCCGCGACCGCTTCCGCAACCGCCGCGACCGCAACCGCGACCGCAACCGCGACGACGGCCTGCCGCGCGACGACAACGGCAACGAGCCGCAGCAGAGCCGGCCGATGGCCAACATCCCCGAGGGTTTCCCGCAGTACTCGCTGGGCGACCTGAAGCGGATGCCGGCGCAGAAGCTGCTCGACATCGCCGAGCAGCTCGGCATCTCCGAGACCGTGGCCCGCGCCCGCAAGCAGGACGTGATCTTCGCCCTGCTCAAGGTGCTGACCCGCACGCCCGAGGGCGTCGCCGCCGACGGCGTGCTCGAGATCCTGCCCGACGGCTTCGGCTTCCTGCGCGCGGCCGAGGCCAGCTACCTGGCCGGCCCCGACGACACCTACATCTCGCCCTCGCAGATCCGCCGCTTCAACCTGCGCACCGGCGACCACCTGTCCGGCCGCATCCGCTGGCCCAAGGACGGCGAGCGCTACTTCGCGCTGAACGTGGTCGACGAGATCAACGGCGAGCCGATCGAGGCCTCCAAGAACAAGGTCCTGTTCGAGAACCTGACCCCGCTGTTCCCGCGCAAGCGCTTCCGCCTGGAGCGCGGCGACGGTTCGACCGAGGACATCACCGGCCGCATCCTCGACCTGATGGCGCCGCAGGGCAAGGGCCAGCGCGCGCTGATCGTCTCGCCGCCGAAGGCCGGCAAGACCATGATGATGCAGCAGGTCGCCACCGCGATCACGACCAACCACCCGGACGTGCACCTGATCGTGCTGCTGATCGACGAGCGTCCGGAGGAAGTCACCGACATGCAGCGCACCGTGCGCGGCGAGGTGATCTCGTCCACGTTCGACGAGCCGGCCGCGCGCCACGTGCAGGTCGCCGAGATGGTGATCGAGCGCGCCAAGCGCCTGGTCGAGCACAAGAAGGACGTGGTGATCCTGCTCGATTCGATCACCCGCCTGGCCCGCGCCTACAACAACGTGGTGCCGAGCTCCGGCAAGGTGCTCACCGGCGGCGTGGACGCCAACGCGCTGCATCGCCCGAAGCGCTTCTTCGGCGCCGCCCGCAATGTCGAGGAAGGCGGCTCGCTGACCATCATCGCCACCGCGCTGGTGGACACCGGCAGCAAGATGGACGAGGTGATCTACGAGGAGTTCAAGGGCACCGGCAACTCCGAGGTGCACCTGAACCGCCGCATCGCCGAGAAGCGCGTCTACCCGGCGATCGACATCAACCGCTCGGGCACCCGCCGCGAGGACCTGCTGATCGAGCCGGAGCTGCTGCAGAAGATCTGGATCCTGCGCAAGCTGCTGCACGGCATGGACGAGATCGGCGCGATGGAGTTCCTGCTCGACAAGATGAAGAGCACCAAGTCGAACGACGAGTTCTTCGCTTCGATGAAGCGCTGACCGCGCCCCCCCTTGTGGGAGCGGCGGCAGCCGCGATCGGAAAAGGGCGCCCCCGGGCGCCCTTTTCCTTTCCTGCATAATCCGCGCGGGAGGTCCCCATGCACGAAGGCGGACTCGAACTCGCGCTGGTGTTCCTGCTCGCCGCGGTCGTGGCGGTGCCGGTGTTCAAGCGCTTCGGCCTCGGCGCGGTGCTGGGCTACCTGGCGGCGGGCGTAGTGCTGGGGCCGCACGGCCTGCGCGTGGTCCGGAACGCGGAGCCGGTGCTGGCAGCCAGCGAGATCGGCATCGTGCTGCTGCTGTTCGTGATCGGCCTCGAGCTCTCGCCGGCGCGGCTGCGGGTGATGCGCCGACCGGTGTTCGGAGTGGGCGGCCTGCAGATGGGGCTCACCGCGCTGGTGCTCGGCGGGGTCGCGATGGCGCTCGGGCTGGACTGGCGCGCGGCGCTGGTGGTCGGCTCCGGGCTCGCGTTCTCGTCCACCGCGATCGGCCTGCAACTGCTCGCCGAGCGCAAGGCGCTGGCCAGCGAGCACGGGCGCCTGGCCTTCGCGATCCTGCTGTTCCAGGACCTCGCGGCGATCCCGCTGCTGGCGCTGATCCCGCTGCTCGGGCACGCCGTGGACGCCGGCGCCGTGCAGCCGCTGTGGCTGGCGGTGCTGAAGGCGGTCGCGGCGATCGCGGCGCTGGTGCTCGGCGGCCGCGTGCTGCTGCGCCACGTGTTCCGGATCGTCGCGCGCACGCGCATGCCGGAGGTATTCACCGCGACCGCGCTGCTGGTGGTGCTCGGCAGCGCCTGGCTGATGCAGCTCGCCGGGTTGAGCATGGGCCTGGGCGCCTTCCTCGCCGGCGTGCTGCTCGCCGAGTCCGAGTTCCGGCACGAGATCGAAGCCCAGGTCGAACCGTTCCAGGGCCTGCTGCTGGGGCTGTTCTTCATGGCGGTGGGCATGAGCATCGACCTCGCGCGGGTGGTGCGCGAGCCGCTGCTGATCGAGGCCGGCGTGCTGGGCCTGTTGGCGGTGAAGTTCGCGATCCTTTTCCTGCTCGGGCTGCGTCCCGGCCGCCTGGACGCGCGCGGGGCGCTGCTGCTGGGCAGCGTGCTGGCGCTGGGCGGCGAGTTCGCCTTCGTGGTGTTCGGCGAGGCCCGGCGCGCCGGATTGATCGACGGCGTGCTCCGCGACCGGCTGGTCGCGGTGGTCGGCGTGACCATGGCGCTGACCCCGCTGCTGCTGATCGCGATGACCCGGCTGCTGCGCGAATCGCCCGGGCGGCGCGAAGCGCGTCCGTTCGACGAGATTCCGGACCGGCATCCGCAGGTGCTGGTCGCCGGCTTCGGCCGATTCGGTCAGATCGTGGCGCGCCTGCTCGGCGCCCAGGGCATCCGCTTCGTCGCGATCGAGAACAGCCCGGAACAGGTCGAGTTCATGCGCCGCTTCGGCAACCCGATCTACTACGGCGACCCGGCGCAGCCGGCGCTGCTGCGCGCGGCGGGCGCCGCCCACGTGCGCGTGTTCGTGATCGCGATCGACGACATGCAGTCGAGCCTGGACGCGGTGCGCACGATCCGGCGCACCTATCCGGACGCGCTGGTGTTCGCGCGTGCCCGCAACCGCCGCCATGCCTGGGAACTGATGGACCTGGGCGCCGAAGTGGTGCGCGAAACCTTCCACTCGAGCCTGAAGATGGGCGAGCGCGTGCTGGTGGCGCTGGGCGCGCCGGCGGAGGTCGCGGCACGCCGCGCCGAGCGCTTCCGCGAGCACGACGAGAAGCTGCTGCGCGCGCAGTACGCGGTCAACGACGACGAGGCGGCCTTGATCCAGACCTCGCAGGACGCGCGCAGGGAGCTGGAGCAGCTGTTCGCCGCCGACCGCGGCGAGGGCGTGCTCGGCGGGATCGTCGCGCCGAAGGATCCGGAAGGGGGCTAGCGGGGCTCGCGCAGGAAGCGGGCCATCGACACGCCGGTGCTGCCGGGCGCGTACTCGGCGGCCACGTCCACGAAGCCGCGCATGACCGCGATCTCGCGCGGGCTGCGGTTGAGGTTGTCGCGCAGGTCGGGGTTGCAGCCGGCGCGCAGCAGCCGCTGGGTGACCCGCAGCAACCCGTGCAGCGCGGCCAGGTGCAGCGGGCCGAAGCCGCGCGGATCCTGCACGTCCAGCGCCACCTCCTCGTCGAGCAGGCGCTCGAGCGCGGTCAGCAGCACTTCCTCGTCGCAGGCGGTGCCGGGCTCGGCGCGCGCGCCGAGCAGCAGCAGCAGCGGGGAGACGCCGCCGGCGGCGCTGGCGTCGGCATCGGCGCCGGCCAGCAGCAGGGTGTCGAGCAGCGCCAGCAGGCGCGGCCGTTCGCGCGCGGTGAACCCGAACAGCACCGCGCAGTGCAGCGGCGTCAGCCCCTGCGCATCGGTCGCGTGCACGTTGGCGCCGGCCTGCAGCAGGCGCGCGCACAGGTCCGGCAGGCCGAGCGCGGCCGCCAGCATCAGCACGGTCACGTCGCCGGGGAGCCGCTGCTCCAGGCCGGCGCCGGCCTGGAGCAGGCGTTCGACGATGTCGCCCTGGCGCATGCTCACCGCCGCCGACAGCGGAGTGGCGCCGGTGTGCGCGGCGCGTTGCGGGTCGGCCTTGCGCTCGAGCAGCAGCTCGACCACCGCGCGGTGGCCTCCGCCGGCGGCGCGCAGCAGCGCGGTGCAGCCCTGGGCATCGGGGGTGTCCACGTCGAAGCCGAAGTCGACCAGCTTGCGCACCGCCTCGGCGTCGCCGACGATCGCCGCCGCCGGCAGGTCGGTCGCCTGCAGCGCGCGCCCGGGCAGGCGCCAGCCGCGCCATTCCAGCCACTCGACGATATCGCGGCGGCCGCTGGACAGGGCCACGCCGAGCGGCGTCTGGCCATCGGCTGCGCGCACTTCCGGCGAGGCGCCGTGCAGCACCAGCAGGCGCACCGCGGGCTCGCGCCCGAGCGCGGCCGCCAGGTGCAGCGCGGTCATGCCGTGGCTGTCGCGGGCACCATGGTCGGCGCCGGCGGCGAGCAGCCGTGCGGCCAGCCGCATCCAGCCCAGCCGCACGGCCAGCGCGAGCACCGGGTCGCCGGTGGGCGACGCGCCGAGCGGGTCGGCGCCGCGATCGAGCAGCTCCAGCGCCATCGGTTCGAGCATGCGCGCCGCCGGGTCGCCGCGCAGGCAGGCGTCCATGAAACGCGCCAGCCCGCCGGGCCCGGAAGGCGGCACCCCGCGATCGAGCAGCAGCCGGATCGCAGGCGCCGCGTCCGGCCCGCGCTCCAGCAACGCGGTCATCGCGTTGTGCCCGCCATGCACCCGGGCTTCCGGATCGGCGCCGCGATCGAGCAGCCAGCGGATGCGTTCGACCGAAGGCAGCGCATCCTCGTCGAGCAGCAGCTCGCCGAGTTCCGCCGGCGAGAGCAGTCGCGCCAGCACCGCGTTGCCGTGCTCGAAGCGGCCGGCGCGCAGGGCCTCGCGCAGGGCTTCGCGCGGATCCGGCTCGTCGGCCGCCGCCTCCTCCGGCGCGGCCCCGTCCTGCCCGGCGCCGGCCTCTCCGTCGGGTGCGTCGGGCGCGCCTGCCACCGGCAGCGGATACGACGGATCCAGCAGCGCCACCAGCGGCCAGCGCCGCGCCTGCGCGGCGTGGTCCACGGCGCGCAGGCCCTCCTCGTCCACCGCGGCGGTGTCGGCGCCGCGCTCGAGCAGCGCGCGTGCCACCTCGATGTTGCCCGCGATCGCCGCCTCGTGCAGCGCGGTGCGGCCGCGCGCGTCGCGCGCATCCACCTTCGCCTTGTGCTTGAGCAGCAGTTGCACGCCGGCGGCCTCGTCCTCGTCGCTCGCGGCGGCGGCGAGCAGCGCCGGCGTCGCGCCCTCGGCCTCGGGCTTCGCGCCGCGCTCGAGCAGGAAGCGCGCCAGCCGCCAGTTGCCGGCCGCGCAGGCGACGCCGAGCGGGGTCAGCCCTTCGTCGTTGATCGCTTCCAGTTCCGCCGCGGCATCGCGCAGCAGCGCGGCGACGCCGGGATCGGAACTGCGCGCGGCGTGGTGCAGCGGCGTGTTGCCGTCCTGGTCGCGCGCGCGCGGGTCGGCGCCGTTGGCGAGCAGGGTCATCACCGCCTCCGGGCGGCCATGCCAGCTGTCGCGGGTCGCGGCCAGCAGCGGGGTCAGGCCGGCGTGCGCCGCGCCCAGGTCGACGCCACGCGCGATCAGGGCGCGCAGCAGGCGCAGGTCGGGCAGCACCGCGGCCAGCACCGGCAGGCTGCGCTGGTCGCGGTCGCCGGGCGGTGGCGGGACCTTCGGATCGGCACCCGCCTCCAGCAGCGCGAGCGCGCGCTCGACGCGGCCGGTACGCGCGGCCTCGTACAGCGCGGCGACCGGATCCTGCCCGTCCTCCAGCAGCATGCCGGCGGCTGCATCCACCTCGGTGTCGTCGGCGTCATCCGCCATCACGTGCACCGGCAGCGGCAGCGCCGGCGCCGGGGGAATGCGGCGCAGCTGCCAGTGCAACAGCGGCGACAGCAGCGCGCCGGCGACCGCGACGCCCCAGCGCGCGCCTTCGGGCAGCAGTGCCTCCCAACCCAGCAGAAGTGGCAGCGCCGCCAGCGCGGTCACGGCCAGCGCCGCGCCGAGCCCGCGCCAGTCCCCGACGTCGAGCCCCGCGAGCGCGCGCCAGTGCGCGGCGATTCCGCCGCCATCGCGCTCGACGCCCTGCCACAGCGGCCAGGCGCGCCACGCCGCCAGCAGCGCCAGGCCGAACACCAGGCTGGACGCGAACGCGGCACCGAGGCTGCCGCCCTGCAGAAGCGCCGACAGCGGCCAGGCCATCAGCAGCGCGAACAGCAGCGCGCTCCCGGCCCACAGGCACAGCAGCTCCAGCGGACCGCGCCAGTCGTCGAGCAACCCGCGCCATGGCCGGCGCCAATGCAGCAGGGCGAGCGCGAACGCCACCTGCGCCGGCACGACAGCGGCCGCGGCGATCCCGCCGAAGCCCGCGGCCAGCACCAGCAGCGCACCCGCGGCCAGCAGCGCGGCCGCGGGCCAGCCGGGTGCCTTGCGCGCCTCAGGCATCGGTCCCCCAGTCATCGCTCATCGGGTCGGTATCGCTGGCCGGCGGGAACTGCAGGTGGAAGCCGCGCAGCGCCAGGTTCTCGCGCACCACCGCCGGGTCCTCGCGCGCGAGCTTGCGCTCGGGGGTGAGCTCCACCTCGAGCACGAACCGGAGCTTGCCCAGCTGCGTGCGCAGCGGCTCCGGCAGGCGGCCGAAGTCGTCGCGGGCCGCCAGGTACACATAGGTATCGGCCTTTTTCAGGCTCTTGTAGACGTGAGCGTGCATCGCCCCGGGTTCGCGTGGGATGCAAGGATTGTGTCGGAAATCGCCCGGCTTGGGGGAAATCAGCGTTCGCGCGGCGGCGCGGCCAGTTCACGCGCGTCGAGCATGCCGTCGCCGTCCGCGTCCTGGCGGCGGAAGGCATCGGCCAGGCGCGCCAGGTGCGCCTCCCGGGTGATCGCCGCGCCGCGGCCCCCCGGCAATTCCGACGCGCGCAGCACGCCGTCGCCATCGCGGTCCATGGCGGTGAAGGCGTAGCCCATCCAGGCCTGGTATTCGGCCAGCGACACGCGGCCGTCGCCGTCGGTGTCCATGCGCGCGAGGTAGTCGGCGGTGGCCGTGACCTGCGCCAGGGCGGCGCCGCTGCACAGCAGCAGCGGCGCGAGCCAGGGCCAGGGGAGGTCGCGGCGCAAGCGCCGCTCCTACGCGGGCTGCAGCGAGTAGCCCTTGAGCCGGGCCGAGAACTCCTGCAGCGCGCGGATGCCGGTGGCCTCGGCCTCGTGGCACCAGGCCTGCAGGGCGTGCAGGGTGTCGCTGGCGTTGTGGCTGCGCGCCTCGAGCACCGCGGCCAGGCGGCGACGGTATTCGACCAGCGTGCCGATGCGCGGGCGCTGCTGCACCCAGGCGTCGAGCTGGGCGCGCGCCTCGGGCTTCAGCCAGCGGCCGTCGTCGGCCAGGCCCTTGCGCAGCTTGCGCGGCAGCAGCGCGCGCAGCCTGGCGCCGGCGGCGGCCGCCTCCTCGCGCAGCGCCGGCTTGAGCACCTTGCGCTGGTAGTCGGTCATCGCCTGGAAGCGGATCGCGAGCAGCGCCTTGAGGGTGTCGCCGTCCGGCACCCGGATGTTGGGGCGCACGTTCAGGGTCGGCGCGACCCGCAGCACCTTCGCCAGCCCAAGCTGCTGCAGGCCCCGGATCACCAGCCAGCCGGCGTCCACCTCGAAGCGGCGCAGCGCGAACTTGGCCGAGGACGGGAACGCGTGGTGGTTGTTGTGCAACTCCTCGCCGCCGATCCACACGCCCCAGGGGCTGAGGTTGGTGGCGGTGTCGTCGGTGACGAAGTTGCGGTAGCCCCACCAGTGGCCGAGGCCGTTGACCACGCCGGCGGCCCAGAACGGGATCCACAGCATCTGGATCGCCCACACCGCGACGCCGGCGAAACCGAACAGCGCGAAGCTGATGAACAGCAACAGGGTCGGGCCCATGGTCGCGTGCGGGGTGTACAGGCGGCGCTCGATCCAGTCGTCCGGGCAGCCCTTGCCGTACTTCTCGATCGACTCGCGGTCGGCGCGCGCCTCGCGGTACAGCTCGACGCCCCGCCAGAACACCGTGCCGATGCCCTTCTTCACCGGGCTGTGCGGATCCTCGTCGGTCTCGCACTTGGCGTGGTGCTTGCGGTGGATGGCGACCCACTCGCGGGTGACCATCGAGGTGGTCAGCCAGCCCCAGAAGCGGAAGAAGTGCGCGACCGCCGGATGGAAATCGACGCCGCGGTGCGCCTGGCTGCGGTGCAGGTACAGGGTGACGGTGAAGATGGTCAGCTGGGTCGCGACCAGCAGGTAGACGGCAAGCGCAAGCCAGCCTGGCTGCAGCAGGCCGCCGGCGAGGAAATCGAGCAGGGAAGCGGGCATCGTGACTCCGTGGGGGCGGCGGGCAGGAGCGCCGGCCGCGCGTCCCATCATGCCAGTTGGGGATAATGCCGGGATGAACGGAGCGCACGGAAACACCGCCGCCCAGCCGCGCCGGGCCCTGGTCACCGGGGGCAGCGGGGCGATCGGCGCCGCCATCTGCCGGCGGCTGGCCGCCGACGGTTTCCACGTGATCGTGCACGGCAACGCCAACCGGACCCGCACCGAAGCGGTGGCCGCGGCGATCCGCGAGGCCGGGGGGACCGCCGACGCGGTCGCCTTCGACGTCGCCGACGCCGCTGCGACGGCTGCCGCCATGCACGCGCTGCTCGCGGACGGGCCGGTGCAGGTGGTGGTCAACAACGCCGGCATCCACGACGACGCGCCGATGGCCGGGATGGACGAGGCCCGCTGGAAGCGGGTCGTGGACGTGTCCCTGCACGGCTTCTTCCACGTCACCCAGCCGCTGCTGCTGCCGATGGCGCGCGCCCGCTGGGGGCGGATCGTCAGCATCTCGAGCGTGGCCGCGGTGCTCGGTAACCGCGGGCAGGCCAACTACGCCGCGGCCAAGGCCGCGCTGCACGGCGCCACCCGCTCGCTGGCGCGGGAGATGGCCAGCCGCGGCATCACCGCCAACGTGGTCGCCCCGGGCGTGATCGGCGGGGGCATGGCGGACGAGGCCTTCGACGCCGCGCGCATCCGCGAGCTGGTCCCCGCCGGCCGCGCCGGGACGCCGGAAGAAGTAGCCGCCGTGGTCGGCTTCCTGTGCTCCGACGCCGCCGGCTACGTGAACGGCCAGGTGATCGGGGTGAACGGCGGCATGGCCTGACGGTGTGCCGCGGTTCACGCAATCCAGCCCCGGCAGGGCCTAGAGTCGGCGGCATGCGCAGGATCCTTCCATTGCTGTTGTGCGCCGCCCTGCTCGGGGGCTGCGCCACCACCTCGCACGTGATGCTGTCGCCGGCGCGCCCGGCGATCTCGCCGGAACTGGTGCAGGTCTACACCGCGCCACCGCCGCGCTACATCGAGATCGCGCTGCTGGAGACCTCCAGCGGGCCGTTCACCTACGGCGAACAGAACAAGGCCAACGCGGTGATCGCCAACCTGCGGCGCGAGGCCGCCAGCCTCGGCGCCAACGGCGTGCTGCTCACCGACACCGCCACCGGCTACCGCGGCGGCGGCGTCAACGTGGGCGTGGGCGGCGGGCGCTTCGGCGGGCGCACCCACGTCGGCGGCGGCGTCGGGGTGGACATCAGCCCGACGCAGAAGCACGCACGGGCCGTGGCCATCCTGGTCACCCCCTGACTGTAGGAGCGGCGCTTGCGCCGCGACCAGTGGGAGCCGCCATGGCGGCGAGCTTGTCCCCGGTCGCGGCGCAAGCGCCGCTCCTACAACGTCCAGTTGGCAGGTAGCAGCGGTTCCGCTGCCGCGTCCGGGTCGCACATCGCCTCGAGGCCGTGGTCGGCGATGCCGGGCTGGTGTCGGCGTGCCTGCGCCAGCAGCTCGCCGGCCAGCACGCGCATGCGCGCCACGTTGGCGCGGATGCGTTCGATGAAGGCGTCGTCGTCCAGCTCGTCGCGCAGCGCGCCGTTGAGTCCGCGCGCCCAGTCGATCGCGTGCTGGTCGAGCCAGCGCCCGTCCTCCATCGCGTCGCGGTCGTCGCGCAGCCCCCAGTCGCGCAGCAGCGCCTGCATGCCGGCGTTGAGCGCGCTGCCGAGCAGGAACACCGGCTTCAGCCGGCCCATCACCGGCAGCGCCGCCTGGCGCCCGCCGAAGTACACCGGCGCCAGCAACGACCAGTAGAACGCGTAGTCCCACATGATCTTGAGCGGCATCACCAGCGCATTGCCGAAGATCGGGTACTGGTCGCGGTACAGCGCCAGTGCGTTCTCGTAGAAGGCGAAGTAGAGCTGTTCGTAGATCGGCGCGTACGCTTCGAACGGCTGCCCGGCACGATCGGCCAGCACCAGCTCGGCGACGTAGGTGTTGCTGAGCGCGATGAAGTCGCTGCCCGGGGAATAGAACGGGTCGAGGAACGCACCCGCCTCCCCGGTCAGCGCCCAGCGCTCCTTCGAGAACACCTGCCGGCAGCCGTGCGAGAACCCGCGCAGGAAGCGGAAGTCCTGCAGCTTCGCGCCGCTGGCCTCGAGCGCGGCCGCCGCCTGCGGCTGGTTGTCGCGCAGCCAGGCCATCGCCAGCGCGTGGGTCTTCATCGTCTCCAGCGGATGCATGCGCGCGTCGCAGACGATCCCCAGCGAGTGGCTGCCGGAGGCGAGCGGGATCAGCCAGAACCAGTAGCCCGGCCCGCACAGGTGGTTGGTCGAGCGCCAGCGGTCCGGCGGCGTGCAGCGCGCCAGCCATTCCGGGTCGTCCGACCAGTCGTTGATGTCGATGCGGCCGTCCACGCGCCACCACGCGGCGTTGGCGTCGTGGCCGTTGCGCTCGGCCAGCCCCAGCTTGCGCTTGAGCAGCCCGGCGCGGCCGGAGGCGTCCACCACCCAGCGCGCCTCGGCGACGTGGGTGTCGCCGCCACGCTCGAAGGTCACGCGGTGCGGCGCTCCGCCTCTGCCGATGTCCACGCCGACCACGCGCGCGCCGTCGCGGAAGTCCACGCCCTGTTCCAGCGCGTGGTCGCCGAGGAAGTTCTCGAAGCGGCCGCGGTCGAGCTGGAACGATCCGGTCGGCAGGCCCTGGCCGACGCCGAGCTCGGTGCAGCGGTCGAGCGCCCCGCTGCGGTGGTTGAAGAAGTAGCGCAGCCCGAACTTGGCGAGCTGCTCGCGCTCCAGGTGCGCGCGCAGCCCGAGCACGTCGGCGAAGTAGTGCGCACCGCATTCGACGGTGGATTCGCCGACCTTGAACGCGGCCTCGGCCACCGGGTGCGGGTTGCGCTCCAGCACCAGCACGTCGATCGCGGGATCCCGCTGCCTGAGCTGCAACGCGAGGGTGAGGCCGGCGAGTCCCCCGCCGAGCACCACCACGTCGCGGGTGGGCATGGGGGTCAGCCCGCGCGCTGCATGCGCGCGCCCCCGCAGGGAACGGCGAACTCTCCGCTGGGGTCGTGCACCAGCGGCGGGTTGGCGCGGATGCTGCGGTAGACCGCGACCAGTCGGCCATGGCGCAGCACCTGCAGCACGATGTGGCTGGTGATCCGCCACAGGTCGCGCAGCGGCCGGAAATGGCTGGCGCGGAATTCCTCGTCCGAGTGCACGCACTTGTAGCGCGACTCGATCGGCACCGAGACGCAGCGCGTGCCCAGCAGCCGCGCCGCCGAGATCAGGATCTGCGCCTCGAACACGAAGTCCTCGCCGGGCACGTCGTCGAGCGCGGCCACGCGTGCCGGGTAGAGGCGCTGCCCGCTCTGGCTGTCGGCGACCTGGTAGCCGGTGCCCCAGGCGATGCCCCAGTCGCCGAACTCGTTGGCCAGGCGGCGGTGGATCGGCTGCTGCGAACGCTTGCGCAGGCGCGCGCCGATCACGATGTGGCCCGGGTGGCGGTTGGCCGCCTCGATCATGCGCGGGATGTCGCTGGCCTGGTGCTGGCCGTCGCCGTCCATGGTCAGCACCGCGCGCGCGCCCTGGCGCAGCGCCTCGCGGAAGCCGTCGCGCAGCGACGCACCCTTGCCCATGCGCCGCGGATGCCGCAGCAGCGTGATCGGCAGGTCCGCGAGCTGGGCGACGGTGTCGTCCTCGGAGCCGTCGTCCACCACGATCACCCGGGTGCATTGCGCGAGCGCGCCCTCGACCACGCCGCGGATGCGCAGCGCTTCGTTGAGGGCCGGGATCACCACGGCGATCTCGGTCGGTTCGAGACGGCGCGGCTCGAGCTGGCGCGATTCGTGGTGGCGTGCGTCATCCATGGGCGATCTCCACCCGCAACGATTGCGACGGGCCTGCGTGCAGGGACACCAGGTCGTCGCCTCGGGCGAGCGCCTGGAACAGGGGCAGCATCGGCGCCATCGCGTTGCCGCGCAGGCGCTCCGCCAGCGGCCCCTCCGGCGACGGCGCGGCGCCTTCGACCAGGGTCGCGCGCAAGCGCGGCATCCCCGGGCCGGGCTCCGCCACCAGCACCAGCGCGGCGCCGAGCAGGCCTTCGCTGCGCGAGACCAGCGCCAGCGGACCCGCGGAGGGACTGTCGTATGCGGCCAACAGCACGGCATCCTCGCCGCTGGCGAGCTGCACCAGCGATTCCAGCAGCCCCTGCGCGAAGCTGGCGTCATGGCTGCTGATCGCGGTCGCCGGCGCGTGGCAACCGGCGCCGATGGTCCAGTAGCCGGCGGCCGCGTTGTGCACTGAATTGTGGAAGCGCGTGGGCGACATCGCCGCGGCATCGCTGGCGAGCGTGCTGCAGATGTAGTCGGTGATGCCGAGGTCGCCGTGGGTCGAGGCGAACACGGACGCCAGCTGCGCGGGATCGCGCCCGGCAGCCTCGCACGCCGCGAGCGCCACCTCCAGTGCGACCGCGACCGAATCCGGCGCGCGCCGGCGCTCGTTCGGCGGCAGCAGGCGCGGGGACGGCCGCTTCGGCGCGTCCTCCTCCAGCGCGCCTTCGCCGACGAAGCGCCGGGCGGCCTGCCAGGACGCCAGGCCATCGGCCCAGAAGCCGATGCCGGCGATGCCGGCGACCAGCCCGGGTCCGCGCTCGCGCCATTCGCGTTGCATGCCGGCGATCGCCTCCATCCGGTTCATGCCGCCGCACCGAACAGCAACGAACAGTTGTTGCCGCCGAAGCCGAAGGAATTGTTCATCGCATAGCGCACCGGCCGCGCGTCGTTGTCGAAGCGCACCTGCGGGCCGCAGCCCGGGTCGGCGGTGCTGCTGTTGAGCGTGCCCGGCAGCAGCCCGTGCTCCAGCGCCAGCAGCGCGAACACCGACTCGACGATGCCGGCCGCGCCCAGGGTGTGCCCGGTCCAGCCCTTGGTCGAGCTGGCGTGAAGGGTGCGCGGGAACACCGCCGCGACCGCCGCGGCCTCGACCGCGTCGTTGGCCGGCGTGGCGGTGCCGTGCAGGTTGAGGTAGCCGACCGAAGCCGGCTTCACGCCGGCGCGCGCCAGCGCCTGGCGCATCGCCAGCTCGGCGCCCAGCCCCTGCGGATGCGGGGTGGACATGTGGTGCGCGTCGCTGGATTCGCCGTAGCCGCGCAAGGTCGGCGCGCGCTCGCCGGGCGCGGCGCGCTCGAGCAGCGCGAAGCCGGCGGCCTCGCCGAGCGACAGCCCGTCGCGCGCGGCGTCGAACGGCCGGCACGGCTGCGCCGAGACCAGCCCGAGCGAGTTGAAGCCGTAGAGCACGCTGCCGCACAGGGTGTCCACGCCGCCGACCAGCGCCGCATCCACCACGCCGGCATTGATCAGCCGGGCCGCCTGGGCGAACACCTTGGCGCTCGACGAGCACGCGGTCGCCACGGTCACGCAGGGGCCGCGCAGCCCGGTCGCCGCCTGCACGAAGCCTCCCAGTGAATGCGGGGTGTGCACCTGCGGCCGCTGCAGATCGGGCGGGAAGGCGCCGCCTCCAGCGCGCGCGTAGGCCTCCTCGGTGGCGCCGATGCTCGAGGTCGAAGTGCCGAGCACGATCGCGACCCGGGTGGCGCCATGGCGCTCGCGCGCCGCGTCGATCGCCGCGGGCAGGCCGTCCTGTTGCAGCGCCAGCCAGGCCAGGCGGTTGTTGCGGCACTCCCACTGCGCCAGCGACGGCGGCAGCGGGGCGTCCTCGACGCCGTCCACGCGCCCGATCCAGGTCGCCAGCGCGGCGTCGCCGAAATCGTTGCGGCGCAGCCCCCCGCGCCGCGCCCGCAACGCCGACAGCTGCGCAGCGCGCCCGTGACCGAGCGCGGTGGTGGCAGTGTGGGCGCGGATCGCCAGCGGCGGCATCGGATGCGTCGTCGACGTTGGCGGCACGCAGGACTCCGGGGGCTCGATTGCCGCGAGTATAGCCAGCGCCCCGGTGGGCGCCGGCGTGAAGGGACAACCAATAGCACGGTCGGCGCCCCGCACCCCGGGTTAGCATCGGGCGCAGGCGATGCCCGGTCCGCGTCGCGGGGAAACCAGATGCACCACACCAAGACGATGCTGGCGGGCGCCCTGCTCGCCGCCGCCACCCTGCTGCCGGCGTCGGCGGCCGCGCAGGGCAAGGTCCTCACCGACGCCGACTACGCCCGCGCCGAGCGCTTCGTCGGCTACAACACCACGCCGCTGGTGGACCACATGGTCACCCGCGTCACCTGGCTCGGCGACGACCACTTCTGGTACCGCGACCACGACGCCGGTGGCGACAGCTTCCGGGTGATGGACGCCAGCACCGGCCAGGCCGGCTTCGCGTTCGACCGCGACCGCCTGGCCGCGGCGCTGGGCAAGGCCACCGGCAAGCCGGTGAAGGCCGACAAGCTGCCGGTCACCGGGTTCAGCATCCGCGACGACGGCGGCTTCGAGATCGACCTCCGCGGCACCCGCTACCTGTGCGACGCCGACGCCGGCGGCTGTACCGAGGTCGCGCGCAAGGGCGGCGAGGAGCCGGGCGTGCGCTCCCCCGACGGCCGCTCCGAGGCCTTCATCCGCGACTGGAACCTGTGGGTGCGCGACATCGCCACCGGCGAGGAGACCCGGCTCACCACCGACGGCAGCACCGACTACGGCTACGCCACCGACAACGCCGGCTGGACCCACAGCGACCGCGCGATCCTGGTGTGGTCGCCCGACTCATCGAAGATCGCGACCTTCCAGCAGGACCAGCGCCGGACCGGCGAGATGGTGCTGGTGAAGACCGTGGTCGGGCATCCCGAGGTCGAGCGCTGGAAGTACCCGCTGGTCGGCGACGAGCACGTCACCATGATCGAGCGCGTGGTGATCGACGTCCCGACCCGCTCCATGGTGCGGCTGCAGATGCCGCCGGACCAGCACCGCTCCACCCAGTGCGACGACGTCAGCTGCTTCGGCGGCTGGGAGGACGTGCAGTGGGCGCCGGACGGCCGGACCCTCGCGTTCGCGTCCAGCTCGCGCGACCACAAGGACGTCTGGCTGCGGATCGCCGACGTCTCGACTGGCCAGGTCCGCGAGGTGATGCACGAGCACGTGCCGACCTGGTTCGAGAGCGGCATCAACGCGATCAACTGGCGCTACCTGCCCGGCAGCGACGAGATCCTGTGGTGGAGCCAGCGCAACGGCTGGGGCAACCTCTACCTGTACGACGCCACCAGCGGCAAGCTGAAGCACGCGGTGACCACGGGCGACGGCAACGTCACCAAGGTCGTGCACGTGGACGCCGACAGCCGCACCGTGTGGTTCGAGGGCGTGGCCCGCACCCCGGGCCTGCACCCGTACTACCGGCAGCTGTTCCGGGTGTCGCTCGACGGCGGCGAACCGCAACTGCTGACCCCGGAGGCCGCCGACCACGCGATCACCATGTCCCCGGACGGCACGTACTTCGTCGATGCGTACTCGACGTCCTCGGTGCCGCCGGTCACCCTCCTGCGCCGCAGCGCCGACGGCAGCACCGTCGCCACCGTCGCCGAGACCGACATTTCGCGCCTGCTGGCCACCGGCTGGGTGCCGCCCGAGGAGTTCACGGTCAAGGGCCGCGACGGCACCACCGACCTCTACGGGATGATGTTCAAGCCCACCGACTTCGACCCGTCGAAGCGCTACCCGATCGTGGACTACGTGTACCCGGGCCCGCAGGCCGGCTCGGTGCGCGGCTACGGCTTCTCGCCGGCGCAGGGCGACCACCAGGCGCTCGCCGAACTGGGCTTCATCGTGGTCGCGATCGACGGCATGGGCAGCCAGCCGTGGCGCAGCAAGGCCTTCCACGACGCCTACGCCGGCGACATTGCCGACAACACCCTGCCCGACCAGGTCACCGCGCTGAAGCAGCTCGCGGCGCGCCATCCGTGGATCGACATCGACCGGGTCGGCATCTGGGGCCATTCCGGCGGCGGCAACGCCACCGCGGCGGCGATGTTCCACTACCCGGACTTCTTCAAGGTCGGCTGGTCGGAGAGCGGCAACCACGACAACCGCAACTACGAGGACGACTGGGCCGAGAAGTGGCAGGGCCTGCTGGTCACCAACGAGGACGGCAGCACCAACTACGACACCCAGGCAAACTGGCGCTACGCGAAGAACCTGAAGGGCAAGCTGATGCTGACCCACGGTACCCTCGACGACAACGTGCCGCCGTCGATGACGCTGCTGGTGGTCAAGGCGCTGATCGAGGCGAACAAGGACTTCGACCTGATCATGCTGCCCAACGCGCGCCACGGCTATGGCAAGGACACCCCGTACATCATGCGCCGCCGCTGGGACTACTTCGTCCAGCACCTCGCCGGCAACACCCCCCCGGCCGAATACCGGATGCAGCCACCGGAGTTCTGACAAACGGCTTTAGCCACAGATTCCACAGATCAAAAAAAGGATTGGGCCCGCGCGAGCGTCAACTCGCGCGGGCCCAATGTTTTTAGATCCTTTTCAATCTGTGGAATCTGTGGCCAAAAGAATGTGTCACCGGGCGCGCTGGTTGAAGAGGACCTTCTTTTCTTCGTCGGTCATGGGTTGGCCGGCGTTGGGGTTGACGGTTTTGGACAGGGCGTAGGCGCGCCTGGTGGCGGGGCGGTCGGCGATGGCGGCGTGCCAGCGGCGCAGTTGGGGGAACGGCTGCAGGTCCAGCGGCGCCTTGTCGTAGGGATTGATCCACGGGTAAGCGGCCATGTCGGCGATCGTGTACTCGTCGCCGGCGATGAAGGCGCGGCCGGCCAGGCGCTTGTCGAGCACCCCGAGCAGGCGTTCGGCCTCGCGGCCGTAGCGCTCGATCGCGTAGGGCACCTTCTCCGGCGCGTAGACGTTGAAGTGCCCGTGCTGCCCGGTCATCGGGCCGAGCCCGCCGACCTGCCAGTACAGCCACTGCAGCGTCTCCCAGCGGCCGCGCAGGTCGCGCGGCAGGAAGCGCCCGGTCTTGTCGGCCAGGTATTCGAGGATCGCGCCGGACTCGAACACGCTGAGCGGCTCGCCGCCGCCCTCGGGGGCGTGGTCCACGATCGCCGGCATCTTGTTGTTCGGGGAGATCCGCAGGAACGCCGGCTCGAACTGCGCCCCCTTGCCGATGTCCACCGGCACGATCCGGTACTCCAGCGGCGCGCCGGCCTCGGCCAGCTCCTCCAGCAGCAGCGTGACCTTGTGGCCGTTGGGGGTGGGCCAGTAGTACAGCTCGATCATGGCGGGCTCCTCGGGGTGTGGGGCCCACCAGCCTAGCGCGGGACACTGGCGGGCGTTTACCCTTGCGCGCTTTCCGCCCGAAAAACGCCACCATGTCCGAAGCCCGCCCCGCGGTCGCCCCGCGCCCCCTGAGCCCTCTGTCCGCCCTGATCTTCTCCTCGCGCTGGCTGCAGCTGCCGCTGTACCTCGGCCTGATCCTGGCCCAGGCCGTGTACGTGTTCCTGTTCGCCAAGGAGCTGTGGCACCTGATCCACGAGGCGGTGACCCTGAGCGAGCAGGACATCATGCTGATCGTGCTCGGGCTGATCGACGTGGTGATGATCTCCAACCTGCTGGTGATGGTGATCGTCGGCGGCTACGAGACCTTCGTCTCGCGCCTGAACCTGCAGGGGCATCCGGACCAGCCGGAGTGGCTCAGCCACGTCAACGCCTCGGTGCTGAAGGTGAAGCTGGCGATGGCGATCATCGGCATCTCCTCGATCCACCTGCTCAAGACCTTCATCGAGGCCGGCACCCTCGGCTTGCCGGTGTGCGCCTCGGTAGCCTCCGGCACGCCGTGCACCCGTTTCAGCGAGGCGGGCGTGCTGTGGCAGACGATCATCCACTGCGTGTTCATCCTGTCCGCGGTCGGCATCGCCTACACCGACAAGGTGATGCACGCGACCACCAGCCGGCGCGAGCACCACGCCTGAGGAAGAACCCGCGCCGCTAGAATGGGGCGATGGATGTCTCCCACCTGCTCGACGGGCTGAACCCGGCCCAGCGCGAGGCCGTGACCGCGCCCGCCGGGCACTACCTGGTGCTGGCCGGCGCGGGATCGGGCAAGACCCGCGTGCTCACCCACCGCATCGCCTGGCTGCACGAGGTGCACGGGGTCCCGGTGCACGGGATCCTCGCGGTCACCTTCACCAACAAGGCCGCCGCCGAGATGCGCGGCCGCGCCGAGCAACTGCTGCAACGCGACGGCCCCGGGCCGGGCGCGCGCGGGATGTGGATCGGCACCTTCCATGGCCTGTGCCACCGGCTGCTGCGCCTGCACTGGCAGGAGGCGAAGCTGCCGGAAGGCTTCCAGGTGCTCGATTCGGACGACCAGCTGCGCCTGGTCAAGCGCGTGGTGCAGCAACTCGAGCTCGACGAGGCGCGCTTCCCGCCGCGCCAGATCGCGTGGTGGATCAACAGCCAGAAGGACGAGGGCCGGCGCCCGCAGCACCTGCAGCCGGCCGCGGGCGATGCCTGGCTGGAGGCGATGCAGAAGGCCTACGCGCTCTACCAGGAGCGCTGCGACCGCGCCGGGCTGGTGGACTTCGCCGAGCTGCTGCTGCGCGCGCACGAGCTGCTGCGCGACAACGCCGCGCTGCTGGCGCACTACCGGCGCCGCTTCGGCGAGATCCTGGTGGACGAGTTCCAGGACACCAACGCGATCCAGTACGCGTTCGTGCGCGTGCTGGCCGGCACCGAGGGCCACGTGTTCGTGGTCGGCGACGACGACCAGGCGATCTACGGCTGGCGCGGCGCCAAGGTCGAGAACGTGCAGCGCTTCCTCGCCGACTTCCCCGGGGCCACGACACTGCGGCTGGAGCAGAACTACCGCTCCAGCGCCAACATCCTCAATGCCGCCAACGCGGTGATCGCGCACAACCCGGACCGCCTCGGCAAGCAGCTGTGGACCGACAGCGGCGAAGGCGAGCCGATCGACCTGTACGCGGCCTACAACGAGATCGACGAGGCGCGCTTCGTGGTCGAGCGCATCCGCCAGTGGGTGCGCGACGGCGGCTCCCATGGCGACACCGCGATCCTGTACCGCAGCAACGCGCAATCGCGCGCCTTCGAAGAGGCGCTGCTGGGCGAGGAGATCCCATACCGGGTGTACGGCGGCATGCGCTTCTTCGAGCGCGCCGAGATCAAGGACACCCTCGCCTACCTGCGCCTGGTCGCCAACCGCGACGACGACGCCGCCTTCGAGCGCGCGGTCAACACCCCGGCACGCGGCATCGGCGAGCGCACCCTGTCCGAGGTGCGCCAGCGCGCCCGCGCCGACGGCGTGTCGCTGTGGGAAGCTGCGCGCCGCTGCGCCACCGGCGACGCGCTGGCGGCGCGCGCGCGCAACGCGCTGGGCACGTTCCTGGCGCTGATCGACGCGCTGGACAGCGAGGTCGCGGAACTGCCGCTGCAGGAGAAGATCGACCACGTGCTGGCGCGCAGCGGGCTGCGCGCGCACTACGCCGCGGAGTCGAAGGGTTCGCTGGATTCGCGCACCGACAACCTCGACGAACTGGTCTCGGTCGCCTCGCGCTTCGTGCAACGCGACGACGACGAGGAGTCGGCGGCGCTCAGCGAACTGGTCGCGTTCCTGTCCTACGCCGCGCTCGAGGCCGGCGAGGGACAGGCCCAGGCGGGCGAGGACGGCGTCCAGCTCATGACGCTGCACAGCGCCAAGGGCCTGGAGTTCCCGCTGGTGTTCCTGGCCGGGCTCGAGGAAGGCCTGTTCCCCAGCGGGCGCTCGCTCGAGGAGAGCGGACGCCTGGAGGAGGAGCGCCGCCTGGCCTACGTGGGCATCACCCGCGCGCGCCAGAAGCTGGTGCTGAGCTACGCCGAGGCGCGCCGCATCCACGGCGCCGACATGTATGGCATCCCCTCGCGTTTCCTGCGCGAGATCCCGGCGCCGCTGCTGCACGAGGTGCGGCCAAGGGTGAACGTGTCGCGGCCGATGGCCGGCTCGCTGCCGCGGCGCGACCGCGGCCACGCCGCGATCGAGTCGCCGGGCATCAGCGTCGGCCAGAACGTGCGCCACCCCAAGTTCGGCACCGGCTTCGTCACCGACGTCGAAGGCAGCGGCGCGCACGCGCGCGTGCAGGTCAACTTCGACGACGCCGGCAGCAAGTGGCTGGTGCTGGCCTACGCGAACCTGCAACCGCTGTAAGAGCGGGAACGGGGAACAGGGAACGGGGAACGGTAAAAGCGGGGGCGCGCCCCACTGTTCCCTGTTCCCCGTTCCCTGTTCCCGCCGTTGCTCTTACTTCGCGTGCCAGTCGCCGTCGTCGCCCTTCTCGTACTTCTCCTTGACCGCCGACCACGCCACCTTGTGCGCGGTCTCCTCGCGGCTGGCGTCGCCGCGGCGCTCGTCCGGGTCCTTGTACTCGTCCCAGGCGCTGTTGAAGGCTTCCTTGTAGATCTCCTGCGCGTGCTTGGGCAGGTGGTCCTGCACCGGTTCGGGCAGGTCGTTCAGTCGCTTGTACGGCATGGCTCGGTCCTCCTCGATCCGTTGCCGCCGATGCTGCGGCGGCGGCCATGAAGTGGCTGCGAAACCACCGTGAAGCCCGTGTCACGCACCGTGGACGCGGCGCGGGCTAGCGTTCCTGCTCCCCCTCAGGAAGCAGGCGACGATGGCCACCAGGAAAGCCAGCCCGAGCGGAAAGCCGAAGCAGGCGGCGTCGAAGCAGCGCGCCATCCAGCGCGACATCGGTCCCAGGAACGCGAAGAAGAAGGCCGCGAAGAAGGCTGCGAAGAAGGCCGCCAAGAAGACCGGCAAGTCCAAGCCGGCGGTGCAGGCCGGGCCGCGCCGGCAGCCGGAGAACCCGCTGCCGAAGCAGCGCCAGCGCAAGCCCGGGCAGGAACACGCGCTCGATCCCCAGCCGCGCTTCCTCGCGCCCGACTACCAGGGCAGCGGCAAGCTCGACGGCATGGTGGCGCTGGTCACCGGCGGCGACTCCGGCATCGGCCGCGCGGTGGCGGTGTTGTTCGCGCGCGAGGGCGCCGACGTCGCCATCACCTACCTCAGCGAGGAACGCGACGCCGCCGACACCCAGCGCCACGTCGAGGCCGAGGGCGCGCGCTGCATCGCGCTGGCCGCCGACGTGAAGGACCCGCGCGCCTGCGAGGCCGTGGTCCGGGAGGTCGTGGACACCTTCGGGCGCCTGGACGTGCTGGTCAACAACGCCGCCTTCCAGATGCACGCGCACGCGCTCGAGGACATCACCGACGAGCACCTGCAGGAAACGCTGCAGACCAACATCGCCGGCTACTTCCACATGGCGCGGGCTGCGCTGCCGCACATGAGCGAGGGCGCCAGCATCATCAACACCGGATCGGAGACCGGGATCTTCGGCAACGGCAAGCTGCTCGACTATTCCGCGACCAAGGGCGCGATCCACGCCTTCACCAAGTCGCTGGCGACCAGCCTGCTCGGGCGCGGCATCCGCGTGAACGCGGTCGCGCCCGGCCCGGTGTGGACGCCGCTGAACCCGGCCGACCGGCCCGCGGAGGACGTCGCGAAGTTCGGCCAGGACAGCGACATGGGGCGGCCGGCGCAGCCGGAAGAGGTGTCGCCGGCCTACGTGTTCCTGGCGGCGCCGGTGTGCGCCTCGTACGTCAACGGGGTGGTGCTGCCGGTGATGGGCGGGCCGCGAGGCTAGCGCGTCCGCCTACCAGCCGTAGAGCTTGAACCAGGTGACCGGCGCTTCCTCGCGCGGATCGAGGCGGCCGTCGCCGTCGCGGTCCACGATGTAGTAGGTCACGCCGCGCATCGGTACCACCTTCACCATCACCAGCTGGCCGCCGACCCGGTATTCGTGGATGACGTCGCCGTTGTCGGCGGTGCGCACCGCCTCGACCGCGCCTTCCGGGACCGGCGGCGGGTCGCCGGCGGTCTGCGGCACCGGCAGGGCCTCGCCACTGCTGGCACAGGCGGCCAGCAGCAACGACACGACGACGGAAGCGGCGACGGACGGCAGGCTGCGCATGGCTGGGCTCCTTGGCGGGTCCACCCGATTATGCCCCGCCGCGCCGCGTAGAATCGGTGCATGCCCGAGCAGACCCCGCACCGCCTCGTCCTGATCGACGGCTCGTCCTACCTGTACCGCGCCTTCCACGCGCTGCCGCCGCTGTCCAACGCCGCCGGCGAGCCCACCGGCGCGCTGTTCGGGGTGGTCAACATGCTGCGCGCCACGCTCAAGGAGCAGCCGGACTGCGCCGCCTTCGTGCTCGACGCCCCCGGCAAGACCTTCCGCGACGACCTCTATCCCGAGTACAAGGCCAACCGCCCGCCGATGCCGGACGACCTGCGCGCGCAGGTCCAGCCGATGTGCGACATCGTGCAGGCGCTCGGCTTCCCGATGCTGAGCATCCCCGGGGTCGAGGCCGACGACGTCATCGGCACCCTGGCGCTGGAGGCGGCACGCGAGGGCAGCCACGTCACCATCTCCACCAGCGACAAGGACTTCGCGCAGCTGGTGCAGGCGTTCCCCAGCGGCGGCCGCATCGAGCTGGTCAACACCATGAGCGGCAGCAAGCTGGACAGCGACGAGGCGGTCCTCGCCAAGTTCGGCGTGCCGGCCGCGCGCATCGTCGACCTGCTGGCGCTGATGGGCGACGCCATCGACAACGTCGTCGGCATCGAAAAGTGCGGCCCCAAGACCGCGGCCAAGTGGCTCAACGAGCACGGCGACCTCGACGGCGTGATCGCCGCGGCCGAGGGCATCAAGGGCAAGATCGGCGACAACCTGCGCGCCGGGCTGGAGCGGCTGCCGCTCAACCGCGAGCTGGTCACCATCAAGACCGACGTCGCGCTGGACGCGCCGGCGCGCTCGCTGGCCTTGCGCCCGCGCGACGTCGAGACACTGCGCGCGTTGTACACGCGCTACGGCTTCAACCAGGCCCTGCGCGAACTCGAGGGCAACGCCGCCGCCGAGCCCGCCCCGGGCGCGGCCGGCAAGCCCGGCGCGATGCGCTCGACCGCCGCCGGCTACGCGCGCGCCGCGGCTGCACCGGCGCCCGGGATCGACCCGGCGCTGTCCGCCCCGGGCGAGCACGAGACCGTGCTCACGCGCGCGCAGCTCGATGCCTGGGTCGCGAGGCTGGACGCGGCCGAGGAGTTCGCCTTCGACACCGAGACCGACTCGCTCGACGCGCTGTGCGCGAAGCTCGTCGGCTTGAGCTTGGCGGTGGAGCCGGGCAAGGCCGCCTACATCCCGGTCGGCCACGACTATCCCGGCGTGCCGGCGCAGCTGCCGCTCCAGGAAGTACTGGACGCGCTGCGCCCGGCGTTCACCGATCCTGGAAAGCGCAAGATCGGCCACCACGGCAAGTACGACCTGCACGTGCTGCGCTGCCACGGCCTCGAGGTGCGCGGCTACAACGACGACACGATGATGGAGAGCTTCGTGCTCAACGCCACCGCGACCCGGCACGACATGGACTCGCTGGCGATGCGCTACCTCGGCTACAGGACGGTCACCTATGCCGACGTTGCCGGCAAGGGCGCCAAGCAGATCCCGTTCCCGGCGGTGGCGATCGACGACGCCACCCGCTACGCCGGCGAGGACGCCGACGTCACCCTGCGCCTGCACCGCACGCTGCGCCCGAAGCTGGCGGAGGAGCCGGCGCTCGATCGCGTCTACCGCGAGATCGAGATCCCGCTGGTGCCGGTGCTCGAGCGGATCGAGGCCAACGGCGTGCTGGTGGACATGGACGAGCTACGCCGGCAGTCGGCCGACCTGTCGCGGCGCATGCTCGAGCTGCAGCAGAAGGCCATCGAGCTGGCCGGCCGCACCTTCAACCTGGACTCGCCCAAGCAGGTCTGCGCGCTGCTCTACGACGAGCTGAAGCTGCCGGCGCTGGTGAAGACGCCCTCCGGCCAGCCCTCCGCCAACGAGGAGGCGCTGGAGGCGATCGCCGACCAGCACCCGCTGCCGCGCGTGATCCTCGACTACCGCGGCCTGGCCAAGCTGCGCAGCACCTACACCGAGAAGCTTCCGGGCATGGCCAACCCGGACGACGGCCGCGTCCACACCAGCTTCCACCAGGCCGGCGCCGCCACCGGCCGGCTTGCGTCCAGCGACCCGAACCTGCAGAACATCCCGATCCGCACCGAGGACGGGCGCCGCATCCGCAAGGCCTTCGTCGCACCGGAGGGGCGCCGCATCGTCGCCTGCGACTACTCGCAGATCGAGTTGCGGATCATGGCCCACCTGTCGCAGGACCCGGCGCTGCTGCGCGCGTTCGAGTCCGGTGCCGACATCCACCGCGCGACCGCGGCGGAAGTATTCGGCAAGCCGATCGACGCCGTGGACGCCAACGAGCGCCGCGCCGCCAAGGCGATCAACTTCGGCCTGATGTACGGCATGAGCGCGTTCGGCCTGGCCAAGCAGCTCGGGATCGCGCGCGGCGAGGCGCAGGACTACATCGCGCTGTACTTCAGCCGCTACCCCGGCGTGCGCGACTTCATGGAGAGCACGCGCCAGCAGGCGCGCGACCGCGGTTACGTGGAAACGGTGTTCGGCCGGCGCCTGTACCTGGCCGACATCCACGCGCGCAACCAGGGCCTGCGCGCGGGCGCCGAACGCGCGGCGATCAACGCGCCGATGCAGGGCACCGCGGCCGACATCATCAAGCGCGCGATGATCGACATCGACGGCTGGCTGGCTGGCCATCGCGAGCGTGCGCTGATGGTCCTCCAGGTCCACGACGAGCTCGTGTTCGAGGTCGACGAGGGCTTCGTCGAGGCGCTCCTGACCGAGGTGCCCCGGCGGATGACGGCGGCGGCCGAACTGCGGGTGCCGCTGGTGGTCGATTCCGGGGTCGGAAAGGACTGGGACGAGGCCCATTGAGGGGCCTCGGGGCGGCCAAAACCCCATTCAGGCGGCCCTTCTGAATCATTCCTGAACCCGCCGGTTCAGTGGTCGCGATCTTCACGAACCATCCATGTCCGTTCTGGTCATATAGGCCGCGACGGATGCAAGGTCCGTCGCAGAGATCATCTCCCCTCCCCTGGAGTGATCCCGGAACGGAAACCCCTCCCCAGGTTCCGTTCCCCGGCCCCGCTAGCCTTCCCCCTGGCTATGCGGGGCTTTTTTATGCGCCTGCGGCGCTTAAAAAAAGCCCCCCAAAGTTTTGGCGCGGGTGGTTCTCGCCGAATCGGTTGATGCGTGGGCCAAAACCTTGGGCCCCACGCACTGCGGTGTCATCCCCCGCGCCTTCGGCGCGCCCCCCTTCGAAGGGGGGCTCTCCCTCTTGGGACTTCATGAAGTGACCACGTGGGGTGGCGCTTAGTGGGGGCCTCGTCGGAATGGGAGTGCGGGCGTGTCGGAGTGGCTGGATCTGAAGATTCCGTGGTGGGAGATCGTGCTGCGGGCGTCGATCGTGTATTTCGTGCTGCTGGCGTTGCTGCGGGTCTCGGGGAAGCGGACGGTGGGGCAGTTCACGCCGTTCGACCTGTTGGTGCTGGTGCTGCTGGGCGACGCGGTGCAGGGCTCGATGATCGCGGGCGACGAGTCGCTGCAGGGCGGGCTGATCCTGGCGTTCACGCTGCTGGCGTGGAACCGGCTGGTCGGATTCGTCACCGCGCGCAGCGAATCGGTGGCGCTGGTGGTCGAGGGCAAGGAGGACATCCTCGCGCGGAACGGCACGGTGTTCGAGGAGGCGCTCAAGAAGGCGGACCTGACCCGGGACGACCTGCAGGAGGCGATGCGGGACCACAGCGTGCCGTCCATCAACAAGATCCGGTTGGCGGTGCTGGAGAAGGACGGGACGATTACCGTGCTCGGGATGAAGGATGCGAAGTCGTCGTAGCGGGTCGCGGCGCCAGCGCCGCTCCTACAGCTCGGTGAGCCAGTCGCGGGGGCGGAGGTAGTCGGCGAGGCGGGCTTCGGGGCTGCCGGGTTCCGGGGTGTAGCCGTATTCCCAGCGGACCTGCGGCGGGAGGCTCATGAGGATGGACTCGGCGCGGCCGCCGGACTGCAGGCCGAACAGGGTGCCGCGGTCGTAGACCAGGTTGAACTCGACGTAGCGGCCGCGGCGGTAGAGCTGGAAGTTGCGCTGGCGCTCGCCATGGGGGGTATCGCGGCGGCGTTCCACGATCGGCAGGTACGCGTCGAGGAAGCCGTCGCCGACCGCGCGCATGTAGGCGAAGTCGGCGTCGAAGTCGCCGTGCAGGTCGTCGAAGAACAGACCGCCGACGCCGCGCGTCTCCTTGCGGTGCTTGAGGTAGAAGTACTCGTCGCACCAGCGCTTGTGCGCCTGGTAGCGCTCCTCGCCGCCGAACGGCTCGCACAGGTCGCGGGCGACGCGGTGCCAGTGCAGCACGTCCTCGTCGAACGGGTAGAACGGGGTCAGGTCGAAGCCGCCCCCGAACCACCAGGCCACGGTCTCGCCGTCGCGCCGGGCGGTGAAATGGCGGACGTTGGCGTGGGTGGTCGGCAGGTAGGGGTTGCGCGGGTGGAACACCAGCGAGACGCCGGCCGCGCGCCAGGACGCGCCCGCGAGTTCCGGCCGCGACGCGCTGGCCGACGGCGGCAGCTTCGAGCCGGCGACGTCGGAGAAGCCGATCCCGGCCTGCTCGAACACGGCGCCGTCGCGCAGCACCCGCGTGCGACCGCCGCCGCCTTCCTTGCGCTCCCAGCGGTCCTCGGCGAAGCGCGCCTGGCCGTCCGCGCCCTCGATCGCGGCGCAGATGCGGTCCTGCAGCCCGGTCAGGTAGTCGCGGACGGAATCGAAGTCAGCCATCGCCTTTCACGTGCTCGTCGAACAGCTCGAGGATGCGCCGATACTCGTCGTACCAGGCGTCGGCGTGCGTGAAGCCGTGCCGCTCCAGCGGGTACGGCGCGACCCACCAATCGTGCTTGCGCAGCTCGATCAGCTTCTGCACCAGGTCCACCGTGTCCTTGAAGAACACGTTGTCGTCGATCATGCCGTGTGCGATGAGCAGCGCGTCCTGCAGGCCCTCGGCGTACTCGATCGGCGAGGAGCGCTGGTAGGCCTCCGGGTCGAGCTCGGGCGTGTTGAGGATGTTCGAGGTGTACTCGTGGTTGTACTGCGCCCAGTCCACCACCGGGCGCAGCGCGGCGCCGGCCTTGAACACGCCCGGCTCGCGGAACAGCGCCATGAAGGTCATGAAGCCGCCGTAGCTGCCGCCGTAGATGCCGGCGCGGTCGCGGTCGCCCTGCTTCTCCGCGACCAGCCACTCGAGCCCGTCGAGGTAGTCCTCGAGCTCGGGGTGGCCCATGTTGCGGTAGATCGCGGTGCGCCAGTCGCGGCCGTAGCCCTCGGAGCCGCGGTAGTCGAGGTCGAGCACGATGTAGCCGCGCTGCACCAGCAGGTTGTGGAACATCTGCTCGCGGAAGTACTCCGGCCAGTGCATGTCCGCGTTCTGCAGGTAGCCGGCGCCGTGCACGAACATCACGATCGGGTAGCGCTTGCCCGGCTCGGGGTTGGCCGGGCCGTAGTACTTGCCCCAGATCGGCGCGGCGCCGTGCCGCGACGGCACCTGCACGCGCTGCGGTGCGATCCAGTCGATGGCGCGGAACTCGGGCGTGCGGGTGTCGGTCAGCGCGCGCGCGGTGCCGCCGCGCGCGTCCACCACGGCCAGCTGCGGCGGCAGGTAGTCGGCCGAATAGCGCAGCAGCAGCCGGGAACCGTCCGGCGACTGCACAAACGACTCGACGCCGTCGAGCGCGGTCAGTTCGCGCACGTCGCCGCCTTCCAGCGGCACCTCGCAGACTTCGTAGTCCACCGGGCTGGCGCGGTTGCACAGCACCAGGAAGCTGCGCCCGTCGGCGGCGAGCACCGGCCGCGAGGCCTCCCACTGCCCGCGCGTGCGCTGCACGGCGCCGCCGCTGCCGGCGGTGTCGAGCGTGTACAGGTGCGAGTGACCGCTCTCCTCGGACAGGTACCAGAGCGTGCGGTTGTCCGGCAGCCAGCCGAAATCGTTGAAGCCCCAGTTGATCCAGGCGTTGTCGCGCAGCCGGTGGCGGCTGTGCAGGGTGGCGTTCTCCGGGCCGACGATCGCGATCCAGCGGTCCTTGTTGTCCACCGCGCGCAGCAGCACCGCGGCCTGGCGCGAGTCGCCCGACCAGTGGATCGCCGGGCCGGTGCCGTCGCCGTCGGTCTCGACCCGGATCGCGCGGTGGCCCTGCAGCGGCTTCTTGCCGGCGGCGGCGCGCAGCCCGGCGAGCGGGTCCTCGCCGGCCCCAGGCAGCACGCCGAAGTCCAGCTTGCGCGGCTTGCCGTCGGCCATGTCCACCACCCACAGCGTGTGCGGCAGCGGCGCGTTGCGGCCGACCCGCGTGCGCACTTCCTCGAACTCCTCGTAGCCGGACTCGGTGACGTAGCGCGGCATCTTCCCGGCCTTCCCGGTGTCGGCGCCGGCCTCGGTGGTCACCACCAGCAGCCAGCGGCCATCGGGCGAGAGCGCGCTGTCGGCGACCTGCACCTCGTCGCCGAGGTACACCGGCGCCGGCGCGCGGGTGGGATCGGCGGCGCGCCAGGCGTCGTGTTGCTCGCGCGCGGCGTCGCGGCGGGCGCGATCCTCGCGCAGGGTGTCGATCAGCCGCAGCTGGCGCTCGCGCAGCGCGTCCTCGTCCGGCGGGGTTCCCGGTGCGTCCTCGGCGCGGATCACCGCCGCCTGCACCACCGCGCCGCCCGGCGTGCGCCGGTACCAATCGTTGCCGACCCGCCACACCAGCGAGCCGTCGTCTCCCCAGCGCGGGCGCGATTCCTGGTCGTTGCTGCGGGTCACCTGCAGCAGCGCGCCGTTGCGCAGGTCGCGCACGAACACGTCGCCGTTGCGGACGAAAGCCATCCGCGTGCGGGTGGCATCGTAGATCGCGCCGGAGGCGTCGAGGGTGGCGCGCTGGGCGCCCTCCACCAGCACCGGCGCGCTGCTCCCGTCCACCGGCACCTGCCAGGCGTCGCGGACGATGCCGCCCTCGCGCTTGCGCTCGTACTGCGCGGCGCGGCCGTCCCAGGCCCACCAGTAGTCCTCGACCGCGTTGCCGATCCAGTCCGGGTCGGCCATCACCTGCTCGAGGGTCAGCGGCGGCGCCGGCGCGGGCAGGGCCTGGGCGAAGGCCGTGGGCGCGCTCGACAAGAGCACGGAAAGCAAGGCGGCAAGCGGCAACGGACGACGCATCGGCGGGTTCCCCGGTCAGGCGCAAGGCGACCGCGCGATTCTAGCGGCTGGGCCCGTGCGGCGCCCCGGCCGGAAGTCGTGTGCGCGGCGTGGACGTCGCGGTAACGGCCGGGGGCGCACAATGGCCGTGCGGCGCAGTCCCCCGCGCCGCGGGGAGAGGCCCGTGTTGGACGCACTGCTGCTGTCGAGGATCCAGTTCGGCTTCGTCATCACCTTCCACATCCTGTTCCCGGCCTTCACCATCGGCCTGGCGCACTGGCTGGCCTTCGTCGAATGGCGCTGGCTGCGCACCCGCGACGACCGCTGGCGCGACATCTACTTCTTCTGGCTGAAGATCTTCGCGGTGTCGTTCGGCATGGGCGTGGTCTCCGGCATCGTCATGAGCTTCCAGTTCGGGACCAACTGGGCGGTGCTGAGCGAGCGCGCCGGCGCGATCCTCGGGCCGCTGCTGAGCTACGAGGTGCTGACCGCGTTCTTCCTCGAGGCGACCTTCCTCGGGGTGATGCTGTTCGGCTGGCGCCGGGTCTCCGACCGGCTGCACTTCTTCGCCACCTGCATGGTCGCGCTCGGGACCCTGCTCTCGACCTTCTGGATCATCTCCGCCAACAGCTGGATGCAGACGCCGCAGGGGCACGTGATCGACGCCGCCGGCTTCTTCCACCCCGCCGACTGGTGGGCCATCATCTTCAACCCGTCGTTCCCGTACCGCCTGGCGCACATGGTGCTGGCGGCGTTCATCACCACCTGCTTCGTGATCGGTGGCGTCAGCGCCTGGTACCTGCGCCGCGGCGAGCACCGCGACGCGGCCGTGCGCATGCTGAAGCACGCGGTGGTGTTCGCGGCGATCGCGGTGCCGCTGCAGATCCTCGCCGGAGACCTGCACGGGCTCAACGTGGCCGAGCACCAGCCGGTGAAGCTGGCGGCGATCGAGGCGCACTGGCACGAGGGCGCGCCCGGCGAGGGAACGCCACTGGTGCTGTTCGCGCTGCCGGACGCGCAGGCGGAACGCAACGACTACGAGGTGGCCGTGCCGCGCCTGGGCGGGCTGATCCTGGCCCACGACTGGAACGGCACCTTCCCGCCGCTGACCGCGGTGCCGCCCGAGGAGCGGCCGCCGGTGGCGCCGGTGTTCTGGTCGTTCCGGGTCATGGTCGGCATCGGCATCCTGATGCTGGTGCTGGCCTGGGGCTCGCTGTGGGCCTTGCGCCGCGGCACCCTGGCCACCTCGCGCTGGCTGCTCGACGGCTGGCGGCTGCTGAGCCCGTCGGGCTTCATCGCCCTGCTCGCCGGGTGGTACGTGGTCGAGATCGGGCGCCAGCCGTACGTGGTCTACGGACTGCTGCGCACCAGCGAGGCGGTCAGCCCGAACATCGCCGCGGCCGCGGTGATGACTTCGCTCATCGTCTACGCGATCGCCTACGCGGTGATCTTCGGCGCCGGCATCTGGTACCTGCGCAAGCTGATGCTGGTCGGGCCGGTGCCGCAACCGCCCAAGGACACCCGCGGCGGCGAGAAGACGCCGGCGCGGCCGCTGTCGGTGCCGGACGAACCGGTGGACGCGCCGGCCACCCGGCAGGAGGTGCAGTCGTGAGCCTCGACCTCGTGCTTCCGGTGCTGTGGTTCGGCGTGATCGGCTTCGGCGTGCTGATGTACGTGCTGCTGGACGGCTTCGTGCTCGGCCTCGGCATCCTCGCGCCGTTCGCCGAGGACGGCGCCCAGCTCGACCACATGATGAACACCGCCGCGCCGATCTGGGACGGCAACGAGACCTGGCTGGTGCTCGGCGGCGCCGGCCTCCTGGCGGCGTTCCCGCCGGCCTACGCGCTGCTGCTGTCCACGCTGTACCTGCCGGTGCTGATGATGCTGATCGCGCTGATCTTCCGCGGGGTGGCGTTCGAGTTCCGGTTCAAGGCGACGCGCGGGCGCGGCTTCTGGGGCGCGGCGTTCTCGATCGGTTCGATCGTGGTGGCGTTCTCGCAGGGCGTCATCCTGGGCGCGCTGGTCGAAGGCCTGCCGCGCGACGCCGGCCCCGGCTTCGCCTCCGCGTTCGCGTGGTTCAGCCCGTTCTCGATGATGACCGGCGTGGCGCTGGTGTTCGGCTATGCCCTGCTCGGCGCCGGCTGGCTGGTGCTGAAGACCGAGGGGCCGCTGCACCGGCTCGCGCGCACCATGACCCGGCCGCTGGTGCTGGTGGTGGTCGCGTTCATGGGCCTGGTCAGCGCCTGGCTGCCGTTCCTCGACTCGCGGATCATGGCGCGCTGGTTCGAGGGCGGCAATTTCTGGTGGCTGGCGCCGGTGCCGCTGCTGGCGCTGTGGAACGCCTGGGCGCTGTGGCGCGCGGCCGCCGCGGAGGGGCGCGACTGGCATCCGTTCGTGCTCACCATGAGCTTCTTCGGGCTCGGCTTCGCCGGGCTCGTGCTCGGCATGTGGCCGAACATCATCCCGCCGGACATGAGCATCTGGGACGCGGCCTCGCCGTCGTCGTCGCTGGTGTTCCTCGGCGTCGGCATCGTGATCCTGCTGCCGGCGATCCTCGGCTACACCTGGTGGTCGTATAGCGTGTTCCGCGGCAAGATCGAGGCCGACAGCGGGTACCACTCGCACTGAGTGGCGCCCGCCGGCGGCCCCGCCGCGCGCATCACCAGATGCGCACGCGCTCCGCCGGAGCGAGGTACAGGTCCTGGCCCGGCTTCGGATCGAACGCCTCGTACCAGCCGTCGATGTTGCGCACGGTCTGCGCGCGCCAGCGGCCGGGCGAGTGAACGCCGCCCACCACCTGCCCGCGCAGCGCCTCGTCACGCGCCTTGTTGCGCCACGCCTGGGCGAAGGCGATGAAGAAGCGCTGCTGGCCGCTGAAGCCTTCCAGCTCCGGCGCCGGCTCGCCGCCGAGCGAGTTGAGGTAGGCCTGGTACGCGACCTCGAGGCCGGCGAGGTCGGCGATGTTCTCGCCCAGGGTCTGCTCGCCGTTGATGTGCAGGCCCGGCAGCGGCTCGTAGGCGTCGTACTGCGCCGCCAGCTTGCGCCCGGCCTCCTCGAAGTGGGCCATGTCCTCCTCGCTCCACCAGTTCTCGAGCTTGCCCTGCGCGTTGAAGTCGGCACCGAGGTTGTCGAAGCCGTGCACGATCTCGTGTCCGATCACCGCGCCGATCGCGCCGTAGTTGGCGGCATCGTCGGCGTTCGGGTCGAAGAACGGCGGCTCCAGGATCGCGGCCGGGAAGTTCAGCGCGTTCTGCAAGGGCAGGTTCACCGCATTGACCGTCTGCGGGGTCATCCACCACTCGCCGCGGTCGGGCGCCTTGCCGAGCTTGCCGCGCTGGTGGCGGTACTCGGCCAGCGCGGCGCGCTGGGCGTTTCCGAGCGCGTCGTCCGCGCGCACCTCGAACCCGGAGTAGTCGCGCCAGGTGTCGGGGTAGCCGACGCTCACCTGCATCGTGCGCACCTTCTCCTTGGCGACCGCCTTGGTCTCCTCGCTCATCCAGTCGAGCGCGTCGATGCGCTCCGGGAACACCGCGAGCAGGTTGTCCACCAGCTGCTTCACTTCCGCGCGCGACGACGCCGGGAAGTAGCGCTGCACGTAGCGCTGGCCGATGGCGTCGCCGAGCGCGTTGCCGACCGCGGCCAGCGCGCGCTTGTCGCGTGCGCGCTGCTGCGGCACGCCGCTGAGCGTGGTGCCGAAGAAGCCGAACGACAGGTCGGCGTAGGCCTTCGGCAGCAGCGGCGCGGCCTCGTTGAGCGCATGGAACGTCGCCCAGGCCCTCCAGTCCTCCAGCGACGCGTCGGCGACGAGCTTCGACAGCCGCGCGATCGCCTCCGGCTGCCACGCGATCACCGTGTCCTGGTCCTGCAGGCCGGCGGCGCGGAAGTACGTCGCCCAGTCGAGTCCCGGCGCCTTTTCGGCGAAGGCATCCATCGCCCAGGCCTCGGCGTTGTGCGCGTCCTGGGTCTCGATGATGGTGGCCTGCGCCTTCGCGATCCGCTCCTCCAGCGCGTAGGCGCGCTTCGCGACCGCGTCGGCGTCCTCGATGCCGGCCTGTTCGAGCAGCGCTGCCATGTACTCGCGGTACTTGCCGCGGATGTCCTGCATCGCCTTGTCGCCGGAAACGTAGTAGTCGCGGCTGGGCATGGCGGTGCCGCCCTGCAGCAGGTAGGGGCGGTTGTGCTCCGGATCCTGCAGCCCCTGGGTCACGAACAGGCCGAACAGGTTGGGCGTGTGCAGGTCGGTCGCGTTGAGCGGGTCGACGTCGGCGCGCAGGTGCTCGCCGAGGTAGGCGGCGAGCGCGGTGCGGTCGTCGATCGCGGCGATGGCGTCGAGTTGCGGCTGCACCGGTTCCAGCCCGCGCTCTTCGATGGTGTCGGTGTCCATGAACGCGGCGTAGTAGTCGGCGATGCGACGCTCGTCGCTGCCGGGTTGCGGATCGCCGTCGATGATCGATTGCACCAGCTCCGCGGTGCGTTGCTCGGCCTTGTTGAACACCTGCAGGAAGATGCCGGTGCTGGCGCGGTCGGCCGGGATCTCGGTGGTCTCGCGCCAGCCGCCGTTGGCATAGGCCTCGAAGTCGTCGCCCGGCTGCACGCTGGTGTCCATGCCGGCGATGTCGATGCCGATCACCGGCTCCGCCGGGGTCGCCGCGATGTCCGGCGCCTGGTCGGTGGCGGCCTGGGAATCGGTCGGGGCGGGCGAGCAGGCGCACAGGGCGCAGATCGCCATCGCCAGCAGGGTCGGTCGCATCGCGCGCATGTCAGGTCCCTCTTGTCGGCAAGGATGCCCATCTTGGACCCGCCGGCGTGATGGTCGAATGGGACAGAAGTACCGGTCTGCGGCAGACTGGCGGCAGGAGGTCCCCGCCATGTCCCAGCCGGAGCGTTACCCCGTCCCCGCGGCCTTCGCCGCCGCCGCCAACCTCGACGCCGACGGCTACCGGCGGCTCTACGCACGGTCCATCGCCGATCCGGACGGCTTCTGGGCCGAAGCCGCCGGGCGCCTGGACTGGATGCGCAGGCCCACGCGCATCCGCGAGGCCAGCTTCGACGACGACGACTTCCACGTCCGCTGGTACGCCGACGGCCGGCTCAACGCCAGCGTCGAGTGCCTCGATCGCCACCTGGCCGCGCACGGCGACAAGGCCGCGATCGTGTTCGAGCCGGACGACCCGGCCGCGGACCCGCAACGCATCAGCTACCGCGAGCTGCACGCGCGCGTGTGCCGGTTGGCCAACGCGCTGCGCAACCTCGGCATCGGCAAGGGCGACCGCGTCACCATCTACCTGCCGATGATCCCCGAGGCGGTGGTGGCGATGCTCGCCTGCGCGCGCATCGGCGCGGTGCACATGGTGGTGTTCGGCGGCTTCGCCCCGCACTCGATCGCCGACCGCATTGCCGACTGCGGCAGCAAGCTGGTGATCACCGCCGACGAGGGCTGCCGCGGCGGCAAGCGCATCGCGCTCAAGGCCAACGTGGACGCGGCGCTGAAACTGCCCGGCACCAACAGCGTCGAGACCGTGCTGGTGGTGCGCCACACCCGCGGCGTGGTGGACATGCAGATGCCGCGCGACCGCTGGTACGACGCGGTGCTCGACGGCCAGCCAGACACCTGCGAGCCCGAACCGATGGACGCGGAGGACCCGCTGTTCATCCTCTACACCTCCGGCAGCACCGGCAAGCCGAAGGGCGTGCTGCACACCACCGGCGGCTACCTCGTGTTCTGCGCCTACACCCACGAGTGCGCGTTCGACCTCAAACCCGACGACGTGTACTGGTGCACCGCCGACGTCGGCTGGGTCACCGGGCACAGCTACATCGTCTACGGCCCCTTGGCCAACGCGTCCACGGCGGTGGTGTTCGAGGGCGTGCCGACCTGGCCGGACTGCTCGCGCTTCTGGCAGGTGGTGGACAGGCACGCGGTCACGATCTTCTACACCGCGCCGACCGCGATCCGCGCGCTGATGCGCGAGGGCGACGACTGGGTGCGCGCCACCTCGCGCTCGTCGCTGCGCCTGCTCGGGACGGTCGGCGAGCCGATCAACCCGGAGGCCTGGCGCTGGTACCACGACGTGGTCGGCGACGGCCGTTGCCCGGTGGTGGACACCTGGTGGCAGACCGAGACCGGCGGGATCATGATCGCGCCCCTGCCCGGCGTGGTCGACGCCAAGCCCGGCGCCGCGATGCTGCCGTTCTTCGGCGTGCGCCCGGCGCTGGTGGACGGCGACGGCAAGCTGCTCGAGGGCGAGGCCGAGGGCAACCTGGTGATCCTGGACTCGTGGCCAGGGCAGATGCGCACCGTTTACGGCGACCACCAGCGCTACATAGACACCTACTTCAGGACCTTCCCGGGCACCTACTGCACCGGCGACGGCGCGCGCCGCGACGCCGACGGCCACTGGTGGATCACCGGCCGCGTGGACGACGTGATCAACGTCAGCGGCCACCGCATGGGCACCGCCGAGGTCGAGAGCGCGCTGGTCGCGCACGAGGCGGTGGCCGAGGCCGCGGTCGTCGGCTTCCCGCACGACATCAAGGGCCAGGGCATCTACGCCTACGTGACCCTGAAGGAAGGCGTCGAACCCAGCGATGCGTTGCGCGCGGAACTGGTGCAGCAGGTGCGCGGCGACATCGGCGCGACCGCCACGCCCGACCACATCCAGTGGGCGCCGGCGCTGCCGAAGACCCGCAGCGGCAAGATCATGCGCCGGATCCTGCGCAAGATCGCCGAGAGCACATCGTCTAACGTCAGACCCGACCAGCTCGGCGACACCACCACGCTGGCCGATCCGTCGGTTGTAGAAGCGCTGGTCGCCAATCGCCGGGGTGCGTCGTGAGCGCCGTGGGCCTGCGCCTGGACGACCCGGGGCTGCTGCGCATGCAGTGCCCGGTCGGCGGCGTCTGGCGCGATGCCGACGGCGGAGCCAATTGCGAGGTCACCAACCCCGCGACCGGCGCGGTGCTGGGAACGGTACCGGACATGGGCCCGGCCGAGACCCGCGCCGCGATCGAGGCCGCGCACGCCGCGTTCCCGGAGTGGGCCGCGCGCACCGCGCAGGAACGCGCCCAGGTATTGCGACGCATGCACGCGCTGATGCTCGAGCACCGGGAGGACCTGGCGCGGCTGATGACCGCCGAGCAGGGCAAGCCGCTGGCCGAGTCGCGCGGCGAGATCGCGTATTCCGCCGCGTACCTGGAATGGTTCGCCGAGGAAGGCCGGCGCATGTACGGCGAGGTGATCCCGCCGCACGCCGCCGACCGGCGCATCGTGGTGCTGCGCCAGCCGGTCGGCGTTGCCGCGCTGATCACGCCCTGGAACTTCCCGTCGGCGATGCTCGGGCGCAAGCTCGGCGCGGCGCTGGCCGCCGGCTGCACCGTGGTCTGCAAGCCGGCGCTGCAGACGCCGTTCTCGGCGCTGGCGCTGGCGGTGATCGGCGAGCGCTCGGGCCTGCCGCCGGGCGTCATCAACATGGTCACCGGCAGCGACGCCGCGGCGATCGGCGAGGCCATGACCTCGCACCCGAAGGTGCGCAAGCTGAGCTTCACCGGATCCACCAAGGTCGGGGCGCTGCTGATGAAGCAGTGCGCCGAGGACATCAAGCGGGTCTCGCTCGAGCTGGGCGGCAACGCACCGTTCATCGTGTTCGAGGACGCCGACCTCGACGCCGCGGTCGAAGGCGCGATCGCCAGCAAGTTCCGCAACACCGGGCAGACCTGCGTCTGCGCCAACCGGCTGTTCGTGCACGACGCGGTGTACGACGCTTTCGCCGACAAGCTGGTCGCCGCGGTCTCGAAGCTGCGCGTGGGCGACGGCCTGCAGGGCGAGACCGACCAGGGCCCGCTGATCGACGCCAAGGCACTGGAGAAGGTGGAGACGCACGTCACCGACGCGCTGGCCAAGGGCGCCAGCGTGATGCTCGGCGGCGAGCGCCACCCGCTCGGCGGCACCTTCTACCAGCCGACCGTGCTGCGCGACGCCGGCATGGACATGCTGCTGGCGCGCGAAGAGACCTTCGGCCCGGTAGCGCCGCTGTTCCGCTTCTCCGACGAGGCCGAAGCCATCGCCATGGCCAACGACACCGAGTTCGGGCTGGCCGGCTACTTCTACACCCGCGACCTCGCCCGCGCCTGGCGCGTGGCGGAGGCGCTGGAGTGCGGCATCGTCGGCATCAACACCGGCCTGGTCTCGACCGAGGTCGCCCCGTTCGGCGGCATCAAGCAGTCGGGCATGGGCCGCGAGGGGTCGCGGCACGGGCTGGAGGACTACACCGTGCTCAAGTACGCCTGTCTCGGCGGGATCTGACGCGGCCGGTCCGGCCAGGTCCGCCCGCCTTCAACGCCGCCAGCAGCCGCTTCGCCTCGGCGGTGACCGCACCCGTCGGCAGGACCGCATGGATCGCGTTGGTGCAGGTGCGCGGCGTCTCCAGCACGGCCACCCGCCGCTCGTCCGCGGGCACGCAGAAGTCGGGGACCACCGTGACCCCGCGCCCCTGGGCCACCCAATGCAGCGCTTCCTCGATCTCCTCGAAGTGGGCGGCGCTGCGGTATTTCGGCGGCGGCCGGCCCAGCGCGCCCAGGAACCACTGCGCCACCAGCGCATCGCTTTCGTCGTAGGTCACGAACGGCAAGCCTCCCAGCGCGTCCGCGTCCGCAATGCGCCAGCGCCGCGGATGCACCAGCACCAGCCGCTCGCTGAACACCCGCACGCAGCGCAGCTCGCGCGACGACGAGCGATAGTGCGCGAAGCCCAGGTCCGCGGCGCCGTCGCGCACGCGCGCGAACACTTCGGTCGCCGGCGGGAAGCTGACCTGCGGCGCCACGTCCGCGTCCAGGCATTCCGCCAGCCGTGGCACCAGGACGTAGCGACCGTAGCCGCTCACCGAAGCGATGCGCAGCGGCCGGGGGGCCGGCGAGGCTGCCGGGAAACCGCTGCGCAGGCGCGCGTACTCGGCGTAGAAGCGGTCGCAGAAGTCGCGCAGCGCCTCGCCGGCGGGAGTCAGCACGAGCCGCCGCCCGCGGCGTTCGAACAGGGCGGTGCCGAGCGACCGCTCGAGTTGCCGCAGCTGGTAGCTCACGGTCGGCTGACTGCGATGCAACCCGGTCGCGGCCGCCGAGAGCGTGCCTGCGCGGCACACCGCGTGGAAAGCACGCAGGTAACGATCGTCCGCCGGTGGAACGGAACTATCCATTTTTTCGATCGAACGAAGGAAAACATTGCATTGGACGCGAGGGTACGCCGCGGCCAGTCTGTGGCCAAGCCTCACGGAGTCCGCACGCCCATGCCCCGATGCACCTCCCCCGCCCTGCCGATGGTGCTGGCGACCATCGCCCTTTTCGCTCCCGCCGCCGCGGCGGCCGCTCCGGCCCCCGAAGGCGATCCCACCGTGGCCCGCTTCGTCGAGTGGGCCCCGGCCCCCGGCGCCGAGGCTGCCTTCCGGGAGGGCTACATCCGGCACCTGGACTGGCATCGCCGCAACCGCGATCCCTGGACGTGGCACGGCTGGTTCGTGGCGAGCGGCGACCGCCTGGGCACCTTCATCGACGGCTCGTTCGGACATACCTGGGAGCGGCTCGACCACCCGGTCGCACCGACGGAGGATCGCGCCGACAACGCACGCAACGTGTATCCGCACGCGGATGTGCTGCTGTCGGTGCACCTGGTGCGCCTGCCGGAGCACAGCGCCGGCGACGAACAGGAAGCCCTGCTGTCGCCGCTCCTGACCACCCTGCGACTTCGCGACGCTGTGGATGCGGAGGCGATGTGGGCCGCGCTGGACCGTGTGCTGTCCGGCATTCCGCGGCAAGCCTATCGGGTGGTCGGGGGTCCGGAGCAGACCTGGCTGCTTGCCTTGCCGCACGCCGACTGGGCCGGGTTCGGCAGGATCGAGGCTGCGATTGGACGCTGGCGGGAACGCCCTGGCCCTGGCGGCGCCGATGCCCGTATCGAGACCCTGCGCCGTGATCCGGCGATGAGTTACGCACCCGGGAGCTGATCGCGCGGTGGCAACGAAAAAGGCCCGCCGGAGCGGGCCTTCCTGCACTGCCTCGGAAGGCTTACTTGATCTTGCCTTCCTTGTAGATCACGTGCTTCCGGACGACGGGATCGTACTTCTTGATCTCCATCTTGTTCGGCGTGTTCTTCTTGTTCTTGTCGGTCGTGTAGAAGTGACCGGTGTCGGCGGTGGAGATCAGGCGGATCTTGTCGCGCTTGGTTGCCATGGCTCAATCCTCCTCAGATCTTCTCGCCGCGGGCACGCAGCTCGGCCAGGACCGAGTCGATGCCGTTCTTGTCGATGGTGCGCAGGGCCTGCGCGGAAACCCTCAGCTTGACCCAGCGGTTCTCGCTGGCCACCCAGAAGCGGCGCTCGTGCAGGTTCGGCAGGAAGCGGCGGCGGGTCTTGTTGTTGGCATGCGAGACGTTGTTGCCGCTCTGCACGCCCTTGCCGGTGACTTGGCATACGCGGGACATGTTCGAACTCCTCGGAGCGCACCATCGAAGGTGCCAGTGGTCGGCCCCCATAGCCCGGGAGCCCTCGGCCCCGCTACGGCAGCCGGACGGGTCCGGGGCGCAGCGAGCCGGCAATTATGCACCAGAAATCAGGCGGATAGCTAGTGGCTGGCCTTGTCCCGGTTCCAGCCGCGGTGGCGGATGTCCAGGTACAGGCTGTAGGCCGCGGTGAAGGCCGGGAACAGGTTCTGGACGATGCCGACCGCGTCCTGCTTGTGCGAGAACAGGAAGTAGCTGAGGGTCATGCCCGAGCCGAGCAGGCTCATGTACCAGAACAGCCGTGGAATCACGGGCTTGCGGTGCTTGCGCGAGGCCCAGAACTGGACCAGCCAGCGGCCGCCGAACATCAGCGCGCCGGTCAGGCCGATCAGCTTCCACGGCGACATGTGCATCCCCGTCCACTCCAGCCACTGGATCGGGTCGTTCATGAAGTCGCCGGAGCCGGGCGCCAGCATCATTCCAGTTCCTCCGCCGGGGTCACCTTGCCGCGCCGGATGAGCCAGGCGACCCCGCGCAGGTCGCTGATCCCGACCAGGGCCCGGTTCAGGTTGTTGTATTTGGAGACGCCGGTGGCGCGGTGGCGGTGGTTCACCGGCACGCTCACCGAGCGGTGGCCGGCGCGCTGCATCAGCGCCGGCAGGTAGCGGTGCATGTGGTCGAAGTACGGCAGCTCGAGGAAGGCCTCGCGCTCGAACAGCTTGATGCCGCAGCCGGTGTCCGGGGTGGCGTCGCGCAGCATCCGCGAGCGGATCGCGTTGGCCAGCTTCGAGGCAATGCGCTTGCTGCCGGTGTCCTTGCGGTCCACGCGCCAGCCGGCGAACAGCTTGACGTCGGGTTCGGCGCGGTCGCGCTCGGCCAGCAGCTTCGGGATGTCGGCCGGGTCGTTCTGGCCGTCGCCGTCGAGGGTCGCGACCCAGGCGCCGCGCGCGGCCTTCACGCCGGTGCGGATCGCGGTGCTCTGCCCGCTCTGGCGCGCGTGCCGCACGACGCGCAACTCCGGGACCTCGGCCTTGAGCGCGCGCAGGCGCTCGAGCGTTGCGTCCCGGGACCGGTCGTCCACGTACACGATCTCGAAGTCCACGCGTCCACGCAGGGCGGCGACGATCTCGCCGACCAGCGGCGCGACGTTGTCTTCCTCGTTGAACACCGGAACCACCACCGACAACGCGGGTCCAGCCATGTCAGCTCCGTCAGCCAGCAGTCCCGCGCAGGCGCTCGAGCACGCCGTCGAGCGCCTCGAGGTCGGCGTAGTGGATCACCAGGCGGCCCTTGCCGCCGCGTCCGTGCAGCACGTTGACGCGCGAGCCCAGGGTTTCCGACAGCTCGCGCTCGAGCGCGACGATGTCGGCCTGCGGGCGCGCCTTCGCGGCCTTCGCGGCCTTGCCGGTGGCCGGCACCTTGCCGGCCGAGAGCTGCTGCACGCGGTGCTCGACCTCGCGCACCGACCAGCCGTGCTCGGCGGCCTGGCGCGCGAGCGAGATCGCGGCCTGCGGCGCCAGCGTCAGCAGCGCGCGGGCATGGCCCATCTCCAGCGCGCGGGTCTCGACCAGGGTGCGGATCTCGGGCGGCAGCTCGAGCAGGCGCAGCAGGTTGGACACCGCGGCGCGCGAACGGCCGACCGCGGCCGCCGCCTGCGCGTGGGTCAGGTCGAACTCGTCGATCAGGCGCTGCAGCGCCTGCGCTTCCTCCAGCGGGTTGAGGTCCTCGCGCTGGATGTTCTCGATCAGCGCCATCGCGACCACGGTGCGGTCGTCGACCTCGCGCACCACTACCGGGATCTCGCTCAGCCCGGCCAGGCGCGAGGCGCGCCAGCGGCGCTCGCCAGCGATGATCTCGTAGTTGCGGCCGCCCAGGTCGCGGACCACGATCGGCTGGATCACGCCCTGCGCGCGGATCGACTCGGCCAGCTCGGCGAGCTTGGCGTCGTCCATGGTCTTGCGCGGCTGGTAGCGGCCCGGCGCCAGCGCGTCGATCGGCAGCGAGCGCAGCACGTCGCCCGGGGTCGCCTCCAGCACCGGCGCCTCGGCCTTGGGCCCGAGCAGGGCCTCCAGGCCGCGGCCCAGCCCGCGCTTCTTGGCTGCACTCTTGCCGGCCGCGCTCATGCCGCGGTACCTGCCGCTTCGCTCATCTTGTCACTGTCCTGATTGGGGTTGCGCGCGGCCTGCTCGCGCTCGCGCTGGCGCCGCAGCACCTCGCCGGCGAGGCCGAGGTAGGCGACCGCGCCGCGGCTGCCGCGGTCGTAGCCGACGATGCTCTGGCCGTGGCTCGGGGCCTCGGCCAGGCGCACGTTGCGCGGCACGATGGTGCGGAACACCTTGTCGCCGAAATGGTTGACCAGCTCCGCCGACACCGCGTTGGTGAGGTTGTTGCGCACGTCGAACATGGTACGCAGCACCCCTTCGATCTCCAGCCCCGGGTTCAGCCGCCCCTTCAGCGCGTCGATGGTGCGCACCAGCGCGCTCAGGCCCTCCAGCGCGTAGTACTCGCACTGCATCGGCACCAGCACGCTGTCGGCGGCGGTGAGCGCGTTGAGGGTCAGCAGCGACAGCGCCGGCGGGCAGTCGATGACGATGAAGTCGTAGCGGTCGCGCAGCGGGTCGAGCGCGCGCTTGAGGCGCTGCTCGCGGCCGTCCTCGTCCATCAGCTCGAGCTCGGCCGCGGTCAGGTCGGTGTTGGCGGGCAGCAGGTCGAAGCCTTCCGGCGCCTTGACGATGACGTCGGCGGCGTGCGCCTCCTCCAGCAGCACGTCGCAGGTGGAGGCCGCGAGCTCGTGCTTGTCCACGCCCGAGCCCATGGTGGCGTTGCCCTGCGCGTCCAGGTCCACGAGCAGCACGCGCTTCGGGGTCGCCGCCAACGCCGCGGCCAGGTTGACCGCGGTGGTGGTCTTGCCGACCCCGCCCTTCTGGTTGGCGACAGCGATGATGCGGGCCATGTCCGGGCGCGTGCCTCGATGCGATGGGTGGTCCGGCGCGCGACGCGGGCCGGACCGGGGATTATGCACTGCCCCGGCCGGCGCGTCCGACCACCACCAGGTGGCGCTCGGCGCCGAGGCCGGGGACCGCGAGCGGGCGCACCTCGCGCAGCGCCCAGCCCGCGGGCAGTGCGGCGATCTCGTCCCCGGGCAGCGCGCCCTTCATCGCCAGCAGCACGCCGTCGGGCTTCAGCAGGTGCCCGCCCAGCTCGAGGATCAGCGGCAGCGTGGCCAGCGCGCGCGCGGTGATCGCGTCGAAGGCGCCGGGCGCGTCGAAGGCCTCGATCCGCGATTCCACCACGCGCGCGTTGCCGAGCCCGAGCGTGCGCAGCGCCTCGCGCATAAAGCGCGCCTTCTTGCCGTTGGACTCCACCAGCGCCACTTGCAGGCGCGGGTAGGCGATCGCCAGCGGGATGCCGGGCAGGCCGGGGCCGGTGCCGAGGTCGGCGAGGCTGCCGCCGCGTGCGGCGATGTCCGCGACGCTGCCGTGCATCGCCAGCGAATCCAGCAGGTGTTTGGCGACCATCCCGCGCGGTTCGCGCACCGCGGTCAGGTTGTAGGTCCGGTTCCACTTCGCCAGCAGCGCCAGGTAGGCCAGCAGCGGCCCGCCGAGCGCGGCATCCAGCCCCAGCGCCGCCAGCCCGGCGGAAAGCTCCCGTTCGATCGCCTCATCCATCCGGGTAATTGTCCGGTTTCCAGGCCAGGGCCGCACGGTATCCGGGATGCGGCACGAACTCCCGCACATGCCACTGCGTCGGATCGCCCAGCGCCGGGTCGGCCTCGACCAGCACCAGGTGGCCGTCGCGCTCGTCGAAGGCCAGCCGGTGCAGGCCGAAGGCCAGGCCGCGCCCGTGGGCCTTGAGCACCGCCTCCTTGGCGGTCCACAGGCGCAGGAACGCGGCCGAACGCGCGGCCCGCTCCTGCGCCTCCAGCCAGGCGGCCTCGCGCTCGTGGAAGAAGCGCCGCGCCAGCTCCAGCGCGCGCGGACGCTCGTGCTCGCGCTCCAGGTCCACGCCGAGCACCATGCGCGGGCCGTGCGCGATCAGCAGGCCGCCGCCGCTGTGGCTCCAGCCGACGTCGGCGCCGTGCGCGGGCGCCAGCCGGGGCCGGCCGTGCGCGTCGCGGGCCAGCGCCACCGCGCCCGGGTCGCAGCCCAGCCGCGCGGCCAGCCAGGCGCGCGCGAGTTCCTCGGCGGGTTGTCCCGGCTGCCAGGGTTGCCAATGCCAGCGTGGCCCGTCGCTCATGCCGCCAGCGTAAAGTAAGCGGGGGAAGAACACCGCGCATGGCGCGGCGGGAACGCCATGTCGGCAGTCGTCCAGGACATCGCCAGCGCATCGCCGGGCCACGCGCTCGCCTTCGGCGAACCGTCGCGGCCGCTGGCGTTCGGCCACGGCATGGCGGTGGACTTGCGCACGTTCGAGCGCCACGTGCGCGGCCTGGCCGCGCTGCTGCCGGACGGCCGCCACGCGATCAACCTGTGCGACGACCGCTACCGCTTCCTGGTCGCGTTCTGCGCCGCCGCGGTGCGCGGGCAGGTAACGCTGCTGCCGCCGTCGCGCGCGCCCGGCGTGATCGCCGCCGAGCTCGCGCGCCACCCCGACAGCCACTGCCTCGGCGACGACGCGCCCGATCCGCTGCCGCCGCGCTACTGGCGCCTCCCGGCACGACTGCCGGAGGCCGACGGCCCCCCGCTGCGGCTCGATCCCGACGCGATCGCCGCGATCGGCTTCACCTCCGGCAGCACCGGCATGCCCAGCGCCAATCCGAAACCCTGGGCCTCGTTCCGCGCCAGCACTGCGCAGAACCTGGCCGCGCTGCGCGACCTGTGGCCTGCGGGCGAGGTCGCGCACGTGGTGGCGACGGTGCCGCCACAACACATGTACGGCATGGAACTGTCGGTGCTGCTGCCGCTGCTGGGCGAGGCCGCGGTGCACGCCGGCCGCCCGTTCTTCCCGCAGGACATCGTGCGCGCGCTGCACGAGGCGCCCGGCAACCGCTTGCTGGTGACCACCCCGGTGCACCTGCGCGCGCTGGTCGAGGCCTGCGCCGCCGACGCCGGCCTGGCGCCGCCCCCGCTGGCCGGGATCGTGTCCGCGACCGCGCCGATGCCGCCGGAGCTGGCGGCCGCGGCCGAGGCTCGCTTCGGCTGCGAGCTGCGCGAGCTGTTCGGTTCCACCGAGACCTGCGTGATCGCCCACCGCCGCAGCGCCCGCGAGACGGCCTGGACACCCTATCCGGGGGTCTGCCTCCAGCCCCAGCCCGACGGCAGCCTGGTCCACGCCCCGCACCTGCCCGGGCCGGTGGCGCTGGCCGACCTGGTGGAGCTGCACGGGGACGGGCGCTTCCTGCTGCGCGGCCGCAACGCCGACCTGCTCGAGATCGCCGGCAAGCGCGCCTCGCTGGGCGACCTCACCCGCCGCCTGCAGGCCGTCCCGGGGGTCGAGGACGGCGTCGTGTTCCAGCTCGACCGGCCCGGCCCCGGCGGCGTGCGCCGGATCGCCGCGCTGGCGGTGGCGCCGTCGCTGGACGAGGCCGCGATCCGGGCGGCGCTGGCCGAATCGGTGGACCCGGTGTTCCTGCCGAGGCCGCTGAAGCGGGTCCCGGCGCTGCCCCGGAACGCCACCGGCAAGCTGCCGCGGGCCGCGCTGCTGGCCCTGATCGGCGATCCAAGCCACTGATCCTGCAGGGAAATCCGGCTCCTTCGCCTTACTGAATTGCTGACGCGGCCATCACGTCCGGGCGAACAAACTAGCCGTGCCCCGGAATGGGGAGCGGGTCCCCCGGAATCCATGCATAAGGAGAGGTGAACATGATGGGTCTCATCATTTGGCTGATCGTGGGCGGCATCATCGGCTGGCTGGCCAGCATGATCATGAAGACCGACGCGCAGCAGGGCATCCTGCTGAACGTGGTGGTCGGCATCATCGGCGCGCTGATCGGCGGCTGGCTGATCGCACCGCTGATCGGCGGCTCGACCAGTGCAAGCAGCGGGTTCGACATCATGGGATTCATCGCGGCCCTGATCGGCGCGATCATCCTGCTGGCGATCGTCAACCTGTTCCGTCGCGGCCGCGTGCGCTGAACGCAGCCCTGGCGGTCCCCCGGAGCCCGGCCCCAGTGCCGGGCTTCGTGTTGTAGGAGCGGCGCTAGCGCCGCGACCCCCTCCTCACCCCAACTCCAGCTCCGTCCACACCGGCGCATGGTCGCTCGGCCGCTCCCAGGTCCGCGGGTCGAGATCGATCCCGCCGCCGGTGCAGCGCGGTCGCAGCGCCTCCGAGACCAGCAGCAGGTCGATGCGCAGGCCCCAGCCGCGCTGGAACGCCGCCAGCCGGTAGTCCCACCAGGAGTGGTGCCCCGGCCCCTCGTGGTGCAGCCGGAAGCTGTCGTGCAACCCGAGCGCGGTGATCCGCCCCAGCGCCTCGCGCTCGGTGGTCGAGCACATGATCTTCTCGTGCCAGCGCTTGGGGTCGTGCACGTCGTCGTCGGTCGGCGCGATGTTGAAGTCGCCCAGCACCACCAGCCTGTCGTGCCGCGACAGCTCGTCCTCGAGCAACCGCGTCGCCGCCTCCAGCCAGCGCAGCTTGTAGGCGAACTTCTCGCTGCCCACCGCCTGCCCGTTGACCACGTAGAAGTTGACGATGCGCACGCCGTTCACGGTCGCCGCGATCACCCGCTTCTGCGGGTCCTCGAAGCCGGGGATGCCGTCGCGCACGTCCTCGATCGCGTGCCCGCGCGCGAGGATCGCGACGCCGTTGTAGGTCTTCTGTCCGGAGAACACGCTGCGGTAGCCGTGGCCGGCCAGCACCGCGTCCGGGAATTTCAGGTCCTCGAGCTTGGTCTCCTGCAGCCCGACCACGTCCGGCTGCGCTTCGGCGAGCCACTGTTCCAGGTGCGGCAGCCGCACGTTCAATGAGTTGACGTTCCAGCTGGCGATCTTCATGGACCGAAGTGTGGCCCGCGCGCCGCCGCATTACCATGGGGCATGGCCGGAACCGCACCCGACTGGATCGACCTGCGCAGCGACACGGTGACGAGCCCCGGCGCGGCGATGCGTGCGGCGATGGCGGCCGCCGAGGTCGGCGACGACGTCTACGGCGACGACCCCACGGTCAACGCGCTGCAGGCGCGGCTGGCGCGGGACCTCGGCTTCGAGGCCGGCCTGTTCCTGCCCAGCGGCACGCAGTCGAACCTGGTCGCGCTGATGGCGCACTGCGCGCGCGGCGACGAGTACATCGTCGGCATGGATGCGCACACCTACAAGTACGAGGGCGGCGGCGCGGCGGTGCTCGGATCGATCCAGCCGCAGCCGATCCCGCAGGCGGCGGACGGCACCCTGCCGCTGGATGCGGTGGAACGCGCGATCAAGCCCGTGGACCCGCATTTCGCGCGCACGCGGCTGCTGTGCCTGGAGGACACCTGGCACGGCCGGCCGCTGCCGCTGGACTACCTGGCGCGGGCGCGTGCGCTGTGCGATTGCCACGGCCTGGGCATGCACTTGGACGGGGCACGGCTGTACAACGCCGCGGTCGCCGACGGCGTGCCGGCGCGCGAGATCGCGCGGCACTTCGACAGCGTCTCGGTGTGCCTCTCGAAGGGACTCGGCGCGCCGGTGGGTTCGGTGCTGGTCGGAAGCGACGCGCTGGTCTCGGTGGCGCGGCGCTGGCGCAAGGTCACCGGCGGCGGCATGCGCCAGGCCGGCCTCCTAGCCGCGGCCGGGCTCTACGCGCTCGACCACAACGTCGAACGCCTCGCCGAGGACCACGCCCGCGCCGCGTGCCTGGCCAAGGCACTGGCGACGCTGCCCGATGTCGCCAACGTCGAACAGCACACCAACATGGTCTTCGTCGACGTCCCGCCCGCCACCCTCCCGCGCCTGCGCGAACGCGCCGAAACCCACCGCGTCCGCCTCTCCATCGGCGACACCCCCCGCCTCCGCCTCGTCCTCCACCTCGACGTCCCCGACGACGCCCTCGACCGCGTCGTCGCCGTTTTCTCCCGGGAGCCGCGCCAGTGAACGTTCGTCCGTACCGTGATGTGATGCCGACGCTCGGGGAGCGGGTGTACGTGGATCCGATGGCGACTGTGGTGGGCGACGTGGTGCTCAGGGACGACGTGTCGCTGTGGCCGGGGACGGTCGTGCGCGGCGACGTGAACTTCGTCCGCATCGGCGCACGCAGCAACGTCCAGGACGGCACCGTCATCCACGTCAGCCACGACGGCCCGCACGCCAAGCTCGGCGGCTTCGCCACGGTCATCGGCGAGGACGTCACCATCGGCCACAAGGCGATCATCCACGCCTGCCGGATCGCCGACGCCTGCCTGGTCGGCATGGGCGCGATCGTGCTCGACGGCGCGGTGGTGGAGAAACACGGCTTCGTCGGCGCCGGCGCGCTGGTGACGCCGGGCAAGGTCGTCGGCAGCGGCGAGATGTGGCTCGGCAATCCCGCGCGCAAGGTGCGCATGCTCAGCGACGCCGAGATCGAGGCGCTGTACTACAGCGCCGGCCACTACGTGCGACTGAAGGACGAGTACCTGGCGGCCGGCGCCTAGTCCGCCGACACCAGCGACAGCGACTCGCCCGCGAGCTCGGCGTACACCGGCCCGGTGTCCGGGCGCACGCCGTGCCACAGGCGGAAGCTCTCCGCGGCCTGCTCGACCAGCATGCCGAGCCCGTCCAGCGCCTCGTGCGCGCCGGCCGCGCGCGCCCAGGCCAGGAACGGGATCGCCGCCTCGCCGTAGTTCAGGTCCACCGCGGTCGTGCGCGGCCCGCACAGCGACATCGGCAGCGAGGGGAAATCCGTGCTGCGCGCGGCCGAGGTCGCGTTGACGATCAGGTCGAACTCGCCGAGCGACCCGAGGTCCTCGAAGTTGCGCGGGTGCACGCGGCCCGGCTCGCCGAGCGCGTCGGCCAGGGCGTCGGTGCGCCCGGGCGTGCGGTTGACGATGAACAGGTCGCCGATGCCGGCGTCGAGCAGCGCCGGCGCCACCCCGCGGGCGCCGCCGCCGGCGCCCAGCAGCAGCGTGCGGCGGCCGCGCAGGTCGAGCCGGCGGCGCCCGGTGAGGTCGCGCACCAGGCCGTCGCCGTCGGTGTTGTCGCCGTGCCAGCCGTCGGTGGTGCGGATCAGGGTGTTGACCACGCCCGCTCGCCGCGCGCGCTCGCCGAGCGAGGCGCACAACGCGGCGGCGACTTCCTTGTGCGGCAGGGTCACGCTGGCGCCGTCGCCCTCGAAGGCGCTGAGCGCGGCGGCGAAGTCCTCGGCCTGGATCGCGACGTAGTCCATGTCCACGCCGGCCTGCCGCGCGAACGCGGCGTGGATGCGCGGCGACAGCGAGTGGGCGATCGGGTTGCCGAAGACGGCGTAGTGCTTGGGCATTGGGGCCTCCTTCACTGTGGGAGCGGCCCTTGGCCGCGATCGCGCGCAAGGCGCGCTCCCACATGCTCTACAGTTCTTTCAGCCAGCGTGCCGCGTCGAGCGCGAAGTAGGTGAGAACGCCGTCGGCGCCGGCCCGCTTGATGCCCGCCAGCGCCTCCAGCGTGCACGCGCGTTCGTCGAGCCAGCCGTTGGCGTACGCGGCCTTGAGCATCGCGTACTCGCCGCTGACCTGGTAGACGAAGGTCGGCACGCCGAACTCGTCCTTCACCCGGCGCACGATGTCGAGGTAGGGCATGCCCGGCTTCACCATCACCATGTCCGCGCCCTCGTCGAGGTCGGCGGCGACTTCGCGCAGTGCCTCGTCGGCATTGGCCGGATCCATCTGGTAGGTCTTCTTGTCGGCCTTGCCGAGCGCGCCGGCCGAGCCGACCGCGTCGCGGAACGGGCCGTAGAACGCGGAGGCGTACTTGGCGCTGTAGGCGAGGATGCGGGTGTGGATGTGCCCGTCCATCTCCAGCGCCGCGCGGATCGCGCCGACGCGGCCGTCCATCATGTCGCTGGGCGCGACCACGTCGGCGCCGGCGCGCGCGTGCGACAGCGCCTGCTTGACCAGCACCTCGACGGTCTCGTCGTTGAGCACGTAACCGGTGTCGTCGAGCAGCCCGTCCTGGCCGTGCGCGGTGTAGGGGTCGAGGGCAACGTCGGTGATGACGCCGAGCTCCGGGAAGCGCTGCTTCAGCGCGCGCACCGCGCGCTGCACCAGGCCGTCGTCGTCGAACGCGGCGGCGGCGTCCAGCGACTTGGCCCCGGGCGCGGTCACCGGGAACAGCGCCAGCGCCGGGATGCGCAGGGCCGCGGCCTGCTCGGCCACCTTCAGCAGTTCGTCGATCGAGACCCGCTCGATCCCGGGCATCGAGGGCACCGCGGCGCGCCCTTCCAGCTCGTGGACGAAGACCGGGTAGATCAGGTCGTCGGGGGTGAGGACGGTCTCGCGCATCAGCCGGCGCGAGAAGTCGTCGCGGCGCATGCGGCGCGGGCGGGTGTAGGGGTAGCTCATGCGGCCATGTTACGCCGCGACCATCCCCTGTAGGAGCGGCGCTCGCGCCGCGACAGTGGGAGCCGCCATGGCGGCGAGCTTGTGCCCGGTCGCGGCGCCAGCGCCGCTCCTACGGTTCAGAGGCCGTGGACGCCGTCGATCTCGACCGCGAGGTCGCGGCGGCAGATGGCCGCGTGCAGCAGGAAGTGCGGCACGCGCCCGCCGAAGCGGGCCTGCAGGGCCTCGGCGACGGCGTCCATGTCGCCGCGGTCGCGCACGTAGACCTTGAGCCGCGTGCCCCCGCCGAAGCGCGCCGGCAGCGCCGGCTGGCGCTCGCGCGCGGCCCCGAGCAGGGCGTCGAAGTTGGCCAGCGTTTCCTCGAGCTGGGCCATCAGCGCGCCGGCGTGCAGGGTGGCGTGGCCGACCACGCTGGCGGTGCCGGACAGCAGCAGCGGGGTGCGGTCGGCGGTCGGCGGCAGCATCGCGCGGGCGAAGCTCGGCGGCTGCGGGCCGTACTCGCGCGGATAGCGGTAGGCGCTGACCTGACGCGGGTTCTCCAGCGGCGTCCCCGGGGCGGCCGCGGCCAGCCAGTACACCTGCAGCACGCGGGCCTGGTCGCAGCGGCCGATCGCGGTCGCCGCCGGCAGCCGCTCCGGCGCGAAGTCGCCGAGGCCGCGGGCGCGGCCGATGCAGAACTGGCGATAGCGCTCGTGGTCGCCCTCGCCGTGGGTGATCGCGTCCAGGTAGTTCCAGATGCGCAGCAGGTGCGGGGTGTCGCTGGCCTGGATGAAGGCGGTCAGGCGCGCGTAGGCGTGGGCCGCGGCGGCGACGATGCCGGTCGGGTCGTCGGCGCCGGCGAGCGCGCGCTCGTCCACCTCGATCACGCCGAACGAGAGCGCGCCGTCGGAGGCCCAGGCGATGTCGCCGTCGCGGCCGCTGCGCACCGGGCGGCCGGTGCGCCAGACCTCGTACGGCGCCGCGCCGCGGTGCGGCTGCAGCGGGATGTGCAGGTAGCGCGGGTCGTCGAGCGCGGCCGGCGCGGCATTGCCGAAGCCGAACACCGCGAGCACGTCGCCGGGCGCCAGCAGGCCTTCCGGGCCGGGCGCGGCGACGTAGTCGACGCTGAGCGCCGGCGCGGCGGGGAGGCGGGTGGCGGCTGCGGGCATCGTGGCTCGGGTGGCATCCGTGGGGCGGGGGGAGGCCATGATAGCGGCGCTGGTTTAACCTGTTGCCAATTCCTTTCGACGGACCGTCCCGATGACCGCGCAATCCGACGCCGAGCGCGAGCTCGCGCAACTGCTGGTGGAAAGCCTGAACCTGGAGGACGTTGCGCCGGAATCGATCGATCCGGAGGCGCCGCTGTTCAACGCCGGCCTCGGCCTGGACTCGATCGACGCGCTGGAACTCGCACTCGCCATCAGCAAGCGCTACGGCTTCCAGCTGCGCTCGGACGACGACCAGAACCGCCGGATCTTCGCTTCGCTGCGCGCGCTGTCGGCGCATGTCCAGCAGCACAAGGCCGCCTGAGGCTGCCGGCGGGGACGCCGGCGAGCGGGGCCTCTGGCGACTGCGGATCGGGCTGGTCGCCGCGTACCTGGTGGTCGCGCACCTGGCCAGCGCCGGGAACGACCCGCGCTGGGCGGCGCTGGCCGTGTTCGACGTCGCGCTGCTGGTGTTGCTGCGCCCGCTGCTGCAACCGCGGGCGCCGGCCTGGCTGCTGCTCGCCGCGCTCGGCGCCGCGCTCTGGTGGCTGGCCGGGACCGCGCAAGTGTGGCCGCTGCTGCTGGCGGTCCCGGTCGCGTTCGTGGCCTTCGTCGGCTTCGGCTTCGCGCGCACGCTGCGCGCCGGCAGCGTGCCGCTGGTGACGCGGATCGTGGCCGCGCTCGACGGCGTGCCCGCCGACGCGCTCGAGCCGGAGGTGCGCGACTACGCGCGCCGGGTGACGCTGGCCTGGGCGGTGCTGCTGTTCGCGCTGGCGCTGTTCGACCTGGCGATGGCGCTGCTGGCATCGCGCGTGCAGTGGTCGTGGCTGGCCAACATCGGCGACTACGTGGTCATCGGCGGCTTCATGCTCGCCGAGTTCGCCTGGCGCAAGCACCGCTTCCCGGGACGCCACCGCAGCTTCCTCGACTTCCTGCGGCGGATGGCCGCGCTCGGCCCCGGGTTCTGGCGTACGGTGGCGACCCCATGAAGTTCAGCATCGCGCACGACCACCCGTCCCTGCCAGGGCATTTCCCCGGTGCGCCGATCGTGCCCGGGGTGGTGCTGCTGGAACGGGTGCTGCAGGCCATCGAACTCGCGTCTGGCGCGCCGGTCGCCCCATTGCGGTTGCCGCGGGTGAAGTTCCTGCGCCCCTTGTTGGCCGGCGAGACCGCCGAGGTGGAAGTGGAGGCGCTCGCGCCGACGCGCGACGGCCCGCGCCGCTGGCAGTTCCGCGTGCTGCGCGGCGACGAGCTCCTGGCCACCGGCGAGGTGGCCGCGGCATGAGCACGCAATGGAAGGAGCGCCCGGAGGGCGGCGGCTGGTTCGCGATCTGGCTGATCCGCACGATCGGGCGGCATGGCGGCCGCGCGGTGGCGCGCCTGCTGCTGTACCCGATCACGCTCTACTTCCTGTTGCGGCGCGGCCCCGAGCGGCGCGCCTCGCTGGCGTGGCTGTCGGCGGCCACCGGGCGGCGCGCGTCGTGGCTCGGCGTGGCGCGCCACATCCACTGCTTCGCCTCGACCATCCTCGACCGCGTGTTCCTGCTGTCCGGCGAGACCGACCGCTTCGCGATCCGCACCAGCGGGGTGGAGGCCCTGCACCGGCACCTGGATGCGGGCCGCGGCGTGCTCCTGTTCGGCTCCCACCTGGGCAGCTTCGAGGTGCTGCGCGCGCTGGCGCGCGAGCGGCCGCAGTCGCGGCTGCGCGTGGTGCTCGACCAGGGCCACAACCCGGCGATGACGCAGCTGCTGGACGCGCTCAATCCGGATATCGCGGCCAACGTCATCGACGCCGGCCAGCCCGGGCCGGCGCTGATGCTGCAGATCCACGGCGCCATCGCCGCCGGCGAGATGGTGGCGCTGCTGGTGGACCGCGTGCAGCCGGGCGAGCCAGGCCTGGCGGTGCCGTTCTTCGGCCGCCCGGCGCCGTTCCCGCTGGCGCCGTGGCAGCTCGCGACCGTGCTCGGCGCGCCGGTGGTGCTCGCGTTCGGCCTGTACCGGGGCGGCAACCGCTACGATCTGGTGTTCGAATCCTTCAGCAAGGGCGAGCAGGTGCCGCGACCCCGGCGCCAAGCGCGGATCGCGGCGCTCATCGCCGGTTACGCCACGCGGCTGGAGCATCATGCACGCAGCGCTCCCTACAACTGGTTCAATTTCTATGACTACTGGCCGGACAACGCCGAAGCCACGCGGCTCGACGCGACGGAAGGCGCCGATGCTGGCGACGATGCTGCTGCTGGCGGCGGGCTTCGCCGGCGCGCCCCTGCACGCCGCGCCTGACACGATCGAGGCGGACTGGATCCTGGCGCGGCTGGCGCGGCCGGTACCGAGCGAGACCCCGTTCGTCGAGCTGCGCGACTCGCGCCTGCTCAAGGCGCCGCTGCGGGTGAGCGGCGTGTACCGCCGCCCGGACGCCGCGACCCTGGTGCGCGAGGTGCGTGCGCCGTATGCCGAGACCACCACCATCCACGCCGGCGAGGCGGTGATCGAGCGCGCCGGGCAGTCGCCGCGCAAGTTCTCGCTGGCGCGGGTGCCGGAACTGGCCGGGCTGCAGGCGACCTTCGGTGCGCTGCTCTCCGGCGACGCTACGCGCCTGCGCCGCCAGTACGAGGTCCGCAGCGAGGGCAGCCGCGAACACTGGCAACTGCACCTCAAGCCCAGGAACCCCGCGCTCGCAAAGCGCGTCGAGCAGATCGTGCTGCACGGCCGCGGCGCGGAACTGCGCTGCATCGAGAGCCGCCCGGCCGGCGACGGCGCGATCCAGCGCACCCTGCTCGCCGGCGCCGCGCAAAGCGCCACCAAGGTGTCGTCGGCCAAGGCCCTGGCCGCGCTGTGCAGTGGTGACGCCAACGGATGAGCGCGCGCACCCGGCTCGCCCTCGCGCTCCTGTGGCTGGCGCTGCTGCTGCTCGCCGGCTGGTGGCTGGGCCGGCACCTGCAGCTCTCGGGCGACCTGCGCCGGTTCATGCCGGACCCGGAGACGCCGGCGCAGAAGCTGCTGATCGACGAGCTCGGCGAAGGCCCGGGATCGCGCCTGCTGCTGGTCGCGCTGTCGGGTGAGGCGCCGGCGACGCTGGCGCAGCAGTCCGAGGCGCTGCGCGAACGGCTCGCCGCCGAACCGGCGTTCGAGCTGGTCGCCAACGGCCGCGAAACCGGCCTCGACGCGGTTCCCGACCGCCTGCGCCCCTACCGCTACCTGCTGTCGGACACGCTCGACGCCACCACCTTCGACGCCGCCTACCTGGCGCAGCAGTTCGACAGCCGCGTGCAGGACCTGGGCTCGCCCGCGGCGCCGCTGATCGAACCGCTGGTCGCCGCCGATCCGACCCTGGAGACGCTCAAGCTCGCCGAGGCCTGGCAGCCGGTGGACGCGCCGCAACGCCTGTACGGCGTGTGGTTCGACCGCGCCGGAAGCCGCGCGCTGCTGCTGGCGCAGACCCACGCCGCCGGCTTCGACCACGCCGGGCAGGAGCAGGCGATGGACGCGTTGCGCGCGGCCTTCGACGCGGTGCGCGGCGACACCGGCACCGTGATGCAGGCGACCGGGCCCGGCGCGTTCTCGGTCGAGATCGGCAACCGCACACGCGAGGAGGCCGGCTGGATCGGCAGCGTCGACACGCTGTCGCTGGTGCTGCTGCTGTGGTTCGCCTACCGGAGCTGGAAGGCGCCGCTGCTCGGCGTGCTCCCGCTGGCCTCGGCCGGGCTCGCAGGCCTCGGTGCGGTCGCGCTGCTGTTCGACGGCGTGCACGGGATCACCGTGGCCTTCGGCTTCACCCTGATCGGCGTGGTCCAGGACTACCCGATCCATCTCTTCAGCCAGCAGCGCGCGGGCGTATCGCCGTTCGGCACCGCGCGCCGCATCTGGCCGACGCTCGCGACCGGCGTCGCCAGCACCTGCATCGCCTACCTGACCTTCCTCGTGTCCGGCGTGGACGGCCTGCAACAGCTCGCGGTGTTCACCATCAGCGCGCTGGCCGCGGCGGCGATCTCGACGCGCTGGCTGCTGCCGGCGCTGATGGACCCGGTGCCGGCGCGCGACGCCGCCAGCTCGCACGCGCTCGCGAAGCTCTGGCACCGGATTTCGAAGCTGCCGCGCCCGCGCGCCGCGCTGGGGATGCTTGCCCTCGCCGCACTTGCGGTGATCGCGCTGGCCCCGGGCCCCTTCTGGGAGAACGACCTGTCGCGGCTGACGCCGGTGCCGCCGGACGCGCTGCGCCTGGACGCGCAACTGCGCACCGAGCTCGGCGCGCCCGACGTGCGCTACGTGATCGCGCTGCAGGCGCCGGACGCCGAGGCCGCGCTGCGTGGCGCCGAGCGCCTGCAACCGGTGCTCGACGCGCTGGTCGCCGCCGGCGCGATCACCAGCTACGACAGTCCCGCGCGCTACTTGCCGAGCGCGCGCACGCAGCAGGCGCGCCAGGCGCGGCTGCCCGAGCCGCACGCACTGCGCCGCGAGCTCGACGCCGCGCTCGCCGACAGCCCGTTCCGCCGGAGCGCGTTCGACCCCTTTGCCACCGACGTCGAGGCCGCGCGCACCGCGGAGCCACTGCGCCCCGCCGACCTGGAGGGCACGCCGCTGGCAACACGCGTGGACGGCCTGCTGCTGCAGCGCGCGGACGGCGCCACCGCGCTGGTGGCGCTGGGTGGCCTCACCCAGCCGCAGGCCGTGGCCACCACCGCGCGCGCCAACGGCGCGCAACTGCTCGACCTGAAGCAGGCCTCCGAATCGCTGGTGGCCGCCTACCGCGACCGGGTGCTGCTGGCGCTCGCCGGCGCCGCCGTGCTGTTGGTGCTGACGGTGCTGCTGGCGCTGCGCTCGTGGCGGCGCACGCTGCTGGTGCTGGCGCCGATGGCGCTGGCGACGCTGGTGATCCTGGCGGTGCTGCGCGGGCTCGGCGTCGAGCTCAACCTGTTCCACCTCGTGTCGCTGGTGCTGGCCGCCGGTCTCGGCCTGGACTACGCGTTGTTCTTCGAGCACGCCGGCGACGCGCGCGACGAGCAACTGCGCACGCTGCACGCGGTGATCGTGTGCAGCATCACCACGCTGCTGGTGTTCTCGCTGCTGGCGCTGTCCTCGATCCCGGTGCTGCGCGCGATCGGCAGCACCGTGGCGATCGGCGTCGCCGCCAACTTCGTGCTCGCGCTGCTGGTCGCGCGGCACCCGGCGGCCGCGCGCACGTGAGCCGCACCGCGACCCGCGCCGAGATCCTCGCGCTGGTGCCGCACGCCGGCGCGATGTGCCTGTGGGACGCGGTGCTGGACTGGAGCGACGACGGCGTGCTGCTGGAGACGCACGGCCATCGCGATCCCGCGAACCCGCTGCGCCACGACGGCCGCCTGCACGCGGTGCACCTGTGCGAGTACGGCGCGCAGGCGATGGCGGTGCACGGCGGCCTGCGCGCACGCGCGTCCGGCGGCACGGCGCGCCCCGGCATGCTGGTGGCCTTGCGCGGCATCGGGATCGTGCCCGCGCGCATCGACGACCTGCCGGATGCGCTGCGCTGCGAGGCCACGCTGGTGGCGGAGGACGCCGGCGGCTGCCAGTATGGATTCCGCATCCTGCATCGCGGCGACTGCATCGCAAGCGGTCGTGCGACGGTGATGCCGCGCGAGGCGCCGTTCAGCTAACGGAACGGGATTCCGGCGGGGTTAAGCACCGATTCAATGCCCCGGGCCGATGCTGGCTCCATCACATCAGGGGGACAAACCCATGATCCGCAAGCTGATTCTCCCCGCCCTGGCAGTCCTGCTGCTGGCAGGCTGCGTGACCGGCTACACCCATCGCACGGCGCCGGGCGACTATTACTACGGCTCGCCGACGACGGTGTACCGCGATTACTACTACGGCGGCTACTACCCGTACTACGGCCGCTACTACTCGCCGTACTCGATGCGCGGCTACTACCGCTACGGCTACGGCTACCCGTACTACTACGGCCGCTACCCGACCTATCCGCATTCGCCGCGGCCGGGCAACGACGGCGACCGCACGCCGGATCGCAAGACGCCGCCGTGGCGCGATCTGGACCGCATCGGCCACGAAGCCCGTCCGGACGTGCCACGCGCCGACCAGATCCGCATGCGTCCGGCGCGACCGGTGGAACGCCCGGCGCGCGTGCAGCAGTCGGCGACCCCGATCCGGCGCGCGACCGCGCCGGTCCAGCGCGCGACGCCGCGGCCATCGGCCGAACACCGCGGCTCCTCGATGTCGGAAATGATCCGGCGCGCGCAATCCGACTGAGACGGGCGTCGCACTATCGTGCAGTGACCGGCCTTGCGCCGGGGACCGGGGTGGCGGAAGCTAGCGCCCGTACCTGACCCAATGCGTCGCTTTTAGACCCGGGCGGGTGTATCGCGTCAATGTCGACACCCGGCGGGACATCACGGATCCCCCCTGTTCCGCTTTCCTGCCGGGTGTCGGCGCCTTCTTCGAGCGGACCATTCCCCGAAAAAGATCAGGGGCCGGCGCCTCCCCAGGCACCGGCCCCCTTGCTTCCCCCCTTTCGCTTCCCCGCCGTGCGCCTGGCCGGCCCTGTTCCATCCCGGCTATCGCGCTCCCCCAATGCTGCGCTGGCCACGGCGGGTGCATGGGAAGTTACGCAGGAACCGTGCCAACCCCGGCCAGCGGCGCGCGATAATCCCCCTCCATGGGCACCCACAGCTTCCAGCGCCAGGCCTTCGGCCGCCACGACGTGATCGTGGTCGGCGGCGGCCATGCCGGGACCGAGGCCGCGCTGGCCGCGGCCCGCGCCGGCGCGCGCACGCTGCTGCTCACCCACAACATCGAGACCGTCGGAGCCATGAGCTGCAACCCGGCGATCGGCGGCATCGGCAAGGGCCACCTGGTCAAGGAGATCGACGCCCTCGGCGGCATCATGGCGCGGGCCGCCGACGCCGCCGGCATCCAGTGGCGCCGGCTCAACGCCTCCAAGGGCCCGGCCGTGCGCGCGACCCGCTGCCAGGCCGACCGCGCGCTGTACCGCGCCTTCATCCGCCGCGCGGTCGAGGCGCAGGACAACCTGGTGATCTTCCAGGCTGCCGTCGACGATCTCATCATCGAACAGGACCGCATCCTCGGCGCCGTCACCAACACCGGGCTGCGCTTCGAGGCGCCGGCGGTGGTGCTGACCGCGGGTACCTTCCTCGCCGGCAAGATCCACGTCGGCGAGACCCACTACGCCGCGGGGCGCATGGGCGACGCGCCCGCTGCCACGCTCGCCGCGAAACTGCGCGAGCGCCCGTTCGTGGTGGACCGCCTCAAGACCGGCACCCCGCCGCGCATCGACGGCCGCACGCTCGACTACTCGGTGATGGAGCTGCAGCTCGGCGACGACCCGCGCCCGGTGTTCTCGTTCATGGGCTCGCGCGACGACCATCCGCGCCAGGTGCCGTGCTGGATCACCCACACCAGCGAGCGCACCCACGAGATCATCCGCAACGCGCTGCACCGCTCGCCGCTGTATTCCGGCCAGATCGAGGGCATCGGCCCGCGCTACTGCCCGTCGATCGAGGACAAGGTGGTGCGCTTCGCCGAGAAGGCCTCGCACCAGGTGTTCGTCGAGCCCGAGGGGCTGGACGTCTCCGAGATCTATCCCAACGGCATCTCGACCTCGCTCCCGTTCGACGTGCAGCTCGAACTGGTGCACTCGATCCGCGGCTTCGAGGACGCCCACGTCACCCGCCCCGGCTACGCGATCGAGTACGACTTCTTCGACCCGCGCGGACTCAAGGCCTCGCTCGAGACCAAGGCCGTGTCCGGGCTGTTCTTCGCCGGACAGATCAACGGCACCACCGGCTACGAGGAGGCTGCGGCGCAGGGCCTCGTCGCCGGCCTCAACGCCGCGCGCTTCGTGCAGGAACGCGAGGCGTGGTCGCCGCGCCGCGACCAGGCCTACATCGGCGTGCTGATCGACGACCTCGTCACCCAGGGCACCACCGAGCCGTACCGCATGTTCACCTCACGCGCCGAGTACCGCCTGCAGCTACGCGAGGACAACGCCGACCTGCGCCTCACCGGCATCGGCCGCGAGCTGGGACTGGTGGACGACGCCCGCTTCGCAGCGTTCGAGCGCAAGCGCGAGGCGATCGAGCGCGAGAACGCGCGCCTCGGCGCACTGTGGGCCGCACCGAACAACACGCTCGGCCGCGAGGTCACCGACACGCTCGGCCTGCCGCTGTCGCGCGAGACCAACGTGCTCGACCTGTTGCGCCGCCCGGAGCTCGACTACGCCACGCTGCTGTCGCTGCCCTCGCTGGCGCCGGCCGTCGCCGATGCGGGCGTCGCCGAGCAGGTGGAGATCGGCGCCAAGTATTCCGGCTACCTCGAGCGGCAGCGCGAGGAGATCGCGCGCCGCCAGCGCCACGAGGACACCGCGATCCCGGCGGGCTTCGACTACGCCGGCGTGCGCGGCCTGTCTGCGGAAGTGCGCCAGAAGCTGGAGCGTGTGCGCCCCGAAACCCTCGGCCAGGCCAAGCGCATCCCCGGCATGACCCCCGCCGCGATCTCGCTGCTGCTCGTCCACCTCGCCCGCGCCCGCGCCGCCTGACCGCCTCCTGTAGGAGCGGCGCTCGCGCCGCGACCGAGGAAAGGCTCGCCGCCATGGCGGCTCCTACGGTCGCGGCGCAAGCGCCGCTCCTACAATAGGGGTGTCCCGTTTCCCCGGAGCGCCCATGCGCAAGCTCGCCCTCGCCCTGATCCCGCTCGCCCTCGCCGCTTGCGGCGGACCGGACGACCCGGCCGTGGTCGGCGACATCGACCCCACCGCCGCCTACGAAGTCCACGCCTGGCCGCTGCCGGCGACCGAGGGATCGGCGCAGCCGGACATGGCGATGACCGCGGACGGCCGCCTGCTGCTGAGCTGGATCAGCAGCATCCCCGGCCGCCGCAACGCGCTGCAGTTCGTGTCGCTGTCCAGCAACGGCCGCTGGCAGAGCGCGCCGCGCACCATCGCCGTCGGCGAGACCCTGGCCGCCAACTGGGCCAACATTCCGCACATCACCGCGACCCCGGACGGCACGCTGTGGATGCACTGGCTGCAGCGCATCGGCGAGGGCTACGCCGCCGACATCGCGCTCAGCCGCTCCACCGACGCCGGCTTCAACTGGAGCCCACCGGTGCTGGTCAACGACGACGGCACCGCCACCGAACACGGCTTCGCCTCGCTCTGGAGCGCCGGCAACGGCGCGCTCGGCATCGCCTGGCTCGATGGCCGCGCCAATGCCACGGACGCGGATGCCACCGCGCACCAGCACGCCGCCAAGGCGCACGAGCATGGCGGCCGCGGCACCCAGGTGCGCGCGGCGGTGTTCGACGCCAACCTGGAACGCAGCGGCGAGCAGGTGGTGGATCCGCTGGCCTGCGATTGCTGCCAGACGGCGGTGGCGATGACCGCCGGCGGCCCGGTGCTGTTCTACCGCGACCGGACCGACGACGAAATCCGCGACATCGTCGCGACCCGCCTCACAGATGGCACCTGGAGCGAGCCGAAGCCGGTGCACGCCGACGGCTGGAAGATCGAGGGTTGTCCGGTGAACGGCCCGTCGGCCGCCGCCGACGGCAACAACGTCGTCGTCGCCTGGTACACCGGCGCCAACGACACGCCGACCGTGCTGGCGGCGCGCAGCGCCGACGCCGGCGACAGCTTCTACCCGCCGGTGTTGCTCGAGCAGGGCCGTCCGGTCCTCGGCCGGGTCGCGGTCGCGGTGGACGCGTACCAGGCCTGGCTGCTGTGGATCCGCGAGGACGCCAGCGGCCAGTCGCTGTGGCTGTCGCGGCGCAGCCCGGACCTGCAACGGGAGTACCAGCGCCTGCAGGTCGCGGAACTGCAAGGGCGCGGCAACGCCACCGGCTTCCCGAAGATCGTGCTCCGCGGCAGCGCCGCGCACATCGTCTGGACCGACGTCGAAAACGGCACCCCGCGCCTGCACGGCGCCATCGTCACCCCGGCGCCGAGCCCCTGAAGATGAAGTACACCGCGCCCAGCATGCACAGGCCCGCCCACAGGTAGTCGAGCTTCAGCGGCTCCTTCATGTAGTACACCGCGAACGGCACGAACACCGTCAGGGTGATCACTTCCTGCAGGATCTTGAGCTGGCCGAGCGACATCACGCCGTAGCCGATGCGGTTGGCCGGCACCTGCAGCATGTACTCGAAGAAGGCGATGCCCCAACTCGCCAGGGCGGCGACGAACCAGGGCTTCGAGTCGAGTTCCTTGAGGTGCGCGTACCAGGCGAACGTCATGAAGACGTTGCTCAGCGCCAGGAGCACTACGGTCAGCCCGATCTCGCGCATGGGGGTGTTGGCTCAGATCCACCCGTGCCGGCGTGCGTAGCGCGCGAACCACAGCAGGAACACGCCGAACAGCACGATCACGATCGGGAACGGCAGCGCCTCGCCCGCGCCGAGCAGGCCGATGGCGTCCATCCCGAACAGGATGTAGCCGAACTGGACCACCACCGCGAGCAGCGACAGCAGGAACAGCGTGGTCACCCAGCGCCTGCGCAGCAGCAGGCCGATCGCGCCCGCGAACGCGCTGAACACCGCCAGCCCGTAGAGCACGAACACCCACTGCGGCCGCGCCGCGTAGAGCTGCTGCTGCGCCGGCGACATCTCCGCCAGCGCCGCGGGGTCCAGCATCAGGTCCATGGTCCAGGCGACCACCCCGAGCAGCGTCCACAGCAGCGCGATGACGGTCGCGGCCCAGTACCACCAGGGCGGGCGCGCGGGCGGCAGGGTCATGTCGATGCTCATCTCAGCTGCTCGCGATCCCCGGTCGCCATGCGGGTGTCCTCAGGTCGCGTGGGCCGCCGGCCGCCACCCGAGCACGCGGGCCGGCAGGTAGAGCAGCGCCTTCAGGAAGGCGAACAGCGCGCCGAAGGTGATCCCGACCAGCCGGAACGGCAGCGAGACCAGCCAGACGACCGGCCACAGCACCAGCGCCAGCAGGGCCAGCGGCCAGCACAGCACCAGGAGCACGCACCAGAGCAGGAATCCCATCATGGTTCGGAGTATATGACGCCCGGGGGCCGGCACAACCTCCGCGCGCACCGGTCACAGGCGGCCGGCGGCGGGGCGCTCCCATGCCTCGGGGAGGTTGCCGGGACAGCGGCGGAACAGGGGGTGGGTCTCGAGCCGGTCCCCGGTGTCCAGTGCGGCGAGAAGCGCGGGGTTGCGCCGTTCCAGTTTCTGCCGGAGGTGCTCGCGTTCGAACTCGAGTTGCCCGGTCGCGACCGCGATGCCTTCCACCGCGCGCACCGGTCCCAGCTTGCCGCGATCGAACCGGTACCCGCGTCGCATCGCCTCCGCATGGACCGCCGCCAGGTAGGCGTTGATCGCGAGACGGGGGTGCGGATGCGCGCGGAATCGCTCGAGTTGCGGGTGGTGCAGGTAGCCCCGGGTTTCCCCGCGCAACACGGCCCGCGCGAGCAGCGCCTCGCGCCACAGGGCCACCAGTCCCTGCGGATCGAGGTAACGTGGGTGCAGGGACCAGAGGCGCATGCTGCGATCGCGCGGACCGCGTCAGCCGCGGATCGCGGCCGCGATCGCGCTCTTTGCCGGCTTGGCCATCGGCCTCCTCCTCGCGTCCCGTGTCGCCGCAGGCTACGGCCGGTTCGGGGCCGGCAACAAGTCAGCCTTCCCCCGGACGCCCGCCCTGCGCCCGCTTCCAGTCGTCGGTGAGCATGCCGGCGAAGCCCCAGTCCTCCTCCGCGATCTCCTGGATCACGACATGGGTGTGTTCCGGCTTCTTGCCCAGGATCCCGACGAGCGCGCCCGTGATCTCTTCGACGAGCCGGGCCTTCTGTTCGCGCGTCGCGCCCTTGGTGATCTGCAGGTTTACGTATGGCATTGGATGGTTTCTCTTTGCTTGCCCGCATTGTAGGACGGGGCGTTGGAGCCCCGATGTCTGGCAGGCCTCCAGCACGTTGCCGTCGACGTCCCGGAACTGGAAGTACCCGACGCCATCCGCATGGACCAGGTCTCCCACACGAACTCCCCTGCGCTGCCACAGGGTCAAGCTGGCGCCTCGTGAGAGCGGGAGAACGACCAAGCCTTCCGTGGCGTCGGCAGCCTAAAGCAGTCGCGTCCCCAGCGGCACCGGGCGGTCCGGGACGCACAGGGCGACCTCTCCGCGCTCGTTGTGGAACCCCGTCACCAGGCATTCCGACATCAGCGGGCCGATCTGCTTGCGCGGGAAGTTCACCACTCCCACCACCAGCCGCCCGACCAGGTCCTCGGGGCCGTACAGGTCGGTGATCTGGGCGCTGGACTTGCGCACCCCCAGCTCCGGCCCGAAGTCCACGTGCAGCACGTAGGCCGGCTTCCGCGCCTCCCTGAAGACCTCGGCGCTCACGACCTTGCCGACGCGCAGCTCGACCTTGAGGAAGTCATCGAAGGTGATGGTGTCCATGGTCAGTTGCACCACTGCCGTTCGCACGGCTCGCCGTCGCCATTGCCGTCCATCTTCGTGTTCGGGCAATGCTGGAGGAAGAACCGGGCTTCCGCGCAGGAAGTCATCTGCGAGCACATGGTGCGGCCGTCGCAACTGAACCGCGGCGATGGCGTGGGTGAGGCCGCTATGGCCCGGAGGCTGGCAGGATCCGGTTCGCGTTCGGGGGCCGGCGGAGCGTAGCTGTTGTATGCGAAGAACCCGATCGCTGCCACCGCAAGCACGGCGAACACCGTGCTCACCAGGTTTCCTACCCGACTCTCCCGCTGCCCGGAATGTTTCCGCCGGGCGGACCGCCCCGGCCGCATCACCCGCACCGCGCGCAGCTTTCCGTCGGGGCCGGCTTCCGTCTCGAACGACACCAGCTCGCCGACGGCCGGGCGCACGCCGTCGCGCGGGAAGGCCGACACGTGCACGAAGAGTTCCGCCCCGCCCTGCGCGGGCGCGATGAAACCGAACCCGCGATCGTCGTTCCACTTCGCCAGCGTTCCATGCGTGCGCATCGGCAGATCCTTCTACGGGGTCACGCCCGCAAGAATACGCTCAGGGCGTGCTCCAGGTGACCTTGCCGGAGGCGTCCAGCACCTCGATGCGCGCCTCGCCGGCCTGGTCCACGCGCAGGCGGATGCGGTCGCGGCCCTGCGGATCGGCGAGCAGGATCTCGGCGTCCTCGTTGTGGTTCTGGATCGCGATGCGGCGCTGCACGACCTTGCTCGCGGCGATCACGTCCAGCTCCGCGGGCGGCCGCGAGTTGATCTGCAAGGCCGCGAGCGCGTCGCCGTCCGGACTGACGCGCGTCACCAGCCCGAGCGCGTCGTAGTTGGGATAGTCGAAGGCCAGCGCCGAGACCTTGCCGGCGTCCACGTCGGTGATCGCGAGGCCACCGACCTCGTTGCCCTCGCGGTCGTAGAAGATGATGCCCGCCGGGCTCACCGCGCGCGGGTACTCCTTGCCATCCAGGCGCGGCAGCGGCATGCGCTCGGTGTTGGCGATGACCAGACGCGCGACGCCGGACGGGTCCACGATGTCGATGCGCTCGGCGGTGACCACCTTGCCATCGGGTGACTTCGCGCCCGTCAGCGCCACCACCGCGAGCGCCACCGTCGCCGCGACCGCATAGAACTTCAGCAAGCGCACATCGCGCGCCAGCTTGGCTACATCCACCTGCGTCATCTCCGGCCCTCTTTCCGTGGGCCGACGATTATCGCAGGGCGCGTCGCGTCAGCCGCGGATGGCGGCCTCGATCGCGGCGACGTCGATCTTGCGCATCTCCATCATCGCCTCGAACGCGCGCCTGGCCGCGGCGCGGTCGCTGCCGGTAAAGGCCTCCATCAGCACCCGCGGCGTGATCTGCCAGGACACGCCCCACTTGTCCTTGCACCAGCCGCACGCGCTTTCCTCGCCGCCGTTGCCGACGATCGCGTTCCAGTAGCGGTCCGTCTCCGACTGGTCCTCGGTACTCACCTGGAACGAGAACGCCTCGCTGTGCTTGAACGTCGGTCCGCCGTTGAGGCCGACGCAGGGGATGCCCAGGACCGTGAAGTCCACCGTCAGCACCGCGCCCTCGGGGCTCGACGGGTTGTCGGCCGGCGCCCGCGTCACGGCCCCGACGGACGAGTCCGGGAAGGTCTCCGCGTAGAACCTGGCGGCCTCCTCGGCGTCGCCGTCGTACCAGAGACAGATCGTGTTCTTCGCCGGCTTGGCCATGGCTGGCTCCTCGCGTCCCGTGTCGGCGCAGGCTACGGCCGGATCGGGGCCGGCCACAAGTACCGCGGGGCCGGAGGGCGTTGGGACCAATCAGGCGGAGCGGAACTCCGCCGCGATCGCCGGCGAGAGCAGCCGCTTCGCGATCCAGCCGAAGAGCAAAGCGAAACCCAGCGCGACCAGCACAGTCACCGCCGCGAAAAAGTAGAAGAACACGGTCATGTCCGGGCTGCCCTCCCCGAGCGCGGCATCGACCGAGGCGAACTGCTCATGCGCGGCCAGCATCCCCGCCAGCTGCAACAGCAACCCGCCAAGGCACCACACGATCCCCAGGACCATCAGGCCGGCAACGGCCAGGCGTGCCCAGTTCCTGCGCCTGAGCAACCCGATGGACGACGCCATGGTGGCCACGGACACGATCAGGGACACGACGAACAGCCACTCCAGGTGCTCGAACAGGAAGGCCGCGCCAGGCGGCATGTCCGAGGGCAGCGGGCCCGTTTCCATGTCCATTCCGGCGGAAGGAAAGACCACGAAGACCAGGATGGTCTGCAACAGCGTGATCAACGTGGCGAACGCCGACACGGCGATCAGGATCCACGCCACGACGGTGACGAAGGTGGAACGTTCGGTTGGCTGGTTCATGGAAGCCCTCCCCAAGGCGATGTTCTCTACCCCAGCATCTGCGGATTGAGCTGCCACACCGAGTAGTTGAGCGCGGCCGCGAAGCTCACCCAGAGCAGGTACGGCACCAACAGCGCACCCGCTAGCGGCCTGATGCGCCAGAACGCCACCAGGGTGGCAACGATGAGCAGCCAGAGCACGATGATGTCCGCGAACGCCGCGCCGCCCAGGTGCCAGGCGAAAAACAGCGAGCTCCAGAGCGCGTTCACCGCAAGCTGCACCAGAAACAGCACGAGTGCAGTGCGCGCGCTCCGGAAGCCGCCCTCGCGCCAGACCAGCCAGGCCGCGACGCCCATCAACGCATACAGGACCGTCCAGACGGGACCGAACAGCGACTGCGGGGGCGCCCACTCCGGGCGCACGAGCTGCGCATAGAACGGGGCGGCACGGATCGACGCGGCACCGCCGATGGCGGCAGCGACGAAGCTGGTCGCGAGCCAGCCAACGAATCCCAAGATCTGCTTCTGCCTGGATGGACGCATGGTCTGGCCTCACCGTCGACGGACCGCACTGTAGGTGCGAACGTACAGGCAATCGTCGGCGGTGACACCCGGCTCGAACCGGGCCCGGCCCAGTAGCTCGATCGTGATCGGGTCGAAGATCCCGCGGGTGCTGCCCTGGACGATGCGCGGGTCGACCGCCTTGCCGGAACCGTCGAGGTCGTAGCGGACGGTGACGAGCTCGCTGTACTCCCTGCCCCGAGCCTTGTCCGGCAGGTCCCGTCCCGTCATCCGGCCATCGGCGATCATGTGCTCCATGCAGGTCGCTACCGCCTCCGCCGGGGGCTGCTGGGCGTTGGCCGGGGCGCCCCATAGCGCCAGGGCGCCGAGGAGGCCAGCCACGTACAGGAGTGTCGCCATGTCGTCGGACACCTGCCTACGAGACCAGGAAGTCGAAGATTTTCGATCCGGCCCCGACGTTCGCGCGGTACAACTCGGTGAACCCGCAGTTCTCGCAACTGACCGCGGTGAACCGGTTGGTGGAGACGTCGAACGCGGCAGACAGCAGCCCGCCCTCGGCTCGCATTTCCTTGCGGCTGTACTCGGTACCGCCGCACTTCGCGCAGGTGAACGAGGTCATCCTTCTTCCTTGTGTGGATGGGTGTGCCGCAGAGGATGCCACGGGATCGCGCTGCAAGCGAAAACAGGCAACGCTGCCGCGGCTACCCCACGTTGCCGACCTGGCATTGGTGCAAGAGTACGAGCAGGAGCAGCCCGACCGAAAGCCCCAGCGCGAGCAGCGCATGCGATTTGCGCAGCCCGCCGCGACTTTCCAGGGACTTGCCGGCGCGGTAGGCAATGAACAGGCACACCAGCAGGATGAGAAGTCCGACGGCGGCGGCAAGACCGAGGAGAACGTGCTCCGCCTCGTCGGGCCATCCGTTGTCCCCATAGACGAACAGCCACAGGATGCCGGCTCCCGCACCGACGGTCAGCACCATGGCGATGCCGGCGAAGATGGCGCTGGGGAAGAGGAAGAGAAGGGGGTATGTGTATCGGGATGCTGAAGACGCCGGAGCAGCAGGGCATCCAGGCGCTGCATCGCATCCGCGAACAACTCAAGCACGAGCGCACGGCAGCCTTGAACCTGGTGCGCGGCGTGCTGCGCGAGTTTGGCGTCGCCATTCCAATGGGCGCCGCCAAGGTCCGGGCCGCGGTGCTCGCCGCCCTGGAGGATGGCGACAACGATCTGCCCATGGCGCTGCGACACACCTTGGCCGAGCAACTGGAAAGGATTGCCGGCCTGGAGCGGGAAATGGCAGCGATCGAGGATTGCCTGCAGGAGTTCGCACGGCGCGATGTCACCACGCAACGCTACCAGCAGGTGCCTGGCATCGGCCTGATGACCGCAACCGCGCTCCGGGCCAGCGCCGGATCACTGGACCGCTTCCGCAGCGGCCGCCATCTTTCAGCGTGGCTGGGCCTGGTGCCGCGCGAACACAGCTCGGGTACGCACCGGCGCCTGGGCCGGATCACCCGGCGCGGCGACACCTGCTTGCGCACCTTGCTGATCCACGGTGCACGCGCCGTGCTGCAAGCGGCGCGCATGAAACAGCGACGCGGGCAGGCGTTGGATCCATTGCAGTTCTGGGCGCTGGATCTGCAACAGCGGCAGGGCCACAACAAGGCTGCCGTCGGGTTGGCCAACAAACTCGCCCGCAGGCTTTGGGCCATCGAGCACCACGGTACCCGCTTCGATCCCCACCACGTCAGCGAACGCTCGCAAGCCCGCTAGGGAGCAAACACGACCACACCTTTCACGCGTTGCCTGGTTGATCTGATCATGGCGAACAGGTCGGTCCGGGATCGCGGCAAAGCCGATAACAATTCAGGCCCGAGAGGCCGCTTGAACGATAGGCTCCCGATCCGCGGATTCCATGATGGCCCGAGCGAAAGCGCTCACCCCAAGGCCGAATACACGACTGCAACCGCCCTAAGCCAGAAGCAGGTCATCAGGCCCTATTGCAGGAGGAGTCCATACACGAATTGTTAGGCTACGCGCCAATTTTTGATACCAGGATAAGGGACTGAAGGACAGTTATGGCTACGCCCCAGCCAAAGAATATGTTTCTACGAGACCGTGAATTGCGGTAGGACTGCCAGATGGACGCGATGCCGACGTGGATAGCTGGCAGAAGGAGCACCATGCCGACTGCCCCAACGATGAGATTGCTTCCTACTGTCGGGTTGCTGAGAGCTGCAAGGCTCCCGAACTGCTGAATCGAGTTTGCAACTGTGGATAGAATAGCCGCCGTTAATAGTGCTCCCACCACTAGCAGCATTGGCTTTGCCGATATTGTGCCGGTACGGACATCGTTAGCTATGCTCATTTTTATCACCCCCTGTTGGTGCTGGACTTATTTAGTGCCGCTGCTTGAAGTTCTTGCTGGCGATGAGATATCTCGTTGATCTTCTCAAAGTGTGAGCTGACTTCAGTCCGGAGGCTGTCGTCACTAAAGACAACCCGGCTGTTCTCCACGGTCCAGCTTGTGCTGGATGCGAGCAGTGAAACAATCTGTTCAGCTCTGGTCAGTGCCTGCTCTTCCAGCGCTAAGATCTCGTTGTTATTGCTCGATCCACTTACAAAGCTCGACAGCATTACCTCCTCTTCTTTGTCTGAAATGTCGAGGGATCGGATCTGTTCTTTGCTGGCATCCATATCGACGAGCACTTGTAGCTTATAATTCTCAAACGCGGCCTTCGCCTTGCTGATGATCATTTTGCTATCGGAAAGCCCGGTGTCGCTTTTCATGCGATCCGGATCAAAGAGTGAATCCCAGCCGCTAGCGGTTAAGTCGCTCATGTAGGAATTTCTTGCTGCCGTCCCGCGAGTAATCGAGTCACGTTGAAATCTTTCCATTTCCTCTAGGAAATGGACCATCTCCCTAGATGCAGTATCCGTGTGTTCTTCTGCGCTGATGCGGCCGGTAGCTCCCCCTACAAACCTTGCGACGACAATGACCGCCAGCAACAGCAACACATATCCGATGGTTTTCATCTGGGTCCCCCTGAGGACGGTTGGAAGAGCCTAACACCTGAGTTAAGCCGCACCGCGAAGCGGCGTCGGCTTGGACGAATCGTTAGGCCGCTTACCGTGAAATACGCAGAGGAATTGGAGCGGTTGCGATGATGTCGCCGGTTGCGCCCGACTCTACAATCTGCTCTTGCAAGAACTGTGGCTGCTTGATTGGCTCCAGCGCGGCAAGTATCCCCTGCAACGGAAAGTGAGCGCGGTCTACAAGCCATTTTGCGACGTGTTGGTCATCATCGTAGATCAGCGCAATCCGGCTGGGCTGCTTACCCCTAGTTGCAACGATCTGCTTGACGATGTTGAACGTCGCAAGGAAAAGCTGCATGAACTCGCCAGAGTAGGGGAGCGGACAGTACACCAGCGTCTCTTCCTTCTTTGGCCCTTCCTTGCTGCGTTCCTCAGGGTAAAGGGCCACCCGCAGACCAGGAGCCTTCTCAATATCCCTACGGTTGGTCTTGAGGGTTGTGCCCACCCAGCGCTCGCGATCTGGGTTGCCAACAAAGAGGTCAGCTTTCCACAGTCCGCGGATACTACTGGGCAGTCGTTCAAGATGCGTTCGGCTGTTGTGTGCGCGCACTAAATTGTCTAGGTGCGGCTTTAGCTTGGCGGGCTTACCAACTTTACCGACCAGCACGCGCGAGTCTTCGGTGAGTGCGTTCTTGGCCGTCTCCAGCACCGAGGCCGGGCCATGCTTTTCGATGCCGAACAAGATCGATTCGGCGCCGCCCTTAATCCCACAGAAGTCCTCAAGAACGCTAGAGATAGTGGGGTGGATAGCCGGGTCGCGGTTCTTAATGCACTCGTGTACGGCGTACTCAAAGCATATGCCGTGGTCGCCGGGGTGCTCGACGTAAACGCGCGTGAACATCTCCAAGCTGATGTTCTCGTAACCTCCTGCTTGCTCGATGATGTTCCGCTTGGTGGATAGGAGCATGCCTGTCAGAATTGGAATGAGCATCGCAAAGCGAGCTCGGGTGGCCTCTCCGATCTCTTCCTTCTGTATCTGCAACTTGTACTTCAAGCTTCCTCTCCCCCATTGCCAGTCTGCATGTTAGCGGCCTAACACCTGAGTTAAGCCGCGCCGCGAAGCGGCGTCGGCTTGGACGAATTGTTAGGCCTTGCTGGCGCGTTCTACAAGCTCATCGTGCAGGCGAACTAGCGCATGGCGGGTCGTTAGATCAACTTCGTTGTGCGCGAGTTGGAGATTGATATACGTAATCACGCTAGACGCGTCGGCAACGGGAATCTGATCTGCGCGAGCGCTGGCGAGCGCCTGATCAATTAGGAGTGTTTGGCTGCCAGTGATGGTGTCGCTCTTCAGAGCTGCAATAGCCTGGGAAAGTTGGTGCATTAGACTGCCGCCTGCTGGCCTGCCAGCGATTCGGCAAGTTTCTTGAAGTAAGTCAGGTCCGCCTGGAACTGCTGCAAAAGCTCGTTATCGGACATTGCCGCTGCCGCAAGCCACCTGTTAAACAAGCCATAGCCGATGGAGCAAATAGCGATTGGACCGGCCTGCTTGTTGATCGCAACTTCCATCTGCTTGATGTGGTCCATGAAAGCAGTTCGCTCGGACATCGGAGCAGCTTGGAACGAGGCTTTCGTGTACTTCTTCTCGAACGAGTCCTGCGCCATGGCAATCCCGCGACCGACCATGGCTTGCTTCATCGGATCCACGGCGCGGATTTGGCGAACCATGGACTCAAAGTCTTTCTTCATCTCGGCTCGATGGTCTTTCGGCTTGAAAAGTCCAAACATGGAATCGAATCCTCTCGGTTGAATTTTGTCGCGGTACGCGTGGAAGTTGGGGGTAAGGCCTAACACCAGAATTAAGCCGACCCGCGAAGCGGGTTCGGCTTGAATGATTTGTTAGGCTCTACTTGCCCGCTTTACAGTTATTGCCCTGCCATGCCCAGTTTGTGATAACTCCGCGGGAATTGACCGTAATACGGGTTTTGCACGAAAGCGCAATGTTATAGCCGGGTGTTTGATGCTGAACGTAGGTCGTGGACGTTCCGGAGTAGTTGCCGTAAGCGGAGCCGCCAGAGCCATAGGCTGAAACAGTGCCACTCTGATATGTGGTTTGGGGGGTGGTGTACGAATACCCAGGCATTTGCATGTTTCGCTGGTCGGAATACTCCAGAACTTGCCCGCCATTGCTGAGTGTGAATGATGATTGCGGCGGCCCCCAGCTAGAAACCAGGTTGTCCACGGGCTGTCCAAGCCAGGAGTTGAGGATGGCCTCGTAGTTGGCAGTCGTGGCGCAACTCGTCAAGAGAAGTGCGCCAAATGCAGTAGCAATAAGCTTGTTCATAACCCCTCCCCTTATGAAAATCGGTGTAGAGCCTAACGCTCAAGTTAAGCCGAATTGCAGCGCGTAGCTGGCAACATGGCAAGCTCTTCCTGCCATGTTGACGGCGTAGCGATGCAATTTCGGCTTGAACGCATTGTTAGGCCTCTCGCTTGGCAATCTCATCGTTCATTTGGCGAATTGCCGCGATCAGGTGTTCTTGCTCATCATTAAGCGCGCGAATAGAGCCGGGAGTAATTTGGCCTTGCTCTGCGAGTTGGATGAGCTTGGTGTGGTATTGAACAAAGACTGCCAAAGGCAGGGCTGCGCCTCCTCTTTGGTGGATGACGGCGAGACGAGTCTTCCAGTCTTCTAGTGCCAATGCCACGGCATCTTTGACCAACTCTCGCTTCGTCTGAAAATGGGACTGTACAAGAACCGTGAGCACAGACGCGGCGGCGCCAATTAGCGCGCCTACCAAAGCAGAGATGAGAGGAATATAGATATTCATGAGGCCTAACGCTCAAGTTAAGCCGAATTGCAGCGCGTAGCTGGCAACGTGGCAAGCTCTTTCTGCCATGTTGACGGCGTAGCGATGCAATTTCGGCTTAAACGCAATGTTAGGCCTCAACCCATCTCCAGCAACGAGGAGGGGTCGAAGGCCGGGTCATAAAATCTTTTGGCAATGGCTTCTGGCGTATCCATCGTAGCTAACCGACCAGATACACGGAGAAAGCCATCTGAATCCACGACCATCGTCACTACATAGGAGCCACGGCCAGTCCTATACACAACTTGTACGATCCTCTCTCCACCGCTGCCGGTCCGGGCAAGAATAAGTGGTTTATAGCTCAACCGGTCTCGATCAAGCTGCGGATAGCTGAGAGCGGACCACTCAACTAGCGCCGCTTCAGCATACAGTCGGGCGGCCTCAGCATTGACCCATTTCGGCAAGCCTGATGCAGTCGCTGCCAGGCTGCTGATGAAGAGCAAAACTGACAGCAGAATTTTCATATGAGGCCTAACTAACTAGTCGATTACAAAACGGGGTTTAGTCCTGCGGCATAGCACGCCGTAGGAGACGGTCGGAGCCTCGAATTTCCCTGACGCCACTGGCACTTCCCCCCATCCGTGCAGCCTAGATCCGTCACCTAATCCTGCCGCCTATTCCGCCGATCATAGCGCCGCCAACCGTCCCCAACCGCCCGGTCATGCCTCCCACCGGGCCCCGCAGTTGTCGCACACCATTTCGCTCTCACGGGTAGGGAACGTCGCGCCGAAGATGCCAAGCAGCCCCGCCAGAAGCCGCTGCCGCAAGGGCGCCACCTGGCGAACCGGGCCGGACCCACACTCGGGGCAGCAGCCTTCCTGCAATTCGGGTTCTTCCGGAAGGTCGGCTTCGAGTTCTCCTGCCCTGTACTCGGCGGCGATCCGTCGCGCTTGCGCCAGATGCTCCTCGGGCACCTGGACCGCCGTTCCACCCAACGCCAGTGCCGCTGGCCAGTCAATGATCGCGTGGTTGGCGAACGCGACGGTCGCGGGGATGCCGTCGGCGTTGAGCCGCGCGCAGACGATGTGCGCTTCCCAGGGATCGAGGAACCTTTCGACGGTCTGGAGCATTTGCCCTCGACCCGACGTCTTGTCAGCGCTCGAACCGGACCGGCTCGGGGCCGCGGTGCTGGGGCCTGATCACCACGGTGCCCGCCAGCTTGTCGTGCCAGCCCTGCTTACGCGGATCGAATGCCACCCAGATGATGCCCAGGAACAAGGGCAGGACCGCGACGAAGTAGGCCAGGTAGCGGCCTATCGCTTGACCAACGCTGATCGGGTTGCCGGTGCGCTCATCGACGACCCGGGCGGCGACGGCCATCTTCCCTGGCGTCGCCTGTTTGTAGAGCCAGAACAGGATCACGGCGATGGCGGGGAAGACCCAGGAGATCAGGAAATCCGCCGGCCCGGCGACGAGCTGCGTTGATGGCTCCGTGTAATAGCTCCACCCGTAGATGGCAATGAGCACCGGCCCCGTGATCACCAGGATGATGAGTGAATCGATGATCGCGGCACCGAATCGCGGCCAGAAGCCGACATATTCCAGCTGGTCGTCGTGCATTTCGAACCCCCTATGGTTGCGAGCCGACCCGCCCGGACAAGCCATGCTTCCGCGCCAACCGCCGGAAGTAGATCGCCATGCAGACACCGAAGAGCGCACCGGCCAGGACGGAGGCCGTGACCGCGATCCAAGTCGGGACCCCCTGCCGCGACCACGTGATCAACCACATCAGCAGCCCCCAGAAGACGCCGAAAAAGCCGCCCATCAGCAGCGTGATCTGCCCGAATCCCATGAACGGCGGCGGCGGGACCGCGAATCCCATCCGCCACAGCAGCTTCCACAGCGGCGGCGCCGCCGTGGAATCGGCGATGCCAAGCTCCGCCAACTGGCGTCGCATGGCTGCGACACGTTCGAAGTTCCCTTTCTCCACGTCATCCTCCCTGCGGCCTCCCCAGGCCGCATCCCGATCATAACGCCGCGTAGGTTGCCCGCAGCAATTCCCGCAATGCCTCGCCGTCGTCGAGGTCTTCCACCAGCAACCACGGCTTGGCCTCCGGATAAGGCGGCACGCCGGTCGGGTTCCCGCCGAGCAGCGCCCTGCCCGCTTCCGTGGGCTTCAGCAGGAGCTGGTCGTCGCAGATGAGCGCGACGATCTTGCCGTGCAACCACAGGCCCCATTCGCCGAACAGGCGCTTGCAGGTGAGTTCGTCGCCGAGGTCGATCTGCTCGACGACGAACTGCACGAAGCCGGCATCCGAGGCCATGTGCGCGCCGGCGTTACTGCCGCCAGTAATTGTTCGCGGCGGCGATCGTCGCGAACTCGGTGGCGACGACTTGGGTGAGCTGCAGCAGCATGCCGGCGTCGTTGGCGTAGACCTCGCGCAACCTTTCACGCACGCCTGCGTCCTGCTGGGTGTTCTTGACCACCAGGCGGGCCATCTTGACCGCCAGCTGCCGCCCCTCTTCCGGGGTCGCGGTGATCAGGGAATTGCCTGGAACCAGGGTCACTGCGTCCATTCGCATCCTCCTCGAAGTGGACTACAGCCTACTCCCGCGGGCGTTCAGCGCTCCAGCCGCCAGTTCACCGAGGCGCGGTTCTCGACCGTGCTCGATTCGATCTCGACGTCGAAGCCCTTGCGCAGCAGGTACTTCAGCGTGAGCACCTGGCCGGTTCCGAGCAGCGAGACGCCGTAGCCGACGTACAGCTTGGGACTGAGGTACTTGCCGACGCCGAGCACGCTGCCGCCGAGGGTGCGCGAATCGATCACGCCGGCGTCGTCGAGGCCGATGCTGGCGCCGAGCTGCGAGGCGAGCAGGCTGCCGCCGGCGGAGAGCGCGGCGCTGGCGGCGTCGAGCTGGCGGCTCTCGTCGCCGGTGACGGTGGACAGCGGGCGGCCGAGCGCGAGGTAGGCGAGCGCCTGCGACTGGTCGCTGGCGGGATCGGTCCACACGTCGGCCTGCGGGCGGCTGGCGCGGCCGGTGACCGAGATGCCGGCGGTGACGTCGCCGATCTCGCGCTGCGCGCTGATGTCGAGCAGCGGGTCGGCGATCGGGCTGCCCTGCCACACCAGGCGCCCGCGGGTGATCTCGAGGTCCTGGCCGTAGGCGGTGTAGCGGCCGCCGACCTCGAGCTCGCCGCTGGCGACCATCTCGCGGCCCGGGCGCATGCGCACGTTGAGGCTGCCGTCGAGCGTGCCTTCGAGGCCGAAGCCGTTGAGCACGACATCGTCGCCAACTTGCAGCGTGAGGTCGAGCGCCAGCGGCGTCGCGAGGCCCTGTTCCTCGTCCGGGTCTTCCGGATCGAGGATCACCACGTCCGGCGACACCGAGGCGCCACGGTCGAGGCGCTCGAGATCGATGGCGGCGCTGGGCACGACCACGGTGCCGCTGACCTGCAGCGGCTCTCCGGCCGCGTAGCGCACCGCGACATCCGGGTTCACCACCGCGCGCAGGTCGCGCGTGTCGGAGGCGAGCACGTTGCTGCCGCGCACGTTGAGCACCAGCGGGGTGTCGTCGCCGCGCCAGCCGAGGGAACCATCGATGTTCAGCGTGCCCTCGCCCGACTGGATGCTGCCGGTGATGCGCGCGCTGCCGTCCGGCAAGGCGTCCAGGCGCACGTTGCCGTTGGTGGGATGGATCGCGAGCGCTGGGATCTCGGTGGCGAAGTCGCTGAGCTGCGCGTTGCCGCCGAGCGTCGGTTGGGCGCGGGTGCCGCCGAGGGCGACGTGGCCGGCGAGCGTGCCGGTCGGCTCGACGATGTCCGGCGACAGCAGTTCCATCCAGGTGAGTTCGTCGGTGCGCAGGTCGATCTCGCCCTGCAGCGGGGCGTAGCCGTCCCAGCCGGTGGCGAGGGTGGCGTCGAGGCGGCCGTCCTCGTTGACCACGGCGCCGAGCGTTGCCTCGATGCGTTGCGGGTCGAAGCTGGCGTCGAGCACCAGGTCGCGGTAGCTGACCAGGTCGCTGCGCGCGCGGCGGCTGCTCTTCATGCCGCCGGCGGCCGAGGCCAGGCGCGCTTCGCCGCGCCAGCCGTTGCCGGCGGAGCGCACCTGCGCGTCGAGGGTGAACTCGCCGTGCAGCAGCCATGGGCGGCCGTCGCCGCGTTCCGGCAGGTACGGCACCACCAAGGCCAGTGGCACGTCGCGGCCGGTGACGTCGAGTCCGGTGGGCCAGGTGCCGGCGGCGCACAGCGTGCCGCCATCGGTCGCTGCCAGGCAGGCGTCGTCGATGCGCCAGCGGCTGCCGGACTGTGCGAGCTGCGCCGGTGCGGTGAGCCGCCACGCGCTGCCGCGCCCGGGTTCCAGTACCAGCGTGCGCACGGTGGCGCGCCAGTTGCCGCCGCGGCGGTCGGTACTTCCTGACAGCGCGACGCTGCCGAACTCGCTGGTCGCAGTCGCGTCGAGCTCGAGGTCCTCGACCGCGCCGGTGGCGTCCAGGTGCAACGCCTCGAACGGCAGCCCGAGCTGCAGGCCGCTGGCGTCCACGGCCAGCGCGCCGCCGCCGCCGCGCCATGGCAGGCGGCCGCGCGCGTGCAGCACTTCGGCGCGCCAGTCGTTCCAGGCGATGCCGCTGCCGTCGAGGTCGGCGCTGATGTCGGGCGCGTTGCGGGTGCCGCCGAGCGCAAGCGTGCCCTGCAGGCTGCCGCTGGCCTCAGGCAGCAGGTCGTCGAGGCGCAGCGGGCTGAAGCTCGCGCGCACGTCCAGCCGCTGCGCGATCTCGCCGCGCGCCACCACGTGACTGCCGCCCAGGCGCAGGTCCACGTCGCCTTCGTAGCCGGTGCTGCCGCCGAGCCTGCCGGGCGTGTGGATGCCGACCGTGCCGTGCCCGGCCAGCGCGCGCCCGCGCAAGCGGCCACCGAGGCGTTGCAGGTCGAAGCGCAGGTCCATGCCGTCGTCGGCGCGGGTGCGGCCGGTGGTGGCGACGCTGCCGTTCACCGCGCCGTTCCAGTCGGGCAGGAAGTAGCCGGGATCGAAACCTGCCAGGGTGGCGTCCGCGGTCCATGCCAGCGAGGGCGACCAGCCGATGCGGCCGGTCGCTTCCAGGGTGCCGGTCGGCATCGCGGCACTGAGCCGCTCGATGACGGCGCCCTTGCGGTCGCCGGTGCCGGCGACGCGCAGCTGCGCGCTGCGGCCGTCGCGCCAGAGCGTGGCGGTGCCGCGCGCGTCCCAGTCGTCGGTGGTGCCGGTGACGCGCACTTCGGCGTCGCCGCTGACCGCCGGCGCCGCGTCGGTGGCGCCACTCCATTCGAGGCCGTCGCCGTTGAGGGTCAGCGCGACCTTCGGTTCGCTGCGGTCCGCCACCACCGGGTGCATGTCCACGCTGCCGCGCGCGGTGATGCGGCCCCCGAGCACGTCCACGACCAGCGGTTCCAGCGTCAGCACCTGGTCGTCGATGACCACTTCGGAGGGTTGTACGACGGCGACGAAGCCGTCGCGTTCGTAGCGGCCCTGGAGCTGCATCTCGCCGGACACGCCGGACGCGCGCAGGTCGAGCGCGAGCGGCGGTGAGGGTTCGCCGCTGCCCGTGAGCAGGCTCGGGTCCAGCGCTTCGGTGCGCGCGCGCAGGCGCCAACGCGGGCGCTCGCCACCGGTGTCGTCATCGAGCACCAGGGTGGCGTTGAGCGGCGCGGGTGCATTGCCCGCGAGCGCGACCTCCAGGTGCGCGAGGTCGCCGCGCGCCACCAGCCCGAGGCTCGGCGCGGTGCGCCCGGCCGGCGCCGGCAGCACCGCGGTCGCGGTGAGGTCCATGCGGTAGTCGTCCTCGGGCACGTAGTCGCCGTGCAGGCTGAAGTCGCCGCGGTCGCTGGCGACCACCACGTGCTCGACGTGCAGGCTGCCGTCGGAAGCGTCGATGCCGCCGCGCGCGCGGCGGATGTCGATCAGCGGGGCGCCGTCGCGGGTGACCGTGAAGTCGTCCACCTCGAACGCGTCCGCCTGCAACGCCAGCGGCGGCGCGATCCCGGGCAGCGACTCCGGCCACTGCGGCAGCTCGAACGGCGTGTCGCTGCGCGGCAGGTCCAGGCGCGCGTCGCGCACCACCATCGCGTCCAGCCGCAGCCGGCGGCCGAGCAGCGGGCGCAGCGCCGGATCGAGCACGACCGTGTCGGCCTCGAACACGATCTCGCCCATCTCGCAGCTCGCCTCGTCGCTGGGCACGCAGGTCGGATCCACCTGTCGCGGCAGGCTGAAGTGCACGCCGCGCAACGTCAGCGGGCCGGAGGCCGGGCCTTCGGCGCTGGCCCAGGTGAGTTCGGCGCCGGGCGGCAGCCGCAGCACGATCTGGTGCAGCAGCACGTCCCGGCCGCGCACCGTCGCCAGCAGCCAGTACAGCAGCACCGCCACCAGCAGCGCGATGCCGACCACGAAGAACGCGCTGCGCCAGGCCAGCAGCGCCAGCCGCTTGCGCCGCTTCTCGCGCAGCTCGGCGATGCGGCGCTCGTGTTCCTCCGGCGACACGGCTTTCGGGTCGGCCATGGCTACAGGTCCGCGCCGATGTTGATGTTGAGGGTGAACGGCGAACGCGGGTCGTCGAGGCCGCGCGCGATGTCCACCCGCACCGGGCCGACCGGCGAGCGCCAGCGCACGCCGACGCCGACGCCGGTGTGCCAGTCCGGGTTGCCGTTGAAGGCGCTGCCGCTGTCCACGAACAGCGCCCCGCCCCAGGTGTCGTTGAAGTAGTGCTCGTACTCGAGGCTGGCGGTGACGACGTTCTTGGCACCGATGCCGAAATCGCCGATGCGCGGGCCGACCTCGCGGTAGTCGTAGCCGCGGATGCTGCGGTTGCCGCCGGCGTAGAAGCGCAGGCTGGGCGGCAGCTCGGTGATCTCGTCTGTCCAGGTGCGGCCAAGCTCGCCGCGTGCGATCAGGCGGTCGAACAGGCCGAGCCCGCGATACCAGTTCGCGCGCAGCTGCGCCTGCAGGAAGCCGGCGTCGGTGGGGCCGCCGGTCGGCGCCGCGCGCAGGTCGAGCGAGCCGCTCAGGCCGTCGCGCGGGAAGATGCGGTCGTCGGCGTCGATGTACTGCGCGCGCAACTGGCCGAAGCTGAAGTTGCCGTAGCGGTAGCCGGGGTTGTCGATGTCGCCGGTGAACGCCCAGCGCTCGCGCAGCACGTGCACCGAGGCGGTGGCGGTCAGGAAGTCGTTGACGTTGCCGCTGCGGCTGGCGACGAACTCCAGCCGCCGGTTGTCCATGTAGTCGGTCTGCTCGTCGGCGAACTGCAGGCTGGCGGTGTACCAGCCGTCGAGCCAGGCAAAGGCGGGAATGCGGTACTGCAGGGTCAGGGTTTTCCGCTTCTGCGCGTAGTCCACCTGCGCCAGCGCCTTGTGCCCGCGCGAGTTGAGGTAGCGGCGCTCCATGCCGAGGCGCACGCCGGCGCCGCTGTCGGTGCCGTAGCTGAGGCCGGCGGTGTAGATGCTGCGCTTGGCCGGTTCCAGCGAGACGCTGACCGGCACCTGGTGGTCCGCGCCCGCCTCGTCGGTTTGCGGGACGATGTCGATCCGGCTGAAGTAGTCGAGGCTGGCGAGCGAGGTGCGCAGGCGGTCGATGTGCTGCTGGTGGTAGGGCTCGCCCGGCTCCCACGACACCAGCTTCTCCAGCAGCTGCGGGCGGATGATCTGCGGAGATTGGCTGAACTCCACCTCGCCCATCGCGTGGCGCGCGCCGCTGGTCCACAGCAGGTCGATGTCGGCGGCCTGTTCGGAGCGCGTCACCTCGACGCGGTGGCGCTCGAGCTCGGCGTCGAAGTAGCCGCGCTCGGCCAGGCGCCGGCTCACCAGCGCCTTGCTGGTGTCGTAGAGGATGCTGTCGAAGACGTCGCCGGGGGCAGGCTTGAAGCCTGCGACCGCCTTGGCCATGTCGCGGTCGGCCTCGGCCTCGCCGGCGAGGGTGACGTTGCTGTCGCGCACGCGCACCGGCGGGCCGAGGTCCACGGTGATCACCACGCGGCCGGCGTCGCGGTCGCGCTCGACCTGGATGGTCGGCGAGTAGTAGCCGAACGGCTGCAGCGCCTCGCGGGTCTCGTCCTCGGCCTCGCGCACCAGGTAGGCCATGCGCCGCGGCGAGACCTCGCGGCCCTGCGCCTGCACCAGCGACAGCGACAGCTCGACGTTGCGGGTCATGGCCTCGTCGAGGCCGCGGATCTCCACGTCCCGGACCACGGCCGCGTGCGCCGCGAACGCGGACAGGCACAGTGCGGCGGCTGCGATCAGGCGGGGGGCTGGGCGCATCGGGCGAGCATACCGGAGGGGCGCATTCACGCCCCCTCACGTCAGGACGACAGGTGCTCGATGGCGGCGACGCTGCCTAGGCGGTCGGCGAGGCGTTGCAGCAGGGCCAGGCGGTTGCCGCGGATGGCGGGGTCGTCGGCGTTGACCATCACCTGGTCGAAGAACGCGTCCACCTGCGGGCGCAGGCGCGCGAGGCGGCCGAGCACGGCGACGTAGTCGCGCTGCGCGAGCGCGGTGTCGGTGTCGGCGATGGCGGCGTCCACGGCTTCGGCGAGTTCGCGCTCGGCGTCCTCGGCGAACAGCGCCGCGTCCACCCGTTGCGGGATCGCGCCCTCGGCCTTGCGCAGGATGTTGCGGATGCGCTTGTTGGCGGCGGCCAGCGCCTCGGCCTCCGGCAACAGCGCGAACTCGGCGATCGCCTTCAAACGCCGGTCGAAATCCGCCAGCGACAGCCCTGTAGGAGCGGCGCTGGCGCCGCGACCGGGGACCGACTCGCCGCCATGGCGGCTCCCACCGCCATCGGGTCGCGGCGCTAGCGCCGCTCCTACGGCCTCGAACTGCTGCGGCGGCACGCCCTGCTCGGCGTAGTAGTGGCGGAGGCGGTCGAGGATGAACTCGCGCACCTCGGCGACGTCGGCACCGGCGGCTTCGAGCGCGGCGTCGAGGTCGAGGTCGATGCCGGCTTCCACCAGCGTGCGCGCCAGCGCCAGCGCGTTGCGGCGCAGCGCGAACGGATCCTTGTTGCCGGTCGGCTTGAGCCCGGCGCGGAAGCCGCCGGCCAGCGTGTCCAGGCGCTCGGCGATCGCCAGCGTGCGGCCCAGCGGCGACGGCGCGATCGCGTCCGCGGCGAAGCGCGGCATCCAGGCCTCGTCGATCGCGGCGGCGATCTCCGCCGGCTCGCCCGCGGCGGCGGCGTAATGGCGTCCGGCGATGCCCTGCAGTTCCGGGAACTCGTTGACCAGGCGCGACTGCAGGTCGGCTTTCGACAGTTCCGCGGCGCGGCGCGCCAGCGCAGGCTCGACGCCGACCTTCGGCGCGATGGATTCGGCCAGCGCCGCCACCCGCGCGACCTTGTCGGCAACCGAGCCCAGCTTGGCCTGGTAGGTCACCGTCCTGAGCCCCTCGTTCATCGAGGCCAGGCCCTGCTTCAGGTCCTCCTCGAAGAAGAAGCGGGCATCGGCGAAGCGCGGGCGGATCACGCGCTCGTAGCCCTTGCGGACCTCGGCCGGATCCTTCGACTCGACGTTGGCAACGCCGATGAAGTGCGGGGTCAGGCGCTCGCCCTCGTCCAGCACCGGGAAGAACTTCTGGTTGGCCTCCATGGTGGCCACCAGCGCTTCCGCCGGCACCGCCAGGAACTCCTGCTCGAAGCTGCAGGTGACGGCGTCCGGCCACTCGACCAGGCAATTGACCTGCGCGAGGTTGTCCTCGTCCACGCGGGCGACGCCGCCGACCGCGCGCGCGGCCTCGCGCACCTCGCGCACGATGCGCTCGCGACGCTCGTCCGGATCCACCAGCACGTGCGCGGCGCGCAGCGCGTCCACGTAGTCGCCGGGCGCGGCGATCCACACCGGGCCTTCGTGCATGAAGCGGTGGCCGCGGCTCATGCGGTCGCTGCGCACGCCGAACAGTTCGGCTTCGACCACGTCCTCGCCGTGCAGCAGCACCAGCCAGTGCACCGGGCGCGCGAAGCCGCTGTCGCGCGCGCCCCAGCGCATCGGCTTGGGGATCGGCATGCCGGCGATGGCCTCGGCCAGCACCTCGGGCAGCAGCGCCGCGGTGGACGCGCCCGGGGTGAGCGCGCGGTGCACGAAGCGCTCGCCCTTGTTGTCGGTGGTGCGCTCGAGTTGCGTCCAGTCCACGCCGGCCTTGGCGGCGAAGCCCTGCAGCGCGCGCGTCGGCTGGCCCTCGGCGTCGAGCGCGATGTTGACGTACGGCCCGAGCACTTCCGAGCGCTGCTCGGGCTGCTCGGCGGCCACGCCCGGCAGCAGCACCGCGAGGCGGCGCGGGCTGTACAGCGGCTTGGCATCGTCGCGTTCGATCGCGACGCCGCGCTTAACCAGCCCGTCCACGACGCCGTCGAACAGCGCCTGCGCCAGGCCCGGCAGCGCGCCGACCGGCAGTTCCTCGGTCCCGATCTCGAGCAGCAGCGGCTTCATCGCTTCGGCTCCGTGCCCTTCAGCCCCGGGAAACCGAGCTTCTCGCGTTGCGCGTAATAGGCCTCGGCGACCGCCTGCGACAGCTTGCGCACGCGCAGGATGTAGCGCTGGCGCTCGGTCACCGAGATCGCACGGCGCGCGTCGAGCAGGTTGAAGCAGTGCGAGGCCTTCATCGCCTGCTCGTAGGCGGGCAGCGGCAGGTCGAGCTCGACCAGCGCCAGCGCCTCGGCCTCGCACTCGTCGAAGCGGCGCAGCAGCACCTCGACGTTGGCGTGCTCGAAGTTGTACGCGCTCTGCTCGACCTCGTTCTGGTGGTAGACGTCGCCGTAGGTCACCGGCGCGCCGTCCGGTCCGTGAGTCCACACCAGGTCGAACACGTTGTCCACGTTCTGCAGATACATGCACAGGCGCTCGAGGCCGTAGGTGATCTCGCCGAGCACCGGCTTGCACTCGATCCCGCCGGCCTGCTGGAAGTAGGTGAACTGGGTGACTTCCATGCCGTTGAGCCAGACCTCCCAGCCCAGGCCCCAGGCGCCCAGCGTCGGCGACTCCCAGTTGTCCTCGACGAAGCGCAGGTCGTGCACCAGCGGGTCGATGCCGAGCGCGCGCAGCGACCCCAGGTACAGCTCCTGGATGTCGTCCGGGTTCGGCTTCATCACCACCTGGTACTGGTAGTAGCGCTGCAGGCGGTTGGGGTTCTCGCCGTAGCGGCCGTCGGTCGGCCGCCGGCAGGGCTGCACGTAGGCGGCGGCCCACGGCTCCGGCCCGATCGCGCGCAGGAAGGTGGCCGGGTGGAAGGTGCCCGCGCCGACCTCCAGGTCCAGCGGCTGGATCAGCACGCAGCCGCGCTCCGCCCAGTAGGCGTTGAGGCGCTGGATCAGCTCCTGGAAGGTGATGCGCTGGGAGGTGGGCCCGGTCATGCGTCCGTCGCGTCGCGAAAGCTGGCTAGTATACGGGCGTGAACACTCCCTTCCTGATCGTCGAGACCGGCCAGCCGGCCCGTCCCCTGCGCCGCTACGGCGGCTTCCCGCACTGGATCCGCGTCGCCGCCGGGCTGGGGCCGGACGAGGCCGTGGCCGTGAACGTCGAGCGCGGCGACGAGCTGCCCGACCGCGAGGGCTTCGCCGGCGCCATCGTCACCGGCTCGGCGGCGATGGTCACAGACGGCCACCCGTGGAGCGAGCGCAGCGCGGGATGGCTGCGCGAGGCGGCGGAAGCTGGGATGCCGCTGTTCGGCATCTGCTACGGGCACCAGCTGCTGGCGCACGCGCTGGGCGGCAAGGTCGGGCCGAACCCGGCCGGACGGCAGATGGGCACGGTGCCGATCTCGCTGCTGCCGGCCGCGGGCGAGGATCCGCTGTTCGCGGGCGTGCCGGACGGCTTCCCGGCGCAGGTCACCCACCTGCAGGCGGTGCTCGAACTGCCCGAGGGCGCGACCGCGCTGGCCACGTCCGAGCGCGACGGCAACCACGCCTTCCGCTGGGGCGATGCGACCTGGGGCGTGCAGTTCCACCCCGAGTTCAGCACCGCGCACATGCGCGGCTACCTGCGCGCGCGCAGCGACGCGCTGGCCGGCGAGGGCCAGGACCCGCAGGCGTTGATCCGCGGGGTGTCCGCGGCACCGCACGCGCGCGGCATCCTGCGCGGCTTCGTGCGCGAAGCGCGACGACGCGCCTCCATCGTCTAGGATTGGCGCATCCGCCCGCGGGCGATCCATTGGGGAGCAGGCAGATGCAGACACGATCCATGGGGCCCGGCGCCGGCTGGCGCTGGCTGGCGCGCGCGGTGGACCTCGGTCGCCACGACCCGAAGGCGCTGTTCGGCGGCGCCGCGCTGCTGATGCTGGTGGCGCTGCTGCCGAGCCTGGTGCAGCAACTGGTGCTGCTGGCGGTGGGCCCGGACAACGTGCAGGTGGTGCTGGCGGTCTCGGTGGTCACCACGCTGGCGATGATCCTGGTGTTCCCGCTGCTGATCGCCGGCTACCTGCGCGTGATCGACGCCGCCGAGAACCGCCGGCCCACGCGCGCCACCGCGATCTTCGACACTTTCCGCGCCGGCAGCGGCCGCGGCCGCATCATCGGCACCGGGCTGCTGCTGATGCTGGTTTACGTCGCGCTGATCGTGCTGGTCATGGGCGTGGCCGGCCGCGAGGTCGCGGCCTGGTACTGGGAGGTGCTGTCCATCGCCCAGTCCGCGACCCCGGGCACCGCGCCGACCGACGTGCCGCCGATGCCCGAAGGCATGGGCCGCGTCGCCGGCCTGCTGTTGCTGGTGATGATGATTTCCGGCGGCCTCTACGCGATCGGCTTCGGCCAGGTGGCGCTGGGCGGGCGCAATGCGCTCGGCGCGCTCGGCGACGCGGTCACCGGCACGCTCAGGAACGTGCTCCCGCTGCTGGTGCTGACCGTGGTCGGGCTGGTGGCGATGGTGCTGGCGACGATCGTGGTGGTGCTGGTGGTGGCGCTGCTGATGCTGGTCGGCAGCCTGCTGCATCCGAGCATCGGCCTGGTGCTGGCGGCGCCGGCCTACCTCGCCTTCATGGTGATCATGTACGTGGTGATGTTCGGCATCATGTACTTCATCTGGCGCGACGTCTGCGGGCCGGAGCAGGCGGCGCCGGTGCGCGACGACCACTTCGTCGCGTAACGCCGTACCGGGATCGCTGGCTCAGCCGAAGGCCGCGTCCACCGCGGCCACGTAGCGGCCCGCCAGCCAGCCGAGCAGCAGCAGGCCGGCGCAGGCCTGCAGCGCGATCCACGCGGCCGCGGCCCAGGGCAGGCGCCGCGCTTCCGCGTCGCGCAGCACGCGGGTGCCGGCGATGCGGTCGTGCAGCGCGCGGTGCGGCGCCGGCAGCGCCATCAGGTGCCCGATGTTGAGCGTGAGCCAGGACAGCGCCGCCGCCATGTGCCGGGCCACGGCGCGGGCCGGCGACGGCCGCGCCTCGCCGCGGTCGGCCACGCGCAGGCCGAAGGCGCGCTTGCCCGGCGAGCCCTGCAGCGGCGAGGCCGTGCCGAGCACGTGCCAGGCAGCGGCCAGCAGCAGGTAGGCCAGCAGCGGCGGCCACAGCAGCTCCCAGACGGCCGACTGCAGTTGCGCCGCCGAGTCGCGCAGCCGCGGGTCGTGCAGCAGGTCCTCGGCGATCGCCGGGATCCGGGTGCCCGCGAGCATGCCTTCGGCGAGCGCGGTGCCCATGCTCGACCACAACGCGGAGAACGCGGCCACCAGTTCCGCCGCGGCCGGCTGCAGCTGCTTCCAGCACAACGCCACCGCGGCGCCCGCGAGCACCGCGAAGTCCAGCGACCAGGCCGCGTAGCGGTGGCGGAAACCGGCGGGTGCGCGCGCCGCCGTCATCGCCGCCCGCGGGTGAGCAGCACCGACGCGAGGATGCCGGCCTCGTACAGGGCCACCATCGGCACCGCGAGCATGAGCTGCGAGATCACGTCCGGAGGGGTGATCAGCGCCGCGATCACGAAGATGCCGACGATCGCATAGCCGCGCCATTCGCGCAGTTGCGCCGGCGTCACCCAGCCGAGCAGCGCCAGGATCACCAGCGCCACCGGCAGTTCGAAGCTGAGCCCGAACGCGAGGAACACCACCAGCACGAAGTCGAGGTAGGCGTTGATGTCGGTCATCATCGCCACGCCTTCCGGCGTCACCGCGTGCAGGAACGAGAACACCGCCGGCAGCACCAGGAAGTAGGCGAACGCGCAGCCGGCGTAGAACAACGCCAGCGCCGAGGCCAGCAGCGGCAGCGCCAGCCGCCGCTCGCGCCTGTACAGGCCGGGGGCGACGAACGCCCACGCCTGGTACAGCAGCCACGGCATCGCCAGCACCAGCGCCACGAAGAACGCGAGCTTCACCGGCGCGAAGAACGGCGACGCCACTTCCACCGCGATCAACTGGCCGCCGGCGGGCAGCTTGTCGAGCAGCGGTTGCGCGAGCCAAGCGTACAGCCGGTTGGCGAACGGCAGCAGCGCGACGAACACCAGCACCAGCCCGAGCACGCCGCGCAGCAGGCGCGAGCGCAGCTCGACCAGGTGCGCGACCAGGCTGGCGCCGGGCTGGTCAGCCGCGTTCATCGCGCGGGGGCTCCTTCGCTTCGGAGGCGACGTCGCGCAGCGCGCCGTCGGCGGCGCGGATGGCGGCGTTGGCCTCGTCCAGGCTCGTGCGCAGGTCCTCGGCGGCCAGCTCCTGCTCGAGCTCGTTGCGCACCGAGTGCCACTGGGCGCGCGCGCGGCGCACCCACAGTCCGGCGAAGCGCGCGGCGCGCGGCAGGCGCTCGGGGCCGAGCACCAGCAGCGCGACCACGGCGATCACCAGCAGTTCGGAGAATCCGACGTCGAACATCCGGCGGCCTCAGCCGACGCCCATGCCGGGGCGTTCAGCGCGACGGCGGGGTGCCGTCGTCGTCGCCCTGCGTGCCATCGGCCCGCGTATCGTCGGCCGGCTTGTCGTCCTCGTGCAGGCCCTTCTTGAACCCGCGCACCGCCTCGCCGAGGTCGTGGCCGACGTTCTTCAGGCGCTTGGTGCCGAACACCAGCACCACGATCACCAGCACGACCAGCCAGTGCCAGAGACTCAGACCACCCATGTGCGTTCCGCCCGTTTCGACAAGGCCGACAGGATACCGCAGGGCGTCCCGCTTGCCGTCAGGGCAGCGGCTCGATCGTCGCCGGGTTCTCCTCGACCGGCTGGAACGGGGTCGGCTGCGGCACGGTGCCGCTGTCCGGGGTTACCGTGGTCGCGGGCAGCGCCGGTTCCGCCGTGGCCGCGGGCCGGACCGGCGGCGCGCCTTCGGTGCTGCGGGCGGCCGCGGCGGCCGCGGTGGCCTCCTCCAGCGCATCGCGGAACGACACCACCGCGCTGGACGGGCGCTGCGCGAAACGGTTCTCGAAGATCATCCGCGGCGTGGTGCCCTCGCCGTACACGTGCTGGTTGGCGTCATGGTTGATGGACAGCACCGCGCCGTCCAGGGCCACGCCGGCGAACAGGCCGCGGGCGCGCGACCAGGACCAGATCTCGGCCTTCATCTCGCCGTCGGTGGCGGCCGAGGCGGTGCGCCCGACCGGCCCGGCGGCGACGCCGGCGTCGGCGCCGAGGGTGAACTTGCCGTTGACGATGGAGTCCACGCCGCGCGGGCTGCGGAACACCAGCACGATGTCGGAGGACTGCACGCCGGCCTGGAAGCCGATGCTGCCACCGGTGAGGGTCACGAAGCTCGGGTTCGACCAGGTGCCGTCGGGACGCTTCACCGACATCAGGCCGTGGCCGCGGCGGCCGCCGATCACCAGGCCGGCCTTGATGCTGTCGGGCACGACCACGATCGCGTGCGCCTCGTCGAGCAGCTTGTCGGGGATGGCGGACTCGGGGATCGCCTGGATTTCCTTCAGCACGCGCACCGCGTTGCTGGCGCGCGCGTCCTCGTCGCTGCCGGCGACGGCAACGCCGGACACGGCGAGCAGGACGGCGGCGGCAACCAGGGCCAGGGACTTGCGCAGGGTCGACATCGGGCATGCTCCGGGTGAGTGCGGACGGCGCCCAGCCTAGGCGCCGCGCGATGAATAGTGCAGGAACCGGCTGCACGCGTGCCATCCTATGCCGATGAGCACGCCCCCGCGCGACACCCTGCTGCTGGTCAACCTGGGCACGCCCGACGCGCCCACCGCGCCCGCGGTCGCGCGCTTCCTGGACGAGTTCCTGTCCGATCGCCGGGTGGTGTCGCTGCCGCGCTGGCTGTGGCGGCCGGTGCTGCGCTGGCTGGTGCTGCCGCGTCGCTCGCCGGCGGTGGCGCGGAAGTACGCCGCGATCTGGCTGCCCGGCGGCTCGCCGCTGGCGGTGCACACCCGGGCCCTGGCCGACGCCGTGCAGCAACGCCTGCCGGGCGTGCACGTGGACGTGGCGATGCGCTACGGCGCGCCGTCGCTGGCGACCGCGCTGGAGCGGGCGCGGGCGCGTGGTGGACGCGTGGTGGTGCTGCCGCTCTACCCGCAGTACTCGACCACCACCACCGAGAGCGTCGCCGACGTGGTGGATGCCGACGGCGCCGGCGTGCAACTGGTGGACGACTACCACGACGATCCGGCCTGGGTGGCCGCTGTCGCGGGCTCGATCCGCGAGCACCGCGACGCGCGCGGGTCCGGCGAGCACCTGGTGCTGTCCTTCCACGGCATCCCGCAGCGGGTGGTGGATGCGGGCGACCCGTACCAGCGCCAGTGCGAGGCCAGCGCGCGCGCGATCGCCGCCGCGCTCGGACTGGCGGACGCGGACTGGACGCTGGCCTACCAGTCGCGCTTCGGCGGCGGCCGCTGGCTGCAGCCGGCGACCCAGGACGTGCTCGACGCGCTGGCCGCGCGCGGCGTGCGCACGGTGGACGTGGCCTGCCCCGGGTTCTCCGCGGACTGCCTGGAGACGCTCGAGGAGATCGGCATGATGCTGGCCGAGCGTTTCGCCGAGCGATCTGCCGGACGCGGCGGCAGCCTGCGCGCGATTCCCTGCCTCAACGACGCGCCGGCGCACGCCGACGCGATCGCCTCACTCGCGCTGCGTCAGTTCGGCGCCGCCGAGAGCTGCACGCTGTAGACCACGCCGTCCTCGGCGCGGTCGAACGACAGCGCGGCCACGTTGCGCTCGTTCTGGAAGGTCAGGATGCGGCTGTGGTCGTCGCCCGCCTGCATGCTCTGCTGCCAACCGCCTGCCTTCATGAACGCGGCGGCCGCGTCGGCCAGGCTGGCGACGTCGCCGCCGGTGCGCAGCGAGACCATGCTGAAGCCGGCGCTGTCGAGCGCGCTCTCGATCGTGTAGTCACCCGGCAGGAACACGTCGCGCGGGAAGTTGGCGGGCAGCGTGGCGCTGTTGCCGCTGCTGATCGTCATCGCCTCATCGCCGCTGCCGAGCACGACCCGCTCGCCCGACTTCTCCACCGACACCTCGGTACCGGCGGCGGCGCTGGCGACGGCACTGGCCATGCGCTCCTCGGGCGACCTGCCGCAGGCCGCCAGCGCGGCGACCAGGAGGACGATCACTACGTACGGCACGGTACGCATTCTGGTTCTCCAAACCATCAGGGGACGGCTTGGGAATACGCAGCTTGGCGGCTCCTTAGGCCACCCGTTCAGCCGAGCAGGGTGCGCAGGCTCGCCTTTACCCGGCGACCGTGTTCATGGAACCAGTCGCGCTCGGCTTCCCAGCCCGGAAAGCGTGCCGAGACCTCGCGCCAGTACGCCGGCGAATGGTCGGCGCGGAGCAGGTGGCACAGCTCGTGCACCAGCACGTACTCGAAGGCCGAGGGCCGCGCCAGCACCAGCGACAGGTCGAGGGTGACGCTGCCGTCGGGGGCCAGCGATCCCCATTGCGAGGACATCACCTTGAAGCGCACCTGCCGCGGCGTGCGCGGCAGCGACGCCAGGTAGCGCGGCAGCCAGCGCCCGACGTCGGCGCGTGCCTCGCCTTCGTAGAAGTCCTTCAGCGCGCGCCGCAGCGCGGCGTCGCCCGCCGACGCCGGCGCGGTGAACAGCAGCTCGCCGGCGTCGGTGCGGCGCAGCCGCGAGTAGCGGCCGGTGTCCCAGTGCAGCGGTTCGATCGCGCCGCGCAGCGGCAGCGTCGGGGTGATCCCGCGCTGCAGCGGCGTGAGCCCGCCGCAGTCGAACTCGCGCAGCTGCGACAGCAGCCAGGCGCGGTGCTCCTCGACGAAGCGCTTGCCGGCGATGAGCGAAGCGCGCGGCGGCAGCGTCAGGCGCGCGCCGCGTTCGTCCACGCTCAGCCTGATGCGGCGCGCGCGCGGATCGCGGATGCGCGCGACGTGCACCACGCTGCCATCGTCGAGCGCCAGCTCGATCGCGTCGCGCTGGATCGCGCGCGGCTTCGGTGCGAGCAGGCGGAACGGGTTCGACATATCCACTATTGTAGGAGCGGCGCTAGCGCCGCGATGTGATCACAACCACCGGCGCAAACACCAGCGACGCCCCGGTCAATCCACCTTCGACAGCTTGAGCGCCGGCTCGATCACGCTGAACAGGCGCTTGAGCTCGGCGGCCATCAGCGCGAAGCGCGCGTCGAGCTCGGCGCGCAGGTCGTCGCGCTCGCTCGACTCGAGCGCGTCCACCGCCCCGTCGAGCAGCTTGAACTTGCGCAGCACCAGGTCCTCGCCGAGCACGAACGAGACGTGGTCATCGAGCGTGAGCGCCAGGCGCGCGACCTGCTTGCCGGACTCCAGGTGCTTGCCGATCTCATCGCCGGTCAGTTCCTGGCGCTGGCACTTCACCACCGCGCCGTTGTCGGCGGCGTCGCGCAGTTCGCACTCGTCGCCCAGCGACAGCCCGTCGGGCAGCGGCTCGCCGGCGATCCAGCCGGTCAGCACCGCCCGCGGCGCGACCTCGGCGTTCAGCGGCAGCGCCGGGAAGCTGCCGAGCGCGTTGCGGATCTCGGCGACCACGTTCTCGGCCTGCTTGCGCGACGAGGTGTCCACCGCGCAGATGCCGTGCTCGAGGTCCAGGATCGCGTCCACCCGGCCCGGGCGCACGAAGGCGCGCGGCAGCAGCTCGTGCACCAGGTCCTCCTTGAGCCGCTTGCGCGTGCGCCCGCCGGGGCGCCGGCCTTCCTTGCGCTCCAGCTCGGCGAGCTTCTTCTGCAGCAGGTCGTTGACCACGGCCGAGGGCAGCAGCCGTTCCTCGCTGCCGACGCTGAGCCAGATGGCATCGCCGATGCGGTGCGAGAGCGCGACCTCCCCGTCGTCGCCCTCGCCCTTCGGCGGAATCGGCGGCACGAAGCCGCGCGAGGCGAGCTCCAGCGGTCCGACCGGCTTGAGCACGCATTCGGCGAGGTGGGTATCGAAATCGGAGAGGTCGAGCGAGGTGGGGAAGCGGAACAGCGTCAAATTGCGGAAGAACATCAGGCCAGCCAGTCGTGTACATCGGGTGGGGGGGAATCGCCGCGCTTGCCCAGCCCCAGGAAGTCGAACAGCTTCGGATCCGAAAGCTGCGACGGCCGGATGTCGCCGAGCGCGCGCGCGATGGTCTCGATGCGCCCCGGGGACTCCTTCTCCCAGGCATCGAGCATGCGCTTCACCTGCTTGCGCTGCAGGTTTTCCTGCGAGCCGCACAGGTTGCACGGGATGATCGGGAACCGCCGGGCCTCGGCGTAGGCGACGATGTCGTCCTCGCGCACATAGGCCAGCGGCCGGATCACCACGTGCTTGCCGTCGTCGCTGAGCAGCTTCGGCGGCATGCCGCTCAGCTTGGCATGGAAGAACAGGTTGAGGAAGAAGGTCGCCACCAGGTCGTCGCGGTGGTGGCCCAGCGCGATCTTGGTGAAGCCCTGTTCCTCGGCGTAAGTGTAGAGCGCGCCGCGCCGCAGCCGCGAGCACAGCGAACACATGGTCTTGCCCTCGGGCACCACCCGCGACACCACCGAGTACGTGTCCTGCTCGAGGATGTGGTAGTCCACGCCGAGCGAACGCAGGTAGTCCGGGAGCACGTGCTCGGGGAAGCCGGGCTGCTTCTGGTCGAGGTTGACCGCGGTCAGCGAGAACGACACCGGCGCCTTCTTCTGCAGCTGCAGCAGGATGTCGAGCAGGGTGTAGCTGTCCTTGCCGCCGGACAGGCAAACCATGACCTTGTCGCCCTCCTCGATCATGCCGAAGTCGGCGATCGCGCGGCCCACCTGGTGGCGCAGGCGCTTGGCCAGCTTGACCTGCTCGCGGCGTTCGCGCTCGGCCCGCGGGCGGGGCGCGGCCAGGGATGCCGGGTCGGCAATGGGAAGGATCGAGGGCATGCCGTATTTTACCGTTTGTTTCCGGCTAAGCTGGCGCCGTGAACCAGCCAACGGACCCGGGGGAACTCGCTCGCATCGCCGAGCGCCTGGCCCTGCTGCGCCAGGAGCACCGGCTGCTCGACGCCGAGATCGAGCGCATGCAGGCCGACCTCGCCAACGACGAGCTGCAGATCAAGCGCATGAAGCGCCGCAAGCTCCAGCTCAAGGACCTGATCGCCCGGCTCGAGAGCGCGCTGATCCCGGACCAGCCGGCCTGATCGGTCCTTGACGTCGCAACGCGTGTCGGCGGTAGCGCTCAGTCGTCGCTGTCGGCCGCCGCCGCTTCCGGTTCCGGCGCGGCTTCCTTGCCCGCGGCCTCGGGGCTGATCTTCTCGATCGTGTGCCGCAGCTCGCGGCCGAGGATGATCTTGGCGTCGCGCGCCCAGGCGGTGAGGCGCTCGTCGAACACCAGCTTGGACTTCTCGTCCGGCCACACCAGCCCGAGCTCCTTGAGCTTCTGGATGAAGCCGCGGAACAGCGCCTTGTCGAAGAACTCCGGCGCCGCAGGCGCGTACAGCAGGCTCAGGCGCTGCGCGGCGAGGTGGCACAGGCTCTCCAGCTCGCCGGCGCCGAGCGTGCCGGGGCCGTTCTTGGCCAGTACCGAGATCGCGATGTAGTAGCGCTCGAACGCCTGCTGCAGCGCGTGGCCGATCGCGCGCAGGCGGAAGACCTCGTCGCTCTGCCCGGTGTTGCGCGCCAGGATCCCGCCGTCCTCGTCGCTCACCTGCTCGAGCAGGCCTCCGCGCACGAACACGTCGATGGTGCGGTCGAGGCGTTCGCCGAACTGCTCGTCGGTCCACGGCAGGAACAGCTCCGCCTTGAGGAACGGGTACATCGCCTGGCCCAGCCGGCGCACCATGCGCCGCGGCATGCGCCGGTTGTGCTGGAAGCAGCACGCGATCCAGCCGGCGGCGGTGAACAGGTGCAGCACGTTGTTGCGGAAGTAGCTCAGCAGCACCGCCTGCTCGCCGTCCACGCCGATCACGTCCCCCAGCGGGTGCGCGGTGCGGGTGAGCAGGCCGATCTCCTCGCCGTGGGCCACGATCTGCTCGGGCGTGTGTGGGGTGACGGTGATGCGCTCGCCGTAGGGCACCTCTGCCAGCAGCGACTTCGACAGCGCGATCTGCGCCAGCAGGTCGGACTCGCCCATCGCGTGCTTGGGCGTGGACAGCAGCGCCAGCGCCAGCAGGTTCACCGGGTTCACGTCGGCGGCGCGGTTGATGTTGACCTGGATCTGCTGCGCGGTCGCGTCCACCGTCGCCGACAGCCAGTCGGGACGCTCGTCCTCCTCGAGCCGGCTGCCGTCCCACTGCGGCGCGTGCCGGGCGAGCATGTCCGACAGCGCGATCGGCTCGCCGAAGTTCACCACCACCTGGCCGTAGTTGCTGCGCAGCACCTTGGGGATGCCCATCAGCAGGCCGAGGATGGATTCGCTTTCCTTCTGCTTGCCGCTGAGCTCGTCGAGGTAGCTGGTGCCCTCCATCAGCTTCTCGTAGCCGATGTACACCGGCTGGAACAGCACCGGGCGCGTGGGCTGGCGCAGGAACGCGCGCACGGTCATGGACAGCATGCCGCCCTTGGGCTGCAGCAGCCGGCCGGTGCGCGAGCGCCCGCCCTCGATGAAGTACTCCAGCGAGTAGCCGCCTGCCACGAGCTGCGCGACGTACTCGCCGAGTACCGCCGAATACAGCGCACTGCCGCGGATCGAGCGGCGGATGAAGAACGCGCCGCCCTTGCGCAGCAGGGTGCCGATCACCGGCAGGTTGAGGTTGATGCCGGCCACGATGTGCGGCGGCACGATGCCGCGCGTGTACAGCAGGTAGCTCAGCAGCAGGTAGTCCATGTGGCTGCGGTGGCAGGGCACGTACACGATCTCGTGCCCGGGCGCGACCGCCTTGAGCTCGTCCAGGTGGTGCACGAGCACGCCGCGGTAGATCCGGTTCCAGACGCTGGTGAGCAGGAACGACACCGAGCGCACCACCGGGTGCGAGTAGTCGGCGGCGATCTCGTAGGCGAAGTCGTAGGCCTTCTTCCAGGCGTCGTCGGCGCGCTTGCCCTGGCGCTTGTCGCGGCGCTGCTGGTCGGCGATCGCCTCCTTCACCGCGTCCGACGCCAGTACCTTGTCGATCAGCAGCCGGCGCGTGGACAGGTCCGGCCCGATCACCGCCGCGCGGATGCGGTGGAAGTGCGTGCGCAGCACGCGCGAGAGCTTGCGCACGGTGCGTTCGGGGGTGAGTTCCTCGGCCTCGCCCTCGTCCACCACCTCGCGCACCGAGATCGGCGTGGCGAAGCGCACCTGGGTGTCGCGGCCGTTGAGCAGGATCGCCAGCAGGCGGCGGAAGCGGCCGACCAGCGCCCAGTTCTCCGAGAACAGCACCGAGAACCAGCCGCTGGCCTTGTCCGGGGCACGGCCGACGAAGATCGAGACCGGCACCAGGCGCACGTCCATGGCCGGGTCGGCGCGGTGCGCCTCGAGCAGGCGGGCGAGCGAGTCGGAGTGGCGCTTGAGCGGGGCGTTGCGGCCGGTGGCCATGGTCGCCGCGCGCCCCAGGGTGCTGCCGGCATTGCGCCGCGACAGGGCGACGTAGGCGCGCTTGCGGCCCAGCGGGTCGCCGGGCAGCGGTCGCAGCGGCGACGGCAGCCCGGCCTTGCGGCAGGCGCGGTCCAGGATCAGGGCGTTGGAGAGACCGTAGTCCTCGAGCACGTAGCAGGTCGGGCGCGGGTCGGGGGGCAGGCCCTCCGGCGGCGCGATCTTGAGTTCGATCCAGGGCGCGAGCAGGCCGCCGAGCAGGCGCGCCCACCACGGGCGGCCGTCGCCGGCCGGGACGCGGCGGCGCGGCCCGCCACGCGGGGGCTCGGCGCCGCCTGGGGGCGGCACCCCGTCCGGAGGCGGCACGCCGTCCGGGGGATCCTGGAACGGCAGGCTCGGCTGTTCAGGCAGGTCGTGCTGGCGGGTCTTGCTGGGCATCGCGTGGATTATCGCGTAGCCGCCGCGCGGGCGTGGCGCAGGAAGTCGGAGACGTACCAGCGGCCGTCGATCCGCTCCATCGCCACCACCGTGTCGATCTCCCGGCCTGCGAAGCGGTAGCGCATGCGCACCTGCGCGGTATCGCCGGTCTGCTGCTGCAGGGTCGCCTCGAGCGTGGCCAGGTCGGCGTCCACGCGCAGGCCGTAGTCGGCCAGCACGCGCTTGAAGGCGGCGGCGAACGGGCCCATCCGGCGCAGCCCGGAGTCGATGCCGGCGTCGCGGAAGGCCGCTTCCGAGGTCAGGCCGCTGCGCCGCGCGGCCGCCGCCAGCGCCGCGATCGCCTTGCTGGCCCGCGCGCGGTCGGACAGCGGCGCGCGCTCGCCCCACTGCGCGGTCGCCGCGATCAGCTGCGCGTAGTGCTGGCGCTCGCCCTCGCTGAAATCGCCCTCGTGGCCCACGTACTGCGCGCCGAACACGCCCAGCGCGGTGGCCGCGGCCCGCAGCTCGCGTGCGGAACCAGAGAACTGGCGGTCGAAGATGCGCTGCAGGCGCGCCTCAGAGCCCGGCGCCGCCAGCGAGTCCAGCATCTGCGGCAGGTGGTCGCCGAACGGCAGCTGGTCCAGCGGCCAGCGCGTGCGGCCCTCGCGCCAGGCCAGGTCGAGCTGCGCGTGCAGTTCGGGCGGCACCGCTTCGCGCGCGAAGGTGTCGAAGTCGTTGTGGCGCAAGTGCGAGGTCAGCCGCCGCACCACCTGGGCAGGGGTGGCGTCGGCGCCGGCATCGCCGCCAGGACCGTCGCCGGTGCCGCAGGCGGCCAGCAGCAGGCAGGAGGCCGCCGCCGCCCACCACCACCGCCGGATCAAGGGCGCAGGTCCTCGAGTGCGGCTTCCTTGGCCGCGCGTCGTTCGGCCGCGCCCTGCGACCAGTCGTTGCCGAACAGCGCCGGCTCCCAGGAGCCGTACACCGGATTCGGCAGCACCCACCAGCGCTCGCCGACCCAGTCGGCGTACGGCGCCATCGCCTGGCGGCGCCCTTCCCTGGTGTTGCTGGCGATGTCCACGAAGTCGCCGACCTGGTCGCCGAACTGCATCAGCACCCGGTAGGTGCGACCGACGAGCTGGCGCCGGCAGCCCTTGTCCGACGCCTTGCCCTCGCAACCCGGCACCTGGGTGCCCTTGCCGAGGAACTGGGCCTCGCTGCGGATCGGGAAGCCGGCGGCGCGCAGGTTGGCGACCGTGGCCTCGGCCTGCGCCGCCTCGCGGTTGCTCACGTAGAACACGGTGACGCCGTGGCGCGCGGCCTCGTCGAGGAACTCGACCGCCCCGGCCAGCGCCGGCGCCGCACGCTGCTGCACCCACGCGTCCCAGCTTTCGTCGCCGAACTCGGTCCGGTCGCGGATCATGCGCACCTGGTGCGCGGAGTTGTCGAGCACGGTCTCGTCGACGTCCACGATGATCGCGCGCGGCAGCCCATGGACGACGCCCTCGAAGGTGGCCGCGGCACGGTCGCCGCGCGGCAGTGCGTCCCAGGACTCGTCCGCCAGCGCCTGCTCGAGCACCCGCCCGGCGGCGCGGTAGGTCTGCGCGTAGATCATGTCGCGCTCGGCCGAGGTCTGGTACCAGACCGTGGCGTTGAGGCTGTCGTTGGGCGGCGGGCCGAAGCCGGCGCGCGCCGGATCGCCCTGGGTGTTGACGCTGACGCAGCCGGCGAGCAATGCCGTGGCCAGCAGGGTCAGGCTTGGAAGGGCGCGCATCGGCGACTCCTCTTGGGACCGGGATTGTGGGAGCGCGCCTTGCGCGCGATGCCCTTTATACCGGATCGCCAAGCAGTTCCCGGATTGCGGCGAAGCCCGCGCTGGCGCGCTCCTGCTTGCGCTCGGCGTCGGCGACCGGGTCGGCGCCGTCGCGCTGCAGCTCGGCGGCCGGCAGTTCGTCCAGGAAGCGGCTCGGCGACAGGCGCAGCTTCTCGCCCCAGCGCTGCGCCTCGCGGGCGTGCGACAGCCACAGCGCGCGCTTCGCACGGGTGATGCCGACGTAGAGCAGGCGTCGCTCCTCGTCCAGGCGGCCTTCCTCGATGCTGGCCTCGTGCGGCAGGTTGCCGTCCTCGACGCCGACGATGAACACGTAGTCGAACTCCAGGCCCTTGGCCGCGTGCAGGCTCATCAGCCGCACCTGGTTGCCGGCGTCGCCCTTGTCGGCGTGCGACAGCAGCGCGAGCGCCGCTGCGAGGTCGCCCGGGCCGGCATTGCGCCCGCCGTCGAACCAGTCTGCGAGCTCGTCGAGGTTGCGCCGGCGCGCCTGGAACTGGGCCTCGTCCTTGCACTGCGCACGCAGCATGCCGAGCAGGCCGCTGCGCTCGTTGAGCCGGCGTACCAGCTCCGCCGGCGCCAGCCGCGCGGCGTCCACGCGCAGGCCGCGCACGATCGCCATGAATTCCTGCAACGCGTTGCCCGAGCGCGCCGGCAGCTGCTTCAGCAGCGACACCGACTCGGCCGCGCGCGCCAACGGCAGGTGCGCGTGCCGGGCCAGCTCCGCCAGCTTCGCCAGGGTGGTGCCACCTACGCCGCGCGCGGGCGAGGCGACCGCGCGCAGGAAGGCCGCGTCGTCGTCGGGGTTGGCGACCAGCCGCAGCCAGGCCATCGCGTCCTTGACCTCGCCGCGGTCCAGGAAGGCGGTGCCGCCGGTCAGGTGGTAGGGCACGCGCAGCAGCTGCAGCGCCTTCTCCAGCGCGCGCGACTGGTGGTTGCCGCGGAACAGCACGCAGAAGTCGCTCCAGGGCGCGCCGTTCTTCTGGGCCTGGAACTGGATCTCGGCGGCGACCTTCTCGGCCTCGTGCGCCGCGTCGCGGCACTCCCACACGCGGATGCGTTCGCCGTCGGGGTTGCCGCTCCACAGGGTCTTGGGGTGCTCGTGCGGATTGTTGGCGATCAGCGCGTTGGCCGCGCGCAGCACCCGGTTGGTGCAACGGTAGTTCTGCTCCAGCTTGACCACGCGCAGGTCGGGGTAGTCCTGCCCGAGCTGCAGCAGGTTCTCCGGGTTGGCCCCACGCCAGGCGTAGATGGACTGGTCGTCGTCGCCCACGCAGGTGAACAGGCCGCGCTCGCCGGCGATCGCCTTCAGCAGCCGGTACTGCGCATCGTTGGTGTCCTGGCACTCGTCCACCAGCAGGTAGCCGATGCGCTCGCGCCAGGCGACCACGCACTCCGCGTCGGACTCGAACAGCTGCACCGGCAGCCGGATCAGGTCGTCGAAATCCACCGCGTTGAAGGCCGCCAGCCGCTGCTGGTAGCGCTTGTACAGCGCCGCCGCCTCGCGCTCGCGGGTGCTGCCGGCGGCGGCTGCGGCCTCCTCCGGCGACAGGCAGGCGTTCTTGGCCCGCGACACCAGCTGCTTCGCGGCCTCGCTCGCGTCGGGCTTGCTGCCCGGCGGGAGCAGGTCCTTGAACTGGGCGGCGCTGTCCTCGGCGTCGAAGATCGAGAATCCACGCCGCAGCCCCAGCCGCGCGTGCTCGACCTGCAGGATGCGCAGGCCCAGCGCGTGGAAGGTGCACACGGTCAGCCCCTCGGCGGCATCGGCCTTGAGCCGCCGGACCACGCGCTCCTTCATCTCGCGCGCGGACTTGTTGGTGAAGGTGATCGCGGCGATGCGCTTGGCCGGCATCCTGCCTGAACCGACCAGGTGCGCGATCTTCTCGACGATCACCCGGGTCTTGCCGCTGCCCGCGCCGGCGAGCACCAGCAGCGGGCCGTCGCAATGCAGGACGGCGGCGGACTGTTGGGGGTTGAGACCATGCATCCGGTCATTGTGCCGAAAGTCGTGCGACACGGACGCGCGACTGCCGGTACGATGCGCCATCCCAACCTGGAAAGACCGAGCATGTCGAAGCGGATCGCCTGCCTGGCAGCGCTGCTGTTGCCCATCGCCTTCACCGTCGGCGCGGCCGAGCCCGCCCCGAAGGATCCGACCGCCGACAAGCTCATGGTCACCGCGGGCTTCCTCAACCACCACCCGGACCTGCGCTACCGCCTGCACGCCATGGAGGCGATGCGCAAGGAACGCTACGACGATGCCTACAAGTTCTTCCGCCGCGCCGCCTTCTACGCCGACAAGCCCTCGCAGGGCATGGTCGCGGAGATGCTGTGGAAGGGCCAGGGCGTGGAGCAGGACCGTCCGCTCGCCTACGCCTGGATGGACCTGGCCGCCGAGCGCGGCTACGCCGGCTTCCTCGGCCTGCGCGAGCGCTACTGGGAGGCGATGGACGAGGCCGAGCGCGCGCGCGCGCTCGAGGTCGGCCAGGAGGTGTACGCGGTCTACGGCGACGCCGCCGCGCGCCCGCGCATCGACACCGAGCTGCGCCGCGGCCGCCGCCAGGTCACCGGCAGCCGGACCGGCTCGGTCGGCGCGCTGAAGATCTTCGTCCCCGGCCCGGGCGGCTACCAGATGATCGACGGCAGCAAGTTCTACGACCCGCAGTACTGGGTGCCGGAGAAGTACCACGCCTGGACCGACGCCGTGTGGCGCAACCCGCGCATCGGCACCGTCCGCGTCGGCGACGTCGAGCAGGTCGGCAACGACGACCTGCCGCCCCCGGGCTCGCGCGTCCCGGCGACCGCCCCGGACACCGAGGCGACGGCCCCGGACGCCCCGGAGGTTCCGGACCTGCCGCCGCCGGGGATCGAACCTCCCGACGAGGAGTGAGTCCGCTTTAGACTGCGCCGCATGGCCAAGCTGTACTTCTACTACTCGGCGATGAACGCCGGGAAGACGACCACGCTGCTGCAGTCGGCGCACAACTACCGCGAACGCGGCATGCGGGTGGCGATCCTGACCCCGCGCCTGGACCACCGCGACGGCAGCGGCACGGTGGCCTCGCGCATCGGACTGCGCGCGGACGGCACGCCGTTCTCGCGCGACGACGACCTCGAGCGCATGGTCCGCGCCAGCGTCGAACAGCACGGTCCGCTGCACTGCGTGCTGGTGGACGAGGCGCAGTTCCTGAGCCGCTCGCAGGTGTGGCAGCTCACCGAGGTGGTGGACGCGCTGCGCATCCCGGTGCTGTGCTACGGCCTGCGCACCGACTTCCGCGGCGAGCTGTTCGAGGGCAGCCAGTACCTGCTGGCCTGGGCCGACGAGATCCAGGAGATCAAGACCATCTGCCACAGCGGCAGCAAGGCGACCATGACCGTACGCGTGGACGAGAACGGGCACGCCGTGCAGGCCGGGCCGCAGGTGGAGATCGGCGGCAACGAGCGCTACGTCTCGGTGTCGCGCGCGGAGTTCAAGAAGGTCATGCGTGGCGAGGCCGGGATCTCGCCGATGCAGGCGCCGCTGCCGCTGGGGTCGCGGCGCTAGCGACGCTCCTACATGCAGGCGGCGTAGGTGTTGGCGACCACGCGTTCGACCAGGCCGCCTTCCGGCTGCGCGTTGCGCACCTGCGCGCGCAGGGTGCGCAGGCCGGCGAGCGTGTGCGTGCGCAGCCGGTCGTCGCCCGACCCGCAGCGATGGCGTGCCGCCGCGGCGGCAGCCAGCCAGCCGACGCGCCGGGTGCGGATCTCGCGGCTGGCGAGGCCGGCCAGCGCGTCCAGCCGCGCCAGCGCGGCGGCGTCGCCCGACTCGAGCTGGTAGCGCGCGAGCGCGAGTTCCGCCAACCGGGTGCGCGGGTGGTCGGGGCCGTCGGCGACGCGGGTGGTGTGCAGCGCCGCCTCGAGTTCGGCCAGCGCGCGGGCGCCGTCGCCGAGCCCGGCGTCGATCTCGCCCAGCAAGCGCTGGCTGTCGCCGATCATGCCGGCGGCGGTGCCGAACGCGGCGATGCGCAACTCGCGCGCCTCGACCGCGAGCGGGCGCGCCTCCAGGCCGCGCCCCATCCCGTGCAGCATGCGCGCGCGCTGGTACAGCGCCTCGGCCAGCAGCAGCGGCGCTTCCTGCCGGCGCAATGCGCCGATCGCGCGCGCGGTCGCCTGCAGCGCGCGCTCCGGCTCGCCGATCTCCCAGGCGACGCGGGCGAGCGCGATGTCGTCCGCCGCGACGTCGGGATGCGCCGGGCCGCCGCGCGACATCGTCCACGCGCGCACCTCGCGCAAGTTCGCCGCGGCATCGGCGTAGCGGCCGATGTCCACTTCGACCACGGCTAGCTGGCGGCGCGCGGCGACGGTCGCGGGATGGCCCTCGCCGTGCAGCTCGCGCGCCAGTTCCAGCGCGTGCGCGCAGTCGCGCTCGGCCTGGATGCTGTCGCCGGCCTCGCGCTGCAAGGCGCACAGGCGGCGCAGCAACTGCACCGCGAGTGGATGCTGGGTGCCGATGCCGGAGCGCAGCTGGCGCAGGGCTTCGCGGTAGCCGGCACCGGCCTGCGCCATGTGCCCCGCGTCGGCCTGCAGGCCGGCGAGGTCGGCGAGGCTCTCGACCACCCCGGCCTGGTCGCGCAGCACGTCGCGGCGCATGGCCAGCGCGCGCTGGAACATCGGGCGCGCGGCCTCGCCCTCGCCGGTGCTGCGCAGGCAACGCCCGAGCTGCGACCAGAAATCCGCCGCCTGCGTCGGCAGCTGCCGCTGCTCGCGGTAGACCACGCGCAGCAGCGGCGACATGGTCGCGGTGCACGCGCGCGGCCGCCCCATCAGCCATTGCACACGGCCGCGGTTGGTGGCCGCCTCCAGGCGCAGGCTGGTCGGCACCCGGTCGCCGAGCCCGTCCACCAGCTGCTGCTGGCGGTCGAGCAGGGCCAGCGCCTGCGCGTAGTCGCCCAGCCCCATGCGCAGGCGCGCGACCACGCCCATCAGTTCGGCGCGCGCGGCCGGCTGCCGGGCCAGCGCCTGGTCGCCGCGGCGCAGGCCGGCCTCGAGCAGTTCGCGCACGTCCAAGGCTTCGCCGCCCTGGACACCGGCGTGCTCGAACAGGCCCACGACGAAGTCCTGCAGCGCCTGCGCGCGACTGGCCTCGCGCACCGCCTGCTGGGCCTGCCAGGCGACGATGCCGAGCGACGCGGACAGCACCAGCAGCGCCAGCACGCCGGTGCCCAGGCTCCAGCGGTTGCGGCGGATGAACTTGCCGACGAGGTAGCCGAGGCCGCGCCGGCGCGCCGCGACCGGCTTGCCGTCGCGGTAGCGCAGGATGTCCAGCGCCAGCGCCTCGACCGACGGGTAACGCCGCTCCGGCTGCTTGGCCAGCGCGCGGTGCACGATGTTGTCGAGGTCGCCGCGCAATGCGCGCGGCTGGTTGCGCGGCAGCCCGCTGTCCTTGCCCTCGGCCTCGAGCTGCGCGGCCGCGGCCAGCGACGGCCGCAGCGGCTCCGCCTCCAGGATCGCCCGCTCCCACTCGGCGTCGGTGCTGCCTTCCAGCCGGTACGGGCGGGTGCCGGTCAGCAGTTCGTACAGCACCACGCCGAGCGCGTAGACGTCGGTCATGGTGGTGACCGGTTCGCTGCGCAGCTGTTCCGGCGCGGCGTAGTGCAGGGTGAAGGCGCGCACGCCGGTGCCGGTGCGCTCGACCGTGCCCTCGGCGACGCCGTCGCCGTCGAGCAGCTTGGCGATGCCGAAGTCGAGCAGCTGCACTTCCTCGTTGGCGCTGACCAGGATGTTCGACGGCTTCAGGTCGCGGTGCACGATCAGGTTGGCGTGCGCGTGGCTGACCGCGTCGCAGGTCTGCAGGAACAGGCGCAGGCGCGCCTCCAGCGAGGCCGACTGCTGCCGGCACCAGTCGGTGATCGGCACGCCCTCGACGTACTCGAGCGCCAGGTAGGGCTGGCCGTCGCGACTGGTGCCGGCGTCGAGCAGGTGCGCGATGTGCGGATGCGTGAGCCGCGCCAGGATCTGGCGCTCGCGCGAGAAGCGCAGCTGCAGGTTGGTGTCGGCGAGCCCGGGGCGCAGCAGCTTCAGCGCGACCCGGCGCTGGTACAGGCCGTCGGCGCGCGAGGCCAGCCAGACCTGGCCCATGCCGCCTTCGCCGAGCATGCGTTCCAGGCGGTAGGGGCCGACGCGCCCGCCGATCCGCGGCCCCGGCAGCGGCGCGATCAGCGGCTCGCTCAGGAAGTCGTCGCGGGTGCCCTCGAGCGCCAGCAGCCTGGCCAGTTCCTCGCCGAGTGCGGGCTGCTCGGCACGCAGCTGCTCGAGATGGCGGGCGCGCGTCGCCGGATCCATCTCCAGCAACGCATCGAGCAGGGGAGACAACTCAAGCCAGCGCTCGGGGTCCATGCCGGCGCCGGCTCAGGGTTCCTGCAACGAGGCCAGCAGGAACAGCCGCGCCTTCTGCCAGTCGCGGCGGATGCTGCGCTCGGAGCGCTTCAGCAGCGCGGCGATCTCCAGCTCGGACAGGCCGGTGAAGTAGCGCAGCTCCACTACCTGCGCCAGGCGCGGATCCACGGCCGCGAGCCGGGTCAGCGCGACATCGAGGCCGAGCGTCTCCTCGTCCAGGCGCACGCCGCCCTCGAGGTCCTCGGGGAGCTCGGCCACGCGGTGCAGGTCGCCGCCACGCTTCTGCGCCATGCGCTGGCGCGCGTAATCGACCACCACGCTGCGCATCGCGGAGGCGGCGTAGGCGAAGAAGTGCGCGCGGTTGTCGAACTTGACCGAGCTGCGACCGATCAGGCGCAGGTAGGCCTCATGCACGAGCGCGGTCGCGTCCAGGGTGTGTCCCTGCTGCCCCGAGAGCTGGCGCCGGGCCATGGCATGCAGCTCCTGGTACAGCGTCTGCAGCACGCGGTCGAGCGCATCGCGATCGCCTTCGCGCGCGGCATCCAGCCACATCGTGATATCGGCGGTATCCGGCAAGAGTCTTCCCCCGAAAGACGCCTGCACTATACCGGGACCATGCGCCGGCGTCCGGTCGCCCCGGGGCGGGGCGCATTCAGCGTTGGCAGTGCCCGCACCAGACCGTGGCCCGCTGCGCCACCGCCGCCTCGCGCAGCGGCCGCCCGCAGCGTGGGCAGGGTTCCCCGCCCCGCCCGTAGGCCGCCAGTTCCTGCTCGAAGTAGCCGGGCGCGCCGTCCGGCGCGATGAAGTCGCGCAGGGTGGTGCCGCCGCGGACGATCGCGCTGGCCAGGATCGCCTTGACCGCGTCGGCGAGCGCCGCGTAGCGCTCGCGCGACACCCGCCCGGCCGCGCGCAGCGGCGAGATGCCGGCAGCGAACAGCGCCTCCGCCACGTAGATGTTGCCGACCCCGACCACGATCCGCTGGTCCATCAGGAAGGCCTTCACCGGCGCCTTGCGGCCGCGGCTGCGCGCGAACAGGTAGTCGCCGTCGAAGGCGTCGGACAGCGGCTCCGGCCCGAGGTCGCGCAGCAACGGGTGGACCTCGCCGGGCGCCTGCCAGAGCAGGCAGCCGAAGCGACGCGGATCGTTGAAGCGCAGCACCCGGCGCGAGCCGCGCGGCCCGAGCAGGCCGAGGTCGACGTGGTCGTGCGTGCCCACGGGCGTGCCCGGCGACAGCACGCGCAGGCTGCCGGACATCCCCAGGTGCAGCAGCGCGCTGCCGGCCTGCGTGTCCAGCAGCAGGTACTTGGCGCGCCGGCGCACCGCGTCGATGCGCTGGCCCGGGAGCAGCTCGACCACCTCGCGCGGGATCGGCCAGCGCAGGTCCGGGCGCCGCAGCACCACGTCGGCGACGCGGCGGCCTTCGACGTGCGGCGCGAGGCCGCGGCGGGTGGTTTCGACTTCGGGCAGTTCCGGCACCGGCGCAGTATAGGATTCCCCGATGGAACCGAATGCCCCCGCGGTCGCCGCCCTGCCGACCTTCGACGACGTGCTCGCGGCGGCGGCGCGGATCGCGCCGCACGCGCACGTCACCCCGGTGCTGCAATCGCGCACCCTGGACGCGCTGGCCGGCTGCGCGCTGCACTTCAAGGCCGAGCCCCTGCAGCGCGCCGGCGCGTTCAAGTTCCGCGGCGCCTGCAACGCGGTCTGGGCACTGCCCGCCGATGCCGCCGCGCGCGGCGTGGTCACCCACTCCTCTGGCAACCACGGCGGCGCGCTGGCGCTGGCCGCGGCCACCCGCGGCATCCCCTGCCACGTGGTCGTGCCCGAGGGCGCGGTCGAGGCCAAGCTCGCGGCGATCCGCGGCTACGGCGCGGTCCTGCACCGCTGCGCGCCGACCATGGCCGCGCGCGAGGAGACCGCCGCGCGCGTGCAACGCGAGACCGGCGCCACGTTCGTGCACCCGTACGTCGATCCGCTGGTGATCGCCGGCCAGGGCACCGCGGCGCTGGAACTGCTCAACGCGAACGGCGGTTTCGACGCGGTGGTGGTCCCGGTCGGCGGCGGCGGCCTGGCCGCGGGCACCGCGCTGGCGCTGGCGGCGCGCGCACCCGATTGCGAACTGCTGCTCGCCGAACCCGCGGGCGCGGCCGATACCGCACGCTCGCTCGCGGCCGGGCGCCGCGACGTGGACTTCGTGCCCGACACCGTCTGCGACGGCCTGCGCGGCACGCTCGGCCAACCGGGCTTCGAGATCCTCCACGCGCACGGCGCGCGCGTGACAGTGGTCGAGGACGCGGATACCCTCGCCGCCCAGCGCCTGCTGTGGACCCGGCTGAAGCTGCTGGTCGAGCCGTCGTCGGCGATCGCGCTGGCCGCGGTGCTGCAGCAGCGCGACCGGCTCGCCGGCAGGCGCGTGGGGGTGATCCTTTCCGGCGGCAACGTGGATACAGGGGCTGCATGACACATCGTCCGTTGCGTTCGCCGGGTGCCTGGATCGCGGCGCTCGCGCTGGTGCTCGCGCTGCTGCTGCCGGGCCTGCGCGGCATCTGGGATCCCGACGAGGGCCGCTACACCAACGTCGCGATGCACATGATCGACAGTGGCGACTGGCTGTCGCCGCACCGCAGCGAGGAAGTCGGCCACTGGACCAAGCCGCCGCTGACCTACTGGGCGATCGCGGCGAGCGTCACCACCTTCGGGCGCAACCCGTGGGCGGCGCGGCTGCCGTCGACGCTGTCCTACCTGCTGTGCGCGTGGCTGGCGTTCCGCATCGCGCGGCGGCTGGCGCCCGGCAGCGAGCACATGGCGGCGCTTGCGTTTGCCACCATGCTGCTGCCGTTCGGCGCGGCGCAGCTGATCACCACCGATTACCTGCTCGCCGCCTGCGAGGCGCTGGCGATGTGGGCGTTCGTCGAGGCCCGCTTCGGCGATCCCCGGCGTTCCCGGCGCTGGCTGGCGCTGATGTGGGCGGGGTTCGGGCTGGCATTCCTGACCAAGGGCCCGCCGGGACTGCTGCCGCTGCTGGCGGTGTTCGCCTTCGACGCGCTCACGCCGGCGACGCGCGCCGATGGCAGCCGGCGCCCGCGCGCGCTGCAGTGGTGGGGGCCACTGCTGTTCGCCGCCGTCGCGCTGCCCTGGTACCTGGCGGTGGTGACGCGCAACCCGGGACTGCTCGACTACTTCCTCGGCAAGGAGGTCGTCAGCCGCATCGCCAGCAACGAGTTCAATCGCCACGGCGAGTGGTACGGCTGGCTGGCGATCTACGCCCCGACGCTCCTGCTCGGCACGATCCCCTGGTGGCGCCCGCTCTGGCGCTGGATGCGCACGCTGCCGGCGCGCGCGTCGGCCTGGCGCACGCCCGGGGGGCGCGGCGCGGACCGCGCCGGCCTCGTGCTGGCCTTGTGGGTGCTGTTGCCGCTGCTGGTGTTCTGCGTCTCGCGCTCGCGGCTGCCGCTGTACATCCTGCCGCTGTTCGTGCCGCTGGCGGTCATCGTGGCGCGCCAGCGGCTGGCCGACGGCATCGGGTTGCCACGCTGGCGGTTCCTCCTGCCCTGGGCCCTGCTGTTGCTGGCGCTGGAACTCGCGACCGCGTTCTGGCCGACCCACAAGGACGGCGCGTCCTGGCAGCAGGCGATCGCCGAGCGCGCCCCGGGCCCGGTCAGCCAGGTGCTGATCGTCGACGACATGGCGCGTTACAGCCTGTACCTGCAGCTGGGCGTGGACGTGGAGAAGCTGTCGCTGCTGCCGCTCGACGAACCGCCGTTCGGCCCGGAGTACGACGAGGACGTCGCCGACGAGCTGGGCGACGACTACGATCCGGACGCCATCTGGTTCACCAAGCAGGAACACTTCGACACCGTGCAGGCGCGACTGCGCGAACTCGGCTACGTCGGCATCCCGCAAGGCGCCCCGTTCGAAGGCCGCACCCTCTTCCGGGTGCGGCCTCTTGCCGACTAATTTTCAGCCACAGATTTCACGGATTGAAAAGGATCTGTGAAATCTGTGGCCAAAGAAAAGTGTCAGGTCCGCCGCCGGATGGGGATGCCGGTCGCGGGGAAGGTGGCGATTTCGGCGCCGGCTTCGCGGATGGGGGCGCCGGCTTCAGGCGCCCAGGCGACGGCGGTGATCGTTTCCCAGGTCGCGCGCAGGCCGCGCGGGGTGGTGAACTCCCCGGCATAGGCCTCGGCGGCGCGCGCGAAACGGGCCTTGCCGGTGAGCGTGCCGCGGCGGTCGCGCAGCGCGTTGGTGGCGCCCAGCGTGCGCAGTTCGCGCATCAACTCCGGCAGGTCGGCGTAGTGGGTCTCGGTGATGTCGCGGTCGAGCACCGGATCGCGGAAGCCGGCGTGCATCAGCGCATCCCCGAACTCGGCGATCTGCACGAAGCGGCTCACGTGCGGCGCGTCGTCCGCCTGCGCGAACGACCAGCGCAGCTCGTGCAGGGTGTCCGCGCCGAAGGTCGAGACCAGCAGCATCCCGCCCGGGCGCAACGCGCGCCGGAAACCGGCGAGCACCGCCGGCAGGTCCTCCACCCACTGCAGGCACAGGTTGGAGAACAGCAGGTCCAGGCTTTCCGGCGCCAGCGGCAACGCCCGGGCATCGGCGCAGATCCGGTCGATGCCGCGGCGCAGGGGATTCCAGCCGGCGCGGCGGCGCGCCTCGCGCAGCATCGGCAACGCGAGGTCGATTGCGAGCACGCGCGCCTTCGGCCAGCGCTTGCGCAGCGCCATCGCGCCCCGCCCCGGGCCGCTGCCGAGGTCGAGCAACCGTTCCGGCGCGCGCTCGCCGTACTTCGCCGGCCAGAACTCGAGCGACTCGAGCAACTGCGCTTCCACGGCGCGCTGCAGCGCAGAGGCGGCGTCGTAGCCGTGCGCGGCGCGCGAGAACGCGCGCCGCACCTGGCGCTGGTCGAAGCCGGCACGTGGATCCGGGCGGTTCATGCGGGGTCGTCCAGGAAGGCTAGCAGCCGCGCGGCGACCGCGTCGGCGTGGGTCAGGAAGGGCGCGTGGCCGGCGTGTTCGACGACCTCGAACGCGCCGCCGGCGAGCACCGCGGCCTCGCGCATGGCGCGCGGGTCGACCAGGCGGTCGCGGCGGCCGGCCAGCCACAGGCTCGGCGCGCGCAGGCCCGGGAGCACGTGGCGCAGGTCGGCCGACTCGAGCAGCTCGAGCCCGTCGGCCAGCACCGCGGCCGCTGGCTCGCAGCGTGCGAACAGTTCGTCGCGCAGGGCACGGATCTCGTCGCGCGCGTGCTCGGAACCGAACGCCTCCAGCGCGACGAAGCGGTCCAGGGTGCCGCGGTAGTCGCTGCGCAGCCCGGCGGCGAAGTCGCGGAAGATCTCCGCGGACACGCCGTACTTCCAGTCGTCGCCGCGCACGAAGCGCGGGCTGGCGCAGAGCATCGCCAGCGCCGGCACCGCGTCGGGCCGGGTCGCGGCTGCGTGCAGCGCGACCAGCCCGCCCAGCGACCAGCCGCACCAGGGCGCGCCTTCGGGGACCGCGCGTGCGACCGCTTCGGTGCAGGGCTCGAGCGCCAGCGGCACCTCGCAGCCGACGCTGTGGCCGTGGCCGGGCAGGTCCACCACGTGCAGCGTGCGCACCGCGCGCAGGCGCGCCACCAGGGGTGCAAAGACGCCACCATGCATCGCCCAGCCGTGCAGCAGGACGAGCGGCGGTCCATTGCCGACGACATCCACGTGCAGGCCGCCGCCGCTCATGCGCCGCGATCCGTGCGCAGCGCGCGCACCGCGCGCGGGTTGCGCGCCTGCGGTCGCGCCACCAGCCAGGCGAACCCGACGATCCCGCACAGCACCACCAGCGCGCCCCAGCGCGCGACGCCCTGCGGCCAGGCTTCGTGCAGCAGCAGCACCCCGAACACGGTGGCGAACAGCAGTTCCGCGCCCTGCATCGCCTCCACCGCGCCGAGCGCGACCGGCTGGTCGCGCACCATGCCGGTGGCCTGGAAGAACAGGATCTTGGCGGCCACGCCCGCGCTCAGCGCGACCACCGCGGCCAGCAGCAGCTGTGACAGCGGCGGCAGACCGGTTCGCCACCACGCGTACGCGGCCAGCGCCCACCACAGCGGCTGGCTCGCCAGCGTCATGCCGTACACGCGCTGGGTCGCGTTGAGGTCCTCGCCGCTGCGCTCCAGGTGCAGCAGCAGCAGGCGGTTGCCGAGGGGGAACGCGAACGCCGCCACCAGCAGGCACGCCAGCGCGAACCAGCCGGCGCCGTCGAGCCCGCCGTCGGCGTGCCCGAGCTGCATCATCAGCACGCCCGCGAACACCAGCACGCCGATGGCGAAGGCCGCGCGCGGGATCCGCCGGCGCTCGTCGGAATAGATCAGCGGCGCGCACAGCATCCCGGCGATCACCGTGAACAGGAAGGTCCCGGCGACCAGCCATGACGGCCCGCTGCTGGCCGCGAACGACAGCAGCGCATAGAACAGCACGAAGCCGATCGCCGAACAGCCCAGCCATGGCCCCGGATGCGCGCGGATCGCGCGCAGCACCGGGGCGCTGCCGCCCTGCCAGCGCATCAGCGGCCACAGCAGCGGCAGCGTCACCAGGTAACGCAGCGACGCGGTCCACGCCCAGTGGCCGCCGTCCGTGGCCATGGCGCGGTTGAGCACGTAGGTCAGGCTGAAGAAGAGCGCCGACAGCAGCGCCAGCGAGATCGCCGCCAGCGCACGGCGGCGATCCGGGAGCGCCGCGCTCATGCGGTCGCCGCGGCGCCGCGCAGGCCGGCCTGTTCGGCCGCGTCCTCGAGCGCCTGCAGCAGGGCGTCGATCTGCATGCGCTCGTGCCCGGCACCGAGGGTGATGCGCAGGCGCGCGCGGCCCTCGGGCACGGTCGGCGGCCGGATCGCGGCGACCCAGAAGCCGCGCTCCTCCAGCGCGCGCGACATCGCCAGCGCGGCGCGGTCGTCGCCGCAGAGCAGCGGCTGGATCGGGGTTTCGGAAGGCAGCAGCGGCAACCCGCGCTGGCGCGCGCCGGCACGGAAGTGGGCGATGGATTCCTGCAGCTTGTCGCGGCGCCACTGCTCGCGGCGGGCGAGCTGGACCGCGGCGAGCGCGGCCGCGGCCTGCGCCGGCGGCATCGCGGTGGTGTAGATGTACGGGCGCGCGGTCTCCGCCAGGTGCTGGACCAGGTCGGCGCTGCCGCACACGGCGGCACCATGGCTGCCGAGCGCCTTGCCGAGCGTCACCAGGCGCAGCGGCACCTGCGCGACATCGAGCCCGGCCGCTGCGACGCTGCCGCGGCCTTCCGGGCCGAGCACGCCGGCACCGTGCGCGTCGTCCACGTACAGCAGCGCATGCTGCGCGCGCGCCAGCAGCGCGAGTTCGCGCAGCGGCGCGATGTCGCCATCCATGCTGAACACGCCGTCGGTTGCCAGCACCGCGGCCGATTCCGGCAGCGCGCGGAGCTGGCGGATCGCGCCTTCGACATCGCCGTGCGGGTAGCGACGCAGGCGGCAGCCGGCCAGCCGCGCGGCGTCCACCAGGCTGGCGTGGTTGAGTCGGTCCTGCACGCACACGTCGTCGTCGCCGAGCAGCGACTGCAGCACCGCCACGTTGGCCATGAAGCCGCTGCCGAACAGCAGCGCGGCCGGGACCTGCAGCCAATCCGCGAGCTCGCGTTCGAGCGCGGCGTGCACGGCATGGTGGCCGCTGACCAGGTGCGAGGCGATGCCGCCACTGCCATGGCGGGCAGCCGCATCCTGCAGCGCGTCCACCACCACGAAGTGCTGCGCCAGGCCCAGGTAATCGTTGCCGCAGAAGTCCACCAGCCAGCGGCCGTCGACCTCGGCGCCGACGCCGTCGCGGCGCGTTACCGTGCGCCGGACGCGGCGCCGCGACAGCGCCTCGCGCTGCATGCGCTGTGCCGCGATCCGCTCCTCCAGCCGCGGGCGGACCATGTCAGGCGACGGCCTTGGCCGGAACGTCGGTGGGCGCGTCAGTGATCGTGGCGTGGACCGTGCCCGCGTGGTCGTGGTCCGGTGCGTCCACCGTGACCTGCATCGGCACCAGCCCGAGGCGCGCGAACAGCGCCTGGTCGCGCTCGGTATCGGGGTTGCCGGTGGTCAGCAGCTTCTCGCCGTAGAAGATCGAGTTGGCGCCGGCGGCGAAGCACAGCGCCTGCAACTCGTCCGACATCTGCTCGCGCCCGGCCGACAGCCGCACCATGGACTTCGGCATGAGGATGCGGGCGACCGCAATGGTGCGCACGAACTCGAACGGGTCCAGCTCCGCGGTGCCCGACAGCGGGGTGCCCGCGACCTGCACCAGGCGGTTGATCGGCACCGAGTCCGGATGCGCCGGCAGCGTGGCCAGCGCCTGCAGCAGGCCGGCGCGCTGCTCGCGCGACTCGCCCATCCCGACGATGCCGCCGCAGCAGGTCTTCATGCCCGCGCCGCGCACGTGCGACAGCGTGTCCAGGCGGTCCTGGAACTCGCGCGTGTGGATGATCTCGCCGTAGAACTCGGGCGCGGTGTCGAGGTTGTGGTTGTAGTAGTCCAGGCCGGCCGCCTTGAGCGCCTGCGCCTGCGGCTCGGACAGCATGCCCAGGGTGGCGCAGGTCTCCAGGCCCAGCGCCTTCACCTCGCGGATCATCTCCGCCACCTTGGGGATGTCGCGGTCCTTGGGCGAACGCCAGGCCGCGCCCATGCAGAAGCGCGAGGCGCCGGCGGCCTTGGCCTGGCGTGCCTTCTCCAGCACCGCGTCGGTGCCCATCAGCTTGGTGGCGTCCACACCGGTGTGGTAGCGCGCGGCCTGCGGGCAGTAGCCGCAATCCTCCGGGCAACCGCCGGTCTTCACCGACAGCAGCGTGCTCACCTGCACCTCGGAGGGGTCGAAGTGCTCGCGGTGCACGCTGGCGGCGCGGTACAGCAGCTCGGTGAACGGCAGCGCGAACAGCGCCAGCACTTCCTCGCGTCGCCAGTCGTGGCGGAGGGGCGTGGGGGCTTGGCGGACGGCAGGCATGGGCGATTCCCGATGGAGCGCGCGGCGGCGGGCCTGCCAGTCTGGAAACCATGCCACCCCCTGTCAACCAAACGCCATCGCCCCGGGTTGACGGTCCCTGCGCCCGCCTGCGCCGGCTGCTGCCGTGGCGCCCGCACTGCCTCGGCTGCGGCGAGCCGGTCGCCGGCGCCCTGGACCTGTGCGAGGACTGCACCGCGCGCCTGCCCTGGAACCCGCACCGCTGCCCGGGCTGCGCGCGCCCGCTCCCGGACCGCGCGCCGAGCCTGCCCTGCCCGGCCTGCCGGCGGACGCCGCCGCCGGTCACCCACGTGGTCGCGCCGCTGCTGTACGGCGCCCCGGTGGACCAGTGGCAACCGCGCTTCAAGTTCCACCAGGACCTCGCCGCCGGCCGCCTGCTGGCGGCGCTGCTGGCCGCGTCCTGCGCGATGGCGCCGCGGCCGCAGGCGCTGGTGCCGGTGCCGCTGCACCGCGCGCGCCTGCGGAGCCGCGGCTACGACCAGGCGCTGGAACTGGCGCGCTTCGTCGCGCGCACCCTGCGCCTGCCGCTGCACCGCGGCCTGCTCGCGCGCACCCGCGCGACCGCGCCGCAATCCGAGCTCGACGCCGCCGCCCGCCGCGCCAACCTGCGCGGCGCGTTCGCGGTCCCGCCGCAGAAGCGCGCGCTGCCACGGCACGTCGCCCTGGTGGACGACGTCATGACCACGGGCGCGACGCTGCACGCCGCGGCGCACGCGCTGCGCGCGGCCGGGGTCGAGCGCGTGGACGCCTGGGTGTGCGCGCGAGTGCCTTGATCAAGGCATCACCGGCGGCACGTACTGCAATGTCGTGCCCAACAGCCATAGCAGGCCGAGCACCAGCGGCACGTGCACCACGAGCTGCACGAAGGTGAAGCCGACGATGTCGCGCGCGCGCAGCCCGAGCACGCCGAGCAGCGGCAGCATCCAGAACGGGTTGACCAGGTTGGGCAGGGCCTCGGCGGCGTTGTAGACCTGCACCGCCCAGCCGAGGTGGAACTGCAGCTCGTTCGCGGCCTGCATCACGTACGGTGCCTCGACGATCCACTTGCCGCCGCCGGACGGCACGAAGAAGCCGAGCACCGCCGAGTAGCTGCCCATCACCGCGGCGAAGGTGTCGTGGGTGGCCACCTGCACGAACAGCGTGGACAGCCGGTGCGCCAGGGTCTCGCCGTCGGCGCCGGGCACGCCGGTCAGCATCAGCGCGATGCCGCCGTACAGCGGGAACTGGATCAGCACGCCGGCGGTGGACGGCACCGCGCGCGACACCGCGTCCAGGAAGCTGCGCGGACGCCAGTGCAGCAGCAGGCCCAGCGACAGGAACAGGAAGTTGTAGGTGTTGAGGTTGGCGATCGCGGCCATCGGCCCCTTGCCGCTGAATTCCAGCCACAGCCAGCCGAAGCCGAGCAGCGACAGCGCGATGGTCAGCAGCGGGCTGTATTCGAGCCACTCGCCCGGGCGCGAGGGGCGACCGGCTGCCGGAAGCGGCGCGGTCGCGTCCAGCGCCTCCGGGAACGCCTCGATCGTGCGCGCGTCGCCACCGCGCGGCGCGGTCCACCACGCCACCGCCAGCGACACCGCGATGAGGATCGCGGTGAGCAGGATCGACTGCCACAGGAAGATGGTCTCGGAGAACGGCAGCACGCCGGTGATCGGCAGCAGCCCGGGCGGCATGCTCGCGGGGTTCGCCTGCAACTGCGCCGCCGAGGAGCTCAGGCCCATCGCCCACACCGCGCCGAGGCCCAGGTAGGCGGCAGCGCCGGCCGCGCGGTAGTCCATGCGCAGTTCGGTGCGCTTGGCCAGCGCGCGCACCAGCAGCCCGGCGAACACCAGCGAGAAGCCCCAGCTCAGCAGCGAGGTCAGCATGCTCGCCAGCGCCACGAAGCCGACCGCGCCGCGCCCGGTGCGCGGCCAGCGCGCGATGCGGTCGATCAGCCGCGCGATCGCCGGAGCGGTCGCGACCACGTAGCCGCCGATGACCACGAACGCCATCTGCATGGTGAAGGGGATCAGGCTCCAGAAGCCGCCGCCGAAGGCCTGCGCGGTGTCGCCCGGGCTCGCGCCGAAGCCGAGCGCGAACCCCGCCACCACCAGCACGCCGACGACCGCGAACACCCAGGCGTCCGGGAACCAGCGCTCGGCGAACGCGGCGCTGCGCAGCGCCAGCCGCTCCAGCATCCCCGCGCCCCCGGCGGCGTTCACGCGGCCTGCCGCCACAACGCCAGCGCCAGCCCGGCGAAGATCGTGGCGCCGACCCAGTGGTTGTGCAGGAACGCGCGGAACAGCGCACCGCGCTCGCGGTGGCGCGCGATCACGAACTCGTAGGCCACCAGCAGGAGCGCGACCCCGAGCCCGATCCAGTACCAGTCGCCGAGCTGCGCGTTGCGCCCCACCAGCGCCATCGCACCGAAGAACAGCGCGTACAGCACGCCCTGCGCGACCAGGTCGAGGTCGCCGAACAGGATCGCGGTGGACTTCGCACCCATGCGGATGTCGTCGTCGCGGTCCACCATCGCGTACCAGGTATCGTAGGCGGTGGACCACAGGATGTTGGCGCCGTAGAGCACCCAGGCGATCGGCGGCACCTCGCCCTGGATCGCGGCGAAGGCCATCGGGATGCCCCAGCCGAAGGCCATGCCCAGGTAGACCTGCGGCAGGTAGGTATGGCGCTTGAGGTAGGGATAGGTCATCGCCAGCACGATGCCGACGAAGCTCAGGTAGACGGTCAGGCGGTTGAGGGTCAGCACCAGCGCGAACGCGACCAGCATCAGCACCGCGAACACCGCCAGCGCCTCGCGCCCGGACACCGCGCCGGTGGCCAGCGGCCGGTTGCGGGTGCGCTCCACCTGCCCGTCGAGCCAGCGGTCGGCGTAGTCGTTGATCACGCAGCCGGCCGAGCGGGTGAGCCAGACGCCCAGCGAGAACACCAGCAGCGGCCAAAGCGGCGGCACCCCTCCGGCGGCCAGCCACAGCCCCCACCAGGTCGGCCACAGCAGCAGCAGCCAGCCGATCGGCCGGTTCCCGCGCACCAGTTGCCAGTACAGTTTCAGCCGCTTCATGCGAGAATTGCACCCACGCGCCTGTAGCTCAGCCGGATAGAGTAGTGGCTTCCGAAGCCATTGGTCGGGGGTTCGAATCCCTCCAGGCGCGCCAGCATCCACCGAATCACAGAGAGCGGCCAGTGCGCAACTACGACCTCGACTTCCTCAAGCGCTTCTCGCTGGTGATCGCCTTCCTGGCCGTCGTCACGATCGGCCTGATCGCGCTCGCCACCTACATCAACAACGTGATCCCGCCGGAAGTCTCCCCCGCCGCGCAGCAGCGCGAGCAGGCGCGCATCGCCCCGGCCGGCGCGGTCTACGCCGGCGCCACCGGCGCCGCGGCGCAGGCCGCCGCAGCCGCGGCCGCCGAGGCCGCCGCCGCCTCCCAGGTCGCCTACGGCGGCACCATGGACGGCTCGGTCATCTACAACAACCTGTGCACCGGCTGCCACACCGCCGGTGTCGGCAATGCACCGACCCTGACCGCCGCCGACTGGACCGCGCGCATCGCGCAGGGCCAGGAGACGCTGTACAAGCACGCGATCGAGGGCTACACCGGCCCCGACGGCGGCATCATGCCGGCCAAGGGCGGCAACCCGGCGCTCACCGACGACCAGGTCAAGGCCACCGTCGACTGGATGCTCTCGCAGCTCTGACGCGGCCCCCTCGTATCATGGGCGCATGACCGGCCCTGCATTCCCCGCCGAATCCGGCGCGCTCTCGATCGCCGGCCCCGCCGGCGCGCTCGAGCTCGCGGTCGATCGCGCCGAGCGCCCGCGTCCGGTGGTGGCCATCGTCTGCCACCCGCTGCCCACCGAGGGCGGCACCATGCACAACAAGGTGGTGACCATGGCCGCGCGCGCGCTGCGCGAGTGCGGCGTGGACACGGTGCGCTTCAACTTCCGCGGTGTCGGCGCCTCCGAGGGCAGCTTCGATGCCGGCGACGGCGAGGCCGACGACCTGCGCGCGGTGGCCGCCTGGGTGCGCTCGCAGCGCCCCGACGCGGCCCTGTGGCTGGCCGGCTTCAGCTTCGGCGCCTACGTCTCGCTGAAGCTGGCGGCGGAGCTGCAGCCGTCCGGGCTGGTCTCGATCGCGCCGCCGGTCGGGCGCGCCTGGGACATGGACGCGATCGTGCCGCCGACCTGCCCGTGGCTGGTGGTCCAGGGCGAGGCCGACGAGATCGTCGACCCGGAGGCGGTGTACGCCTGGCTCGAGTCGCTGCCGCAACCGCCCGAAGTGGTGCGCATGCCCGGCGCCAGCCACTTCTTCCACCGCAAGCTGATCGACCTGCGCGGCGCCATCCGCAACGGCGTGCGCGCGTGGCTGCCCGATGAATGAAACCGGGGCGGCACTGCCGTCGCAGCGCTACGCCGCTGGGGTCCGGCGCGGCGACTGGCAGGACGATCCGGCCCAGCATCCGGCGCTGCGCGAGCTCGACCGCATCCACCAGGCGGTGGCGACCGGCAACGCGCGCGGGTTCATGGGGCGCCTGCTCGGGCGCGACCCGGAACCGCCGCGCGGCCTCTACCTGTGGGGCGGCGTCGGCCGCGGCAAGACCTTCCTCGTGGACCTGTTCTTCGACGGGCTGCCGATCGCGGAGAAACGCCGCACGCACTTCCATCGCTTCATGCGCTCGGTGCACGAGAGCCTGCGCGAGCACGCCGGGGAACGCGACCCGCTGGCCGCGATCGCCCGCGAGTGGCGCAGCAGCCTGCGGGTGCTGGTGCTGGACGAATTCTTCGTCAGCGACATCGGCGACGCGATGCTGCTCGGACGGCTGCTCGACCGCCTGTTCGCCGAGGGCGTGGTGCTGGTGACCAGTTCCAACATCCAGCCCTCCGGGCTCTACCGCGACGGCTTGCAGCGCGCGCGCTTCCTGCCCGCGATCGCGCTGATCGAGAGGCACTGCGCGGTGCTCGAGCTCGACAGCCCGCACGACTACCGCCTGCGCGCACTGACCCGCTCGCCGGTCTACCGGCAGCCGCTCGACGACCGGTCCGACGCCTGGCTGGAGCAGCGCTGGCGCGAGCTCGGCGGCGACGACGACCACCGCGACGCCGGCATCCAGGTGGACGGGCGCCGGATCCCGGTGCGCGCGCGCGGCCAGGGCATGGCCTGGTTCGATTTCGAAGCCCTGTGCGAGGGACCGCGCTCGGCGACCGACTACATCGAGATCGCGCGCGAGTTCCACACCGTGCTGCTCGGCGGCATCCCGGTGATGGGGCCGCGCATGGACGATGCCGCGCGCCGCTTCGTCACCCTGGTGGACGAGCTCTACGACCGCCAGGTCAAGCTGGTGTGCTGCGCCGACGCGCCGCCGACCGCGTTGTACACGGGCGAGCGCCTGGCCGGCGCCTTCGAGCGCACCGCCTCGCGCCTGATCGAGATGCGCTCGGCCGAATACCTCGCGCGCGAGCACCGCGGGTAGGATCGGCGCCATGGACCCGAACGCGCTGCCGCTGGGCCGCACCGTCGACTATCCGCGCGAGTACGACCCCGGCCTGCTCTACCCGATCCCGCGCGCGCAGGGCCGCGAGGCGCTCGGCCTGGACGGCGGCCCGCTGCCGTTCGACGGCCACGACCGCTGGCACGCCTACGAGGTGTCGTGGCTGGACCCGCGCGGCAAGCCGGTGATGGCGGCGCTGACACTGGAAGTGCCCGCCGACACCCCGCAGCTGGTCGAGTCGAAGTCGCTGAAGCTGTACCTCAACTCGCTCAACGCCACGCGCTTCGACGATGCCGCCGCGGTGCGCGCGCGCATCGCCGACGACCTGTCGCGCGCCGCCGGCGGCCCGGTGCGCGTGCGCGACGGCGTGCCGGAGGCGGTCGCGGGGGGCGACGGCGTGGACATCGACGCGCTCGACGTGGACGTCGACTGCTACGGCCCGCCCCGGCCGGAGTTGCTCCAAGCAGACGCAGGACGGGAGACCGAGGAAGTCCTGCGCTCGCAGCTGCTCAAGTCCAACTGCCCGGTCACCGGCCAGCCCGACTGGGCGAGCGTGCGCATCGCCTACGCCGGCCCGCGCATCGACCATGCCGGCCTGCTCCGCTACCTGGTGTCGTTCCGCGACCACTGCGAGTTCCACGAGCAGTGCGTGGAGCGCATCTTCGTGGACCTGATGGCGCGCTGCCGCCCGCGCGCGCTCTCGGTGGAGGCGCGCTACACCCGCCGCGGCGGCCTCGACATCAATCCCTGGCGCGCCACGCCCGGCACGCCGCCGCCCGCGCCCGGCCGCGACCTGCGCCAGTAGGCCCCGCGCGCGCCGCCAGAGCGGCTGAACACGCGACGATGCGGGCTTCACGCCCGCCGTGTGACCCTGCGCCGGTCCCATGCGGCGCAGGAGAGCACACGATGGCCAACACCCCCAACGATCCCGGCAAGCTGTCGTTGAAGCCCAGCCGCAGCGGCGGCAGCAGCGGCGGTAACGCCGATGCTGGCAACAGAGATTTCGGCAACGTCCGCAGCAGCAGCGACACCAAGCCCGGCAGCGGGCCGACCGGCAAGGCCGACTTCTCCAACGTGGTCGGCAACGCCGACACCGCGCCGGCGCGCGACCTCGGCGGCAGCTACACGGTCCAGTCCGGCGACACGCTGTCGGCGATCGCGCAGCGGCATTACGGCAAGGCCAGCCGCTGGCAGGAGATCTTCGAGGCCAACCGCGACCAGATCGACGACCCCGACCTGATCCGCCCCGGCCAGGTGTTGCGCCTGCCCGACTGACGCTCCGAGTCCTTCCCTTCCCCCCAGAGGAGACCCACCCCATGAAGCGCACTGCACTGAACGCGGCCATCGCCGCGATCCTGGTCGCCGGCCTCGCGCTGGCCGGCTGCAACCGCGACGCCAACGACACCGCGGACCGCGACACCACGCCGGCGACCGACACCACCGGCGCCACCGGCGACATGCCGCCGGCGACCACCGACACCTCGGCGATGGACACCGACGCCACCACCGGCCTGACCGTGACCACGGTGGACCTGGGTTCGGCGGTCGGCAGCGACAACCGCATCAGCACCCCGGCCACCACCTTCACCAGCGGCGACACCATCCACGCCTCGGTCGCCACCGACGGCGCGATGGCCGGCACGCTGACGGCGACGTGGACCTTCGAGGACGGCCAGGTCGTCGACACCCAGGAGAAGTCGATCCCGGCCGGCCCGCAGGTCACCGACTTCAGCATCACCAAACCGGACGGCTGGCCGACGGGCACCTACCGCCTGGAGATCTCGAACAACGGCATGGTCGTGCAGACCCGCGAGTTCGACGTCCAGTAATCCGGGCAGCCAAGGCAACACCCGGGGGCGCCGCGCGTGCCCCCGGTCCTACAATGGCAGGCCCCGCACAGGAACCGCGAGCGCGCCATGCCCGACTCCCGCATCATCTACACCCTCACCGACGAGGCCCCGCTGCTGGCGACGCAGTCGCTGCTGCCCATCGTCGCCGCCTACGCGCGCACCGCCGGCATCGCCGTCGAGACCCGCGACATCTCCCTGTCCGGGCGCATCCTGGCCCAGTTCCCCGACGTCCTGCGCGACGACCAGCGCGTCGGCGACGACCTCGCCGAGCTCGGCAAGCTCGCGACCACGCCGGACGCCAACATCATCAAGCTGCCCAACATCAGCGCCTCGGTACCGCAGCTCAAGGCGGCGATCGCCGAGCTGCAGGCCAGGGGCTACGCGCTTCCGGACTACCCGGACGAGGTGACCGACGCGGCGTCGAAGGACGCCCGCGCGCGCTACGACAGGGTCAAGGGCAGCGCGGTCAACCCGGTGCTGCGCGAGGGCAACTCCGACCGCCGCGCGCCGGCCTCGGTGAAGAACTACGCGCGCAAGCATCCGCATCGCATGGCGGCCTGGGACAAGGGCTCGAAGGCCCACGTCGCGCACATGGAGGCCGACGACTTCTACGGCAGCGAGCGCTCGGTCACGGTCGCCGACGCCACCCGCGTGCGCATCGAGTTCGTCGCCGCCGATGGCGGTGTCCGCGTACTGAAGGAAGCCTTCCCCTTGCAGGCCGGCGAAGTGATCGACGCCGCGCGCATGCGCCATGCCGCGCTCGCCCGCTTCATCGACGCCCAGCTCGCCGACGCAAGGGCGCAGGGCGTGCTGTTCTCGCTGCACCTGAAGGCGACGATGATGAAGGTCTCCGACCCGATCATGTTCGGCGTCGCCGTCGAAGCGTTCTACGGGCCGGTGCTGGAGAAGCACCGCGAGGCGCTGGACGCGGTCGGCTTCAACCCGAACAACGGCATCGGCGACCTGCACGCGCGCCTGCCGCAGCTTCCGCAGGAGAAGCAGGACGAGATCCTGCGCGACATCGCCGCCCTGCGCGACCAGCGCCCCGGGCTGGCGATGGTCAACTCGGACAAGGGCATCACCAACCTGCACGTGCCCAGCGACGTCATCGTGGATGCCTCGATGCCGGCGATGATCCGCGACGGCGGCCGCATGTGGAACGCCGACGGCGAGCTGCAGGACGCCAAGGCGGTGATCCCCGACCGCTGCTACGCCGGCATCTACCAGGCGGTGATCGAGGACTGCAAGGCCAACGGCGCGTTCGATCCGGCGACCATGGGCAGCGTGCCCAACGTCGGCCTGATGGCGCAGAAGGCCGAAGAGTACGGTTCGCACGACAAGACCTTCCAGCTCGACGCCGCCGGCACCGTGCGCGTGGTGGACGAGGCCGGCAACGTGCTGCTCGAGCACGAGGTCGCCCCCGGCGACATCTGGCGCATGTGCCAGACCAAGGACGCGCCGATCCGCGACTGGGTGAAGCTGGCGGTGACGCGCGCGCGGCTGTCGGCCACGCCGGCGGTGTTCTGGCTCGATCCGCAACGCGGGCACGACGCGCAGATCATCGCCAAGGTCGAGCGCTACCTGGGCGAGCACGACACCGACGGGCTGGACATCCGCATCCTGCCGCCGGTCGAGGCGATGCAGCATTCGCTGGCGCGCATCCGCGCCGGCGAGGACACGATCTCGGTCACCGGGAACGTGCTGCGCGACTACCTGACCGACCTGTTCCCGATCATGGAACTGGGCACCAGCGCCAAGATGCTGTCGGTGGTGCCGTTGATGGCGGGCGGCGGCCTGTTCGAGACCGGCGCCGGCGGCAGCGCGCCCAAGCACGTCCAGCAGTTCCTGGCCGAGAACTACCTGCGCTGGGATTCGCTGGGCGAGTTCCTGGCGCTGGCGGCTTCGCTCGAGCACCTGGCCGAGCACGCCGGCAACGCGCGCGCGCGGGTGCTGGCCGACGCCCTCGACGAGGCCAACGCGCGCTTCCTCGAGAACGACAAGTCGCCGACCCGAAGGCTCGGCGGCATCGACAACCGCGGCAGCCACTTCTACCTGGCGCTCTACTGGGCGCAGGCGCTGGCGGCGCAGGACCGCGACCCGGAACTCAAGGCACGCTTCGCGAAGCTGGCCGAGGCCCTGGCGAAGGACGAGGAGAAGATCGTGTCCGAGCTCATCGCGGTCCAGGGCCAGGCCGTGGACATCGGCGGCTACTACCGCCCCGACCCCGAAGCGATGGCGCGGGCGATGCGCCCGAGCGCCACGTTCAACGCGGCGCTCGGGACGCTGTAGCGGATCAGCAGCAGGCGCCCGCCGGGCATTCGGGTTGCCCGGCGGCGCGCTGCGCATGCCGGCCGTAGGACGCGAACGCGCGCGCGGACGCTTCGCGATTGCCGTAGTGGCGGGCAAAGCGGGCCCCGTCGCGGGGCGGCTGCGGCCCGTCCGGCGCGTCGACGGACAAGGGGAAGCCCTGCAGCGACAGCAGGTCCCTGAAGAAGCGGTGGTCCATGGCGGTCCTGTCCCCGGGCCGAAGCCCGTGTTGTTGAAGTACGGGCAAGCCTAGGCGCATGATTCGCGCTGAAAAAGCGATATTCCTGCAAGCCAGGCTTGAAATGGATTCAAGATGAGCCGCCTTCCCCTGCACGCCTTGTCTGGCTTCGTGGCCGCCGCCCGCAGCGGCAACCTGACGCGCGCGGCGGAGGCCCAGCACGTCACCGTGAGTGCGCTCAGCCACCAGATCCGCGGGCTCGAGGAACACCTGGGCCGGCGCCTGTTCGAGCGCGGGCCGCGCGGCGTGCGCCTGACCGCCGACGGCGAACGGCTGCTGGCGCGGATCACCCGCAGCTGCAACTTAACCTGCTGTCGTCCGAACGCCTGGTGGACTTCGACCGCGACCGCGGCGTGGACGCCGCCTTGCGCATGGGTGCCGGCACGTGGCCCGGCGTGGCCGCGGAGCACCTGCTGGACGAAACCCTGGCGCCGGTCGCCAGTCCGGCACTGATCGCGCGCCACGGCATGCCCACAGACGCCACCCTGCACCGCTGGCCGCTGCTGGGCGAAATCGCGCCCAACCCCTGGGAGGCCTGGTTCGCCAGGTACGGCGGCGAAGCGCCGCCGCGCTACGTCGCCTCCTTCGACGACCTCGAGTCGCTGCATCGCGCCGCCGTCGCCGGCATGGGCGTCGCACTCGGCAGGCTGGTGCGCTCGCGCTCGCTGGTGGACGCCGGGCAGTTGCAGGTCCTGAGCTGCAACCACCTGCCCAGCGACTTCGCGCACTACCTGGTGTACCCGCCGCGCTCGGCGGACCACCGCGGCCTGCAACTGTTCCGCGACTGGCTGCACGCGCAGGCGCGGAGCGACCGCGGCGACGGCGCGGCCTCGCGCAGCGCGTAGGAAAACCCTGAAATTGCCTGAACGGAGCGCCGCGCTGGCGCTTCCGGGGCGCGGTTTGCGAACTAGCAAGGGCACTCCCGCAAACACGCTCCCCGAGGCATCGCCATGCGCACCCACAAGCTTTCCGCCGCCATCTTCCTGGTGCTCGCACCGTGGATCGCCGGCCAGGCCCTGGCCGACTGCAAGCCCACGCCCGCGACCGCGCCGATCGACGCCGGCGACGACGTCGTCGTCTGCGACAACGGCGACGGCGGCCCGGACACGGACGGCGTCGACTCCGGCGCAGGCAACGACACGATCACGGTGCTCGCGGGCTCCACGGTGTCCAACACCGGTGCCAACGCCATCGAGGCGAACGGCGGCACCAACACGATCGTCAACGACGGCGGGGTCTCGACCACGGGCAGCCTCGCCCGGGGCATCGCCGCCGGCGGCGACGGCACCACGATCACCAACAACGGCACCGTTGCCACCGACGGCTTCGATTCGCACGCGATCAGTGGCGAGGGTCTGGTCAACGGCGCGATCACGAACGCCGCCGGCGCGTCGATCACGACCTCGGGCAGCTTCTCCACCGGCATCACCGTCATGGGCGTCGCCACCACGAACACCAACGACGGCGACATCACCACCACCGGCGACAGCTCGAACGGCATGAGCGCGTTCAGCACGTTCGCCAACGACATGCGCCTGCTGAACAACGGCACCATCACCACGTCCGGGACCGGCGCGAACGGACTGCTCATGATCATGGATGGCGTGGGCCCCGCCGCCGCGGACGTCGCCAATGCCGGCACCATCGCCACCTCCGGCACGGACGCGGACGCCATCGCGGTCGAAGGCAACGCGCACCACATCGCCAACGCCGGCCACCTCTCGACCAGCGCCTCCAGCTTCGGACCGGGCATGGAATACGACGGCCGCATGCTGGGCGCGCAGGCGATCGAGGTCACCGGTGGCGGCAATACCATCGTCAATACCGGCACCATCGCCACCTCGGGCAGCAACGGCCACGGCATCGGCATCACCGGCGACGGCAACAATGCGGACAACGCCGCCGGATCCATTGCCACCACCGGCAACAACGCGGATGCGGTCCTGGTCGTCGGCGACAGCAACACGGTGCGCAACGCAGCCGGCCTTTCCACCAGCGGCCTCACCTCGCGTGGCGCGCGCGCGATCGGCGACGGCAACACGCTCCACAACCAGGCCACCGGAACGATCGCCACCGGCGGCATGGAGGGCGACGGCCTGCGTGCCGAGGGCGACGACAACCTGCTGATGAACGAAGGCAGCATCACCACCGCCGGCCAGGCGGCGGCCGGCATGCATGCGGGCGGCACCGGCAACATCCAGGCCAACTACGGCACGATCGCCACCACCGGCACCAACTCGAGCGGCATGCAGGCGTCCGGTGCCAGCTACAGCATCGCCAACCACGGCGCCGTCACCACCGGCGGCAGCAACGCGCAGGGCCTCTACGGCGTCGGCAGCAGCGGCCTGGTGCACAACACCGGGACCGTGGACACCACCGGCCTGGCGGCAGCCGCCCTGGCGGTCACCGGCACCGGCAACCGCATCAACAACGAGGGCGCGGTGACCACCTCCGGCCTCGGCGCCGCGGGCATGGCCGCCACCGGCGACGACAACATGCTGGCGACCGCCACGGGCTCCACCATCGCCACCTCGGGCCTCGGCGCGGACGGCATGTCCATCGACGGCAACTGGGTGGGGCCGACCGACTGGGCGGTCGTGCACCGGGGCGCCGTCGCGACCACGGGCGAGGACGCGGACGGCATCGAGGTGACCGGCGACGGCCACCTGCTCTACGTCTGGAGCGGGTCCATCACCACGTCCGGCACGTCCGGCGGCATCGCCGGATCGGACGCCACCAACGGCAACGCGTTCGGCGCCCAGGGCATCGACATCGCGGGCAGCCGCAACGGCGTCAGCCTGGAGGATGCCGTGATCACCACCACCGGCGCGTTCGCCGCCGGCGTCCACTTCACCGGCGACGACAACCACGCGCTGATGAGTTCCGGCACCATCAGCACCTCGGGCCAGAACGCCGCGGGCATGGCCGCGGTCGGCACCGGCAACCAGCTCTCCAACCAGGGCACGGTCACCACCGGCGGCGCCGGCAGCCACGGGCTGCACGCGATCGGCGACGGGTCGCAACTGCTCAATTTCGGCACCATCGCCACCACCGGGCCTGCCGCCAGCGGACTGGCGATCGAGCTGGGCAACGGCGGCAGCGTGCAGAGCTCCGGAAGCGTGGAAACCACCGGCGAGCAGTCCCACGGCATCCTCGCGCAGGGCGACGACCACCTGGTGACGCTGTTCGGCACCGTCACCACCCACGGCCGGGGCGCCGACGGCATCCGCCGCGAAGGCAACCAGGGCGCCGGCATGTTCCAGGGCATCGGTGTCGCCCCCGGCGCCGCCATCACCACCCACGGCAACGACGCCGACGCGATCTCGGTGTCCGGCAACGGCAACGTGGTCCAGGTCGAGGGTTCGCTCACCACCAACGGCACCTACGACCGTCCCGGCACGCTCGACGCCTCCGCCGGACGGATCGACGGCGCCCAGGGCATCGAGGTGGTCGGCGATGACAATCTTGTCGCGGTGTATGCCGGCGCCAGCATCACCGGCAACGGCGACTCCAGCCAGGGCATCGCGATGCACGGCAACGGCACCATCCACAATGCCGGCGCCATCACCATGAACGGCGCGCGCTCCACCGGCATCGAGCTCAACCGCGGCGGCGGCTTCATCCTCAACACCGGCACCGTCGCCACCCTGGGGGTGGCCTCGCACGCGATCGACGCCAACGGCTTCGACGCGGTCGCCGCGGTCGAGAATCGCGGCGGCACCGTCAGCACCAGCGGCGACTTCAGCGACGGCATCCGGCTCGTGTTCGGCGGCAAGGCCGCCTACAACAGCGGACTGGTGGAGACCGCCGGCGCCGAGTCGGCCGGCATCCGGGCGTCGGACGACGGCAACACCGTGGTCAACGACACCCTCGGCACGATCCGTACCTCGGGCAACGACGCGCACGGCATCAGCGCCTGGGGCGACGGCAATGCCGTGTCCAACCATGGCGCGATCGAGACCGCCGGCGTGTCCGCGCACGGCATCGCCACCGACGGCACCGGCAACACCACCCACAACGGCGCCGGCATCACCACCAGCGGGGCCGGCGCCGTCGGCATCCTGGCCGTCGGCGACGGCGGCGGCAGCGGCGTCACCAACGTCTACAACAACGGCAGCATCGCCACCTCCGGCGACGACGCGCACGCGATCGCAATCGCCGGCAATGGCACCATCACCGGCAACGGCGGCAGCCTGGCCACCGCCGGCAACGACGCCGGCGGCATCGCGATCCTGGGCGACGGCAACCGGGCCTTCAACCACTCCACCGGCAACATCGGCACGAGCGGCGACGACTCGGATGCGCTGTCCGCCACCGGCGACGACAACCGGCTCGAGAACGTCGGCGCGGTCACCACCGGCGGTGCCGGATCCCGCGGCCTGCGCACGACGGGCAACGACAACGTCGTGTTGAACCACGCGTCCGGCACCATCGCCACCAGCGGCCAGCAGGCCGACGGCATGCATTCGACCGGCGACGACGGCTCCATGTTCAACTACGGCGCGATCGCCACCACCGGCGACGCCGCCAGCGGCCTGCGCAACATCGGCGGCGGCATGTACGTCGGCAACCTGGAGGGCGGCCGCATCGCCACCTCCGGCGCCGATGCCACCGGCGTCCAGAGCCACGGCGACGGCAACGAGGTGACCAACTTCGGCGAGATCGCCACTGCGGGCCGCGATGCCGCGGGCATGGACTCGCGCGGCGATGGCAACTCCGTGTACAGCGTGGGCAGCATCGCCACCAGCGGCGACCATGCCGCCGGTGGCCTGGTCGTGGGCAGCGACAACGTCCTCCTCAACACCGGCGCGGTCACCACCACGGGCGAGGGCGCCAGCGGACTGTACGCCCGCGGCGGCGATCGCAACATGGTCAGCAACATCGGCAGCATCGACACCGCCGGCTACAACGCCGACGCGCTGGCCGCGAGCGGCAACGGCAACACCGTGTCCAACACCGGCAACATCGCGACCACCGGGGACCTCGCCTCCGGCGCACAGGTGGACGGCGACGACAATTACGTCGTCAACGAGGGCGACATCGCCACCTCGGGCGTCAACAGCGCCGGCCTGTTCCAGATCTCGGGGACCGGAAGCACGCTGGTCAACCAGGGCGGCATCACGACCAGCGGCGTGCTCGCGCACGGCATCGCGCTCCAGGGCAGCGGCAACACGGCCGGCAACGTCGGCACCATCGCCACCACCGGGGGATCCTCCGTGGGCCTGTCGTCCGCATGGGGCGGCGGCAACTCGCTGTACAACCTCGGCGCCATCACCAGCGACGGCGACTACGCCTACGGGATGATGGCGGCCGGCGACGGCAACGTCCTGCTCAATGGCGGCAGCGGCACCATCGCCACCAGCGGCGGCTCGGCCCATGGCGTGTTCGTCATCGGCAACGACAACTCGGTCCTCAACGAGGGCAGCATCGCCGCCGGCGCCGGCGCGGGCGTGGCGCTGCAGGGCGCGGGCAACTCGCTGTACAACAGCGGCACGATCGCGGCCTCCGGGCGGTTGGCCGCGGTGCAGCTCGACAGCGGCAGCACCTCGCTCGTCACCAACCACGGCAGCATCACCAGCGCCGCGGCCTGCGTGTCCGGCACGGGCGCGGGCGCGACCAGCGTGATCAACAGCGGCGTCCTCGACTGTGGCGGCAACGCGGTGACCCTGGGCGCGGGCGACGACAACGTGACCCTGGCCGACAACTCCATCACCCGCGGCGACATCGACCTGGGTGGCGGCAACGACGTGCTGGTGCTCGACGTCGATGCCGGCCTGGCCGGCCGGCTCGACGGCAGCCTGCTCGGCGCCGAAGCGCTGCACAAGAACGGCGCCGGCATGTTCACCCTCGCCGGCGACGCGGAAGTCGGCTTCACCAGCGCGCACGTCAATGCCGGCACCCTGGTACTGGTCGGCGGCACGCTCACCGGCAACACCCACGTGCACGCGGGCGCGACCCTGCAGGCGCTGGGATATGCGTTCAATGGCGACGTCGAGAACGCCGGCGTGCTGGTCTCCGCCGACGGCGTGCTCGCGATCGCGGGCGATTTCGCACAGTCCGCCGATGGCAGCCTGCACCTGTATTCGAACGTGTCCGGCAGCGACAGCAGCCGCATCGAGGCGACCGGCGCGGCCACCCTGGGCGGGCAGGTGCACGTCACCGTGACCGACCCGGGCAGCCTGCTGCTCGGCTACAACGACATCGTGCTGGTGGAGGCAGGCGGCGGCGTCAGCGGTGCGTTCTCCGGCTTCACCGACAACCTCGTGGACAGCATCGACAGCGCGCTGGTGTACGACGCGGACCATGCGCTGCTGCGGGTGACGCTGCCGCCGGATTCCGGCGCGATGCTCGGTTTCGGTGCCGGCACCGCCCACGCCTCGGGGCTGGTCGCCAACGTCATGGACCAGCGCCTGCGCGTGCTCGACGACAGCCGCCGCGCCGCCGCGCAGGACCGCGCCCAGCGCACCCACGAGGGTCCCTGGATCCAGTACTACGCGAGCGAGGCGACGTTCCAGGGCGTCGGCAGCGCCGGCGCGTTCGACGTCGCCACCACCGGCGGCCTGGCCGGCCTGGATTTCCGTCTCGGCGACGCGACCACGCTCGGCGTCGCGCTCGGCTACGGCGACAGCGCCACCACGACCACGGCCGCGCACGGCACCACCCGCAGCCTGCAGGGCGGCCTGTACGCCAGCCACGGTTTGGCGCGCGGCTACCTGGAAGGCGTGGCCATGTACTCCAGCCAGGAATACCGCGTCCAGCGGCGCACGCTGTTCGGCGACATCGCCGGCAGCACGCACGACGGCGAGGCGATCGGCCTGCGCCTAGGCGGCGGATTCCAGCTGCGCGACGGCATCACCGTGTTCGACCAGGTCGCCTACGACCACGTGGACCAGGACGGCTACGTCGAGTCGGGCGCGACCGGCTTCGCGCAGGCGTTCGACGAGGACAGCTTCGAGAGCCTGCGCAACCGGTTCGGCCTGCGGCTGTCGAGCTTCCGCCCGGGTGGCGACGGCACCGTCGCCAGCCCGTGGCTGGAGCTCGCCTGGGAGCACGACTTCCTGATCGACGAAGTGCAGGTCGCCTCGCGTCCGGCCACCGCCGCCGGGCCGGTCACGGTGGCGATGCACGACCACGGCGAGCGCAACGGGCTGGGCCTGCGCGCCGGCGTCTCGTTCCTGCGCGCGGACATGGTGTTCTCGTTGCAGGGCCACTTCGAGCGCCGAGGGGACCTCGAGGACTGGGGCGTGGGCATGCAGTTCGGCTGGCTGTTCGACTGACCGCACGGGCAGGTGGCGTACGATGCGCCACCTGCATGCTCATCGCGTTCAATAAGCCCTACGGCGTGCTGTGCCAGTTCACCGACCGCAGCACGCCGCCGCGCCCCACCCTGGCGGGTTTCGGATTGCCGGCCGGCGTGTATCCGGCCGGCCGCCTGGACTTCGACTCCGAAGGCCTGCTGCTGCTCACCGATGACGGCGCGCTGGCGCACCGGCTGACCGATCCGCGGCACCGGCAGCCGAAGACCTACTGGGTCCAGGTGGAGGGCGATCCGGACGACGCCCGCCTGCAACCCTTGCGCGACGGGGTGGTGCTCCGCGACGGGCCGACCCGGCGCGCGGCGGCGCGGCGGATCGAACCGCCGGCGCTGTGGCCGCGCGATCCGCCGGTGCGCTTCCGCAAGACCGTGCCGGACGCCTGGCTGGAGATCACGTTGCGCGAGGGCCGCAACCGCCAGGTGCGGCGCATGACCGCCGCGGTCGGGCTGCCGACGCTACGCCTGGTGCGGGTGGCGATCGGCGACGTGGCGCTCGACGGACTCGCGCCCGGGGCATGGCGGCGAGTGTGACCTGGCGCACGAATCTGAACCGGTCATGTTCTTGACCTGCACATATGGCCGCTTCTGCTACCGTGGCCGTCGGCGTGCCCGCTACGGAAGGCCAGATGCCCTTGAGCACCGACGATAGCCCCTCCAGCACCACGGCGAACCCCGGCGGCCGGATCCTGGTCGTGGACGACCAGCCGGCCAACCTGCGCGCGGTCAGCGCCCTGCTCACCCGGCACGGCTACGAGGTGCTGACCGCCGGCAACGGCGAGGAAGCGCTGGCGATCGCGACCGACCAGGTTCCCGACCTGCTGCTGCTGGACATGATGATGCCGGGCATGGACGGCTTCGAGCTGCTCGAGCAGATCCAGCAGCATCCCGAGCTTCGCAAGCTGCCGACCATCTTCCTCACCGCTGCGCAGGACCGCGACATGCTGCTGCGCGCGTTCGACGCCGGCGCGGTGGACTACGTCACCAAGCCCTTCATCCCCGAGGAACTGCTCGCGCGGGTCACCGCGCACGTCGGGCTCAAGCTCACGCGCGACCGCCTCGAGCGCGTCGCGCGCCAGCGCCAGGAGCTGGTCAACCTGGTCGCGCACGACCTCAAGAATCCGCTGAGCAGCGTGCTGTTCGCGAGCGACGTGCTGCGCAACGACGGCTGCAAGCCCGAGCGCGTGCCGCGCTACCTGGAGATGATCTACGAGAGCGCGGGCGACGCCCTCGGCTACATCCGCCGCTACCTCGAGACCCAGGCCAGCAGCGCGCGCCAGCGCAAGCCGGTGGTGGCCGCCACCACGCTGCACGAGGTCATCGACTGGCTGGTGCAGCGCTACGAACTGCAGCTCGAGAGCCGCGGCCTGCGCATGCAGCTCAACACGCCCGCGGCGAAGAGCCACGTCGCGATCGACGGCCTGGTGCTGCGCCAGGTGGCCGAGAACCTGGTGAGCAACGCGATGAAGTACGCGCCGGGCAGCCCGATCGAACTGTCCATCCGCTCGAGTGCGCCCGGGTTCTGGCAACTGCTGGTCGAGGACCGCGGCCCGGGCGTGCCCAAGGCGCGCCAGCCGCAGCTGTTCAAGCCGTTCACCCGGCTCAGCGACACCGATCCCGCGAACGGGCTCTCGAGCGGGCTCGGGCTGTCGCTGGCCAAGCACATCCTGGCCGAGTACGACGGCAACCTCTGGTACGAGGACCGCGAGGGCGGCGGCGCCCGCTTCGTGATCGAACTGCCGGCCGCCGCCGAGACGGCGCCGGCCACCGCCTGATCAGGACGCGGACGCGTCCGCGCCGTTCGACGCGCTCGCGCGCGTGCGCCGGGTCGTGCGCTTGCGCGCGCCGCTACGGCGCGCCTCGACGCGCCGGGTGCCGGAGTCGGCCTCCTCCTCGGCCTGCATCCGCTGCTTGCGACGGCGCGCGGCCATCCACAGCAAGCCCGCGCCGGCCACCGCGGCCACGGCCACCGCCGGGTTGCGGCGCACGAAGCCGGTGGCCACGCGCCCGCCGGTCTTGACCGCGGCGAGCGCGGCGCCGGTCTCGACCCATTTCAGCGCGCCGTCTGGCACCTTGTCGCGGAGGCTTTCGCCGACCTGGCCGGCGACGCGCAGGGCTTGTTCGGGCAGCGTGGTCAGTGCGTTCATGGCGTGATCCTGCAAGGTCATGGGTCGCGGGACAGTGTCGTGGGCGCCGCGTCGAGCGTGCGTGTAGGCAGGCGCGGCGGTGCCGCGCCATTCATCCGCGCGGCCTGGCGCGATGGGTCGCGCGCGCGGTCCAGGGATCCTCCGGCCACGGGTGCTTCGGGTAGCGCCCCTTCATTTCCCGGCGCACGTCCGGCCAGGTGGTTTCCCAGAAGCTGCGCAGGTCGGCGGTGACCTGCAGCGGGCGGCCCGCCGGAGACAGCAGGTGCAGCAGCAGTGGAATGCGCCCGTCGGCGATGCGCGGGGTCTCGGCCAGTCCGAACAGCTCCTGCAGCTTGACCGCCAGCACCGGCGGGCGCGGCGTCCCGTCCGGCTCGAGCGCGTAGTCGATGCGGCGCTCCATGCCCGAGGGCACCGTGATCCGCACCGGCGCCAGCCGGTCGATGCGCTGGCGCAGGCCCCAGTCCACGCCCGATTGCAGCGCGCCGGCCAGGGCGTCGGCGCTCAGCGCATCGAGCCCGGAGAGGCCTGCCAGCGCCGGCAACAGCCAGTCGTCCGCGCGCGCCAGCAACGTCGCGTCGGAGAGGTCGGGGAGCGCGTCGGCAAGTTCCGGCATCCAGTGGCGCAGGGCCTGCACCCGCACGCGCCACTGCGCCAGCGCCTCGCTCCAGGGCAGCACGCCGAGGCCGAGCTCGCGCACGGCCTGCAGCAGCGCCGGCGCCGCCAGCGCCGGGTCCACGCGCCCGCCCGGGCGCGCCTCGAGCACGATCACGTCGAAGCGCGACTCGCGCTGCGCGACCAGTGCCTTGCGCTGCGGATCCCAGCGCACGCTGTCGCGCTCGCGGAAGCGTTCCGGGAAGTCGCGGCGCAGCCGGGCCTCGTCCACGGGCGCGGCGCGCAGGATGCGCGCGTCGCCGGCTTCGTGCCGCAGCTCGCTGGCCACCAGCCACGGCTCGCCCTGCAGGGCGCTGTCCTCGAACAGGCTGGCCATGCGCCCGTTCGCCAACTGGTAGCGCAGCGGCGCACGCGCGTGCCGGTGCGCGATGCGATCGGGAAAGGCGTGCACCAGCAGGTCGCCGAGCTGGTGCGCAGCCGCGTGCGCCGGTGGCGGCGGGCCGGCGCCGAGGCGCTTGCGCCACTGCCGGGCCGCCGCGTCGATCGACGCCAGCGCGCTGCGGCTCGCCTCCGGCGCCACCCGCCCGGCGCGGAACGCCGCCAGCGCCTGCCAGCGCTCGGCGACCGCATCGCTGCGCGTGCGCAGGGGATCGCGTGCCTCCAGCAGCGCGGCCAGGTCGCAGGCCAGCGCGCGCCCGCCGGCATCGTCCGGCGCCAGCAGCATCGCCGCGATCCGCGGGTGCGTGCCGAGCGCGAGCATGCGCCGGCCCAGCGGCGTGATCGCATCGCCGCCGAGGGCTCCGAGCCGCCGCAGCAGGTCGCGCGCCGACGCCAGCGCGCCCGGCGGCGGCGGGTCCGGGAAGCGCAGCGCGTCGTTCCCCCACGCGGCGAGCTCGAGCGCGAGCGCGGCCAGGTCCACCTGCGCGATCTCGGGACGACGCTGCGGCTCGAGTCGTTGCGACTCGGGCCACAGTCGGTAGGCCCAGCCCTCGGCGACGCGGCCGGCACGGCCGGCGCGCTGGTCGGCCGAGGCCTGCGACACCGCCACCACGTCCAGGCGCGCGAACCCCGAACCGGGATCGAAGCGCGGTTCGCGCGCCAGGCCGCTGTCCACCACCACGCGCACGCCGGGCAGGGTCACGCTCGACTCGGCGACGTTGGTCGCCAGCACCACCCGCCGGCGGCCGTCGCCGGCCGCTTGCAGCACGCGCGATTGCTGCTCGACCGGCAGGTCGCCGTGCAGTTCCAGCAGTTCGGCGCCGAGGTCGTCGATCGCCTCCAGCGCCTGGCGCGTGCGTGCGATCTCGCGCCGCCCGGGCAGGAACACGAGCACGTCGCCGGGGTGTCCGGCGAGCGCATGCACCACCGCGCGCCGCGCCTGGTGCGCCAGCGCCTCCTCGCGGCGCGCCGGGAAGTGCGCGATCGCGACGGGAAACGCGCGCCCCGCGGAAGACAGCCGCGGCGCATCGAGGAAGCCGGCCAGCCGCTCGCCGTCGAGCGTCGCCGACATCACCACCAGGCGCAGGTCGTCGCGCAGCCCGGACTGCACGTCGAGCGCCAGCGCCAGGCCGAGGTCGCCGGCCAGGTGGCGCTCGTGGAATTCGTCGAACAGCAGCGCGCCGATGCCATCGAGCGTCGGATCGTCCTGCAGCATCCGCGTCAGGATGCCCTCGGTGACCACTTCGATCCGGGTGCGCGCCGACACCCGGCTCTCGAAGCGGATGCGGTAGCCGACCGTGCCGCCGACTTCCTCGCCGAGCTGGCGCGCCATGAAGCCCGCTGCCGCGCGCGCAGCCACCCGGCGCGGTTCCAGCAGCACGATCCTGCGCCCCGCCAGCCACGGCGCGTCGAGCAGCGCCAGCGGCACCTGCGTGGTCTTGCCCGCGCCCGGCGGCGCTTCCAGCACCAGGCGCGTGCCCGAGGCCAGCGCGGCGCGCACCTCCGGCAGCAACGTCGCGATGGGAAAGGCGGGGGCGTCCACGCATGCAGGATAATCCGGGCATGGACCAGATCGACATCGAGCTCATCGACATTGGCGTCAACCTCGCCCACGACAGCTTCGACCACGACCGCGATGCGGTAATGGAACGCGCGCGCGCGGCCGGGGTCGCGCGCATGGTCGTCACCGGTGCCTCGCGCGAGGGCTCGCCCAAGGCGCTGGCCCTCGCGCGCGCGCATCCCGGCGTGCTGTTCGCCACCGCCGGGGTGCACCCGCACCACGCCAGCGAGTACACCGCCGAATGCCACGCCGAGCTGCTGGAACTGCACGCGCATCCGGAAGTGGTCGCGGTCGGCGAGTGCGGCCTGGACTACTTCCGCGACTTCTCGCCGCGCCCGGCGCAGCGCAAGGCCTTCGAGCGCCAGCTCGAGATCGCCGCCGGCAACGGCAAGCCGCTGTTCCTGCACCAGCGAGATGCGCACGACGACTTCATGGGCGTGATGTGCGAGTTCGAGGGTCGGATCGGCCCGGCGGTCGTGCACTGCTTCACCGGCACCCGCGAGGAACTGTTCGCCTACCTCGACCGCGACTGGCACGTCGGCATCACCGGCTGGCTGTGCGACGAGCGCCGCGGCCTGCACCTGCGCGAGCTGGTGAAGCACATCCCGGCAAGCCGGCTGATGGTCGAGACCGACTCGCCCTACCTGCTGCCGCGCACCGTGCGCCCGCAGCCCTCGCACAGGCGCAACGAGCCGATGTACCTGCCGCACATCGTCGAAGAGCTCGCGCGCGACCGCGGCGAGGACCCGGCACGCACGGCGGCCGCCACCACCGCCACCGCGGAGGCCTTCTTCAGGCTGCCGGCCCGGGGCTGACCGCGGCCAGCGCGCGCTCCAGGCGGAGCCGCCGGTCGGCGGGTTGCGCGGGGTCCTCGAGCGCCCGGCGCGCGCGCTCCCGCAACGCGCCGCAATCGTGCGCGCGGACCTGGCAGGCGACCTGTACCAGGGACGCCAGCGCCAGCCCGTGGTGGACGCCTTCGCCGCCGGTGAGGCGCTGCAGCTCGGCCTCGGCCTCGCGTGCATCGCGCAGCGCCTCGGGCACGCGCCGCAATGCCGACAGCGCCAGCGCGCGCTTGGCGCGCACCACCGCCAATGCCTGGCGTTCCATCCTTCCCGCCGCCTGCCCCAGGGCGGCAGCCCCGCTGTCGTAGGCGGCCAGCGCTTCCTGCGCGAGCCCGTTGGCCAGGAGTTCGTCGCCGAACTTGCCCCACATCACGCCGGTGCGCGGATGCGCATCGCCCAGCGATTCGCGGTAACCGGCCAGCGCCTCGCGCGCCAGCTCCAGCGCCTGCACGAGGTCGCCGGACTCGCCGAGCGCATCGGCGTGGTTGCCGAGGGTGATCGCCGCCGCCGCCGAGCGCGGCCCGTAGAGCGCGCGGTAGATGGCGTGGCTGCGCGCGTAGCCGGCTGCGGCCTCGCGGTAGCGGCCCTGTTGCATCAGCACGCCGCCGTACTGGCTGAGCGCCAGCGCCAGTTCCTCGCTGTTCTCGCCGAAGAGCACGCCGGCCTGCTCGATGCAGCGCTGGTGGATCTCCACGGCTTCCTCCACGCGGTTCGCGCGGACCAGCGCCTCGCCCAGGTGCTGCAGGGTCATCAGCGTCTGCGCGGTCGGCCTGCGGTTGGCGTCGCGCAGTGCCCGGTCGGCCTCCGTGAGCAGCGCGATGCCGCGTTCGTGGTCGCCGTCCAGCGAATGCGCGTAGCCGAGCAGGCCGCGCGCGAACGCGGTGGCGGAGTGGGTGTCGCCGAGCCGGTCGCCGCGCCATGCGAGCAGTTGCCGGAACGGGACGATCGCGTCGGCGGCCCGCCCGCGGCGGACCAGCAGCTGGCCCCGCGCCAGCCAGACTTCGTCGCAGGACTCCACGGCGCTCGCCTCGTCCCGGCACAGCGCGGCGGCACGTTCGAGCCGGGTCGCTGCCTGGTCCATCCGGTCGAGGTCGGCCAATGCCGCCGCATGCCTGGCCAATGCACCCGCCAGCGCCGCGGATCCGGGGCGGTGCGCCTCCAGCAGCCGCACGGCTTCGGCGAGGCGGGTTTCCGCGAGTTGCGGGTCCGCCGGATCGACGTGGGCGGTGCTGCTGCCGAGCAGCGCCAGCGCCTCGCCGTACTCGCCGCTGTCGGCGCCAAACAGTTCGCGGCGCGCGGTCGCGGCTTCGTCGAACAGCGCGTGCGCCAGCGGGTAGTCGCCGATGCGCTGGGCGATGTCGCCGAGCGACAGCCGCGCGCTCGCCAGCAGCGCCGGCCGGTCGGCCAGGTCGCGGGAGGCCCGGAGCGCGGCCTCGGCGACGACCTGGTGGCGATCGAGGGATGCCGTCTCGGGCGTCGCCGGCGCCAGTACCTCGAGCACGCTGCGCAGGTAGGCGAGCTGCGCTTCGGATCCGGCCGCGGCCTGGCGCGCGCGCATCGCTTCCTCGCGCGCGATGCCGGCCTGCCACAGGGTGGCGGTGACGCCGCCCACGAGCACCAGCAACAGCACCGCGGCACTGGCCACCAGCAACTTGTTGCGCGCGGCGAACTTTCCCAGCCGGTAGCGCAGGCTCGGGCGCCGCGCGCGTACCGGCTTGCCGTCCAGCCAGCGGCCGAGGTCGTCCGCCAGCGCCTCGACACTCGGGTAGCGCTGCTCCGCCCGTTCCGCCAGCGCCTTCATCGTGATCAGCCCGAGGTCGCCGCGCGGCGGCCGCGCGTGCCCCGGCTTCGGCACCCCGCCGGTCAGCAGGCGGTACAGCAGCGCGCCGAGCCCGTAGACGTCCATGCCGGTGGTCGGCGGCTCCCCGGCGCGCTGTTCCGGCGCGGCATAGCCGGGCGTGAGCGCCCGCATCCCGGTCACGGTGGGATCGGCGACCCCGTCCATCGGCCGCGCGATGCCGAAGTCGAGCAGGCGCACCCGCCCGTCCTCGTCCACCAGCACGTTGGACGGCTTGATGTCGCGGTGGATCACGAGGTTGCGGTGCGCATGGGCCACCGCTTCGCACACCTGCAGCGCCAGCACGATCCGCGCGCGCTGGCCGAGGGCCTGGCGCTCGCACCAGGCGTCGATGCGCTCGCCCCGCACCAGCGCCATCGCCAGCCATGGCGTCCCGTCCCCGGCGACGCCCGCATCGAGCAGCGGAACGATGTAGGGATGGCGCAGGCGCAGCAGCGAGGCCTGCTCCTGCAGGAACTGGCGGCTGCCGCTGCCGGCCAGCGTGCCCATGGTCAGGACCTTGACCGCGGCGGCCTGCCCTTCCGGCGCTTCGACGGACACGGCGCGGTACACCACCGCCATGCCGCCGCGCCCGATCTCGCCCTGCAGGCGCCAGCGCCCGAGCCGCCTGCCGGCCAGCGCGCCCACCTGCAGCGCCGCGGTCATCGTCCTCGGCTCGTCGAGGATGCCGGAGGCATCGTCGTGGAACGCCTGCAGCATGCGTTCGACGCGTGCCCGCACGGCCTCGGGCAGGTCCATGGCGGCCAGGCGCGCCGGCCGCACGGTCGGCGGCACGCGCATGAGTTCGCCGAAGACCGCGTCCGCGTTTTGCCAGGTCGCGTCCGTGTTCACGGCAATGGGATTCCTTCCGCCGCCGCCTGCAGCATCCCGCGCGCGCGGCCCGGGACCTGGCCGGCATTGGCGAGGCGCGCGCTGGCGGCGCGCAGGTCCGCGCAGTCCGGCGCATGCAGCCGGCACGCGGTATCGGTCAACAACGCCTGCGCCTCGCGGTATTCGCGCTGGTCGGTGGCGCCCAGGCGTTCGAGCTCCGCGACCGCCGCGCGCACGCCGGCCAGCGCGTCGGCGTCGCGCCCGAGCGCGAGCAAGGCGCGGCTGCGCCAGGCCTGCACCGCCGCGACGCCGGTCTCGCCGGGGTTGTCCTCCTGCGCCTTGCGATACATCGCGAGCGCGGCGTCGTAGTCGGGCAGCGCCGCGTCGGCGCGGCCGAGCAGCACGCGGCTGCGCGCCAGGTTGGCGAGCCGCGAGGCCACGCGCGGGCTGTCCGCGCCGAAGGCCTCGCGGGTGCCTTCCAGCGCCGCGACGTGCATCGCCTCGGCCTCGCGCAGGCGGCCCATGTCGCGCAGCGCGTCCGCGCGGTAGCCGAGGGTGGCGACGGCCGCCGGACTGGCCTCTCCCTGCATCGCGACGAACATGTCGTAGGCCTTGCGCAGGTGCGCGTCGGCCGCGGCGTACCTGCCGTCGCGCTGTTCCAGCAAGCCGGCACCGAGGTGCGCATGCGCGGCGGTGGTGTTGTTGCCGCCGATCGCCGCGCCGCGCTCCAGCACCCACGCGTACAGGCCGCGTGCGTCGTCCACCCGCCCGCTGCCCAGGTAGGCACGCGCCAGCAGGTTCGCGCTGACCACCCGTTCGCCGTGGTCTTCCGGATACACCCGGGCCTGTCGCTCGCGCACCGACTCGAGCAGCGCAGCCGCGTCGGCCGGCTTGCCTGCCGCCAGCAGCGCGTCGGCGAGCTGGGTTCCGGCGATCAGCGTGCTGGCGTGGCTTTCGCCGTAACGCGCGCTGCGCAGCGCATACAGCGGACGCAGGGCTTCGAGCGCCTCGGTGGTGCGCAGGGCGCGGCCGGCGATCATCCCGCGATAGAGCAGCACCCGCTCGCACAAGGGCTCGGCCGGCACCTCGCCCGGGCACAGCGTCGCCGCCTCGGCGAGGTCGGCGAGCGCGTCGTCGTTGCGCCCCTGCTCCTCGAGGGCGACCGCGTGCACCAGCAGCGCGGGGATGCGCACCTTGGCCGGCGCGTCCAGCGTCCGGAAGGTGGCGACCGCCTCGCCCAGGAGCGCTTCGGCGCGCGCCCTGTCGGGATCCTTGCCGCCGCGCAGGGCCTTGCCGAGTTCCGCCTTCGCCTCGGCGACCAGCAGGTGGTCGCTGCCGTATTCCGCGACCCGGCGCTCCAGCGACGACGAGAGCAACGCCTGGGCGCGGTCGTACTGTTCCAGGCGCTGCGCGATCATGCCCAGGTCGAGCTCCACGCTGGACAGCAGCGCCGGCCGCGCGGCGAACTGCTCGCGCGCATCCTCGACCAGCTGTTCGAGGATCCTGGCGCGGTCGAGTTCGCGGTCGCCCTCCTGCGACGGCACCAGCACCGCGAACACGCGCGACATGTACCTGCGATGGGCGTCCGCCTCCTCGCGCGCGGCCTCGGCGCGCGCCTGCGCGGCGAGCGCGCGCTGCGCCTCGCCGCGGGCGCGCTGCATCTGGTGCACGGTGCTGGCGATGCCCGCGAGCAGCAGCAACAGCAGCGCCGCGGCGCCCGCCAGCGGCAAGCGGTGGCGGGCGACGAACTTCCGGGTGCGGTAGCCGAGGCTGGGCGCCCGCGCGGCCACCGGCCGCCCGGTGAGCCAGTTGTCCAGGTCGGCGGACAGCGCCTCCACGTTGGAGTAGCGGTGCTCCGGGTCCGTGGCCAGGGTCTTGCCGACAACCGCGCCGAGGTCGCCGCGCAGCCGCCCCGCGCCGTCGCCTGGCGGCGGGCTGCCCGCGAGCAGGCGGTGCAGCAGCGCGCCGATGCCGTAGACGTCCATGGTGGTCGCCGCGGGTGCGCCGGCGACCTGCTCGGGCGCGGCGTAGCCGGGGGTGAGCGCGCGCAACATGGTGGTCGTGGCCTCGCCCTCGGCATCCACCGCGCGGGCAATGCCGAAATCGAGCAGGCGCACACGGCCGTCCTCGTCCACCAGCACGTTGGACGGCTTGATGTCGCGGTGGATCACCAGGTTGCGGTGCGCGTGCGCCACCGCCTCGCACACCTGCAGCACCAGCCGCACCCGCGCACGCGCATCCAGGCCGCGCGCGTCGCACCAGGCGTCGATCCGGGTGCCCTCGACCAGCGCCATCGCCAGCCATGGCGTGCCGTCGTCGGCGACGCCGGCGTCGAACAGCGGCGCGATGTACGGATGCCGCAGCCGGACCAGCGAGGCCTGCTCGCGCAGGAACTGGCGACGGCCGCCCTCGGCCAGCGTGCCGAGGGTCAGCACCTTCACCGCCGCGACCTGTCCGGCGGGGCCGTCGTCGGAGGTCGCGCGGTAGACCACGGACATGCCGCCGCGCCCGATCTCCGCATCCAGCCGCCAGCGGCCGAGGCGCCGGCCCGAGAGCGCGTCCGCCTGCAGCATGGCCGCGATCCGCTCGGGCCGGTCGAGGATGCCGTCGCCGTCCTCGCGCAACGCCTCCAGCATGCGCTCCACGCGCACGCGCACCGCCGGGGCCAGGTCCATGGCCTCAAGCCGGCCGCGGCGGAGGGTCGGCGGCAGTTCCAGCAGGCGCCCGAGCACCTCGTCTGCGATCCGCCACTCGGACGATTCGTCCCGGTTCCCCATGCGACCCGCTCCCTCTTGCCCGGCGGCCCGGGCTCCTTCCTCCTATACGGATTCGGCGAGCCAGGCGTGCAGGAAGGCCCGCGCATGCGCCCACTCGCGCTTGGCGGTGCGTTCCGAGCAGCCCAGCAGCTCGGCGACCTCGCGGAACTCGAAGCCGCCGAAGTAGCGGAGCTCGACGATCTCGCGGCGGCGCGGGCTGATCGCGTCCAGCGCTTCCAGCCCTTCGTGCAGGGCCAGCACCTCCTCGTCCTGGGACTTGCCGGAGAGGCGCTCGCTAAGGGTGACCTCGACCAGGTCGCCGCCGCGCTTGGCGGCGCTGCGCCGGCGCGCCTGGTCGACGATGATCCAGCGCATCGCCTTGGCGGCCGCGGCGAAGAAGTGGTGGCGGCTGTTGAGCGAGAGCGGCCCGCCTTCGTGCAGCCGCAGGTAGAACTCGTTCACCAGCACCGTGGGCGACAGCGTGTCCTGGTTGCCGCGCAGGCGCGCGGCGGCGAGCTGGCGCAATTCCGGGTACAGCGCGCGGAAGACGGCGTCCAGCGACGTGCCGTCGCCGTCCTCGGCCTTGCGCAGCAGTTGCGTGATCTCGGCAACGGCATTCATCCCGCCTACCCCTCCACCCGCCTGCCGGCGATGGTAACCCCCCGCGACGCCGGGTTTGCGATCAGCTTCGCAGTCCGGTGCCGCGCTTCAACAGCCACAGCGACAGCCAGCCCAGCACCACGATGAAACCCAGCATCAGCGCGTAGGCCACGGCCAGCGGCACGTCGGTGGTGCCGAGCAGGCCGTAGCGGAAGGCGTTGACCATGTAGAAGATCGGATTGGCGTAGGTCATGGTCTCGGCCCAGCCCGGCAGCAGCCTGACCGAATAGAACACGCCGCCCAGGTAGGTCAGCGGGGTCAGGATGAAGACCGGGACGATCGCGACGTCGTCGAACTTCTTGGCGAACACCGCGTTGATGAAGCCGGCCAGGGAAAAGATGGTCGCGCCCAGCAGCACCGTGGACAGCGTCACCAGCGGGTGCGGGATGCGCACGGTGGTGAACAGCATCGCGATGCACAGCACGATCGCGCCGACCATCAGCCCGCGCAGCACGGCGCCGGCCACGTAGCCGCCCAGGATCACCCAGTCGGGCATCGGGCTGACCAGCAGTTCCTCGACGTGGCGCCCGAACTTGGCGCCGAAGAAGCTGGACGAGATGTTGCCGTAGCTGTTCTGGATCACGCTCATCATCACCAGGCCGGGGACGATGAAGTCCATGTAGCGGATGCCGTCCATCTCGCCGACGCGCGACCCGATCAGCCCGCCGAAGATCAGGAAGTACAGCGTCATGGTGATCGCCGGCGGCACCAGCGTCTGGCTCCAGATGCGCAGGATCCGCGACACCTCGCGCCGCGCCACCGTGTAGAGCGCGGTCAGGTTGCGGCTGGCGATGCTCCGCTCCAGGGCGCTCAAGCGGCGGCCTCCGCGCGTGCTTCCTGCCCGGTCATGCGCACGAACAGTTCCTCCAGGCGGTTGCTCTTGTTGCGCATCGAGCGGACCCGGATGCCGGCCTCGCTCAGGCGCGCGAACACGACGTTGAGGTCCATCGAGCGCGGCATCTCCAGGTCGAGGGTGTTGGCGTCGCGCGCCAGCAGGGTGGCCCCGGCGATCTCCGGCAGCCGCTCCGGCAGCGCGCCGTCCACGTCGAACACGAAGCCCTCGACGTCGAGCTTGGCCAGCAGCTGGCGCATCGGCCCGCGCTCGACGATGGTGCCGTGGTCGATGATCGCGAGGTTGCGGCACAGGCTCTCCGCTTCCTCGAGGTAGTGCGTGGTCAGGATGATGGTGGTGCCGGCGGCGTTGATCTCGCGCAGGTCGCGCCACATGCCGCGGCGGATCTCGATGTCCACGCCGGCGGTCGGCTCGTCGAGGATCAGCAGCTTCGGCTGCGTCATCATCGCGCGCGCGATCATGAGCCTTCTCTTCATGCCGCCCGAGAGCGTGCGCGCCATCTTGCCGGCCTTGTCCCACAGGAACGCGCGCCGCAACTCCTGCTCGGCGCGCTCGGTCGCCTCGGCGCGCGGCACGCCGTAGAAGCCGGCGTAGTTGACCAGGATGTCGAGCGGGCGCTCGAACATGTTGAAGTTGATCTCCTGCGGCACCAGCCCGATCTGGCGCATCGCCGCGCCGCGCTCGGTGGCGATGTCGGTGCCGAACACGCGCACCTCGCCGGAGGTCTTGTTGACCAGCGAGCTGACGATCCCGATCAGGGTGGATTTGCCGGCGCCGTTGGGGCCCAGCAGGGCATAGAAATCGCCTGGCGCCACCTCCAGCGACACGCCCTTGAGCGCGGTGACGCCGTTGTCGTAGGTCTTGCGCAGGTCCTCGATCAGCAGTGCGGGGGACATCGATTCTCCAGGCCGCGGGCGCTGCTCCAGGCGGCGCCGAGCGTTGCGAAGCCGGTAGTATAGGCAGGTGCCGATCGTCCAGTTCCCCCTCAGGCTCGTGGCGCGCCGGATGCTTGCGCCCGGCGTCGCGCACCTGTCGTTCACGCGCGCCGACGGCGAACCGCTCACGTTCGTTCCCGGCCAGTTCCTGCAGGTGCATTTCGCCTACGGCGACGGCACCCCGACCAAGCGCTCCTACTCGCTGGCCACGCGCAGCGACGAGGCCGGCGACGCGGGGGAACTGGTGGACATCGCGGTCAGCTACGTGCCCGGCGGCGCCGCCACCGCCCTGTTCGAAGGCCTGGAGATCGGCGACTGCGTCCAGGCCAGCGGCCCCTACGGGCGCTTCTGCCTCCTGCCGGGCGACACCAACGCGCGTTACCTGCTGATCGCCACCGGCACCGGCGTCACCCCTTACAGGGCGATGCTGCCGCTGCTGGAGGAACGCATCCGCGAGCGCGGCACGCGCGTGGTGCTCCTGTTCGGCGCGCGCACCCCGCAGGAGCTGCTCTACGGCGACGAGTTCCGGGCCTTCGCCGACGCGCACCCGGAGCACTTCCGCTTCGTGCCCTGCTTCTCGCGCGAGCTGCCCGCCGAGCCGCACGCGGACGTGCGCCACGGCTACGTGCAGCAGTTCCTGCCCGAGTTCGCCCCCGACCCGGCCACCGACATCGCCTACCTGTGCGGCAACCCCAACATGGTGGACGCCTGCTTCGAGGCCTTGAAGGAAGCCGGCTTCGAGGTCCGCCAGATCCGCCGCGAGAAGTACGTCAGCAGCAAGTAAGCCCGTAGGAGCGGCGCTGGCGCCGCGACCCGTTGTCAAGCTCCCTTGACAGACGCCCGGACGCCCTCTAATGTGCCTGTCAAGTTCGCTTGACAGAACCCGCCATGCATCGCCACCCCGGATTCCTTGCCGGCCTCGGCTCGGCCCTGCTGCTGGCCGCATTCGGCCTCCACTTCTTCGTCCCCTCGGCGCACCTGGCCCAAGGGCTGGTGGGAGGCGCGGGTGCCGGCCTGCTGCTCGCCGCCTGCCTGCGCCTGCTGGGCGGGGGCGACTGCGACGAAGCGACCCCCGGACTGCGCCGCCGCTACCTGCGCGAATTCATGCCGGCGATGGTCGCCTACGTGGTGCTGCTGACCGTTTCGCTGTGGCTGCTGAAGCGGATCGACGACACCGCCCTGCGCGCGCTGGTGGCGCTGCTGCCGGTGGTGCCGATCGGGCTCGCGCTGCGCGCGGTCATCCGCTACATCCGCGACACCGACGAGCTGCAGCGCCGGATCGAACTGGAGGCGGTGAGCTTCGCGACCGCGCTGGTGTCGCTGCTGTACATGGCCGGCGGTTTCCTTCAGCTCGCGGGGGTCATCGACGTGCCCGCCGGCGCGGCGATGATCTGGGTGTTCCCGCTGGTGTGCCTGGTCTACGGCTTCGCCAAGGCGCTGGTGTCGAGGCGCTTCCGCTGACATGGACAGCCGCATCCGCGAACTGCGCGAGCGCTTCGGCTGGTCGCAGGGCGAGCTGGCCGAGCGCCTGCAGGTCTCGCGCCAGACGGTGAACGCGATCGAGACCGGAAAGTACGACCCGAGCCTGCCGCTGGCCTTCAAGCTGGCGCGCCTGTTCGGCGAACCCATCGAGGCGATCTTCCTGCCCGACGGAATCCACGGAGAGAAATGATGGACCGATCACGCAAGATCAGGCTGGGACTGGTGGTGCTGCTTGCCGCGGGGATCTTCGGCTACCGCTACTACCAGGACAACGTGGCCACGGCCGACACCGCTGCCGCCGACGCCGCAAGCGAGGCGCCTGTCGCCGCGACGACCGCGCCGCCGCGCATGTACGGCGACATCGCCTTCCGCCCGTGCACGTTGTCCTCGCCGTTCGGCGTGGACGGCATCGAGGCGCAGTGCGGCAGCTACGGCGTGCCGGAGAACCCGGCCGAGCCCGACGGCCGCCAGGTCGCGCTGAACATCGCCTGGGTGCTGCCCGACGAGGACGCCGAGGTCGCGCCGGACCCGGTGTTCCTGCTCGCCGGCGGTCCCGGCCAGGCCGCGACCGAGGTCTATCCGGCCGCGGCCGCCGCGTTCCGCGAGGTGCTCGACCAGCGCAACGTGATCCTGCTCGACCAGCGCGGCACCGGCGGCTCCAACCGCCTGGAGTGCGACTTCGGCGAGGAACTGCTGGAGCCGACGCCGGAAGCCGCCGTCCGCGCCACCGCGGAATGCCGCGACGCGCTGTCGGAAAAGGCCGACCTGCGCTTCTACACCACCACCGACGCGGTGCGCGACCTCGAGAGCGTGCGCAAGGCGCTCGGCGTGGAACAGGTCAACCTGGTCGGCGTGTCCTACGGCACGCGCGTGGCGCAACAGTACGCGATGCGCCATCCGGACCGCACCCGCACCATCGTGCTCGACTCGGTCGCGCCCAACGAACTGATCCTCGGCAACGACTTCGCGCTCAACCTGGAGCGCGCGCTCGACCTGCAGTTCGCGCAGTGCACGCAGTCCGAGGCCTGCACCGAACAGGTCGGCGATCCGCGCGAGCAGCTCGACCGGCTGATGGCGACGCTGCGCGCGGATCCGCCGCTGGTCCACTACCGCGACCCGTCCACCGGCGAGATGCGCGAGGAGCGGCTGCGCCCGGAGATGGTCGCCGGCCTGTTCCGCATGTACGCCTACGTGCCGATGGCCGCGTCCCTGCTGCCGCTGCAGATCCACGAGGCGGCGCAGGGGCGCTACGACAACCTCGCCGCGCTCGCGCACATGCTCAGCGAGAACATCGAGGGGCAGATGGCGATGGGCATGCAGCTCTCGGTGATCTGCGCCGAGGACGCACACGGGCTGCGCGACGATCCGGCCGCCGAGGGCACCCTGCTCGGCAACCTCCTGACCGGCTTCCTCGCGCGCCAGTGCGAGGTGTGGCCGAAGGGCGCGATGCCGGCCGACTTCCACGAGCCGCTGGCGACCGACGTGCCCGCGCTGGTGCTCGAGGGAGAGCTCGACCCGGTGACGCCGCCGCGCTACGGCGAGCAGGTCGTCGAGCACCTGCCCAACGGCCGCCTGCTGGTGCTGCGCGGCCAGGGCCACAACGTGTTCGGCGTCGGCTGCATGCCCAAGCTGATGGGCCGCTTCATCGCCACCGCGGACGCGAAGTCGCTCGAGACCGACTGCCTGGACGACCTCGGCTACACCCCGCCCTTCACCACCTTCAACGGCTGGGAGCCGTGAGGACCCGCACATGATCATTGCAGAACACCTGCGCAAGACCTTTCCCGGCCGCGGCAAGTCGAAGGAGCGCGTGGTCGCCGTGGACGACGTCGGCTTCGAGGCACGCGACGGCGAGATCACCGGCCTGCTCGGGCCCAACGGCGCCGGCAAGACCACCACGCTGCGGATGCTGTACACGCTGATGCGGCCCGAGTCCGGGCGCGTGCTGGTGGACGGCCGCGACGTCGCGGCCGATCCCGAAGCCGCGCGCCGCGCGCTCGGGGTGCTGCCCGACGCGCGCGGCGTCTACAAGCGCCTCACCGCGCGCGAGAACATCCGCTACTTCGGCGAGCTGCACGGCATGTCGCCGGCGGTGATCGCCGAGCGCACCCGGGTGCTGGCCGAGGCCTTGCAGATGGAGGACTTCCTCGACCGCCAGACCGAGGGCTTCTCGCAGGGCCAGCGCACCAAGACCGCGATCGCGCGCGCGCTGGTCCACGACCCGCGCAACGTGATCCTGGACGAGCCGACCAACGGCCTGGACGTGATGACCACGCGCGGCTTGCGCGACTTCCTGCGCGAGCTGCGCAGCGAAGGCCGCTGCGTGATCTTCTCCAGCCACATCATGCAGGAGGTGGCCGCGCTGTGCGATCGCATCGTCGTGATCGCGCAGGGCCGGGTGGTCGCCGACGGCAGCGCCGACGCGCTGCGCGCGCAGACCGGCCGCGACAACCTCGAGGACGCATTCGTCCAGCTCATCGGAACCGAAGAAGGACTGCAGGCATGAAGGCGCTCGCCATCGTCTGGAAGAAGGAACTCAAGGAACTCGTCCGCGACCGCAAGACGCTGCTGCTCAGTCTGCTGATGGGGCCGATCCTGGCGCCGCTGCTGGTCATCGGCCTGGCCAAGATGGGCGAGAGCAAGGCCCAGGAGCAGATGGAGCAGGCGCTCGAAGTCGCCATCGTCGGCGCAGAGCACGCACCCAGCCTGGTCGCGTGGCTGGACGCGCAGGGGATCGACCGCAAGGAGGTCGCCGACCCCGATGCCGCGATCCGCTCGCAGTCGGAGGACGTCTATTTGCGCATCGGCGAGGACTACGCCGGGCAGTGGCGCGCGGGCAAGCCGGCGCTGGTGGAGGTCGTGCACGATTCGACCCGGCAGGATTCCTCGATCCCGGTGCGCCGGCTCGAGAGCGCGCTGCAGCGCTACAACCAGCAGGTCGGCGCGTTGCGATTGCTCTCGCGCGGCATCAACCCGCAGGTGGCCGCGCCGCTGATGGTGACGCGCAAGGACCTGTCCACGCCCGAGGCGCGCGGCGCCACGCTGGCCGCGATGATGCTGCCCTACATGCTGATCCTGTTCGCCTTCCTGGGCAGCATGCAGCTGGTGGTGGACACCACCGCCGGCGAGCGCGAGCGGCAATCGCTCGAACCGTTGCTGGCGACGCCGGCACGGCGCGGCGCGATCGTCAGCGGCAAGATCGCCGCGGCCTGCAGCGTCGGCGTGGTCGCGCTGCTGCTGACCCTGCTCGGCTTCAAGATCGGCGCCAACCTGGCCGGCGGCATCTCGCGGCAGATGGCGGTGGGCATGCCGGAGATCGGCATGATGCTGCTGATCCTGCTGCCGATGGTGTTCCTGGGCGGCACCCTGCTCACCTGCATCGCCGCTGGCGCCAAGTCGGTGAAGGAAGCGCAGAGCTACACCGGCGCGCTGGTGCTGCTGCCGATGATCCCGACCCTGGTCCTGATGGTGAACCCGGTGAAGGACGCGCTGTGGATGTTCGCGGTGCCGTTCCTTGCGCAGAACCAGATGCTGGTGAAGGTGATCCGCGGCGAGGCGATTGCTGCGCAGCAGTGGGCCGTCTACCTGGGCGCGGGCCTGGCGATGGTCGCGGTGCTGTGGTTCGTCGCGGTGCGCCGCTACCACCAGGAGAAGCTGGCGGTCTCCGCCTGAGGGCCGGCCCGCAGGGAAAAAGAAAAAGCCCGGCCGGAGCCGGGCTTTTTCGTTGCGTCTCCGCGCTCAGTTCGCGGGCTTGAACTCGATGGTGCGGCGGGTGGTGATCGGCGAGCCGACCGGCTCGAACCGCCAGCGGTCGACCGCCGACAGCGCGGCGCGGTCGAAGGTGCGCGGCGGCGAGGCGCTGACCACGCGCGAGGAGGTCACGGTGCCGTCGGTGCCAACGGTGAACTCCACCTCCACCGAACCGGCGATGCCGCGGCGCTGCGCGACCCGCGGGTACTCCGGCGGCGGCAGGCTGACCGGGCGCAGCGTGTTCGAGACGCGCGGCGCCGGCGGCGGCGCGGCCGGCTGTTCCGCGGGCTGCGGCGCGGGCTGGCTGGCGGCCGGCTGCGTGGTGGCCGTGGCCGGACGCTGCTGCGGGGTGGACGGCGGCGGCGCGGCTTCCTGCGCTGCACGCTCCTCCTCGAGGCGGCGGGCGGCTTCCTGCTGGGCACGCTGCTGGTCGGCCAGGCGCTGGCGCTCCATCTCGGCGCGGCGCTCGGCTTCTTCCTCGGCGCGCAGCTGCTCGCGCTGCTGGCGCTCGGCGAGCTCGGTACGGCCGTCGGCGATCGCCTTCTGCAGGCGCGGGAGCGCGGGATGGCGCGGATCGGTCTTCTCGAGCAGCGCGTACAGGCGCTGGGCCTCGTCGAAGTCGTCGCGGCCGATGCTCTGCTCGGTCGCGATCAGGGCGTAGGGCTGCAGGTCGGTCAGCGCGCTCGCCACGGCCGGGTCGTTCGGCTGCTTGTCGCGCAGCGCCAGGTAGTACTCCATGGCGTTCTTGCCGCCCGGCGCGTACAGCCGCTGTTCGCGCAGCGCCTTGCCGGCGGCGTCGCGCAGCTCCTCGGCGCTCATGGCCTCGACCTCACTGGCGACCGCGGGCTGCTCGGCGGCCTCCGTGGCCGGCGCGGCCTGCTCGGTCCCCGCGGCCGGGGTGTCTGTCTGGTCCTTCTTGCAGCCGGCGAAGGCGCAGGCGACGAGGACGATGGCGGACAGCCGGAACCAGGCCGGCCGCGAGGCATTGGCAGAAAACATCGAAAAGCTCCCCTAGCCGTGCGTGCGCACGTCCGCTTAGGACGCGACATGGCGCCCGATTTGTCAACACCCGACGCCCGGCGGCGGGCCTGGCCGTGGCCCGGTGGCGGGGTTCTGTGACGCAGTTCGCGTTCTGCAGGGCTGGCCCGGGGCCGCCGGCTGGCGGGTCCTACTTGCCGATGCAGAAGGTGGAGAAGACGTGGCCCAGCAGCGCGTCGGGCAGCACCTTGCCGACCAGCTCCCCGAGCGCGTCGTGGGCCGCGCGCAGGGATTCCGCCGCCAGTTCGACGCTCGCCGGGGCCAGCGCGGCGCGGGCGGCGGCAAGGTCGCCGGCGGCCCGGCGCAGGCCGTCGACATGGCGCGCGCGCGCGCTGAAGGCGTCGTCGGCCCCTGCCCCGTCGCCCAGCACCAGCCCGCGCAGGCGCCGGTGCAGGTCCTCGATCCCGGCACCGGTACGCGCCGAGACCACCAGGCTGTCGGCGTCGCCGGGGCCGGGGGTGCCCGCCGGCAGCAGGTCAGCCTTGTTGTGCAGCCACAACACCCGCGGCACGCCGGCCACGGCATCGGCGACCGCGCGCCGGCCGGCGTCGGGGTCGCGCGCGTCGAGCACCACCACCGCGAGGTCGGCGCGCTCGAGCTCGGCGCGCGCGCGGCGCATGCCTTCGCGTTCGATCGCGTCGCCGCCCTCGCGCAGGCCGGCGGTGTCCACCAGGGTGAAGGCGACGCCATCGCTGTGGATGGACTCGACCAGCAGGTCGCGGGTGGTGCCGGCGATGTTGGTGACAATCGCGCGGTCGCTGCCGGCCAGCGCGTTGAGCAGCGAACTCTTGCCGGCGTTGGGCGGGCCGACGATGACCGCGTGCAGGCCGTCGCGCAGGCGGCGGCCGCGCTCGGCATCGGCCAGCAACGCATCGAGTTCGCGCGCGATCGCGTCGAGTTCGCCGGCGAGCCGGTCCAGGGCCATCGTCTCCAGCGGTTCGTCGGCGAAGTCGATCGAGGCCTCGAGCTGCACGCGCATCGCGAGCACCGCATCGGCGATCGCGTCCACCCGGCGCGAGAACGCGCCGTCGAGCGAGCGGCGGGCGGCGCGCGCGGCCTGCGCGTCGCCGGCGGCGATCAGGTCCGCGACCGCCTCGGCCTGGGCCAGGTCGAGCTTGCCGTTGCGGAACGCGCGCTCGCTGAACTCGCCCGGCCGCGCCATGCGCGCACCGAGCGCGACGCAGCGCGCGAGCAGCTGCCGCAGCAGCACCGGGCTGCCGTGCGCCTGCAGTTCCACCACGTCCTCGCCGGTGAAGCTCGCCGGCGCGACGAAGCGAAGCACGAGGCCGTCGTCGATCGCCTCGCCTTCGGCGTCGAGGAAGCGCGCATGCACCGCCTGCCGCGGCGGCGGCGGCTCGCGACCGGTGAGCGCGGCGACGATGCCCGCGCTGCGCCCGCCCGACAGGCGGACGATGCCGACGCCAGCGGCGCCGGCCCCGGTGGCGATCGCGGCGATGGTGTCCGTGTCGTCCACCATCGCCCCGGCTCAGGCCTTCTTCGGCGCCTTGTCGCCGTACTTCTGCAGCATCCACCACTGCTGCACCAGGCCGAGCGCGCCGTTGGTCACCCAGTACAGCACCAGGCCGGCCGGGAAGAACGCGAACATCACGCCCATGGCCACCGGCATGTACTGCATCATCCGCCGCTGCATCGGGTCGGCGATCGGGGTCGGGGTCAGCTTCTGGGTCGCCCACATCACCGCGATGTTGATCGCCGGCAGGATGAAGTACGGGTCGGGCGCGGTCAGGTTCTGGATCCAGCCGATCCACGGCGCGTGGCGCAGTTCGACCGCTTCCAGCAGCGTCCAGTACAGGGCGAGGAACACCGGCATCTGCAGCAGCAGCGGGAGGCAGCCGCCGACCGGGTTGATCTTCTCCTTCTTGTACAGCTCCATCATCGCCATCTGGAACTTCTGCTTGTCGTCCCCGTAGCGTTCCTTGAGCTGTTCGATGCGCGGCTGGAACTTGCGCATCTTGGCCGCCGACTTGTACTGCGCCGCCGACAGCGGATACATCAGCGCCTTGATCAGCACGACCAGGCCGATGATCGCCCAGCCCCAGTTGCCGAAGATGCCGTGCAGGAACGACAGCACCGCGAACAGCAGCTCGGCGATCCAGGCCATGACCGCGAAGCTGCTGAAGTCGACCGCGCGCTCCAGGCCCGGCACCTGCTGCGCCTCGATCTGGTCCACCAGCTTCGGCCCGACCCACAGCCGCGCCTCGACCTGGGCGCTTGCGCCGGGCGCGACCTGCACGCCGGGGCCGAGCTCGCGCACCAGTGCCTGCTGCTGGCCGCCGGCGCCGCGGGTGGTGGCCAGCGAGAACGTGCCGGTGTCGCCCGCGGCCGGGATCCAGGCGGTGAAGAAGTGGTGCTGGAGCATCGCGATCCAGCCGCCGGTGACCTGCTTGTTCAAGGGGCCGTCCTCGGCGAAGTCCTCGAACTTGCGCTTGTCGAACTTGTCCGTGGGGCTGTACCAGGCGGCGCCGTGGAAGCTGTACGACTCGGGCTTGGTGAAGCCGGTCTCGATCACCGGCGGCACCCGCACGAGCTGGCGGTAGACGTAGCCCTGCCAGGGCGCGCTGCCCTGGTTGACGACCTGGTCCACCACCTTCACCGCGTACTCGCCGCGGCTGAAGGTCCAGGTGCGGCGGATGGTGACGCCGTCCGGGCCGGTCCATTCGAACGGCACCGACAACGTGTCCTGGCCCTCGCGCAGCACGTAGTTCCGCTCGCCGCCGACCGGCACGAATGCCGCTTCGTGCGTGGGCGCGGCGCCGGTGCTGCTGACCCAGCCGCTCTGCGCCTGGTAGAAGGTCGCCGCGTCCGCCGAGAACAGGCGGATCGGATCGCTGCCCGCCTCGGTGGTCTGCGGGTAGCCGAGCAGGTCGGCCTGGCGCACGGCGCCGCCGTCCAGCGCCACGCGCAGCACGTCGGTGGTGACGGTGACGGTCGGCGTGGCGGCGGCGGCATCGGCCGCCTGCTCCGTTGGCGTCGCCGACATCGTCGGTGCCGTGGCGGGGACGCTCGGCACCGCGCCCGGCACGAGTTCCGGCACGGCGGCATCGCCCGCGGCCTGCTGGCTGGCGGCGGCAGCCTCCGGGGACGGCGGCGGTGCCACCTGCTCGCGGCTCCAGGCCATGAACAGCAGGGTGGCCACGACGAGCCAGGCGAACAGCAGGAAGGTACGGGTCTGGTTCATTGCTCGGAACTGCTTGGTCAGCCGGCCATTGTGCCGGTCGGGTCAGGGGGCGGCAACGCGCCGGCACGGCGCAGCAATGCCTCGAAGGACGCGCGCAGGGCGGCGTTGTCCAGGGTGCGCGCGGGTGCGCGGGCGACCACCACATAGGCGCCGGGCGCGAGGCCGGGCCGGAGCTGGCGGAAGCCTTCGCGCAGCTGGCGCTTGATGCGGTTGCGGCCGACGGCGGTCGGATCGACCTTGCGCGAGACCGCCAGGCCCAGGCGCGGCGGTGCGCCGTCGCGCAGCCAGTGCAGGCTCAGTTCGGGCGCGCTGGTCCGCCTGGCGCCGTCGAACACGCGCGCGAAATCCGCGCTCGCCCGGATCCGGGCGGCGCGGGGAAAGGCGTTTCGGGAAGGCATCGGCCGGCGACTGCGGCCGGCGCGGTCAGGCGCAGAGGCGCTTGCGGCCCTTGGCACGACGACGGGCCAGGATCTTGCGGCCGTCGGCGGTCGCCATGCGGGCACGGAAACCGTGGTCGCGCTTGCGCTTGAGGTTGCTGGGCTGGAAGGTGCGCTTGGTGGCCATGGCTGGATTCTGTATCGGGTAACCGACGGAAAAGACTCGGAATGATACGGGGTTCCTGGGATCCGGGTCAATGTGTGCCTGGGTGGGCGATGGCCGGGTCAGTTCGATTGGAGGTGGGGCCGGGGGCGCACCCGCCGTTCGGCGGGCACACCCCCGACCCGGGACCCCTGCGCGGGCGGCTCCCTGGCGTTGGGGAGTGGGGAACAAGCTCACGACCTCGCAGCATCGGTCCCGGCTGCCGGCCTCCGCGCGAGTGGGACATGGTGCTTTTCACCATGCGACATTCGGGCGATTTCCCTCCCCTCCTCCACCTTGCGTGCGGAGTGCTCCTCCCCGCGACTCAAGCGTTGCCGCCCCGACTTGGGTTGCCATCCCGAGTGGTACCCTGCTGCATCCCTTTCGCGCGTTCCGTGTTGCCTGCCAATGCGGGCCGCGCTTTCGTTGGTAGTGCGCCCCATACTGTGTCCATGGATGCCTGGCCCCGTTGTCTCGAACGCCTCGAAGCCGAGTTCCCGGCGGAGGACGTCCATACCTGGCTGAAGCCCCTGCAGGCCAGCCTCCGCGACGACGCCTTCGTGCTGTACGCCCCCAACGCGTTCGTCATGGAAGAAGTGCGCAGCCGCTACCTCGACCGCATCCGCGAACTGCTCTCGCACTTCGCCGGCAGCGACCAGGTGAGCCTGGAGATCGGATCGCTGCGCAAGAAGCCCGCGCCCGCGCCGGCCAGCGTGCCGCCCGCGCGCCCTGCAGCAGCAGCCGAGACCTTCCAGGGCCACCTCGACAGCCACTACACCTTCGAGAATTTCGTCGAGGGCCGCAGCAACCAGCTCGGCCGCGCCGCCGCCTGGCAGGCCGCGCAGAAGCCCGGCGACCGCGCGCACAACCCGCTGCTGCTGTACGGCGGCACCGGCCTGGGCAAGACCCACCTGATGTTCGCCGCCGGCAACGCCATGCGCGCCAACAACCCTGGCATGCGCGTGATGTACATGCGCTCGGAGCAGTTCATGAGCGCCTTCACCAAGGCGCTGTACGACAAGACCAGCGGCGGCATGGAAGCGTTCAAGCGCCAGTTCCAGGGCATCGACGCGCTGCTGATCGACGACATCCAGTTCTTCGCCGGCAAGGACCGCACGCAGGAGGAGTTCTTCCACACCTTCAACGCGCTGTTCGACGGCAAGCAGCAGATCATCCTCACCTGCGACCGCTACCCGCGCGAGGTCGACGGCCTGGAGCCGCGGCTGAAGTCGCGCCTGGGCTGGGGCCTGTCGGTGGCGATCGATCCCCCCGACTTCGAGACCCGCGCGCAGATCGTGCTGTCCAAGGCACGCGAGCGCGGCACCGTGATCCCGGAGGACGTGGCCTTCCTGATCGCCAAGAAGATGCGCTCCAACGTGCGCGACCTCGAGGGCGCGCTGAACACGCTGGCGGCGCGGGCCAACTTCACCGGGCGGGCGATCACCCAGGAGTTCGCCCAGGAGACGCTGCGCGACCTGCTGCGGGCGCAGCAGCACGCGATCGGAATCGCCAATATCCAGAAGGTCGTGGCAGACTACTACGGCCTGCAGATCAAGGACTTGTTGTCGAAACGGCGGACCCGTTCGCTGGCCCGGCCGCGCCAGGTCGCCATGGCGCTGGCCAAGGAGCTGACCGAGCACAGCCTGCCGGAGATCGGCGACGCGTTCGCCGGCCGCGACCACACGACCGTGCTGCATGCCTGCCGCCAGATCAAGCACCTGCTCGAGACGGACGGCAAGCTGCGTGAGGATTGGGACAAGCTGATCCGCAAGCTCAGCGAGTGACCGCTCGGGGGCCGGTGGAGCAGATGGGGGAAAGCTGTGGACAAGTCGCCGGCCGCGGGGCGCCACGAAAGTTGTCCACAACTTGTGCCGCGCTTGCCCGGCCCCGGACCCACAGCCTTACTCGCCAGAAAAGTTACGTTTAATCAACAAGTTATGTGAGTTGTCACCGGATTTCAGCGACACAAGCTCCACCACCGTCCTTGATTTATCCCTCTGTTCAAAGCCTGGGCACGCAAGTCAAACGCTAAGGGGTCCGCATGCGCTTCAGCCTGCAACGCGAAGTCTTCCTGAAACCGCTCGCTCAAGTGGTCAACGTGGTCGAGCGCCGGCAAACCCTGCCCGTGCTGGCCAACCTGCTGGTGCAGGTGCAGGGAGGGTTGCTGTCCCTGACCGGCACCGACCTGGAGGTGGAAATGGTCGCGCGCCAGGCGGTGGACGACGCCCAGGACGGCGAGACCACGATTCCGGCGCGCAAGCTGTTCGAGATCGTCCGCGCCCTGCCCGACGGCAGCAAGGTCACGGTGTCGCAGACCGGCGACAAGGTGACGGTGCAGGCGGGCCGAAGCCGCTTCACCCTGTCGAGCCTGCCCGCCAACGACTTCCCCTCGGTGGACGAGGTCGAGGCCACCGAGCGGGTGCGGGTGCCGGAAGCGGGCCTGAAGGAACTGATCGAGCGCACCGCGTTCGCGATGGCGCAGCAGGACGTCCGCTACTACCTAAACGGCCTGCTGTTCGACCTGCGCGAGGACAGCCTGCGCTGCGTGGCCACCGACGGCCACCGCCTGGCGCTGTGCGAGGCCGCGCTGGAGGCCGGGGCCAACGCCAAGCGCCAGATCATCGTGCCGCGCAAGGGCGTGACCGAGTTGCAGCGCCTGCTGGAAGGCGGCGACCGCGAGCTGGAGCTCGAGGTCGGGCGCAGCCACATCCGCATCAAGCGCGACGACGTCACTTTCACCAGCAAGCTGATCGACGGCCGCTTCCCCGATTACGAGGCGGTGATCCCGATCGGCGCCGACCGCGAGGTCCACGTGGATCGCGAGGTCCTGCGCGCCGCGCTGCAGCGCGCGGCGATCCTGTCCAACGAGAAGTACCGCGGGGTCCGCGTCGAGGTCTCCCCGGGCCAGCTCAAGATCAGCGCGCACAACCCGGAGCAGGAAGAGGCCCAGGAGGAGATCGAGGCCGACACGAAGGTGGACGGGCTCGCCATCGGCTTCAACGTCAACTACTTGCTGGATGCCCTGTCGGCGCTCCGGGAGGAGAACGTGATCCTGCAGTTGCGGGATGCCAACTCCTCCGCCCTGGTGCGGGAAGCGACCAGCGAGAAGTGCCGCCACGTGGTGATGCCGCTGCGCCTGTGACCGGGCGAACCGCCACCGGGTTCCACGTGGAACGAGAGCGCCCGGCCTGGTCCGGGCGTTCTGCTTTTGCGGGAGCACGCCGGTGCGGGTGACCCGCCTAGAATTCCGCAACCTGCGCCGCTTCGAGGACGGCAGCCTCGCGCCTGCGCCCGGCCTGAACCTGCTCACGGGTGCCAACGGCAGCGGCAAGACCAGCGTGCTCGAGGCCCTGCACCTGATGGCCTACGGACGCAGTTTCCGGGGGCGGGTCCGCGACGGCCTGGTGCGCGCCGGGACTGAAGCGGTGGAGGTCTTCGTGGAGTGGGAGGAGCACGCCGGCGGAAAGCGCACCCGCCGCGCCGGCCTGCGCCATTCTGGTGGGACCTGGGAAGGGCGGTTGGACGGTGCGGACCTGGGGCAGCTCGGAGACCTGTGCGCCGCCCTCGCGGTGGTGACCTTCGAGCCGGGCAGCCATGCGCTGGTCACCGGGGCTGCCGACCAGCGCCGCCGGTTCATGGACTGGGGCCTGTTCCACGTGGAACCGGAGTTCCTGGGCTGGTGGCGCCAGTACTCGCGGGCGCTCAAGCAGCGCAACGCGCTCCTCAAGGCCCGCGGACAGGCAGGCCAGCTCGACGCCTGGGAGCGGGAACTCGTGCGGGCCGGGGAACCCCTCACCGCCTACCGCGAGCGTTATCTGGAGCAGCTCGCCCCGTTCCTGCGCGCCGCCGGCGAGGCGTTGCTGCCGGAGGCGGGGGAGTGGGGCCTCCAGTTCCAGCCCGGCTGGCGCCGCGACGACCTCCCGCTGTCGGACGCGCTGCTGCTGGCCCGCGAGCGGGACCTGGCCGCCGGGTTCACGTCGGTCGGCCCGCACCGTGCCGACTGGCGCATCCAGCAGTCCGGGATCCCGGGGCGCGACGCGTTGTCCCGCGGGCAGGGCAAGCTGACCGCGCTGGCCGCCCTGCTGGCGCAGGCCGAGCATCTGGCCGCCGCGTTGGGCGAATGGCCGGTGGTGGCGTTGGACGACCTGGCCTCGGAACTGGACCGAGCCCACCAGGCCATGGTCCTGGAACGGCTGGCGGGCTACGGGGCGCAGGTCGTGATCACCGGCACCGAGCCGCCCCTGGGACTCCCGACCGCACTGCCGGTGAAGATGTTCCACGTGGAACATAGCGCCGTCACGGCAGCTGAAGGAATGCCTTCGCCGCCTGCCTGAGCCGCTCCTTGCGCCGGCCCCGATTGGTATACTTGGAGCATCCATAGCTAATGTGTCCGTTACACGCGCCTGCAGGCGCGCGTAGCGCGTCCCGGGGAGCCCGCAAAAGCGCATGTCGCAAGCACACGAGACCGCCATCGAACCCATCACCGAAGCCGGCAACGGCAACTACGACTCCAGCAGGATCACCGTCCTCCGCGGGCTCGAGGCGGTGCGCAAGCGCCCGGGCATGTACATCGGCGACGTGCACGACGGCACCGGCCTGCACCACATGGTGTTCGAGGTGGTGGACAACGCGATCGACGAAGCGCTCGCCGGCCACGCCGACGACATCGTGGTCAGCATCCACCAGGACGGCTCGGTCTCGGTCAGCGACAACGGCCGCGGCATCCCGGTGGACATCCACAAGGAAGAGGGCGTGTCCGCGGCGCAGGTCATCATGACCCAGCTGCACGCCGGCGGTAAGTTCGACGACAACAGCTACAAGGTCTCCGGTGGCCTGCACGGCGTCGGCGTCTCGGTGGTCAATGCGCTGTCGAGCAAGCTCACGCTCGACATCTGGCGCGACGGCTTCCACCACCACCAGGAATACGCGCTGGGCGAGCCCGTGGCGCCGCTGGAGAAGCGCGAGGCTTCCGACAGGCGCGGCACGCTGGTCCGCTTCTGGCCGTCCGAGGAGACCTTCACCGACACCGAGTTCCACTATGAGGTGCTGGCGCGCCGCCTGCGCGAGCTCTCGTTCCTCAACTCCGGCGTGCGCATCACGCTGGTGGACGAGCGCGGCGACGGTCGCCGCGACGTGTTCCAGTACGAGGGCGGCATCGCGTCCTTCGTCGAGCACCTGGCGCAGATGAAGACCCCGCTGCACCCGAACGTGATCTCGGTGAGCGGCGAGGAGAACGGCATCACCGTGGAAGTCGCGATCCAGTGGACCGACTCCTACCAGGAAACGATGTTCTGCTTCACCAACAACATCCCGCAGAAGGATGGCGGCACCCACCTGATCGGGTTCCGCGCCGCGCTCACGCGCACGCTCACCAACTACATCGAGCAGAACGGGATCGCGAAGCAGGCCAAGGTCAACCTGTCCGGCGACGACATGCGCGAGGGCATGATCGCGGTGCTGTCGGTGAAGGTGCCCGACCCGAGCTTCTCCAGCCAGACCAAGGAGAAGCTGGTCAGCTCCGAGGTCCGCCCCGTGGTCGAGCACACCTTCGGCGCGCGCCTGGAGGAGTTCCTGCAGGAGCACCCGAACGAAGCCAGGGCCATCACCGGCAAGATCATCGACGCCGCGCGTGCGCGCGAGGCCGCGCGCAAGGCCCGCGACCTGACCCGGCGCAAGGGCGCGCTCGACATCGCCGGCCTGCCCGGCAAGCTCGCCGACTGCCAGGAGAAGGACCCGGCGCTGAGCGAGCTGTTCATCGTCGAGGGCGACTCGGCCGGCGGCTCGGCCAAGCAGGGCCGCAACCGCAAGAACCAGGCGGTGCTGCCGCTGCGCGGCAAGATCCTCAACGTCGAGCGCGCGCGCTTCGACCGCATGCTGTCGTCGGCCGAGGTCGGCACCCTGATCACCGCGCTCGGCACCGGCATCGGCAAGGACGAGTACAACCCCGACAAGCTGCGCTACCACAAGATCATCATCATGACCGACGCGGACGTGGACGGCTCCCACATCCGCACGCTGCTGCTGACCTTCTTCTACCGGCAGATGCCGGAGCTGATCGAGCGCGGCCACGTCTACATCGGCCTGCCGCCGCTGTACAAGGTGAAGCAGGGCAAGAGCGAGCTGTACCTGAAGGACGATGCGGCGCTCAACGCCTACCTCGCCGGCAACGCCGTGGAGGGTGCCTCGCTCATCCCGGCCGAGGGCGAGCCGCCGATCGGCGGCGAGGCGCTGGAGAAGCTGCTGCTGGTCTACGCCAGCGCGCGCGAGGCCATCGCACGCAACGCCTACCGCTTCGACCCGCGCGTGCTCGAGGCGCTGATCGACTTCACCCCGCTGGACTCCGCGCACCTCGAGCAAAACGTGGACGAGCGCCACGAGCTCGACGCGCTGGAGAAGCGCCTCAACCGCGGCGGGCTCGGCAGCCCGCGCTACCGCCTCGAGCTCGAGGCGGCGACGGACACGCGCCCCGCCGCCCTGGTCATCCATCGCCTGCACATGGGCCAGGACATGGTCCAGGTGCTGCCCGTGGCGGCCTTCGAGGGCGGCGAACTGCGCGCGCTGCGCGAGGCCGCGCAGCACCTGCACGGCCTGGTCCGCGACGGCGCGGTGATCGTGCGCGGCAACCGCAGCCAGGAGATCGGCAGCTTCGCCGAGGCCCAGGCCTGGCTGCTCGAGGAAGCCAAGAAGGGTCGCCAGATCCAGCGCTTCAAGGGCCTGGGCGAGATGAACCCGGAGCAACTCTGGGAAACCACGGTCAATCCGGACACCCGCCGCCTGCTGCAGGTCCGGATCGAGGACGCGGTCGCCGCCGACCAGATCTTCAGCTGCCTGATGGGCGACGTGGTCGAACCCCGCCGCGAGTTCATCGAAGACAACGCCCTGAAAGTCGCCAACCTCGACATCTAGACCAGCCCGCGGCCGTCCCTTCTCCCCGCCCGCGGGGAGAAGGTGCCCCCGCAGGGGGCGGATGAGGGGCAAGCTTTACACCCCCTTCGCCCAAATCCCGGTACAAGGGCCTCCTGCCTGAATGGAGTCGGCCCCCCATGAAATCCCTCCTGCTCTCCGCCGCGATCGCACTCGCCCTCGGCGCCTGCGCCACCACCACTTCGCCCACCGGCCGCACCCAGTACGTCGGTGCCGTCTCGCAGGCCGAGCTCAACCAGCTCGGGGCGCAGGCCTACGCCGAACTCAAGGCGCAGAAGCCCCAGAGCCGCGATTCCCGCCAGAACGCCTACGTGCGCTGCGTGGTGAACGACCTGGTCGCCGCGCTGCCGGCCGACTGGCGCCAGCAGGGCTGGGAAACCACGCTGTTCGTGGACGACGACGCCAATGCCTTCGTGCTGCCCGGCGGCAAGGTCGGCGTGTACACCGGCCTGTTCAAGGTCGCGACCAACCAGGACCAGCTGGCCGCGGTCGTCGCGCACGAGATCGGCCACGTGCTCGCCCACCACCACAACGAGCGCATCACCCGCCAGGCCGGCGCCGCCGGCGTGGTGCAACTGCTCGGCGGCCTGCTCGGCTCGCGCTACGGCAGCGGCATCGCCAACGCGGCGGTGCAGGGCGGCAGCATCCTCGCCCAGACCGGTTTCCTGCTACCGGGCTCGCGCACCCAGGAGACCGAGGCCGACGTGGTCGGCCAGCAGCTCATGGCCCGCGCCGGCTTCGACCCGCGCGCCGCCGTGAACCTGTGGGAGAACATGATCGAGGCGGGCGGCAGCCGGCCCCCGGAATGGCTCTCCACGCACCCGGACCCGAACGCCCGGATCGGCGAATTGCGCAGCCGCGCGGCTGGCCTGGTGCCGGTCTACGAGCAGGCGAGGGCCAGCGGCAGCCGCCCGTCGTGTGGCTGAACGACCGTCGCGGAAGATGCGCGATGTAGGGTTTTTCTGATAGCGTGACCGGCTCGACCGGGGCTCGGGCCGCGGCCGGACTGCACATGAACGACGAGGTCGCGCAATGAACACCCCCCGCAAGAGCCTGTCCCTCCGTTGCATCCCGATGGCCCTGGTCGCGGTGATGATGCTCGCGACCGGCGTGCCGGACGCTTTCTCCCAGGACTACGGCGTCGGTCGCCAGAGCATGCGCGCCAAGCGCGATGCCGCCCGCGCCAAGGCCAACGCCGGCAAGGCCGAGCAGCAGGAGCAGCTGTATCCCAAGGCCACCCGCGAGGAGCCCGAGACCAAGGCGACCCGCAACGGGGTCAAGAAGCTGCGCCAGATCCAGGACGCGTTCGAGAAGGAAGACTACGCGACCACCATTTCGCTGGCCGAGAAGGTCGGCGCCGATCCCGACGCCAACGCCTACGAGAAGGCCTTCGCCTGGCTGCTCGCCGGCAACGCCGCCAGCTCCAACGACGACGACGCGAAGGCGGTGACCTTCTTCCAGAACGCGCTCGCCGCCAACGGCCTGGACAACAACAACCACTACACCGTGATGTTCAACCTGGCCGCGGTGCAGTACGGGCTCAACCAGTACGAGCAGGCGCTGGAGACCATCGACCGTTACATCGCCGAGACCGGCACCGACAAGGTCGAGGCGCGCACCCTGCGCGGCGGCCTGCTGATCCAGCTCGAGCGCTACGACGAGGCGGCCAGGCTCTACGAGGAGCAGCTCGCCGCGCACCCGGACGACAAGACCGTGATGATGAACGCCGTGGCCGCGTACCAGCAGGCCGGCCAGGACGACAAGGCGATGGCGCTGCTCGCCGACGCCCAGGCCCGCGGCATGTTCTCCACGCCCAACGAGTACCGCGCGCTGTACGTGAGCTACATCAACTCCGACCGCGACGCCGAGGCGCTCAAGGTGATCGACGACGGCCTGGCCAAGGGCGTCATCCAGCCGAACGCGCAGCTCGCCAAGGACTACATGGTGCTCGGCCAGAAGGCGTACTACGACGGCGACGACGCGCGCGCCATCGAGATGTACAAGCGCGCCGCCCCGATCGCCGACAACGGCGAAGCCGCCCTCAACCTCGCCAAGATCTATTACGAGGCGGGCCGGAAGGCCGAAGCGGCCGCCGCCGCCCAGCAGGCGCTCGACAAGGGCGTGCAGGAACCGGAGCAGGCCCGCAAGCTGCTCGGAGGCGGGTAGGGCGTCCCAGTTCCCGTGCCTGCAGGTTGGTATCGGCCTGAAGGATTGGTATAAGCTTAGAGGTTCCCGCGGCCGAAAACGGCCGCGGGCCGACTTTTCCCGCGGCGCAGGCGCGCCCGGCCACACCCGAGTTTCCCCCGCATGACGCAAGCCGAGCCGACGAGCGAACGCAACAACGATGGCGATGGCGGCCTGAACTGGCCCCGCATCGCCGGCTACACCCTGATGATTGCGGTCCACGCTGCGGCCCTGCTGCTGCTGCTGGCGCCGGTCTCGCCCCCGGGCCAGGAGAAGGCCGAAGAGGACGTCACCCGGGTGGTGATCATCGAGCCGCCGCCGCCGCCGCCCCCGCCGCCGCCGCCGCCGCCCGAGCCGCCGAAGCCGCAGGAGATCAAGCAGCTCGCCCCGCCGCAGCCGGCGCCGCCGATCCCGCCGCCGCCGGAACCGCCGGTGGTGTTCGACGATCCCTCGCCGATGGACACCGCGGCCCCGCCGCCGGCGCCCCCGGCGCCGCCCGCGCCGCAGCCGGACATCGGCGCGAGCCTCGACATCTCCTCGCGCAACATGAACCCCCCGGTCTACCCGCCGGCCGAGCGCCGCCGCGGCATCGAGGGACAGGTCGTGCTGATCATCACCGTGGACGCCAACGGCAACGCCACCGACGTCCAGGTGGAAAGCTCCAGCGGCAACCGCAACCTCGATCGCGCCGCGATCAAGGCGGCCCGCGGTTGGCGCTTCAATCCCGGCAGGACCGGAGGCCGCGCCGTCGGCGGCCGCGTCCGCGTCCCGGTGGACTTCGTCATCCAGTAACGACCGAAACCCATACGGGCGGCGACCTGGTCGCCCGCGTCACCGCTCCACCGCTGTAAACATCCCAAACCACAACATCCAAAGGTAAGCGTCATGCTGCAGGAAACCACTCAAGCCGCCGCTGCGACCGGGGGCAACGCCGCCTCCGCCCTGACGCAGATGGGCATGGACCATCTGCTCCAGGAAATGATGTCCGACCCGGGCGCCTTTGCGGTGTCCTGGGTGGTGCTTCTCACCCTCCTGGTCATGTCCGCGATGTCGGTCTACTGGATCGTCATCAACACGTTCAAGAACATCAGCCTGCGCCGCAGTGCCGATCGCGTGGTCAGCACGTTCTGGGAGACCCCGAACGCGCAGGACGCGATCCGCTACATGGAAGAGCAGCCGCGCAGCGAGCCGTTCTCCAAGATCGCGCTCGACGCCGCCCAGGCCGCCGCGCACCACCAGCGCCATGACGGTTCGCGCCTGGCCGAGTCGCTGAACCGCTCCGAGTTCGTCGACCGCGCCCTGCGCCAGGCCGTGACCCGCGAGTCCATGCGCCTCGAGTCGGGCCTGACCGTGCTGGCCACCGTCGGTTCGACCGCGCCGTTCGTCGGTCTGCTGGGTACGGTGTGGGGCATCTACGGCGCCCTGATCCGCATCGGCGCCACCGGCCAGGCCTCCATCGACGCCGTCGCCGGCCCGGTGGGCGAGGCGCTGATCATGACCGCCCTCGGTCTGTTCACCGCGATCCCGGCGGTGCTGGCGTACAACTTCTTCGTCCGCCTCAACCGCGTCACCTACAACCAGTTCGACACGTTCGCGCACGACCTGCACGACTTCTTCGCCACCGGCTCGCGCGTCGGCGAAGTGGCCAACAAGCGCTAATACGTCGAACAGCACCACGGAGTCAGGCCCATGGCCTTCAGTACCGGTAACGAATCCGGCGCACCGATGTCGGAGATCAACGTCACGCCCCTCGTGGACGTGATGCTGGTCCTGCTGATCATCTTCATGATCACGGCGCCCCTGATGTCGCACAAGATCAAGGTCGAGCTGCCGCAGGCGAACCTCGACCACCGCGACGAATCGGTGCCGCCCGCGCCGCCGATCACCATCACGGTGACCTCGAACGGCACGGTGTACTGGAACGACGTGCCGGTGCCGCCGAACCTGCTCGAGAGCCAGCTCTCGGTCGAGGCGCAGAAGGTCCCGCAGCCGGCGGTCAACATCCGCGGCGACGAGACCACCCGCTACGAGGCGATCAAGCAGGTGGTGGACACCGCGCAGGCCCAGGGCATCCGCAAGGTCGGCTTCGTGGCCACCAAAGTCCGGCCGCGCTGAGGAGTACGCACGATGGCCTTTTCCAGCAATTCCGGCGGTGCCAACTCGGCGATGTGCGACATCAACGTCACGCCCCTCGTGGACGTGATGCTGGTGCTGCTGATCATCTTCATGGTGACCGCGCCGATCCTGTCGTACCCCATCGACATCGACCTGCCGCAGAAGTCGCTCAACCCGCCGGAGAACCCGCGTGATCCGCCGGAGCCGATCGACCTGCGCATCGATTCCGTCGGCCAGGTCTACTGGAACCAGAGCCCGGTTCCGCTGTCGGCGCTGCGCAACATGATGGAAACCGAGGTCCAGCGCGATCCCGGCAACCAGCCGACGCTGCAGATCGACATGGACCTGCAGGCCGAGTACGGCATCCTCGCGCAGGTGCTGGCTTCGGCCCGCAACGCGCAGATGCAGAAGATCGGGTTCGTCAAGAAGTAAACCGCAAGACGCTTACCTACCTTTGTTGAGCCGCCCCTCGAGGGCGGCTTTTTTTTGCCTCACGCGGCGGCGAGGATCCGCAGGTAGGCGCGGACGGTGGCGTCGAGGCCGGCGTAGAGTGCCTCGTCGATGACGGCGTGGCCGATGGACACCTCGAGCACCCCCGGGACCGCGGCCAGGAACGCGCCCAGGTTGGCCTGGCTGAGGTCGTGGCCGGCGTTGACCCCGAGCCCGGCGGCCTGGGCCAGGCGCGCGCTCCCGGCGCAGGCCGCGGCCGGGTCGGGCGCGCCGGCCGCGAAGGCCTCGGCGAACGGCCCGGTATACAGCTCCACGCGGTCGGCACCCACGGCCGCGGCTTCCGCCACGTCCGGATCGCCCGCGTCCACGAACACGCTGACCCGGCAGCCGAGCGCCTTCAGCGCCGCCACGTGCGGACGCAGGCGCGTCCCGTCGGCGGCGAAGTCGAAGCCGTGGTCGCTGGTGAGCTGGCCGTCGCCGTCCGGCACCAGCGTCGCCTGTGCCGGCAGGGCCTGCGCACACAGCGCATGGAAGCCCGGGTAGCCCTCGCGGGGCGGCGCGAACGGATTGCCCTCGAGGTTGAACTCGACCCCGTACTCGCGGCACAGCGCGGCCAGCGCCAGCACGTCGTCGGCGCGGATGTGGCGCGCGTCCGGGCGCGGATGCACGGTGATGCCGTGGGCGCCCGCGTCGAGGCAGGTGCGCGCGGCCCGGACCACGTCCGGGGCCTGGCCGCCGCGCGAGTTCCGCAGTACCGCGACCTTGTTGACGTTGACGCTGAGCACGGTCATCGCGCGCAGTCTAGCGCGCCGCCCCGCGCCCCTACAGCACCGGCGACAGCAGCCGCGCGAGGGCCTCGGGCAGGCGCACCGACCACAGCGGCACCGGCCGGTCCGGGCGCACCCGCGGCGCCGATGCGAACTCGCCGTTGAACAGCCGCTCCAGGTCGGCCGCCACCCCGGCGTCGCGGAACACCATCGAGACCTCGAAGTTGAGGCTGAAGCTGCGCGAGTCGAAGTTGGCGCTGCCCACGATCGCCATCTCGTCGTCCACCAGCAGCGCCTTGGTGTGCAGCATCCGCGGCCCGTACTCGTACACGCGCACGCCTGCCGCCAGCAGCTCGTCGAAATACGAGCGCGCCGCCCAGGTCACCAGCCGCGAGTCGCTGTTGCGCGGCACCAGCACGCGCACGTCGAGCCCGCCGAGCGCGGCCGAGGTCAGCGCCATCATCGCGGCCTCGCCGGGAACGAAGTAGGGCGTCGCCAGCCACACGCGCCGGTTGGCGGCGTGGATCGCGCCGACATGCAGGCGATGGATGGCCTCCCACGGCGAGTCCGGCCCCGAGCCGAGCACCTGCGCCGAGATCGGACCCGGGCTTCGCGGCGGCATCGCCCGCACCACTGAGGCAATGAAGTCGCGCTGCCCGGTGGCGTAGGCCCAGTCCTCGACGAACAGCACCTGCAGGCCGCGCACCGCGTCGCCCTCCACGCGCACGTGCAGGTCGCGGTAGGCATCCGCGCGCAGGCGCTCGTTCTGCTCGTCGGTGATGTTGATGCCGCCGGTGAAGCCGACGCGGCCGTCCACCACCACGATCTTGCGGTGCGAGCGCAGGTTGATCCAGGTGCGTTGCCAGATGCGGCCGAACTGCATCGGGTGGAACCAGGCGACCTCGCCGCCGGCGTCGGTGAGGGGCGCGAAGAAGCCGCGCGGGATGCCGGCCGAGCCGACCGCGTCCAGCAGCAGCCGCACCGCGACCCCGGCGCGCGCGCGCTCGGCCAGCGCGTCGCGCAGCGCGGTGCCGGTGCGGTCGGCGGCGTAGATGTAGTACTCCAGGTGCACGTGCTCGCGCGCCGACGCGATCGCCTCCAGCAGCGCATCGTAGGTGGCGCCGCCGTCCACCAGCAGGCGCACGTCGGTGCAGGTGCTGGCGGGCAGGCCGCTGGTCGCCTGCGCCAGCGTCGCCAGCTCGGCCTCGCCCGCGGCCTCGACCTGCTCGTGCGACAGGCTCACACGCGAACGGCGGCGGCGCAGCCGGTGGCGGCGGATCCGCTGCGGCCCGAACACGATGTAGATGGGCACGCCAAGGACCGGGATCGCGGCCAGCCCGAACAGCCAGCTCAGGGTCGCGACCGGCGGCCGCTTCTGCAGCACGATCCAGCCGCCGAGGCCGATCACGTAGGCGACCCACACCACGCCCAGGTAGACCCCGAGGTGGGGAATCGCGACGAACCAGTGCCAGAGATCCTGCAGGGCGTCGAGCATGCGGTTCCGTGGACGCTTTTCCGTGAACGGGTCAGGCGCGGGTCGCGCGGCCTGCGACGCCCCAAGGGTAGGCTGTGGCGATGGAAGATGCACCCGTGGACGCGCGCAAGCCGACCGCGCCGATCAAGGGCCGCGGCGCCGCCTCGCGCGTGGCCGGAAGGTTCGAGAAGACCGTCGCCACCGGCGAGGACGACGGCTGGGGTTCGGTCTACGCGGACGCGTTCGACGCCGACGGCGAACCGAAGGCGCCGCCGCGCACGGTCGTGCGCGAGGAACGCGCGCGCAGCATCATCAGCCGCAACCAGTCGCCCGACGTCGGCTTCAGCCAGTCCATCAACCCCTACCGCGGCTGCGAGCACGGCTGCGTGTACTGCTTCGCGCGCCCGTCGCACGCCTACCTGGACCTGTCGCCGGGGCTCGACTTCGAGACCCGGCTCTACGCCAAGCCCAACGCCGCCGAGCGCCTGCGCCACGAGCTGGCCAGGCCGGGCTACGTGCCGAGCCCGATCGCGCTGGGCATCAACACCGACGCCTACCAGCCGATCGAGCGCAAGTACCGGATCACGCGGCAGGTGCTGGAGGTGCTGGCCGAGTGCCGGCACCCGGTGCACTTCGTCACCAAGGGCGGACTGATCGAGCGCGACCTGGACCTGCTGGCGCCGATGGCGCGCGAGGGCCTGGTGGAGGTGCACTTCTCGATCACCACGCTCGACAACCACGTGGCCGCGCGCATGGAACCGCGCGCCACCGCGCCGCACGGCAAGCTGCGCGCGATGCGCGCGCTGGCCGACGCCGGGGTGCCGGTCGGGGTGATGGTGGCGCCGGTGGTGCCGATGGTCACCGACCACGAGATGGAACACATCCTCGAGGCCGCGCGCGAGCACGGCGCGCGCTCTGCCGGCTACGTGCTGCTGCGCCTGCCGCACGAGCTGAAGCAGATCTGGCGCGAGTGGCTGGAACTGCACTACCCCGAGCGCGCCGCGCACGTGATGAGCCTGGTCCAGCAGATGCGCGGCGGCAAGGACTACGACAGCGCCTTCGGCACCCGCATGCGCGGCGAAGGCCCCTTCGCGCAACTGCTCAAGCAACGCTTCCGCAAGGCCCGCGCCCGCCTCGGCTACACCGGCCTCCCGCCCCTCGACACCACCAAGTTCGTACCCCCTCGCAAACCGTCCCCCCAACAAGAACTCTTTTAGCCACAGATCCCACAGATTGAAAAGGATTTAAAAGCAATGGTTTCGCAGTGATCGGCACGATCGCCACGAACCAAATCCTTTTTCATCTGTGAAATCTGTGGCGAAAGAAGATCAGCCGAAGGCAGGAAGGAGGGGGCCGCCGAGCCAGAGCCATTGGGAGAGCCAGGCGCTGACGAGGGCGATGACGGTGGTGAGGGGCAGGCCGATGCGCAGGAAGTCGATGAAGCGGTACTGGCCCGGGCCCAGGATCAGCAGGTTGCCGTGGTGCCCGATCGGCGTCAGGAACGCGACCACCGCGCCCAGCGCCGTGCACACCACGAACGGCGTCGGCGGCTGGCCCAGCGAGGCTGCCAGCGAGATCGCGATCGGCCCCAGCAGCACCGTCGTCGCCGAGTCGGACAGGATCTGCGTCAGCAGCGCCGCCGCCGAGAACAGCACCAGCAGCACCGCCAGCAGCGGCCAGCCCTCCACCACCGACAGCAGCCCGCGCGCCAGCAGCGCCGCGGTCCCGGTCTGCTCCATCGCGATGCCGAGCGGGATCACGCCGGCGATCATCACGAAGATGCGCACGTCGATGCCGCGGTAGGCGCGGCCGACGTCCACGCAACGCGTCACCACCATCGCCAGCGCGCCAGCCAGGAACGCCAGCGAGGCCGGCAGGAACTCGGTCACCGCGGCCAGCACGGTCAGGCCCAGGATGGTCAGCGCCAGCGGCGCGCGCACGCGGCTCTTGGCCTCGCCGCTGAACGGCACCAGCATCAGGAAGCCGTGGCTCTTGGCCATGTCGCTGAAGTGCTGCGGCTGGCCCCACAGCACCAGCGCGTCGCCCTCGCGCAGGCGCGCATCGGACAGGCGGTCGGCGACCGGTCCCTCGCGTCGCCACAAGCCCACGATCACCGCGTCGAACTGGCGCGAGAAGTCCAGTTCGCGGATCGAGCGCCCCAGGAATTCGGAGCCCGGCGCCACCACCGCCTGCACCAGCTGCGCGTTCTCGCTCTCCCCCAGCTTGTTGCCGTAGCGCGAGATCGCATTGAGGTCGAGCCCGGCGTCCTCGTGCAGCGACATCAGCTCGTCGGCGGCGGCCTCGACCAGCAGCACGTCGCCGGCCAGCAAGGGACTGTTCGGACCAAGGTCGTCGCGTCGGCGGCCCTCGCGCAGCCAGCCGCGCAGGCGGAAGCTGTCGCCCAGGGCCTTCTGCAGCTCCGCCAGCGGCCGCGTGCTCCAGCGCGAGCCCTCCACCACCAGCAACTCGGTGTGGTACCGCTCCAGGCGCAGGTAGTCCTCCTCGGCGCCGCTGCCGGAGTGGCGCGGGATCAGCCAGCGCGCGAGCTGCATGTAGATGATGCCGACCAGCACCAGCGCGATGCCGATCGGGGTGATCGAGAAGATCCCCAGGCCCTCGCTGCCGGTGCGCTCGATCATGTCGTCGGCCAGCAGGAACGCCGGCGCGCTGACCAGGGTCAGGGTGGTGCCGAGCGAGGCCGCCAGCGACATCGGCATCAGCAGGCGCGAGGCCGCCAGCTTCCGCTCGCGCGCGTAGCGCAGCAGGATCGGCAGCATCATCGCGGTGACCATGACGTGGTGGGTGAACGCCGACAGCGCCGCCACCGCCGGCATCACCACCGCGACCGCGCGCGCCTCGCTGTGGCCGGCGGCGCGCCCGATCCACTGGCCGATGCGCTCGGTGATGCCGGTCGCGGCCAGGCCGCCCGAGATCACGAACACCGCCGCCACGATGATCGCCGGCTCGCTGGAGAAGCCGGACAACGCTTCGCCCGGATCCAGCACGCCGGTCACTACCATCGCCAGCAGCAACAGCATCGCGGTGACATCCACGCGCAGCCGTTCGCTGATGAACAGGTAGAGTCCGCCGGCAAGGATCAGCAGGAAGACGATTTGTTGGTAGGCCATCGGCGGCTCGGGGTCCCGGTGGTCATGAACGCGAGCATTGTGCGGCATCCGCCGTGGGCACGGGGAGCGGCCACCCTTCACCCGGCATGCACGAAAGCCGGCCCGCGAACGGGCATACTGCGCCGCAGCACCGCGGACCCCACACCTTGCCAGACGACCAGCGCCAGCAGGATCCCGCCGAGCGGCTCGAACAGTTGTTGCGCCAGCAGGACGTGTTCGCCTACGGGATTTCCCACGACCTGCGCGCGCCGTTGCGCGCGATCGAGACGTTTTCCGCGCTGCTCGCGCGGAACTCGGGCGATCGCCTGGACGAGACCGGCCGCGACCACCTGCAGCGCATCCGTGACGCGGCCGCGCGCATGGGCGGACTCATCGAGCTGCTGCTCGACCTGTCGCGCGTGGACCGCGCCGAGTTCGCGGACGAGCCGGTGGACCTGGGGCTGCTGTTCGGCCTGGCCGCGGCCGAACTGCAGGAGGCCGAGCCGGGGCGCTGCGCCCATGTGGAGATCGCGCCGGACCTGTGGGTGCGCGGCGACGAGCGCCTGCTGCGCCAGCTCGCCACCCAGCTGGTGCGCAACGCCTGGAATTTCTCCGAGGGCGACGTGCGCATCGTGGTGACGGGCGAGCGCGACGGTGGCATGCGCGAAGTGGTCGTGCGCGACCACGGCCGCGGTTTCGACATGCGCTATGCTCGCAAGCTGTTCGAGCCGTTCCAGCGCCTGCACGCGCCCGAGGAAGGCGCCGGCAGCGGCATCGGCCTCGCCATCGCCAGCCGCGTCGCGGAGCGCCACGGCGGCCGCATCCGCGCCGAGTCCGTGCCCGGCGAGGGCAGCACCTTCCGCGTCACCCTGCCGGCGGCCGACCCCCCTGACGAGCACGCAAGCTGATGCACAAGGAAATCCTGCTGGTCGAAGACAATCCGGACGACGTCGAGCTGACCCGGATCGCGTTCGAGGAGGCCAAGGTGGCCAACCGCCTGGTGGTCGCGCGCGACGGCGCCGAGGCGCTGGACTACCTGTTCGCGCGCGGCGAGCATGCCGGGCGCGATCCGAACGACCTGCCCTCGATCGTGCTGCTCGACCTCAACCTGCCCAAGGTGGACGGGCGCGAGGTGCTGCAGGCGATCCGCGAGAACCCGGCCACCCGCAGCCTGCCGGTGGTGGTGCTGACCACCAGCGCGGAGCCGTTCGACGTCGAGGCCAGCTACGCGCTCGGCGTCAACAGCTACATCCAGAAGCCGGTGGACTTCGAGCGCTTCGTCTGGGCGGTCAAGCAGGTCGGCCTCTACTGGCTGGTCCTCAACCACCCCCGCGACAACTAGCCCTCCGCGTGGTAGCGGACGGCTTCCTCGACCTCGCGCTTCGAGCCGAGGAAGACCGGGACGCGCTGGTGCAGGCCGGTGGGCTGGACTTCCAGCATGCGTTGCCGCCCGGTGCTGGCGGCGCCACCCGCCTGCTCGACCAGGAATGCCATCGGGTTGGCCTCGTACATCAGCCGTAGCTTGCCGCCCTTGGGCGCGCACTTTCTGTCCAGCGGATAGCTGAAAATGCCGCCGCGGGTCATGATCCGGTGCACGTCGGCAACCATGCTCGCGACCCAGCGCATGTTGAAGTCCTTGCCGCGCGGACCTTCCTTGCCGGCCAGCAGGTCGCCCACGTAGCGCTGCATCGGCGGTTCCCAGAAGCGCTGGTTCGACATGTTGACCGCGAACTCCTTCGTCTCCTCGGGAATGCGGATGCCGCGCGTGGTCAGGGTGAAGCTGCCGATCTCGCGGTCGAGGGTGAAGGCGTGGGTGCCGTGGCCGACGGTCAGCACCAGGGTGGTCTGCGGGCCGTACACGCAGTAGCCGGCGGCGACCTGGGCGGTGCCCGGCTGCAGGAAGTGCTCGTCGCCCGGCCTGTCCACGCCCTCGGGCGAGCGCAGCACCGAGAAGATGGTGCCGACCGAGACGTTGACGTCGATGTTGGAGGAACCGTCGAGCGGATCGAACAGCAGCAGGTAGCTGCCGCGGGGGTAGACATCCGGGATCGGCTGCGAGTGGTCCATCTCCTCGGACGCCAGCGCGGCGAGGTGCCCGCCCCAGGCATTGGCCTCGAGCAGGATCTCGTTGCTGAGCACGTCGAGCTTCTTCTGCGCCTCGCCCTGGATGTTGATGCTGGCGCCCTGGGCGCCGCCGGCATCGCCGAGCACGCCGCCGAGCGCGCCCTTGCCGACGGTGATCGAGATGCGCTTGCAGGCCCGCGCGACGACTTCGATCAGCAGGCGCAGGTCGGGGCCGATGCGACCGGCGCGCTGCTCCTCGATCAGGAAACGGGTCAAGGAGCAGGGTTTGCCGTCGTCGCTGGCGGTCATGGCGCATCCGGTGTGGAAGTGAATGCGCCAATTGTCGCCCACCGCAGGGCGCTTTGCAGCCTCAGGCGGCGGGGCGCAGGCGGCTTGCGGCGACCCGGCGCACCAGCGCCGAGAGGTTGTCGCGGCAGATCCGCAGCATCATCAGCGGGGCCTGCGGGTCGGCGGCGTTCATCGCGCGCTCCGCGGCTTCCATCGCGTCCGCGACGACGGGAACGTGGTCGGGGTCGAGCATCCCGCGCAGGCTGCGCAGGTGCGCGCCCAGCCGGCGTTCGAATTCGGGGTCGCATCCCTGCCCGGCACGGCGCGCCGCCTCGTCGAGGGTCAGTTCGATGCGCTCCAGTTCAAGCAACAGTTCATCGGCGGCGATGTCCATGGCAGTCACTCTGGTGCGCTTGGGTCGCACGGGCTGAGATGGTGGCCGGATGATGGGGCCCGCCGGGTGAAGGCCATGTAGGAGCGGCGCTCGCGCCGCGACCGTAGGAGCCGCCATGGCGGCGAGCTCTTCCCCGGTCGCGGCGCCAGCGCCGCTCCTACACGTCGCCGTCGCTGGCCCAGCCTTCGCCCGTACCGCGGTTGAACACGCGGTCGCTGTCGAGCACGGTGCCGGCCGGCAGCGAGGGCTGCCGTGCCAGCCGCGCGTAGATCGGGGCGAAGTCCGGGCGGGTCGCCTCGAACAGCTGCTCGAAGCTGTCGATCACGAAGTAGGTCTTCTGGTAGGTGTCGATGCGGTAGCGGGTGCGCATGATCCGCTCGAGGTCGAAGCCGATGCGGTTGGGCGCCTCGCTCTCCAGGCAGTGCACGCTTTCGCCGCTGGACGACACGATGCCGCTGCCGTAGATGCGCAGCCCGCCTTCCTCGCGGATCAGCCCGAACTCCACCGTGTACCAGTACAGCCGGGTGAGGAACTGCAGCGCGTCGGCGCCGATGCCGTGCGCCTTGACCCCGCCGCGCCCGTACGCCTCCATGTAGTCGGCGAACACCGGGTTCATCAACAGCGGCACGTGGCCGAACAGGTCGTGGAACAGGTCCGGCTCCTCGATGTAGTCCACCTGGTCCGGGCGGCGGATCCACCACGTCACCGGGAAGCGCCGGTTGGCGAGGTGGTCGAAGAAGTCGAGCTCGGGCAGCAGGCCCTCGACGCCTACCAGGGTCCAGCCGGTGGCCGAGGACAGCACCCGGTTGAGGTCCTCGAAGCGCGGGATCGCGTCCGGGGTCATGCCCATCGCGTCCTGGGCCTCGAGGAAGGCCCGGCTGGCCCGCCCCACCAGCAGCTCGCGCTGGCGGGCGTAGAGCAGGCTCCAGACCGCGTGGTCGTCGGCGGAGTAGCTGTCCCAGGGCTGCTCGACCACGCCGGTGGCGTAGACCGGGACCTTGCCCTTGTCGGTGTGCAGGTTCTCGACGCGTCGCGGCTGGTTCATGGCATTGCCTCGGGGGTCTGCCCCCGACTGTAGCGGGCCGGGGGCGCAACAGGATTGCAAAGTTGCGCAGTGGCCGACCCGAGGCGCAAGATCGTTGCATGAACACGCTGGACAAGACCGATCTGTTGCTTCTGGCCGAACTCCAGCGCAACGGGCGCCTCACCAACACCGAGCTGGCCGAGCGCGTGCACCTGTCGCCGTCGGCCTGCCTGCGCCGGGTGCAGCGGCTGGAGCGCGAGGGCGTGGTGACCGGCTACAGGGCGGAAGTGGATCCGGAGCGGGTCGGGCTGGGGCTGCAGGCCTTCGTGCGCGTGCAGCTGCGCCAGCACGACGCCGCCACGGTGGCGGCCTTCGCCAGCTTCGTGGACGCGTGGGACGAAGTCGTCGCCTGCCATGCGCTCACCGGCGACATGGACTACCTGCTGCACGTCGCGGTGCGCGACCTCGAGCACTTCTCGCGTTTCCTGCTCGACCGCCTGCTGGGGCAGGCCGGGGTCGCCGACGTCAACTCCAGCTTCGTGCTGCGCACCGTCAAGGCGATGCGCGGGATGCCGTTGCCGCCGGCCTAGTCGGCGGCGCGCCGGTACACGACCTTGCCGCCCAGCATCGTGGCGTCCACCTCGACGTCGGCGATGTCCGCGGCGTCGATCGCGAAGATGTCCCGTGACAGCACCACGAGGTCGGCGAGCTTGCCGGGCTCGAGCGTGCCCTTGCGCGCTTCCTGGCCCTCCGCATAGGCCGAGCCCGCGGTGTACGCGCGCACGGCCTCGGCGACGCTGATCTTCTGCTCGGGGACCCAGCCATCGGGATTAGCGCCGTCCAGCGTGCGCCGGGTCACCGCTGCGTAGATGCCTCGCAGCGGTTCCATCGGCGCCACGAACCAGTCGGAGCCGAAGGCCAGGGTCGCGCCGGCGTCGAGCAGCGAGCGGAAGGCGTAGGTGCCCTTGGCGCGCTCGGCGCCGATTCGCTTCTCGGCCCAGCGGCCGTCGTCGATCGCGTGGTAGGGCTGCATCGAGGCGACCACGCCCTGCGCCTTGAAGCGCGGGATGTCGATCGCGCGCAGGTGCTGCGCGTGCTCGATGCGCAGGCGCCGGTCGCGCGGCCCGTTGCGGCGCGCGACGTCGTCGAACATGCCCAGCACCGCGGCATTGGCCTTGTCGCCGATGGCATGGATGGCGAGCTGCAGACCGGCGGCGTCGGCGCCGATCATGTCGGCGAGCATCGCCGCTTCGTCCACCATCTCGTCGCTGGGCAGGCCGCTGGTCTCCGGCGCATCCAAGTAGGGTTCGAAGAACAGCGCGGTGGTCGAGCCGAGCGAGCCGTCGGCAAAGCCCTTGAGCCCGCCGATGCGCAGCATGTCGTTGCCGAACCAGGCGCCGATGCCGGGCTCGGCCAGCCGCTCCCAGCGCGACAGCGGCTGGACCGCGTACACGCGCACGCGCAGGTCGCCGTCCGCGAGCAGCTGGCGGTAGGCGCGCAGCACTTCGGGCGAGGCCGACATGTCCTGCACGCTGGTGACGCCGTTGGCGTTGGCGTACTGCATCGCCGCCACCAGCACAGCGGAAATCTCGCCCGCGTCGGATGCGGGGATCACCGCGTACACGGCGTTCATCGCCGCATCCTTGAGCACGCCGGTCGGTTCGCCGTCGGCGTCGCGCACGATGCTGCCGCCGGGCGGGTCCGGGGTGTCGCGGGTGATGCCGGCCAGTTCCAGCGCCAGCGTGTTGGCCAGCGCCATGTGGCCGTCGAGGCGGTTGATGAACACCGGGTTGTCCGGCGTGACCGCGTCGATGAGCTGGCGTGTCGGCAGCTCGGCCGGGTCCCAGAGCTCGTGGTCCCAGTTGCCGTTCAACACCCAGCGGCCCTTGTCGAGCGTCGCGGCGTAGGCGCCGATGCGGTCGCGGAAGATCCCAGGCGAACCGGCGTCGCGCAGCTGCACCGACGCGAGGCCCTGTCCGCCGTCGAAGAAGTGCACGTGGGCGTCGTTGAAGCCGGGGACGACCCGGCGGCCCCGCAGTTCCATCACCCGGGTGCCGGGGCCGGCCCAGCGGCGCACCTCGTCGTCGCTGCCGACTGCGACGATCTCGTCGCCGATGACCGCCAGCGCCTGCGCCTCGGGCTGTTCGGGGTTTCCGGTCCAGATGCGGCCGCCGACCAGCACGGTATCGGCGCTGCGGGCGGTAGCGCCTGCCGCCTGCGCGGGCGCGGTCGAGGGAAGCAGCGCGGCGAGCAGGCCGGCCAGCGGGAGGGACAGCAGGGCGCGTGTGTTCATGCGCCGAGGATAGCGCGATGCCTAGTGCAGCCGGTCCCGCGGCGGGCGGAACGGCAGCACGGTGCCGCGCTCCTCCTGCCCGGGCCGGTTCCAGAGCACCGGCACGTCGCGCGGGGAGGGCGGCTCGAACTGCGCGGCATCGCGCGCCCGTTCCGCTGCCAGCTCGCGCTCCAGCTCCTCCTCGATCTCCCAGCTGTAGCGCTTGCGCGGCGGCGCCGGGTCGCTGCGCCGGAACAGCCAGGCCGCCAGCAGGCCGGCCAGCGCGCCGCCGAGGTGGGCCTGCCAGGAGATCCCGGGCTCGCGCGGCAGCACCGTCAGCAGCATGCCGCCGTAGAACATGAAGGCGATCATGCCGGCGGCCACCGCGGCGCGGTCGCGGCGCAGCAGGCCGAGCGCGAACACCAGGAAGCCGAGCCCGTGGGTCAGGCCGCTGGCGCCCAGGTGCAGGCTGCCGGGCTCGCCCAGCAGCCAGGCGCCGAGCCCCGAGCCCAGCCACAGCAGCGGGAACGCGCGCACGCTGGCGCGCGGGTAGACGATGCCTGCCAGCGTGCCCAGCATCAGCAGCGACACCGCGTTGGCGCCGATGTGCGCCGGCGAACCGTGCAGCAACGGCGCGCCGAGCAGGCCCTTCAGCCCGGCAAGGCTGAGCGGCGACACCGCCCAGGGCCGCCAGTCGAAGGCGTGCTGGGCCGCGAACACCACCAGCAACAGCAACACGAAGGCGAGGCTGGCGTTGAACGCGCGCCAGGCGCGCGAGGCATCGGCGCGGCGCTGGCCGGCGGGGTCGGGCGGAACGGCATGCGATGGCAGGTCCATGGTCACGACATGGGCGCGCTGTGGACACAAGGCAAGAGCGGCCAGGAGCGATAATGCCGGGATGGACCATCCCAATCCCGTCATCCGCCTCCGCAATCCCTGGCGCTCCGCGCATCCGTGGATCTTCCAGAAGCTGGTGGAGAAGCCGGCGCAGCGCCCGAAGCCGGGCAGCATCGTGGACATCGTCGGCGTGGACGGCGCCTGGGTGGGCCGCGGCTTCTACAACGGCCATTCGCGGATCGCGCTGCGGATCCTGGAGACCGATCCCGACGTGGCCGTGGACCAGGCCTGGTTCGCGCGCCGGATCGCCGCCGCCGTGGCGCTGCGCCGCGACCTGCTGCGCCTGGACGAGGTGAGCAACGCCTGGCGCGTGGTGCACTCGGAGGGCGACGGCCTGTCCGGGCTGGTGGTGGACCGCTACGACGACCTGCTGGTGCTGGAGTTCTTCAGCGCCGGCATGTTCCGCCACCGCGAATGGATCTACGAGGCGCTGCGCGAGCAGTTCCCCGGCTGCCGCTTCCACGCTTCCGCCGACGAGCACGTGCAGAAGCAGGAGTCGTTCGATTTCCGTGGCACGGAGCCGGCCGAGCCCGCGATCATCACCGAGCACGGCATCCGCTTCCGCGCCGATCCGGCCGGCGCGCACAAGACTGGTTTCTTCGCCGACCAGCGCGACAACCGCGAGTGGCTGTCGCGCCACGTCGCCGGCAAGCGCGTGCTCGACCTGTGCTGCAACACCGGCGGCTTCGGCGTCTACGCCGCGGTGCGCGGCGCGGCCGAGGTCACCGGCATCGACATCGACGAGGCGGTGCTGGAAATCGCGCGCGGCAACGCGAAGCTCAATGCGGCGGCCGGCGGCGTCAAGCTGCGCTTCGTGCAGGCCGACATCTTTCCCTGGCTGCGCGACGCCGCCGCGCGCGGCGAGCAGTACGACGTGGTGGTCCTCGACCCGGCCAAGATGACCCGCGACCGGGACCACGTGATCCCGGCGCTGAAGAAATACCTCGACATGAACAAGCTCGCGCTCGGCGTGGCCGCGCCGGGCGCGCTGTTCGCCACCTTCTCGTGCACCGGGCTGGTGTCCGAGGAGGAGTTCCTCGGCATGCTGCGCCGCGCTGCGTTCTATTCCGGGCGCGAGGTGCAGGTGCTGAAGGTGTCCGGCGCCGGGCCGGACCACCCGTTCCTGGCGCACGTGCCCGAGTCGCGCTACCTCAAGGCGGTGTTCTGCCGGGTGGCCTGAGCCCGGTCGAGCAGCCGCGCGGCGTCGCCGGCGTCCAGGCGCGCGCTGTAGCGGCGGCCCACGCGCCGGCTGATGTAGGTGGACAGGCCCTTGCCGTCGCGCGCCAGCGCCCGCATCCGGGCGACGTGGGCGGGACCGGGGCAGTCGTGGTCGTAGAGGTAGACCGCGCCGTCCACGAAGCGCACCGCGATGCCGCTGCCGACCATCGCGTAGGAAACCACGCCGGAACGGCCGTCGCGGTTGCCGTAGCGGCGGAACTGGGGCTGTGCCTGCTGGCGTTCCGTGGTGGCCATGGGCCCGATGCTAGGACGGCGAAAGTGGCGGTCCGATGATGGCGTGGGTGAATGCGGCGCCGCGGTCTCAACCGGTGGGACCCGCGCCGCTACACTGGTCGCATGACTGCCACCGCGCTGCCCGTCGCCATCCTCGTCGCCCTGCTGGTCGTGATCGCGTTGCTGGCGATGCTGCTGCGGCGCCGCCCCGACGCGGCGGTGTCGGCTCTGCGTGAGCGGCTCGAGGAGTCCCTGCGCGAGGAACAGCGGCAGGGGCGACTGGAACTGCACCAGCAGCTCGAAGCGCTGTCCGGGCGCACCGAACAGCGCCTCGACAAGCTACGCGAGGCGGTCGCCGAGGACGCGCGCAAGGCGCGGCTGGAAGGCGCCGAAGGCCAGCAGCGCTTCGCCGACCAGCTCGGCCAGCGCCTCGCGGAGCTGACCCAGCGCAGCGAGCAGCGCCTCGGCGAGATGCGCACCACGCTCGAGCAGCGCCTGAAGGAGCTGCAGGCCGGCAACGAGGCCAGGCTCGAGCAGATGCGCGCGACCGTGGACGAGAAGCTGCAGAGCACGCTGGAGACGCGGCTGGGCGAATCGTTCCGGCTGGTGTCCGAGCGGCTGGAGCACGTGCAGCGCGGGCTCGGCGAGATGCAGCAGCTCGCCACCGGCGTCGGCGACCTCAAGCGCGTGCTCGGCAACGTCAAGTCGCGCGGCGTGTTCGGCGAGGTGCAGCTCGCGGGCCTGCTCGAGCAGGTGTTCGCGCCCGACCAGTACGAGTCCAACGTCGCCACCGTGCCCGGCAGCAACGAGCGGGTCGAGTTCGCGGTGCGCTTCCCGGGCTCGGAAGACGACAAGCCGGTGTGGTTGCCGATCGACGCCAAGTTCCCGATCGAGGACTACGAGCGCCTGCTGGCCGCGCAGGAAGCGGCCGACCTGGACGCGGCGCGCGCCGCCGGCGACGCGCTCGAGCGGCGCGTACGCCAGGAGGCGCGGCGCATCTGCGACAAGTACGTGGCCGCGCCGCACACCACCGAGTTCGCGATCCTGTTCCTGCCCACCGAGGGCCTGTACGCGGAAGTGCTGCGGCGCCCCGGGCTGGTGGACGGCCTGCAGCGCGACTGCCGCATCGCGGTGGCCGGCCCGACCACGCTGCTGGCGCTGATGACCAGCTTCCAGATGGGCTTCCGCACGCTCGCGATCCAGAAACGCTCCAGCGAGGTCTGGCGCACGCTCGGCGCGGTCAAGACCGAGTTCGCCAAGTTCGGCGACGTGCTCGACTCGGTGCAGAAGAAGCTCACCGAGGCCAGCAACAAGATCGAGCAAACCGGGGTGCGCACGCGCGCGATCCAGCGCAAGCTGCGCGAGGTGGAGTCGCTTCCGGGCGAAGAGGCGGCGAACCTCCTGGGCAACGACCTGTAGGAGCGGCGCTCGCGCCGCGACCGGGAAGAGCTAGCCGCCATGGCGGCTCCCACTGTCGCGGCGCTAGCGCCGCTCCTACATCAGTTTCCGCTGGGCAACACCGGCAGCGCGTCCACCGGGACCGTGGGGTTGTTGATGTCCTCGCGCAGGTAGTCCGGCAGGGACTCGTCCTCGGGCAGCTCGTCGCCGGCGATCTGGTAGTTGCGGCGCTGCAGCCAGGCATCGCGCACCAGCGCGTAGTCGTCGGCCGCGCCCTCGCGCATGCTGTCCACCGCGAACAGCTGCGTGCGCACGTCCACCAGCTGCAGGCCCTGCGCGAACACGCGCACGGTGTCCTCCTCGACCTGGCGCAGCGGCGACAGCGGGGCGTCGCCGACCAGGCCGAACACGTCGCGCACGGTGCGCGGCCCGAACAGCGGCAGCTCGACGTAGCGCGACTCGCGCCAGCCCCACTTGCCCAGGGTCTGGCCGAAGTCCTCGCTGCTGCGCGGCAGGTCGGCCGCGGTGGCCGGGTCGAAGATGCCGCCGACGCCCAGCGTGGTGTTGAGCAGGAAGCGCGCGATCGCCTGCCCGGCTTCCTTCGGCTTGCCCTGCAGCAGCGAGTTCAGCGCGTTGACTGGCTGGCCGAGGTTGCTGAAGAAGTTGCGCACGCCCAGGCGCACCGGGCGCGGCACCACCTCCACGTAGGCGTGCGCCAGCGGCGAGGCCACGTAGCGGTCCACCGCGTTGTTGAAGCGGTGCACGCGGCGGTTGAGCGGCTCCCAGGGGTCGTAGCTCTCGGGCAGCTCGGCCGGCGGCGGCAGGCTGGGGTCGGCCACCGGGTCGTAGGCCTGGCCACCGTAGATGGCGGCGTAGTCGAGCTCGGCCTGGGTGGGTTCGCTCGCCGCGGGCTCCTGCTCGTCGGCTGTCGGCTCGGGAGCGGCGGGCTCGGCCGGCGCCTCGACCGCCACCGAGGCATCGGCCTCCGCGCGCACGGCTTCGCCGCCGGCGCAGGCGGCCAGCGACAGGCTCAGCAACAGCAGCGCGATGGCGTGGGGGACCCGGCGCATGGCAACCAGTGTAAGGGGACGGGCGGGTTTACGCCGAAATCAGCCCGAAAAGGCCAGCGACGGGGCCAGGCGGTAGGCGCCGCGCAGTTCAGCGAGGCCCTCCGGCGCGCCCTCGACCACCGGCGTGCCGCCGGCGCGCGCTCCGAGTTCGGCCAGCAGCGCCACCCCGGCGCTGTCCACGCGGCTCACCCCGGAAAGGTCGATCCGCTCCACCCCCGCGAGCTGCGGCGCGGCCTGCTTCCACAGGCCGGCGACCGCGTCGCGCAGCAAGGCCCCCGAGAACCGCAGCACGGCGCCCTCGCGGGCGACGCTGGCCGGCTCAGCGGCCGGCATCGGCGCTGACCTTGCCGTTGGCCAGTTCCTGCGCCACCTGGCGGATGGACTTGTGGGTCAGCTCGTTGTCGAACTGGCGGCGGAAGGTCTGCACGAAGGACACGCCCTCGACCATCACGTCGAACACCTTCCAGGTGCCGCCGGACTTGCGCATCAGGTAGTCCACCGGGATCGGCTCGCCGCCGCGGCGCAGCAGCTCGCTCGAGACCTTGACGCCCAGCCCGCGCGGCAGCGCGGTCTCGGACTTGATGCGGACCTTGAGCTGGGTGTTGAAGTCGAGCAACGAGGAGCCGTAGCGGCGCATCAGGCTGTCGGCGAGCGCGTCGGCGAACAGCTTGACGTCGGCGGCGGAGGCGCCGCGGCCGTGGCGGCCGAGCACCTGGCGCGCGGCGTAGTCGCGGTCGAAGGTGGCGTCGAACTCGCTGGCGATGAAGCTCTCCAGCGCCGAGCGGTCCTTGCGGAACTCGTCGCGCCGGGCCTCGAGCGTCGACAGGATGCGTTCGCTGTTCTCGAGCACCAGCTTGCTCGGGGTGGCTTCCTGCGCGCCCGCGAACGCCGGCAGCAGCAGCGCGGCGACGAGCAGCAGCAGGAGGGCGATGGGGTTGCGCTTGGTCGTGGGGGTCGTCTTCATGGGGTCACTCTCCGGCGGGGGTGGCCGCGTCCTCGCTGTCGCCGCCGCCGCTGAACATGTACTTGCCGACCATCTGCATCAGGTCCACGGCCGGCGTGGTGTAGGCGATCTCGTCGCCCGGCTGCAGCGGCTCGATGTCGCCGCCGGGCTGCAGTCCGACGTAGCTTTCGCCGAGCAGGCCGCCGGTGAGGATGCTGGCCGAGGTGTCGGACGGCAGGTCCGCGTAGCGGGCGTCAATGGCGAGGGTCACGACGGCGTCGAGTTTGACCGGGTCAAGCTGAATGGAATCCACGCTGCCGACGGTCACCCCGCCGATCTTGACCGGGGCGTTCGGGCGCAGCTGGCCGAGGTTGGTGAAGCGCGCCTGCAGCGGGTAGCTGTCGGCGCCGAAGCCGAACTTGCCGTTGCTGGAGGCCAGGGCCAGGACCAGCAGCGAGGCCAGCGCCAGCAGCAGGAAGGCACCGACCGCGAATTCAAGGCGTGGACCGCGAATACTCATGTGACGACCTCATGTAGGAGCGGCGCTCGCGCCGCGACCCGGTTGCTCAGAACAGGAATGCCGAAAGCACGAAATTGAACATCAGCACCAGCAGCGAAGCGTTCACCACCGCGCGCGTGGTCGCCACCGAGGTGCCCTCGATGGTCGGCTCGGCGTGGTAGCCGACGTAGCAGGCGACCAGCGCGGCGACGCCGCCGAACACCGCCGCCTTGATGAAGGCGATGACGAAGTCGCCGCGGAAGTCCACCGCGTCCTTCATCACCTGCCAGAAGGCGCCGTCGTCGATGCCGATCACGCGCACCGCCTCGAACCAGCTCGCGCTGATCGCCAGCGAGCAGAAGAACGCGGTCAGCAGCGGCACGCAGATCAGTGCCGCCCAGAAGCGCGGCGCCACCGCCTTGGCCACCGGGTCGATCGCCATCAGGCCGAGCGCGTTGATCTGGTCGGTCGCGCGCATCAGGCCAAGCTCGGCCGCGATCGAGGAGCCGGCGCGGCCGATGAACAGCAACGCGGTCAGCACCGGCGCCAGCTCGCGGTACAGGCCGAGCCCGACCAGCGCGCTGATCTGGTTGGCGGCGCCGTAGGTCTGCAGCGCGCGGTAGCCGAGCAGGGTCACCGACAGGCCGACGAAGGCGCCGCCGACGGCGATGATCGGCAGCGAGCGCGCGCCGATCTTGTAGATCTCGCGCACCAGCTCGGCGAAGAAGTCGCGGGTCGGCTTCGACGCGCGCAGCACCGAGAGCGAGAACAGGCCGGCGCGGCCGAGCGAGCGGGTGGCGGCGACGAAGGGCATCAGGCGGCCTCCACACTGCGGGTCGCGGCGCTGTCGAACGGGCGGCTGTCGAAGGGAATGGGCCCGTCCGGCTGGCCGTCGAGGAACTGGCGGATCAGCGGGTCGCCGCTGGCCTGCAGTTCCGCCGGCGTGCCGGAGAACACGATGCGGCCGTTGGCGATCACCAGCGCGCGGTCGGCCACCGGCAGGGTCTCGTGCACGTGGTGGCTGACGATGATGCTGGTCAGGCCGAGGCTGGCGTTGAGGCGCGCCACCAGGTTCATGATCACGCCGCTGGCGATGGGGTCGAGGCCGGTGAGCGGCTCGTCGTAGATCATCAGCGGCGGGTCCAGCGCCAGCGCGCGCGCCAGCGCCACGCGCCGGGCCATGCCGCCGGACAGCTCGCGCGGGTACAGGTCGGCGGCGCTGCGCAGGCCCACCGCGTGCAGCTTCATCTCCACCAGGCGGCGGACCACCGGGTCCGGCAGCGTGGTGTGCGCCCGCAGCGGCAGCGCCACGTTCTCGGCCGCGGTGAGGTCGGTGAGCAGGCCGTTGCCCTGCAGCAGCACCCCGATCGACTTGCGCCGCTCCAACAGCGCGCGCTGCTTCAGCGGCAGCGGCGCGCCCAGCACCTCGACGCTGCCCGCGGCCGGGCGCAGCTCGCCGGTCAGCGCCGCCAGCAGCGTGGACTTGCCGCTGCCCGACGGGCCCAGGATCGCGACCACGCTGCCGCGCGGCACCTCCAGGTCGATGCCGTCGAGGATCGTGCGGCCGCCGCGCTCCAGGCGCAGGCCGGACAGGCGGACGATGGGGGCGGTGGCGCTCATCCGGCCATTGTCGCAGGAACCGGGCGGGTCGCTGCGGATGCGACGGGGCTGCGGCAAGATGGCGTTAATGTCGCCCGTGAACGACTTCCGCCTCTACCACTCCAACGCGCTCGACGTGCTCGCCGGGCTGTTGGCGGAAGAACTGCGCAAGCCGGCGCCGGGCCAGTCCCTGCTGGCGCCGGACACCATCCTGATCCCGCAGGTGGCGATGCGGCGCTGGCTGCAGGCGGAGCTGGCGGAGCGCCACGGCATCGCCGCCAACCTCGAGTTCCTGGCACCGGGCGAGTTCGTGGCCCGGGCGCTGGCGGCGAACCCGCCGCGGGACGGCGCGGCCGGGGGCGAGCTCGACGCCGCCAGCCTCAAGTGGCACCTCTACGCCGCGCTGCTGGATCCGGCGGTGCGCGCGCGCCCGGCGATGGCCCAACTCGCGGCCTACCTCGACGGCGACGACCCGCTGCGCGCCTGGTCGCTGGCCGGCGAGCTGGCGGCGGTGTTCGAGAAGTACCAGGCCTGGCGCCGCGACTGGCTGCTGCGCTGGGAAGCCGGCGCCGACCCGGACGACCCGCAGGCGATCCTGTGGCGCGCCGTGGCCAGCGGGCGGAGCCACCGCGCGCGCCGCATCCAGGACTACCTCGCGCGCTTCGGCGGCGAGGGCGGCGCGGTGCCGGCGGGATTGCCCTCGCGGATGTTCGCCTTCGCCACCCTCAACGTCTCGCCCGACGTGCTGCGGGTGATGGCCACGCAGGCCAAGGCCGGTACGCTGCACTTCTACCTGCCGACGCCGACGAAAGAGTATTGGGGCGACCTGCAGTCGCTGGGCGCGCGCCTGCGGGCGGGCGAGGATCCCTTCGGCGACGAAGCCGCCGAGAACCCGCTGCTGCGCGACTGGGGCGCGGCGGGACGCGACTTCATGGCGCTGCTCGGCAGCTACGAGGTGGTGCATCCGTCGGGTGAGATCCCGGCCTATGCCGACCCCGAGGCCGCGAGCGACCGGCCCGACACGCTGCTAAGGCGGATGCAGGCCGACCTGTTCCACCGCCGCGCACGGCCGTCGGGCACGCCGCGCAGCGAGGTGGATCCGCGCGATCCGAGCCTGCAGTTCCACGCCTGTCACACCCGCCTGCGCGAACTGCAGGTGCTGCACGACCGCCTGCGCGCGCTGCTCGAGGACGAGCGCTTCGATCCGCCGCTGCAGCCGCGCGAGATCGCGGTGCTGGCGCCGGACATCGACCCCTACGTGCCGTACCTGGAGTCGGTGTTCGGGGGCCGCGGACGCGGCGACGCCATCCCCTGGGCGATGGCCGACGCCAGCCCGCTGGCCGGCGAACCACTGGCCGTCGCCTTCCTGCGCCTGCTCGAGCTGCCGGTATCGCGCTTCGGCCTCGACGAGATCCTCGAGCTGCTCGCCAGCCCGCCGCTGGCCGAGGCCGCCGGGCTCGACGCCGGCGCGTTCGAACGCCTGCACGCGTGGCTGCGCGAGGCCGGCGCGCGCTGGGGCCTGGACGCCGCGCACCGCGCGCGCCTCGGCGCGCCGGAGGACGACGCCTACACGTGGCAGTTCGCGCTCGACCGGCTGCTGCTCGGCCACGCCAGCGCCGACGAGGCGCTGGTCGTCGGCGACGACCGCGTGGTCGCGCCCTGGGCCGAACTCGAGGGCAGCGCGCTCGACGCGCTCGACACGCTGCTGCGGCTGTTGCGGGTGCTGGCCAGGCACCAGCGCACGCTCGGTACGGCGTTGCCGCCGGCGCAGTGGCGCGAGCACCTGCTCGGGCTGCTCGACGCGTTGCTGCCGCGGCCGCCCTCGTCGCGCGGCGGCGAACGCGCGCTGGACCGCCTGCGCGCGCTGATCGATGCGTTCGCGAAGGAAGCGGAAGCCGCGGGCTACGAGGACGCGGTGCCGGCCGAGGTCGTGCGCGCGCACTTCGCGCAGGTGCTCGGCGAGGCCGACACGCGCGCGCCGCTGCTCACCGGTGGCGTCAGCTTCGCGCGCATGGTGCCGATGCGCCTGCTGCCGTTCCGGGTGATCTGCCTGCTGGGCATGAACGACGGCGAGTTCCCGCGCCGCGACCCCGCCGCCGGCCTCAACCGCCTCACCGCGGAGCTCGGCACCGACAAGCGCCGCCACGGCGACCGCTCCACCCGCGACGACGACCGCTACCTGTTCCTGCAGCTGTTCTCCTCGGCGCAGGACGTGTTCTACGTGAGCTGGACCGGCGCCGACCCGCGCGACGGCAGCGCGCGCGAGCCCTCCGCCGTCGTCTCCGAACTGCTGGCCGCCGCGGCGGCGTACCACGAGGCCGCGGATGCCGAGGCCCTGGTGCTGCGGCACGCGCTGCAGCCGTTCTCGCCGGCGGCCTTCGGCAGCGAGGATCCGCGCCACTTCAGTTATGGCACGCACTGGCACCCGGCCGCGGGGCGCCTGTCGGGCGCACGTTCGCTGCTGGGGCCATGGATCGCCGCGGGCGTGAGCCTTCCGGCGCCGGAGGACGAGGCGAACGAGCTGTCGCTGGACGCCCTGCGCCGCTTCCTGCTGGCGCCTGCCGAACAGTTCCTGCGCCATCGCCTCGGGTTGCGCTTGGTGGAGCCGGAGCAGGCGGGCGAGGACATCGAGCCGCTGGCCGCGCCGGGCCGCGGGCTGGCGCGCAACCGCCTGCAGCACGCGGTGTTCGACGCGTTGCTGGCGGGCGAGGACCGCGATGCCATGCAGTCGCGGTTGCGCGCACGCGGCATGCTGCCTTCGGGCCCGCTCGGCAAGCGCGCCCTGGCCGAGGTGCTCGGCGAAGTGCAACCGTACGCGGCGCGTTTCGCCGACTGGCGCGGCGCCGCGACCGCGCCCGCCGACCCGCTGCGGCTGGACGTCGAGATCGACGGCCTGCGCCTGCACGGCCGCATCGGCGGCATCTGGCCCGACGGCATCGCGCGGCTGCGCTTCGGCAAGCCCAACGGCCCGTCGGTGATCCGCAACGGCCTCGACTGGCTGCTCGCCTGTGCTGCCGGAGGGTCGTTGCCCGTCTTCGAGTTCCACGAGGACGACAGCGGCAACATCGGCCCGCACCGGCGCGACGTGCTCGATCCCGCGCAGGCGAAGGACGCCCTGCGCGCCCTGCTCGAACTGCGCGCGAACGGCCTGCGCCAGCCGTTCGTGTTCGCGCCGCGCAGCGGCTGGTGCTACTACAGCGCGGAGAAGCCGGAGCGCGGCATCGAGGCCGCGCGCAAGCAGTGGCGCGGCAGCGACCGGCAGTGGGGCGAGGGCACGGAACCGGCGTGGGAGCTCGCCTTGCGCGCCCGCGATCCGTTCGCCGACCGCGACGCCCTGCGCGAGTTCGTGCGCAACACCTGCGCGGTGTTCGCCGCCGTGGGAAGCGGCATCGCGCTCGCGCCGCTGCCGGACGAGGACGAGGATGCGATCGCGCGCGCGACGCTGGGCGGGGACGACGACGCGTGAACGCCGAGACCGCCCGCAACCCCTACCTGGACCTGCCGCTGGACGGCGTGCGCCTGATCGAGGCCTCGGCCGGCACCGGCAAGACCTTCACCCTGGCCACGCTGGTCACGCGTCTGGTGGTCGAGCGCGGCCTGCGCGTCGGCCAGGTGCTGGCGGTCACCTTCACCGAGGCGGCGACGCAGGAGTTGCGCAAGCGCATCCGCGAACGCCTGCTGCTCGCGCTCGCACTGGTGGACGCACCCGACACGGAGGGCGAGGACGCCGAGGCTGCGCTGACCCGCCAGATCCTCAGGACCCACGGCGAGCGCAGCGGCGAAAGCACCGAAGCGCTGCGCCGCCGCCTGCGCCTGGCCGTGCTCGAGATCGACCTCGCGGCGATCTTCACCATCCACGGCTTCTGCGCCCGCGCGCTGCGCGAGCACGCGCTGGAAAGCGGGCAGGGCTTCGACCCGCCGACGCTGCTGGCCAACGACCGCGACCTGCGCGAAGAACTCGCCGCCGACCTGTGGCGCGCACACGGCCGCGACGCCGACGGCGCCGACGACCTCGCCGCGCTGTGGAAGGGCGGCCCGCCGGCGCTGGCCGCGGACCTGCGCGCGCTGCTGCGCGAGCCCGTTCTGCTCCCGCCCGACGCATCGCTGCCCGACGACCCGATGCCGGCGGTGCTCGCCACCGGCCGCGCGCTGGCCGACGGCTTCCGCGAACATGGTCCGGAGTTCCTCGCGGTGCTGCTCGACGCGCTGGAACGCAAGGTGCTGCACGGCGGCAGCTACAAGGCCGACTGGATCCAGTCGCTGTGGAGCGAGCTGGCGGGCTGGTGCGAAGGCGGCGACTACACCGCGCCGCTGGACGAGCGGCTGGGCCGCTTCACCGCGCGGGCGATGCAGGAAAAGACCAACAAGGCGCACACCGGCAGTACCCCGACCTCGCCGCTGTGCGAGCTGATCGACGCCTACCTGCAAGCCGTGGCCGAGTGCAAGGCCTACACCGCGCGCCGACGCATCGCGCTGCTGCACCGGATCCACGACGATGCCCGCGGGCGCCTGGCGCTGCTCAAGCGCCAGCGCCGGCTGCAGACCTACGACGACCTGATCGACGGCGTCGCCGACGCGCTCGACGGCGACCACGCCGAGGCCCTGGTGCGCGGCCTGCGCGCGCAGTACGCGGTTGCCCTGGTGGACGAGTTCCAGGACACCGACGCGCGCCAGTGGAAGATCTTCGAGCGCGTGTTCGGCAGCGGCAGCAGCGGCGACGGGCACGCACCGGCGCTGTTCCTGATCGGCGACCCCAAGCAGGCGATCTACGGCTTCCGTGGCGGCGATGTCCACACCTACCTGGCCGCGCGCAAGAGCGCGGACGAGGCGCCGCCGCTGGGCCACAACTTCCGTTCCCGGCCCTGCGTGCTTGCCGCGATCGACGCGCTGTACGCGCAGGCGGGCGAGCATGCCTTCGTCGATCCGCGCATCGAATTCCGCAGCGTCGCGCCGGGCGGCAAGCGCCAGGACGGGGACTTCCTGCGCGACGGCGCGCCCGCGCCAGCGCTGACGGTATGGGTCGCACCGGATCCGGAGCCCAACGCCAAGGGTGACATCAAGCCCTACAAGGCGGACGCCTCGCGCGAGCACTGCACCCACGCCTGCGTGGCCGCGATCCATGCCGTGCTGCGCGAAGGCCGCGCAGGTACCGCCACCATCGAGGGCCGCCCGGTGCAGCCGGGCGACATCGCGGTGCTGGTCCGCACCCACCACGAGGCCACGCGCATCCAGCAGGCGCTGGCCGCCGTCGGCATCCCCGCGGTCGCCGCCGGCAAGCAGAGCCTGTACGCCACCCTCGAGGCACGCGAGCTGCACACGTTGCTGCTGGCGCTGCTGCAGAGCGGCGACGACGGCCGCCTGCGCGCCGCGCTGTCCACGGTGCTGGTCGGCGTGGACGCCGCCGGCATTGCCCCGCTCGACGACGGCGACCACGACTGGCAGGGCAGGGCGCTGGCCTGGCGCGAGCGCCTGCTGTACGGCGGCCCGCTGGCGCTGGTCGGCGACCTGTGCGCCGAGCACGCGCCGCGCCTGCTCGGCCTCACCGACGGCGAGCGCCGCGTCGGCAACTACCTGCAGCTCGCCGAGGCGCTGCAGGAGGCGCAGGCGACGGCACTCGGCCTGCACGGCCTGGTGGACTGGCTCGGCCAGCGCATCGCCGAGGCCGATCCCGACGACGAGACCCAACTGCTGCGGCTCGAGTCCGACGCGCGCCGCGTGCAGATCGTCACCCTGCACAAGAGCAAGGGCCTCGAGTACCCGCTGGTGTTCCTGCCGTTCGCCGGCATCGGCCGCCCGAATCCGGTGCCCGGCCGGCTGTGCGTCGCGCACCACGAGGACAACCGGCGCCGGCTGCACTGGAAGATCGAGCTCGAAGAGGCCGAGTGGGACCACGCCAGCGAGGCGTGGAAGACCGAGCAACATGCCGAGGAGGCGCGCCTGCTGTACGTCGGCATGACCCGTGCACGCGATGCGCTGTGGCTGGCCAGCGGCCTGTTCTACAACCACGACGCCACCGCGCTCGGGCCGATGCTGAAGTCGCTCGGCACGCCGGCGGCAATGCCCGGCATCCACGTGGACACGAGCTTGCCGCCGCCCGTGCTGCCGCGGCTGCCGCCGGAATCCGACGCCGAGGTTCCGCCCGCCGTGGTCGCCACGCGCGTGCTCTCCGGCGACTGGTGGGTGCACAGCTTCAGTGGCCTGACCCGCACGGCGAGCGGCGACGAGGCCAGCACCGCCGCCACCCTGCCCGTACCCGGCGGCAGGGACGAACCGGTGGTGCCCCCGGACGCGCTGCCCGCGGCGCAGCCCCACGACACGCGCTTCGGCGGCACTCGTTTCGGCGTCGCCCTGCACGCCGCGCTGGAACGCGCCGACTTCGCTGCCTGGCGCGCGTGGCTGCCCGGCGACACCGCGCCCGCCGGCGAAGCCGCGACCATCGCCGACGCACTGCGCGAACAGGGCTACGGCGGCGAGGTGCTGGACGACGGCATCGCGTTGGTCACCGACCTGGTCGGCCGCACCCTGCGGGTCGCGCTGCCGGAAGGCGTGCAGCTGTGCAACGTGCCCGCGGACGCGCGCCGCCCGGAGATGGAATTCCAGTTCTCGCTGAAGCCGACCCGCGTGGACGCGCTGCTGGAGCTGCTGCACGCGCACGGCGTCGTGCCCGGCCGCGGCGGCTTCGGCTTCCGCCAGCGGCTCGAGGGCCTGATGACCGGCCTGGTGGACCTGACCTACGTCCACGACGGCCGTTGGTACGTGCTCGACTACAAGTCCAACCGCCTGCCGCGCTACGACGCCGACGGCCTGCGCGAGGCGATGCTGCACAGCGAGTACGACCTGCAGGCGCTGGTCTACACGCTGGCGCTGCACCGCTGGCTGCGCTTCCGCCTCGGCGACCGCTACGACTACGCACGCGACTTCGGCGGTATCCGCTACGTCTTCTGCCGCGGCATCGAACTCGACGCGCGCGGCGAAGAAGTTCCCGGCGTGTACCACGCCCGCTTCGCGCCCGAGTTGGTGCATGCGCTGGACCAACTGTTCGCCGGCGAACAATCCCCTCTCCCGCTCGCGGGAGAGGGACAGGTCCGCGCAGCGGACCAGGGTGAGGGCCCCGCATGACCCCCAGCCTCCTCGACGCCCTCGTCCGCGCCGGCACCCTCCGCACCATCGACCACGCCCTCGCGCAAAGCCTCCGCCGCCTCGACCCGGCCACCCCCGACAGCGTGCTCGCCGCCGCCACGCTGGCCTCGCTCGCCGTCGCCCAAGGCCACGCCGGTTTCGATCCGTCCGCGCCGCAACTGCTGGTGGACGACGCCGCCGACCACGACATCCCCTGGCCGGATGCCGACACCTGGCACCGCGAACTCGCCGCCTCCCGCTGGGTGTCCACGCCCGGCCCGGACGCCACCGGAGAACCCACCGATCCCGGCCGCCCCCTGGTGCTCGAAGGCGCGCCCGGCAGCCCCGGACTGCTCTACCTGCGCCGCTACCGCGAATACGAGCGCCGCGTCGCCGTCGGCCTGCAGCGCCTCGCCGCGCAACACGCCGTCGGCGGTGGCGTCGACCTGGTCACCGGCGGCCCCGGCACCGGCAAGACCACCACCATCGCGAAGCTGCTCGTGCAGCTGGTCGAACAGGCGCGCGCCGAAGGCCATCCCGACCCGCGCATCGCCCTGGCCGCGCCCACCGGTCGCGCCGCCGAACGCATGGCCGAGAGCGTGCGCAACGCGCTGCAGTCGCTGGCCGCGGAAGGCACCGACGCCGACGTGATCGACGCGCTGCCGACCAGCGGCTCCACCCTGCACCGCCTGCTCGGCACCATCCCCGACAGCCCGCGCTTCCGCCACGACGCCGACAACCCGCTGCCGTTCGACGTGGTCGTGGTGGACGAAGCCTCGATGATCGACCTCCCGCTGATGGCCAAGCTGGTGGACGCCGTCCCCGACGGCACCCGCCTGGTCCTCATCGGCGACCCCGACCAGCTGCCCTCGGTCGAAGCCGGCGACGTGCTCAGCGGCATCATCGCCGGCGCAGGTGAGGGGCTCTTCCCAGCCCGCCGCACGCACCTCACAAAATCCTGGCGCCAGCACGAAGCCCTCGACCTCGCCCCGCTCGCCGCCGCCGTCCGGGAAGGCGACAGCGCGAAAGCGTTGGAGCTGCTGCGCAGCGGCCAACTCTCCGGCGTCCACTTCCACGAAGACCTCGCCGACCCGCTGCAGTCGCACCGCGACCACCTGCTCGCCCACTGGCGCGCGCTGGCCGAGGCCGACACCCCCGCGCAGGCGCTACGCCTCGCCTCACGCCTGCGCCTGCTCACCGCCGTGCGCGACGGCCCGCAGGGCGCGCGCACGCTCAACTCCCGCATCGAAGCCATGCTTGGCGAGCCAGGCACCCACTTCCATGGCCGCCTGCTGCTGATCACCGAGAACAGCTACCGCCACCGCCTGTTCAACGGCGACATCGGCATCTGCCTGCGCGGCGACAACGGCGCGCTCATGGCCTGGTTCCCCGGCGACACGCCCGACACCCCGCGCGCCTTCCACCCCGCTGGCCTGCCCCGCCACGACAGCGCGTTCGCCATGACGGTGCACAAGGCGCAGGGGTCGGAGTTCGACGAGGTGTGGCTGCTCCTGCCGCAGCACGACAGCCGGGTGCTGTCGCGGGAGCTGGTCTACACGGGAATCACGCGGGCACGAAGGGAGTTGCGCGTTGCAGCAAACGCAGACTTAGTCGTGACGGCACTGAGGAGGCACGCAATCCGGTGGTCGGGATTGGGGCGAAGGCTGAGTTGACGCAGACCGATCATGAGGAGACCGCGGGCTCTGATCAGGGCTACAAGCCCATGAGGCGTTAGGGGGGTGTATGAGAATTAAGTCGGTTCGACTAAGGAACTTTCGAGCATTCGCGGATGAAACGTTCCTCCTTGATCCATACACCTGCCTGATCGGTGCCAACGGCGCAGGAAAATCGACGCTCCTCTGCGCACTGAATATATTCTTTCGCGATCCAAGCAATGCGACACCGATTGATCATTTGATTGAAGAAGACTTCCATCAAAAAAACACAAAAGAGCGAGTCGAGATCTCCGTAACTTTCGCGGGGCTAACAGAAGCAGAATTTGAGGACTTAAAGGACTATGCGCGCAACGGTGAGTTGATTGTCTCGGCTGTAGCCGAGTTCAATGAAGAGACCGGAAGAGCGCCTGTAAAACAGTTTGGAAGTCGACTCGGAATCCCAGAGTTTGCGCCCTTCTTTGCTGCGCACAAGGCAGGCACGTCGGCTGCCGAGCTAACTGCGCAGTTTGAGGAACTTCGACAACGTTTCCCTGGGATTGCGGATGGAAGGTCGAAGGATGCGAAACGCGATGCACTTCGCGCGTATGAGTTGGAACCAGACAATGCTGACAAGCTCGCGCCTATTGAGAGCGAAGATCAGTTCTACGGCTTTGCAGGCCCGTCGCGGCTGAGATCACACATCCAATGGGTCTATGTGCCTGCGGTAAAGGATGCAAGCGACGAACAGAGCGAGAGCAAAGACGGCGCCCTAGGAAAGCTATTGGCTCGTACAGTTAGGGCAAAAGTTAACTTCAAAGACCAGATCGCCGCCATCGAAGTGCGCGCACAAGAGCAGTACTCAGATCTGCTCCGTCAGAACCAAGGCGTACTGGACGATGTTGGAGATGCGCTGGCTAGGCGGTTGAGCCAATGGTCTCATCCAGACGTCGGTCTCAAACTTAGTTGGGCCGCTGCGGGTATCTCTGTTCGCGAGCCTACCGCGAAAGTAATTGCAGAAGAGCAAGGGTTTGAGGGTGACATCACCAGGTTTGGCCACGGATTTCAGCGCTCGTATCTCCTAGCGCTGCTGCAAGAATTGGCTTCTATAGAAGGTGATGAAGGGCCCGCACTTATTCTTGGAGTTGAAGAGCCCGAGCTCTACCAGCACCCACCTCAGGCTCGTTATCTTGCTCAAACCCTTCAATTCCTGGCAAGCGGATCGGCGCAAGTACTTGTGACGACGCATAGCCCCTACTTTATAGGCGGTGCAAATTTCGAGAATGTGCGCCTAATACGCAAAGGCAAGGGCTCTGCAACGTCTTCCGTAAAGTCCCTGACATTTGAACGATACGCGGAACGGCTTGCCGCCAACGGGGAATGTCTTCGACCACCTACAGCGATCGAAGTGCAGCTCAACGAAGTGCTCCGACCATCGATAAACGAAATGTTCTTCGCCACTGCCCTCGTTCTTGTAGAAGGGCCTGAGGATGCCGCGTATCTCCTTACGTGGGCGGCGATCACAAATAAGTTAGAACAATTTCGAGGCAAAGGGGTCCATGTAGTGCCCGTGGAAGGGAAGCATAATCTTGCTCCGCCCATCGTCATCGCTCAGGAGCTGAAAATTCCCGTGTTTGTCGTATTTGACGGAGATGAGAGTCACAAGGACGACGGCAAGCAGATCGCCGCAAATACGCGACTGCTGCGTGTGCTCGGCGAAGATGAAGATGAGCTCTTCCCTTGTGATACGCGATGGCGAAAAGGGTTCGTGCAGTGGCCTGAGAATATTGGAGCGGTGGTCGATTCTGAGTTAAAAAACTCTGTTGGTGATGCACAGTTTGAGGTGATTATGCAGAAGGCTATGGCCGAGTGTGGCCATGCACCCAGCCTCAAAAAGAACACAAGGTTCATCCAGTCGAAAATGCAAATTGCACACTCCGAAGGAGGTGCATGTCCAAGTTTGGACCGCCTATGCAAAGCAATCCTTGACCTTGATTTTTAGCGTGAGAAGAAAGCCTAGAGTGGGGAGGAAGAGATGCAGGCTTACAAAGACATAGATGGTGATTCCGGCGTAGAGGCTTATGAGTACGGCGAAGATTGGATTCGGATAAAGTTCAAGCATTCTGGTACTTACGAATACCGAGCTGCTCGTATCGGGGCTCTTCACTTGGATGCCATGAAGAGACTTGCCGATACAGGAGACGGATTGTCTGCATACATAAATAAAAATCCCGACGTCAAACGCGGGTACTCGTCGAGACTGTAGTCGTGCGGGGCTGACGTGCTCCGCTAGACGATTCTTCGCGCACACCACCCATGAATCATCCCCGCCTGGTGGAACCTGAGCGGCGCCTCGAATCCCGCATCCGCCACCAGCGCCGCCACCCGCTCCGGCGGCAGGATCGCCACGTCGCGCGCGTAGTTGCCGCGCATCCGCTCGATTGCCTCATCGTCGAGCCCGGCGCCTGACATCGTCCGCATCCACAGGCGCAGCATGTCGGGGTAGTCCGGCGCGGTGGTGTCCCAGGCCAGGTCGGCCCAGGCGAGCATGCCGCCCTTGCGCAGGCGGCGGCCGATGGCGGAGAAGAACGCGGTGCGTTCGGCCGGGTCGAGGATGAACTGCGAGACCAGGAAGCAGGTGGCGCCGTCGAAGGCGCCGGTGTCCGGGAGGGTGTCGAGCAGGCCGGCGTGGAATTCGCAGCGGTCGGCGAAGCCTTCGCGTTGGGCGCGCTCGCGGCAGGCGGCGACCATGCCGGGCGCGGGGTCGAGCGCGAGGAAGCGCCACCGCGGGAAGCGCTTGGCCAGGTGCGCGATCTCGGCGCCGGTGCCTGCGCCGACGCACAGCAGGCGCGCGTCCTCGGGTAGCTCGGCGAAGACGGTTTCGAGGAGGAAGTGCAGGCTCTCGCGGATCGGCGCCATGCGCGCCCATTGCGCGTCGTAGCCGGCGGCCTGCTGGTCGAAGAGCGTGTCGAGTTCGTGTTGTTCCATCTCAGGCTTCCAGGTGGGTCATTGCTGTGCGCGCGTCCTTCGCCGGCGGGCGCCCGAACATCCGTCCGTACTCGCGCGTGAACTGCGGCACGCTCTCGTAGCCCACGGCATAGGCGGCGCTGCTGGCGGTCGCGCCCTGCGACAGCATCAGCCGGCGCGCCTCGAGCAGGCGCAGCCGCTTCTGGAACTGCAGCGGGGTCAGCGAGGTGATGTTGCGGAAGTGGCGGTGGAAGGCGGATGCGCTCATGCCGGCCTCTTCGGCCAGGCGCGTGACCGGGAGCGGCGTGGCGAACTCGCGGCGCAGCAGGCCGACGGCGCGGGCGATGCGCTGCACCGGGCCGCCGGGCCAGCCGAGCTGGCGGATCGCGGGACCGTGGCGCCCGGCCAGCAGCCAGTAGTGCAGCTCGCGCATGCGTTCGGCCTGCAGCACCGGGCGTGCGTCCGGCTGGTCGAGCAGCTGCAGCAGGCGCAGCACGGCGTCGGCGACTTCGGGCTCGGTGCGGGCCACTTCCAGCCGCGGCAGGCTGGTCTCGGGTGGCGTGCCCATCTCCGCGCCGAGGTCGGCGATGAGCGCGGGGTCGAGCAGCACCGCGACTGCGTAGTAGGGTTCGGCCGCGCTGGCCCGGGTGATGCGGCTGGTGGTCGGTACGTCGGCGGTCACCACCAGGGAGTCGCCGGCGGCGAACTCCAGCTCGCGCGTGCCGTAGGCGACGCGCTTGCTGCCCTGGCGCACCAGGCACACCACCGGGCGCTCGAGGCTGTGCTTGACCTCGCTCGGGGTGGTGGCGACCACCAGGATCAGCCCGGGGATGGCGGTTTCCACGCTCCCTGGTGCCACGAGATCGACATGGTGGCGGATCCGATCGAGCAAGGCGTCCATGGCAACAGCCTAGCGCGATGGCGGCCGTCGGGCGGGCGCGATGCAGGATCGGGCAAGCATCGGAAAGGCCTTGGCAACCCACGCGGGTCCCCGGCGGCGAACCTGCAGGCCCCATCCAGACAGGAGCCAGCCATGGCCACCATCACCCTGATCACCGGCGCCAGCCGCGGGCTCGGCCGCGAGACCGCGCTCTCGGTCGCGCGCTCGGGCGGCGACGTTATCGCCACTTATCGCGGCAACGCCGGGCAGGCGCGCACGCTAGTTGCGGAGGTCGAGGCGCTCGGCCGCAAGGCGGTCGCGCTGCAACTCGATACCGCCGACACCGCCGCCTTCCCGGACTTCGTCGCGCGCGTGCGCCGGGCCCTGCACGACACCTGGCAGCGCGACCGCTTCGACCACCTCGTCAACAACGCCGGCCACGGCGTCCACGCGACGATCGAGGAGACCACGCCCGAGCAGTTCGACCAGCTCGTCGCGGTGCACTTCAAGGGCGTGTTCTTCCTGACGCAGGCGCTGCTGCCGTTGCTCGCCGATGGTGGCCGCATCGTCAACATCTCCTCGGGACTGACGCGCTTCGCGTTGCCGGGCCACGCCGCCTATGCCGCCGCGAAGACCGCGGTGGAGACCTTCACCCGCTACCTGGCGAAGGAGCTCGGGCCGCGCGGCATCACCGCCAACGTGGTCGCCCCCGGCGCGATCGAGACCGATTTCAGCGGCGGCGTGGTTCGCGACGACCCGGAACTCAATGGCCGCATCGCCGCGAGCACCGCGCTCGGCCGTGCCGGCGTGCCGCAGGACATCGGCCCGATGATCGCCGCGCTGCTCGGCGACGCGAACCGCTGGGTCAACGCGCAACGCATCGAAGCCTCGGGCGGGCAATCGCTGTGACGCTGCTTTAGGCTGTATGCGCATGGCAAGCAAGCAACCCTCCGTCCTGCGCTACGCCCCCGCGATCTGGGCCGCGATCGGCCACCTGCTGCTGATGGCCGGCGCCTTCGCGCTGTTCCTCGGCCGCAAGCCCGGCGGCTTCCGGTCGCGGGCCATCGCCGACGCGATCCCGGGCTTCTACACCCACGTATTCAACTTCTCGCTGTCCTACCTGCTGTACGCGGGCATCGGCTTCCTGTGGCTGATGATGGGCGTGCCGATGCGCTTCGTGGCCTGGGCCGGCGCCGCGCTGGTCGCGGCCAACGTCGGCTACGAGTTCCTGCTGCCGCTGTTGAACACGCGCGATCCGGTGGACGCGGCCTACGGCATCGCGGGCACGCTGCTGGGTTTCGCATGGTTGTGGATCGTGCGACGCTTCGGCCTGACGCCCATTCCCGCACCTGCGCAATGACGATCGAGTTCGAAGCCCGCCTCGCGCGCCCGGCGCAGCCGAAGAACGCGAGCTGGACGTTCCTGGTGCTGCCCGCGGAGGCGAGCGCGCAGCTGCCGACGCGCGCGATGGTCGCGGTCGAGGGCACGTTCGCGGGCAAGCCGTTCAATGCGGTGCTCGAGCCCGATGGCGAAGGCAGCCACTGGCTGAAGGTGCCGCGCACGCTGCGCGAGGCCGCCGGCGCCGAGCCGGGCGACACCGTGGCGCTCGCGATCGCGCCCGCGGCGAAGGAGCCGGAACCCAGGGTCCCGCCCGACCTGCGCGACGCGCTCAAGGCCAACCCGGCGGCGAAGGCGACCTGGGACGCCACCACCCCGGTCGCGCGCCGCGACTGGATCGCGTGGATGACCTCGGGCAAGAAGGCGGAGACGCGCGGCAAGCGCCTGCTGTCGGCGATCGACATGCTCGGCAACGGCAAGAAGCGCGTGTGCTGCTTCGACCGCTCCGGGATGTACGGCGGCAACTTCAGCGCGCCGGAGGCTGTGGACTGAGGTCAGGCCGACAGGCCGACGTCGCCCTCGACCACGGTCTGGCGCAGGCGCGGCCGCTCGCCGGGCGCCCACAGCGCCACCTCGTGGCGCACGCGGTAGCGGAGCGGGCCGCCGTCCACGCCGGGGCTGCGCGCGATCGGGCGTGGAATGCAGACGAACTCGGTGCTCATCGTGCTGCCGTCCACGCGCACGACGCCGTAGCCGTGCCCGCCCATGTCCACGAACGCCAGGTGCGGCGCCAGCTCCGGATTGCTGGCCGCGTGCGCCCTGGCCAGGTCGCCGCGCTCCGCGTATTCGAGTGCCGAGCGCACGCCGTGGTTGAGCAGCAGGTTCATGGTCGGCTCCATCCTGCCGTCGGCGCGATCGGCGATGAACAGCCGGCGCAGCGGATGGTCCTTGCGCCCGTGCTCGTGCGCTTCCTGCATGCCCGGCGAGGTGATCGAGCCGCACACGAAGCTGACGCCCATCGGTTCGAACGCGGCCGGCGGCAGCGCCTTCGCCGCGTAACCGGCCCAGAAGCTGTGGCGGTCGCCCGAGAGCACGGCGAAGCCGGTGATCCCGGCGTCGCGTACGGTGTCCATGATCTCGCCGCGCTCGTGGTACACGCCGCCCCAGTCGCCGTTGTTCATCACCGTGTAGCCGTCGGTCCAGGCCGGCCAGTCCGGCGGCAGCATGCCGGCGGGCAGGTGCTGCGGGTCCACGCGCCAGTCCGGCGTGCCGAGCGAACTGCCCCAGATCTTCCAGGTCGCGGTGGCCTTGCGCAGGGTGTCCAGGAACCACGCCTTCTGTTTCGCGCCGAGCATGGACTGCGGCGGCTGGTCGGCGCGGTAGTTCGGGATGGACCTGTCGCCGAACACGATCTTCCCGGGCGGGTGGCCGCCGGCGTAGGCGCGCCCGCTGTCCACCTGCATGGACAGGGCCTCGGGGAAGAACGGGTAGGGCACGCGTTCGAACAGCGGGCCGAGCGCGGGATCGTTCGACGGATCCTTGCCGCGGAAGCTGCGCTGGTCGGTGATGATCAGGTCGATGTGCCGGCCCCAGCGCAGCGCACGGTAGGCGATCAGGCTTTCGATCGCCGCGAGGTTGTTGGGCTCGAGGCCGAGGCCGTGGTCGTCGAACTCGGTGACCGGCACGTCGGTCACGGCGGGCGCGTCGAAGGCCGCCAGCTTGCCCGGCGCGACCACGCGCGCAGGCTGGAACTCGAACCAGGCCTGGTTCGCCGCGACCTTGAGCTGCTGCCCCGGCACCTGGCCGTCACCGGGAAACTCCATCACCGACTGCCACGCCAGCCACGAGAACTCGTGGTTGTCCCAGATCGCCACGAACGGAAAGCGCGCACGCGCGTCCTGCAGGTCGGGGTCCTGGAGGTAGGCGTTGTAGAGCGCGCGGTAGCCGGCCAGCGTGGTCGGCACGGTGAAACGGTCGCCGGCGACCGGGCGGCCGTGCTCGAACGCGACCGGGAAGGTGATGCGGCGGTCGTAGCGGTGTCCGTCCTTGACCTGGCCGGGCGTCTGGATGACCTCGTAGATGAAGTCGCCGAGGTGCAGCACGAAACCGATCCGTTCGTCGGGCGCCGCACGCTCGTCCTCGAAGATCATCCTGCGGTACGCGTTCATCGCGCCCTCGGGCAGGCTCTGGCAGCTCACGAAGGCGAAGCGCGCGGGACGCGGGTCGTCGGGCGCCGGCGCCGTCAGCGTGCGGCCGATGCGGCTGCCGTTGCCGTCCTCGTCCACGAAGCGGTACCAGTACTCGCCCGCCGCCGGCAGGTCGCCGACCAGCACACGGCAGGTCCAGTCGGCCGCGGCCAGCACCGGCGCCGCGGTTGTCGCGATGACCTGGTCGAACTCCGGATCCCGCGCCACCTCCACCAGCAGCGTGGCGCGATCGCGTCCGTCGGCGTAGGGGCGCCGGGTCCACAGCAGGACGCTGTGGTGGTCGGGGTCGCCCGAGGCGACGCCCTGCGGGAACAGGTCGCGGCGTTCGCGCCAGCCGCTGCTCGAGGGTCGCAGCGTCGAACAGCCCCAGGCCAGGGTGGCGCCCATCGCGGCGGCCAGCTTCAGGAACTGGCGGCGGTCCATCGTCGGCATGCGGTTCCCCTCGCCGTGGTGGTCCGCGCAACGCTAGTCCCCGGAACAGAAGCCGAGGACGTGCCGGAAGTCCCCATGACCGCAGGCCTTCCGCGGCCGCGCGGCACCGCCGGCATGACCTTCGACCCGCGTCGAAGCCCATTCAGGCAATCACCATCGCCGCACCTGCAGTCGCACCTTCGACCACGCCTTGCCCACAGACGTTCGTTTCCCGTTTCCCGCGGTCGCATCGCCAGGCTGGGTGATCACCACGATGCTGCTGTTCATCGCGGCGTCGGGCGCCTGGCTGTTCTCCCCGTACTTCCCGCTGGAGCTGCTGCGGGCGCTGGACAGCGCCAGCGCCGGCTGGATCGCGCCGACCCTGGCCTTGGCCGTGGTGTTCGGCGCGGTCGAACTGTGGCTGCTGTTCGTCCCCGGGAAGCAGCGGCCCGCGACCCTGGGGTGGCATGCGGGCGCGTTGCCGGCCGCGCTCGCCGCAACGCTCGTGGCGTGGCTGGCGATGCAGGCCTCGGTCGTGCTCGCCTCGCGCCTCGGCGAAACGCCGCTCGCCTGGAATCCGGGCTGGGCCGCGGGCGGCCTGCTGCCCGGCGCGTTGATCGCGCAGCTGTTCGGTACCGCGCTGCTGGAGGAAACCGTGTTCCGCGCCTGGCTATGGCCGCAGCTCGCCTTGCGGATGGCGCGGCGCTGGCCCGCGCGCCGGGCATGGGCGGTGGCGCTGCTGGTGTCGCAGGGCGCGTTCGCGCTGCTGCACCTGCCAGCGCACATCGCGGCCGGGACGCCGTCGTCGGTGCTGGCTGGCGTGGTGTCCGGATTGTTCCTGACCGGGATCGTGCTCGCCCTGCTGTATGCCGCGACCCGCAACCTGTTCTTCGTGGTGGGCGTGCATGCACTTGGCAATGCGCCCACGCTACTGTTCGAACCGCAAGGGCCGCAGCCCACGCTGGTCCTGCTCGGAGCCTCGATCCTGGTCGCCGCCACGTGGTGGTGGTGGCGACGCTTGCCTGGGAAACAACGACATGCGTCTTGAGAACAAGGTAGCCCTCGTCACCGGCGCCGCGCGTGGAATCGGCGAGGCGATCGCCAGGGCGTTCGCGGCCGAAGGCGCGACGGTCCACGTCACCGACATCGACGAGGCCGGCGCCTCCGTCGTCGCGGCGTCGCTTGGCGAGGCGGGCCGTGCCATGCGCCTGGACGTGCGCGACGAGCAGGCATGGCGCGATGCCACGGGGTCCATCCTGCGCGACCACGGCAGGCTGGACATCGTGGTCAACAATGCCGGCATCACCGGGTTCGAGGGCGAGCCCGTGGCGCACGACCCGGAGAACGCCACGCTGGAGGCTTGGCGCGCGGTCCACGAGACCAACCTGGACGGCGTTTTCCTCGGCTGCAAGTACGCCATCCGTGCCATGCGGAAGACCGGCGCCGGCTCGATCATCAACATCTCCTCGCGCTCGGGCATCGTCGGAATTCCAGCGGCGGCCGCCTACGCCTCGAGCAAGGCAGCCGTGCGCAACCACACCAAGAGCGTGGCGCTGTACTGCGCCGGGCAGGGCATGACGGTGCGCTGCAACTCGATCCACCCCGCAGCGGTCCTGACCCCGATGTGGGAGCCGATGTTGGGCACCGGGCCCGAGCGCGAAGCGAACATGGCGATGTTCGTGCAGGACACGCCGCTGCGCCGGTTCGGCACGCCGGAGGAAGTCGCGGCCATCGCCGTGCTGCTGGCCTCCGACGAATCGGCCTACATCACCGGCGCCGAGTTCAACGTGGACGGCGGCATCCTGGCCGGTTCCGCCGGCGCCCCTTCGCAGTAGTTCAGTGCGTGCCGGTCCGCTGGCCGGCCGGCTCGGCGTGGCTCTCGGTGTGCGCCGCGCACTTCCACTCGCCGTCCAGCAGCACCCAGGTCGAGGAGTCGACCACGTCTTCCTCGATGACCTCGCCGTCGCGCTGGTACTTCTGGCGCGCGCGATAGGTCGCGATCGCCACGTCCTCGCGCGGCAGCAGCACGTCGAAGTCGGAGAAGGAGAAATCCAGGACGCGGTGCTTCGGGTTCGACGCCATCTTCTCGTAGGTGGCCGGATCGAACGACATCGCGCCGTGCGAGCTCGCCATCAGCGCGGTGTCGGTGAGCATCGCCGAAGCGGCCTTCGGCTCGCCGTCCACCAGCGACTGCCAGAAGGCACGCTCGAGGCGCTCGATCTCGGCCTTGCGTGCACTCGTCTTCATTCGCGGAATCCTCTCTTCCGAAGGGACCACCGATGGTTCCGGCGCGCCGGTTATCCGCGGATGAATGTTTCCCGTGCGTGAGGGCTGAACAGGCGCCCGCTTCACCGATCGCATACCGCTTCGTCGCGACGATGACTGCGCCAGCACGGGTGGCTGGCCCCCCACACCAGGAGAGCACAGCAATGACCGATATCAAGAAAGACCACAGCATTGGCGAGGGCACCGGCGCGGTGGCCGGTGGCGTCACGGGTGCGGCGGTCGGCTCGGTGGCCGGGCCGGTCGGCACCGTCGTCGGCGCGGTGGTCGGCGGCGTGGTCGGCGCCAAGGCCGGCGACGCGATCGCCGAGGCCGTGAACCCGACCGAGTACAACGACTACTTCGAGGCCAACTACCGCAACGTGCCGTACTACTCGAGCGGGCGCGACTGGAGCGACTACCAGCCGGCCTACCAGTACGGCTACGACACCTACGGCACCTATCGCGGCCAGCGCTTCGACGACGTCGAGTCGCAGCTCGAGCGCGACTGGGATGCGAGCCGTGCGCGTTCGCGCCTGGAGTGGGCGGAAGCCCGCGACGCGGTGCGCGACGGCTGGCACCACATCGAGCGCAGGATGCCGGGCGACGCCGACCGCGACGGTCGCTGACCTTGCACGGGCGGCGCGCCTGCCGCCACGGGAGCCATCCATGACGGGCCATCTGAAGAAGGACCACATCCTCGGCGCCGGCAGCGCCGCGCTGGCCGGAGGCGCCGCGGGCGCCGCCATCGGTGCGGTGGTCGCCGGTCCCCCCGGCCTGACCGTCGGCACCGCCGCCGGCGTCGCGCTCGGCGCCGTGCTCGGCCATCGCGCCTCGGAACAGGCCGACCCACGCAGCGACCTCGGGCACTTCGAGCAGATCTACTGGAAGATGCCGTACTACGTGGACGGGCGGGACTGGCACGACTACGCGCCGGCCTACCGCTACGGCCTGCACACCTGGCAGCAGCACCGCGGCCGCGGCATCGCGGCGGTGGAGTCCGAGCTGCAGGGAGGATGGGAGTCCGCGCACCGGTATGGATCGCGGCTCGACTGGCGGCAGGCGCGCCCGGCGGTGGAACACGCCTGGCGTTCGATGGACGAGGCCGAGCGCGAGGACTGAGCCCCCGCGCACCGGGTCGTTTGCACACGGAAGACAGGGGCCGGAGCCGGCCCCTGCGGTAGGATGCCGGCTCGCCCCACCGACGAGCCGCACGACATGAGCCAAGCCCCCGGCACCCCCGGCGTGACCCGCGAGCAGGCGGAGGAAGCCATCCGCACCCTGCTGCGCTGGGCCGGCGAGGATCCCGGGCGCGAGGGCCTGCTCGAGACGCCGGCGCGCGTGGCCCGGGCCTACGAGGACTGGTACAGCGGCTACAAGCTGGACCCCGACGACTACCTCGCGCGCACCTTCCAGGAGGTCGCCGGCTACGACGAACTGATCGTGCTGCGCGACATCGAGTTCGAGTCGCACTGCGAGCACCACATGGCGCCGATCATCGGCAAGGCGCACGTCGGCTACCTGCCCGACGGCAAGGTCGTGGGCATCAGCAAGCTGGCGCGGGTGGTGGACGCCTACGCCCGCCGCTTCCAGGTGCAGGAGAAGATGACCGCGCAGATCGCCGGCTGCATCGAGCGCGTGCTGCAGCCGCGCGGCGTCGGCGTGGTCGTGGTCAGCAGCCACGAGTGCATGACCACCCGCGGCGTGCACAAGCGTGGCGTCAGCATGGTCACCTCGACCATGCTCGGCACCTTCCGCGAGGACGCGCGCACCCGCGCCGAGTTCCTGCAGTTCATCGACGTAGGTCCTGGAAGGTAGACATCAGCTGAGCTGGTTGTGGGAGCGACGGAAGTCGCGATCGCGGCTCCCGCCGCTCCCACATCACGCATCCGTGGCACCGTCCCCGGCAAAGTCGCCGGGATGCCGAAGACCCATGACTGCCTGATCGTCGGCGCCGGGCCCGCGGGCCTGGTCGCCGCCACCTACCTCGCGCGCTTCCACCGCGACGTCGTGGTGGTGGACGCCGGCAACAGCCGCGCGCAATGGATCCCCACGAGCCACAACTGCCCGGGCTTCCCGCTCGGCATCGGCGGCGAGTCGCTGCTGCAGCGGCTGCGCGCGCAGGCGGCGCAGTACGGGGTGGAGCCGGTGCAGGGCAAGGTCGAGAGCCTGCGGTGCGACGGCGAAGGCGTCTTCCTGGCCAGCGACGGCGACGGCCGCGTCTGGCGCGCGCGCTGCGTGGTGCTGGCCACCGGCGTGGTGGACATGATGCCGGTGGTCGAGGGCGGCCAGCCGGTGCTCGAGCGCGCGGTCGAGTCGGGAGTGCTGCGCCTGTGCGCGGTGTGCGACGGCTACGAGGCCAGCGACGAATGCATCGGCGTGCTGGCGCCGCCGCAGGAGGCGCTGTCGCACGGCCTGTTCCTGCGCGGCTTCTCGCGCAAGGTCGACGCGATCAGCGCCGGGCCCGGCGAGACCGACGCCGACACCCGGCGCGCCGCGGACGCGGCCGGCGTGCCGCTGTTGCCGGTGCCGGCGCGGCTCGACTGCGACGCCGACGCCTGCACGGTCACCTTCGACGACGGCAGCACGCGCCGCTACGACACGCTGTACCCGGTGCTCGGCAGCGAGGCGCAGTCGCAGCTCGCGCGCGAGCTCGGTGCCGATGTGGACGAGGACGGTGCGCTGCGCACCGATGCGCACCAGCAGACCAGCGTGGACGGCCTGTACGCGATCGGCGACGTGGTCAGCGCGCTCGACCAGATCGCGGTGGCCGTGGGCCACGCCGCGATCGCCGCCACCGCCATCCACAACCGGCTGCCGCGCCGGTTGCGGATGTAGGAGCGGCGCTGGCGCCGCGACCGGGGACAAGCTCGCCGCCATGGCGGCTCCCACTGTCGCGGCGCGAGCGCCGCTCCTACACATCTGTCCGGGCATAATTCGGCCATGCACGCTTCCCACCCTGCCTCCACTCGCTGCAGCGCCTTCGCCGGACAGCGCCTTCTCGCCGCCGGCACCCTGCAGCACGTGGCGCTGGCCGCGCGCCAGGCGCTGGACTCCGATCCGGACGTCGAGATCCGCATCTTCGAGGACGCCGGCCAACATCCGGTCGAGGTGAACCTGGGCGGGACCATGGCCGACCTGGTGCGGCGCCTGGCGGAGCTGCCGGACAACGCGGATGCAGCCATGCCGGACCCAGCGGTCGCCTCGGCCGAGGCCACGCCTTCCGACAAGCCGCGCGGGCGCGGCCGTCCAAGGCTCGGCGTGGTCGCGCGCGAGGTGACACTGCTGCCGCGCCACTGGCAATGGCTCAACGCGCAGCCGGGCGGCGCGTCGGTGGCGTTGCGCAAGCTGGTCGAGGCCGCGCGTCGCGACGCCGGCGAGGGCGACCGCCGCCGCGAGGGCCAGGAGGCGACCTACCGCTTCATCCTCGCGATGGCCGGCAATGCACCCGGCTTCGAGGAGGCGGCGCGCGCGCTGTTCGCGGGCGACATCACCCGTTTCGAGGATGCGATCGTGGCGTGGCCGCCGGACATCCGCGAGCACGCGACGATGCTGGCGGCGCGGGCGCTGCGCGATTGAGGTTGTGCGGGTTGTCGCGCTGCGTGGGTTGTCGCGCTGCGCGGGTCGCGGCGCTAGCGCCGCTCCTACAGCCAGTTCTTCCAACGGGCGAGCACGACGCCGACCACGGCGATCACGGCCATGCCGGCCACCGTCGCCCAGAAGCCGGCCGAACCGGTCTCGAACAGCGGCGTGGTGAAGTTCATCCCGAGGGCGCCGACGATCACCGCCATCACCCCCGAGAGCACGGTGACGAAGGTCAGCACGCGCATGGTGGAATTGGTGCGCTGCGCGTTGCGGCTGGCGAACAGCTCGAAGCTGCCGACCACCAGGTCGCGCGCGTTCTCGACCGCGTCCATCGCCCGCTCGAAGCGTTTCTCGAGGGTGCGGAAGGCCGGGATCGGATCCTGCTCGTCGTCGTCGCTGCCGCCCGGGCGGAAGTCGGGACGCGCCAGCGCGCCGTAGACATGCCGGTGCGGCGCCAGCATCCGCCGCAGCCGCGATGCCGCGCGGCGCAGGCGCGCGAGCTCGGGCAGGCACTCGTGGTACACGCGGCTGGACAGCACCGACACCTCCAGCCGGTCCACCGCCTCCTCGAAGTCGGAGACCGCGTGCAGGTAGCTGTCCACCTGCCAGTCCAGCAGCGAGGCGGTGAAGTTCTCCGGACGCAGGCTGCCGAGGCGGGTCTCGCCGTGTTCGCGCTGGTGCAGCTCGTCGAGGATCTTCAGCGGCCCGCGGTGCAGGCTCAGCACGAAGCGCCGGCCGCAGGCGATCGCGAGGCCGCGGCCCTCGAATCCGAGCTTGTCCTTGCCCTCGACCGCATTGACCGCGACCAGGAACCAGTCGCTGAAGTTCATCAGCAGCGGCGTGCCGTTGAGCGCGTGCAGGGCGTCGCGGCCGTCCTGCAGGCCGAGCGCCTCGATCAGCCGCTCGAGGCAGGCCTCGGCCGCACCCTCGTCGGCATCCTCGTCCTGCAGGTCCACCCACAGCAGCTGGTGCTCGCCGAGCGCGCCGACGTCGATGTCGCCCTCGTCCAGGTCGCGGTCCTGCCCGTCCGCGTCGAACAGGGAAATGCGCAGCCAGGGCTGGCGGTCGGTGGGCGCGTGCTCGTCCATGCGCGTTCATCATGAACGGCACCCGCGAAAGCCGGGTGAACCATGCACCGCGTTGACGCGCCGCTGCGGATGCTCCGCCGATGCCCAGCGATGCCGAGGCCACCGCCGCCCACGCCGGATTGCGCCACGTCACCGATGCCTCGCCGGGCATCCGGCGGCGGCGCGCCGGCAAGGGGTTCTCGTACCGCGACGATGCCGGCCGCGTGGTCCGCGACCGCGACACGCTCGCGCGCATCCGCGCGCTGGCGATCCCGCCCGCGTGGACCGACGTGTGGATCTGCGCCGACCCGCGCGGCCACCTGCAGGCCTGCGGGCGCGACGCGCGCGGACGCAAGCAGTACCGCTACCACCCGCAGTGGAGCGCCGTGCGCGGCGACGGCAAGTTCAGCCGCGTGGTCGCGTTCGGCGAAGCGCTGCCGAAGCTGCGCCGGCGCATGCGCCAGGACCTCGCGCTACCCGGCTTCCCGCGCGCCAAGGTGCTGGCGATCGTGGTCGCGCTGCTCGGCGAAACCCTGATCCGGGTCGGCAACCCGGAATACGCGCGCAGCAACCGGTCCTACGGCCTGACCACGCTGCGCAACCGCCACGTCGAGTTCGTGCGCGGCGGGCGCGCTCGCTTCCGCTTCCGCGGTAAGGCCGGCCAAACGCACGAGGTGGAACTCGACGACAAGCGCCTGGTGAAGCTGCTGCGCACCTGCCAGCAGCTCCCGGGGCAGTCGCTGTTCCAGTACCGCGACGACGACGGCACCCTGGTGCCGGTGGACTCGGGCGAGGTCAACGACTACCTGCGCGAGGCCACCGGCGACGCCTTCAGCGCCAAGGACTTCCGCACCTGGGGCGGCACGCTCGCGGCCTTCCAGCGGCTGGCGCGGACCACGCTGCCGTACCGCGCCGACGGCAGCCTCGCCGGCGAGCGTGCGCTGGCCGGGCTGGAGAAGGCGGTGGTCAAGGAGGTGGCCGCCGCGCTCGGCAACACGCCGACCGTTTGCCGCGGCTCCTACATCGACCCGGCGGTGTTCGCCGGCTGGCGCGACGGTTCGCTGCAGCGCGCTGCGGCGAAGGCGCGCGGCGAACGCCAGTGGGAAGCGGCGGCGCTGCGCTTCCTGCGCAAGGCGCGGGCGCAGGCCAGGGCGAATGGCAAGACCAAGGCGCCTAGGCGGCGAACGGGTCGTCCACCAGCACCAGCGCCCAGAACGGCACGCGCTCGGCCTTCCAGCCCTCGGCAGCCTGCTCCAGGACTTCGAGCGTGATGTCGAAGCTCTCGCGGTCGGTGCGCCGCCAGGCATCGGTGCCGGTAAGCAGCAGCAGGTAACCGTCGGCCGGCATCCACGACAGGTCGGACAGGCAGTCGGCAAGCGCATCCCAGTTGTGGCCGAACCACTCCGGGAAGCGCAGCGCGCGCGCGAAGCGGCACAGCGCGTCGGCCTTGTCCTGGCACCCGGAGAAATCCACCGCCGCCGCGGCGAAGCCGAGCATCGCGGCGGCCTCGGCGTAGGCCTCCTGCTCGCGCTGGTCCACGAGGTAGGCGCCGGCCATCGCCGGATCGGCGAGCATCCCGCCCAGCGGCAGGCGCGCGCTCACGGCGCGCTCCATTCGAAGCGCCGGAAGCTGCGGTAGTGGTCGTCGGTGTAGAAGAACTCCGCCGGCGGGTCGCCGCCGGAGACGATCCGGCGCGCGCCGCGGTCGCGCGAGCCGGGCGTGTCGACCGTGTACTCGCGGTAGTAGCCGCGCGGGCGCTCGGGCAGCCGCCGCTCGCGGTTCTGGAACACGCCGCCGTCCTGGCGGTACGGGTAGGGTCCGCCGGCGCGGATCAGCGCCAGCGTGTCGCGCGCTTCCGGCGGCAGCCAGGCGGGGGCGTGGTCGCGGATGGCCGCTGGCGCCTCGCTGGGCGCGGCAGGTCCGTGCACCGGTGCCGATGCCGGCGCCGGCTCGGGCGACTGCTGCCGGCTCCAGCCCCACGCGACCAGCACGGCGAGCAGCAGCGCCGTCCATGCCCCCTTGCCCATGCGTTGTCCCCTAGCCGCAGCTCACGCCGACGATGGCGTTGCGCTCGTTGACCTTGATGTTCACCCGGTCGCCACGATAGTCCATCGTGACCGCCTGGCCGGGATGGATCACGCGCACGGTATTGCTGCGGGTGTCTACGCGCACCTGCTCGACGACCTCGTCGGTGGGCGCGCGCCCGACCGCCCAGGCGCCGGCGCCGGCCACGCACTGGGTCTGGATCGGCACGTTCGGGGGCGGTGGCATCTGCGAGGCGCAGGCGGCGACGCCGAGGAACACGACGGCCACGAGCGCCGACTGACGAACGGTCCTGTCCATGGGAGTTCTCCGTGCGGAACAATGCGTTCCGGCGAGGATCGCGCGAAGCCCGTGTTCCGGCCGTTAAGGTGGCTGCATGAAGGAGCCTTCCATGACCCAGCGCATCCGCCATCCCGGGTTGGCCGGGAAGCTGGCCACCGCGGCCGGGGCCGCGGCCCACATCCGTCCCGGCGACACCGTGGCCATGAGCGGCTTCACCGGTGCCGGCTACCCCAAGGCGGTGCCACAGGCGCTGGCCGAGCGCATGGAGCGGGCCCACGCCGCCGGCGATCCCTTCCGCGTGAAGGTGCTGACCGGCGCCTCCACCGCGCCCGAGCTCGACGGCGCCCTGGCCAAGGTCGACGGCATGGAGCTGCGCATGCCCTACCAGTCGGACCCGGAGGTGCGCAGCCGGATCAACGCCGGCCGGCTGGAGTACATCGACATCCACCTCAGCCACGTCGCCCAGCACACCTGGTTCGGCTTCTTCGGCGACATCGACGTCGCGCTGGTGGAGGTGTCCGCGATCAACGAGGACGGCACCCTGGTGCCGTCGTCCTCGGTCGGCAACAACAAGACCTGGCTGGAGCTCGCCGACCGCGTGATCCTGGAGGTCAACCGCTGGCAGCCGGCCGCGCTCGACGGCATGCACGACATCTACTACGGCACCGCGCTGCCGCCGGACCGCCAGCCGATCCCGCTGGTGCGTGCCGACCAGCGCATCGGCGAGCCCCACCTGCGGGTGGACCCGGCCAAGGTCGTGGCCGTGGTCGAGACCGACGCGCCCGACCGCAACAGTGCGTTCAGCGCGCCGGACGAGAGCTCGCGCAGGATCGCCGGGCACCTGCTCGAGTTCCTCGCGCACGAGCGCAGGAAGGGCCGCCTCGGCGAGCGCCTGCTGCCGCTGCAGTCGGGTGTCGGCAACATCGCCAACGCGGTGCTCGCGGGCCTGGCCGAGGGCGGTTACCGCGACCTCGAGGCCTACACCGAGGTGATCCAGGACGGCATGCTGCGCCTCCTGCGCGACGGCGTGCTGCGCATGGCCTCGGCGACCTCGTTCTCGCTCAGCCCGGACGGCATCGCCGAGTTCAACGGCAACGTGGACTTCTACCGCGAGCGCATCCTGCTGCGACCGCAGGAGATCTCGAACCATCCGGAACTGATCCGCCGGCTCGGCTGCATCGCCATGAACGGCATGATCGAAGCCGACCTGTACGGCAACGTCAACAGCACCCACGTCGCCGGCAGCCGGATCATGAACGGCATCGGCGGCAGCGGCGACTTCGCGCGCAACGGCTTCCTGTCGGTGTTCATGGCGCCGAGCCTGGCCAAGGGCGGCGCGATCTCGACCATCGTGCCAATGGCCAGCCACGTGGACCACACCGAGCACGACGTGATGGTGCTGGTCACCGACCAGGGCCTGGCCGACCTGCGCGGGCTGTCGCCAAAGCAAAGGGCGCGGCAGGTCATCGCCCACTGCGCCCATCCGGATTACCGGCCGATGCTGCAGGACTACTTCGAACGCGCCAGCGCCGAAGGCTTCGGGCGGCACACGCCGCACCTGCTGGGCGAAGCGCTGTCCTGGCACCAGCGCTTCATCGAGACCGGCAGCATGCGCGGCTGAGGCCGCGCGCTGCGTACAGGCTTACTCCGCCAGCTCGGCGCGCAGCGCCGCGGCCTCGCGGCGGACCCACTCGGCCACCGCCGGGTGCGGCACCAGGCCGCGGCCGTCGGAGACGTAGTCGAGCCCGGCGAGCACCTTCTCGTAGGGCCCGAAGCCCTGCACCCGGAACGGGATCACGATGGCGCGGCCGCCGTCCCTGGCAGCCGCTTCGACGTAGGCGCGCACGCGTGCCTCGGCTTCCTTGCGCTTCTCCGGCCAGTCCTCGCGCAGGGTCTCGACCTGCACGTGGCGGAAGCCGAGCGCGCGCACCAGGTCCGCACGCTCGTCGAGCTGCGCCTTCCAGCGCGCGTCCTCGTCGTCGTCGGCCGGGCCGTGGGCGAGGATCAGCACGCTCTCGCTGGCCGGGTCGGTGGCCAGCGCCTCGGCACGGGTGGCCAGCACCTGGCCCATCTCCGGCGCGTCCATCAGGCCGTCCTTGCTGATCGCGAAGCTGGCGTCGGCGTCGAGCTGCCAGAACTCCATCGAATGCCCGCCGTGGCCGCCGTTGCCGCCGCCATGGCCGTGGTGCCCGGCGTGCGGATCGGGCGCTGGACGCGCCGGCGCGCCCGGCTCGAGCCCGAGGATCTGGCGGGTGCGGTCGTACCAGCTCTCGCCGCTGACGAACAGGCGGACCACGCCGATGCGGTCGACGCCGCGCGCCTCCAGCTTCTCGACGGCGGCCTGCAGGCTGGCCGCATCGGCCATGCCCCAGGCGATCTCGAAGGGCTGTTCTGCTTCCAGCGGCGCCAGCGCGGCGGCGACTTCCCGTTCCCAGTCGGGCTTGCCGCCGTGCGCCATCACCAGCACGCCGAAGTCGTTGCCGGTTGCCTCCGTGTCCGCGGGCGTCTCGGTGGCCTGCGCCGGCGCCACCAGCGCGGTGCTCGCGAGCAGTGCAAGCATGAGTGCCTTCATCTCGGGAATCTCCAGTTACCAGTCCAGGGTGATCGAGGCGGACAGCGCGCGCCCCGGTGCGGTGTAGCGATCGATGGACGCGGTGCCGCTGCCCAGCGGGATGTCGCCGGCGGCCCAGTACTTGCGGTCGGCGAGGTTGGTCACGCCGACGTTGAGGCGCGCGCCGGGCGCAACCTGCCAGTGTGCGTACAGGTCGAGCACGCCATGACCCGGGGCGCGGAACAGCGCCGGGTCCTCGAGCCGGTCGTTGTAGGCGGCGAAACGCCCGGCCAGTTCGGCGCCCCAGCGTTCGCCGTCGTAAGCGAGGCCCAGGGAGGCGCTCGGCGGGTCGATCGATTCCAGCGGCGCGTCGGCGGTGCGGTCCTCGCCGCGCGACCAGGCCGCGGCGCCGCGCAGGCGCCAGCCGTCGAGCGCGGGCACCAGCTTGCCCAGGTCCACGCCGGCCTTGGCCTCGACCCCGTGGATGCGGGCGTCGGCCACGTTCTGCGACTGGAACACCATCAGGCCCTGTTCGTTGAAGCCGATGAACACGAACGACTCGATGAAGTCGCTGTAACGGTTGTCGTAGGCGGCCACGCTGAAGTACGCGGCCGGGCCGGAGTAGCGCAGGCCGAGCTCGTAGCCGTCGCTGGTCTCGGGCTTGAGGTCGGGGTTGGCGATCGCGGTGTAGCCGAAGGCCAAGTTGGTCAGGCCGATGTTGACGTCGGCGTAGGGCGGCGCGCGGAAGCCTCGCGCGTAGCCGCCGAACAGCGACCACTGCGGCGCGAAGTGCCACACCGCGCCGAGCTTGGGCGAGACGCTGGTGCGCTTGAGCCCGGTGATCGCGACCCCGGGGTTGTCCCCTTCGAAGATCTCGTCCATCCGCGGCTCGAGCTCGTAGCGGTCCACGCGCACCGCCGGCACCAGCCGGAACCTGCCGTCGGCGAAGCCGATCTCGTCCTGCAGGTACGCGGCCGCGTTGGTGGTGCGGCTGAGCGGGAAGTCGCGCACCGGGAAGTCGTCCGGCGGCATGCTCGGGGTGCTCGCGCCGGTCAGCGGGAAGCTGCGCAGGCCGTCGCGGTACTGCTCGGTGGAGGTGCGCGCCAGGTCCAGGCCCCAGGCGAGGTCGTGGGTGATGGTGCCGCCCAGAGACTTGCGGAAGTTCGCCTGCAGGCCGGTCACGCGCTGGTCGAAATGGAACCAGCGCTGGCGCACGTCGCTGAGCGTGGGCGCCGGCAGCGAGCGCTCCTCAAGCGTGTACTGGGTGGTGCGGCTGTCCTGCACGTAGGCCTGCCAGTCGATGGTGTCGACCAGGCCGCCGTCCAGGTCCAGCTCGTGCGAGAACGACACCCGCGAGCGGCGCTGCTCGTCGTGCGCGGCGACGCGCTCGTTGGTGGCGCCGGTCATCGGCTGCAGGCCGAGCGAGGTCAGCAGTTCGGTATCCGCGCGGTCCTCGGTGCCCTCGACGGTGAGCTTGAAGCGCTGGTGCCAGGACGGCTGGTGCACCAGCTTGGCGAGCACGCTGCGTCCGTCGTTGTCCTGCGGGTTGGGGCGGGTGCGCGCGCTGCCGGTGCCGCCAGCCTCGCCGCGGTTGTCGCGCTCGTGGCCCTGGCGGTAGCCGAGCGCCACCAGCCCCGACCAGCGGTCGCCGCCGAAGGCGCCGGTGAAGCCGCCGAAACGGCCGTCGGACTCGCCGTCGTAGCCAAGCTTCAACGCGTAGTGGCTGGTCTCGTCCGGATCCAGGTAGTCGGCCGGGTCCTTGATCACGAACGACACCGTGCCGCCGAGCGCGTCGGAGCCGTACATCGAGCTGGTCGGGCCGCGCACCACCTCGACGCGCTTGAGCGTGTCCAGGTCCACGAAGTTGCGGTTGGCGTTGGAGAAGGCGCCGATCTCGAACGCGTCCGACACCGCGATGCCGTCGGTCTGGATGCGCACGCGGTTGCCGCCGAGGCCGCGGATGCGGATGTCGCCGATGCCGAAGCGGCCGAAGTTGTTGGTGACGGTGATGCCTGGCTCGTAGCGGAACAGGTCCTTGAGGTCCTGGACCAGCAGCTCGTCCATGCGCTCGCGGTCGATCTCGTCCACGGTGTTGGGGACGTCCACGATCGCGCGCGCGGTGCGGGTGGCGGTCACGACCACGCGGTCGAGCTGGCGTGTGTCGTCGGTGGGATGGGTTTGCGCGGCGGCGGTGAACGCCGGACAGGCGAGGGCGGCCAGCAGGGCCAGGGTCAGGGGGCGGGAAGTCATCGTGCGAATGATAATGATTATCATTCGAGCGTCAACAGTGCGGCATCCTTGGGGGCATGGGGACTCCGCGGCCGACCCAGACCGAAACCGCCGGCCGCCGGCTGGCGCGGGCCTTCGCCGCCGGCGTCCTGGCGCTCGGGGCGCTTGCCGCCAGCGGCCTGCTGTTCAACGAGCACCTGGCGCCGCGCGCCAGCGGCCCGGTGTCGCGGGTGCTGCCGGTCGAGCGTGGCCAGACCGCGCTGGACCGCGAACTCGAGCCGCTGCTGGCGCTGCGCCCCGGGCAGACCGGCGCGCTGCTGCTGGCGGACGGCCTCGATGCCTTCGCCGCGCGCGCCATGGCCGCGCAGAAGGCCGGCCGTAGCCTCGACCTGCAGTACTACATCTGGAAGGACGACCTCACCGGCCACCTGCTCGCACGCGAGGCCTGGGCGGCGGCCGAGCGCGGCGTGCGCGTGCGCATCCTGCTCGACGATCTCAACGCCGCGGGCCTGGACCCGCAGTGGCTGGCGCTGGACGCGCATCCGCTGATCGAGCTGCGCCTGTACAACCCGTTCCGCAACCGCGAAGGCGCGTGGCGCATGCTCGAGCTGGTGCAGCGCGCCTTCAGCATCAACCACCGCATGCACAACAAGGCCTGGATCGCGGACGGACGGGTCGCGATCATCGGCGGCCGCAACATCGGCGAGGAGTACTTCTCGGCCGGCGCCGAGGTGAACTTCCGCGACCTCGACCTGCTGCTGTTCGGCCCGGCGGTGGCGCAGGCCGGCGAGATCTTCGACGCGTTCTGGAACAGCGCGGCCGCGGTGCCCATAGGCAACCTGGACGATCCGCCCGGCGACGCCCTCGACCAGGTGATCGCGGCGTTCGAGGACGAGGCGCTGCAGGCGCGCGCGCAACCCTACCTGCAACGGGTGGCCGCCTCGCCCAACGTGCGCGACTACCTCGACCAGGCGCTCAGCCCGATCTGGACCGACCGGCTGGAGATCGTCTCCGACCCGCCGATGAAGCAGCACGACGACGCCCGCGAGGACTGGCTGGTCACGCGCCTGCTTGACACCCTGCGCAGCGCCCGCCACAAGGCGCTGCTGATCTCGCCCTACTTCGTGCCCGGCGTGGAGGGCACCGAAGGTCTCGTCGGACTGGCGGCGGCCGGCGCGCAGGTGGGCGTGGTCACCAACTCGCTGGCGGCCAACGACGTGCCGGCGGTGCACAGCGGCTATGCCCGCTACCGCGGACCGCTGCTGCGCGGCGGCGTGCAGCTCCACGAGATGCGCGCGCGCGGCGCGGGCGGCATCGCCGGCGTGCTCGGCAGCAGCGGCGCCAGCCTGCATACCAAGGCTTTCGTGGTGGACGACTCACGCGGCTTCGTCGGCTCGTTCAACCTCGACCCGCGCTCGGCCAACCTCAACACCGAGATGGGCGTGCTGTTCGACGACCCGGCCCTGGCCGCAGCGGTGCGCGAGGAATACCTGCGGCTGGCGTCGCCGGAGCAGAGCTACTGGGTGTTCCTCGACCGCCAGGGCCGCGTGCGCTGGCTCGACCGCGCGCAGGCACCGCCGCGCGTGCTCGACACCGAGCCCGAGTCCGGCCCCGGCCGCCGCGCCCTCGCCCGCGTCCTGCAGGCCTTGCCGATCGAGTCGCAGCTCTAGCCGCGCACTGCGTCGCCGTCCTCCACCCGCGCGCCCGGATCGGCGACCGGCGCGGTGACGTGCGCGGGCACCTCGGCCGGGATCGCCACCTCGTCCGGGTCGCTCGGCAGCATCCGCGCCTCGCGCCAACGGCCCCAGCGGTAGTACGCCAGCGACAGCACCATGGACACGAACGCGCTGGCCGGGAAGCTCCACCAGATCGCGTCCACGCCCAGCGCCGGCTGCAGCCACTTCGCGAACGGCACCCGCACCGCCCACAGCGCGAAGCCGAGGATCAGCAGCGGCGGCACCACCGCGCCGGTCGAGCGCACCACGCCGGCCACCACGAAGGTGACGCCGAAAAACAGGAACGACCACACCGCGATGTGGTTGAGGTGGCGCGCGGCCTCCAGCGCCGGGCTTGCCTCGGGCAGGAACCACGACAGCATGGTGCGGTCGAGCAGGACCAGCGGCGCGATCAGCGCGCCGGTGAGCAGGAAGTTGAACAGGATGCCGTGCCGGGTTGTGCCCTCGACCCGATCCCACTGCCCGGCACCGACGTTCTGCGCCGCCATCGAGGAGCAGGCGGCGCCGATCGCCATCGCCGGCATCTGCACGTAGGTCCACAGCTGCAGCGCGGCGCCGTAGGCCGCAGTGGTATGGGTGCCGTACTGGTTGACCATCGCGATCATCGCGATCATCGCCAGCGAGATCAGCACCATCTGCAGGCCCATCGGCACGCCCTTGACCACCATCGCGCGCACGATGCTCCAGTCCGGGCGGTACAGGTGGCGCTCGTGGCGGCTGATCCACAGCGGGTGCCTGCGCTGCCACAGCCACCACAGCATCGCCGGCAGCGCGATCGCGTTGGCCAGCAGCGTGGCCAGCGCGCTGCCGGCCATGCCCAGCCGCGGGAACGGCCCGAGCCCGAGCATCAGGATCGGCACCAGCGCGATGTCCAGCACCACCGCCACCAGCAGGAACACGAACGGCGTCTTCGTGTCGCCAGCGCCGCGCAGGATCGCCGACAGGAACGCGAATGCATACAGCAGCGGCAGCGCCGCGAAGATGATCTTCAGGTAGGCATCGGCCAGCGGCAGCGCGGCCGGCGGCGTCGCCATCCATTGCAGCACGCGGTGCGACACCAGCAGGCCGACCACCGCCAGCACCACCGACAGGGTGAAGAAGAACGTCGCCGCGCTGCCGATCACCTTGCGCGCGCCGGCGAGGTCGCGCCGCCCCATCGCCTGTCCGACCAGGATGGTCGAGGCCATGCCGAAGCCGAAGATCCCGCCGAGCAGGAAGAACATGATGTTGTTGGCGTTGGCGATGCCCGCGAGCGCTTCTTCGCCGAGGTAACTGCCCACCCACATCGCGTTGATCGACCCGTTGAGCGACTGCAGCACGTTGCCGCCGAGGATCGGCAACGCGAACACGAACAGGGTCGAGGCGATCGGCCCCGTGGTGAGGTCGCGTTGCTTCATCGCCGCAGCTTAACGGGCACTCCCGTCGCCGCCATGTCTTTTGGCAGGGGCAGGCCCGGGCGTGCCCGCTAGGATGGGGTGTTGCCTACATACCGGGGAGTTGCCGATGCCGCGTCGCCTGATCCTTGCCGCCCTCGCGCTGGCCGTGGCCGGCAGCCTGCACGCCGAAGTGCCGGCGCCGCGCGACGTGCCCTACTCCCCGGGCACGATCAAGCTGGAAGTGGACGCGACCAACCTGTCGCAGCGCATCTTCCGGGTGAAGCAGACCATCCCGGTGGAGCCGGGCCAGCTCCAGGGGGGCGAACTCACCCTGCTGTATCCGATGTGGATCCCGGGCGGCCACACCCCGCGCGGCGACATCGACAAGATCGCCGGCATCGTGTTCACCGCCAACGGCCAGCGGCTGGAGTGGAAGCGCGACACCGTCGAGGTCGCCGCGTTCCACGTCACCGTGCCCGAGGGCGTGTCCGAGATCACCGCGGAGTTCGACTACCTGACCCCGACCGACCGCTCGCAGGGCCGGATCGTGATGACGCCGGAGATGCTCAACCTGCAGTTCATCTCCACGGTGCTGTACCCGGCCGGCCACTACGCCAGCCAGGTCACCTTCGATCCGGTCGTGACCTACCCGGCGGGCTGGACCGCGTTCACCGCGCTGCACGTCGAAGGCAGCAGCGGCAACACCGTGGACTACGAGGACGTGCCGCTGGACATCCTCGCCGACTCGCCGGTGTTCGCCGGCCGCCACGCGAAGCAGATCGACCTGACCCCGAAGGGCAGCAAGGTGCCGGTGCGCCTCGGCGTGGTCGCCGACGCGGCGAAGTACCTGGAAGCGAAGCCGGAGCAGGTCCAGCAACACCGGAAGATGGTCGAGCAGGCGCTGAAGCTGTTCGGTGCGCAGCACTACGACCACTACCAGTTCCTGTTCTCGCTGTCCGGGAAGATGAGTGGCATCGGCCTCGAGCACCAGCGCTCCAGCGAGAACGGGGTCGGCACCGGCTACTTCACCGACTGGAAGGAGAAGGCCGGCTTCACCGACCTGCTGGCGCACGAGTTCACCCACTCTTGGAACGGCAAGTACCGCCGCCCGGCCGACCTGTGGACCCCGAACTACAACGTGCCGATGCAGGACAGCCTGCTGTGGGTGTACGAGGGCCAGACCCAGTACTGGGGCAACGTGCTCGCGGCGCGCAGCGGCATGCGTCCGCAGCAGGCCTCGCTGGACGCGCTGGCGCTGGTCGCGGCGACCTACGCCGACAACCGCCCGGGCCTGGCCTGGCGCAACGTGCAGGACACCACCAACGATCCGATCATCGCCGCGCGCGCGCCGCGTGCGTACCGCAACTACCAGATGAGCGAGGACTACTACCGCGCCGGCCAGCTGGTGTGGCTGGAGGTGGACGCGCTGATCCGCGCGAAGACCGGCGACCGCAAGTCGCTCGACGATTTCGCGAAGGCGTTCTTCGGCATCAACGACGGCGAGTGGAAGGTGCAGCGCACCTACACCTTCGAGGACGTGGTCGCCACGCTCGACGGCATCGTCGCGCACGACTGGACCACCTTCCTGCGCGAGCGGCTGGGCGGCAGGACCGGGCTCACCGGCGGCCTGGAGGCGGCCGGCTGGCGCCTGGTGTACAAGGACGAGCCGAACGCCTACGCCAAGGCCAACGGCGGCTCCGGCGGCGACTTCGTGTACTCGTTGGGGCTCTCGCTGGGCTCGGGCGGCGCGGTCAACGACGTGCGCTGGGACAGCCCGGCGTTCAACGCCGGCATCGGCAGCGGCGCGACCATCGTCGCGGTCAACGGGCAGGCCTACGGCAAGGACGTGCTGGAGGATGCGGTCAAGGCGGCCGAGGGCGGCAACCAGCCGATCGAACTGCTGGTGAAGTCCTTCGACCGCTACCGCACGGTGCCGGTGCAGTGGAACGGCGGGCTGCGCTATCCGCACCTGGAACGCATCCCCGGCACCCCCGACCGCCTCGCGAAGATCTTCGCCCCCCTGTAGCAGCGGCGCTCGCGCCGCGACACGTTCAGCCCCCGTAGCGCTCCCGTTAATCGCGCGGAAGGATGTCTGCAGCGGCAGTGAAATCCGAACGCAATTTTTCGCTTTCCTGCGCGCCGGATTCACCTGCGCGCCAGTGAGTTCAAATGGGTCGTGATGCGCGTTCGCGTAGCGTCCGGTCCATGGACAGCAAACACGAAAAGCGCGGCAAGAACGACCGCAACAGGACCGCCCTCGCGATTGCATGTGCCGCCGCCATCCCGGCGCTCGGCACCCTGTTCGTCGCCTCGGCGGAAGGCCAACATCGCGAGGACGCCGGACCGCCGGCAACGTCGCCCGCGACGGTCGAACCGGTCGCGGCCGAACCGCTGGTGCTCTTGCCCGACGACGGCGCCGGCACCGACGCCCCCGACGTTGCGCAGCGGTTCGAACTCCCGCTCAAGCCGGGCGAGTTCGAGTGGCATCCGGAAGCGTCGCCCGCCGGCGACGTGGTGATGCTGGTGAGCCTGCCGATGCAGGAGATCCATGTGTACAGGGGCGACGTGCGCATCGGCCGCGCCAGCATCAGCTCGGGCAAGGCCGGCCACGACACCCCGGTCGGCGCGTTCCCGATCCTGCAGAAGCGCAAGGTCCACCATTCCTCGCTGTACGACGACGCGCCGATGCCGTTCATGCAACGGCTGACCTGGGACGGCATCGCGCTGCACGCCGGCAAGAACCCCGGTTACCCGGCCTCGCACGGCTGCATCCGCCTGCCGCACGAGTTCGCGAAACTGCTGTTCGACGCCACCGACCACGGCCAGGTGGTGGTGGTCGCCGACTACACGATGTTCGGCGACGACGTGCTCTCGCCCGGACCGGTGGCGCCGCCGAAACTGCTCGCCGTCGCGCGCTCCGCGCTCGAGCCCGACGAGCACGCCGAGAGCCTCGCCAGCACCGGCGGTTAACGGCTTTTTTGCATGAACCTGAGCGTCGGCCAACACATGGCCGACGCGCGTCACGCTTGCCTCCGCGCGGCCGCCATGTTCAGTCACATGATGGACATGTGTCGGTATCGTGGAGGCCATGCGAAACCTTCACCTTGCCGTCACCGCCGCCCTCGCCCTCGCCGTGGGCGGATGCCATACCCCGGGCGACAGCCCCGAGGCCGCCAGCGTCGCCGCTTCGGTGGCCGAGGCCGTCGTGCCCGCCGCCCGGGCTGCCGCCCTGGACCCTCAGCCGCTGGCAACGCCCGCGCCCGGTCCGGTGCAGTCGCAGCTCGCGCTGCTGCGCGACCTCGCGCCCGGGGCCGATCCCGGCGTGCTCGCGCTGGCGCTGGAGGCGCGGCAGTGCGCGCTCGACCACGGCGACGTGTCCGCCGAGTCGCGCCTGGCCGTGATCGACTACAGCATGCCCTCCACCGAGCGCCGCATGTGGGTGTTCGACCTGGCCGACGCCGGCCAGCCCGACCTGCTGTACACCGAGTACGTCGCGCACGGCCAGGGCAGCGGCGGCAACATGGCCACCCGCTTCTCCAACCAGGAAGGCACGCACGCGACCAGCCTCGGCCTGTTCGTCACCGCCGAGACCTACTATGGCAGCAACGGCTACTCGCTGCGCATGGACGGCAAGGACCCGGGCTTCAACGACAATGCCCGCCGCCGCGCGATCGTGATCCACGGCGCCGACTACGTGAACCCTTCCGCGATCCCGGCGATGGGCCGCCTCGGCCGCAGCTGGGGCTGCCCGGCGCTGCGCCAGGACGTGGCGCGCGAGATGATCGACGTGCTCAAGGACGGCAACCTGGTGTTCTCGTACGCCGACGACGCGCGCTGGCTGGAGCAGGGCCGTTCGTTCGCCTGCGACGGCCGCGACGCCCGCCAGATCCTGGCCGCCGCGCGCGCGCCGGAGGGCAACCTGGTCGCCGCCGCGCCCTGACCCGCCCGCTCTGACCAGCATGTGCCGCCTGTGGTATACGCTGCAATGACAGCGGCGCATCGGGGGAGATGCGATGGGGCAGGCGCTGAACGTCGGGGAGCTCAAGGTCCTCGTGGTCGAGGACCACGGATTCCAGCGCAGGATGGCGCTGCGCATGCTGGCGGAACTGGGCGTCGAGCAGGTCTGGGAAGCGGCTGACGGCGCCGCCGCGCTGGGCGTGCTGCACGGCATGCCGGCGCTTCCTGACCTCGTGCTGGTGGACCTCGACATGCCGGGCATGGACGGGGTCGAATTCATCGGGCACATCGCCGAGCGGCACCTGGCCAAGGGGGTCGCGCTGGTCAGCGCGATGGACCAGGGACTGCTCAACGCGGTGCAGTCCATGGCCCGCGCCCACGGCCTGCGCGTGCTGGGGAGCATCGAGAAGCCGCTGAGCCTCGCCAAGCTGCGCAACCTGTTCGACGCGCTCGGCGAGCGCCATCCGGGCAGCGAGGACGAAGTCCCGGTGGACGTCAGCCGCGAGGAGATGCGCGAAGCGCTGCTGCACGACCAGCTGGTGGCGTGGTTCCAGCCGCAGGCGGAATGCACCAACGGCAAGGTGGTCGCGGTCGAGGCGCTGGTGCGCTGGCGCCGGCCCGACGGCCACGTCGTGCGCCCCGGCAACTTCATCCACCTGCTCGAGCGCGACGGCCACGGCCAGCGCCTGACCGACACCATGCTCGCGCAGGCCTGCCGCTGGAAGCGGCGCTGGGAAGACGACCACGGCCTGCGCCTGCAGGTGTCGGTCAACGTCAGCGCCGCGGCGCTGGCCGAGCCGGGCGCCGCCGACCACTACCACGCGCTGGTACGCGACCTCGGGGTGGAGCCGGCGGACCTGGTGCTGGAGATCACAGAAGGCTCGCTGGTGAGCGATGCCGCGCGCGGCCTGGGCGTGCTCGCGCGCCTGCGCCTGAAGGGCTTCGGCCTCGCCATCGACGACTTCGGCACCGGCTACTCCTCGCTCGCGCAGCTCTCGCAGATCCCCTTCACCGAGCTCAAGATCGACCAGGACTTCGTGTCGGGCGCGGGCAACGATCCGCGCAAGCGCGCGGTGATCGAGGCCAGCCTCGACCTGGCGCGCAAGCTGCAGCTGGAAGTGGTCGCCGAAGGCGTGGAGAGCCCGGAGGACTGGCAGCTGCTGGCCGAGCTCGGCTGCGGTTTCGCCCAGGGCTACCTGATCGGCGCGGCGGTGCCCGGCGAGGACCTGCCGGGCGCGATCTCGCGCTGGCGCCGGCCGGCCGCCTGACGCCGGCGTGGGCGAGGGACTGCCGAAACACAGCCTGCGCCGCCACATCCTGGCGCTGTTCGCGATGCTGCTGCTGGCCGGAACCACCGTGCTGGTGGTGGACGAATACGCCCAGTACCGCGCGCGCCAGTCGCTCGAGGCCCTCAACGCGCACTCGCTGGGGCGCCTGCGCGCGCTGAAGGCGGTCTCCGACGGCTACAACCTCGGCGTGGTCAACACCACCTTCAAGGTGCGCAACTACCTGATCGGCTGGGAGGAAGGCATCGCGGCGCTGGACGACGCGCAGCGCCGAATCGATCGCAACTGGCAGGAACTGCGCGAGATGCCGCACGTGCCGATGCAGCAGCCGCTGTTCGAGGCGACCGCCCTCGCCCGCGTCCGCGCCGACATCGCCGCCGCGCGCCTGCGCGCCATCCTCGAGCAGCAGGACATCGGCGCGCTGGGCCGCTTCGCCGACACCGAGCTGTATCCCGCGGTGGACCCGGTCGTCGCCGGACTGCAGCGCCTGAGCGACCAGGCCATGGTGCAGGCCGAAGACGTGGTCCAGGCCGACGTCCGCCGCGGCTGGACGACCAGCGTGCTGCGCATCGGCCTGTCCGCGCTGGCCTTCCTGGTCGCGGTGGTCGCGGGCTGGCGCGTCCTGCGCAACGCCCAGCGCCACGACGAGGCGCTGCGCGAGAGCGAGGCGCGCGCGCACGAGGCCAGCCGCGCCAAGAGTGCGTTCCTGGCGACCATGAGCCACGAGATCCGCACGCCGATGATCGGCGTCACCGGCATGATCGAGGTGCTCTCGCACACGCGCCTGGACGCGGAGCAGCGGCGTGCGCTGAACGTGATCGAATCCTCGGCCCAGGCCCTGCTGCACATCATCGGCGACATCCTCGACTTCTCGAAGATCGAGGCCGGGCGGCTGGAGCTGCGTCCGGAGCCGCTGCGCCTGGACCGGCTGCTGCGCGGCACCGTGGCCGGCTTCGCCGGTTCCGCCGCGAGCAAGGGGCTGGAGCTGGTGTGCAAGGTGGACGAGCGGATCGCGCCCGCCTACCAGGCCGATCCCGTGCGCCTGCGCCAGGTGCTGTCCAACTTCATCTCCAACGCGGTCAAGTTCACCGAGAGCGGCGGCGTGCGCGTGGCGCTGGAATGGCTCGGGCCTGCCGCCGGCGGCAGCAGCGACCTGCTGCGCTTCGAGGTCGCCGACACCGGCATCGGCATCGACCCGGATGCGCAGGCGCGACTGTTCCAGCCGTTCGAGCAGGCCGACGAGGACACCACCCGGCGCTTCGGCGGGACCGGGCTGGGGCTGGCGATCAGCCGCCGGCTCGCGCGGCTGATGGGCGGCGAGGTGACCCTGGACAGCCGGCCGGGGATCGGCACGACGTTGCGCATGGAGCTGGCACTGTCGCGCGCGCCGCTGTCCGCGGTCGCGCACGACCCGGCTGCCGCGGCACGCACTGCCGGGTTCGTCCCGCGCAGCCTGCCCAGCGTGGAGGAGGCCGAGCGCGAGCGCAGCCTGGTGCTGCTGGTGGACGACCATCCGACCAACCGCCTGGTGATCGCGCGCCAGCTTGCGCTGGCCGGCTTCGCCAGCGAAGCCGCGGCCGACGGCGAGCAGGGCCTGGCGCAGTGGCGCAGCGGCCGCTTCGCGCTGGTGCTCTCGGACGTGCACATGCCGGGCCTGGACGGGTACGCGCTGGCGCGGCGGATCCGCGACGAGGAACGGGACCGCGGCCTGCCGCGCACCCCGATCGTGGCGCTCACGGCCTCGGCGCTGAAGGGCGAGTCCGAGCGGTGCCTGGCCGCCGGCATGGACGACTACCTCGCCAAGCCGGTGTCCATCTCCGCGCTGGCCACGGCGCTGCAGCGCTGGCTGCCGCACGTGCCCGCCGCGGCCCCGGTGGAACCCGCGCAGCCCCTGCCGCAGCTCGAGCGCCCGCCGCCGCTGGACCCGGCCACGCTCGACGCGCTCACCGGCGGCAGCAAGGCCGAGGCACGGCTGCTGCTGGACGACTTCCTGGCCAGCACCGCCCAGGACCTGGCCGCGCTCGAGGCGGCGCGCGGCGACGGCGAGCTCGGCGTACTGGCGCGCGAGGCGCACAAGCTCAAGGGCGCGGCGCGCATGATCGGCGCGCTGGAGCTGGCCCAGGTCGCGGAGGGGCTCGAGGCCGCCGCGCGTGGCGGCGACTGGCCCGGCGTCTCCGCGCTGGGCGCCGGCGTGGCCACCGCCGCCGAGCGCCTGCGCCTGCACGTGGAGCGGCATTTCCCCGCTTGAATGGGGAGCCCTCCGGGGATGGTAGGCTTCGGCTTCGTGTCCATCGGCGGAGTAGCGGATGAAGACGATCCTCGTGGCCAGTTCCAAGGGCGGTGTCGGCAAGTCCACCATCGCAACACACCTGGCCGCGAACGCGGCCCTGGCCGGCCAGCGCACGGTGCTGGTGGACGCGGACCCGCAGCGCTCCGCCACCCGCTGGGCCGAGAAACGCGCCGGCCTCGACAGCGCGGTGCTGCCGATGGACGGCAGCAAGGCCGCCCGCGGCTGGCAGCGCGAACTTCCCGAAGACACCCAGTACGTGGTGGTGGACGCCGCCGCTGGCGCCATGGCGCACGAGCTGATGCCGTTCCTGGAGCGCGCCGACGCCGTGGTGGTGCCAGTGCTGCCCTCGACCCTCGACATCGAGGCCACGGTGCCGTTCCTCGACACCCTGGCGAAGCTGGCGCGGGTGCGCCGCGGCGAGCTCCCGATCGGCCTGGTCGGCAACAAGCTGCGGCCCTGGACCAACGCCTCCCAGGGTTCGATCGACCTGTGGAAGCAGTGGCCCTACCCGCTGGTGGCGACCCTGCGCGACACCCAGGCCTATTCGGTCCTGACCGGGCTCGGCAAGAGCCTGTTCGACTACCAGTCGGCGCAGGTGCGCAATCACCAGGAGGACTGGCAGCCGCTGCTACGCTGGTTGCGCAAGGCCTGAGCCGCAGGCCGTCGGGACGCCGTCCATGCGTGAACCCAATGCGTGAGTTGATCCTGCTGCGCCACGCCCACGCCGAGGCCGCGAGCGCCGGCCAGGCCGACCTCGACCGGCCGCTGTCTCCGGAAGGGCTGGCCGAAGCCGAGGCCGCGGGCCGCTGGCTGCTCGAGCACGGTCTGGTGCCCGACTGCGTGCTGTGCTCGCCGGCGCGTCGCACGCGCGAGACCCTGGAAGCGGTGCTCGACGTGATCGGCTACGTCGAGCAACGCCTCGAGCCGGCCATCTACGAGGCCACGCCGGGCGACCTGCTGGCGCTGGCCGAAGCGCAGGACGAGGCCGAACGGCTGCTGCTGGTCGGCCACAACCCCGGGCTGGAGCGCTTGCTGGCGCTCATGCACAGCGGCCAGTCCGGCGATTACCGCGGCATGCCGCCGGGCGCGATCGCGGTGCTGTCGCTGCCCGGGGACACGCCGTTCGAACCGGGCATCGCGAGCCTCGCCTCCTTCTGGTGGCCATGAACCCCCGCCGGCACGGTGTCGCCTGGCTGGCCGGGGCGGCGCTGCTTGCCGCGGCAGGGTGGGTGCTGGCGACCGACATCGACGCCCAGGCCTCGCGCGTGGGCTTCGAGCTGCGCACCCGCTGGGGCCAGGTGCTGCACGGCCGCTTCAGCGCCGTCGAAGGGCGCATCGAGACCCTGGCCGACGGCCGCCGCCGGGTCCACATGACACTGGAGACCGCCGGCGTCGAGATCGCCGACCATCCCGGCTACACGCGCTTCGCGCGCGGCAGCGGCTTCTTCGACGTCGCCAACTGGCCGACGGTCGAATTCGTGTCGGAGCCGTACCCGCCGTCGCTGCTGAAGGAGGGTGGCGAGCTCGACGGCACGTTGACCATCCGCGGCATCTCCCGGCGCGAGACCTTCTTCGTGTCGCCGTCCGACTGCGCCCGCCCGGGCATCGACTGCGACGTGTTCGCCGGCGGCGCGGTCGACCGCAACCGCTACGACATGGGCCGCTGGCGCATCGCGATCCGCGACGAGGTGAACTTCTTCCTGCGCATCCGGCTGGCAGGGGGGTCGGCATGATGCCCGGCACGAAGCCCGACATGACCCTGGCCGCGCGCGCGCTGCTGGTGCTGGCGCTGCTGGCGGGGACCGCCTGCGCCACGCTGTCGCCGGAGGAACGCGCGCGCAGCGCGGCGCTGGTCGAAGCCGCGCGCAGCACCGAGCTGGACTGCGACCGCCCGGACGCCTGCGCGCGCCCGTCGGCGCTGCACCAGCTCGCCGCGCGTGCCTTCGTCGAGAGCGCGCCGGGAGCGCCGCGCCACTACGCGCTGCTGCTCGACAGCGGCCAGGACGCGATGGTCGCGCGCCTGGACCTGATCCGCAGCGCGACCACCGCGATCGACCTGCAGACCTACATCTTCGACGAGGACGACGCCGGCCAGCTGTTCCTCGACGAACTGCTGCGCGCCGCGCGCCGCGGCGTGCGCGTGCGCCTCCTGGTGGACCAGCTCTCGGCGCTCAAGCGAGTGGACACGCTGGCCGGACTGGCCGGCGCGCACGCCAACTTCTCGATCCGCATCTACAACCCGGTGCTCGACCGCGCGCGGCTGAGCTACCCGATGTACGTGCTGGCGGCAGCGTGCTGCTGGAACCGGCTCAACCGCCGCATGCACAGCAAGCTGCTGCTGGTGGACGGCGCGATCGGCATCACCGGCGGGCGCAACTACCAGGACGACTATTACGACTGGGATCCCGAGTACAACTTCCGCGACCGCGACATCCTCGTCGCCGGACCGGTGGCGCGCGAGATGGGCGCCAACTTCGAGGCCTTCTGGCAGGATCCGCGCAGCGTGCCGCCCTCGCAGCTGGTGGACGTGGGCGGGCAGTTGCTCGAGAAGGGCGTGCCGCCGCCGCCCGAGCCGGAGTTCGCGTTGCCGCAGCGGGTGATGCAGGTGCGCAGCGAGGCCGGCGACCCGGCGCGGATCGACGCCCTGGCGCAAGCCGCGCTGCCGGTGGCCGACGTCAACTACATCGCCGACCTGCCCGGGAAGCACGACGGCGTCCACGACGGGCACGGCGAAGCCACCGCGGTGCTGCGCGGGCTGATCGAATCCGCCGAGGACGTGGTGCTGCTGCAGACGCCCTACCTGGTGCTGTCGGAGCCGGCGCAGGACATGTTCCGCGACCTGCACCGGCGCGAGGACGCGCCGCGGGTGGTCGTGTCCACCAACTCGCTGGCGGCGACCGACTCGTTCATCACCTACGCGCTGTCGCACAAGTACAAGCGCCGTTACCTGCGCGACTTCGGCTTCGAGATCCACGAGTTCAAGCCGTTCCCGGCGAGCGCGCCGATCGACCTCTCGGCGACCGGGGCGACGCTGCCGCCGGTTCCGACCGCCGAGGAAGTGGAGCGGGTGCGGCGGGAGCTGGTCGAGGCGCGGCGCATGCGCGGTGCGCGTGCCGAGCGCTACCGGCGCCCGCTGCAGGCCGAGTACGCGGCGCTGCGCTATGCGCGCCGTAGCGCCAACGAGCGCGTGCCGCTGGAACGCGCCGGCGTGCGCGTCGGCCTGCACGCCAAGTCGCTGGTGGTGGACGGGCGCGTCGGCGTGGTCGGCACCCACAACTTCGACCCGCGCGGCGACCACTACAACACCGAGAGCGCGGTGGTGATCGAGGACCCGGCCTTCGCGCAGGCGCTCGCGGCCAGCATCCGCCGCGACATCGCCCCGGAGAATGCGTGGACGATCGCGCGCCGGCCCGACCCGCCGCTGTTCTCCGGCCTGGAGTACACGCTGGCCAAGCTGTCGGAGCGGATGCCGATCTTCGACCTGTGGCCAGTGCGCTACGCCACCAGCTACGAGTTCGAGCCCGGGCCGGACTGCCCTCGGCCACTGTCCCCGTTCGACCCTGGCTTCCAGGACTGCTACCGCCCGGTTGGCGACTTCCCCGAGGTGGCGCTGGGTTTCCGCCCGCTGATGACCCGCATCGTCATCGCCTTCGGCGCCGGCCTCGCCCCCATCCTGTAGGAGCGGCCATGGCGGCGAGCCTTTCCCCAGACTGAACCGTTGGCAACGCCCCGGGGACGGGTGACCTCCGGCACATGGACGTCTTGGGATGGTGTTATAGGCTACCAGCACACCAATTCACCAAGACGGTCCCCGGAGGACCATTGCCATGAAGACCCGCAGTTCGAACCTCCCCTCCAGCGAGCCCCGCTCCATCGGCAGCGAGGCCGTGCGCCCCGGCCGCCGCGCGGTGTACCGCGAGCGGGCCTTCGGTGTCGGCTACGGCAACTCCAGCGGCTACGCCAGCCAGCGGCGCTATGCCAGTGGCTGGACCGGCCTCGAGCGCTTCCGCTGCGGCTGACCCACCTCCCCGGCCCCGGGCCGGCGCGACGGCCCTCCCCCACGTCGCGCCGGCCGCGGTGCCTCCGTCCGGCTATGCTGTTTCGATGTCGCCTTTCCGCCGCCGCGCTACCGTCGATCAACTCAACGCCCTGTCCCAGGGCACCGCGATGCGCCCGCTCGGGATCGTGTTCACCGAGGTCGGCGACGACTTCGTGCGCGGCACCATGCCGGTGGACGAACGCACCCGCCAGCCGTACGGGCTGCTGCACGGCGGCGCCTCGGTCCTGCTCGCCGAGACCCTGGGCAGCACCGCCGGCGGCATGTGCGTGGACGAAGGCCAGGGCGTGGTCGGCATCGAGATCAACGCCAACCACCTGGCCGGGGTGCGCGAGGGCACGGTCACCGGCACCGCGCGGCCGCTGCACGTGGGCCGCAGCACCCAGGTCTGGGAAATCCGCATCGAGGACGACCACGGCCGGCTCGCGTGCGTCTCCCGGCTGACGCTGGCGGTGGTCGCGCGCCGCTGAACATTTGCTAGGCTTGTCGTCTCCGCCACGACTACCGCACACGGACGCCCGCCATGTCGATCTCGCTCAACTTCGAACTCAACGACCGCGACCTGGAACACTTCCGGTCGGCCATGGCATCGGCGGCGAAGGCGGCCGAGGGCAAGCCGGACGCCGAGATCGTGGACTGCGCGGCCAAGCTGCTGACCGAGGCGCAGGGCCGCGAACTGCCGGACTTCATCATGCAGCGGCTGCTGCGCGTGGACGACATGATCGCGATGGTCCGCGACGAGGCCTGGGGCCTGGACGGCGAGGACCGCCAGCGCGTGCTGTCGGTGCTGGCCTACTTCTGCGATCCGGACGACGTGATCCCCGACCATGCCCCGGTGCTGGGCTACCTCGACGACGCGATCATGATCGAGCTGTCGGTGCGCGAGCTGCAGCACGAGCTCGACGCCTACGACGAGTTCTGCGAGTACCGCGAGGGCCAGGCCGAGATCCGCGGCCTCGAGGCCGACAAGGTCGGCCGCACCGAGTGGCTCGCCGCCCGCCGCGACGAACTGGTCGAGCGCATGCACCGCCGCCGCGAGCGCACCATGGGCGTCGGCTACGGCTCCAGCAGCGGCTACGCCGGTGGGCACCGCGGCTATGCACGGTCCTGGCGGCCGGGCATGTTCCGCTTCAGGTAAGCCACCGGGGCGAATGTCGCCGGCGCCGGGCCGGCGAATGGAGGCCATGCCCGTGCGCTGGTTGCGCTACCTCTATCGCGTGCCGCTGCTGCTGTGGCACCTGGCGATCGACCTGCCCATCGCGTTGCTGTGGATGCTCGGCGGCGAGCGCCCCAAGCAACGCGCGGTGCGCTGGTGGTCGGCCTGGCTGATGCGCATCTTCGGCTTCCGCCTGCGCCGGCGCGGGCTGCCGCTGGAAGGCGCGGTGATGTTCGTCGCCAACCACGTGAGCTGGGTGGACATCGTGATCCTGCATAGCCAGAAGATGATGGGCTTCGTGGCCAAGAAGGAGATCGAAGGCTGGCCGCTGGTCGGCTGGATGGCCGCGCGCGCGGAGACGATCTTCCACACCCGCGGCAACAGCGAGTCGCTGGGCGGGGTGATGCACGAGATGCTGGCGCGCCTGCACGGCGGACGCGCGGTGGCGGTGTTCCCGGAGGGGCGCACGCGCCCCGGCAACGAGGTCGGCCCGTTCCACGCGCGCATCTTCACCCCCGCGGTCGAGGCGGGCGTGCCGGTGCAGCCGGTGGCGTTGCGCTACGGCGAGCGCGGCAACGCGCAGTCGCTGGTCGCGTTCCGCGGCAACGAGGGCTTCCTCGGCAACTTCCTGCGCCTGCTCGGCGAACCGCCGCGGCTGGCCGAGGCCTGGTTCCTGGACCCGATCGCGCCGGGTAGCGAACAGGGGCGCAGGCGGCTGGCGGAACTGGCGCGCGAGCGGATCGTGGCGGCGATGGAGGCCGCCTGACATTCCACTGCACGCCGCCGACTACCGCCCGCCGTGGTGGCTGCGCAACGGCCACCTGCAGACCATGCTCGGCTCGAGCCCGTGGCGGCGCAAGCGTGGGGCGCAGGCCCTGGCCGCGACCGGCGCGACCACCGAGGAGTTCCTGGTGGACGGCGGCCCCGGCGTCCGCCTGCAGGGCTTCCTGAGCACCATTCCCGGGGTCGAGCCGCGCGGCCTGGCGCTCCTGCTGCACGGCTGGGAAGGCAGCGCCGAATCGAGCTACATGCGCCAGACCGCGGCGCAGTTCCTGCTGCGCGGCTTCGCCACCTTCCGCCTGAACTTCCGCGACCACGGCGACAGCCACCACCTCAACCAGGCGCTGTTTCACTCCAACCGCATAGACGAGGTGGTGCTGGCGGCGCGCGACATCGCGCGGCGCTTCTGGCCGCAGGCCTCGCCAGGCCGGCCGCTGGTGGCGGCCGGGCATTCGCTGGGTGGCAACTTCGCGCTGCGGCTGGCGCTGCGCGCGCCGGCGGCGGGCGTGCCGCTGGCCGGCGTCGCCGCGGTGTGCCCGGTGATCGACCCGAAGGAGACCATGGCGCAGATGGAGCGCGGCTGGCGCGTGTACCTGCGCTACTTCGAGCACAAGTGGCGGCAGTCGCTGCTGCGCAAGCGCGCGCTGTTCCCGGCCGTGCACGACTTCGACGACCGCACCCTGCGCCTGGGCATGCGCGAGCTGACCGAATGGCTGGTGGTCCGGCACACCGACTTCGGCACCCTCGACGACTACTTCGACGGCTACTCGATTGCCGGCGACCGCCTGGCCGCGCTGCAGGTCCCGGCGCGGATCCTGATGGCGGCCGACGACCCGGTGATCCCGGTGGCCGAGTTCCACGCGCTGCAATTGCCGGACAGCGCAGTGCTGGAGATCGCGGAGCAGGGCGGCCACTGCGGCTTCCTGCTGGGCGCGGACATGGACGGCTTCTCCGAAGCCTGGGTGGCCGACCAGCTCACGAGTCCCCTGTAGGAGCGGCGCTTGCGCCGCGACCACATCGCGACCACATCGCGGCGCAAGCGCCGCTCCTACAATGGGCGGGTCACACGACCGGGAGGCTTCCCATGCGCCTGCACAGCGACAGCTTCGAAAACCGCGGCCCGATCCCGCCCGAGTTCGCGCTCGGCGCGCCCGGCGGCTTCGGCGGCAACCGCAACCCGCACCTGGCGTGGGCGGACCCGCCGCCGGGCACGCGCTCGTTCGCGCTGCTGTGCATCGACAGCGACGCCCCGACCGACGCCTCCATGGCCGGTCGCGACGACGTCGAGATCCCGGTGGAGCAGCCGCGCACCGACTTCGTGCACTGGGTGATGGTGGACATCCCGGCGGACGTGCGCGAGATCGCCGCCGGCAGCTGCAGCGACGGCGTGAGCAAGGGCGGCAAGCGCGCGCCGCACGGCCCCGACGGCAGCCGCCAGGGTCTCAACGACTACACCGGCTGGTTCGCCGGCGACACCGGCGGCATGAAAGGCGAGTACTACGGCTACGACGGCCCCTACCCGCCCCCGAACGACCTGCGCACCCACCGCTACTTCTTCCGCCTGTTCGCGCTCGGCACCGACCGCCTCCCGCTGGAAGCCGGCTTCACCGCCGCCGACGTCTTCCGCGCCATGCACGGCCACGTCCTAGCCGAAACCGCCATCCACGGCACCTATTCCCTCCACCCCTCCAACCTGTAGGAGCGGCGCTGGCGCCGCGACCGCCGCCGCCCCTACACGAAGGCGAGCAGCGCCGCCCCAAGGATGAACCGGTAGACCGCGAACCAGGTGAACCGGTGCGACTGGATATACCGCAGCAGCCACTTGACCGACACGAACGCCGTGATCGCCGAAGCCACGAACGCCACCGCCAGCGCGCTCCAGTCCTCCCCGTGGATGCCCGACTCCACCACCAGCTCGGCGAACTCGTAGCCGCTGGCCGCGAACATCGTCGGGATCCCGACCAGGAACGCGAACTCGGTGGCGGCCGCGCGGTTGGTGACCCCGAACAGCAGGGCCACGAAGATCGTCGCCGCCGAGCGGGAGGTGCCCGGGAACACGCCGGCCACCACCTGCGCCACGCCGACCAGCACCGCGACCGTCCAGGTGATGGTGCTGCGCTCGCCCAGCGCCTCCGCGCGCCTCGCGGCGAAGTGCTCGGCCAGCAGCATCCACGCACCGCCGAGGACCAGCGCCCACGCGATCGGCGCCACCGCGTTGTCGAGTTCCCAGCCCAGCGCCTTGACCACGATGCCGAGCACCGAGGTCACGGCGAACGCCAGCAGCAGCTTCCACGCGTAGTCGCGCGGCGCCTGCCCGAACACCGCGGACTCGCCGGGGCGCAGGAAGCTCATCGCCAGCCCGGTGAGGCGCTCGCGGTAGATCAGCACCACCGCCAGGATCGCGCCGGCCTGGATGGTGATGTTGAACAGGTCGCTGCGGTGTCCCAGCCAGCGCTCGGCGACCAGCAGGTGGCCGGTGCTGGAGATGGGCAGGAACTCGGTGACGCCTTCGATGATGCCCAGGAGGAGGGCGGCGATGAGGTCGTTCAAGGGCAGGGAACAGGGAACGGGGAACGGGGAACAGTAGACTAGCGTGAATCCGGGGCTGCGCCGATCTGGTGCAAGAGGGACCGGACGCACCAACTTGGTGCGAAAACGGGTGATCGGCCCCGCCACGATTCAGTGCCATGGCCGTTCCCAGCTTGGCACGCCCCTTGCGTACCACCCTGGCGTCGCCGACACCGTTCCCCGTTCCCCGTTCCCGCCTTTCCCTTCCGGAGTCCCGCCCCATGTCTACCTACGAGAACGTCGAGAAACTCATCAAGGACCACAAGGTCGAGTGGATCGACCTGCGCTTCGCCGACATGCGCGGCGTGCAGCACCACGTGACCTTCCCCAAGTCGATCGTGGACGAGGCGCTGTTCGAGGACGGCAAGATGTTCGACGGCTCCTCGATCACCGGCTGGCGCGGCATCCACCAGTCGGACATGGTGCTGCTGCCCGATCCCGAGACCGCGTTCCTGGATCCGTTCACCGCCGACCCGACCCTGGTGATCGGCTGCGACATCCTCGACCCGACCACCATGCAGGCCTACACCCGCGACCCGCGCGGCGTGGCCAAGCGCGCCGAGGCCTACCTCAAGTCCAGCGGCATCGCCGATTCGGCCTTCTTCGGCCCCGAGCCGGAGTTCTTCATCTTCGACTCGGTGCGCTACGGCAACGAGATGGGCCACACCTTCTTCCACGTGGATTCGGAGGAGGCGGCGTGGAACTCCTCGCGCGAGTACGCGCGCGGCAACAGCGGCTACCGTCCGGGCGTGAAGGGCGGCTACTTCCCGGTGGCGCCGCTGGATTCGCTGCACGACCTGCGCTCGGAGATGTGCAAGACCCTCGAGCAGGTCGGGATCGAGGTCGAGGTGCACCACCACGAGGTCGCGAACGCCGGCCAGTGCGAGATCGGCACCCGCTTCAACACCCTGGTGCGCAAGGCCGACGAACTGCTGACGATGAAGTACATCGTCAAGAACGTCGCTTTCCGCCACGGCAAGACCGCCACCTTCATGCCCAAGCCGATCGTCGGCGACAACGGCAGCGGCATGCACGTGCACCAGTCGCTGGCCAAGGGCGGGCAGAACCTGTTCTCGGGCGACGGCTACGGCGGCCTGTCGCAGACCGCGCTGTGGTACATCGGCGGCATCTTCAAGCACGCGCGCGCGATCAACGCGTTCGCCAACTCCACCACCAACTCGTACAAGCGCCTGGTGCCGGGCTTCGAGGCGCCGGTGATGCTGGCGTACTCGGCCTCCAACCGCTCGGCGAGCTGCCGCATCCCGTATGTGGCCAACCCCAAGGCGCGTCGCATCGAGATCCGCTTCCCCGACCCGATGCAGTCCGGCTACCTGACTTTCGCCGCGCTGATGATGGCCGGCCTCGACGGCATCCGGAACCAGATCGACCCGGGCGCACCGTCGGACAAGGACCTCTACGACCTGCCGCCGGAAGAGGAGAAGAACATCCCGACCGTGTGCGCCTCGCTCGACCAGGCGCTCGATGCGCTCGACAAGGACCGTGAATTCCTCAAGGCCGGCGGCGTGTTCACCGACGACCTGATCGACGCCTACATCGGGGTCAAGATGAAGGAGGTCACCGCGTTCCGCGCCGCGACGCACCCGCTCGAGTACCAGATGTACTACGCGGTGTAGTAGCCCGGCGCGCTGCATTGGGTATGCTGGGGCGATGAACGCCAAAACGCTCATCGCCCTCGCCGCCACCCTCCTCCTCGCGGCCTGCGCCAGCGCGCCGCAGCAGCGCAGCCCGCTCGCCGCGTGGGTGCCGTCGCCGAACTTCGAGCCGCGCCGCCCGATCATCATCGTGCTGCACGCCACCGAGGAGCCGTCGGTCGAGCAGAGCCTGGTCACGCTGCGCACCGCCAACAGCGGCGGCCCGGTGAGCTCGCACTACCTGGTCGGCGACGACGGCCGCATCTACCAGCTGGTCGACGACCTCGATCGCGCGTGGCACGCCGGTCCCGGTCGCTGGGGCACGATCACCGACCTCAACAACGCCTCGATCGGCATCGAGATCGACAACGACGGCAGCGAACCCTTCACCGACGCGCAGATCGACGCGCTCATCCGCCTGCTCGGCGACCTGACCGAGCGCCTGCGCATCCCGCCCGCCCAGGTGATCGCGCACGCCGACCTCGCGCCGATGCGCAAGCGCGACCCGGGCGCGCACTTCCCGTGGAAGCGCCTCTACGATGCCGGCTTCGGCATCTGGCCGGAGGCGCCGCTGGCGGATCCGCCCGAAGGCTTCGACCCGTGGCTGGCGCTGCGCCTCGTCGGCTACCCGCTCGAACTCGATCCCAGCTCGGGCCATCCCGCCATCGTCCGTGCCTTCCACCGCCGTTTCCGCGGCATCGAGACCGACGTGCTGGACGACGAGGACCTGCGGATCCTCCACGCGCTCACGCGCGCTCCGTAGCCACGCGGCGGCATTGCCCCATAATGGTGCAATGCCGGACCTGGCCCTCCTCGATGCGCTGACCACGCCGGTCGCCTGGACCGGTGCCGACGGCTACCTGGCCGGGGCCAACACGGCCTTTGCGCGCTGGCTGGGGGTCGGCGTCCGTCGCCTGCCCGGCCTGCCGCTGGCCGCGCTGGAGGCCGATGGCGAACGGCTGGCCGGCTGGCTCGCCGAGGCGGGGGACGAAGCGGTCCGCCTGCGGCGCGTGCCCGTGGCCTTCCCCGGCGGCGCGGCTCCTGCCGCGTTCGCGGACCTGGCGCTGTCGCCGCGCGAGGGCGGCGGCTGGTGGCTGGAAGCGCACCCGGTGGACGAGTTCCCGGGCGAGGACCCGGCGCAGGCCTTGCCGCTGGCGCTGTCGGCCGCGCTCAAGGGCCTGGCGCACGAGCTGCGCAATCCACTGGCCGGGCTGAAGGGTGCGGCGCAGCTGCTCGCGCGGCGCGCCGAGCGCCGGCTCGACAACGACGAGGAGCGCGAGCTCACCGCGTTGATCGGCGCCGAGGTCGATCGCCTGTCGGCGCTGCTCGATCGCCTGCTGTCGCCGGCGCCGGCGGAGCCGCATGCGCCGCTCAACATCCATGCCGTGCTCGAGCGCGTGCTGCGGCTGTCGGAGAGCGATGCCGGTTGGGCGGTGCGCCTGCTGCGCGACTACGACCCGAGCCTGCCCGAGCTGGAGGGCGACGAGGACCGCCTGGTGCAGGCGGTCTGGAACCTGGTGCGCAACGCGATCGAGGCCGGCGCCGGCAACGTCACCCTGCGCACGCGTGCCGAGCATGGCGTGCGCATCGGCGAGGCCACGCACGCGCTGGCGCTGCGCCTGGAGATCGCGGACGACGGCCGCGGCGTGCCCGAGGAGCTGGCCGAGCAGGTGTTCCTGCCCTTGGTCAGCGGCCGCGCCGAGGGCAGCGGACTGGGGCTGGCGCTGGCGCAGCAGGTCGCGCGCGAGCACCGCGGCTCGCTGGCCTTCCGCTCGCGGCCGGGCCACACCGTGTTCACCTTGCTGCTGCCGCTGCCGCTGCCGCTGCCGCTGCCGGAGACGAAGGAGGACGCCAATGGCTGAGTCGGCGAAGGGCGGGGCGCGCGTCTGGGTCGTGGACGACGACCGCGCGGTGCGCTTCGTGTTGGCGACCGCGCTGCGCGAGGCGGGCCACGAGGTCACCGCGTTCGATTCGGCGCAGGCCGCGCTCGATGCATTGCGCCGCAACGTGCCGGCACTGATCTTCACCGACGTGCGCATGCCCGGCGGCGACGGCATCGAGCTGCTGCGCAAGCTCAAGGCGATGCACCCGGACCTGCCGGTGATCGTGATGTCCGCCTACACCGACGTCGCCAGCACCGCCGGCGCGTTCCGCGGCGGGGCCTGGGAGTTCCTGTCCAAGCCGTTCGACATCGACCACGCGGTGGAACTGGCCGAGCGCGCGTTGCCGGCCGGCGGCGCGGAGCCGCGCCAGCCGGTGCGGGAGCCGGAGCTTGCATCGGGCGGGCACGCGCTGCTCGGCAACTCGCCGGCGATGCGCGCGCTGTTCCGCAGCATCGGCCGACTGGCGCAGGCGCCGCTGTCGGTGCTCGTCACCGGCGAGACCGGCACCGGCAAGGAGCTGGTGGCGCGCGCGCTGCACCGCGAGTCGCCGCGCGCACGCAAGCCCTTCGTCGCGCTCAATACCGCGGCGATCCCGGCCGAGCTGCTGGAGTCGGAACTGTTCGGCCACGAGGCCGGCGCGTTCACCGGCGCCAACCGCCGCCACGTCGGGCGCTTCGAGCAGGCCGACGGCGGCACGCTGTTCCTCGACGAGATCGGCGACATGCCGCTGCCGCTGCAGGTGCGCCTGCTGCGCGTGCTCGCCGAGAACGAATTCTTCCGCGTCGGCGGGCGCGAGCTGATCCGCGTGGACGTGCGCGTGATCGCGGCCACCCACCAGCCGCTGCAGCGCCTGGTGGACGAAGGCCGCTTCCGCGCCGACCTGCTGCACCGGCTCGACGTGGTGCGGCTGGAGCTGCCGCCGTTGCGCGACCGGCGCGAGGACATCCCGTTGCTGGCCGAGCGCTTCCTGGCCGACGCTGCGCGCAAGCTCGGGATTCCCCAGCGCCGGCTCGCCGCCGACGCCGTGCGCGCGCTGCAGGCGCGCGACTGGCCGGGCAACGTGCGCGAGCTGGAGAACCTGTGCTGGCGGCTGGCAGCGCTCGCGCCGGACGACACCATCACCGCCGCCGACCTCGGCGGCTCCGCGACCCATGCCGGAGCGCAACAGGCACGGTCCGGGGCCGGCGCGCACGCGGGCTGGGACGAGGCGCTGGCCGCCTGGGCGCGCGAACGCCTCGAGGCCGGCACCGCCGACCTCCACGCAAAGGCCCGCGAGCGCATGGAACAGGTGCTGTTCGAGGCGGCGCTGGAACACACCGGCGGCCATCGCGGCGAGGCCGCGGCGAAGCTCGGCCTGGGCCGCAACACCCTGACCCGCAAGCTCGGATCGCGCCGCAAGCGGACCTGACCGTAAGAGCCGCCATGGCGGCGAGCTTTTCCCCGGTCGCGGCGCGAGCGCCGCTCCTACAGGGGAGGGTGCACAATGGGCGGCGTTTCCCCACAAGGAGCAACGCCATGCGCAACAGGATCGCCCCGCTTACCGTGGCCGGCCTCGCGGCCGCCCTCGCCGCCTGCACCACGACGCCGGCGCCGGCGCCCGCACCGACCCCGCCGCCGCAGGACCACAACGCGGTCGTCAACCTCGCGTCCGCCTCCGGCAGCCTGGTCAGCGGCCGGCTGCAGGTGATGACCATGGGCGCCAACGCCGTGCACATCGCCGGCGAGGTCGGCGGCCTGGCGCCGAACAGCGCGCACGGCTTCCACGTGCACGAGACCGGCGACTGCAGCGCGGCCGACGCGTCCAGCGCGGGCGGGCACTTCAACCCGGCGGGCACCCCGCACGGACGCATGGACCACGGCGCGCACCACGCCGGCGACATGGACAACATCGTCGCCGACGCCGAGGGCGTCGCGCGCGTGAACATGCACGTGCCCGGCCTGACCCTGGGTGGCGGCGGCGCGACCGACATCGCCGGGCGCGCGATCATCGTGCACGCCGATCCCGACGATTACGCCAGCCAGCCCTCCGGCAACGCCGGCGCGCGTTTGGCCTGCGGGATCATCACCATCGTCGACTGACGGAAGGCAGGGCTTGTGGGAGCGCGCCTTGCGCGCGATCGCGGCCAAGGGCCGCTCCCACAGTGTGAAGCCTACAGGTCCAGGGGTTCCCCGGCGCCGCAGTGGGCGAAGGTGACCGGCACGCCGTGCGCGCCGAGCACCGCGGCGAACTGGCGCTGGCGCGCCTGGAAGTGCGCGAAGCCGCGTTCCAGGCGCGCGTCGTCCTGGTCGGCCTCGGCGGCATAGCGTTCGCGCCAGGCCGCCGGCGAGAACAGCGCGATGCGCGCCTCGCCGTCGGCGAAGTGCGCCAGCGGCTCGGGCGGTGCGTCGAGCCACTCCTCGTGCGTCGGCGCCAGCAGCGCCGCCTCGAGTAGCGGCCACAACGGCGCCAGCCCGGCGTGCTCGTACTGCAGCGCGGTCATCGCCAGCAGGTCGGCGAGCGTGAGGTAGCGGGCGTGCTCGACCTGGAGGCCGAACAGTTCCTGGGCGAGCAGCGCGGTGTCGGCGCCGGCCATGCCGGTCTCGACCAGGTCGCGCTCGAACGCTTCCCCGACCGTGTCGAGCACCGCCGCATCGCCGAGCAGCACGAAGGGCAGCAGCCGCAGCGGGCCGCCGGCGAAATCGCTTGAAGGGGCCAGGACGCCGGGCAGCTTGCCTTCGTGGCTGCCGAAAGCGATGACCCGGCCGTTGTCGCCGGAGCCGCCGCGCGGTGCGCGCGCCGCGAGCTGGTCGAGCTCGTGGTGCAGCGGCCAGCCCGGGCGCAGCAGTTCCACCGGGTCGTAGTGCGCGCCCACCAGCACCAGCTCCAGCGCGGCCGCGGCCGGTTGCAGCTTGGCCAGGTCGCGGGCGACCAGCGCCGCGACGCGGCCGGCGTCGGCCTGCGCGATGGCGTCCCGCGCCACCGGGGTGCCCGGCGCCAGTTCCAGCGCGAGGGCGCCGAGCACCCGGTCGCCGGTGGCCGGCGCACTCGTGGCCGGGATGCTGGAACTGTGCGATCCGTGATTGGTCATCCACGTCGGCCGGGCTAGACTGCGATGCATTATGCCCGCGCCGGCGCGCGGGCCGCGAGGCAACGATGCTGCAAGGTCGACCCGTCGCCGTGCTAGGCGGCGTCCGCATTCCCTTCTGTCGCCGCAACACGGCCTATGCCGACGTCGGCAACCTCGGGATGTCGGTGCGCACGCTCGGCGCGCTGGTCGAGCGCTTCGGCCTGCAGGGCAAGCAGCTCGGCGAAGTCGCCATGGGCGCGGTGATCAAGCATTCCTCGGACTGGAACCTGGGCCGCGAGGCGACGCTGTCGTCCGGGCTGTCGCCGCTGACGCCGGGCATCACCCTGCAGCGCGCCTGCGGCACCTCGCTGGACACGATCGTGGCGATCGGCAACAAGATCGCCACCGGCCAGATCGAATCCGGCATCGGCGGCGGCAGCGACACCACCTCCGACGTGCCGATCGTGTACGGGCTCTCGTTCCGCCGCCGGCTGCTCGAGGCCTCGCGCGGCAAGACCTTCATGGACCGCGCGCGAGCCTTCAAGGGCTTCCATCCACGCGAACTGAAGCCCGAGTTCCCGGGCGTCGCCGAGCCGCGCACCGGCAAGTCCATGGGCGACCACTGCGAGGCGATGGCGCGGCACTGGAAGATCCCGCGCGAGGCCCAGGACGCCTGGGCGGCCAGCTCGCACCACAAGCTCGCCGCCGCCTACGAGCGCGGTTTCTTCGACGGACTGGTGGTGCCGTTCCGCGGGGTGTCGCGCGACAACGTGCTGCGCCCCGACACCTCGATCGAGAAGCTGGCGACGCTGAAGCCCGCGTTCGACCGCAGCTCCGGCCACGGCACCCTGACTGCGGGCAACTCGACGCCGCTGACCGACGGCGCCTCCGCCTGCCTGCTGTCGAGCGACGAATGGGCCGCCGAGCACGGGCACGAGGTGCTGTGCCACATCCGCGACGCGCACGTCGCGGCGGTGGACTTCGTGCACGGCGAAGGGCTGCTGATGGCGCCGACCATCGCGGTGCCGGAGATGCTGGCGCGCAACGGTCTGTCGCTGCAGGACTTCGACTTCTACGAGATCCACGAGGCGTTCGCGGCGCAGGTGCTGTGCACGCTGAAGGCCTGGGAGAGCGCGGACTACTGCCGCGAACGGCTCGGACTGGACGCCCCGCTGGGCAGCATCGACCCCGCGAAGATCAACCCGAACGGCTCGTCGCTGGCCACCGGGCACCCGTTCGCGGCCACCGGCGCACGCATCGTCGCCAGCGCCGCGAAGGAACTGAAGGCGCGCGGCGGCGGCCGCTGCCTGGTCTCCATCTGCACCGCCGGCGGCATGGGCGTGGTCGCGATCCTGGAGCGGTGATGTAGGAGCGGCGCTCGCGCCGCGACCTGGAAAAGCCTCGCCGCCATGGCGGCTCCTACTGTCGCGGCGCCAGCGCCGCTCCTACAACAGGCGCGGGAAGCCGTGCTCGTTGCGCTCCTCGATCGCGGCGCTGTCGCCGATCTGCTGGCGCAGGTCGCGCCCCGGGATCGCCACCGCCGGCTCGCCGCGGCCCGCGCGCAAGGCATTGGCATAGGCCTGGCGCGCGAGCGCCTCGTCGCCGTGCTCGGCAAAGCCGTGGCCCAGCTCCTCCCAGGCCTCGCTGCCCGCGCCCTGCGCGATCGCGCGGTGCAGGTAGTTCTCCGCCTGCGGCCATTGGCCTTCCGCGCGCGCCAGCCGCGCCAGCGTGAGCAGCAGCGCCGGGCTCGCGGGATGGGTCGGCAACCAGCGTTCGGCGGCCGCGCGCCGTTCCGCGATGCGGGCCACCGGCAGGCTGCCGTAGCGTTCGGCGAGGCCTTCGTCCCAGCGCGCGTCCAGCGCCTGCTCCAGGGAACGCGTCGCCGCCTCCTCCCAGCGCAGCGCGGCGGCGCGCTCGGCGTAGGCGCCGACCACGCCCGGCTCGGTGCGCAGCGATTTCGGCATCGACTCCCAGCGTTCGGCGAGCACGTTGGCGTCGGCGGCCTCGCGCAGCGCGGCCTCGGCCCACTGCTCCTGCAGTTCGTCCAGGCGCGTGGCCGGCAATGCCTGCTGCTGGCGCAGGGTGCCGAGCAGCCCGTAGGCCTGCGCGGCCTGGCCGTTGGCGGCCAGCGCCTGCGCGCGCAGCGCCAGGCCGCGCGGCGGCAGCGGCTGCGCCGCGGGTGCGTCCAGCGCGACCAGCGCGTCGGTCGGCCGGTGTTCCTCGAGCGCCAGTTCGGCCAGCGCGATCGCGCGCAGCGCGGCGTGGCGCTCGTCGATCGCGGCGAGCTGGGTGCGCGCCGCGGCATGGTCGCCGCGCGCGATCGCCGCGCGCGCCGCCGCCAGCCGGGCCCCTGCGGCGATTTCCTCTTCCGTGGAGGCCTCGGCCAGCAGCTTCTCGGCGCGCTCGTAGTGGCCGCGGTGGTAGGCGTCGAGGCCCTCGCCCAGGCGCGCGCGGGCGCGGCGGTCGCGGTGCGCGCGCAGGCTGCGGAACGGCAGGGTCAGCAGCTTCCACAGCAGCCACAGCGCGGCCAGCGCGACCACGCCGACCAGCACCACCGCCGCCACCGTGGTTTCGTAGTCGTAGCCGCGGAAGCGGACCAGCACGTAGCCCGGGTCGGCCAGCAGCAATTGCGCGACCAGCGCGCCAAGCAGCGCCAGCACGATCCAGAACAGCAGGTTTCGGAACAGGCTCATCGCACGTCCTCGGGCCTGGGGAAAGGGTCCATCCCACCCTATACAGGCACATGTCGGCGCCGTGTAGGGACCCCCAATAGTGCCTGAATGCGGTGGATCAGCGCGCTGCGCGGCCTGCGCGCAGCAGCGCCAGCGTGGTGCCGAGGGTCGGCAGCGACGGCGCCAGCGGCAGTCCCCGCAACGCCTTCAGTTCATCGCGTTGCCCCTCGCGCAGCGGCGACCCCGGCCACAGCCGTTGCAGCAGCGCGTCGGCGCGGGCGAGGGCGGCCTGCCATGCCGCGACGTCGCGGCGTTCGGCGGCGCTGCGCGCCAGGCTCAGTTCCAGTTGCAGCGCGGCGTGGCTGGCGGCGCGTTCGCCGGGCGCCACGCTGAGGTCGCGATCGGAGGGCTGCACCTGCACGATGCGCGAGAAGGCGCGCTCGTACCACGGCGCATCCGCGTCCGCGCCGGTATCGCGCCGCGCGTCCGGATCGGGCAGCGCGGCCGCGAAGCCATCGAGCCGGCGCAGCGCCAACACTTTCGGATCCTCCTCCAGCGCGTCCAGTTCGGCGCGCTCCTGCTGCAGGGCCTGGCGCAGGTCGAGCAGCGCCGGATCGTCGATCGAGTCGAGCACGCCGGCGGCCATCGCATAGGCGCGCTTGGCAGCGGCCAGGTCGCCGGCCAGCAGCAAGCGGCCTTCGCCGAGCGAGAGCAGCAGTTCCACCTCGTCCAGGCGCAAGGCCGCGCTGCCGCGCTGCAGCGGCTCGGCCAGCCTGTCCACGCTGTCCTCGAGCAACGCGGCGCGCTGGCCGATGCCGAGCACTTCGTCGCGCAACACGCGGTTGGTGGCGTCGGCCTGCGCGATGCGCTGCGCCTGCGCGCGGTGGTCGCTGCGCAGGCGGTCCACGCGCGCCTCGAGGTCGCGCCAGTGCGCGTCGTCGGCCAGCGCTGCCGCCGCGCGTTCGCGCTGCAGCGCCTGCCAGTGCTGCCAGCCCCACCAGCCGAGCAGCGCCAGCAACAGCAGCGCGAGCAGCCAGGGGAACGCGTTGCCGCGGCGTGGCGTCGGGGAAGTGGTGGCGTCGGTCACGGCTGGCCTGCGCGGGGGGGTGCGGAAGGGCGGCTCATGCTAATGGATGCGCGGCCGCCGCCGCGGCGACGAGGTCGCGCGGGCGCGCACTGGCGGCGACCACCGCGTGCCGGAATCCGGCTTGCCGGGCGATCGCCGCCAGCCGCTCGCTGGCCGCGGCCACGTCCGCGCGCAGCAGCGCCGCGCGCGCATCCCCGGGCAGCGCGGCGAGCACGGTGGCGAGCGCCTCGCCGCTGCTCAGCGCCAGCCAGGCCGGGCCGCGCAGGCGCCGCAGCGCCGCGATCGCGCGCGGCGACGGCGCCACCGGCACCCGCGCGTACACGTCCGCGCGCAGCACGCGCGCGCCCCGCCGCACCAGTTCCGGCGCGAGCTCGCCGCGCCCGCCCGGTGCCGTCACCAGGCCGACATCGAGGCCGTCGACCTTGGCCAGTCGCGGCAACCCGAGCAGCCCCTCTGTGTCCATGCGCTCCGGGGCCAGCGCTTCCGCGCCCGCCCGCCGCAGGGCCTGGCGGGTTCCGCTGCCGACGGCCAGCCACTGCGCACCGGGCGGCACCCGCAAGGGCTGGAGCTGCGCCGCGTGCGCGACCGCGGCCGGGCTGGTGAACACGACCACCGGCGCGGCCAGTGCCCGCGACAGCGCTTCGGCGGTGCCGGGAGCGTCGCGGGGGGCGAGCCGCCACGGCGACAGCGCCAGCAGGCGCGCGCCCTCGGCCGCGGCGGCGCGGCGCAGCGGCGCATGCCCGCCCACCGGCCGCAGCGACAGCACCGTGCATCCGGCCAGACGCGTTCCCATGCACGCAGGTTACGATGCGGCCGCACCCGGAAGCGACAGAGGCCCATGACCAGGATCCCGACCACCGCCCCCGCCAGGCCGCCGTTGCCCTTGCTGGCGACGCTGCTGGCCACGCTGTTTTCGCTGGCCGGCTGCAGCAGCACCCCGGACCGCGCCGACACGCTGCGCCAGGCGCAGTACGACTGGTCGGCGGCGATCCGCTGGGGCGACTTCGAGGGCGCCTGGACGCTGGTGGACCCGGCCTACCGCGAGGCCCATCCCATGACCGCGCTCGAGTTCTCGCGCTACGAACAGGTCCGGATCTCCGGCTACCACGAGAGCGGCGCCATGGTCAGCGGCGACACCGCCAGCCGGCGCGTCGAGCTGGGCGTGGTCAACCGCAACACCCAGGTCCAGCGCCAGGTCCAGTACCTGGAGCAGTGGCGCTACGACCCCGAGGCCAGGCGCTGGTGGGTGAGCAGCGGACTGCCGGACCTGTGGCAGGACTGAGCCTTCTGCCACAATGGCCGGCCCAGTAGCATCGAGCCACCGCGTTGAGCCTGCCCGAACTGATCGAATTCCTCGGCCGCCACCCGATCCTGTCGCTGGCGCTGGCCGGCATCACCCTGGCGCTGGTGTTCACCGAGGTCGCGCGCCTGTTCCGCGGCTACAAGGCGGTGCAGCCGGCCGGGCTCACCGCGCTGGTCAACCGCGACAACGCCCTGGTGGTGGACTTGCGCCCGATCGGCGACTTCGAGAAGGGCCACATCCCCGGCTCGAAGAACGTGCAGATGAGCCAGTTCGACCCCGAAGCGAAGCAGCTGGCCGCGGCCAAGGCCCTGCCGGTGGTGCTGGTCTGCAAGGCCGGGCAGACCTCCGGCGATGCCGCGAAGCGGCTGCACAAGGCCGGTTTCGAGCGCGTCTACGTGCTCGATGGCGGCATCGGCGGCTGGCAGCAGGCCGGCCTGCCGCTGGCCAAGGGGCGGGCCTGAAGCCCGTCCGCATGCGATAATTCCCCCTTTTCCGCGAGATGCGCTGACGCGCTGGAGCAAGATGATGTCCGAGCAAGACGCCAACAACGGCGCCGCCACCCCGGCTGCGGGGACCGACAACGCCGCCGCCAATGGTCCGGTGTTCACGGTCGAGAAGATCTACCTGAAGGACGTGTCCTTCGAGGCGCCGGGCGCGCCCCAGGTGTTCAACGAGCAGGGCCAGCCCCAGCTGCAGATGAACCTCAACCAGAAGGTGCAGCGCCTCGGCGACACCGCGTTCGAGGTCGCGCTGGGCGTGACCCTGACCTGCACCATCGGCGAGAAGACCGCCTACCTGGCCGAAGTGCAGCAGGCCGGCGTGTTCCAGCTCGCGGGCTTCAGCGACCAGCAGCTCGACGTGATGCTCGGCACCCACTGCCCGACCGTGCTGTACCCGTACGCGCGCCAGGTGATCGGCGACCTGATCCAGTCCGGCGGCTTCCCGCCGTTCCTGCTGCAGCCGCTGAACTTCGAGGCGCTGTACGCGGAGGGCCTGCGCCAGCGCGCGCAGCAGCAGGCGGGCCAGCAGGGCGGCAACGACCTGGCCGACGCGGAAACCGCGGGCAACGCCTGATCGCGATGGCGCTTCGACGCGTCGCCGTCCTCGGGGCCGGCTCCTGGGGCACCGCGCTGGCGGCACTGATCGCGCGCCACGGGCACGACACCGTGCTCTGGGGCCGCGATGCGGCGACCATCGAGGCCGTCGACCGCCGGCACGAGAACCCTCGCTACCTGCCGGGCATCCCGTTGCCGGACCCGCTGCGGGCCACCACCGACCTCGGCGCCGCCCTCGGCGACGCCGACCTCGTGCTGGTGGTGGTGCCTTCGCACGCGTTCACCGACACCCTGCACGCGCTGGCGCCGCTGCGCCCGGCCGGCGCCGGCGTGGCGTGGGCGACCAAGGGCTTCGAGCCCGGGTCCGGCCGCTTCCTGCACGAGGTCGCAGCGGAAACGCTGGGCCACGGGGTGCCGCTGGCGGTGGTCACGGGCCCGTCGTTCGCGAAGGAAGTCGCGCAGGGCCTGCCGACCGCGGTGACGGTGCAGGGCGAGGACGCGGACTTCGTGCAGCAGGTCGCCGACGTGCTGCACGGTCCGGAGTTCCGCGCCTATACCGGCGACGACATGCGCGGCGCCGAACTCGGCGGCGCGATGAAGAACGTGCTCGCGGTGGCCACCGGCGCCGCCGACGGCATGCAGCTCGGGCTCAACGCGCGTACCGGCCTCATCACCCGCGGCCTCAACGAGATGCTGCGCCTCAACGCGGCGATCGGCGGGCGTGCCGAAACCCTGATGGGCCTGGCGGGCCTCGGCGACCTGGTGCTGACCTGCACCGGCGACCTCTCGCGCAACCGCCGGCTGGGCCTGGCCCTGGGCCGCGGGCAGTCGCTGCAGGACGCGGTGCGCGAGATCGGCCAGGTGGTCGAGTCGGTGCAGACCGCCGACGAGGTCATGCGCCTGGCCGACCGGCACGGCCTGGAGCTGCCGATCGCCGAGGCGGTGCGCGACGTGCTGCACGGCGACATCACCCCGCAGGCCGCGCTGCAGCGCCTGCTGGCGCGCGAACAGAAGCCCGAGTGGTCGTAGCCGCCCCGCGCCCTCAGTAGGGGACCGGACTCAAGCCCAGCCGTTGCCTTGCGGTATTGGCCGGCGCGGCGACATGGCGGCTGGGGTCGAATGGGCGCTTGGCTGCGTCCGGCGGAGGTTCGCCCGTGTTCCCGCGCAGCGCGTCGGCAGCGGCCTGCCAGGCCGCCTTGACCCGGTTGAAGTGTTCCAGGAGCCACTCCCCGCGACCCTTGAAGTCGCCCGGGTCGGTCGCCGACTCCAGGCCCTCCCTGTAGTGCTCGAGGTCGCCCAGGTCGCCCTTGGGCGGGCCGCCGAGGAACACCTGCAGCATCGCCATCTGCGGCACCAGCGGGCCGCCCCCCGGGAGCGACGCGAACACGTGGCCGCGGTCGCGGAATGTCCTGGTGCGTCCGTCCGGGTGGCGGAAGGTGACCTCGGTGAAACGCCAGGCCGGGCGGCCATCGACCGTCGATGGGGTATCGCCGGCGGCGTAGCGCGTGTCGATGATGTAGCCGTCGGAATCGAAACGGGTGATGCGGCCCAGCGCATCGCGGGTGATGTCGGCGGTGCCGGTGCGGAAGATCTCCAGGGTCGTGCGGGTGTAGCCCTTGGGAAACGTCCGCAGGTAGAAGCCGTTGCCGACGTAGGCCCAGTTGCCCGGGCCGACGTCCTTGCGGCTGCCCTTGCCCCACGGCACGTCGCCGTTGAGCACCCCGGCGCGCTCCAGTTCCTCGAACGGCAGGTCGGGGCTGGTCAGCCGGCGCTGCCATTCGCTGGCTTCGGCCAGGACTTCCTTCGCGCGGCCGGGAATGAGCCTGCCGAGGCCGGCCCTGAGCTTGCCGGCCACCTCCCGGCGGACCGGGTCGGTACCGAGCCGGCGGATGTCCTGTTCCGTCAACAGCGGCCGGACACGCTGCCTGAATGCTGCGTCGTAGTCGTTCCAGCTGGTGCCGCTCTCGACGGCCCAGACCAGGCGCTGGACCACGCTCCGTTCGATCTCCGGATGCTGCGCCGAGCGGGCGAGGATGCCGCTGATGATGTCCGCATGGCTGCCCTTCAGCGGTGCGACGAGGTAGCCGTCGCCGCTGGTGGGCCCGTAGGTGCCGGCATGCAGGCAGTAGGAGCGGACGTCCCCGCGGTAATAGCCCGGCCCGAACTCGAAGCTGGCCGGCAGCGGCAGCGGGGTCAGGCCGTCGATGCCCTCCAGGTGGGTGGCCACCGGCAACGCGTCGTCGATGCTGGTGGTGATCGTGTCCTTGTCGCCTGCGAGCGGCACCGGGAGGGCGAGCCTGCCTTGCGCCTGCAGCGGACATGCCGCCACGGCGGCCAGGGCAAGCACGAAAAGGATCGAACGCATGGCTGCTCTCCGGGTAGGTCCAATCCACCCACGCGAAAGTGGCCGCGGAACTGACAACAAAAAAGCCCGGCCGTTGCCGGCCGGGCTCCGATCGCGACTGTCAGGGGAGGGAACCGCCGCGATCCTTGCGCTTGGTTACCAGGTGAGGCGCGGCCCAACGAACCACTGGGTGTCGCCGTCCGCCACCTTGACGTCGGCGTTGAGGCCCCAGTTCCGGTTGAACTTCCACTGCGCGCCGAAGCGGCCGTAGAAGTCGCCGTCGAACTCGTCGCCGTCCTCGTAGCCGGCCAGGGCATAGCCCTCGAGCGCCGGCAGCATCGCGCCGCGCACGCCGGCCTCGACGCTGTAGCCGTCGGAATCGATGCCGCTGCCGGCGTCGAACTTCTCGTAGGCCACGCGGGTCAGCAGGTCGGCGTTCTGCGAGATCTGGTGGTTGTAGCCGACGCCCACCCGCCACTGGTCGAAGTCGACGTCGGTGTCGTCGATCTCCTGGTTGGCGAAGTCGCCGAACACGTGGAAGTTCGGGTGGAACGCGGCCGAACCGGACACGCCCCAGCCCTGGGCGTCGCCGGAATCGGTGTTGGTGGCGACGTAGCCACCCTGGACGTAGGTGTAGGAGACGCCATCGGCGGCCACGGCCGCGAACGACAGCGAGGACAACAGGGCAATGGCAAGCAGCGAACGCTTCATAGTGGAGCTCCGGTCTTTTTATGGGCCGGATCGCCGACGTCTCTGGGGGAGGGAGCGGCATCCGGTGGCCCGGATTCTGCGCACCGCGTTGCAACCTCCGCTGAAGCGGACATTTTCGTGAACAGGAACTTTTCGCCCGCCGTTCAGTCGGGGCGGCCCTACCAGGGCAGCGTTTCGCCCTGCCAGTCGCGGAAGCTGCCGCTGTCGCCGGGGCCCGCGGCGGCCACCACGCGCAGCATGCCGGCCACCGAGTCGGCCACCGGCACGGTGGCGTTCTCGCCGCCCATGTCGGTGCGTGCCCAGCCCGGATGCAGCGCCAGCACCACGATGCCGCGCCCGGAGAGCGCCTTGGCCAACAGTGCGGTGACCATGTTCTGCGCGGCCTTGCTGATGTCGTAGCTGGGCGTTCCGAAGCGTCCCAGCGACGCGATCGAGCCGAGGACGGAGCTGAGGTTGGCCACTTTGGCGCCATCCGCCAGCCGCGGCGCCAGCGCCTCGGTGAGCAGCAGCGGGCCCATCGCGTTGACCCGGAAGCTGTCTTCCAGCACGGCCGGGTCGAGCTTCCCGAAGCGCTCGCCCGAGTGCAGCACGCCGGCGCAGTTGACCAGCAGGTCGAAGGGCGTCGCGTCGCCGGCGAGCGGCAGTTCCCGCGCCAGCGCGGCGATCGCCGCGGGCCTGGCCACGTCGAGGGGCAGCACGCGCAGGCGTCCGGGGTGGTCTCCGGCCAGTGCGTTGAGCGCCGCGGCGCGCCCCGGCTCGCGCGCGGTGGCGACCACGCTGGCGCCGCCGTCGAGCAGCTGGCGCGCGAACTCGAGTCCGAGGCCGCGGTTGGCGCCGGTGACCAGGCAGTTGCGGAAGCCGTCCATGACCCGAGTATGCAGGACGTTTGGGCTACGCCGCGGCAAGGGCGCGAGGGTAGGATGGGAGCGATGCCGTCTGCCCGCCACGGGCGGATTCCTACCTTGCACAGGAGTGCCGCATGTCCTTCGCGACCACCCGTTCCGCCCGTCCCGCCCGCCTGCTGCGCACCGGAGCCCTGGCGCTCGCCCTGGCCACCTCGCTCGGGGCCGCCTTCTACCTGCCGGCGGCGCACGCCGACAGCCCGGCCCCGGTCGTCAGCATCCCGTACCAGCAGTTCACCCTGCCGAACGGGCTGACCGTGATCGTGCACGAGGACCACAAGGCCCCGATCGTGGCGGTCAACATCTGGTACGGCGTGGGCAGCAAGAACGAGCCGGCCGGGCGCAGCGGCTTCGCGCACCTGTTCGAGCACCTGATGTTCAACGGTTCCGAGAACCACCCGGGCGAGTACTTCGAGCCGTTCGAGCAGGCCGGCGCGACCGACATGAACGGCACCACCAACACCGACCGCACCAACTACTTCCAGAACGTGCCGACCACCGCGCTGGACATGGCGCTGTGGATGGAATCCGACCGCATGGGCCACCTGCTCGGCGCGATCGACCAGAAGGTGCTCGACGAGCAGCGCGGCGTGGTCCAGAACGAGAAGCGCCAGGGCGAGAACCAGCCCTACGGCCAGCTCCGCCAGGTGGTCGCGCAGACCATGTACCCGAAGGGCCACCCGTACCACCACACCACCATCGGTTCGATGAACGACCTCAACGCGGCCTCGCTCGAGGACGTGAAGCAGTGGTTCCGCACCTGGTACGGCCCGAACAACGCGGTGCTGGTGCTGGCCGGCGACATCGACCTGGAGACCGCGAAGCAGAAGGTCGCGAAGTACTTCGGCCACATTCCCGCCGGCCCGACGATGGAGCAGCCGGACGTGGCGATCGCGCCGCTGGCCGAATCCGGCCGCACCGTGCTCGAGGACAAGGTCCCGCAGGTGATGGTCCGCCGCATCTGGAACGTGCCCGAGTACGGCAGCACCGAATCCACCATGCTCGACCTGTTCTCGCAGGTGCTCGGCGGCAGCGCCACCTCGCGCCTGGACAAGCGCCTGGTGCACCAGGACCAGCTGGTGGACAGCGTCGGCACCGCCAACTGGTCCTCGCAGCTCGGCGGAAGCTTCTTCGTCAACGCCATGGTCAAGCAGGGCGTGGACGAGCAGAAGGTCGAAGCGATCATCGACGAGGAACTGCAGCGCCTGCTGGCCGAAGGCCCGACCGCCGAGGAGCTGGCGCAGGCCAAGACCATGTTCCGCGCCGGCTTCATCCGCGGCATCGAGCGCATCGGCGGCTTCGGCGGCAAGGCCGACGTGCTCGCCGCGTGCGAGACCTACACCGACGACCCGGGCTGCTACCGCGACATGCTGCGCGACATCGACGCCGCCACCCCGGAACAGGTGGTCGCCGTTGCCCGCGAGTGGCTGCGCAAGCCGAGCCACACCTTCGTGGTCGAGCCGGGCGAGCGCACCCCGCTGGTGGAGGCCCCGGCCGCCAGGCCGGCACCGTTTACCCCGCCGCCGGTCGACGCGAAGTACGGCACCACGCCGAGCACCGTGGACCGCAGCAAGGGCGTGCCGTCCGTGGACAGCTTCCCGGAGCTGGACTTCCCCGACCTGCAGCACGCCACGCTGGCCAACGGCAGCAAGCTGATCCTGGCCGAGCGCCACGAGATCCCGGTGGTGCAGGTGCGCTACCTGTTCGACGGCGGCTACGCCTCGGACGAGGACGGCAAGCTCGGCCTGGCCGGCTTCGCCATGGGCATGCTCGACGAGGGCGCCGGCGCGCTGGGCTCGCTGGAGTTCGCGGCCGCCGCCGAGAACCTCGGCGCGCAGCTCTACGCCGACGCGTCGCTCGACGGCAGCAGCGCCGGCCTGTCCGCGCTGAAGGAGAACCTGGACGCGTCGGTCGGCCTGTTCGCGGACATGCTGCGCGCGCCGCGCTTCGACCAGGCCGAGATCGACCGGGTCAAGGCGCAGTGGATCGCCGGCATCGCGCAGGAGAAGGCGCGCCCGAACAGCGCCGCGCTGCGGGTGCTGCCGCCGCTGCTGTTCGGCGACGACCATCCCTACGGCATCCCGTTCACCGGCAGCGGCACCGAGGCCGGCGTCGCCGCGCTGACCCGCGACGACCTGGTCGCCTACCAGCAGCGCTGGCTGCGTCCGGAGAACGCCACCGTGGTCGTGGTCGGCGACACCACCCTGGCCGAGATCGTGCCGGTGCTCGACCGCCACTTCGGCGACTGGCGCGGCGCCGGCGAAGCGCCGGCGGCGACCCCGGTCCCGGCGGTGCAGCGTCCGGCCGAGTCGCGCGTGTTCCTGATCGACCAGCCGGGTGCGGTGCAGGCGAACATCTTCGCCGGCAAGGTCGCCCCGTCCACCCGCGACGAGGGCGCCGTGCTGCTGGAGATGGCCAACGAAGTGATCGGCGGCAGCTTCACCGCGCGCCTGAACATGAACCTGCGCGAGGACAAGCACTGGTCGTACGGCGCGCGCACGCTGCTCGCCGACGCCGAGGGCCAGCGTCCGTGGCTGGCGTTCGCGCCGGTGCAGATCGACAAGACGGTCGAGTCGCTGGCCGAGATCCAGCGCGAGATCGGCAGCTACGTGAGTGGCCAGGCCCCGGCCACGGCCGAGGAGGTCGAGAAGATCGTCGCCAACGACCTGCGCAGCCAGCCGGGCGCCTACGAGACCGCCGGCCGTGTGCTCGGCACCATCGCCAACATCGTGCGCTACGACCGCCCGGACGATTGGGTGGAGCAGCGCAACGCGCAGGTCCGCGCGCTGACCCCGGCGCAGGTGAACGCCGCGGCGGCGACGCTGGCACCGGGCGCGATGACCTGGGTGGTGGTCGGCGACCTGTCGAAGATCGAACAGCCGATTCGCGACATGGGCCTCGGCAAGGTCACGGTGATCGACGCCGACGGCAACCCGGTCAGGTAAGCGAGAACGAGGCGAACAGGAGACCCCGCATGCGACTGATCACACTGGCCGCTTCCACCCTCCTGTTCGCCTCCGGTTGCACCTGGGTGCACATGGCGCCCGGGGCCAGCGCGGTGCGCGTGGTCACCGGGACGCCGACCGGCTGCGAGCAGCGCGGCGAGGTCGAGGTTTCGGTGAAGGAGAGCATCGCCTTCTACGACCGCAACCCGCTGCGGGTGCGCGACGAGCTGGAAACGCTGGCCCGCAACGAGGCCCCGGGCCTCGGCGGCGACACCGTGCAGCCGCTCGACGGCTACGAGGACGGCAACCAGCGCTTCGCAGTCTGGCGCTGCGGCGGCTGAATCGGGCGCGCCCGGCCCGGGGCGATGCGGGCCCGGTAACCGCTTCCATGCGGTATGCTGGCTTGTTTTTCGCTACCTGGTGTCACTGACCATGTTGTTCCAGCATGTCGCGATCGCGGGCCTGGCCCACATCGACGCCCCTCGCCGGCTGAGCACGGACGAGATCAACGCCCGCCTGCGGCCGACCCTCGACCGCCTCGGCATCAAGGCCGACGTCCTCAAGGACATCGCGGGGATCGAGGCGCGCCACCTGTGGGACGAAGGCGTGCAGGCTTCCGACGCGGCCACCCTGGCCGGGGTCAAGGCGCTGGCCGACGCCGGCATCGATCCCGACAAGGTCGGGCTGCTGGTCAACACCTCGGTCAGCCGCGACTACCTCGAGCCGTCCACCGCCTCGATCGTCAGCGGCAACCTCGGCCTGCCCGACACCTGCCAGAACTTCGACGTCGCCAACGCCTGCCTGGCGTTCCTCAACGGCATGGACATCGCCAGCCGCATGATCGAGCGCGGCGAGATCGACTACGCGCTGGTCGTGGACGGCGAGACCGCCAACCTCGCCTACGAGAAGACCATCGAGCGGATCACCCGCGCCGACTCGACCGAAGAGGACTTCAAGCGCGAGATGGCGACCTTGACCCTGGGCTCCGGCGCCGCCGCGATGGTGATGGCGCGCGCCGAGCTGGCTCCGGGCGCGCCGCGCTACAAGGGCGGCGTCACCCGCGCCGCGACCGAGTGGAACAAGCTGTGCCGCGGCAACCTCGACGGCATGATCACCGACACCCGGATGCTGCTGGTCGAGGGCATCAAGCTGGCGCAGAAGACCTTCGAGGTCGCGCGCCTCAAGCTCGGCTGGGCCGCCGGCGAGCTCGACGAGTTCGTGGTCCACCAGGTCAGCAAGGTCCACACCGCCGCCTTCACCAAGGCCATGGGCATCGACCCCAAGAAGGTGCTGACCATCTTCGGCGAGCACGGCAACATCGGCCCGGCCTCGGTGCCGATCGTGCTCAGCAAGCTGCGCGAGATGGGCCGGCTGAAGAAGGGCAGCCGCATCGCGCTGCTGGGCATCGGCTCGGGCCTGAACTGCTCGATGGCCGAGGTCGTCTGGTAGCAGCGGTGTTCCCCGATTACCCGTTCGAGCCGCGGCGCATCGAGGTGCGCCCCGGCATCGCGATGTCGTGCCTGGACGAAGGCCCGCGCGACGGCGAAGTGGTGCTGATGCTGCACGGCAATCCGTCGTGGAGCTACTACTGGCGCCATCTCGTGCTGGGGTTGCGCGACCCGGCTTCTGGAAAGGCCTATCGCTGCATCGTGCCCGACCATGTCGGCATGGGGCTGTCGGACAAGCCGGACGACGGCGGCGGCGTGCGGCCGCCGGCGGATCCGGCGTCCATGCGCTACGACTACACGCTGCAGTCGCGGGTGGACGACCTCGGCACCCTGCTCGACGCGCTCGGCGTCACCGGCCCGGTCACGCTGGCGGTGCACGACTGGGGCGGCATGGTCGGTTTCGGCTGGGCGCTGTCGCGGATGCAACGCGTGCAGCGGCTGGTGGTGCTCAACACCGCCGCGTTCCCGCTGCCGGCGGCCAAGCCGATGCCCTGGCAGCTTTCGCTCGGGCGCGATTCGCGCATCGGCGGCTGGCTGATCCGTCGCTTCAACCTGTTCGCGCGCGGCGCTGCCTGGCTGGGCACCGAACGCAGGCTGCCGGCCGCGGTGCGCGAGGCCTACATCGCGCCGTACCGCGGCTGGGATGCAGCGATCTCGACGCTGCGCTTCATGCAGGACATCCCTTTGCGCGAAGGCGACCGCGCCTGGGCGCTGGTCGCCGAGAGCGGTCGCCGGCTGCACGAATACGGCGACCGGCCCGCCTTCATCGGCTGGGGCCTGCGCGACTTCGTGTTCGACAGGCACTTCCTCGAAGGCTTCCGGCGCGCACTGCCGCGGGCCGAGGTGCACGCGTTCGAAGACGCGGGGCACTACGTGCTCGAGGACCGGCACGAAGTGCTGGTGCCGGCGATCCGCGACTTCCTCGACCGCAACCCGATCGCCTGATCCTCAGGCCGCGATCGGCGGCGGCAGCGCCGGCGGGGTGTGCCCGCCGTCGTTCGGATTGTCGCTGCCGTCGAAGTTGTCGTCGTCGTTGGCCGGCGTGTCCCAGCTCCAGTCCGCCGGCGTGAGCAGCGGCAGGCCGTATGCCAGCCGCGCCTTGTCGCACTGCTGGCTCGGCGCGCCGAACTCCCACGATGCCGGCACCGCCGCGCACACGCTCGGGCGCAGCGGGTGGATGCTGCAGCGCGAGCGCACGCCGATCTCGGCATCGAGCGCGATGCAGCGTGGCGCGCGCTGCGACGTGCCCTTCATCACGCGCTCGTGCCGGCGCAGCGGCTCGGTCAGGTCGGGGGGCACCGTCCCGCCGAGCGCGGGCTCGGCCTCGGACCAGTGGAAGCTGACGCGGAAGTGGGCGCAGCAGGCGCCGCAGGTCAGGCAGGGGTGGCTCACGGCGGCGCGGGCGTGGTTTGGCGGTCGGCGATTTTTCCGGCAGGGACGGGCCTTGCGCAAGGAGGGCGATGCGACAATGCGGCCATGGCCGACCCCTGCAACATCGCCGCGGCGCTGGGCCCGCTGGCGCGCGACCAGCCGGACCGGATCGCGATGCGCGTGCCCGGCCGCGACGGCCGCTACCGCGAGGCCCTGACCTATGCCCGGCTCGACGCCCGCAGCGACGCGATCGCCGCGGGCCTGGCGACGCACGGCATCGCCCGCGGCACCCGCACCGTGGTGATGGTGCGGCCCACGCCCGAGTTCTTCCTGGTGATGTACGCGTTGTTCAAGGCCGGCGCGGTGCCGGTGCTGGTGGACCCGGGCATCGACAAGCGGGCGCTGCGGCAGTGCCTGGACGAGGCCGCCGCCGAGGCCTTCATCGGCGTGCCGCTGGCGATGCTGGCGCGCAAGCTGCTGGGCTGGGCTTCGGCGACCCGGGTCGCGGTCACGACCGGCGAGCGGCCGTGGTTCGCGGACACGACGCTCGCCGCGGTCGAGGCCGCGGGCGCCGGCGCCGGCCCGCAGTTGCAGGCGACCGATGGCGACGACGTCGCCGCGATCCTGTTCACCTCCGGCTCCACCGGCGTGCCCAAGGGCGTGGTCTACCGGCACCGGCATTTCGCCGCCCAGGTGGAACTGCTGCGCGATGCCCTCGGCATCGAGGCGGGCGGCGTGGACCTGCCGACGTTTCCGCCGTTCGCGCTGTTCGACCCGGCACTGGGGCTGACCTCGATCATCCCCGACATGGACCCGACCCGGCCGGCGAACGCCGACCCGCGCAAGCTGCACCGTGCGATCGCGCGCTTCGGCGTCACCCAGCTGTTCGGCTCGCCGGCGCTGATGCGGGTGCTGGCCGAGCATGGCGAGCCGTTGCCGACGGTTCGGCGGGTGACCTCCGCCGGCGCACCGGTGCCGGCGAGCGTGGTGGCGCGGATGCGTGCGCTGCTGCCGGCCGACGCGCGTTTCTGGACGCCTTACGGCGCGACCGAGTGCCTGCCGGTGGCATTGATCGAAGGCCGCGAACTGGAAGGGACCCGTGCCGCCACCGAATCGGGCGCCGGTACCTGCGTCGGGCGGCCGGTGCCGCCGAACGAGGTGCGGATCATCGCCATCGACGACCGGCCGATCGCCGAGTGGAGCGGCGTGCGCCAGTTGCCGCCCGGCGAAGTCGGCGAGATCACGGTCGCCGGGCCGACCGCCACCGACAGCTACTTCCATCGCCCGCGCGAGACCGCACAGGCCAAGATCCGCGAGCGCCTTGCCGATGGCGGCGAACGCATCGTGCACCGCATGGGCGACCTCGGCTGGTTCGACCAACAGGGGCGCCTGTGGTTCTGCGGCCGCAAGGGCCAGCGGGTCGAGGCCGCCTCCGGCCCGCTCTACACCGAGCAGGTCGAGCCGGTATTCGCCGCGCACCCGGCGGTGCGCCGCGCGGCACTGGTGGGCATCGGCGACAAGGGCAGCCAGCGCCCGGTGCTAATCCTCGAACTGCGGGAGCGACGGAAGCCACGAACCCGACTACTCGAGGAGTTGAAGGCCATCGCCGCAAGCCACCCCCACACCGCCGCGATCGACACCTACCTGTTCCATCCGCGCTTTCCCGTGGACATCCGCCACAACGCCAAGATCGGGCGCGAGCAGCTCGCGCAATGGGCGGCGAAAAAACTTGCGGGCGGGCGCGAATGAGGGTGCTCGTCACCGGTGGCGGCGGCTTCCTCGGCCAGGCGCTGTGCCGCGGGCTGGTCGAACGCGGGCACGAGGTCGCCAGCTTCAGCCGCGGCCACTACCCGGAGCTCGACGCCATCGGCGTGCGCCAGGTCCGCGGCGACCTTGCCGACGCCGGAGCGGTCGCCGCCGCCGTGCGCGGCCACGACGCGGTATTCCACAACGCCGCCAAGGCGGGCTCCTGGGGGAGCCACGAGAGCTACCGCCTCGCCAACGTCGTCGGCACCGACAACGTGATCGCGGCCTGTCGCGCGCACGGCGTCGCGCGCCTGGTGCATACCTCGACCCCGAGCGTGACCCATCGCGCGACGCATCCGGTCGCCGGCGGCACCGCCGACGAGGTTCCCTACGGCGAACACCTCAAGACGCCCTACGCCGCCACCAAACTGCAGGCCGAGCAGGCCGTGCTGGCAGCGAACGATGCCGCGCTGGCGACGGTCGCGCTGCGCCCGCGCCTGATCTGGGGGCCGGGCGACCGCCTGCTGTTGCCCCGGATCGCGGAACGCGCGCGCGCCGGGCGCCTGCGCCTGGTGGGCGACGGCGACAACCTGGTCGACACCACCTACATCGACAACGCGGCGCAGGCGCACTTCGACGCGTTCGAGCACCTGGCGCCCGGCGCGGCGTGCGCCGGCCGTGCCTACTTCATCAGCAACGGCGAGCCGATGCCGATGCGCGCGATCCTCAATGCCTTGCTGGCCGCGGTCGGCGCGCCGCCGGTCGAGAAGTCGCTGCCGTTCCCGGCGGCGTACGCGATCGGCGCCATTTGCGAAGCGGCGTGGACGCTGCTGCCGCTGCGCGGCGAGCCGCCGCTGACCCGCTTCCTGGCGGAGCAGCTCGCGACCACGCACTGGTACGACATGGGGCCGGCACGTCGCGACTTTGGCTATGTCCCCAGGGTTTCGATCGCCGAAGGGCTGGAGCGGCTGGCAGCGAGCCAGGCGGGCTGACCGCGGCCTACGCCGCTCCTGGAGCCGGACCTCTACAATGCCGACGATGAATACCCCGTCGCCGTTCAACTGGAAGGTGCCCGCGGGTCGCGCGCTGGAAGCGGCGCTCAACCGCGCGCTCGCGCTGGACCCGGACACCCGCGAGGGGCTGGCCGCGCTGGACGGGCGCAGCATCGAGCTCGCGGTGGAGGCGCCGCCCCTGGCGTTGCGCGTCACCGTCGCCGGCGATCGGCTGCAGGTCGGCCCGGTGGATGCGGGGCAGGAGCCGGACCTCGGCGTGCGCGCCACGCTGGGCGGGCTGTTGTCGCAATTGCCGATGCTCCGTCGCGACGACGCGCCGCCGGTCGGGCGCATGCGCGTGTCCGGCGACGCGGAGCTGGCGCGCCGGCTGCAGCGCCTGGCCGAACGCTTCGATCCCGACTGGCAGCAGCCGTTCGCCGCGGTGTTCGGCGACGTGGTCGGGGTGCAGGTGGCCAACGCCGTCGCCGCCGGCCTGCGCCACGCGCGCGATGCCGCCCGCGACTTCGCGGAAGTCGCCGCCGAGTACGTGACCGAGGAGTCGCGCGACGTGGTGCCGCGCGCGGAACTGGATGCCTTCCTCGACGACGTGGATACCCTGCGCGACGACGCCGCGCGCCTGGCCGCGCGCGTGGCGCGCCTGCGCGAGGCGGCCGCGGCGCGCACCGGGAAGGCGCCGTGAGGTCGGGCCTGCGTGCGCTGCGCATCGGCCGCGTGCTGCTGCGCTACCGGCTCGACGACCTGCTCTCCGGTACGCCCGCGGAACGCTGGCTGCGGCTGGCGCGCCCGTTCGTGCCGCGCGCCTCGCGCGAGGTCGCGGCGATGCCGCGCGGCGAGCGCCTGCGGCTGGCGCTACAGGAGCTGGGCCCGATCTTCGTCAAGTTCGGGCAGATCCTCTCCACCCGTCGCGACCTGCTGCCGGCGGACGTCGCCGACGAACTGACGCTGCTGCAGGACCGGGTCGCGCCGTTCCCCGGCGACGTCGCGCGCGCGATCGTCGAGCGCGAGCTCGAGCAACCGGTGGTCGACGTGTTCGCAAGCTTCGACACCACGCCGCTGGCCTCGGCTTCGATCGCGCAGGTGCATGCGGCCACGCTGCCGGCGCGCGACGGTGCCGCGCCGCGCGAGGTGGTGGTCAAGGTGCTGCGTCCCGGCATCGAGGCGCAGGTCGACCAGGACATCGCGCTGCTGCGGCGGGTCGCCGCGCTGGTGGACCGCACCCATCCCAGGGCCGACAGGATCCGGCCGCGCGAGGTCGTGGCCGAGATCGAATCCACGCTCGCCGCCGAGCTCGACCTGCAGCGCGAGGGCGCCAACGCCAGCGTGCTGCGTCGCAACTGGCTGGGATCGAACGACTTGTACGTGCCGGAGCCGATCTGGACCCACACGACCGACCGCGTGCTCACGCTCGAGCGCGTGCGCGGCATCCCGAGCGACGACATCGCCGCGCTCGACGCCGCCGGCATCGACCGCAAGGCGCTCGCCGCCAAGGGCGTGCGCGTGTTCTATACCCAGGTGTTCCGCGACAACTTCTTCCACGCCGATGCCCACGCCGGCAACATCTGGGTGGACACCGACCCGTCGCGCAAGGCCGACCCGCGCTTCATCGCGCTCGACTTCGGGATCATGGGCCAGCTCTCCAGCGAGGACCAGTACTACCTCGCCGAGAACTTCATGGCGATCTTCAACAAGGACTACCGCCGGATCGCCGAGCTGCACGTGCAGGCGGGCTGGATGCCCTCGCACATCCGCATCGACGAGTTGGAAGCGGCCGCGCGCGCAGTGTGCGAGCCGTACTTCACGCGGCCGCTGAGCGAGATCTCGCTGGGCGAGGTGCTGCTGAAGCTGTTCCGCACCGCGCAGCGCTACGAGCTGACCATCCAGCCGCAGCTGATCCTGCTGCAGAAGACCCTGCTGAGCATCGAGGGCGTCGGCCGACAGCTCGACCCGGGCATCGACATCTGGGCGGTGGCGCGGCCGGTGCTCGAGCGCATCCTCGCCGAGCGCTACAGTCCGCGCCGGCTGGCGCGCGAGTTCCGCAAGCGGCTGCCGGAAATCGTCACCCGTGCGCCGGAGATGCCGGCGCTGCTGCACGCCTGGCTCGAGCAGCAGGTCGAGGGCCGCCACGAACTGGCGATGCGCTCGGCCGAACTTGCCGAGCTTGCCCGCGCCGTGCGCGAGGCCCAGCGGCGGCTGACGGCGGCGATCCTCGGCGTCGGTGCGCTGGTCGCGCTGGCCATGCTCTACGCCTTGCGGTGAGCGCGCTCGACGTCCTGTACCGGGACGACTGCCTTGCCGTGGTCGACAAGCCCGCCGGGCTGATGGTGCACGACAGCGCGCTGGCGCGCGGCGAGACCGACTTCGCCGCCGACCGCCTGCGCGCCCAGTTCGGACGGCCGGTGTTCCTCGTGCATCGGCTCGACCGCGCCACCAGCGGCTGCCTCTTGCTGGCCTTCGACCGCGAGACCGCCTCCGCGCTCGGCAAGGCGTTGATGGCCGAAAGTCTTGAGAAGGATTACTGGGCGATCTGCCGCGGCTGGCCGTCCGAGCCACGCTTCACCATCGACCATCCCCTCGACGGCGGTCCCGGCAAGCCCGCGAAGAAGCCCGCGGTCACCGACTTCGAAGTGCTCGCCACCTGCGAGCTGCCGATCCCGTCGCAGGGCTTCGACACCTCGCGCTATGCGTGGCTGCGCGCCTCGCCGCGCACCGGCCGCTTCCGCCAGATCCGCCGCCACCTCAAGCACGCCTTCCACCACCTCGTCGGCGACACCAGCCACGGCGACGGCCGCCACAACCGCGCGTTCCGCGCCATGGGCATCCACCGCATGTTGCTGCACGCGCGGCGGCTCGCGTTCGAGCATCCGCGGGATGGCCGACGCATCGAGGCCCTGGCGCCTCCGGACGCGGAGTTCGCCAGGGCCCTCGCGTTGTTCCAGGCCGGGGCCTAGCCGGCGCCGTCGGGGAAGTCCCCGGCGACCACGGTGGAGATCCGCTCCGGATCGAGGTGCCGGCGGATTGCCGCGTTCACCTGCTCCACCGTGAGGTCCCGCAGCGCCTGCTCGTACTTCGCCGCGCGTTCGGTGGTGAAGCCGTAGTAGAGCTGGAACTCGAGCGAGCCGACCAGGTTGGCGTCCTCGTTGCGCGACTTGGCGCGTGCCTTCAGCAGGCCGGCCACGGCGTCGTCGAGCTCCTCCGCGGTGATGCCGTCGGCCAGCAGCCGCTCGAGTTCCTCGCGGAAAGCGGCGCCCACCCTGGGCACGTTCCCGGCCGCGGTGATGGCGTAGCCGCTGAAGTGCGCGTTGTCGTCGAGGATGCCGGCAGCGTGGCTTGCACCGGCGCCGTAGCTCAAACCCTCCTGTTGGCGCAGGCGGTCGCCCAGCCGCGACTTCAGCGCGCCGCCGCCGAAGATCCAGGTGGCGACTTCCATCGCCGGATAGTCGGGATCGTCCTGGGTCATCGGGTAGTCGGTACGGAACAGGAACACCGCGTTGGGCTTGTCCGGCGTCACCCGGCGCAGGTCCACGACCTCGCTCGGGCGGTACGGGTCCGGGATGCGCTCGTAGCCGTCGGGGGACTTCCAGTCGCCGAACAGCGACACCAGCTGCGCCTCCAGCGCCGCGGGGTCGAAGTCGCCAACGAAGCTGAATTCCGCGTGGTCGGCGCCGTAGAAGTCGCGGTGGAACTGCCGGACCTGGTCGAGCGTGACTGCCCGGTAGGCCGCGACCTGCTCGTCGAAGGTGAGGACGTGCCGCGGATGGCCCTCGGGATAATGGTCCAGGTGCAGCGCCAGCGCGCGACCCGCGACCGGGCCCGGCTCGGTCACCTGCGACTGCACGCCGGTGATCGCCTGCAGGCGGATCTGCTCGAACTCGCCAGGGTCGAACGCCGGGCGGCGCAGCATGTCGGCGACCAGTTGCATCACCTCGGGCAGGTGCTCGCGGGTGGTGTACAGGCTGACGCTCGCGCCGGTGGCGCTGCTGGAGATGCCGACCGTCGCCTTGAGCTGGTCGAGGCGGTCGGCGAGCGCCTCGCGATCGAGTTCCGTGGTCCCGCGGCGCATCAGTGCACCGACGAAGCCCGGCGCCGCGCCAGTGTGCATCAGCGTGTCCTCGTGGCCGAAGTGCAGGCTGATCCGGCCGCGCACGGTGTCGCCGCGGGTGTCCTTGGGCAGCACCGCCAGCTTCGCCCCGAACGGCAGCGTGCTGCGCGTGGTGCGCGCCTCGATGTTCCCGAGGCTGGCGTCGAAGACCTCGCCGGCGGCGACCGGCGGGCGACCCTTGTAGCCGTCGAGCAGCGTCGCAAGGTCCGGAGCCTCCGGGATCACCGCGCGCCGCGGCTCGGCGGTTGGATGGAACACGCCCGCGGTGCGGTTGCTCGCTTGCAGGTAGGCGCCGGCGACGCGGTTGACGTCGGCCGCGGAGACCGCCTCGATGCGGTCGCGGCGCAGGAAGTACAGGCGCCAGTCGCCGGCGGCGACCAGGTTCGAGATCGCCAGCCCGACCTGGTTGGCGTCGTTGAGCTGGCGCTCGATGCCCTTGAGCAGGGCGGTCTTTGCCCGCTCCACTTCGGCCTCGGTCACGGGCGTGCCGTCGAGGCCCTCGACCTGGTCCACCAGCAGCGCGGCGACCTCGTCCACGTCGCCTTCCAGCGGCAGCTGCGCGTACAGCAGCAGCAGGCCGGGATCGTGCAGTTCGAACTTCGCGGCGCCGGCACCGGTGGCCTTGCCGCCCTCCACCAGCGCCTTGTGCAGGCGCCCGGCGGGGGTGTCGCCGAGGACCTGGGCCAGCACGGCCAGCGCGGCGGTGTCCGCGTGCGCCGCGGCCGGGATGTGGTACGCCAGCGCGGCGACCTTGACGTCGCCGGTGCGGCGTACGGTGACGCGGCGCTCGCCGTCCTGCACCGGCTCGCGGGTCGGCAACGCGGGCATCGCCGCCGCGGGTCGTGGGATGCGCCCGAAGCTGTCGGCGACCAGCGCCAGCGTGGCGTCCGCGTCGAAGCGCCCGGCCACCATCAGCACGGCGTTGTCCGGGCGGTACCAGGTCCGGTAGAAGTCGCGCAGCCGCGCGATTTCGACGCCCTCGACGTCCGAGCGCGCGCCGATCGTGCTGTTGCCGTAGTTGTGCCAGAGGTAGGCAGTGCTCATCAGCCGCTGCACCAGCACCCGGACCGGGTTGTTCTCGCCCGCCTCCAACTCGTTTCGGACCACGGTCATCTCGCCGGCCAGGTCCTCGGCGAGGACTTTGGAGTTGACCATGCGGTCGGCCTCCATGCGCAGCGCCCATTCGAGCTGCGCGGGATCGGCCTGGAAGGTCTCGAAGTAGTTGGTGCGGTCGAGCGAGGTGGTCGCGTTCTTCGACATGCCCCGCTTCTTCATCTCGCCGGGGATGTCCGGATGGTCCGGCGTGCCCTTGAACAGCATGTGCTCCAGCAGGTGCGCCATCCCGGTCTCGCCGTAGCCTTCGTGGCGGGAGCCGACCCTGTAGGTGACGTTGACGGTGACCGTGGCCTTGCTCGGGTCCGGGAACAGCAGCACCTTGAGGCCGTTGTCGAGGCGGTATTCGTGGATACCCTCGACCGAGGGGCCGGCGGTGACGCCGTCGGGCAGGCCGGCGGCGGGCGCGGGGCCCGCGGCCGGCACGAGCAGCGCGAGCAGGAGCAGCGACAGCAGACGCATGGATGTCTTCCCCGTGACACGGAACGGAACGCGTTATTGAAACACCCGCCGGCATCCGCGACACGGCCGCTACCCGCAGTCACTACAATCCCCGCATGCTCGAGGTCGACGGCATCGCCATCCCGGAAGCGGAACTGGCCGAGCGCTTCGTGCGCGCGTCCGGTCCCGGAGGGCAGAACGTCAACAAGGTCGCGACCGCGGTCGAACTGCGCTTCGACATCGCCACCTCGCCCTCGCTGCCCGAGGCCGTGCGTGCGCGGCTGCTGGCGAAGCGCGACCGCCGGGTGACCGCCGACGGCGTGCTGGTGCTGTCCGCGCAGCGCTTCCGCACCCAAGAACGCAACCGCGAGGACGCCCGCGAGCGGCTCGCGCGCTTCATCGCCTCGGGCTTGCGCGCGCCGAAGCCGCGGGTCGCCACGCGGCCCACGCGCGCCGCGAAGCAGCGCCGGCTGGACGCCAAGCGCGAGCGCGGTACGATCAAGCGTGGCCGGTCCGGCCGCGACTGGGACTGACCGGACCAATCGGGGGGACGCATGGGCGCGGATTCCAACCTCGCGGATTCCAACCTGGATGCCGTCGGCGACGTCGTGCTGCCGCTGCCGCCGAACGCACCGCGCGTGCGCGGCGGGCGCTTCGGACGCTGGCTGGGGCGCAGCGTGTTGCGCCTGGGGGGCTGGCGCATGGAAGGCGCCTTCCCCGACCTGCCGAAGCTGGTGCTGATCGGCGCGCCGCACTCCTCCAACTGGGACGGCATCTGGGGCATGGCCGCGAAACTGGCGCTCGGCCTCGACATCCGCATCCTCGGCAAGCACCAGCTGTTCTGGTGGCCGCTGGGCGTGCTGATGCGGCGGCTGGGGATCATCGCGGTCAACCGCGACGCCGCGGCCGGCGTCACCGAGCAGGCCGCGGCGCTGATCGCCAACGCCGACCGCTACTGGTTCGGGCTCGCCCCGGAGGGCACGCGCAAGCACGTCGAGCGCTGGAAGCCCGGCTTCTGGAAGATCGCAAAAGGCGCCGGCGTGCCGGTGCTGCCCGCGTACTTCGACTATCCGCGCAAGGTGATCGGCATCGGCCCGCTGTTCGTGCTCGGCGAGGACATGACCGCCGACATCCACCGCATCCAGCGCTGGTACGCGCCCTGGCGGGGCCGCAACCGCGACGTCGTGCAGCCGCCCCCCGGGGCCTGAACGCGGCCGGTCCGCTGCTATCCTGCCGTTCTGCACGGCATGGGGGTCGTGGATTTGGAGACTCGGGACACCGTCGCGCCGACCGTTGCCGCGCTCACGGCGGAGGAGTACGCGCTGTTCGAGCAGGTCGGGCGACCGCGCCTGCTCGGGCCCGGCGAGACCCTGTTCCGGCGCGGCGACCTGGGCACGACCATGTACGTGGTCGTGCAGGGCGGCATCGAGCTCGACTTCGGCGGCGACCTGGCGACCCGGCGGGTGGGCCGGCACGGCTTCTTCGGCGAGCTCGGCCTGCTGATCGGCGACCACGCCCGCAGCGCCGACGCCACTGCGATCGGCAGCACCGTGCTGCTCGAGCTGCGCCAGGAGGGCTTCGAGGCCGTCGCCGAACGCGCCCCGGTGCTGCTGGCCCACTTCCTGCGCCGCGCGATCGCGCGCGTGGTGCTGAACGAGCGCGACCTGATCGCGCGCATGCGCCACCGCAACATCGAGTTGCAGGCGGCCCTGGACCGGCTGCACGCCACCACCCGCCGCCTCGACCGCAGCGAGGCACTGACCCGCACCGACGAACTCACCGGGCTGGCCAACCGGCGCGGCTTCCAGCTGCACCTGGAACAGCGCCGCCGGCGCGCGCCGCTGTCCGGGCACGGCCTGCTGCTGGTGGACTGCGACCACTTCAAGCGCGTCAACGACACGCACGGGCACCTGGCGGGCGACCGCGTGCTGCAGGGCGTCGCCAACATCCTGCGCTCGGCCGCGGGCGCGGGCGACCTGCCGTGCCGCCTCGGAGGCGACGAGTTCTGCCTGCTGGTGGGCGCGGCCGAACGCGAGGCGATCCTGCGCGTGGCCCAGTTCGTGGTGGACACCGCCCAGGCCCTGCAGGCGCTGCAGCCCGGGCAGCCGCAGATGACCACGCTGAGCATCGGCGCCAGCCCGGTGGAAGCGGACCAGGGCTGGGACGACCTGTACGCCCGCGCCGATGCCGCGCTCTACCGGGCCAAGCGCCTGGGCGGCAACCGGGTGGAGTGGCAGGACCGGGTCGCGGCGACCGCCTGACGCGATGACGAGCGACCCGACGCCGCAGGTACGCACGCTGCTGCTCACCGACCTGTGCGACTCGACCATGGTGGTCGAGCGCCTCGGGGATGCCGCGGCGGCGGAACTGTTCCGCGACCACGACCGGCTGGTGCTGGGCCTGCAGCAGCACTGGCGCGGGCGCCTGATCGACCGTTCCGACGGCCTGCTGTTGCTGTTCGAGCGCGCCATCGACGGGCTCGGCTTCGCCCTCGACTACGCGCGCGGCCTGCGCGACATCGGCGCGCGCCACGGGGTCGCGCGCCACGGCCTCGAACTGCTCGCGCGCGCAGGCCTGCACGTGGGCGAGGTGCTGACCTGGCGCAACAGCGACGCCGCGGTGACCTTCGGCGCCAAGCCGCTGGAGGTGGAAGGCCTGGCCAAGCCGACCGCCGGACGCCTGATGAGCATGGCGCGGCCCGGCCAGATCCTGCTCTCGGCCACTGCCGAGCCGCTCGCGCACCGCGCCGCGCGCGAACTGGGCGAGCGCGGCGAGCAGCTGGTGTGGAAGTCCTGGGGCCGCTGGCGTTTCAAGGGCGTACCGCAGGCGCAGGAAGTGTTCGAGGTCGGCGAGCCCGGCATCGCGCCGCTGCGCGCGCCGCGGCAGGACCGGGGCAAGGCCTGGCGCGACGTGCCGCGCTGGCGGCGTCCCTCCACGCTGGCCGCCGAACTGCTGCTGCTGGCCGGGCTCGCGGTCGGCGCCTGGTTCCTGGCCCAGCCGCAACCGGCGATCGCCTTCGCCGAGCGCGACTGGGTGGTAGTGGCCGACCTGCGCAACCTGACCGGCGACGAGCGCCTCGACGAGTCGCTGCAGCAGGCCTTCCGCATCAGCCTGGAGCAGTCGCGGCACGTCAACGTGCTCAGCGACCTCAAGGCGCGCGAGACGCTGGCGCAGATGCGCCGGCCAGGCGCGCCGCTGGACCGCATGCTGGCTTCCGAAGTCGCGTTGCGCGACGGTGCCCGCGCGGTGGTGCTGCCGACGGTGGCCGAGGTCGGCGGCCGACTGCGCTTCAGCGCCGAGGTGGTGGATCCGCGCACCCAGGCCACGGTGCACGCCGAGTTCGCCGACGGCACCGGCGCGGCTTCCGCGCTGGGTTCGGTGGACACGGTGGCCAGGGCGCTGCGCAGCGAACTGGGCGAGGCGATGCAGTCCATCGAGCGCAACACCGCATCGCTGCCCGATGCCACTACCGCCAGCCTCGACGCGCTCAAGGCCTACGCCCTGGGCCGCAAGCACGCCGATGCCGGCGAGCCCGGCGACGCCATCGCCTGGTTCGAGCGCGCGATCGCGATCGACCCGCAGTTCGCGCTGGCGATGGTCGCGGCCGGCGGCAGCTACGTGCACCAGCTCGGCGACCTGCCCGCGGCGCGCGACGCCTACGCGCGCGCGGACGGCCTGCGCAACCGCCTGTCGCTGCGCGACGGGTTGCGGCTGGACGCCAGCGTTGCCCGGCTCGGCCCGCCCGGACCTGCTCGCCGGGCCTGGAAGCAGTTGCTGGAGCTCTATCCCGACGAACTTTCCGCGCACCTGTCGCTTGGCCAGATCGAGCTGTTCGCGGTCAACGACGCGCGCGCCGCGCTGCGCCATGCCGACGCCGCGGCCGTGCCGCAGTCGGCGCGCCGCGGTGCCGCGGACTACCTGCGCGGGATGGCGCTGTTGCTCCTGGAGCATCCGCAGCAGGCGATCGAGGCGTTCGAGCGCGCACGCACCCACGGCTACCGCGGCGCCGGCTTCAGCCACGCCTTCGCCTATGCGGTGCAGGACGACTGGGAGGGGGTGGAACGGGTCCTCGCCAGCCGCGTCCCCACCGGCGTGGACAGCGGCGAGGTGCTGCTGCCCGACCAGCAGGCGCTGCTGGCGATCGACCGCGGCGACTGGGCGCGGGCGCGCGCGCTGGCGGCCGAGGCGACCGCCGCCGCCACCAGCGCCGAACCCCTGGTGGCGGGCACGTGGCAGCGCATCCGGCAGCTGGCCGTGGACGTGGCCTCGGGGCAACTGCCGCGGGCCGAGGCCGAGGCGCGGATTGCGCGCGAGATGGCGCGGGTCGAGGAGGACGCGGCGCGGCTCGACGCGGCCTATCCCTCCGCGTCGTCGAACGCCGTGCAGGCGCTGGGCTACCTCGCCGCGCTGGTCGACGCGCGTGGCCCGCTGGCGCGCGCGATCGTGCGCGCGGAGCGCTTCGATGCGCTCGGGGACTACCCCCTGATGGTGCAACTGCAAGCGGTGCTCGAGGCCGAACTGGCGCGCATCGACGGCCGGCCGCGGGACGCCGTGGACCGCTTGTGTGCGGTGGCCGCCGGGGACGACGCCATGGTGGTGACCCGGTTCTCCCTGCAACGCGCGCTGGCGGCGGCCGGCGACGCCGAGGCCGCCGCGGAGCAGGCCGCGTGGCTGGCCGCGCACCGCGGGCGCGCCTACATCGAGCGCCCGGGCAACGACCTGTTGTCGCCGGTCGCGGTCGCGGCCCGGCGCCTGGCCTACGTCCCGGAGGCAGCGGCGCCGCGGTAACCGAGCGCCTCGGTGAGATGGGCGGTGGCGATGGCGTCGCTGCCGTCGAGGTCGGCGATGGTGCGCGCGACGCGCAGAATGCGGTGCATGGCGCGTGCCGAGAGCTGCAGCTGCTCGATCGCGCGTTCCAGCAGCGCCTGGTCGGCGCCGGTGAGCCGGCAGTGCAGGTCGGTCTCGCGCCGGTCCAGGCGCGCGTTGGGCTTGCCGGCGCGTTGCTGCTGGCGCGCCCGCGCCGCCTCGACGCGCGCGCGCACCGCGGCCGTCGGCTCCCCGGGCGGCGCGTCGGGGCGCAGCGCCGCAGGCGGCAGCCGCGCCACCTCCACGTGGATGTCGATGCGGTCGAGCAACGGACCCGACACGCGCCCGCGGTAGCGGTCGATCATGTCCGGGCTGCAGCGGCAGCGCCCGTGCCGGTCGCCGGCCCAGCCGCACGGACACGGATTCATCGCCGCCACCAGCTGGAAGCGCGCCGGGTAGTCGCTCTGGCGTGCCGCGCGCGAGACGCTGACGCAGCCCGACTCCAGCGGCTCGCGCAGCACCTCCAGCGCGTGGCGTCCCCACTCGGGGAGTTCGTCCAGGAACAGCACGCCGTTGTGGGCCAGCGAGACCTCGCCCGGGCGCGGATCGCTGCCGCCGCCGGCCAGCGCGACCGCGCTCGAGGTGTGGTGCGGGTTGCGGAACGGACGCTGCAGCCAGCGCGCCGGATCGAGGCCGCGTCCGCTGACCGAGGCGATCGCCGCGGTCTCCAGCGCCTCGGCCTCGCTCGCCTCGGGCAGCAGGCCCGGCAGCCGCGACGCCAGCAGGGTCTTGCCGCAACCGGGCGGCCCGACGAACAGCAGGTGGTGGGCGCCCGCGGCGGCGACCTCGAGCGCGCGTCGCGCGCGCGCCTGGCCGCGGACGTCGGCGAGGTCGGGGCCGGCCATGGGCGTGCACGGCGCGGCCTCGGCGGGCGACAACGTGCGCCGGCCCTGCAGTCCGCCGCACACCTCCAGCAGCGTGCGCGCGGTGCGTGCCTCGACGCCGCGCGCCAGCGCGGCTTCCGCGCCGTTCGCCTCCGGCACCAGCAGGCGGCGTCCCGCGTGCTTGGCCGCCAGCGCCGCGGGCAGCACGCCGTCCACCGCGCGCAACTCGCCGGTCAGCGCGAGTTCGCCGAGACACTCGACGTCGCGCAGGGCCTCGACCGGCAGCTGCTCGCTCGCGGCGAGGATGCCGAGCGCGATCGCCAGGTCGAAGCGGCCGCCGTCCTTGCGCAGGTCGGCAGGGGCCAGGTTGACGGTGATGCGCCGCGCCGGGAACTCGAGCTGCGAGCACTGGATCGCGGCCCGCACGCGCTCGCTGGATTCGCGCACCGCGGCCTGCGGCAGTCCGACGATGGACATCCGCGGCAACCCGCCGGCAAGGTGCACCTCGACCCGCACCGCGGGCGCGTGCACGCCGGCGCGTGCACGGCTGTGCACGATCGCCAGTCCCATGGCGGGAGGTCAGCGCTTGCCGGGGTCGTCGCCGGAGGCGGCCGAGAGCAGCGCCTCGAGCTCGGAGACCGTGCGCTGCAGGGTTTCGACCTGCTCGCGCGTGCGCAGCAGCACCGCGCGCTGCACGTCGAACTCCTCGCGGGTGACCAGGTCGAGCTTGCCGAGCCCCGCCTGCAGCACCGACTTGAAGTTCTGCTGCAGCTCCTCGCGGCCCTCGCGCACCGCGGGCGGCACAAGGTTGCTGAGCCTGCGGGCGAGTTCGTCGAGCTGGCCGAGGTCGATCATCGGGTCGGGTTGGCGGTTGCCGTAATGAAGGGTCGCGTTCATGGGATCTCCCGTGTCGGACCACCAGCGTGGGCACCGGCTTCGGGAGCGGCCATCGGCGCGCGCGGCGCCGACGCGTCGGAGAATACCGCATCCGTTATGCTGGCCGCCCCAAGGGAACCAGGTCGGCGGCGGAGGCAGCGCGATGAAGATGGTCATGGCGATCATCAAGCCGTTCAAGCTCGACGACGTGCGCGAGGCGCTGTCGGACGTCGGCGTGGCCGGCATCACCGCCACCGAGGTCAAGGGCTTCGGCCGCCAGAAGGGCCATACCGAGCTCTACCGCGGCGCCGAGTACGTGGTCGACTTCCTGCCCAAGATCAAGCTCGAGGTCGCGGTCACCGACGACCAGGCCGACGCCGTGGTCGAGGCGATCATGCAGGCCGCCGGCACAGGCAAGATCGGCGACGGCAAGATCTTCGTCTGGGACCTGGACAAGGTCGTGCGCATCCGCACCGGCGAGCTCGACGCCGACGCGCTCTGACGCGCCCGCTCAGGTGCCGTCCACCTCGATCCGGTTGCGCCCGTTGTCCTTGGCGCGGTAGAGCGCCGCGTCCGCGCGCTGCACCAGTTCCTGCAGGCTTTCGCCGCGGCGCAGGCCGGCCATGCCGATGCTCACCGTGCACGCGAGGCCCTCGGCGAGGTCGCCGCAGTCCATCGCCTCGATCGCCGCGCGCAGCCGTTCGGCGATGACCCCGGCCTGGGCCAGCCCGGTGTCCGGCAGCAGCACCAGGAACTCCTCGCCGCCGGTGCGACCGAGCAGGTCGAAGTGGCGCAGGTCGCGGCGGAAGGTCGCGGCGATGCGCTCCAGCACCTTGTCGCCGATCAGGTGGCCGTGGCCGTCGTTGACCGACTTGAAGTGGTCCACGTCGAGCACCAGCGCGGTCAGCGGCGCGCCCGCCTCGTGCGCCCCGGCGACCGCGGCGGTGGCGCGCTGCTCGATGCTGCGGCGGTTGTCCACGCCGGTGAGCGGATCGGTGGTGGCGATCTCGTGCAAGCGCTTCATGCGCGCGAGCTGGCGCACCACCAGCGCGCCGAGCAGCAGCAGCAGGACCCCGGCCAGCGCCATCGCCACCCATTGCCAGCGGCGCGCCTGCAGCAGGGCCTGAAGCTGGCGCTCGCGCAGCGCCTGCTCGCTGGCCAGGCGGATGTTCTCCATCTGCTGGCGGTCGACGTCGAACTGCGAGCGCAGCAGTTGCGCCTGTTGCCCGCGCTCGGCGCCGGTGATCGCGTCGTGCAGGTCGATGTAGCGCTCGAGGTCGGCGAAGGCCGCGTCGTCCTGGCCGAGCGCGCGTTCGCTGCGCGCGCGCGCCCGGTACAGCAGCGCGAGGTAGCGCCGGTTGTTGCTGCGCTCCAGCGCCTCGGCCGACAGCGCGTAATAGACCATCGCCTGCTTGTGGTTGCCGAGCCCGGCGTAGGCCTGGCCGAGGCGCAGGAACACCATGTCGTCGTTGGTCTCGTCGCCCAGCGTCGCGAACTCGGTGCGCGCGCGCTGCACCAGCGCCAGCGCGCGGGCATGGTCGCCGCGCTGCATCCACGGCCAGGCCATGGCCAGGTGGGCGCTGGCGATGTCGTAGCGGCTGCCGTGGCGGCGGCCCAGCGCCAGCGCCTGTTCGTAGGCCGCGAGGGCGTCGTCCAGCCGGCCCTGGTCCTCGGCCAGGTAACCCTGCTGCAGCAGGTTGCCGATGAGCTGGCTCCAGTCGCCGATCCGGCGCGCGTGCTCGGCGTTCTGCTCGAGGTACTCGCCGGCCTTGGCCAGCTCGCCCATGCGCCGGTAGCTGACAGCGATGTCGAGCAGCAGAGACTCGGCGTCCTGGTGGCGGCCGGCCTCCTGGTACAGGCGCTGCGCCGCGAGCAGGTCCGGGATCGCGCGCGACTGCTCGCCGAGCAGCGAGTGGGTGCTGCCGCGCAGCGCCAGCCCGTCGGCGAGCATGGCGCGGTCGTCGATCCGGCGCGCGATCTCGATTCCGCGGTCGAAGTCCGGCAGCGCCTCGGTCATGCCGCTGAGCTGCTCGACCGCCCCGCCGCGGCAGTAGTGGAAGCTGGCGGCCATGGCCCCGTCGCCCAGCGCCTGCGCCGCGGCCAGTCCCTTCTCGGCATGGGCCAGCTGCTCGCGCGGGTCGCCGACGAAGCCCCAGTCGCAGCGCAGCGCGCGGAAACGCAGTTCGCGCAGGCGGTCGCCCGGCGGCAGCAGGCGGCGCAGTTCTTCCAGCCGCTGGAGCACGGCCTCCTGCGTGGGCTGGCGCCACAGTTCGCGATCGCGCAGGTGCGCCAGCAGCGCGTCGAAGGCGGCGGCATCGGGCCGGATGGCGGCGTCCGCCGACTGCGGGGCGGGGACGGCTGGCGGCGCCGGGACCGGCGCCGGAGATGGCGATGGCGATGCCGCGGCCACGGCCATGCCCGGCTGCAACAGCAGCGCGAATACCGCGGGCCAGGTCGCTGGAGGCAGGCGCAGGTAGGACAAGCGGGATCCCCTGTGTCCCCGCGGGCTCCCGGATCCGCGGGTCGACCGATTGTTCGCCACGCCGGGGCGGCTGTCCGCCGCCGGCAGGTCACATTGCGAACAGTGTCACATTTCCAGCGCGGAAGCGACGAACGGCGGGGTCGCCAGCGCGCCGCGGTGGGTGTCGGCGCTGTAGTAGCGGGTGCCCAGGGCAGCCGCGCGGGCGTCGGCTTCGCGGAACTCGAAACCGCCCCCGCTCCGATGGCCATGCTTGCGGGCCAGGGTGCAGCTCCACCAGCCGGTCGGATAGCAGGGCTGCGGGAACGGCAGGGTCTTGAAAGCGCTGAAGCCGGCCTTGGCCATCTCCGCGCGCATCTCGCGGATCAGGTCGAGCAGGGCCAGCGGCGACTCGGACTGCTGCACCAGGATGCCGTCGTCGCGCAGGGCGCGGAAGCACGAGGCGTAGAAGGCGCGGTTGAACAGGCCCTCGGCGGGGCCGACCGGGTCGGTGGAGTCCACGATCACCACGTCCAGGCTGGCGGGCGCGCGGTTGGCCATCCAGGCCACCCCGTCGTCGAACAGCAGCGTCGCGCGCGGGTCGGCGTTGGATTCGCACAGCTCTGGGAAGTACTTCTCCGCCATGCGCGTGACCTGCTCGTCGATGTCGCACTGCACCGCCGTGGCGACGCCCGGGTGGCGCAGGACCTCGCGCAGCGTGCCGCAGTCGCCGCCGCCGATGATGGCCACGTCGCGCGGGTTGGCGTGGGTGAACAGCGCCGGGTGCGACATCATCTCGTGGTAGAGGAAGTTGTCGCGCGCGGTCAGCATCATCGCGCCGTCGATCAGCATCAGGTTGCCCCAGTCGGTGGACTCCCAGATCTCGATCTTCTGGAACGGCGACTGCACCTCGTCCAGCTTGCGGGTCACGCGGAAGCCGATGGACGAGCCGGTGGGCTCGAAGTGCTCGTGCATCCAGGTCGGGGCGGTCATCGCGGTCTCGCAGGCTGGTGGGTCGATGGGGACCCGCGATTCTAGCGGAGCCATTGACGCCGCAGTGTCTAGAATACGCGCCGTCACCCTCCAAGGACGCGCCATGGCCGCCTGGTCGCCCGACCAAGCCCGCAAGACCTACTCGATCCCGCACTGGTCGGACGGCTATTACGACGTGGCCGGCGGCAAGGTCGTGGTGCGCCCGCGCGGCGCGGGCGGCCCGGAGATCGCGCTGCCCGACGTGGTCGACGCGGCGCTCGCAAAGGGCGCCAAGCTGCCGCTGCTGCTGCGCTTCCCCGACATCCTCGACGACCGCCTGGCGAAGCTGCAGGACGCGTTCGCGCACGCGCAGGGCGAACACGGCTATGCGGGCGGCTACACCGCGGTCTATCCGATCAAGGTCAACCAGCACGCCGGCGTGGCCGGCGTGCTCGCCGCGCACGCCGGCGACGGCTTCGGGCTCGAGGCCGGCAGCAAGCCGGAACTGATGGCGGTGCTGGCGTTGTCGCGCCCGGGCGGGCTGGTGGTGTGCAACGGCTACAAGGACCGAGAGTACATCCGCCTGGCGCTGGTCGGGCGCAAGCTCGGGCTCGAGACCTTCATCGTGGTCGAGAAGCCGTCGGAACTGCCGATGATCCTCGAGGAGGCCGGGAAGCTGGGCGTGGTGCCGGGCATCGGCGTGCGCATGCGGCTGGCCTCGATCAGCGCCGGCAAGTGGCAGAACAGCGGCGGCGACAAGGCCAAGTTCGGGCTCGGCCCGCGCCAGGTGCTGGACCTGTGGAAGACGCTGCGCGACCGCGGCATGGGCGACTGCCTGCAGCTGTTGCACTTCCACATGGGTTCGCAGATCTCCAACGTGCGCGACATCGCCAACGGCGTGCGCGAGGCGGTGCGCTACTTCGTCGAGCTGTCGAAGCTCGGCGCGAAGGTGCGCTGGATGGACGTCGGCGGCGGCCTCGGGGTGGACTACGAGGGCACGCGCTCGCGCAGCTTCAACTCGATCAACTACGGCCTGCGCCAGTACGCGTCGACGATCGTGCAGCCGCTGGCCGAGGCCTGCGAGGCGAACGGGCTGCCGCAGCCGCGGCTGGTAACCGAGTGCGGCCGCGCGATGACCGCGCACCACGCGGTACTGGTGGCCAACGTGGTCGAGGTCGAGGAGGCGCCGGAGGGCCGCGTGCCGGACGCGCACGACGACGAGCCCGCGGTGATCCGCCGCCTGCGAGAGGTCCACGGCGAGCTCGACCGCCGGCCGCCGGTGGAGCTGTTCCACGAGGCCCAGCACCATCACGGGGAAGGCCTGTCGTTGTACGCGCTCGGCCAGCTCGACCTGGTCCACCGCGCGCGCCTGGACGACCTGTTCCATGCCATCGCGCACGCGGTGCGCGCGCGCCTGGACTACGCCGAGAAGAGCCACCGCGCGCTGCTCGACGAACTCAACGAGCGGCTGGTGGACAAGTACTTCGTCAACTTCAGCGTGTTCGAGTCGATCCCGGACGTGTGGGCGATCGAGCAGGTGTTCCCGATCCTGCCGATCGACCGCCTCGACGAGCGCCCGGAGCGCCGCGGCGTGATCGGCGACATGACCTGCGACTCCGACGGCAAGGTCAGCCAGTACGTGGTCAACGAGGACATCGACAGCTCGCTGCCGCTGCACCCGCCGCGCCCGGGCGAGAGCTACCGGCTGGGCATCTTCCTGGTCGGCGCGTACCAGGAGATCCTGGGCGACATCCACAACCTGTTCGGCGACACCGACGCGGTCGAGGTGCACCTGTCGGGCGACGGCTACGCAATGAGCCAGCAGCGCCGCGGCGACACCGCCGACGTCATGCTCGACTACGTCGGCTACGACCTCGAACGGCTGCGCGCCAGCTACCGCGCCATGATCGACGCCGCCGACCTCCCCTCCGACGAAGCCGCCACCCTCGCCGCCACCCTCGAAGCCGGCCTCACCGCCTACACCTACCTCGAAGACACCCCCACCGCACTCCCGCGCTAAAAGCGTTTAGCCACAGATTTCACAGATAAAAAAGGATTGGCTCCCCGGTTGCCGCGGCCTTCGCGGGCAAATTGGATGCCGGCGAATCAAATCCTTTTCAATCTGTGGAATCTGTGGCAAAAAAAAGTGTCAGGAGCGGTGGACGTTGAAGCCGGCGAAGGACTGGGTGGTGGGCATCAGTTCGATGCGGTTGATGTTGAGGTGCGGGGGGAGGTTGGCGATCCACCAGATGGTGTCGGCGATGTCCGCCGCGGTCATCGGGTCGGCGCCCGCGTAGAGCGCGTCGGAAGCGGCCTGGTCGCCGTGCGTGCGCACCAGGGTGAACTCGGTTTCGGCCATGCCCGGCTCGAGCGCGGTGACGCGCACGCCGGTGCCGTGCAGGTCGGCGCGCAGGTTGAGCGAGAACTGCGAGACGAAGGCCTTGGTGCCGCCGTAGACGTTGCCGCCGGTGTAGGGGTACTTCGCCGCGGTGGAGCTGACGTTGACGATCGCGCCGCGGCGCTCGATGAGCGTCGGCAGCAACGCGTGCGTGAGCGTCACCAGCGCGGTGACGTTGGTCTCGATCATCGTGCTCCAGTCGTCCAGCGAGGCCTCCTGCGCGGGCCGCGTGCCCAGCGCCAGCCCGGCGTTGTTGACCAGCAGGTCGATGCCGCGGAAGTCCTGCGGCAGTGCGTCGAGCGCCGCGCGCATCGCGTCGGCGTCGCGGATGTCGAACGCGGCCGCGTGCACCTTGCCGGGGCCGAGCGCGTCCACCAGCGCCTGCAGCCGTTGCGCGCGCCGGCCGCAGGCGACCACGCGCCAGCCGCCGGCGACGAAGCGCTCCACCGTCGCGCGGCCGAAGCCGGAACTGGCGCCGGTGACGAGCGCGACGCGGCTCATTTCGCGCGGATCGCCATCGCCGGCAGGCCGCCGCCGGTGAGCTTGGCCTTGGCCTCGGCCAGCTCCGACGCGGTGCGGTACGGCCCCATGCGCACCCGGTAGACGGTCTGGCCGCGGACCTCGGCGGGCTCGACCCGCGCGCTCAGCCCGAGCAACGCGATGCGCGCCTTCAGCGATTCGGCGTCCGAGGCCGAGCCGAACGCGCCCGCCTGCAACACGTAGGGGGTGTCGCCGCCGGGCTCGATCGCGGCCGTCGTGGACGTCGTGGGGGTTGGCGCCGCCGTAGCGGGCTCGGCGGCGTCCTCGTCGCGTGCGGCGGCCGCGGCGTCCTCGCGCGCGCGGCGCTCCTCCTCGGCGCGCGCGGTGGCGGCGAGCTCGGCGTCGGTCATCGCCACCTCGTCGGATGGCAGCAGCGTGTAGAAGTCGTACTGGGTGGGCTTGGGCGCCGGCAGCGCGGCGTCGTCCCCGGCCGCCGCCTCGTCGTCGGCCTCGCTCGCTGCCGCCGGCCTGGCCTCGGGGTTGGGCGTCGGGCGCAGGAAGCGGTCGCCGTCGTTGCGGCCCTTCAGGTAGGGCAGCGCCAGCACCACCACCACGGTCAGCACGATGCCGAGCACCATCCACGCCCAACCGGGCAGTTTGCCGTTGCCGTTGTTGCGTCGCGCCTGCGACTTGCCGCGTCTTGCTGCCACTGCGTCTTCCCTCGGTTCGTTACATGCGCTCGGGCGCGGACACGCCCAGCAGCGCCAGGCCGTTCGCCAGCACCTGCCCGGTCGCCTCGGCGAGCACGAGCCGGCCGCTGCGCACGGCGTCGTCGTCCACCAGGAACTGGTGGTCGTTGTAGTAGGACTGGAACGCCTGCGCGAGCTCGTGAAGATAGGCCGCGACCAGGTGCGGTTCCAGGTGCTCGCCCGCCGACGCGACCACGTCCGGCCAGCGCGACAGCGCGGTCAGCAGCGCATGCGTGGCCCCGTTGTCCAGGTCCAGCGGTTGCGCCAGGCCGGTCGCGCGGTCCCAGGCCAGCGCGCGTTCCTGCAGCTGCCGGAACAGGCCGCGGATGCGCGCGTGCGAGAGCTGCACGTAGTACACCGGGTTGTCCAGCGACTGGCTGCGCGCCAGGTCGATGTCGAAGGTGAGCTGCGAGTCAGGCTTGCGCGCCAGCAGGAACCAGCGGGTCGCGTCGCGGCCCACCTCGTCGATCAGGTCGCGCAAGGTCAGGTAGCTGCCGGCGCGCTTGGACAGCTTCACTTCCTCGCCGCCGCGCACCACGGTGACCATCTGGTGCAGCACGTACTCCGGCCAGCCCTGCGGAATGCCGGCGTCGAGCGCCTGCAGCCCGGCGCGCACGCGCGCGAGCGAGCCGTGGTGGTCGGCGCCGAGCTCGGTGATCGCGCGCTCGTAGCCGCGCTGCCACTTGCTCAGGTGGTAGGCGACGTCCGGCACGAAGTACGTGTACGTGCCGTCGGACTTGCGCATCACGCGGTCCTTGTCGTCGCCGAAGTCGGTGGTGCGCAGCCACAGCGCGCCGCCTTCCTCGTAGGTGTGGCCGTTGGCGACCAGCTCGCGCACGGTCTCCTCGACCTTGCCGTCGGCGTACAGCGAGGACTCCAGGAAATACACGTCGAAGGCGACCCCGTAGGCCGCGAGGTCCTCGTTCTGCTCGCGGCGCAGCCAGGCCACGGCGAAGCGGCGGATCGCGTCGAGGTCCTGCGGATCCGCGGCACCGGTGACGGCGTGGTCCTCGAAGGCGACGGTCTCGCCGCGCAGGTAGGCCTGCGCGACTTCCACGATGTAGTCGCCGCGGTAGCCGTCCTCCGGCCACGACGGATCGTCGGGGGTCTTGCCCAGCGCGCGCGCCTGCACCGACTTCGCGAGGTTGTCGATCTGCGCGCCGGCGTCGTTGTAGTAGTACTCGCGCCTGACGCGCCAGCCGTTGGCGTCGAGCACGCGCGCGATGCAGTCGCCGATCACCGCGGCGCGGCCGTGGCCGACGTGCAGCGGCCCGGTCGGGTTGGCGGACACGTACTCGACGCCGGCCACGCGGCCCTGGCCGGAGTCGTTGCGGCCGTAGTCCGCGCCCTGCGCGAGGATCGTGCGCAGCTGGCCCTGCCAGGCGCTTTCGGACAGCCGGAAGTTGAGGAACCCGGGGCCGGCGATCTCGACCGCGGCGATCGCGTCGCTCGGCGGCAGCGCCGCGACCAGCGCCTGCGCCAGCGCGCGCGGGTTCGACTTCGCCGGCCTGGCCAGCAGCATCGCGACGTTGCTGGAGAAGTCGCCGTGGCTGCGGTCCTTCGGGCGCTCGACCACGAACTCGGGGACCTCCAGGCCGGCCGGCAACGCGCCGTCCGCGCGCAGGGTCTCGATGCCCTGGCCGACGAGGTCGCGGACCAGGGCGCGAAGGGGGGTATTCACAGGGGAATTCGCCGTGTTCAACGGCTGCCGATTGTACGCGACGACGCTCAGACCCACCCGCGCGCGGCGAGCGAGACGGGGACGCCGTCGCCGACGACGAAGTGGTCGAGCAGGCGGATGTCCACCAGCGCCAGCGCCTGCTTCAGGCGCGCGGTGACGGCGCGGTCGGCGGCGCTGGGTTCGGCGCTGCCGCTGGGATGGTTGTGGCCGACGATCACCGCGGCGGCGTTGTGCACCAGCGCGCGCCGGACCACCTCGCGCGGGTGCACCTCGGCGCCGTCCACGGTGCCCCGGAACAGTTCCTCGAAGCCGAGCGCGCGATGGCGGGTGTCGAGGAACAGGACCGCGAAGACCTCGTTGGGGTGGCCGCGCAGGCGCTGGGCGAAATAGCGGCCGGCGGCGCCGGGGTCGGTCAGCGCCTCGCCGCGCTCGAGCCCGGCGGCGAGGAAGCGGTCGCACAGCTCCAGCGCCGCCAGCAGCTGGCAGGCCCGCGCCTGGCCCAGGCCGGGCAGGGCCGCCAGCTCCGTCGGCGTGCGTTCCAGCAGGCGGCGCAGCGGGCCGTGCGCCGCGAGCAGGGCGCGCGCGGTGCTGACCGCGTCGCGCCCGCGGGTCCCGGAGCCGAGGAAGATCGCGAGCAGCTCGGCGTCGGAGAGCACCCCGGCGCCGCGGGCGATCATCTTCTCGCGCGGGCGTTCGTTCGCTGGCCAGTCGCTGATCTGCATGCCGGACAGGATCGGCTGGCGCCGCCGCGGCCGCCGTCGGGCCTTGCACGGGGCTTCGGGTAAGCTAGGCCGCGACTGGATGTAGGGAACTTCCGGCACCATGAACGCAGGCACCGACGGCACGGGGGACGGCTTCGCGAAGCGACGCGTGCTGCTGTGCGTGTGCGGCGGCATCGCGGCCTACAAGGCGGTCGAGCTGGTGCGCCGGCTGCGCGACGCCGGGGCCGAGGTGCAGGTGGCGATGACCGCCTCGGCGCAACGCTTCGTGGATGCCCAGAGCTTCCAGGCGGTCTCGCACCGCACGGTCCGGCATTCGCTGTGGGACGCCGCCGCGGAGGCGGCCATGGGCCATCTCGAATTGGCGCGCTGGGCCGACCTGGTCATCGTCGCCCCGGCCACCGCCAACACCATCGCCAAGCTCGCGCACGGCCTGGCCGACGACCTCGTCAGCACCGTCTGCCTGGCCACAGACGCCCCGCTGGCGGTCGCGCCGGCGATGAACCACCGCATGTGGCTGCACCCGGCGACCCAGGCGAACATCGAGACCCTGCGCGCTCGCGGCGTGCAGATCCTCGGCCCCGACACCGGCCTGCTGGCGGAGGGCGAATCCGGCCCCGGGCGCCTGCGCGAACCGGAAGCGATCGTGGCCGACCTCGCCGGCCGGCTGGCGGCCCCGGCGCGGTGAGCACGCTGCTCGCCGGCCGCCGCGTGGTGGTCAGCGCCGGCCCGACCTTCGAGGACATCGACCCGGTCCGCTTCATCGGCAACCGCAGCAGCGGGCGCATGGGCTTCGCGGTCGCCGCGGCCGCCGCGGCCGCCGGCGCCGAGGTGGTGCTGGTGGCCGGCCCCGTGCACCTGGACACGCCCGCCGGGGTGGAGCGCGTGGACATCCGCTCGGCGGTGCAGCTGCGCGACGCCGTGCTGGCGGCACTGCCCGCGGATGTCTATGTCGGCGCCGCCGCGGTAGCCGACTGGACCCCGCGCGACACCGCTGGCCACAAGCTCAAGAAGCAGCCGGGGGTCGAGCGCATGACGCTGGAACTGGTGCGAACACCGGACGTGCTCGCCGCGGTCTCCGCGCACCGGCTGCGCCCGCGCCTGGTGGTGGGCTTCGCCGCGGAGACCGAGGACCTGGTCGCGAACGCGCGCGCCAAGCTGGCCGCCAAGCGCGTGGACCTGGTCGCCGCCAACCGCGTCGGCGTGCCAGGCAGTGGCTTCGAATCCGAGACCAACGCGCTCACCGTGGTCGGCGAGGGTTTCGAGCGCGCGCTCGGTCCCGCCCCCAAGGCCGCGCTTGCGGATACCCTCATCGAACTGATTGCCGAACGGATCGCCGGACACCCGTGATGCAGAAGACGCTGCAGGTCAAATTGCTCGATCCCCGCTGGGGCACCGAGTGGCCGCTGCCGGAGTACGCGACCGAGGCCAGCGCCGCGCTCGACCTGCGCGCCGCGCTCGACGCCGAACTCGAGCTCGCGCCCGGCGACGCGGCCCTGGTGCCGACGGGCCTGGCCATCCACCTCGCCGACCCGGCGTTGTGCGCGCTGGTGCTGCCACGTTCGGGCCTCGGCCACCGCCACGGCATCGTCATGGGCAATGGCACCGGCCTGATCGACGCGGACTACCAGGGGCCGCTGATGGTGAGCACCTGGAACCGCGGCAATGCGGCATTCACCATCGCGCCCGGCGACCGCATCGCGCAGCTGCTTGTCCTGCCGATCGTGCGCGCAACGTTGCAGGTGGTGGATACTTTCCCGGAAAGCGCGCGCGGTGCCGGCGGTTTCGGCCACACCGGCGTGCGTTGATCCACGAGGACTCGGCGATGACGGAAGCAAAACCCCGACTCAAGCTCTCCGCCGCGCAGCTGCGCCCGTTGCTGCCGCTGGTCGCGGCGGTGATGCTGCTGGCTGCCGCGTGGCTGGCCTGGACCGGCTGGCAGCAGGCCCGCGACGCCGACCGCGCGCAGGCGCTCGAGCGTTCGCGTGACCTGGCCGCGCAGTCCACCGCGCGCATGCTGTCGCAGCAGCGGCAGAAGCTCGACGAGCGGCTGGCCTCCGCGGACGTGCAGGCGGCCCTCGCGGCGGGCGACATCGCAACGGCGGAAGCGCGCCTGCGCGAGGACTGGCCGCGGCTCGAGCAGGCGAGCATCCTGCCGGCCGACCTCGATCCGGCCTATGCCGGGCTCGACCAGGGCGGCTTCGGCCGCCTCGCGGTGATGGAGGCGGCGCTTGCCGAGGGCGGTGCCGCGGCGCGCGTGGTGAAGGACGACGGCCTGCACCTGGCCCTGGCGGCGCCGGCGCAGGTCGGCGAGCAACTGGTCGGCGTGGCCTACCTGCTGCTGCCGCTGGACCTGGTCACGGTCGCGCTGCAGGCCTCCGACGCCGCGGGCGAGGGCTACCTCGCGCTGCGCCAGGGCAGCTACACGGTGATCGAGCGCGGCGATCCGGCGCTCGCACAGACCGCCGAGGCGATGTCGGTGACCGTCGGCGACAGCGGCCTGCGGGTGGCGGCCTCGCTGCCGGACGAAACCGCCGGCGTGTTCGGGCTGGGCGCGCAGGCCTCGTTCATCGGCGCCGGCGTGCTGGCGCTGCTCGCGGTGCTGGCGATCGTGGTCGCGCGCCGCAAGCCGGCCACCGAAGAGGAAGCCGTGGAGCCGGAGCAGCCGCGCACGCTGCAGGAAGCGCTGGCCCAGCCCGCGGCGGTCGACGCCCCGGCCGCGACCGCGGAAGCACCCGTAGTGCCCTCGGCCGCGACCGCCACCGCGGCCGGCCCCGCGGGGGATGCGGCGGTGGCCACGCCCGTGGCCGGACCGAAGGTGGATCCCGGCATCTTCCGCGCCTACGACGTGCGCGGCGTGGTCGGCAAGACCCTCGACATCGGCGTCGCCGAGCTGCTCGGCCAGGCCGTCGGCACGCTGATGCACGAGCAGGGCGCCACCGACATCCTGGTCGGCCGCGACGGGCGCCTGTCCGGCCCCGACATGGTCGCCGGGCTGACCGAAGGCCTGCGCAAGGCCGGCCGCAACGTCATCGACATCGGCATGGTGCCGACGCCGGTGCTGTACTTCGGCACCTACGAACTGCGCACCGGCTGCGGCATCGCCGTTACCGGCAGCCACAACCCGCCGGACTACAACGGCTTCAAGATCATGGTCGGCGGCACCACGCTGTCGGGCGACGAGATCACCGGGCTGTACGAGCGCATCCGCGACGGCCGCCTGCACACCGCCGAAGCGCGCGGCACGCTGTCGCAGCGCGACATCGCCGACGACTACGTGGCGCGCATCGCCACCGACGTGCAGCTCGACCGCCGCATCAAGGTGGTGGTGGACGCCGGCAACGGCGTCGCCGGGGAGATCGGCCCGAAGGTGCTCAAGGCGATCGGCGCCGACGTGGTGCCGCTCTACTGCGAGATCGACGGCACCTTCCCGAACCACCACCCGGACCCGAGCGAGCCGCGCAACCTCGAGGACCTGGTGCAGGCGGTCGCGCGCGAGGGCGCGGAACTGGGCATCGCCTTCGACGGCGACGGCGACCGTCTCGGGGTGGTGACGCCGAGCGGCGCCAACATCTTCCCCGACCGCCTGCTGATGCTGTTCGCGGCCGACGTGCTCGAGCGCAACCCGGGCGCGGTGATCGTCTACGACGTGAAGTGCAGCGGCAAGCTGCAGGGCCACATCCTGCGCCACGGCGGCAGCCCGCTGATGTGGAAGACCGGGCATTCGCTGATCAAGTCGAAGATGCGCGAGGTCGAGGCCGAGCTGGCCGGCGAGATGAGCGGCCATTTCTTTTTCGCCGAGCGCTGGTACGGGTTCGACGACGGCATCTACTCGGCCGCCCGGCTGCTGGAGATCGTGGCCGGCCGCACCGAGTCGCCGGGCGAGCTGCTCGAGGCACTGCCCGCGGGCGTGTCCACGCCGGAGATCAAGGTGGACGCCCCCGGCGGCGACCCGCACGCCTTGGTCGAGCGCTTCCGCACCGCGGCCAGCTTCGAGGGCGCGCGCGCCTCGACCATCGACGGCCTGCGCGTGGACTGGCCGGACGGCTGGGGCCTGGTGCGCGCCTCCAACACCACGCCGGTGCTGGTGATGCGCTTCGACGCGGACACGCAGGAAGCGCTGGAGCGGATCCAGGGCCAGTTCCGCGAGCAGCTGCTCGCCCTCGAGCCCTCGCTGCCGCTTCCGTTCTAGGGCGCCAGTTCCGCGGCGTCGGGATTCTTCATCGCACGGTAGCGGGCGACGGCGTCGGCCAGCTCCAGTTCGAGCGCCGCGCGCTCGGCGCGCTGGTCGGCGAGGATCCGCTGCTGCTTCTGCAGTTCGGCGTGGCGCGCGCGCAGCCCGGAGAGCAGCTTGTCCGGCACCGGCTTGCCCGCCAGCTCCAGCGCGTTGGCCTGGTCGAGCAGGGTCACCAGGCTGCGCCGCAGCGCCGCCTCGCCCAGCAGCGAGGCCTTGATGCCCTCGTCCACCAGCACGGTGCGCTCGCCGTAGGCGCGGCGCAACTGGTCCTCGCTCGCGTACGACTCGACCATCGCCAGGTCGCGCCGCTTGCGCTCCGCCTCCGCGGCGGCCTCGGCCGCGGCAGCCGCGGCAGCCGCGTCCGCCTGCGCGCGTTCCTCCGCGGTCAGCGCGCGCTCCACCTCGGCTTCCTTGCGCCCGCTGCGCGCGTCGATCTCGGTGCGCGCGAGGTCGGTGGCGCCCGGCGGCAGCGTGTCACCGCAGATGCGGTTGCCGTCGGCGTCGTCCCAGCAATACAGTTTCTTCTGCTGCGCCTGCGCGCCGGCGGCGAACGCCAGCAGCGACAGCGCGATCGCCATGCGCTTGATCATCCTGCAGCCCCTGTCCTGCAACCAAACCGCGCGCGGTAGTCGAGCAGCCGCTCGCGTTGGCCGACAAGTTCGCCGCTTTCGCCCGCGAACGCAAGCAGGTCGTCCAGCCCGGCGACCGCGACCACCGCGATGCCCGCGTCCTCGGCCAGCGCCTGCGTGGCCGAGCGCGGGTCGCCTTCGGCCACCGCCTCCTGGCGGTCGAGCGCGATCGCCAGCGCGGCCACGCTGCCGCCTGCGGCGGTGATGGTGGCCAGCGCCTCGCGCACCGCGGTGCCGGCGGTGACCACGTCGTCCACGACCAGCACCCGGCGCCCGGCCAGCGGCGCCCCGATCAGGCTGCCGCCCTCGCCGTGGGCCTTGGCTTCCTTGCGGTTGAACGCCACCGGCAGGTCGCGGCCGCGGCGCGCGTACTCGCAGGCCAGCGCCGTGGCCAGCGGGATGCCCTTGTAGGCGGGCCCGAACAGGAGGTCGAAGCCGATGCCGGCGGCGTCGATGGCATCGGCGTAGCAGCCGGCCAGGGTGGCCAGCGCGGCGCCCGAGTCGAAGCGGCCGGCATTGAAGAAGTACGGGCTGTTGCGGCCCGACTTCAACGTGAATTCGCCGAAGCGCAGGGCCTCGACGCGCAGGGCGAGCTCCAGGAACCGGCGGCGATGCTCGAGGGCGCTCTTGTCGGGCATGGGCGCCATTCTCCCACGCATTGCTATGATCCCCGCAACCCGGATCCGGACGTCGCATGCGCATCACCAGCTTCAACGCGAACGGCCTGCGCTCGGCCGCGAGCAAGGGCTTCTTCGACTGGTTCCGCGGGCAGGATGTCGACGTGCTCGCGGTCCAGGAGACCAAGGCGCAGGAGCACCAGCTTGCCGGTCCCGAGTTCCTTCCCGACGGGTACAAGGCCTGGTTCCGCGACGCCACGACGAAGAAGGGCTACAGCGGCGTCGCCATCTATTCGAAGCGCGAACCGGACGAGATCCGCACCGCGCTCGGCTGGGACGCGTTCGACGAGGAGGGGCGCTACATCGAGGCGCGCTTCGGCAACCTCAGCGTGGTCTCGTTCTACATCCCCTCCGGTTCCTCCGGCGAGTTGCGCCAGGGCTTCAAGTTCGAGGTCATGGAGTGGCTGCGGCCGATCCTCGACCAGTGGCTGGCCAGCGGCCGCGACTACGTGCTCTGCGGCGACTGGAACATCGTCCGCAGCGAGCTCGACATCCGCAACTGGAAGTCGAACCAGAAGAACTCCGGCTGCCTGCCGCCCGAGCGCGAGTGGCTCAACGGCCTGTGCTTCGACACCCATGGCTGGGTGGATACGTACCGCGCGCTGAACCCCGAGGGCCAGGACTACACCTGGTGGAGCAACCGCGGCGCCGCGCGCGCCAAGAACGTCGGCTGGCGCATCGACTACCAGTTCGTGACCCCGTCGCTGCGCGAGCGCCTGCGCGGCTGCTCGATCGCGCCGACGCCGCGCTTCTCCGACCACGCGCCGTACACCGTGGACTACGCCCTGTGAGCGCGACCAACGAAGGCGCGGTGTCGTACAAGGGCTGGTCCGGGATCAAGCGCGCGTTCGCCACGCCGTCGGCGTTCACGCTGCTGGTGTTCGGGTTCGGCTCCGGCCTGCCGTTCCTGCTGATCGCCTCGATGACGCTGTCCACGCGGCTGCGCGACGTCGGCCTGGACCTGGGCAGCATCGGCCTGATCAGCCTGGCCAGCTTCTTCTACCTGCTCAAGTTCCTGTGGGCGCCGCTGATCGACCGCTTCCCGTTCCCGCTGACCGCGTTCCTCGGACGCCGGCGCTCGTGGCTGCTGGTGTCGCAGCTGCTGGTCGGCGCCAGCCTGGCTGCGCTGGCGCTCACGCGTCCGGAGATGGACGTCACCGCGCTGGTCTGCTGGGTGCTGGTGGGTTCGTTTGCCGGCGCGACCCAGGACTCGGTGGTGGACGCGTACCGCATCGAGGTCGCACCGGCCTCTGCGCAGGCGGCGCTGGCGGCGACCTACACCCTGGGTTACCGCTTCGGCCTGATCGTCGGCGGCGCCGGCGCGCTGTACATCGCCGAGTTCCAGGGCTGGCGGCCGTCCTACCTGTGGATGGCGGCACTGATGCTGATCCCGGTGGCGGCAACGCTGCTGGCCAGGGAGCCGGAGGCGCTGGCGGCGACGGTCGAGCGCCGGATCGATTTCCTCGGCGCCTTCTGGCAGCCCTTCGCCAGCTACTTCCGCAACAACGGGGTGGCGCTCGGGCTGGTGCTGCTGCTGTTCGTCGGCCTGTTCAAGTTCCCGGACCAGGTGATCGGGGTGATGGCCGGGCCGTTCTACCTCGACTCGGGCTTCAGCAAGGCCGACATCGCCACCGTGTCGAAGGTCTACGGCATCTGGATGGGCATCGCCGGCGCGTTCCTGGGTGGTGTCGCGGTGGCCGCGTTCGGCGTGCGCCGGATGCTGCTGGTCGCGGCCCTGGGCGTTGCGCTGTCCAACCTGGCGTTCCTGCTGATGGCCTGGAACCCGGGCCAGCTCTGGGCGTTCTACGCCGCGATCAGTGCCGACAACCTGTTCCTCGGCTTCGCCGGGGTGGTGCTGATCGCATTCATGTCCGCGCTGACCGACCGCAACTTCACCGCCACCCAGTTCGCGCTGCTGGTCTCGCTGGCGAACCTGCCGGGCAAGTTCGCGGGCGGCGTGTCGGGGTATTTCGTCGAGGCCACCTCCTATGCGACCTTCTTCACCCTGAGCGCGCTGACGGTGGTGCCCACCCTGCTGTTGCTGGCATGGTTGTGGGGCCGCGTCCGCGTCGACGACGCGGCGGGAGGGGAAGCACGATGACCGCAACGACGCTGGAAGGGCTGGACCCGGTGGTCGCCGGGCGCCTGCAGCGGCTGGCGCAGGTGCGCGGCCTGTCGCCGGAGCAGGTGCTGGTGGAGGCGATCGAACGCGGACTGCTCGCGCTCGAGACCGAGTCCGCGGCCAAGCTGGAGGCCGACGAGGCCGACGTCCTCAAGGAAGCCATCGCCGCCCTCGAGCAGATCCCCGACTCCGCCTTCGCCGCCATCGGCAAGGCCGCGCCTCCGCCGCCGGGGGAGGAGGAGCTTTAGCTCACGCCGGGTGGATGGCGCCGAGGATGCGGGGGCCGGTGGCGCCGGTGACGGCGGGGAGGTTGCCGGGGCGGCCGGCGAGGGTTTCGCGGGCCAGCCAGGCGAAGCCCATCGCTTCCACGAAGTCCGGGTCTACGCCGTGCGCGGCGGTGGACTCGACTGCCACGCCAGGCAGGCGCGCCGCGATGCGCTGCATCAGCAGCGGGTTGTGCACGCCGCCGCCGCAGGCGAGCAGGCGGCGGGTGCCGGGTTGCTGCGCCAGCAACGCCGCGGCGGCGCTGGCCGCGGTCAGTTCGAGCAGCGTGCGCTGCACGTCGGCGGCGGCCTCGTCGCCGGACAGGCGCCGCGCCAGCCACCCGAGGTGGAACTGCTCGCGGCCGCTGCTCTTGGGCGGCGGCATCGCGAACCATGGCTCGTCGAGCAGGCGCCGCAGCAGCGCCTCGTCCGCCCGCCCGCTCGCCGCCCAGCGGCCGTCGGCGTCGTAGCACTCGCCGGTGTGGCGCTCGCACCACGCGTCCAGCAGCGCGTTCGCGGGGCCGCAGTCGAAGCCGCGCACGCTGCCGGCGGGCGCCGGCAGCAAGGTGAGGTTGGCGATGCCGCCCAGGTTGAGCACCGCGCGCGGCTCGTCGCCGTCGGCCAGCAGCGCGGCGTGCAGCGCCGGCAGCAGCGGCGCGCCGTGGCCGCCCGCGGCGATGTCGCGGCTGCGCAGGTCGGACACGGTGGTGATGCCGGTGAGCTCGGCGATGCGGCTGCCGTTGCCGATCTGCATCGTGAACGGGTGCGCGGCGTGCGGGCGGTGGCGCACGGTCTGGCCGTGCGAGCCGATGGCCGCGACCCGCGACGCGGCGACGCCGGCCTCGCGCAGCAGCGCGTTGGCGGCATCGGCGAAGGCGATGGCGACGCGCGCGTCGAGTTCGCCGAGTTCGTCCAGCGAACTGGGCTCGCCGCCCTGCCCGAGGACGACCAGGGTCGCGCGCAGGTCGGGATCCCAGGGGAAGGTTCGTCCGGCGAGCAGGCGGCAGCGGGTGCGGTCGGCGTCGTCCAGCTCGACCAGCGCGGCGTCGATGCCGTCGGCGCTGGTGCCCGAGATCAGCCCGAGGAAGAGGGTTGGCATGCCGGGAGGATACCGATGTAGGAGCGGCGCTGGCGCCGCGACCGGGGAAAGGCTCGCCGCCATGGCGGCTCCCACTGTCGCGGCGCTAGCGCCGCTCCTACAGGTTGGGTATCAGGCCTTGTCGGCGGGCTTTTCGGTGTCGGCCCTGGCGAAGATCACGTCCTCGACCTGGCGGATCTGCGCCAGCGCCTTGCTGGTCTGGGCGCGGAACTCGGCCAGCACCTTGCCGCGCAGCGGCTCCGGCGGCGGCATGGTCACCGCCAGCGGGTTGCGGTGCACGCCGTTGACGCGGAATTCGTAGTGCAGGTGCGGGCCGGTGGCCAGGCCGCTGGAACCGACGTAGCCGATGGTCGTGCCCTGGCTGATGCGCTGTCCGGCGCGGACCTTGGCGAAGCGCGACATGTGCGCGTACAGCGTGCTGTAGCCGCGGCCGTGGTCGAGCACCACGGTGCGCCCGTAGCCGCCCTTCCAGCCGACGAAGGCGACCCGCGCGTTGCCGGCGGCCATGATCGGGGTGCCGTTGGGCGCGGCGAAGTCCACGCCCTGGTGCGCACGGGTGCGGCCCAGCACCGGGTGCTTGCGCGCGCTGGTGAAGCGCGAGCTGATGCGGGTGTACTGCACCGGCATGCGGATGAAGGCCTTCTTCAGCGGACGGCCGTCGGCGTCGAAGTACTCGGTCTTGCCGTCGTGCTCGAAGCGGAACGCGGTGTGCGGCTTGCCGCGCACGGTGAAGGTGGCGGCCTGGATGTCGCCGGTGCGCAGCAGTTCGCCCTCGCTCCAGATCTGCTCCACGACCACGCTGAAGCGGTCGCTGGCGACGACGTCGGAGTTGAAGTCGATGTCGTACTGGAAGATCTCGTCGGTGAGCTGGTTGATGGTGCGGCCCGGCAGCCCGAGCTTGCGCGCCGACCAGAACAGCGAACGTCCGACCTCGCCGCTGACCACGATGGTGCGGGTGGTGGTCGGGCGCTCGATCACCTGCTCGTGGACCTCGTCGCCGACCAGGCTGAGCTGCACGCGGTGGGTGATGTCGCGGTCGTAGCGCAGCGCGCGCAGGGCGCCGTCGTGGGCGATGTCGAAGGCGAGCACGTCGCCCGGGCGCAGCCGCACCAGCTCGCGCCGGATCTCCGGTTTCTCGATCAGCTTGTGCATGGTGCTGGTCGGCAGGCCGAGCTGCTGGAACACGGCGCCGAGGGTCTGCCCCGATTCCACGGTGACCATCTTCCAGTCGGCCGGGGCCGCCTGCGCGGTGGCGGGCCGCTGCGGCAGCGCCGGCAGCGCCAGCGCCATGGTCGTGCGCGGCGCGTGCGAGGACGCGTGCACAAGGTCCACCGACGGTGCCGAGAAGCCGGGGACGATCGCGGCGAGCAGCACGCCGATGGTCGCGAACAGGCTGGCGTGGGCCCACTGGCGGCGGGTCCAGCGGCCGTTGAAGGCAGCGGGAATATGGCGGGCCAGCACCTTCCGGTGCAGGGCGGCTTCGCGTATTTTTTCCAGGCGGGCCCGGCGGCCGCTGCGGGTCTCGGGCGTGGTCATGCGCTCTGGCTCATCAGATCAGCTCCCCCCGGTCCGATGTGATGGACGCGTCGAGCCGGTAAAATAGAGGCGCGAGGAGGATGCGTCAAACCCCTGATACACAAGGGTTTCAGCCTTGCGTCACGGTTTAACCCGTCGTTAACGCCGATCCCGGACCGCGGTCACGGGAACGCTGGTCCCGTCCCGCCCATTCATCCATCCGATCGAGAACCGCCCCTTGGACAGCCGCGCCCCCAGCCCCGACGAGATCGAACGCCAGCTCGCGCTGATCGCGCGCGGCGCCGACGAGCTGCTCAAGCGCGAGGAACTCGCCGAGCGGCTGCGCGAGGGCCGCCCGCTGCGGGTCAAGGCCGGCTTCGATCCGACCGCGCCGGACCTGCACCTGGGCCACACGGTGCTGCTGAACAAGATGCGGCAGTTCCAGGACCTCGGGCACACCGTCATCTTCCTGATCGGCGACTTCACCGGGATGATCGGCGACCCGACCGGCAAGAGTGCCACCCGCAAGCCGCTGACCCGCGAGGACGTCGCGGCCAATGCCCGCACCTACGCCGAGCAGGTGTTCAAGGTGCTCGACCGCGAGCGCACCGAGCTGCGCTTCAACAGCGAGTGGTTCTCGAGGATGGACGCCTCGGACATGGTCCGGCTGGCGGCGCAGCACACCGTCGCGCGCATGCTCGAGCGCGACGACTTCGCCAAGCGCTACGCGGCGCAGCAGCCGATCGCCATCCACGAGTTCCTGTATCCGCTGGTGCAGGGCTACGACTCGGTGGCGCTGGAGGCCGACGTCGAGCTCGGCGGCACCGACCAGAAGTTCAACCTGCTGATGGGGCGCGGCCTGCAGGAGCACCACGGGCAGAAGCCGCAGGTGGTGCTGACCATGCCGCTGCTGGAAGGCCTGGACGGCGTGCAGAAGATGTCCAAGTCGCTGGGCAACTACATCGGCATCGACGAACCGGCGATCGACATCGTCACCAAGGCGATGAAGATCGGCGACGAGCTGATGTGGCGATGGATCGAGCTGCTCAGCTTCGACATCGGCCTGGACGAGGCGGCGGCGCTCAAGCGCGAGGTCGCGGCCGGCGCGCTCAACCCGCGCGACGTCAAGCTGCGGCTGGCGCGCGAACTGGCGGCGCGCTTCCACGGAGAGGCCGCGGCGGAACAGGCCGTGGCCGGCTGGAATGCGGCCGTGCGCGGGCAGGGCGACGTCGCCCAGGTGCCGCTGCAGGACGTCGTGGTGCCGGCGGAGGGCCTGAAGATCGCCGCGCTGCTGACCGCGGCGGGTCTCACCCCGAGCAACTCCGAGGCCAACCGCAAGCTGCGCGAGCGCGCGGTGCGCGTGGACGGCGCGGTGGTCGAGGACCCGCAGCGGGTGTTTGAACCCGGGTTCGAGGGCATGCTGGCGGTGGGCAAGCGCAACTTCGCGCGGGTCCGCCTGGTCGCCGGCTGAGGCACTGACGCGGCGCTGATGGGCGCCCATACAGGATTGGCGCCATGGACGAATGGATCGCCGGTTTCGCCCCGGACCACTGGGGCCCGCAACTCGCCGTGCTGGCCTCGACCGCCTACGCCATGCTGCTGGGCGGGGTGATCGGCTTCGAGCGCGAACTCAAGAACCGCCCCGCGGGCTTCCGCACGCACATGCTGGTGGCCGGCGCCGCGGCGCTGCTGGTCGGCCTGGGCGACCTGATCGCGACCCACTTCAGCGCCCAGTACCCGGAACAACTGCTGCGCGTGGATCCGATCCGCCTGATCGAGGCGGTCGTCACCGCGGTCGGCTTCCTCGGCGCCGGCGCGATCTTCCGCCGCGCCGGCGGCAACAGCATCTCCGGCCTGACCACGGCCGCGTCGCTGCTGATGGTGGCGACGATCGGGATCGCCGCCGGCCTGCACGCGCAGTTCCTCGCGCTCGGCGCGACCGTGCTGACGCTGGCCGTGCTCGTGGTGCTGGCCTGGGTGGAACGGCGCACCGGCACCCGCGAGGAGGGGCGCCGGCAATAGGCAGTGGCGCGCCGGCTCAGGCCGGCAGCGCCACCCGCAGGGCCGCCTGGACGAACAACGTCATCACGCAGGCGAAGCCCAGCGCCCATGCCAGGCTGCGCGCCCAGTGCTGGCCGCCCAGGTAGAACAGGCCGTGGGCGACGCGGAACACGATGAAGGCGACCGCGAGCGCCGCGACGAAGCGCGGCTCGACGCCGGCCAGCTGCGCCATCAGCACGCCCGCCGCGAACGGCGGGAAAGCCTCGAACGCGTTCTGGTGCGCGGCGTTCGCACGCTGCACCAGCGGGCTGTCCTGCTTCGCAAGCCACTGGCGCGGATCGCGGTTGTTGTAGCGCGGCCCGCCGCGCTTCGCGATCACGATCCACGCGTACGGCAACGCCGCCGCGACCAGGATGCACCAGTAGGCGATGCTCACTTGGCCAGGGCCTGGTCGCGCGTCGCCTTGAACGGGTTGCCCTCGTACCAGTTCGGCCACCGCTCGTCGTCGGCGAGCGCGCGGCCAACTGCGTACACGGCCTCCAGGTCCTCCATGGTGCCGCCCAGCTTCCAGGTCGCCGGGTCGTACTCGTCGGCCGGGGCGTGGTAGCGGTTGTCGCCGTAGTCCTTGGCCGCGGCCGCGCCGGCCGCCTTGCCGCCCTCGACCAGGTCCTCGCCGCCGTCCACGTACAGTGCCGGCACGCCGGCCTTGGCGAAGTTGAAGTGGTCGGAGCGGAAGTAGCCGCCGGCTTCCGGATGCGCCTCGGCGTGCAGCACGCGGCCCTGCGCCTCGGCCACCGGCTTCAGCAGGTCCTCGAGCTCGGAGCTGCCCATGCCGACCACGGTGATGTCGCGGCTGCGCCCGTACACGCTCATCGCGTCCACGTTGAACACGGCCACGGTCTTCTCCAGCGGCACCGACGGGTGCGCGACGTAGTATTGCGAGCCGAGCAGGCCGGATTCCTCCAGGGTGACGGCGAGGAACACGACCGAGCGCTCCGGCGGCGTCTCCTGGTTGGCGAAGGCCTCGGCGATCTCGAGGATGCCGGCGACGCCGGTGGCGTTGTCCACCGCGCCGTTGTAGATGCCGTCGCCGCCGTCGGGCATGTCGTGCTTGCCGAGGTGGTCCCAGTGCGCCATGTAGATCAGCGCCTCGTCCGGGCGCTCGCTGCCGGGCAGGATGCCGACCACGTTGCGCGAGGACTTGCTGGTGATGGTGCTGTCCATCTCCAGCGACAGGGTCGCGTCCATCGGCACCGCCTTGAAGCCGCGCTTGTTGGCGGCGGCGCGCAGCTTGTCGAGGTCGAGCCCCGCGTCGGTGAACAGCGCGCTCGCCACTTCGCCGGAAATCCAGCCCTGCGCGGGCAGGCGCGGCGCCGGGTCGCTGTCGGCCGGCAGGTCGTACTGCGCGCCGGACCAGGAATTGCGCACCACGTCCCAGCCGTAGGACGCGCCAGGGGTGTCGTGGATGATCAGCGCCGCGGCCGCGCCCTTGCGCGCTGCCTCCTCGAACTTGTAGGTCCAGCGGCCGTAGTAGGTCATCCGCTTGCCTTCGAACAAGCTCTCGTCGTTGGCGTGGAAGCCGGGGTCGTTGACCAGCATGACCACGGTCTTGCCCTTGACGTCCACGCCGGCGTAGTCGTTCCAGTCCTGCTCGGGTGCGTCCACGCCGTAGCCGACGAACACCAGCGGGCTGTCCTGGATGCTGACGTGCTGCTGGCCGGTGCGGGTGCCGATCACCATGTCGTCGCCGAACGCGAGCGTGCGCGTGTCGCCGGCGACGGCAAGCTCGATCGTGGTGGACGGGTCGGCGGTGGTCTCGACCATCGGCACGTCCTGGAACCACTCGCCGTCGTTGCCCGGCTGCAGGCCGATGCGCTCCATCTGCGCGCGGATGTACTCGACCGTCTTCTCGCCGCCCGGGGTGCCGGGGGCGCGGCCCTCGAACGCGTCCGACGCGAGGACCTCGACGTGGCGCGCGAAGTCGGCTTCGGTGATGCCGGGCTCGAACGCGGCATCGCCGGCGGTCGCGCCATCGGCGGTGCGGTTGGCGGAGTCGGCCGGCGCGTCGGCGCCCTGGCAGGCGGCCAGGGCGAGCGCGGCGAGGAGGCAGGTGGCGAGGCGTTGCATGGCGGGGCTCCCCGTCGTCGGAAAGCCCCGATGCTAGCCCAACCGCGGGCCCCCGTTCAGTCCTTCGGCGGGGTCGGGGTCGAGAAGCGGATCGCGGTGGCGCCGGTGATCGCGCCGGTGCGCGCGCTGTCGTGCACGTACAGCACCACCTCGCGCTCGAACACCAGCGGTCCATCCACCACGGCATCCGGGCCGATCACGATGCGCGGCTTGTGGCGGCCGAAGGAGATGCCGACGTTGTCCGGCTTCTCCACGCGCAGGCTGCCCTTCACGTGCGAGCCGACGCCGACGGTGACGTCGCCGGAGACGGTTTCGATGTCGCCGGCGAGGGTGGTGCCGACGAGCCCGATGTCGCCGGAGACGGTCTCGATGCTGCCGCCGACCTGGCTGCCGCGGCCGACGAAGACGTCGCCGCTCACCGACTCGAGTCCGCCGGAGACGCGCGCCTGCTGGCCGAGGCGCACGTCGCCGCTGACGCTCGACAGCGACTCGGCCTGCACGCCGTCGCCGCCCTCGATGTCGCCGCTGACGGTGCTTGCCTCCTCGAGACGGGCGCGGTCGCCGATCGAAATGTCCCCGCTGACGGTCTCGAGGTCGCCGTAGCGCTGGCCGGCCTCGGCGGTGATGTCCCCGCTGATGCGGTCGATGTCCTGCTGGGCGTGGGCCGGAAGCGCCAGGCCGGCGGCGAGGGCGGCGGCCAGGGCGGCGAGGAGGATGCGGTTACGGCTCATGGCGGGGTTCCCGTTGTTGTCGAGGTCCTGTTGTGATGCGGCGGATGGACGTTCCGTTTAGACAGTCTCGTTACAATCGTTGTCCCAGGCCCTCCGGATGACCGCCTTGCCCAGCCCCGCCGCGCCGAACGCCCCCCGCAACGACGTCCCGCGCCCGGTGGTGCTGCTGATCCTGGACGGCTGGGGCCACCGCGAGGACCCCACCGACAACGCCCTGGCGATGGCCGAGCTGCCCAACTGGCGCCGGCTGTGGGCCAACTGCCCGCACACGCTGGTGCACACCGAAGGCCGCCACGTCGGCCTCCCGGACGGGCAGATGGGCAACTCCGAGGTCGGGCACATGAACCTGGGCGCCGGCCGCATCGTCTACCAGGACCTGACCCGGGTGGACGCGGCCATCGACGACGGCAGCTTCTTCGACAACGCAGCCCTGGCGGGTGCCTGCGCCGCGGTCGCCGAGGACGGCGGCACGCTGCACCTGATGGGCCTGCTGTCGCCGGGCGGCGTGCACAGCCACGAGCGCCACCTGTTCGCGATGCTGGAGCTGGCGGTGCGCATGCAGGTACCGGAGGTCGCGGTGCACGCGTTCCTCGACGGCCGCGACATGCCGCCGAAGTCGGCCGGGCCCAGCCTGGCTGCGTTGCAGCAGCGCTGCACCGCCCTTTCCGGGGACGCCACCCGCATCCGCATCGCCAGCGTCAGCGGCCGCTACTACGCGATGGACCGCGACAAGCGCTGGGACCGCGTGCATCGCGCCTGGGAAGCGATCGTCGAGGCGCGTTCCGACTACCGCGCGGTGGACGCCGCGACCGCGCTCGAGGCGGCGTACGCGCGTGGCGAGACCGACGAGTTCGTCGCGCCCACCGTGGTCGCGCCGCCGCAGGGCGAACCGGCGCCGATGGCCGACGGCGACGCGGTGGTGTTCATGAACTTCCGCGCCGACCGCGCGCGCCAGCTCTCGGCGGCGTTCGTGGCGCCCGGCTTCTCCGGCTTCGAGGTGCGCCGCCCGGCGCTGGCGATGTTCGTCACCCTGACCGAATACGACGCGACCCTGCCGGCCACCGTCGCCTTCTCGCCCGACGACCTCACCGATACCTTCGGCGAGCTGCTCGCCGAACGCGGGCTCACCCAGCTGCGCATCGCCGAGACCGAGAAGTACGCGCACGTCACCTTCTTCTTCAGCGGCGGCCGCGAGCAGCCGTACCCCGGCGAGGACCGGATCCTGGTGCCGAGCCCGCAGGTGGCGACCTACGACGCGCAGCCGGAGATGAGCTGCCCGGAACTGACCGCGAAGCTGGTGGAGGCGATCCGCGCCGGCAAGTACGACGCCGTCGTCTGCAACATCGCCAACCCGGACATGGTCGGCCACACCGGCGACCTGCAGGCCGCGATCCAGGCCGCCGAGGCGGTGGACGCGGCGCTCGGCGCGATCAGCGCCGCGGTGCACGCCGCCGGCGGGGCGCTGGTGGTCACCGCCGACCACGGCAACCTGGAAATGATGCGCGACCCGGCCACCGGCCAGCCGCACACCGCGCACACGGTCGGTCCGGTGCCGCTGCTGTACATGGGCACGCGCACCGGCATGGCCCTGCGCGAGGGCGGTGCGCTGCGCGACGTGGCGCCGACGCTGCTGGACCTGCTCGGCATCCCGCGCCCCGAAGCGATGACCGGGCGCAGCCTGCTGGTGCCGGCGGAGCAGGGCGGCTGAGGATGGCGACCTGCGGCAGGCATCGCGCGCAAGGCGCGCTCCCACAGGGGATTGCCGCCGCCATCGTCGCCGTGCTGTTCGCGGGACTGTTTGCCGGCGCGCAGGTCCGGGCGCAGGACAGCGGCGATGCGCAGCGGCGGCTGGAGCGCGCGCAGCGCGAGTTGCGCGAGGTCGCGGCCGAGCGGCGCAGGATCGAAAACGCACGCGGCGCCGCCTCGCGCGAACTGCGCGCGATGGACGAGCGCCTGGCGAAGGCGTCGCGCGCGCTGCACGACACCGACGCGGAACTGGCGCGACAGCGCAAGGCACTCGCCGAGGCGCAGGCGCGCGAGAAGCAGCTCGCGCAGAACCTGGCCGCGCAGCGCGCTCAGCTGGCCGCGCTGCTGCGCGCCGCCTACACCGTCGGCAGCGAGGCGCCGCTCAAGCTGCTGCTGTCGCAGGACCGCGTCGCCGAGGCCGCGCGCGTGCTGACCCTGCACCGCTACCTGCAGCAGGACCGCACCCGGCGCATCGCCGCGCTGTCGGAGGAACTGCGCGAGCTGGAGGAACTCGGGCTGCGCATCGCCGAGCAGGAGCGCGAGCTCGAAGCCACGCGCGCGCGCCAGCGCGAGCAGCTCGCCGCGCTGCAGACCGAGCGCAAGCGGCACGCCGAGGCGGTCGCGAAGCTCGATGCCAGCTACCAGGACAAGCGCAGCCGCGAGAAGGCGCTGGGCAGCGACGTCGCCGGCCTCAGGAAGCTGCTCGCGCAATTGCGCGCCGCGGCCGAACGCGCCGAAGCCGAGCGCCGCGCCGCCGCCGAGCGCGCCCGCCGCGCGGCCGCCGAGGCCGGTGCGCCACCGCCGAAGCCGGCCCCGGTGCCGGCGCAGCCCGCGCTGCGCGTGGGCGGCCTGGGCTGGCCGCTGTCCGGTTCCCTGATCGCCGGCTACGGCGGCAAGCTGCCCGACGGCGGCAAGAGTTCCGGGCTGATGATCGGCGCCCCGCAGGGCACCACGGTGCAGGCGGTGGCCCCGGGCAAGGTGGTGTTCGCCGACTGGATGAACGGCTACGGCCTGATCCTGATCATCGACCACGGCAACGGCTACATGAGCCTGTACGCGCGCAACGAGGCGCTGCTGCGCGACGCCGGCGACATGGTCGAGCGCGGCGACCCGGTCGCCAGCGTCGGCAGCTCCGGCGGCCTTGGCCCGCCGGCGCTGTACTTCGAGCTGCGCCGCAACGGCGACCCCGTGAACCCGGATACCTGGCTGAAGAAGTAGAGTGCCCGCATGCGCACCAAAGCCCCCCTGCTGCTGCTTGCCGCCGCGCTGCTGTCATCGCCCCTGCACGCCCGGGACACCCAGGACGCGGCGCAGGACGACGCGAGCGCCGACGCCGCGGCGGCGTCCTCCGTGCCGCTGGACGAGATCCGCCGTTTCGTCAGCGTCTACAACGCGGTCCGCCAGGCCTACGTCGAACCGGTCAGCGACGAGGCGCTGATGCACGCTGCGGTCAAGGGCCTGCTGCTCGACCTCGACCCGCACAGCATCTACTTCGACAAGGACGACGCCGAGGCCTTCCGCGAGGAGACCAGCGGCGCCTACGGCGGCATCGGCATCGAGGTGCAGCCGCAGCCCGACGGCACCATCCTGGTGGTGGCGCCGATCGACGGCACGCCGGCGGCGCGCGCGGGGCTGAAGTCGGGCGACGTGATCGTCGCGGTGGATGGCAAGCCGCTCGAGGCCGGCGGTGACGGCCGCGGCCCGCTGCGCGGCGAGCCCGGCACGCCGGTGGTGCTGACGATCGCGCGCGAAGGCCGCGCCGCGCCGTTCGACGTCACCGTGACCCGCGAGACCATCCGCGTCGCCAGCGTGCGCAGCCGCATGCTCGAGCCCGGCTACGGCTACCTGCGCATCGCCGCGTTCCAGGCCGACACCGCCGCCGACTTCGCGCGCGAGCTGGCATCGCTGCAGAAGCAGTCCGGCGGCCTCAAGGGGCTGGTGCTCGACCTGCGCAGCAACCCCGGCGGCCTGCTCGTGTCGGCGGTGCAGATCGCCGACGACCTGCTCGAGGCCGGCGGCATCGTCAGCACCCGCGGGCGCATCGCGCTCAGCGACACCAGTTTCAACGCCACCCCGGGCGACCTGCTGCACGGCGCGCCGCTGGTGGTGCTGGTGGACGCGGGCTCGGCCAGCGCCGCCGAGGTGCTCGCCGGCGCGCTCAAGGACAACGGGCGCGCACGCATCGTCGGCAGCCGCACCTTCGGCAAGGGCTCGGTGCAGACGCTGCTGCCGCTGGACAACGGCGACTCGGTCAAGCTGACCACCGCGCGCTACTACACGCCCGACGGGACCTCGATCCAGGCGGTCGGGATCGTGCCCGACGTGGTGCTGCAGCCCGGCAGCGACGCCGGCAACGGCGCCCCGCGGCGCGTGAGCGAGGCCGAGCTGCCCGGCCACCTCCAGGGCGAGGCCGAAGCCGGCGTCGGCGACGGCGAGGTGCTCGAGGGCGAGGCGCCGGTGCGCGCCGCGCTCAACGTGCTCAAGTCGCTGCCGCGCTGAGCGGCGGCGTCACAGCAGCGCCAGCGGCTCCGCCGGCAACACGCCCGGCTCGTGCCCGGGCACGCGCGGCATCGCCAGGCGTCGGCAGTGCACGTCCGGCGTCGCCAGTTGCTGCGCCAGTTCCAGCATCACCGCGCGCGAGGAGCGCGAGGCGGCGCGGAACGCGAGCAGCAGCTCGTGCTCGCTCGGGTCGATGCCGGCGTGGCCGGCTGCGGGCAGCGGCAGGGCCACTGCTTCCTCGTCGTCGTCCAGCGCCATCGGCCCCTTGCCGGTGGCCAGCCATTCGAAGCGCACCCGCGTCGCCGCCGCGGCGGCAAGCAGGTGGCCGATGTTCGGGCGCTTCGGGCGCCGGGCTTCCCAGTGGCTGACGGCGCTGCGGTGGACGCCGACGAGATCCGCGAGCGCGGCCTGCGACAGGCCGCCATGCCGGCGTGCAAGCCGGATGCGATCGGTCATTTCCAAGGTTCCATCCCCCATGCATCGCACGGCAATCCGGCCGCGCGCCCCGAACATAACGGCAGCCGCCGCGGCCGAGCAAGATTTTCAAACGGGACGGAGTCGGTAGCGCGGCGCGCGCGGACGTGGTAACCAGCGCCCATGTTCGTCGCCCTGCCCACCCGCCAGCGCAGCAGCATCCGCTGGGCTACCCCGCTGCTGTTCACGTTGCTGTGGGCGGCGTTCCTGTGGGCCAGCACCCGCCCGGAGGACGCGCGCCGGCTGTGGCTGATGGACTGGGGCGCGCTCACCGGCGGCGAGGCGATCGCCCAGACCTGGGGCGCGTTGTGGGCCGAGGGCCAATGGCTGCGGCTGTTCAGCGCGCTGTTCCTGCACGCGGATTGGGCACACCTGCTGGGCAACCTGGTGTTCCTGCTGATCTTCGGGCTACCGGCCGAGAAGGTGATGGGCGCAGGGCGCTTCCTGGTGCTGTTCCTGCTCGGGGGCGCGGTCGCCAACCTGGCCGCGGTACTGCTGATCGGCGGCCCGGACCGGCTGGTGATCGGCGCCAGCGGCGCGGTCTCGGCGGTGATCGGGGCCTACCTGGCGCTGTTTCCCCGGGCCAAGCTGGGGGTGGTGCTGCCGCTGGGGCTGTTCCTGCAGTTCGTGCGCACCCCGGCGCCGCTGCTGATCGGGCTCTGGGCCCTGCTGCAGGTGGTGTTCGCCTACATCGGCCCGTCGTTCGGCGCGGTGGCCTGGGCCGCCCACATCGCCGGCTTCGCCTTCGGGGTCGCCTTCGCCCTGGTGGTGCGGGCGGCGGTGGCCCGGCGGATGCGGCGCCAGCGGGGGTTCTAGGAAACCGGCCCGGGGGCCTTCCGGGGAAGTGACAGTTTGGTTAAAAGCGCGTTAGAGTCCCTACGGTGACGTACGTCCCGAAGGGCGTACCCGCATCAACGACAAGCACCCTCCCGGAGATCGTGCAATGCAGAACGCTTCCCGCTTCACCCTGACCGCCCTGGCCCTCGGCATCGCCGGGGTGATGGCCGCCGGCACCGCCGACGCGTCCGGATTCCAGATCCGCGAGAACAGCGTCCAGAACCTGGGCCGCGCCAACGCCGGCACCACGGTTGCCTGGGGCGACGCCTCGGTGGTGCTGAACAACCCGGCCGCGCTGGTCAACAACGACCGCCTGCTGGTGCAGGCCGACGTGACCGTGATCGACCTCAACGCCGACTTCGACGGCTCCGGCACCAGCGCCGTGGGGACCCCGCTCACCGGCGGCAACGGCGGCGACCCGGGCGAGGCCACGCCGGTCCCGCACATGGGCTTCGTGATGCCGCTGAGCGGCGGCCTCGAGAGCGTCGTCGTCGGCGCCAGCGTCTCCGCGCCGTTCGGCCTGAAGACCGAGTACGACCCGACCTGGATGGGCCGCTACGACGCCGTCGTCTCCGACGTGAAGATCGTGGACCTGACCTTCTCGGCGGGCATCGCCTTCACCGAGCGCTTCTCGCTCGGCGCCGGCATCATCCTTCAGCGCGCCGACGTCACCCTGTCGAACGCGATCGACTTCGGCACCGCGCTGTGCGCGGCGGTGAACCCGGCCAACTGCTTCAACCCGGCCTATCCGTTCCAGCCGCAGGGCGCGGACGGCATGGTCGAGGTCAGCGGCGACGACACCGGCGTCGGCTTCGTGGTCGGCGCCCAGCTGCGCGCGGCCGACAACTTCGTGCTCGGCTACGCGCACCGCTCGGAGATCAAGCACACGCTCGACGGCACCGCCGACTTCACCATGCCGGCCGCCGTGGCCGCGACCTTCGCCGGCATGGACATCCACGCCTACGACGACGGCCCGATCTGGGCGAACCTGACCACCCCGTCCACCGACACCATCAGCGCGCGCTGGGATGTGACCGACCAGTTCCGCCTGCTGGGTGAAGTGCAGTGGACCGGCTGGGAGTCGCTGCAGGAAGTCGACATCCGTCGTCCGGGCGGCGCGGTGCTCGGCCAGGAGCCGTTCGAGTGGGAAGACTCGATCTTCTACTCGGTCGGCGGCGAGTTCGACTTCAGCGAGGCGTTCACCTTCCGCTTCGGCGTCGGCTACGACGAGAGCCCGACCCACGACGCGACCCGCACCCCGCGCCTGCCCGACAACGACCGCATGGTCTACACCCTGGGCGCGACCTGGAACGTGTCGCCGCAGCTGAGCATCGACGCGGCCTACATGCGGGTCGAGATCGATTCCCCGCAGATCGATACGCATTCGACCAGCGGCTCGCACCTGCAAGGCAGCTTCGACGGCAACGCCGACCTGCTCGGCATCGCCGCGCGCTACCGCTTCTGATCCACGCGGCACGCGCAACGAAAGAGCCCCGCTTCGGCGGGGCTTTTTCTTTGGGTCGAATGTGCGTTGAAACGTCGTGCGTCGTAACGTCGTGCGTCAGTCGTCCAGCGTCAACAACGACGCATTCCCGCCCGCCGCCGTCGTGTTCACCGTCACCGTCTTCTCGGTCGCGAACCTTGGCAGGTAGTGCGGGCCGCCGGCCTTCGGGCCGGTGCCGGACAGCCCCTGGCCGCCGAACGGCTGCACGCCGACCACGGCGCCAATCTGGTTGCGGTTGACGTAGACGTTGCCGACCTTCGCCCGGGCGACGATGCGCTCGATGGTCTCGTCGATGCGCGAGTGCACGCCGAGGGTCAGGCCGTAGCCGGTGGCATTGATCGCATCCACCACGGCGTCGAGCTCGCTGGCCCTCCAGCGGATCACGTGCAGCGCCGGGCCGAAGTTCTCGCGGGTGAGTTGCGACAGCGACCGGAGCTCCCAGGCGCTGGGCGCGAAGAAGGTGCCGTGCGCGGTGGCTTCCGGATCGAGGCTGGCGCGGGCGATCAGCTTGCCCTCGCCCTGCATGCGCCCGGCGTGCTCGTCGAGCATGCACAGCGCGTCCTTGTCGATCACCGGGCCGACGTCGGTGGACAGCAGCAGCGGGTCGCCGACCTTGAGCTCGGCCATGGCGCCGGCGAGCATGCCGATGACCTTGTCGGCGATGTCCTCCTGCACGAACAGTGCGCGTGCGGCGGAGCAGCGCTGGCCGGCCGAGGTGAAGGCCGAGGCGAGCGCGTCCTTGATGAGCTGCTCGGGCAGCGCCGAGGAGTCGGCGATCAGCGCGTTCTGGCCGCCGGTCTCGGCGATCAGCACCGCGATCGGGCCGGCCTCGCGCCCGGCGAGCGCGCGGTTGATGGCGCGCGCGGTCTCGGTGGAACCGGTGAAGGCGACGCCGGCCACGCGCGGGTCGGAGGTGAGCGCGGCACCGACGGTGGCGCCGTCGCCGGGCAGGAACTGCAACACGTCTGCGGGGATGCCGGCCTCGTGCAGCAGTTGCACTGCGTAGTAGCCGACCAGGTTGGTCTGCTCGGCCGGCTTGGCGATCACCGCGTTGCCGGCGGCCAGCGCCGCGGCGACCTGGCCGGCGAAGATCGCCAGCGGGAAGTTCCACGGGCTGATGCAGACGAACACGCCGCGCCCGCCCAGGGCCAGGGTGTTGGACTCGCCGGTCGGGCCGGGCATGGCCTGCGGCGCGCCGAACAGCTCGCGCGCCTGCGCGGCGTAGTAGCGCAGGAAGTCCACCGCCTCGCGCACTTCGGCGACGCCGTCGGGGATGGTCTTGCCGGCTTCCTTCGTGCACAGCGCCATGAAGCGTGGCATGCGCTCTTCCAGCAGGTCGGCGGCGCGCTCGAGCACCACCGCGCGCGAGGCGGCCGGCAGCGCGTCCCAGCCCGGCTGCGCGGCGACCGCGTTCTGCAGCGCACGCTCGACGGTCGCGGCATCGGCCGGCTGCCACTGGCCCACGACCTGGCGGCGGTCGGCGGGATTGGTGACGTCGAGGAACTCGCCCGAGGGCGTCGCGCCCGGCACCAGCGGGGTGGCGCGCCAGCTCTCGCTGAGTGCGGATTCCATGCGCCCGGCAAGCGCGCGCAGCTGGTCGTCGTTGGCGAGGTTGATGCCCATGGAGTTGTCTCGTTCGTAGCCGGCGGCGCGATAGATCTGGCGCGGCAGCGGGATGCGGGGATGGGGAATGCCGTCGAAGCCGGACACGACCTCCACCGGGTCGCGCACCAGCTCCTCGACCGGGATCGCCTCGTCGGTGATCCGGTTGACGAAGCTGGAGTTGGCGCCGTTCTCGAGCAGGCGCCGCACCAGGTAGGGCAGCAGGTCCTCGTGCGAGCCGACCGGCGCGTACACGCGGCAGGGCACGCCGAGACGGTCGGCCGGGATCACCTCGGCGTAGAGGTCGTCGCCCATGCCGTGCAGCTTCTGGAACTCGAAGTTACGGCCCGCGGCCATGCGGTGCACCGCGGCGATGGTCTGTGCGTTGTGGGTCGCGAACATCGGGTAGACCGCATCGCCGGCATCGAGCAGGCGGCGGGCGTTGGCCAGGTAACTGACGTCGGTGTTGGGCTTGCGCGTGAACACCGGATAGCCGGGCAGGCCGTCCACCTGCGCGCGCTTGACCTCGCTGTCCCAGTAGGCGCCCTTCACCAGGCGCACCGGGATGCGGCGGCCGTGCTGGCGGGCGAGCGCGGCGATCCAGTCGATCACGAACGGGGCGCGCTTCTGGTAGGCCTGCACCACGATGCCGAAGCCGTCCCAGCCGGCCAGCGACGGATCGGTCCAGGCCGCCTCGATCACGTCCAGCGAAAGCTCGAGGCGGTCGGCCTCCTCGGCGTCGATGGTCATGCCGATGCCGTGGCGCTTGGCGCGCTGGGCGAGGTCGAGCACGCGCGGGGCCAGCTCGGCCAGCACGCGGGTGCGCTTGGCGTGCTCGTAGCGCGGGTGCAGCGCCGACAGCTTGACGGAGATCGAGGGCGCGACGATGGCGTCCTCGAAGCGGCCGCTGCCGCCAATCGCGTCGATCGCGCTGCGGTAGGCCTCGAGGTAGCGGTCGGCGTCGGCCTGGGTCAGCGCGGCCTCGCCGAGCATGTCGAAGGAATAGCGGTAGTTGGCGTTGGCCCCCTTGCGCGAGCGCGCCAGCGCCTCGGAAATCGTGCGCCCCATCACGAACTGGTGGCCCATGATTTTCATCGCCTGGCGCACCGCCAGCCGGATCACCGGCTCGCCGACGCGCCCGACCAGGCGCTTGAAGGCGCCGTGCACGTCGCGCCGGGTCTCGTCGGCCAGGTCCACCAGGCGGCCGGTGAGCATGAGGCCCCAGGTCGAGGCGTTGACCAGCACCGAGTCCGACTGGCCCATGTGCCGCTTCCAGTCGGCCTCGCCGAGCTTGTCGCGGATCAGCTTGTCGGTGGTGTCCGCGTCGGGGATGCGCAGCAGCGCCTCGGCCACGCACATCAGCAGCACGCCTTCCTCGCTGCCGAGGTCGTACTGGCGCATGAAGGCCTCGATCGCGCCCTGGTCGGCGGCGCGGGCGCGCACCCGCCGCACCAGGTCCGCGGCGGTCGCCTGCACCGCGGCCTGGTCGGCCGCCGGCTGGCGCGCGGCGGCGAGCAGTTCGCACACGGCATCGGTCTCGTCGCGGACCCATGCGGCGGTGATCGCGGCCCGCAGGCCGGCGCTGTCGGTTGGCATGTCTGGGGTCATCGCCCGGTGGGGAGCGGGGGTAAGCGGGTCATTTTAGCTGGCGCAGGCCCGCTTCGGGGTGCCGTGCAGCTTGCCCCCGGCGCTGGCGCAGGCCTATCATTTCGACGTTTCCGCGACCGCGATGGCGCGGTCCGCGGCCGATTGCTCCGATCGATCGTCTCCGGTCAGCCTGCGGGAGGCGCCGGCCAGCGGCTGCGACCGCGGCCGGGGCCGAAGGGGGCGCGCCTGCCGCGACAACACCAAATCATGCATGTGGGGCTCGAACTGATGAAAGCCGGATTCAAGCATTGGCTCACGGGTATCGCCGCGATGGCGCTGCCGGCACTGGCCTGGGCGCAGCAGGCGCCCGCCGCCGCAGACCTGGAGCCCGCCGCGCCGGAGCGGTGGCAGCTCAACATGCACCCGGGGGTCACCCAGACCTCCCAGTTCGCCTACGACGCGCACATGTTCGCGGTCTGGGTCTGCGTGGTCATCGGCGTGATCGTGTTCGCCGCCATGGCGATCGCGATCGTCAAGTTCCGCAAGTCCAAGGGCGTGACCCCGGCGACCTGGAGCCACAACACCACCGCCGAGGTGATCTGGACGATCGTGCCGGTGATCCTGCTGATCGCGATGATCTGGCCGGCGACCACCAAGCTGATCGCGCAGTACGACACCCGCGACGCCGAGATGACCGTCAAGGTCACCGGCTACCAGTGGATGTGGGGCTACGAGTACCTCGGCGAGGACGTCGCCTTCACCAGCCGCCTCGACCGCGAGAGCAACGCCCTGCGCCAGAGCGGCCAGACGCCGACCCTCGAGTCCAACCCGAACTACCTGCTCGACGTCGACCAGCCGCTGGTGCTGCCGACCGACACCAAGATCCGCTTCGTGATCACCGCCGACGACGTCATCCACTCCTGGTGGGTGCCCGCGCTCGGCTGGAAGCAGGACGCGATCCCGGGCATCGTCAACGAGGCCTGGACCGACATCAAGGTGCCCGGCACCTATCGCGGCCAGTGCGCCGAGCTGTGCGGCAAGGACCACGGCTTCATGCCGATCGTGGTCAAGGCCGTGCCGCGCGCCGAATTCCGCAAGTGGCTCGCCGCGCAGCGCGCCACCACCACGAACTAAGCATTCCGTCGAGGTCCACCCATGTCCGCCAACTACGAAGCCGTCGCCGATACCCACGCTGGCCACGACGCGCACGCCCACAAGCAGGGGTTCATCGACCGCTGGTTCTTCTCGACGAACCACAAGGACATCGGCACGCTGTACCTGCTCTTCAGCTTCATCATGGCGATCATCGGCGCGGCGCTGTCGGTCGGCATCCGCTCCGAGCTGGCGATCCCGGGCCTGCAGCTGGTCGAGCCCTACTTCTTCAACCAGCTGACCACGATGCACGCGCTGGTGATGATCTTCGGCGCGATCATGCCGGCGTTCGTCGGCCTGGCGAACTGGATGATCCCGCTGCAGATCGGCGCGCCGGACATGGCGCTGCCGCGCATGAACAACTGGTCGTTCTGGATCCTGCCGTTCGCGTTCCTGCTGCTGCTGTCCACCTTCTTCGTGCCCGGCGGCGCGCCGGCCGGCGGCTGGACCATGTACCCGCCGCTGATGCTGCAGGGCGGCGCCAACGTCGCCATGTCCATCTTCGCGGTGCACATGATGGGCATCAGCTCGATCATGGGCGCGATCAACATCATCGCCACCGTGCTCAACATGCGCGCGCCCGGCGTCGACCTGATGAAGATGCCGCTGTTCAGCTGGTCGTGGCTGATCACCGCGTTCCTGCTGCTGGGCGTGATGCCGGTGCTGGCCGGCGCGGTCACCATGCTGCTGACCGACAAGTTCTTCATGACCTCGTTCTTCAACGCCGCCGGCGGCGGCGACCCGGTGATGTACCAGCATATCTTCTGGTTCTTCGGGCACCCCGAGGTCTACATCATGATCCTGCCGGCGTTCGGCATCGTCAGCGAGATCATCCCGACGTTCTCGCGCAAGCCGCTGTTCGGCTACCAGGCGATGGTGTACGCGATCGCGGCGATCGCCTTCCTGTCGTTCATCGTGTGGGCGCACCACATGTTCACGGTGGGTATGCCGCTGGGCGGCGAGATCTACTTCATGTTCGCCACCATGCTGATCTCGGTGCCGACCGGCGTGAAGGTGTTCAACTGGGTCAGCACCATGTGGGGCGGCTCGATGACCTTCGAGACGCCGATGCTGTGGTCGATCGCGTTCGTGATCCTGTTCACCATCGGCGGCTTCTCCGGCCTGATGCTGGCGATCGTGCCGGCCGACTTCCAGTACCACGACACCTACTTCGTGGTCGCGCACTTCCACTACGTGCTGGTGACCGGCGCGCTGTTCGCGATCATCGCCGCCATCTACTACTGGTGGCCGAAGTGGACCGGGCGCATGTACAACGAGAAGCTCGGCAAGTTCCACTTCTGGTGGACCATGGTGTTCTCGAACCTGCTGTTCTTCCCGCAGCACTTCCTCGGCCTGGCCGGCATGCCGCGCCGCATCCCCGACTACAACGTGGTGTTCGCCGACTGGAACCTGGTCAGCTCGATCGGCGCCTTCGGCATGTTCATCACGCCGTTCCTGATGTTCTACATCCTGTGGAGCTCCAAGCGGAACGGCCCGCCGGCCGCCGCGCGCGCCTGGGAAGGCGCCGTGGGCCTGGAGTGGACGGTGCCGTCGCCGGCCCCGCACCACACCTTCACCACGCCGCCGGTGATCCGCGACGGCGACCTCGCGCACGGCGACTTCGTCAAGAAGGACTACGAGTAAGGCTGCGACGGATGAGCGAACGCCCGCCAACGATGACTCCCGAGCAGGCAGCGGCCAGGCGCCGCGGCGTGCGCCGGACGGTGCTCGTGCTGGCGGTCGTGGCGCTGCTGATCTACCTGTTCGCGCTCAACGGCGGCACGCTGCCGGGGGTGGCGGGGTGAGCGGCGGCGGCAACCGCGGCCTGATGAAGATGCTGGCGGTGGCGCTGGCCGCGTTCGCGTTCACCTTCGCGCTGGTGCCGCTGTACCGGATCGCCTGCGAGAAGGTGTTCGGCGTGCGCCTGGAGAAGGGCCCGGTCGCCGGCGTGTCCGAGTCCGCCACCGCGGCCGAGCGCTGGGTGACGGTGCAGTTCGACGGCGGCGTGAACTCGAAGCTGCCGTGGTCGTTCGAGCCCGAGCAGCTCACCATGCGCGTGCAGCCGGGCAAGCAGTACGAGGCCATGTACTTCGCGAAGAACCTCGGCGACCGCGCAATCGTCGGCAACGCCGTGCCTTCGGTGGCGCCGGCGCGCGCCTCCGGCTATTTCGCCAAGACCGAATGCTTCTGCTTCACCGCGCAGACGCTGCAGCCCGGCGAGGCGCGCGACATGCCGGTGCGCTTCATCGTCGACCCGAACCTGCCGACGAACATCAACACGCTGACCCTGTCCTACACTTTCTTCAAGAACGAAACGCAGACCGCGCAGGCGAACGCGCCTGCCGCGTCCGCGGACCTGCCGCGCGCCGCGCCCTGACCGCACGACCACGACATTCCACCCGGAAGACGCAGACCATGGCCCAATCCCACAGCACCGACGCCCACGCCCACGACGCGAACGTGTACTTCGTGCCGCACGGCAGCCGTTGGCCGATCTTCGCCTCGGTGGGCCTGTTCATCCTGTTCGTCGGCTTCTCCGGCTGGCTGAACGAGACGAGCTGGGGCAAGACCACCTTCTTCGTCGGCGCCGCCCTGCTGGTCGCGATCCTGTTCAAGTGGTTCGCCGACGTCATCACCGAGTCCGTGCGCGGCTACTACAACAAGCAGGTGGACGGCTCGTTCCGCATGGGGATGATCTGGTTCATCTTCTCCGAGGTGATGTTCTTCGCGGCGTTCTTCGGGGCGCTGTTCTATGCCCGCCAGTTCGCGTTGCCCTGGCTCAGCGGCGAGGGCGACGGCGTGATGACCAACGCGCTGCTGTGGCCGGAGTTCGCCGGCGGCTGGCCGTACAACGGCCCGGCCGCGGTCGGCGGCACCTTCCAGACCATCCCGGCCTGGGGCCTGCCGCTGGTCAACACCCTGATCCTGCTGACCTCGGGCGTCACCGTGACCATCGCGCACCACGCGCTCAAGGCCGGCCACCGCAAGCAGCTGCTGGCGTTCCTCGGCGCCACCGTGCTGCTGGGCGCGATCTTCCTGTTCTTCCAGGCGGAGGAGTACATCCACGCCTACCGCGAGCTCAACCTCACCCTGGGCTCGGGCATCTACGGCTCCACGTTCTTCATGCTCACCGGCTTCCACGGCGCCCACGTCACCCTCGGCACGATCATGCTGGCGGTGATCTGGTTCCGCTGCCTCAAGGGCCACTTCACCGGCGAGGACCACTTCGCGTTCGAGGCGGTCGCCTGGTACTGGCACTTCGTCGACGTGGTGTGGCTGGGGCTGTTCCTGTTCGTGTACGTGCTGTAAGAGCGGTGAGCGCCCGCTTCGCGGGCTTGTGAGGCGGCGCCAGCCGCCGGCTCAGCCGCCGACGCCGTGGGGCGTGATCCAGCCCATGTAGATGGCGAGGCCGACCAGCAGGATCAGGGCCACGGACAGGGCGATGCGCTTGGTCAGCGCGTTCACGGTGCGCTTGGTCGTACCCTTGTCGACCAGCATGTAGTACAGCCCGGCGCCGAGGTTCCACAGGATGACCACCAGGAAAGCGACGATGAGCAGCGTCTTGAGCGAGTCGTTCATGCGGGGAGGGTCGTCGGCGCGCCGGACTGGCGCATGCGGTGGATTATCGCAGGCACGGGCCCTTCCGGCGTGACCATCCGCCGCAACGGGGTGCTCGGCTGGCTGCTCGCCCTGCTGGCGATCGCGCTGTTCGCGCGGCTCGGGACCTGGCAGCTCGAGCGCCGCGACGAGAAGCAGGCGATGGTGGACTCGGTCGCACGGGTGCTGGAAGCGCGCGACGCGCGGCCGCTTGCGGTCGCGGCCGACGACGGACGCGCCCGCGGCTACGACTGGGCCGCCGGCACCGGTCGCTTCGCCGACGCGCCGGCGGTGATCCTCGACAACCAGGGCCGCGACGAGCGCCCGGGCGTGCGCGTGTACCGCGCGTTCCTGCCCGATGCGGGCGCGCCGCTGCTGGTGGAGCTGGGCTGGAAGCCACTGCCCGGCGACCGGACCATGCCGGTGGTGCCGCGCCCCGACGCGACCCATGTCGAGGGCCTGCTGCTGCCGCCGCCTTCGCCGGGGCTGGCGCTCGGCACGCCGGTGGCGCAGGCCGACGGCAGCCTGCTCGCGATCGCGCTGGACCTGCCGACGCTGCGCGATGCGCTCGGCCTGCCCGACCTGGCCCCGCGCGTGCTCAAGCCCGAACCCGAGCGCGGCCTCGCCGGGGTGCCCGGCTATGCGCGCGACCTCGAGATCCTGCCGAACACGCTGCCGCCCGAACGCCACCTCGGTTACGCGGTGCAGTGGTTCGCCCTTGCCGCCGCGGTGCTGGTCATCGCGCTGGTGCTGACCTTCCGCAAGACACGCCGACAGCAGCCATGACCGACGACGCCACCTCCCGCGACCGCCGCAACCGCACCGCTCTGATCGCGATCGCCGCGCTGTTCTTCGGCAGCATGCTGGTCGCCGGCGTGCTGCGCTTCTCCGGCTGGCAGCCGCAGGGCAGCAAGAGCCACGGCACCCTGCTCGATCCACCGGTGGACCTGCGCGAGCAGCCGCCCGCGCTGCTGGACGGCCAGCCGTACGCCTGGAACCCGGATGCACGCACCTGGCGCATCCTGCTCGCGCCGCCGGCCGGTTGCGGCGAGGCCTGCGCGCAGGCATCGGTGGACTACGACAAGGTGTGGCGGCTGATGGGCCGCAACGCGGACCGGTTGGACGTGCTGTGGCTGTGCACGGATGCCGCCTGCGAGGTGCCGCCGCCGCTGGCGCAGGACCGCTCGCTGCGCCGGCTGGCGCCGGATCTGGCGCTGCGCGCGCGCCTCCCGGACGTCGACGAAGCGGATGCCGGTGGGTTCCCGGTCTACCTGGTGGATCCGAACGGCTTCCTGATGATGCGTTACCCTCCCGGCGCCGATGTCGCAGGCGTGCGCGCCGACGTCGCCAAGCTGTTGAAACTGATCTGACATGAGCACCAGGCCCACCAGAACCGCACGCAAGCATTTCCACCGCATCGCCTGGCTGGCCGTCGCGCTGGCGCTGGGCGTGATCGTGTTCGGCGCGTTCGTGCGCCTGTCCAATGCCGGCCTGAGCTGCCCGGACTGGCCGACCTGCTACGGCCAGGCGACCTGGCCGGCCGCGCCCGCGGACGCCGCCGACCACGCCGCGAGCGAGATCCGCCCGTTCGACGACACCCGCGCCTGGCGCGAGCAGGTGCACCGCATGCTGGCCGGCTCGCTCGGCGTGCTGGTGCTGGTGCTCGCGTTGGTCGCCGCCGCGCGCAAGCGCTTCGGCGTCGCGCAGGTGCTGGCGGCCTCGGCGCTGGTGGCCTGCTCGATCCCGCTGTACATGCGCGGCATGCACGTGCAGGCCGCGCTGGTGGCGGGTGCCGGCGAACTGTTGCTGCTGTTCGCGGCCTTTCGCTGGTGGCGCGACCGCGGCGGCCCGTTGCCGCCGTTGGCCGCGCTGACCCTGGCGGTGATCGTGTTCCAGGCGCTGCTCGGCATGTGGACGGTCACCTGGCTGCTGAAGCCGATCGTGGTGATGGGGCACCTGCTCGGCGGCCTGGCCACGTTCGCGCTGCTGTCCTGGATGGCGTGGCTGGCGACCGACCGCCCGGTGCGCGTGCCCGATGCGCGCCTGCTGAGGCGGCTGCTGTGGATCGGGCTGGCGCTGCTGGTCGTGCAGATCGCGCTCGGCGGCTGGACCAGCGCCAACTACGCGGCGCTGTCCTGCGGCACCGACTTCCCCAAGTGCGTCGGCCTGTGGTGGCCGCCGCACGACTTCGGCGAGGCCTTCGTCCTGTGGCGCGGGATCGGCGTGGACTACGAGGGCGGGATCCTCGACGGCGCCGCGCGCATCGCGATCCACATGAGCCACCGGATGATGGCGGTGGTGGTGTTCGCGTACCTGCTGTGGCTGGCGGTCAAGCTGATGCGCTCGCCGGGCCTGCGCGACTTCGGCGGGCTGCTCGCGGCGCTGCTGCTGGCGCAGGTGTCGCTGGGCATCGCCAACGTGCGCCTGGCGCTGCCGCTGGAAGTGGCGGTGATGCACAACGCCGGCGCGGCGCTGCTGCTGTTCACGCTGGTCACGCTGCTGGCGCGCGTGCGCGCTCCGGAGGTTGCGCCGTGAACGCTTCGGTGTTCCGCCAGTACTGGAGCCTGACCAAGCCGCGGGTGGTGGCGCTGATCGTGTTCACCGCGGCGATCGGCATGTTCCTGGCCACGCCGGGGCTGCCGCCGCTGAAGGAGTCGGTGCTCGGCTTCATCGGCATCTGGCTGGCCGCGGCCAGCGCGGCGGCGATCAACCAGTTGCTGGACTCGCGCATCGACGCGCAGATGGCGCGCACCAGCTGGCGCCCGATCGTGGTCGGCCAGGTGACGCCGCGGCAGGCGCTGGTGTTCGCGCTGGTGCTGGCGGTGGCCTCGATGGCGATCCTGCTGCTGTGGGTCAATGCGATGACCGCGCTGCTGACCTTCTGTTCGCTGATCGGGTACGCGGTGATCTACACCCGCTACCTGAAGCGCGCGACACCGCAGAACATCGTCATCGGCGGCATCGCCGGCGCCGCGCCGCCGCTGCTCGGCTGGTCGGCGATCACCGGCATGCAGGACCAGTGGGGCTGGGCCCACGCGCTGCTGCTGGTGCTGATCATCTTCGTGTGGACGCCGCCGCACTTCTGGGCGCTGGCGATCTTCCGCCGCGCCGACTACGCGCGCGCCATGGTGCCGATGCTGCCGGTGACCCACGGCGTCGAGTACACGCGCTGGCAGATCCTGCTGTACACGGTGCTGCTGGTGGTGGTGAGCGTGCTGCCGTGGGTGGTCGGCATGAGCGGCCTGTTCTACCTGGGCGGCGCGCTGGTGCTGGGCGCGGTGTTCCTCTGGTACGCGTGGCGCCTGCTGGACCCGCCCGACGAATTCCATGCGATGCGCACGTTCAACTACTCGGTGGTCTACCTGATGGCGCTGTTCGCCTTCCTGCTGGTGGACCACTGGCTACTGCCGCTGCTGGCGCCGGCGGCGGGCATCGAGTTCGTGCCGATCGTTCCTGGAGGCCAGTGATGGCGAGTTGGCTGTCCGCTGCCGCGCCGCTGATCCCTGAGGTGATCCGGCTGGCGACGCCGTACTTCTCGAAGAAGCCGGTGGAGCAGCTGCCGGACCTCGCGGCCTCGGTGGCCGAGCTCCAGGACGCGGTGCGCACCAACGCCGACGCGCTCACCCGCAACGCCGAGGCGCTGGAGAGCTTTGCCGCCGATACCCGGCGCTCGATCGAGGCGCTGCAGGTGCAGGCGGCGGCGACCGCGCGCGAACTGCGCCTGCTGCGCCACGTCGCGACCGCGGCCCTGACGGTGGCAGTATTGGCGTTCGGGCTGGCGGCCTACGCGCTGGCGCAATCCTGAGGAGATGACATGAAGTCCGGAAGCTGCCATTGCGGTGCGGTGAAGTACACGGTCGAGGGCGAGATCGACAAGGTCATCGAGTGCAACTGCTCGCATTGCCAGCGCAAGGGCTTCCTGCTCTGGTTCGTGCCGCGCACGGCCTTCAGGCTGCTCGAGGGCGAGGACAAGCTGCGCACCTACACCTTCAACAGGCACGCGATCCAGCATCGCTTCTGCGAGGACTGTGGCACCCAGGCCTTCGCGTTCGGCAAGATGCCCGACGGCAGCGAGATGGCGGCAGTGAACGTCCGTTGCCTGGAAGGGATGGACCTGGATGCGGTCGAACGGGTCCAGGTGAACGGTCGGGAATTCTGACCGCGGGATGCAACCCGGGAGTAGCCTTCCAGTCGACTTTCCATCGCAAGGAGCGGCCCGTGGCTAGGAAGACCCTTTCGCTCCTGTTCGCGTGCTTGTGCGCCATCTCCGTGAGTGCCCACTCGGCGGGGGTTCGCCCGGCTGCCGAATTGATCGCCCATGCCGTCGGCGAGCATCGGCTGGTGCTGCTGGGGGAAATGCACGGGACCCGCGAGATCCCGTTGCTCACCAGCATGCTGGTGGCGCACTACGCGCGGACGGAGCCGGTCCTGCTCGGCCTGGAAGTCGACGCCAGCGACCAGCCGCTGGTCGACGCCTTCCTGGAGTCCGCGGGCACCGATTCGGATTTCGCGGAAGTGCTGTCAGGCGCGCACTGGCGCGAGCCCACGCACGACGGGCGCGACAGCGTGGCGATGCTCGGATTGCTCGAGCACGTGCGACGGTTGCGCGCGCAGCGCGCGGATGTCGCGGTGGTGCTGTTCGATGCGCCGGGCGACGGCGAGCGCGACCAGCGCATGGCCGAGGCGTTGCGGACTGCCATGCGCGCGCATCCCGGTGCCAGGACGCTGGTCCTGACCGGAAACGTCCATGCCGTGACCGGAGAGCGGCCGGCGTTGATCCTGCCCGATGGCACGCCCTACGACGCTCCGACCACGCTGGGCCGTCATCTGCTGGACCTGGCGCCGCTGTCGATCGACATCCAGGCGGCGAAGGGGGAGTTCTGGGCCTGCCGGCAAACCTGCGGTCCTCTGGCCGTCAGCGCACCGGGCCGACCCTTGGCGCAAACGCCGGAGCTTCGTGTCGCTGGAGGCAGCTGGGACTTGCGCCTGTGGCTTCCCGCATTCAGCGCATCGCCCCCTGCCGTGCCCACCAGTCGGGCGACGGGGAACACCCGGTGAAGCTCGAACAGATCCGCAAGGTCGCGATGGCGCTTCCGGAGGTGACGGAGGCGCCGCACCACAACTTCGGTTCGTTCCGCGTGGCGGGGAAGATCTTCATCACCATGCCGCCGGACGGAGAGTTCGTGCACGTGTTCGTCGGCGAGGAGGACCGCGAGACCATCCTCGCGCTGTATCCGGAGTGGGCCGAGAAGCTGATGTGGGGCAAGCGCGCGCTGGGGCTGCGCATCGCGCTGCGCAAGGCGGACGCGAAGGTGGTGCTGCCGCTCGTGCGCAAGGCGTGGGGGCACAGGGCGCCAGCACGACTGGTTGGAGGAAGTGCCAAGGGGGGCTGAGCGATGGCGAAGGCGGATGGAAGCGACGGCTCGCCCGTGTGGCTGTCGGCCGGGGCAGGTGCGGGGCTGTGGCTGTTCGGGACCCTGTTGGCAGGCGGTCGCGAAGCCTGGGATGCGCCGACGTACATGTTGCTGGTCTATCCCGCGAGCCTGTTGATCGTCGGCTTGCTCGCGAACCGCCATCCGGGCAAGGCCATCGCGATCGCCCTGGCGATGTTCGGCGGGCAGATGGCGGTGCTGTTCGTGCTCAACCCCACGGGCGGGATGCTGCCACTGGGCGTGATCGTGTTCTTCGTGATGTCGCTGCCGGCGATGCTGGTGGCGACGGTGGTCGCCCGCAGGAAGTAGCGCCAGCAGGAACGCCGCGTCTAGCGGGGCGCGGAGAGGTTGCCGAGCAGGGCGCGCAGTTCTTCCTTGTCGCGGGCGTCGAGGCCGGAGGCCTGCTGTTTTTCCTGCAGTTCGTCGATGCGCTGCTGCCAGGTCTGGCGCTCGAGCTGCGCCATGGCGTCGCGGAACTCGTGCTGCCAGGCGGCTTCCTCGCCGGGGATGGACTGCATCGCCAGCTTCTGCAGGGCGGCGGCTTCCTCGCGTTCGCCGAAGTGCTCGAGGATGCCGCCGGTGCGGATGTCCGGACGCTCGCGGACCAGCGCGACCAGTTCGGCCAGCAGCGGCACGCCGGGCTGGCGCAGGGCGGCGAAGGTGTACGGCGGCTCGAGCGCCAGCGCGAGCTGCGGGTGCTGCAGCAGCAGCGCGATCGCGCCGCGCACGAGGCTGCGCCTGGGCGCCGGCGCGCCGCGGCCGCCGCGGTGCACGCGATGTGCCGGGACGTGGGTCTCGGGCGTGCTCGCGCGCGCGCCGAGGCCGGTGAGCTCGGTCAGGCGCTGCTTCATCAGGTCGCCGAAGGCGCCGTCGGGGATCTGCGCGAGGTAGGGCTTGCAGCGCTCGGCCAGGCGCGCCTTGCCGTCGAGCGTGCCCAGGTTCACGTCGGCCTGCATCTGGGCGTAGAAGAACTCCGACAGCGGGGTCGCGTCGCGCAGCCGCGCGTCGAAGCCCCCAGCGCCTTCCTGGCGCACGATGGTGTCCGGGTCCTCGCCGTCGGGCAGGAACAGGAAGAACGCCTGGCGGCCCTCGCGCATGCGCGGCAACACCGACTCGAGCGCCTTCCAGGCAGCGGCGCGGCCGGCGCGGTCGCCGTCGAAGCAGAAGTACACGTCGGGCGCGTTGCGGAACAGCAACTCGGCGTGGTCGGGGGTGGTCGCGGTGCCGAGCGTGGCCACCGCCTGGGTCACGCCGAACTGCGCCAGCGCGACCACGTCCATGTAGCCCTCGACCACGACCAGGCGTTCCAGCTTCGCGTTGGCCTGCTTCGCCTGCCACAGGCCGTACAGCTCGCGGCCCTTGTGGAACAGCGGGGTTTCGGGCGAGTTGAGGTACTTGGGGCTGCTGGCCCGGCTCTCAGACGGCGTGTCGATCACCCGGCCGCCGAAGGCGATCGTGCGCCCGCGGCGGTCGTGGATCGGAAACATCAGGCGGTCGCGGAACTTGTCGTAGACCGCGCCCTTGTCGTTCTTCGAGAACATGCCGCCGCGCTCGAGCAGTTGCATGCGGCGCTGGTCGGTGCCGAGCGCATCGCGCAGCGCGCCGTAGCCGTCCGGGGCGTAGCCGATGCCGTAACGCTCGACGATCTCCGCGGAGATGTCGCGGCCTGCCACGTAGGCGCGTGCCTTGTCGCTGGCCGCGAGCTGGCGCCGGAAGAACTGTGCCGCGGCTTCCATGGCCGCGTACAGGTCGCGGGTGCCGCTGTCCTGGTTGCGCTGTTGCGTGTCGCGCGGCACTTCCATGCCGACGCGCTTCGCGAGCTCGTCCACTGCGTCGAGGAACTCGAGCCGGTCGTAGTTCATCAGGAACGAGATCGCGGTGCCGTGCGCGCCGCAGCCGAAGCAGTGGTAGAACTGCTTGGCCGGAGACACCGTGAACGAGGCCGAGCGCTCGTCGTGGAACGGGCAGCGCGCCGCGTATTCCTTGCCCTGCCGTTTCAGCGGCACCCGCGCGTTGACGATCTCGACGATGTCGGTGCGCGCGAGCAGGTCGTCGATGAAGGCATCGGGGATGCGGGCCATGGAGCTAGGATGCCATGCCCCACAGGGGTCAGCCGGCGAGCCTTTGCTTCACCAGCCTGGAAACCTCGCCCATGTCGGCCTGGCCGGCGAGCTTCGGCTTGAGCACGCCCATCAGCTTGCCCATGTCGGCCGGGCCGCTGGCGCCGGTGGCGGCGACGGCCTCCTCGATCGCGGCCCGGATCGCGGCCTCGTCCAGCTTCTCGGGCAGGTAGGACTCGATCACCGCCATCTCGGCGCGCTCGATGTCGGCCAGGTCCTGGCGGCCGGCGGCGTCGTACTGGCTGATGGAGTCGCGGCGCTGCTTGACCATCTTCTCCAGCACGGCCAGCACCTGGGCGTCGTCGAGCTCGATGCGCTCGTCCACCTCGCGCTGCTTGATCGCGGCGTTGACCAGACGGATCACGCCGAGGCGAGCCTTGTCGCCGGCCTTCATGGCCGTCTTCATGTCTTCGGTGAGCTGCTGCTTGAGGGTCATGCTGGGGCTCCGGAAACAACGAAGGCCGGCGACGCGATGCGTGCCGGCCTTCGGGAATGCGTGGCGCTGGCCCGCACGGGCCGCGCGATCAGTACATCCGCTGGCGCTTGGTGACGTCGCGCGAGGTGCGGCGGGCCTGGCGCTTCACCGCGGCGGCGGCCTTGCGCTTGCGCTCCTGGGTCGGCTTCTCGTAGAACTCGCGCTTGCGGGTCTCGGCGAGCACGCCGGCCTTCTCGCAGGTGCGCTTGAAGCGACGGAGGGCAAACTCGAAAGGCTCGTTTTCGCGGACTTTGACGCTGGGCATGCGGTGGTCTCTGGTGGCTGGGCCGCCCTTTGGAAGGGGCGAGCCGCGTATGATAGCGGGTGCCCCATGGAGCACGCAAGCGCTTGAAAGTCCTCGGCATCGAAACCTCCTGCGACGAAACCGGCGTGGCCGTCTACGACACGTCGCGGCCCGGCGCCGACGGCCTGCTGGCCCACGCCGTGTACAGCCAGGTGGCGCTGCACGCCGAGTACGGCGGGGTGGTGCCGGAGCTGGCCAGCCGCGACCACGTGCGCAAGCTGCTGCCGCTGGTGCGCCAGACCCTGGCCGAGGCCGGGCTCGCCACCACGGACCTGGACGGGGTCGCCTACACCGCCGGCCCCGGCCTGGTCGGGGCGCTGCTGGTCGGCGCCGGGGTGGCGCGCGCGCTGGCCTGGGGCCTGGACCTGCCGGCGGTGGCGGTCCACCACATGGAGGGCCACCTGCTGGCGCCGCTGCTCGAGGATCCGGACCTGGAGCCGCCGTTCGTGGCGCTGCTGGTGTCCGGCGGGCACACCCAGCTGGTCGCGGTCGAGGCGCTGGGCGCGTACCGGCTGCTTGGCGAGACCCTGGACGACGCCGCCGGGGAGGCCTTCGACAAGACCGCCAAGCTGATGGGCCTGCCGTACCCGGGCGGGCCACAACTGGCGAAGCTGGCGGAACAGGGCACGCCCGGGGTCTACCGCTTCGCGCGGCCGATGACCGACCGGCCGGGGCTGGACTTCAGCTTCAGCGGGCTCAAGACCCAGGTGCTGCTGGCCTGGCAGGGCAGCGACCAGTCCGCGCAGACCCGCGCCGACATCGCGCGCGGCTTCGAGGACGCGGTGGTCGAGACCCTTGCGATCAAGTGCGAGCGCGCGCTGGACGCGGCCGGCTGCGACACCCTGGTGGTGGCCGGCGGCGTCGGCGCCAACAAGCGCCTGCGCGCGCGGTTGCAGGCCATGGCCGAGTCGCGCGGCGGGCAGGTGCGGTTCCCGCGCCCGGCGCTGTGCACCGACAACGGCGCGATGATCGCCTTCGCCGGCGCGCTGCGGCTCGAGGCCGGGCAGCGCGCCGACGCCGCGGTGCGGGTGACCCCGCGCTGGGACATGGCCAGCCTCCCGGCCATGTAAAGTCCGCTCCATGGACAAGGTTTTCATCGAAGGGCTGGAGATCGAGGCGCTGATCGGCGTCTACGACTGGGAACGCCGGATCCGGCAGCCGCTGCGGTTCGACCTCGAGATGGCGTTCGACAACCGCCGGCCCGCGGCCAGCGACGCGATCGCCGACACCCTCGACTACAAGGCGGTGAGCAAGCGCCTGATCGCGTTCGTCGGCGAGTCCTCGTACGAGCTGGTGGAAACCCTGGCCGAGCAGTGCGCGCTGCTGGTGCTGCGCGAGTTCGGCGTCGAGCACCTGAAGCTCAAGCTGTCCAAGCCCGGCGCGGTGCGCGGCGCGGTCGCGGTCGGGGTGATGATCGAGCGCAGCCGCGCCGACCTGCCGCCCGACGAGCAGGTCGCCAGCGAGGCCGCGCCACCCGGCACCCCGGCCAGCTCGCCGGCCGCGGCTCGCGCGCGCGTGGTGCTGCCGGCGGCGGCGATGCCGGCACGCCGCGGCGCCAACCGCCTGCGCAAGGCGACCAGCCGTTGCTACCTGAGCCTGGGCAGCAACATCGAGCCGGAACAGAACCTGCGTTCCGCGGTGGCCGCGCTGCGCGAGCGCTTCGGCGAGGTGCAGGTGTCGCCGGTCTACCGCACCGCCGCGGTCGGCTTCCAGGGCCCGGACTTCCTCAACGCGATCGCGGTGCTGGACAGCGACATCCATCCGTTCGCGCTCAACGACTGGCTGCACGCGCTCGAGATCGCGCACGGCCGCGACCGCCGCGACGCCTCCTACAGCAACCGCCCGCTGGACGTGGACATCATCTACTTTGGCGAACTGGTGCTCGACGGCCCCGGCGACTTCCAGCTTCCGCGCCCCGAACTGCACCACGCGTTCGTGCTCAAGCCGCTGGCCGACGTCGCGCCCGACTTCGTCGATCCGATCCGCGGCGTGACCCTGGCGCGGCTGTGGGCCGCGCACCCGGAGCACGACAGCCCGCCGCAGCAGGTGGACATCGAACTGTAGGAGCGGCGCTTGCGCCGCGACCTGTTCCTGCGCGGTCGCGGCGCAAGCGCCGCTCCTACAGGTGCGAGTTGTTACCCTGTACGGATGGAATTCGATCTCCACGCCATCGCTTCCCATCCGCTGTTCGCCGCCACCGGCCTGCTGATCGCGGCCTGGCTGGCCTGGTTCGTGTTCGGCCGCATCGTGCTGCGCGTGCTGGAACGGATCGCGGAAGCCTCGCCGGTGCACTGGGACGACGCCCTGGTCGAGCGGCGCGTGCCGCAGCGCGCGGCGTGGATCGTCCCGGCGGTGGTGGTGCTGGTCGGCCTCGCCTACGTGCAGGGGCTACCCGAGTTCCTGGTGGTGGTGGTGCGCAACGTCGCGCTCGGCTGGATCGCGATCGCCGCCGCGCTGGTCCTCGGCGCCTTCCTCGACGCCATCAACGACGTCTACGTGCGCCACAGCCCGTCCGCGGCCGACCGCCCGATCAAGGGTTACCTACAGCTTCTGCAGATCGTCATCTGGGTGCTGGCCCTGATCCTGGTGGTGGCCGCGCTGATCAACAAGTCGCCGCTGGTACTGCTGACCGGCCTGGGCGCGATGACCGCGGTGCTGATGCTGGTGTTCAAGGACACGCTGCTGTCGCTGGTGGCGAGCCTGCAACTGGCGAGCAACGACATGCTGCGGGTCGGCGACTGGATCGAGATGCCGAGCCAGAACGCCGACGGCGACGTGATCGACATCAGCCTGCACACGGTCAAGGTGCAGAACTGGGACAAGACGATCAGCACCATCCCCACCCACCTGCTGATCAGCGAGAGCTTCCGCAACTGGCGCGGCATGACCGAGTCCGGCGGCCGCCGGATCAAGCGCGCGCTGCTGCTGGACCAGACCTCGGTGCGCTTCCTCGACCAGCAGGAGCGCCACAGGCTGCGCCGGATCGCGCTGATCGACGAGTACCTGGACAAGCAGAGCGCGGAGCTCGCCGCCTACAACGCCAAGCTCGAAGCGGCCGGCAAGGACCCGGTCAACAACCGCCGCGCGACCAACCTCGGCACCTTCCGCGCCTACGTCGTGGCCTACCTGCGCTCGCACCCGGGCGTGAACCAGGACATGACCCTGCTGGTGCGCCAGCGCGATCCGACCCCGCAGGGCATCCCGCTCGAGGTCTACTGCTTCTCCGCCGACGTGCGCTGGGCGCCCTACGAGAACCTGGCCGGCGACATCTTCGACCACCTGCTGGCGGTGCTGCCGGAGTTCGGGCTGCGGGTGTACCAGCAGCCGGGCAGCGGCGACGTCACCGAGGCGGTGGAGGGGATCACCGCCGCGCTGCGGCCCCCCACCCGCGAGCCCGGCGCCGGGGCATAATCGGGCTTCCTGCGACGGCAATGGGGATTGCTCATGGGGAAGTTCGCGCGTAGCTGGGCGCTGGCCAAGGCCAGCTTCGGTGTGTTGCGTTCCGACAAGGAACTGCTGGTGTTCCCGATGATCTCGGCGGTGGCGGTGGTGCTGGTGGTCGCCAGCTTCGCGCTGCCGGTGTTCGGGCTGGAGCTGTACCAGGGCCTCGCCAGCGACGACGGCGGGGTGGCGCCGCTCGGCTACCTGCTGGCGTTCGCGTTCTACCTGGTGCAGTACTTCGTGATCTTCTTCTTCAACACCGCGCTGGTCGGCGCGGCGATGATGCGGCTGGACGGCGGCGACCCGACGGTGGCCGACGGCCTGCGCATCGCCCGCTCCAAGTGGGTGCAGATCCTCGGCTACGCGGCCATCGCCGCCACCGTGGGCCTGCTGCTGCGCGCGATCGAGGAGCGCGCCGGCTTCGTCGGCCGGATCGTGGTCGGCCTGATCGGCGTCGCCTGGACGGTCGCCACCTTCCTCACCGTGCCGGTGCTGGTCGCCCGCGACGTCGGACCGGTGCAGGCGGTGAAGGAAAGCGCCTCGCTGCTCGGCCGCACCTGGGGCGAGAACCTGATCGGCAACGGCGGCCTCGGCCTGGTGATGTTCCTGCTGAACCTCGCCGTGGTCCTGGTGTTCGGCGCGCTGACGGTGGCGTTCGCGGTCAACGGCGTGCCGGTGATGGCGGTGGCGATGGTGGTGCTGGGCGTGCTCGCGGTACTGGCGCTTGCGCTGGTGCAGGCCGCGCTGTCCGGCATCTACTCGGCCGCGCTGTACCGCTTCGCGGTGATGGGCGACGCGCCGCAGGGCTTCGACGGCGTGCTGCTGCGCGAGGCCTTCCAGCGCAAGGTCTAGCCTCGCGGAGGGGCCGGGCGCTTGCCCGGCCCTACTTCAGCGAGCGGCCACCGTCGATGCGCAGCACCTCGCCCGTCGTGTAGCTGGCGCCGCGGAGCAGCCAGCACACCGCCGAGGCCACTTCGTCCACCGTGCCGGTGCGCGCCAGCGGGGTCATCGCCAGCATGGCCTCGCGCTCGCCGCGGTCCTTGCCGCCCTCGGGCCACAGGATCGCGCCGGGAGCGACCGCGTTGACGCGCACTGCTGGCGCCAGTTCCAGCGCCAGCGCGCGGGTCATGTACAGCAGCGCCGCCTTGCCCATGCCGTAGACCGCGTGGCCGGCCAGCGGCCGGCGCTCGCCGTGGATGTCGGCGATGTTGACGATCGCGCCGCCGGTCTTCGCCAGGTGCGGCGCCGCCGCCTGCGAGAGGAAGAACGGCGCGCGCTGGTTGACCGCGGACAGCGCGTCCCACTGCGCCGGCGTGGTCTCGCCGAACGGGGTCGGGAAGAACGCCGAGGCGTTGTTGACCAGCGCATCCATCCGGCCGAACTGCCCGACCGTCCGCGCCACCAGTTCCGGGAGCCGGTCGAACTCGGCCAGGTCGGCCTGCAGCAGCAGGGTGCTGCCCGGGCGGGCGGTTTCCAGTTCCTCGACCAGCACGCGCGCGTCCTCGCCGGAGGCGCGGTAGTGCAGGGCGATGGCGTAGCCCTCGCGGTGCAGGCGGCGGGCGATGGCGGCACCGATGCGGCGCGCGGCGCCGGTGACCAGGGCAACGGGTTGGGTGGCGCTCATCGGCGGCTCCCTCGGTGCGGCTATGCTGCGCATTATGTCCGCATTGCCCCCACCCGACGCCGACGCGCTCGAGCACAGCGCCCGGCTTGCCCGGCACATCCAGTCGCAGGTGCTCGCCGCCGGCGGCGCGATCCCGTTCTCGCGCTTCATGGAACTGTGCCTGTACACCCCCGGGCTCGGCTACTACAGCGCCGGCGCGTCCAAGTTCGGCGAGGCCGGCGACTTCGTGACCGCGCCCGAGCTCGGGCCCCTGTTCGCCGCCTGCACCGCCGACGCAATCGCGCCGGTGATCCGGCAGCTCGGGCCGGAGGCCGCGATCGTCGAGCTCGGCGGCGGCAGCGGCGCGTTCGCCGAGGTCGCGCTGAAGCGGCTGCTGGCGCTCGATGCGCTGCCCGCGCGCTACGCGATCCTCGAGCCCAGCGCCGACCTGCGCCAGCGCCAGCAGGAGCGGCTGCGCGAACGCCTCAACCCGTTGCTCGGCGAACTGGTGGAATGGATCGACGGCCCGCCGGAAGCGGAGTGGAACGGCGTGCTGTTCGCCAACGAGGTGATCGACGCGCTGCCGACGCCGCGCTTCACCCTGCGCGGCGGCGAAGTGTTCGAGGAGCACGTGTCGCTGGACGGTGAAGGCCGCTTCGTGCGCGACGACCGCCCGGCCGACCCGCTGCTGACGGCGGCGGTGCGCCACGTCGAGCGCCAGCTCGAGGCGCCGTTCGCGGACGGTTACCGCTCGGAACTGCTGCCGCAGTTGCCGTACTGGCTGCAGGCGGTGGCCGGCGGGCTGCGCAGCGGGGCGATGCTGTTCGTGGACTACGGTTACGCGCGGCGCGAGTACTACAACCCGCAACGCAGCGACGGCACCGTGCGCGCGTTCCGCCGCCACCACCTGGTGCCGGACGTGCTCGCCTATCCGGGCTTGCAGGACATCACCGCCTCGGTGGACTTCACCGCGCTGGCGGAAGCCGGCACCGGCGCAGGCTTCGACTTCTCCGGCTACTGCAACCAGGCCAGCTTCCTGATCGGCAACGGCCTCGAGCAGCGGCTGGCCGAGGCCGAAGCGAAGGCGCGCGACGAGGCCGGCCGTTATCGCCTGCGCCAGGAAGCCAAGCGCCTGACCCTTCCCGGCGAGATGGGTGAGCGCTTCCAGGCCATGGGCTTCGCGCGCGACGTCGAGTTCGGGGTCGCGTTCCTGGCCGGCGACCTGAGCCATCGCCTGTGAGTGGCGCCGCCTGGGTCAAGCCGCTGCGCCGGCGGCGCACCTGGCTGGCGATGTGGTGGCTGGCGATCGCGACCGTGGTGCTGGCCTGCCTGTTGCCGGGCAGCGACCTGCCCAGCATCCCGGTCAGCGACAAGCTCGAGCACGCGCTCGCGTTCTTCGCGCTGTCGGCGTCGGCGGTGCAGCTCTTCCGGCGCGGAATGCCGCTGCTGCTGGTCGCCGGCGGCCTGCTGCTGCTCGGCGCGGCGATCGAGATCGCGCAGCACCTGTTCACCACCTCGCGGGCGATGGAACTCGGCGACCTGGTTGCCGATGCGCTCGGGATCGCGGCCGGGCTGGCCACCGCCTGGACCCCGCTCGGCGACCTCCTGCTGAAGCTCGACCGCCCGGTGTAGGAGCGGCGCTGGCGCCGCGACCGGGGAAGGGCTCGCCGCCATGGCGGCTCCCACGGGTCGCGGCGCTAGCGCCGCTCCTACAGGGTGCGGGCTTGGTGGATCGCGGCGATGCGCGCCTTGCGCAGGGCGGCGCCGAGCGCGGGGCCTTCCAGCGTGCGGCCCTCGGGCAGCGCCGCGAGCACATCGCCGGCGCGCACCGCGGCCGCCGCCTCGAGCAGGCGCAGCAGTTCCGGCCCCTGCGGGTAGGCGTCGTCGCGGTGCCCGGTGCGGCCGCGCTTGTCGGCCTCGCACACCAGCGCGAGCTGCGCGATGCGCCCGGGCTGGCGGAAGCCGTCGCAGCGCGCCAGCAGGTCGTGCACGGTGTCGTCGCGCAGTTCCGCCAGGCGGTGCACGTTGAGGTGTTCGCGGCAGGCGACCTCGGCCAGCCGGCGGTGCGCGACTGGCACCTTCAGCCGCTCGCACAGTTCGCCCAGTGGTTTCAGCCCGCCGTGTTCGTGGCCCAGGTGCCGTGGCAGCACGTGCGCCGGCGTACGCGCCTTGCCGAGGTCGTGCACGAGCGCGGCGAAGCCGACCACGTCGTCGCCTGGCGCGAGCTCCGCGGCCATGTCGCAGACCAGTTCGACGTGCACGCCGGTGTCCACCTCCGGGTGGAACTCGGCGCGTTGCGGCACGCCGTACAGCGCATCCACCTCGGGCAGGACCACGGCCAGCGCGCCGCACTCGCGGAGCGTGCGCAGGAAGGCCGACGGCGCCTTGCTGGCGAGCGCGCGCACCAGCTCCTGCCACACGCGCTCGGGCACCAGTTCGGCGAGCTCGCCGGATTCGGCCATCGCGCGCATCAGCGCCATGGTCTCGTCGGCGACGCGGAAGCCGAGCGGCGCGAAGCGCGCCATGAAGCGCGCCGCGCGCAGCACGCGCAGCGGGTCCTCGGCGAAGGCCGGGCCGACGTGGCGCAACACGCGCGCCTCGATGTCGGCGACGCCGCCGAACGGATCCACCAGCGTGCCGTCGGGGCGACGCGCGATCGCGTTGATGGTGAAGTCGCGCCGGGCGAGATCCTGTTCCAGCGTCACCGAGGGATCGGCGTCCACCACGAAGCCGCGATGGCCGCGTCCGGACTTGCGCTCGGTGCGCGCCAGCGCGTACTCCTCCTGCGTCTGCGGATGCAGGAACACGGGGAAATCGCGGCCGACCGCACGGAAGCCGCGGTCGCGCATCGCCTGCGGCGTCTGCCCGACCACCACCCAGTCGCGGTCGCCGCCGGCGATGCCGAGCAGGGCGTCGCGTACTGCGCCGCCGACGAGGTAGACCTCGATGCCGTCCATGCTGGCGATCATGCCATGGGGCCCGCGCGCGCCCGGCTCAGGGCGCGGTGGCGAGCGGGCAGGTGAAGCCCTTTCGGGGTGCCTGCGTGCCGTTCATGCGCGCGCTCAGCGGCAGCGCGTTGCCGTTGAGGCGCCAGTCGTAGATCGTGCTGAAGGCGAGCACGCGGGCGACGTAGTCGCGGGTCTCGCCGTAGCTGATGGTCTCGATCCAGAAGTCGGGATCCATGTTGGGCCGCTGTTCCTGCCAGCGCAGCAGCGGCCGCGGCCCGGCGTTGTAGCCGGCGATCGCGAAGTAGGGCTTGCCGCCGTAGCGGTCGAGCACCTTGCGCAGGTAGGCGGTGCCGAGGGCGATGTTGGTGTCCGGGTCGTACAGCGATTCCGCGCCCTTCCACGGCAGCCCCAGGCGGCGCGCCTCCTCGGCGCCGGTCGTCGGCAGCACCTGCATCAGCCCGCGCGCGTTGGCCGGCGAACGTGCCTTCGGATCGAACACGCTCTCGGCGCGGATCTCGGCCGCGACCCAGGCCGGGTCGAGTCCGTGTTTCGCGGCCTCGCGGCGGATGGTGTCGTCGTGGTGCAGCGGGAAGCGCAGCTGGTACAGGCGCTGCTCCTCCGGGGTGCGGCCGAGGCCGAACACCGCGCGGTCGAACCAGCCGTGGTCGAGCGCGACCGCGACCGCGAGCCGGCGCTGGCGATCGTCGAAGCGCGACAGCGCGTCCTGCCATTCACGGACAGCCCACGCCTTGCGGTCGGCGGCGTGCAGCAACAGTGCGCGCGCCAGCGACGGGTCCGCGGACACGCCCGCCTTCGCCTCGGCGCTTACATCCGGCAGCCACGGGCACAGCGTGTACGGCGCATCGATGCGGTCGGCCGCGAGGAAGCCATGGAACTCCGGCTTGCCGGCGGCCAGCCGGTAGGCGGCCTGCGCCGCGGCGCTGTCGCCACCGGTCAGTTCGAGCAGCCGGCCCTCGAAGTAGGCCCAGTGCGAATCCTCCCGCTGCTTCTGCGGCATGCGCCGGATCGCTTCCAACGCGCCCTTCCAGTCCGAGCGCGCGAGCGCCTCGCGCACCTGCCACTCGTGCAGGCGTCCGTCGTAGGAGGACGCGGGCACCGCCGCCAGCCGGCGCGCGGATTCGGGCAGGTAGGAAGCCGCGCTCCACAGCGCCACCTGGTAGAGCACGCGGCCGCGCTCGGTCTCGGTGAATCCGAGCGCGCCGGCGACGCCCGGCAGCAGGCGTTCGGCCGCCGCGGGGTCGGTCTTGCCGAGCTTGGCCAGCGCCTGCGACGCGACCTCGCGGCTGCGCGCGGTCTTCGGCCATTGCGATACGCTCGCGGACGGCTGGTCCATGTACGCCGCATAGGTGTTGCCGAGCGCCGCCTGGTCGCCAGGCAGGCCCTTCGCGGCGACGCGCATCACCGGCGCATTCCACTCCGCCACCGCCTTGTCGAAGCGTTGCCAGCGCAGTTCGGGGGTCAGCGCGCCGCGCGCGTCGAGCGCGGCGAACACCGGGTCGCAGGCTTCGGGCAGCGACTTGCCGCTGCCGGTCCACACCGCCTGCGCGTCGCGCACCCACTGCGCGTCGTCGGCGCCGGTCTGCAGGCGCGCCTGCAGCTCGATGCAGCGCAGTTCGGTGCTTTCGATCGCGGGCGACCACGCGGCGCGGAACGCGGTCCACTCGTTGCGCCGCGCCAGCGACGCCAGCCAGTCGGCGCGGAAGGCCTCGGCCACCGGCTTGCCTCGGTGGCGCGCGAGGAAGGCCTCGCCGCGCGCCACCGGCAGCGTGTCGAGGTCGCGGCGCAGCGCCGCGTACTCGATCCAGCCCTGCACCGGCGTCTGCAGCGCCTGCGCGCGCGCGGCGTCGAGCTCGCCGCGCTCGGCCGCCGCGATTGCCGCGGCCACCTCGGCGGGCGTCATCGGCTGCACGCGTTCGGCGGCGGTCGCGGGCAGCAGCGGCAGGCCCGCCAGGAGCATTCCCGCCAAGAGCATGCCCGCCAAAAGCAGCGGCGACAGCAGGGAGGCCAGCGGCAGGCGTGCGGTGGGAGCGCGCGTCGTGCTCATCGTGGTCATCGCGAAGTGAAGGGGGTGCGCCCGACTATAGCGGCGCAGGGGTGAACGCAATTTTTGCGCGCCGGGGGCCGCTCAGGCCGCGCGCAACGCTTCCCTCGGCACGTCGAGCTCGATGGACAGCGCCAGGTGGTCGGATGCTGCCGCCGGCATGGCCTGCATGCGGTCCAGCTGCAACCCGCTGCTGACCAGGATGTGGTCGATGGCGCGGTTCGGTCGCCAGCTCGGGAAGGTCGGCACGCACACCGACGGCGGCTGCAGCCGGGTGCGCTTGTACAGCAGCTCCATCTCCGGCCGGTCCGGCACGCAGTTGAAGTCGCCCATCAGCACCGCGTTGGGATGGTCGCTGAGCAGCTCGCCGATGAAGGCCAGCTGCGCCCGGCGCGAGGTCGAGCCCAGCGACAGGTGCGCGATGGCCACGGTCAGCCCGGCCTCGCCATCGCCGAAGCGCGCCATCAGCACGCCGCGGCCGGCGATGCGCCCGGGCAGCGGATGGTCCACCACTTCCACCGGCTCCAGCTTGCTGAGCAGGCCGTTGGCGCTGGAGGCGAGGCCGCCGACGCTGCGGTTGGGCTGGTGGCTCCAGTAGTCGAAGCCGCCGCGCTGGGCGAGGTAGTGGGTCTGGTTGGTAAAGCCCGAGCGCAGGCTGCCGGGGTCGGCCTCCTGCAGGCCGACGATGTCGTGCGCGCCGGCGAGCCGGGCGATCTGGTCCAGCGCGACCCGCTTGTTGCCCGCCGGCAGCACGTGCGACCAGCTGCGTGCGACGTAGTCGCCGTAACCGCGCGTGCTGGAGCCGGCCTGGATGTTCGCGCTGAGCAGCTTCAGCCGGCGGGTGTCGCCCATGGCATTACCGCGCCGCGCGCTCGCGCGCGACTAGCGCATCGGTGACGCGGGCGATGTCCTGGTAGCTCTTGCGCGTGGTCACCATGTACTTGCCGTTGACCAGGATCGTCGGCGTGCCGCCGACCCGCTCGCGGATCAGGTACTGGGTGGCGCGCTTGAGCTTGGCGTCGGTGGCGAAGCTGTTCATGTCGGCCAGGAAACGGTCCGGGTCGGCGCCGTACTTGGCGTAGAACTCGGCGACCTTGCGCGCGTCCGGCTTCTGGCCCTCGCCGGGCAGGCTGCGCGCGACGTGGATGGCATGGAACAGGTCGGTGTGGCTCTCGTCCGCGATGCCCATGGCGTCGGCGACGATGAAGGCGCGCGCGTACGGCTCCCACTGCGCGTTGAACGAGGCCGGCACGTAGGTCACGCGCACGTCGTCGGCGGCGCTGGCCGCCCAGGTGCTGAACACCGGCTCGAAGCGCGCGCAGGCCGGGCAGATGTAGCTAAACACCTCGACGACCTCGACCTTGCCGTTGAGCGGCTCGTACGGCTGGCCGCCGGGGATCACCTCGTAGTCCACGCCTTCGACCAGGCCGTCGGCCGCGACCGGGGCGTCGTTCGTCGGCGTCTCGGCCGGGGTCGCGGCCGGAGCGGCGTCGGTGCCGGCCGTTTCGCCGGCGGGCAACTGCGCGCCTTCGGCGGCGGCAGCGGAGGCGGCGGCGGCCTGCGCGGCTTCGCTGGGGCCGGCGTCGGCAGTGGCGGCGCCCGGGCCAGCGGCGTCCGCGCCCTCGGCGTCGGCGGGGGCGTTCTGGCTGCAGGCGACGAGCAGCAGCAGCGGCAGCAGGAGGAGGGATCGCTTCATGGGCTTGGCTCCGCGGAACTGGAAATGGGGTTGGGGACGGGGCTTCTCAATGGCGTTCGTCAATGGCGCCCGGCGCGCAGCTTCGCGACCAGCGCGTCGGCGATGCGCAGGGCGTCGGCGTGGCTGGACGGGGTGATCACGTAACGGCCGTTGACCACCAGGGTCGGGGTGCCAGGCAGGCGGATGCCGAGCGCGAACTCGCGCGCGTGGCGCACCTTCGCTTCGACCTCGGGCGACAGCATGCGCACCTTCATCCGGGTCGCGTCCATGCCGTGCTGGCCGTAGAACCAGGCCAGCTCGGCGGCGCTGGCGTTGTGCGCGAGCAGGCGCTCGTCGTGCACGGCGCGGAACAGCGCGTCGTGGGTGCGGCCCAGCGCGCCTTCCTCCTCGGCCACGAAGAACGCCCGCGCCCAGGTCTCGCCGGGCCCGAAGGGGGCCGGCACGTAGGTCACGCGGACGTCGTCGGGCTGGCGCGCCGCCCAGGCACCGAAGGCCGGCTGGAAGTCGGCGCAGTGCGGGCAGGTGTAGGCGAAGACCTCGACCACCTCGACCTTGCCCTCGAGCGGCCGGTAGGGCTGGCCGCCCTCGACGAGGACGTAGTCACGGCCCTCGACCAGGGCCGACGGCGCGTCGGCGGCGCAGGCCGCCATCGGCAGCGCCAGGCAGAGCAGGGCGATCAGCAACTTCATGCGCGCGCAGGCCATCGACACCATTCCGGCAGGTCCAGCGCGCCATGGTAGCGGGCCGCGCCCGCGGCGACTCACGGCTCGACGGATTCGGCGTCGGCCTGTTCAGCGTCGGTCTGCCCGGCCTCGGTGGGCGCGTCCGTCGCCGGCGTGGCGGCGGCATCGCCTTCGGCGGCTTCGCCCTCGGCGGTGTCGGTGGTCACGGCCTCGTCGCCAGCCGGGGCGACCGGCGCACTGGCGGGGGTCGCGGCGCTGGCCACGACCACGTCGGTGCGCGCGTGCAGGCCCTGCAGGTAGCTGGCCAGGGACTGGATCTCCTGATCGGTCAGCTCGGCGGCGACCTTCGCCATGATCTGGAACTGCGGGTTGTCGGCGAGCGGACCGGTGCCGGAGCGGAACTCCTCGAGCCGGCGCGCGGCGTAGCCGGAGTTCTGGCCGCCCACGTTCGGGTAGGCCGGGCCCGGGTTGCCGGCGCCGGTCGGGCCGTGGCACGCCATGCACGCGGGGATGCCGCGCTCGAAGTCGCCGCCGCGGTAGAGCTGCTCGCCCACCTGGTAGAACTTCATGCCGTCGTACGGGCCGCCGGCGATCACGGTGTCGTCGGCGATGCCGGCGCCCGGGTTCTGCTGCGCGAAGTACGCGCCCACGTCGCGCATGTCCTGCGGCGACAGCATGGTCGCGAACGGGATCATCACCGCGGCCATGCCGCTGGTGCGCTGGTTGGCCTTGAACAGGGCCAGCTGCTCGGCGATGTAGCGCTCGGGCATGCCGGCCAGGCGCGGGTACTGCGGGTCGCTCGGGTTGCCGTCGACGCCATGGCAGGCGGCGCAGGCCGCGGCCTTGGTGGCGCCGGCCTTGGCGTCGCCCCAGGTGGTCGCCGACAGGTCGGCCGGGGCCGCGTCCAGCGGCGCGGCTTCCACCGGCGCGTTGTCCGGCAGCGGCGTCACCGTGGTCTCGGTGGTCTGGGCGTAGGCGACGGCGGCCATCGCGACGGTGGCGAGGGCAGCGATTCCGTAGGCGCGGGCGTGGCGCATGCAAGGCTCCAGGAACACGTGGGACGGCGCGCCGGGCGCGACCGGATAGACGCGGAATTATATGCTAGCCGGATGGCCCTCCCCAATCCCCTCGCTCGCGCCGACTACCTGCTGGCCGCGCACAACCATCGCCAGCTGCCGCCGGACGGCGGTTTCGAGGTCGCTTTCGCCGGCCGTTCCAACGCCGGCAAGTCCAGCGCCCTCAACGCCCTGTGCCAGCGCAACGCGCTCGCGCGGGTGTCGAAGACGCCGGGCCGCACCCAGCAGCTGGTCTATTTCGACGTCACCCCGCCGGGCACGGACCGCGAGGCCCGGCCGGAGGCGGCCCGTTACCTGGTGGACCTGCCCGGCTACGGCTACGCCAAGGTGCCGCAGGACCTGCAGGCCCACTGGCAGCAGTTCCTGGACGGCTGGTTCGGCAGCCGCCAGGCGCTGCGCGGGCTGGTGGTGGTGATGGACATCCGCCATCCGCTGAAGGACTACGACCGCCAGATGATCGGCTACGCCGTCCGGCGCGGCCTGCCCGCGCACGCACTGCTGACCAAGGCCGACAAGCTCGGCCGCGGCGCCGCCGGCAACATCGTACTGGCGGTGCGCAAGGAGCTCGCCGCCGCCTACGGCGACACCGTCAGCGTGCAGGCCTTCTCCGGCGAGTCCAAGCAGGGCGTCGAGGAAGCCCGCGCCGTAGTCTCCCGCTGGCTGGACCTGTAGGAGCGGCGCTGGCGCCGCGACCGGCTCCGGCGGCGCGCGCGGCACTACAATCGCCGAATGTCGAGTCCCAGCAACGTTGCCGAATCCCCGATCGCCGATCGCCGGGAACTGATCGAATACATCGCCGCCGGCGAGCGCGCCCGCGACGACTGGCGCATCGGCACCGAGCACGAGAAGTTCGGCTTCCGCTTCGACGACCTGCGCCCGCCCGAATTCGACGGCGAACGCGGCATCGAAGCCCTGCTCAAGGGCCTGGTGCGCTTCGGCTGGGACCCCGTGGAGGAGAACGGCCGCGTGATCGCCCTGACCCGCGGCGACGGTGCCTCGGTCACGCTCGAACCCGCCGGCCAGTTCGAACTGTCCGGCGCCCAACTGCGTTCCATCCACGAGACCTGCCGCGAGGTCGGCAGCCACCTGCTCGAGGTCAAGACCGTCGCCGACGACCTGCGCCTCGGCTTCCTCGGCATGGGCTTCCAGCCGAAGTGGTCGCGCGCCGACATGCCGTGGATGCCCAAGGGCCGCTACAGGATCATGCGCGCCTACATGCCGAAGGTCGGCAAGCTCGGCCTCGACATGATGACCCGCACCTGCACCGTGCAGGTCAACCTCGACTTCAGCAGCGAAGCGGACATGGTGCGCAAGTTCCGCGTGTCGCTGGCGCTGCAGCCGGTGGCGACCGCGCTGTTCGCCGACTCGCCGTTCACCGAAGGCAAGCCCAACGGCTTCCTCAGCTACCGCTCGCACATCTGGACCGACACCGATCCCGACCGCACCGGGATGCTCGACTTCGTGTTCGAGGACGGCTTCGGCTACGAGCGCTACGTGGACTACATCCTCGACGTGCCGATGTACTTCGCGTACCGCAACGGCGACTACGTGGACCTGTCCGGGCAGTCGTTCCGGCGCTTCATGGACCGCGGCCTCGACGCGCTGCCAGGCGAGCGCCCGACGCTGCGCGACTGGACCGACCACATGACCACCGCGTTCCCCGAGGTGCGGCTGAAGCGCTTCCTGGAGATGCGCGGCGCCGACGGCGGCCCGTGGAACCGGCTGTGCGCGCTGCCGGCGTTCTGGGTCGGCCTGCTGTACGACGACGCGTCGCTGGACGCGGCCTGGGACCTGGTGAAGGACTTCAGCATGGAGGAGCGCCATGCCCTGCGCGACGGGGTGCCCAGGCACGCGCTCAAGCTGCCGTTCCGCGGCAGCACCGTGCGCGACCTGGCCCAGCGCGCGCTGGAGATCTCCGCCGCCGGCCTGCAGCGGCGCGCACGCGTCAACGCCAACGGCGCCGACGAGCGCATCTTCCTCACCCCGCTGATGGAATTCGCCGACGCCAACGAAACGCCGGCCGAGCGCAAGCTCTCACTGTTCCATGGCGACTGGAATGGCAACATCGACCCGGTGTTCCAGGAGTTCGCCTACTGATGGCGTTGCGCGAGGTCGAGTTTGCCCCCACCGACGCGTTGCTGCGCGACGACGTGCGGCGCCTCGGCGCGATGGTGGGCGGGATGCTCGCCGAGCAGCAGTCGCCGGGATTCCTCGAGCTGGTGGAAGCGGTCCGCAAGGCCGCCATCGCGCGGCGCGAGGAGGGCGCGCCGGTGTCGGCGCTCGCCGAACGCCTGGCCGAAGTGCCGGCTGCCGACGTGGATGCGCTGGTGCGCGCCTTCGCCGCCTATTTCGGCGCCACCAACCTGGCCGAGCGCGTGCACCGCATCCGCCGCCGGCGCGACCACCAGCGCAATGGCGACACACCCCAGCCCGGCGGGCTGGAAGCGGTGCTGGGCGAACTGCGCGCGGCCGGCGTCAGCCTCGACGAGCTGCGCGCGCTGCTGCCGCGGCTCTGCATCGAGCCGGTGTTCACCGCGCACCCGACCGAGGTCGTGCGCCGCGCGCTGCTCGACAAGGAACACACCATCGTCGAGCGCCTGGTCGCCGACATCGATCGCGGGCGCACCCCGGACGAGCGCCGCGCCGACGAGGCGCGCATGCGGCTGGCGCTGACCTCGGCCTGGCAGACCTCGGACGCGCCGCCGCGCAAGCCGACCGTGGCCGACGAGGTCGAGCACGTCGGCTTCTACCTGTCCAAGGTGCTGTTCCGCGCGCTGCCGGTGTTCCTCGAAGGCTTCGCCGACGCGATCGAAGCCGTGTACGGCGAACGCGTCGAGGTGCCGGAGCTCCTGCGCTTCGGCACCTGGGTCGGCGGCGACATGGACGGCAACCCGAACGTCGGCGCCGACACCATGCGCGAGGCGCTGCAGGCCCAACGCGCGCTGGCGCTGGCCCAGTACCGGCGCGACGTGCGCGCGCTCGGCGCGGTGCTGACCCAGACCCTCGGCCGCGCAGGCATCGACGGCGCGGTGCTGGAGCGGGTGGACGCCTACTCGCACGAGTGGCCGGAGGTGGTGGCCGCGTTCAACCCGCGCTGGGCCGACATGCCCTACCGCCTGCTGCTCGAGCTCGTGGAGGCGCGCCTGGCCGCGACCGCGGCCGACGACGCGCGCGGCTACGACGGCGTCGCCGGTTTCATCGCCGACCTCGAATGTATCGACGCCAGCCTGCGCGCGCATCGCGGCGAGCGTGCCGGCCGCTTCGCGGTACAGCGCCTGTTGCGACGCGTGCGCAGCTTCGGCTTCCACCTCGCGGCGCTCGACCTGCGCCAGGATTCGGCGGTGCACGAGGAGGCGCTGGCCGGCGGCGAGGCGCGCGAGCCGACGCTCGCGGTCTTCCGCGAGGCCCAGGCGCTGCGCCGCAGCCACGGCGCCGGCGCGATCGGCCTGTACATCATCAGCATGGCGCGCAGCGCAGCCGACGCGCGCGCGGTGCTCGAACTCGCGCGCCAGGGTGGCTGCGTGGAGGACGACGGCAGCGTGCCGCTGGACGTGGCGCCGCTGTTCGAGACCGTGGACGACCTCGAGGCCGCGCCCCGGGTGATGCGCGAGCTGTTCGGGGACGCGACCTACCGCGCCCACCTGGCCCGGCGCGGCGAGCGCCAGGTGGTGATGCTCGGCTATTCCGACAGCGCCAAGGACGGCGGCCTGCTGGCCTCGCGCTGGGCGCTGCAACGCACCCAGATCGCGCTCACCGCGCTGGCCCGCGAGTCCGGCGTGCGGATCGTGTTCTTCCACGGCCGCGGCGGCTCGGTCAGCCGCGGCGGCGGCAAGACCGGGCGCGCGGTGCTCGCGTCGCCGCCCGGCTCGGTGGACGGCACCCTGCGCGTGACCGAGCAGGGCGAGGTCATCCACCGCAAGTACGGCATCCGCGCGCTGGCGATCCGCAACCTCGAGCAGGCCACTGCGGCGGTGCTGCAGGCGACGCTGCGCCCGCGTCCGCCGCATGCGGACGAACGCCGCTGGCACGAAATCGCCACGGACCTGGCGCAGGCCGGGCGCGCGCACTACCGCGCCCTGGTCTACGACGACCCGCGCTTCGACGACTACTTCCGCGCCGCCACCCCGATCGACGTGATCGAGCGCCTGCACATCGGCTCGCGCCCGGCGCGCCGCCGCAACGCCGGCATCCGCGGCCTGCGCGCGATCCCGTGGGTGTTCTCGTGGGCGCAGAACCGGTCCGGGCTGACCGCGTGGTACGGCGTCGGCAGCGCGCTGCAGGCCGGCGTGGACAGGCACGGCTTCGAGGCGATGTCTGCGATGGCGCGCGAGTGGCCATTCTTCGCCACGCTGCTGGACGACCTCGAGATGACCCTGGCCAAGTCCGACCCCGGCATCTTCGAGTGCTACTCGCGCCTCGCCGGCGAGCTGCACGGCGCGCTCCATCCCGGCATCGCCGCCGAGTTCGAACGCACCCGCGAGCTGGTGCTGGCCCTGCGCGGCGAGGACGAACTGCTCGCCGGCGACCCGCGCCTGCGCCTCTCGATCCGCCTGCGCAACCCGTACGTGGACCCGATCAGCCTGCTGCAGGTGGACCTGCTGCGGCGCTGGCGCGAAGGCGGCCGCGAGGACGACGCCCTCCTCGAAGCCCTCTACTCCACCGTCAACGGCATCGCCGCCGGCATCCAGAACACTGGCTGAGCCGGACTGTCGCGGTGTACGTCACATGTCCCATAGCCGCGCCATCGGCACGGCCATGCAATTCCCGGTTTCCAGGGGCAGGGTGCTGCTTCCGGTGTACAGCAGCGCGCCTCCCTTGAAGTCGGCACCACATTGGTCGGCCAGCCGGCGCAGGCCGGTGCCGTCGCGCGAGGTGACGGTGGCGGCCGCCTTGACTTCCACACCCCACACCTCGCGGCCGCGAGTAATGACCAGGTCCACTTCCACCTGGTCCTTGTCGCGGTAATGCCACAGTTTCAGCTCCGGCGCGGTCCAGCCGGCCTGGGCAGCCAGCTGTTGGACCACGAAGGTTTCCAGCAAGTGGCCAAAACGCTGGCGTTGGCCGATGGCGTCGGCGGCCTCCAGATCGGCAAGGGTGGCGCACAGGCCGCTGTCGACCAGGTGGACCTTGGGCGTCTTGATCAGGCGCTTGGCGCGGTTGCTGTGCCAGGGCTGGAGCCGGCGCAGCAGGAACAGGCGCTCGCATACGGCGAGATAGTGGTCGACCGTCTCCCGGCGTACGCCCAACTCGTTCGCCAGGCTGGACACGTTGAGCAACTGGCCGGTGCGCAGGGCCATCAACTCCAGCAGGCGCATCAAATCCTGCGGGTCCCGGATGTTGGCCACGTCGCGGACGTCGCGTTCGACCAGGGTCCGAAGGTAGCTGCGGTGCCAGGCGCGCGCCCGCGCCCGGGTGCGGGCAACCGCTTCCGGAAAGCCACCTGCCAGCACGTGTCGGACCAGGGTGTCGCTGCCGGCTTTGGGTGGGGCGGTGTTGACCACGGCCGGCTTGAGGCCGCCGTCCAGCAACCGGGCCAGGAAGGCACCGGGCTGCCCGGCCTGCTCGGCGGCGGTGAGCGGGTGCAGGTCGATGATCTCCATGCGGCCCGCCAAGGAGTCGCCCAGTCGCGGCAGCAGCAGCAGGTTGGCCGAGCCGGTCAGCAGGAATCGGCCGGGGCGACGGTCGTTGTCGACGGATAGCTTGATTGCACGCAACAGCTCCGGCGCGCGCTGCACCTCGTCGAGGATCACCGGGTCGGGCAGGGCCGCGACGAAGCCGGCCGGATCGTCCGCGGCGAAGGCTGCCGTGGCCGCATCATCGAGACTGACGTAGCCCATGGCCGGTTCGAGCTGCCGCGCCAACGTGGTCTTGCCGACCTGTCGGGGGCCGAGCAGGCAGGCCACGGGGGTGTCGCCCAGGGCGGTGCGCAGCGCGCCGGCCAGGAGCCGCGGGTACAAGGGGGAATCTACGGGCGTGGTTTCGGCCATTTACCTGTCAGGTTTTCGTCCAATTGCCTATTACGCCAGCGTCCAATTGCCTATTTCTACACCGTCCATTTGCCGGATGCAAGAGCGTCTGTCTTCCGCCTGCCGGGTGTAATATACTACCCCCCACTATCAGAGGATTGGTGTGTGCCGCATTCGCCCGAAGAGAAGAAAAAGGTCCTGGCCCGCGTGCGCCGCATCCGCGGCCAGTGCGACGCGCTCGACCGCGCGCTCGAGGCCGGCGCCGACTGCGGCCCGGTGCTGCAGCAGATCGCGGCCATCCGCGGCGCGGTCAACGGACTGATGAGCGAGGTGCTGGAGTCGCACCTGCGCGAACAGTTCGGCCAGCCCGCCGCCGACCCCGTCGACCGCAAGGAACGGGTTGACGAGATGACCGCCCTGATCCGTTCCTATCTCAAGTAGCCCGTTCCGCCCCCACAGGAGCCATGCCATGAAGTCCCGCGCCGCCGTCGCCTTCGCCCCCGGAAAGCCGCTCGAGATCGTCGAACTCGATGTCGCGCCGCCGAAGGCAGGCGAGGTCCTGGTCAAAATCACCCACACCGCGCTGTGCCACACCGATGCGTTCACGCTGTCCGGCGACGATCCGGAAGGCGTGTTCCCGGCGGTGCTCGGGCACGAGGGCGCCGGCGTGGTGGTGGAGGTCGGCGAGGGCGTCACCAGCGTCAAGCCCGGCGACCACGTGATCCCGCTGTACACCGCCGAGTGCGGCGAGTGCCTGTTCTGCAAGAGCGGCAAGACCAACCTGTGCGTGGCGGTGCGCGCGACACAGGGCAAGGGCGTGATGCCCGACGGCACCACCCGCTTCAGCTACAACGGCGAGCCGGTGTACCACTACATGGGCTGCTCGACCTTCAGCGAGTACACGGTCGTCGCCGAAGTCTCGCTGGCCAAGGTCAACCCGGAGGCGAACCCCGAGCACGCCTGCCTGCTCGGCTGCGGCGTCACCACCGGCATCGGCGCGGTGCACAACACCGCCAAGGTGCAGGAGGGCGACAGCGTCGCGGTGTTCGGGCTGGGCGCGATCGGGCTGGCGGTGATCCAGGGCGCGCGCCAGGCGAAGGCCGGCCGCATCATCGCGATCGACACCAACCCGTCCAAGTTCGAGCTCGCGAAGCAGATGGGCGCGACCGAGTGCGTCAACCCGAAGGACCACGACAAACCGATCCAGCAGGTGATCGTGGAGATGACCGGCTGGGGCGTGGACCACAGCTTCGAGTGCATCGGCAACGTCGAGGTGATGCGCGCGGCGCTGGAATGCGCGCACCGCGGCTGGGGCCAGAGCGTGATCATCGGCGTCGCCGGCGCCGGTCAGGAGATCAGCACGCGGCCGTTCCAGCTCGTCACCGGGCGCAAGTGGATGGGCACCGCGTTCGGCGGGGTCAAGGGCCGCTCGCAGCTCCCGGGCATGGTCGAGGACGCGATGCGCGGGGACATCGCGCTGGCGCCGTTCGTGACCCACACCTTGCCGCTGGAGCGCATCAACGAGGCCTTCGACCTCATGCACGAGGGCAAGTCCATCCGCACCGTGATCCACTACTGAAGGAGGCCGGCATGACGGAACGCATCGAACGCCACGCCTGCTTCGGCGGCTGGCAGGACGTCTACCGCCACCGCTCCGGGATCCTCGGCTGCGACATGACCGTGGGCGTGTACTTCCCGCCGCAGGCGCAGCGGGGCAAGTGCCCGGTGCTGTACTGGCTGAGCGGCCTGACCTGCACCGAGCAGAACTTCATCACCAAGGCCGGAGCGCAGCGTTACGCCGCCGAGCACGGCATCATCCTGGTGGCGCCGGACACCAGCCCGCGCGGCGACGACGTCGCCGACGCCGACGGCTACGACCTCGGCAAGGGCGCGGGCTTCTACGTCAACGCCACCCGCGAGCCCTGGGCGAAGCACTACCGGATGTACGACTACATCGTCGAGGAGCTGCCGGCCTGGGTCGAGTCCGACCCGGCGGCGAGCGACGTGCGCGCCATCAGTGGCCATTCGATGGGCGGCCACGGCGCGCTCACCATCGCGCTCAGGAACCCGGGCCGCTACCGCAGCGTGTCGGCGTTCTCGCCGATCGTCGCGCCCAGCCGGGTGCCCTGGGGCGAGAAGGCCTTCACCGCCTACCTCGGCGACGACCGCGAGGCCTGGAAGCAGTGGGACGCGACCGAGCTGGTCGCCGGTGCGAAGGAGCGGCTGCCGCTGCTGGTGGACCAGGGCGACGCCGACGAGTTCCTGCAGCGCGAGCTGAAGCCCGAACTGCTGCGCGAGGCCTGCGAAGCCGCCGGCCATCCGTTGACCCTGCGCATGCAACCCGGCTACGACCACAGTTACTACTTCATCTCCAGCTTCATCGGCGAGCACATCGCCTGGCACGCCCGGCACCTGGCTGGCTGAGCTGCCAGTCCCGGGCGGTTGTGGGAGCGGCGGAAGCCGCGAAATGCAATCGCGGCTTCCGCCGCTCCCACAATCGGGCACCGCAATCAATCGAGGCAGTAGTCGGTATAGAGGAAGCGCTCGTCGCGGAGGACGTCTTCGCCGCGGCGCAGCGCCAGCGGCGCCGAGAACATCGGGCCGTCCCAGGCGCAGGTGTGGAACTCGCCATTCTCGCCGCAGGGGTCGACGCCCGCGGGCAACTCCCGCAGCAGCGCTTCGTCGAAGTCGCGCCCGGCGAAGCGGGCGTCGAGCCGGGTAGTGTCCACGCAGCACAACGAGGCGCGCAGCCCCCCGGCGATCATTTCCCGTGCCACCACCGCGGTGTCGTTGCCGAACAGCGGGAACATCGGGGTCCAGCCGAGGCGCGCGCACAACGCGGCGCGCCACAGGCGGATGTCCTCGAGCGCGAGGTCGCCGAAAGCGATGTGGCGGATCCCGGGCCAGCGCATCCGGGCCCGCGCCAGCGCGCCGGCGAAGGCGCTCGAGTAGGCGGTGTCGCTGGCCCGCAGCGGCATGCGCGCCTCGATCACCGGCAGCCCGGTCGCGCGCGACTGCGCCGCCAGCACGTCCAGGGCGATGCCCTGCATCGAGATGCGTTCGTGGCCCTCGGTGATGGTGGTCAGCAGGCCGACCACCTCGACCTCGCCCTGCTCGCGCAGCACGTGCAGGGTCCAGGCGGCGTCCTTGCCGCCGCTCCAGGAGAGGAGGATCGGGGTCATGGCTGGTCGCGGCGCCAGCGCCGCTCCTACAGGGTTGGTCAGGCGTTGGAAACGTCGCGCAGTTCCCAGCCGTTGCCGGCCAGCAGGCGCAGGCGGTGGCGGAGCACGCTGCCCGGGATCGAGGTCACCGCCACCAGGTCGATGTGCAGGTCGTGCTGCGCGCCCTCCACGGTGGCGCCGGGGTCGGTGGCGCCGAGCGCCGGATCGACCTCGTCCGGATCCTCCTGCGCGTCGCGCCAACGCTCGAACAGGCTGTCGCCGCGCAGCGCGTCCTGCAGTTCCTGTGCCAGTCCCTGCGCCCCGTGGCTGCGGAAGGCATAAGCAGGGTCGCTGCCGCGGGCCTTCTCCGGGTCGGGCAGCGCGATGTGGTAGCGGATGGCCATGGGGGCTCCTTGTTGCGGTCCCCCGAGCCTACCCGAATGCGTGTGCCTCGGCGGCGAAGCCGACGCACAGTGCGCCCTTGCCGACGTTGACCATGCCGGTCAGGCCCATCACCGTCTCGTGGAACTCGATGTTGTTGTCGCGGCAGGCACCGCGCAAGTCCTCGTAGCCCGGCAGCAGGCGCATCTCGGTCAGGTCGCCGCCGTAGCTCAGGCACATCGTGGGCGTCATCAGTCCCCGGTGCACGCGCTCGGCGGCGAACGCGAACAGCCGCTGCGCGGCGGCCTCCAGCCCCTTGACCTTGGCCACCGGGCCGGTCTCGCCGCGGTTGCAATGCAGGATCGGCTTGATGTCGAGCGCACTGCCGAGCGTCGCGCTGATCAGGCTGACGCTGCGGTCGCCGCGCTTGCGGGTGCGCGCGCGCAGGTAGTGCAGGTCGGGCGCCACCAGGTAGGCGTGGGTGTGCAGCGCCAGGTGCTCGAGGCGCGCGCGGATCTTGGCCGCGCCTTCGCCGGCCTCGATCAGGCGCACCGCCTCGACCGCGGTCACGCCCTGGCCGGCGAACACGTTCTGGCTGTCCACCACGCGCAGCGCGAACGGCGTGTCGAAGCCGGCGCGGGCGCGGATCGGGCGGTACTCGTTGAGGATCGCGAAGCTCGCCTTGGTCGCGTTCTCGTGGATCGCGCTGCGGGTCCTGGCGGTGGTCAGGCAGAAGACGTGGTCGTAGTCCTTGACCAGCCGGCCGAGGAACAGTTCCTGGATCTGCTCGACGGTGAACGGCGCGGTCTCGGCGTCGGCGCCGCCCTCGGCGATGTGCGAATGCAGGAAGCGCAAGGTGTCCTGCTCGTCGCGCAGGTCGGTCATGGTGTCGCCGCCGATCTCGACGGTGACGGGCAACAGCGCCACATCGTGTACGCGGAACCAGTCGGCCGGCAGGTCGCAGGCCGAGTCCACCACCAGTCCGATACGCATGTTTTTCCCCTGTCTTGCGGGTCCTACGCTACCCCAAAGCCGCCCGGGCTGCATCCGGCTTGCGGCCGGGCCGGCGCCGGCCGAAACTGGCGCGATGAAGGACAAGGAACAGATCGTCGACAACTGGCTCCCGCGCTACACCGGGGTGCCCCTGGACGGCTTCGGCGACTACATATTGCTGACGAACTTCGGCGGCTACCTCGGCCACTTCGCGCGCCTGACCGGGGCCCGGATCACGGGCGAGGACCGGCCGATGCCCAGCGCCACCGCCGACGGCATCACCATGATCAACTTCGGCATGGGCAGCCCCAACGCCGCGACCATGATGGACCTGCTGTCGGCGATCAAGCCCAAGGCGGTGCTGTTCCTGGGCAAGTGCGGCGGGCTGAAGAAGAAGAACCAACTCGGCGACCTGATCCTGCCGATCGCGGCGATCCGCGGCGAGGGCACCAGCAATGACTACCTGCCGCCGCAGGTGCCGGCGCTACCGGCGTTCGCGCTGCAGCGCGCGGTCTCGACCATGGTCCGCGACCTCGGCCTGGACTACTGGACCGGCACCGTCTACACCACCAACCGCCGCGTCTGGGAGCACGACGACGCCTTCAAGGAGCGGCTGCGGATCATGCGCTGCATGGCGGTGGACATGGAGACGGCGACGATCTTCGCCGCCGGCTTCGCCAACCGCATCCCCTGCGGCGCGCTGCTGCTGGTCAGCGACCAGCCGATGGTGCCGGAAGGGGTGAAGACCGAGGCGTCCGACGCCAAGGTCAGCGCCTCGTTCGTGGAATCGCACATCCAGGTGGGGATCGAGGCGTTGCGGCTGATCCGCCGCAACGGCAAGTCCGTCAAGCACCTCAGGTTCTAGCGCCCCAGGTAGCGGTCGCGGAGTTCGGTCTGGCGCGAGCGCATGGGGATGGCGCGGCCGTCGAACCAGACCTGGTCGGCGGTGGCGTTGACCTCCAGCGGGTCGCCGTTCCACAGCACCAGGTCGGCGCGCATGCCAGGGGCGATGCCGCCGAACTGCCCGGCCACGCCCAGCACCTGCGCCGGCACCGTGGTCAGCCCGGCCAGGCCCGCCTCCCACGGCAGCCCGTTGGCCACCGCGTTGCCGGCGAGCTGGCGCACCTTGCGCGCGTTGTGCGAGGCATCGCCGGACTGGCTGAAGCCAACGCGCACGCCGGCGGCATGCAGCCTCGCGGCGTTCTCCATGGTGGCGCCGAGGGTGTCGAAGTTGCCCGGCAGGTTGGCCAGCGGATCCACGAACACCGGCACCTTCGCCGCTGCCAGTTGCGGCGCCACCGCCCAGGCCTCGGCGCCGCCGGAGATCGCCACGCGCAGGCCGTGGCGCTTGCTCCAGCGCAGCAGCTGCACGATGTCGGCGGCGCGCTGGACTTCCACCATCCACAGGCCGTCGCCGTCGAGGAAGCGCTTCAGGGTCGCGCGTCCGGCGGGGGTCAGCAGCGAGTGGTTGGAGTCGGGGGCGATGCGTCCGCGGGCCTCGTCGATGAGCTGGTCGAGCAGCATCCACTGCGCCGCGCGCGAGTCGCCGGTGAGGCCGGCGTTGCCGGCGCCCAGGGCGAGGAACAGCACCTTCGGCCCGACCGGGTCGAGGCTGCCGTCCAGGCGCACGGTGCCGCCCTGGCCGGCGACGATCGAACCGCCGCGGGTGGCGCCGGCGTGCAGCAGCGTGTAGCCGATGCCCTCGACGCGGTTCACCGGCACCAGCGACGAGGCCGGGTTGTAGGCGAGGGTGACGTCGAACTCGGGGCGCACCGACATTGCCGGCGGCGCCGCCAGCGCCAGCGAGGCGTCCACGGTGCTGCCTTCGCCCGAGACTTCCTCGATGCCGATGCCGGTGATGCCGCCAAACAGCGCCGGCGTCAGCGCGCGGCCGTTGGCCTCGACCACGGTGGCGTTGCCCGCTGCCAGTCCCTTGCCGACCGCGGCGATGCGGCCGTCCCGCACCAGCACGTCGGCGCCCGCGAGGGTGCCCTGCGCGGTGGCGGTGTGCACGGTGGCGTTGCGGATCAGGAGATCCTGGGCGGCGGCGCTGCCGGCGACGGCGAGGAGTCCGGCAGCGAGGGTCGCAGCGAAGCGCGGAGCGAAGCGGTTCATCGGGCACCTCCGGCATTGCGGTGGCCAAGCACGCCTTGACCAAGCATGAAGTCGGACTCGTGCTGTCGCGACGGATCGTTGCGGTCGTACTGCAGCGCGCCGTCGATCCACACCTTCTGCGCCTGCGCGTACACGCTGAACGGGTTGCGGTCCCACAGCACCACGTCGGCCATCTTGCCGGCCTCCAGTGTGCCGGTCTGGTCGAGGATGCCCATGGACTTCGCCGGGTTCTGCGTGATCCACCGGATCGCGTGCTCGGGCGCGATGTCCATGCCGGCCTGGCGCGCGTGCGCCATCACCTTGGCCGCCTCCTGGTTGAGGCGCTGGATGCCTTCCTCCGAATCCGAGTGCACGATCGCGCAGCCGCCGGGTGCGGCATCGACGATCGCGATGTTCTCCTGGATGCCGTCGTAGGCCTCCATCTTGAAGCCCCACCAGTCGGCCCACAGCGCGCCGCAGGTGCCGGCCGCGGCCAGGCGGTCGGCGACCTTGTAGGCCTCGACGCCGTGGTGGAACGCGGCGACGTGGAAGCCGAACTCCTCGGCCAGGTCGAGCATGGTCGCCATCTCGTCCGCGCGGTAGCAGTGGATATGCACGAGGATCTCGCCCTCGAGCGCCGCCGCCAGCGTCTCCAGCTTCAGGTCGCGCTTGCCGCCCTTGTCGTCGTCGGAATCGGCGCCGTCGGCCTTGTTGCGCTTGTCGCGGTACTCGGCGGCGTCGATGAACGCGGCGCGGTAGCCGGCGACGTTGCCCATGCGGGTCGAGGGGCCGCCCTTGCCGCCGTACACGCGCTTCGGGTTCTCGCCGCAGGCCATCTTCATGCCCCAGGGCGCGCCGGGAAACTTCATGCCCTGGTAGGTGGTGGCAGGCACGTTCTTGAGGGTGACGCCGCGGCCGCCGACCAGGTTGGCCGAACCGGGCAGGATCTGCAGCGAGGTGACGCCGCCGGCGCGCGCGGCGTCGAAGCCGGGGTCCTGCGGCCACACCGAATGCTCGGCCCAGACGTTGGCGGTCACCGGCGCGGTGGCCTCGTTGCCGTCGGAGTGCGCGCGCATGCCCGGGCTCGGGTAGACGCCGAGGTGCGAGTGCACGTCGATGATGCCGGGCGTGACCCACTGGCCGGTGCCGTCCACGCGGGTGGCCCCTTCGGGCGCCTCGAGGCCCCGGCCGACCGCGACGATGCGGCCGTCGGCCATCAGCACGTCGGCGCCGTCGAGGCGGGCGCCGTCGCCGGTCAGCACCGTGGCGTTCGTGACCAGCACCGGCGGCGATGGCGTGCGCACGTAGGTGCTCGGATAGGCGTCGGTGGTGAACCGGGCCGAGGACGCGGTGGCATCGGCCGGCGGCGTGTCGCGCGCGGCGGTGCTGGCGCAGCCGGCGAGTAGCAGCGCCGCGATCGCGGCGACGAGAGGCTTGTGCATTGGCGGTCTCCCCGTGGACCCCCGAACGCTAGCCCGGGCCGCGGGCGCTGCCAAGCCTGCCCTTGGTCATGCCGGCCGGCCCCGCGTCTCAGTCCGGGACGTGGATCCGTGCCTTGATGTGCTTGAGGTGGGCGACGATGGTGAAGGTCATCACCACCAGCAGCGACCACGAGCTCCACTTGCCCACGTGCACGGTGGACCAGGCGCCGAGCTGGTCCGGGTACTGCCAGACGCCGAAGAAGGTGCTGAAGTTCTCCGCCAGCCAGATGAAGAAGCCGATCAGTACGAAGGCCAGCAGCATCGGCATCCGCCGGTCGCGGTCCAGCGGCCGGAACACCACCGTGGTGCGCGCGTACACGCCCAGCGCGCAGGCGGCGATGTACCAGCGGTAGTCGCCGATGAAATGGTGGGTGAAGAAGTTGGCGTAGATCGCGAGCGCGATCAGCGTCGCCAGCCAGTACGGCGGGTGGTGGCGGATGCGCACGTCGAGCAGGCGCCAGGCCTGGATGATGTAGCTGCCGACCGCGGCGTACATGAAGCCCGAGAACAAGGGCACGCCAAGCACCTTGGTGTAGGCGAAGTCCGGGTACGACCACGAGCCGATCGCCGGCGAGGTCTTGAACACTTCGAGCGCGAAGCCGACCACGTGGAACAGACAGATCGCCTTGAGCTCGTCGAGCGTCTCCAGCTTCGCCAGCACCATCCACGCCTGGATCGCGATCGCGATGATGAGCAGCACGTCGTAGCGCGGCAGCCCGAGCACGCCGGTGCGCGGCACGAGGAAGATCGCGGCGAAGAACAGGCCCGCGAACAGGCAGGCACGCGCTTCCTTCACGGTGAAGTACGCGAGGTCCAGCAAGGGCCGCGGTAGCGCCGCCAGGAATGGCAGCGGCCGGGTGTCGAGGAGGGCGGCGTCCAGCGAGCTCAGGCGCATGGCCCATGCTACCCTCGAAAACGATGATCGAGGCACGCGAAGTCGTCGGGTTCTGGCGCGATGCCGGGCCCGCGAAATGGTTCCGCGGCGGCGCCGCGTTCGATGCCGCGTGCCGCGAGCGCCTGCTGGTCCCGCACATGGCCGCCTCGCGGCGCGAACTGGACGCGTGGATGGACCACGCCGAGGGCGCGCTCGCGCTCCTGCTGCTGCTCGACCAGATCCCGCGCAACGTGTTCCGCGGCAGCGCGCACGCCTTCGCCACCGACCCGCTGGCGCTGCACTTCGCCACGCGCGCGGTGGACGCTGGCCTCGACCAGGAGGTGGACGCGGGCCTGCGCCCGTTCTTCTACCTGCCGTTCGAGCACGCCGAGGACCTGGCCGCGCAGGACCGTTCGGTCGCGCTGTTCGAGGCAATGGCCTCCGAGGAGCACCTGCGCTACGCGATCGACCACCGCGACGCGATCAGGACGTTCGGCCGCTTCCCGCACCGCAACGCCGCGCTCGGCCGCGAGACCACGCCCGACGAACAGGCCTGGCTCGACGCCGGCGGGGGTTGGTGACTGTAGGAGCGGCGCTAGCGCCGCTCCTACATCAATATTTCGGGATCGACGGGTCGTTGTCGGCCCAGGCGTCTATGCCGCCGGTGATGTTGTAGACCTCGGTGAAGCCGAGCTGGCGGAAGTGCTCGGCGGCGCTGGCGCTGCGGCCGCCGCCATGGCACAGGAACGCCAGCGGGGTGTCCTTGGGCAGCGCCTCGAGCGCGCCGGGGCCGTCGTCGAGCGTCTCGAACGCGCCCGGGATCGCGGCCTGCGCGCGCTCCTCGGGCGGGCGCACGTCGACGATCGTCACCGCGCCCGCCTCGCGCTTCGCGGCGGCATCGGCCGGCGTCAGCGGGCGCACCTTCGGCGGACCGTTCGGGTTGTCGATCACCAGGCCGCGGCCTCGCGCGTCGTCCACCCAGTCGATGGACATGCCCCTGGCGCGGCGCGCCGAGGCGAGGTCGAACTGCACGCGGATGCCGGCGGATTCGCTGGCGATGGCGCTCGGGTCGTGCGGCTCGGCCTGCAGCTGCGCGTTGAAGCGCGGGTCCACGCTGACCTTGAGCGCATAGCCCTCGCCGGCGTCGGCCAGGGCCTGCTTCAGCATCGCGGCGGCGCCCTCGGAGATGGTGATCTCCGGCGGGGTGCGGTCCGGCGGTGGCAGCCCGAGCGCGGTCTGCAGCTCGCCGCTGTTGGCCATCTGCTCGATGATGTCGCTTCCGCCGACCAGCTCGCCGTCGATGTAGAGCTGCGGGATCGTCGGCCAGTCGCCGTAGGCCTTGATGCCTTCGCGGATCTCGCCGTCGGCGAGCACGTTGACGTGCGCGTACTCGTCGAGGCCGATGCCCGACAGCGCCGACACCGCGCGCGCGGAGAAGCCGCACTGCGGCGCCGCCGGCTCGCCCTTCATGAACAGCACGACCCGGTTGGCGTCGAGCAGGGACTGGATGCGCCCGCGCAGGGCGGGATCGAGGGCTTCGGCAGGCATGGCGGTGTGTCCGGAACGCGGGGGGAGAACCGCCATTCTACGAGCTACGCGAAGTGCAGGGCCTCGCCGTCGGCGGGGATGCGCAGGCGCGGGGCGAAGCCCGGTTCCGCGTCCAGGAACGCGCGCAGCATGCGCCGGTCCACGGTGGCGTGGTCCACGGCGTCGAGGTGGGTGGCGACCACCGTGGCCGCGGGTGCGGCCTCCAGCACCTCGCGGACCATGGCTACGTCCATCACCAGCGGGCCCTTGCCGTTCCAGTCGGCGCCGCAGGCGTGGACCACGACCACGGCGGGGCGCGCGGACGCGATGGTCGCTGCGACCTCCGGGCAGAAGATGGTGTCGCCGGCCCAGTACAGGGTGGGCTCGCCGGGGTGGCTGAACACGAAGCCGGAGACGTCGCCCATGTCGCCCAGCACCTCGGGCGGGCCGTGGCGCCCGCCGACGCGACGGATCCGCACACCGTCCTCGGTGCGCGTGTCTGCGATGGGCGTGACCCGGGTGAAGCCGTCGGCCGCGATCGCGTCGGCGTCCGCCGGCGCGCACAGGATCGGCAGGTCGCGCGGCAGCAATTCGCGCGCGGCGTCGTCGAAGTGGTCGGAGTGCAGGTGCGAGACGATCACCGCGTCCACGCCCCCGAGCAACTCCTGGACCGGCATCGGCAGGTCCACCAGCGGCGAGCGCAGTTGCCCGGCGTAGCTCTTGCCTTCGCCCCTGGCCGCAAGCCAGGGATCGATCAGGTAAGCGCGCCCGCCGTAGCCGAGTCGCAGGGTGGCGCTGCGGATAAGCTTTAGCTCCATGGCCGCCAAACCTACTACAGCGCCGGGCCTGCCTGCGCTGCACGCGCCACCGCGGCGCCCGCACGCGTGGGCGTGGGCGGCGGTGCTGCTGCACGTCGCGGTGGCCGGGTTGTGGTGGCGCTTCGGCTGGCCGCTCGGACTGGCGTCGCTGCTGGCGGTGCACCTGCTGTTCGTGTGGGGCACGCTGCGGCCGCAGTCGCGGCTGTTCGGGCCGGTGCTGGTGCGGTTGCCGACGCGCGAGCCGGTCGTCTGGCTGACCGTGGACGACGGGCCGTCCGACGACACCATGGCGATGCTCGACCTGCTCGATGCGCACGGCGCCAGGGCGACGTTCTTCGTGGTCGCCGAACGCGCCGCCGCGCGGCCGGAGCTGGTGCGCGAGATCGTGCGTCGCGGCCATGGCCTGGGCAACCACAGCACCAGCCATCCGTCGGCGTGGTTCTGGGCGCTGGGGCCGCGGCGGATGGCGGCGGAGATCGCGAATGCGCAGCGCTTGCTGCAGGCCGCCAGCGGGGTGTCGCCGCACTGGTTCCGCGCGGTGGTCGGGATGGCCAACCCGTTCGTGGCGGCCTCGCTGAAGCGGCTCGGGCTGGCGCGGGTGGCGTGGAGCGCGCGCGGCTTCGACGCGGTGGACGGGGACCCGGCGCGGGTGGTGGCGCGGATCGAGCGCGACCTCGCGCCCGGCGCGATCGTGCTGCTGCACGAGGGCGCGGGGCACGGCCGCAGCGTCGAGATCCTGCGGGCGCTGCTGGAGCGGATGGGCGCGCTGGGGTATCGGACCGTGTTGCCCGAGGACCTGTAGCAGCGTCGCTCCTACAGCCTGGTGGCGACGACGCGCCAGTTGTTGAAGGGGGTGTTGCCGTGGAGGGGGGTGAACTCGGCGGCAAGGCCGGCGGCGGCGAAGCGGGCGCGCAGGGCGTCGGCGTCGGGGTAGCGCTTGGGGCCGGTGTTCATCCAGCCGAGCAGGCGCGACAGGCGGTCGATGCGGCGGGTGGTGCGGGCGCGGGCGCTGCCGTCGTCGAGGCCGGTGCGGATCACCAGCTTTGCGCCGGGCACGAGCTTCGCCACCGCGGCGTCCAGGATCGCGTCCTGCGCTTCGGGCGGCACGAACTGCAGGACGTCCAGGATCGCGACGCTGCCCCGGTGCGCAGGTGTGCCGGCGGCGAGGTCGACGCACTCGAAGCTCGCATCGGCCAGGCCCGCCTTCGCGCCCGCGCGCTGCGCCGCGGCGATCTTGCGCGCGTCGTTGTCCACGCCGCGGTAGGGCATCGCCAGCCCCGCCGCGCGCAGCGCGTGCGCGAGCAGGCCGATGCCGCAGCCGAGGTCGAGCAACGGGGCCGTGGTGCCGCGCAGTGCCTCGACCACGCCGGGGTACAGCGGGTCGCTGCGCAGCTTGGCGCGGGCGTAGAAGTAGTGCGCGCGGCTGCCGTGCCAGCGCGGCGGCGCGAACGCGGCGGCGATGCGCGCGGCGGTGGCGGCATCGACGGTCGGCGCGTCGGCGTCGCTCACGTGGCGACGTCGGCCAGCAGGCGGCGCGCGAACGGCAATGCGCGTTCGGTCCACAGCGCGTACATCGCCGCCGACGGGTGCAGCCCGTCCTCCACCAGCATCCCCGGCTCCGCGCCGCGCTCGCGCGAGATTCCGGTGATGTCCACGAAGCACACGCCGTGCTGCGCGCACAGGCGTTCGGCGCAGGCGTTGTAGGCGTCCAGCTCGCGCGCCACCTGCGCGAGGTCGCGCCCGGAGGCGGCGCCGAACGGGGTCGCGCCCCAGTCCGGGATCGACAGCACCAGCACCCGGCGCGTGCCGCCGCTCGCCAGCCCGATCGCGCGTTCGAGCAGGCGGTGGAAGCCATTGCGGTACTCGTCCACGCTGCGGGCGCGATACTGGTCGTTGACGCCGATCAGCAGCGACACGCAGCCCCAGGTGCCGAGCGGCTCGGCCGCGTCCATCGCTGCCGACAGCTCGTCGGTGGTCCAGCCAGTGGTGGCGATGACGCGCGGGTCGGCGACCGGCAGCCCCTCGGCGCGCAGCGCCCGCGCCAGTTGCACCGGCCAGCGGCCGTCCTCGGGGACGCCCTCGCCGATGGTGTAGCTGTCGCCCAATGCCAGGTACTTCATCGACGGCTCCCAAGAGCAGTTTTGGCCACAGATTACACAGATGGCACGGATTGGATTCGCGGTGGGCCGCAGTTCGGGCCGAAATCGGGGCAGAATCCGCGGGTGGAGAATCTGCGTGCAATCGGATGGCCTTACGCCGGGGAAATCGACGACCCGGCGTGGGCGGCGTTGTGCGCGGCGCATCCGGGGGCGCGGCCGATGCGGGTGGTGGCGCAGCACCGCACCGGCTACGAGGTCGCGGCGGCGCCGGGCGAGGGGGTGGCGGTGGAATCGCCGCCCGAGTGGCAGCGTGCCACCGGCTACCGCAAGGGGCTGGTCGCGCCCGAGGAACGCGCCGCGGTCGGCGACTGGGTGCTGGTGGAAGGCGGAAAAATCGTCGCCCTGCTGCCGCGGCACTCCGCGATCAAGCGCGCCGCCGCCGGCGAGCACTACAAGCAGCAGCTCATCGCCGCCAACGTGGACACGGTGTTCGTGGTCTGCGGCCTCGACGCCGACTTCAACCCGCGCCGGATCGAACGCTACCTGCTGCTGGTGCAGGGCAGCGGCGCGCAGGCGGTGGTGGTGCTGACCAAGGCCGACAAGGCGCAGGACGCCGCGCCCGGCGCGGTGGCCGCCGCGCTGGCCGAGGTCCGCGCGATCGCCGGCGACGCCCCGGTGCTCGCGCTCAACGCCAAGGACCGCGACAGCGTCGCCGCGCTGGCGCAGTGGCTGCAGCCGGGGCGGACGGCGGTGCTGGTCGGCTCCTCCGGCGCCGGCAAGTCCACGCTCACCAACACCCTGCTCGGCGTCGAGAAGATGAAGACCGGCGAAGTACGCGAGTCCGACGACCGCGGCCGCCACACCACCACCCACCGCGCGCTGATCGCGCTGCCCTCCGGCGCCTGCCTGATCGACACCCCGGGCATGCGCGAGCTCAAGCCCACCGGCGAGGAGGACGTCGCAGACAGCTTCGCCGACATCGAGGCGCTGGCCGCCGAGTGCCGCTTCCGCGACTGCCGCCACGACCGGGAACCCGGCTGCGCGGTGCGCGCCGCGATCGAGGCCGGCACGCTGGATCCGGGGCGCCTGGCCAACTACCGCAAGCTCGGCGGCGAAGTCGCCGGCGCCGCCGGCCAGCTCGCGAGCCGCAGGGCACGGAAGTAACAGGGCACGGAAGTAGCCGGGGCGAAGGGCTAGAATCGAAGGTCCTTTCGCGCTTCGCCTCCGGATTCCACCAAGAGCATGGCCCAAGACCCGTCCCCCACAGTTCCCGGCCCCGGCCACGACACCAGCGAGTCGCGCGAATCCACCGCCCGGGTGAGCGAGGACTTCCCGCAGGCGGCGCTGGACTACCACCGCTTCGCCCCGGCCGGGAAGATCAAGGTGGTCGCGACCAAGCCGATGGTGACCCAGCGCGACCTCGCGCTGGCCTATTCCCCGGGCGTGGCCTATGCCTGCGAGGCGATCGTCGAGGACCCGAAGGCCGCCAGCCAGCTCACCGCGCGCGGCAACCTGGTCGCGGTGATCACCAACGGCACCGCCGTGCTCGGCCTGGGCGACATCGGCCCGCTGGCCGGCAAGCCGGTGATGGAAGGCAAGGGCGTGCTGTTCCAGAAGTTCGCCGGCGTGGACGTGTTCGACATCGAACTCAACGAGCGCGACCCGGAGAAGCTGGTCGAGATCATCGCCGCGATGGAGCCGACCTTCGGCGGCATCAACCTCGAGGACATCAAGGCGCCGGAGTGCTTCATCGTCGAGCGCAAGCTGCGCGAGCGGATGAACATCCCGGTGTTCCACGACGACCAGCACGGCACCGCGATCATCGTCGGCGCCGCGGTGGTCAACGCGCTGGAAGTGGTCGGCAAGAAGATCGAGGACGTGAAGCTGGCCACCGCCGGCGCCGGCGCCGCCGGCATCGCCTGCCTGGACATGCTGGTCGCGCTTGGCCTCAAGCCCGAGAACATCCTGGCGGTGGACCGCGACGGCGTGCTGCACACCGGCCGCGACAACCTCGACCCGGACAAGCAGCGCTACGCCCGCGACACCGACAAGCGCACCCTGGCGGAGATCGTCGAGGGCGCCGACGTGTTCCTCGGCCTGTCCGCCGGCGGCGTGCTCAAGCCGGAAATGGTCGCGAGCATGGCCGACAAGCCGGTGATCCTGGCGCTGGCCAACCCGAACCCGGAAATCCTGCCCGAGGACGCCAAGCGCGTCCGCCCGGACTGCATCATCGCCACCGGCCGCAGCGACTACCCGAACCAGGTCAACAACGCGCTCTGCTTCCCGTACATCTTCCGCGGCGCGCTCGACGTCGGCGCCACCCAGATCAACGAGGCGATGAAGCTGGCCTGCGTCAACGCCATCGCCCAACTCGCGCGGATGGAGGCCGGCGACCTCGCCGCCGCCTACGGCGACGACATCCCCAGCTTCGGCCCGGACTACCTGATCCCGCGCCCGTTCGACCCGCGCCTGCTGGTGATGCTGGCGCCCGCGGTCGCGCGCGCGGCGATGGAGTCGGGCGTGGCCACGCGCCCGATCGAGGACTTCGCCGCCTACGAGGAGAAGCTCGGCCAGTTCATCCACCGCACCGGCCTGGTGATGAAGCCGGTGTACGACCGCGCCCGCGGCGACCGCCAGCGCGTGGTCTACGCCGAGGGCGAGGAAGAGGTGGTGCTGCGCGCGGTGCAGACCGTGGTCGACGAGGGCCTGGCCACGCCGATCCTGATCGGCCGCCCGGACGTGATCGACGCCCGCATCCAGCGCCTGGGCCTGCGGATGAAGGCCGGCGTGGACTTCGAGCTCACCAACATCCTCGACGACCCGCGCTTCAACGACTACTGGCAGCAGTACCACGCGCTGACCGAGCGCCGCGGCGTCACCCAGGCCGCGGCCAAGAGCCTGATCCGCTCGCGCCCGACCCTGATCGCCGCGCTGATGCTCGAGCGCGGCGAGGCCGACGCCATGATCTGCGGCCTGGTCGGCCGCTACCACAAGAAGCTCGGCTACCTGCGCAGCGTGATCGACTTCGACAAGGGCGTGCAGGGCACCGCCGCCATGACCGGGGTGATCAACGAGCAGGGCGTGTGGTTCTTCGTGGACACCCACGTGCAGGTGGACCCGAGCGCCGAGCAGATCGCCGAGGCCACGCTGCAGGCCAGCTACCGGCTGAAGCTGTTCGGCATCGAGCCCAAGGTGGCGCTGCTCTCGCACTCCAACTTCGGCAGCCACGACGACGCCAGCGCGCAGAAGATGCGCAAGGTGCGCGAGCTGGTGCTGGCCCGCGCGCCCAGGCTCGACATCGACGGCGAGATGATGGCCGACACCGCCTGGCACGCCGACCTGCGCCGCCAGATCATGCCCAACACCACCCTCCACGGCCGCGCCAACCTGTTCGTGATGCCGAACCTGGACGCGGCCAACATCGTCTACAACATGGTGCGGGTGATGACCGACGGCGTCGCCATCGGCCCGATCCTGATGGGCCTGGACCAGCCGGCCCACATCCTGACCCCGGCCAGCACCCCGCGGCGGGTGATCAACATGACCGCGATCGCCGCCGTCGAGGCCCAGCTCCGCAAGCAGCAGCGCGCCACCGGCATGTCCTTCGGCCGCCTGATGCGATCCCTGTAGGAGCGGCGCTAGCGCCGCGACAGTAGGAGCCGCCATGGCGGCGAGCCCTTTCCCGGTCGCGGCGCAAGCGCCGCTCCTACAAAGAGCGGCAGCGCCGCGCACCTAACCCGCGGCGCGCGCCCCGTACCACCCCCTGGTCGCGTTCACGATCCGGACCACCGACAGCATCACCGGCACCTCCACCAGGACGCCGACGACGGTGGCCAGCGCCGCGCCCGAGTGCACACCGAATACGCCGACCGCGGTGGCCACGGCCAGCTCGAAGAAGTTGCTGGCGCCGATCAGCGCCGATGGCCCGGCGACGCAGTGCGCGACCCCCAGCCTGCGGTTGAGCCAGTACGCCAGCCCCGCGTTGAAGTACACCTGGATCAGGATCGGCAGCGCCAGGATCGCGATGATCAGCGGCTGCGCCAGGATCTGCTGCCCCTGGAAGCCGAACAGCAGCACCAGCATCACCAGCAGCGCGAGCAGCGACAGCGGGTGCAGGCGCTGCAGCAGCGCCGCCAGCCCGGCCTCGCCGTGCCGCCGCAGCAGCCAGCGCCGCAACGGCACCGCCACCGCCACCGGGACGACGATGTACAGGCCCACCGACGACAGCAGCGTCGACCACGGCACCGAGATGGACGAGATCCCCAGCAGCAGCGCGACCACCGGCGCGAAGGCGACGATCATGATCAGGTCGTTCAGTGCGACCTGGCTCAGCGTGAACCGCGGCTCGCCGTCGCACAGGTGGCTCCACACGAACACCATGGCGGTGCACGGCGCCGCCGCCAGCAGGATCAGGCCGGCGATGTAGGAGTCGATCTGCGCGGCGGGAAGCTGGTCGGCGAACACGTTGCGGATGAAGATCCAGCCCAGCAACGCCATCGAGAACGGCTTGACCGCCCAGTTGATGAACACGGTGACGCCGATGCCGCGCCAGTGCCGGCGCACCTCGCCCATCGCGGCGAAGTCGATCTTGAGCAGCATCGGAATGATCATCAGCCAGATCAGCGCCGCGACCGGCAGGTTGACGCTGGCGAACTCGGCGGCGGCGACCCGGGCGAAGGCGTCGGGGAACAGCGCCCCGAGCCCGATGCCGGCCGCCATGCACAGCCCGACCCAGAGCGTCAGGTAGCGCTCGAAAACGCTCACGAAGACGCCAGCAGTTCGCGGACCCGGCGCGAGATCTCGTCGCGCACGGCGCGGTAGCCGGCGTCGTCCAGGTCCTTCGGATCGGGCAGGTTCCAGTCCTCGCGTCGGCGCGCCGGCACCCATGGGCAGCTATCGCCGCAGCCCATGGTGACCACGGCATCGAATTCGCCGGTCACCTCGTCCAGCGACGTCGACGCATGCGTGGACAGGTCGTAGCCCAGCTCGGCCATGAAGCGCACGGCCCGCGGGTTGACGCGCCCCGAGGGCCGCGAGCCGGCGCTCAGGGCCTCGACGCCGTCGCCACCGTGGATGCGCGCGAACGCTTCCGCCATCTGGCTGCGGTTGGAGTTCTCCACGCACACGAACAGCACGCGTTTCCTTGCGCCTGCGACCATCAGCAGCAGCCCGACTGCGGCGCGCAACAGGACGCGCCCTGGTCGGCTTTCGGGCCGACGCTGGCGAGGTCGGGGCTGCACGAGGCGCCGTCGGTCGCGCAGGGCGCAGCGCCGGCGTGGTAGGTGGTGGCTTCGCCGAGGGTGTGGAAGGTCTCCCAGCGCGTGCCCTGCGGATCCTCGGTCCACAGCTTGTCCGACTGCGCGTAGCAGCAGATCGTCGCCTCCTCCGGCACCACGCTGCCGCCGGCCGCGTCGAGGCGGCGGCCGAGTGCGGCCAGCGCTTCGCCGCTGTCCGCCTGGATGCCGAGGTGGTCGATGCCCGGCGCGCGGCCGGTGTTCGAGATCGCGAAGTTCACGCGCGGATCCTCGAGCATCCACTTGGCGTAATCGTCCTTGAGCACGGACGGCTGGGTGCCGAACAGTTCGCCGTAGAAGCGGACGCTCGCCGCCAGGTCGGACACATTGAGGTGCACATGGAAACGGTTCATCGCTTGGTGGTCCTGGTGTGTGGGGCGCAGGTGGACGCCGGGCCGCAGTCCGCGGCCGAGGCGCAGCAGTTCTCGGTGAGGTAGGCCAGCAGCGCGTCCATATGCCGGTAGTTCGCGCGCACGCGGATCACCCGGCCTTCGCGCTCGTCCTGGACCAGGCCCGCGGCGCGCAGCACGTTGAGGTGGGCGGTGAGCGTGGCCGGCGGCGTGCCGAGGCGCTCGCGCAGCGCGCCCACCGGCAGCCCGTCCGGGCCTTCCTGTACGAGGGTCCGGAACGCGGCAAGGCGGGTCTCGTGGCCGAGGGCGGTGAGGGCGGCGAGCGCCTGGACGGATTCCATGATTCCACTATTCCGGAAAGATGGAAATAATGTCAAGTCGGCTCTACAGGTGAGGGCTACCAGCCCGAAGCGAGCAGGGCATCCAGCTGCGCGAACTGCCCAGGCAGCCCCTCCGCCGAGCCGGCGAGGGCTTCGTCGCAGGCTTCCGCGGTCGGGTAGCGCTCGCTGTAGCTGACCAGGGTCTTGCCGCCGCGTTCCTCGAAGGTCACCGTCGTCACCGCACCCTGGTCGCCGCTCTCCTCGTTGGTCCAGGCGATGCGCTCGTTCGGTACGACCTCGATGTAGCGGCCGTAGAACGCCATCGGCTCGTCGAACGCGGGGTGGCGGAACACCAGGCGGTACTTGCCGCCGGTGCGCACGTCCATCTCGCAGGATTCGAGCGTCATGCCCGCGCCCTCGGGCACCCACCACCTCCGGAACAACTCGGGGTTGCGCCAGGCCTCGTAGACCAGGCGGGCGGGGGCGTCGAACGTGCGGGTCGCGACGAACTCGCGGTCGGACTTGCGTTCCACCGAAGTGGGGTTCATCGCGGCAGCGCTACCTGTGGTGTTGGCCATCTTCGTTCTCCTCGCGTTTGAGTGCTTCGACGACTTCATCCAGAGCGTCGAAGCGCGCGCTCCAGAGTTGGTGGTGCCGCGCGATCCACGCGGCCTCTTCCTCCAGCCGGCGCGGGCCCAGCCTGCAGGTGCGCACGCGTCCGACCTTCTCCGTGACCACCAGCCCGGCCTGCTCGAGGACCCCGACGTGCTTCTTCATGCCGGTCAGGGTCATGTCGAACCGCTGCGCCAAGTCGCTGATGGAGGCGTCGGCGCGGCCGAGCTGCTCCAGCACGCCGCGGCGGGTGACGTCGGCGAGGGCGGCGAAGGTGGTGTCGAGTCGGGCTTGATGGTGAACCATATGGTTCAGTGTTGCACTAGCGGGGGAGCGGCGCAACAAGGCCATGCATCAGGGCAACAAAATGCCCGGGTGAATTGCTTCTATAAATTACCCGGGTTTTAACGGCGCCTCGGGCATAACCGCTCCCAGCGGGCTAGAATCGAACGATTACGCGACCGACGCGTCCCCCCGACGAGCACGCAAGAGCAGGGCCCCCATGAACCAGACCAACGAGCTCCTCCGCGAAGACCCCGATCCGATCGAGACCCAGGAGTGGCTCGAATCCATCGAGGCGGTCCTCGACCGCGACGGCCCCGCCCGCGCCCACCAGCTGCTGGAGAACATGGTCGAGGTGACCCGCCGCGCCGGCGCCAACCTCCCGTTCTCCACCACCACCGAGTACATCAACACCATCCCCGCCGGCCAGGAGGCCAGGACCCCCGGCGACTCGGCGATGGAATGGCGGATCCGCTCGCTGATCCGCTGGAACGCGATGGCCATGGTCGTCGCCGCCAACCGCCGCCCCGGCGAGCTCGGCGGCCACATCGCCACCTTCGGCTCCAGCGCCACGCTCTACGACGTCGGCTTCAACCACTTCTGGCGCGCGCCGTCCGAGGACCACCCCGGCGACCTGCTCTACATCCAGGGCCACGGCTCGCCCGGCATCTACGCGCGCTCGTTCCTCGAGGGCCGCATCAGCGAGGAGCAGCTGCACAACTTCCGCATGGAAGTGGACGGCAAGGGCCTGAGCTCCTACCCGCACCCGTGGCTGATGCCCGAGTACTGGCAGACCGCCACCGTGTCCATGGGCCTGGGCCCGATCGCCGCGATCTACCAGGCGCGCAACTTCAAGTACCTCGAAGCGCGCGGGCTGATGCCCAAGTCCGACCGCAAGGTCTGGTGCTTCCTTGGCGACGGCGAGACCGACGAGCCCGAGAGCCTGGGCGCGATCAGCGTCGCCGGCCGCGAGGGCCTGGACAACCTGATCTTCGTCATCAACTGCAACCTGCAGCGCCTGGACGGCCCCGTGCGCGGCAACGGCAAGATCATCCAGGAACTGGAAGGCAACTTCCGCGGCGCCGGCTGGAACGTGATCAAGACCATCTGGGGCAGCTACTGGGATCCGCTGCTCGCGCGCGACACCGGCGGCCACCTGCGCCAGGTGATGATGGACACCGTCGACGGCGAGTACCAGAACTGCAAGGCCTTCGGCGGCGCGTACACGCGCGAGCACTTCTTCGGCAAGACCCCGGAGACGCTGGCGCTGGTGCAGAACCTCAGCGACGACGACATCTGGCGCCTCAACCGCGGCGGCCACGACCCGCACAAGGTCTACGCCGCGTACCACGCCGCGGTGAACACCAAGGGCATGCCGACCGTGATCCTGGCCAAGACGGTCAAGGGCTACGGCATGGGCAAGGCCGGCGAGGCGCTCAACCCCACGCACGGCACCAAGAAGATGGACGACGAGGACGTCAAGGCGTTCCGCGACCGCTTCCAGATCCCGGTCACCGACAAGCAGCTCGAGAACGGCCAGGTGCCGTTCTACCACCCGGGCAAGGACTCGCCGGAAGTCGAGTACATGCTCGAGCGCCGCCGCGCGCTGGGCGGCTTCCTGCCGCAGCGCCGGCGCAAGGCGAAGGAGCAGCTGGAGGTGCCGCCGCTGCAGACCTTCGAACGCCTGCTCAAGGACACTGGAGACCGCCACATCAGCACCACCATGGCGTTCGTGCAGATGCTCAACATTGCGCTGCGCGACAAGCAGGTCGGCCCGCGCCTGGTGCCGATCGTCGCCGACGAGGCGCGCACCTTCGGCATGGAAGGCCTGTTCCGGCAGATCGGCATCTACGCCCCGCACGGGCAGAAGTACAAGCCGGTGGACGCCGACCAGCTCATGTACTACCGCGAGGACGCCGCCGGGCAGGTGCTGCAGGAAGGCATCACCGAGGCCGGCGCGTTCGCGAGCTGGCTGGCCGCGGCCACCAGCTACAGCACCAACGACCTGCAGCTGCTGCCGTTCTACATCTACTACTCGATGTTCGGCTTCCAGCGCGTCGGCGACGCCGCCTGGCAGGCCGGCGACATGCGCGCGCGCGGCTTCCTGCTCGGCGCCACCGCCGGCCGCACCACGCTCAACGGCGAGGGCCTGCAGCACGAGGACGGACACAGCCTGGTCCAGGCCGGCCTGATCCCGAACGTGCGCAGCTACGACCCGACCTTCGCCTACGAGGTGGTGACCATCATCCAGCACGGCATGCAGCGCATGCTCGCCGAGCAGAAGGACGAGTACTGGTACGTGACCCTGATGAACGAGAACTACGCGCACCCGGCGATGCCGGAAGGCAGCGCGGAAGGGATCCTCAAGGGCATGTACCTGTTCAAGGACGCGGGCAAGGGCAAGAAGGGCGAGTTGCGCGTGCAGCTCATGGGCTCGGGCACCATCCTGCGCGAGGTGATCGCCGCGGCCGAGCTGCTGGAGCAGGACTTCGGGGTCAAGTCCGACATCTGGTCCTGCCCGAGCTTCAACGAGCTCGCGCGCGACGGCCAGGACGTCGAGCGCCACAACCGCCTGAACCCGACGGCGAAGCCGCGCAAGGCCTACGTCACCGAGCTGCTGGAAGACCGCCAGGGCCCGGCGATCGCCGCGACCGACTACGTGCGCGCCTACCCCGAGCAGATCCGCGCCTTCGTGCCGATGCGCTACACCGTGCTCGGCACCGACGGCTACGGCCGCAGCGACACCCGCGAGAACCTGCGCCGGCACTTCGAGGTCAGCCGCAACTACATCGCGCAGGCGGCCGTCGCGGCGCTGGCCGCGGAAGGCAAGCTGACCGCCAAGGACGTGGCCAAGGCGAACGAGACGTACGGGATCGACGGCAAGAAGCCGAATCCGATCGGCGTGTAATCTAGCTAGATGCAAAGGAGGCCGCTAACGAGCGGCTTCCTTGGCGAAATCTTGGCCGTTGCACCAGCGAAAATACAGGGGCTAGCGATTGGCCGCTTTTACCAGCCCAGTGATTCCGGGTGACGCCACCTGTGCGATTTAAGCCTTCGCTCGATCCCTAGGATAACCCAATCGAGCGACGCGACGGCGGCTTGCGCCTCTGAGCACCACTCTGTGAGCTCGGTCCGAAGTGTCCCTAGCGGCGCACCTTCGTTCTTCTCCGCTCGAATGGATCCGTTGTGCCCAAGCATCCGCAGCAGCGTGATTGCTTTGGCCAACGGGATGAGTATGTGCTCTGGAAGCGTATCGTCAGCATCCAGGTACTTGCTGAGGTCCTGCAGGCCGTAATTGGTGGTGATGTCTACGAACTCCAGGACGATATTTCGTAGTTCATTCGGTTCAGATAGTGGATCCGAAAGAGCTTCACGCGCATTAGTGATCGTGGTCTTTAAGGCTCCTTGAGTTTGCGCGACTTCCGGAAGAATGGTGGCGGCTACTAGCAGGTGTCGCGCGGTTCTGGCGCGCCAACGAGCGAATGTATCCTTCAGGGCGATTCCGAGCGCGACTAGAACAGCAGCCCAAGTACCAAGTGCAGTCCAATCCATGTGTTCCTCGCTGTCAGCGTCAACACCTAACCCTCCCACGCCCACGGAGCACTAGAAGCCCCAGGCTCAGATCTAGTAGACATCAGGAAGCGCGTTGAGACGATTTTCCCGTAGTATTTTATGGCTGGGTGCTGGTAGGGCGCCCTATTAGGTTCCATGCGGACAGGGAGAAGTCCATGCACGGAAGCAGGCGTTTTTGCCTGGCCATCGCGCTGGCGTGCAGCGCGCTCGTGGCCAGCGGTTGCAGCAACCTCGGCGCGGTGCGCGAGTTCGCCGCCAGCTCGGCGCGGATGACCGACTACCGCGCCGCCACCGAGCACTACCTCGACAGCGCCGACCGGCAACTTACCGAACTCCCCGCCGCCGAGCGCTTCGACGGCACGCGCGAGCAGCTGAAGGCGCTGAAGCAGGTCACCGCCCGCGACAAGGCCACGCTGCTCAAGCTGCATGCCACCACCACCGGCTACATGCGCGCGCTGGCCCGGCTCGCCGGCGCCGACGCGTACTCAGTGTCGTCCGAAATCGGCAAGGTAGCCCGCGCGATCGAAACCTCCGAGGCGCTCGGCATCGACGAGGATCACGTCGACGCTTACGCCAACATCGCCCGGCGCGTGAGCGACTGGGCCCTGGCCGCCCGACAGGCCAGGGACGTCAGGCACCTGGTCACCGGGAACGGCGCCGACATGGACAAGCTGCTCGAAGCCATGCAGCGCGCCACCGAGGCCTACGGCATCGTGCTCGAGCAGGAGATCGCCGCGTACGACGCGATGGCCGACTACCGGCGGGCCGTGTGGGCGGCCGAACTGCCCGGCGACCCCGCGCTGACCCCCGAGCGCCGCGAAGTCATCGCCACCCTGCTGCGCCGCTCCGAGCTGGCGGACCGGGAAGCGCAACGGCAGGCGCGCAAGGCGCAACGGGCCGCGGCCCGCGGGCTGGAGCGCGTGCGCCAGGCCCACGCCGACATGCTCCGCAACGTGGACAGGCTGGACACCGACCAGGTGCAGGACCTCCTGCGCGCGGCAGCGGACGACCTGAAATCCATCCGCGCAAGCATCGAAGACCTCTAGGGACGGGGAGCCAGGACATGGAAGCCAAGCTGGGGAAAGCCGAGAGGAAGGCCTTCAGGATCGCCAACCTGCTGGACGATGCCGCCGACGCCATCCGGAAGAGGAGCAGGCGGGCCTACCGCGAGGGCCGGATGAGCCTGGAGGAGTACATGGAGGCGCGGGCCCGGGAGCTGGAGTTGCGGGCGGAAGTCTCGGTGGTTGTGGCTAGCGATCTGAGTGGGGTGCTCGAGGAGACCCCGAGCGCTGGGGAGAACATCGAGCAGGCGATCCGGGATGCCAAGGGACAGATCGAGACCGTGCGGTCCGTCGCGAAGGGGTTGGAGATTGTGGCCTTACTGGTGTCATTAGCCAGTGCGATCGCGGCCGGGGAGGTGAGGCTGGTTATGGGCACGAGTAAGGCGCTAGGCGAACGCGTGTAGTTGGCGGCTGTGCGATCCACTCAATCCTTCTGGCGGCCTCCGTAAGGGGGAACTCCCTCAGGGGTGGAGCAAACGCACTTAATGGAGGAGGATCGAATTCTCGAGGCTGCGTTCGCGCAGGGGGCTGTGAATGGGTGGTGCACAGGCGGTTTCCGACGTGCTGTCTGATGAGAGGGGAGGCGGAGGTTTCCAAAGCCAGTTCCTCACATGGAACCTTAGACTCCTGGATGCGTTCTTTTCGCCCGCGGTGGCGGGGGAGGAATCGTGGCTTCAGGTCGATCCAAGGGAACTCGACGCCCTAGCACCGGACTTGGGAGGAGACGAGGGTTTCCGGAACGCAGTACGACAGGGCCCTCCATGGTCGCAGAAGCGGGGAGATCCGGGACAGGACTTCCTCCAGGAGTCCCTCCGCCTCCTCAACCACAGAAGGGGGGCGGCACCACGTCCTGTCAACTACTCGGATCCCGGGCGCATCTCTGGCGTTTACGCTGGGGCGAATGCGCCGCTGTACCTCCCCTATTTGGCGGCATTGGTACGGACCGCGGCTGTCTCAGAGCGCGGCTTCTACGAGCAACTGGCGACTGACCATGGATTCGTGCGCAGGTGGTCGCCCAACGAGCTTGCCCGGCTGGAACCCGTCTGGGACGATCTTGAGAAGTGGACGAACGACTGCGCTGGCAGGTTCGGGAGGTTCGTGCGGCGCAGACTCGGTGGCTACCCCCGTATCGGCGTTCCAAAATCCCAAAGCATCGTGTCCTCGCGGGACGCGGAGGCCATAGGTAGGCTTTTCGCGCAACTAGGCTTGAAGCCCGGCCAATCCCTTTCGCCCCGTACCCTCGCCGAAGTTCGGCTGGCGGCGCAAAGCGCCTATTTCCTCGGCACGGCTTTGCGGGAGGCTGCGGCCGAGGGCGCTTACCAAGAGACGCTCGATGCCCGGCTTGAGCGTCTGATCGACGAATGGGATGGAAGCCTGCCGAACGCAGCTACCGCGGCGAGCGACGACGAAAACTTCCGCGATGGTACCTCGGCCGGCGTCATCGAAGCCGTCCTTTCGCGCACGGAAGGACTCGATGGCACGGACGGATGTTGGCATATTCATTGGCGAGTCGATGCGCTTAGAGATAGCGGTTGGCTTACCCTGGAACGTGCGGGTGTAGCGTGGCAAATCCCGCTCCTAGGCACCGACGCTTCCACCTCCCGGCCAAGCGATGACGTTGCCCAAGCTGCGGCCATCGACGCACTCGCGGCGTCAGAGGACGATGACGTTGAATTCAGCGCCAGCGTGGATTCCGACGGCGAGCCGTGTGGCGGCGACATGGCGTTCGTCCTTCAGAAGCGCTGCCTACGCTCCTTCGTCTGGGAGTTCAGCGAACGCGAGGATCGGTTCGAGCTGCGAGAGCGCCCCGTGCCACTGCACGGCGACGCGATGTTGCTTGCCACTACTTCGAATGCCGGGCGAGTGAGCCACTACCTCGAGATCAACAACCTCCACCATGAGTTGCTCGACACGACGGGTTTGCCCGAAGGTTGGCTGCTGGTTCACGTGAAGAACTGCGAGCGACTCACGGAGGAGCAACGCTCGACGATACCCGATGGGCAAGGGCACGCCGCGAAGCCTCGCATGGTGAGGTTGGTTGGCGGCCGATCAGTCAGCCGCGCCGGCAGCCGTCAATACCTGCCATACGACTTGCCGTCGATCGAGCTCGACGCGCCGCCCGGGACGGTGCTTTGCTCGAGCGGGCTTGAGTTCAAGGAAGTACCGGCGGGCGAGGGCAGGTCTTCCATCAGGCGCTTCACGGTTCGCCGACAAGACGAACAGGTCCGCTCCTACCGGATAAAGGCTACGAAGGATGGCGAGGAACTGTCCGTTGCCGCGCTCCGCGTCGCGGGTGACGACAGCATCAGGATTACACCGGGAAGGGATTACGCATTGGACAACATGGGCCTGTCCTCTCGCGATGGGGAAGGATTGTCCGGCGTGCTGACCGACGTACATGAAAGCAGGCCTTCCGCTTGTGGTTACTTCCGGAAGCGACCAAGGGAAGTTGGCGCCGTGAGTGACGACGCCGACCTTTCGGCTGTCACCCAATGTGCCACTGCGTGCTTCCTCGATGCGTTGGCACGAGAAGGGTCCATGTCCTACGGCGTGGCGAGGGACCTGCTCGATCGCTTGCTTGGACGCGAGAGCGAAGTGATGGGAGCGGGCCTCGCACTTACGCAGTTGCGGGCGCGGGGCCACCTTGAATTGGAGCTGGACAACAAGGGGAGGCGGATCCGGGTACATGCCGTGGCGCCCGTACTCCACCCACTAGCGATCGTGTGCGGAGGCCAGCGCGTGCTCGGCATTGCCGGCACCCTGCGGCTCTCCCATTGGCGGTGGCTTGCGGATGAACTGGGGGCCCATGGCGAGGTTCGCGTAAAGGGGACCGGCATGGCGCAGCTTCCGCTCTGGCGGATCATCCCGACGGACGGGCCGATCCACTCGGCCGTCGCGGATGCCGGAGGCTTCTCCTTGCGACCTCCCCAATCAGCGGCCCTCGCGAACTGGTCCGCTGACTTCGCCACTCGTGCGGCGGCGCTCACGGAGGGGGCGGTGTCCACGCTCGGCGACATGTCGCATCGGGCCCGCAGATACGTGCCGGGAAAAGGTCATTTCGCGCGTCCGCTCACGGAGGTGGCGGTCGGGGAGGGCGCGGCATTCCAGCTCTTCAAAACGGAGGATCGCGAGACCTACCGCAACGATCTGTTCGTGCTTGGCATCAGGCAGGAACCAGCGGGCAGTTCCTTGGCGTTCGTGCGTGATTCCCGCTGGGGCGTCTGGATCGCCGTGGAGGCCTTTGGCCGGTTCTTGCGGGACCAACATGGAATCGGGGAGGCGTGCCCATGGCCGCTCCCTTACATAGAAGACTCGGGAACCGTGTGGATCCCAGGGCGACTTGGCCTGCCTGTAGTGCTGGAGCGCGCACTCGTCCTCGCGAGTGGCGAACCACCAGCGGCCATCGCGGTCCAACGCGAGCTTCACGAGGGCAGGATCCGACTTTCACATGGTAGGGCGGGATTTGACCAGCCGGTCGTCAGCCGCGTCTACGACGAGATGGCGACGGGAACGTGGCTCGCGTACCAGTGCGTCCCGCGGGACGCAGCGGAAGCGGTAGCGAGCAAGCTCGGGGCGTGCCTCACGGCAGGCTAAGCATTGCGCGGGAACGAATTGAATAGGAACTTTCTTTTTCGGGGGATTTGGTGAAGGATCCAATCGGCGCTTACGGCGCAATCCAAGAGAGCATCAAGCGATACGTCACCTCGGCATTCAAGACGAACTCCACCACCTTCGAGGAAGAGCGGCGCGAGTTGTTGGACTCACCAGGCGTCTTCTTCCAAGACGCCTACGTCGAACCGCTACCAAGCTACGAAGGTGCGCGTCGATTTGGCGAGCTCGGGCAGGACGACTTGCCGGGCATGTCGGAGCGCGGGATCGAGGCCACGAAGGCGCTCATCGGGGCCGGCTTGTTCCGTGAGGATTACACCCTCTTCTCGCACCAGGAGCGGATGCTTCGCAACGCCCTTTCCGGCAAGCATTGCGTCGTCGTCACGGGCACCGGCTCAGGCAAGACCGAGTCGTTCCTGATGCCGGTCATTGCCTCGATCGTCAAGGAAGCCACGGATCCTGCCCTGGGCTGGGGCCCGGCGACGAAGCAAGCACCGGAGTGGGAGCCAGGTCGGACGGCCAGATGGTCGGAAAGCCGTCGCGACTTGCGGGGGGAGAGCCGTCCGTCGGCTGTGAGGGCGATGTTGCTCTACCCGATGAACGCACTCGTCGAGGACCAAGTCTCCCGACTTCGCGCGGCGCTCGACAACGACCGAGCACACGATGCCATGGATGCCCACCTCGGCCGGAACCGTGTCAGGTTCGGTCGTTACAACGGCGCAACTCCGGTTTCCGGACATCCGTACAAGGGCGAGGAAGGCCATCCCTCGAACCTGTCGGCGCGGCGGCGGCTGGCCGACGCGATCGACGAGGCGACCAAGGCTTATCGCCAGCTTAGGGACGAGACTAGCCGGGCCGAGGCAGCCTTGGCAGAGCTCCCTGAGTCCGAGGCTGATGCCAGGAAGCGTGCAGGCGTCGAGGTCGAGCGACTGCACGAACAACTTGCCTTCACGACTCGCATGGAGGCCGGGGCGTGCGAGATGTTCCATCGGTGGGAAATGCAGTCGGACCCACCAGACATCCTCATCACCAACGTCAGCATGCTCTCCATCATGCTGATGCGGCATGCCCATCCCGGCATCGCGAACGAACGGGCGGATTCCCAAGTGTTCGACAAGACGAGGGAGTGGCTCGCCCAGGACCGGGACAACCACGTCTTCCACTTGGTCGTCGACGAGCTGCACCTCTATCGCGGCGCGGCCGGAACGGAGGTTGCCTATCTCGTCCGCCTCCTGCTGGACCGCTTGGGCCTTTCGCCAAACAGCCGGCAGTTCCGGGTCCTTGCATCGAGTGCCTCGCTGGACGACGAAGCGGAAGGGACATTCGAGTACTTGGGCAACTTCTTCGGCATGGGGGCAGACGAGGCGAGGCGCACCTTCCACGTCGAGAAGGGAATGCTCCGGGACTTGGAGCAAGACGCCTCGGCCGACCTTGGTGACGACGTCGCACGCCTAGCCACTGGACTCGGGCAGTCGGTTGCTAGCGCGGGTGACTGCTTGGAAAGTGAGGCTGCGGGGGTCGTGGACTTGCTGCGCTCGCTTGGCAGGCCCCGCTCGAAGTTGCTCGCGGCGTTCAGGGACGGCGACAGGCACCGGGCCCGGTCACTCAATATGGTTTCCTCGTTGTGGTTCCCGCGCCTTGACGAAGGCTCGCGTGAACTGGCCGCCAGGGGCCTCTTGTACGCCCTTGGCAGCGGCGCCGCAAAAGCCGACGAGTTCCCTCGCCTGCGGTTCCATTGGATGGCGAGGAACATCGACGGACTCTGGGCCGGGATTGGCTCTCGCGACGATGACCCCGACCGGCGCGTCGGCCGGTTGTACCCGGAGCCGACGAGCCGTGCGGCGCGCGATCGGGTCCTCGAAGTGCTCTACTGTGAATGCTGTGGCACGCAATTCCTGGGCGGGAGCAAGATCGAGGTTGCCGGTCAGGGGGTGGCCCGCGCTTACGAACTCACGCCATTCGCGTCGAACATCGAGGGATTGCCAGAATCCACGATGGAGACGCGCACCGATGCACGGCTGCATCGCGACCTAGGCATCGTGTGGCTCGTTCCAAAGGGGTGGAGCAGGGAGGACGTCGGAAACTATCAATGGGAGCAAGGCTCGGACGAACGCAGCGAGGCGGGACATCCACTGTCAAAGGCGAAGGCCGAGTGGGTGCCAGCGCGCATCGACCCAGCCACCGGGATCGTAGAGGTTGGTTCGGACGGGTCGGGCGGTCTCGATTGCCTATGGTTCGACGTTGCCGACGAAGAAGGCGGGCATGCCATCGCCGGCATGCCGCAAAAATGCCCGTCTTGCTTGCTGGACTACTCGGAGCGTCCCGGGGGGCGGCCCACTCCGATCCGTTCGTTCGTGACGGGACTTGCCCGAACCTCGCACCTTTTTGCGAAGCATGTCTTGGGCGTGCTCCCCGACGGGTCCGCGAGGAAGCTCGTGGCTTTCTCGGACAGCCGCGAGGCTGCAGCCAATCTCTCGGTGGGCGTTGAGCGGGAGCAATGGAGCCACATGCTCCGGGTCCACCTGCTGCGCGAGATCGCTCGCCGAGCCAACGATGGCCTTCCTGGCATGCTGCGCAACCTCCACGAGCTGGTCGAGGCCGGCGAAGCGGACGAAGCAAAGAGGGTGCTACGGGAGGCACGTGGGACCCTTGCCGAGGAGGACTTCGCGTCCGCCGTGGCGTTCCTCAAGAGCGCGGAGGCGATCAAGGAGGATCTCGCGACGGACGAGGATCGCGAGAAGGTCGCCCGGGGGGTGGTGGGAAGCAGCGACGTCGTCTCGCTCGACGACATTTTGGCCACGCCGCCGGCCACGCCGGGTGGACGATTGACCCCCGTATGGAGGGCGATGGTCCAATACGGACTGAACCCGGCCGGTCCGTCCATCCGAGATGGTCGGTTCGACCACGGGAAGCGGGACTGGACTTCCCTCTTCGACTCGCGTGAAGGCGAGCTCATCCCACGGCTGGCACAAGACTTGCCGAGTTCGCGCAAGAACGACGTCGAGCAAGTTGGCAGCGACCTTCGCAAGGCCGCTTGGGGCGCGCTCTCCGGTCGCTTGCTTTACGACCTAGAGGCCCAGGGGATCGGCCATTTCACGTTGCCAAGCGTCCGCCCGGCTGATGGGCCGCCGGGGATTGCGCCCGCGGCCTTCAAGCAAGCATGTGACTCGGTGTTGCGCATCCTCACCGAGGAAAAGAGGACGGATCCTCAACAAGGCAGGTTCGCCGTCGAGGCCTGGGAAGCAGGCCAGCCCACCGGATCCAAACGCGAGCGGGGCGCCAAGCGCAGGGTCTTCCGTTACCTCGATGCCGTTGCGACGGCCAATGCCGTGGACGTGCACGTCCTGCGAGACAAAGTGGAAGCCGCATTCCGCGCGGCAGGGCATACCGCGCACGGCGGATGGGCGGTCGTGCGCATGGAAAAGCTCCACATACGCGTGGCAGGCAAAGGCGAGAACCCTTGGACATGCGGCCGCTGCTCGCAGATCCACTGGCACGCCTCGGCGGGGGTATGCGCCAGGTGCAACGCCGCACTGGACCGGTTAAGGGATCCATCTCGGACGGCGGCAGAGGTCTCGGCGACGCACTACAACGCATCCGAGGCTCGAGAGGCCTCGACCGCCTTCAGGATCCATTCCGAAGAACTGACAGGCCAGACGCATGACCAGGCGCAGCGCCAACGCCACTTCCGCGACATCTTCTTCTCTGGGGAAGTCATCGAGGAAGCGGGTAGCCGCCCGGCATACCGAAACGTGGACGGAATTGACTTCCTTTCGGTGACGACGACGATGGAGGTCGGCGTCGACATCGGTTCGCTGCAGGCAGTCCTCCAAGCGAACATGCCGCCGGAGCGCTTCAACTACCAGCAGCGAGCGGGTCGAGCGGGGCGAAAGGGGCAGCCGTTCTCTGCGGTCTTCACCTATTGCCGGGGGCAAACGCACGACCGGATCCACTTCGACCATCCATCGGAAATGACGGGTGGCGTGCCTCCGCAGCCGTCGTTGTCCATGGGCGAAGACCAGCGACTGCTGGCGGACCGCCTAGTGGCGAAGGAGGTCTTGCGCCGAGCGTTCCTCGATCAGGGAGTGACCTGGGCCGACTCCGGGAGCCCCCCCGACACGCACGGGGAAATGGGGACGGTCGAGGATGCACGGTCACGGCTGCCTGCGCTTGCGGATTGGATCGTCGACAACGAAGTCGAAGTGCGGCGGATTGCGCGGATGGTTTGCGCAGGCACGCAAGTCGACGCGAAAGGCGTGGCTACGAACGCTATGGGGCTCGCCAAGCGCCTGGAAGAAGTCTTAGAGGCCTCGGAGTTCACCGCGGACACGTTAGCGCTCCGGCTGGCCGAGGCGGGGGTGCTCCCGATGTTCGGCATGCCTACCAGCGTCAGGCAGCTTTATTTTTCTCTTCCCTCCAGAGGGGGGGGGAACGGCTACGCCGAACCCAGGACGTTGGACCGTCCTTTCGACCAGGCGATCTCGGATTTCTCCCCTGGTTCGGAACGGACTTGGGACAAGCGAAAGATCCTTTCCATTGGCTTGTCGGGAAGGATCTACGCGGAACCAAAGGGAGGGGACCGGCTGGAATGGCGCACGCATGGTTCACCCGTCGGTGCCGCCTTCGCGCAGGTCTTTTGCCCGGATTGCCGGCAGTTATCGGTGGCGAGGGCCGCCCATGATTCGCTCGAGCCTGTTACTGGCGACTTGCCATGGAAGCCTGGTTGGCATGCTGATCCGCCGTCAAAGATCCACTGCATGGGTTGCGGTGGCGAGAATGCAAGACCGTTCGTCGCCATCGCCCCTCGCGCTTTCGTCTCCGACCTTGACATGGCGCGACCGGCGACCGGCAGCCAGGAAAAGAGGAGTCGGGGTGGGAGCGCTTTCATTTCGTCGCCGGCGCTGCCGAAGGGCGCGAGGCGCGAGAAAATTGGCAACGCCACCCTGGCCTTCAGTCCCCAAGGGCAGGTCTTCAGGACGAACACCAACCGCGGGCGCCTCTTCGCGATCAACAGGAAGAAGGCGTTGCGCGGGCCTGATGGAAGTGAGCTCAAGGGAGACATCTGGATCGAAGCCGCCGCAGGCGACCCGATCTTCCATCAGATCGCGATCACGTCCCCGAAGACGACGGACATCTTGGCAATACGAAAACTCGATTCAAATAAGCTCGAGTTCTTCGACCAGGAGCCGAGCCTCGCGCGAAGAAGGGCGGCCTGGTTCTCCGCGGCGACCATCCTGCAAAGGGCAATCGCGTTGGAGCTCGACGTCGACTCGCTGGACGTGGAAATAGCCTCTGTCCACAAGGTCTTGGATCAAGATGGCGCCGGCGGCGAACTGTACCTCGCCGACGCCCATCCGAATGGGGCCGGGCTCGTCGCATGGGCAGCGGCCAACTGGGAAGAGCTCTTGGAGGGATGCGTCCGTGGCACCGGCCGGTTCAACCGGATGGGATTGCTGATCCGCGAGGAAATCGCGCGTGCCGCGCAGGAACCTTGGCGAGGCCCCGACCTCTTGCTCAAGGGATTCAGGAACCGGCAGTTACACGGCCTCCTAGACTGGGAGTTGGGCCTCGACCTCATCGCAGCTCTCGCTGACGAAGCGCATCGCCCAGGCGTCGACAGACTCTTCGAGCCAGGCGTCGATCTGGAGCCGTGGGGGGACAGGGTGGCAGCCATGGCCGACAAGTACGTCGCGTCGTTCAGTGGCTGCAAGTCGGTGCATGAAGGTGCGGTACACGGCTGGACCGACGGCACGCGCCCGGGCGAGGTAATTGCGTTGGTGCATCCTCTTTGGGCTACGCACCCAGGTGCTGGCCATCCGATTGAAGAGGCGATTCTGTACGCCACGAAGAAAGGAATGCACACTCTACGATTCGTCGACACGTTCAACCTGGAAAGGCGCATGTCGTGGGTCAGGGGGAACCTAGCGTCCTTCCCTCAGAAGCTCATCGGCATTCACGTCGACTTTCCACTCGATGTGGAAGGCGAGGCCCGCGACGTTGGAGATGCCGGAACAAGCGCCAATCCACTAGAAGGCGTCCCAATCGGGGCCCGGTTCGATTACGGCGGCAAGTCTTGGGAACGCGTAGAGGAGATGGGGCCGTTGACGGTCGGGTCGGGGACTTGGCTCGTCGAGAACCTGGAGCATCAGGCCCTGGTGATCAAGGTGATCAAGCATCCCGGCATGTCGGAGACGAAGTTTCGGTTGCTCCCGTCGGGAGCAGGCTCCGGGCGGTTCCTTGAGCCCAAGCAATTGGAGGGCTTGGTCGTCGTTGCGCGGGCGCATGCGGACGTCGGGGGGCGGAATGCCTAGCATGCTGGGGCAGGTGCCCTTTAACACGTGGGAAAGGCGTGTCTACCATGCATTGAAGCAACAGCTCCCGTCGGAATGGATCGTTGTCTCCAACGTCAGCTGGACGCTTCAGGAGAATGGAAGCCACCTAAGGGATGGTGAGGCGGACTTCGTCGTCCTTGTGCCTGGGCACGGGATGGTCATCATCGAGGTCAAGGGAACCAGGGATTTCCGGGTTTCGAACGACGAGCGTTGGTATCGGCGTGAGCCGACGGGCGGCGAGGTGGAGTTGGAGCCGTCGCCTCAGGCGCAAGCAATCAGGAACATGCATCAGATTGCCGCGGCCGTGGTCCGGGGAGGACGATGGACCAAGTTTCCGGGCACCTACTCCTACGTCGTCGCGTACCCCAATGGCGAAGCAAGCTGCCTACCGCCGATGTTCGACGAATCGACGTTGCTTACCCAGCGACACATGAGTGACTTGGCGGGTAGGCTCAGGCATTCCCTCGCGCGGCGCGGACCTCCCACTAGGCATGCCTTCGACGCCGAGGGCGCCCGCGAGGTCGCCAAGATCTTGACGAACCAAACCTCGGTCGTCACCCGCGTCGACACCGTCATCGAAATGAAGGACGACGTCGAGAAGGTCGAATCGTTGACCTCGCAGCAGTTCGCGGCGCTCAAGGGGGTATTCGATTTTGGGCGAGTTGGGATCGTCGGTCCCGCTGGCTCGGGGAAGACGCTGCTGGCGATTTGGCGGCTCCGGGCCTTGTTGGAGACGGACAGGCGCGCGCTGTTCGTTTGCTTTAACAAGGATTTGGCGGAAGTGCTCAGGGGCCAGAATCCTGAGTGTGCTGAAAGCATATGGAGCATCGACAAATTCTTTCTCGGATTGACGGGCTCGAAGGTTCCGGCTTCGGGCGATCTGACGAAGTTCTTCCGGGAGGAGCTGCCTTCGGCGGCGATCGATGCTTCCGAGGCCATTCCGCGAGACGAGAAATACGACGCGATCCTGATCGATGAAGGACAAGACTTCAGCGAGGACCAACTCATCGCTCTCTACGAACTGTTGCGGGGGCCGGAGAGCCAATGGGTTGTCTTCGCCGATTGGCGGCAAGACTTGTTCAACGCGAGGACGCAAGCCGGGATTATTGGGGCCGATGTCCTGTTCCGCTTGCACCACAACTGCCGGAACACCGTGCGGGTGAACGACGCGACCAACGGCTATCTCGGGCAGCACGTCAACTCGCATCCCGCGATGCCCCGCGGCGTGGCGCCCGTCGTGGAGAAGTGTCCGACCCGCGATGCCATGGCGAGGAGAGCCGTTGAGCTTGCGAGCCAGTGGAGCGGGGGAAGGGGGGTGGTCGTGCTCTCCCCATACCGCCTCGGGAACTCGTGCTTGTCCGGGCTTGCCCGGGCGCACGGAATGGCAATTACCGACAGGATAGAGGACTTCGGAAAGCAGGGCGTGCTCTATTTCTCCACGATCCGGTCCTTCAAGGGCATCGAGGCGGCCGGGACAATTGTCGTCGACGTCGACCGCCCCAAGGCGGACAGCCGCTTCTCGGAGGAGGACTTCTACGTCGCCTGCACTAGACCGACCGCGCGGCTCGCGGTTCTGACTACCAGTGACGACGCCATGGACTGGTTGGGGTGCACCTCAGGCTAGATGCTGAGCGCTGCGGACCCCGGAAAAGCGTGGGACTGGAAATTTCGTTGGTGCGAACGGTGCTGGCGCAAGCCGCCGCTAGCGCAGCTCAGTACCTGAAGTATGCGTACTGAGATCCCAATTGCAGAAGGCTCTGATTGAGGTGGTTCATCCAGGGAAGGCCAAGCGTCTGTGTAGCAGATCTGAAATTTCTCGCGAAGATGTCCGATATTGAACCTGCCACTCCATTCTTTCGTGCGAACCCCCAGTAATTGCCGCCAGAAAGCTTGCTGACCCTGAGCACGGGCATGGAGCCCTGGTTGTATCCAGCCAACGGATTGGAGGGAAGCGTCACGAAGGCGTATGCGAACCGCCGCAAGGTACTGATGGAGTGTGAATTCCTGCCAATTGCGACTCCGCCGACTTCGAAACCCTTGGATGAGTAAACCAGATCCCAAAGCATGGGAATCTGAGCATTGTCGTTCCAGTTGGTTTTGCACTGAATGACGCAGACCTCAGTCTGTCCCATCAGGGAAGCAATGAGCTCGTCGATCTGTATCCTGCTCCTACCCGTATACGAACCCGCGTATGCGTTGAGGCTGTAGTCGTCGGGAAACGTGATCGCCACCAGATCTGACTCGGTGTTTGTTTGGGACGCCCCATAACTGAGTGTTAGTGCATCACGGACTGGGGAGGGTAAGAGGCTCTTCTTCTTAACCACTACCGCACGGGTTCCGACAAGGCAGAGGTTCAGGTACCAGCAGACAAGTCCTTCCCATGCCGCGCCGCCGCCGCTTAGCCCGGCCTGCGATCGTCCTTGCCCACCGGTCGTCTTAAAGACAGTACCGAGGCTTTGGCCCAGATCAGTAATCAGGGAAGAAGCATTAGGCGGCATACCCGCAATCCGCCGAATCATGGGTTGCCAAGTCTGCCAGCAGTTCCTCGTGCCTTGGACTTTAAGAGCGTCTGTAACCGTGCGCTCGCGCAGCACTTCCGCTATCGACATACCCCCTCCCGTGGCCGATAACCAGCGTCGCGCTCCAGAGTAGCACTTGCCTAGGGCGCCTTGAATGCCAAATGGCGGCGCGATCTACCGTTTGAGAATCTGCGCCAAGTGTTCGCCAACGGCACGTGCGAGGCCGACGGGAACTGCGTTTCCAATCTGTGTGTACTTGGGGACTTCGCGATCGAAGATGCCCTCGCGGGGATTACCTGCACGACGGATGCCACCGGTCGTTCGCTTCCCAGAGAACTGGTACCAGTCGGGAAACATCTGCAGGCGCGCCCACTCGCGTACGGTCAGTACCCGCGGCTGCGAGAAATGAACGTAGTCGTCCGACAGAGATGTTGCAGTGATGGTCGGACCTTGCTTTCCCCATCGTGCCGGCAGCAGCCGTTGCGCGAACTTCTTAGTCTGGAACGCGCTCGGAACTGTCCCGCCGTTGGCATGCATGGCCCGGAACTTCGCCAAGATGCGGTCATTGTGCTTGCTGTAATCGTGCTCGGTGAGGGGGTCCCCTTTCTTGAAGGGCTTGCCGCCTGCGCTCGGAGTCCGCAGGAACTTTTGGATCTTCGTGCGAGCGGCTGCCGGGTACTTCGCGGTCGAACCGCCGTTGACATACTTCTCGTCGACCAAGTCGCCCAGAAGATCGATTAGGTCGGGCGCGGGCTCCCCGTCCGGCGCGGGCAAATAGCCGCGGGTAATCGCGTCCTCGGGATTGCCTTCGCGGACAAGGTTAGCGCCGACGTCATCGCGGACGCCTACCATCAGGACGCGAGGACGGTTTTGTGGCACGCCGTAGTCCCGCGCAAAAACCAGCGAGTAGGCGACGGTGTAGCCCGGGATTGCCTGGTAGGTCGCGAGGATGTCCCTGAAGATTTCGCCCCTTTCGCCAGTCGCGGTCCACCTGCTATTCAACAACCCGCGGACGTTCTCGAACAGGAATGCACGCGGTCGCAGGCGATGGATGATGGCGGCCATGTCTTGGAACAGGTGGTTGGATGGCAATTGCTCCTTGTCGACGGAGTAGGAACGCCGATGTCCGATGCCCGAAAAGCCTTGGCAGGGGGGGCCACCAACCACCAAGTCCAACTCCTCGTGGGCGATACCGAAGTCGTTTGCGAAGCGCTTTTCCAGCGAGGGCAGGAATTTTCTGTCCACTACCATTCCCTTGACGTCCGAGGAATGGAAGCCAGGCTCAGCCAACCAAGGGCAATGATCCACGCGATTGCGGATGTAGGTCGCGCGCGCGTCGTCGTTGAGTTCATTGACGAACACCGGCTCGAAACCGGCCTGTTCTAAGCCTAGTGACAAGCCTCCGCATCCTGCGAATAGGTCCACGACCTTCAAGCTCTTCTTCTTCAAATTTGTGGCCTCCCGGCCATTTGCCGTCGATGGCACTCTTGCACCGTCCAATCTCAGAGTTCGCGATTGATCTTGTTCATTAGGTTTTTGAGTGCCCGCTCACGGGAGCGGGGCTTGGAGAGCTCGCATTCCCAGATCGTAAGCACTCGCCAGCCCGCCGCGCGCAGGGCCCGGACGTTGCGGGCGTCGCGCTTCTTGTTTCCTTGGAACTTGGCCTCCCAAAACGTCGAGCGAGTCCCGGGAATCCGCCCCTTTTGGCAGGTATGCGCATGCCAAAAGCAGCCATGCACGAACACTACCGCCCTATACTTTGGCAGAACTATGTCCGGCCGTCCAGGGAGGTCGCGCCGGTGGAGCCTGAATCGGTAACCGTTGGCGTGGAGCGTTCGCCGCACCCAGATTTCAGGTTTCGTGTCCCGGCCCCTGATGCGAGCCATCCGCTCACTTCGCTCGGCTGGACTTAGCGTGTCGACCATGGGGCGAAGAATGACTTATTCCGGTCGGGGCGTCCAGGCCTGTGATCGATGGACGCTTTGCCCGCATGAGGTCAATCCGGTGGCAGGATATGGCTGATGCCCCCCATCCTCACCATCCGCGCCCTCACCAAGACCTACGCCTCCGGCTTCCAGGCCCTCAAGGGCGTGGACCTGGACATCCGGCGGGGCGAGATCTTCGCCCTGCTCGGGCCCAACGGGGCCGGCAAGACCACGCTGATCAGCATCGTCTGCGGGATCGTCACTGCCAGCTCGGGCACGGTGACCGCGGATGGGCACGACATCGTCCGCGACTACCGGGCGGCGCGGTCGCTGATCGGGCTTGTGCCGCAGGAGCTGTCCACGGACGCCTTCGAGTCGGTCTGGGCCACCTGCCGTTTCAGTCGCGGCCTGTACGGCAAGCCCCCGGACCCGGCGCACCTGGAGAAGGTGCTGCGCCAGCTCTCCCTGTGGGACAAGCGCGACAGCAAGATCCTGGCGCTGTCGGGCGGCATGAAGCGGCGCGTGCTGATCGCCAAGGCGCTGGCCCACGAGCCGCGCATCCTGTTCCTCGACGAGCCCACCGCCGGCGTGGACGTGGAGCTGCGCCACGACATGTGGCAGATGGTGCGTGAGCTGCGCGAGCAGGGCGTGACCATCATCCTGACCACGCACTACATCGAGGAGGCCGAGGAGATGGCCGACCGCATCGGCGTGATCAACCACGGCGAGCTCGTGCTGGTGGAGGACAAGGCCACGCTGATGCGCAAGCTCGGCAAGCGCCAGCTCGCGTTGACCCTGCAGTCGCCGCTCCCCGCCATCCCCGAAGCGCTGGCGGACCTGCCGCTGGAGCTGTCCGACGACGGCAACACCCTCACCTACACCTTCGACGTGCAGCAGGAGGAGCGCACCGGCATCGCCAGCCTGCTGCGCCGGCTGGCCGAGCTCGGCGTGGACTTCAGGGACCTGCACTCGAGCGAGAGCTCGCTCGAGGACATCTTCGTCAGCCTGGTGCGGCAGCACTGATGGAGGCCACGTGAACCTCAACCTGCACGCCATCCGCGCCATCTACCGCTTCGAGATGGCCCGCACCGGGCGCACGCTGATGCAGTCCATCGTGTCGCCGGTGCTCACCACCTCGCTGTACTTCGTGGTGTTCGGCACCGCGATCGGCTCGCGCATGGGCGAGATCGACGGCGTGGGCTACGGCGCCTTCATCATCCCGGGCCTGATCATGCTGTCGCTGCTCGGCGAGAGCATCTCCAACGCCTCGTTCGGGATCTATATGCCCAAGTGGTCGGGCACGATCTACGAGCTGCTGTCGGCGCCGGTGTCCTTCGTCGAGGTGGTGGTCGGCTACGTCGGCGCGGCCGCGACCAAGTCGCTGATCCTCGGGGTGCTGATCCTGGCCACGGCGCGGGTGTTCGTGGACTACGAGATCCAGCACCCGTTCTGGATGCTCGCCTTCCTGCTGCTGACCGCGACCAGCTTCAGCCTGTTCGGCTTCATCATCGGGCTGTGGGCGGACGACTTCCAGAAGCTGCAGGTGGTGCCGCTGATGGTGATCACGCCGCTGACCTTCCTCGGCGGCGCGTTCTACTCGATCAAGATGCTGCCGCCGGTGTGGCAGACCATCACCCTGTTCAACCCCGTGGTCTACCTGATCAGCGGCTTCCGCTGGAGCTTCTACGGCACCGCGGACGTCGCCGTCGGCATCAGCATCGCGGCGATCTTGGGGTTCCTGGTGGCCTGCCTGGCGGCGGTCTGGTGGATCTTCCGGACGGGGTGGAAGCTGAAGGCGTGAGGCGGCCTGGCACTCGGCCCGCCCGCATTGCGTTGGAGGGGGCATGGACAGCGCACTCTCGATGTTCCTCGCCATGGCGCTTGCGCTGGCGGCCCCGGCCGGCCACGCGCAGGAACCCGACTACTTCAGCCACGGCATGCCGGACGCCAGTCCGACCGAGGTCTACCTGCAGTACGCCAAGGCCATCCATGCGGCCGACTCGCCCGAGGCGATCTTCCCGTACTCGCCGCAGCCGGCCGCGCAGGTGCGGGCATCGCTGGCCGGAATGACGCCGGACCAGGTGGAACAGGCGCTGGGGTTCATGCGCTCGCTGGTCCCGCTTCGGCCCGAGGTGCTGTCGGAAACCGTGGACGGCGACACCGCTACCCTGGAGGTGCGCGGCGCGTTGCCGGGGATGCTCGACGGCGAGCCTTCGCCGCACCGGGGGACGGTCACCCTGGTGCGCATGGGCGGCGAGTGGAAAATCTCCAACCAGTCCTTCGAAGAGGAAGGCTGAGGCCCGGCTAGCCTTCCTGGGCAGGGCCCGCGCCGGGCGACGTGCCCTTCGCCTCGCGCTTCTTCGCTTCCTTCTCTTCCTTCTTCTTTTTCTTGGCGATCTCGCGCTGGCGCTTTTCGTACGAGTAGTTGGGCTTGGCCACTAGTTCTCCTTGCTGGGGGTGTCGGGTTCTTCGGCATCGATCCTGAGCAGGGTACGGGTGACGCCCAGGACTTCGATCTTGCCGCCGGCGCCGCGGAAGGCATCGATGTCGGCGGCGATGGCCTCGTGGGTCATCGGGGTGCGGACGTTGGGCTTGCGCGGGATGGCGACGTGGTGCGGCTTCTTCGGCTTGGTCATGGGACCTCCTGGTACAGCACGAGCGGGTTGCCGCGGCGGAAGTGCAGCAGGCGACCGCGGTAGGGCGGCGGGTCGTCGTCGGCGATCGGGCAGCGCTCTTCCTCGACGCCGAAGCCCTGGGCGGCGAGCAGGCGGGTGAAGCGGTTGCTGTTGCCGCGGCCCGGGTCGGTGACCAGCACCTCGGCGCGGGGCTCGGCGTGGCGCCCGACCAGTTCCGCGATCAGCTCGGCGTGGCCGCGCTCGTACAGCACGTCGCTGGCGATGATCGCGTCGAAGCGGCCGAGCGCGGGCAGCGGTTCGTCCCAGCGCATGTGCCGATAAGTCACCGCCGGCAGGTTGTTGAGCGCGGCGTTGTAGGCGAGGAACACCTCGGCCAGCGGGTGCGAGTCGGTGGCGGTGACGTCGGCGCCGCGTCGCTGCAGCACCAGGCTGGCGAGGCCGATGCCGCAGCCCAGTTCGAGGATCCGCTTGCCTTCGATGTCGAAACGCTCCATCGCGTGCGCGAGCAGCGCGCCGGCCGGCCACAGCTGCCCGAACAGGCTCCAGGTGGCCGAGGAGATGCCGGCGCGCTCGCCGTGCCCGTCGGGGTCGGCGAACTGCTGGGTGTCGCTGAGCACGCGCAACCGGAACGGCCGGCCGGCGACGGCGTGCTCGATCTCGCGGACCTGGTAACCGGGCATCGGCCCTCCCGGAGGACGTCCGCCCCGCATGGGGACGGTGACGCGTGGAAGGGGGCGCTGGGAAGCGCGGCGAGTCTCCATCCTACGCGGATGCCCGGCCCGGTGGCGTAACGGGCGTTCAGGCGGGGGCAGCGCTGGTGGGCCGCGCGTGGCCATGGGAAGATCGCCGCACCATTCCGGTGTCATGCTTCCAGGGGGTTGCCGATGTCGTGGTCCATGCGTGTTGCGTTGTCGCTCTCGTTGCTGCTGGCCGCGGTCGCGCCGCTGGCGCTGGCCTCGGACGCGTCGGTGGAGTCGCGCCTCCAGGAGCGCGGCATCGAGTACCAGGTGGACGCCGACGGCGACTACATGATCACCCTGTCCTACACCGACGAGGGCCGCACCCAGCTCGTGTTCGTGGGCGGCCGTACCGAGACCGTCGGCGGCTACACCGTGCGCGAGGTGTTCGCGCCGGCGGCGCGCCTGTCCGACGGGATCGACGGCGACCTGGCCCTGAAGCTCCTAGCCGACAGCCGCAGCGCCAAGCTGGGCGCCTGGGAACTGGGCGGCGACATCCTGTACTTCGTGATCAAGCTGCCCGAGGAAATCGACGCGGCCCGGCTCGAGGCGGCGATCAACATCGCGGCCTCCACCGCCGACGACATGGAGATCCAGATCACCGGCGAGCTCGACGAGTTGTAGCGCGGGAGAGCCGGGCTTGGAGTTCACCGTCCACCTGCTGCTTCGCACGCCGCTGGTGGAATTGCGCGACGTCCTGTGCCCGGGCACCTGCCGCCAGAAGGGCGGGGTGGAACGATCGCGGCGGACCACGCTGGTCTTCCCGTACCGCGGCACCTACGTGCGCCACGCCGGCGGCGAGGAGGCGGTGGCGGACGCCAGCCAGGTGCTGTTCTTCAACGCCGGCGAGGACTACCAGGTCAGCCACCCGAACCCGGGTGGCGATGCCAGCCTGTCGTTGTGGGTGGACGAGGCGCTGCTGCGTGAGATCGCGCCGGACGAGCTGCTGCAGCCGGGCGAACCGTTGCGCTTCCGACTGCCGCGCCTGCGCATCGACCCGCGCGCGCAGGTGCTGGTGGCGATGCTGCGCCATGCCCTGCACGAGGGCATCGCCGAGCCGCTGGAAGGCGAGAGCCTGGCGCTGACCCTGGTGCACCGCGCGCTGGCCCCGCGCACCACGCACGCGGCCGGCGCCGGCCACGTGCGCCAGCGGCTGGTGGACCGCGCGCGGCTGGTGCTGTCGCGCGACCTGGCGCGGCGCTGGACGCTGGCCGAGGTCGCGGCCGAGGTGGGCGTGTCGCCGGTCTACCTGACCCAGAGCTTCCGCGCGGTGGAAGGGGTGCCGCTGTACCAGTACCAGTTGCGGCTGCGGCTGGCGCGCGCGCTCGACCTGCTCGCCGATTACGAGGACCTCGCCGCGCTCGGCGCAGAGCTGGGCTTCTCCAGCCACAGCCATTTCACCGCGGCGTTCCAGCGCGCCTACGGGCGCACGCCGAGCGAGTTCCGGCAGGCCGCGCTGCGGCGCTAAAGTTCCTGACAGCGGACGAAGCCTGCCTGCGTTGCAATGGCTGCGCCCGATCACGGGCACTACCGGAGCACGACCATGAGCGAGAAGACCTGCGCCGCCTGCGACTATCCGCTGGACGGCAATGCCATCGAAGTCCGCGTCGGCGGCAAGACCGTGGAGGTCTGCTGCGAGGACTGCGCCACCAAGCTGCGCGAGGCCTACGCCTCGGCCTCTGCGGCCTCGTCACGGCAAGCGGCGAGCCTGCAGTGAGCCTCCAGGCGGACAGGGCGCGCCGGTTCCATGCGCTGCACGTGGCCGGCGCGCCGCTCGTGCTGTTCAACGCCTGGGACGCGGGCAGCGCGCGTGCGGTGGCGGGCGCCGGCGCGAAGGCGGTGGCCACCGGGAGCTGGGCCGTCGCCGCGGCCAACGGCTTCGAGGATGGCGAGCACCTGTCGCTGCAGTTCGCGCTCGACAACCTGCGCCGCATCGTCGGCGCGGTCGAGGTGCCGGTGACGGTGGACCTGGAGAGCGGCTACGGCGAGCCGCCCGACGTGGTCGCCACGACCGTCGCTGCCGCGCTCGAGGCCGGCGCGGTGGGCTGCAACCTCGAGGACAGCTTCCCGGCGGATGGCAGCCTGCGCGACGCCGCCGACCAGGCCGTGCGCCTGGCGGCGGCGCGCAAGGCGGCCGAGGCGGCCGGCATCCCGATGTACATCAACGCGCGCACCGACGTGTTCTTCCAGGGACCGCCCGACAGCCACGACGCGGCGATGGTCGGGGCCGCGCTCGAACGCGCCCGCGCCTATGCCGACGCCGGCGCCAGCGGCCTGTTCGTGCCGGGGCTGGTCTCGGAGGCGTTGATCGCCAAGGTCGTCGAGGGCTCGCCCTTGCCGGTGAACGTGATGGTCATGCAGGGCACGCCGGACCGCGCCCGGCTCGCGGGACTCGGCGTCGCACGCATCAGCCACGGCCCCGGCCCGTACCTGGGCGCCATGCGGTGGCTCGCGGAGGCGGCCGTCGCGGCGATGCGCTGACCGGGCCGGCGGCAGTAGCTTGCAGAAAGTGTATCTGATTGTTGACATTTCTCGAGAATGTATAGGATCAGAAACACTTTCTGATAGGAGAACCACATATGACGGTTCCTCCTGCCAAGCGTGCCGTCCAGATCGGTGCCGAGCTCCGGCAGCGGCGCAAGGCCTTGGGCATCAACGCGACCGCCGCCGCGGAAGCGGCCGGCATGTCCCGGGTCACGTGGCATCGCCTCGAGCGCGGTGAGACCGGCGTTTCCTGGGGCATGCTGCTGGCCGCGGCGGAAGCCCTGGGGCTGCAGCTGCAGTTGCTCGCGCCGGAAGACTCGCTCGCGCCGCACGGCGAGCCGGGAACCGACGCAAGCACCCTTCCGCTCGAGATTCCGCTGGGCGACTACCCCGGCCTGCGCAAGCTGGCCTGGCAGGTCGGCGAGCGCGTGGACAAGCTCACGCCCCGCGAAGCATTCGGGTTGTACGAGCGCAATGCCCGACACTTCGACGAAGACTCCCTTGCCCCGCACGAGGCTGCGCTGCTGCACGCCCTGCGGAAGGTATTCGACGGGCAGGGGGCGATGATCCACGAGACACCGGCGGGCGTGGTGCAACGCCTGCGCCGGTTGGAGCGGCGGCTCGCGGCCGTGCGCCGTTAGATGCCTCAGCGCTTCGGCTTGCCCTTGCGCTGCGCCTGGAATTCCCGGATCAGCCGGGCGAGCTCGTCGTCCTCGGCATAGAAATAGGCCACCGGCAGGCCGAGCACCGCCGCCAGTCGCTGCAGGGTCTGCAGGTCGGGCTGGTGCACGCCTGTCTCGTAGCGGTTGACGCGGGTGCTGGCGACGAAATCGTCGAGGCCGGCCTCGATGCCCAGGTTGCGCTGCGAGATCCCGTAGGCCTCCCGCGCCTCGCGCAGGCGGCGGCTGAAGACAGGAAGTTGCCGTTTCTCGGCCAAGCGCGTGCACGTTCCAGGGGACCCGACGCAAAAGCATCGGGAACGGCGCGCGGTTTCGATACTACGGTAAACGTATACGGCGGCCGCAATGCCGCAGGAACAGGCCGCTCCGCCCGCGTGGGCGTCCACGGATGCCGCGGTGTCCACCGCTTGACTCCTGCACTACGCATATCGTAGTTTCGCTTTCAGGCTACGGAATTCGTAGTTACGGAGGCGTGACGAGGGGTAGAGGCACGCCCAAATATCACTTGGGGAGCAGGGATGAAGACGAGCATTCTTTACGACGCGATGTCGGTGGCGTTGCTGGCCGCCGTGGCCGGCACGGCGGGGTCTGCGCTGGCAGCGGAGCACGCGGCAGGAGCGAGCGGGCCGCAACGCCAAGTTGAAGCCGGTGAACTGGCGGGGTCCGAGTTCGACCTTCCGGCCGGGGAACTCGGGCCTTCGCTGGACGCGTTCGAGCGGCAGAGCGGCATCGAGGTCCGCTACCAGGTGGCGGATGTGGCCGGCAGGCAGGCGAGGGCGGTACGCGGGCGCATGGGGTGGCCGGATGCGCTGTCGCGGCTGCTGCAGGGCAGCGGTCTGGGCTACCGCAGGATCGATGCGCGCACCGTGGTGATCGGCAGTCGCGCGGCCCAGTCGGAGCAGGCGGCAACGACGCTGGGCAAGATCACCGTGACCGGCACGCGCATCCGTGGCGGTACCAGTCCGTCGCCGGTGATCATGATCGGCAGCGAGGACATCCGCGAGCAGGGATTCACCGATCTCGGCGAGGTGGTGCGCAGCGTGCCGCAGAACTTCAGCGGCGGCCAGAATCCGGGCGTTGCGGGCGGCGCGACCACCGGCGCCGCGGGCCTGGCCAACCAGAATCTCACGGGAGGCTCGTCGCTCAACCTGCGTGGGCTGGGCCCGGACGCGACGCTGACGCTGCTCAACGGGCGCCGCATGTCGTACGGCGGCTTCGTGCAGGCCGTGGACATCAGCGCGATCCCGGTGGAAGCCGTCGACCGGATCGAAATCCTGCCGGACGGGGCCTCCGCGGTGTACGGGTCCGATGCGGTGGGCGGCGTCGGCAATGTCATCCTGCAACGCGACTACGACGGCCTCACCGTCGGCGCTCGCTACGGACAAGCGACCGGCGGCGGCCTGGCGACGCGCGAATACACCGCCACCGCAGGCACGACCTGGTCGGGCGGCGGCCTCATCGCCACCTACAAGAACGCCTCCACCGATCCGCTGCTCGCAAGCCAGCGCGACTACACGCGCCACATGGCCGAGCCGACCACGCTCTACCCCGCAAGCCACCTGCGCAGCGCGCTGCTGAGCCTGCATCAGTCGCTGGGCCACCGCGTCGAGTTTTCCCTGGATGCCTTGAAGACGGGCCGCGACCAGACCCAGTACCCGTACAACAGCAAGCTCCTGCCCTGGTACAACATCCTCGCGCAGGACTCGGACGCGACCCTGGTCGCACCCGGCATCGACATCCTGCTGCCGGCCGACTGGAGCATGCGGTTGGGGGCGGGGTGGGGCAGGAATCGGCTGCTGAGCTGGCAAACCAGGATCAACCTCGCCGACGGGTCGCCCACTCCGCTCAGCGCCGACTGCTATTGCAACGAACTCGCCTCCGGAGAGGTCGGCGCGGAAGGTCCGTTGTTCGCACTCCCGGGCGGCAAGGCCCGGCTCGCCTTCGGCGTCGGCTATCGCGACACCGAATTCGCCCTCGAGCAGCACCTGGCCGGTGCCGTCGCGGTGGACGGCTCGGAGAGTAGCCGCTTCGCCTACGCCGAACTCCACCTGCCCTTTGCCGCTCCCGACACGCGGATTGCATGGGCGCGGCGGCTCGAGCTGAACCTGGCTGCGCGTGGCGAACGGTACGACAGCTTCGGCAAGGTGACCACGCCCAAGGTCGGACTGATCTACAGCCCGGGGTCGGACCTCACGTTCAAGGCATCCTGGGGCAGGTCGTTCAAGGCGCCCACTCTGTTCCAGCGCTACTGGGCGCAACAGGCGCTGTTGCGGCCCGCCACGGAATTCGGAGGCCCGGGCTATCCCGCCGATGCCACCGTGCTGATGCTGGGCGGCGGCAACCCCGCGCTGGAGCCGGAGCGCGCCACCACCCGTAGCGCTTCGCTGGTGCTGCACCCGGAAGCCGTGCCGGCGCTGGACGCAACGCTGACCTGGTTCGACATCGACTACACCGACCGCGTCGTGCAGCCGATCACCGATCTGAACCTGGCGCTGGAGAACCCGGTCTACCAGCGATTCATCAGCCACGCCCCGACCGTCCAGGAACTGGATGCGCTGCTCGACTCGGCCGATGTCTTCTACAACCTGGCAGGCCAGCCCTACGACCCCGCCAAGGTGGTCGCGATCATGTACGCCAACTACGCCAACGTGGCGCGCCAGCGCATCCGGGGTTTCGACCTGTCCGGGTCTTACCGGATGGATCTCGGGCCCGGGCAGCTGGCGCTGCAAGGCTCGGCAAGCTGGCTCGACAGTTCGCAGCAGAGCGTGCCGGGCGCGGAGACTTACGACCTCTCCGGTGTGTTGTTCGGCCCGCCGAGGTTCAAGAGCCGCGTGGGCGGGGTGTGGACCAATGGCGGATTCAGCGTCTCGGGATTCGCCAACCACATCGACGGCGTCATCGCGCCATCGGTCGGAGGCGGAAAGGAAAAGTCGGGTTCGTTCACCACGTTCGATACCACGATCCGCTACGACACCGGCCCGGGCGACGGCGCCTGGTCCGACCTCGAGTTCGGGTTGTCCGCGCGCAACCTGCTGGACCGCGATCCGCCGACCTATCCGCCCGCCAGCCCGTCCTTCGCGCCGTACGACTCCACGAATTACTCGGCCATCGGCCGGTTCGTGAGCCTGTCCGTGACCAAGCGGTTCTGAGGAGGACGACCGGTGAGCAACGGAAGGAAGGACAAGATGCGCTCCATCGCCATGGCGGGCCTGATGCTGGCCGCTGTCGCGGGCGCGAGCCATGCGGCGAAGATTCCCCCGCAGCGACTGGTGGAGGTGGTGGATCTCTCCACTCCCAGCATTTCGCCGGATGGCCGGCTCGTGGCATTCCGGGCCGAGCAGGCGTCCGTCGACCGCAACACCTACGACTCGGCCTGGTACATCCAGGAGATGGACGGAAGCGCGCCGCCGCGTCGCGTGGGCGACGGGGGTGTGCCGCTGCGCGATTCCGCCGGCGGCTCCTTTCCGGCAACCGCGGTGTGGTCGCCGGATGGCAGGTTCATCTACTACCGGGCAATGCTCGACGGTAGGGTCGACGTATGGCGTGCTGCGGCGGACGGCTCCGGCGCCGAACCCGTCACCCTCGATCCCGCGGACGTCAGGGAGTTCTCGCTGGTCGACGGAGGCAGGACGCTGAGGTACGCCGTGGGCGCCACGCGCGCGGAAGTCGTGCGCGCCGAAGAGGCGGAATACGACAACGGCATCCACATCGACGAGACGGTCCCGGTGGGTGCCAACCTGTTCCGCTCCAGCTACGTGGGCGGTCGCCTGGCGACACAGCGCTACATCGGCATCTGGTTCGCCCGCGGCCCCCTGCTCGGGGATCTCCCGGATCGCTGGCGGGAAATCGACCTCGACACCGGAGAGCGGCGGTCGCTTCCGCAGGAAGACGCCGCGCCCGAGCAGGATCCCCGAAAGACCGATCCGTCCTTGCTGCCGCTCACCGTCTTCGAGGTGAAGGATGACCGCTCCGGTCGTACTGCCGTGCTCCTGCGCACGGATGGCGGGGACCGGACCAGGCGCTCGACCGTCACCAGGTTGGCCGTTCTGCCCGCAAAGGACGGCGCAAGGGAGGTCTCCTGCGAGGCCGCGGCGTGCACGGGCAAGTCGATCAGCAGCGTGCAGTGGCGGCCAAGTGGCCGGGAGTTGCTGTTCACCGTCACCGACCGCGATGCGGGCGAAGCGCAGTCGATTTTCCGCTGGAACATCGATTCAGGGGAGGTCATGCCGGTCGTGGCCGCGCAGGGGTTCCTCAACGGTGGCCGTACCCGCTCCAGCACCTGCGGAATGTCGGCCACGGCCCTGGCCTGCGTCGCGGCCGAAGCCGCGAATCCCCCCAGGCTGGAAGCCGTCGACATCGCGACCGGGAAGCGTCGCGTGCTGTTCGAGCCGAACGCCGGACTGGACGCGGACCTCGAAGAGGCGATTTCGTCCCGGATGATCAGTTGGGCGGACGAGGATGGGAGGAAGTTCAGCGGGCAGCTGTTCGTCGGGCGGTCGGGAACGAAGGATCCGCGCCCGCTGTTCATCAACTACTACCGTTGCACCGGTTTCCTGCGCGGCGGCACGGGCGACGAGTGGCCGCTGGCGTCCCTGGCCGAGGCCGGGATCTCGACCCTGTGCATCAACTCCCCGCCGCCGGTCAAGGACGCCGTGGTGCGCTACGAGACGGCACTCGGTGCGGTCAGGAGCGCGATCGACCTGCTCGCCACGGAGGGGTTGGTCGACCGCGAGCGCGTGGGCATGGGCGGGCTCAGCTTCGGCAGCGAGGTGACCCTCTGGGTGGCCATGCGCTCCGGTCTGCTGGCGGCCGCCTCTGTGACGTCCCCGAACTGCACGCCTATCTATTACCTCCTGAACCAGACCAAGGGCGATATGTTCCGGAATGGACTGCGCTCCGTCTGGGGCCTGGGGTCGCCCGAGGAAACCCCGGAGCGATGGAAGCTGCTGTCGCCGGTCTACAACCTGGACAGCATCCACATCCCGATCCTGTTCCAGATGCCCGAGGAGGAATACCTCTACGGAATGGACTACATCGCGCCGTTGATGCAATCCGAGCGGGCCGATCTGTACGTCTTCCCGGACGAGCCACACCGCAAGTTCCAGCCGCGCCACATGCTCGCCGCCTACGAACGCAACCTGGACTGGTTCCGGTTCTGGCTGCAAGGGATCGAAGATCAGGATGACGCGAAGGACGGTCAGTACGCGCGCTGGGACGCGATGAGGGATCAGCATTGATGGCGGATCCAGTTCTCGGCCCTGCACAGGTCGACGATGCGCATGTACGATTGGTCGCGGGGGCCCAGGGGCCGACCGAAGAACGACTGCAGCGCGTCCGTGTCGAGAAGGTTCATGGAGCGGAGTTCGCCGTCCATCAGGAACGCCTGCATGGCCTGCTTGTTGCGCCTGTAGACCGCGCCGTTGTACTGGGAGAAGTTTCCCTTGCTCCGTCGATGCAACACGATCGACGGCAGCAGGTCGGAGAACGCCAATCTTGCAACGGCACGGTTCCTGCCGCCGTCCATCCACATCCAACTCGGGATGGAAAGGCAGGCTTCCATGACCGGCTGGGACAACAGCGGCATGCGGAGCCATCGTTGCATCGCGCGCGGTACCGCGTCCCGGAACAATTGGGTGCCTGCCAGTCCTTCGATCCGCTCCAGGTCTCCGGGCAGTGCGGTGGCTGGCGACTCCCACCAGGGATGGGGCTCGGGAGCGTCCGGCACCGCGGATGGGTCGAGCAGGCTGCCGTCGGCAGGCCTGTAAGGCCCATCGGACTTCGCCAACTTCCGTAACGCCAGCCTCGCGGCCAGCCAGAACGTGCATTGGTGCAGCTCGGAGAGCTGGGAGGCTGTGCGGATGCCGGCCCGGACGCCGCGCTCCCGGAACGCATCCGCGGCGGGTGCCGCGCCGCCGAGAAATCCGAAGACCGCATCGCCACCACCCCCCGAGTACAGAGAGTTGAAGCCCTCTCGGACAGCGACGCCTTCCATGATGCCGTCCACCGCGTGCTGGAGCGGGGCGATGCCCGGCGTCATGCACCACGGTGGCACGGGAGCATCGAACTTTGCGCTGTCGACATCGAGGCGTTCGCAACTCAGTTCCGAACCCAAGGTTTCCGCCACGGGTCGCGCATAGATGCGCTCGTCGGCACCGGGGAGTGCAGGGAGAAGGGTGACGCAGTGGATTCGCGCGGAGGTTCCCTTCAGGCATGTCGCAACGATGGACGAATCCAGTCCACCCGAGAGTTCCACCAGTGCCGCGCCGTCCACCCCTGCCCAGGCCGTGACGGTGCGCTCAACCACGTTTCGCAGTTCGACGGCAGCCTCCCCGATGTCGCGCTGACGACGTGCCGGATCGACGAACTCCCATGGGCACCAGGTGCGACTGGTCATCGCATCTCCGCCGTGCACGTGGAGCGTGCATCCCGGCAGCAACTCCCGGATGCCGGACAAACCCGTGCGTGCGGACTTCACGTACGGATAAGCCAGGAAATGGGTAATGAAATCCCTGTCCACGCGTCGCTCGAACAGTCCCAAGCGTTCGGCGATCGAGATGTCCGAAGTGGCGAAACCCGTGGCGCCGTGAATGGAGTGGACGCAGCCAACGCCTCCGGACGGGTCGCGCGTGATGCACGGGCCCGGTCCGTCGTCCCGGTCCGGTTGCACCAGCAGGTATTCGCCCCAGCAGTTCCGTGCCAGCCATCGGCCGGCGTCGTTCGCGTCGAGCGAGGCCAAGGCAGCCGACTGTTCGTGGAGCGGCATGCCGTCTGGCCGGAACAGGTGTCCGATGACGATTCCTCCGCCCGGAACCCGAAGGGTCGGCGTCCCGGCCGATGCGTAGAGCACCGCACCCGCGCACGAGTGGCGCTCTTGCATCCCCATCGCACGAAGCTGCTCGGGAATCACCGAGCTCTCGCGGCGGGACTCCGCTGCCGGCTCCCCGAGCAAAAGGATGTAGCGACAGCCCATCACAGCACCCGGATGATTGTGTGGGCCATGGCCATGCCGACGGTCTCGTTGAGCGCGATGTCGCCGGCCTGCACCCAGCAGTGCGCCGAGAACGGATCGTAGGTGACACCGAAAACGATGTTCGAGTAGAGGCCGCGGCGCGCGAGGAAGCGCAGGCAGGCGAGCGAATCGGGGAGGCAGCATGGGGTGACGGGAACGTATCGTCGCGCCTGCAGGAATGCCCTTGCGGTCCTTAGCAGGTACTGCTCGGAGGCGCGGGCGGCCGCGCCGGTTCGCGGAACGCACCGCAAGTCGCGGTAGCGAGCCGCGCTGTCGAGCACGGATCTCAGCGACCTCCTCCGTAGCTGCCGGCGGCAACGCCACGTGGTGGCCAGGAGTTCCGGGATGACAAGTAGATTGCGGGCCGCGTCGGTTGCCGGCATCTCGCGTGCACTGCGAGTAGGACTCTCGAGTCTAACGGCGGGGATCTCGCCGGGGCCCGCCGCGACGAGAAGGCCGCTCGCGAGCAATGCCGGGGAAGCGGCAGCATGGTGGCGGTCGCTAGCGAATGCCAGGAACGCCCGCTGCAGATGATCGGGCAGGGTGAAGTACCGGTCCGCCTCGACGTCGAGGAACACCGCGTGCTCGCCGACCACGCAGTGGGACAAGTTGTCGCGGAGTCTGTAGCGCATGCCCGAGGGGCGAGAGGGGCGCACCTGCCGATGCGCCCCCTCCCGGCTCAGGTGGCCGAGATCCCGGCCGGGAAGATCATCCCCAGCGGCTCGTCGAGCTTGCCGGGAAAACCTTGGGTCTCCTCGCTGGCGATGCCGATCGCCCAGTGGCCGAGCGGCTCGTCGAGCTCGCCGGGAACGCCGAGGGTCTCTTCGCTGGCGACCCCGAGCACGGCGTTGCGACCCAGTGGCTCGTCGGTGCCGACGGGAATGCCACGGGTCTCGGTGCTCGCGGTCCCGAGTGCCACGTCGTCCGACTGCGACGTGCGGGCGGTGTTCTCGCTGATGTCCATCTTCTTCTCCTGCGATAGCGCCATGGAAGTCATGGCAAGCCGAGGCTAGGAGCGCTGAATCCTGATTTTCAAATCATTTCTGCATCGTACTCCGCTAATTCTTTCCCACTGCATCAATGCGGCAATCCGCTGGCGTCTCCCAGCATCGCCACGATCTCCGGCACGAGCTGTCGCCGACGCTCGTGATAGGCGTCCAGCCCCGATCTGAGCGAGTCGATATCCTGTCGCGCCCAATCCTCCGTGAGCGTCATGAGTTCCTCGCGGGCATCGTCGAAGAAGCCCTGCCCGACTTGCCGGATCGGCGCGAGCCGGTCGTTCGCCTGTTCCGCCGCCAGGTACAGCGAACGCTGGTCGGACGCGCGCGCGATCGCGTCGAACAGCGCCCAGGTCAGGCTTGCGGTGTCGTCGCCGTCGGCATCGGGTTCCGGATCCACGGTGCCGCCGTGGCCGGTTTCCGCGCGGATGTCGCAGGCCATCAACAGCAGCCGCCGCATCCAGTCGAACAGGTCGCGGAGCACGACCTCCGTCGGCAGGGGCACGTACAGCCCGCTCCTGCCGTGATCGGTGATCAGGCCTTCCCCGACGAGGCGGTACAACGCGAACCGGACCGGCGTGGGGCTCGCATGGAACGTTTCCGCGAGCGTGGCAGGGTCGATCCGCTCCCCGGGAAGGTAACGCCCCGAGCGGAGTGCGTGCCTGACTTCCCTGTAGAGGAAAGCACTCTTCGACTGGATCTCGGTCATCGCAAAACTCCATCTCTGCGAGGACGATCTGTGCGCGATACTACAGCCGCGGTTGGCGAGGCAACAATCAAACGATAATTGCGCGGACCCGGAGCGAAGCTGCATGAAACCGGCAATTGACGGGCGTTCAATTTTTGCTTTCGCACCGCATGCAGGGTGCATGATCCGGTGATGGCCAACGACGGCATCGTCCTGGCGGCGTTCCTCGCCGGCTGCATCGCGGCCGCGGCCACCATGCTCGGCACCTTGCCGGCGCTGTTCGCGCGCGCGCTCGGCCGTCGCCTGCAGGACACGATGCTCGGCTTCGGCGCCGGGATCATGCTGGCCGCCGCGGCGTTCTCGCTGGTGCTGCCGGCGCTGGGCAGCGCGCAGCGGCTCGGCGCGGGCGGGTGGGGCAGCGGCCTGCTGGTGGGCGTGTCGCTGCTGGTCGGCGCCGGCGCGGTGATGTGGCTGGAACGCGCGCTGCCGCACGAGCACTTCGTCAAGGGTCCCGAGGGCGGCGACACCCGGCGCATCGCCCGCACCTGGTTGTTCGTGTTCGCGATCTACCTGCACAACCTGCCCGAGGGCCTGGCGATCGGCGTGGCCTATGCCGCCGACGCCCAGCAGGGCCTGGTGCTGGCGACCGGCATCGCGATCCAGGACATCCCGGAAGGCCTGGTGGTGGCGCTGGCGCTGCTCGCCGCCGGTTACGGACGGCGCCACGCGATCCTGATCGGGGTCGCCTCGGGATTGATCGAGCCGGTGGGCGCGGCGCTGGGCGCCAGCGTGGTGATCGCGGCCTCGCCGTGGCTGTTGCCCTGCGGGCTCGGCTTCGCCGCCGGCGCGATGCTGTTCGTGGTCAGCCACGAGATCATCCCGGAGTCGCACCGCCAGGGCCACGAGAACTTCGCCACCGCCGGGCTGATGCTCGGCTTCGTGCTGATGATGGTGCTGGACACGGCGCTGGCCTGAGCGGACCGGCCCGGGAGGGGGGTTTCAGCGATTCCTCAGGCGTTGCTCATGCGCCTCACCGCCGCTCCGGGGACGCTGGCGCCTCCACGTACTGAGGACCTGGCAATGACGGAAACAACGATGGCGCGGCGCGGCAACAAAGTGCGGATGGTGGCCTGGGGGCTGGCGGCGGCGCTCTGGCTCACGCCGCTGGTGGCGATGCAGTTCACCCGCGAGGTGGACTGGGGCGTGTTCGACTTCGTGGTCTTCGGCGCGATGCTGCTGTTCGCGCTGGGCTGCTACGAGCTCGTGTCGCGGATGTCGCCGAACCGCTCCTACCGGGCCGGCGTCGGCGTGGCGGTGGTGGCCGGGTTCCTGCTGGTCTGGGCCAACCTGGCGGTCGGGATCATCGGCGACGGCGGGCACTGGGCCAACCTCGGCTTCTTCCTGGTGCTGCTGGTCGGCATGGCCGGCGCGCTGGTCGGCTGGTTCCGGCCGGCGGGCATGGCGCGGGCGCTGTACGCGACCGCGGCCGCCAACGTGGCGCTGTCGCTGTGGTGCTTGGTCGCGGGCCCGGACCTGCGCGGCGCGATGGTCTCGCTGTTCTTCGTGCTGCCGTGGCTGCTCTCGGCCGGCCTGTTCCGCAAGGCGGCGCGCGAGGAAGCGGCCTAGGAGGCGGTCCCCGCCCCCTGGCCGAGCCGTGCGCGCAGGGCTTCGGCGAACCCCGCGCCCGCGGCGGGGTCCTGGCCGAGGAAGAAGTCCGGCTCGATCAGCTCGGCCTCCATCAGCAGCCAGCGGCCGTCGGCGTCGGGGAGCATGTCGATGCGTGCGTAGAGCAGCGGCTCGCCGATCGCGGCGAGGGTCCGCTCGGCCAGGGCAACGGCCCCGGCGGGCGGCTCGGGGACGGCGTGGTAGCTGCCGCCGAAGTCGAGCTGGATGCGGAAGTCGCCGGCGGCCGGGCGCTTGTTGACCGCGTGGCTCAGGCGACCGCTGAAGTACAGCAGCGAGGTCTCGCCCTCGCGCTCGATCGTGGGCAGGTAGGGCTGCAGCATCGCGGCCCCCTCGGGAAGATCGGCGAGCGGGTCGCCGCGGCGCACGCGCTGCGTCTTCCAGGCGCCGCCCGAGACCACCGGCTTCACGATCACCTGCGCGGCGCCGGTGGCGTCGAACATCGCCTGCACCTCATCGGGGGTGACGGCCTCGCTCCAGCTCGTCGGCGGGATCGCCACGCCCTGGTCCGCGAGGCGCTGCAGGTAGCGCTTGTCCGAGTTCCAGGCCAGCACGCTGGCGGGATTGGCGATGGCGATGCCGGCCGCTTGCCAGGTGCTGCAGGCGTGCAGCCAGCGCGCATGGTCGAGGTGGTAGCCCCAGGTCAGCAGCGGCAGCACCAGGTCGAAGCCGGCGAGGCCGGCGGCGTCCGCGACGTGGTCGGTCCATGGCGTCGGCACCACCTCCACGCCGGTGGCGGAGAGCGCGGACTCGAGCCGGGACAGGACCACCGGCCAGGTGGCCTCGTAGACGCCCTTGGCGGGGGTGAGGATGGCGATGCGCGGGCCGGGCATCGCGCAAGTCTAACCGTGGCCAAACGGCGGTTCGCCCGCCGGCTTGAAACCTGCGTCCCGGACGCCATTTCCGAGGCATGGGCGGGGACGCCCCCGCCTGCCTGAAAGGAGGAACGACAATGAACAAGTTGACCCGTTATTCGTCGCCCACCGACCAGGACCCGATGCGTGCGCTGATCGACCGCGTCTTCGGAGGCAGCCTGCTCCCCGACGGCCTGCTTTCGAATGGCTTGTTCCGGGACCTCGCCGACGAGTCCTCGGTGGTGACCAGCCAGTGGATGCCGCGCGTGGACATCCGCGAGGAAGCCGACCAGTTCGTGCTCGACGCGGACATCCCCGGCGTGGACCCGCAGGACATCGAAGTCCAGATGGACAAGGGCATGCTCACCATCAAGGGTGAACGCCGGTCCGAGTCCAGGTCGGAGACCGAGCGCTACTCGCGCATCGAGCGCATGTACGGCAGCTTCCATCGCCGCTTCGCGCTCCCCGACAGCGCCGATCCGGACGGCATCACCGCCACCGGCAGCAACGGCGTGCTGCGGATCGTGATCCCGAAGCGCCCGGAGTCGACCCCGCGTCGCATCCAGGTGGGGTCGCCGACGCTGAATTCCTGATCCGCGCCTGGCGGAACACGCAAGTCGTGGAACAGGGGACCAGGGCTGCCGCGCGAGCGGCGGCCCTTTTTCATGCCGTCAGTCCGGATCCCTGCGCCAGAACCGGTAGATCAGCGCGCCCGCGACCAGTGCCAGCGCGCCGGCCACCAGGTTCTCCACGCTTGCGCTCGCCAGCAGGCCGACCGCGACCAGCGTCGCCGCGACCGGGATGAGCATGCCGCCGGGCAGGCGCAGCGCCTGTTCGCGGTCGCCATGGCGCCGTTGCAGCACGATCACCGCCAGCGCGGTGCTGATGTAGGTGACCAGCCGCGCCACCACCGACAGCATCGCGAGCTGCACGAACGAGCCGCTCAGCGCCAACGCCAGCGACAGCACGCCGATCACCAGGATCGCCGGTACCGGGGTACGGAAGCGCGGATGGATCCTGGTCAGGAACTTGGGGCCGAAGCCGTCGTTGGCCACCGCCAGCAGGTAGCGCGGCCCGAGCATGACCGTGTTGCTGTTGGTGCCCAGGATCGACACCGCGGCGCCGACCGTCACCAGCCACACCAGCCAGCTGCCGCCGAACTGCGCGGCGGCGTCGGCGATCGGGGTCTGCGATTCCGCCAGCCCGGGCAGCGTGCCCAGCGCGACCCACTGCACCGCGACGTAGATGGCGGTGACGGTCGCGATCATGGACAGCATCGCGAACGGCACGTCGCGTTGCGGATTGCGGTACTCGCCGGCCGCCGCCGGCAGGTTCTCGAAGCCGGCGTAGGCGAACAGCAGCAGCAGCGCCGCCTCGCCCAGGTCGCGCAGCGGGATGTCGTTCGCCAGCACCGCCGCCTGCGACAGGTCGGCGAACATCGCGCCGATGGCGATGAACATCAGCAGCGGCACCACCTTGGCGATCGCCAGGAACACGCCGGTGCGGGCGGCCGCGCGCACGCCGATGATGTTGATCGTGACCAGGAAGGCCAGCGAGCCGGTCACGATCGCGATCCGCGCGCCGCCGCTGGCGGCGCCCGGCCAGAAGTGGGTCACCGCCTCGGCCAGGCCGTTGCTGAGCGCGGCGGCGCTGGCGATGCGGGTCAGCACCTGCATCCAGCCGACCTCGAGGCCGACGAACGGGCCGAAGGCCTCGCGCGCGTACAGGTAGCTGCCGCCGGGCTGGTCGAAATGGCTCGCCGCCTGCGCGTAGCAAAGCACCAGCAGGCTCACCGCGAGGCCGGCGAGCAGGATGCCCCACAGGCTCGCCGGCCCCAACAACGCAGCGGCTGCAGCGGGCAGCAGGTAGATGCCGCTGCCGACGACGTCGTTGATCGAGAGGCCGTAGAGCTGCCAGCGGCCGACGGCGCGGCGGAGCGTCGGCCGCGGCGTCGTCGGCTCAGTCATCGGACGCCCCGCTGCCGCGATGCACGATCAACGGCGCCAGTCCCACCATCGCGCCGACGATGCAGGCGCCGAACAGGGCGCCCTCCATCGCCCCGGTGGCAGCCTGGCTCAACGGCCCGAAGCCGGCCTCGCCGAACAGCGCGCCGATCCGGTCCAGGCGCAGGCGCGAGCCCTCGAAGGTGGTGGCGAGGAGCTCGAGGCTGCCGCCCATCAGGCGGCCGCCGGACAGCGGAACGACGACGCCGACGACGGCGCCGGCGACGGTCGCCGCGACCACGCTGCGCCGGGTCCACGGCGCGCGTCCCCCGCGCGCCCCGAACCACAGGCCGAAGCCGACCGAGGCGCCAAGCAGCAAGCCTTCGGGACCCCCGGTGATGTCGCCCGGCGAGCGCCCGAGCAGCAGGTTGAAGGCATCGAGCCCGAGCAGCTTGACCACCGCGCCGACCAGCATGCCGCCCAGCGCGCCGCCGGCGATGCTCCAGCGCCAGCGCGGCCCGGGCAGCAGCGCCGATGCCGCGATGCCGGCACTGACGCCGGCGCCGCCGGCGACCGCGGCGACGATCGTCAGGCACACCATCACCAGCAGCATCGAGACCGCGCCCATGCCCGGGGCCAGCGGTTGCGAGGCGCCGGCGAAACCGTAGGCGAGGCCGCCGATCAGGCCGGCGACACCGGCGCCGGTGGTGCCGGCCGCGGCGAGCAGCAGCGACTGCTGCCAGCCCCAGCCCTGCGCAGGCACGGCGCGGGTCGCATCAGGCGCGGGCACGGGCGCGTCTGCGGCGCTGTCGGCCACGACCGGCGCGATGAACCGGTACCCATGCTTCGGCACAGTCTCGATGAAGCGCGGATTGCTTGCGCTGTCGCCCAGCTCCCGCCGCAGCGTGCGGATGCACTGCGTCAGTGCCTCCTCGGTGACCGGGATGCCGTTCCACGCCTCCTCCAGGAAGCGGTCCTTCGATACCAGCCGGCCGGCGTCGGCGACCAGCAAGGCCAGCGCGTCGAAGTAGCGCCCGCCGAGCTCCACCGGCGCGTCGCCGCGCAGCAGCCGCCGCTCGGCGGTGTCGAGGGTGAAGTCGTCGAAGCGGTAACGGGCGGGCGCCATGGCCTGCAAGCCTCACCCATCACGCCCGTCGCCGCAATCGCCGGCCTTACATGTTGCGGAACAGGGCCATGTACGGCTGGCTGACCGCGAGCGTTTCCGGGCGGGTCTTCAGTCGCAGGGTGCCGCGGCCGGCGTCGTCGCGGGTCACCGCGGCGACCGCGTGCAGGTTGACGATGGTGGAGCGGTGGACCTGCTTGAACACTGCCGGGTCGAGCAGGGTTATGAGCTCGCGGATCGGCGTGCGCAGCAACGCCTCGCCCTCCGCGGTGACCACCGTCGTGTACTTGTCGGCGGCGCGGAAGTAGGCGACGTCGTCCACCAGGATCAGTCGCGTCTCGCGGCCGGCGCTGGCGGTGAGCCAGGTCAGCGGCGGCCGGGTGTCCGTTGCCTTTCCCGCGAGCGCGTCCTCGAGCTTCGCCACCAGCGCGGCGAGCGCCTCGGCGTCGCCGCTGGCGCGCATCTGCAGCCGGTCCACGGTCGCGGCCAGGCGCTCGGGGGTGATCGGCTTGAGCAGGTAGTCGATCGCGCCCTGCTCGAAGGCCTCGATCGCGTACTGGTCGTAGGCGGTGATGAACACCACCTGGGTGCGCGGGCTGGTGTCGGCCAGCGAGGCGGCGACTTCCAGGCCGGTGAGGCCGGGCATGCGGATGTCGAGGAAGGCGATGTCGGGCTGGTGCTCGGCCAGCGCCTCCAGCGCGCCTGCGCCGTCCTCGCATTCGGCAAGGATCTCCAGTTCCGGCCAGGCCACGCCCAGGCCTTCGACCAGCGCGTCGCGCAGCAGCGCTTCGTCCTCGGCGACGATCGCGGTCCAGGTGCGGTCGTTGTTCATGTCAGCGGACCTCGGCCGTGGCGGTCGTCGCCGGCAGCGCCGGCACGGTGATCGTGGCCGCGACGCCGGCGGGGAAGTTCGCCACCACCGCCAGCCCGGCGCGCTCGCCATGGCGCAGCTGCAGGCGCTCGCGCACGTTCTTCAGGCCGATGCCGCTGCCGGACGTGGCGCTGCTGCCGAGGCCGTTGCCGTCGTCGGCCACGGTCACCGCGACGCTGTCGCCGTCGCGGCGCGCGCGGATCCAGACGGTGCCGCCGCTGGTGCGCGGCTCGAGGCCATGCTTGATCGCGTTCTCGACCAGGGTCTGCAGCATCATCGGCGGCAGCGGCGTGGCGCGCAGCAATTCGGGCACGTCGATCTGCACCTGCAGGCGCGGACCCATGCGGATCTTGAGGATCTCGAGGTAGGCGATCGCGCGCTCGAGCTCGTCGCCGAGCGTGGACGGCGCTTCCTCGCCGCGCGGCAGCGAATGGCGCAGGTACTGGATCAGGTGGCCGAGCATCTCGTCGGCGCGGCGCGGGTCGCTGCGGGTCAGCAGCTGCGCGCTGGCCAGGGTGTTGTAGAGGAAGTGCGGTTCGACCTGCGCATGCAGCAGGCTCAGCCTGGCCACGGTGAGTTCCTTCTCCACCGCGGTCTGGGTGGCGGCGGCCTTCTCGTGGCGGCGGTGCTCGGCGACCCGGCGCGAGATCGCGCGGGTGATCGCCTCGAGGTTCTCGTAGTTGGTGCCGTCGTCCACGCGGAACCAGTCGCTCCACGCGGCGCTCTCGGGTTCGCAGATCAGGGTCACGCTGCCGCTGTCGTGGCCGGGAGTGACCGTGGCCAGGATCTGGTTGCGCGGCGTGCCGAACCAGTTCAGCGGATTCCAGCGCCCGAACGGCTGCTTGCCGTAGGGGTCGGTGCGCACGACCTTGGCGCGCACCTGCAGGCTGTCGCGCGCGCTGACCACGTCGGCGACGCCAGGCAGTTCGCGGATCGCCGCGTCGAGCAGGTCGAAGGCCTCGCCCGCCTCCAGCGGGATCTCGATCTGGCGCTTGTGGCGGTTGGCGAGGGTCTCGCCGTTCACCCGGCCGGCGATCAGCCGCACCCGGCGGATGTGCGAGAACGCACCGGCGACCACCAGCGCGGCGGTGACCATGCAGGCGAGCACGATCGGCCACTCCATCCAGCCGATCAGCGGCAGCGAGGACCACAACCCCGCGGCGACGAACAACAGCGCGCCCCAGGCGATGAACAGGCGGGCGAGGAACAGGAAGCTTCGGAACACGGCGGGCCTCGACTGGCGTGGCGGGTGGTTGCGACGAAGCATAGGGCGGGCCCGCGGCCGCCCGAAGCGGTTTGCGACGAAAGCCCGGAAACGCCGACGAAGCCCGCCCCACGCGGCGGGAACGCCGCCGCGCCGCGCTATCCTGCGCCCGACCGCCCGGAGGACCGCATGCGACAGACCGCCCGTTCCCGCTTCGCCCGCGCTGCTGCCTGCGTGCTCGCCTTGTCCGTCGCCGCCTGCATGCCTGCCGCCATGGCCGCGCCGCAGGACGCCGCGACGGCAGAGGCCGCCAGCCCGGCGGTGGCGAAGCTGCAGGCCCTGTACACCGACGAATGGAAGTGGCGGCAACGCGAGTTCGCCTATGAACACGTGAATGGCGAATGGAAGCCTTCCGACCACTTCCCCTCGGCGACGCCGGAAGCCTGGGCACGCCGCGCCGGGTACTGGAAGCGGGTGCTGGCGCAGCTCGACGCGATCCCGGTGGAGGCGCTGCCGCACGAGGAGCGGGTCAATGCCGCGGTGTTCCGCGCCGACGTCGAGGCGATGCTCAACAACGCCGAGTGGCGTACCTACGAAGCGCCGTTCAACAGCGACAGCTTCTTTTGGGGCTACCTCAACCCGTCGCAGCCATACCGCAGCGAGGCCGACTGGCAGCGCTTCATCGGCCGGCTGCGGGACCTGCCGCGCTACTTCGACGAGCACATCGCGAACATGGAGGCCGGGCTCGCGCGCGGCTGGAGCGTGCCGCGGGTGTCGATCGAGGGCCGCGACCGCACGCTCGAGCCGTACACGCTGGCCGGCGACGGCAACCCGTTCCTCGACACCATCGCGCGCATGCCGGACACGATCCCGGCGCCGGTGCGCGCACGCCTGCAGGCCGAGGCGCGCGCGGTGGTGCTGCAACAGGTGGTGCCGGCCTATCGCGAACTGCTCGCCTACCTGCGCGGCCAGTACTACCCGCGCACCCGCACCACGCTGTCCGCCGCCGACCTGCCCGACGGCACCGCGTTCTACCGGAGCCAGATCCGCGAGTACGTGACCCGCGACATGACCGCCGAGGAGATCCACGCGCTCGGCCTGGCCGAGGTCGCGCGCATCACCGCCGAGATGCACGAGGTGATGGCGGAAGCCGGCTTCGACGGCACCCTGCAGGAGTTCATCGCCTTCCTGCGCAGCGACCCGCGCTTCTACGCGAAGACGCCGCAGGAGCTGATGTCCACCGCCGCCTGGATCGCCAAGCGGATCGACGGCGAGCTCAAGCATGTGCTCGGCACGCTGCCGCGCTACCGCTTCACCATCCTGCCGGTGGCCGACGACATCGCGCCCAACTACACCTCGGCGCGCGGCGGCCTGGAGGCGTGCTGGTTCAACACCTGGGACCTGCCCTCGCGGCCGCTGTACAACATTCCCGCGCTGGTGCTGCACGAGTGCGCGCCCGGGCACAGCCTGCAGGCCGCGCTCGCGCTGGAGGCGCCGGAGCGCCCCGAGTTCCGCCAGAACATCTACTTCTCCGGCTACGGCGAGGGCTGGGGCCTGTACGCGGAGTGGCTGGGCACGCAGATGGGCGTGTACGAGACCCCGTACGAGGACTTCGGCCGCCTGACCATGGAGATGTGGCGCGCCGCGCGCCTGGTGATCGACACCGGCCTGCATTCGCAGGGCTGGAGCCGCGAGCAGGCGATCGACTACCTCGCCGACCACACCGCGCTGGCGCGGCTCGACATCGAGAACGAGGTGGACCGCTACATTTCCTGGCCGGGCCAGGCGCTGTCCTACTACATCGGTTACCGCACGCTGCGCGACCTGCGCGCGGAGGCGGAAGCGGAACTCGGCGAGCGCTTCGACCAGAAGCGCTTCCACGACACCATCCTCGCGCTCGGCGCGGTGCCGCTGCCGGTGCTGGAACAGGAAGTCCGCCGCTTCATCCGCGAACAGGAATGAAGCGGCGTTCCGGCGGCTACCAGTTCGGGATGACCTCCGGGCACGGCGAGCCGGCGGCGTCCATCGCCTGCAGCATCGCCACCATCTGCGCGGCGTAGGCGTCGGCCTCCGGCGGGTTGGACATGCTGCGCTTGAGCGCGACCGCGGCGCAGGCCGCCCACGACTGGACGTTGTCCGGATCGCTCTCGATCATCGCCGAGTAGCGTTCGGCCAGCGCTTCGTAGTGGTCGGTGGTGCCGGCGTCGAGCTCGACCGGCGCCGCCGCGCCACCCATCCGTACCAGCCGCGTGGGCGCGCCGTCCACGTACGGCTTGAACGCCTCGATGGTGTTGGCGTCGATGACGCGGATGCCGTAGGTGGCGTCGGTGTTCGGGTTGTAGAAGTGGTAGCTGCCGTCGGCCTGGAGCGCATACTCCGACCGCTTGTTCGGCTCGACCACCACCAGGCTGTCGCCGGACTGCTCGACCGTGATCATGTAGCTGCCGCCCTCGACCATGTAGGTGCCGCTGGCCCCCGACTGCGCGGCGACGGCCGCGGACCCGAACAGGCACAGCAGGCCGAACACGGCCGTCGCGAAACCGCGCAACTTCGCTCGCATCATCTGGATTCCCCTGGTGGTGGCCCCGGCTCCGTGCCGGCGTCCGGGCGCATCTTGGCGCATGTCCAAAGCCGCCGCCAGAGGGTGCGCGGGGCGTCCACGCCCCCTGCCGGCCGCCGGTGCTATGTTCAGTGGGACCCTTCCGGTCCACTGTCCAGGAGCACACCATGGCAGTCCCGTACGACCGCGTGCCGGTGCGCACGCTGCATCCGATCAACGCGATCTTCCTCGCCGCCACCATCCCGCTGTTCCTGGGGGCGCTGCTGAGCGACATCGCGTACTACAGGACCTACGAGATCCAGTGGAACAACTTCGCCTCCTGGCTGCTCGCCGGCGGGCTGGTGTTCGGCGCGCTGGCGGTGCTCGCGGCGCTGTTCGCGCTGTTCGGCCGCACACCGCGGCGCGGCAGCACGACCCTGTACTTCGTGCTGGTGCTGGCGGCCTGGATCGTCGGCCTGGTCAGCGCCTTCCACCACGCCCGCGACGCCTGGGCGACCATGCCCGCAGGGCTGTGGCTGACCCTGGTGGCGACGGCGCTCGCCTGCGCCGCCAAGTGGATCGCTTTCTCCGGCCTGCGCACGGGAGGGACGCCATGAAGCGCACGAACATCCTTGCCCTGGCCGTGGCGGCGGGCCTGCTCGCCGGTTGCTCCGGCGGCGACGCGCCGGAACTCGACCAGTACGGCGCCAACCCGGAGCTGCCGGAGCCGCATCGTGGTTTCCTGCCGAGTATGGTCATCGCCGAACCGGCCGGGTGGGGCGACCGGCGCCCGACCGTGCCGGAGGGCTACACCATCACCCCGATCGCCACCGACCTGCTGATCCCGCGGCAGACCCTGGTGCTGCCCAACGGCGACATCCTGGTGGCCGAGGGACGCGGCGGCAACGCGCCCAAGCTCAAGCCCAAGGACGTGATCGCCGGCATCATCAAGGCCCAGGGCAACACCAAGGTGCAGAGCGGCAACCGCCTGACCCTGCTGCGCGACGCCGACGGCGACGGCACCTACGAACTCAGGACGGTGTTCGCCGACGACCTCAATGCTCCCTATGGGCTGGCGCTGGTCGGCGACAGCCTGTACGTGGCCAACCAGGATGCGTTGGTGAGGTTCGCCTACGCGCCCGGCCAGACCCAGGCCAGTGGTCCGCCGGCCAAGGTCACCGACCTGCCGTCGCGCATCAACCACCACTGGACCAAGGCGATGACCGCCAGCGCCGACGGGCGCTTCCTGTACGTCGGCATCGGCTCCAACAGCAACATCACCGAGCGCGGTATGGACGCGGAAGTGGACCGGGCGGTGGTCTGGGAGATCGATCCGGCGACCGGCATGCACCGCACCTACGCCAGCGGCCTGCGCAACCCGACCGCGCTCGCGGTCCAGCCGGGCACCGGCCAGCTCTGGGCCGTCGTCAACGAGCGCGACGAGATCGGGCCCAACCTGGTGCCGGACTACCTGACCTCGGTGCGCGAGGGGGGGTTCTACGGCTGGCCGTACAGCTACTGGGGCCAGCACGTGGACGAGCGCGTGCGCCCGCAGGATCCGGCGAAGGTTGCCTCGGCGATCGCGCCCGACTACGCGCTCGGCTCGCACGTGGCGGCGCTCGGCCTGGGCTTCTCCAACGGAGCGATGGGCGGCCGCTTCGCCGAGGGTGCCTTCATCGGCGAGCACGGCAGCTGGAACCGCGCGCCGCCGGTGGGCTACAAGGTGGTGTTCGTGCCGTTCCGCAACGGCCGCCCGGCCGGCGATCCGATCGACTTCGTATCCGGCTTCCGCGGCGACGACGGCAAGACCCGCGGCCGCCCGGTGGGCGTCACCGTGGACCCGCGCGGCGCGCTGATCGTCGCCGACGACCTGTCCAACACCATCTGGCGGGTGGTGCCGCAATGAGTTCCTGGCGCAAGGACCCGGAGGCGATCGCGCGGCTGACGCCGGAGCAGTACCGGGTGACGCAGGAGGCCGGGACCGAGCGTCCCGGCACCGGCGAGTACCTGCACGAGCACCGTCCGGGGATCTACGTGGACATCGTCTCGGGCGAGCCGCTGTTCGCCTCGTCCGACAAGTTCGACGCGCATTGCGGCTGGCCCAGCTTCACCCGACCGCTGGAGCCGGCGCACGTGCGCGAGCTGCGCGACACCAGCCACGGCATGATCCGCACCGAGGTCCGCTCCACCCACGGCGACAGCCACCTGGGCCACGTGTTCCCGGATGGTCCCCCTGAACGCGGCGGCCTGCGATACTGCATCAATTCGGCGTCGCTGCGCTTCATCCCCCGCGAACGGATGGAGGAGGAGGGCTACGGCGCGTATCTCGACCAGGTGGAGGAACAAGGGTGACGACCGAGCGCGCGCTGCTGGCGGGTGGCTGCTTCTGGGGCATGCAGGAACTGGTGCGGGCGATGCCCGGCGTGGTGTCCACGCGCGTCGGCTATTCCGGCGGCGACGTTCCCAATGCCACCTATCGCAACCACGGCACCCACGCGGAGACGCTCGAGGTCGTGTTCGATCCCCGCAAGCTGTCCTTCCGCGAGCTGCTGGAGTTCTTCTTCCAGATCCACGACCCGTCGACGGAGAACCGCCAAGGCAACGACATCGGCATGTCGTACCGCTCGGCGATCTTCTACACCACGCCCGAGCAGAAGCGGGTGGCCGAGGACACCATCGCCGACGTCGACGCTTCCGGCCTGTGGCCGGGCAAGGTGGTCACCGAGGTGCAGCCGGCCGGCGACTTCTGGGAGGCCGAGCCCGAGCACCAGGACTACCTGCAGAAGTTCCCCGAGGGTTATACCTGCCACTTCCCGCGCCCGGACTGGAAGCTGCCGCGCCGCCAATGAAGGACCTGGACATCGCATTCGACGAACCCGGCGACGGCCTGCTGCGCGTCCGGGTCCGCGGGCTGCGCGACCTCGACCAGACCATCGGCTACTGGGAAGCCATCCTCGCGCGGGTCGCGGACAGGCGGCCGCGTGGCCTGCTGGTGGTGGACGAACTCACCGGCGAGGACCTCTCGGCCTCGGAGTGGAAGCTGCTGGTAGGGAAGATGGCGGGCCGCGGGCTCGAGGGCATCCGCATCGCGCACGCCAAGGCGTTCGACTTCGACCAGATCCACTACTGCGAGACCTACGCCAACGAGGCGGGGCTGGCCTCGCGCACCTTCCGCAGCGAGGCCGAGGCGCTGGCCTGGCTGAAGGCGCCGGCGGCCGGATGAGCGACCCGAAGCGCAGTGCGCTCGCGATGCTGGCCCTGCTCAGCGTCATCTGGAGCTACAACTGGGTGGTGATGAAGCAGGTCCTGCAGTGGAGCGGACCGTTCGAATTCGCCGCCTGGCGCGCCGGCATCGGCACCGTGGTGCTGTTCGCGATCCTGCTGTGGCGGCGCGAACCGCTGCGGCCGCCGCCGTGGCTGCCGGTGCTGCTGATCGGCGCGGCGCAGACGCTGGGCTTCCAGGCGCTGGTGCAATGGGCGCTGGTGGACGGCGGCGCCGGCAAGACCGCGATGCTGGCCTACACCATGCCGTTCTGGGTGGTGGGCGTGGCTTGGGTGGTGCTGCGCGTGCGCCCGTCGCGGGTGCATTCGATCGCGTCCGGCGTCGCCTTCGCCGGGCTGCTGCTGATGCTGGAGCCGTGGCAGGGCCTGGGCTCGCTGCCGAGTTCCCTGCTCGCGATCGGCGGTGGCCTGTGCTGGGCGATTGGCACCGTGCTGAGCAAGCAGCTTTTCATGCGGGGCGAGACGGGCGTGTTGTCGCTGAGCGCCTGGCAGATGCTGGTCGGCACGATCGGGCTGGTGCTGGTGGCGCTGCTGGTGGACGAGCCGGCGGTGCAGTGGACGCCCGGCTTCGTGGCAGCGGTGCTCTACAACGGCGTGCTCGCCTCCGGGCTGGCCTGGCTGCTGTGGTCCACGATCGTCGACCGCCTGCCGACCACCGCCGCCGGGCTGTCGAGTCTGGTGGTGCCGATCATGGGGGTGCTGTTCGCTTGGGCGCTGCTGGGCGAGGCGCCGTCGCCGGCGGAGTGGGCCGGGATCGGCCTGATGGCGCTTGCCCTGGCCGGGATCGGCTTCTGGCGGATGCAGGCCGACTGAGGCGGGCGGCCGCTTGCCGCGGCGCGGCATGACAGCCCCCGGGGGAGCCGCCGTAGGATCGCGCCACCGCCGGCTCCCGGCCCATCGAAGGTGACGTCATGAACAAGGTTTGCATGCTGCAGGCCGCGCTGGCCTGCCTGTTGCTGTTCCCGCTGGCGGCGCCGGCGCAGGACGAGGCGGCGATGGCGGCGTACGAGGCGGCGGCGACGCCGGGCGCGCAGCACGCGCAGCTCGTCGAACACTTCGCCGGAACCTGGGACACGAAGATGACGGTGTGGATGGATCCGGTGACGCCGCCGCTGGTGGAGACCGGGCGCGCCACCAGCGCCACCGAGCTCGGCGGCCGTCACGTGCGCATGGAGTTCCGCGGCAGTTTCATGGGCGGCCCGTTCGAGGGCAGCGGCAGCACCGGCTACGACAACGTGCGCGGGCAGTACGTGTCCACGTGGAAGGACAACATGTCCACGGCGGTGATGCTGAGCTACGGCGACTACGATCCGGCCTCCGCGACCTATACCTTCCGTGGCGAGATGCCGGATCCGCTCAACGCTGGCGCGCTGGTGCCGATCCGTGAGACGGTGCGGATCGTGGACAACGACCATCACGTGATGGAGATGTTCGAGACCCGCGACGGCGCCGAGACCCGGACCATGCGCATCGAGTTCACGCGCGCGTCGCAGTAACCGCGAGGAGACGGCATGTCGGCAGCGACCGAGGACCTGGAACGTTTCGTCCGCGATGCCCTGTTGCAGGGGCAGTCGCGGTCCGCGATCGAGGCGGCGCTGGTCGCCGCCGGCTGGCCGGCGGAGCAGGTGCGCGAGGCGCTGGCGGCATACGCCGAGGTGCCGTTCCCGGTGCCGGTGCCGCGCCCGCGCCCTTACCTGTCGGCGCGCGAGGCTTTCCTGTACCTGGTGATGTTCGCCAGCCTGTACGTGTGGGCGATCCAGCTCGGCAGCCTGCTGTTCGACCTGGTCAACCACTGGCTGCCCGACCCGGCCGACGCGCCGTGGACGCGGCAGTGGCAGGGCCGCTCGATGCGCTGGGCGGTGGCCTCGATCCTGATCGCGTTCCCGCTGTTCCTGTACGTCTCGCGGCTGCTGTCGCGGGAGATGGCCGACAGCCCGGTGCAGCGGCTGTCGGTGGTGCGGCGCTGGCTCACCTACATGACGTTGTTCCTGGCGGCCGGCGTGCTGGTCGGCGACCTGATCACGCTGGTCTACAACGTGCTCGGCGGCGAGCTCACGCTGCGCTTCCTGCTGAAGGTGCTGATCGTCGCCGCGCTGGCCGGAGGCGTGTTCTGGTTCTACCTGCGCGAGCGGCACGGTCGGGCATTGATGGTGGTTGCGGCCGCGGCGGCGCTGCTGGCGCTGGCGGCGGCCTTCCTGGTGATGCGCTCGCCCTCGGTCGAGCGCGCGGTGACGCTGGACCATCGCCGGGTGCAGGACCTGCAGCGGATCGGTCATGCGGTGGATGCCTGGCACCGGGTGCACGACGCATTGCCGGCCGACCTGGCGGCGGTCGCGAAGCAGTCGGGCAGCACGCTCCCGACCGCGGATCCGGGCAGCGGCACGACCTACGAATACCTCCCGGGCGAAGGCCGCGACTACCGCCTCTGCGCGACGTTCGAGACCGACACCGCGGAGACCGGCGAGGGCAACCGTTACCCGTCGCCCGCGGCGCAGGACTGGGACCACCCCGCCGGATACCACTGCTTCGCGCGCGAGGCGGCCGCGCGCTGAGCCGCGGCCGCGCGGTTACTGGTCGCGCCGTGGCAAGGCGTAGGCGATCAGCGCATCGCCGCGCGGCGTCTCCATGAAGTGGTGGCCGCCGGCCATGATCACCAAGTATTCGCGGCCGTCGATGGCGTACACCATCGGCGTGGCCTGTCCGCCGGCCGGCAGCGCGTCGCTCCACACGGTCTCGCCCGTGTCGATGTCGATCGCGCGGATCAGGTCGTCGGTGGCGGCGGCGATGAACACCAGGCCGCTGGCGGTGATCACCGCGCCGCCGTTGTTTGGCGTGCCGATCTCGATCGGCAGCATCGAGGGGATGCCGAACGGACCGTTCCTGCGCGCGGTGCCGAACGGGCGATCCCACAAGGTGCGCCCGGTGGCCAGTTCTATGGCGCGGATGCCGCCGTAGGGCGGCTGCTTGCACAGCAGGCCGGTCACCTCCATGCGCCAGCCGGCGTTGACGTCCACCGCGTACGGCGCGCCGGCCTGCGGGTCGCCCGCGCCCTCGGCGCCGCCCATGTCGCCGCGCGCCTCGCTGCGGGGCGCCCAGCCCATCTCGTCCGCCTTCGCGCGCGGCACCAGGGTGACGTAGTTGGGCATGTCGTTGTAGTTGGCGACGATGATCCCCCGGCGCGGATCGATCGCGATGCCGCCCCAGTCGGTGCCGCCGTTGTAGCCCGGGTACTGCACCGAGTGTCCGCCGGTGACCGGCGGGGTGTAGAAGCCGTCGTAGCTGGCGTTGGCGAACTGGATCCGGCAGATCATCTGGTCGATCGGGGTCAGGCCCCACATGTCGCGCTCGGTGAGGTCGCGCTTGCGCAGCGTGTGGTAGGTCGAATGCGGCTGCGTCGCGCTGCGCTGCGCCGGCTCGACGCCGCCGCCCGGCGCCGGCCGCTCCTCGACCCCGACCAGCGGTTCGCCGGTGCGCCGGTCGAGCACGTAGATATCGCCCTGCTTGCTCGGCAGCACGATCGCGGGCACGCGGCCGCCGGCGGTCGGGAAGTCCACCAGCGAGCCCTGTCCGCCGAGGTCGTAGTCCCACACGTCCATGTGCACGGTCTGGAAGTGCCAGCGCGGCTTGCCCGTGGCCACGTCGAGCGCGACCAGCGAGGTGGCGTAGCGGTTCTCCTCCGCGCTGCGCGTGGCGCTGAGGTAGTCGACCGCCGAGTTGCCCATCGGCAGGTACACCAGGCCGAGCTGCTCGTCGGCGCTGGCGATGGTCCACATGTTCGGCGTGCCGCGGGTGAACACCTCGCCGTCCGGCGGCGCGCCGGTCCAGTCGGGGTGGGTCATGTCCCAGGCCCAGCGCAGCTCGCCGGTCTCCGCGTCGAACCCCTGGATCACGCCGGAGGGCGCGTCGAGCTTCTGCCCGTCCAGCACCTGGTGGCCGGTGACGATCACGCCGCGCACCACCACCGGCGGCGAGGTGATCGAGACCATGCCGGGGAACACCGGGCCCATGCCCTCGGTGATCGAGACCTGGCCGTCGTCGCCGAAGCCGGCGCAGGGGAGGCCGGTGCGGGCGTCCACCACCACCAGGCGGCCGTCGAGCGTGCCCTCGACGATGCGCGTGGCGCAGGTGGCGTCGGCGCCGGTGGCCGCGACCGTGTAGTAGGCGACGCCGCGGCAGGCTGCGGTGTATGGGATGTACTCGTCCTCCACTTGCGGGTCGTGCTTCCATTTCTGCTCGCCGGTGCGCGCGTCGAGGGCGAACAGGACGTTGCGCGCGCTGCACAGGTAGAGCGTGTCACCGACCTTGAGCGGCGTGGTCTCCGCGCCCCAGCGGGTGTCCGGCAGGTCGCCGGTATGGAACACCCAGGCACGCTCGAGGCGGTGCACGTTGCTGCGGTCGATCTGCGCGAGCGGCGTGTAGCGCAGCGCGTCGTAGCCGCGGCCGTAGGCCAGCCAGTCGCCGTCGGCCTGGGGCGTGATAGAGCTCGGCGTACCGGGCGTGGACGACGCCTGTGGCAGCGGCCCCTTGGCCGGGGTGACGCCGTAGGGCACGAAGGCCAGCGCGAAGGCGAGCACGAACATCCCGACCAGGGCGACGGCTAGCCCCCGCGACGCGCCACGGGTGAAGCGCCCGGGCAGCCGCCACTGCGCCAGTGCCACCAGGATGCCCAGCGCGACGAACAGGCCGACCCGCGGCACCCAGCGCCAGTAGTCGAGCCCGCTCTCCCAGGCCGTCCACAGGAAAGTGCCGGCAAGCACCCCCCAGTACCACCACGCCCCGGCCGCGCGACCGCGCGCCAGCAGCACGCCCGACACCAGCAGGCCAAGGCCGGCGGGGAGGTAGTACCAGGAGCCCCCTGCGGCCAGCAGCACGCCGCCGCCGATGGCGAGGGTGAGCCCCGCCAACGAGATGATCACTCCGAGCAGGGTGATCCAGGGGTGGGCGCGCCTGCCCGGAGTCTCGTTCGCCATGACCGTTCCCTGATCGTGTTCATGATCATGGTGGTGGGCGCCTTGTTAGCGTTGCGCGAAACGCGCGGTCGAACGTTCGGTCAATCGCCTTCGGGCGCCCCGGCCAGCGGCTCGCTCGCCGGCGTGCGCGGCTTGCTTCGCGACGCAGGCGGATCGAGGCGGAACGCGGCGCTGACCTGGATTTCCTGCGTGGCGGCGGCCGGTTCGAGCGGCAGGGAGGCGTCCCCGCCGGCCGCGCCCGCGGCAGGTTCCGGGCGGTCCGCATTCTCCTTCAGCGCCGCGATCATGAGCGACATCACCCGTCCGAACGCGCTGCGCGGCTGTCCGTCATCGGAGATCTCCGGCGTCGCCTCCGTCACCGACGCGGTCGCGTCGCTGCGCTCCGGCGCCGGCTGCGCCTGCTGCGCAAGGCACGCCGGCGAGAGGACGGCGAGCAACGCCAGCGCGCCGGGAAGCAGGCAGCGGGGGCAGGCTCGAGGGGCGTCAATGGTGTCCATGTGCGCAGGCTATGGCGCCCGGCTTGGAATCTCCGTGAAACACCGCTGGCGGCGCTGAATCGGTGCTGACCCCGCGGTCGCTGGCGTGATCACGACGTGGAGGCTGGTTCGCCGGGAGCCGGCGCCGCCGCGTCGGCTTCGTTGACGTCCTCCGCGCCCGGCGAGGCGGTCTGGCCGGCGACCTTGCCCGCTTCGTCCTGGAGCGTGCGCAGGGTTTCCCGGTGGTCCTCGCCCTGGCCACCGGCGGCGCGCGCCATGTCCACCCGCAGCCGCGGCAGCGCATCCGGGTGCGCGCAGGCCAGGTATTCGATCATGCGTTCGCGGACGGCACAGCGCAGGTCGAACAGCTCGCCGGAGTTGCGCGCGCTCACCAGCAGCCGCACCTGAATCGTGGTTTCGGCGGTTTCGGTGACCTGGGCGACGCAGACCCGGCCATCCCAGCGCGGGTCGGTCTCGCAGATGCGCTCCAGCGCCTCGCGCACATCGGCCATGGGCGTGCGGTAGTCCAGCCACAGGAACGCAGTGCCGAGCAGCTGCGAGGTGGTGCGGGTCCAGTTCTCGAACGGGTTTTCGATGAACCACTGCAGCGGCACCACCAGCCGGCGCTCGTCCCAGATGCGGACCACCACGTTGGTGCTGTTGATCTCCTCCACCCGGCCCCATTCGCCGGCCACGATCACCACGTCGTCGAGCCGGATTGGCTGCGCCAGCGCGATCTGCAGGCCGGCGATCAGGTTGCCGAACACCGGCCTGGCGGCGATGCCCGCAACCAGCCCCACCAGCCCGGCCGAGGCGAGCAGCGTGGTACCGAGCTCGCGCACCGCCGGGAAGGTCATCAACGCCAGCGCCAGTGCGACCAGGATCACCGCGCCCTGCGCGACCCGGCTGATCACCCGCGCCTGGGTCTGGATCCGGCGTGCCAGAAGGTTGTCGGCGACGTCCACCGGATACTCGCGCAGCACCCGACGCTCCAGCGCGCGGATCGCGCGCAGGGCAAGCCAGGCAAGCACCAGGAGCACGCCGATCGTGGCCAGGTGCCGAGGCCAGTCGCTGCTGGTGGACCATTCAGACATCCTTCGCAAGGGTGCCGCACCGGGCGTGAAGGACAGTGCCACGCCCCGCGTGCTTCAATGACTGCAGACAGGAGGGGGCATGCACGCAGGTCGCACTACCGGCGAGCCACAGGGCGAGCATTCGCGCTGGGTTGCGCGCGACATCGACTCGAAGCTGGACGAGCGGCATTTCCGCTTGCTGGTGGAGACCGTGCGCGACTACGCGATCTTCCTGCTCGACACCCGGGGCCGGGTCGCGAGCTGGAACGCCGGCGCCGAGCAGATCAAGGGGTACAAGGCCAGGGAGATCGTCGGCAAGCACTTCTCGCTGTTCTATCCGCAGGAAGTGCGTGACAGCGGCTGGCCCGAACAGGAGCTCGAGATCGCGCTGCGCGAGGGTCGCATGCGCGACGAAGGCTGGCGCCTGCGCCGCGACGGCAGCCGTTTCTGGGCCAGCGTGGTGATCACCGCGCTGCGCGACGAGGATGGCCAGCACATCGGTTTCGCCAAGGTCACGCGCGACCTCACCGAGGTGCGCCGGGTCAAGGCGCTGGAGGACGAGGGCCGGCGAATGACCACCTTCCTGGCGATGCTCGGGCACGAACTGCGCAACCCGCTGGCGCCGATCGCGAATGCGGTGTCGGTGATGCAGCTCGAGAAGATCGAATCGGAGAACCTGCGCCGCTGCCGCGACATCATCGCGCGCCAGCTCGCGCAGATGACGCGGCTGGTCAACGACCTGCTCGACGTCGGTCGCATCACCAGCGGCAAGGTGCGCCTGGAAATGTCCGAAGTGGACCTGGCGAACAGCCTGCACGAGGCGGTGGAGATGGCGGAACCGCTGGCGCTGGCCCGCTCGCAACTGCTGACGGTGGAAACCGGGGGCGGCGAGGTGCCGGTGCGCGGCGACCATGCGCGCCTGGTGCAGGTGTTCAGCAACCTGCTCAACAACGCGGTGAAGTTCACTCCGGAAGGCGGGTCGATCAGCGCCTCGCTTCGCGTGGTCGACGAGAACGCGGAGGTGTCGGTGAAGGACAACGGCCCCGGCATCCCGCCGGCGCGGCTCGCGGACATCTTCAACCTGTTCGTGCAGGGGGAGGAGCAGCCCGAGCACCTGGGGACGGGGCTCGGGCTCGGGCTGAGCCTGGTACAGCAGCTGGTGGCGCTGCACGGCGGCGACGTGGGCGCGTTCAGCGCCGGCGTCCCGGGCAAGGGCTCCGAGTTCGTGGTGCGCCTGCCCCTGCTCCGGGACGCGGATCCGGCCTAGGCCTGGATCAGTAGCCGAGGACCTGCGAGATGATGCCGGTGGCGACCTGCACCAGCAGGAACTCATCGCTGTCGCGGTACGGACGCACCCAGCGGTAGCCGCGCGGCGGCGCGCTCAGGCGATAGGCCCGATAGTCGCTGACGTAGTAGCGCGGCTCCAGGTAAACGACCGGGAGGCGGTCGCCGCGGCGCCACTGCTGCTTGTACCAGCCCAGGTGGCGGCCGTTGTCGTGGCCGTTGCGCTTCCAGTGCTTGTGCTTGCCGTGCTTGTGGTGCTTGCCGCGGTCGTGGTGCCCGCGGTCCTGCCAGCCATGGCGGTCGCCGCGCCAGTCGCGGTCCGGGGAGGGCGCTGCGAAGGCCGGCGACGCCGACAGCATCAGGCCGGCGATGGCGGTGGTCAGCAACAGGCGTTTCATCGTGAGCCTCCTTCTTCTTCTCGCTACGTCCGGTCTTGCGGACTCGGCCCGATCCTAGGCAGGCCCGGATGAACCGGGCTGGTACGCCGCCGGAACCGTTCATTGAGCTGCGGTACAGTTCCGCTGGCACGACCGCGCCCCGCTCCGCGTTGGGTCGGGGAGTCCCATGGATCACGGAGGTTTCCATGTTGCGCACCCGCCTGTTTCGTCGGGGCCTGCTCCACGCCGGAGCGCTTGCCCCGTTCCTCGTCGTACTGTTCCTCGGCGCGCTGTCCCCGGCGCTCGCGGCCGAGCTGCCGCCATTCCCGTTCTTCGACACCCCCGAGGGGCTGCAGTCCGCGTATCGCGAGGGCGAACGCGAGATCCCCTACGAGGCCCACTACTTCATGCAGGGCGACACGCCGGTGCTGGTCGAGGGGCGGATCTTCCGCGACAAGTTCAATCTCGCCGGCGGCGGCCGCAAGTATTCGGCGACCGAGTTCCACCGCAACTACCAGAACGCGATCGAGGCGCTCGGCGGCAAGCGCATCAGCACCAGCCAGTACACCCGCGAGGTGGTGGCCAGGGCCGGTGGGCGCCAGGCGCTCGAGCAGCACCTGTTCGGCGCGGTGGCGATCCCCGACTACCGGCACGAGAGCTACCTGCTCACCGCGCCCGGCAAGGAGTACTGGATCGAGGTCAGCACCGGCGCGATCCCGCTGCATGGCTACGTCGTGGTGCTGGAGCGCAAGGCGATGGAACAGTCGCTCGGCTTCCTCGACGCGACGCAGATGAAGCAGGCGCTGGACAAGGACGGTCGCGTGGCGCTGCACGTCAACTTCGACACCGACAAGGCCACGCTGCGCGCGGACGCGCAGCCGGTGATCGCCGAGGTCGCGAAGCTGCTCGAGGACGACCCCGCCCTGCGCCTGTCCATCGAAGGCCACACCGACAACACCGGCGGCGCGGAACACAACCTGCAGTTGTCCACGGCGCGCGCACGCGCGGTGCTCGGGGCGCTGGTCGGGCTCGGCGTCGATCCGGCGCGCTTGCAGTCGCGCGGCTTCGGCCAGGACAAGCCGGTCGCCGACAACGGCACGGAAGAAGGGCGCGCGCAGAACCGCCGCGTGGAGCTGGTCCGGCTGTGATTCGTCCCGGCCCGGCGCTCAGCGCGCCGGGTCCGCGGGTGGCACCAGGTACCGCACGTGCAGGAAGCGGGCGAAGCGTGGAATGCCGGAACTGCTGGTCCCGTTGTAGCGATAGGTGATGGTGCTGCCGACCGGCGGCGGATCCGCGCGCTGCGCGTCGCTGAAGCCGGTGCCGATGCGGAAGCGCAGTCCGTCGGGGCGTTCGACCACCAGCGCGCCGAGCATGCCGGCGTACTTGCCACGGCCCGCGGTGTGCGCGACTACCCGCGCCTCGGCATCCTGGTAGAGCTTGTACTTGAGCAGGCTGGTGCTGCGGCCGGCGTGGTAAAGCGCGTCCACGTGGTGCAGCACCAGGCCTTCGCCACCGGCGGCGACCACCGCATCGAGCCGGTCATCGAGGGTAGCGATGTCGGGAACGCGGAACTGCTCCACGGCCTGGAGCCAGGGAATTCCGACCGCCGGCACCAGGGCGCGCATGTGCCGCACGCGCTCGCCGAATGGTGCCGGATCGCGCGGCAGGTCGAAGACCATGAACCGGATCCGGCGCCAGGCGGCATCGCCGGCGCTGCGGCCGGCGCGCACCGTGCCGCTGGTTTCCTCGAACCCGCCGCGCCCGGCCCACAGCTCGCCGTCCATCGGTACGTTGGGCCACTCGGAGGTGAACCAGTAGGGAGCTTCCACCACCATGCCGCCACGCGTCAGCAGCCGGCGCCCGTCCCAGCGTGCCCGGACGCCGTCCAGCTTCTCGCTGACGTAGTAGTCGACGACCTCCAGGTCGGCGTGGTAGGCCACCGGGAGCATTACCCGTGGCGGCTCCGCGGCGGGCGCGGAAACGGCGGCGCCGAGCAGGGCCGCCAGCAGCAGTGCATGCAGTCCGTTCATGCAGCCAGCGTCGCACCGCCAGTGCCTGCAATCCGTCGGCCCGGCCAGCGATCCCGTGTCGGTTTTTGCCGCTCCGTGGACGTCCGCCGTGAGAGGGTCGGCACGGATCCTTCGAGGAGCAACGACATGACGAACGCGAGCGACCGCCGCAGCGGTGAGGCCAGCGGCAAGCACCAGGGCATGTACCGCCCCGACGGGCAGCGCGAGGTCGAGGACAAGCTGGAGAACGTCGGCCTCGGCGACCGTGGCGAGTCGATGGAGGACCACCTGCGCGACAAGCGCGGCAAGGGGGTCGCGGGCGAATACGACGATGCGACCGAGGCCTCCGGCGACCGCAAGGGCATCGCGCGGGGCGACTAGCGCCGGGTCAGGGTGCCTCGCCGCGGCCCTGGGCGCGCGCGTTGCGGATCACCGCGCGCACCAGTTCGCGATCGCGGTGGCGCGAGATCGGCACCGCGCCGAATTCGATCGCCAGCAGGCGCAACTCGCTGGTGACGTCGTAATGCGCGCCGCTGGTGCGGTTCTGGAAGGCGCGCGGGGGGATCCCCAGCCGCGCGGCCATCGCGTGCAGTTCCGGCAGGGTGTCGGCCATCAGATGGGCCCAGCGGCGGCCGCGCCAGAGCGTGACCGCGTCGTCCACGTAGACCGCCATCAGGCCCCGGCGCCGGCCTCGCCCGCGTCGGCACCCTCGCTGGCCTGCTCGTCGAGCAGGTAGGGCTCGACCTGGCCCTTGAGCTTCATCGTCATCGGGTTGCCGCGGCGGTCGAGGGACTTGCCGACGACCACGCGGATCCAGCCCTCGCTGATGCAGTACTCCTCGACGTTGGTGCGCTCCTGGCCGTTGAAGCGGATGCCGACGCCACGCTCCAGCAGGGCGGCGTCGTGGTGCGGGCTGCGCGGGTCGAGGGACAGGCGGTCGGGGAGTGTCGTGCTCATGCGCCAAGGATAAGCGATCACGGGCGTGCCATCCCGGGGTCCCTAGAATCGTCGTGATGAGGGACGAACCGGACAACGCCGCCCGGGTCGCGGACGTCGCCCCGGCCGATCCGCTCAGCCCGGCGGAGCGTTACGGCGAACTGTTCGTGGCGGTGCAGTGCGGGCGGGTGTTCGCCGACAGCAAGGTGTTCGTGGATTGCGTGCCGGTGCGCGAGCCCGACACGATCCTCGAGGAGTACCGCGCGCGCAAGGACGGCAAGGACTTCGACCTCGCACGCTTCGTCGCTGCCAACTTCGAGACCACCCACCCGCCCCCGAGCGACTACGTGTCCGACCCGGACCAGCCGCTGGCCGCGCACATCGACAACCTGTGGGACGTGCTCACGCGGCATCCCCGGCAGCACCGGCCGTATTCGTCGCTGTTGCCGCTGCCACGGCCCTACGTGGTCCCGGGCGGGCGCTTCGGCGAGCTGTACTACTGGGACTCCTACTTCACGATGCTGGGCCTCGCCGAGAGCGGGCGCCACGACCTGCTGCGCGCGATGGCCGACAACTTCGCCTGGCTGATCGACTGCTACGGCCACGTGCCGAACGGCAATCGCAGCTACTACCTGAGCCGCTCGCAGCCGCCGGTGTTCGCGCTGATGGTGGAGCTGTTCGAGGTCCACGGCGTGAGCGAGGCGGTCCGCTACCTGCCGCGGCTGCGCCGCGAGCATGCGTTCTGGATGGAGGGAAGCGAAGGGCTGGAGCCCGGCGAGGCGCGGCGCCACTGCGCCTGCATGCCCGACGGCAGCGTGCTCAACCGTTACTGGGACGAGCTCGCCCGGCCGCGCGAGGAGGAGTACCTGGAGGACGTCACCACCGCGGCCAGCCAGTCGGCGCGACCGGCCGAAGCGGTGTATCGGGACCTGCGCGCGGCCGCGGCCTCCGGCTGGGACTTCAGCTCGCGCTGGTTCGACGCCGGCGAGGAACTGTCGGCCACGCGCACCACCAGCATCGTGCCGGTGGACCTCAACGCGTTCCTGTTCGCGCTCGAGGAGCAGATCGCGGACCTCTCGCGGAAGTCCGGCGACGAGGCCACCGCCGCGCACTTCGGGCGCCTGTGCCGCGCGCGTGCCGAGGCCATCGAGCGCTGGCTCTGGGACGACCGCGCCGGCGCCTACTTCGACTACGACCTGCTGCGCGACGGCATCCGCAGCCATCGCCTGTGCGCGGCCGCGGCGACGCCGTTGTTCACCGGCATCGCCAGCCGGGAGCGCGCGCTGCGCACCGCCGGCACCTTGCGCGAGCGGCTGCTGCAGCACGGCGGCATGGGCACCACCGAGGTGGACAGCGCCGAACAGTGGGACGCGCCCAACGGTTGGGCGCCGTTGCAGTGGATGACGGTGGCCGGTTGCCGGCGCTACGGGCTCGACGCGCTCGCCGACGAGATCAGGCACCGCTGGCTGGGGACCGTGGGCAGTCTCTACGCACGCGAATCCAAGCTGGTGGAGAAGTACGTGCTGGCGCCCACCGGCGACGGCGCGATCGGCGGCGGCGGCGGCGAATACCCGCTGCAGGACGGGTTTGGCTGGACCAACGGCGTCACCCGCCGGATGTTGCGCGATGCGCCGGGCGACCCCGCGCACCGCGCGCGCGCGGGGCGGCTACACTCCGGCTGACACCACGACAGGGGCTGGCATGGCGATCCGGCGCGAGCTGTTCGCGGGCGAAGTGTTGTACCGGCAGGGGGAGCCGACCGACTGCGCATGGCTGGTCGAGCGCGGGCAGGTCGAGCTGGTCGCGGTGCACGGGCGCCGGACCACGCGCCACGGGGTGTTCGGGCCGGGCGAGCTGATCGGCGAGATCGGCCTGCTCGACGGCGCGCCGCACAGCGCGACCGCGACCGCGGTCGGGGACGCGGTGCTGATGTCGGTGGAGCGGGAGCAGTTCGTCGAGCGCCTCAACGGTGCCGACCCGATCCTGCGCACGCTGGTGGACAGCCTGCTCGGGCGCATCCGCAGCCTGGTCGCGACCTTGCCGCAGGACGTGCCGCTGCCGCCTGCCGACGTGCCCGCTGACGACCCGGTCGAGCGCATCGGGATCGACAAGATGCGTCTGGAGGCGCAGCTGCGCGACGCGCTGCGCTCGGGCACGCTGGACGTGCGCTACCAACCGATCTACGACATCGCCGCCGCGCGGGTCGGCGGCTACGAGGCCCTGGTGCGCTGGGAACTGCCCGGCCGCGGCGCGGTGTCGCCGGCGGAGTTCATCCGCCTGGCCGAGGAGACCTCGCTGATCGTGCCGGTGGGCGAGTACGTGCTCGACCGCGTGCTCGAGGTGCTGGTGGCGCTGCGCGACGCCGGCGCCGATCCGCTGCCGTCGATCGCGGTCAACCTGTCGGCGCGGCAGCTGGTCGAGCCGGGGATGGCGCAGCAGGTGGTGGCGCGGGTACGCAGCGCCGAGTTGCCGGCCGGCGCGCTCAAGCTCGAGGTCACCGAGAGCCGCATGCTCGACTACGCGCCTGTGGCGGCGGTGATGGCGCACTGCCGCGCGCACGGGCTGCCGTTCGCGCTGGACGATTTCGGCACCGGCTATTCCAACCTGACCCACCTGCACGCGCTCGACTTCGAGTTCATCAAGGTGGACCAGGCCTTCGCCCGGCACATGTTCGATTCGCCGCGCGCGATGGCGATGGTCGAGGCGATCGTGGCGATGGCGCACGCGCTCGGCGCGCAGGTGATCTGCGAGGGCGTGGAGACGCGCGAGCAGCTCCAGCGGCTGCGCGAGCTGGGCGTCGAGCACGCCCAGGGCTACCTCATCGGCAAGGCGGTCGAGGCGGCCGCCGTGCTCTCGGGCGAGGCCGCCCGCGAAGGCGCCGACGCCGCCCGCCTGTAGGAGCGGCGCCAGCGCCGCTCCTACAGGGGCTTCGCCGGGGCGTTGGGGTCGGGGGGGCGGTGGCCGTCGGGGGGCTCGGGCGGGGACGGGTTGGGCAGGTGCTCGACGAAGGCGACCTCGTCCAGCCACAGGTAGCGCTCGCCGCCGCCGTCGGTCTCGACCTTGACCACGCCGTTGAGGCCTTCGTTGCCCTCGGGGTCGAAGAAGCTCTGCACCGTGGGCTGCGGACTGACGATGCCGCGGATCCACTCGCCGCCGTCGGTGCGCAGCGCGATCCGGGCGTCCTGCTCCAGCCGGTCGCACAGCGATTCCATGCGGTCGATCACCGCCTGGTCGCCGTGCACCCGGGGCGCCGACCGGCTCATGCCGGCGGCGCTCCCGGGGTGGCCTCGAAGCGGCGCGCGTAGTCGCGCTCTTCGGAAACGCGCCGGACCACCTCGTCGGCGAGGTCCGGCGCGGCGTACACCGCGTAGGCGATGTCGCCGTCGCTGTCGCGACCGACGTGGTGGAGGTTGTAGCGCGAGAGCCCGGAGCCGGTGTTCTCCGGGTAGTGCGCCGGCGGCGTATCGCACGCCATGTCCAGTTCGCTGTTGTCCACGGTCCCGCCGACGAACAATGCCCGCATCTTGGTCTCGCCTGGTGTGGCCATGGCCCCATGCTGGACGCTTCGATGTTGAGGGCGGGTCAAGCACGGGTGAGCGGAAAGTAGAATCGCCGGATGCGCCCTTCCGATCCCGCCCTCGATGCCCTGCTGCTGCCGCTGCGCGATGGCGTCGTGGCCTGGCCACGGGCAGGCGGCGCCTTGTTCATCGGGGCACGCGCGGGCGCCGCGCTGCACGCGCTGCCCATGCCCGGACTGGTGTGCGTGCAGCCGCTGAAGCCCGAGGCCGAGGCGCTGGAGCGTGCCGGGTTCGACGTCGCGGTGGAGGCGCCCGCGGGCCGCTTCCCGCTGGTGCTGCTGCTGCCCTCGCGCCAGCGCGAGCAGGCGCGGGCGCAGTTCGCGCGCGCGCTGCAGCGGCTGGCGCCGGGCGGGGTGCTGCTGGCGGCGATGCCCAACCGCGAGGGCGCGAAGTCGGGCGAGGCCGACCTGGTCCGGCTGGCCGGACCGATGCAGGTGCTGTCCAAGCACCATTGCCGCGTCTTCTGGACCGCGCCGCTCGCGGCTCCCGCGGACCCGGCGCTGGTGGAAGCCTGGAGCGGGCTGGACGCGCCGCGCCGGATCGGGGATGCGGGCGTCCCCGGCGGCGGCTTCCTGAGCCGGCCCGGGGTGTTCGCCTGGGATCGCGTGGACGCGGCCTCGCTGCTGCTCGCCGGACACCTGCCGCCGGACCTGGGCGGGCGCGTCGCCGACCTCGGCGCGGGGTGGGGCTATCTCGCCGGCCAGGTGCTCGAGCGCTGCCCGAACGTCACCGCGATCGACCTCTACGAGGCCGATGCGAACGCGCTGGCGCTCGCGCGCGCCAACCTCGAGGCCTGGGGCGCGAATGTCCCGACGGCATTCCACTGGCACGACGTCGCCGCCGGCCTGCCGGCGCGCTACGACGCGATCGTCACCAACCCGCCCTTCCATGGCGCCGGGCGCGAGGAGCGTCCCGATCTCGGGCGCGCCTTCATCGCCGCGGCCGCGGCGGCGCTGCAGCCGGGCGGACGGCTGTGGCTGGTGGCCAACCGACACCTGCCGTACGAGGCCGCGCTCGGCGCCGGCTTCGGCAGCGTGCGCGAGGTCGCCGCGCGCGACGGCTTCAAGGTGGTCGAAGCGGTGCGCGCGCGATGAGCGGACCGGTGAAGCTGGTGAAGCTGCTGGCCAACCTCGGCTACGGCAGCCGCAAGGAAGTCGCGCGCATGTTCCGCGAGGGCCGCGTCACCGACTCCGCCGGCGAGGTGCTGTACGCCGACGACCAGGTCGCGCACGCCGACGTGCGCGTGGACGGCGAGCCGCTCGATCCGGCGCCGGGCCTGGTGCTGATGCTGCACAAGCCCGTCGGCTACACCTGCTCGACCCGCGACCCCGGACGCATCGTCTACGACCTGCTGCCGCCGCGCTTCCGCCTGCGCAAGCCGCTGCTGTCCACCGTCGGCCGCCTCGACCGCGACACCAGCGGCCTGCTGCTGATGACCGACGACGGCGCGCTGCTGCACCGGATCGTGTCGCCGAAGACGAAGCTGCCCAAGACCTACGAAGCGACCCTGGCCGGGGACCTGCGCGGCGACGAGGCGGCGCTCTTCGCCAGCGGCACCCTGATGCTCGACTCCGAGGACACTCCGCTGGCGCCCGCCCGCCTGGAACCGCTCGGCCCGCGTCGCGCGCGGCTGGTGCTGACCGAGGGCCGCTACCACCAGGTCCGCCGCATGTTCGCCGCCACCGGCAACCACGTCACCGCCCTCCACCGCCCCCAGGTCGGCAACCTCACCCTCGGCGCCCTCCCTCCCGGCGAATGGCGCCTCCTCGACGACCATGACCTCGCCGCGCTTTTCAACAGCAATTAGCCACAGATTTCACAGATAAAAAAGGATTTGGTCGTCGCGGCGCCCAATTTGCCGCGAAACCAATCCTTTTCAATCTGTGGAATCTGTGGCTAAAAAAGCTTTTCCCAGCCGTCGCGGCCGAGGGCGCGGAGGGTCTGGATGTTGCGGTCGGTGATGGTGGTGGGGTCGGGGTAGGCGGCGACGGCGCGGGCGACGCTGTCTTCGCGCAGGAGGTGCAGGGTCGGGTGCGGCGAGCGGTTGGTGTGGTTCCCGATGTCGTCCGGGTGGCTGTCGGCGAACCGGTAGTCCGGGTGGAAGCTCGCCACCTGCAGCACGCCCTCGAGGTCCAGCTCGGCCACCAGCGCGTCGGCGGCTTCGAGGAAGTCGTTGTAGTCGAGGAAGTCGCCGAGCACCCCGGGATGCACGATCAGCGTGGTGTCCACCTCCTCGGGCGGCGTGTCGCGCAGGTGCAGCAGTTCCCGGCCGAGGTCCTCCAGCAGCGCCTCCGGCGTCGTGGCCTCGCTCAGCACGTAGCGGACCTGGCCCCTGGCCTGCACCGCCTTGGCGAACGGGCACAGGTTGAGGCCGATCACCGCGCGCTCGACCCAGCGGCGGGTGGCTTCGATCGGGTCGTCGGGCATGGTCATCGCCGCCAGCTTGCCGCATCCTCCGGCGATGGACCATCCCCGCGACACCACGTCCGAAGAGAGGACCCGCCGCCAGCGCAGGGCGATGCTGCTGATGCTCGGCTGCGTGCTGGTGTTCTGCCTGATGGACGCGGCGCTCAAGGCGCTGGTCGCGCATTACCCGCCGTTCCAGGTGGCGGCCTTGCGCGGGGCGTCGTCCCTGCCGTGGCTGCTGGCGTGGGCGGCGGCGACCACCGGCCTGCGCCCGCTGCTGCGCGCGCGCTGGTCGCTGCACCTGCTGCGCGGCGCCATCGGCGTGATGATGATGGCCACCTTCGTGTACGCGCTGCAGACCCTGCCGCTGTCCACCGCCTACACCATCTTCTTCATCGCGCCGCTGCTGATCACCGCGTTGTCGGTGCCGATGCTGGGCGAGCACGTCGGGCCGCGTCGCTGGAGCGCGATCGCGGCCGGCTTCCTGGGCGTGCTGGTGGTGCTGCGCCCGGGCGGCGAGGGCCTGCTCACCATGGCCGGCCTGGCGGTGCTGCTGGCCGCGCTCGGCTACGCGGTGTCCGCGATCACCGTGCGCATCCTCGCGCGCACCGACTCGACCCAGTCCATGGTGGTGTGGCTGATGGTGTTCCTGGCGCTCGGCGCCGGCGCGCTCGCGCTGCCGGAGTGGCGTGCGATCCGGGGCGAACATGCGTGGCTGGTGGTCGGGCTGGGCGTGGCCGGCGCGCTCGGGCAGTACCTGATCACCGAGGCGTTCCGGCTCGGCGAGGCGTCGCTGCTGGCGCCGCTGGAGTACACGGCGCTGGTCTGGGGCGTGCTGCTGGACGTGGCCCTGTGGGGCGTGCTGCCGCGGCCGGTGACCTGGCTTGGCGCGGCAATCATCATCGCGAGCGGCCTGTACCTGTTCCGCCGCGAGCGCGTGCTCGAAACCGGCAGCGCGGCCGCTCAGGAGGAGCCGTAGCGCTTCTGGCAGGCCTCGCAGAAGAACGCCCGCCGCCGGGCGCGGCCGAGCTCCTTGCGGTAGGACAGGCGGGTGCCGTCGCGCGGGCAGTGGGTCTTCGTGTGCACCTGGTAGTGCTTCTTGAGCACGAACGCCTTCTTCCACTCGAGGAAGTCGAAGCTGTACTCGCGCGCCTGCTTGACCAGTTCGGTCTGCTTGCGCGGCGGCAGCGCGCCGACCTCGCTCTCGGGGTGCACGCGGATCCGCCAGAGCACTTCGTTCTTGATGATGTTGCCGACCCCGGCGAACCACTCCTGGTCGAGCAGCGCGTCGGCCGCGAGCACGTGCGGGCTCTCGCGCAGGCGTTTGCGTGCCCGCGCCGGGTCCCAGGCGTCGGCCATCACGTCCAGCGACCAGTCGTAGTGGTCGTCCAGCTCGCCTTCGAGGAACTGCACCGAGCAGGCGTAGAGGTCGAGCCGGCCGTTGTCGAACTCCAGCGTGAGCCGCGGCGAGCCGCCGGGCTTCGGGTCGTCCACGCGCGAGCGCCCGAACAGCAGGAAGTGCACGCGCAGCGCGAAGCCGTCGAACGGCAGCAGGAAGTGCTTGCCCCAGCTGCAGACGTCGCGCACCACCAGGCCCTGCATGCGCGCGATGTCCTGGCGGCTGTTGCCGGAGACCTTGCGAACGGTCTTGCCGGCGAACTTCGCCGCCTGTTCCTTGAGGATGACGATTGAAGGGCCCTCGGGCATGGCACCAAGCTAGCGATGCCTGCCGCGAGGGCCCGTGAATCGCGTGGCGCCCTTAGAACCGGACGCCCACGCCGACGCCGATCACCACGGGGTTGAGGTCGGCGTTGCCCGCCGGCTCACCGTCCACTTCGATGTCGGAGTCGCCGTGCAGGTAGCGCAGGTCGGCCCGCGCGAAGGCCTTGTCGGTGAAGTTGAGGTCCACGCCGACCGTGGCCATCGGGCCGCTCGCGGTACCGACACCGATGTGGTTGTCGGCATACGGACCGATCGAGTCCTGGTCCTCGTCGCTGTAGTTGGACTGGTAGTAGCCCAGGCCGACGAACGGACGGATGGTCTCGTTGCCGTCGCGGAAGTGGTACTGCGCGCTCAACGCCCACGGCTGCGAACTGACCGTGGCGACCTTGCCGTTGGCGCCGGTGGTCACGCGGTGGTCGAACTTGCTCACCGCGCCCCAGCCTTCGATGGCGACGTTCTCGTTGAGGTACCAGCTTGCGCTGAGGGTGCCGGCACCCGAGCCGTCGAACTCGGCGTCGGCGCCATCGAGGGTGGCGTCGCCGGTGGGCTCCTGGTGTGCGTAGCCGCCGACGATCGCGAAGCGCTTGCCGGCGGCGCCGGTGTCCTGCGCGAAGGCCGGGGCCGCGGCCATGCCGCCGGCCAGGGCCAGCGCGATGGCGGGGACGATCATCCGGTTGCGGGGGGAGGGAATGGCATGCATGCGGATCTCCTCGTAATTATTGGAAACGCCCCTGGGGAGTAGGGCGACGCCACCGTATCGGGGCGCAACTGAACGACGCGTCCCCCGCGCACCGGACCCGGTGGAACTTCCGGCGGGTTCCACGCGTCGCACGCGCGCTCGCGGGCGGGCGGGGTTCACGCCCCGGGGACGCTGCTGTAGCCCGGCTGAGCGAAGCGCGCCACAATAGAAGGTCCCCACCGTTCGCCCGAGGGTCCCTGATGGCCGAGTTGAAGGAAGCGCGCGTCCCCGATATCGGCGGCTACGACGACGTGCCGGTGATCGAGGTGCTGGTCGCGGTCGGCGATACCGTTGCCAAGGACCAGGGCCTGGTCACGCTGGAGAGCGAGAAGGCCACGATGGAAGTGCCCGCGCCGTTCGCCGGCGTGGTCAAGGAAGTCCGGGTCGCGGTGGACGACAAGGTCTCCGAGGGCGCCGTGGTGGCGGTGATCGAGGCCGAGGGCGGCGACAGTGGCGGTGATGGCGACGGCGACGGCGACGGCGCCAAGGCCGAGGCGCCGGCCGCGGCGGAGCCCGAGGCCGGGCCGGCAAGGCGGGCGCAGCCGGAGGACCCGCAGGAGCGCGTGCGCCCCGCCGAGGAGCCGAACGAGACCGAGCCCGCGCACGTGGCCGCGAAGCCCGACAAGCTCGCCCAGGCGAGCATGTCGGCGCAAGGCCGCGGCCCGGCCAACCCGCCGGTCCGCTTCGAGGCCGAGGCGGTAGCCCCGGGCAAGGTCCCCTACGCCAGCCCCGCGGTGCGCCTGTTCGCGCGCGAGCTCGGCGTGGACCTGTCGCAGGTGAGCGGCAGCGGCCGCGGCGGCCGCATCGGCAAGGACGACGTGCAGCAGTTCGTGAAGTCGGCGATGCAGGGCGGCGGCAAGGCCGCGCGCGCCGGTGGCGGCGGCGGGCTCGATCTCCTGCCGTGGCCGAAGGTGGATTTCTCGAAGTTCGGCGAGGTGGAGACGCGCGAGCTCTCGCGCATCCAGAAGCTGTCCGGCGCCAACCTCGCGCGCAACTGGGCGATGATCCCGCACGTCACCCAGCACGACGACGCCGACATCACCGAGCTCGAGGCGCTGCGGGTGGCGCTCAACGAGGAGAACGCCAAGGCCATTGCCAAGGGCGGCTCCGCCAAGCTCACGCTGCTGGCATTCCTGATCAAGGCCAGCGTCGCCGCGCTGCAGAAGTACCCGCAGTTCAACAGCTCGCTCGAGGCCGACGGCGAGCACCTGGTGCTGAAGAAGTACTACAACATAGGCTTCGCCGCGGACACGCCGAACGGCCTGGTGGTGCCGGTGGTGCGCGATGTCGACCGCAAGGGCGTGCTCGAGATCGCGGCCGAGACCGCCGAGCTGGCGGCGAAGGCGCGCGAGGGCAAGCTGGGCCCGGCGGACATGCAGGGCGGTTGCTTCACCATCAGTTCCCTGGGCGGCATCGGCGGAACCAAGTTCACGCCGATCGTCAACGCGCCGGAAGTCGCGATCCTCGGCGTGTCGAAGTCGGCGATGCGCCCGGTGTGGGACGGCAACGCCTTCCAGCCGCGGCTGGTGCTGCCGCTGTCGCTGAGCTACGACCACCGCGTGATCGACGGCGCCGCCGCCGCGCGCTTCACCGCCTACCTGGCGCAGCTGCTCGGCGACATGCGCCGCGCGCTGCTGTAAGGGGGCACGCATGGCCAAGACGGTCGAGGTGAAGGTCCCGGACATCGGCGGCTACGACGACGTGCCGGTGATCGAGGTGCTGGTCGCGGTCGGCGACACGGTGGCGAAGGACCAGGGCCTGGTCACGCTGGAGAGCGAGAAGGCGACGATGGAAGTGCCGTCGCCGGCGGCCGGCGTGGTCAAGGAAGTGCGGGTGAAGGTGGACGACAAGGTGTCCGAGGGCGCCGTGGTCGCGGTGGTGGAGGTGGAGGCGGCCGAAGCCCCTGTAGGAGCGGCGCTGGCGCCGCGACAGGATGAAGCCGGGGCTTCGGATGTGGGAGCGCGCCTTGCGGGCGATCGCGGCCAAGGGCCGTTCCCACAAGCGTCGGAGGGTCGCGGCGCTAGCGCCGCTCCTGCGGGGGCGCAGGAGTCCGGGCGGAAGGCGGACATCACCTGTGCGCTGGTGGTGCTGGGGGCGGGGCCGGGCGGGTACAGCGCGGCGTTCCGCGCGGCCGACCTCGGGCTCGACACGGTGCTGGTGGAGCGCTACGGCACGCTTGGCGGCGTCTGCCTCAACGTCGGCTGCATCCCGTCGAAGGCGCTGCTGCACGCGGCCGACGTGATCGACCAGGCCGCGCACGCGAGCGAGTTCGGCGTGGAGTTCGGCAAGCCGAAGATCGCGCTCGACAAGCTGCGTGCCTACAAGGACAAGGTCGTCGGCCAGCTCACCAAGGGGCTGGCGGGCATGGCCAGGCAGCGCAAGGTGCGCGTCGCCACCGGCGAGGGCCGCTTCGTCTCGCCGAACGAACTCGAGATCCGCTCCGACGACGGCAAGGTGCAGTTGCTGCGCTTCGAGCAGTGCATCATCGCCGCCGGTTCGCAGGCGCTGAAGCTGCCTGGTTTCCCGTGGGATGACCCTCGGATCATGGATTCGACCGACGCGCTGCAGCTCGGCGAGGTGCCGAAGAAGCTGCTGGTCGTCGGCGGCGGCATCATCGGCCTGGAGATGGCGACCGTGTACCGCGGCCTCGGCAGCGAGGTGACGGTGGTCGAGCTCGCCGGGCAGCTCATCCCCGGCGCCGACGCCGACCTGGTCCGGCCGCTGGCAGCGCGCCTCAAGCAGCAGGGCGTCGCGGTCCACCTGGAAACGAAGGTGGTCGAGGCCAAGGCGCAGAAGAACGGCATCGCCTGCAGCTTCGAGGGCAAGAGCCTCCCCGAGGGCAAGCTCTACGACCGCGTGCTGGTCGCCGTCGGCCGTGCGCCCAACGGCGGCAAGCTCGATGCCGGCAAGGCCGGCGTCGAGGTATCCGAGCGAGGCTTCATCGCGGTGGACGCGCAGATGCGCACCAACGTGCCGCACATCTTCGCGATCGGCGACCTGATCGGCCAGCCGATGCTGGCGCACAAGGCCACCCACGAGGGCCACGTCGCTGCGGAAGTCGCCGCCGGGCACAAGCGCGAGTGGGTGGCGCGGGTGATCCCGTCGGTGGCCTACACCGACCCGGAGATCGCCTGGGTCGGGGTCACCGAGTCCGAGGCCAGGGCCAAGGGCATCGCGGTCGAGGTGGCGAAGTTCCCGTGGGCGGCCTCCGGCCGCGCCATCGGCCTGGGCCGCACCGAGGGCTTCACCAAGCTGCTGTTCGATCCGGACACCCGCCGCATCGTCGGCGGCGGCATCGTGGGCGTGCATGCCGGCGAGCTCATCGCCGAGATCGCGCTGGCGATCGAGATGGGCGCGGAGGCGGCCGACATCGGCCACACCATCCACCCGCACCCGACCCTCTCGGAGTCGGTCGGCCTGGGCGCCGAGGTCTTCGAAGGCACCGTCACCGACCTCTACGTCCCCCGGAAATAAGGTCCTGTAGGAGCGGCGCTCGCGCCGCGAAGCCGCGCGGGTCGCGGCGCGAGCGCCGCTCCTACAGGGGTGGGGCCTGCGGCGACTGACGAGGAAGGACGCAGGCCTTGCAGGGGTAGACCCGGCCGTCAGGGGAAAGTTCGCCCCGGAACCCGTCCCATTCACCTTCCGGGCCCCCGCGGCGGTTGCCGCTGAAAATGGCCCGCTGTTATAATTCTGCGGCTCAGCGGAGCCGTTTTTCGACGCGGCCACCGGTACCAAGACCTCCCAACGCAAAAGACCCAGTCGCGTGCACGATCCCATTGCCATGGGTCGCCGCGCAGCAACGCGCGCGGTAGCCATCCAGGCCGCCGTCGCGCTGGTCGTCGCCGCGGGGTTCCTGGCCGCCGGTCCGCGCCAGGCGCTGGCAGCGGCGGCGGGGGGCGTGGCAATGCTCCTCGGCAACGCGCTGGCGACGGCGGTGGCGCTGGGCGGCGGGATCCAGCCGGCAGGCGCGGCGTACGCGCGACTGCTGCTGGGCACGCTGGGCAAGTGGTTGGTGGCAATCGTGGTGGTGGCGGTGGCGCTGGGCCTGTTCCGGCTGCCTCCGTTACCCCTCCTGGCGGGGCTGGCGGGCAGTTTGCTCGCCTACCTCCTGGCTTTGAACCTGCGCATGGGGCGGCAGCGTTGACTCCTCAAAATTCGACCGCGACCGAGCCGGCGAGCAGCGGCTCGACCGAATACATCAACCACCACCTGCAGCACCTGCAGGTCAGCGTGGGCGATGGCGCGTTCATGACCTTGAACGTGGACACCCTGTTCTTCACCGCGGTGCTGTCGCTGTTGTTCCTGGGCGTGTTCATCGCCTCCGCGCGCCGCGCCACCTCGGGCGTGCCGGGCAAGTTCCAGACCGTGGTCGAGATCATCGTCGGCTTCGTCGACGGCCTGGTCCGCGAGACCTTCCACGGCCGCAGCAAGCTGATCGCGCCGCTGTCGCTGACGATCTTCGTGCTCGTGTTCCTGATGAACTTCATCGACCTGATCCCGGTGGACTTCCTGCCGTGGACCTGGGCCAACGTCTACGCGGCCGCCGGCCACGATCCCGCGCACGCCTACCTGCGCGCGGTGCCGAGCGCCGACCTCAACACCACCCTGGGCATGTCGCTGGCGGTGTTCGCGCTGACCCAGTGGTTCGGGCTCGCGCACAAGGGTCCGGTCGGCTTCACCAAGGAAATCTTCACCGCGCCGTTCCACGCCAACGGCCCGGTCGGCAAGGTCGCGCTGGCGCCGGCCAACTTCCTGCTGCGCGTGATCGAGGAGGGCGTCCGCCCGCTCAGCCTGAGCCTGCGACTGTTCGGCAACATGTACGCCGGCGAGCTGATCTTCGTGCTGATCGCGCTGATGACCCTCAACGCCTCGCTGGCGCACCTCAGCACCTGGCTCATGGGCTCGGTGCAGTTCGTGGCCGCGTTCGCGTGGACCGCGTTCCACATCCTGATCATCACCCTGCAGGCCTTCATCTTCATGATGCTCACGATCGTCTACCTGAGCATGGCCGCCGAGAGCCACTGATTCGTTCCATCCCTTTCCTTTCACCGCGTCACAGATTCCAACCGGAGTAACAAGATGGATATCACCGTCCTCAACGCTGAAGTGCTGAAGTACACCGTCATCGCGGCCGGCCTGCTGATCGGCCTGGGCGCCCTGGGCACCGCGATCGGCTTCGCCATCCTCGGCGGCAAGTTCCTCGAGGGCGCGGCCCGCCAGCCGGAGCTGACCCCGATGCTGCAGACCAAGATGTTCATCGTCGCCGGCCTGCTCGACGCGGTGCCGATGATCGGCGTGGCGATCGCGCTGCTGCTGCTGTTCGCGAACCCGCTGCTGGGCTCGATCGCGGGCTAAGGCACCGCCGCAAGGCACATGGAACCAGCATCGCCGGCGGCACGCCGCCGGCAGCAGGAGCACAAGCACCATGCTACCCAACCTCACTCTGGTCGTTCAGTTCATCGCGTTCTTCGCGGTGGCCTGGCTGGTGATGAAATTCGGTTGGCCGCCGATCATGGCGGCGATCGAGGAGCGCCAGCGCAAGATCGCCGAGGGACTGGCCGCGGCCGACCGCAGCCAGAAGGACCTCGCGCAGGCCCAGGACAAGGCCAACGAAGCGCTGAAGGAAGCGCGGCTGAAGGCCAACGAGATCATCGAGCAGGCGCACCAGCGCGCGAACCAGATCGTCGACGCGGCCAAGAACGAGGCCGTCGCCGAGGCCAACCGCCAGAAGGCGCTGGCCGAGGCCGAGATCGCGGCCGCCGCCAACCGCGCCCGCGAGGACCTGCGCCGCCAGGTGTCGGTGCTGGCCGTGGCCGGCGCCGAGAAGCTGCTGCGCAAGGAGATCGACGCGGCCGCGCACAAGGCGCTGCTCGACGACCTGGCCTCGCAGCTGGCGAAGGCGAGCTGATCCCGTGAGCCAGGCCCTGACCCTCGCCCGCCCCTACGCCCGCGCCGCCTTCGGCATCGCGCGCGACGAGGGAGCCTTCGCCGCGTGGTCCGACGCGCTGGGCTTCGCCGCCCGCGTCGCCGCCGACCCGCGCGTCGCCGGCGTGCTCGGCAACCCGAAGCTGTCCGACGCCGAGGCGGTCGCGCTGCTGGCGCCGCAGGGCGCCGGCGAGTCGGTGACCCGCTTCCTGGCGCTGCTCGCGGACAACCGCCGGCTGCCGCTGCTGCCGGAGATCGCCGGGCTCTACGAACAGCTGCGCAACGAGGCCGAGCACGTGGTCAAGGCCACCGTGACCTCGGCCGCGGCGCTGCCCGACGCCGAGCTCGAGGCCATCCGCGCGGCGCTGCGCAAGCGCTTCGGCAGCGAGGTCGAGCTGCAGACGGCGATCGACGAGTCGCTGATCGGCGGCGCGGTGATCGACGCCGGCGACGTGGTCATCGACGGTTCGCTCAAGGGCAAGCTCGCGCGCCTCGAGTCGGCGCTCGCGCAGTAGACAAGCCCGCCGTAAACAAGCGTGCAGTAAACAAAGAATCCAAGGAAAACTGGCAATGGCAACCACCACGCTCAACCCGTCCGAAATCAGCGAACTGATCAAGACCCGCATCGAGAAGGTCGGCCTGGCCGCCGAGTCGCGCAACGAGGGCACCGTCACCAGCGTCGCCGACGGCATCGTGCGCATCTTCGGCCTCGCGGACGTGATGCAGGGCGAGATGATCGAACTGCCGGTGTCCGAGGACGGCAAGGCGACCTACGCGCTGGCGCTGAACCTGGAGCGCGACTCGGTCGGCGCCGTGGTGCTGGGCGACTACGAGCACCTGCGCGAGGGCGACGTGGCCCGCACCACCGGCCGCATCCTCGAGGTGCCGACCGGTCCGGAGATGCTCGGCCGCGTGGTCAACGCGCTGGGCGAGCCGATCGACGGCAAGGGCCCGATCGAGGCGAAGACCTTCGCGCCGGTGGAGACCATCGCCCCGGGCGTGATCTGGCGCAAGTCGGTGTCGCAGCCGGTGCAGACCGGCTACAAGGCGATCGACTCGATGATCCCGATCGGTCGCGGCCAGCGCGAGCTGATCATCGGCGACCGCCAGACCGGCAAGACCGCGGTGGCGATCGACGCGATCATCAACCAGCGCGATTCCGGCATCAAGTGCATCTACGTCGCGATCGGCCAGAAGAACTCGACCATCGCCAACATCGTGCGCAAGCTCGAGGAGCACGGCGCGATGGCCTACACCACGGTGGTCGCCGCGTCGGCGTCCGAGTCGGCCGCGATGCAGTACATCTCGGCCTACGCCGGCTGCACCATGGGCGAGTACTTCCGCGACCGCGGCGAGGACGCGCTGATCATCTACGACGACCTGTCCAAGCAGGCCGTGGCCTACCGCCAGATCTCGCTGCTGCTGCGCCGCCCGCCGGGCCGCGAAGCCTACCCGGGCGACGTGTTCTACCTGCACTCGCGCCTGCTCGAGCGCGCCGCGCGCGTGTCCGAGGACTACGTCGAGCAGTTCACCAAGGGCGAGGTCAAGGGCAGGACCGGTTCGCTGACCGCGCTGCCGATCATCGAGACCCAGGCCGGCGACGTCTCCGCGTTCGTGCCGACCAACGTGATCTCGATCACCGACGGCCAGATCTTCCTCGAGACCGACCTGTTCAACGCCGGCATCCGCCCGGCCGTGAACGCCGGCATCTCGGTGTCGCGCGTGGGTGGCGCGGCCCAGACCAAGATCATGAAGAAGCTGTCGGGCGGCATCCGCATCGCGCTCGCCCAGTACCGCGAGCTGGCCGCGTTCGCGCAGTTCGCCTCGGACCTGGACGACGCCACCCGCAAGCAGCTCGAGCGCGGCCAGCGCGTCACCGAGCTGATGAAGCAGAAGCAGTACGCGCCGATGTCGGTGGCCGAGCAGGCGCTGGCGATCTACGCGGTGGACAAGGGCTACATGGACGACGTCGCCATCAACAAGATCGGCGCGTTCGAGCAGGGCCTGCTGTCGCACTTCGCCAACACCGCCGGCGAGCTGATGCAGAAGATCAACGCCACCGGCGACTGGAACGACGACATCGAGGCCGCGTTCAAGAAGGGCATCGAAGAGTTCAAGACCACCGGCTCCTGGTAAGCACGGCTAAGTAAGGGAACGCTGAAATGGCTGGCGGACGCGAAATCAAGACGAAGATCAAGAGCGTGCAGAACACCCGCAAGGTGACGCGCGCGCTCGAGATGGTCTCGGCCTCCAAGATCCGCAAGGCGCAGGATCGGATGAAGGCCTCGCGCCCGTATGCGCGGGCGATGAAGCAGGTGATCGGCCACCTGGCGCAGGCGAACTCCGAGTACCAGCACCCGTACCTGGTGCAGCGCGCGGAGACCAAGCGGGTCGGCTACATCATCGTCTCGTCCGACCGCGGCCTGGCCGGCGGCCTCAACAACAACCTGTTCCGCAAGCTGCTGGTGGAAATCCGCAAGTGGCACGAGCAGGGCGTCGGCGTGGACGTGGTCACCATCGGCCAGAAGGCCAGCGTGTTCTTCCGCCGCATCAAGGTGGACATGCTCGCCTCGGTCACCCACCTGGGCGACCAGCCGCGGCTGGAGCAGCTCGTGGGCGTGGTCAAGGTGATGCTCGACGGCTACAGCGAGGGCAAGCTGGACCGCGTGTTCCTGAGCTACAACGACTTCGTCAACACCATGACCCAGCGCGCAGCGTTCGACCAGCTGCTGCCGCTGCCGGCCGACGACCAGCCGGTGTCCACGCACGACTGGGACTACCTGTACGAGCCGGACGCCGAATCGGTGCTCGACGACGTGCTGACCCGCTACGTCGAGTCGCTGGTGTACCAGGCGGTGCTGGAGAACGTCGCCTCCGAGCACGCCGCGCGCATGGTCGCGATGAAGGCCGCCAGCGACAACGCCAACAAGCTGATCGACACCCTGAACCTGGTCTACAACAAGGCCCGCCAGGCAGCGATCACCCAGGAAATCTCCGAAATCGTCGGCGGCGCCGCCGCGGTTTAACCAACAAGATTCATTCGAGGAACCAGAGTCATGGCCAACCAGGGCAAGATCGTCCAGATCATCGGCGCCGTCGTCGACGTCGAGTTTCCGCGCGACCAGGTGCCGCAGGTGTACGACGCACTGAAGGTGCGCGACACCGAGATCACCCTCGAGGTGCAGCAGCAGCTCGGCGACGGCGTGGTCCGCTCGATCGCGCTCGGCTCCACCGACGGCCTGCGCCGCAACCTGGTGGCCGAGAACACCGGTCGCGCGATCTCGGTGCCGGTCGGCGAGGGCACCCTCGGCCGGATCATGGACGTGCTCGGCCGCCCGATCGACGAGGCCGGCCCGGTCAAGTCCTCCGACACCTGGGAAATCCACCGCGCCGCGCCGTCCTACGAGGACCAGGCCGCGGCCAACGAGCTGCTCGAGACCGGCATCAAGGTCATCGACCTGATGTGCCCGTTCGCCAAGGGCGGCAAGGTCGGCCTGTTCGGCGGCGCCGGCGTCGGCAAGACCGTGAACATGATGGAGCTGATCAACAACATCGCCAAGGCGCACTCGGGCCTGTCGGTGTTCGCCGGCGTGGGCGAGCGTACCCGCGAGGGCAACGACTTCTACCACGAGATGAAGGACTCCAACGTCCTCGACAAGGTTGCGATGGTCTACGGCCAGATGAACGAGCCGCCGGGCAACCGCCTGCGCGTCGCGCTGACCGGCCTGACCATGGCCGAGTACTTCCGCGACGAGAAGGACGCGAGCGGCAAGGGCAAGGACGTGCTGCTGTTCATCGACAACATCTACCGCTACACCCTGGCCGGCACCGAGGTGTCCGCGCTGCTCGGCCGCATGCCGTCGGCGGTGGGCTACCAGCCGACCCTGGCCGAGGAGATGGGCGTGCTGCAGGAGCGCATCACCTCCACCAAGACCGGTTCGATCACCTCGATCCAGGCCGTGTACGTGCCCGCGGACGACCTGACCGACCCGTCGCCGGCGACCACCTTCGCGCACCTCGACGCCACCGTCGTGCTGTCGCGAAACATCGCCTCGCTGGGCATCTACCCGGCGGTGGACCCGCTGGACTCGACCTCGCGCCAGCTCGACCCGAACGTGATCGGCAACGAGCATTACGAGACCGCGCGCCGCGTGCAGTCCACGCTGCAGAAGTACAAGGAGCTCAAGGACATCATCGCGATCCTGGGCATGGACGAGCTGTCGGAGGACGACAAGCTGGCGGTGTCGCGCGCGCGCAAGATCGAGCGCTTCTTCTCGCAGCCGTTCCACGTCGCCGAGGTGTTCACCGGCTCCCCGGGCAAGTACGTGCCGCTGAAGGAGACCATCCGCGGCTTCAAGATGATCGTCGACGGCGAGCTCGACCACCTGCCGGAGCAGGCCTTCTACATGGTCGGCAGCATCGACGAGGCGATCGAGAAGGCGAAGAAGATCACCGGCTGAGGCTGACGACATGGCAACGACAATCCGCTGCGACATCGTGAGCGCCGAGGCCGAGATATACACCGGCGAGGCCACCATGGTCGTGGCCACCGGCGAGATGGGCGAGCTCGGCATCGCGCCGCGCCACGCCCCGCTGATCACCCGGCTCAAGCCCGGCAAGGTCGTGGTCACCACGGCCGCCGGCGAGCAGCTCGACTTCGCGATCTCCGGCGGGATCCTCGAGGTGCAGCCGCAGGTGGTGACGGTGCTGGCCGACACCGCGATCCGGGCCGAGGACATCGACGAGGCTTCGGTGCGCGCGGCGAAGGAAGAGGCCGAGCGCATCCTCGCCCACCGTGGCGAGCAGATGGAGGTCGCCGAGGCCCAGCAGCGCCTGGCCGAGGTGACGGCGCAGCTGCAGGCGCTGGAGCGGCTGCGGAAGAACCTGAAGCACTGACGGGACAGACTGCAGGAGCCGCCATGGCGGCGAGCTTTTCCCCGGCCCCGCAGAGGCTGGAAAGAACTCGCCGCCATGGCGGCTCCCACCAGAATCCAGGGCGGCCTCCGGGCCGCCCTTTTCGTTTAGGCTCGGGGCATCACGGGGAGGGTGTGCGATGCGGATCCTGATGGTGTTGGCGTGCGTGCTGGCGGTGGCGACGGTGCAGGCCTCTGAGCGGCCGCGGGCGCGGGACGCGGGGGTGGTCATCGGGACCATGCCGACCGGCCAGCTCAACGCGATCGTGGACGTGCCGGACGTGCGGGTCGGGCATGCGACGGTGGTCGAGGGCGACGCGGTGCGTACCGGGGTGACCGCGATCCTGCCGCATGGCGGCAACCTCTACGCCGAGCGGGTGCCGGCGGCGCTGTTCGTGGCCAACGGCTACGGCAAGCTGCTCGGGGTCACGCAGCTACGCGAACTGGGCGAGCTGGAGACGCCGATCCTGCTGACCTGCACGCTGTGCGTGTGGAAGGCGGCCGACGCGCTGGTCGAGTGGCAGCTCTCGCAGCCGGGGATGGAGCGCGTGCGGTCGCTCAACGCGGTGGTCGGCGAGACCAACGACGGCTTCCTCAACGACATCCGCTCGCGGCCGCTGCGGCCGGAACACGTGCGCGCGGCGCTGGAGTCGGCGTCGACCACGAACATCGAGGAAGGCGCGATCGGTGCCGGCACCGGCACGGTCGCGTTCGGCTGGAAGGGCGGCATCGGCACCAGCTCGCGGGTGACGCCGGACGGGCACGTGGTCGGCGTGCTGGTGCAGAGCAACTTCGGCGGCTCGCTGGTCGTTGACGGGGTGCCGGTGGGGCGCGAACTCCCCGACCCGTCGACGCTGGTCGATTCTGTCGAGGCACCAGTGTCCGACGGCGACGGCAGCATCATGATCGTGGTCGCCACCGACGCGCCGCTGGGCCCGCGCCAGCTCGAGCGCCTGGCGCTGCGCGCGACCGTGGGCCTGGCCCGGACCGGTAGCTCGATGTCCAACGGTTCCGGCGACTACGTGATCGCCTTCAGCAATGCCCAATCCGTGCGTCGCCACCAGGGTGACGCCGTCCACCAGGCGCCGATGCTGGACAACGACGCCATGGACGCGCTGTTCGTCGGCGTCGCCGAGGCCACCGAGGAGGCAATCCTCGACTCGCTGTTCAAGGCGGAGGGCATGCGTGGCCACCGCGGCGCGGTGCCGGCGCTGCCGGTGGAAGAAGTCCTCAGGCTGCTGCGCGACTGACCGCGAGCATCGTCAGGTCGTCGAACGGCGCCTCGCCGGCGGCGTGGGCGTGGACGGCATCGCGGATGCGCCGCACGAGCACCCCGGCACCATCGCTTCCGGGCAGCAGCGGCAGCAGGCGCTGCTCGTCGAACAGGGTGCCGGACGGGTCGCGGGCATCGGTGACGCCATCGGTGAACAGCAGCAGCGATTCGCCCGGCGCCAGCGCCTCGCGCGCGAAGCCGAAGGCCATGCCGGGCATCATGCCCACCGCCGGGCCGGTCGGCGCCAGTCGCGCGCGCACCGCGTCCGCGGTGGCGATCGCCGGCGCCTCGTGGCCCGCGTTGACGTAGCCCAGGCTGCCGTCGGACGGGTCGAGCACGCCCACGAACATGGTCGCGAACATGTTGGCGCCGTCGTGGGTGCGGGCGATGTAGTCGTTGGTGGAGGCGAGCAGGGCGGGGAGCTGCGCGGCCAGCGCGTCCGCACCGTCCAGCGTGCGCTCGGCGCCGGCGCGCAGCAGGCTGCGGAACAGCGCCATGAACAGCGCCGCGCCCACGCCCTTGTCGCAGACGTCGGCGACCACCAGCGCGATGCGGCCATCCTCGAGCGCGAACGCGTCGTAGAAGTCGCCGCCGACCTGGCGCGCGGGCTCGAAGCAGGCGGCCAGCTCCCAGCCGTCCGCGCGCGGCAATTCGGCCGGCAGGAACCCGGCCTGGATGTCGCGGGCGATGTCGATCTCGCGTTCGAGCGCGCGCGCGTGCATCTGCTCGCGGTCGTGCAGGCGCTTGCGCGCCAGGCTGGCCCCGACGCGGGCGCGCAGGATCTGCGGGTTGAACGGCTTGGGCAGGTGGTCGTCGGCGCCCATGCCGATCGCCTTCGTAATGCTGTCGGCGTCGTCGAGCGCGGAGATCATCACGATCGGCAGGTGGCGGAAGCGGTCGTCGCCGCGCAGGCGTTCCAGCAGCTCGAAACCGTTCATCACCGGCATCATGATGTCGAGCAGCACCAGGTCGTAGTCGCCGGCCTCGAGCATGCCCAGCGCCTCGCGGCCGTCGACCGCCATGTCCACGGTGTGGCCCTGGCGCAGCAGCCGCCGCGACAGCACGTCGCGGTTCATCTCGTTGTCGTCCACCACCAGGATGTGGCCGGTGTCGCCGGCGGCCAGCGCGCTCATGCCAGGCTCCGTTCCGTGCCCGCGGCGAGCAGCCGGCGCAGGTAGGGCAGCTCGGCCTCCATCGCCTGCTCGCCGCGCTCGATCAGGTACGGGATCAGGTGGGTGTCGCCGAGCCGCACCGGCTGCGAGAACGCCGGCATCAGCGGCACGATCTCGGCGTGGTGGACCGCGCTGTAGAAAGCGTAGGTCGAGCGCAGCATGTGGTTGATGGTGGTGGAGATGCATTGGCCGGCCACGCCCAGCATCGAGTTGAGCTGCTCGGCCGGCGGGGTCTCGAAACCCATCGCCAGGATGATGTCGGCGCCCTCGCGGATCGCGATGCTGACCGGCAGCGGGTCGGACATGCCGCCGTCCACCAGCAGCCGGCCGGCGATCTCCTTGGGCCGCAGCAGCATCGGGATGGCAATGCTGGCGCGGACCGCGTCGCCGATGCGACCGGAACGCAGCTCCACCGCCTCGCCGGAGCGCAGGTCGGTCGCGGCCAGGTGCAGCGGGATCTTCGCCTGCTCGAAGCGGACGTCGCCGTAGAGGTCGCGCATCACCCGCGCCACCGCGCGGTCGTCCACCAGCCCGAGGCGTTCGTTGAAGCCGAACCGCCGCGGCAGCAGGCTGCGCAGCACCGAGCGCACGTGCAGGCGGTTGAACAGGCCCTCCCACATGCGGTGGGTGTGCTTCTCCGCCTCCAGCGCGTCCATGCCCATGGCCATGGCCGCGGTGTAGATGCTGCCGCCGCTGCAGCCGACGCAGATGTCGATCGGGATGCCCTCGCGCTGCAGCACCTTCCACATGCCGACCGCCGCCGCGCACTTCATGCCGCCGGAGCCGACCACCACGGCCAGCCGCGGCCGGCCCCGGGGGGCGACCTGCGGCGTGCGCGGCGTCAGCGTGGCCTGCTCAGGCATCCGGCTGCTCCAGCACCCGGTGCAGGTAGTCGAGCTGCGCCTCGGTGGCGCGCATGCCCTGTTCGATCACGTACGGGAACTGGTCGGTGTCGAACAGCCGGATCGGGCGGTCGAACTCGGGCAGCACCGGGATGATCTCGGCGTGGTGCGCGAGGTTGTGGAACGAGTAGTTCGCGCGCAGGAGGTTGTTGGTGTACACACTGTTGACCTGGAAGGCGTAGCGCGTGGCCGACTTGATCCGGCGCGGGTAGGGGCTCTCGAAGCCCATCGCCAGGATCACGTCCGCGCCCTCGCGGATCGCCACGTCCACCGGCAGCGGGTCGGACAGGCAGCCGTCGAGCAGCATGCGTTCGCCGATCTTCCACGGCTTCCACACGTAGGGGATGGCGATGCTGGCGCGCACCGCATCGCGCACGCTGCCCTCGCTCACCACCACCTTCTCGCCGTTGTTGAGGTCGGTGGCGACGATGTGCAGCGGGATCCTTGCGTCGGCGAAGTCCTTGCCGCCGAATGGCGGTTCCAGCGCTTCCAGCAGCGGGCCGTCATGGACCATGCCGAGGCTGCCCTCGAAGCCGAACAGCTTCGGCATGAACGCGCCCAGCAGCGAGCGCCAGTCGCGCTTGAGGGTCACCTTTGGCGTCCACAGCTCGGCGGTCAGGCGCTCGCAGGTGGCCACGTCGTAGCCCAGCGCCATCACCGCGGCGTAGATGCTGCCGCCGCTGCAGCCGACCACCATGTCCACGTCGATGCCCTCGCGGTCGAGCACCTTCCACATGCCCAGCGCCGAGGCGCACTGCACCGCGCCGGAGCCGATCACGATGGCGACGCGCTTGCCGCTCATGCCGCGAAGCTCGCCACCGCCTCGTCCACGCCGGCGAAGATCTTCAGGATGGTCGCGAAACCGCTCAGCTCGAGCACCTTGCGCACGTTCGGGTTGATGTCGGCCAGGCGCAGGTCGCCGCCGCGGCGGCGCGCCTCCTTGACCGTGGCCAGCAGCGCGCGCAGGCCGGCGCTGCTGGTGTAGTCAACCCCGCTGAGGTCCACGACCAGGCGGCTGCCGCCGCCCTCGACGTGCCGCTGCAGCGTAGTGAGCAGGGTTTCGGCGGTGAGGCCGTCGACGCTGCCGCTGATCGCGACGATGTCCACGCCGTCCCGAGGCCGGATCTCGATGTCCATGGTGTTGCTACCCCTCTTGGTGTTCTGGTGCTGCCGCCGGCAGCCGCTTGGTGAGCGTGAGGACGTTGCCGCGCGGCGTCGCGGGTTCGTGTTCGACCGTGTCCATCACCTGGCGCACCAGGTGCCAGCCGAGGCCGCCGGGCTCGCGCTCCTCGAGCGCGGCGTCGAGGTCCGGGGCGGGCGCGTGCAAGGGATCGAACGCGGGCGCTTCGTCGCGGATCACCACGCGCACGCCGTGCGCGCCGGCGTCGATCGCCACTGCTACCGGGCCGCCGTCGCCGCCGTAGCCGTGTTCCATGATGTTGGTGAAGGCTTCCTCCACCGCGAGGCGCACGGCGAAGGCCACGTCCTCGCCCACGCCTGCCTCGGCGCAGGCCGCGTCGACGAAGGCGGTCAGCGTGTGCAGGTCGGCCATCGCGGTGGCGCGGAATTCGTTCACGCGGTTTCCCCGCCGGCCAGCGCCTCGATCTTGCCGACCAGGCGCGCGATGTCCACCGGCTTGGTGTCGAAGTCGTCGCAGCCGGCCGCGAGGCACTTGTCGCGGTCGGCGGCCATCGCGTGCGCGGTGAGCGCGATCACCGGGATGGCGGCGGTGGCCGGGTCGGCCTTGATGCGGCGGGTTGCTTCCCAGCCGTCGATCACCGGCAGCCCCATGTCCATCAGGATCAGCGACGGCGCTTCCGACCTGGCCTTGTCCACGGCTTCCTGGCCGTCCATCGCGAACACGAGTTCGTAGCCGCGGCGCAGCAGCCGCCGGGACAGCATGTCGCGGTTCATCTCGTTGTCCTCGACGAGGAGAATCTTCATGGCGCTCACCCCGCCACCGCCGCCGGCGCCTCGATCGCGCGCCGCACTTCCTGCTCGAGCTGGGACTGGCTGTAGCTGCCCTTCTCGAGCACGCTCTGCACGTGGCCGGCAAGGCGCTCCTGTTCGGCGCGCGACAGCTCCTTGGCGGTGAGCACCACCACCGGCAGCGTCTCGCCGCCGGCGCGCAGGGCCTCGAGGAATCCGAAGCCGTCCATCTCCGGCATCATCAGGTCGAGCAGCACCAGCGCCGGGCGCGCCTCGCGAACGCGCTCCAGGCCCTCGCGGCCGTTGCCGGCCTCGCTGACCTCCCAGCCCTGCCGCTCGAGCAGCTTGCGCAACATGCTGCGGGTGGTGGCGTCGTCCTCGACCACCAGCACGCGGCGCTCGCCGGCGTGGCGCAGGTGCTTCTCCAGCGCGCGCGCCAGGCTCTCGCGTTCGACCGGCTTGACCAGGTAGTCGGAGGCCCCGAGCGCGACGCCCATGGCCTGGTCGCCGGCCACCGAGACCATGATCACCGGGATCGCGCCCAGTTCCGGGTCGGCCTTCAGCCGCGACAGCACCGCCCAGCCGTCCACGCTCGGCATCAGCACGTCGAGCAGGATCAGCGCGGGGCGCAGCTCGCGCGCCAGGCGCAGGCCGGTCTCGCCGTCGTTGGCGCTGACCGTGCGCAGTCCTTCGCGCGCCAGCATCCGCGAGATCATCTCGCAGGCGCCCGGTTCGTCGTCGATGATCAGGATCACCGGGTCGGCCTGCGCTTCACTGGGCTGCGCCACCACCGCGGCCGCTTCGGTCGCCGCCGCGGCGTCGCCGGCGGCAGGTCCGGGCGCCGCCTCCGGATCCGCGGGCAGGCGCAGGGTGAAGCAGGTCCCCACGCCGGCGGTGCTGCGCATCGTGATCCCGCCGCCCAGCATCTGCGCGAAGCGACGCGTGATCGCCAGGCCGAGGCCGGTGCCGCCGTACTTGCGCGTGGTCGAGGCGTCGGCCTGAGAGAACGGCTCGAACACCTTCGCCTGCTGTTCCGGGGTCATGCCGATGCCGGTGTCCTCGACCTCGAACACCAGCCAGTCGCGGCCGGCGGAGGCCTCGCGCCGCGCGCGCAGGCGGATCTCGCCTTCCTCGGTGAACTTGCTGGCGTTGCTGAGCAGGTTGAACAGCATCTGCCGGACCTTGGTGATGTCCGAATGCATCGTGCCCAGGCCGGCGGCCTCGACCACCAGCGTGTTCGACTTCTTGTCGGTGAGCGGCTTGACCGTGCTGGCGACGCCGTCCACCAGCGCGTCCACCTCGAACTCCTCGAGGTAGACCTCCATCTTGCCGGCCTCGATCTTGGACAGGTCCAGGACCTCGTTGATCAGGCCGAGCAGGTGCTTGCCGGCGGTGTGGATCTTGGACAGGTCCGGCACCATCGCCTCGTCGCCGCTGTCCTGCGCTTCCTCGACCAGCAGCTCGCTGTAGCCGATGATCGCGTTCAGTGGCGTGCGCAGCTCGTGGCTCATGTTGGCCAGGAACAGGCTCTTGGACTGGTTCGCCTTCTCGGCGTCCTCCTTGGCCTGGGCGAGCTGCAGGCTCGCCTGCGCGAGCTCGGTGTTGCGCGCCTCCAGCAGCTTGCGCCCGTGCACGATGCGCCGGCTCTGCACGTGCGAGTGGTAGCTGAAGACCGAGCCGTAGATGAAGATGCCGAGGATGCTGGCGGCGGTCGGCACCGGCGGTGCCGAGAAGCTGGTGGCGTAACCGGTGAACCAGCCGACCGCGAGCGCGCCGATCGCGACCCCCACTAGGCCCTTCCACGCCAGACGGAAGCCGCCGATGCTGAGGTTGCCCAGGTGCACGCCGGACAGCAGCATCACGCTCGGCCACAGGCTGAAGTGCATGCCCGCGGCCCAGGCCCCCATCAGCACCGAGTCCAGCAGCAGGTTGCGCTGCTCGGCGCGCTTCTGGTCGGCGGTGGCACGCGCCCACAGGTAGGCCAGGTGCGGCCAGACGAAGCCGTAGCCCAGCAGCAGCGCCGCCAGCCCCGGGCTCATGCGCCCGGTGCGGTTGAACAGCGCGAACAGGATCAGCGCGGAAATCGGATAGCAGACGACCCGGACGAGATAGTCCAGGCGGACGATCGGATGCGCGTGCTTGAACGACATGCGCCGCAGTGTCCCGCGGCCCGGGGGGGGCGCGACACACCATGAATATGTCGCCGCGTTCAGGCGGTGATGACGGCCTCCAGCGGCACCGACGGATCCCAGCGCTCGCGGCCGCGCAGTTCGGCCAGCTCGATCAGGACTTCAGCGCCCACCACCTGCGCGCCCTGCGCGCGCGCCAGCGCCAGCGCCGCGGCGAGCGTGCCGCCGGTGGCGAGGATGTCGTCCACGAGCAGCACGCGCGATCCCGGCGGCACCGCGTCGGCGTGGACTTCCAGCCGGGCATTGCCGTATTCGAGCTCGTAGTCCTGGCCGTGCGTGGTGCCGGGGAGCTTGCCGGTCTTGCGCAAGGGCACGAAGCCGAGCCCGAGCGCGCGCGCCAGCGCCGCGCCGAGGATGAAGCCGCGCGATTCGATCGCGAACACCGCGTCGAGCACCACGCCACGCCAGGGCGCCGCCATGGACTCGACGGCGCTGTTGAAGCCCTCGGCATCGGCAAGCAACGGGGTGATGTCCTTGAACACGACGCCTTCGCGCGGGAAACCGGGGACGTCGCGGACGAGTTCTCGCCAATCCTGCATGGGACACCTTGTACGTGGCCGCTCCTGATCTTACCCAAACGGCTGCGCCAAAGCCGGGTGGCGGCCTCACGGGGCTTGGACGCGGGCTGTCGCAGGCTGCCCGCGAACCCACGGAGCACTGCCATGACCGACCTTCCGGACACCACGAGCGACGATTCGCCCGCCGAGCGCGCGCGCTGCCTCGACGAGGCGCTGGAAGACAGCTTCCCGGCCAGCGATCCCCCGGCGATGACCTCGCCGACCGCGGCGACCCCGTCCGACGAGGTCATCGCCGACGGCCCCGGCGGCGCCCCGCTGCGGGTGTACCGCGTGGTCGAGGCGGGACAGGCGGCCGAGCCGTTCGCCCCCAGCGACAGCGGCGGACGCTGGTCGCCGCCGGGCAAGCCCTGCGTGTATGCGTCGCTGTCGCCGGCCGCGGCGATGCTGGAGTTCCTCGCGCACCTGGAGGGCGAGCCGCCTGGGGAACTGATGCTGGCGGTCGCCACCGTGCCGCCGGGCACGGTGCTGTCGGAGACCAACGAGCCTTCGACCTGGCAGGAACTGCCGTACCGCCACGAGGTCCAGCAGGTCGGCGCGGCGTGGCTGGAGTCGGGGCGGTCGCTCGCGCTGCGGGTGCCGAGCGCGCTGTGCAACGGCGAGAGCAATGTCTTGCTGAATCCGGCCCACGAGGGCTTCGCGGGCCTGCAGCTGCAGGAATTGCGCCCGACGCGCGTGGATCCGCGCCTGCGTTCCTGAACGTCGTGTTCATGTGAATCACGCGGCCTGAATGTTTTCGGCCCGAAGGTTGCCGCTCCGGAAAACCCGAAGCGGGCGACCGGACGATCCCCACGAGAACAAGAGCAGGAGCACACATGAAGCAGCCTTCCCTCATCGCACTCGCCATCGCCGCGGCCGTTGCCGCTCCGCTTGCCTTCGCGCAGGACCAGACCGCCACGCAGCAGGCCGAGGTAGAGGCGACCATGACCCAGGAGGCGCAGGTGCCCCCGGTCGCCGAGGACCTCCCGCAGGTGCCCGAGGCGACCGCCCCGGCTACCTTCGCCACCCTCGACGTGGACCAGGACGGTCGCGTCAGCAAGGACGAGGCCGCGGCCGACGCTGCCCTGTCGGCGGCCTTCGACGAGACCGACACCGATGGCGACGGCTTCGTCACCGAGGCCGAGTTCGACGTCCACGCCGCGCCGGACATGCCGGCGCAGGACGTCCCGGACGTCCAGCCCGAGACCCTCTGACGTCCGGAGGCCCTAGACTGGCCGGATGGCAGGCAACGGCCCCATCCGGCTGGTCGGTTTCGACGGCGACGACACGCTCTGGCGCAGCGAGGACTACTACCGCGACGCGCAGGCGAAATTCGAGGCGATCGTCGCCAACTACGTCGACCTCGACGACGTCCACCACCGCCTGTACGCGGTCGAGAAGCGCAACCTCGCCCTGTTCGGCTACGGCGGCAAGGGCATGACGTTGTCCATGCTCGAGGCCGCGATTGCGATCACCGAGCGGCGCATTTCCGCCGCCGACCTGCACCGCATCCTCGAGCTCGGCAAGGCGTTGCTGCGGCATCCCGTGGAGCTGTTGCCCGGCGTGCGCGAGGCCGTTGCCGAGATCGCGCGCGAGCACGAAGTGGTGCTGGTCACCAAGGGCGACCTGTTCCACCAGGAAGCCAAGGTGCGAGAGTCCGGCCTGGCCGACCTGTTCCCGCGCATCGAGATCGTCAGCGAGAAGGACCCCGCCACCTACGCGCGGGTGCTGGCCGAGTTCGAGCTGGAGCCGGGGGCGTTCGCGATGATCGGCAACTCGCTGCGCTCGGACGTGCTGCCGGTGCTCGAGCTCGGCGGCTGGGCGGTGCACATGCCCTACCACGTGACCTGGGTGCACGAGGCCGATGCCAGCCTCCCGGAAGGCCTCGCCGCGCGCATGCGCAGCGCCTCGACGCCGGCTGAACTGCCGGCGGCCCTGCGCGCGCTGCAGGCCGCGGCCACGGTAGGCTAGGGGCCCCCAACCCACGGCGGGCCCTGGCCATGCGCAAGTCCCTGCTCCTCGCCGCCACGGCGGCACTGCTGCTGTCGGCGGCGGCCCCCGCGTCCGCGGGCGACGTCGACTGCAAGCTCACCTTCAACCTGTCCGGCTGGTCGGTGTTCTACAAGACCGCGTCCGGCACCGGCGTGGTCACCTGCGACAACGGCCAGCGCCTGCCGGTGAAGATCAGCACCAAGGGCGGCGGCCTCAGCTTCGGCAAGTCGAAGATCGAGAACGGTACCGGCGAGTTCTCCGGCGTGGACGACATCCGCGACGTGCTCGGCACCTATGCCACCGCCGAGGCCCACGCCGGCGCGGTCAAGTCGAGCAAGGCGCAGGTCATGACCAAGGGCGAGGTGTCGCTCGCGCTTGCCGGCACCGGCAAGGGCTGGGACCTCGGGTTCGCGTTCGGGAAGTTCGTGCTGGAGGCGCGCTAGCGGCCCAGTTCGGGCTTGTCCTGCAGCATCACCGGCAGCGGCTGGATGCTGCGCTCGACCCCGGCCTCGACGGTGCGCGTGGCCCAGGCCAGCGCGCCGACGTAGACGCCGAGCAACACGGCGCACGCGATCGCCAGCCAGCACAGCTTGCGCAGTCGGACGTCGTCGTCCTGGGAGGTTCGTTCGAAGTGGGTCGGTCGCGTGGCCATGGGTCGGAAGCCTAGGGGTGCGGCCGTCACGGCAACGTGCAAGCAGGGGCCGCTGGCACCGACTCCGTCGCGAACATTCATAATGCAGACAGGAGGCCTGCCATGATCCGCGTCGCCGTGTTCCTGCTGCTCTGCCTGTCCGTCGTCGCCGCCAGCGCCGTTGCCCGCGCGCAGGCGTCCACCGACGCATGGAACCCTCGCACGGGCGACGCGTGGATCGATGGCACGCTCGCGGACATCAACCGCTACGGAGAGCGCTACCCCGACGCCTTCGTGGACGAGCTGGTGCGCTACTACGGCGCGCCACGCCAGTTCGTTTCCGGGTTGCTGGAAGCCGAGGGCTGGCTGCCGGGGGACGTCTACTACGCCTGTGCCGTCGGGCGCGCCGTGGGTCGCTCCTGCCGTTACGTCGCCGAAGCACGCAACCGGGATCCGGATGCCGGCTGGGGCGAACTGGCACGACGCCTGGGCGTGGAACCGGGCTCAGAGGCGTTCGAACGACTGGAGCAGGGCTTCGCGCCGACCTACGAACGCTGGGCCAGGCCGCTGCCGCCCCACTAAAATGACCGCATGCCCGCCGCCGCCCACATCGTCGCTTTCGACCCGCGCTGGCGCGAGGACTTCGCGCGCCTGAACCTGGAGTGGCTGCGGCGCTGGTTCGTGGTCGAGCCGGTGGACGCCGAGGTCCTCGGCGACCCCGAGCGGCACATCCTCGCCGACGGTGGCCAGGTGCTGTTCGCGCTGGACGCCGGCGGCACCCGCGCGATCGGCACCGTGGCCCTGCGCCACGACGGCGACGGCGTCTTCGAACTGACCAAGATGGCGGTCGAACCGGAACAGCGCGGCACCGGCATCGGCCGCGCGCTGCTGCTGGCCGCGATCGATGCCTACCGCGCGCTGGGTGGCCGCGAGCTGTACCTGGAATCGAGCAGCCTGCTGAAGCCCGCGCTGCACCTGTACGAAAGCGCCGGCTTCGTGCACCGCCCGGCCCCGCGCCCGGGCTCGCACTACGCGCGCGCCGACGTGCACATGGTCTGGGAGCCCGGCGTCGCCAGCGGGCAGGACGCCGCGTGAGCGCGTCCGTGCCGATCGAGGCGGCAGCCGTGCGCCTGTCCGTCGCCCCGATGATGGACTGGACCGACACGCACTGCCGCGTGTTCCACCGCATCGTCGCGCCGCACGCGCGCCTGTACACCGAGATGGTGCACGCCAACGCGGTGATCCACGGCGACCGCTCGAAGCTGCTCGCGATGGATCCGGTCGAGCACCCGGTGGCGCTGCAGCTCGGCGGCAGCGAGCCGGACCTGCTGGCGCGCGCGGCGCGCATCGGCGCGGAGCATGGCTTCGACGAGATCAACCTCAACTGCGGCTGCCCCTCCGACCGGGTGCAGGCCGGGCGCTTCGGCGCCTGCCTGATGCGCGAGCCGGTGCTGGTCGCGGACTCGGTGGCGGCGATGATCGCCGCGGTCGCCGACCTGCCCGAGCCGGTGCCGGTGACGGTGAAGTGCCGCCTCGGCGTGGACGACGACCACGACTTCGACCGCTTCCTCGCCTTCGTGGACACGGTGGCCGACGCCGGCTGCCGCAGCTTCGTGGTGCACGCGCGCAATGCCTGGCTGCAGGGGCTGTCGCCGAAGGAGAACCGCACGGTGCCGCCGCTGCGCTACGACTGGGCCTACCGGCTGAAGGCGCTGCGGCCGTCGCTGCAGGTGGTGGTCAACGGCGGCATCGCCGACTTCGAAGAGGCCGGCCAGCACCTGCAACATGCCGACGGCGCGATGCTCGGACGCGCGGCCTACCACGACCCCTACCTGCTGCACCGGCTCGATGTCGCCTGGTTCGGTGGAGAGCTGCGCACGCGCGCGGAGCTGCTGCGGGCGTTGCGGCCGTGGGTCGAGCGCTGGCTCGGGCAGGGCATCCCGCTCAAGCGCACCACCCGCCACCTGCTCGGGCTGTTCAACGGCGAGCGCGGCGGCCGCGCATTCCGCCAGGTGCTGAGCGAAGGCGCGCACAAGCCCGGGGCCGACTGGTCGCTGGTCGAGCGCGCGCTCGCCGCCACCGAAGCCGTCGTGGCCGCGGCCTAGGACCAGGCCCGTGCTGACCCGCGACCCGGACGCCTTCCTCGAGTTCGCGCGCGGCGTCGCGCCCGACTTCGGGCCGGCCACGGCCAAGGGCGTGTTCCTGGTGGCGCCGGACGGCTTCGCGCTTGCCACCGAGTCGGCCAGCGACAACCGCTACATGGCAGGCGCCGGCGCCTTCGACGCCTCGCGCGCGCTGGCCGAGCACCGGGCGTTGCAGGCGGCGCTGTCGCGGGTGCTGCCGACGGTCTGCTTCGCGGGCGACCCGGAAACACCGGACGCGGTGTTCCCCAACAACGTGTTCGCCACCGCGCCGGGACGCTACCTGGTCGGGCGCATGCGCCACCCGGTGCGCCGGCGCGAAGCCGAGCGCGCCGACATCCGCGGCTTCTTCCGCGACCTGCTCGGCTACCGCGAGATCGACCTGTCCGCCCAGCCGCACCCGTGCGAGCTGACCGGTGCGCTGGTGGTGGACCGCGCGCGCGGCCTCGGCTTCTGCGGGCTATCGGAACGCTGCGACGAGGCCGGCGCCCGGCTGGTGCACGACGCGCTCGGCCTGCGCGCCACCCTGCTGTTCGAACTGGCCCCGGGCGAGTACCACGCCAACGTGGTGCTGGCGGTGCTGGCCGGGCGCGCGCTGGTGGTCGCGCCGGGCGGCTTCGCCGACCCGCGGGTGGTGCAGGCGCTGGCATCGCTCTATGCTCCGCATGTGCTGGCGCTGTCGCCGGCGGAGCAGGCGGCGTTCGCCGGCAATGCCATCGCCCTGTCCGGGGACCGTGCCTGGATGAGCGCGCGGGCGGCCGCGGCGCTGTCCGGCGCGAACCGGGAAGCGCTGGCCCGCGCCGGGTTCGCGTTGGAATCGGTCCCGCTGGAGGCGATCGAGGCCGCCGGCGGTTCGCTGCGCTGCTGCGTGGGCGAGCTGTTCTAGCCGGGCCGGGCCTGAACCCCCGCTGCCGCTACCGGGCAGGGTTAAGGACGGATTCACCGCCTGCTTTCGACAATCCATCCACGCCGCAAATCCTTGATGGAAAACTGAAATGTCGCTGTCGACCCGCCCGCTCGCCATTGCGCTCACGATTGCCCTGATGGGGGCGGTCGGCATGGCCTCGGCGGCGCCGGTGCCGGGCATGCAGGATTCCGAATCGCGGCAGCCGCGCGCGCAGTCCCGCCCCGAGCCGCCGCCGCAGGCGCGCCCGCGCAGCGAACGTCCGCAGCCGGCCCCCGCGCCGCGCCCGCGCCAGGAGCGCCCGCGGCACGTGGACCCGCTGTCGGACAGCGTCCGCCGCATCGAGCGCCGCACCCGCGGCCAGGTCATCAGCGCCGAGCGCGTGCCCTACGACGGCCGCTCGGTGAGCCGGGTCAAGGTGGTGGACGAGGACGGCCGCGTGCGCGTCTACATGGACGATCCGCAGGCCGGCGCGGGCACCCCGCGTACACGCCGCGACGACGACTGAATAGGCAGTCTGTACACTCCCGGGTGCCCCACCACCACTGGAGTTCGAGTCCATGCGTATCCTGCTCGTCGAAGACGAAGCTCCCCTGCGCGAGACCCTGGCGGCGCGGCTGAAGCGCGAAGGGTTCGCGGTGGATGCCGCCCAGGACGGCGAGGAAGGCCTGTACATGGGCCGCGAGGTTCCCTTCGACCTCGGCATCATCGACCTCGGCCTGCCGAAGATGTCCGGCATGGAGCTGATCAAGGCGCTGCGCGACGAGGGCAAGCAGTTCCCGGTGCTGATCCTGACCGCGCGCTCGAGCTGGCAGGACAAGGTCGAGGGACTGAAGCAGGGCGCCGACGACTACCTGGTGAAGCCGTTCCACGTCGAGGAGCTGCTGGCGCGGATCAACGCGCTGGTGCGGCGGGCCGCGGGCTGGAGCAAGCCGACCCTCGATTGCGGGCCGGTGGTGCTCGACCTGGCCGCGCAGACGGTCACCGTGCACGGCAGCAACGTCGACCTGACCAGCTACGAGTACAAGGTCCTCGAGTACCTGATGATGCACGCCGGCGAGCTGGTCTCGAAGGCCGACCTCACCGAGCACATCTACCAGCAGGACTTCGACCGCGATTCGAACGTGCTCGAAGTGTTCATCGGCCGCCTGCGCAAGAAGCTGGATCCGGACGGCACGCTCAAGCCGATCGAGACCGTGCGCGGCCGCGGTTACCGTTTCGCCATCCCGCGCAACGGGGAATGACCGCCGCCGTGCGCGGCGGGGGCCGGGAGGGGGAGCGTGGCGCACGGTCGTGAGCCCCTGTTGCGCTGGCGTCCGCGCTCGCTGCAGTCGCGGCAGCTCTGGGCCGCCAGCATCGGCCTGGTCGCGTTCCTGGCGCTCACCGGCTACGCGCTCGACAAGGCCTTCTTCGACGTCGCCAGCCAGGGCCGCGCGGAGCGGCTCAAGTCCTACGCGCTGTACTACGCCGGGCATACCGACTTCGCGCGCGACGGCAGCCTGATCCCCCCCGACGTCCCGCCCGACGGCCGCTTCGACCGTCCGGGCAGCGGCCTGTACGCGGTGATCGAACTGCCCAACGGACAGTGGTCCTCGTTGTCCGCGCAGGGCCCGGTGCTGCCCGACGGCGAGATGCTCGGCGGCCGCCAGGAGCGCGCCGACGGCCCGCTGCCGATGACCCGCAGCGACGGCCTGCCCGGCGAGGTCTACCGCTACGGCATCGGCCTGGTGGACGCCACCCGCAGCAACGCGCCCGAGTTCCCGTACACGATCTACGTGATGGAGGACGCCGGCACGCTACCGCGCCAGGTGAGCGTGTTCCGGCAGGCGCTGTGGGGCTACCTCGGCATCGCCGCGGCGGTGCTGCTGTTCCTGCAGGCGGTGATCCTGCGCTGGAGCCTCTTGCCGCTGCGGCGCGTGGTCGTCGAGCTCAAGCGCGTGCAACGCGGGCAGCTCGCGCGCATGAGCGAACACCACCCGCGCGAACTGGAACCGCTCACCGAGAGCATCAACGCGCTGGTCGAGAGCGAGCGCGAGAACCTGGAGCGCCAGCGCAACACCCTGGCCGACCTCGCGCACAGCCTGAAGACCCCGCTCGCGGTGCTGCGCACGCGCCTGGACAGCGACCCCAGCGACGCCGGCCTGCGCGAGGAACTGGACATCCAGTTGCGGCGCATGAACGACCTCGTCGGCTACCAGCTCGCGCGCGCCGCTTCCGGCGGCCACAAGCTGTTCGCCGCCCCGGTGCCGATCGAGCCGCACGCCGAGCAGATCGTGCGCGGGCTGGAGAAGATCTACGCCGCCAAGGGCACCGTGTGCGAGTTCGACATCGATCCGGAGGCCTGCTTCCACGGCGAGCCCGGCGACCTGCAGGAACTGCTCGGGAACCTGCTCGAGAACGCGTTCAAGTGGGCGAAGTCGCGGGTGCTGCTGACCGCGCGCCCGGGCGAGAGCGCGCCGGGCCGGCGCCCGGGCCTGTTGCTGGCGGTGGACGACGATGGCCCCGGCATCCCGCCGGAACAGGTGGCGGTGGTGCTGCAGCGCGGCGTGCGCGGCGACGAACGCGTGCACGGGCACGGCATCGGCCTGGCGATCGTGCAGGACATGGTGCGCAGCTACCGCGGCGAGCTCGACGTCAGCCGCTCGCCCGAACTCGGCGGCGCCCGCTTCGAAGTCCGGCTCCCCCCCGGCCTGTAGGAGCGGCGCTAGCGCCGCGACCTGTGGCGTCCAGTTCCTGCTGTCGCGGCGCGAGCGCCGCTCCTACAGGGCCGAGGGGCCGTACAGGCGTTCGAGGTGCGTCGCGACTTCCGGCATTGCGCGGCGCAGCAGCTTCGGGTCGCTGAAGTGGTATTCGCTGCATACCGCGAAGAACTCCTCGGGCGCCTCGGCGGCGTAGGGATCGAGCAGGGTGCGGCGGCCGCCGTCCACCTCGCGCACGAAGGCGTCGTACGCCTGCTGGAAGTCGCGCGCCCATTCGCGCTGCCAGGCGCGCGGCAGCGGCGGGGTGCCGTCGAGCACGCCGTCGAGCGCATCGAGCTTGTGCGCCATCTCGTGCACCGCCACGCAGAAGCCGGCGCCGGGCTCGGCGATGTCGGCCTGCACGTCGGCCCAGGACAGGATCAGCGGTCCGGCTTCCCAGGCTTCGCCGATCAGTTCGTCCTCCCACTCGTGCAGCACGCCCACGGCATCCACGTGGCTGCGGTTGACGCGGAACGCATCCGGGTAGACCAGCAGCTCGCTCCAGCCGTGCAGGCCCTCCGCGCCGAAGCGCAGCAGCGGCAGGCAGCACAGGGCGGCGAGTTGGACGCGGTCGCGTTCGTCGAGTTCCAGGCCGGCCACCGGCGTGATCGCCTTGCGTTGCAGGAACAGCGCCGCGAGCGCGCGCAGCGTCGCGAGGTCGTCTTCGCCGAGCTGTCGCAGCCACGGCAGGCCGGCCACGGCATCGCGCCACAGCGGTTCGGCGATGGGGGCGGGCTCGCGGCGCAGGCGCGCGAGCAGGCCGCCAAGCAGACCCCGGCTCAACTCAGCGGAACATCCCCGGCAGGAAGCTGTGCCAGCGCGGGGTGTTCGAGCTGCTGTCGTCGCTGTCGCCGCTGCGTACCGTCACCACCGGCTTGATCCGGTGGCTGCGCTTGGGCGGGTTGGTCGGCACCGGCTTCGGGCTCGCGGCCTCGGGCGGTGCCGCCGCGGGGCGGTCGCAATCGCCACCGTTGCCGTTGGGGCCATGCAGGGCGACCTCGTGGCTGCCCGCGGTGGCGCCGCCGGCAAGGGCGAGGCACAACGGGAGCAGGGCCAGCAGGAGGCGGCGGGACGGGCGCGGTGCTGTGTTCATGGGCGTTCCTCTCCGGGGACGCGGCGGGCACATGGCGACAGCGCACTATAGCCCGGCTGGAGCCCGTGTGCAGGGAATCCTCCCATCGGTCAGACTGCCGGTCATGAACGAGCGCGAACTGCTGCGGCGCCTGGCCGCCGGGCCGGTGTCCGGCGCGGCGCTGGCCCGCGAGGCCGGCCTGAGCCGCGCTGCGGTGTGGAAGCGGATCCAGGGGCTGCGCGCTGCCCAGATCGGCGTGGTCGCCGCGCCGGGCCTGGGCTACGCGCTGGAGCGTCCGCTGGACCTGCTCGATGCAGACGCCATCGTGGCCGCGCTTCCGGGCGCTGCCCGTGACGAACTGGCCGCGCTGGAAGTCGCGTGGACACTGGATTCCACCAATTCCGAGCTGTTGCGGCGGCCGAGCCCGGCGCGCGGCTGCAGCGTGCTGCTGGCCGAGCGCCAGGCCGGGGGCCGGGGGCGTCGTGGCCGCGGCTGGGCGTCGCCGCTGGCCGCCAACCTGTACCTGTCGCTGGACCGGCGCTTCGGCGGCGGGCTCGCGCGCCTGCCCGGCCTGAGCTTGGTAGCGGGGGTGGCGGCCGCCGAGGCGCTGCACGCGCTGGGATTTTCCGGCGTGCGCCTGAAGTGGCCCAACGACCTGGTGGTCGGCGAAGGCGGCGTGCTGCGCAAGCTGGGCGGGTTGCTGGTGGAAGGCGGCGGCGAGGTCGCCGGGCCGGCGCGCGCGGTGGTCGGGCTGGGCCTCAACGTCGCCATGCCGGCCGCGGCCGGCGCGGGCATCGACCAGCCCTGGACCGACCTGGCCGGCCTGTCGGACGGCGCGCCGCCGGCGCGCAACGCGGTGGCGGCGGCACTGCTGGGGCGGCTGCTACCGGCGCTGGCGGAGTTCGACGCCTGCGGGCTGGCCCCGTTCCTGCCGCGGCACGCGGCCCTGGATGCGCTTGCCGGCCGCGAAGTGCTGGTGCACGGCGAGCACGGCAGCACCGCCGCGGTGGCGCTGGGGCTGGCCGCGGACGGCGCGTTGCGCGTGCGCGTCGGCCAGCGCGAGCAGCTGGTGCACGCCGGCGAGGTCAGCCTGCGGGTGGCGGCATGAGCGGCTGGCTGTTCGACCTCGGCAACAGCCGGCTGAAGTTCGCGCCGCTGCGCGACGGCCGCGCCGGGCCGGTCTCGGCTGTCGTCCACGATGGCCACCGCTTCGCCGACGGCTGGGAAGCGGCGTTGCCGGCGGATTGCACGCAGGCCTTCGTTTCCAGCGTGGGCCCGGCGCCACTGCTGGAGCAGCTGCGCATGCGCCTGTTCGAGCGCGGCGCCGAGGTCGAGCGCGCGCGCACCGAGGCCGCCTGCGACGGCGTGCGCATCGCCTACGACGAACCCGCGCGCCTGGGGGTCGACCGCTTCCTCGCGCTGCTCGCAGCGCACGCCTGGCACGAAGGGCACGCCCTCGTGGTGGGCGTGGGCACGGCGCTGACCATCGACCTGCTGGCGCGCGATGGCCGCCACGTCGGGGGCCGCATCGCGCCGTCGCCCGCGCTGATGCGCGAAGCCCTGAACGCGCGTTCGCCGCAACTGCCCGTCGCCGGCGGCGCGTACGCCGAGTTCGCCGGCGACACCGGCGACGCGCTGGCGTCGGGCTGCGAGGGCGCCGCGCTGGCCCTGGTCGAGCGCAGCCTGGCCGAGGCCGAATCCACGCTGGCGGCCAGGCCGACCCTGCTGGTGCACGGCGGCGGTGCGCCCGCGCTGTTGCCGCGGCTGCCGGATGCCCGCCACCAGCCCGCGCTCGTGCTCGACGGCCTCGCGCGCTGGGCTGCCCGGCCCGCCGCTAGAATCGACGCATGCTGATCCGCGCGACGATCGTCCTGCTGGCCGTGCTCAACCTCGGTGTCGCCGCCTGGTGGCTGTGGCGGCCGGCGCCGGTCCCGCCGGCGGTGGAGCAGCCGCCCGGCGTGCCGCGACTGGTGCTGCTCGAGGAGATCGTGCCTGCCGCCGCACCGCCGGCGGCCGCCACGCCCGCGCGCACCCCGGCCCGGCCCGCGGCTTCCGCGGCCGATGCTGCAGGGGCCGATGCTGCAGGGAACGATGCTGCAGCGGACGATGCCGCGCCGGCCGCGGCGCAACCGCGGGCGCCCGGACCCGCGCCGGCGACGCCCGACGACGGCAACGGTGCGCCGGCCGCGCCACTCGCCGGCGAACCGCGCTGCGAGGACGCGGAAGGCACGGGCAGCGCCCGCGGCTGGCGCGTCTACCTGCCGCCCGCGCCCGACCTGGCCAGCGCCGAAGCCACCGCCTCGCGCATCGCCGCGGCCGGATTCAGCGACTACCTGGTGCTCCGCGACGGGGCGCACCAGAACGGGATCGCGCTCGGCATGTTCTCCACCGAGGCCGGCGCGCAGCGCCGCAGCGCCGCATTGCGCGCCGCGGGTTTCGAGGCACGCTGCGCTAGAATCCCCGCATCGACGCCGGCATAGCTCAGTTGGTAGAGCAACCGCCTTGTAAGCGGTAGGTCCCCAGTTCGAACCCGGGTGCCGGCACCATCGCCTGGAGCACCGCATGAGCCGACGTTACCCGCCCGTTTCACTGATCGGCGTGCCGACCGATGTCGGCGCCGGCCATCGCGGCGCGCTGCTCGGCCCCGACGCGCTGCGCATCGCCGGCATCGTCGAGGCGCTGTCCGCGCGCGGCGTGGACATCGTCGACCGCGGCAACGTCGCCGGCCCCGCCAACCCGTGGCAGCCCCCGGTGGACGGCTACCGCCACCTCGGCGAAGTCGTGGCCTGGAACCGCGCCGCGATGGACGCGGTCGCCGCGGAGCTGGCGCAGGGCCGGCTGCCGATCATGGTCGGCGGCGACCACTGCCTGGGCATCGGTTCGATCACCGCGGTCGCGCGCCACTGCCGCGACACCGGCAAGAAGCTGCGCGTGCTGTGGCTGGACGCGCACGCCGACTTCAACACCTCCGACGTCACCCCCTCGGGCAACATCCACGGCATGCCGGTCGCCTGCCTGTGCGGCATCGGCCCCAGGGAGCTGGTGGAGCTGGGCGGCAGCGCGCCGGCGATCACGCCGGCGCAGGTGCGCCAGGTCGGCATTCGCTCGGTGGACGAAGGCGAGAAGCGGCTGGTCAAGCAGCACGGCCTGGACGTGTACGACATGCGCCATATCGACGAGGTCGGCATGCGCCGCACGATGGAGGAGGCGCTGTCCGGCATGGACGCCGACACCCACCTGCACGTGAGCTTCGACGTGGACTTCCTCGACCCCAGCATCGCGCCGGGCGTGGGCACCACCGTACCTGGCGGCCCCAACTACCGCGAGGCGCAGCTGGTGATGGAGATGATCGCCGACAGCGGCCGCATGGGCTCGCTCGACATCGTCGAGCTCAACCCGCTGCTGGACAACTGCAACCAGACCGCGAAGGTCTCGGTGGACCTGGTCGAAAGCCTGTTCGGCAAGTCCACCTTGATGCGCGACTGACGCTGCTGAACGGGAACCGGCGCCAGGCCTCCCGGCCGCCGCCCGCTCGACACCGGCTTCACGGCCCTCCGGCTTCCATGGACGCGTGACGGCAAGCCGCCGCCCACCCCCATGACACAGGAGAGAGTCCGATGCGTACCAACAGGAAACTGCTCGCGGTGCTGATGCTGGCGATGATGGGTTCCCTGGCCGCCTGCCACACCGTGGAAGGCGTCGGCAAGGATCTGGAGTCCGCTGGCGACTCGATCCAGGACACCGCCCAGGATTGCACCGACGATGTCGAGGGCAACTGCTGAGGACACAGGAGCGCTCCAGCAAGGATGCCGCGGGCCGGGGTGACTCCCCGGCCCGTTCTTTTTGCGGGGGTGGCCGTTAAACTTGGGCGATGACCCGTACCCGCGTCCTCACCGGCATCACCACGTCCGGTACCCCGCACCTGGGCAACTACGTCGGTGCCATCCGCCCGGCGGTGGCCGCCAGCCGCGATCCCGGCACCGAGAGTTTCTACTTCCTCGCCGACTACCACGCGCTGATCAAGGTCCAGGACCCGGCGCGGGTGCAGCGCTCGACCCTGGAGATCGCCGCCGCCTGGCTGGCCTGCGGGCTCGATCCGGACAAGGTCTGGTTCTACCGCCAGAGCGACGTGCCCGAGACCACCGAGCTGACCTGGCTGCTGGCCTGCGTCGCCGGCAAGGGCCTGCTCAACCGTGCCCACGCCTACAAGGCGGCCAACGACCGCAACGTGGCCGCGGGCGAGGACCCGGACGCCGGCGTGACCGCCGGCCTGTACATGTACCCGGTGCTGATGGCGGCGGACATCCTGCTGTTCAACGCGCACAAGGTGCCGGTCGGCCGCGACCAGGTGCAGCACATCGAGATGGCGCGCGACTTCGCGCAGCGCTTCAACCACCTCTACGGCCAGCCGGCCGGCTGGGAACACTTCGTGCTGCCGGAAGCGGCGATCGAGGAGCAGGTGGCGACCCTGCCGGGCCTCGACGGCCGCAAGATGAGCAAGAGCTACGACAACACCATCCCGCTGTTCGCGCCGGCGAAGGAGCTGCGCAAGCTGGTGTTCTCGATCGTCACCGATTCGCGCGAGCCGGGCGAGCCGAAACCGGTCGAGGGCTCGGCGCTGTTCGAGATCTTCCAGGCCTTCGCGAGCGCCGAGGAAACCGCGGGCATGCGCCAGGCCTACGCCGAGGGCATCGCCTGGGGCGACGCCAAGCAGAAGCTGTTCGAGCGCATCGAATCCGAGGTCGCGCCGCTGCGCGAGCGCTACGAGGCGCTCATTGCGCACCCGCGGCGCATCGAAGAGCAGCTGCGCGACGGCGCGCGCAGGCTGCGCGAGCGCCACGCCACGCCGTTCCTGGCGCAGCTGCGCGACGCGGTCGGCCTGCGCGACCTCGGCACGGTCGGCGCGCCCCGCGATGCCGCGCCGGCGCCGCGCCAGCGCACGACCGTGCCGGCATTCAAGCAGTACCGCGAGGCCGATGGCCGCTTCCACTTCAAGCTGGTCGAGGGCGAGCGCGTGCTGCTGCTGAGCCCGGGCTTCGAGTCGCCGCGCGATGCTGGCCAACGGCTCGCCGCGCTCAGGCGCGACGGTTTCCAAGCCGCCGGCAGCGATCTGTTCCTAGGCGACGGCGTCGATCCCGCCGACGTCCAGGCCGCACTCGACGCGTTGCGCGCTGCCGAGGACGCCAAGGCATGAACCAGCTCTCCGCCATGCCGGACCTGGCGCTGGTGCTGTTCGCGCCCTGGTTCCTGATCCTGTCGGTGCTGTTCTGGGTCTACCCGCGACAGCCGCGCAACGCGAAGCGGCGGCTGTTCGACATCGCCGCGCTGCTGCTCTCGCTGCTCGCCTTCGTGGCCACCCTGCGCTGGGCCCACGGCTACGCCGACCCGCGCCACGGCGGCATGTGGCCCCAGATCCTCGCCACCTCCGCCGGCTACGGCGTCTACCTGCTGGCCCTCACCATCGCCGTCCTGATCCGCCGCCTGCTCTTCCGCAAGTAAGCCGCGGCCTACGCCCACTCGTTGGGCTTCGCCCCCTTCTCCGGGTGGTGCATCTTCACCACGCAGAACCGCTGCCCGCTCGGCGCCTCCATCACCCACCAGCGCTTCACGAACCCGATCCTCTTCGCGCCCAGCTTCTCCAATCGCTCGGCCTCGGCGTCGATGTCGTCGGCCTCGATGTCCAGGTGCACGCGCGAGGGATGCGACACCTTCTGCACCTCGATGTGCAGGTCGCCGGGCGTGTCGCCGAACTGCTGGTACTCGGCAGTCCCGTCGCCGGCGTCCGGGTTCTCGACGACCATGCCGAGCGCGCCGCTCCAGAACCTCGCCGCCGCGTCGAGGTCGTCGACGTTGCAGTCGATGATGAATCCCGCGAGTCGGCTCTTGTGGGGCATGGCGGATCCCTGGTCGCGGCGCGAGCGCCGCTCCTACATGGGGGCGGAGAGGTCGTCGAGCAGTGCCTTGAGGAAGCGCGCGGCCTCGCCGCCGGTCGCGGCGCGGTGGTCGAAGGTCAGCGAGATCGGCATGCGGCGGTGCACCTCGATACCGCCCATCACCGCGACCACGTCGTGCGACAGCTTGCCGGCGCCGACGATCGCCACGCACGGCGGCACCACCACCGGGGTCGCGTAGCGACCGGCGAACATGCCGAAGTTGGACAGCGAGATGGTGTAGCCGGACAGCTCGCTGGCCGGGATCGTGCGCGACTCGACCTGTGCGCGCAGGCGCTGGATGCCGGCGCGCACGCCCTGGGCGTCGAGCATGTCGGCGTTGCGCAGCGCGGGCACGAACAGGCCGTCCTCGGTGTCCACCGCGATGCCGATGTCCACGTGCGGGTGCAGCGTGCGCGACAGCGCCTGGCCGTCGAACCAGGCATTCAGCGCCGGCACCGCCTTGCAGGCGGCGACGATCGCGCGGATCAGGCGCGCGGTGATGTCCTGCTTGCCGACCCAGGCGTGCAGGTCGGCGTCGTCCACCAGCGTGGTCGGCACGACCTGCGCGTGGGCGTCGGCCATGACCCGCGCCATGTTGCGGCGCACGCCCTTGAGCTGCTCCGGCTGGCCGGTCGCGGCCACGCCCGGCGGCTGCGTGCGCATGGGCTTGCCCGAGGCCGAGACCGGGCCGCGCTGGCCCCCCGTAGGAGCGGCGCTGGCGCCGCGACCTTGTTCCAGGGCACCCTGTGGGAGCGCGCCTTGCGCGCGATCGCGGCCAAGGGCCGCTCCCACAACAGCCGACCCATCCGCCGCCGCCTGCTTCACATCCGCCATGGTCACCGTGCCGTCGGGGCCGGTGGCGCGGACGCGGGTGATGTCGACCTTGAGCTTGCGCGCCATCGCGCGCACCGCCGGCATCGCCTTGACACCGCCGACCGCGACCGCGGCCTCGGCATGCACCTTGTCCGAGCTCTGCATCGCGCCGACCACCGTGCCGGCGTCGTCGCGCGCCTCGCCCTTCGGCGCGGGCGCGCCTTCGTCGGAGATCGCGCCGCCCTCGTCGGAGGCCACGACCTTGTCGTCCGGTGCGGGATCCTCGCTGCCGACACTGTGGCCGCCACCGCCGTGGTGGTGGCCGGTGTCCTGGCCCTCGGCGCGCTGCGGCAGGTTCGGGTCCACCTCGAACTCGGCCAGCATGGTCCCGGTGACGATCACGTCGCCCGGGCCGCCGGCGAGCTTGAGCACCTTGCCGGAGACCGGCGAGGGCACGTCCACGACCGCCTTCGCGGTTTCCATGGACACCAGGTTCTCGTCGAGGCGGATGGTGTCGCCTTCCTTGACGTACCACTCGACGATGGTCGCGTCCGGCAGGCCTTCGCCGAGGTCGGGCAGGAGGAATTTCTTGCTCATCGGGACGGCTTCCTTACGAGTGGGCCAGGGCGCGCTTCGCCGCGGTGACGATCTTCTCCACGCTGGGGAGGAACTTCATCTCCAGGCGGAACAGCGGGATGTGGGTGTCGTAGCCGGTGACGCGCTCGACCGGGGCGACCAGGTCGTACATGCATTCCTCGGCCAGGCGCGCGGCGATCTCGGCGCCGAAGCCGGCGGTCCTGGCGGCCTCGTGCACGATCACGCAGCGGCCGGTCTTGGCCACCGACTCGGCGATGGTGTCGAAGTCGAGCGGGGTCAGGGTGGCGACGTCGATGACTTCCGCGCTCACGCCTTCCTTGGCCAGCGCGTCGGCCGCCTCGAGGGTCTCCTTCACCTGCGAACCCCAGGTCACCAGGGTGATGTCGCTGCCGTCGCGCAGCACGTAGCACACGTCCAGCGGCAGCGCCTCGCCGTCATCGGGCACCAGTTCCTTGTACTGGCGGTAGATGCGCTTGGGCTCCATGAAGATCACCGGATCCGGGTCGCGGATCGCGGCGAGCAGCATGCCGTAGGCGCGCTGCGGCGAGGACGGCAGCACCACGCGCAGGCCGGGCACGTTGGTGAAGATCGACTCGTTGGCCTCGCTGTGGTGCTCGGGCGCGCGGATGCCGCCGCCCCAGGGCACGCGCAGCACCATCGGGCAGTGCAGGCGGCCGCGGGTGCGGTAGCGCATGCGTGCGGCGTGGCAGACCAGGAAGTCCACCATCGGGTAGACGAAGCCGTCGAACTGGGCCTCGGCCACCGGCTTCATGCCCTGCGAGGCCATGCCGACCGTCAAACCGGCGATGGTGGTCTCGTCGAGCGGGGTGTCGAGCACGCGCTCGTCGCCGAAGCGCTGCTGCAGGCCGGCGGTGGCGCGGAACACGCCGCCGTTGACGCCGACGTCCTCGCCCAGCACCACGACGCTGTCGTCGTGCTGCATCTCGTAGGCGAGGGCCTGGGTGATCGCCTCGATGAGGGTGATCGGCGCAGGTGCCTTCTGCTCAGCCATTGCGCTTCTCCCAGGCGATGGCGGCCTCGCGCTGCGCGGCCAGCTCGGCCGGGAGTTCCGCGTACAGGTAATCGAACATCGCTTCCACCGGCTGCACCTTGGTCTCGAGGTAGGCGTTGATCTCCTCGTCCACCTTCTTCCCGCACTCCTCGAGCCAGGCCGCTTCCTGCTTCTCGTCCCAGGCCTTGGCGGCCTCCAGGTACTTGCGCAGGCGGATCATCGGCTCGCGGGTCCAGGCGTCCTTGACCTCGTCCTCGCCACGGTAGCGGCGGGCATCGTCGGCGGTGGTGTGGTCGTGCAGGCGGTAGGTCATGAACTCGATCACGCTGCCGCCCTCGCCCTTGCGCGCGCGCTCATGGGCGCGGCGCATGGCCTCGAGCACGGCGATGAGGTCGTTGCCGTCCACCTGCAGGCAGTGCAGGCCGCCGGCCAGGCCCTTCTGGGCCAGGGTCTCGGCGCCGGTCTGCGCGGTGCGCGGGACCGAGATCGCCCAGCCGTTGTTGATCACGCACAGGATCAGCGGCAGCTTGTAGGCGCCGGCCGAGTTCACCGCGGCGTAGAAGTCGGTCTTCGAGGAACCGCCGTCGCCGCAGCAGGCGACCGCGACCCGGTCCTGCTTGCGCAGCTTGAAGCTGAGCGCGGCGCCGGAGGCCATCAGGCACTGGGTGGAGATCGGCACGCACCACGGGTAGTCGTGCCTGGGACCCTCGAAGTCGTTGCCTCGCTCGTCGCCGCCCCAGTACATCAGCACCTCGCGCGGGCGCACGCCGCGCATGAACTGGGCGCCGTACTCGCGGTAGCTGGGGGCGAACACGTCCTCGGGGCGCATCGAGGCGCCGATGCCCACGTGCACCGCCTCGTGGCCCAGGCTGGCGGCGTAGGTACCGAGCTTGCCGGTGCGCTGCAGCGCGATGGACTTGCTGTCGAAGGTGCGGACGAACAGCATCTGCTTGAACAGCGGAACGAGTGCCTTGGCGTCCTTGAACGCCTTGGGCAACGCGGCGACGGGCTTGCCGTCCGGGCCCAGGTATTGCAGGTACTCGATCTCGAATTTCGCGGCGACGGTCATGCGGTCGGGCCCGAGTGGAGACAGAACCGGAATTGTAGCGAATCGGCCCGTCCGGGGCCCTTCCCGTGCGAAACTTGGCGGCCATGAGCATCGACCGCAACGAACGCCCGCTCGAGGCCGAAATCCATACGGACCTGTCCGGACGCCTGAGCTATGGCGGCTACCTGCGGCTGGACCGGCTGCTGTCGGCCCAGCAGCCGCTCTCGGACCCGCCGCACCACGACGAGTTGCTGTTCATCGTCCAGCACCAGGTCTCCGAGCTCTGGCTGAAGCTGCTGATCCACGAGCTGCGCGCGGCCATCGGGCACCTGCGCCGCGACGACCTCGGCCCGGTGCAGAAGATCGTCGCCCGCTGCAAGGTGGTGCTGCGCCAGCTCACCGGGATGTGGTCGGTGCTGGAGACGCTGACGCCGGCCGAGTACATGGAGTTCCGCGACATCCTCGGGCCGTCCTCCGGGTTCCAGTCGTTGCAGTACCGCATGGTCGAGTTCCTGCTCGGCAACAAGAACGCGGCGATGCTCAAGGTGTTCGCGCACGACCCCGAGGGCAGCGCGATGCTGCGCGAGGCGCTGGAGTCGCCCAGCCTGTACGACGAACTGCTGCGTTACCTGGCGCGCCACGGGCATCCGGTGCCGGCCGCGCACCTGGAGCGCGACTGGAGCAAGCCGCACGTCTCCGACCCGGCGCTGCTGCCGGTGTTCGAGCGCATCTACGAGGACACCGCCACGCACTGGGAGGCCTACCACCTGTGCGAGGACCTGGTGGACCTGGAGACCGAGTTCCAGCTGTGGCGCTTCCGCCACATGCGCACGGTGATGCGGATCATCGGCTTCCGCCGCGGCACCGGCGGCTCCTCGGGCGTGGGCTTCCTCAAGCAGGCGCTGGACCTGACCTTCTTCCCGGAACTGTTCGAGGTGCGCACCACGATCGGCCCCGGCGGCGGATCGTCCACCCACGGTTGACCGCGCCGCGCGCGCTGGGCGATCCTCGGCCGGTTCGCGCCTTTGCGCATTGATCCCGGGGGATAGATGAATACGAACGCGCCCAACGCCGCGGAACCGATGGGGCCGCCGATGGAGCGGCCGTCGGCCGCGGATCCGGTACCCGAGTTCCCGCAGACCATGGGGCATCCACGGCCGCTGTGGATGCTGTTCATGACCGAATTCTGGGAGCGCTTCGCCTTCTACGGCATGCGCTGGGCGCTGACGCTGTACATCGTCGCCGAGTTCTACGCCGGCTCCGGCGAGGGCGAGGCCCCCGCGGCCCGGGTCTATGGCGCCTACCTGGCGCTGGTCTACGCCGCGGCGATCATCGGCGGCTACATCGCCGACCGGGTGATCGGCTACCAGCGGTCGATCCTGCTCGGCGCGGTGGTGATGTCGGCCGGCCTGTTCATGATCGCCTATCCCGACCAGACCGTGTTCCACGTCGGCCTGGCCACGGTGATCGCGGGCAACGGCCTGTTCAAGCCCAACATCTCGACCATGGTCGGCAAGCTCTATTCGCCGACCGACGAGCGCCGCGACTCCGGCTTCACCCTGTTCTACATGGGCATCAACGCCGGCGCGCTGATCGCCCCGCTGCTGACCGGGTGGCTGGCGGCGAAGGTGTTCGGCACCGACGCGATCCCGGACTACAAGGTGGTGTTCATCGCCTCGGGCATCGGCATGCTGATCAGCCTGTGCTGGTTCTGGTTCGGCCGTCGCCAGCTCGGCATCGTCGGCCGCCCGCTCGAGGGCGGCGAGAACAAGGGCCGGGTGCTGTGGGTGCTGCTGTTCGTGCTCGCCTCGGTGCCGGTGTACTACTTCCTGCTGGCGATCGATGCGGCGATGCTGCAGTGGATCCTGACCGCCATGTTCCTGATCCTGTGCGGCATGATCGTGGTCGAGGGCTTCCGCGAGGGCAAGGTCGCGCGCGACCGCTCGATCGCGATGCTGATCATCTTCGTGTTCAACGTGCTGTTCTGGTGCTTCTTCGAGCAGGCCGGCAGCTCGTTCAACTTCCTCGCCGACAAGATCGTGAACCGCGACTTCGGCGGCTGGATCTTCCCGGTCGGCTGGTTCCAGTCGGTGAACTCGCTGGCGATCATCACCTTCGCCCCGATCCTGGCCTGGCTGTGGCTGCGGATGGGCAGGAAGAACCCGTCGATCCCGCGCAAGTTCGGCATCGGCCTGATCTTCAACGGCCTGGCCTTCCTGCTCCTGATGTTCGCGCTCTCCAGCCTGGTGAACGCGGCTGGGCTGATCCCGTTCTGGACCCTGTTCATGGTCTACGTGATCCAGTCCATCGGCGAGCTGTGCCTGTCGCCGATCGGCCTGTCCATGACCACCAAGCTCGCCCCGACGAAGCTCGTCGGCTTCGCGATGGGCGGCTGGTTCCTGTCCACGGGCATCGGCAACAACCTGTCGGGCATCTTCGCCAGCCACGTCAGCGGCGACACCGGCATGACCGTGGAATCGGCGCAGGCCGGCTACACGCAGGGCTTCTGGATCCTGTTGATCGGCGGCGTGATCCTGGTCCTCGTCGCTCCGCTGATCCAGCGCCTGATGCACGGCGTGAAGTAACTGCCCCTTGGGCATGCGGCGGCAGTGCATGCCGCGACGGAAAAGGCGCCTCCGGGCGCCTTTTCCATGCGCTAGCCGACCGCAGCGGCCTCCGCCCGCAGTTCCAGCTCGTCCAGTCGGTCGAGCAGGCCGAACAGCAGCGTGCGCTCGGCCTCCGGCATGCCGTCCAGCAAGCGTTCCTCGAAGCCCCGCGCATGCGGCACGACTTCGTCGTGGATGGCCTGGCCGGCGGGCGAGAGGCGCAGCAGGGCGCGTCGGCGGTCGCCCGCGTCGGCGGTGCGCGACAGCCGCCCCGCCTGCAGCAGGCGGGCGACCGCGCGGCTCACCGCCACCTTGTCCATGGCCGTGCGCTGCGCCACCTGGCTGGCGCTGAGCCCGGGCCAGCGCCCGAGCACCGCCATCACCCGCCACTCGGTCACGCCGAGCGAATAGCGCTGCGAGTATTCCTTCGCGATGGCGTCGCTGATCCTGTTCGACAGCACGCTCAGGCGGTAGGGCAGGAAATGCTCGAGTTCGAGGGCATCCGAGGCCATGGGGACCGCCGCTTGCAAATGGTTTCAATTGAAACTATAACCTTGTGCCTCGCCACGCAACACCGGAGCCCCCCATGAGCGCGCAGCCCAACCTCGGCATGACCGTCACCACCTTCGAGAACCCGATGGGCATCAACGGGTTCGAGTTCGTGGAGTTCGCCGCGCCGGAAGGCCAGGGCGACGCCATGCGCGACTACCTGCAGAAGCTCGGCTTCACCGCGGTGAAGCAGCACAAGTCGCGCAACATCACTTTGTTCCGCCAGGGCACGATCAACTTCCTGCTCAACGAGGACCCGGACTCGTTCGCGGCCGACTTCGCGGCCCAGCACGGGCCTTCGGCCTGCGGCTTCGCGATCCGGTTCAAGAAGCCGACCGCCGAAGTGCTCGCCCACGTGCTCGCCAACGGCGGCGAGAAGACCGACCACAAGCCGGAGACCGCGGCCGTCGACACCCCGACCATCAAGGGCATCGGCGACTGCATGCTGTACCTGGTGGACGACGGCCGCGACGACCTGTACGCCGACTTCCTGCCGGTGCAGGGCGCCGAGCAGGACCCGAAGGGCTTCGGGCTGACCTTCATCGACCACCTGACCCACAACCTGTTCCTCGGGAACATGCAGAAGTGGTCGGACTACTACGAGAAGCTGTTCAACTTCCGCGAGATCCGCTACTTCGACATCAAGGGCGCGAAGACCGGCCTGCTGTCCAAGGCGATGACCGCGCCGGACGGCGTGGTGCGCATCCCGCTGAACGAGTCGTCCGACGAGAAGTCGCAGATCAACGAGTACCTGCGCGACTACAAGGGCGAGGGCATCCAGCACATCGCGCTGTTCACCGACGACATCTACGAGACGGTGGAGAAGATGCGCGAGGCCGGGATCGAGTTCCTGGACACGCCGGACACCTACTTCGAGGTGATCGACCAGCGCATTCCGAACCACGGCGAGGACGTGCCGCGGCTGGCCCGGAACAAGATCCTGATCGACGCCGACATGGAGACCAAGTCGCGCCTGCTGCTGCAGATCTTCACCCAGAACGCGTTCGGCCCGATCTTCTTCGAGATCATCCAGCGCAAGGGCAACGAAGGCTTCGGCGAAGGCAACTTCCAGGCCCTGTTCGAATCCATCGAACGCGACCAGATGAAGCGCGGCGTCCTGTAACGGAGCGGCCATGGAATACCTGGCGGGGTTCGGGAATACGTTCGTGACGGAGGCGGTGCCGGGGGCGGTGCCGGTGGGGCGCAATTCGCCGCAGAAGGTCGCGCACGGGCTGTACGCGGAGCAGTTGAGCGGGACCGCGTTCACCGCGCCGCGCGCGGAGAACCGCCGCAGCTGGCTGTACCGCATCCGCCCGGCGGCGATGCACGGGGCGTTCTCGGCCTTCGCCGGGGCGCCCGCGTTCCACAACGACTTCGGCAGCGGTCCGGTGACCCCGGACCAGCTGCGCTGGAACCCGATGCCGTTGCCGGAACGGCCGACCGACTTCGTCGAGGGGCTGTTCACCATGGCCGGCAACGGCGGCCCGTCCGCGCACGCCGGCGTCAGCATCCACGTGTACGCAGCCAACCGCGACATGCAGGGGCGCTTCTTTTACGACGCCGACGGCGAACTGCTGCTCGTCCCGCAGCAGGGCCGCCTGCGCCTGCATACCGAACTCGGCGTGCTCGAGGTCGAGCCGCAGGAGATCGCGGTGGTGCCGCGCGGCGTGCGCTTCCGGGTCGCGCTACCCGACGGCCCCTCGCGCGGCTACGTATGCGAGAACTTCGGCGCGCTGCTGCGCCTGCCCGACCTCGGGCCGATCGGCAGCAACGGCCTCGCCGCGCCGCGCGACTTCCTGTATCCGGTTGCCGCCTACGAGGAAGACGAGGGCCAGTTCGAGCTGGTCGCCAAGTTCCAGGGCCACCTGTGGCGCGCCGACATCGGCCACTCGCCGCTGGACGTGGTCGGCTGGCACGGCAACTACGCGCCGTGCAAGTACGACCTGCGTCGCTTCAACACCATCGGCTCGATCAGCTTCGATCATCCGGACCCGTCGATCTTCCTGGTGCTGACCTCGCCCAGCGACACGCCGGGCGTCGGCAACATGGACCTGGCGATCTTCCCGCCGCGGATCCTGGCGATGCAGGACACCTTCCGCCCGCCGTGGTTCCACCGCAACGTCGCCAGCGAGTTCATGGGCCTGGTGCACGGCGCCTACGACGCCAAGGCCGAAGGCTTCGCGCCCGGCGGCGCCTCGCTGCACAACTGCATGACCGGCCACGGCCCGGACGCGGCGACGTTCGAGAAGGCAAGCAACGCCGACCTCTCGAAGCCGGACGTGATCACCGACACCATGGCCTTCATGTTCGAGACCCGCTCGGTGATCCGCCCGACCGCGCAGGCGCTGGACGCGGCGCATCGCCAGCGCGACTACCAGGCATGCTGGGCCGGACTGCGCAAGCACTTCGCACCACCGCGCTGAGTCGCCTTCGCGGTGCATTCACCGGGGTCGGCTAGCCTTCGGCCGACCTGGAGGGAGACGGACGATGGGCCGGAACGCCACGCTGTACCTGTTGCCATTGCTGCTCGCCGCGTGCACCCAGGCGCCGCCGGATCCGGCGGGCGCTGCATCGCCTGCGCAACCGGCCGGCCAACAGCCGCCGCTGGACCAGCCGGAACAGGACGTCCCTCCCGCGACCGCGCCGACGCCGGGTCCGGGCCTGGCGCGCTTCGATGGCTATGCAGGCCTGCGTTTCGGCATGGAAGAAGCCGAGGCGCGCTCCGCGTGGGACGGGACCCTGGAGGGTGGGCCCGGGAAAGAGTGCCACTATCTCCGCCCCGGGGGCGATGCGCCGTCGCAGTCTCCCATGCTGATGTTCGAGGACGGGCGGTTGGTCCGCTACGACGTGCACGCCGCCGACGTGGCTGCGCCCGGTGGCGGGCGCGTCGGCATGGATGCGGCAGCGATCGGCCGGCTGTACGGAGACCGCGTCGTGGCAGGACCGCACAAGTACACCGACGGCCAGTACCTGCGCATCGAGGACACGGACGGCGACGGCGTGCTGGTGTTCGAGACCGATGCCGAAGGCCGCGTGACCGAGTGGCGCGTCGGCCTCGTGCCGCAGGCCGACTACGTCGAGGGCTGTTCGTAACGTTCCGGGCACCGCCATCGTCGCGATAGACTGGCACGATGGCTCCCACCCAGAGACCGATGTCCTACCGCGCGCTGCAGGCGCTCGCGGATTTCCTCCGCCTCGAGTCCGCCGGCGGCATCCTGCTGATCGTGGCCGCGGTGCTGGCGCTGGTCTGCGCCAACTCGCCGCTGGCCGGGCTCTACGACGGCTTCCGCGACATGCCGGTGGCGGTGGTGTTCGGCGAGCTGCGCATTGCCAAGCCCTGGCAGCTGTGGATCAACGACGGCCTGATGGCGGTGTTCTTCCTGCTGGTCTCGCTGGAGATCAAGCGCGAGTCGCTGACCGGCCAGCTCGCAGGCCTCGACCGCCTCGCGTTGCCGATGATCTGCGCCGCCGCGGGAGTGGTGGTGCCGGCGCTGCTGTTCACCTGGCTCAACCACGACGATCCGGAGGCGATGCGCGGCTGGGCCGTGCCGACCGCGACCGACATCGCGTTCGCGCTCGGCGTGCTCTCGCTGCTGGGGTCGCGCGTGCCGACCGGGATGAAGCTGCTGCTGTCCACCATCGCGGTGGTCGACGACCTGATCGCGATCCTGATCATCGCGCTGTTCTACGGGCACGACCTGTCGTGGGTGGCGCTCGGCTGGGCCGGCGCGATGGTGCTCGGCATGGTGCTGCTGAACCGCAAGGGCGTCACCGCGCTGACGCCGTACCTGCTGCTCGGCCTGGCCTTGTGGGTGTGCATGATGAAGTCCGGCATCCACGCGACCCTGGCCGGCGTGATCACCGGCCTGCTGGTGCCCCACGTGCGCCGTGGCAACGTCATTCCCGACGAGATCGAGCATTCGCCTCTGGAGTCCCTGGAACACGCGCTGCACCCCTGGGTGGCATTCGCCATCGTGCCGCTGTTCGCGTTCGCCAACGCCGGCCTCTCGCTCGATGGGTTGTCGATGGATGCGGTGTTCTCCGCGCTGCCGTTCGGCGTGGTCCTCGGCCTGGTGGTGGGCAAGCCCATCGGCATCACCCTGGCGGCGGTGCTGCTGCGCGCGACCGGCAAGGTGCGCTGGCCGGACGGCATGGACCTGAAGGCGATGCTCGGCATGGGCCTGCTGTGCGGCATCGGCTTCACCATGAGCCTGTTCATCGCTTCGCTGGCCTACACCGGGTTGCATTACGACGAGGCGGTGCTGGGCATCCTCGCGGCGTCGCTGGTCGCGTCGCTCCTCGGCCTGGCCTGGCTGCGCGTGGTGCTGCCGGCGCACCCGGGGATGCGGGACTGACATGCGCGCGCTGGTGTTCGGCGCCAGCGGCCAGATCGGCGCGCCCCTGTTGCGGCGGCTGCATGGGGCAGGGTGGGACGTGCTCGCGGTGTCGCGCGAGCCGCGGTCCGCTGCACCCGGGGTCCAGTGGCTGCGCGGCGACCTGCAGCACTGCGACGGATTGCCGGCCGCGGTGGACGCGATCTTCAGTTGCGGGCCGCTCGACCACTTCGCGCGCTGGTACGCGGCATCGCGCATCGACGCGCCGCGGGTGCTCGCGTTCGGATCGACCAGCGCGGCGGCGAAGCTGGACTCCGCCGATCCCGGCGAGCGCGACCTCGCCCGCCGCCTGCGCGAAGGCGAGGACGGCGTGCTGGCGGCGGCCGCGGTGCGCGGCGCCGCCGCCACGCTGCTGCGGCCGACCCTGGTCTACGGCGCCGGCCGCGACCTGACCTTGGCCCGCATTGCCGCGTTCGCGCGCAGGCGCGGCTGGATGGTCCTGCCGGCCAGGGCCACAGGGCTGCGCCAGCCGGTGCACGTGGACGACCTGGCCGCGGCGGCGCTGGCCGCGCAATCCGCGGCGGCCAGCCCTGGCCGCGGCTACGACCTGCCGGGCGGCGAGACCCTGCCGTACCGCGAGATGGTCGCCCGACTTCTGGGCGCGATGCAGCCGGCGCCGCGCCTGCTGGAACTGCCTGCGCCGCTGTTCGCGATCGCCTTTGGCGCAGCGCGCCTGGCCGGCGTCGCCCGCGGCATCGGCGATGCCGCGGTCGGCCGCCTGCGCGAGGACCTGGTGTTCGACGCGGACCCGGCGGCGCGCGACTTCGGCTACGCCCCGCGTCGCTTCGACGCGGCCTCCGCGGCGGCACCGGCGAGCGGCTAGATGTCCCGCGCCTCCGGCAGCTCGCGCGACCTGGCCAATGCGCGCAACGCGATCAGCAGCACGCCGCCGAGCACCATCGCGCCGCCGATCCACAGCTGCGGCCCCGGCTCGTCGCCGTAGAACACGACCCCCAGCAGCACCGCGCCCACCGGTGCGAGCAGCAGCCACGGCGTGACCTGCGCCACCGGGTGCTTCTGCACCAGTACGTAGTACAGGCCGTGCCCGATCAGCGAGGACCCGATCGCCGAGTAGGCGGCGCCGCCCCAGCCGATCCACGTCGCTTCGCGCAACGCCTCGAACCCGCCGGGTTCCAGCCACGCGCTGATCGCCAGCAAGGGCAGCAAACCGATCACCGCGGTCCAACCCTGCTGGCTGAACATGTCGAGCCCGCTCAGCCGTCGCATCAGCACCGTGCCGGCGGCCAGGAACAACGCCGAAACCAGCATCAGCAGCAGCGAGGCCGGTGCCTGCAGCACCATCGGGTCGAAGCCGATCACCAGCACGCCGGCGAAACTGATCGCGATGGCCGTCGCCGTGCGCCAGGCGAAGCGCTCGCCCAGCCACCACCACGCCAGCAGCGCCGCCATCGGCACGTAGCTCTGCATCACGATCGCCGGGGACGACAGGTTGCCCGCGACGTGCAGCGACCAGAAGCTGAGGCCGAAGTGCAGCACGCCGTTGCACACCGCCACCGCCAGCAGCAACGGCCACTGCCCCTGCGCCGGACGCTTGAGGAACGCGCCCAGCAGCACCGCCAGGATCGCCAACCGCACTGCGGTGAACAGGAACGGCGGGATTTCCTGCAGCGCCAGCGCGGAGGTCAGGAAGTTGAGCGCCCAGGCGACGCAGATGATCGCGACCAGCAGCAGGTCGCGCGGGCCCAGTCCGCCGCTGCCCGCGGCGGACACCTCAGTAGCTCCAGCCGAGCTTGCGGTAGAGCTTGGCCAGCACCCAGGCCGGCCCGATCAGCAGGTAGGTGAGGTCGGTCAGGAAGCTCGGCTTGCGGCCCTCGATCCGGTGCCCGACGAACTGCGCGATCCAGGCGAGCACGAAGATCGCGACCGCGAGCCACAGCAACTGCAGGGTACCGAGGTTGTCGTGCAACCAGCGTGTGAGCCACGCCATCGCCACCAGCACCGCGAGCATGCCCAGGCCGAGCCTGCGCGAGGCGCGGTAGTAGAAGGCCCAGGCCAGGAACATCGCCAGCGCCGCCCACAGCCCGGGCCGGAACAGCGTGCCTGGCACCGGGATGCACCACAGCAGCGCGACCACGCTCCACAGGATCAGCGGCACCGCCACCACGTGGATGCGCTGGTTGGCCGGGTTGCGGTGGTCGCCCGAGTAGTGCGCGAACCAGCGGTCGATGTTGCGCGTCTCAGCCATGGCCGTCCTCCGTCAGCCGCTGCAGCGCCTCGGCGTACTTCGCCCGCGTGCGCTCGATCACGTCGGCGGGCAGGCGCGGGCCGGGCGCGGTCTTGTCCCAGTCCAGTGTCTCCAGGTAGTCGCGCACGAACTGCTTGTCGAAGCTCGGCGGGCTGGTGCCGACCGCGTACTCGTCCGCCGGCCAGTAGCGCGAGGAGTCCGGGGTCAGCATCTCGTCCATCACGTACAGCCGGCCGTCGGCGTCGGTGCCGAACTCGAACTTGGTGTCGGCGAGGATGATGCCGCGCGCGGCGGCGTGCTCGCGCGCGAACGCGTACAGGCGCAGGGTGGCGTCGCGCACCTGTTCGGCGAGGTCGGCGCCGACCGTGCGCACCATGGTGTCGAAGTCGATGTTCTCGTCGTGGTCGCCGACCGCGGCCTTGGTGGACGGGGTGAAGATCGGCTGCGGCAATTCCTCGGCCTGGCGCAGGCCGTCGGGCAGGGCGATGCCGCTGACGCGGCCGGTGCGCTGGTAGTCCTTCCAGCCGCTGCCGATCAGGTAGCCGCGCGCGATCGCTTCCACCGGCACCGGCTTCAGCCGCCGGGTCACCACCGCACGCTGCTCGTACGGTGCGGGATCCACGCCCGCCGGCAGCACCTCGGCCACCGGCGTGCCGGTGAGGTGGTTGGGAACGATGTGCGCCGTGCGCGCGAACCAGAAGTTGCTGATCTGGCACAGCATCTCGCCCTTGCCGGGGATCGCGTCCGGGAGCACCACGTCGAAGGCGCTGAGGCGGTCGGTGGCGACGATGAGCAGTCGCGGCCCGCTGGCGTCGGCGGGTAGTTCGAACACGTCGCGGACCTTGCCGCGATGGCGCAGCACCAGGCCGGGCAGGTCGGATTGCAGCAATGTGGTTGCCACGCAGGGCTCCCGACGGGCAGCGGGCCGGCCAGTGTAGGGCAGCCGGCGCCAGCGGGTACACTGCCCCCCATGCCAGCCGCCCCGCAGCCGACCGTCATCGCGCCCTCGATCCTGTCCGCGGATTTCGCCCGCCTGGGCGAGGAAGTGGACGCGGTGCTCGCCGCCGGCGCCGACTGGGTGCACTTCGACGTGATGGACAACCATTACGTGCCCAACCTCACCATCGGGCCGATGGTCTGCGAGGCCCTGCGCAAGCATGGCGTGACCGCGCCGATCGACGTGCACCTGATGGTCGAGCCGGTGGACCGCATCATCCCGGACTTCGCCGGTGCCGGCGCCACCGAGATCAGCTTCCATCCCGAGGCCAGCCGGCACGTGCACCGCACGATCCAGCTGATCCGCGCCGAGGGATGCCGCGCCGGCCTGGTGCTGAACCCGGCCACCCCGGTGGACGTGCTGGACTGGGTACTGGAGGACCTGGACCACGTGCTGCTGATGTCGGTCAATCCGGGCTTCGGCGGCCAGGCCTTCATTCCGTCGACGCTCGACAAGCTGCGCCGGGTGCGCGAGATGATCGACCGCAGTGGCAAGCCGATCCGGCTGGAGATCGACGGCGGGGTCAAGCCAGGCAACATCGGCGCGATCGCGGCCGCCGGCGCCGACACGTTCGTGGCCGGCAGCGCCATCTTCGGCCAGCCCGACTACGCCGCGGTGATCGCGGAGATGCGCGCCGCCGTGGCCGCGGCGCGCGGCTGAGCCCGAAGCGGTCGCTCCCCAAGGGCGCGCAGAAAAAAGGCCGGCGCACTCGCCGGGCGCCGGCCTGGGGGTAAAGGTGGAGGCGTCCTGCCTCCGTGCTCGTCCTTGCAGCGTCTGCATTTTGCAGGTCCCTGGTGACAGGAACGTGATGCGCGGCCGGAACTGGCCACGGCGGGCGATAATGCCCGCCTGCCGCCCACGGGGAAGCCCTGCTTGAGTGCCGTCCAGTTGCTGCCGGTCGTGCGCGAGGTGCCTGCCGACCTCGACACGCCGCTGTCCGTCTACCTGAAGCTGGCCGACGGCCCGCACACCTACCTGTTCGAGTCGGTGGACGGCGGCGAGCGCTTCGGCCGCTATTCGATCATCGGCCTGCCCGCGCGCCGGGTGTACGCGTTCGCCGGGCACACGCTGCACGTCAGCGAGCACGGCGAACTGCTCGAGGCGCGCGAGGTCGCCGACCCGTTCGCCGAGGTCGAGCGCCTGCGCCGCGGCTTCGAGGTGCCGCGGGTGCCGGGGCTGCCGGGCTTTGCCGGTGGGCTGGTCGGCTGGTTCGGCTTCGAGTGCGTGCAGTACCTGGAGCCGCGGCTGCGCGACGCTGCCGGCAAGGGCGTCGAGGACCAGCTCGGCACCCCCGACATCCTGCTGATGCTGAGCACCGAGGTCGCGGTGTTCGACAACCTCAAGGGCCGGCTGTACCTGGTGGTGCACGCCGACGCCGCCGACCCGCAGGGCATGGCGCGCGCCAACCGCAGGCTGGACGAGCTGGCGCACCGCCTGCGCCACGGCGGCGCCGGCTACCCGCAGCTCATGCAGCCACGGGCGCTGGACGAAGCGCACTTCGTCTCCGGCTTCACCCGCGAGGGCTTCCTCGAGGCGGTGGGTGCGGCGAAAGAGTACATCGCCGCCGGCGACGTGTTCCAGGTGGTGCTGTCGCAGCGCCTGTCGGTGCCGTTCCACGCGCGCCCGCTCGACGTCTACCGCGCGCTGCGCTCGCTGAATCCGTCGCCGTACATGTACTTCCTCGACGTCGGCGAGATGCAGGTGGTGGGCAGCTCCCCGGAGATCCTGGCGCGGCTGCAGCACGACGCCGAAGGGCGGGGCACGGTCACGGTGCGCCCGATCGCCGGCACCCGCCCGCGCGGCGAGACCTCGGCCGAGGACGACGCGCTGGAGGCCGAGCTGCTGGCCGACCCCAAGGAGCGCGCCGAGCACCTGATGCTGATCGACCTGGCTCGCAACGACGTCGGCCGGATCGCGGAAGCCGGCACGGTCGAGGTCGGCGAGCAGTTCGGGATCGAGCGCTACAGCCACGTCATGCACATCGTCAGCGAGGTCACCGGGCGCCTGCGCGAGGGCCTGTCCTACGCCGACGTGCTGCGCGCGACCTTCCCGGCCGGCACCGTCAGCGGCGCGCCCAAGATCCGCGCGCTGGAGATCATCCGCGAGCTGGAACCGATCCGCCGCAACGTCTACGCCGGCGCCATCGGCTACATCGGCTGGCACGGCGATGCCGACACCGCGATCGCGATCCGCACCGCGGTGATCCAGGATGGCAAGCTGCACGTGCAGGCCGGCGCCGGCATCGTGCACGACTCCGATCCCGCGAAGGAGTGGGAGGAAACCATGAACAAGGGCCGCGCGCTGTTCCGCGCGGTCGCCACCGCCGCGAAGGGGCTGTAGCGCGCATGCTGCTGGTGATCGACAACTACGACAGTTTCACCTGGAACCTCGTGCAGTACCTGCAGGCGCTCGGCGCCGAGGTCCGGGTGGAACGCAACGACGCGCTCTCGGTGGCCGAAATAGCCGCGCTCGCGCCGGATCGGATCGTGATCTCCCCGGGCCCGTGCACGCCCGACGAGGCCGGGGTCTCGCTCGACGTGGTGCGCGAGCTCGGCGCGCGCATCCCGATCCTCGGCGTGTGCCTCGGGCACCAGGCCATCGGCCAGGCCTACGGCGGCCGGGTGGTGCGCGCGGGCCGGATCATGCACGGCAAGACCTCGCCGATCCGGCACCGCGGCGAAGGCGTGTTCGCCGGCCTGCCCGACGGCTACGAGGCCACCCGCTACCACTCGCTGGTGGTCGAGCAGGCATCGCTGCCCGATTGCCTCGAGGTCACCGCCTGGACCGAGCACGAAGACGGCCGGATGGAGGAGATCATGGGCCTGCGCCACCGCGAGCACCCGGTGCAGGGTGTGCAGTTCCACCCCGAGTCCATCCTCACCGAGCACGGCCACGCCCTGCTCGAAAACTTCCTCAACCTGTAGGAGCGGCGCCGGCGCCGCGATTTGCCCATGCCCCCGATCACTCCCCAGGAAGCCCTCCAGCGCACGATCGAGCACCGCGAGATCTTCCATGACGAAATGGTCGCGCTGATGCGCATGATCATGCGCGGCGAGGTCTCGCCGCAGCTCACCGCCGCGATCCTCACCGGGTTGCGGGTGAAGAAGGAGACCGTGGGCGAGATCGCCGGCGCGGCCGCGGTGCTGCGCGAGTTCGCGCGCCCGGTCGAGGTCGCCGACCGTACCCATCTGGTGGACATCGTCGGCACCGGTGGCGACGGCGCGCACACCTTCAACATCTCCACCGCGTCCATGTTCGTGGCCGCCGCCGCCGGCGCCCGGGTCGCCAAGCACGGCAACCGCAGCGTGTCCTCGAAGTCCGGCGCCGCCGACGTGCTCGAGTCGCTCGGCGCCGCGATCGAGCTGCAGCCCGCGAAGGTGGCCGAGTGCATCGCGCGCACCGGCATCGGCTTCATGTTCGCGCCGGTGCACCACCCGGCGATGAAGGTGGTGGCGCCGGTGCGGCGCGAACTGGGCGTGCGCACGCTGTTCAATATCCTCGGGCCGCTGACCAACCCGGCCGGCGCGCCGTCCATCCTGATGGGCGTGTTCCACCCCGACCTGGTCGGCATCCAGGTGCGCGTGCTGCAGGAACTGGGCGCCGAGCGCGCGCTGGTCGCCTGGGGCCGCGACGGCATGGACGAACTGTCGCTGGGCGCGGCGACCATGATCGGCGAGCTGCGCGACGGCGAGGTGCGCGAATACGAGGTGCACCCGGAGGACTTCGGCATCGCCATGGCGCACACCCGCAACCTGCGCGTGGCCGACGCCGCGGAGTCGAAGGCGATGCTGCTGCAGGCGCTGGACAACGTGCCCTCGCTGCAGCTCGAGATCGTCGCGCTCAACGCCGGCGCGGCGCTGTACGTGGCCGGCGTGGCTGGCTCGATCGCCGACGGCATCGGCAAGGCACGCGAGGCCATCGCCTCCGGCGCCGCGCGCGCGAAGCTGGCGCAGTTCGTCGAGGCCACGCGCTCGCTGGCGGGCACCCCGTGACCATCCTGCAGCGGATCCTCGACCGCAAGCGCGAGGAAGTCGCCGAGCGCAGCGCGCGGCTGCCGCTGCGCGAGCTCGAGGCGCGGATCGCGGATGCGCCGCCGGTGCGCGGCTTCGCCGCCGCGCTGGAGGCCGCGATCGCGGCGGGCGGCCCGGCGGTCGTCGCCGAGGTCAAGAAGGCGAGCCCGTCCAAGGGCGTGATCCGCGCCGACTTCGACCCGGCCGCGATCGCGCGCAGCTACGCGGCCGGGGGCGCGGCCTGCCTGTCGGTGCTGACCGACCGGGACTTCTTCCAGGGTGCCGACGCCTACCTGCAACAGGCGCGCGCCGCCTGCGCGCTGCCGGTGCTGCGCAAGGACTTCACGGTGGACGATTACCAGGTCGCCGAGGCGCGCGTGCTCGGCGCCGACTGCATCCTGCTGATCGTGGCCGCGCTCGACGACGCCAGCCTGCACGCGCTGGCCGCGCGCGCGCTGGCGCTGGGCATGGACGTGCTGCTCGAGGCGCACGACGCGACCGAGCTCGCGCGCGCGCTGGCGGTGCCGGCGGCCGCCGACGGCCGCGCGCCGCTGCTGGGCGTCAACAACCGCGACCTGCGCAGCTTCGACGTCTCGCTCGACACCACCCTGCGGCTGCGCGAGTCCGTGCCCGCCGGCCGCCGCCTGGTGACCGAGAGCGGCATCGCCACCGCGGCGGACGTCGCCCTGCTGCGCGGCGCCTGCGTGGACGCGTTCCTGGTGGGCGAGGCGTTCATGCGCGAACCCGACCCCGGCGCCGCGCTGCAACGGCTATTCTTCGCCGCATGACTTCCCCCGCCGCTGCGACCGGCCGCCGGCTGGTCGTGTTCGACTTCGACCACACCCTCTACGACGGGGATTCCGGCGCCCACCTGGTGTCGTGGCTGATCCGCCGCAACGGGTGGCGCAAGGCGCTGGCGCTGCTGGCCGCGCCGGTGCTGCTGCCGATGGTGGCCTGGCTGCCGACGCGCCGTGCCGGGATCTCCGGGTTCCTGTGGATCGGGACGGTGGGTGCGCGCCGCGACATCGACACCCTGATCGACGACTACGTCTGCGCCAACGCGGCTTCGATCCGCGCGCGCCTGCTGGTACCGGCGCTGGCGGTGCTGCACCGCCACCGCGAGGCCGGCGACGAGGTGGTGATCGCCACCGGCGCGCCGCCGGAACTGGCGCGGGCGATCCTGGACTTCGTCGCGCACGAGGACCTGCCGGTGATCGGCAGCCTCGGCGAGCGCTTCCTCGGCGGCTACGTCACCGCCCAGCACTGCCACGCGGTGAACAAGATGCGCATGCTGCGCGCGCACGGCCACGGCGACATCGACGTCGCCTACAGCGACAGCAGCGCCGACCTGCCGCTGCTGCAGGCGGCGCGCCATCCGGTGGTGGTGAACCCCAAGCCGGGCCGCGTGGGCTATTTCCGCAGGGTGCTGCCGCCCGGGACCCCGATCCTCAACTGGGGCTGCAGGTCCAGGGCAGGGGACGCCTAGCGCGTCCCGAACAGGACGATGGTCTTGCCGCGCGCGTGGAGCACGCCGTCGGCCTGCAGCTTCTTGAGCACGCGGCCGGCCATCTCGCGCGAGCAGCCGACCAGCCGCGCCAGCTCCTGGCGCGAGACCCGCAGCTGGGTGCCGTCCGGATGGCTCATCGCCTCCGGCTCGCGGGTCAGGTCGTGCAGCGTGCGGGTGATGCGGTCGGTGACGTCCAGGAAGGCCAGGCGCCCGGCCTTGCGGCTGGTGTCGAGCAGCCGGCGCGAGAGCTGCGAACCGATCTGCCACAGCAGCTTGGTGGCGTCGCCGGCCAGCGGGCCCGCGAACAGCTGGTACAGGCGCTCGTAGCTGATTTCCGCCAGCTCGCAGGCGACGCGGGTGCGCAGGATCACCTCGCGGCGCTCGGATTCGATGAACAGGCCCATCTCGCCCACGAACTCGCCGGGGCCGAAATAGCCCAGCACCAGCTCGCGGCCGTCGTCCTCCTCGGTGATGATGCTGGTCGAGCCGCTGACCATGTAATAGAGCGTGCCGGCCGGATCGCCGGGCCGGAACACGTCGGTGCGCGTCGGGTAGCGGCGACGGTGGCAGTACCCAAGGAAGCGTTCGATCGCCGCCGCGTCCGGGGCCAGCGGGTTGTTACTGGCCAGGCGGTGCAAGGGAAACGGAGCGGTTGCCATGGTAGCGGTCACGGGTGGGAAGGCTGGACCGCAGGGTATGACGTTGGCGCGGGTTCGGCAAACCTCCACCCGATGGGTGGCATAATTCGCCCTTTCCCCGCCTCCCGCTGGAACGCCCATGCCCGTGGTCAAGCCTCTGCCGCGCCTGAAACTGCAGGGATTCAACAACCTGACCAAAGCGCTGTCGTTCAATATCTACGACGTCTGCTACGCCGTGTCCGAGGAGCAGCGCCAGCGGTACATCGAGTACATCGACGAGGAATACAACGCCGACCGGCTGACCCAGATCCTCACCGACGTCGCCGACATCATCGGCGCGAACGTGCTCAACGTGGCCCGCCAGGACTACGACCCGCAGGGCGCTTCGGTGACGATCCTGATCTCGGAGGAGCCGGTGATCGACAAGTCGCAGGCCAAGGGCGTGATCTCCGACGCCGTGGTCGCGCACCTGGACAAGTCGCACATCACCGTGCACACCTATCCGGAGACCCACCCGGACAACGGCATCGCGACCTTCCGCGCCGACATCGACGTCGCCACCTGCGGCGTGATCTCGCCGCTGAAGGCCCTGAACTACCTGATCGAGAGCCTCGAGTCCGACATCGTGGTCATGGACTACCGCGTGCGCGGCTTCACCCGGGACATCAAGGGCCGCAAGCACTACATCGACCACAAGATCAACTCGATCCAGGACTACCTGGCCAAGAACATCCGCTCGCGCTACGAGATGCTGGACGTCAACGTCTACCAGGAAAACATCTTCCACACGAAGATGCACCTGAAGGACTTCGACCTGGACCAGTACCTGTTCGAGGAAAAGGCGCGCAACCTGTCGTTCAAGGAGCGGATGAAGATCGAGCAGCGCCTCAAGCGCGAGATCGAGGAGCTCTACCACGGCCGCAACCTGGTCATCTGACCCTGTGGGAGCGCGCCTTGCGCGCGATGACACGATGCTCCGCACCCTCACCCCCCTCGACCGCTTCCTCGACAGCGCCCAGAACGCGCTCGAGACCGTGTTCGGCGCGCCGCGCGCCGAGCGCCCCAACCCGGGCGCCGGCGAGCCGGAAGTGGTGCTGGACGAGGCCGAGCGCCGGCATGCCGCCGGGCTGATGCGCATCAACCACGTCGGCGAGGTCTGCGCGCAGGCGCTGTACATCGGCCAGGCCGCGGTGGCGCGCGACGAGGCCACCCGCGCCCACCTGCTGGCCGCCGCCCAGGAGGAGACCGACCACCTGGCCTGGTGCGCCGACCGCCTGCGCGAGCTGGACAGCCGCCCGAGCCTGCTCAACCCGCTCTGGTACGCCGGCAGCTACGCGATCGGGGCGCTGGCCGGGCTGCGCGGGGACGGCTGGAACCTGGGCTTCGTGGTCGAGACCGAGCGCCAGGTCGAGGCCCACCTGGACGAGCACCTGGTCTCGCTGCCGCCGGCCGACGGCCGCAGCCGGGCCATCCTGGGGGTGATGAAGGCCGACGAGGCCCGCCACGCCGCCAACGCCGAACAGGCCGGCGCCCGGGTCCTGCCGCCCCCGGTGCCCACCCTCATGGCCGCCGCCTCCCGCCTCATGAAGACGGTCGCCTACCGCCTGTAGGAGCCGCCATGGCGGCTCCCACAGGGGGGGGGCGGCTTGCGGCAGCCTGGTTGGCCCTGTACAATTCCGCCTCTTACGTTCCTCCAACGCGCGGTGAAGTTCCGCCCCGGCCTCCTGCCCGCGGAACCAGCCCGACAAGGTAACCACGATCCCGCCATGAAGACTTTCAGCGCCAAGAACGAGACCGTCCAGCGGGACTGGTACCTCGTCGATGCCGAGGGCAAGACCCTCGGACGCCTCGCCTCCGAGCTCGCCCGCCGCCTGCGCGGCAAGCACAAGCCCGTCTACACCCCGCACGTCGACACCGGCGACTACATCGTCGTGATCAACGCGGAGAAGGTCGCGGTCACCGGCACCAAGCTGCAGGACAAGATGTACCACCGGTTCACCGGCCACATCGGCAACCTGAAGACCGAATCGCTCGCCCAGGCGCTGGAGCGCCACCCGGAGCGCGTGATCGAGACCGCGGTGAAGGGCATGCTGCCGAAGAATCCGCTCGGCCGCGCGATGTACCGCAAGCTCAAGGTCTATGCCGGTGCCGAGCACCCGCACGCCGCCCAGCAGCCGCAGCCGCTCGAGATCTAAGGTAAAGACATGGCAACCACTCAGAATTACGGCACCGGCCGTCGCAAGTCGTCCACCGCGCGCGTGTTCCTGCGCAAGGGCAGCGGCAACATCACCATCAACGAGCGTCCGATCGACGAGTTCTTCGGCCGCGAGACCGCGCGCATGATCGTGCGCCAGCCGCTGGAGCTGACCCAGTCGACCGAGAAGTTCGACGTCATGGTCACGGTCGAGGGCGGTGGCACCACCGGCCAGGCCGGCGCCATCCGCCTGGGCATCGCGCGCGCGCTGGTCGAGTACGACGAGACGCTGAAGGCCGAGCTGCGCAAGGCCGGGTTCATGACCCGCGACGCGCGCGAGGTCGAGCGCAAGAAGGTCGGCCTGCACAAGGCCCGCCGCGCCACCCAGTTCTCGAAGCGTTGATCCAGTGTGTTCGCCGGAGCGCGCTCCGGCGTTAAACTAGGACCCCTAGCCCCGTCGCCAAGCGGTAAGGCACCTGACTCTGACTCAGGCATTCGGTGGTTCGAATCCATCCGGGGCTGCCAGTTCCAAACAAAAGACCCGCCGCAAGGCGGGTTTTTTGTTGGCTTGCCGCTCCTACAATGGCGCCATGGCCGTGCCCCAGCCGCCGCCGTTCACGCCGCCCGCCGCGCTGCTGTCGCAGCTGCGCGGGCACGGGCATGCCGTGCTCGCCCCCGAGGCGGTCGGCGCGCTGTGCGGCTTCGACGTCTCCGCGCTCGCCCCCCTGGTGCCGAGCTGGGAAGACCTGCCCGCCGACCACTACCTGCGCGACGGCGGCCGCTACCGCAAGCGCCGGCACTCTTGCTTCATCGTCGAACAGGGCAAGGTCGAACCGGTCCCGCACCGCGCCCACTGGCAGCCCGTGGACTACAACGCCCTGCACGGCGGCATGGAGCGCTGGTTCAAGCCGATCTCGAAGGCGGTGCTCGCCAACGACGCCTGGACCGGCCTGCTGGCCTCGCTCGCGCACCTGTTCTCCGAGCTGCGCCAGGACGTCGATCGCTGGTTCGTCGAGGCGCACCAGTTCCGCATCGACACCGCCGACGGCATCGGCCGCCCGACCCCCGAGGGCGCGCACCGCGACGGCGTGGACTTCGTCGCCGTGTTCCTGGTCGCCCGCCACGGCATCACCGGCGGCGAGACCCGCGTGTTCGACGCCGACGGCCCGGCCGGACAGCGCTTCACCCTCGAGGCGCCGTGGTCGCTGCTGCTGCTCGACGACGCCCGCGTGATCCACGAGTCCACCCCGATCCAGCCCACCGTTCCCGGCATGACCGGCCACCGCGACACCCTGGTGCTGACCTACCGGGCCGGTGGCTTCCAGAGCCCGGACGCCTGAGCGGGCTGCAACCGGGCCAGCTACAATCCCGAGGATGAAACTCGCAAGCCTCAAGGAAGGTGGCCGCGACGGCACCCTGGTGGTGGTCTCGCGCGACCTCTCCCAGGCGGTGCGCGCCACCGGCATCGCCCCGACCCTGCAGCGCGCGCTGGAGGACTGGTCGAACATGGCGCCGCGGCTCGCGGCGCTTTCCGAATCGCTCGACGCCGGCACCGCCGACGGCGCCTTCGCGCTGGAGCCGGCGGCACTGGCCGCGCCGCTGCCCCGGGCCTACGAATTCGTGGACGGCAGCGCCTACCTGCCGCACGTGGAGCGCGTGCGCCGCGCCCGCGGGGCCGAGGTTCCCGAGAGCTTCTACACCGACCCGCTCATGTACCAGGCCACCAGCGCCGGCTTCAACGGCCCGCGCGATCCCGTGCGCGTGGTCAGCGAGGACTACGGCATCGACCTCGAGGCCGAGATCGTGGTGGTGACCGACGACGTACCGATGGCGGTGAGCCCGGAGCAGGCGGCGGGGCACATCCAGCTGGTCGGCCTGGTCAACGATGTCTCGCTGCGCAACCTGATCCCGGGCGAGCTGGCCAAGGGCTTCGGCTTCCTGCAGTCCAAGCCGCGTTCGACGCTGTCGCCGGTGTTCGTCACTCCCGACGAGCTGGGAGAGGCCTGGCGCGGCAACAAGCTGCACCTGCCGCTGGTGACCCACGTCAACGGCGAATGGTTCGGCGCGCCGGAGGCCGGCGTGGACATGCAGTTCGACTTCGCGCAGCTGGTCGCGCACGCGGCCAGGACGCGGCCGCTGTCCGCCGGCACCATCGTCGGCTCGGGCACGATCGCCAACCAGGACACGTCCAAGGGCGCCTCGTGCTTCGCCGAGAAGCGCACCGTGGAGACGCTGGAGCACGGCAAGCCGAAGACCCCGTTCCTGTCCTTCGGCGACCAGGTCCGGATCGAGATGTTCGACCGCGACGGCAACAGCATCTTCGGCGCGATCGAGCAGCGCATCGAGCGGCAACCGCTGCCATGAGCGACGGGCTGCGCCTGTATTCGTACTGGCGCTCCAGCGCCGCGTACCGGGTGCGCATCGGCCTCAACCTGAAGGGGCTGCCGTACGAGATCGTCCCGGTGCACCTGGTGCGCGACGGCGGCGAGCAGCACACCGACGCCTTCCGCGAGGCCAACCCGCAGGAGCTGGTGCCGGTGCTGCAGCACGGCCAGCGCATGCTGCGGCAGTCGCTGGCGATCCTCGAGTACCTGGACGAGATGTGGCCGGAGCCGGCGCTGATGCCGGCGACCGCGCGCGACCGCCAGCGCGTGCGTGCGCTGGCGCAGGTCGTCGCCTGCGACATCCACCCGCTCAACAACCTGCGCGTGCTGCAGTTCTTCGAGCGCGAGTGGGGCGTGCCGCAGGCCGAACGCGAGGAGTGGGCGCGACGCTGGATGGCGAACGGTTTCGCGGCGTTCGAGACGCTGCTCAGCGACCACCCGTCGACCGGCCAGTTCTGCGACGGCGAGATGCCGACCATCGCCGACTGCTGCCTCGTGCCGCAGGTCTACAACGCGCGCCGCTTCGGCCTGGACCTGTCGCCGTACCCGACCATCCTGCGCATCGAGCAGGCCTGCCTGGCGCTGCCGGAATTCGACGCGGCCCGCCCCGAGAACCAGCCCGACGCCCCGGCCAGCTGATCAGCCGTTGAACACGTCGGCGTAGGGGTCGTGCTCGCCGCTGGCGCCTTCCGAGAGCCGGAACTTGAGCGCCAGCCCTTCGCGGGAGTCGGCGGCGCGCAGCGCCTCCTCCATCCCGATCTTGCCTTCCTTGTAGAGCCGGTACAGGCACTGGTCGAAGGTCTCGATGCCTTCCTCCAGCGATTCGTCCATTGCCTGCTTGATCTCGTGCACCGCGCCGCGGCGCAGCAGGTCGCGGATCATCGGCGTATTGATCAGCACCTCGGCGGCCGGCAGCCGGCGCCCGTCGGTGCCCACCACCAGGCGCTGCGAGACCACCGCTTTCAGGTTCAGCGCCAGGTTCATCAGGATGTTCTTGTGCGCGGATTCCTCGAAGAAGTTGAGGATGCGCTCGATGGTCTGGTCGGCGTTGTTGGAGTGCAGCGTGGCCAGGCACAGGTGGCCGGTCTCGGCGAAGGCGATCGCCGCCTCCATGGTGGTCGCGTCCAGGATCTCGCCGATCAGGATCACGTCCGGGGCCTCGCGCATCGCGTTCTTGAGCGCGTTGTGGAAGGCGTGGGTGTCGATGCCCACCTCGCGCTGGTTGACCAGCGACTTCTTGTGCGTGTGCAGGTACTCGATCGGGTCCTCGATGGTGAGGATGTGGCCCGCGCTGGTGCTGTTGCGGTAGTCGATCATCGAGGCCAGCGTGGTGGACTTGCCCGAGCCGGTCGAGCCGACCAGCAGCACCAGCCCGCGCGGCGCCATGATGATCTGCTTCAGCACCTGCGGCAGCTGCAGCTCCTCGATCGACGGGATCCGGCTGCGGATGGCGCGGATCACCATCGCCACCTCGCCGCGCTGCTTGAACACGTTGACGCGGAAGCGGTTGCCGTCGGGCGCCGCGATCGCCATGTTCATCTCGAGGTCGCGCTCGAAGGCGGGCACCTGGCCCTCGTCCATCAGCGAGTAGGCGATCTTCTTGACCATGCCGGTCGGCAGGCCGGTGTTGCCCAGGGGGTACATCTGGCCTTCGACCTTGATGTAGACCGGCGCGCCGACGGTCAGGAACATGTCCGACGCGTTCTTTTCAACCATCAGCTTCAGGAAATAGCTGATATCCATCTCGCCGACCCCGTACAAATGGTAAAAATGAGGGCGCACCCCCCATGCCCAGGGCCGCACCGATGAATCCAAGCTTCGCATACTTCCCAAACCGGCTGCTGGCGACGCTGTCACTGTCCGCCCTGCTGCTGCTCGCGGCCGGCTGCGCCACCGTGCCGCCGCCCACCGGCGAGCTGGCGGCCGCCGAGCAGGCGGTGCTGCGCGCTGGCGACGCCGACGCCGACCAGTACGCGCCGGAGATCGTCGAGACCGCGCGCGCCGAACTGGCGCGGGCGCAGGCGGCGATGCTCGCCGGCGAGAACGCCCGGGCCCGCGACCTGGCGCTCGGCGCGGCCGCGGCGGCGATGCACGCCCGCGAGCTGAGCCGGGCGCAGGTGCTGCGCAACCGCTACCTGCAGCGCCGCGGCGAGATCCGCGGCCTGCAGGAACAGTTGCAGCTGGACAGCGACATCCGCCTCGACACCGCGCCCCCGCTGCCCGACACCGAGACCCTGCCCCCGGGCGAGCGCCTGGCCGCGCTGGCCGCGGACCCGCGCGCCCAGGAGGTGGCCGCCTACGAGCAGCTCCAGGCGCGGCTGGCGGTGGACGCGCTGGCCGAGGCCGGCAAGCGCGAGCGCACGGCTGCCCTGACCCTGGCCGCGCGCCAGGTCTCGGTGGCCGAGCTGGCCGCCTACAACGCGCTGCTGGAGCAGGACCTGCAGGCGATGGAGCAGCAGCGCAGCGAGCTGCTGGTCGAGGCCAGCCGCCGCGAGGCCGAGCGGGTGCGCCAGGAGCTGGAGCGGCTGCGCTTCCAGGCCCAGATCCAGGCCGAGGAGGCCGAGCGCCTGCGGGCCGCCGCCGAGGCCGAGGCCGCGGCGCGCCAGCAGGCCGAGGAAGTGATCCTGGACGTGGGCGGCGAGCAGGCCCGCAAGCTGCGCGAGGCGCGGGCCCGGCAGGCCGAACTGGCCCGCCAGGAGGCCGAGCTCCTCAAGGCCCAGCAGGAGGCCGAGGCGGCCGCGGACGCAGCTGCCGCGGCGTCCGACGAGCCCTAAGTCTATTCAGCAAAATCAAGGACTTGCGGGGCCCTTGCCGACCCCCTCCAGGAGGAGTAGGGTCAAGCCATGCCACCGGCAATGATCCATCGCTTCACCACGAACGCCCCGAGCCGCCAGGCCGGGGCGTTCCTGTTTCCGAAGGATGTTCTGCAGGATGTTCCGAAGGAGGAAGACATGTTCGAAGGGCAACCCCAGGAGGAAGTCGAGGCACTCATGACGCACCCGGAGTTCAAGCGCCTCTACCAGCGCCACAAGCAGCTGGACAAGCAGGTACTGGATGCCGAACTCGGGGTGCTTCCGATCGACGACACCACCCTCGGGCAGATGAAGCGCGAGAAACTCCTCGCGAAGGACCGCCTCACGCGCCTCTACGAGGTGCTGCACCACTAGCTTTCCTGGCACACACGGGCGGCGGCGGCGTTTCCTCGTCGGCCGCCGCCGCCCGTGGGATGTCGCGCCATGGGTGATAATCCGTCCATGGCCATCCACCAATCCGTGCTCGAACTGGTCGGCGAGACGCCGATCGTGCAGGCCAGGAACCTCGATACGGGGCCCTGCACCCTCTTCCTGAAGCTCGAAAGCCAGAACCCCGGCGGCTCGATCAAGGACCGCATCGGGCTGAGCATGATCGAGGCCGCGGAGAAGCGCGGCGACATCAGGCCCGGCGACACCCTGGTGGAGGGCACCGCCGGCAACACCGGCATCGGCCTGGCGCTGGTCGCGCAGCAGAAGGGCTACAAGCTGATCCTGGTGGTCCCGGACAAGATGAGCCGGGAGAAGATCTTCAACCTCAAGGCGATGGGCGCCGAGGTGGTGCTGACCCGCAGCGACGTCGCCAAGGGGCACCCGGACTACTACCAGGACATGGCCGAGCGGATCGCGCGCGAGACCCCGGGCGCGTACTTCATCAACCAGTTCGGCAACCCCGACAACCCGGCCGCGCACGAGTTCGGCACCGGTCCGGAGATCCTGCGCCAGATGGACGGGCGGCTGGACGCGATCGTGTTCGGCTGCGGCAGCTCCGGCACGATGACCGGGCTGTCGCGCTGCTTCGCAAAGCAGTCGCCGCACACCGAGCTGATCCTGGCCGACCCGGTGGGATCGATCCTCGAGGATTACATCAACCGCGGCGAGGTGGTCGAGAAGTCGGCGAGCTGGATGGTCGAGGGCATCGGCGAGGATTTCCTGCCGCCGATCTCGGACTTCACCCGGGTGAAGAAGGCCTATGCCATCAGCGACCGGGAGAGCTTCCTGACGGCGCGCGAGCTGCTGGCGAAGGAGGGCATCCTCGGCGGCTCCTCCACCGGCACGCTGCTGGCGGCGGCGCTCCGGTACTGCCGCGAGCAGACCGAACCCAAGCGGGTGCTGACCCTGGTCTGCGACACCGGCAACAAGTACCTGTCGAAGATGTACAACGACTACTGGATGCTGGACAACGGCTTCCTGGAGCGCCCGCAGCACGGCGACCTGCGCGACCTGATCCTGCGCCCGTTCGCGCAGCGCGACACCGTGGTGGTCGCGCCCGGGGACCTGCTGGTCACCGCCTACCAGCGGATGAAGCTCTACGACGTGTCGCAGCTGCCGGTGATGGACGGCGACGAGCTGGTCGGCATCCTCGACGAGTCCGACGTGCTGATGCACGTCTACGGCGACGAGGCGCGCTTCAAGGATCCGGTGTCCACCGCGATGGTCAGCAAGCTCGACCGCGTGGACGTGAAGCAGCCGATCGAGGCGCTGCTGCCGGTGTTCGACCGCGGCCACGTGGCGATCGTGACCGACGGTGGCCGGTTCCTGGGCCTGATTACGCGTATAGACCTCTTGAACTACCTGCGTCGGCGGGTGCAGTGACAGGGAAGGAAGCGGCTTGAACGTACTGGTCTGTGGTGGCGCCGGCTACATCGGCAGCCACATGGCGCGCTGGCTGGCGGCGCACGACATCGGCGTCACCGTGCTCGACAACCTGTCGACCGGGCACCGCGAGGCGGTGAAGTGGGGCGAGCTGGTCGAAGCCGACCTGCTCGACCAGGCGTCGCTGGAGCGCGCCTTCTCCGGGCGCCGCTTCGACGCGGTGATGCACTTCTGCGCGCGCTCGCTGGTCGGCGAGTCGGTCGCGCAGCCCTACGACTACTACGCCAACAACGTCACCGGCACCCTCAACCTGCTCGAGGCCATGCGCAGGCACGGCGTCGACCGGCTGGTGTTCTCGTCCACCGCCGCGGTGTTCGGCAATCCGGTGTCGGCGCTGATCGACGAGGCGCACCCGAAGGCGCCGATCAACCCGTACGGCGCCAGCAAGCTGATGGTGGAGCGGATCCTGGCCGACGCCGCCGGCGCCTACGGCCTGCGCTCGGTGGCCCTGCGCTACTTCAACGCCGCCGGGGCCAGCCACGCCGCCGGCATCGGCGAGTCGCACGAGCCGGAAACCCACCTCATCCCCAACGTGCTGCGCGCGGCGCTGGGCACCGGGCCCGGGCTGAAGGTGTTCGGCGACGACTACCCGACGCCCGACGGTACCTGCGTGCGCGACTACGTGCACGTGGAGGACCTGGCCCAGGCGCACCATCGCGCGCTGGACCATATGGAGGCCCACGCCGGCGCCCACGTGTTCAACCTCGGCAACGGCACCGGGTTCTCGGTGCGCGAGGTGATCGCGGCGGCCTCCGCGGTCACCGGCCGCGGGATTCCGTTCGAGATCGCGCCCCGCCGTGCCGGCGACCCGGCCGTGCTGGTCGCCTCCAGCGACAAGGCCAGGCGTGAACTGGGCTGGACGCCCGTGCATACTTCGCTGGCCCCGATCCTCGACAGCGCCTGGCGCTGGCACCAGCAACAGCCCTACTGAGCGCGCAGGCGCGCGGAAAGACGGAAAATGACAGACGAACGCAGCAAGATCCGGGCACAAGGCCTCGGCACCCGCGCCATCCACGGCGGCCAGTCGCCCGACCCGTCCACCGGCGCGGTGATGACGCCGATCTACGCCACCAGCACCTACGCCCAGTCGAGCCCGGGAGAGCACCAGGGCTTCGAGTACTCGCGGACCCACAACCCGACCCGGTTCGCCTGGGAGCGCTGCGCGGCGGCGCTGGAAGGCGGCAGCTGCGGCTTCGCGTTCGCCTCCGGCCTGGCCGCGACCGCGACCCTGCTCGACCTGCTCGAGACCGGCGACCACGTGGTCGCGATGGACGACCTCTACGGTGGCAGCTACCGCCTGTTCGAGCGCGTGCGCCGGCGCAGCGCCGGGCTCGACTTCAGCTACGTGGACATGACCGATCCCGCGAAGCTCGAGGCCGCGATCACCCCGAAGACCAGGCTGGTATGGGTCGAGACCCCGACCAACCCGCTGCTGAAGATCGTGGACCTGCAGGCGGTCTCGGCGATCGCGAAGCGGCACGGCCTCCTGATGGTCGTGGACAACACCTTCGCCTCGCCGGCGCTGCAGCGCCCGCTCGAGCACGGCGCCGACCTGGTGATGCACTCGGCCACCAAGTACCTCAACGGCCACTCCGACATGGTCGGCGGCATGGTCGTGGTCGGCGACGACGCCGACCTGGGCGAGCGCATCGCGTTCCTGCAGAACTCCGCCGGGGCGGTGCAGGGACCGTTCGACAGCTTCCTCGCGCTGCGCGGCGCCAAGACCCTGCACCTGCGCATGCGCGCGCACTGCGAGAACGCGATGGCGCTGGCGCAGTTCCTCGAGACGCACCCCGCGGTGCAGGACGTGATCTATCCCGGGCTGGCGTCGCACCCGCACCATGCGCTGGCCAAGCGGCAGATGGACGGCTTCGGCGGCATGGTCTCGGTCCGGCTGAAGGGCGGCTACGAAGCGGCGAAGCGCTTCTGCGAGCGCACGGAGCTGTTCACGCTGGCCGAGTCCCTGGGCGGCGTCGAGAGCCTGGTGAACCACCCGGCGGTGATGACCCACGCCAGCGTGCCGCCCGAGCGGCGCGCGGAACTCGGGATCACCGACAACCTGGTGCGCCTGAGCGTCGGGATCGAGGACGTGGCGGACCTGCGCGCGGACCTGGAAGGAGCGCTCGCCGCGTGAGTTCCCTCTGGCGCGACCTGGCGGCGAGCTTCCGCAACCCGGAGTTCTGGGCCCTGTCGGGCTGGCTCGACATCATGGTGCGCAACCGGCAGTCGCGGCTGGGCGTGTTCTGGCTGCTGGTGCCGCCAATCGTCTACATCTGGGGCATCGGCGGCATGTTCGCCTCGATGATGGGGCTGTCGTTCCGGGAGTTCGTCGCCTACGTCGCGCTCGGCTACGTGGTGTTCCGGCTGATCAGCGCGGTCATCACCGAGTCGAGCGGCGCGTTCCTGTCCGCCGCCTCCTTCATCCTGGACGGCCACCTGCGCCTGACCGACTTCATCCTGCGGGTGGTGGCGAAGGCGCTGTTCTACTTCCTCGTGTCGCTGCCGGTGGTCGCGGCGTCGGTCTACCTCAGCCCCGACTGGCACTGGCAGGCGCTGCCGGCCAGCCTGCTCGCGCTGGCGTGGATGACGGGGATCACGCTGTGCATCGGCGTCGTGTTCGCGGTGGTCGGCGCGCGCCTCCCGGACGTCGGGCAGCTGGTCAACAACGTCTTCATGTTCGCCTTCCTGCTGACCCCGATTATCTGGCACACGGACTTCATGCCGGCGGAAAGCCTGCGCGGGCAGCTCGTCCGCTTCAATCCGCTGTTCCACATGGTGGAAGTGGTGCGCGCGCCGCTGCTCGGCATGCCGGTCGCGCCGGAGAGCTACCTGTACCTGTGCGCGCTGACGGTGGTCGCGTTGCTGGGCGCGACCGTCACCTACCGGCTGTTCGCGCGGCATGTCCCGGTGTGGGTGTGAACGCATGCAGCCGATGATCGAACTCAAGGGCGTCACGCTGTCCGTGCCGACCTACGTGCAGCAGGAGCGCCGGGCCAGCAACTGGTTCTCGATGTTCCTCAGCGCCGGCCTGGACCCGCCGCGGCGGGTGCCGGTGGAAATCCTGAAGGACGTCGGCATGGTCGCCAACGCCGGCGACCGCATCGCCATCCTCGGCCGCAACGGCGCCGGCAAGTCCACGCTGCTGCGCGTGCTCAACGGCGTGTACAAGCCGACCTCCGGGACCATCGTGGTCAACGGCACGCGCCAGGCGCTGCTCAACATTTCGCTCGGCTTCAACAACGAAGCCACCGTGCGCGAGAACATCTTCCTGCGCGGCACCGCGATGGGGCTGCGCGCGCGCGACCTGCGCGAGCACATCGACGGGATCCTCGAGTTCGCCGGCCTGCAGGAGAAGTCCAGCCACCGGCTGCGCACGCTGTCCTCCGGCCAGCGCACGCGCCTGGGCTTCGCGATCTCGACCACCTTCCAGCACGACATCATGCTGATGGACGAGTGGGTCGGCACCGGCGACTCGGAGTTCATGGCCAAGGCCAAGGCGCGCCTGCTCGACCGCATGGGCGGGAGCAAGGTGGTGATGCTCGCCAGCCACAGCATCGGCTTGCTGCGCGACGTGTGCAACCGCGGCATCGTGCTCGAGCAGGGGCGCCTGGTGCACGCCGGCGACATCGGCTCCGCGCTGGAGTACTACCACGAGCTGATGGCGAGCATCGGCCCGGCCCAGGATGTGGACCACACCGCCGCGCAGCCGGTGTACGGCTGCGCCGAAGAGCTCGGCATCGCCGACGGGCGCGTGCAACTGACCGGCTGGATCGCCAGCGCCAGCGGCGCGACCGCCCAGGGCGTCGCCCTGGACGTGCGCGGGGTGCGCTATTTCCCCGACGCCATCGAGCGGCGCCAGCGGAACGACGTGATGCGCCACTTCGGCCTGCGTGACCGGGAATGCGGTTTCCGGGCGTCGTTCACCGTCCCCGGAATCGCATCCGTGACAGACTTGGGCCGCGACCTGCGCGTGCTCGGCGGCCTGCACCCGGACCAGGCGCGTTCGACGCTCCGCCTCGCGCCGGCGGTCATGGCCGCGCTGCGCGGGGACGCGGTCGCCAACGACGTATCGCATTGAACAAGGCGTTTGCATGGCCCAGTACCAATCCTTCCCGGACGTTCCCGGCGACTCCCACACGCTCGACAAGCTGAAGGCGCTGCAGCTGCCGGACCTGCGCGGGCGCAGCTTCCTGGACGTCGGCTGCAACGAGGGATTCTTCTGCGGCTTCGCCAGCTACCAGGGCGCGTCGCGCGTCCTGGGCGTGGACCATACCGCCGGGTTCGTGGAGCGCGCGCGCCGCCGCTTCCCCGCCTGCGAGTTCCTGTGCACGGACTGGAACCACCTCCCCGACGAGCGCTTCGACGTGATCCTGCTCGCCTCGGCACTGCACTACGCCGAGGACCAGCCGGCGCTGGTGCACAGCCTGGTGGACCGGCTCGAGCCCGATGGCGTGCTGGTGCTGGAAGTCGGCATCGCCTCCTCGCCGAAGGCCGAGTGGACCCGCATCAAGCGCGGCATCGACGAACGCTACTTCCCATCCATGCCGAAGCTGCGCGAGGTGTTGTCGGACTACGCCTGGAAGTGGATGGGCAAGAGCGTGCCGCAGGCGGGCGACCCGGTCGGGCGGCACGTGATCCACGTCAGCCGGCGTCGCCCCGTGGCCTACCTGCTGATGGAGCCGCCCGGGTACGGCAAGTCCAGCATCGCGCGCCGCCTGTTCCAGCCCGCCGGCGTGCCGGTGGTGTCGGGCGACGAGCTGATGGCCTCGGTGGCCGAGGGCAAGCGCGAAGCGCCGCCAAAGCTGCGCGACTGCCTCGCGCACGAGTACTCGCCGTTCCATATCGACAAGACCATCCACCGTGCCTTCGCGGCCGGGCTGGGGCCCGACCTGGTCGGGCTGTGGGCGTCGCAGGCGGCGGACGCCGACTTCGCGCTCGATGCCTACGTTCCCGCCGAGCACCAGCAGCAGGTGGTGGACCAGCTGCTGCTGCTGGGCTTCCTGCCGGTGAAGCTGCAATGGGACAAGGTGGGGCCCAGGACCGCGGCGTCCGGGTCGCAGGCGAGCGACGCCGAGGCGTTCTACTTCTCGCTTGCCGGACAGGCCGCGCCGAAGGTCGCCGAAACGGATGCCCCGGCGACCCGCGCGGCCGGCTTCGTGGACGAGGTGACGCTCGACGGCGGCTGCCTGACGGTCCGCGGCTGGGCGGTGTCCTCCTCCGGGCTCCTGCCGGAGAAGATGCACATGCACGTGGGCGCGCGCACGCTGGTGATCGACCGGTTCGAGAAGCAGACGCGGCCGGACGTGCAGCGCCACCTGGACCTGCCGCATGCGCTGGTCGGCTTCCGTTTCAGCGTCGAGGTCCCGGGCATCGCCAGCCTGGCGCAGATCGTCGACGGCTTCGAACTCTACGATCCCGCGGGCGCCTCGTTCCGGCTGGCGGGACCGGTGGCGAAGGCATTCGCCGAAGCGGAATGACGGGCGTGGCGCGCGGCGGAAGCTGGGTGTCGCTGGATACCGTGGAGCGCGCACCCGGCTGGTACCTGCTCGATGGCGGCGCCGACCCGGTGTTCGAGGAACTGGCGGTGGGCGAGGGCGACAACGCGGCCCGCTGGCACGTGGCGCGAGTGCGCGGGCCGCGGGTGGTGTTGCTCGATCGCCCGGCCCGTGGCCTGCGCGGCCTGCGCGTGGAAGGGACGGCGGCGCCGGGCGCCGCGCGGCTGGTCCGCATCGGCCGGCCGTCGGCCTTGTTGCGCATGCTCGTGGACGGCAGCGGTCCGCTGGAAACCCTGCGACGGATCGTGGCGCTCGCACGCGGGACATGGCGCTACGGCGTGCGCGTCGCCATCGCCGACCTGCATGCACGCCACGCCGGCGATGCGGACGCCACCACCGGGCCCTTCGTCGCCAGCTGGACCTTGCGCCACCGGCGCCTGCCGCCGACGTCGGCGCGGCTGCTGCTGCGCGCGCTGCACCAGCTCGCGCAGGAGGGCGACGACCGCTGGCGCAGTACCGGCGGCGACCCGTACTTCCTGGTCACGCGCGAAGACGGCGCCTCCCCGCTGCTGCAGGGAGGCTGGTACCGGCTGCAAGGCCGCCTGCAGGCAGCGCGCGGCAGCCATCTCGCGCCCAGCCTGTACTACCGCATCGCCGGCCGCGAGCAGCCCTTCCCGGACCAGTTGCAATTGCCGGAGCCGTCGCGCGACGGCCGGATGGACGCGCTGTTCCGGTTCGATGGCGACGTCACCGAACTGCGCTTCGATCCGGCCGTGCGTCCGCTCGGGTTCGAGATGGCCGGCATGCGCCTGCGCCGGCTGTCGCGGCCGGAGTGGATGCTGCGCCTGCTGGCCGGCCTGCGGGATCCGTCGGGGGCACGCGACTGGCGGGCCGTCGGCGCGACCCTGCTGGCGATGCTGCGGGCGCTCGCGCGCGGCCGGCCGGCGGAGGCCGGCAGCCTGCTTGCCGAACGCCACGCAGAATGCAGCCAGCTGCACCTGCGCAGCTACGCGGCCTGGGTCGCCCGCTACGACACCCTGTCGCGCGATGACCTCGGCGAGCTGGCGCGGCGCGGTCGCGAGCTGTCCGCCGACGGGCCGCTGTTGTCGGTGCTGCTGCCGGTGTACGACACCCCCGAGCGCTGGCTCCGACGCTGCCTCGACAGCGTGCTCGCCCAGGCCTATCCGAACTGGGAGCTGTGCGTCGCGGACGACGCGTCCACGCAGCCGCACGTGCGCAAGGTGCTCGAGGAGTATGCGCGCCGCGACCCGCGGATCCGCGTGACGTGGCGCGAGCGCAACGGCCACATCGCCCGTGCGTCGAACACTGCGCTGGAGATGGCGCGGGGCGGGTACGTCGCCTTGCTCGACCACGACGACGAGCTGCGCCCGCACGCACTGCTCGAGGTGGTCGAGGAACTGCGGGCCGATCCCGGCGTGCGCCTGGTGTACTCGGACGAGGACAAGATCGACGAGCGCGGGCGCCGCTTCCAGCCCTACTTCAAGCCCGACTGGAATCCCGACCTGCTGCTGTCGCAGAACTACGTCTGCCATTTCACGGTGGTGGACACGGCGCTGGCGCGGGAGGCCGGCGGCTTCCGCGAAGGCACCGAGGGCAGCCAGGACCACGACCTGTTCCTGCGTTGCACCGCGGCACTGCCGGCGTCGGCGATCCGCCACGTCCCCAAGGTGCTGTACCACTGGCGTGCGATCGCCGGCTCGACCGCGCTGGAGCGCGGCGCCAAGGATTACGCAGCCGAGGCCGGGCTGCGCGCGGTGCGCGACAGCGTCGCTGCGCACACGCCGGAAGCCAGGGTCGAGGGCCTCGCCCACGGCCATTACCGCGTGCGCTGGCCGCTTCCGGAGCCGCAGCCGAAGGTGAGCATCATCGTGCCCACCCGCGACCGGGTCGAGCTGTTGCGGCAGTGCGTCGAGAGCGTGTTCGGGCGGACCCGCTACGACGCGTTCGAACTGGTGGTGGTGGACAACGGTTCCAGCGATCCCGCGGCGCTGGCCTACCTGGGCGAGCTCGCTGGTCGCGAGCGCGTGCGGGTGATCCGCCACGACGCGCCGTTCAACTTCTCGGAACTCAACAACCTCGCCGCGGCGCAGTGCGACGGCGAGCTGCTGTGCCTGCTGAACAACGACATCGAGGTGATCGACGGCGACTGGCTGCGGGAGATGGCCAGCCAGGCCTGCCGTCCCGGGATCGGCGCGGTCGGCGCGCTGCTGCTGTACCCGGACGACAGCATCCAGCACGCCGGCGTGATCCTCGGCCTGGGCGGCGTCGCCAACCACGCCTACTGCCACCAGCCCGTCGGCGCTCCCGGCCATGGCGCGCGCGCGCTGGTCGCGCAGACCCTGTCCGCGGTCACCGGCGCCTGCCTGGTGGTGCGCCGCAGCGCGTACCTCGAGGTCGGCGGGCTCGACGAGGAGCTCCGGGTCGCCTTCAACGACATCGACTTCTGCCTGCGCCTGCGCGAGCGCGGCTACCGCAACCTGTGGACGCCGTTCGCGCGGCTGTACCACCACGAGTCGGCCTCCCGCGGCGCCGAGGACACGCCGGAGAAGGTGGCCCGCTTCCACCGCGAGGTGGCGCTGATGCGGGACCGCTGGGCGGCGGTGCTGGACGACGACCCCGCCTACAATCCCAACCTTTCGCTGGAAATGGAGGACACCGCCTCGGAGCTCGCGTTCCCGCCGAGGGAGCGGCCCCGCGGCGCGGCCCGCGCATGACCAAGGCGACGCCACACGGCACCGTCCCGCTCGCGATCCTCGACCCGGCGCTCGGCCGCAGTGGCGCGCACAACCTCGGGTTCGCGGAGCTGATGCTGGCCCATCCGCCGGGCCCGCTCGGATTCTGGTGCGCGGATGCGCTGCCCGCGGCGCAACGCGAACGGCTCGAGCGCGGGGGCGCATACGTCGCGCCGTCGTTCGGGCAGGACTTCTATGCGCTGTACCACCAGCCCGGCGGCGTCGCCGAGCACTGGGACTGGATATACGCGCTCTGCGGCGACTACCTGCGCGCACTGCGGCAGGTGCTCGAGCGCTGGCCGGGCACACCCGTGCAGGTCCTGCACCACACGCTGTCGTGGGAGCACGCCACCGCGCTGTCGCTGGCGCTCGGGCTGCTGGGCGCCCCCGGGCAGCGGCTGCGGCACCTGGCCTTGCTCATGTATGCGCCGGGCGTGGCGCCCGACGGGCGGGTGCTGGACCCCGCCAGGCGCCTGCACTTCCGCCTGGCCTTCGCGGCGCTCGACCGGATCCCGGAAGTGACCCTGCACGCCTCGTGCAGCGAACACGCCACGGCGTATGCGGCCCTGCTCGGCCGCAGGGAGCCGCTGCCCCTCCATCCGTGCTTCCTCGGCGACTGGCGCGCCACGCCCGACAGCGGCGCGCGCGAGCGCGGCAGGATCCTGGCCTATGTCGGTGAAGCCAAGCAGGAGAAGGGCTTCCTCGGGCTGCCGGCACGGCTGGCGCGCATGGCGGGCGACGACCCGGCCGCCCACGCCCGCTTCGTCGTGCACTGCGTGGAGGCCCGGACCGACGCCGCGCGCGCGGTGATGGACGAAGTGCGCGCCCTGGCCGCGGGCGACCCGCGGATCCTGGTGCACGAAGGGCACTGGTCCGACGCGCGCCTGCACGAGGAGTTCTCGCGCGCCAGCCTCGTGTGCCTGGACTACGACCCCGCGACCTACGCGCACAAGACGTCGGGCCTGCTGTGGCTGGCGGCCTGGTACCGGGTTCCGGTGCGGGTGCCGGACGGGAGCTGGCTGGCGCGCGAAGCCGTTCGCCTCGGCCTGCCCGTGCTGCCGGCGGACGCGCCCGCCGATCCCGCTCGCGCGCGGACCGATGCGAAGGCCGCCGACGAAGCCTACCGGCAGGCGATCTTCCAGCCGTTCGATGCCTGGCTGGCCGAGCAGGCAGGCGCGGGCGCCGAGCCGTCGCCCGCGGCGCCCGCTGCAGCGCCGGACCCGGATGCACTGGGTGCCGTGCACGCTGCGGTGGCGGAGGGAGCGCGCCGTCCCGCGCGCGCCGTCGCTGGCCGTCCAGGGGCCGCCGACGTCGTGCTGTTCTGGAAGCAGAACGATTCCACGCTCTATGGCCGGCGCAACGACATGGTCGCGCGCTACCTCGCCGGGCGGCCGGACGTGCGCCGGGTGCTGGTCGTGGATGCGCCCGTCAGCGACCTGCGGCTGGCTACTCTCGCCGGCGGCGACGGGGTGGACCAGTCGCGCTGGATCCACGAGCGCACGCTGGAGAAGCTGCGTGGCGAGCGCGACGACGACGCCATCCTCCACCGTGTCTTCGCCTACGACGGCAACCGCTTCGGCATGCTCGCGCACGAGGAACCGGACGCGGCGTTCGTCGCTGCCTACGGGGACTGGCTCGCCGGCCTGTTCGAGCGCGAGGGCATCGCGCCCGCGCGTTCCGCGTTCTGGATCTACCCGCGCGACTTCTGCATGCCCGCGCTGCTGCAGCGCTTCGCGCCGGGCAGGGTGGTGGTGGACATGGTGGACGACGATCGCGCCTGGCCGGGCGTGCCGGACGCGCGCAAGGAGCGCCTCGGTCGCAACTACGCCGAACTGCTGGAGGCAGCGGACCTGGTGCTGGCCAATTGCGCACCGGTGCAGGCCGGACTGCAGGCCTGGCGCGGGGACGTGCGGCTGGTGCCCAACGGCGTCGACGAAGCGCACGGCCGCATGCGGCCGCCCGGCAGGCCGCCGGAGGCCGGCGCCGTGATCGGCTACCTCGGCAACCTCGAGGCCAAGATCGACGTGCCGTTGCTGGACGCCATCGCCACGCGCTTCCCGCAGCATCGCCTGGTGCTGGTCGGTTCGACCCACGCCAACCCCGCGGTCCGCGGGTTGCTGCGCCACCCGAACGTCGAGATGCCGGGCGTGGTGCCGTACGATCGGGTCGGCGACTGGCTTTCCCGCTTCGACGTCGCCGTGATCCCGCACCTGGACATGGAACTGACCCGGCGCATGAATCCGCTCAAGACCCACGTGTACCTGGCCTGGGGGATTCCGGTGGTCTCCACGGCGGTGGCCAACGTGCAGGACGACGGCGAACTCGTGCGCATGGTGGTCAGCCATCGCGCCTTCCTGCACCAGCTCGGGCAGGTGCTGTCAATGGAACGGCCGCCGGCGGAGCGCTTCCGCGCGCACGTCGCGAAGAACGGCTGGCGCAGCCGCCTCGAAACGGTGGTGGACGAACTCCGGCTCGGGGAGCTCGGGTGATGGCCACCGCGGCCGAGATCCAGGCGGTGCTTGCGTCCGGGTTGTTCGACCTCGACTGGTATCGCCAGCGTTGGCCGGCCGCCGCCGCCGACCCGGAGGCGGCGGTTGCCCACTTCCTCGACAGGGGCGTGTCGCTGGGGCTGGATCCCGGCCCGGCGTTCAGTGCAAGGCGCTACCTGCGCGAGAACCCGGATGTCGCCGCCGCGGGCATGAATCCGTTGCTGCACTACCTCGCCTACGGTCGCGGCGAGGGACGCGCAGCCTTCGCGGTGGACGATGCCGGCGGCGACGATCCGCCGCCGGTGCCGCAGCCGCCTTCGCCGCAAACCTTGCAGCGTTGGGCGCGCGAGGTGGCGCTGCTCCGCGACAGCGCGTTGTTCGATCCCGATTTCTACCTCGACCGCTACCCCGACGTGCGCGCCGCCGGCGTCGATCCGCTGCAGCATTTCGTCGAGCATGGCGCCCGCGAAGGGCGCTGGCCCAATCCGTGGTTCGATCCCGCGTGGTATCGCGCCAACCACCAGCGCGGCGACGACGCCGCCAACCCGTTGCTGCACTACGCGCACGCGCCGGACCGGGCGACCAGCCGCACCAGCGAGTGGTTCGACGGTGGTTACTACCGCAAGCGCCATCCGGACGCCGCCGCGGGCGACCTGACGCCGCTGGAACATTTCCTGCGCCACGGCGTCGACCGGGGCCACGCGACGCGCGAGGAATCCCGTGCGGCATTGCCGGCACGCATCCCGGACCTGCGCGGCGTCGCCGCCACCGTCGTGGTGACGGTGTACAACGCCGCCAGCCATCTCGAGGCATGCCTGGACAGCGTCCTGCGCCACACCCGGCTGGATGCCGGAGACCGCCTGCTGGTGGTGGACGACGCCAGCGACGAGCCCGCGGTCTCCGGGGTGCTGGCGCGGCTCGACGGCATGGCCGGCGTGCGCGTGGTCCGCAACGAGCGCAACCTCGGCTATACCGCCAGCGCCAACCTGGGCTGCCGGCTGGCGGCCGGCACGGACGTGGTGCTTCTGAACAGCGATACCGTGGTCGGCCCGCACTGGCTGCGCAACCTCAAGATCGCCGCCTACCGGCGGACCCGGATCGGCACCGTCACGGCGGTGTCCGACAATGCCGGCGCCTTCTCGGTCCCGCGCGAAGGCGCCAACGCGCTCCCGGACGGCGTCTCCGTCGAGGAGGTTGCGCGCGCGGTCGCCGACGCCGGCGCCGCGGACTTCGAGGTGCCCACCGGCAACGGCTTCTGCCTGTACCTGCGACGGGCCATGCTCAACGAGGTCGGCGGCTTCGACGAGGAGGCCTTCCCCCTCGGCTACGGCGAGGAGAACGACCTGTGCATGCGGGCGCTCGCGGCCGGGTGGCACCACCTGGTGGAGCCGCGCGTGTTCGTGCACCACGCCCGCTCGGCATCGTTCGGCGAACGGCGCGAGGCCCTGGCCCATGCCGGCGCCGAACGCCTGCAGGCGCTCCATCCCGGTTACCCGGCGGCCATCGCCGGGCTGGCCGACCTGCGCGGCTTCGTCCTCGCGCGCTATCGCATCGGCCGCAGGCTGCGCGCGCTCGCCGATGGGGCGGGCGCCCCCCGCCCGCGGATCCTGTACGTCCTGTCCACCGACAACGGCGGCATCCCGCAGACCAACGCCGACCTGATGCGCGCGCTCGCCGGCGAATTCGATTGCCTGGTGTTGCGCAGCGACAGCCGCGCCGTCGAACTGTGGGCCTTGGGCGACGATGGCTACCACACCCTCGAACGCCATCCCCTGTCCGAGCCGATCGGCTTCGGCACCCATGTCGGCGAGGAGTACGAGGCGGTCGTCCGCGACGTGCTGCTGCGCCACGCGATCGACCTGCTGCACATCCGCCACATCGCGTGGCACAGCCTCAACCTGGCGAGCATCGCGCGCGGGATGGGCGTCCCCGTGGTCCAGTCCGTCCACGACTTCTACCAGGTCTGCCCTTCGGTGCACCTGGTGGACCGGGAGGGCCGCATGCATCCGGGCGGCGTGGCCGAGGGGGCGGAGAACGCGCTCTGGCCGCTGGACCCAGCCGCGGCCGTGCCGATGACCCGGCCCCGCCTGGAGGCCTGGCAAGCGCGGATGGAGGCGGCGCTGCTGGCAGCCGACGCTTTGGTCACGACGTCGCCCGGCGCCCGCGACCTGCTGCTCGCCGCGCTGCCGGGGCTGGCCGGCGAGGGCGCACCGCCGTTCCACGTGATCCCGCACGGCCGGGACTTCGACCGCTTCGAGACACTAGCGGAGAGCGGTCCGATCCGGGAGGACGAGCCCCTGCGGGTGCTCGTGCCGGGGAACATCGGCAGGCACAAGGGTGGCGACCTCGTCGCGGAGGTCGCCGCGATGGCCCCGCCCGGGACCATCGAGTTCCACCTGCTGGGGACCGCCCCGGCGTCGCTGAAGGCGCACGTCGTGGACCACGGGCCGTACCCGCGCGGGGAGTTCGCGAGCCGGGTCGCCGAGATCCGGCCCCATCTCGCCGCCGTCCTCTCGCTGATGCCGGAAACCTGGTGCCACACCCTGACCGAATGCTGGGCCGCCGGCATCCCGGTACTGGCGCTGGACCGCGGCGCGACGGGCGAGCGCCTCCGCGAGCACGGAGGCGGATGGCTGCTGCAGGGAGACCCGACTGCAGTCGACGTCTGCCGCCGGCTGCTGGAGCTGCGGGGGCTGGAAAAGCAGCGCCGCGAAGCCCGCGAGGCGATCGCGTCCTGGCAATCGGGGCCAGGCCAGGAGGGCGGAACGGGACGGATGGCAGCCGGATACAAGGACCTCTATCACAAGGTGTGGTCCCGCATTCACGCATCCCTTCCGTAAACTGGCGGGATGCGAACCCTCATCAACGCCATGGCCGACACGCGGCCGTTTCCCTGGAACGTCGTGCTGGTGGTGGGAGCTGGCAATGGCGCCCAGCTGCCGTTGCTGCGCCGCTTGGAGGCGTCGCGGCTGCTGCTCGTCGAGCCCAACCCGGAGCAACGGGAACTGCTCGCGCGGGTGGTGGATCCGGATCGCGGAGAGGAGGTCCTGGATTTGGCGGTGACGGCCAGGGACGTCCCGGAAGTGAAGCTCCACCTGTACAGCAACCCGGCGTTCTCCAGTTTCGAGGGAGCGACGCAATTGCTGGAGGTCCTTCCAAACCTGGAGGACGCGGGAGAGGTCTCGGTTCCCTGCAAGGCGCTGCACGCGCTGGTCGCGGAATTCGGCGTCGACGGCACGCAGCACAACCTGCTCGTGCTGGATGCGCCGGGGCAGATCGAACTCCTGGCGGACGCCCCCGGCGTTCGTGCCTTCAGCCACATCGTGGTCAAGGCGGGCTCGCAACCCCTCTACAAAGGCGATCCCGCCCGGGAGGGACTGCAGGCCTCGCTGGCCGAGTCCGGGTTCGAACTGGTCGGTGCCGACCCGGAAGCCATCTATCCTTTCGCCGTCGACGCGTACCGCCGAAACGAAGCACGCGTCGAACTGACCCGGCTTCGCTCCGAACTGGCCGCGGCGCAAAACCGGGCCAAACTGGTATCGGGTCTCAAGACCGAGCTCGCCGCCGCGCGCGCCAGTGTGTCCGAGGAACAGGCCAGGATCGTCGAGTTGGAACGCCAGGCACAGGCGCTGGAAGAGGAGAAGGGCAGGCTGGTACAGGAGTTGGGCCAGCAGTCCACGCAGGGCGAGGGCGCCGCCAGGCAGGCGGAAGCACAGCAGAAGCAGCTCGAGCACCTCAAGCAGCGGCTCAACCACCTCGACGAGCAACTGCTCAATGCGCGCGACGCGATGGCGCTGGCGGTGCGGATGCAGGCGTTGCGCGAGAACGACCTCGAGGACTTGCGGAAGCGCTATGCCGAGTTGCACGGTGCGCACCAGTCGCAGCGGGCACTGCTGACCAAGTTGTCCCGGCGCCTGGTGGCGGCCAACGAGTACTTCCAACAACTGGCCGGCAGCGGGATGCTGGCCCTGGAAGACGCCGTGGTCGTGGAGTCCGCGCCCGCCCCGGAAAAGCCGCGGAAGCGGACCGCCACCAGCAGGAAGCCGGCCGCCGGAAAGCCGGCTGCCAAGAAGCCGGCCAGGAAGCGATGAGCCGCCTGCCCGTGCCACGGAGTGCGACGCGGGCCGCGAACAAGCTCGCGGAGATCCTGCAGGAATCCGTCGACCTGCTGGACGATGCGGAGCTGCTCGAACTGGAAGGAGAGGCCTTGGCCGAACCGGAGCCCTCGCTGGTCCAGCAATGCGTCGAGCTCGCGGAGGCTGGCGCCATGGCGGAAGACGAGCCGATCCGGACCCTGCACCACTTCGCGTGCACGGGGGGCACCGTCATCAGCAAGTGCGTCGCGGCGATGCCCAACGTCCAACTGCTCTCGGAGCTGGACCCGTTGAGTCCGATGGCGTCCGCGCCCGGCGCATTCGCGCCCACCGACATGTCAATGTTGTTGAAGCACAGCACGCGTCCGCCTCCGAAGGAGACGCTGCTGGAGCTGTTCCGGGCGCAGCTCGACGTCGCCTACCGCTCCACGCTGTCCCAGGGCGGCTACCTGGTGGTCCGCGACCACACCCACAGCCATTTCTGCACCGGGTCGGCGGTTCCCGAGCGGCCGAGCGTGCGCGAACTGGTGGCGATGGTCGCCCCCGTGTCGTCACTCGTCACGGTGAGGAACCCGATCGACAGTTTCGTCTCCCTGCGCCTGAACAAGTGGGTCAAGTTCGAGCCGGCCACGTTCGACGAGTACTGCTCCCGCTACCTGGCGTTCCTCGACAGGTACGAAGGCGTGCCGATCATGCGATACGAGGACTTCATACAGGACCCCAAGCGCGAAATGCAGGAGGCCTGCAGGCACCTGCAGCTTCCCTACTTCGACGAATTCGCGAGCGTCTTCTCGGTCTTTCGCGTCTCGGGCGACAGCGGGCGGCATTTCGCGGTCCTGTCCAGTCCGCCGCCGCGCCCGGAACGGGACCATCTGCTGAAGGAAGCCATCGCCAGCAGTTGCTACCGGCGACTCGCCGATCGCCTCGGATACCCCGTGGAGGGCGCATGAGCCGGCTCGGGATGTTCCGGGGCCGACACGCAGGCGAGCGCGGCGTGATCGTCGCGAACGGCCCCTCCCTGAATGCCACGGACCTCTCCCTGCTTGCCGGCGAAACGGTCATCGGCATGAACAAGCTGTACCTCGGACTGGACCGTTTCGGCTTCTACCCGCGCTACTACGTCGCGGTGAACCGGCACGTCGTCGAGCAGTCCGCGGACAGGCTGCGCGACCTGAACTGCGTGAAGTTCATCGGCGACCGGGCGGGCAGCCATTTGGAGGAGGACGGGCTGACCCACATCATCAACACCAGTGCCGCCCCGGCGCGCTTCTGCCACGACGCCAGCAAGGGCGTCCATGAGGGTTGGACGGTCACCTACGTAGCATTGCAGCTCGCCTATTTCCTTGGCTTCGAGGAGGTCGTCCTGGTCGGGCTCGACCATCGCTACCGCTTCGAAGGCGACCCCAACACCGCTTCGGTCCTCGAAGGGCCGGATCCGAACCACTTTTCCGTTGAGTACTTCGGTCACGGCCAGGTCTGGAACAATCCCGACCTGGCACGCTCCGAGCAGTCGTACCGCATCGCGCGGGCCGAATTCGAGGCGGCCGGCCGGCGGATCATCGATGCGACAGTGGACGGGGCATGTACAATCTTCGAGAAAGCGGATCATCGGGACGTATTCAGGGGATGGCAGTAACGCAGACGACCGGAGCACCCTTGCGGCTGCTGGGGCAATCCGGGTGCCGGATCGCATTTCCCGGGTGCACCGTCTATGTCGATCCCTACCTGTCGCACTCCGTGCAGGCTCTGGACGCCCCCGACCTGGTCAGGCTGGTGCCGATCCCTTTCGAGCCTGCGCAGGTGGAGGACGCGGACTGGGTGCTGGTCACCCATGACCATATCGACCACTGCGATCCCCATACGCTGCCCGCGCTTGCGGAAGCGTCTCCCGGCGCCCGCTTCATGGGTCCCGCGCCGGTCGCGGCGGTGCTGGCCGGCTGGGGAATCGCCCGCGAGCGCATCGTGCTGGCCAGCGAAGGATGGTTGCCGCTCGGCGATGACGCGAGGGTCCACGCGGTTCCCGCGGCCCATCCCGAGATCGCCAGGGACGCCGCCGGCAACCTCGCCTGCGTTGGCTACGTGATCGAGCATGCCGATCGCCGCAGCTACATCGCAGGCGACACCAGCGTCCGCCAGGAACTGCTGGATGCGCTCGCGGCGCTGGCGCCGATCGCCACGGCGATCCTGCCGGTCAACGAGCGGAACTTCTTCCGCGACCGGCGGGGCATCATCGGCAACATGTCCGTGCGTGAAGCCTTCCTCATGGCGGAGGAGGCCGGCTTCGAAAGGGTCGTGCCCGTGCACTGGGACATGTTCGCGGCGAACGCGACCGGCGAAGGCGAGATCCGCGCCGTGTACGAACAGATGCAGCCCGGCTTTTCGCTGGACCTGCGCCCCGACGTCCTGTGAGCGCGCCCATGCTCGCGAGCATCGTCATCCGGACGTTGAACGAGGCCCGCTACCTGGGCGAGCTCCTGCAGGCGATCGAACGCCAGGACACCGGCCCCTTCGAGGTGGAGGTGGTGGTGATCGACTCGGGTTCCGACGACGGCACCCTGGAGATCGCCCAGCGCCACGGTTGCGTGATCACGCACATCACCCGCGAGCAGTTCTCTTTCGGCCGCTCGTTGAACATGGGTTGTGAAGCGGCCCGCGGCGACATCCTGGTGCTGATCAGCGGCCATTGCGTCCCGACCGACGAGCATTGGCTGCGGAAGCTGTGCCAGCCGGTCGCCGACGGCAAGGTCGCCTACAGCTACGGCAAGCAGGTGGGCGGCCCGGAAAGCCACTTCAGCGAGTGCCGCATCTTCAGCAAGTACTACCCCGACGAGTCCTGCGTGCCCCAGGACGGCTTCTTCTGCAACAACGCCAACTCGGCGATCTCGCGCGACGCCTGGGCCCGGTACCGGTTCGACGAATGCGTCACCGGCCTGGAGGACATGGAGCTGGCCAAGCGCCTGTACCTGGACGGGGGGCGCATCGGCTACGTCGCCGAAGCCTGCGTGTACCACTACCACTCCGAGTCCTGGAAGCAGGTCAAGCGCCGCTTCGAGCGCGAGGCGCTGGCGCTGCAGAAGATCATGCCGCAGATCCACGTGCGCCATCGCGACCTGCTGCGCTACATCGCGCGCAGCATCTGGCGCGACTGGTGCCACGCCTGGAAGGAAGGCGTGTTCCTGTCGCGGGCGTGGGAAATCGTGCAGTACCGCGTGTGCCAGTACACCGGCTCGTTCAAGGGCAACCGCGAGCACCGGATCCTGTCGCACGCGGAACGCGACAAATACTTCTACCCGGGTTGAACATTCCAATGAACGAAAACAAGCCGCGCGTCGTCGCCCTGCTCCCGATGAAGGCGAACAGCGAACGCGTCAAGGGCAAGAATTTCCGCGAATTCTGCGGCAAGCCGCTGTTCCGCTGGATCCTCGACACCCTGCTCGAGGTCGAGGAGATCGACCAGGTCGTCATCAACACCGACGCCCGCCACATCCTGGCCGAGAACGGCCTGGTGGAAACGGACAGGGTCGCGATCCGCGACCGCAAGCCGGAGATCTGCGGCGACCTGGTGTCCATGAACCTGGTGCTGGCCGACGACGTCGAGAACGTGGACGCCGACATCTACCTCATGACCCACACCACCAACCCGCTGGTCAGCGCAGGCACCATCCGCAAGGCGCTGTCCGCGTACCGCGACGCGCTGGCTGCGGGCAGTGCGGACTCGCTGTTCACCGTGGACAAGGTGCAGACGCGCTTCTACCGCGAGGACTGCAGCCCGGTGAACCACGACCCGGACAACCTGGTGCGCACCCAGGACCTGGAGCCGTGGTACGAGGAGAACTCCAACATCTACCTGTTCACCCGCGCGAGCTTCCGCTCCACCAACGCGCGCATCGGCAGGAAGCCGATGATGTTCGAGGGCCCGCAGTTCGAGTCCATCGACATAGACACGCCCGACGATTGGGATTTCGCGGTGGTCGCCGCGCGCTTCATGCAGGAGCAGGAGCAGGCCAAGTGAAACGTGTCCTGGTGACCTGCCCGCCGATGCTGGGCATGATCGACGAGTTCATCCCGGTCGCGGCCGCGCGCGGGGTCGAGCTGGTGCCCGCGGCGGTGACCCAGGTGCTCTCGCAGGACGAACTGTGCGCACTGCTGCCCGAGTTCGACGGCTGGATCATCGGCGACGACCCGGCGACGCGGCGGGTGTTCGAGACCGCCTGCGCCGGCCGCCTGCGCGCCGCCGTGAAGTGGGGCATCGGCGTGGACAACGTGGACTTCGCCGCGTGCAAGGCCCTCGAGATCCCGATCTGCAATACGCCGAACATGTTCGGCGGCGAAGTGGCCGACGTCGCCGTCGGCTATGTCATCGGCCTGGCGCGGCAGCTGTTCGCCATCGACCGCGGCATCCGCGCCGGGGGCTGGCCGAAGCCCGCCGGCATGAGCCTGGCCGGCAAGCGGGTGGCGCTGGTGGGTTTCGGCGACATCGGCCGCAGCACGGCCAGGCGGCTGGCGGCGTTCGACATGCCGATCGTCGCCTACGACCCGGGCAACGACGACACCGGGGGCATCCCCGGGGTCGAGCGCGCGGCCTGGCCGGAGCGCATCGGGGAGGCGGACTTCATCGTCTTCACCTGCTCCCTGAATGCGCACAACCGGCACATGCTGGACGAGCGGGTGCTGGCCATGGCCAAGCCCGGGGTCCAGGTGGTCAACGTGGCCCGCGGGCCGCTGATCGACGAGCAGGCCCTGGTCCGGGCGCTGCAGTCCGGCCACGTCGCCGCGGCCGCCCTGGACGTGTTCGAGGTGGAGCCGCTCCCGGCCGATTCCCCGCTCAGGGGCATGCCGCAGTGTATCTTCGGGTCCCACAACGGCTCGAACACCAGGGACGCGGTGCGTCGGGCCAGCCACGAGGCGATGGAAAAGCTGTTCGCCTTCCTGAGCTGAGGCATCCCACGGAGGCGGCATGAACCCCTATTCAGCACTGCCGGACCGCGCATTCTGGAGGCCGGCGGTGGCGGAAAAGCCGATGCTGGAGATCGGCGGGCTCTGGGATCCGAAGTTCGCGATCGCCAAGGACAGCGCGATCGCGACCTATGGGTCGTGCTTCGCACAGCACATCGGCAACGCGCTGGGCAAGCGCGGCTACAACTGGAACATCTCCGAGCGCGCGCCTGAGGGGATGTCGTGGGCTTCCGCGCGCGAGTTCAATTACGGGATCTTCTCCAGCCGCACCGGCAACATCTACACGACGACGCTGCTGCGGCAGTGGTTGTCCTGGGCGTCGGGCGAGAAGGAGCCTCCAGCGGAAACCTGGCGCAAGGACGGCAGGTTCATCGACCCGTTCAGGCCCCGGATCGAACCGGCCGGATTCCGCAGCGAGGACGAGCTGTTGGCGTCGCGCAGGCACGCCATCGCATGCTTTCGCGACAGCATCGTCTCCTCCGACATCCTCGTGTTCACCCTGGGCCTGACCGAATCCTGGCGAAACCGCGCAACCGGGGTGGAGTACCCCATGTGCCCTGGCACGGTCGCTGGAGAGTACGACCCCGACGTCCACGCGTTCCATGAGCTGGGCTTCCAGGAGATCGTCGACAGCCTCGATGCATCCATCGCGGCCATGCGCCAACTCAATCCGGCGATCCGCACCCTCCTCACCGTCTCGCCGGTACCGCTGACCGCCACCAATTCGGGACGCCACGTGCTGGTCGCGACCATGCATTCGAAGTCGATCCTGCGCGCGGTCGCCGGGCACATGGAGCGCCGGGACGCGGGCGTGGACTACTTCCCTTCGTACGAGATCATCAGCAGCCCGCCGTTCCGCGGGGCGTTCTTCCAGGACAACCTCCGCAGCGTGGACCCGTCCGGGGTCGAGTTCGTCATGTCCAACTTCTTCTCCGCCATCGAGGGGGCAGGCAACGCCGTCCAGCAGGCGGCCTCCCGGGAGAAGCCTTCTCCGGTGGCCCCCGCCGTGGCTGGCGATGGTGCCGATGACGTGCATTGCGAGGAGGAGTTCCTCGATGCGTTCTCACGGAAGTCGGCGCATGGCTGAGATCCTGGTCTTCGGGGACAGCCACGTCGCCAGTCTTTCCCCACCGCTGGAGGAGCTGGCCTCGCGTACGTCCATCATTCCGCGCTTCGTGAGCGCACCGGGGCCGGTGTTGACGCGCCTTGCAGTGGAAGGGGACAAGCTGACGCTGGCGCCTGCGCCGGACAGCTGGGGGCATGCCACCGTTTCCGACAAGTCCATCCACTCCTGGTACGCGCTGACGGCCGCACAGATCCGCGACATAGCCGGCGCCGACGGAGCGGTGGACTTGTCACTGTTCGACGCGATCGTCTGCGTGGGCGGCCACCTCACGAGCTGGTGGCCCTCCATGCACGACGTGATCGTGGCGCCCCAGTACTCCGGCGACTGCGCGCTCCGGGCCTGCAGCGACATGTTTGCGCGTACGCCACACATGCGCTGGGTGGGTGCAATCACGCCCGGCTGCGTGCCGGTCTATTCGATGCCCGAGCCGTTGACCAACGAGGGGTCCCCGAAGCTCGAGGCGCCCGGCGCACGCGAAAGGAACTTTGCAATCGTGGAAGAGACCCTGTCGCTGCTGCTGCAGGACGCTGGCACGAAATACGTTCCCATGCCGCCAGGCTTGCTGTCTGCAGGTGGACACGCCACGGCGGCCCGCTTCAAGCACGAGCGAGAGGGCGACTATACGCATGTCAACGACGAAGGCGCCCGGCTGATGGCAAGGCATTTGTTGGACATGGTCGCGCCCACCTGCAAGGCGGACGTGGAGGCGATGGCCTGACATGGAAGCGATCATCATCACCGGCGCCGCGGGTGGCATAGGGCGAGAACTTGTCCGGGTGCTCCGGGAAGGTGGCTACGCAGCCATCGCGGTCGATCGTGTTGCGCGGCCGGAAGGGATGGAGTGCGACGGCTACGTGCAGTGCGACATTCGCAGGACGGTCGAGGACGCCTCCTATGCGGAAGAAACGTTCGGCCGGATCCGTGGCGCTTTGGGTGGTGCGGCACTGAAGGCGCTCGTGAACAACGCCGCTGTGCAGGTGGTCGCGCCGCTGCAGGCGCTGACCCGCGAGGACTGGCGGGCCACCTTGGACGTGAACGTCATCGCCCCATTCATCTGGGCGCAGGCGTTCCTCGGTGACCTCGAGGCCAACGAAGGCTGCGTGCTCAACGTCAGCAGCATCCACGCACGCCTGACCAAACCCGAATTCGTTGCCTATGCCACGAGCAAGGCCGCCCTGAGCGGTATGACGCGGGCGATGGCGGTGGAGTTCGGCCACAAGGTGCGCGTGAATGCCATCGAGCCCGCCGCGATAGACACCGAGATGCTGCGTGCAGGATTCGCAGGCCGGGATGAAGAGTTCAGCCGGTTGGCCGACTGCCATCCGGTTCGCCGGATCGGTACTCCGGAGGAAGTCGCGCGGCTCGCGCTTGTCCTGATCGCCGGTAGAATCGCGTTCTTGAACGGGGCCAGCATCGCGCTGGACGGCGGCATAGGCAACCGCTTGCACGACACAGCCTGAAGCGGGGGACCGCTCTCCTACCGAAGGAACATCCGTGACGCCTTCCAGACTCCTCAGGGAATTGATCGCCAGCGACCGCCTGCAGGAAGCCCGGGAACTGTGCGAGCGCCAGCGGCATGTGGAGCCGGGTGGCAGCTTCTACGACTTCTGGCTGCAACGTCTGGATGGCAAGACGGGCGCGCGGGACCAGGCTGGCGACTTCAGGTTCCAGCCACGATGGCGGGAGTTGCGCGCGGAATTCGATCGCAACCCGTACCAGGTCGGTCCGAAGCGCGCACCCGAAGGGGATTTGCGTGAGGCGCTGGACGAGGTCAAGCGCGCCATCCCGTTCAAGGGCGACATCTACCTTCCGACCGAGCGCATTCCGGAACCGGAACAGCTGACCGGCCTGCAAAGGGTGCTGGACCTGGTAACGCCGGAAAACCGGCGCGCATCGAAGGCGAGGTTCGACGCGCTCAGGCGGCACATGGGCCGGACCGGGAAGCGACGCGTCTTCGTGATCGGGAACGGCCCCAGCCTCAAGCGCACCGACCTGCGCCTGCTGCGCGGCGAAATCACGATCGGATTCAACGGCATCTTCCTGCATGAAGATTTCGTTCCGACCATCTATGTCGTCGAGGACCACCTCGTCGCCGAAGACCGCGTGCGCGAGATCCACGCGTACGACTGCCCGGTGAAGATCTTCCCGTCCTACCTCGGATACGTCATCGAGCCGCAGCCCAACACCATCTACCTGAATCATGTTTCCCGGATCAGCTATCCGGTGGATGCGGACTTCACGGTCGACGCGGGGGACCTGTCCTATACCGGCGGTACCGTTACGTACACCGGAATCCAGATCGCTGCGTCGCTCGGGTTCGAGGAAATCATCCTTGTTGGCGTGGACGCGTCGTACAGGGTTCATGACGTCGATCGCTCCACCTCGTACGCCACAGGGGTGCTGACCTCCAAGTCGGACGACGTGAACCATTTCGATCCGCGCTACTTCGGCCGTGGATATCGTTGGCACGACCCGAATGTCAACGTCATGCTGCAGGCCTACAGGAAGGCCAGGGATTACGCCCGCAGGGAGGGGGTCCGCATCCACAATGCCACCATCGGCGGCGAGCTTGAAGTTTTCCCGCGCGTGGATTTCCACCAGCTGTTCCCCGACCACGCCGCGTTCCCGCGCTGCGCCATCCTCGATTTCACTTCGATCAACAAGCTCTCCGCGACCGGTGTCGTGAAGAAGCACCTGTTCGACGGCTGGAGCAGGGCGTCGCTCCTGCACGTGCACAGCGACAGGCAGACGGGCCTAAGCGCATTCCAGTCTGTCGAGAACGACCAGTATCCGGCCGGCACGAACGAAGACTCCGTGTTCCCCGTGCTCCGCGCCGCGATCGAATTCACTCCGCAACTTCTGTACTTGCGTCCGACGCTCGAACGGCCGCAGCTCACGGCCCTGCAGGTGTTGCTCCCGCTATTGCTCGACAGGCCGTATGTCATCCACTACATGGACGACTGGCTGGAGAAGGCACGGGCCACTCGCGGCCAGGAGATCGCGGACATCTACCGCGACCTGATGTCGGTGCTCTTCCGCCGCGGCTCCCGGGTCCTGTCCATCTGCGACAAGATGTCACGGATGCTCGTGGAACGTTACGGAACGGCGGAGGGAAGGACGCACGCAATCCACAACTTCATCCTTCCGAACCGGCCGGCAGTCCGCAATCCCACGACCGAAGGCACGCGCACCATCCGCTACTTCGGCGGCATAGAGCCGGACATGGGACTGCAGACCCTGGTGTCTATCGCACGCCAGGTGGAGTCGATCAACGAACGCAACGCGGTGCCATTCCAGCTTCGGTTCGAGATCCTGACTAGCCAGTATTCCATCAGGCAGTGCGGTGACCGGTTCGACTCGTTCCCATGCACCACGGTCAGGGAGCAGTTGGCCGACGACGACGAGTATCGCCATGCGCTGGCGAATTCCGACTTGAACCTGATCTGCTACAACTTCGACGATCGTACGCTGGATTACGTCGGCCATTCCCTGGCGAACAAGCTCCCCGACCTGCTCGCGTGCGGTGCTCCGTTCCTGGCCGTCGGCCACCCCGAGCTGGCGACCATCGAGATGCTCGCCGAGAGCGGTTTCCCCTTCCTGCTCGACACGGAAGACTTCGAGCTGGAGCCGATGCTGCGGGAAATCTTCCAGCCCACCCCGGCGACGCTGGAGCGGTTCGCGGCGGCCACGGGCGTCCTGCGCGAGGAGTTCGGCGAGGAGAAGAACCGATGCGGCTTCCACCGCTTGCTCAGGCAGGCCGCCGATGACGATTCGGAATCCTGGCGGGGGCTCAGCGAGGCCCTCCCTGTGCTGGCCCGCCTCCTTGGCACCTTGGAGCCGGATCTTCCGTACCTCCGGGACCTGCATTGCCTCCTCAGGTTGGCGGCCATGGACCGCGAGTTCATCGACGGGGTCCTCAGCAGGGTGCGCGGGCACGGGCTGCGCTGGTCCGTACGCGACATGCACAGGGAGCTGACGAGGAGGTTGAAGGGCCCCGAAGACCTGGAAAAGTCAGATAGAATCCAGAAGATTCATGCGGTTGCGTTCCTGATTTGCGGGCTCGGCCATGAGCGCTACGCGGCGGTCTCGGACATTGTGAGACAGTGGCTTGCCGGTCCCCGTACAGATTCCCATGGAGTAATGACGACGACAGAAACCTGCTGCGCCTGAAGGCATGTTGACGGCCGGGCGGCGTCGGACAACCGGAGAGTGGCAATGGGAACCAAGGAAGATGTGCGTGCCATTTGTCGCGCCGACCTGATGAAGGTCGAATTGGCCATCGTAAGGACATACACGACCCTTCTCGCTGGCCATGCTCCCTACATCGCCATTGATGGCGGCGCCCATGCCGGCTACCACACAGAGAGGCTGGGCCGCCTTCGGAATTGCGGCAGGGTCATCGCGGTCGAGGCCGACCCGTGGACGGTCGTCCGTCTTCGGTCGAGGGTGGATTTGTTCGACGAAGCGTTGAAGGCGAAAATCGAAGTGGTGGAAGCTGCCTTGCAGGAGGACGCAGGCCTTCGGAGCGTCACCTGGATGTCGTCGCCGTCCCATCCGGGGCGGTCAGGGATCTCCTCGATCTGGCAGAACGACCATTCCGTCCAGTTCCGCGAGAAAATAACGGTTGCCGCGACGACCCTGGACTCCCTGTCTGCTTCCCTTTCCAATCGGGTCGGGGTGATCAAGCTCGATCTGGAAGGGGGCGATTTCATGGCCATAAAAGGCGCTGTAGAAACCCTCCGCAGGGACCGGCCATATCTCGTTTTCGAGAACTCCAATCGGGCGCCCGGCATCTACGGATTCTCGATCGGGGAGTTCGCGGGCCTGTTCTCGAGTATCGGTTACGAGCCCCTCACGTTTTTCGGGGAGTCGGCCACGGAGGGGAACTGGTTCGACTTCTGGGAAATGTGGGCCGCTCCCGCGGAGCGCGCGGAGGAGGCGCGGGGCGTGTTGGAAACGACGGTCCAGGAGTTGGCGGAAGGAGCGTTGGGGTTGAGTTCGATGTAATCACGAGTTGCGGGGTTCGGGCATGGGTCTACCACCTCCCCGCGACAATGACAGCGGCTGATGGAGAGTTGAGTTGGGTATGAAGAAGGCACTGATTACTGGCGTCACCGGTCAGGACGGGTCCTACCTTGCGGAGTTCCTGCTGGAGAAGGGCTACGAAGTCCATGGCATCAAACGCCGGGCTTCGCTGTTCAACACCCAGCGGGTGGACCACATCTACCAGGATCCGCACGAACTGCACGCCCGTTTCGTGCTGCACTATGGCGACCTCACGGACAGTTCGAACCTGACCCGGATCTTGCAGCAGGTGCAGCCCGACGAGGTCTACAACCTCGGCGCGCAGAGCCATGTCGCGGTGAGCTTCGAATCGCCGGAGTACACGGCGGACGTGGACGCGATCGGAACGTTGCGGTTGCTTGAGGCCATTCGCCTGCTGGGGATGGGCGATCGGACCCGTTTCTACCAGGCGAGCACCTCCGAGCTGTACGGCCTGGTGCAGGAGATCCCGCAGAAGGAAACGACCCCTTTCTACCCGCGCAGTCCCTATGCGGTCGCCAAGCTCTACGCGTACTGGATCACGGTGAACTACCGCGAGGCCTACGGGATGTACGCGTGCAACGGCATCCTGTTCAACCACGAGAGCCCGCGCCGCGGCGAGACGTTCGTCACCCGCAAGATCACGCGCGGCCTGGCGAACATCGCGCAAGGCCTGGAGCGTTGTCTGTTCATGGGCAACCTGGATTCGTTGCGCGACTGGGGCCACGCCCGCGACTACGTGCGGATGCAGTGGATGATGCTGCAGCAGGAGAAGGCGCAGGACTACGTGATCGCGACCGGTCAGCAGCAGTCGGTGCGTGATTTCATCCGCTGGACCGCCGAGGAACTGGGCGTCACCTTGCGCTTCGAGGGCGAGGGCGTCGAAGAGAAGGGCATCGTCGAGCGGGTCGAGGGCGACAAGGCGCCTGCACTGCAGGTCGGCGACGTGGTGGTGGCGGTCGATCCCCGTTACTTCCGACCGGCCGAAGTGGAAACCTTGCTCGGCGATCCCTCCAAGGCGAAGCGCGAACTGGGCTGGCAGCCCGAGATCACGGCGCGCGAGATGTGCACCGAGATGGTCGCCGCCGACCTCGCCGAGGCGCGGCGGATGGCGCTCCTCCGGGAGCATGGCTACGACGTCGCGATGGCACGGGAAGGCTGACATGGCAACCCGCATCTTCATCGCAGGCCATCGCGGCATGGTGGGGTCGGCGCTGGTGCGCCGGCTCCGCGAGCGCGACGATGTGGAGCTCGTCACGCGCACGCGCAAGGAGCTGGACCTGCTGCGCCAGGCGGACGTCGAAGCGTTCTTCGCCAGCGAAGCAATCGACCAGGTGTACCTGGCGGCCGCCAAGGTCGGCGGCATCCACGCCAACAATACCTACCCGGCGCAGTTCATCTACGAGAACCTGGTCATCGAGTGCAACATCGTGCACGCCGCCCACATGGCCGGGGTGCAGAAGCTCATGCTGCTTGGGTCCTCCTGCATCTACCCGAAGATGGCTCCGCAACCCATGCGCGAGGATGCGCTGCTGACCGGAGTGCTGGAACCGACGAACGAGCCGTACGCAGTAGCCAAGATCGCCGGGATCAAGCTCTGCGAAAGCTACAACCGCGAGCACGGACGCGACTACCGTAGCGTGATGCCCACCAACCTGTACGGTCCCGAGGACAACTTCCACCCCGAGAACAGCCACGTGATTCCTGCGTTGATGCGCCGATTCCACGAGGCTGCGCGGGACGGGGCGCCCGAGGTCGTGGTCTGGGGTAGCGGCAAGCCGATGCGGGAGTTCCTGCACGTCGACGACATGGCCGCTGCCAGCATCCACGTGATGGAGCTGCCGGTCGACACCTGGAAGCAGCATACGCAGCCGATGCTGTCGCATGTGAACGTGGGTACCGGCGTCGACTGTACTATCCGCGAGCTGGCCGAAACCATCGCCAGGGTCACCGGGTACCCGGGAAGGATCGCCTTCGATGCCAGCAAGCCGGACGGCACGCCGCGCAAGCTGCTCGATGTCTCGAGGCTGGCCTCCCTCGGGTGGCGCGCCGGAATCGGCCTGGAGGAGGGGCTGCGCCACACCTACGCGTGGTTCCTCGACAATCTGGACCAGTTCCGGGGCAAGGAAGCAGCATGATTCCCTTCCGCAAGCTATCCCCCCAAGCATTCTGACGAGGTCCCGTGGAGATTGTTCTATCCGGCCTGGACCAGGCCTCCTGCATGGAGGCCTTCGGCGCCCTGGACTGTGGCGGCGAAGCGGAGTGGTGGCCGTCGTCCCGTCTCCTGGAGGAGGTCCAGCGAAAGTCCACGGACTTCAATGTCATCTGGTTCTACGGGTCGCCGGCGTGGATCGCGAGCGGCACTCCGCATGGCGAGCCTCTCGAGGAGGCTCTGGACGGCTGGGTCCGGCGGAACCGCGCGGTTCTGAACCTGAGGGAACTGCTCGGCCCTAGACTGAGGCTCGTCAATATCGAGGGCGCGCTGGCGGTTCCGGCCAGCCGGGCGCACTCGCACCCCCTGTTTCGCGCGCTGCTTGGCTGGTGGGGGCCAACCTACCAGGGCATGTACGAAGTGCTAGAGGCGGCGGCCTGGAAACCCCTGGGGGAGCGTCGGGCACGGCTCGAGCAACTCGCGGAGTCGCAATTGCTGGCGATCCTGGAAGGGTTCATCCAGGAGGTCCGGGCGACTTGCGAGACAGTCGAGGCGGCAAAGGCGGACAAGCTGCTTGCGCGTCTCCAGGAAACCCAGGAAGACCTCGAAGTGATCCTGCAGGAGCGCGAGAGTCTTCGGATGGAGATGGCGACCGCTGCCCATGGCCACGAAGTCGAACTCGCGACCCTTCGCCAGGAACTCGCGGACGTTCGCCACGACCTCGTGACCAAGCAGAAGGAGCTTGATCAGGCGAGGCAGGGCCAGCAGGTTGCCGCAGCCTCTGTCGCAGAGGCCAGGGCCGACCTGGCAAAGGCCCAAAAGGAACTCGGTGCCAGTGTCGCGGCCCGCCAGGCACTGGACCAACGCGTAGCAAAGGAGTTGCAGGCTTCCGCCGGCCTGCTAGCCAAGCTCCGGGCCAGTGAAGAATCGTGCGCCACGTTGAAGGGCGAAGTTGCTGCGCTGAAAGCCAGGTGCAAGGAACTGGAGGCAAAGAACATCGAGGCAGTGCGCGAGCTGCGCGAAAGGGCAGCCGGATCGTCGGGCGAACGCGAATCGCCCACGCATGCGGCTGCCAGCTTCAAGAGCGGAGTGGTGAGGTTCATCCCCGCATTGGCGAGGCGTCGCCGCAATCCGGATTCGGGCGAAAGGGAAGCCTCGATGGGCCTGCTTCGGAGTTCGGAGTGGTTCGATGCCGAGTGGTACCTGGAAACGTATCCGGACGTGCGCGCGGCCGGCCTGGATCCGGTCGAGCACTACCTGGATTTCGGATGGAAGGAGTTCAGGAATCCAGGGCCACGATTCGATACGACCTACTACCTCGCGAACAACATCGACGTCGCGAAAAGCGGACTCAATCCCCTCTTGCACTTCATCAGGTTCGGGGCGAGCGAGGGTCGCCTTCCGGCTGCCGGCAGCAGGGCGAGTGCACGAGTAAGCCCCTAGCCGCCACCGGGTCCGCGACTTCCCGTGCCCCCTTGGTCAACGGATGACAGGAGCAGGAACATGTTCGACATCGTCAGAAAGCAGGCTTACTGGGAAGCGCTAGACAACAATGCGGTATTCCGGAGCCTGGGCGGCAAGTCGCTGAAGGCCCTGGATGGCCTGAAACACATCCAGGATGCGTGGTCCCTTGGAAGGCTCCTTCCCCTGCGTGGAAAGAAGATCCTGGAGGTCGGAGGTGGCGTCAGCCGGGTCCTTCCTGCCCTGGATGAATCCAACGAGCGATGGAACCTGGACGAGTTCCTTGGCGTGGGCAACGGCGTGACGGAAGTTCCCGAGATGCCGGGCGTCAAGATCGTGAGAAGGAGGCTGGGGGATTTTTCGGAGGAAGTTCCGAGCAACTACTTCGATGTCGTTTTCAGCATTTCGGTGATCGAGCACGTGCCCACGGATGAACTCGAAGCCTTCTGGAAAGACCATTCGAGGGTCCTTTCGCCCGGTGGGATGGCCATGCATACGATCGACCTGTACATAGAAGATGCCCCCAATTCCAGCCTTGACGGCAGGCTCGGTGCCTACCGTGACCTTCCGGTCAAGCACGGGCTGGAGTTCATCGATCCACCCGCCCTCCCCAGGTCGCCCACCTTCCAGTGCGACATGGCAAGCAACACCGATTTCGGCATGTGGCTGTGGAACAAGAGCGTCCCGACCCTGGCAGAGCGCCGGGCCAGATCCCAGTCCGTGACACTAGGCATGCTCCTGAGAAAGGCATGAAGCAAAAGCAGATATTCATTGCCGGTAACGGCCCCTCATTGAGGGACCTGGATTTTTCCCTGCTCGAAGGGCGGGATTGGCTCGGCATGAATGCCGCCTACCGGTACTGGGACAGGGTCGGGATCTACCCCAAGATCTACTGCTGCCTGGACAAGGTGGTGGTCAGGTCGCATGCGGAGCAGATCCTTCGGCTGTACCGCGAAGGAAGGATCGAGCGGTTCTTCCTCGTCCGCGACATCCTCGACGAGCTCCCCGACTTTCCGCAGGACGACCGGGTCTTCTTCCTGGAGGACATGGTCGCCTCGGAAGTCCCCGAGGCCAGGATCTTCCACACGGCGTTTCCCGACAAGAAGACGACGGGCTCGTGGGCCGTACGCTTCGCGATCTTCCTCGGGTACCGGGACATCACCCTCGGCGGCATCGACTGCAGCTATGTCGAGGTCATCAAGGAGGCAGGAAGCACGGGCGTGGGGCTCGAACTCAAGATCGAGACCGAGGTGGCCAGCAACCCGAACTACTTCTTCGACGACTACCAGCAGCGGGGCGACACCTACCAGGTTCCAAACCCGGAGCGGCACTACGGCAACCTGCACCTCCAGTCGTTCGAGGCCTTGAGCTTCGACATCGCCCGCATGGGGCTGGACGTCCGCATCAGGAACACGTCGAAGCAGTCCAGGTTGCATCGTTTCGGCGTCTACGAGTACCAACCGCTGGCCGAAGCGCTGGGCGCCCCGGCGCTGCAGGCGGTGGCCGTTCCGTTGACGGAGCGCGAGCTGCCGCAGCTGCTGGTCAACCTCGCGTTGTGGGAAGAGCCCGCCTTCCGGCCGCTGCGTCCCGATTCGCCCCTGCTTGGCCAGGTCGACCTGCGCCTGTTCTTCGATGGCGGGCATTCGCAGGACATCATGGACCGGGTCCACGAGGCGTGGGAGCGCTTGCCGGCGCTACGGAGCTGCTTCCGGCGGATGGAGGTCACCTTCCTCGCCATCCCCGAGGACCTGAACCACTACGTGCGCGATCCGAGGCAGCGCGACATACCGCGCAAGATGGGGCCTAACCTGCACTTCTTGGCGACCATGCGGGCTTGCCGTACGTACCGCTTCGTCCAGTTGATGGAGACGGATTGCGTGCCCGCGAAAGCGGACTGGGTCACCGATCTCGACGCGATCTGCCGCGCCCGCGACCCGTTCTGGATCGCCGGGGCGTCCGTCCCCGCGCTGGGCGCGCTGGATCCCAGGATGGCGCACCACATCAATGGCAATGCGCTCTACGCCACGGGGGACAAGGGCTTCCAGGAGTTCCTCGACCGCACGTTCCTGCCGGCGCTGCGGCACCTGCTGATCGAGCGCGGCGACCACGACCTCGCCTACGACTGCCTGCTGGAGAGGCTGGTGGCGCTGAAGCCGGAAGACGACGAAACCACGAGGGCGCATGCCGCGGAAGTGCAACGCCATCTCGGAAGGTTCCGATCGATCACCGCGATCGCCAACTTCAGCCTGGCCGAAGCGGACATGCAGGAGGAGGAATTGCTGGGGTTGCTGGAAAGCGACCATGTCCTGCTGCACTCGCGGCGCCTGGCCGGACTGCTGGCGGACGCGATGGCCACGGCGCGGCAGTCGCCGGGGGCGGACCTCGGGAGCGAACTGCTGGCGCGCCGGCTGACCGACACGTTCCTGAAGATGCCGGTCGGCTCCATCCACGCCTTCCACGCCTACTGCAACCTCCCGGGTTGCGAGATCAGGCGTTTCGACAGGACGCGCGGCAAGCTCGTAGTCGCGATCGAGCCGGAAGCAGCGGCGGACAACCAGGACCACGGCCTTTTCGTGGTATTCGCCGTCCATTCCACGCTCGTCGGCAGGCGGCTGCGTTGCCGGTTGACGCTGGAGTCCGAGGAAGACCAGCGGGTGCACGTGCGTTTTGCCCGGCAGGGCCAGGGCCCCTACGTGGAGGACACCGCCGACATCGACCTCCCGGCTGGCGCGCCCGCGACGGCGGAGCTGTCGTTCGAGTGCAACCACGACTATGCCCAGGTGCGGCTCCTCGTCGCTCCACGCGGCCCCGCGGGGGGCCGGCTTTACGTGGCCGGCGAAGTTTCGGTTGTCGGCGAAGTTGTTCGCCCGTCCGCCGTCGTGAACAGCGAGGGCGAAGACGGGAAGGCCCTGTTCGGGGACTTCCGGAAGCCGGAGCCCCCCGTGTCCCAGGCGGCCCTGGTCCCGCTCGCGCAAAGTCGCGAGCACGGCTTGCCGCGGTTGCTGATGGTAGACAGCACGCCGCTCGGCCACGCATCCGCGACCGGGCAGCTCAAGAAGACCTACCTCGAGGAGTGGCCCGACGCCTCCTTCCTGCAGGTCTGGATGGATGCCCAAGGGCTGCACCTGCTGCGCAAGCATGGCGGTACGCCGCGCGCCAATCCCACGGCGCATGCGGTGGATGCCATCGTGCGCCAGTGCCTGGCCTTCCGCCCGGACGTCGTCTACTTCCGGCCCGTCGATGCCGCGCAGCTGTTCGAGGTCGTCGAGGCGCTACTGGAGAAGATCGAGGTCCCGCTTGTCCTGCACATGATGGACGACTGGCCGGCGCGCCTGCGCAACAGCGACCCGGCTGCGGGCGAGGCGCTGGAGGGCAGGCTGCAGCGGCTCGTTGATGCGTCGCAGGTGCGGATCGGCATCTCGACCGCCATGGCGGAGGCCTACTCGGAGCGCTACGGCGGTGACTGGCAGGTGCTGGCCAACGGCGCCGACCCCTCGCGCTATCCCGCCTTGCCGAAGCCCGCGCGGGTGGAGGGACAGCCGTTCGTGATCCGGTACATGGGCGCGCTCGCCGACGACATGACCTATACGAGTGTCTGCGATGTCGCGAGGGTGGTGTCGCGGCTGTCGGCCAGGCTCCCCCTGCGGTTCGAGATCCACACCATGGAATGGTGCCGGGGCAAGGCCGAACAGGATCTCGGCGAGCTGCCCGGCGTCGTCATCTCGGGTCTGGTCCCCAAGGACCGGTACGAGGCCGTACTCGGAAGCGCGGATGCGCTGCTGATCGCCTACAACTTCGATGAGCACAGCGTCGCGTACATCGGATACTCGCTGGCCAACAAGATGCCCGAATGCCTGGCGTCCGGGTCGCCGGTGCTTGCGTACGGGCCGCGCGGCGTCGCCACAATCGACTACCTGGCGGAGGCGGGCGTCGCGGAGATCGTCCCGGAACGGAACGAACGGCAGCTGGAGGAAGCGCTCCTGCGGCTGGCCACCGATCCCGGGCAGGGGCTCCGGCTAGGCGAGCGCGCCCGGGAGTTCGTGGAGCGGGAGCTTTCGCTGGGGACCATCCAGCACCGATTCCGCTCCGCGATGCGGGCGGCATGGGCCCTGGGTCCGTTCCCGCGCGAGTCCGGCGCGCACTTCGATGAAACCGACTGCGTCTCGACCCTGTACGACGACCACCTGCAGGGATCGGTCATGATCGACGTCGGCGCGCACCATGGCCACGCGACCTTTCCGTTCGTCGAAAAGGGCTGGCGCGTGTTCGCCTTCGAGCCCGACAACGACAACCGCGCCATCCTCGAGAAGCGCCTCGCCGAAGCCGGCATCGGCCCGGAGACCGTGCTGGTGGACAAACGCGCGGTGAGCAACGAGGCACGGTCCGGAGTCACCTTCTTCCGTTCCGACCAGAGCACCGGCATCAGCGGCCTTTCCGCATTCCATCCCACGCACGAGTCCAGGCAAACCGTGGACATCACGACGCTGCGCGATGTCCTCGCGGACAAGGACGTGGCTGGGGTGGACTTCCTGAAGATCGACACCGAAGGACACGATCTCTTCGTGCTCAAGGGCTTCCCCTGGGAGCGGTTCAGCCCGGCGGTGATCGAGTGCGAGTTCGAGGACGCCAAGACGGTCCCGCTGGGATACACGTTCCACGACATGGCGTCCTACCTTTGCGGCAAGGGCTATCAGGTCTTCGTCAGCGAATGGCATCCCATCGTCCGCTACGGGATCCGGCACGACTGGCGGCGCCTGCGACGTTATCCCTGCGAGCTGTCGGACAAGGCTGCGTGGGGCAACCTGCTGGCATTCCGGGATTCCATCCCGGAGACGGTGGTTGCCGAGGCGCTCGGAAAGCAGCTGAGCATCAAGACCGATACCCGGGGAATCGGGGAGCCCGCCGAATTCGGCGCACCGGCGGCGAGCCCCCGGTACCGGCCCCTGGTGGACCCCGCGTTCAAGCAGTTGTCGCGTTCGGTGTGGCGTTACCGCCACCTCCCGACCGGGCAGCGCCGGCTCTGGATGGTCCTGGACGACAAGCCCGGCGACACCGCAGGGCGCACGTTCGCGGGCAGCGTCCGGCTGCGCTCGACCGCTCCCGTGACCGTGAACGTCAGCATCGGTCGCGCCGGGGAGGGCCCCTACGAGGGCGAAGCCCGTATCGTCGAGCTGGTGCCCGGCGAGTTCCACGACGTGCATGTGTGCGTCAACTTCCGCAACAACCATCGCGCGCTGAAACTGCAGGTCTTCGTCGCCGAGGCCGCGCCGGGCTCGGTGGCCGACCTGGTGATCGACTCCGTATGCATCGGAGAGATTCCCGAGCGGCTGGCTTCCAGCTATGCGGAAGGCGCGCTGGATTTCCGCGCGGCCAACGCGATGCTGCGCCGGGGAGACGTGGAAGGCATGGCCCAGGTGTACCGCCTGCTCCACGCCCGGCATCCACTGAGGATCTACGATGACAACGCCAAGATGGCCGCGGCCGGAACCAGGGAGAAGATGACGCAATGAAAGGCAAGACGGAGGCGATCGCTTCGGCTTCCCGGCGGAGGCGCCCTGCCGCCACCAGGGCGCAGGGCGAGGCGGACGCCAGCCTGCTGCTGCAGCAACTGCACCAGGTCCAGGAAGAGCTCGAGCTGCATTACATGCGCTGCCTCGACCTGGATGCGGAATTGCAGTTGGCGCGGATCGCCAGGGACGATGCGGCAAGGGAGAGCGACGCGCTGCGCATGCAGCTGGCACACATGCAACGCGAACTCGCAGCCCGAGGGAGCGCTCCCGCGCCTTCCGGCTCCTTGGCCGGAAGGCTCGCGAGGCGGCTCCGTGCAGCACTTGGCGGCCGCGACGGCAAGGCCGCGCCCAAGCCCGAGATCGCGGCGATCCGGAGTTGCGAGTGGTTCGATGCCGACTGGTACCTGGCCTCGTACGGGGATGTCCGCGAGGCTGGCATGGATCCCGTAGAGCACTATTGCGAATTCGGCTGGCGAGAGGGCCGCAACCCCGGCCCGGCCTTCGACACCATCTCGTACCTGCGCGCCAACCCGGACGTGGCCGCGGCGGGCTTGAACCCGCTTTGGCATTTCGTGGAGTACGGTCGCAAGGAAGGGCGCCAAGCCCTGGATGTCTGAATCATTCCCCCCACTGGAGACGATGTATGAACAAGAAGATCCTGCTTCCGACCCTGCTGGCAATCGCGCTTGCCGGTTGCGGCAATGATTCCGCGAACCAGGCATCCACCGATGCAGCTGCCTCGCCGGCGAGCGTGGCCACGGAGCAGGCCCCCGCCGCTCCATGCGTCGACAACGCCTTCTACTCGCCGATGCCCGACGCTTCGCTTCGCTTCGACTTCCGCTTCCGCATCGCCAGGGACCGGGTCTACGCGGACGACAACGGCACTCCCCGCCGCGGACTGTCCCTGGAGTACCTCGAAGGCAACGCCGACGAAGTGTGGAGCAGCGTCTCCAACACGATGCTCAACGCCGGGTACGAGCAGGCCGATGCCCCTTCCGCCCTTCCATACAGCGGGACGTTCACCAAGCAGGACCAGCCCGCGATCTTCGTGAAGGTGGCGACGGACCCGGTGAAGAATCCGACCGGCGACGACGTGAAGGGAAGCGTCTGGCTCAGCTGGGTGGTTGGAGACGCGCCAAGTGCGCCCTGACCATACCTACGCGGAGGTCGCCAGATTCCGGAAGGAGAACACCCACCGCTACTGGTGCAATTACTCCAGCCACGCAGTGCCCGCCGACGACCCGGCTTCAGCCCGCAACCGGCTGAAGTCCGGTGAGGTGGTGATCGTGGAGAACAAGCCACGCTTCACCATCCAGAAGGGTGCGACGGTCTACACGATCGGCTCCTGTTTCGCGCGCAATGTCGAAAGGTCGCTGAAGCGCCAGGGCTTCCGCGTGCCCACGATCGAGCTGGAGATCGACAAGGGCATCTACACCGGCAACACGCCGTTCCACAACACCGTCCTGAACAAGTACAACGCCCACTCGATGGCGGAGGAAATCCTGCGAGGACTGGAGCAGGAGCCGGACCCCCAGCTGATCGAGGTGGAGCCGGGGCAGTGGTACGACCCACAGACCTGCTTCACCAGGTTCATGCCCTACGAAGAGGCGCTGGCGCTTCGGCGGAAGCTGGACGACCTTGCCAGGGACGTCGTGACCGCGGACCTCGTGGTCATGACCCTGGGGCTCGTGGAAACGTGGTTCGACATGGAAAGCGGGGTGGTCTTCAACGGGCTCAACGCCGGTTCCATGAAGCATTCGGCACGGAAGACCACCGGCTTCTTCAACGCCACCGTGGACCAGGTGGTCGACGTGCTCTCGGATGCGCTGGAGAAGCTCGTGGCCCGGAACCCGGAGGTGAAGGTCGTGGTCACTGTTTCGCCGGTGCCGCTCGGCCAGACCTTCACGGACGTCGACGTCATCATGGCCAACACCTACTCCAAGGCGGTGTTGCGGGTGGCGGCACAGATGTTGACGGCCCGGTTCGCCTGGGTGGACTACTTCCCGAGCTACGAGATGGTGATGCACTCGCCCCGGGCGATCACCTGGGCGGACGACCAAGTCCACGTCTCGCCGCCGGTGGTCGAGCAGGTCATCCAGACGTTCTCGAACAGGTACATCGCCGCAACCTGAGCCGGTACGCGTGGGGCTGCGATCACCCGATCGCAGCCTCCAGTTCCGGCAGGATCGTGAACAGGTCGCCCACCAGGCCGATGTCCGCGACCTCGAAGATCGGCGCGTCCGCGTCCTTGTTGATCGCCACGATCGTGCCGGCATCCTTGATGCCGGTCAGGTGCTGGATCGCGCCGCTGATGCCGACGGCGACGTACAGCTCCGGCGCGATGATCTTGCCGGTCTGGCCGACCTGCAGCTCGTTCGGGACGTAGCCGGCGTCCACGGCCGCGCGCGATGCGCCGACCGCGGCGCCGAGCCTGTCGGCGAGCTTGAAGATGATCTCGAAGTTCTCCTTCGAGCCGACGCCGCGGCCGCCGGAGACGACCCGCTTCGCGCTCTGCAGGTCGGGGCGGTCGGACTTGCCGGCCGCGAGCCCGACGAAGCGGGTGTGGGTCGGCAGCTCGGCATCCACCGACACCGCCTCCACCGTCGCGCTGCCGCCGCTGGCCGCTTCCGGCCAGGACGCCGTGCGCACGGTGGCGACCACGGCCTGGCCTTCCGGCGCCTTCACGGTGACGATCGCGTTGCCGGCATAGATCGGGCGCTTGAACACATGGCTGCCCTCGACCGCCATCAGGTCGGAGACCTGGGGCACGCCGAGCAGCGCGGCCACGCAGGGCATCAGGTCCTTGCCGAAGGTGGTGGACGGGCCGAACACGTGGCTGTAGCCCTCGGCCAGCTTCGCGACCTGCGGCGCCAGCACCTGCGCGATGGCGTGTTCGTTGGCGGCATCGGACACGGCCAGCACCTTCGACACGCCGGCGATCTTCGCGGCCTCGGCGGCCACGCCGGCGGCATCGGCCGCCAGCACCACCACGTCGATGGCTTCCGGCGACAGCGCCTGCGCGGCCGACACGCACTTCGCGGTGGATGCGTTGAGCTTGCCGTCCTGGTGTTCGGCGACGATCAGTACTTTCATCACAGCAACCCCTTCTGCTTGAGCGCCGCGACCAGTTCGGCCGCGTCCTTCACCATCACCCCGCGGCTGCGCCTGGGCGGCGGCGCGTAGGCGGTGGCCTCCAGGCCCTGGCCGGCTTCCACGCCGAGGTCGGCGAACGGCACCGACTCCAGCGGCTTGCTCTTGGCCTTCATGATGTCCGGCAGCTTGATGAAGCGCGGCTCGTTGAGGCGCAGGTCGGTGGTGACCACGGCCGGCAGGGCGACCTCCAGGGTCTCCAGGCCGGCGTCCACTTCGCGGGTCACGGTGGCCTTGCCGTCGGCGACCTCGAGCTTCGAGGCGAAGGTCGCCTGCGGGCGGCCCCAGAGCGTGGCCAGCATCTGGCCGGTCTGGTTGGCGTCGTCGTCGATGGCCTGCTTGCCGAGGATCACCAGGTCCGGTTGCTCCTTTTCGACCAGCTTGAGCAGGGTGCGCGCGGCCGTGAGCGGCTGCACGTCCTGCCCGGCCTCGGTGACCACGTGGATGGCGCGGTTGGCGCCCATGGCCAGGCCGTTGCGCAGGTGCGCCTGGGCGTCGGCGGGGGCGATGGTGGCGACCACCACCTCGTTGGCGACGCCCTTGTCGCGCAGGCGCAGGGCCTCCTCGAGGGCGATCTCGTCGAAGGGGTTGGCCGACAGCTTCACGCCGTCGGTGACCACGCCGGAGCCGTCCGGCCGGACCTGGATGCGGACGTTGGCGTCCACCACGCGCTTGTAGGCGACCAGGATCTTCATCGTTGGGGAATCCTCATGGGCCTCGGGCCTTCTCGGCCGACCCGCCAATTCTAGCGAACTGCGGGGAACGTCCGTGCATTCGGCTATCCTTTGCTGCCCAGAACACCCACGAGGCCAGGATGCTTCATCCCGTCATTCTCAGCGGCGGCAGTGGATCGCGGTTGTGGCCGCTGTCCCGCCACAACCAGCCGAAGCAGTTCCTGGCCCTGGTCGGCGACCGCTCCCTGTTCCAGGAAACCGCGCTGCGTGCCGGCCGCCTGCCGGGCGTGCAGCCGCCGGTCGTGGTCTGCAGCGAGGACCATCGCTTCATGGTCGGCGAGCAGTTGCAGGAAATCGGTTCCGCGCATGGCGGCATCCTGCTCGAGCCCGTGGCCCGCAACACCGCGCCGGCGATCGCGCTGGCGGCGCTGCACCTGGTGGCCCGCGATCCCGACGCGACCCTGCTGGTGCTGCCGGCCGACCACCTGATCGAGAACGAGGCGTCGTTCCGCCAGGCCGTGGAGCAGGCCATCCGGCTGGCGGACGGGGACTGGCTGGTGACCTTCGGCATCGCGCCCGAGCATCCGGAAACGGGCTACGGCTACATCCAGCGCGGCGACGCGATCGACGGCGCCGGCTACCGCGTGCAGCGTTTCGTGGAGAAGCCGGACCTGGAGACGGCCACCTCGTACCTGGCCGCAGGGGACTACGCCTGGAACTCCGGCATGTTCATGTTCCGCGCCCGGCGCTATCTCGATGAACTCGGCACGCATGCACCCGCGATCCTCGAGGCGGCCCGCAAGGCGTGCGAGGCCGCACAGGGCGACCTCGACTTCATCCGCATCGACAAGGCTGCGTTCGAGGCCAGCCCGAGCGATTCGATCGACTACGCGGTGATGGAGAAGACCGCCCGCGCCGCCGTGGTCCCCGTCAGCTGCGGCTGGAGCGACATCGGCTCCTGGTCCGCGCTGTGGGCGGCCGCCGAACACGATGTCGACGGCAACCGCCACGAAGGCGACGTGCTCTCCCTCGATTGCCGCAACAACCTCGTGCGCGCCGCCGACCGCAGGATGATCGCGACCATCGGCATCGACGACGTGGTGATCGTGGACACCCCCGACGCGACCCTGGTCGCGCGCAAGGACCGGGTCCAGGACGTCAAGCACATCGTGGACCGCATCAAGCAGTCCGGGCGCCAGGAGCACGCCTTCCACCGCAAGGTCTACCGGCCCTGGGGCAACTACGACTCCATCGACGCCGGCGAGCGCTTCCAGGTCAAGCGCATCGTGGTCAAGCCCGGGGCGGCGCTGAGCCTGCAGAAGCACCACAAGCGCGCCGAGCACTGGGTGGTGGTCTCCGGCGTAGCCGAGGTCACCTGCGACGACAAGGTGTTCGACCTGCACGAGAACGAGAGCACCTTCATCCCGCTGGGCAGCGTGCATCGCCTGCGCAACAAGGGCCCCGAGCCGGTCGAGCTGATCGAGGTCCAGTCCGGCAGCTACCTGGGCGAGGACGACATCGTCCGCCTGGAGGACGTCTACGGACGATCATGACCGACGCGGCCGCCGCCACCCGCTCCCACCTCGACCGGCTCGAGGCCGAGAGCATCCACATCCTGCGCGAGGTGGCGGCGTGCTTCCGCAACCCGGTGCTGCTCTACTCGGTCGGCAAGGACAGCTCGGTACTGCTGCACCTGCTGCTGAAGGCGTTCCATCCGGCGCGCCCGCCGATGCCGATGCTGCACGTGGACACCACGTGGAAGTTCCGCGAGATGATCGCGTTCCGTGACCGGCGTGCCGCGGAAACCGGGATGGAGCTGCGCACCTGGACCAACCCCGAGGGGCTCGCGCATGGCGTCGGCCCGTTCACGCACGGCGCGACCGTGCACACCGACGTGATGAAGACCCAGGCGCTCAAGCAGGCTCTGGACAAGTGGGGCTTCGACGCCGCCATCGGCGGTGCCCGCCGCGACGAGGAGAAGTCGCGCGCAAAAGAGCGGATCTTCTCCTTCCGCAACGACCACCACCGCTGGGATCCGAAGAACCAGCGCCCGGAACTCTGGAACCTGTACAACACGGGCATCCGCAAGGGCGAGTCGGTGCGCGTGTTCCCGCTCTCGAACTGGACCGAACTCGACGTCTGGCTGTACATCCTGCGCGAGCGGATCCCGGTGCCGTCGCTCTACCTGGCGCGCGAACGCCCCGTGGTGGAGCGTGACGGGGCGCTGATCATGGTGGACGACGAGCGCCTGCCGCTGCGCGACGGCGAGCGCCCGGTACTGCGCAAGGTGCGGTTCCGCACGCTCGGCTGCTATCCGTTGACCGGGGCGATCGCGTCGGAGGCCGACACCCTGGAGAAGGTCATCGCGGAGATGCTGGCCGCCACGACTTCCGAACGGCAGGGGCGCGTCATAGACCACGATCCGACCGCTTCGATGGAAAAGAAGAAGCAGGAGGGCTACTTCTGATGGATGCCGTCACCGGCTACCTGCGGGAGTACGAGTCGGCCGACCTGCTGCGCTTCATCACCTGCGGCAGCGTGGACGACGGCAAGAGCACGCTGATCGGCCGCCTGCTGTACGACACGCGGTTGCCGGACGACCAGCGGGCGGCGCTCGAAGCGGACAGCAAACGCCATGGAACCCAGGGCGACGGGATCGACTACGCGCTGTTGCTGGACGGGCTCGCCGCGGAGCGGGAGCAGGGCATCACCATCGACGTCGCCTACCGCTTCTTCGGCACCGCGCGCCGGCGCTTCATCGTCGCCGATTGCCCGGGGCACGAGCAGTACACGCGCAACATGGCGACCGGCGCCTCCACCGCCCAGTTGGCGGTGGTGCTGGTGGATGCGCGCAAGGGCCTGCTGACGCAGACCCGCCGGCACAGCTACATCGCCTCGTTGCTGGGTGTCCGCCATGTCCTGCTGGCGGTCAACAAGATGGACATGGTGGGCTACGACAGGGACGTGTTCCGCCGCATCGCTGGCGAGTACGAGGCGCTGGCGCGCAGCCTCGGGTTCGCCCACGCCGCCAGCATCCCGATCTCCGCGCTGAAGGGCGACAACGTGACCGTGCGCTCCCCGGCCATGCCATGGCACGAGGGCGGAAGCCTGCTCGAGTACCTGGAAGGCGTCGAGCTCGATCCGCCGGCGGACGCGGATGCGTTCCGGATGCCGGTGCAGTGGGTCTGCCGGCCGGACCAGGACTTCCGCGGCTTCGCCGGCACGGTGGTCGCCGGCACGGTGCGGCCCGGCGACCAGGTCGTGGTGCTGCCGTCGGCCCGGCGGTCGAGGATCGCGCGGATCGTCACCGCGGAGGGCGACCTGCCCGCGGCGCCGGCCGGCAGCGCGGTGGTGCTGACCCTGTCCGACGAGGTGGATGCCAGCCGGGGCGATGTCATCGCTGCGGCGGCCAACCCGCCCGACGTCGCCGACCAGTTCGCGGCGCACGTGCTGTGCCTCGGGGACGACGCGCTGTTGCCGGGACGTTCGTACTGGCTGCGCATCGGGAGCAGGGTGGTGCGCGCGCAGGTAACCGAGATCAAGCACAAGGTGGACGTCAACACCCAGGAAGCGCTGGCCGCCCGGCACCTGGAGACCAACGAGGTCGGCTACTGCAACCTGTACCTGGACGAGGCGGTGCCCTTCGAGCGCTATTGCGACAACCGCGACCTGGGCGCCTTCATCCTGATGGACCGCCAGACCAACGCCACCGTGGCCGCCGGGACGCTGGACTTCGCGCTGCGGCGCGCGCACAACCTGCACTGGCAGCACATGGACGTGGACAAGGCGGCGCGCGCTGCGCTGAAGCAGCAGAAGCCGCGCTGCCTCTGGTTCACCGGCATTTCCGGCGCCGGCAAGTCCGCGATCGCCAACCTGCTGGAGAAGCGGCTGGTGTCCATGGGCCACCACACCTACCTGCTCGATGGCGACAACATCCGCCATGGCCTCAGCAAGGACCTCGGCTTCGCCGACGAGGACCGGGTGGAGAACATCCGCCGGGTCGCGGAGGTGGCGAAGCTGATGGTGGACGCCGGCCTGATCGTGATGGTCGCGTTCATCTCGCCGTTCCGTGCCGACCGGCGGATGGCGCGGGAGCTGTTCGCGGACGGGGAGTTCATGGAGATCTTCGTGGACACCCCGCTCGAGGTCGCCGAACAACGCGACGCCAAGGGCCTCTACGCCAAGGCGAGGGCGGGGGAGTTGCGCAACTTCACCGGCATCGACTCCCCGTATGAAGCGCCATTCAACGCCGAGCTGACGCTCTCCACCGTCGGCGCCACCGTGGAGGAATTGGTGGACCGCGTGCTCAAGGCGCTGGATTAACCGCCCGCGGCCAAGGTGGCCAGCACGTTGTCCACCAGGGCCCGTGCCCCGCTCGCGCTGCCGGCCTCGCTGTAGCAACGCAGTTCCGGTGCGTTCCCGGAAGGGCGCAGGTGCACGACGTCGCCGTTCGCGGCAGTGACCCGCAAGCCGTCCGTGGTGTCGACCGCGGCTGGTTCCGCCGGGGCGATCCCGGCCAGCCCCAGCAACGACGCGGGATCACTGCCGAAGCGGGCCAGCAGTTCCCGGCTGCGCCCGGCCGGCACCTCCTGCAGGCGATCGCTCGCCGTGAAGCGGCCGGGAAGGTCGCCGGCCAGCGCGGACAGCGGAACGCCGGCCTGCGCGGCCGCCGCCAGCACGGCCAGCGCGGGCAGCGCGGCGTCGCGGGTCGGAAGCGGGGAGAGCATGCCGTTCGGAGATTCGATCGCACTGCCGAGGAGGAAGCCGCCGTTGGCCTCGAAGCCGGCGACCCGGCGGCCATCGGCCTGCAGCCGCTCCATCGCTTCGATCACGTAGGGCGATCCGATCCGGGTGCGCATTACCGTGTCGAACACGCCGCAGCGTTCGATGGCGGTGTTGCAGCTGACCGGCACCGCGAGTGCATCGATGCCGAGTTGCCGCGCGCACAGCAGGCCGACGATATCGCCACGCAGCCACTCGCCGCGCTCGTCGGCGAGCAGCGGGCGGTCGCCGTCGCCATCGGTGGAAACGATCGCATCCAGGGCATGTTCCCGGGCCCAGTCGCGTCCGCGGCGGACATCGGCTTCCGCGACCGCTTCCGTGTCGATCGGGACGAAGCCGTCAGTCCGGCCCAGCTCGAGCACCTCCGCGCCGAGCTCGCGCAGGATCCTGGCCAGGATGTCCCGCGCCGCGCTGGAATGCTGGTACAGCGCGATGCGCCTTCCGCGCAGCAGCTCCCGCGGGAAGAACCCGAGGGCGCGCCGGACGTAGGCTTCCGTCGCGGCCGGGTCGGTGGCGGGCAACCCGGTTTGCACAATGGCCGGCATCGGCACTTCCGCGGCCAGGATAGCCTGCTCGTCCGCCTTGTCGATCTCGCCGTCGGGCCGGTAGAACTTCAGGCCGTTGCGGTCGAAGGGAATGTGGCTGCCGGTCACCATCACCGCCGGAACTCCACGGGACATCGCGTGCAGCGCGAGCGCGGGGGTGGGCAACATCCCGCAGCAGTCCACTTCCATGCCGGCGGCGCGGATGGCCGCGGCGACGGCGGCGGCGATCCGCGGGCTGCTGGGGCGCAGGTCCCAGCCGACCGCGACCCGGTCGAACCGGAAGCTGCGCGAGACCACCGCGATGAACGCCGTGACGAACGCCGCGCAGGCTTCGTCGGTCAGGTCTTCCACCAACCCGCGCGCGCCACTCGTGCCGAAGCCGATGCCGCTGGCGCGGATGATGTCGCCGGTATCCGGCGTGGTCGATTGCAGGTTCATGGCGTCCTCGATGCGGCCCGCCATTGTGCCGCAGCGGCGGCATTGCCCGAAGGTACGGGGCCCGTCTCCTTCCGCCGCGCTAAACTGGGCGTTCGGCAACCCGGGAACTCGAAATGGCTGCAACCAGGCTCTACCAGGACGCCAGCGAAGCCCTCCGCGGCGTCGTCGCGGACAACCAGACCCTCGCGGTCGGCGGTTTCGGCCTCTGCGGCATCCCCGAGGCGCTGATCGCCGCGCTGCGGGATTCCGGGGTCAAGGGCCTGACGGTGATCTCCAACAACGCCGGCGTGGATGGCTTCGGCCTCGGGCTGCTGCTGGGCACGCGCCAGATCCGCAAGATGGTGTCCTCCTACGTGGGCGAGAACAAGGAGTTCGAGCGCCAGTTCCTGGCCGGCGAGCTCGAGCTCGAGTTCAACCCGCAGGGCACGCTGGCCGAGCGCCTGCGCGCAGGCGGCGCCGGCATTCCGGCGTTCTTCACCGCCACCGGCTACGGCACGGTGGTCGCCGAAGGCAAGGAGACCCGCGAGTTCGACGGCCGCATGTACGTGATGGAAACCGCGCTCACCGCCGATGTCTCGCTGGTCAAGGCGTGGAAGGCGGACAAGGCCGGCAACCTCGTGTTCCGCAAGACCGCGCGCAACTTCAACCCGGCCTGCGCGATGGCCGGCAAGGTCTGCATCGCCGAGGTCGAGGAGGTCGTCGAAGTCGGCGCGATCGATCCGGACCAGGTCCACCTGCCGGGGATCTACGTGGACCGCATCGTCCTCAACCCGAACCCGGAGAAGCGCATCGAGCAGCGCACCATCCGCCAGGAGGTGAAGTGATGGCCTGGACCCGCGACGAAATGGCGAAGCGCGCCGCCCGGGAGCTGACCGACGGCGCCTACGTGAACCTGGGCATCGGCCTGCCGACGCTGGTGGCCAACCACATCCCCGACGGCGTGGACGTGTGGCTGCAGAGCGAGAACGGCCTGCTCGGCATCGGCCCGTTCCCGACCGAGGACGAGCTCGACGCCGACCTGATCAACGCCGGCAAGCAGACGGTGACCGCGCGCAAGGGCGCCAGCTACTTCGGCAGCCACGACAGCTTCGCGATGATCCGCGGCGGCCATATCGACCTGGCGATCCTGGGCGCGATGGAAGTGACCCACAAGGGCGACCTCGCCAACTGGATGGTGCCCGGCAAGATGGTCAAGGGCATGGGCGGGGCCATGGACCTGGTGGCCGGCGTGCAGCGCGTGGTGGTGCTGATGGAGCACGTCACCAAGCACGGCGATCCCAAGATCCTGCCCGAATGCACGCTGCCGTTGACCGGTGTCGGCGTGGTGAGCCGCATCATCACCGACCTCGGCGTGCTGGACGTGACCGCGGATGGCCTCGAGCTGGTCGAGCTGGCCCCCGGGGTCGAGGAAGCCGAACTCCGCGCCAAGACCGCCGCTCCCATCGTGCAGGAGCGGCGCTAGCGCCGCGACCACCCACGTGCGTCGCCCTCCCACGCCCCTGCTGTTCCACGCAATCGTCCTTCTCGCCGCCTACCTGGCGGCGCTGTGGCTGTACCTGGACCGGGTACCGGGCACGCCGGGCGGCCTCGCGCTTGCCTCCTGGCTGCTGCTGCCGCTGGCGGAGCTGGGTGCCTACGTGCTGCTGGGATCGGCGCTGCTCCGGGGTGCGCGCGGCAGCCGCTGGCGGTTGCCGGCCTTCGCGGCGCTGGCCCTGCTGGTGACGCTGGCCTGGCTGGCCCAGCTCGCGGCGCTGGTGATCGGCAATGCCTACATCAGCGTGCTCGCGCTCGAGAACGCGGAGCACGCGCGCCTGACCGCCGACCATGGGCAATGGCGGCTGCTGGCCGCCGGCGTGGCCGCCTGGGCGGCGCTGGTGGTGCTGGCCTGGCGCAGCCGCCGCGACGGCCAGGGCGGGCACGCGGCCGCCGGGGCCAAGGCCTGGCCGTTGCTGGCCGCCGCCGGCCTGTGCGCGGTCGTGGTGGTCGCCAATGCACGCGTGGACGATGCCGGCGGAACCGTGCGACTGTTGCCCGGGCAATCGCCGCTGGCCGCGCTGGCCCGGACCGGCAGCGATTGGTTCTCCGGGCAGGAGACGGGCGATTCCCCGCCCGGGGTGCTGGCGGCCGCGCACGCGACCGGGACGGATGCAGGCAACGCCTGCGGCAACATCCCCGCGACCGGCGACTGGCCGTTGTTGCGCGAGCGGGTGGCGAAGGTGCCGCTGCCGTTCGCCAGCGACGACGATGCCCCGGACCGGCCGAACATCATCGTGCTGTTCGCCGAGGGCACGTCCTCCCGGCTGCTCGAGGCCTACGGCGGCCGCTATCCCGGGCTGACCCCGAACATCAGCCGCATGGCCGCGCGGTCCATGGTGGTGGACGACTACTTCAACCACACCGCGGCGACCTTCCGCGGCCTGCAGGGGCAGATGAGCTCCGGCTTCCCGCGCCATGGCGGCGCCGAGAAGGGCGCGGGCTGGACCGAGAAGGACAACGCCACGGCCTACGAGAAGAAGTCCTATGCCACGGTCTCGCGGATCCTGCACGGCCGCGGCTACCACACCGCGTTCTTCTCGCCGCATCCCGCCAGGGACGCCCTGACCCGGCTGATCGCGATGCTGGGTTTCGACGAGGTGTACACCCTCGAGCGCAGCCGCGCGCTGCTGGGTTCGCTGGGCCCGCTGAACCGGGGATCGCTGACCGATCGCGACCTGTTCCGTGCCGTGCGCACCTTCCTCGAACAGCGCCCGCCGGACGCCGCGCCGGTGTTCGTCGCCACCTACAACATCGGCACCCACGCGTTCCTCGATTCGCCGCCAGGCGCGAAGAAGTACGGCGACGGCGGCAACATCAGCCTCAACACGCTGCACGAGTTCGACGCCGAGTTCGGACGCTTCTACGACTGGTTCATCCAGTCCCGCCACGCCGACGACACCCTCCTGGTGCTGACCTCGGACCATGCGCACTACCCGGAGCCGCCGTACGTCGAGGTCGCGGGCGACGACCTTGCCCCGTACTTCGTGGATCGCATCCCGCTGCTGGTGCATGCGCCGTGGTTGGACCTGCCCGCGCGCTACGACGCCCGTGGCCGCACCTCGCTCGACTTCGCGCCGACCCTGCTGCAACTCGCGGGGGTGCAGGACGCCCGCAACAGCTTCGTCGGCCGCACCCTCTTCAACCCGGCCGCGGACAAGCCGCTGCAGGTGGCGGCGATCGGGACTTCGCTGTACGCGATCGAGGACGGACGCGTGAAGCCGGCGGCGAAGGTCAGCCCCGGGCTGGCGGGCGTAGTGGCCGATTGCCGGGCATGGGTGGAGCGCTACTACGCCCTGGAGCGGCGGAACCGGATCTTCCCGCCTCTGTAGAATCCCGTCCATGGCCGAGGATCCCCGCATGCAGCCCCAGGACGAAGCAGCGACCACGCAGACCATCGAACCCGAGCGCGACGTCATGGAATACGACGTCGTCACCGTCGGCGCCGGGCCGGCCGGGCTGGCGTTCGCCATCCGCCTGAAGCAGCTCGCGCCGGAGCTGTCGGTCTGCGTGCTCGAGAAGGGCGCCACCGTCGGCGCGCACATCCTGTCCGGCGCGGTGATCGAGCCGCAGCCGCTGGACGCGCTGCTGCCTGGCTGGCGCGACAACCCGCCGCCGGTGTGCGTGCCGGCGAAGGAAGACGAGTTCTGGCTGCTCACGAAGGACGGCGGCCGCAAGCTGCCGGTGGTGCCGCCGGGCATGCGCAACCACGGCAACTTCATCGTCAGCCTCGGCGCGCTGTGCGCCTGGCTGGCGCCGCAGGCCGAGGCGCTGGGCGTCGAGATCTACCCGGGCTTCGCCGCGGCCTCGATGCTCTACGACGACGACGGCCGCGTCGCCGGCGTGCGCATCGGCGACATGGGCGTGGCGAAGGACGGCCGCCACAAGCCCGGCTACACCCCCGGCATCGACATCCGCGCCAGGGTCACGGTGCTCGCGGAAGGCGCGCGCGGCAGCCTCACCAAGCAGCTGGTGAAGCACTTCGACCTCGATGCCGACAGCGACCCGCAGGCCTACTCGATCGGCATCAAGGAGCTGTGGCAGCTGCCGGCGGGGCGGGTGACGCCCGGCAGGATCGTGCACAGCCTCGGCTGGCCCGCGGACAACGCGACCTACGGCGGCAGCTTCCTGTACCACCTGGACAACGACCAGGTCGCGCTCGGCTACGTCAGCGGGCTCGACTACAAGGATCCGAACTACCGTCCGTGGGAGGCCTTCCAGCAGTGGAAGAACCACCCGACGGTGAAGCCCCTGCTGGAAGGCGGCAGCATCCTCTCGGCCGGCGCGCGCGCGATCGTCACCGGCGGCTGGCAGTCACTGCCGAAGGTGGAGATGCCGGGCGCGCTGCTGGTCGGCGACGGCGCCGGCCTGCTCAACGTGCCCAAGATCAAGGGCACCCACCAGGCGATCCGCAGCGGCATGCTCGCCGCCGAGCACCTGGCGGCGCAGGCCGCGGGCGGCAGCCTGGACAGCGCCGGCTTCGACGCGAAGCTTCGCGCATCGCCTGCGATGGCCGAGCTGCGCAAGGTCCGCAACATCAAGCCCGGCTTCAAGAAGGGGCTGTGGGCGGGCCTGCTCAACGCCGCCTGGGAAACCGTCACCGGCGGGCTCTCGCCGTGGACCCTGCGCAACAAGCCGGACTGGTGCTCGCTGGAGAAGCTTGCCGACTACGCCTCGCCCGAGCGCGACTGGGGCCCGCGCGAGTTGCCGCCGCGCGACCGGCTGCAAGGCGTGTACTTCGCCGCCACTGCGCACGACGAGGACCAGCCGGTGCACCTGGTGGTGCACGACACCAGCATCTGCGTGGAGCGGTGCACGGTCGAGTACGGCAATCCGTGCGAGCGCTTCTGCCCGGCCGGGGTCTACGAGATGGTCGAGGATGGGGAGGGACGCCGCCTGCAGGTCAACGCCGCCAACTGCGTGCACTGCAAGACCTGCGACATCAAGGATCCCTACGAGATCATCACCTGGGTAACGCCGGAAGGCGGCTCGGGCCCGAACTACCAGAACCTGTAGGAGCGCCGCTCCTACAGGGATTTCCCGGACCGGAGGGTCCAGCCGGCGATGTCGCCGGCCACGCCGCCCAGCGCAATGCCGAACGCCTGCGCCACCTGCGCGACATCGGCGCCCTGTGCGGGAACGGCCTCGCGGAAGGTCTGTTCGGCGACCACCTCGCGGCCGATGCTGCGCACCAGCTTGGCGTGCACCTCGACCAGCGCCGCGGGCGACGGCGCTCCGCCGTAGTCCGCCTCGTAGCGGCGCAGGTCCAGTTCCAGCCGGTAGTCCGAGGCGATGCCGCTCTCCTGGCGCGCGACCGCGGCGATCTTGTCGGAGTCCTCGAGCGTGCGCAGCACCGCGTCGCGCAACTGCTCGGCCGGCTCGCTGGCCCACAGCGCGCCCTTGTACACCTGCAGCTCGCCCGGCACCGGCCGCACCGCGATGCGCCGGCCCTCGAGCATCCCGCCCGCATGGACCTTGGGAATCCCGAGTTGCCACTGCGCCACCGGCCAGGCCGGATCGGCGGCCACCTGCACCACGGGTGCGTAGATGGACACCGGTTCCTTCTCGCCGCCGACGAGGGCGCAGCCGGCGAGGAGCATGCAGGCCAGAAGCATGCTGGCCAGGATCGCGGGGAGCGTGGGTCGCGGCGCTAGCGCCGCTCCTACAGTTCCCCGTTCCCCGTTCCCCGTTCCCGCTTCACTCTTCATTGGGATCGAACTCCTTGGGCGCGCTCCGCCCCATCAGGTACGCCGCCGGGCCGCCCTGCAGGCCTTCGCTGATCTGGCGCAGGTCGCGGATCAGCGCCTGCATTTCGGCCAGGGTCGGCGCGAGCTGGGCCAGGCCGTCGTTGGTGAAGCTGCGGATCGCGGCGCGGTTCTCGTTGATCACGGCGTCGGCGCCGCCGGCGGCGGCGTCGAGGCGGGTGAGGGTGCTGTCCAGCTTGGCGACCAGCCCGGGCAGTTTGTCCACGAGTTCGCGGTCGAAATCCTCGACCGCGCGGTTGGTGCTGGCCAGGGTCCTGCGGAGCAACTCGCTGGATTCGCGCGCGTTGACGATCAACGCGCGCAGGTCCTCGCGCTGCGCCGCGACCGTGCCGGTCATGGTCTCGATGTTCTCGAGGGTGTTGGCGATCCGCTGCACGTTCTCCTCGCTCAACACCTGGTCCATGCGCGCGACCAGCCGGTTGGCGGTGTCGGCGATGTTCTGCAGCGCCGAGGCCTCGGTGCGGATCACCGGCAGCTCGTAGCGCGAATCCGCGAGCAGCGGCGGCGACTCCGGGGTGCCGCCGGTGAGCTGGATGAACGGCACGCCGGTCAGGCCGGTGATCGAGAGCTTGGCGCGCGTGTCCACCTTCACCGGGGTGCTGGCCTTGAGCTTGAGCCGCGCGATCACCCGGCGCGGATCCTCCTGGTCGAGCTCGAGCCGCTCGACCGTGCCCACGGCGATGCCGTTGTACTGCACCGAGCTGCCCTCGGTGAGGCCGGTGACCGGCTCGGTGAACACCACCAGGTACTCGCGCCAGTCGCGCTCGGAGGAGTACTTCGCGGCCCACAGGCCGAACAGCAGCAGGAACACCGCGGTGACCAGGGTGAAGGCGCCGATCAGGACGTAGTTGGCCTTGGTTTCCATTTCAGGTCCTCCCTGCCGCCTGCTGCGCGGCGCGGCCGCGGGGGCCGTTGAAGTAGTCCTGCACCCAGGGGTGCTCCAGCCGCTCGAGTTCCGCGACCGGCGCCACCGCCAGGATGCGGCGGTCGGCGAGCACCGCCACGCGGTCGCAGATAGCGTACAGGGTGTCGAGGTCGTGGGTGATGAGGAACACGGTGAGCCCCAGCGCCTGCTGCAGGGTGCGGATGAGCGCGTCGAAGGCGGCCGCGCCGATCGGGTCGAGGCCGGCGGTGGGTTCGTCCAGGAACAGCAGCGGCGGGTCCAGGGCCAGCGCCCGCGCGAGGCCGGCGCGCTTGCGCATGCCGCCGGACAGTTGCGACGGCAGCTTGTCGATCGCGTCCGCCGGCAACCCGGCGAGCTTCACCTTGAGCAGCGCCAGCTCGTAGAGCAGCGAATCGGGCAGGCCGGGATGGTGCTCCTTGAGCGGCACCTGCACGTTCTCGCCGACGGTCAGCGAGGAGAACAGGGCGCCGTCCTGGAACAGCACGCCGGTGTGGCGCTCGATGTGCAGGCGGTCGCCGGGGTCCTCGGAACGCGCGTCCACGCCCAGCACCTCGATCTCGCCGGCGTCGGGCTCGCGCAGGCCGATGATCGAGCGCATCAGCACCGACTTGCCGGTGCCCGAGCCGCCGACCACGCCGAGGATCTCGCCGCGGCGCACGTCCAGCGCGAGGCCGTCGTGAACGACCTGCGCGCCGAAGCGGTTGACCAGGCCACGCACGCGGATGATGGGGTCGTCTGCGGCCATGTCCGTTACCAGTCCATCTGCATGAACCAGATTGCGAACAGGGCGTCGAGCACGATCACCAGCGAGATCGTCTGCACCACCGACGACGTGGTGCGCTCGCCGACCGACTGCGCGGTGCCCTTCACCTGCAGGCCCTCGAGGCAGCCGATCAGGGCGATTACGATCGCGAACACCGGGGCCTTCGCCAGGCCGACCAGGAAATGCCGCAGCTCCATCGTCTCCTGCATGCGCGCGTAATAGGCCTGCGGTGGGATGTCGAGCCCGAACGCGCCCACCGACATGCCGCCGAGCAGGCCGAGGATGTCGGAGACGAAGGTCAGCAGCGGCAGCATCACCACCAGCGCCAGCAGCCGCGGGATCACCAGCACGTCCACCGGGTCCAGGCCCAGGGTGCGCATCGCGTCCACCTCCTCGCGGCTGACCATGGCGCCGATCTGCGCGGTGAACGCGCTCGCGGTCCGGCCGGCCAGCACGATCGAGGTCATCAGCACCCCGAACTCGCGCAGGAACGCAACGTTGACCAGCTCGACCACGTACATGGTGGCGCCGAAGTCGGCCAGGATGTTGGCCCCGAGGAAGGCGATCACCGCGCCCACCAGGTAGGACAGCAGGGCGACCAGCGGCACGGCGTCGAGGCCGACCTGCTCCATGTGGTGCACGGTGGAGATGGCGCGGAACCGGCGCGGCTCGCGGACCATGCGCGCCAGCTTCCACAGGTTCTCGCCGAGGAAGCTGACCAGCGCGACCACTTCGCGCGCGTTGTCGGTGACCGCGTAGCCGAGGCGCCCGAGGGCCGCGGCGACGCCGTACTCGCGCTTGCGCGGCGGGCGCTCGTCGGCCACGTCCTCGATCGCGTCCACCAGCGCGTGGTGCTCGGGGCTGAAGCGGAAGGCGTCGAAGTCGAGCCCGTTGCGGCGCGCGTGGCGCAGCAGCTGCAGCACGCCGAGGGAATCCAGCCGCTCGACGCCGGTGGCGTCGAGCGGGCGCGTGCCGGCGGCCGCGGCCTCGCGCAGGGCGGCGGCCATGCCGGCGGCGTGTTCCAGCGTCCAGCTGCCCAGCAGCCGGGGTCGCTCGCTCTCCATTGCTTCGATGCTGGGCCTGGTCTCGCTGGCGGCGGTCATGCGGCTGGCAATCCGGTGCTCCAACGGCCGAGGATACAGACTCGGGCAACGCCTGCGTGCGATGCTTCCCGGCATGTCCGCGCCGACCCTGCCCACCGCCGTCGAAGACTACGCCGCGCGCGTCGCGTTCGTGGTCGAGCTCGCCGAACACCTGCACGCCTATGGAACCACCGCGCAGCGCCTCGAGGGCGCGGTCGTCGCGGTCGCCGACGAGCTCGGCCTGGAGTGCGAGCCCATGGTCCACCCGACCGGCATGGTGCTGAGCTTCAGCGACCCGAAGCGCCCGGTCGGCCTGAGCGACATCACCCGCGTGATCCGGGCCCACCAGGGCGATACCGACCTGTCCAAGCTGACCGAGGCCGACCGCATCGCGGCGGAGGTGGGCTCCGGACGCCTGGGCATCGCCGACGGCCATGCCGCGCTGCGCGCGCTCGAGCGTCCCCCGACGACCCGCGCCAAGCTGCTCGGCATCCTGGTGTTCGGCCTGGCCGCGGCCTCGATCGCGACCATGTGGCGGCTGCCCTGGCTGGACATCGCCACCGCCGGCGTGGCCGGCCTGCTGATCGGCCTGCTCGACTACGCCTCGCGCGGGTTCCCGCAGATGCGCGAGGCCGGCGACGCCCTGGCCGGCATGATCGCCGCGGCGGTGGCGACCCTGGTGGCCGCCTTCGTGGCGCCGCTCAACCTCAATACCGTGATCATTTCCGCGCTGATCGTGCTGGTCCCCGGCATGAGCCTGACCAACGCGGTCAACGAGCTCGCCAGCCAGCACCTGGTGGCCGGGACCTCGCGTTTCGCCGGGGCGATGGCCACGCTGATGAAGCTGACCGTCGGCGGCGCGGTGGCGCTCGGCATCGCCAACTTCGCCGGGATCGAGCCCCAGGTGCGCGCGCTGCGGCCGCAGCCCGGAGCGGTGGAGTGGGTCGGGGTGCTGGCGGCGGCGTGCTCGTTCGCGCTGCTGTTCCGCACCCGGCTGCGCGATTACCCGGTGGTGATCCTGGCCGCGGTCGCGGGCTACTCGATCACCCGCTTCGGCGGACAGGCCTGGGGCGGACCCGCGGGCATCTTCCTGTCGGCGCTGCTGCTGACCGCCGGCGGCAACGTCTACGCGCGCCTGGCCGGGCGCCCGGGTGCGCTGGTGCGGGTGCCGGGCATCCTGATGATGGTGCCCGGCAGCGCCAGCCTGCGCGGGGTGATGACGCTGATCCAGCAGCAGGACGCGGCGGTCGGCGAATCGGCCGCGCTGGGGGTGCTCAACATCCTGCTGGCGCTGATCGCCGGCCTGCTGTTCGGCAACCTGCTGCTGCCGCCAAGAAGGAACCTGTAGGAGCGGCGCTTGCGCCGCGACCGGCGAAGTCAGGCCGGCAGCAGCGAGTTGGCCGCCGGCAACCCGATCCGGAAGCACGTGCCGGGGCCGTCCTCGCGGGCCAGGCACTCGAGCGTCGCCTCGTTGGCGCGGCACAGCTCGCGCGCGATGTACAGGCCGAGCCCGGTGCCCTCCTCGGAGGTCGTGAAGAACGGGCGGAACAGCCTGTCCCTGACTTCCTCGCGGATGCCCGGGCCGCGGTCGCAGACGTCCACGACCGGACGCCCGTCCACGGCATGGACGCGGATCTCGACCAGCGCCGGGTCGCCCGGCAGGTGCCCGTGCGCGAGCGCGTTCTGCAGCAGCACCGTGACCACCTGTTGCAGGTGCCGCGGGTCCACCAGCGCGCTCTCGTCGTCCGCGTGCACGGTGATGGTCCCGGACTCGGGCGGCAGCACGTGGCGGAAGTCCGCCACCACCCGCTGCAGGAACAGCGGAAGGTCGATCAGTTCGGCGCGGGCGCTCTCGCGCCTGGCGAGGCCGAGCACGCTCTCGACGATGCCGTTGGTGCGCTGGCACTGGTCGTGGATGATCTGCAGCAGGCGCTGGTCGGCGGTGCTGATCTCGTCGGACTCCTGCAACAGCTGGGTGGCGTAGTTGATCGCCGCCAGCGGGTTGCGGATCTCGTGCGCGAGGCCGGCGGAGAAGCGGCCGAGCGTGGCCAGGGTCATGGATTCGGCGCGGCGCGAGACCAGCGCGCTGTCGTCCAGGAACACGAGCGTGGTGTCGCCATGCGCCAGCAGCTTGGCGAAGCGCGGCAGCACCTCGGCCTGGTCCGGGCCGAGCTGGAGCGGCGCATCCTCGGCCACCTCGCCGGCCAGCCAGGCGCGCAGCCGCTGGTGCAGGGCAGGGGCGCTCGTGGCCAGGTCGCGGGCCGGGTCGAGTTCGCCCAGCAGCCCCATCGCCGCTTCGTTGGCCAGCCGGACCGTGCCCTTGCCGTCCACCACCAGGACCCCGGTGCGCATCCGCCGGATGATCAGTTCGTTGATCGCCGCGAGGTCGGCGACCTGGCCGCCACGGCGCTCCGCGAGCGCCTGGCTCTCGCGGATCTGCCGGCCCAGCAGGTAGCTGAGCATGGCGATGGACAGGAAGCTCACCGCGAACATGACCGGCTCGGCCATCGGGCGCCCGAGCGCGGGACCGGAGAGCCTGGCCCACACGAACTCGCCGATCATCGCCACGCCGGCCAAGGCGCCCCCCGCCAGGCCCAGGCGCAGCGGCAGCAGCAGCGCCGCGGCGGCGACGTTGAACACCAGCATCAGCGCGATCCCCGACGCCGCGGCGGGCAGCGCGTGGATCGCCAGGGTGGCGGCGACGATGTCCACCACCACCCCCACCAGGGCCGGCCAGCGCAGGCGCGAGGCCCGCAGCGTCCACGCCAGCAGCACCACCGCGGCCACCAGGTAGGCGATGGCGGTGGCCTTGCCCAGCAGCGGATACGCCGGGGCCCCGATCAGGGTCCGCGCCGGGCCGAACAGCATCAGCGACAGCAACCCAGCTTCCAGGACCCGGTACAGGCCGTAGAAATACAGGTCGTGGTGCTGCGCCTCGGCGATGCCGGGGCCGGGTGTCGGGCTGCGCTTGGGCATGGGGCTCCCCGGGGACCGGGGCAACCCTAGCACCCGGGGGCGTACAATGGGCGGCTCAGCTCCGCATTCACCCCTCCACGCTGGACGATCGATGAACTTCCACGAATACCAGGCCAAGCAACTGTTCGCCGACTACGGCATCGCGGTTCCCCCCGGGCGCGTCGCGCGCACCCCCGAAGAGGCGGTGGACGCCGCCAAGACCATCGGCGGCGACTTCTGGGTGGTCAAGGCGCAGATCCACGCCGGTGGCCGCGGCAAGGCCGGCGGCGTCAAGCTGGCGCGCAGCCTGGACGAGGTCCGCGAGTACGCCAAGGGCATGCTCGGGACCAGGATGGAGACCTACCAGTCCGCCGGCGTCGCGCTGCCGATCGACAGCGTGCTGGTGACCCAGGCCACCGACATCGCCCAGGAGCTGTACCTCTCGGTGCTGGTGGACCGCTCCAGCAAGGCCGTCACCTTCATCGCCTCCAGCGAGGGCGGCGTCGAGATCGAGAAGACCGCCGAGGAAAACCCGGACGCGATCAAGACCCTGCACGTGAACTACGTCCAGGGCCTGCAGCCCTACCAGTGCCGTGAGATGGGCTTCGGCCTGGGCCTGAGCGCCAAGCAGGTGAACCAGCTCACGAAGATCATGATGGGGCTGTTCAAGCTGTTCCACGACAAGGACCTGGCGCTGGTCGAGCTCAACCCGCTCGCCATCCTCAAGTCCGGCGACCTGGCCGTGCTCGACGGCAAGGTCAACTCCGACGACAACGCCACCTTCCGCCACCCCGACCTGGCCGCGATGCGCGACATCCGCCAGGAGGACGAGACCGAGGTGCGCGCCAGCCAGTACGACCTCAACTACGTGACCATGGACGGCAACATCGGCTGCATGGTCAACGGCGCCGGCCTGGCGATGGCGACCATGGACGTGATCAAGCTGGAGGGCGGCGAGCCCGCCAACTTCCTCGACGTCGGCGGCGGCGCCAACAAGGAGCGCGTGACCGAGGCCTTCAAGCTGATCCTCTCCAGCGACAAGGTGAAGGCGATCTTCGTCAACATCTTCGGCGGCATCGTCCGCTGCGACATGATCGCCGAGGGCATCATCGCGGCGGTGAAGGAAGTGGGCGTCGAAGTGCCGGTGGTCGTGCGCCTCGAGGGCACCAACGTCGAGGCCGGCAAGGCCCTGCTGAAGAATTCCGGGCTGGCGATCATCCCCGCCGACGACATCAACGACGGCGCGAAGAAGGCCGTCCAGGCCGTCAAGCAAGCCGCCTAGCCCGCGACCCCTCCCTTCTCCCCGCGCGCGGGGAGAAGGTGCCCCGAAGGGGCGGATGAGGGGCGTTTTTCAATAAAGGAACAATTTTCGATGAGCGTCCTCGTCAACAAGAACACCAAGGTCATCGTCCAGGGCTTCACCGGCACCCAGGGCACCTTCCACGCCGAGCAGATGATCGAGTACGGCACCCGGGTCGTCGGCGGCGTCACCCCGGGCAAGGGCGGCAGCGAGCACCTCGGCCTGCCCGTGTTCAACACCGTCGCCGACGCGGTCGAGGAGACCGGCGCCGACGCCTCGGTCATCTACGTGCCGCCGGCCTACGCCGCCGACGCGATCCTCGAGGCCGCCGACGCCGGCATCAAGGTCATCGTCGCGATCACCGAGGGCATCCCGGTGCTCGACATGCTGCGGGTCAAGAACACGCTCGCCGGCTACGACGACGTGGTCCTGGTCGGGCCGAACTGCCCGGGCATCATCACCCCGGGCGAGTGCAAGATCGGGATCATGCCGGGCCACATCCACATGCCGGGCAAGGTCGCGATCGTGTCGCGCTCCGGCACGCTGACCTACGAGGCGGTGAAGCAGACCACGGATGCAGGCCTCGGCCAGTCCACCGTGATCGGCATCGGCGGCGACCCGATCAACGGCCTCAACTTCATCGACTGCCTGAAGCTGTTCGAGGCGGACGAGCAGACCAAGGGCATCATCATGGTCGGCGAGATCGGCGGCTCCGCCGAGGAAGAGGCGGCCGAGTACATCGCCGAGCACGTGACCAAGCCGGTGGTCGGCTTCATCGCCGGCGCGTCCGCGCCCAAGGGCAAGCGCATGGGCCACGCCGGCGCGATCGCCTCGGGCGGCGCGGGCACCGCGGAGGGCAAGTTCGCCGCGATGGAGAAGGCCGGCGTGACCACCGTGAAGTCGCCCGGCGACCTGGGCGCGGCGATCGCGAAGCGGCTGGGGTAAGGCGCGCCGCTACGACGCGGTCGAGGCCTCCACCCGCTGCCACGCCGCGTCGTCCAGCTTGCCGGCGACCTCCAGCGCCTCCAGGTTCTGCACCAGCTGCTCCGCGCGCGAGGCGCCCAGCATCACCGTGGACACGTTCGGGTTGCGCAGGCACCAGGCGATCGCCAGCGGTGCCGGCGCGACCCCGAGCTCCTTCGCCACGTTGGTGAAGCGGCGCGCGCGCTCGATGCGGCGCTCCTTCGGGTCGCCGACCACCATCTTCTGCAGCCAGCCGAATCCCTCCCGCGCGAGCCGGCCTTCGTGCTGCACGCCGCTGTTGTACTTGCCGGTGAGCAGCCCGGAGGCGAGCGGCGACCAGATGGTGGTGCCCATGCCGTACTCGGCGTAGAGCGGCGCGTACTCCACCTCGACCCGCTCGCGGTGCAGCAGGTTGTACTGCGGCTGCTCCATCGTCGGCGGCTGCAGGTTGCGCAGGCGCGCGATCTTGTGCGCCTCGCGGATCTGGTCGGCCGACCATTCGGACGTGCCCCAGTACAGCACCTTGCCCTGCTGCACCAGGCCGTCCATCGCGCGCACCGTCTCCTCGATCGGGGTCTCCGGGTCGGGGCGGTGGCAGAAGTACAGGTCGAGGTAGTCCACGCGCAGCCGCCGCAGCGCGTCGTGGCAGGCGTCCACCACGTGCTTGCGCGACAGGCCGCGCTGCGTCGGCCGCGGATCCTTGGCAGCGCCGAAGAACACCTTGCTCGACACGCAGAAGCCGTCGCGCGGCAGGCGCAGGTCGGCGATGACGTCGCCCATCACCCGCTCGGCCTCGCCGTTGGCGTAGCCCTCGGCGTTGTCGAAGAAGTTGATGCCGTGGTCCCAGGCCGCCGCGATCATCTCGCGTGCCGCCCCGCGCCCGACCTGGTTGCCGAAGGTCACCCATGCGCCGAAGGACAGCGCCGAGAGCTGCAGGCCGGAGGATCCGAGGCGGCGGTATTGCATGCGGTGGCTCCGAGTGTGGTCGGAGCCATGGTACGCAATCGCGCTCAGGAGACCGCGGGAGGCGGCGGGGGCGGGGCGGGGGGCGCCGGCGGAGCTGGCGGCGCGGCGCCCGGTGCCTTCGGCGAGGCTGGCGGGGCCGGGGGTGCGGGTGGGGGTGGCGGTAGCGGGATCGCCACCGGCTCGGGCACCGTCACCACGGTCGCGCCCGCGCGCCGTTCGCGCAGGTAGCCGACGTCCACCTTGTCGCCGCTGTCGCGGCCGCGCAGCGCGTCCATCACCTCGCGCGGGGTGGACACCGGCTTGCCGTCCACGCTGCGGATGACGTCGCCCGCGCGCAGCCCGCCGAGCCCGGGGCCGGTGCCGAGCACCAGCACGCCCTTGTCCGTGCCGAAGTACTTGCCGAGGTCGGCGTCGAGCGTGGCCAGGTTCAGTCCGTTCCAGCGCAGCGCTTCGGAGATCACCGGGAAGGCGCACGGCGTTCCGGCGGCGCATTCGCCCTGCGGCGACAGGCGGATGATCTCGCGCCGGATCTCGGGTGCGATGGCGGCGTGGCGGGCGGCCGCGGCCCGCGCCAGCTCCGCGTGGGCGCGCGCGGCCTCGGTCTCGGCGCGCAGGCGGATCACGTCGAAGCCGCCGGCCTTGTCCACGTCGAAGAACAGCACGCGCTCGCCCGGGCGCGGCGCCAGCGACACCGTGGCTTCGCGGCCGTCGCGCAGGTAGCGCAGGCTGACCTTCGAACCTTCGTCGTGCTTGCCGATCGCTTCGCGCGCGGCTTCCAGGCGCGCTTCCGGATCGCTGCCGGCCAGGCGCTTTCCGTCCACCGCGACGATGCGGTCGCCGCTCTTCAGGCCGGCCTCGGCGGCCGCGCCGCCGGGGGTGACCGCGGCGATGCGCACGCCGCCCGCGGGGTCGCTGCCCAGCACCACCCCGATCACCGGCTTGCGCAGCAGGCGGTGCTGCAGCTCCATCGCGTGCTGGTCGGCGGCGTAGCGGCTGGCGAGTTCGGCGTACTGCTTCGCCGCGGCGTCCAGGCGCGCGCGTGCCGCGTCGAGTTGCTGCTGTTCCGCGGCGCTCGGTGCCTTCGGGGATGCGGACTGTGCGAACGCGGGGGCGGCGATGCCGACGGCCAGTGCCAGCGCGAGGGCGGCGAAGCGGGGGGGCTTGCGGTAGTTCATGCGTGTCTCCTCGGGGGTTCGTTCAATCGACGCTGGCCAGCCACGCGTCGCCGTGGCCCTGGACGGCGAGCAGTCGCTGCGTGCTCACGAAGCCGGCGGCCTGGCGCAGCGTGTCCACGCGCGCGTGCCACAGCGCCTCGCGCTCGTCGCCGGCGAGGCCGGGCTTGGCGAGCAGCGTGTCGATCTCGGCGAGGCGCGCGTCGAACGCGTCGGCCAGCAGCACCGCGCCGGCGCTGCCGACGCTGTCGTCGCGCGCCAGCGCGAGCAGGGTTTCGAGGTGCGCCGATTCCTGCTGCAGCGGGACCAGGGCGTCTTCCGGCATGGTCGCTGCGACCGTCGTCGTGTCGCGGGACGGATCCGCCGTCGTGGCGACCTGCGTCGTCGTCGCCGCCGGGCGCGTGGCCGGCGACGCGACGGGATCGTCGTCGATGGCAGCGGTGGCCGGATCGGGTGTTGCGTCGGGCGTCGCGGGCGCGGAACGGGCGGGTTGCGATGCCACGCGCTGACCGGGCGCCGCGACCGGCGGTGCCGGGGTCGGCACCGGCGGCCGCAGCCCGGCCCACAGGCCGACCGCCAGCAGCAGGCCGGCCGCGGCGGCGAGACCGGCCCAGGCCGGCAGGCGCGCGCGCCGGCGGGCGGCCAGTTGCCGCGCCACGCGCTGCCAGCCGTCGCGCGGCGGCGTCTCCGCCGGCAGCGCGGCGAAGGCTTCGCCCCAGGTGCCGGGGGCGGAAGGCGGGGTGCGGATGTCAGCCATGGGCGGCCTCCGGGATGCATGCGGCCTGTTCGACGGGTGGTTCCAGCAGTGCGCGCAGGCGACGACCGCCGCGCGCGACCTGCGACTTGGAGAAGCTCGGCGTGCGCTCCATCAGCGCCGCGATCTCCTCGTGCGTGTAGCCCTCGGCGTGGTACAGCCAGAGCACGCTGCGGGTCGCCGCGGGCAGCGCGGCGAGCGCGCGCTGCAACGCAGCCGCGTCCGCCGCCGCCGCGGGAGGCGGCGAGACGTCGTCCACCAGCAGCGCATCGTCCGGCAGCGCGTGCGCGAGCCGGTCGCCGCGACGCAGGCGCATCAGCGCCTCGTTGACCGCCACCCGCCGCAGCCAGCCCCAGAACGGGGCGCCGTCCACGGCGCGGTAGTCGCCGATGCGGGAGAACAGCTTGAGCATGGTGTCCTGCAGCACGTCGGAAGCCTCGTCGCGGTCGCCGCAGATGCGCAGCGCCAGGGTGAACACCGGTCGCTCGAACCAGCGGTAGAGCTGTTCGAATGCCGCCCGCTCGCCGGCCCGCGCACGCGCCAGCAGGCTTGCGGGCACCTCGATCGCGAAGGCGGAAGCTGGCTGGGTCGTGGTGGCCATTCAGAGGCAAAGGATGCGCCAGGGGCGGGAAGGGTCGCAGGGGCGATATGATCGGGGTCGCGGCGCGAGCGCCGCTCCTACAAAGGGGAAGATCGGATGTTTGGAACGCTGCTTGCCGTCGTCCTGCTCGTCGCGGGCATCATCGTCCTGTTCAAGACCGTGCGCATGGTGCCGCAGGGCTACGAATGGACCGTGGAGGCGTTCGGCCGCTACACCCACACCATGAAGCCGGGTCTGCACTTCCTGGTCCCCGTCTACCAGGACGTCGGCCGCAAGATCAACATGATGGAGCAGGTGATGGACGTCCCCAGCCAGGACGTGATCACCCGCGACAACGCCGTGGTGAAGGTGGACGGCGTGGTCTACTTCCAGGTGCTCGACGCCGCCAAGGCCGCCTACGAGGTGGCCCAGCTCGAGATCGCGATCCTCAACCTGGTGATGACCAACATCCGCACGTCGATCGGCTCGATGGACCTGGACGAGTCGCTGTCGCGGCGCGACGAGATCAACGCCAAGGTGCTCGAGGCCGTGGACCAGGCGACCCACCCGTGGGGGGTCAAGGTCAACCGCATCGAACTCAAGGACATTGCCCCGCCGCGCGACCTGGTCGAGGCGATGGCCCGCCAGATGAAGGCCGAGCGCGAGAAGCGCGCCAACATCCTCGAGGCCGAGGGCTTCCGCCAGGCCGCGATCCTCAAGGCGGAGGGCGAGAAGCAGTCCACCATCCTCGAGGCCGAGGGCGAGCGCGAGGCCGCGTTCCGCGAAGCCGAGGCCCGCGAGCGCCTGGCCGAGGCCGAGGCCAGGGCGACGCAGGTGGTCTCGGACGCGATCTCCGGCGGCAGCGTGCAGGCGATCAACTACTTCGTCGCGCAGAAGTACATCGAGGCGTTCAAGGCGCTGGCCGAGGCACCGAACCAGAAGTTCGTGATGATGCCGATGGAGTCGGCCGGCGTGATCGGCTCGCTGGGCGGCATCGCCGAGCTGGCGAAGGAAGCGCTGGAGCTGCCGCGCAAGACGGGGGGCTGAGGCATGCGCTGGGACGTGTTCGCCTGGGCGGTGCTGGCGCTGCTGCTGTTCGCGGCGGAGACGATGGCGCCGGGCGCATTCATGCTGTGGCTGGCGTTCGCCGCGACCGCGGTGTTCTTCATCGTGCTGGTGTTCCCCGACCTGCCGTTGCTGGCGCAGGCGGCCGCCTTCGTGGTGCTCGGCTTCGTCTCCATCCAGGTCTACCGGCGCTGGTTCCGCAGGCGCGAGAAGCCCAGCGACCAGCCCGCGCTGAACCAGCGCGCGGCGGCACTGGTGGGGCAGGTGGTGCCACTGCAGGCCGCGATCGTGCAGGGCCGCGGCCGGGTGCAGATCGCCGATGCCTACTGGACCGTGCTCGGCCCCGACCTCCCCGCCGGCACCCGCGTCCGCATCACCGGCGCCGACGGCATGCAGCTCCAGGTCGAACCCGCCTAGGACCCGCGTTGTTCCCTTCTCCCCGCCCGCGGGGAGAAGGTGGCGCGTAGCGCCGGATGACGGGCAAGCTCTTCGGCGATAATCGAAGACCCCCACCCGAGAGCCATGCCATGACCCGCAAGACCGTCCTCAACGATGCCCACCGCGCGCTCGGCGCCAGGATGGTGGACTTCGGCGGCTGGGACATGCCGCTGCACTACGGCTCGCAGGTGGAGGAGCACCACCAGGTGCGCCGCGACGCCGGCATGTTCGACGTCTCGCACATGACCGTGGTGGACCTGCACGGCGCGCGCACGCGCGAGTTCCTCCGCCACCTGCTGGCCAACTCGGTGGACAAGCTGCAGAAGCCGGGCAAGGCGCTGTACAGCTGCATGCTCGACGAGCGCGGCGGCGTCATCGACGACCTGATCGTCTATCTGATGCCTTCCGAAGGCGGCGACGACTTCTTCCGCCTGGTGGTCAACGCCGCCACCCGCGACAAGGACCTGGCCTGGATCACCCGGCAGGCGGCGCCGTTCGGGGTCGAAGTGCGCGAGCGCGACGACTTCGCCATGATCGCGGTGCAGGGCCCGACCGCGCGCGAGCGCGTGGCCGGCCTGCTCGACGCGGCCGGCGCCGAGGCCGCTGGCAAGCTCGGCCGCTTCGCCGCAATCGACGTGCGGACCAAGGACGGCGCGCCCCTGTTCCTCGCGCGTACCGGCTACACCGGCGAGGACGGCTTCGAGGCGGTGGTGCCGACGGAGCACGCGGTAGCGCTGTGGGACGCGTTGCTGGCAGCGGGGGTCAAGCCCGCCGGACTGGGCGCGCGCGACACCCTGCGCCTGGAGGCCGGGCTCAACCTGTACGGCCAGGACATGGACGAGTCGGTGACCCCGTACGAAGCGGCGCTCGGCTGGACCGTGGCGCTCGACGAGGGCCGCGACTTCATCGGCCGCGAGGTGCTCGAGCGGCAGAAGGCCGAGGGCAACGCGCGCCAGATGATCGGCCTGGTGATGGACGAGAAGGGCGTGCTGCGGCACGGCCAGCGCGTGATCACCGCGCACGGCGACGGCGAGATCCTGTCCGGCACCTTCTCGCCGACGCTGGGCAAGGCGATCGCGTTCGCGCGCGTCCCGGCCGGCGACATCGCGCCCGGCGCCGACGCCGGCGTGCGGGTGGACATCCGCGGCCGCGAGGTGCCGGTGCGGGTAGTGAAATTCCCGTTCGTGCGCGAAGGCAAGCCGCAGGTCTAAACTAGCCGCCACCCACAGATCCCCGGTCCTGACGACCCCCCATCCGGAGCCCAAGATGAGCGAGATTCCCGGCGACCTGAAGTTCAACAAGTCCCACGAGTGGGCCCGCGTCGAAGGCGACGGCAAGGTGACCGTCGGCATCTCCGACCACGCGCAGGAACTGCTCGGCGACCTGGTCTACGTCGAGCTGCCTAACGTCGGCGACCGGATCGAGGCGGGCAACGCCTGCGCCGTGGTCGAGTCGGTGAAGGCCGCGTCCGACGTGTACGCCCCGCTCACCGGCACCGTGGTCGAGGTCAACGCCGCGCTCGCCGACAAGCCGGAGACGATCAACGAGGATGCCTACGGCGACGGCTGGCTGTTCGTGCTCGAGGTCGAGGATGCGGAGCAGCTCAACGAGATGCTCGACCCCGACGCGTACGCCGAGCTGCTCGAGGAAGACGACTGACGTTCCCCGCGCACCGCGAACATGCATCCGACCGGCCGCCTCGCGCGGCCGGTTTGCGTTGCGGGGGAGGGGCGCGAAGTTTGCGCACTTTGCCCTTCCGGGGGTGCTGCGGCGCGGCAAGCGCGCACCCCGGGTGAACGAGGCGTCCACGCCGTCGCGGCGCCCGCACGCGACCCGTTGCACGCGTCGCGGACACCCGTGCCGCGCACGCGTCGCATGTCGCGCGTGCAGCGCGCGCTGTCGCAAAACATGCGTAAAACACGGGGTTTTTTTGCAATGTCGCCACGCGTGCGGTCGTGCGTGCGACGACGACGCGCATGTCGTGGCGCGCCCGGCGCGCGTGACGCGCCCGGCCCGGGACGGTCGCGGCGCCGCCGCCGCCCCGGGATTTTTTTCTCCGGGGTTGTTGACAGCCGAAAAAACCGTGATTAGGTTTCGCCCAGCAGACGCGACCTGCAGAAGCGAGTGAGTACAGCAACGCGGACAACAGGCGACACAACACGGACTTCCGCCCTGACGGTCACCAAGGTGGACGCGGGCAGCGTCTCCTCCGAGAAAGCGTCCATCGCACCAGACACCACGACCTGCATCGCCTGGCGATGCGGGTTTTTTGTTGCCGCGAAGGCAACCCCGAATCCGTTCCGGCGCGCCCCGCGCGTCGGCGGTTGGTCGCGGGTCCGACTCCCGCGACGCTGCTTTGCCCTGGGCTGCAGTACCCGTAAGTCAAACTGACGAGGAGCCACTCTCATGGCCATGAAGAAAGCTGCGAAGAAGTCCGCCAAGAAGGCGACGAAGCGTACCGCCCGCAAACCGGCGGCCAAGAAGGCCGCGCGCAAGACCGCCGCCAAGCGCCGTCCGGCGAAGAAGGCAGCGGCCAAGAAGACCGCGCGCAAGACCACCCGGAAGACCACCGCGAAGAAGGCGGCGAAGAAGACCACCCGCAAGACCGCGGCGAAGCGTCGTCCGGCGAAGAAGGCAGCGGCCAAGAAGACCGCGCGCAAGTCCACCCGCAAGACCGCCCGCAAGTCGACGGCCAAGAAGTCGACCCGCAAGACGGCGGCCAAGCGGCGCCCGGCCAAGAAGGCGGCGAAGAAGACCGCCCGCAAGTCGACCGCTCGCAAGTCGACGGCCAAGAAGTCGACCCGCAAGGCCGCGGCCAAGCGCCGTCCGGCCAAGAAGGCGGCGGCCAAGAAGACCGCGCGCAAGTCGACGGCGAAGAAGTCCACGGCCAGGAAGTCGACCCGCAAGGCAGCGGCCAAGCGCCGTCCGGCCAAGCGCAAGGCGGCCCCGGTCGCCATGCCCGCGGCCCCGGCGCCGATGATGTAAGAACAAGAAAAAACCCGATCTACCGCAATCGGACTCCCCCTTGCGCCCAGGCGAGGGGGAGTTTTTTATTGCCTGGCGGGTCGGGCCCTCAGCGCGGCTTCGCGCGCGAGGTCGAAGCGTCGGTGCCCGAGTCGTTCTCGCGGGCCTCGCGCCGGCTGGCATAGAGCAGCTCGACGTCCGCCTCGTCCACGTCCAGCCAGTCGCCGCTGAAGCCGAGCGCGCTGTCGAGGATGGTCGGCATCAGCCCGCTGGGCACGCGGCTCGTGCTGTTCCACAGCACCACCACGCCCAGGTCGAGCTCGGGCACCAGCGCGATCGATCCGCGGTAACCCTGCACCGCGCCGCCGTGGTAGACCACGCGGTGGCCGGCGTAGTCGTAGACGCGCCAGCCGATGCCGTAGCCGGCATCGCGCAGCCGCTCGCGGCGCCAGCGCGCGCCGCGCGTTTCCGACGGCGTCGCCACCACCGGCGCGTGCAGCGTGGCCAGCAGCGGCAACGGGATCACGTCGGTGCGGTGGCCGGTCTGCGCCAGCAGCCACTGCGCCATGTCGGTGACGCTGGCATTGACGCCGGCAGCGGGAGCGACCCGGTAGTAGGTCGGCTGCGGCGCGGACAGCGACACCCAGCCGCCCCGGCCGCGCACGTGCGGCCGCGCCCAGCTCGGGCTGCTGGTGATGCCGTCGAGGCCGTAGCTGGCGTCGTCCATGCCCAATGGCTTGAAGATGCGGCGCGCCACGGTCTCGCTGAAGAAGCTGCCGGTGGCGCCGAACACGACGTCGCCGACCAGGCTGAAGGCGACGTTCTGGTAGGCGTAGCACTCGCCGGGCGCGCACACCATCGGCGCGTCGGAGAGCTTGTGCACCAGGCTGCGGTAGTCCAGGCCGCTCTCGACGAACCCGTCGTAGGCGTTGTGGGTCAGGCCGACGCGGTGGCTGAGCACCTCGGCCACGGTGAGCCGCTGGGCCGCGCCCGGGCGCGAGAACTGCAGCCCCGGCATGTAGTCGGCGACGTGGCTGTCCCAGCGCAGCGCGCCCTCGGACACCAGCATGCCGGTGACGGTGCCGGCGAACGCCTTCGACAGCGAGGCCAGCCGGAACACGGTGTGCGGGCCGACGCCTTCGCCGGTGTCCACGTCGGTGGTGCCGTAGCCGCGCGCGGTGAGCACGCGGCCGTCCTTGACGATCGCCAGCGCCAGGCCGGGGACGCGGCCGTCGGACACCATCGCCTGCGCCATCGCCTCGAAGCGGGCGACATCGAACGCCTCGGCGACCGGACGGGTCTCGCTGGGGATCTCGACCCGGCTGACCTGGTCCTCGGCCACGGGCGGCCGGGCCACCGGTGTGGTGACCACGGTAGGCAGCGGCATCGCCGACTCGACCGGGGGCGGGTTCTGCGCGGTGGAACCCAGGGCCAGCGGCAACAGCACCGCAAGCATGGCGAGTCTCGGCGAGCGCCAGCGTTGCGGGTTGTCTTTCATCGGCCGGAACCCCTGCGTATGCTGCGCTCTCGTCCCGATCATAACGGCTGTGCGGGACTTTGCATGAACAAGGGGAACTACGATGGGTAGCTTGCTGATTCTGCTGGTAATCGTGGTCGTGGCCGCCTTTTTCGCGGTCGGCCTGTACAACGGCCTGGTGGGCGCCCGCAACGCCTTCCGCAATGCCTTCGCCCAGATCGACGTCCAGCTCCAGCGGCGCTTCGACCTGATCCCCAACCTGGTGGAGACCGCCAAGGCCTACATGCAGCACGAGCGCGAGACCCTGGAGGCGGTGATCTCCGCCCGCAGCGCCGCGATGGCGGGGCTGGCCGCGGCCAAGGGCAAGCCCGGCGATGCGGCCGCCATGGCCGAGCTCTCGCAGGGCCAGGGGCTGCTCGAGGGTGCCCTGGGGCGGCTGATGATGGTGGCCGAGGCCTATCCGGACCTGAAGGCCAACACCACCATGATGCAACTCTCCGAGGAGCTGACCTCGACCGAGAACCGGGTGGCGTTCGCGCGCCAGGCCTACAACGACGCGGTGATGGCCTACAACAACAAGCGCGAGATGTTCCCCTCGAGCATCGTCGCGGGGATGTTCAACTTCGCGCCGGCGGCGCAGCTCGAGATCCCGGCCGAGCAGCAGGCGCAGGTGCGGGCGGCGCCCAAGGTGCAGTTCTGAACTTCTTCGAGCGCCAGGCTGCGGCCAGGCGCGCGTCCACGCGCCTGCTGCTGCTGTTCGGGCTGGCGGTGCTGGGGATCGTCGCCGCGGTGGACGTGGCGGTGTACCTGGTGGCCGGCCCGCAGGCGCTGGTGGCCGCGACCCTGCTGACGCTGGCCCTGATCGGGCTGTCTTCGCTGTTCCGCATCGCCGCGCTGCGCAGCGGCGGCGGCGAGTCGGTGGCGCTGCAGATGGGCGGCACCCCGGTGCCGGAGGACACCGCCGACTTCAACCTGCGGCGCCTGCGCAACGTGGTCGAGGAGATCGCGATCGCCTCCGGGGTGCCGGTGCCGCGGATCTTCGTGCTCGAGCACGAGGCCGGGATCAACGCCTTCGCCGCCGGCTACGCGCCGGCCGACGCGGTGATCGCGGTGACCCGCGGCGCGCTCGACCGGCTCAACCGCGACGAGCTGCAGGGCGTGATCGCGCACGAGTTCGCGCACGTGCTCAACGGCGACATGCGCCTGAACATCCGCCTGATCGGGGTGCTGTTCGGGATCATGGTGCTGGCGATCATCGGCCGCAAGGTGCTGCTGTACGGCGGCCGCAGCCGCGACCGCGGCGCCGCGGCGGTGCTGATGGCGGCGCTGGTGGCCATGCTGATCGGCTACGTCGGGCTGTTCTTCGGGCGCATGATCAAGGCAGGTGTCAGCCGCACGCGCGAATCGCTGGCCGATGCCAGCGCGGTGCAGTTCACCCGGCAGACGCGCGGGCTGGCCGGCGCGCTGAAGAAGATCGGCGGGCTCGACGAAGGCTCGCGCATGGCCGATCGCAGCCAGGCGGAGGAAGTGAGCCACATGCTGTTCGGCGACGGGCTCGGGCTGGCCGGGCTGTTCGCCACCCACCCGCCGCTGGTGAAGCGCATCCAGGCGCTGGAGCCCGGCTTCCGCGCCGAACAGCTCGAGCAGCTGCGCGCGCGCTGGCGCGTGGCGCCGCCGGTCGGCCTCGACGAGGACCTGCAGCTGGGCCTGGTGGAACATGGCGGGGAGCAGGGCGGCGGCATGCTGCCCGCGGCCGCCAGCGAGGTCACCGTCACCCCGCCGATGGTCGCCGCCCAGATCGCGAGCCCGGGTGCCGACGACTACCGGCGCGCCGACGCGATCGCGGCGCGCATTCCGGAGGCGCTGCGCACGCTCGCCCGCGGCCGCGACACGGTCATGCCCTTGCTGCTCGGCCTGCTGCTGGGCGAGGGCGAGCGCCTGCGCAGCAACCAGCTCATGGAGATCGGCGCGCGCCTGGGCGATCCGGTGGCGGCGGCCGCCGAGCGCTACAGCGTGGGTCCGCTGCAGGGCCTGCACCCGATCCTGCGCCTGCCGCTGGCGGCATTGGCGTTCCCGGTGCTGCGGCTGCGCCCGCGGCCCGAACTGGACGCGTTCCTCGATACCGTGCACGCCGTGGTCCATGCCGACGGCGAGGTCTCGCTGTTCGAGTACTGCCTGGGCAAGCTGCTGCAGGTGCAGGTGCGCGACTCGCTCGAGCCCGGGCGCAACGCCGGCTTCGGCCGCCGCAAGCTGCCGCAGGTCGGCAGCGAGGTGGCGACGCTGCTGTGCGTGGTCGCGCGCATGGGCCACGCCGACCCGGCCGAGGCCCAACGCGCCTACCTGGCCGGCATGGCGCAGGTGCTGCCGCGGACGCACCTGCCGTACCTGGAGCGCGCCGAGGGCGTGCGCGCGCTGGACGCCGTGTGGGACGCCCTGGAGGCCCTCGACCCGCTGGCCCGCCAGGCGCTGGTGGAAGGCATCACCGCCACCATCTCGCACGACGACCGCGTGACCGTGGCCGAGGCCGAGCTGCTGCGCACCATCTGCGGCGTCCTGCGCTGCCCGCTGCCCCCGATGCTCGAAACCGCATGACCCACGCCACCCCCGCCGGCCGCGTGCACTCGCGCGAAGTGCCCGCCGTCGCCATCTCGTTCGCCTACTTCTTCTGCGTGCTGGCCGCGTACTACGTGATGCGGCCCGTGCGCGAGCAGCTCGCCGCCGCGGTCGGGTCGACCCAGCTGCCGTGGTTCTTCGGCGCCACCTTCGTGGCCACGCTGCTGCTGACGCCGCTGTTCGCATGGCTGGCGGCGCGCTTCCCGCGGCGGGTGCTGGTGCCGCTGGTGAACCTGTTCTTCATCGCCTGCCTGCTCGGCTTCGTGCCGCTGTTCGGCAACCAGGGCCTGCTCAGCCCGCGTGCGCTGGGGATCCTCTTCTTCGTCTGGGTGAGCGTGTTCAACCTGTTCGTGGTGTCGGTGTTCTGGAGCTTCATGTCCGACATCTGGGACGAGCGCCAGGCACGGCGCCTGTTCCCGATCATCGGCCTCGGCGGCACCGCCGGCGCGATCGCCGGGCCGGCGCTGACGCGCAGCCTGGTCGGGGTGATCGGAGTGGCGCCGCTGCTGGTGGTGTCGGCGCTGCTGCTGGGGCTGGCGCTGCTGTGCGTGGCGTGGCTCGGGCACTGGTCGCGCCTGCACGGCGCACGCCGCACGGTCGCGGACGAGGCCGCGATCGGCGGCGGCATGTTCGACGGCCTGCGCCAGGTGTTCGGGCATCCGTTCATGCGTTCGATGGCGCTGCTGATGCTGCTCGGCGACGCCATCGGCACGGTCAACTACGCGCTGGTCACCGACTACTCCGGCGCGACCTACCACGATGCGGTCTCGCGCACGCGCTTCGCCGCCAACATCGACCTCGCCACCAACATCCTGCAGGTCGTGGTCCAGCTGACGCTCACGCGCTGGATGCTGGTGCGCTACGGCGCGGCCGCGCCGATCGCCACCTGGGCCGGGGCCACGGTGCTGGTGCTGGTGCTGGTGATGCTCACCCCGGCGATCGGCCTGGGCGGCATCATGTTGCCGACGGTCGCGATCGCGCTGATCGTCAGCCGCGGCCTGTCCTACGGAATGCAAAGCCCGGCGCGCGAGAGCTTGTTTACCTTCGTGCCGCGCTCGCTCCGCTACAAGGGCAAGAACGCGGTGGACACCGCGGTCTGGCGCTTCGGCGACGTGGTCGTGGCCAGCAGCATGAACCTGCTGCGCTCGGTCGGCATGGCCACCGGGGGCTTCGCCGCGCTCGGCGCGGTGGCCGCCGCCGCCTCCGGCTGGATCGGCTTCCGGCTGGCGCGGCGGGTGGAGGGTGCCGGGCCCGCGCCCGGCGGCTAAACCTTCCGGCGGCCGCGGGCATCGGAGTGGGTATGCTCGCCGTCACCGTGACCGACACGTTCCCTCCCGCGCAGGACGCGACCGCCGCGACCCCGGCCGATGTCGACCGTGCGCTGGCCAGGTCCGCGGCGGCCGGCGACACCGGCGCGTTCGAGGCCCTGTACCGCCGCCACGCACCGCGCGTGCACGGCGTGGTCTCGCGCCTGGTCGGATACGACCGCGCGCGGGCCGAGGACCTCGCCCAGGAGACCTTCGTCCGCGCCTGGCAGGCGCTGCCGGCCTACCGCTTCGAGAGCGCGTTCTCGACCTGGCTGCACCGGTTGGCGGTGAACACCGCGCTGATGGACCTGCGCGCGCGCCGCAGCCGCGTGCAGGCCGATGGCGACGAGGCGCTGGAGTTCGTCGGCGGTCCCGATTCCGCCGGCCACGGCACCGCGCTGGGCCTGGACCTGGAGCGCGCGGTGGCGACGCTGCCGCCGCGGGCGCGCGCGGTGCTCGTGCTGTACGACGTCGAGGGCTGGAAGCACGAGGAGATCGCCGAGGCGCTGGGGATGGCGGTCGGCAGCTCGAAGGCGCAACTGCATCGCGCGCGCAGCCTGCTGCGCGAGCGACTGGAGGCACACGCATGAACCACGACAACGAACACGGCGGCACCCCGATGGACGACGGCACGATCGACGACGGCACCATCGATGCGACCCTGCGCCTGCAACTGCGCGGCCTGCGCCGCGACATCCCGCCGGCGACCGACCTGTGGCCCGGGATCGCGGCGCGCATCGCGGCACCGTCCGCGGCCAGCCGCCGTCCACGCACGCAGCGCTACGCGCCCTGGGCGCTGGCGGCCTCGCTGGTGCTCGCGCTGGGCGTCGCCTGGAAGATGCAACCCCCGCCCGCGCCCGCCGGCACCGTGCCGTCGACCCAAGCCCGACTGCTCGCGGGCGAGGCCGATGCCATGGCCCGCGAATACCAGGCGGCGCTGCTCGAGGTGCAGGCCGGCCGCACGCTGCCGCCGCCCGCGGCCGTGCCGGTGCTGGAGGAACTCGACCGCAGCGCGCTGCAGATCCGCGACGCGCTGGAGGAGGCGCCCGGCGCCCGCTACCTGCTCGACCGCCTGCGCCGGACCTACGCCACCCGCCTGGAACTCACCCGCCGGCTTCCGCTCGGCTGACCCCCATTGCTTGACCGGAGAACCCACATGCAGCGTTCCATCCAGCTCCTCACCCTCGCCCTGTGCACCGCGCTGGCCAGCGTGCCGCTGTTCGCGGCGACGCCGATCGACGAGACGCGGCCGCTGGACGCGCGCGGCAGCGTCTCCGTGGACAACCTCAAGGGCCGCATCCAGGTACGCGCCTGGGACCGCAACGAAGTGCAGATCACCGGCAGCCTCGGCGATGGCGTCGAGAAACTGGTGGTCGAAGGCAACGGCCGCCACCTCGACATCAAGGTGCAGTACCCCAGGCAGATCGGCGCCTGGCGCAGCGACCGCACCGGACCGACCGACCTGCGCCTGATGGTGCCGCTGCAGGCCAGCCTCGAGATCGAGTCGGTCTCGGCCGACGTGGACGTGGACGGCGTGGCCCCGGGCGAGCTGGAGATCGACACCGTCAGCGGCAATGTCACCGTTGCCGCGGCCCCGGGCAGCGCCAGGGTGGAGAGCGTGAGCGGCGACCTGCGGCTGACGCTCAACACCGGCAAGGCGCATTCGGAATCGGTGAGCGGCGATATCCGCCTCACCGGCCGCCTGGACGGCGAGGTGCATGCCGAGACGGTCTCCGGCGACATCCACGTGGACAGCCGCGGCGAGCGCCTGCGGCGCCTGTCCACCGGCACGGTCTCCGGCGACGCCGACCTGCGCGTGGCGCTGGCGCAGGGTGCGCAGGTCCGGTCCGAGTCGGTCAGCGGCGACATCACCCTGCGGGTGCCCAAGGACACCTCGGCGCGGTTCCGCGGCGAGACTTTCAGCGGCGACCTGCGCGCCCCGGGGGCGAAGGTGCGTCGCGAGGAGTTCGGCCCCGGCGCGAGCATCGATACGCGCTATGGGAGCGGCGCCGGCGAGATCCGGATGGAGTCGTTCTCCGGCGATGCCGAACTGATCCTGGAGTAGGAGCCGCCATGGCGGCGAGCTCTTCCGGCGACCGCGCGTGCGGCAGGAAGAGCTTGCCCCTCATCCGCCCCTTCGGGGCACCTTCTCCCCGCGTGCGGGGAGAAGGGACGGCCGTCAGGTTGCGCGGGTTAGCTGGTCTTCGTAGTAGGGGGCACCGCGGAGCTTCCAGGGTTCGAAATCGTCCACGGTGATCGCGTCGAGGGTCATCTCGCGCAGCTCCTCGAGCTGCGTGCGTTCGGCCTCGGTGATCCAGCCCTCGCGCACGCCCTCGTCGAGCTGCGCCGGGAACTCCAGCGCCTCGATGTCGCTGTGTTTGAGCGCCTTGAGGAACTTGCGCTCCACCGGCTCGGCCAGCACCACCTTGGGCAGGTAGCTGTCGATGCGCCCGGCCGGGTTGTTCGGGCCCGGGGTCAGGAACACGCCCCTGGCCAGTCGCGCGCGCGCCTCGCACGGCGTCATCAGGATCGCGGCGGCGCGGCGGCTCAGGCGGTCGCCCGGCGGCTGCGCGCGCCGGCCCAGCGGGAACACCAGCAGCCACAGCAGCCAGCCGATCGGGCGGATCGGGAAGTTGCGCAGCGCGCCGGACAGCGCGGTCTCGATCTTGTTGACCGAGTCGTGCAGCGCCCACGCCAGCAGCGGCCGCTCGCCCTCCTGGCAGCCCTCGTCGTGGAAGCGTTTGAGCAGGGCGCTGCCGATGTAGAGCTGGCTGAGCACGTCGCCCAGGCGCCCGGACAGCGATTCCTTGAACTTGAGCTTGCCGCCCAGGGTGAGCATCGCGGTGTCGGCCATCACCGCGAGCGTGGCCGAGTAGCGGTCGAGCTTGCGGAAGAAGCGGCGGGTGTAGTCGTCGCCGGGCGCCTTGCCCACCTTGGCGAAGGTGAGCCCGTACCAGAACGCGCGCACCGCGTTGGAGATGGCAGCGCCGATGTGCCCGAACAGGTAGCGGTCGAACTCGTCCAGGCGCTGCTTTGGATCCTCCAGCTGCGCCGCCTTCATTTCCTTCAGCACCCACGGGTGGCACAGGATCGCGCCCTGCCCGAAGATCATCAGCGAGCGGGTCATGATGTTGGCGCCCTCGACCGTGATGCTGATCGGGGTCGCCTGCCAGCCGCGGCCGAGGTAGTTGCGCGGGCCGAGGATGATGCCCTTGCCGCCGTGGACGTCCATCGCGTCCTTGACCACTTCGCGGCCCATCTCGGTGCAGTGGTACTTGGAGATGGTGGACGGCACCGCGGGGTTCTCGCCGCGCGCCACCGCGGCGGCGGTGGCCTGCGACAGTGCGCTGATCGCATAGGCGTTGCCGGCGATCCGCGCGAGCGCCTCCTGCACGCCCTCGAAGCGGCCGACGGAAAGCCCGAACTGCTTGCGGATGCGCGCGTAGGCGCCGGTCACCACCGCGGCCATCTTGGCGCCGCCGCTGGCGGTGGAGGGCAGGGTGATCGAGCGACCGATGGACAGGCACTCCATCAGCATCTGCCAGCCCTTGCCGGCGTAGTCCTCGCCGCCGATCAGCTGCGACAGCGGCACGAACACATCGCGGCCGTGGATCGGGCCGTTCTGGAACGGGGTGTTGAGCGGGAAGTGGCGGCGGCCGATCTCCAGCCCCGGGGTGTCGTGCGGGACCAGCGCCAGCGAGATGCCGATGTCCTTGCGGTCGCCGAGCAGCCCGTCGGGATCGTACATGCGGAAGGCCACGCCGATCAGCGTCGCCACCGGCGCCAGGGTGATGTAGCGCTTGTTGAGGGTGAGCCGGATGCCCAGCACCTGGGCGCCGTTCCACTCGCCCATGCAGACGATGCCGTAGTCCGGGATCGAGGTCGCGTCGGAACCGGCGAACGGCCCGGTCAGCGCGAAGCAGGGCACCTCGCGGCCGTCGGCCAGGCGCGGCAGGTAGTGCGCCTTCTGCTCGTCGGTGCCGTAATGCATCAGCAGCTCGGCCGGGCCCAGCGAGTTGGGCACGCCGACCGTGGAGCTGACGGTGGAGGAGATCGAGGCGAGCTTCTGGATGACCTTGTGGTTCATCAGCGCGGAGAAGCCCAGGCCGCCGTACTCCTTCGGGATGTTCAAGCCGAAGAACTTCTCGCGCTTGATGAACTCCCACAGCTCCGGCGGCAGGTCGGCGCGGACGTGGGTGATGTCCCAATCGTCCACCCGCTTGCACAGTTCCTCGACCGGGCCGTCCAGGTAGGCCTGTTCCTCCGCGGTGAGCTCCGGCTTGGGCTGCGACAGCAGCACGTCCCAGTCGGGCATGCCCGAGAACAGCTCGCCCTCGAAGCCGACCGTGCCGGACTCGAGCGCGGTGCGCTCGGTCTCGCTGAGCGGCGGCAGGATGCGGGTGTAGAAGCGCAGCAGGGGCGCGGTGAGGAGCGGCTTGCGGATCGCGGGGATCAGCAGCGGGACCGTCACCAGCGCCAGCAGCACCGCCGCGACGGCGGTCGCGGTGGCATTCGCGCCGAACAGCCAGCAGGCCACCAGCGCGACGCCGGCCATGGCCACCCAGGTGGCCAGGCGCATGCGGTGGTAGGCCGCGAACAGGCCGGTGAGGACGACGAACAGGAACGGAACAACGATGCTCATTTGCGCTCCGGGTACCATACGGTATGGTATGGATGATGACACAGGTCGCACCGGAATTGTAGGAGCGGCGCTGGCGCCGCGACCCATCCGGTGGGAGCCGCCATGGCGGCGAGCTTTTTCCCGGTTGCGGCGCTAGCGCCGCTCCTACAGCCGGCTTCAGCGTACTATTGAGGCTTATGCCGTATGGAACAGCCACCGCCATGAAGGGTTCCGAGCGCACCGGGCGCCTGAGCGCGGAGGACTGGGCGCAGGCCGCCCTCGAGCTGATCGCCGAGCAGGGGGTGGCGGCGGTGGCGGTCGAGCCCCTGGCCCGGCGGCTGGGGGTGACCAAGGGGTCGTTCTACTGGCACTTCCCCTCGCGCGAGGCGCTGCTGGTCGCCGCCCTGGAGCGTTGGGAGCAGGTCGAGCAGGAGGAGGTGTTCGGCCAGCTCGAGGCGATCCCGGATCCGGCGCAGCGGCTGCGCTCGCTGTTCACCCTGGTCGCGCACGAGGCGCGCTCGCACATCGTCTACAGCGAGTTGCTGAAGGCGCTGGACCATCCGGTCGTGCGCCCGGTGATCGAGCGCGTGTCCGCGCGCCGCCTGGAGTACCTCACCGCGTCGTTCCGCCAGGCCGGGCTCAACCGCAGCGACGCCCAGCACCGCGCGCGCCTGGCCTACGCCGCCTACGTCGGCTTCCTGCAGCTCAACCTGCAACTGCAGCAGCCGCGCCTGCAGCACGATGAGTTCGAGGCCTATGTCGAGCACATGATGGCCACGCTCATCCCTTCCTGACGTATCCCTCTTTTTCCTACTTGCCGGAGATGCACGTGAACGCACGCACCAAGGACTTGCCCGCCAGCCAGCCAGCCACCACCGGCGAGGGCAGCACCTTGCGGGCGCTCAACGACTGGGTCGCCGAAGTCGCGAAGCTGACCCGGCCGGCCGCGATCCACTGGTGCGACGGCAGCGACGCGGAGAATGCCCGGCTGATCGCGCAGATGGAGGCCGACGGCACCCTCGTCCGGCTCAACGAGCAGACCCATCCGCAGAGCTGGCTGCACCGTTCCGATCCGCAGGACGTCGCCCGCGTGGAGCACCTGACGCTGGTGTGCACGCCGGAGAAGGACGACGCCGGCCCGAACAACCACTGGATGGCCCCGGAGGAAGCGCACGCGAAGATCGATGCGCTGTTCGATGGCTGCATGCAGGGGCGCACGATGTACGTGATCCCGTACTGCATGGGGCCCATCGACTCGCCGCTGTCGCGTTGCGGCGTGGAGATCACCGACTCGCCGTACGTGGTCGCCAACATGCGGATCATGACCCGCATGGGCGCGCCGGCGCTGAAGCGCATCGAGCGCGAAGGCAGCTTCGTCAAGGGCCTGCACTCGATCGGCGAACTGGATCCCGAGCGCCGCTGGATCATGCACTTCCCCGAGGAGTTGACGATCAAGTCCTACGGCTCCGGCTACGGCGGCAACGCGCTGCTGGGCAAGAAGTGCCACGCGCTGCGCATCGCCTCGCACCAGGCGCGCAAGGAAGGCTGGCTCGCCGAGCACATGCTGATCCTGGGCGTGGAGAACCCGCAGGGCGAGACCCACTACATCGCGGCGGCCTTCCCGTCCGCATGCGGCAAGACCAACCTGGCGATGCTGATCCCGCCGGAGGGCTACCGCGAGGCGGGCTGGAAGATCTGGACGGTCGGCGACGATATCTGCTGGATGCGCCCCGGCGAGGACGGGCGCCTGTACGCGATCAACCCGGAGGCCGGGTTCTTCGGGGTGGCCCCTGGCACCTCGAAGAAGTCGAACCCGAACGCGCTGGCCTCGATCCAGTCGCACACCATCTTCACCAACGTCGGCGTGACCGCCGACAACCAGCCGTGGTGGGAAGGCATCGACAACGGCCTGCAGCCGACCACCGACTGGCGCGGCGAGCCCTACGACCCGTCGGTGCGGCCGGCGGCGCATCCGAACTCGCGCTTCACCGTGTCGGCGAAGCGTTGCCCGAGCTACTCGCCGATGGCCGAGGATCCCCGGGGCGTACCGATCAGCGCGATCGTGTTCGGCGGCCGCCGCGCCTCGCTGGTGCCGCTGGTGTTCGAGGCCCGCGACTGGACCCACGGCGTGCTGGTCGGCGCCTCGATGGGCTCGGAGACCACCGCCGCGGCGACCGGCGCGGTCGGCGTGATGCGCCGCGACCCGATGGCGATGAAGCCGTTCTGCGGCTACAACTTCGCCGACTACTTCGCGCACTGGCTGTCGTTCGACAAGCCCGGCGCGAAGCTGCCGAAGGTCTTCCACGTCAACTGGTTCCGCAAGGGCAGCGACGGCAAGTTCCTGTGGCCCGGTTTCGGCGACAACCTGCGCGTGCTCGAGTGGATGATCGACCGGGTCGAGGGCAAGGCTGGCGTCGTCGACACGCCGATCGGGGGCCTACCGAAAACGGACGAACTCGACCTCGACGGGCTGGCCCTGTCGGAGGAGGCGCGGGATGTGCTTTTCAGCTTCGACCGCGAAGGCTGGTGCGCCGAATTCGGCGGCATCGGCGAATACCTGGAAAGTTACGAAAGCCGCATGCCGCAACGGCTTCGCGACGAATACCAGCGAATCGTCGAGGCGCTTGCCTGAGGGATTCCCGCGAGCTCGCGCGGTTATTGCACTGCAACAAAGCCTCGATTCTGCGACGGGGTTGTTAACGAATTGTTGACACCTTATAGTCGGCGAGTCATGCCAACCAGGCAGTGACTGTACATGTGCATTCGAAAAGCCAAAGGGGGTTTCACAGAATGGCATCCAAGCATCTTGCCAAGACCTTGAAGCGCAGCAGCCTGGCCCTCGCGCTGGGTATGTGCTTCGTTGGCGGCGCGTATGCCCAGTCGAACGCTGCCGGTGCAATCACCGGTCGTGCCGATCCGGGCGATGTCCTCACCATCACCAACCCGGCGACCGGCTTCAGCCGTACCGTTACCGTCGGTGCCGACGGCAACTACCGCTTCTCGGCACTGCCCACGGGCCAGTACCAGATCTCCGAGAACGGTGGTGAGCCGCGTGCGGTGCGCGTCAACGTGGGCGTTGCCGCCAACGTCGACTTCACCGGCGACGCCACCACGCTCGGGACCGTGACGGTCATCGGCAGCAACACGATCAACCCGATCGACGTGAGCTCGGTCGAGTCCACCACCATCCTCACCGCGGAGCAGGTGGCCCGCATCCCGGTCGCACGCAACGCTACCAACGTCGCGCTGCTCGCCCCGGGTACCGTCCGCGGCGACGCGGCGTTCGGCAACCTGGCCTCGTTCGGCGGTTCGTCCGTCGCCGAGAACCAGTACTACCTGAACGGCTTCAACATCACCAACACCTACAAGAACCTGGCGTTTGCGCAGATGCCTTATGAGGCCATCGCCGAGCAGCAGGTCAAGACGGGTGGTTATGGTGCGGAGTTCGGCCGCTCGACCGGCGGCGTGATCAACATGATCTCCAAGAGCGGTACCAACGAGTTCCACGCCGGTGGCAACATCTTCTGGGCGCCGGAATCGCTCTCCGAGACCAATCCGAACCAGTACTACAACAACGGCGACATCGCCGCGGTCAACTCGAAGGACAACAGCTGGTCGGCCAACGCCGCCATCTGGGCGAGCGGCGCGCTGGTCCAGGACAAGCTGTTCGCCTACGGCCTGGTGCAGTACAGCCGCAGCGGCGCCGACGGCTATCCGGGTGCGTCGGCCAACGCCGAGGGCTTTGGCGGCACCAACAGCCACCAGACATCGAAGGCGCCGATGTGGCTGCTGAAGATGGACTGGAACATCAGCCAGGACCACACCCTGGCCCTGACCGCGTTCTCGGACAACCGCGACTACGAGACCGAGGTGTACCGCACCCGGATCGCCGACGACGGCACCCCGACCCGCGACCAGTACCTGGGCACCCGCTTCGGCGAGTCCGGCGGCGAGAGCTACTCGCTGAAGTACACCGGCTACCTGACCGACAGCTTCACCCTGAGCGTGCTCGCCGGCCACGGCGAATTCTCGCGCGCCGACTACGCGGTCCAGGCCAATGGCGAGGAGATCCGCTACAACGGTGATCTCAACTCCGAGATCGGCGGCTGCGGTCCGATCGGCGACAGCCGTTCGCTGGCGGTCCGCAACGCGGATCCGCTGGGCGCCATCGTCAGCGACTGCTACTTCGCTGGCACGATCACCCGCGCCGACGCGAAGGACCAGCGCGACCAGTACCGCATCGACGCCGAATGGCAGCTGGGCGACCACCTGATCCGCGGCGGCCTCGACATCGACAACTTCGAGACCGTGGACGGCAGCGCCTACGCGGGCGGTTACTACTACATCTACTACGGTGGCAGCATCGCCGATCCGACCCCGTCCTACGCCCTGCGCTACAACATCCGCCAGGGTGCGACGGTCCAGGTCAACCAGCGCGCGTACTACCTCGAGGATTCCTGGAGCGTCACCGACAACTTCATGCTGTACGGCGGCGTCCGCTGGGATACCTTCGAGAACAAGAACGGCGACGGCGAGGCCTACGTCAAGATCGACAACCAGTTCTCGCCGCGCCTGGGCTTCTCCTGGGACGTGAACGGCGACGGCACCTTCAAGGTGTTCGGTAACGCGGGTCGCTACGCGCTGCCGCTCACCTCGAACGTGGCCATCCGCGGCGCCAGCCGCTCGCTGTACGAGTACACCTACGTGCTGTTCGACGGCATCGACCGCGACAGCGGCCGTCCGATCAACCCGGTGCAGTACCCGGGCAATGGCCCGTACTACGCCAACGGCGAGACCGGCGGTTACAAGGATCCGGTCGCGATTGCGGCCACGAACCTGAAGCCGATGTACCAGGACGAGTACATCCTCGGCTTCCAGAAGCAGATGTCCGAGAACATCTCCTTCGGCGTCCGCGGCATCTACCGTGACCTGAAGCGTGCGATCGACGATATCTGTGACGTTCGCCCGATCTACCAGTGGGCCTACGACCACGGCCTGAGTCCGTACCCGGGCACCCCGGCCTTCCCGTACTGCCGCCTGTACAACCCGGGCCAGGACGGCATCTGGACGGTGGACGTGGACGCCGACGGCACCCTCGAAACGGTCGTCATCCCGAAGGACGAGGTGTGGGAAGAGGGCAACGCTTTCAACATCACCCCGGGGACCCTCAAGATGGGTCCGGAGTCGAAGCGTACCTACAGTGCCCTCGAGTTCTTCTTCCAGGGCAACTGGGACAAGCTGTTCCTGCAGGGTTCGTACACCTACTCGCGCAGCCGCGGCAACACCGAGGGCGGCGTGAAGTCGGACATTGGCCAGGACGACACCGGCACCACGCAGGACTTCGACTACCCCGAGTTGATGATCGGCGCGTACGGCGACCTGCCGAACGATCGTCGCCACAGCCTGAAGCTGTTCGGTTCGTATGACCTGACGGACGAGTGGCGCGTCGGTGCCAACCTGCTGATCCAGTCGGGCCGTCCGCTCAACTGCTTCGGCATTTACGGCAACGACCCGGCCGGCTATCGCAACAGCTACTTCTCGTGCGATTCCGGTGACCTGGTCGACCAGGCCGACATCCCGCCGGGTGAAGATGACCACGCGTGGTACTCCTCCGGTTCGCCGAGCCGCTACAACGGTCGCACGATCGTTTCGCGCGGTTCCGCCGGCCGGACCCCGTGGACCACGAGCCTCGACCTGAACCTCGCTTACGCGCCGAACTGGGCGGAGGGCCTGAAGTTCAAGGTCGACGTGTTCAACGTCTTCAACAAGCGCAAGCCCGTTGCCCTCAACGAGGACGGCGAGAACAGCGTGGGCGATCCCGTGCCGGCCGCGGACACCTACCTGATGCCGATCGACTGGCAGCAGCCGCGTTACGTGCGCTTCATGGTCCAGTACGACTTCTGATCTAGGGAAGTCGGTTGCAATAAGGAACGGCCGCCTCCGGGCGGCCGTTTTCTTTTGAAGGGATACACTCCGCGTGCAACGGAAAGGAGGGGCGGTGCAGCAGGATCTGGCGCGGTTGATGGCGATGGCACGGCAGGCGGAGGAGAGCAGGCGCTTCAGCGATGCGATTGCGCTCCTGCAACAGGTGGTCGCCGCGCAACCCGCGCATGCGCCGGCCTGGTTGCGGCTCTCGCACGTCCTGCAGTGGCGTGACGACTACACGGCGTCGCGCGACGCCTGCCTGCGCGCGGCCGCTCTGGTCGAGGGCAAGCCGGGCGCCGCGGCGTTCGTGCCGCACGTGACCATGCGGCTGCTTGCCTTCGACGAGCGCGTCCGGATCCGCGACCTCGCAGCCGCACTGGATCCCGTCGATCCACGGGTCGTGCCGAACGCGCCCGCGCTCGCGCAACACCTTTGGTTGTGCGGCCATTTCGATGAAGCGCTGCGCCTGGTAGAGGCGGCGCGGGCGCAGGGGGGGCCGGGTCCCCTGTTGGCCCACGCATCGGCCACCCTGCACCAGTTCCTGGGCCATCGCGAGGAAGCGATCCGCGCCTACGAACGTGCGATCGCGCTGGCGCCGGATTTCGCCGGCGCCCACTGGGGGCTGGCCTACCACCAGGCATCCACGGTGCCTGGCGAACGCATCGACAGGGTGGAACGCGCCCGCGCCCGGGTCTCGCGCGGCACCCTGGACCACGTCCAGCTCTGCTACGCCGCGTTCAAGGAATACGACCATGCCGATCGACGCGAGGAGGCTTGGGCGGCGCTGGCCGAAGGCGCCGCCGCGATGCGCCGGCTGGGACCGCCATGGCGGCGCGAAGTGGAGGCCGCGCGGGTCGACGCGATGATTCGTGCCTGCCCGCCGCCCGCCGCAATGTCGTGCGGGGAGGCCGGTATCACCCCGGTTTTCATCGTCGGCCTGCCCCGGACCGGCACGACGGTGCTCGAACGCATGCTCGGGAACCATCCGCGGGTGGTGGCGGCCGGCGAGCTCAACGACCTGCAGCAGGCTGCGTGTACCGTGACCGGACGGTTCCTTCCCTGGCCGTCGGACGCCGAAGGGATTGCTGCGTTGCACAAGGCGGGACTGGCGCGGATGGGCCAGGAGTACCTGCGCCGGATCGCGCCGTTCGCCAGGAAGGCGGACGTGGTGATCGACAAGAACCCGGCGAACTTCGACGTGGCGGGGCTCGCCTGCGCGGCGCTACCGAAAGCGCGCATCCTGTGCCTGCGCAGGGCGCCGATGGACGCCGGCTTCTCCAACTTCAAGGAGCTGTTCGTAGGGGGGGGCTACGGCTACAGCTACGACCTGCGCGACATCGCGGCGCGGCTGGTGGACTTCGAGCGCTTGCTGGCCCATTGGCAGGCGCTGCTCGGGGATCGGCTGTTGTTGGTGGACTACGAGGAAATGGTCCGCAAGCCGGCGGACACGGCGGCCCGGGTCGCGGCGTTCTGCGGCCTGGAGCCGCGCAGCGGGCTGGCCGAGATGGAGGCGAATCCGAATCCGGTCACCAGCGCCAGCAGCTCGCAGGTACGCGAGCCGGTGCATACCCGGAATCTGGAAGCCTGGCGGCGCTACGAAGCTGAATTGGCCCCATTGGGCGCTGCGCTCGGCCAGCGTCTCAGTCGGAAATGAGATTCACCTGCGCCACTTGTTAAAGATTTGTTCCGCGGTCTATATTCAGGCCAGTCATGCGCTCTTGGACATGACCACGCGAAATCCAAGTCTCTCTCCTATCATTTCGGGGGTTCTACCCATGCTTGCCAAGCAACTTGCCAAGGGCTTGAAGCGGAGTGCGCTGGCCGTCGCTGTCGGCCTCTGCTTCACCGGCGGCGCTTTCGCCCAGTCCAACGCCGCCGGTGCCGTCACCGGTAGCGCCGATCCGGGCGACGTCATCACCATCAGCAACCCGGCCACCGGCTTCAGCCGCACGGTCACCGTCGGCGCCGACGGCAACTACCGCTTCTCGGCCCTGCCGACCGGTGAGTACCAGATCAGCGAAAACGGCGGGTCGCCGCGCAGCGTGCGCGTCAACGTCGGCATCGCGGCCAACGTCAACTTCGTCGACGCTGGCGCCACCACCCTGGGAACGGTGACGGTCGTCGGCTCCAACGTCGTCAACCCGATCGACGTTTCCTCGGTCGAGTCGACCACGATCCTGACGGCCGAACAGATCAACCGGCTCCCTGTCCAGCGTGACGGCACCTCGGTCGCCCTCCTGGCGCCGGGTACGGTCCGCGGCGATGCGGCGTTCGGCAACCTGGCTTCGTTCGGCGGCTCGTCCGTCGCCGAGAACCAGTACTACCTGAACGGCTTCAACATCACCAACACCTTCAAGAACCTCAACTTCGTGCAGGTCCCGTTCGAGGCCATCGCGGAGCAGCAGGTCAAGACGGGCGGTTACGGCGCCGAGTTCGGCCGTTCCACCGGCGGCGTGCTCAACCAGATCACCAAGCGCGGTACCAACGAGTTCCACGCCGGTGGCAACATCTACTGGACCCCCGAATCGCTCGAGGGCGACCGCCACAGCCTGTTCCTGAACGACGGCACGCTCTACCGCGATCGCTCGCACAACAGCTCCGACGAAATGACCGCCGCGGTATGGGCAAGCGGCGCGCTGGTGAAGGATCGCCTGTTCGCGTACGGCCTGGTGCAGTACGGCCGGAGCGAGGACAACGCCTATCCGGGCGTGCTCGAGGGTGGCGCCAATACGGAGAGCAACGAGAAGGCTCCGAACTGGCTGTTGAAGCTCGACTGGAACATCAACGACGACAACATCCTCGAGTTCACCGGCCTTTCCGACAAGCGCGACATCGAAACCGACTACTTCGAAACCAGCTTCGATGCCAACGGCGCGCCTGCCCGTGGTGCCTACATGGGTACGGACTTCGCCGAGCAGGGTGGCGACTTCTATGTGCTGAAGTACACCGGTTACCTGACCGACTCGTTCACCCTTTCGGCGCTGGCTGGGCGCGGCACCTTCAGCCGCAGCAACTACAGCATCGCGTCCAATGGCGTGGTGACTGCGTACGACGGCAACGTCGGTGGTCCGGTTTCCGGCTGCCCGCTGATCATCGATGCCCGTCCGCCGAGCCAGCGCGAGGCGACTGGCGTCTACTCCGGCTGCGACCTGGCATCGCAGGTCGGCCGTCCCGATGCCGAAGACACCCGCGAGCAGTTCCGCATCGACGCGGAATGGCAGCTTGGCAACCACCTGATCCGCGGCGGCGTCGACATCGACAACTTCGAGTCGGTGGCCGGCGAGTCCTACTCGGGTGGCGTGTACTGGCGCTATACCACGGGCAACGAAGTCCGCAAGCGCGTGTTCCAGTCCGGTTCCACGGTGGCGGTCGACCAGACCGCGTTCTACATCGAGGACAGCTGGAACATCACCGACAACTTCATGGCCTACTTCGGCGGCCGCTGGGACACGTTCGACAACAAGAACGGCGACGGCGAAAGCTACATCAAGATCAAGAACCAGTTCGCCCCGCGCCTCGGCTTCTCGTGGGACGTGTTCGGCGACTCGACGTTCAAGGTCTTCGGCAACGCCGGCCGCTACGCGCTGCCGCTGACCGCCACCGTCGCGGTGCGCGGCGCCTCGCAGTCGCTGTTCAGCGAGGAGTACTACACCTACACCGGCGTTGATCCCGATACCGGTGCTCCGACGGGCCTGACTGCGATTCCGGATACGTTCCGCTACCTGAACAACGAGTTCGGCGTGGCCAAGAACCCGGAGACCATCGCCTCGACCACGCTCGATCCGATGTATCAGGACGAGTACATCCTCGGCTTCCAGAAGCAGCTGACCGACGAGCTTTCGCTCGGCGTTCGCGGCATCTACCGCGACCTGAAGGCCGCCATCGACGACACCTGCGACTACCGCCCGATCATCGAATGGGCGCTGGACAACGGGTTCTCCGGCGATGACGGGATCTTCCAGACGCCGGAAGAGCGCAGCGCTCCGAACGAGATGGCCTTCTACAACCCGGGCTTCCCGTTCTGCCGCCTGTACAACCCCGGCAAGGACTCGATCTACCGCATGGACGTCAACGGCGACGGCGTGCTGGAGACCATCCCGGTTTCCGCCGAAGCCGGTGGCGAGGGCGCGAAGCGCACCTATTCGGCGCTGGAGTTCTTCTTCCAGGGCAACTGGGACCGCTTCTTCCTGCAGGGTTCGTACACGTACGCCAAGTCCAAGGGCAACACCGAGGGTGGCGTCAAGTCCGACATCGGCCAGGACGACACCGGCACGACCCAGGACTTCGACTATCCGGAGCTGATCTACGGCGCCTACGGCTACCTGCCGAACGATCGCCGCCACACGCTGAAGCTGTTCGGCAGCTACGAGATCAGCGACGAGTGGGCCGTCGGTGCCAACCTGCTGGTGGCCTCGGGCCGCCCGATCAACTGCATCGGCGCCTACGGCAACCGCTGGGAGCACGGCTATGGCGCCAGCTACTTCTCGTGCGACGAAGGGCAGCCCGGCCCGAGGTACCTGCCGGACGGTTCGCCGAACCCGGAGTGGGAGAGCAACGGTCGCACGATCGTGCCGCGCGGCACCAGGGGCACGACGCCCTGGCTGCGCACGCTCGACCTGAACGTGGTCTACCGGCCGTCGTTCGCGGAAGGCCTGCAGTTCAAGGTGGACGTGTTCAACGTCTTCAACGAACAGACTGCGATCACCGTGGACGAGTTCGGAGAGAGCGGCACGGGTGTTCCGCAGCCTGAGACCTATGGCCGCACCACCGGCTACAACGCGCCGCGTTCGGTCCGCTTCATGGTCCAGTACGACTTCTAAGAAAAGTCGTTCTTGCGGTATTTCGCGGCCACCCCTCGGGGTGGCCGCTTTTTTTGTGGGCGCCGGCTGTGGGAACATGGGGCATGGCGAACCAGAGCGCAGGCCACTGGCGAACGGCCAACGAACATTTCGCGCGCGCAGACTGGCCCTCGGCCCGTCGCAGCCTGCAGGCCATGCTGGCGGCAGAACCCGATCATCCCGCGGCGCTTCTCCAGCTTTCGTATGTCGAATCGCACCTAGGCAATTACCGTGCGGCGCGGACCTGCGCATTGCGAGCGCGACTTTCCGGGGCCTGGAGGCATCCGCGGCTGCTGATGGACCTGCTGCCGCGGCTGCGCACGTTCAACGAGGCGCAGGTGATGTTCGAAGTCATCGATTCGTTGCCTCCGCCGGAGCAACTCGAGATCCCGCTGCTGCTCGCGATCGCGACCCAGCTCAGCTACTTCAACCTGCAGGAGCGGGCGGACCGATACCTGGCCGAAGCACTCGCCGCGGACCCCGATTACCCCCCCACGCTGCTGGCCTCGGCCCGGGTGTCCACGTTCCTCGGTCGCTTCGACGAGGCGCGGAGCCACCTGGAACGTTGCATTGCGCGGGCGCCGGATCTCGCGCAGGGATATTGGCAGCTGTCGCAGCTGCGGCGCGCCACGCCGGAGTCGAACCAGGTGGCCCGCCTGCGTGAGCTGCTGGCCCGCGGTGGCGGAGCAGAGCCGGACCGAGCCGCCCTGCTCGCCTACGCGCTGCACAAGGAGCTGGACGACCTCGGCGACCACGCCGCGGCGTCAGAGGCGCTGGATCTCGCGTGTCGCAGCAAGCGGTCGCGCATCCGCTACGACAGCGCGGAGACGGCGCGCCTGTTCGATGCCCTGGCCGCGCTCGATGGAAGCGCCGGGTCGGCGCAGCCGGTCGCCGGCGGCGGACGCACCCCGATCTTCATCGTCGGCATGCACCGCTCGGGGACCACCCTGCTGGAACAGCTGCTCGCAGGGCACGAAGAGGTCCACGGCGTCGGCGAGCTGTACGACTTCACCAGCCAGATGCGCTACGCCACCGACCATCATTGCCGCGGCGTGGTGGACGCCACCATCGTCGCGCGCGCCGCGTCGGGCGCGGTCGACTGGCGCGCGGTGGGCGAGGGTTACCTCGGGAAGATGGAATGGCGCCTGGGGAGCGAGCGTTGCTTCACCGACAAGCTGCCGTCCAACTTCCTCAACATCGGGTTCATCTGCCGGGCGCTGCCGCAGGCCAGGATCCTGCACATGGTGCGCGACCCGGTCGAGACCTGCTTCTCCAACCTGCGCGAGCTGTTCTCCGATGCCAATCCGTATTCCTACGACCAGCGGGAGCTCGGCCACTACCACCGCCGGTACCGGGCGTTGATGGCGCACTGGCACGCGGCCTGGCCCGGGCGGATCCTGGACGTGGACTACGGGTCGCTGACCCGCGAACCGGAAGCCACCCTGCGGCAGGTCACTGCGTTCTGCGGACTGGAATTCCAGCCGGCAATGCTCGACATCCAGGGCCGCGAGCGCGGCGTGGCCACCGCCAGCGCGGTGCAGGTCAGGCAGGGGATCGTGGCGCGGGACAAGCCGAAGTGGGCGCCGTACGCGGAGTACCTGGCACCCTTGATCGAGGCGTTGTAGGAGCGGCGCTCGCGCCGCGACCCGTAGGAGCCGCCATGGCGGCGAGCTCTTCGGTCGCGGCGCGAGCGCCGCTCCTACAGGTCCTGCTCGTAGCGGACGTACGGGACGGTGCCTTCGCCGTCGTCGGCGCTGCCCATCGAGAACGGGTTCTTGCCGCGGGTGACGACGTTGTCGGCGCCGACGGTGAGCTGGCCGCTCCACGGGGTGCGCCAGGTCAGTCCGAGGCCGAGGCCGGTGAACGAGGGCGAGTCGCCCGGGGTGTCCACCACGTGGCCCACGATGCTGGCGCCGAACGCGCCGATGCCGCCGCCGATGCTCAGCGACTTGGTGTCCCACTGGCTGGCGAACGCCGGCGCCTGCGACACCGGCACCAGGCGCGCCTTGGCCACGGTTCCGGCGATCGAGACGAAGCCTTCGCTGCCGACGTCCTTCTGCGCGAACACGGTGAGGTCGTTGACGTCCACCTGGCTGCGGGTACCCGGCGTCATCCACGCCGGCAGCGTGTCGCGGCCGGTGCTCGTCGAGACGCCGACGCGGGTGCCGGCGCGGCTGAACGCGGCGGTCGCGGCGGCACGCCGGCTGGCGTTGCGATCCGCGAGCCCGTCGCCGAGGGCGGCCAGCAGGCAGTTGTTGGGCAGGCTGCCGAGGGTGGCGGCATTGCCGCGGCGGTTGCACAGCAGGGCCAGCGAGTCGCCGGCCTGCAGCCCGAAGGTGGCGTCGAGGGTGGTGTTGCCGAAGCGCAGCTTGCTGCCGACCTGCGGGGCCTCGGTGGGCTCGAGCACGAGGTAGCCCTCGAGCTTGCCGCTGGCGTTGTTCCACACCGGCAGCCAGGCGCTGTCGGAAGGCCGCGTCTGCGCACCCGCTGTCGCGGCCACGCAAGCCAGCAGCAGCACCAGGAGCGACGATTTCAGCAGCCGGGAGTTCATGGCAGGTGTGACCGTGTCGGTTCGGTCGAGTTCCCACTGGCAGGCACCTGAGCCTAGCCGATTTATGTTTCTTTAACAATGAAGCGGCCGTGAAGGCCGCCGTCGCGTCATTGCAGGCCGGCGGGGGCGTCGCTGGTGGGCTCGGGCTGCACGAGCAGGGCCTCGATTTCCTCCGGGTCGAAATGGTAGCGCTCTCCGCAGAACTCGCAGCGGACCTCGGCGCGTCCGTCCAGCACCGCTGCCCGGGCCTCCTCGCCGCCGAGCGATCTCAGCATCGAAGAGACGCGCTCGCGCGAACACGAGCATCCGAAGCGCAGGGCACGCCCGCCGAGGACCTGGACGCCTTCTTCGTGGAACAGCCTGTGGAGCAGGGTGGCTGCAGGAAGCTCCAGCAACTCTCCCGGGCTGAGCGTGTCGAACAGCAGGCTGGCCCGGTTCCAGCCGTCCTCGTCGCCTTCGTCGCCGGGCAGCTTCTGCAGCAGCAGGCCGGCGGCGCGGCTGTCGTCCGCCGCCAGCAGGATCCGGGTCGGGAGCTGCTCGGACTGGCGGAAATAGCCTTCGAAGGCGCCGGCGAGGGAGTCGGCCTCGAGTCCGACGAGCCCCTGGTAACGCACCGGGTCGCGGCCCGGTGCGGACGGGTTCTCGATGGTGATCGCGAGCAGGGCGTCGTCGCCGCCGAGCCGGCGCAGGTCGCGGCTCGCGGGCGGCTCGCCCTCCACCTGGGCGATGCCGCGCACGGTCCCGGCGGCGGTGCATTCGGCGAACAGGGTGCGCAACGCCCCCTGGCCGCGCAACTGCACGGACAGGCGGCCATCCACCTTGGCGTGGCCGGTGAACAGCGCGGCGGCGGCGAGCGCTTCGCCGAGCAGTTCGGTCACCGCAGGGCCGTGGTCGTCGCGGCTGCGGACTTGCTGCCAGGCCTGGTCGAGGTGCACGCGCACGCCGCGCACGCCGGCGGCGGGCAACAGGAAGCGCGTGAGGGCGTCGTGGTCGTGCAGCGGCTCGGTCATGGCAATAATGGCGTCGTCGGGGCGAACCGGTTCAATGGGGGCGGAGACGCGATGGGGCAAGCACGCAAGCCGGGACGCCGGCGCCGATGGCTGCGCTGGCTGTGGCGGCTGCCGCTGCTGTTCGTGGCGGTGACGGTGCTGCAGGTGCTGGTGCTGCGCTTCGTCGACCCGCCGTTCTCCGCGTTCATGGTCGCACGCCAGTTCGAGGCGGTGGCGAACGGGGACTTCGGCTATCGCATTGCCTACGACTGGCGCGACCTCCGGGAGATGGCCCCGAGCCTGCCGCTGGCGCTGGTCGCTGCCGAGGACCAGCGCTTCCCACGGCACCATGGCTTCGACCTCGAGGCGATCCAGGACGCGCGCGCCAGCAACGCCAAGGGGCGCAAGGTGCGCGGCGCCAGCACCATCACCCAGCAGGTGGCCAAGAACCTGTTCCTGTGGAGCGGGCGCAGCTGGGTGCGCAAGGGCATCGAGGCCTGGTACGCGCTGCTGATCGAGTTGCTCTGGCCCAAGCACAGGATCCTCGAGGTGTATGCCAACGTCGCCGAATTCGGCGACGGCGTGTACGGGGCACAGGCGGCGGCGCGCACTTGGTTCGGACGCGACGCGGCCGACCTGACCCGGGCGCAGTCGGCGCGGCTGGCCGCGGTGCTGCCCAGCCCGCGCCGCTACAGCGTCGCCAATCCGGGGCCCTACGTGCAGCGCAGGACCCGCGGCATCGAGCGGCAGATGCGCCAGCTCGGGAACGACTACCTGTCGGGCCTGGAATGACCGTGCCCTACAATCCGGGCATGACCCAGGACCGGCTCACGGTGGTGGTGGCGGCCTTCGACGAGGCCGAGTCCCTGCCGTCGCTGCACGAACGCGTCGCCACGGTGCTCGACGCGCTGCGCGCCGACGGCGTGGACGGCCGCATGCTGTACGTGGACGACGGCAGCCGCGACGGCACCTGGAGCGTGCTGCAGGCGCTCGCCGCGCGCGACCCGCGGGTCGCCCTGCTGCGGCTGTCGCGCAACTTCGGCAAGGAAGCGGCGCTGACGGCGGGCCTGGACCAGGTCACCGAGGGCGCGGCCCTGATCCTGGACGCCGACGGCCAGGACCCGCCGGAGTTGATCCCGCGCTTCGTCGAGCGTTGGCGCGAGGGCTACGACGACGTCCATGGCACCCGCACCGCGCGCGCCGGCGAAGGCCTGCTCAAGCGCGGCTCGGCGCACCTGTTCTACCGCGTGATCGGGCGGCTCTCGCGCACGCCGATCCCCCAGGACACCGGCGACTTCCGCCTGCTGTCGCCGCGCGCGCTGGCGGCGCTGCGCGAGCTGCGCGAGCGCCACCGGTTCATGAAGGGCCTGTTCGGCTGGGTCGGATTCAACCAGGTAGCGATCCCCTACCAGCGCGACGCGCGGCTCGCGGGCAGCAGCAAGTTCGACCTGTGGCGGCTGTGGAATTTCGCGCTGGAGGGCATCACCAGCTTCTCCACGGCGCCGCTGCGGCTGGCGACCTACCTGGGCGTCGCGACCGCGCTGCTGGCGTTCGTGTACGCCGTCTGGATCGTGCTCAAGGCGTTGTTCTGGGGCGACCCGGTCGCCGGCTGGCCGACGATGATGGCGGTCATCCTGCTGCTGGGCGGGGTCCAGCTCGTGGCGCTGGGCCTGATCGGCGAGTACCTGGGCCGCCTGTACATGGAGTCCAAGCAGCGCCCCCTGTACGTGGTGGAGTCGTGGCAGCCGGCCGGGGTATGCTCGGGGCAGTCCCCTGTCGAAGGAGATGGCCATGCGCACCGTACGGCAGTTGCTGGAGGGCAAGGGGCCTGAGGTCCACTCGATCGGCCCGGACGCTCCGGTGATCGATGCGATCCGGCTGATGGCGGAGAAGTTCATCGGCGCGTTGCTGGTGATGGACGGGCCGAAGCTCGTCGGGATCGTCTCGGAGCGCGACTATGCGCGCAAGGTGGTGCTGCAGGGGCATTCCTCGCGCGAGACCCCGGTGCGCGCGATCATGACCTCGCCGGTGGTCGGGGTGTCGCCCGACGACAGCGCCGAGCGCTGCATGCAACTGGTCACGGACCGGCGCATCCGCCACCTGCCGGTGCTCGAGGGCGAGTCGGTGGTCGGGGTGGTGTCGATCGGCGACCTGGTCAAGGCGGTGATCGAGGACCAGCAGCTCGAGCTGGACCACCTGCAGCGCTACATCGCCGGCTGACCTGTAGGAGCGGCGCTTGCGCCGCGACGCGGGTCGCGGCGCAAGCGCCGCTCCTGCATCATTTGGCGTACTGCCCGCCGCAGTTGGAGTCTTCGCCGGGCCCGAGTTCCAGGGTGGCCAACAGTGCCGCCGGCGGGGCGATGTTGCCGAGCGCGAGCGCGATCGCCGCACGCAGGCCGACGCGGCCGTAATCGGGGTGGAAGCGCGGCTGCTTGAAGGTGCCCTCGACGATCAGGGGTGAACGCAGCGACAGCAGGCTGCGGTCCTTGGGGCGCGGGCGCAGCCGAAGGTCCAGCGTCTCGTGCTCCAGGCTGATCGTGCCTTCTCCCACGATAATGGTGTCGGTGGTGTCGAACGCCAGCGCGCGGGTCGTCATCAGCCCATCCTTCACCGCGAAGTCGCCGAACGCGCAACGGATCGGGATCTGGCGGTCGCCCTGCACCAGGAACTTGAGCGACTCGGCGATGTCGAGGCCCGCGAGCTCCATGACCAGGTTGCTGATCCGGCCGCGGCCCATGCCCACCGCCGCGTCGCCGTTGCTGGTGCCGAGCATGCCGGCGATCGAATTGCCGGATCCCGCGAGCGTGATGTCGCCGCCGATGCGGCCGACGGCCTGCTGGGCGAGTTCGGCGTCCGGGAGCATCGGGCCGAGCTCGAGGCCGCGAGCATGGACCTCGGCGCGGGTGCGGATCGGCGACTCGCGCGCGTCCATGCGGATGGTCGCGCGGATGTCGCCACCGGCAACGCCGAAATTGAGCGGGTCGAGCCGCAGCACGCCGCCTTCCAGCAGCAGGTGCGCGTCCATGTCGTCGAGCGGCAGCTTCGGTGCCTCGATGCGCGCAGCCCTCAGCCGCACGTCGGCGTCCATCGCGCGCAGCTTCTCGAGGTTGTAAGGGGTATCGGGAAGCAGTTTCGGGCTGGCGCGTTGCTGTTGCGCCTGCGCGGCCAGCTCCCGGTTGGTGGTCTCGGCGCTGTCCGGGGCGGCGCCGACGAAGCCGGCGAGGTCGTCGAAGTCCAGCTTCTTCGATGCCAGGTTCGCGCGCAGGAACGGGCGTGCGCCACCGGTGGTGACGCTGGCGTCGCCGCGCAGGTCGCTGTCGCCGACGGTCCCGGTGAAGCCGTCGTAGTGCCAGGTGGTGCGCTTGCCTTCGATGTCGCGGGTGAAGTGGCCGTCGAGGGAGTAGGGCGGCGTCGGCGGGAGGGCGATGCCCAGCAGCGGGTACAGGTCGGCCAGGTCCTCGCCGGAGAGCGCGAGCTGCAGGTCGAAGTCACGGAACCGCAGCGGATCGAGCAGGGTCCCGCGCGCGTGCGCGGCGGTGGCGCCGGCCCGCGCACGCGCGTCGATGCGATACGGGCTGTCCGGATCCTGCAGGTCGAGCGGGGACTCGGCCCGGCCCTCGAGCGTGAACGCGCTGCCCTTCCAGTGGCCCTTGCCCTCGACCACGATCGGCGGTGCCTGCTCGCCCTCTCCGGCGGCAACGCTGTCCACGCTGACGTCCACGTCGGTCTTGCTGGCGGGATCGCGGAAGGTCAGGTGGCCGTCGTTGATCCACAACCGGCGCAACTGCAGGTCGGCGCCGCCGTCGTCGTCCTCGGGCAGGAAGTCCCAGTTGCCGCCCTGTTCGCCCTTCTGCAGGCGCAGCACCGGCCGGTGCAGCCGCACCAGCGGGATGCGCACGCGGCGCGCGAACAGCGGCTTGACCGCGATGTCGATCGCGACACGCTCGGCTTCCGCCATGTCTTCGTCGCCCGCCCAGTCGGCGTTGCCGAAGCGCACGTCGCCGGCGGTCACGGTGGTGGTCCAACCGAGGTCCACGTCGAGGTTGCCGCGGATCTGGAACTCACGCCCGGTGCGTGCTTCCACCTGGCGCTCGATCGGCCCCTTGAACCAGTTCCAGTCCCAGAACGCGACCAGCAGCGCGATCGCGGTCGCGAGCACGCAGAGCAGCGCGAGCCAGGGATGTCGCCGCACTGCCGCCAGCGCCCGCTGCGACATCGGCTCCGGGGCTGCGGGCGTGGCGCTGTCGTCCATGCTCAGGCGGGACTGCAGGCCAGCTCGTTGGTGCGATCGCCCTGGGACAGGTGCGCCGCGTCGTCGCCGACGGTGAAGAACAGCGTGCCGCCGGTGTACACGGGCGGGGAACTGCCGGTCACGCGCGAGAGGTCCACTTCCAGGCCGTCCGGCAGCGCCACGCGCGCGCGGCCGTCCTCGAACACGACCACCTCGGTGTCGGGCTCGCAGGCGTAGCGCATGGCCACGGCGGCGGCGGCGCCGTCGTCGCCCGTCGCGTCGCACGCGAACGGCGCATTGCCGCCGTCGTGCACGACGATCCTGTCGCCGTCATGTTCGACGGACACGGTGTCGCCGACGTAGGCGTCGCCATCGGGGCCGGACGCGGACTCGGCCTTCGGCAGCCTGGCGGTGCGGCCGTCCGGCCAGCGCACGGTGACCTCGTCGCGACCCCAGTCGAGCTCGAGGCGGGTGCCGTCGGTGCAGGTGAACGCGCCTGGCGTGGTGGCGGCGGCTGGCGGCGTGTCCGCGGCCGGGGCGGCATCGGCATCGGTGGCCGATGGCGCGGCGGCTTCGTCCGTGCCCGGCTGGCATGCGCAGGCGGCGGCACACAGGGTGGCAAGCAGTGCGGTCCTGGCGGGACGGTGCATGGCGGTCTCCTGGTGTCGGAAGGGATGGGAAAACACGCGGGATGCTGGCGCACGCGCCGTTGTCGCGTGGTGAGGGCGTCACGCGTCCTTCGCGCGGATGGCCGCGTGCACGGCCCCGGCGTCGAGCGAGGCCAGGGGCGTGGCCACCAGGGCTTCGAAGCGCGGCGGACGCAGGATGCCCACCCGCTGCGGCGAAGCGCCGCGCCCGTCGAACAGGGCGATGCCGCGGCAACCGAGGTGTGCGGCCAGATGCGTCGGCCCGCTGTCGTTGCCGACCACCAGGCCGGCGCCGAGCAGCACACTGGCCAGCCGGGGGATGGTGAGCGGGCGGCCGTCGTCGAGCAGCACGTCGCCGGGCATCGCGCCAGGCGCATCCATCTCGTCGGGGCCGGGAACGCTCACGACCTGCCAGCCGTCCGCCGCCAGCCGCTGCGCTAGCGCCGCGTAGCCCGGCCAGCGCTTCTCCTGATGGCGCGCCGATGCCCCGGGCAGCAACACCGCATAGCGCGGGCCCAGGCGCGTGGCAAGCGCCGGCGGTAGTGGTTCCGCGAGCCACGCCGGGTTCGGGTCGCGCGCGTGCACCGGCGCGATGCCGGCGGCCGCGAGCTGGCGCGCATGCCGTTCCAGCACCGGCGTGGCCGCGTCGCCGCGCCCACTGGCGGACTCGCCGATCGCCCATGCCGGGCCGGGCAGCAGCCAGCGGCGATAGAAGGCGGTGCGGCGCGAATTCTGCAGGTCGTGCACGCAACTGAAGCCGCGTCCGCGCAGGGTGCGCGCGAGCGCGGCCATGCGGTCGAGCCGCCAGCGCGGCGCGTTGTCGTCCACCAGCACGTCGTCCACGTGCGGGCAGCGCGCCATCAGCGCCGCGAACGGGCGTCGCGTCAGCAGCACCACGCGGTCGCCGCGATGGTGCGCGCGGAGGTCGCGCAGCGCGCCGTCCGCCAGCAGCAGGTCCCCCAGTGCGCCAAGCTTGACGACCAGGACGCTGGCCATCGCTCAGTCCAGCGCCAGCGCTTGCGCGTGCTCGCGCGTGGCGCGGAAGCGCACGTCCGGCGCGCGCTCCTCGGCGAGCTGCAGGTTGACCCGCGTCGGCGCCAGGTAGACGAGCTGGCCGGCGCCGTCGAGCGCCAGGTGCTGCGCGTTCTTCTCGCGGAACTGTTCCAGCTTGCGGGCATCGTCGCAGTGCACCCAGCGCGCGGTCGCGACCTGCACCGGCTCGAACACCGCCTCCACCCCGTACTCGTCCTTGAGCCGGTAGGCCGCGACGTCGAACTGCAGCGTGCCGACCGCGCCCAGGATCAGGTCGTTGGACATCAGCGGGCGGAAGAACTGGGTCGCGCCTTCCTCGCTGAGCTGGGCCAGGCCCTTGTGCAGCTGCTTGAGCTTGAGCGGGTCGCGCAGGCGCGCGCGCCGGAACAGCTCCGGCGCGAAGTTGGGGATGCCGGTGAACGACAGCACTTCGCCTTCGCTGAAGCTGTCGCCGATCGAGATGGTGCCGTGGTTGTGGATGCCGATGACGTCGCCGGCGTAGGCGCTTTCCGCGATCTCGCGGTCGCTGGCCATGAAGGTCAGCGCGTTGGCCAGCTTCACTTCCTTGCCGCTGCGCACGTGGAAGGCCTTCATGCCGGCCTTGAACTCGCCAGAGCACACGCGCATGAACGCGACGCGGTCGCGGTGCTGTGGGTCCATGTTGGCCTGGATCTTGAACACGAAGCCGGTCAGCTTCGGTTCGGTCGGCGCGACCTCGCGGGTCGTGGTCGCGCGCGGCCGTGGCGATGGCGCGTGCTCGACGAAGAAGTCGAGCAGCGGCTGCACGCCGAAGTTGTTGACCGCGGAGCCGAAGAACACCGGGGTCTGTTCCCCGCGCAGGTAGGCCTGGAGGTCGAAGGGGTGCGACGCGCCCTGCACCAGCTCCAGCTCGTCGCGCAACTCGGACAGCATCTGCGCGCCGATGCGCTCTTCCAGGCGCGGATCGTCCACGGACGGGAAGATCGTCGAGTCCTGGCGGGTGAAGTTGCGGCCCTGCTCGTACAGGTGGACCTCGCCGCTGACCAGGTGGACCACGCCCTTCAGGCGCTTGCCCATACCGATCGGCCAGGTCACCGGCGCGCACTGGATGCCGAGCACCGATTCCACCTCGTCCAGCAGCTCGATCGGCTCGCGGCCCTCGCGGTCGAGCTTGTTGATGAAGGTCATGATCGGCGTGTCGCGCAGCCGGCAGACCTCCATCAGCTTGATCGTGCGCTCCTCGACGCCCTTGGCGACGTCGATCACCATCAGCGCGCTGTCCACCGCGGTGAGCACGCGGTAGGTGTCCTCGCCGAAGTCGGCGTGGCCGGGGGTGTCGAGCAGGTTGACGATGCGCCCGGCGTACGGGAACTGCATCACCGAGGAGGTCACCGAGATGCCGCGCTCCTTCTCCAGCGCCATCCAGTCGGACGTGGCGCTGCGGGTGGTCTTGCGCGACTTCACAGAGCCGGCCATCTGGATCGCGCCGCCGAACAGCAGCAGCTTCTCGGTCAGCGTGGTCTTGCCCGCGTCGGGGTGGGAAATGATGGCGAAGGTGCGGCGGCGCGCGGCTTCTTGCGCAATGTCAGGCATACCGAATTATACGCAGGCGACTCAGAGGCAGGCCTGGTCCAGCGTCAGCGCGGCGGCGACGTCGCGCAGGTCGAACGCGGCCACCGAGGCGTCGTCGTTCACCGCGTAAAGCGCGCCGCCCGGGAATCGCCGCGTGGCCGCGCCGTGCAGCGCGATGCCGTCGGTGAAGGCGGTGCGCAGGCCCTGGAACGTACCGCTCGGAGCGAGCGAACGGCGCTCGAACAGGTGGAAGCGGGTGAGCGGCGCGAGCTGGTCCACCGCGACCCAGTAGCCGCCGCCCCCGGGGCAGTCCCAGAGCGCCACGCCCTCGGCCTCGGCGGCGAAGCTGCCGGCGGGCAGGCTGCGTCCGGTGAAGCGGCCCGCCAGGGTGTATTCGCGCAGGGTCGAGCCGCGTCCGCCGGCGTGCCCCTCGCGGTCCTCGTCGGCGACCAGCAGGCGGTCGTTGGCCGGGTCGCCGCCGATCGATTCCACGCGGCGCAGGGCGTACTCCTCGCGGGTGTCGCCGAAGGCGCCGGTGTAGCGCGCACGGAGGCGTCCGTCCTGGTCGAACTGCACGCGGAAGCGGCGCACGCGCTGCGCCAGCTCGTGCAGCGGCGGGACCACGTCGTAGCGCTCGCCGTACATGAAGCTGTCGGTGACGTAGGCCTGCAACTCGCCCGGCTCGGTCTCGTCCAGCCAGATGCCGTACGGGCTGCGCAGGTCGTCGTCGCCAAAGCTGCCCAGGGCCTCGAAGCCGGGCAGGGCCAGCACCTGCACGCGATGGTTGTCGCGCTCGACCACGAACAGGCGGTCGCCGAACACCGCGAGCCCGTTCGGGCGCTTGAAGCGGCCCGGTTCGGCGCCCTGCCCGCCGACGGTGCGCAAGCGCGCGCCGGTGTCGCCGTCGTAGACCACCAGGCGGTGGCTGGACTTGGCGCTGGCGATGACCCAGGTGTCGCCCTCCGGCGTGGTCCAGGCCGCCAGCGAATCGAGTTCCTCGCCCGGGGAGACTTCCGATTCCCAGGCCTCGGCCACGTCGCGCACGACGGACGCCGGCGCGGAGACCTGCGCGGACGCCGGCGATGCGGATGGAATGGCTTCGGGAGCGGGCGTTGGCGTGGCCGCGCAGGCGGCCAGCAGGAGCGCGGCGCAGGCGCCGGCAAGGGGGCGGTTTGGCATGGCGCGGATTATGCCTTGGCGGGGCGCGACCCGGACCACCTGGAAACGTGACGATGTCCCGGAACGTGCCACCGCCAAGGGTGCTCGCGCCCCTGGCTGATGCCGATGCGTGGCCCGGCAACGGCGTCGGCCGGCGGTGGCGTGCCGTCGCTGGCGATGCGGATGCCGCGGTCGTTGCGCACCAGGTCGGCGCCGTCGAAGTCGCCGGTGATGCCCAGGGCCTGGGCGAGCTTGCCGGGGCCGTTGGCGAGGTCGTGGTCGCGGCGCGCGCGTGGACGCAAGGCGCGCATCGCCTCGATGCCGGCGACCGGCTCGAGCGCGCGGATCAGCACGCCGACCCCTTCGTCCACCTCGCCGCACACTGCGTTCGCGCACCAGTGCATGCCGTAGGTGAAGTAGACGTACATGTGCCCCGCCTCGCCGAACATGGTGGCGTTGCGGGCGGTCTTGCCGCGGTAGGTGTGCGCGGCCGGGTCCTCGGCGCCGCAGTAGGCCTCGACCTCGACGATGCGACCGGCGCGCCCGTCGTCGCGCACCAGCAGCTTGTTCAGCAGTTCCGGCGCGACCTCGCGCGGGTCGCGCCGGTAGAAGCGGCGGGGTAGGGTGCTCCAGCGCGCGGGCCTGCCATCCATGGCCCCATTATCGCCGCGCCGAGGCCGCGTCAGTGCAGGCCTTCGCGGCTCGCCAGGTAGCGCTCCACTTCGTCGACCGAGGGGCCGACGTCCTCGACCGCGCTGCGCAGCGCGTCCTCGTCGATGCCGAAGCGCTGCGACCAGTAGCGCACTTCGTAGTCCTGTTCCAGGGAGATGCGGCTGCGGTCCTGCGGACCGCGGTCTGCGGTGTTGTCGGGCATGGGGGCTGCTCCGCGTGGGGGGAGCGCCGAACATAGGAAGCGCGCCGTCATGGCGGCGTGGTGGCTATGGGTGGAGCAGAAGAATAGAACCCATGCTCCACTAACCCCTTGATGTATCGCGCTTCTTGGATGCCGCAGTAGCCCAACTGTAGCAGTTCCTGTAGCACATACTGTAGCGTATGGATACAGAGACACATGGAAGGGTATTGACACACATAAGCGTAAACGCTACCTTGTGTCAAAACACATGGAGGAGTTTATGCCGACAAACAGGGTGAAGCATTTCCGGGCACAGCAGGGGTGGTCTCAAAGGGAGCTTGCTGGTCGAGCGGGGACCAGCCAACAGCAAATCCAGCGCATCGAGTCGGGCAAGATCACCACCGGCCTCGAGACCGCAAATCGGATCTGTAGAGCCTTGGGGCAACCTTTGGAGGTCGTCTTCCCTTCCGCGGCAAAGGCGCTAAAGCGGCTTCAGGACCAGGCGGAGAGCACGCACTACGTCGAAACCGAGTCGCTGGAGGAAGTGAGTGCTGGCGGAATTGAGGCCGACCCCTGGGACTGGTCCCTCAAGGTGCTCCTAGAAGGCGATCGAGAGCCTCGGATCTATCCAATCAGCGCCAAGGACCAGCGGCGACTGTACCGGGCAATCCAGGATGAGCCCGAGGGTGATGGCTTTCCTGGTCAGTTCCTAGTGTTCGACTCAGGGGGGCGCCGCGTGGCGCTGAACCAGCAGTGCGTCGTCTTCGCTCAGTTGCTTAAAGATCCACCTTCTGCGGAAATCGAGGAGGAGCCGGAGCTGCCGGATGAGCTCGTGCTTGGGTGGCGTGGGGGTGGGGCGCCCATGGCGCTGGAGGTCGAACCTGACATTCCCGATGAAGATGGGCTCGGCCAACTGGGCGACATCTTCTTTATGTTGGAGCTAGGCATGCCCCCCCAGGAGCGGTTCGGGATTACGGACGCTGATGGGGAGCACGCGTTCATCCGGGCGGGAAGCATCGCGTATGTTGAGCTGCCACTGCACCTCCTCCCGGAGGAGGGAGACGAGGACGAAGAAGAAGGGGAAGACGCAGAGCCGGCAACCAATAGGCGCAAATAATTTGCCGGAGATTTCCGGGAGGGGTATCAGTTGACGACTTTGTCGCGATACCCCCCCCGGTACCCCTAGTCGTAGACGCTACCGCGAGCGGCCAAGGTAAGGGCGTCGATGCGACCGTCCTCCACCCTAGGCTGCACCACTAGACGGTGGTCGCCGATGCGATAGCGCCAGCACCCCTTTAGCTTGCCCTCGAGTGGCTTGAACGTGTCGCCTTGCGGTCGTAGGGGTCTGGTTGACTGCGAAAGCTCCTCCAGCGCCCTCAGGACGCGGCCGAGTAGCTTCCCATCCATCCCCTTGGTGTCCTTGTGGAACTGCTTTGAGAAACCGATTGCCCACGGCGGAGGCGGAATTTGCCTACGCTGCGATCTCGGTTCCACCTCTTCAAAATCTTCGTCGTCGTAGCTGTGCCTATAGCTGACGCTCCTTGCCTCAAGAGGGGGCTCAGCCAGACGCTTCCAAGCCGGCCGGGGTTCCCGAATTCGAACTCCCTCGGCGTCCCGGCGACGCCCCCTGAGCAGAGTAGGGCTCAGCACCTCTTCAATTACGAAACAGTCTGGATGCATCGGGGCCTCCCCAGGCGCGACACCCGACCAACATTAGCTCATTGATCCCTCTATCCGGATCTGGTACAAAACGGCCTAACGAACGTTAGGCAATTATGTACCCATGAAGATTGTGAGCTACCTCCGAGTCTCCACATCCAAGCAAGGACGCAGCGGCCTTGGCTTAGAGGCGCAACGACAGGCCATCGAAGCCTACGCGCGCAGCCGAGGGGCGTCGGTGCTCCAGACTTTCACCGAAGTCGAGAGCGGCAAGGTCGACTCGCGACCGGAGTTGGAGAAGGCCATCCATCTAGCCAAGGTCACCGGCGCGACCCTGGTGATTGCCAAGCTGGACCGCCTATCCCGCAATGCCGCGTTCCTTCTGGCACTCCGGGACAGCGGCGTGCGATTCGTGGCTGCCGACATGCCCGACGCGAACGAGTTGACGGTGGGAGTCATGGCCCTAGTAGCCCAACAGGAACGGGAGGCGATCTCCAGGCGCACCCAGGAGGCGCTCAGGGCAGCGAAGGCACGCGGTGTGAGGTTAGGCAACCCCAACGGGGCCGCGGCGCTCTTGAGGGCTGGTAGGGGCAACGCGGCGGCCGTGTCTGCCGTTCAGTCACGCGCCGACGAGCACGCCCGGAGGCTGAAGCCCGTTATCGATTCGCTGGCACAGGAGGGCGTCACTTCCCTTGGGGCAATCGCCGATGCGCTCAATGCTCGCGGAATGCTTACTCCCCGAGGCGGTCAATGGCACAAGTCCTCCGTTCGGAATCTGCTGGCTCGCCTTGCCACTTAGACTCCTGCCCTCCAGGACCTTGCTGCTATAGCCAGTGCGTCTGGTAGTCCGGGCCGGCAGAATCCGGAGGTGTCGCTGGTCGGTCGATGGATACTGTCAACGGGAATGGGAAGTCGACACCAATCATCGCCGCTTGCCCTGGGGCCAGCGTAGGCAAGAAGGCGACCGATGCGCGGTCGATATCACCGCTTGCACGCTCAACCACCTCACGGTCTCTGTGATTGATTAGCCGGTGGACCACCATGGTACCCATTTGGCTGAGCACACCTTCTGGCAAATCGCGTGGTCTTTGCGTTGCTAATGCGATCGTAAGCCAATGCTTCCTCCCTTCCTTCGCTATTTGGTCGAAGGCGTCAAGCTTGACCATGGCATCGTCGGTGCCGATGTATCTGTTTAAGAAGTTATGAGCCTCGTCGAGGAAGACGATCAAGGGCTTTGTCTTGAACCTGCCCTGCCTGGCCAGCGACAGCAACCTTCTGCCAAGCGCATTAGCAACTATCTCTCGGGCGTTAAAGCCATAGGGGACAGAAGCCAGAGAAATTCTGAGAGTGCTCGCCGACCCGTCCAAGAATCTGTCTATCCGATCGAGCAGGCTGTCACCGGTTAAATCAAAGAACACCCGCAATTCGGCGCCGGATCTGACTGCGTTTATCCTGGCCACGAGAGGAGAACACCAAGCATCCCCGCTATCCTCGTGCCCGCCGAAATACCCTGCCGGGCGGCCAGTCGCGTAGCAGCATTCGTTGCTCACCTGCGTTGCAAGCAATGTGATGTCAAATTCTGCGTTGGGAGCCTCTATTTGATGCCTCAGCGCGCTCATCGCGCTTTCAAAGGGAGCTCGAGGTCCGTTCTCTTTGACAATAAGCCCATCGCGAAGCATCCGAGCACTAACAAGCTCGTCGCGAATGGCCTTCAGTGAGGGGTCAGTCGTGGAGTTGAGGATATGAGCAATGCGGAGGCTGTATATGGCTTCCCGTAACTTTGGTCCTTGGACCTTGCCCGATGGTTGAAACAGGCCGTAAAGGTCCTGTTCCTCTAGGGCCGAAAACGGCAGGTGAACTTCACTCTCGCCATGTAGCGGCTGACCCAAGGACACATGTTCGGCATGGCTGCCGAGTGTGTAGAACTCTCCAGTGGCGTCGATGAGGATCGCTTTCCCCTTTGCCTTGCTCGTTTCTTCGACAAGCTTGGCTATCGTGAAGCTTTTGCCGCCTCCCGTTGCACCCAAGATTGCACAGTGACGGCCGAACATCCGCTCTGGTGTCACCTTGACTCTCGCATCCGGGATGCCAGATGCGGCTCCAAGGTCTAGGGCGACTCGCGGGGCATCCCCTTCTTGGTGGTGAGCAACAAGTTGAGAGATGAACCTAGGGGCAGGGGCATACACCAGGCTGCCTAGGCGCGGGTGGTTTTCGACCCCTGGTACTAGCTTGCCTGTAACACGGTTCAGTGTAGCCAGTAGGTCTATCTCACCAATGGGGTCGACCGCCGTTTGCTCCCCAAGTGATGGGTTAATCGCCAATCGCTCCCGCTCTAGTAGTCGAACCGTATTAACGCGGCCAAGCACAATGTGTTGGTCGCAATCAATTAGCACGAACTCCCCTACCTGCCCTGTACCAAGGGGGGCTCCGTACAGCAGTGTTCGGCTCCGCGCCGCGCCATCACCGAGGTTTATGTGCAAGCGGCTTGGAAAGACAGCGCAAACTGATCCAATTCGGCGGTTTGGATCAAGCGCGTCTTCTCGCGCTGTTCGGTGGCCGCTCATGAGGTCAGTGACCTAATCAGCGTCTTTATCCGATCTTCTTCCGTCTCGGTGCCGACATCTGGGACGAGGCGGGTCAAGGTCCCAAAGTCGCAGTCGATCAGGGTAATTCGTGAGTCGCCGCGGGAAGCCAACCGTGCAAGTCTTTCGAGAGCCGGACGATACGTTTTTTGCAGGGGATCACAGTGATACTCGCATCCTCTGGTGGCGACCACGAGCTTCAAGCTCAAGTTTTTTCGCACCGCGGAGAAGAGCATCTCTGACAGGTGGGCGTCAGAGAAGCCAAATCCTGCGACTAGAACCCCTAGATTCGGCTGCCGTAAACACATCTGCAGCTGCGAGATGGTTTCTAGAAAGGGCTGCCGGTATGACAGTTCGAACTTGTCACGTCGGGGGTAGATGATGATAGGTGCGGCCGGGCTTTCGCGTCTAACGATTTGCCCATTCTCAGCAGCCCAGTCAACCGACCCGTGTATCTTTACAAGATGCAGGACGCCTGCCAAGTACTCCGGTGCCCGAGCCTCTGGGCGACGTCTAACAAAGTCCAAGTCGAAGTTTGTGCCGTCGAAGACCGGCGGCATCTCGCGGCCGAAGCCGTCTATCAGGAGCACCCCGCTTTGAGCCGCAGCTTGCTCGATACAAAGGTCGTAATTCGTTGTGAAAACACGAGCACGACTCTTATCAGGTGGGCGGCGCGCCAAGAGTCGAACTAGGTGCGCGTGATCTTCCAGGTCCGAAGTGCTCACAAATTTACGGCACATATCCGCGATGATTTTCTCCGCAGATTCGATGAAGGTTTTGACCTTGGGTGCCGGCGTAATCGGGCTGCTGGCTGCCAGCTGACATCTGGAGAGAAGCTCCTCGATGTCACCCACCTCCCCGTCGGAGGTAGAGTCGCCAACTTGCGTCTTCATCTCTTCGAAGAGCTTAGGATCGTGGTCTCTCACTGCTCGCCAGAGATCACTCATGCTCGGACCGCCAACCCCAGCGGATGGCCCCAGGCCAAACAATGTCATGGATTGGTCGGCGGACACTACCGCAGCAAGTGCCTGCGAAACCTTGCGTTTCCGATCTGCGGCTAGCGCGGCTTCGGCTTCATCAGCCTCATCCGCCTCCAAAGGCAACCACTTCCCCGAAGTCCATGCTGCGAGCACACAAGGAGATGCCTCAGGGGTACTCACGCTCGTTGTCTTATCGCCCGTAACCACTGGCATGGAGCCATCAGTTCCTTCGCCCATCACCCGCCCCCATGTTTAGTTATGTCGCTTATTGAGGTCCCCTGCGCCCCCTAAAGCGCTCCATAGCGAGCCTGACTCACTGGTGTCCCATTGACTCACTATCGCCCTGACGTAGATTCGTCGCCCCCGTGATGGCGCACAATGTCTTGAATCTGGTGCGGCTCGAACGCTATGTCCCAGCACCATACGCCGAAGCCGCCTTTCTGATTGACGCCCTTCACCCATGCCTCCAGCGCGGCGCGCTTTGCGCGATCTTGCTCTGAGTCTTGACCCTTGATCTCTAGAACCAAAGTGGAGCCGTTAGCCAAACGAATCAGAAAGTCCGGCACGTAGCGGCGTTTGGCCCCATTCCACATGTAGTAAATCTGGAAGCCGAGGTGGTCGTTCTTGGCGTATGAGAAAACGTGCTTGCTGGTCTCGAGAACGTTGGCTGCGTGGGCTTCCCAAGCGCCGTCGGCAACAACATGACTGATTTGAGATTTTTGCGTGGGCTGGCAGGCCTTCGTCGTGTACCAAGTCCGCATGTATCGGGTCGATCCGACCGGGAACTCTTCGTCGAAAACCGGCTCAATCCGTTCCTGATTCTGGGGTACCAAGTAGCGCAACAGATGCTGGACCACGCTGTTTATGTTTAGTGAAACCAGGATGCGCCTGCGCAGCGGCTCCTGATGGAACATCGAGGGCACCTCTAGTTTGTCCGATGCCAAGAACTGTTCGATCAGGCGGATCAGCTGGAAAGCGAGGTATTCAGGCGTACCCGCGTACTGATGTTGCATCTGGGAGAACGCTTGACGCGCTGCTTGGAATACAAGGCGCTGCAGCCGAAACTCTTCTGGCAGCAACTCTAAGTCGATGGCCCTAATCTGATCCCATGCAGTGGCACCGCCTAGGGCGGGTGCCATTTCTGCGGCAAGCGGCGTTGCGGCCGGGTCTAGCCGGAGCCGCTCCATAGCCTGCCAGTCCAAGGTCAGGCCCGGTCGCACAATGGCATCAACACGCACCACGTTTGGCCAGCGGATCTCCAAGCTGTTCCGCTCGGGCAGGGATTCGATCTGGGTGCTCTGTTTAGGCGGCGGCGGCGGCTCTCCTTCACCGCTCAGATCCTGGAACACGGACAGAGGCACGCCGAAGACGTTTACGTACTCCGGCACAAACAGTTCGCGCTCTACGCCATCGGGACACAGCACCGGCTCGGTGTCGTAGCCCACTCGGCGCAAGCCGCGCCCGATCACCTGCTCGCATAGCAACTGGCTGGTGAACGCACGTAGGCCCATGATATGAGTTACGTTCTTGGCGTCCCAGCCCTCGGATAGCATTGCTACCGAAATGACGTTTTGTAGGTCCTGGCCGGCGGTGCCGCGCTTGCCCACGTTGTCGACGATCTCACGCAGCAGCTCTTCCTTCTTGAGCAGCGTTAGTTCGTTTTTGCGTTCTTTAGGTATTGAAGCGGCTTCTACGATGCTTTGAAGGCGCGCCTCGTAGTCCTTGTCTGTGCTGGCCTTCTCTCCTATCTCGGCCTTCTCAAGCACCCGGGAATCCACACGCAGCGTCCGGTCTGCGTCCCGCAACTCTGGCCAATGCACGTCCCCGCCAGTAAAGAAGCGCTCCACCCGGGCCGCGGTAGACGTGAGGTTGCACACAGTCAACATGACCGGTGGCGAAGTGTGGCCGGCCTCAGTCCAAGCTTCCGCAGCCCTACGCCAGTCGGCGCCCAGCAAAGTGTAGGCCTGTTGCACAAGCGGTGGCAGTGGCTCATACGGCTGGGCGTTGCGCCGGCTAAGGTCCTGATGAACCGCGGGATCTCGGTACAGGTGGTACAACTTGGGCTTGAGTGTGTGTGTGTCCGGCACCACGCCGTCGCGGACAACAACACGGGGCGTCTTCACAAGCCCCGCTTCGATGGCGTCGTTCAAGCCAAAGTCAGAGACAATCCACTCGAACAGGCCGCTCTCGGTATTGCTGCGGCCGGTAGGGGCGAACGGCGTAGCGGAAAGGTCGAAGCAGCGCTGGATGCGCAGCTCCTTATGGATGCGATCCAGCCCTTCGATCCAACGGGTCGCCTCCTCCTGGTCCAACCCCATCTCCTCAGCCCGCCGCTTCACGTCCCGACTGCGCTTGTCGTCCGCAGACTGGCGGTAGGCGTGATGAGCTTCGTCGTTGATGACGACGATATCTTTGTGCTGTGCCAGCTTCCCCAGCACGCGACGCACAAAGGCCTTGTCGCTTTCCGCGCCCTTCTTCACGACGGAACGTACCGGTTCCTTCAACGGCATGAGGGTGTGCCAGTTCTCCACTAGAACGTCAGCCTGATTGAGCTTGCTGCGCATCGCTTCGTTGGGGCACAGACTGAACAGGTCGTAGTAGTTGTCCGGATGTCCGGGATACAGGACATGCAGCCGCTCGCGTACGGTCAGGCCCGGCGCCACTAGAAAGATGGCGCGAGAAAAGTCCTTGTTACGCTTCGGGTACGACAGCGCGTTCAACACCTGCCAAGTGATCAGCATGGCCATGACGGTGGTCTTACCACTGCCCGTGGCCATCTTGTTGCATAGCCTCTGCCAAGGGCCACCATCACTAGGAATATGGATGCCCTGCTTGAAATCTGCTGGAGCTTCCACCCACCAGATCAGCGTTTCGATCGCTTCCAGCTGGCAGAAGTAGAACGGGTACTGGCGGGCCGTGCCATCGTTCCAGTGTTCGAGCAGACTGCGAGTGACCGTCGTGACACCGGGATAGTTCGCATCGCGCCAAGCATCCACGCGTTCGCGTATGCGCCCCACCAACTCCAGCGGTTGGATGCGGCGGGTGTTGTTACGAGTGTCGATAATCTCGTAGCCGGCGGGGCGCCGCCCCTCGGCGAGCTTGAGATTCCCTTGGTGATCGATCCAATGCCAGCGCGGCGGTTCGAACGGCGTGTTGATAATCAGTGACTTTGGCACAGTCATGGCGTTCTCAACTCAGCGTCATGACTTTCAGCGACTCGATGCCGCGGTCGTCCACGATCTTGACGGCGATCTTGCGGTTGTCGCCTGCTTCGAAGGGCAGACTGACGGTGCCGTGGAGCTTGCCCAGCTTGCTCTCGTCAAGCTCGGCCTTGATGTCTTTCTTGAGCTTGTGCCAGCCGTCCTTCTTGCCGGCCATGGGGAAGAATACCTGGCGCGGGAACAGGCTGCGCTCGTCGTAGTCGGTGTCTAGGCTCCAGGCGGCGATGTTCTTTTTGCCGCCGGACTTCAGCTCGCCGGTGGCGGTGTCGAAGTAGTCGAAGCCGTGCACCTCGACCACGTACTTGCCGTCCTTGCTGGTGCGGACTTCCACGTCGGGCTGGCCCATCAGCCAGAAACTCTGGTTGTGGCGGGCATTCTTCTTCAGGTCTTCGGTGAGCAGGTCGGTGTTCATCTGCGCCTTGAGGGCGGTGATCCCCTTGGTGGCGTCGATGTCCTTGGCGGCTTCCGGGTCGAAGGCGAAGGCGCAGAACACGATCATCTTGGGCCGCGGGAACAGGTCGCCTGCCTCGCGCATGGCGAGTTCCACCGTACGCTGCTCCAGCGCGGCGTGCTCGGGGCCGAAGCACACCACCACGCGCTCTCCAGTATCCAAGTGGCCGGTGCAGTGCAGGTGCGGGGTGTCGGGCAGGCTCTCCAGTTCGGCGAACCGCAGCATCTGGCCCCCCTTGCCGCGGATGCCGGCCTTCAACAGCTCGTCGCGCCAGCGGTGCTGACGGGCAGATTCGCCGCTGCGGGCGATGCTGGCGTCTGCCTCGGCCGTGGGCTGCGCCTCGTCCAGCGCCATCACGCTGGGGAACGGCACCGCCTCCACGGTGAACGGGCCGGTGATGCGCAGCTTGTCCTTGGCGATCTGTGGTTGGTCGTACAGCACTTCCTGGTCAGCGTGGGCGGCGATGGAGTCGTCCATCTTCTTCTGCATCGCTTGGCGCGCCGCGTGGAAGGTGTCGAAGGCGCTGCGGGCGGCAGCGGGCCAGTCGGCCGGGAAGTCGAACGGCACCTCCCATTCCAGCATGGCGTTGGCAGGCACCTGCTCGCCAGTGGGTAGCTTGTGTGTGCCCTTGTCATCGAAGGCGATTTCTTCGCCCTTGCGCCCGCCTTCGGTGACCCTCAACGTAACTCGGGTGCCAGCCAGCGCGGCGTTGAGTTGGCCCAGCGCCTGCTCGACGGCCGGGTGCATGCGCTCCCAGAGTTCATCAATCTCCGGATTGTTGGCAATGGATTTCAGGGTGACGTGCGGGACGGTCTTGTAGATGAAGCCAGCCTTCAGCCCCTCGTGCGGGTACTTCAGGTCGTAGTAGTCGTAGCTTGCGGTCATCAGTCGCTGCTTCGCCAGGGTGACGGCCACGCGCGAGGTATCGCAGGTGATCCAGCGGCGACCCCATTTCTCGGCGACGTAGGCAGTGGTGCCGGAGCCGCAGGTGGGGTCGATCACCAGATCGCCCGGGTCAGTCGTCATTAGCAAGCATCGATCAATGGCAAGTGGATTTGTCTGAACGACATAAACCTTCTTGTCGGAAAAGCCGGAAGTAACGGTGTCGTCCCAGAAATTGTTGATTGGAAACACGGGGAAGTCATCAAGAAAGCGGACGTAACTCAGGGTATTTCCGAGTGCGATCAATCGGCCACTCTTCCTGAGTCGATTCAAGCCAGCGCCATCAGACTTGAAGGTCCCCTTGCCTGGTGAAAACTCCTTCCCTTGGAATTCGAAGCTGGAAATGTCCTCGCCCTGCGCCGGTCGCTGGCTGCTTGTGTTGTCTTGTCGGAAAACACGGTAACCGCCGTCCTGAGGAACCCCTTTCGCCCCGAAGTTGTGTTGGACACCACTTTCATCACGGCCCCATGTGTACTGGGTGCCGCCATCTTCTCCAGCGACCTTCTCCAAGTAGAGCTGCCGGTACTTAACTCGCTCACGATCCTTCGCGTACCAGACAAGCATGTCGTACACGCTAGCCAGACCAAGCGTGGCTGCGCTCGTTGTCTTCTTGTAAGCAATGACGCCAAGAAAGTTTGTTGCGCCGAAGAGCTCATCCATGATCTCGCGAACATGATGCAGATTCTCATCTGAAATCTGCACAAACACGCTGCCAGACTCGTGCAACAGGTCCTTCGCCAGCAGCAACCGATCCCGCAGATACGTCAGGTAGGAGTGGATCCCCAGCTCCCACGTATCCCGGAACGCCTTGATCATCTCCGGCTCGGCAGTCAGATCCTCGTCCTTGCGGTCCTTGACGTCGCGCTTGTTGACAAAGGGCTGGAAGTTGCTGCCGTACTTGATGCCGTAGGGCGGGTCGATGTAGATCATCTGCACCTGCCCGGCCATGCTTTCCTTCTGCAGCAGGCTGTTCATCACCAGCAGTGAATCGCCGGCCACCAGCCGGTTGGCCCAGCCGCGGTCGTGCTTGTAGAACTCGATCGCCTCGCGGTAGGGCAGCGGCTCCTCGAACCAGGCGCGGAACATGTCGCCGGTGCCGGAGTGCTCGCCCTTGTCCTTTTGCAGCCGCTTGCGCACCACGGCGAGGATGCTGGCCGGGTCGATGCGCTCGTGCACGTGCAGACTGACGGTATCGACCTCGAAGCTGGTGCGCTCGGCCTTGCCGGTCCAGTTGAGGTAGGGTGCAGCCTGGCGCTTGAGCTGCTCCAGCGCGGAGCGCATGGTGGCCTCGTCGCCGCTGGCCAGGGCGTCGTCGATCAGGGTTTCGATCTGCGCGCGGCCTACGTCGAACTGCAGGGCCGGGTCGATATGCGGGTCGTAAGCCCAGATGGTCTTGGGCTGTTCCGGATCGTTGTCCGGAGTGACCACGCCGACATCGGGGTTGTTGGTGCGGGTGGCCTTGTGGCGGTAGGCGATGACCCTGGCGTCTTCGTCGCCGCGCTTCGGCTTGACCTCGGCCTTCGCGCGCCGCGCCTCCGCCAGCGTCAGGCCGGCCTGCTTCGACTTGGGCGCATCGGCGCCAGTTGGCTTTTCCTGAACTTCTAGGGTGAGCGCGCCCGGCGTCACCTCAGCCGCACGGCGTACCGAACCGCCTCGACCTTGGCCCTTGAGCACCTTGCCTGCGACGACTAGGGCGTCGCGTGCCTCAAAGTAGTCTTCCTCAGTGACTGAGGCGCCCAGCCGCTGGGCAACGCGCTCCCGTAGCCGGATGTTGCCTACCGCGCTCCCGTCCTTCGGCAGCTCCTCCAGAATCGCACTGCGGATGTCCGCGTCCGACGCCCTCGCCATATCGTGTCTTCCCCAGCCCCCTTTTGCACGATACCTTAGCGCCAAGGGCGCCCTGGGGTCACGGGCGCCAGAACCTTAGGTCCAGCCTGGTCGCGCCCTCGAGGGGTAGGCGGCGGGTGGTCGAGTTTTGCGTGTTGGATGGATAGCAGTACCAGACAGGTTACCCAGCGCCGCTTTAACCCCGCGCGCCTCCCTCGCTCTGAAGAAGCTCGCCTGCTTGTGCGGCAGGTACTGGATCGCCTTGCGTTGGCGGAGGCCCAGTCCCGGAAGCGCCGGCGAGGGGCCGATGCTGCGCGCGCCCATGAGGCCGCGGTGACAGCTCTCGTCTGTGACCTGGCGTACTCCTACCTCGACCGGGAAGGGGAGCGGCTCACCGTCGAGCTGTCCAAACAGCGGTTAGCCCCTGGTCAACGCAGGGCGCCCTTCATGACCGAACGATTCGCTGACCTAGTGCGCTTTATGGCTCGCGAGGACATCGGTCTCGTCGATCTTGAACGAGGGCGATACACGCCGTTTGGTGGCGTGCGGTCTACGATCTCGGCCGGTCGTTTCCTTAAGGCGTCCATCGACGCGCTGGGGCTCGACTACAACGACTTTGGACGGGACCGGAAGGTCGAACCTGTTCTGGAGTTGCGGGGCCGGAAGGAACCTAAGGTCATAGAAGGGGCCGTGGTCATGCGCGCCCCAAGGCTTCCCCTCCCAGACACCCCAGAGGTGAGGCGTCTCACCGAAGAAATGACCCGGATCAACGACTGGATTTGGGATGCCGACATCCAGTGGGTGGGGGAGGCCAGGGTCGATGTCGGCCACCGGCATCTCAAGCGGATCTTTAACAACGGAAGCCTGGAGCAAGGCGGACGGCTCTACGGTGGATTTTGGCAGCCGATCTCCCTTGAGCACCGGTTGGACGGAATCCTCCTGGAGGGAGAACGGGTCGTTCAATTGGACTTCGCCCAGTTCGGCTTGAGGATGGCTTATGCGGCCGTAGGTTCAACGCCCCCTCCGGGCGACCTGTACGAAATCTCCGGGCTCTCCGGCTACAGGCAGGAAGTAAAGGCGATCATCAACGCGCTCCTCTGTTCGGAGAAAGTTCCGACGCGTTTCCCTCAGGGGACTAGAGGCCGCATCCCGCGATCACGATCCTTCCGGATGGTCTACCAGGCCATCGCCAGGCAGCACGCCCCCATCGTCCCTCTGTTCGGCTCCGGTGCGGCCTGTCGAACGATGTACGTCGAAAGCCAAGTAGCTGTGCGAGCTCTCCTCCGCCTCCAGGCAGAGGGGATAGTCGCCCTTCCGGTGCATGACGCTCTCTTGGTGGCTCACATTCACCACCAGACCGCAAAGAGCGCTATGGAAGCCGCTAGTGAGGAGGTGACGGGCTACCGCTGCGAGGTGGAGGTAGTAGGCCTTCCTGCTACCGATCTCCCAGGCCTACCTAAGGGGTAGGTAAGGGAATAGATCGTAGGGGTAGACACCAGAGTTAGTAACTAGAGATGACCTGAGCGCCCTCCCCAGTAGTGGGGGGCATAAGCGAAAAGGAATGACCAATCCAGCTCGATACCACCGACGACGCCAAGACATCGCCCAGCGCATTGCCGGCCAACGCGGCTCGCCTCGATGCATGGTGCTTGACTGCGACCAGCCCACCCAGGCTCATGCCCGAAGCGGCCTGAATCGGCACTACTGCCAGCGGCACGTCGAGCACTATCGCCGGCACGGGAGCTACTCGAAACGAAGCTATACGGCGGCAGAGCTCAAAGGATGGCGCTCCGGCGCCCTGAGGTGGCTCCAGGCCAACGCGGCGCTCCCCGAGGTACGGGAGGCAGCCGCGCGGGTGCGTACGCTCTATATGCGCGGTGGGCGGCCAGAAGACGCCTTCAGGCTGGCAGGTCGCTCCCCAGAGGACCGGGCACGTAACACCTGGGCATGGCTGCGGGCGCGCCAAGTCGACCCTCTGGTGCCCCTGGCGGCCTGGCTGGCGGTGAGCCTAAGGCACCGCGAAGACCCGCAACCAGAGCGGAAAGTTGAGTACCGCTGGGTACAAGCGGGGAAGCTCCTGCACCGGATGGCCGGGGGTGCCCACAAGCGCTGGACGCGCGAAGGGCCGGGCGGAACGGTCCGAGAGACCGTTCTCCACAAGTACCCCGCGAGTCGCGGTCGGGTGCTGCGCCACCTCGGGGAAGCGCTGGCAACTGCGGCCAAGCCGCTGGAGCAGAAAGCGCTCTCAGAGATAACTCCAGCGAGCTAGATGGGGAGGGTCACCTTGGCGACCACATCGCGCAGGGTCGTAAGCTGGCTGCTCTTTCCGTAGCGTCCGGTCGTGATGTTGTCGTTCTCGTGCCCGACAATTTCGGCAATCTGATAGTCAGGTACCTGCTGATCCTTAAGCCGCGTGATGAACGTGGCCCGAAAGCTTTGAAATGCCTTGCGCTTGTCCGTCACCCCTGCATTGCGAAGCCAACGATTGAGTTGCTTAGATAGCTTGTCCACGTTGCTTCGGGTCTTGTTGGGGGTGTATCGCATGTCCTCAGGGAACAAGAACTCTTCCTCGCAATCAGCGGCGAACTCGAGAACTCCAAGTTCGATCAGACGAGGATGGATGGGCACGAGGCGGGCTGCTGCATCTGTTTTTAGGTTCTTCTGCTCAGAGTCCGCATTGATGTCGAAGACCCAGATGTCCTGTTCCTGACGGACGTCGGCCTTTCGAAGCTGGGCGGCCTCGCCCATACGGCAGCCGGTGTACGCCATGATCCGTGGAATCCAGAGGCCATAGGGTTCTGGCGCGATGCTGTCGATGTACGCGAAGAGGGCGACTATGTCCTCGTCGGAGAAGTTCTTCCTTGCCTCCTGAGCGCGGCCCTCCTCGACATCACGCAGGATCGAAGCAGGGCTCGTCGGTATCAAGTCGTGCTCGACCGCCCATGCGAACAAGCTCCTGGTCATCTGGAGGTACTTGTTGACGCTGCGTGGAGCCAACAACGGGACACCCGCGCCCTCCGCGGCTTTTTCCAAGGCATCGCGTGGAGATACCCCAGGAAACTTCTTGGCCATGTTCGCGGGAAGGCGGGGGATCTCAAGCCCGAACTCACGGATGTTCGCCTTGGTAATCTCGGCTATCGGCCGGTCCCCGAGCAGGTCGCTGACGACCTCGAAGATTTTCTCGTTCTGCAGGGCGGTCTTCGGCGTCCAAGTACCACGAGCGATCCGTTCCTCGCAGTACATACGTGCGACCTCAGAAACACGAGGGGTGGGCTTAGGAGCCGGCTGGTGCTCCTCAGGGGCCGGCCTGGAGATGCGCCGGAGCTCCGGGGGCCGGCTAAGAGGTTCCCCGCTGAGCGCGCTGAGTTCCGCGATGCCCGCCTTGAGCTTAACTTCGAGCATCCTCCGGGCGAGCTTTCGCTGCGATTGCTCGTCTGCCGACGGAGCAAGCTCCTTTGCTTCCCCAAGGGTCTCCTTCAGGTCACCCCAAGCGAGGGCGCCGGAAATCTCGTGACAGCGTTCGTTTAGCTGGAAGCTCCACTCTTCCAGCCCCCCAGGCGACCAGTCGAGCGCGAGCCGGTCTTCTATCTCTTCGAATGCGGCGCGTAGGTACTGGAGGGTGAGGGCGTCGAGCTGCTCTGGCGTCATGACTGCGCCGTACCTTCGGACAACGTCGAAGAGGCCGTGTATGTGCGATTCCCACAGGCAAAGGCGGCGTCGCGCTTCGCGCGCATCCGTCGTACGGAGACTTCGGGTGATCTCCACGCGGCGCAGCAATGGCTGCAAGGTGGAAGGGACGATGATTCGTGACGCGTAGTGCTGACCACGTCGCTGTAGCATTTCCTGTGCACTCTCTGTGGCGCGGCGCAGAGAAGTGCGAAAACAAGAGGTAAGCCGTTGAATTTAAAGGCTTTTGGTGGCTATGGGTGGACTCGAACCACCGACCCCAGCATTATGAGTGCTGTGCTCTAACCGGCTGAGCTACATAGCCAGATCGGCCGCGCGAGGCGCGGCGAACCCGTAATTTTCCATGCCCCCGGCCTGCCCGTCAATTGCCGCGGGCCGCGCTTGTCGCCCTGCCCGGGCCATGGCATTGTCACTCGCAGTGCATTCTGGAGTCCGCATCGTGATCGATCCGGACGGTTACCGACCGAACGTCGGCATCGTATTGATGCGCCCGGACGGCCGGGTGTTCTGGGCCAGGCGCGTGCGCCGCGACGGCTGGCAGTTCCCGCAGGGCGGGATGAACACCGACGAGACGCCGCTCGAGGCCATGTACCGCGAGCTGCGGGAAGAGACCGGGCTGCAACCCGAACACGTCGCCGTTCTGGGCGTGACCCCGGGCTGGCTGCGTTACCGGCTCCCCCAGCGCGCCATCCGCCGCAACGACCGCATCGTCTGCATCGGCCAGAAGCAGGTCTGGTTCCTGCTCCAGTTCGCGGGCGAGGAGTCGGACCTGCGGCTGGACCTGACCGACAAGCCGGAGTTCGACCAGTGGCGCTGGGTCGACTTCTGGTACCCGATGGACCACGTGGTGGCGTTCAAGCGCGGGGTCTATGCCAGCGCCCTGCGCCACCTGGCGCCGTTCGCCAGGCAGATCGCCGGTGCGGGCGCCATCCCGCCGATGGCCGTCGAGCGGCGCCCCGGACGTGGCGCCCGCCGCGGCGCCTTGGCCGGAGCGGGGCGCAAGCTCACCCGCGATTGAGTTTGACAATGATTCTCATTTGAGGGGAGAATGCGCCGTCCCCGGCCATTCCCCGCCCATGTACGTCTGTATCTGCAACGGTGTCACCGACCACGAGATCCGCGAGGTGGCGGCGGCCGGCTGCGGCACCCTGCCCGAACTGACCATGCGCACCGGCTGCGGCGCCACCTGCGGGTCCTGCCTGGACCAGGCCCAGCAGATCCTCGACGAGGTGCGGGCCCTGCGCGAACTGGCGCTGCCGGTGCTTTGCGAAGCCGCCTGACTGCGGTCGCGGCGCTAGCGCCGCTCCTACAAATGCTTTCGATTCGCGTTTCGTCATGGTTTCCGCGGCGGGGCTAGGATCGGGGCATCCCCACCGCAGGAGGCGCAGGCCATGAAGGGCGACCCCAAGGTCATCGAGCACCTCAACAAGGCGCTGTACAACGAACTGATCGCGATCAACCAGTACTTCCTGCACGCCAAGATGCTGAAGAACTGGGGGCTGAAGGAACTCGCGGAGCACGAGTACCAGGAATCCATCGACGAGATGAAGCATGCGGACAAGCTGTCCGAGCGCATCCTGTTCCTGGACGGCCTGCCCAACTTCCAGAACCTCGGCAAGCTGCGCATCGGCGAGTCGCCGGTGGAAGTGCTGAAGGCGGACCTGGCGCTCGAGTACGACGGGCTGCCGACCCTGAAGGAAGCGATCGCGTACTGCGAGCAGGTCGGCGACTACGCCAGCCGCGAGCTGTTCGTCGAGATCCTCGAATCCGAGGAAGAGCACATCGACTGGATCGAGACCCAGCTCGACCTGGTCGCGCGCCTCGGCGAGCAGAACTACCTGCAGACCAAGATCGAGGACTGAGTCAGGGCTTCGCGGGCCGCAGCCCGGCCCGCACCAGCCGCCACAGCCACCACACCGTGGCGGCGATCAGCACGCTGACCCCGACCACCAGCGCCAGCGCCAGCCACGGGTGCGCGAAGGCGAGCGCCAGCGCCCCGACCACGGCCGCGTCCTCGCCGACCGAGGCGGTCCAGTTGCTGACCGGCTCCGGCGAGGTGTTGAGCAGCGCCCGCGAGCCCGACTTGAGCAGGTGGCTGGCCAGCGCGACCCCGGCGCCGGTGGCGAGCATGCCCGCGCCGAGCTCGCCGTCGGGCGAGATCGCCGAGGCGGCGAGGAACGCGCCCGCCGGGACCCGCAGCAGCGTGTGCAGCAGGTCCCACATCGAATCCACGCCCGGGATCTTGTCGGCGAAGAACTCCGCGAGCGCGAGCGCGCCGGAGGTGCCGAGCACCCACGGCGACTGCACCACCTCCAGCGCCGGCGGCAGGTCCAGCCAGCCGAACCAGCCGGCGACGCCGAGGCCGAACACGGTCAGGTAGACGCGGATGCCGGCCAGCCAGGCCAGCAGCACCCCGATCACGAACAGGTGGGCTTCCGACATGCTTCCCTCCTCGGGCGCCGCTCTCCTCGGGCTTCTGCCCGGCATGCTATACCGGGACGGTGAGCGAAACGCCGACAACGGAAGCGGACGGCACCCGGCCGCCTGGCCACGGGCACGGCCTCGCCTACGCGCTGGTGGCGGTGTTCCTCGCGGCGCTGGCGTTCGGGGCGTGGGGCCTGTGGGCCACGTTCGGGCCGCGCCCGAACGACGCGCGCGCCACCATCCGCGCGCAACAGCAGCGGATCGCCGAGCTCGAGCAGGCGGTGGCCACGCTGTCGCGCTCGGACCAGATCAGCCGCGACGCCAACCGCGAGCTCCAGGGCACCCTGGCCGAGCGCGACGAGGAGATCGCCGGCCTGCGCGCCGACGTCGCCTTCTACGAGCGCTTCGTCGGCAGCACCGCGCAGCGGCACGGCCTCAGCGTGCACCAGCTCCAGCTGCAGCCGCAGGCCGCGTCCGGGACCTGGCACTTCACCGCCACCCTCACCCAGAACCTGAACCGCGGCGCGGTCAACCGCGGCCGGCTGACGCTGTCGGTGGAGGGCACCCGCGACGGCAAGCTGGAGCAGCTGGACTGGGGCGACCTGCGCCAGGGCAGCAGCGCGCCGGGCGTGGACTATTCGTTCAAGTACTTCCAGCAGGTCGAGGGCGACATCCTGCTGCCGGCCGGGCTGCAGCCGATCCGCGTGACCGTGCACCTGGAGCCGGCGCGGGGCGCCGCGGTCGAACAATCCTTCGGCTGGGAGGAGGCGACCGCACGGCCGCAGCAGCGCGGTTGAGGCGTCATGACGGTTGCACGGTTGAATAGGCGCGCCGCGCGCCCCATCCTTGTACGCATGGACACCTACCAGTCGCTGTCGCGCCCGCTCGAGTTCACGCCCGCGGCGGCCGCCAAGGTGCGCGAGCTGATCGCCGACGAAGGCAACCCCGCGCTGAAGCTGCGCGTCTACATCCAGGGCGGCGGCTGCTCGGGCTTCCAGTACGGCTTCGAGTTCGACGAGCAGCAGGCCGACGACGACCTCGCGATCGAGACCGACGAGGTCGTGCTGCTGGTGGATCCGCTCAGCCTGCAGTACCTGATGGGCGCGGCGGTGGACTACACCGAGAGCCTGCACGGGGCGCAGTTCGTGATCCGCAACCCGAACGCCAAGAGCACGTGCGGCTGCGGCAGCAGCTTCACGATGTAGGGGCGCGCCTTGCGCGCGACCGACCACCACGACCTCCCGTTCGCGTTCGTGCGCGAGGCGCTCGACCGCGCCGATGCCCTGCGCGACGACGATGCCGCGCTGGCGCGGCTGTGGCCGTCGGCGCGCGTGGTGCTGCTCGAGGACGACGGCCGCGCACTGGCCGACGCCGACGGCCGGCTGTACGCGCCCGAGGGCGCGACCATCGGCGGCGGTCCCGGGACCGCGATCTTCCTGGGCCTGCGCGACGGGCAGGCCTGGTTCGCCCAGCGCGCCGCGACCGCCGGGCCGAGCGCGACGGCCAACGCCGGTGCGCGCGTCGCCCTGCGCGGCGCGGCGTCCACGTGGCCCGCGTTCGACGCCACCGTGTTCGCGCAGGCGCGGGCGGTGCTGCACTGGCATGCGCGGCACCGGCACTGCGGCGACTGCGGCGGCGTACTCGCCTTCGTGCGCGGCGGCTGGCTCGGGCGCTGCACCCGATGCGGCAGCGACCACTATCCGCGCACCGACCAGGCGATCATCGTCGCGGTCACCGACGGCGAGCGGCTGTTGCTCGGGCGCCAGGCGGACTGGCCGCCGCGGCGCTGGTCGGTGGTCGCCGGCTTCGTCGAGCCCGGCGAGTCGCTGGAGCAGACCGTCGCGCGCGAGGTGATGGAGGAAACCAACGTGCGCGTGCGCGAGGCGCGCTACCTGGCCTCGCAGCCCTGGCCGTTCCCGGGCGCGCTGATGCTCGGCTTCATCGCCAACGCGGCGCCGGACGAGCCGCGCGCCGGCGAGGAACTGGAGGACGCGCGCTGGTTCACGCGCGACGAAGTGCGCGCCGGCCTGGAGGCCGACTGGCAAGCCGCCGCCGCCGCCGGCGAGGGCGTCGTGCTGTCCTCCCCGGTGTCGATCGCGCGCTGGCTGGTCGAACGCTGGCTCGACGAAGCCGGGTAAACTCGGGCGCCATGGGCATCACCCTCATCGCCGTCGTCGTCGCGCTCGCGCTGGGCCACGCCGCGCCGGCGTTCGCGCGCTCGGTGCGCGAGTACGGCTGGTACGGCAACTGGCTGCGCTGGCTCGACGAAAAGCTGCCCGGCGAGGGCTTCTGGCGCGGCCGCTACGGCATCGCCGTCGCGCTGCTGCCGCCGCTGCTGCTGGTGCTGCTGTTCCAGTTCGCGCTGGACGAGCCGCTGCTCGGCTTCGCCGGGCTGGTGTTCGCGATCGCGGTCCTGTTCTACGCGTGGGGGCCGCGCGACCTCGACGTGGACGTGGACGCGGTGCTGGAGGCCGGGGACCCGGGGTCGCGGCTGGAAGCGGCGCAACGCCTGGGCGCGGCGTCCACGGAGCCGCGCACGCTGGTGGACGCGGTGTTCCTGCAGGCGCAGCGGCGCTGGTTCGGGGTGCTGTTCTGGTTCCTGCTGCTCGGGCCCTTCGGTGCGCTGCTGTACCGGCTGTCCGCGCTGTCGGCGGAGGCGGGCGCGCAGTCGCTGCTGCCCGCGGAGACCGCGGCCGGCGCGCGCTGGCTGCACGCGCTGCTCGACTGGCCGGTGGCGCAACTGATGACCCTGGCGATGGCGCTGGCCGGCAACTTCGACACCGTGGTCGGCGCCTGGAAGGACAACGGCGGTGCCGGTTTCAACCCGGAGGCCGGCTTCCTCGCGGCGGCGGGCCGCGCCAGCGTGCGCGCCGAAGTCGCCGAGGACGTGCGCGACTACATGGAAGAGGGCGTCAGCGGCAGTGCCATGGCGGTGCACATGGGCGAGATGCCCGAGCTGCGCGACGCCATGGGCCTGGCCTGGCGCATCCTGCTGCTGTGGCTGGCCGTGCTGGCGCTGTTCGTGCTGGCCGGCTGGGTGGCCTGACCGACTGCAGGAACGTGGGAGCCGCCATGGCGGCGAGCTTTTCCCGGTCGCGGCGCGAGCGCCGCTCCTACACATCATCCCCGCGCAGTTCGCGTACCCGCGCCTCGATCTGCCTCGCATCCGCGTCCGGTGGCAGCGGCGCGCCGGCGACCAGTTCGATGCGCGCCCGGAAGCGCCGCGGAACCCGCATCCGACCCAGGCGCGAGTCGCGCCGGCTCCACATGCTTGCCCACAAGCCGCGTAGTGCCAGCGGCACCACCGGCACCGGGCGCCGTGCCAGGATCCGCTCGACCCCGGACTTGAACGGCGCGATCTCCCCGTCCTTCGTCAGCGAGCCCTCCGGGAAGATCCCGACCAGCTCGCCCGCCGCCAGCGCGGCGTCGATCTCGTCGAACGCGCGCTGCATCAGCTCCGGATCCTCCCGCGCCCCGGCGATCGGGATCGCGCGCGCGGTCCGGAAGATCCAGTTGAGCCCGGGGATGTCGAAGATGCGGTGGTACATCACCCAGCGCACCGGGCGCGGGATCGCGGCCGAGAGCACCAGCGCGTCCACGTAGCTGACGTGGTTGCACGCGAGCAGCGCGGGCCCGGTGTCGGGGACGTGCTCCTCGACCCCGCGCACGCGCAGCCGGTACAGCACGCGCACCAGCATCCAGCTCAGGAAGCGCATCAGGAACTCGGGCACGATGCTGAAGATCCACAGCGCCACCAGCGTGTTGGCCACCGCCAGCGCCAGGAACAGCTGCGGGATGCTCCAGCCGGCCCACTGGCGCAAGGCCAGGCACAGCAGCGAGGCGGCGACCACGAACGCCGAGTTCTGGATGTTCAGGGCGCCGATGACGCGCGCCAGCTCGTTGCCCGGCGTGCGGCTCTGCACCAGCGCGAACAGCGGCACCACGAAGAAGCCGGTGAACACGCCGATGCCGGTGAGGTCGAGCGCGATGCGCCAGCTTCCCGGCTCGCGCAGGAAGCCTGCGATGTCGAGGCCGGACGCGGCCACGACGCCGCTGCGCGCGAAATAGAGGTCGAACAGGAACACGGTCATGCCGGCGGCGCCGAGCGGCACCAGGCCGATCTCCACCGTGCGCGCGGACAGCTTCTCGCACAGCATCGAGCCGGCGCCGGTGCCGATGGAGAACAGCGCCAGCGCGAACACGTACAGGGTGCCGCTGCCGCCCAGGTGCGCCACCGCGTAGTCTGGCAGCTGGGTGGCGAACACGGTACCGACGAACCAGAACCACGAGATGCCCAGGATCGCGTTGCGCACCGCGAGTTGCCTGCGCGCCAGGCGCAGCACCGCGATCGACTCCGGGATCGGGTTCCAGCGCACCTGCAGGTCCGGCGCGCCGGCGCCGGCGGGCGGGATCCAGCGACTGGCGAGGTTGCCCGCGATCGCCAGCGCCACCACCGCGGCGCCCGCCGCCCATGGACCGGCGGTGCCCGCCGCGGCGAACACGAGGCCGCCGGCGATCATCCCCAGCAGGATCGACACCGAGGTGCCCATCTCCACCAGCCCGTTGCCGCCGGTGAGCTCCTCCGGGCGCAGCACCGAGGGCAGGATCGCGTACTTGACCGGCCCGAACAGGGTGGACTGGACGCCGGTGCAGAACAGCGCGACCAGCAGCAGCGGCAGGCTCTGGAGCACGAAGCCGACCGCCGCGAACGACATGATCGCGATCTCCATCGCGGTGGTGATGCGGATCAGCCGCGCCTTCTCCAGCTTCTCGGCGATCTGGCCGGCGGTGGCGGAGAACAGGAAGTAGGGCAGGATGAACACCGCCGGCGCCAGCGAGGCGTACAGCGTGCGCTGGTCGGCCGGCGCCTGCATCCAGAACAGCAGGCCGATGATGGCCTGGCGGAACACGTTGTCGTTGAACGCGCCCAGGCACTGGGTCACGAAGAACGGCAGGAAGCGGCGTTGCCGCAGCAGCGCGAACTGGCTGTTCCCCATGTGCTTCCCCTCCAGGCCCGGGCCGATTCTACGCGGCCGGCGGGCCCGGCCGGACGCGACCGGAAGCAACATTTACGGTTCCGGTAAACCAATATTTGCGTTCCCGCCGCGCGCGCGGCCTAACGTCGGGTGCATGAAGGACGAGAAGGCCGAGTTCTCCGCCCGCCTGCGCAACGCGCTGGCGGCGGCCGGCATCGAGCAGAGCGCGGCGGTGATCGAGAAGCGCTTCAACGCGCGCTACAACGGCCCGCCGGTCACCGCGCAGGCGGTGTCCATGTGGCTGAACGGGCGCGCCATCCCGCGCCAGGACAAGATGCGCGTGCTGGCGGCGCTGGTCGGCCTGAATCCGCACGAGCTGCAGTACGGCGGCCGCCGCCTGGGCGAGGGCCGCGGCATCTGGGACGGGCTTCACGCGCAGGACCGCGCGATGATCGACGCCTACCTCAACCTGCCCGCGGCGCAGCGCCGCCTGGTGCGCGACCTGGTCAGGGAGCTCTCCAGCCGCGGCTGACACGTGCCGCGCTTCGCGCGTGTCCTGTTCTTCCTAGCCCTGTTTTTTCTTCGCGCGGATTTTGCCTTTGCGTTGGCAGCATGGACCTCCAGCCAAATGCAGCAACGGAGGTTCCACGCATGAACGGATTGATGAAGGCCGCCACCGTGTTCGCCGCGGGCGCCGCCGCGATGTATTTCCTCGATCCCGAGGCCGGTCGCCGTCGCCGCGCGCTCGCGCGCGACAAGGGCGTGTCGGCGGCCAACGACCTGGAACAGGGTGCGCGCAGGGTCGGGCGCCGCACTTCCGACCGCGCCCACGGCGCGATGGCGGAAGTGGGTTCGGCGATGGACGACGCACCGGTCAGCGACGAGAAGCTCGAGGCGCGCATCCGCTCGGAACTCGGGCATTTGGTCGACCGGCCGGGCGATATTTCCGTCGAGATCAACGATGGGCACGTGGTGCTCAGTGGTTCGGCAAGCCCGGACGAAGTCGCGTCCGTCGCCCGCGAGGTCGCAGGCATCAACGGCGTGTCGGACGTCGAGAACCGGATGCAGTGACCAGGCCGGGGGCGGCGGCCGTCAGCCAGCCGTCCGCTCCCGTTCGATCGCGCGCCAGCCGATGTCGTGGCGGTGGAACTCGCCCTGCCACGAGATCCCCGCGACTTCGGCGTAGGCGCGCTGCTGCGCATCGGCCACGGTGTCGCCCAGCGCGCACACGCACAGCACGCGGCCGCCGGCGGTCACCACCTGCTCGCCGTCGAGGCGGGTGCCGGCATGGAACACCTTGCTGTCCTCGACGTCGGGGGCATCCAGCGAATTGATCGGGTCGCCCGTGCGCGGCTTGCCGGGATAGCCCTCGGCAGCCATCACCACGCCCAGCGCCGGACGCGCATCCCAGACGGCGCGGCTGCGCTGCAGGCGCCCGTGCACCGCGTCCTCGACGTGCTGCAGCAGGTCCGATCGCAGCCGCATCATGACTGGCTGCGTCTCCGGGTCGCCGAAGCGCACGTTGTACTCGATCACCTTCGGCGCGCCGTCGGGGCCGATCATCAGCCCGGCGTAAAGGAAGCCGGTGAACGGCACGCCGTCCGCGGCCATGCCGCGCACGGTCGGCGCCACGACCTCGCGCAGGATGCGCTCCTCGATTTCCGGCGTGACCACCGGGGCGGGCGAATAGGCGCCCATGCCGCCGGTGTTGGGGCCGGTGTCGCCGTCGCCGACCCGCTTGTGGTCCTGCGAGGTCGCCATCGGCAGCGCATGGCGCCCGTCCACCATGGCGATGAAGGTGGCTTCCTCGCCCTCGAGGAACTCCTCGATGACCACGCGCGCGCCGGCGTCGCCGAAGGCGTTGCCGGACAGCATGTCGCGTACGGCGGCCTCGGCCTCTTCCAGCGTGGTGGCGACGATCACGCCCTTGCCGGCGGCCAGGCCGTCGGCCTTGACCACGATCGGCGCGCCCTTCTCGCGGATGTAGGCGAGCGCGGGCTCGACCTCGGTGTGCACGGCATGGTGCGCGGTCGGGATGCCGTGGCGTTGCATGAATTCCTTGGCGAAGGCCTTGCTGCCCTCGAGCCTCGCCGCGGCCGCGGTCGGACCGAAGATGCGGTGGCCGCGCGCGCGGAAGGCATCCACCACGCCGGCGACCAGCGGCGCCTCCGGGCCGACCACGGTGAGCGAGATGCCTTCGCGTTCGACCAGGGCCACCAGGCCCTCGATGTCGGTGGCGGCGACGTCCACGTTGCGGCAACCGGGCTCGCGCGCGGTGCCCGCGTTGCCCGGGGCGACCAGCACCTCGCTGCAGCGGTGCGACTGTGCCAGCTTCCACGCCAGGGCATGCTCGCGCCCGCCCGAACCGATGACCAGAACCTTCATCCACGACCCCTGTAGGTGCGGCGCCCGCGCCGCGAGCATCCCGCTAGCGCAGCCTAATGCCTGAAGTGTCGGACTCCGGTGAACACCATCGCGATGCCGTGCTCGTCCGCGGCCGCGATGACCTCGGCGTCGCGCATCGAGCCGCCGGGCTGGATCACCGCGCGGATCCCGGCTTCCGCCGCCGCGTCGATGCCGTCGCGGAACGGGAAGAACGCGTCGGAGGCCATCACCGAGCCGGGCACTTCCAACCTGGCGTCGTTGGCCTTGATGCCCGCGATGCGCGCCGAGTACACCCGGCTCATCTGTCCCGCGCCGACGCCGATCGTGTGCCGGTCCTTCGCGTAGACGATGGCGTTCGACTTCACGAACTTGGCCACGCGCCAGGCGAACAGCAGGTCGTCGAGCTGGGCGTCGGTGGGCGCCAGCTTCGTGACCACGCGGAGTTCGTCGCGCGCTACCTCGCGGATGTCGCTGGTCTGCATCAGCAGGCCGGAGCCCACGCGCTTCACGTCGAAATTGTTGCGGCCGTCGCCACGCGGAATGCGCAGCACGCGCACGTTGGCCTTCTTCTTCGCGTACGCCAGCGCCTCGTCGTCGTAGCCCGGGGCGATCAACACCTCGACGAACTGGCGGTCGAGGATCGCCCTGGCGGTGGCGCCGTCGAGCGGCCGGTTGAAGGCGATGATGCCGCCGAACGCGGAGGTCGGATCGGTGGCGTACGCGGCCTCGTAGGCCTCGCCGACGCCGGCCGCCTCGGCCACGCCGCAGGGATTGGCATGCTTGACGATCACGCAGGCGGGCGCGGCGAACTGGCGCACGCATTCCCACGCCGCGTCCGCGTCGGCCAGGTTGTTGTACGAGAGTTCCTTGCCCTGCAGCTGGGTGAAGGTCGCCAGCGTGCCCGGCACCGGCCACAGGTCGCGGTAGAACGCGGCCTGCTGGTGCGGGTTCTCGCCGTAGCGCAGGTCCATGACCTTCACGAAATTGCTGTTCTGCTGGGCGGGGAACAGCCCGCGCTGGCCGTCCTCGCCGAGCGAGGACAGGTAGTCGCTGATGCAGGCGTCGTACTGCGCGACGCGGTTGAACGCGGCCACCGACAGCGCGAAGCGGGTCTTCGCCGACAGCGCGCCGTCGCTGGCATCGAGCTCGGCGACGATGGCCTCGTACTGCGCCGGATCGGTGGCCACCGCCACGCGGGCGAAGTTCTTGGCCGCCGAGCGGAGCATGGCCGGGCCGCCGATGTCGATGTTCTCGACGATCTCCCCGAGGCTGCTGGACGGGTCTGCGGAGACCTTCTCGAACGGGTACAGGTTCAGCACCAGCAGGTCGATCGGGGGGATGCCGTGCTCGTCCATCACCGCCTCGTCCACCCCGGCGCGGCCGAGCAGGCCGCCGTGGACCACCGGGTGCAGGGTCTTGACGCGGCCGTCCATCATCTCCGGGAAGCCGGTGGCCTCGCTGACGTCGGTGACCTCCAGGCCGGCCTCGCGTAGCGCGCGGGCGGTGCCGCCGGTGGAGAGCAGGGTGGCGCCGTGGCGCGCCAGGGCCCTGGCGAAGTCCACCAGGCCGGTCTTGTCCGACACCGACAGCAGCGCGCGGCGCACGCGGACGTGGTCGCCCATGCTCAACCGATCCCGTATTCGCGCAGCTTCTTGCGCAGCGTCGCGCGGTGGATGCCGAGCATCGCCGCGGCGCGGCTCTGGTTGCCTTCGCAGTGGTTGAGCACCTCGGCGAACAACGGGATCTCCAGCTCGCGCAGCGCGATCTCGTAGAGGTCGTTGGCCTCGCAACCGTCCAGGTCGCGCAGGTAGCGGCGCACCGAGTTGGCGACGTGGTCGCGTAGTGGCGGACGCGTGCCCGTGCGGGAGGATTCGGTGCGGTCGACGGCGTTCAAGCTGGGTCCCCGGTGACTCATGACACGCCGCCGGCCGAGCGCCGGCGGGTGGACGAGTCTAGCGCGCCGGGGTCGCACGTGCCACGGCGACGCGCACGGAACCGGGACGCTGTCAGCGGAAATCGAAGGTGAAGGCGACCACGTCCGGGGCCGGCTCGAGGATGTCCATCTCGACCGCGACCTCGGCGCCGCTGGCGATGGTCGGCGGCAGGGTCGCGTCGCCCATGTATTCATCGGGACGGAATGCGCGGGCGCCGACGCGGCGACCGTCGATGTCGGAGAGCGTGAGGACCAACATCGGCCAGGCCTGCTGCCACACCGCGTCGTTGCGGAAGCTGGCGCTTACCCGCAGCACGCCCGGACGCGCCGGATTGGGACGCACGTCGCGCCGGACCAGGGTGAACGCGGCCGGTTCCCGCCAGGCCGGCAGCTCGCATTGAAGGATGGCGCAAGTCCCGGCCACGAGCGGTCGCCAGGTGGCATCGGCGGCGAGCCGCTCGCGGTCCGCCAGCAGTACCTGCAGCAGCAACAGCAGCAAGAGCACGGCGATCGCCACGAACGGGCGCCAGTCGCGCTTCGCGGATGGCGCATCGGCCGTGTCGGCGACGGGCGGGCGGATGAACGACGGCAGGTGGCGGGCCATGCACGAAGTCTAGTGTAGGAGCGGCGCTGGCGCCGCGACCCGTGGGAGCCGCCATGGCGGCGAGCTTTTGCCTGGTCGCGGCGCCAGCGCCGCTCCTACAAGCGAGTGCCGGTGATGCGGATCCAGTCTTCTTCGCGGGCCGTCTCGAGCTCGGCGAACCATTCGCCGTAGCGGTCCAGCAGCGCGTCTTCCTGGCCGGCGAGGATCCCCGACAGCGCGATGCGACCGCCCGGTGCCACGCGCGCGGCGAGGGTCGCGGCGAGCGCATCCAGGGCGGACGCCAGGATGTTGGCCACCACCACCGGGTAGGTGCGTGCCGGTTCGTCCTCCGGCAGGAACAGGGCCAGTCGTTCGTCGACCGCGTTGCGGCGGGCATTGTCGGCACTGGCGAGCAGCGCCTGCGGATCGTTGTCCACGCCGGTGGCGCGCGCGGCGCCGAGTTTCAGCGCCGCGAGCGCGAGGATGCCGCTGCCGCAACCGAAGTCGAGGACGTCGGTGCCCTGCAGCAGGCCGTCGTCGGCCAGGCCGTCGAGCCAGCGCAGGCACAGCGCGGTCGTGGGATGGGTCCCCGAGCCGAAGGCCAGGCCGGGATCGAGCCGCACCACCGCGGCATCGCCGGCGTCGGCGCCTTCCGGCAGCTCGCGGTTCCAGGGCACGATCCAGGTGCGCCGCCCTAAGCGCAGCGGCGCGTAGGTGTCCATCCACGCCCGCTCCCAGTCCTGGTCCTGGACCTTGCGGAACGAGGCCGTGGTCCAGTCCAGGCCCGGGTCGAAGCTCTCCAGCGCCGCGAGCAGCAGCAGCCCGTCGGCATCGGCCGGGAACAGCGCGCTCAGGGTGACCGCGTCCCACAGCGGCGTTTCGCCGACGCCGGGCTCCAGGATCGCGCGTTCGTTGCCACTGGCGGCGTCGGCGTCGAGCAGGGTCACCGCAAGCGCTCCAACGTCTTCGAGCGCGCGCTCGCAACGCGGCTGCTCCTGGGCGCGGCAGCGCACCGACAGTTCGAGGAAGGGCATCGCGCGCGCTCCCGGTTAGGCGATCGAGAGCGACTTGTCCTTCTGCTCGGCGAGGCGCTTCTCCAGGTAGTGGATGTTGCGCCCGCCTTCCTGGAAGCCGCCGTCGGCCATGATCCGCTGCTGCAGCGGGATGTTGGTCTTGATCCCGTCCACGACCATCTCGCTGAGCGCCACGCGCATGCGCGCGATCGCGGTGGCGCGGTCGGGCCCGTGCACGATCAGCTTGCCGATCATCGAGTCGTAGTTCGGCGGCACGCGGTAGCCCTCGTAGATGTGCGAGTCCACGCGCACGCCGGGGCCGCCGGGGCTGTGGAAGTGCTGGATCAGGCCGGGCGAGGGCAGGAAGGTCTCCGGGTCCTCGGCATTGATGCGGCACTCGATCGCATGCCCCTCGAGCACGATGTCCTCCTGCTTCAGGGACAGCCTGTTGCCGGCGGCGATGCTGAGCTGCTCGCGGATCAGGTCGACGCCGGTGACCATCTCGGTGACCGGGTGTTCGACCTGGATGCGGGTGTTCATCTCGATGAAGTAGAAGCGGCCGTTCTCGTAAAGGAACTCGAAGGTGCCGGCGCCGCGGTAGCCGATGCGGATGCAGGCCTCGGTGCAGACCTTGCCGATCTCCGCGCGCTGCTCGGCGGTGATGCCGGGGGCGGGAGCCTCCTCGACGACCTTCTGGTGGCGGCGCTGCATCGAGCAGTCGCGCTCGCCCAGGTGGATGGCGTTGCCCCGGCCGTCGGCGAGCACCTGGATCTCCACGTGGCGCGGGTTCTCCAGGAACTTCTCCATGTAGACCATGTCGTTGCCGAACGCGGCCTTGGCTTCCTGCTTGGTGGTGGCGACGGCGTTGGCCAGCGCGGCCTCGGTGTGGACCACGCGCATGCCGCGCCCGCCGCCGCCGCCGGCCGCCTTGACGATCACCGGGTAGCCGATCTCGCGGCCGATGCGCAGGTTCTCCTCGACGTCGTCGCCGAGCGGACCGCCGCTGCCGGGCACGCACGGCACGCCGGCCTCCTTCATCGCGCGGATCGCCTCGACCTTGTCGCCCATCAGGCGGATGGTGTCGGCCTTCGGGCCGATGAACACGAAGCCGGACTTCTCCACCCGCTCGGCGAAGTCCGCGTTCTCGGCGAGGAAGCCGTAGCCGGGGTGGATCGCCTGCGCGTCGGTGACCTCGGCGGCGGCGATGATCGCGGCCATGTCGAGGTAGCTCTGCCCCGAAGGCGCGGGGCCGATGCACACCGATTCGTCGGCCATGGCGACGTGCTTGAGGTTGCGGTCGACGGTGGAGTGCACCGCCACCGTGCGGATGCCCAGCGCGTGGCACGCGCGCAGGATGCGCAGCGCGATCTCGCCGCGGTTGGCGATCACGACCTTGTCGAGCTGGATTCGGGCTGGCATGGGGCGCGCCTCAGCCGATCACGAACAGCGGCTGGTCGAACTCCACCGGCTGGCCGCTCTCGATCAGGACCTTGAGCACCGTGCCGGACACGTCGGACTCGATCGGGTTGAACATCTTCATCGCCTCGACGATCGCGAGGGTGTCGCCGGCCTTGACCGACTGGCCCACGGTGACGAACGGCGGCTTGTCCGGCGCCGGCGCGGCGTAGAAGGTGCCGACCATGGGCGAGCGCACGACGGTGCCGTCCGGCAGCTGCTCGGCGGCGGGCTTCGGCGCGCCGCCGGTCGCGGCCTGCACCGGCGACTGCATCGGCATCGCCGCCGGCGCGGGGGCCGGCTGCGCGTGCGCGACGACGTGGGTGCCGACGCGGGCGAGGCGGACCGACTCCTCGCCCTCCTTGATCTCGATCTCGGCGAGGTTGGATTCCTCGAGCAGGTCGATGAGCTTCTTGATCTTGCGCAGATCCATGGCGGTTCTCTTTGCTTGGATTCGGGATGTGTCTGGTCAGGCCGGGGCCAGCCGCGCGATCGCGGCGTCCAGCGCGTAACGGTAGCTGTCGGCGCCGAAACCGCTGATCACGCCCACGGCCAGGTCGCTGAAGAAGCTGGCGTGGCGGAAGGGTTCGCGTGCGTGCGGATTGGACAGGTGGATCTCGATGAACGGGATCGCGACCGCGGCCAGCGCGTCGCGCAGGGCCACGGAAGTGTGGGTGAACGCGGCCGGGTTGACCAGGATGAAGCCGGTGCCGTCGCCGGCGGCCGCCTGGACCCGATCGACCAGCACCGACTCGCTGTTCGACTGCAGGCTCTCGAGCTGGTGTCCCGCGGCCGTGGCGCGCGCGGTCAGGTCGGCGTCGATCTCGGCCAGGGTGGCGCGGCCATAGACCTCCGGCTCGCGGCTGCCGAGCAGGTTGAGGTTGGGGCCGTGCAGGAGCAGCAGTCGGGCCATGGGCCTCGAGCGGAAGGGACAGGGGGCGCAGTCTGCGCGATGCGGCGGATGCTGTCCAGTTCGCCGATGTTCGCCGAAATTCAAGCGAATGTTTGATTCAGGGCGTCGCCCAGTCGTCGATTTCGCCGGCCGCGAACGGCCCGATCCGCTGCTTCAGCAGGCGGCCGTCGGCGGCGACCAGGATCGAATAGGGCAGCACGCCGCGCGGATTGCCCAGGCGCACGCCGGCGTCGGCCGGGCCGGGCGCGTCGAGCAGGATCGGATAGTCCACCGGCACCCGGCGCAGGAAATCGCGCACCGCCGCGGCCTCGTCGAGCGCGATGCCGACCACCTGCACGCCGTCGCTGCCCTGGGCCTCGGCGAAGCGCTGCAGTTCGGGCATCTCCTCGATGCAGGGGCCGCACCAGGACGCCCACAGGTTGACCAGCAGCGGCCGCCCGGCGTGCTCGCCGGGGAATGCCGCGGGACCACCGTCGAGGTCCTGCAGTTGCAGCACCGGGATGGCGTCGCCACGGCGCGCGACGGCCACGCCCGGCGGCGGTTCCGGCGCGGTCGCATCGATGGCCGCGCCCAGCAGCCGCTGGCCGGCCTCGGTGCGCCACAGCGGGCCGGGCCCGGTGGTCAGCAGGCTGGCGACCAAGCCGAGGGTGCCGGCGGCGAGCGCCACCAGCAGGACCCTGCCGTGCTTCATGGGCGCTTGCCGCCCGCGGCGCGGCGCAGCGCGTCGACCACGATGTTGGCGGTGAGCACCGTCGGCAGCACTTCGCCCTCGCCGCCGCCTGCGGGATAGACGATGTAGAACGGCACGCCGACCGCGCCGTGCGCGCCGAGGAATTCGGTGATCCGCGGGTCGGCGCTGGTCCAGTCGCCCTGCAGGAAGACGGCGTCGGCGTCGCGCATCGCGTCCTTGAACGGCGCGCGCGAGAGCACTGCCTTCTCGTTGGCCTTGCAGGTGACGCACCAGTCGGCCGTCATGTCGACGAACACCACGCGGCCCTCGGCGCGCAGCTCCGCGAGCCGCTCGGGCGACCACGGCTCGATGCCGTCGGCGCTGGCGGCGGGGGCGGGCGCCGGCACCGGCATCCGCGCCACGATCGCCAACGGCCATGCCGCCAGCAGCAGCAGCGCGAGCGCCAGCACCCGCTGCAGCGGCGCCTTGCGGAAACGCAGCCGCGACAGCCACCACGCGGCCAGCGCCAGCAGCACCAGCCCGCCCAGCGCGATCGCGATCGCGTCCACGCCGCGCTGCTGGCCGAGCACCCACAGCAGCCACACCGCGGTCAGGTACATCGGGAACGCGAGCACCTGCTTGAGCGTGTCCATCCACGCGCCCGGGCGCGGGAGGCGCCGTGCCAGCGCCGGCACGAAGCCGATCAGCAGGAACGGCAGCGCAAGGCCGAGGCCGAGCGCCAGGAACACCAGCATCGCCAGCGCCGCCGGCGCGGTGAACGCGAACGCCAGCGCCGCCACCATGAACGGCGCGGTGCACGGGCTGGCGATCACCACCGCGAGTACGCCGGTCATGAAGTCGCCGGCCGGCCCCTGGCGCGCGGCCAGCGACTGCCCGGCCCCGGCCAGGCCGAGCCCGACCGAGAACACGCCCGAGAGGCTCAGGCCGACCGCGAACATCACGTAGGCCAGCACCGCCACCACCAGCGGCTGTTGCAGCTGGAAGCCCCAGCCCAGTGCCTGCCCGGCCGCGCGCAGCGCCAGCACCAACGCGCCCACCGCGAGGAAGCTGGAGAGCACGCCGGCGGTGTACCAGAGCGCGTGGCTGCGCGCGCGCTCGCCGCTGTCCGCCAGCGACAGCGCCTTCAGCGCCAGCACCGGCAGCACGCAAGGCATCAGGTTGAGGATCACGCCGCCCGCCAGCGCCATCAGCAGCGCCAGCAACAGTCCGGTGCCCGTGGCCGCCGCGGGCCGCGGCGCGGCGTTCCCGGCGGCGGCATCGGCCGCGAGCGCGAGTTCCGCGGCGCTGGCCGCCGGCAGCGACAGCGACACGCTGCGGGTCATCGGCGGATAGCAGATGCCGCCGTCCTGGCAGCCCTGGAAGGTCGCGACCACGCGCACCTCGGCCGGTTCGCCGTCCGCGCGCGACAGCGGCAGCGGCACGTCCACCTGGTCGAAGTAGACGACCTGGTCGCCGAAGTAGTCGTCGTTGTAGCGGGTGCCCTCGGGCCAGCGCGGGGCGCCGGCCGCGACGCCCGCGGCGCCTTCGATCCGGAATCCGCTGCGGTCGCGGTACAGGTAGTAGCCCTCGGCCGGGGTGAAGCGCAGCAGCAGGGTGGTGGCGTCGCCGACGATGGCCTCGAACCCGAAGGCCTGGGCCTCGGGCAACGGCGCGCCGGCACCGACGCCCGGCAGCCTGAGTCCCCGCGGCGCGGCGCCGGGCAGCACCAGGCCGGTGGCGCCGCCGTCCGCCGGAAGGGAGACCGTGAGCGTGCGTTTCTGCGGCGGATAGCAGACGCCGATGTCGGCGCAGCCCTGGTACTTCACCTCGAGCGTGACCGAACCGGCGCCGGCATCCGCGACGCCGGGCAACACCGCCTGCAGCCGTCCGCGGTAGGTCTCGACTTCACCGAAGAACTCGTCGACGTGGCGCTTGCCGTCCGGCATCTGCAACGTCCCGGCGCTGAAGCCCCCCAGCGGTGTCGCCGAGGTGCGGTGCCGGTACAGGTAGTAGCCGTCGGCGATCTTCCACTCGAGCTCGATGCGGTCGCGGGAGGGCGCGCTCGCGGTCAGGGCGAAGGCCTCGTCCACCGGCAACAGGTCGTCCGGATCCGCCGCCAGCGACGGCGCGGCGACCAGCGCGAGCAACGCGCCCGCGACCAGGGCGAGGGCAGGGTGCGCCAGCCATCGGCGCAGGCGGTCAGTTGGCATTGGCAACCCAGTCGAGATAGGCGGGCAGGCCGCCCACGGCTTCGACCGCGAGCAGCTCCGGCAGTTCATAGGGATGCAATTCCAGCAGCCGCGCCTGCAGCGCGTCCATCCGCGCGCGCGTGGTCTTGGCCAGCAGCAGCACCTCGTCGGCGTGTTCGACCGCGCCGTGCCAGCGGTACACCGAATGCACGCCGGGCAGGATATTCACGCAGGCCGCAAGGTTCTCGCCGACCAGCGCTTCGGCGATGCGCTGGCCGATGGCGCGGTCGGGGCAGGTGCACAGGCAGACCAGCACGTCGCTCATCGCTTCACTCCACGGCGCCGCCGCGCGCGCGGCGGCCGGTGCGCTGCTGCGCCAGCTGTTCGGCGAGCTCGAGCAGCGGCACCCGCGACTGCGCGGGCGCATCGCGGAACGCCGAGAGCAGCCGCCGCTCCTGCGGATCGTCCACCAGCAGGGCGTCCACCGCGGCGATCGAATCGAGCGCGTCGCCCGACGGCGTCATCGAGCCGCGCCCGGTGGCCAGCCACTCGAACTGCACGCCGGTGGCCAGCGCGAGCTTGCGCAGGTGGTTGACGCTGGGCTTGCCGCGCTGCGCTTCCCAATGGCTGACCGCGCTGCGCTGCACGCCCAGCTCCAGGGCCAGTTGGGCCTGCGACAGGCCCGCGGCCCGCCGGGCGATCCGGATCCGCTGGGCGGCGGCGGTGGGGCTGGAGAGATCCTGCATCCGGCTATGATAACTCACCCGGTGACCAAGAATAGCCCGTTCTTGTCTAGTTTTGATAGCCGACTGTCAAAACTGTGCAGCTCGCCGCTCATTGCCGGGCATCGAGCGGCAAGTGGCTATCAAAACTAGCCCCCCGTCCTCGTGCGCGCGCTTCCAAAACCCGTTTGACCTGTCCATGCTGCAGGCCACGACATGGATGTTGCACCCGACCCCGGTCGGGCGACAGGCAGTCGGGACCCGGCCGATTGGGCGGCCGGCCCCGATTCGGTCGGACCCCGGAGCGCGCATCCTCCCCTGGGATGCGCGCTCTTTTTTTTGCCCGCGGGGACTTGAATCCCGCGCACGTCGCCCCATTTCCCCTGCAGTCCCGCCTGGCGGGCGTTTTCTTGCCGCGATGCTGGCACTCGCCATGGGCGACTGCTAACATCGCGGCCCTCGTTGTCCAACAAATCCCGAACAATCAAGTACTTGCGAGGTCTGCAATGAATATCAAGCCGCTTTACGACCGCGTCGTCATCAAGCGCATGGAAGAGGAAAAGATGTCCGCGGGCGGCATCGTCATCCCCGACACCGCCGCCGAGAAGCCGATCAAGGGCGAAGTGGTCGCGGTCGGCGAGGGCAAGGCGCTGGACAACGGTTCGCTGCGCGCGCCCAAGGTCAAGGCCGGCGACAAGGTGCTGTTCGGCAAGTACTCCGGCACCGAGGTGAAGCTCGACGGCACCGAGTACCTGGTGGTGAAGGAAGACGACATCCTCGCCGTCCTCGGCTGATCCCCTCCCCGAACACAAGACTTTCAGAGGTAAATGCACATGGCTGCCAAGGAAATCCGCTTCGGCGAAGACGCGCGCTCCAAGATGGTGCGCGGCGTCAACGCGCTCGCCAATGCCGTCAAGGCCACCCTGGGCCCGAAGGGCCGCAACGTCGTGCTCGAGAAGAGCTACGGCTCGCCGACGATCACCAAGGACGGCGTGTCCGTCGCCAAGGAGATCGAGCTGCAGGACAAGTTCGAGAACATGGGCGCGCAGATGGTCAAGGAAGTCGCTTCCAAGACCTCCGACAACGCCGGTGACGGCACCACCACCGCGACCGTGCTGGCGCAGGCGCTGATCCGCGAGGGTGCGAAGGCCGTCGCCGCCGGCATGAACCCGATGGACCTCAAGCGCGGCATCGACAAGGCCGTGGTCGCGGCCGTCGCCGAGCTCAAGAACATCAGCAAGCCCACCGCCGACGACAAGGCCATCGCCCAGGTCGGCACCATCTCCGCCAACTCCGACGAGTCGATCGGCAACATCATCGCCGACGCGATGAAGAAGGTCGGCAAGGAAGGCGTGATCACGGTCGAGGAAGGCTCGGGCCTGGAGAACGAGCTGGACGTGGTCGAGGGCATGCAGTTCGACCGCGGCTACCTGTCGCCGTACTTCATCAACAACCAGCAGTCGATGTCGGCCGAGCTGGAAGATCCGTACATCCTGCTGCACGACAAGAAGATCTCGAACGTGCGCGACCTGCTGCCGGTGCTCGAGGGCGTGGCCAAGGCCGGCAAGCCGCTGCTGATCGTGGCCGAGGAAGTCGAGGGCGAGGCGCTGGCGACGCTGGTGGTCAACACCATCCGCGGCATCGTCAAGGTGTGCGCGGTCAAGGCCCCGGGCTTCGGCGACCGCCGCAAGGCGATGCTGGAGGACATGGCGATCCTCACCGGCGGCACCGTGATCTCCGAGGAAGTCGGCCTGTCGCTCGAGAAGGCGACGATCAAGGACCTGGGCCGCGCCAAGAAGGTGCAGGTCTCCAAGGAGAACACCACCATCATCGACGGCGCCGGCAACACCGGCGACATCGAGGCCCGCATCAAGCAGATCAAGGCGCAGATCGAGGAGACCTCCTCGGACTACGACCGCGAGAAGCTGCAGGAGCGCGTGGCCAAGCTCGCCGGCGGCGTGGCCGTGATCAAGGTCGGTGCCTCGACCGAGATCGAGATGAAGGAGAAGAAGGCCCGCGTCGAGGACGCGCTGCACGCCACCCGCGCCGCGGTGGAAGAGGGCGTGGTCCCGGGCGGCGGCGTCGCGCTGCTGCGCGCCAAGGCCGCGATCGAGTCGCTCAAGGGCGACAACGAGGACCAGACCCACGGCATCGCCATCGCCCTGCGCGCGATGGAGGCCCCGCTGCGCGAGATCGTCACCAACGCCGGCGAGGAGCCCTCGGTCATCGTCAACAAGGTCAAGGAAGGCAAGGGCAACTTCGGTTACAACGCCGCCAACGGCCAGTTCGGCGACATGGTCGAGTTCGGCATCCTGGACCCGACCAAGGTCACCCGCACCGCGCTGCAGAACGCGGCGTCGATCGCCGGGCTGATGATCACCACCGAGGCGATGGTCGCCGAGCTGCCGAAGAAGGAAGAGCCGGCGATGCCGGGCGGCGGCGGCATGGGCGGCATGGGCGGAATGGATTTCTGATCCAGCGCCGAAGCTGCAACCCGTTACAGCAAAAACCCCGCCGCCGGCGGGGTTTTTGTTTCTCGCCCCGGTCAGTCCACCGCCTCGAACTCCCACGTGACGGACACCGTGCCCAGGTTGTCCCGTCCGAGGACGTCCTCGACCAGGTCGCGCTCGAGGATCCAGTCACCCCGGTCGGACAGGTGCCGCGTCTCGTCGAGGTGGCTCCAGGACATCAACTTGAAGTCGCGGGTTCCCGAGAGCCGGGAGCCATCCCCGGCGATGCCGCTGCCATGGAGCCCCGGGAGCCACAGCATGTCGTCCGGCCGGGCGTCGCCGGAGCGGCGGCTGTAGACCTCCGACTTGCCCATGGCCTGGCCCTGCAGGTGGAACGTGTAGGAGCAATCGGCCTTGAGGGTGAGGGACAACATCGATCCGTCCTCGGACATGTCCTCCTCATGGCGTTGCAGCCTGCCGTTTCCGACGAAGCTGCTGCGGTAGGCCAGGCCGAGGTGGTCGAATTGCTCGAACACCTGCCGGGCATCGACCCGTCCGCGTGGCTCGGGGTGGAAGTACTGGACCAGGTAATCCGCTCCGCGGTGCTGCCTGCGGGTCCTCTCGGCCAGCTGCGCGCCGACGTCCACGGTGAAGGCGTAGCTCAGGTGGTCCTCGCCATCGGCCGAGGTGACGTCGCGCTGGTGGCTGAACGCGATCCGTCCGGTCCAGGCTTCGTGCCCGAGCAGCCCGTTGCACGCGGGAGCCGGCGGGCCGCTGGCGACGCCGGGCCGGTTGCCGGTCGGCGCGCCATCGCGGCCACAACGCCACAGCAGCAACAGGGCCAGGAGGAGCAGCGCAACCGCCGCGGAACGGCGCTTCGGCAACCAGGCGGCGATGCTGCGCCTGCGCTGCCCCTGTCCGCCGTCCGCCCCCTCGCCCGTTGCCCGTGCCTTTTCCCGGGCGGCGGCGATGTCGGCGGCGTCGCGCCGGCCGAGTTCCCGCCAGCCGCGGACCAGGCCGGCCCACAGCCGGCTGGCCAACAGCAGCAGGAAGGCGCCCGTCGCCTTTGCGACACGCCTTGCGCGCGGCCAACCTTGTTCCGGGCCGCCGGGGTTGGCCGCGGAACTCTGTTCCTGGTTGTCCATGTCAGCGCCTCAGCAGGCCGCGCAACATGCCCTTGGCCGCTTCCTTGGCGGTCGGCTTCGCCGCGTCCCGGGCGGCGCCGTCGGCACCGAGCACGAGCATCGCGGTGGACTTGTTGCGCACGCGGGCGTTCCAGCCATTCCCGGAGAAGGTGCGCTCGCTGCCGTGCGCCGCCATCTGCAGCATCGGGGTACCACCGGCCGCGAACACTTCGACCGGGATCTGGCACTCGCGCGCGCCGGCGCCCATCAGGGTCCGCTTGCGGATCCATTGCGCGACCTTCGAGGCCGGCAGGTAGTCGAGCATCTCGTGCCCGGCATAACCGTCCTCGGAACTGCTCCACATCACCACGGTGTCGCCGTCGGACACGGTGGCGTGGGCGAAGTACGCCTGCGCGCCTGCGACGCCTTCCCAGTGCAGTGTCACGCCGCCGTCGTCGTTGTCGCGGGTCCCGGGCTCGAGTTCCGGCATGAAGTCCTGGGCGGCGGCGAGCTCGAACCGCATCGCGTCGGGCACCCGGTCGCCGGTGACATGGTGGCCGCCCACCAGCGAGGCGCGCGACGGGACGCTGTCGCGGTTGGTTTGGTTCGGCCACAGCACGTAGCCGCGTTCGGGATCGATGTGATCCGGGGTGAAGCGGGGCTTCATCGCGCGGCCCGTCTGCACCGGCTTGCCGTTGCGCACGGTCACCGAATACTCGATCGGCTGGCCCTTGCGGGCGTGCGTGCTGCAGCCCCAGTAGTAGCGGACGCGGTAGGTACCGCCGTCGGCGAAGGCAACGCTGGCGGCGGCATCGCCACCGACGTCGTTGGCCTGCCCCGCGCGTTCGGGAGGCAGCAGGTCCAGCTGCCGGCCCAGCCGCAGCCCCTTGGGAATGGCCTGTTGCGCGGGCACGCCCGGCCCGGCGGGGTTGTACAGCGCCACGTCGAGGTATCGGCCGGCCATCGCGGGATGGCGCGCCATGCCGTAGTGCGGCTTGGCGACGCTGCGGCTCGCCAGCCGGCCGAGCAGCCCGCCGCCTGCCATGCCTGGCGTGGCGTGGGTGGCGACATCGATGGTCAGTTCGGCCTTCGCGGACTGCGCGCCGGCCGGGGCGGGCATGGCGGCGACCAGGGCGACGGCAAGGGAGCCCGCCAGCGCCGACGGGAGGAAAACAGGGGAATGCTTCATGGGTGCGTACCTGAGGGGCGGGTCGGACGGCGACCCGGCCGGGCCCGGACGGCTCCGGGCACCCCATCCACGCGATTCGGGACCTTCGACTGACACGCGCTGCCGCGCCCGGGTGCCGCGCTCAGTCCAGGCTGGCGGCCAGTGCCAGCATCTGGCGGGTGCCGGGGTGGGTTTCGCCGTAGATGCCCAGGTTCGCCTCGACTGCTTCGCCCACCGCCTCGCGCGCCCGGTCCGGGACGTGGCGGACGAACAGTTCGGCGCGGGCGGCCATGACCCGCGGCCACTCGACGCCGTTGTCGACGCCGGCGCCGCGCGCTTCCGCGATCGCCTTGTCGTACAGCGCGACGGCTTCGTCCACGCGGCCGGTTTCCGCCAGCGCGACCGCGCGCACGCCATCGGTCGAGGCCAGCCGGCGGGGGTCCTTGAATTCGGCCCTTGCGTAGACGTCGGCAGCCTGCTCCGCCAACGCCAGGGCCTCTGCCGTGCGCCCTTGGCGCAAGCGCAGGCGGGCGACCTGGACGAGCCCGTGCGCGTAGTAGGGATGGCCTTCCCCGTGCAGCTCGCGGCGCAATCGCAGGCCTTCCCCGAGCAACGCCTCGGCTTCGTCGTAGCGGCCCGACTGGCGATACAGGTTGCCGAGGTTGGCGACCGAGATCGCATAGCGCGGGTCGTTCTCGCCGAACAGCCTGCGCGCGAGTTCCAGGGCACGGATCATGTGCGGTTCGGCCTCGGCGTCGCGTTCCGCGTTGTCCAGCGCAAGTGCCAGGTTGTTGTGGGCGGCGGCGAGCGAAGTGCTCACGCCGCCGGGAGTGCGCGCCTCCAGGATCGAGATGGCCTCGCCGATGGCATCGGCCGCCTCGTCGAACCGAGCCATGTGGGTGAGGATGATGCCGTGGTGGTCCAGCAGCACGGCGCGCTCGGGACTGCCCGGCGGGTGCACCTGGCCGGCCAGCTCCAGTGCCCGCGCCGACCGCTGCAGCGCCGTGTCGAGTTCGCCGCGGGCCAGGGCGAGGCTCGCGAGGTCGGAAAGCACCGGGAGCCGCACGGTCGGCGGCAGGCGGTCGACGCTGCGCAGGCCGATCGCCTCGCCCAGCAGTCTTTCGGCGCCTTGTTCGTCGCCTTCGACGAGCACCGCCGAACTGAGCGCACGCAGGTAGTGGAACAATTGCTCGGGTGGCAGCGACGTGCTCGCCCGGGCCCTTGCGAGTGCCGCTTCGGCGTGGGCGGTGGCTTCGGCCGTCCTGCCCAGGCGCGACAAGGCCTGCACCCGGCGCAGGACAAGCTGCCCGTGCAATTCCCCCGGCACGCGGCCGGCGTCCTCCAGCAGGCGTTCGCTGGCGTCGTACTCGACCAGCGCCTCGGCATCCTGGTTCGCGCGAGCCTCCAGCAGGCCCCTGGCGAACCTGGCCTCGAGCACCACCGGCGCGGCGCCGGCTTCGGCCGCCAGGCGCAAGCCTTCGTCGAGCAGCGGCGCGGCCGCGTCCAACTCGTCGATCCTGCGGTACAGGTCGCCGAGCAACACGAGCATTTCCGCGCGCAAAGCAGGCGCATCGACGAACGCACCGCGGATGCGGTGTGCGCCCTGGTCGAGCAGTTCGCGCGCGGTCAGGGGGCCGCCGATCGCGGCGTCCGGGTCGTTGGCCTCGAACAGGTCCACCATGAAGTCGCGGGCAGCGGCCGCCCGCCGTTCCTGGGTCAGCGCCTGCTCCGCTGCCCGCCGCGCGGCATCGGCCTGCCACAGCGTGGTGCCGATGCCCGCGGCCAGGGTGGCGGCGAGCAACACGCCCGCGGCGACGCCGACCTTGTTGCGGGCGGCGAACTTCCGCAGCCGGTAGCCGAGCTTCGGCCGCTGCGCCAGCACCGGCTCCCCGGCGAGCCAGCGGCGCAGGTCGTCGGCCAGTGCCTCGGCAGTTGCGTAGCGTTGCTCGGGATCCTCGGCCAACGCCTTGAGCAGCACCCGGTCGAGGTCGTTCTTCAGCGGGACGTAGTGGCGGTGGTACGGGTCACCGGAGCTGCGCACGAGCAGGGACGGCCGCGTGGTGTCGGTACCTTCGGTCGCGGCCAGCGGGGTGCGCCCGGTCAGCAGGCGGTGCAGCAGGGCGCCCAGTCCGTAGATGTCCACGGCCGTGCTCGGTTCGGCGCCGGCGAGTTGTTCCGGCGCGGCGTATCCGGGCGTCAGCGCGCGCCACATGGTCCGGGTGCGGTCGTCGTCGGCGTCGGTGAACCGGCCGATGCCGAAGTCGAGCAGGTGCACGTGCCCGCCGGCGTCGACCAGCACGTTGGAGGGCTTGAGGTCGCGGTGGACCACCAGGTTGCGGTGCGCGAACGCGACCGCATTGCAGACCTGCAGCGCCAGCCGGACGATGGCGGCCGCGTCCGGCTCGCGCGCTTCGCACCAGCGGTCGATGCGCTCGCCCTCGACCAGCGGCATCGCGAGCCAGCAGGTGCCGTCGTCGGCGACCCCGGAATCGAGCAGGGTCGTGATGTTCGGATGGTTGAGGCGGGCCAGGATCACCGCCTCGCGGCGGAAGCGGTCGCGGCCGGCGGCTCCCAGCGCGCCCAGGGTGAGGACCTTCACCGCCGCTTGCTGGCGGGCCATGCCCGCTTCGCGCCAGGCACGGAGGACCACGGCCATGCCGCCACGGCCGAGTTCGGCTTCCAGCGTCCAGTCGCCCAGGCGCTGGCCGGCCAGACCGTTGCCGGGATCCATCGGGCGCCGCGGCTTCCGGTGTGCGGCGACCAGTTGCTGCAGTCGCTGGCGCACCGGCACCGGAAGGTCTTGCGCCGCCAGCCAGGCGTCGCGTTCCGCTTCGGGCTGATCCAGCCACTGGTCGAAGGCGGCGTCGGCGGCCTTCCAGTGTTCCAGTTGCTCAGGCCCCATCGCCGTCCTCGTCCAGCAGCGCCTGCAGGAATGCGCGCGCGCGCTCCCATTCGCGGTAGACCGTGCGTTCCGAGCACCCGAGCACCGACGCGATCTCCGAGAACTGCAGCCCGGCGAAGTAGCGCATCTCGACGATCTGCCGCCGCTGCGGGCTGATCGCCTCCAGCGCGGCCAGTCCCTCGTCCAGCGCCAGCGCAGTGGTCATGGCGACCGCGGCGTCGTCCGGGATGCGGTCGTCGAGCGCGACCATCAGCTGGTCGCCGCCGCGCTTGCCGGTCGCACGGCGACGCGCATGCTCGACCAGGATCCAGCGCATCGCCTTGGCCGAGGCGGCGAAGAAGTGGTTGCGGTCGGTGGCCGACAGCGGCGCGCCGCGGTTGATGCGCAGGAACAGCTCGTGCACGAGCACCGTCGGCGTGATCGTGGCATCGCCGCCGAGCATCCGCGAGTTGGCCAGCCGCCGCAGTTCCGGATACAGGGCTTCGAAGACAGCGCCGATCCGTTCCGGCTCCCCGTCGCGCGCCAGTGCCAGCAGGCGAGTGATGTCGTCCTTCTCGGGCATCCCCGGCGACGCTAGCAGCGACGCAGGGGGGCGGCAAGCCGGAAAGCGACCGTACAATCACGCGATGCGAGACGCGGTCGACATCCTGGTCATCGGCGGCGGCCACAACGGCCTGGTCTGTGCCGCCTACCTGGCCGCGGCCGGGCTGAAGGTGCGGGTATTGGAGCGGCGCGGGGTCGTCGGCGGCGCCGCGGTGACCGAGGAGTTCCACCCGGGGTTCCGCAACTCGCTGGCCAGCTACACCGTCAGCCTGCTCAACCCGCGCGTGATCCGCGACCTGCGCCTGGTCGAGCACGGGCTGCGCATCGTCGAGCGTCCCTACGCCAACTTCCTGCCGCTGCCCGACGGTCGCGCGTTCCGTTTCGGTGGCGAGCACACCCAGGCCGAGGTCGCGAAGTGGTCGCTGCGCGATGCCGAGCGGCTGCCGGCCTACTTCGCGATGCTCGAGCGGGTGGTCGCGGTGCTGCGCGAACTGATGCTGCGCACGCCGCCCAACGTCTCCGACCGCTTCGTGCTCGCGGACTGGATCGCGTCGCTGGCGGTGGGGCGCGAGCTGCGCAAGCTGGACATGGCCGCGCGCCGCGACCTGCTCGACCTGTTCACCAGGTCGGCCGGCGACCTGCTCGACGCCTGGTTCGAATCGGAGCCGCTGAAGGCCGTGCTCGGCTGGGACTCGGTGGTCGGCAACTTCGCCAGCCCGTACACGCCGGGCAGCGCCTACGTGCTGCTGCACCATGTGTTCGGCGAGGTCAACGGCAAGCAGGGCGCGTGGGGCCACGCCATCGGCGGCATGGGCGCGATCACCCAGGCGATGGCGCGCGAGTGCGAGGCGCGCGGCGTGGCGATCGAGACCGGCGCGGGGGTCGCCGAGGTGCTGGTCGAGGGCGGGCGCGCGACCGGCGTGCGCCTCGAGGACGGCCGCGAGTTGCGCGCCGGGACCATCGTCTCGAACCTCAATCCGAAACTCCTCTACCAGCGGCTGCTTCCGCGCGATGCGCTCGACACCGACACCGCCGAACGCATCGACCGCTACCGCTGCGCCTCCGGCACCTTCCGCATGAACGTGGCACTGTCGGAGCTGCCCGACTTCAGCGCGGCGCCGGGCACGCAGCTGCAGCCGCACCACCAGAGCGGGATCCTGGTCGGTCATTCGCTGCAGTACTTCGAGCAGGCCTACTTCGACGCGAAGTCGCGCGCGCACAACCCCGGCTGGGCACGCCGGCCGATCGTGGAGCTGGTGATCTCGTCCACGCTAGACGACACCCTCGTGGACGGCCGCCTGGCACCGCCGGGCGCGCACGTGGCGAGCCTGTTCTGCCAGCAGGTCAATCCCCACATGCCCGATGACAGCGGCGAAGGAGGCTGGGATGCCCACCGCGACACCGTCGCCAAGCTCATGATCGACACCGTGGATGCGGTGGCGCCGAACTTCCGCCGCAGCGTGCTCGGCTACCGCGCGCTGTCGCCGCTGGACCTGGAACGCGAGCTCGGGCTGGTCGGGGGCGACATCTTCCACGGTGCGCTCGGCCTCGACCAGCTGTTCAGCGCGCGCCCGCTGCTGGGCCAGGGCAACTACCGCGGCGCGCTGCCGGGCCTGTACCTGTGCGGCTCGGGCACGCATCCCGGCGGCGGCGTCACCGGCCTGCCCGGCCGCAACGCCGCGCGCGAGGTGCTGCGCGACCTGGGCAAGGGGCCGCGCCCGGCATGAATGCGCGCCTGCATCCATCGCATAGTGAACCGTTCAGTTCTTTTTTTGCAGTGCAGCGTGCATCTTGCGTAACGAATCCTTCACGATGGTCCCGCATCCCGACGTGGGGGAGGGAGCAGGCCCGCTACCGGACTCGTCCGGTGCGGGCTTTTTAATTGCATGGACGGGATGCTCGAACGGGTCGCCGCCGCCAGCGATTTCGCCGCCGCCACCCTGTGCCGCCAGCCCGGCCTAGCCCAGCGCTTGCAGGCCGACAGCGCGCTCCCGATCGAGCCGCCCGTGCTGGACCCGGGAAACCGCCACGACTGGCCCGCACTGCTGCGCCGCTACCGCGCGGCCGAGTCCACCCGCCTTGCCTGGCGCGACATCCTCGGCCTGGACGATGTCGACGCGACCCTGGCCGGCAGCACCGCGCTGGCCGAAACCTGCCTGCGCCTGGGCCTGGCCGCGCTCGAGGGCGAGTTCGCCGAACGCCACGGCGCCATCCGCGGGCCCGACGGCAACCCCCGGCGGCTGGTGGCGTTCGCGCTCGGCAAGCTCGGCGGCGGCGAGCTCAACTTCTCCTCGGACGTGGACCTGGTCTACGGCTACGAGGAGGCGGGCGAGAGCGACGGCCCGCGCCCGCTGGCTGCGGAGCAGTACTACGCGCGGCTCGGCCAGCAGTTGGCGAAGCTCCTGGACGAGACCACCGCCGAGGGCTTCTGCCACCGCGTGGACCTGCGCCTGCGCCCGTTCGGCAACGCCGGCCGGGTGGCCTGGTCGTTCGCGGCGATGGAAAACTACTTCCAGCACGAGGGCCGAGACTGGGAGCGCTACGCCTGGCAGAAGGCGCGGCCGGTGGCCGGCGACATCGGCGCGGGCGAACGCTTCCTGCGCAGCCTGCGTCCCTTCATCTACCGGCGTTACCTGGATTACGGCGCGCTCGACGGCCTGCGCGCGATGAAGGCGGCGATCGCGGCCGAGGTCGCGCGCAAGGAGTTGTCCGACGACATCAAGCGCGGTCCGGGGGGCATCCGCGAGATCGAGTTCCTGGTGCAGGCATTGCAGCTGATCCGCGGCGGGCGCGAACCGGCGCTGCGCGAACGGCGCCTGCTGCCCGCGCTGGAGGCGCTGGTCGCCGCCGGCCACGTGCGCGCGGATGCCGGCGCCTCGCTGGCCGCGGCCTACCGCTTCCTGCGCAGGATCGAGAACCGGCTGCAGATGCTGCGCGACCAGCAGGTGCATGCGCTGCCCGAGTCCGCCGAGGATCGCGCGCGCATCGCACTCGGCCTGGGCTACCCGGACTTCGACGCACTGCAGGCGGACCTGTCGGCCCACCGCGACACGGTTTCGGCGGAGTTCGCCGCGCTGCTGGCGCCGCGCGGCCGCAGCGAGGTTCCGGGTGACCTCGCCGGCTACTGGCGGGCGCTGCCCGACGCCGGCGATCCCGGGACCCTGGCCGACGCAGGCTTCGAAGCGCCGGAGGCGGCCGACGCGGCGCTGCGCGACTTCGCCCGCGCGCCGGCCTTGCGTGCGCTCTCGGACGCCGCGCGGGCGCGGCTGGATCGCGTGCTGCCGGCGCTGCTCGGGGCCGCCGGGGATTCGGCGCAGCCGGACGCCACGCTCAAGCGCGTGCTGCCGCTGCTGCAGAACATCCTGCGCCGCGCCAGCTACCTGGCCTTGCTGGACGAACAGCCGGCGGCGCTGCAGCGGCTGGTGGACGTGTTCTCGCGCAGCGCGTTCCTGGCCGAGCGGCTGGCCGCGCACCCGCTGCTGCTGGACGAACTGCTCGACGTGCGCGTGGGCGGCCCGCTGCCCGGGCGCGAGGCGTTGCGCGAGGCGTGCGCGGCCACGCTCGTGCACGAGGACGCCGAAGCCGCGCTGCTCGCGCTCAACGAAGTGCGCCAGGCGCTCAGTTTCCGCATCGCGCTCGCGACCCTGGACCAGCGCCAGCCGCCGCAGGACAGCGTGCGCCAGCTCGCCTGGCTGGCCGACGCGGTGGTGGCGGTGGTGCTCGAGCTCGCGCGCCGGGAGATGCACGCCGCGCACGGCGAACTGCCGGGGGCGCGCTTCGCGGTGGTGGGCTACGGCAGCCTGGGCGGCGAGGAGCTGGGCTTCGGCTCGGACCTGGACGTGGTGTTCCTGTACGAGGCCGGCGCGGACGCGCAGTCCAGCGGCCCGCGCACGCTCGATGCGGCGCGCTGGTCGGCGCGGCTGGCGCAGAAGGTGGTGGCGCTGCTCGGCACCGTCACCGCCGCTGGCCGGCTGTTCGACGTGGACGTGCGCCTGCGCCCGGATGGCGCGAAGGGACTGCTGGTCTCGCCGGTGGCCGGGTTCGAGGACTACCAGCGCCAGCGGGCCTGGACCTGGGAACACCAGGCACTGGTGCGCGCGCGCGGCATCGCCGGCGACGCGGCATTGCTGGAGCGCTTCGAGGCGATCCGCGCGGCGGTGCTCGCGCAACCGCGCGATCCCGGCAAGCTGCGCGAGGACGTGGCCTCGATGCGCGCGCGCATGCGCGCCGAACTCGATCGGTCCGACGCTGCCCGCTTCGACGTCAAGCAGGGCGAGGGCGGCCTGGTCGACCTCGAGTTCCTGCTGCAATACCTGGTGCTGCGCGACGCCGGGCGCTTCCCCGCACTGCTGAAGCCGCGGGACACGCAGGGCCTGCTGGACGCCGCGTGTACGCTCGGGGCCTTCGACGCCGCCTCCTGCGCGGCGCTGCGCGCAGCGCACGCGGTGCTGCTCGAGGCCGGCCTGAGGTGCACGCTCGACCGCCGCCCGCGCCTGGTGCCGGCAGGCGACGCCATCGCCGCCGCCCGCGCCGCGATCGGCGCGGCGCGGGCGTCACAGGGGTTGTAGCAGCGGCCGCAACTGCGACGCGACGCGTTCGGTCTCGCGCAAGGCTTCGGCCTGGAACGGCGCCAGGCCGCCTTCCACCGGCCGCACCCGGCCCAGCGCCGCGAGCTCGTCCATGAAGCCGCGGATGCGGCCCTGGACGCGGTCCATGCCGGCTACGAACACCGGTACGTAGGTCGCGCAGGCCTCGGAGACCATGTTCACCGAGTCGGGCGAGCACACGATCCGGTCCGCCCACGCCAGCATCCCGGCGTAGGGGTTGGCGCCGTCGGTGTCGTCCAGCCACAGCAGCGCCTCGCGCCCGGAATAGCGCGCCCGGATGGCCTGGTGCAAGGTGCGCGGCGTGCGCCGCGACGCGGTCAGCAGCACGCTGCCGCCGTCCTCGGTGACCGCCGCGTCCACCGCATCCAGCCAGGCGTCGACCGTGGCCGCGTCGTAGCGGACATGGCCGGCGGGGCCGCCGAGCAGGACCGCGATGCGCGGACGCGGCAGCCGGCCCAGCGCCGGGAAGGTCTCGCGCGCCAGCCGCAGCCAGGTGTCGTCCACTGGGTTGAGGCTGCCCAGCAGGGTCAGCACGTTGTCGCCGCGCAGGCCGTCGTGGCGCGGCGCGACCACCACGTCCCAGAGCGCGGGCGGCAGGCGTGGGTCGAGGATCTGCACCGCGCGCGCGCCGGCATCGCGCGCGAGCCGGGTCGCCAGCGCGCCCTGGCGGCCGCATCCGATCGCCAGCGCCGGCGGCTGCCGCCCGAGCGCCTCGGCGAACGCGCCGCCGAAGGCCTGGCGGCTGCCCGGGAGCCGCCGCGGCGCGGCCCAGGACCAGGGGGCCCGCGCGCGCAGCAGCCACTCGCGCGACTGCAGGCCGAGCGCACGCGCCAGCGCGCCGGCCTGGCGGACGTTGCCGGCGCGGCCGTCGCTGAGCGTCCAGCAACCGCCGGCGGCGCGCGTGGAGCGTTCCATGGCTGCGACCCTGCGTTGCATCCCGTCGGCGGAGTGCCGTCGCGCGACACTCTACACTGGACATCCAGCCGGGAAAGGCCCGGCGCAGCAACAGGGAGAACGATGGCAGATCCACAGGCAGCGGCAGGCACCGGCAGGGAGCCGCTCGACGCAGTCGCGCTGGACCGGCTGTTCCGGCAGGCGAGGACCTACAACGCCTTCGGCGGCGAGGTGGGCGACGACACCATCCACCGGCTCTACGAGCTGGTGAAGCTGGGACCGACCCAAGCCAACTCCTGCCCGGCGCGCTTCGTGTTCGTGAAGACGCCCGAGGGCAAGGCGAAACTGGGCCCGACCCTCGACGCCGGCAACCACGACAAGACCATGGCCGCCCCGTGCACCGTGATCGTGGCCTACGACATGGCCTTCTACGAGAAGCTGCCGGTGCTGTTCCCGCACACCGACGCGCGCTCGTGGTTCGCCGACAACCCGGAGCCGGAGCTGTACCGCGCCGCCTTGCGCAACAGCAGCCTGCAGGGCGCCTACCTGATGCTCGCGGCGCGCGCGCTGGGGCTGGACTGCGGCCCGATGTCGGGCTTCGACCGCGACAAGCTGGACGCCGCGTTCTTCGCCGGCACCTCCATCCGTTCCAACTTCCTGGTCAACCTCGGCCAGGGCGATCCGGCGAGCATCTTCCCGCGTTCGCCGCGGCTGCCGTTCGACGAAGCCTGCCGGATCGCGTGACCACTGACCGCACGACCCTCTTTCCAAGGAGCGACACCACCATGTTCAAGAAGCTCGTCCTCGCCGCCGCACTGGCCGGCATCGCCTTCGGCGCCAGCGCCGACCCGGTCGAATACACCATCGACCCGACCCACACCATGGTCCTGGCCAGCTGGAACCATTTCGGCTACTCCAACCCGACCGCCAACTTCGGCGAGGCCAAGGGCACCATCACCTACGACGCCGATGCGCCGGAGAACTCGAAGGTCGAGGTGGTGCTGCCGCTGTCCGGCCTCACCAGCTTCGTCGCCGACCTCGACAAGCACCTGCTGAGCGCGGACTTCTTCGACGCGGAGAACTTCCCGGAAGCCCGCTTCAGCAGCACCTCGGTGCGCGCCCTGGGCGAGGGCCGGCTGGAAGTCGCCGGCGACCTGACCCTGCACGGCGTCACCCGACCGGTGGTGCTCGACGTGACCCTCAACAAGGCCGCGCCGCACCCGATGGGCAACGTGCCGACCGTGGGCTTCGACGCCACCACCACCATCAAGCGTTCCGAGTTCGGGATCGGCATGTACGTGCCGGCGGTGAGCGACGAGGTCGAGCTGCGCATCACCACCGAAGCCAGCGCCAAGGGCTGAGCGCGATGATCGTCGAACGCCCGTCCACCGAGCGCGGCAGCGTGCGCACCGGCTGGCTCGACAGCCGGCACACGTTCTCGTTCGGGCATTACCACGATCCCGCGTGGATGGGTTTCGGCGCGCTGCGCGTGATCAACGAGGACCGGGTGGCGCCGGGCGGCGGTTTCGCGCCGCACCGGCACGCCAACATGGAGATCCTCAGCTACGTGCTGTCCGGGACGCTCGCGCACCGCGACAGCAGCGGTGGCGGCGGCATGCTGCGTCCGGGCGAGCTGCAATGGATGAGCGCCGGCCACGGCATCGAACACAGCGAGTACAACGCCTGCGATGCCAGGCCGGTGCACTTCCTGCAGATCTGGATCCAGCCCGACCGCGTGAACGCGCCGCCGGGCTACGACCAGCGCGCCTTCGACCCGGCCGCGCGCGAGGGGCGCTGGGCGCTGCTGGCCTCGCCCGACGGCGCCGACGGCAGCATCGCCATCCGCCAGCAGGCCCGGCTGCTCGGCACGCGCCTGCCCGAAGGCGCGGAAGTCGCGTTCACGGCCGACCCCGGGCGCCGCTACTGGCTGCACGTGGCCCAGGGCGAGGCCGGGGTCGAGGGCCGCGCGCTGGGGCCCGGCGACGCGCTCGGCTTCACCGCGGAATCCGGCGAATTCCGCCTCGCGGGCCGTGGCTCGGCGGCCGCCGACGTCCTCCTGTTCGACCTGCCGGGGTAAACTGGCGGCCCCACGAACGCAGGCCCACGCAGCGCCATGGCAGAGACCGCCCAGCACGACGTCCCCGCAACCGCAAACGCCGGCCCCGCCAATGCGAGCAAGCGTTACGAGGTGCGCCGCGCCGACCTGCCGCTGAGCTGCCCGACCCCGGCGATGGCGCTGTGGAATTCGCATCCGCGCGTCTACCTGCCGATCGAGAAGAACGGCGGCGAGGCGCAGTGCCCGTATTGCAGCGCGCAGTTCGTGCTGGTGGACTGACGCCGGGGTGCCGCTGACCGTCGTCCAGCTGCTGCCTGCGCTGGAATCCGGCGGCGTCGAACGCTCCACGCTCGAAATCGCCGAGGCCCTGGTCCGCGGGGGACACCGCGCGATCGTGGTCTCCGCCGGCGGCCGCCTGGTGCCCGCGCTCGAAGCACTCGGCGCCGAGCACGTGCGGCTCGACATCGGCCGCAAGTCGCCATTCGTGTTCCGCCACGCGCGCGCGCTGCGGCGCCTGTTCCGCGAGCGCGAGGTGGACATCGTGCACGCGCGCTCGCGCATGCCGGCCTGGGTGGGCCGCCTGGCGCTGCGCGGCCTGCCGGCCGGCACGCGACCGCGCTTCGTCACCACCGTCCATGGCCTGAACTCGCCGTCGCGCTACAGCGCGGTGATGGCGTCGGGCGAGCGCGTGGTCTGCGTCTCCGACACCGTCCGCGGGTACCTGCTGCGCCACTATCCCTGGCTGGACGCGTCGCGCCTGCGGGTGATCCCGCGCGGCATCGACCCGAAGGTCTTTCCGCCTGCACCGCTGCCGGACGCCGCGGCGCGGGCCTGGGCCGCGGCCCGGTTCCCGGCGCTCGGCGGCGAGGGACCGCTGCTGTTGCTGCCCGGGCGCGGGACCCGCCTGAAGGGGCACGCCGACGCCCTGCAGCTGCTCGCCGCGCTGCGCGGCGACGGCAGCGACGCGCGCCTGTGGATGCCCGGCGCCCGCCACCCCGCGCGCGCCGGCTACGTCGCCGAACTCGAGGCGCTCGCGCAGTCGCTGGGCGTCGCCGGCGCGGTCGCGATCACCGCACCCACCGCCGCGATCGCGCGCGCCTACGCGGCAGCCAACGTCGTGCTGCAGCTCTCGCGCAAGCCCGAGGCCTTCGGCCGCACCGTGCTCGAAGCGCTCTCGGTCGCGCGACCGGTCGTCGGCTGGGACCACGGCGGCGTCGGCGAGTTGCTGCGCGCCTGGCAGCCGGAGGGCGCGGTGCGCGCGTTCGACGCGGCGGCGCTGGAGGCGACCACGCGCGCGATGCTCGCCAATCCGCCCGCTCCGGTTACGATGCCCGACAGTCTGCAGCAGATGCAGGACGCAACCCTGTCGCTCTATGACGAACTCGCCGACGACCGCTCCCATGGCGCCTGACCCGGCCGCCACCCCCGCAGGCTGGCGCTGGGCACCGGTGTGGGTGCTGGTGTTCGTCGCGCTGTGGCCGGCGCCCGGCTATGCCGAGGGCGTGATGGTGCTCGGCGCGCTGGCAGCCATCGCCAAGCTGCTGCTGGCGCGCTTCCGCCACGGGACCCGGTTGCTCAGCGGCCCGGCGTGGGCCCTGACGAGCGTGCTGTTCGTGTCGTACTGGCTGCCGGAACTGGTGTCGGCGTTCGACGCGGTGGACCCGGGGCGTGCATTCCGCGAAGCCGCGGTGGACCTGCGCTACCTGCCGTTCCTGTGGCTGGTGGCGGCCGCGGTGGCCGACGCGCGTGGGCGCCGCATCACCTTCGTCGGGCTGGGCGTGATCGTCGGCGTCTGGAGCGCCGACGTGCTGCTGCAGGGCCTCACCGGCACCAGTCCGCTGTTCTGGGGGCTCGACAGCCTGAAGCAGTTGATCAGCGGCGGCGCGATGTGCCCGCCCGAGGCGGCGCTGCGCGCCGGGCGCCTGTCCGGCGTGCTCGGGCCGTGCAACCTCAAGCTCGGGCCGGTGCTGGCCAGCCTTTCGCCGTTCGTGCTGCACCTCGGGCGCGTGCGCTTCGGCCGCACCGGCTGGCTGGTCGCCGCGGCGCTGGTCGGCGTGGCGCTGGTGCTGGCCGGATCGCGCGCCTCGTGGCTCACCTTCAGCCTGGTGCTGCTGTTCTCCGGCTGGCAGCTGCTGGGCTGGAAGCGGCTGCTCGGCGTGTTCGCGTTCGGCGCCGTGGCGCTGGCGGTGCTCACGTTCACGGTGCCGCAGGTGCGCGACCGGGTGGAGCGCACCGCGCAGGTGCTCGAGATCGGGGACGAGGGCGTCGAGGCCGCGCTGTCCGGGCGTACGCGGATCTGGGGCGCGGCCCTGTGCATGGCGAGCGAGCACCCGTTCAACGGCATCGGCGCGCGCGGCTTCCGCGAGGCGTTCGCGCACTGCGATCCGAACCACGGCGAGATCGCGGCGTGGGGCGAGGGCCCGGCGCTGCATGCGCACCAGATCGTGCTCGAGGTGCTGGCGGAAACCGGGATCTTCGGCCTGATGTGCTGGCTGGCCGGAGTCGCGCTGGCATGGCGCGCATGGAACTTCGCCGAAGCCGAGGCGCGCCGGCGCGCGCGCCCGGCAATGCTGGCGCTCGCGGTCACGGTGTTCCCGCTCAACACCCACCTCGCGTTCTATTCCACTTTCTGGGGCGGGCTGACGCTGATGCTGGCGGCGCTGTACGCCGGCAGCCTGCTGGCGCGGGACAGGGCGGCGCCGGCGAGCGCGTGAACACGGTCACGGCCCGCTGTCGCCTCGCGCGGCCCGCGGACTGGATCGCCGCGCGCATCGCGCGCCTGCCGCAGGCCTGGTTGCTGTGCCTGGGCGCCGTGCTCGCCTGGCTGGCCACGCCGCTGCTTCGGCGCCGGCGCCGGATCGCGGCGCGCAACCTCGAACTGTGCTTCCGGGAACTCGATCGCGCGGCGCGCGGGCGCCTGCTGCGCGAGACCCTCCGCGATACCGTGACCGGTGCGCTGGAAACGCTGCGCGCCTGGTTTGCGCCCGCGGATGCGCTGCGCGGCCTGTACGCGGTCGAAGGACTGGAACACCTGGCGCGGGCGCGCGCCGCGGGCCGCGGCGTGCTGCTCGTCACCGGGCACCTCACGCACTTCGAGCTGGCCGGCCGGGTGGTGGGGGACGCGTCCGGGCAGCCGGTCTCGCTGCTTGCGCGGCGCCACAACGATCCGTGCCTGGACCGCTGGATCGACGCCGCGCGCCGGCGCGCGTTCGCGTCCACCATCGCCAAGAAGGACAAGGCGGCACTGCTCGACGCGCTGCGTGGCGGCGCCGCGGTGATGTACCTGGGGGACCAGGACTTCAGCTACCACAATGTGTTCGTGCCGTTCTTCGGCGTGCCCGCGTCCACCCTCACCGCGCTGCCCGGCCTGCTCGCGGAAAGCGGCGCGGTGGCGTTGCCGGTCTGGATGCAGCGCCTGGCCGACGGCAGCTACCGCCTGCGCATCGAACCGCAGTGGGCGGGCTGGCCGGGTGGCGACCCGACCGCCGATGCCGCGCGCTACATGGCCGAGCTCGAGGCCGTGGTGCGCGAAGCGCCGTCCCAGTACTTGTGGGTACATCGGCGCTTCAAGACCCGGCGCCCGGGCGAATCGGACCTCTACGCGTAGGGATCGACGCCGTCCGGCTGGCGCTTGAAGCGCCGGTGGATCCACAGGTACTGCGCCGGCACCGCGCGCGCCATCGCCTCGATCGCCTGCATCACGCGCGCGGTGTCGGCGGTCGCGTCGGCGGTGGGGAAATGGTCGAACGCGGGCGACAGCCGCAGCGTGTAGCCGCCGTCGTCGCGACGCTCGTGCGCGAACGCCAGCACCGAGGCGCCGGCCAGGCGCGCGAGCTGGTGGGTGGAGGTGAGGCTGGACGCCGGGCGCCCGAAGAACGGCACGAACACGCTGTCGCCGCGGCGGGTCTCCTGGTCGGGCGCGAACCACAGCACGCCGCCGGCCTTGAGGTGGCGGATCGCGGGCCGCAGCTCCTCGCGCCCGAACATCGCCACCGCGTAGCGCAGGCGGCCGCGCTTCACCGCCCACTCGAGCGGCGGCTGTCCATGCGGGCGGTACATGCCGGCCAGCGGCACGTGGTCGCACATCAGCCGGCCGCAGGCCTCGAGCGTGGTGAAGTGCCCCGACACCAGGATCACGCCACGGCCGCCGGCGCGCGCTTCCTCGAGGTGCTCCAGGCCTTCGATCCGCAAGCCGCGGCGCAGCGGCGCGACCGAACCCCACCAGGCCCGCGCGAACTCGAACAGGCCGATGCCCAGCGCGCGGAAGTGCCGGCGCAGCAGCTCGCGCCGCGCTGCGTCGTCGAGCTCCGGGAAGCACAGCGCCAGGTTGCGCGCGGCGACCTCGCGGCGGCCGCGCATGGCCAGTGCCAGCACCGCGCCGACAGCGCTGCCGAGCCGGCGCTGCAGCGCCCACGGCAGGCGTGCCAGCAACACGCAGGCGCCGACCAGCAGCCAGGTCGGCCAGTGGCGCGGCGCAAGCGGCGGGCTGCCGGCGCTGGTCGGGGAGGCGGGCTCGGGCATGCGGCGATTCTAGCGGCCGCGTTCGCTATGCTGTGCCGATGCCGGCCGATCCCTTCGAACGAGTGCTGCGCGGCCTGTATTCGGCCGCGCTGTACCTGTTGCTGCCGGTCACCCTGTACCACCTCGTGTGGCGCGGGTTCCGGCAGGCGGAGTACTTCGAGCGCTGGGCCGAGCGTTACGCCGCCTACGGCGACGCGGCCCCGCTGCACGGCACGGTCTGGATCCACGCGGTGTCGGTGGGCGAGGTCAACGCCGCGGCGCCGCTGGTCAACGCCCTGCGCGCGCGCCGGCCCGACCTGCGGCTGCTGGTGACCAGCATCACGCCGACCGGTTCGGCACGGATCCGCGCGCTCTGGGGCGAGGGCGTCGAGCACGTCTACCTGCCCTACGACCTGCCCGGCGCGGTCGCGCGCTTCCTGCACCACTTCCGGCCGCGGCTGGCGCTGGTGATGGAAACCGAGCTGTGGCCGAACCTGCTGTTCGCGTGCCGCGACGCGGGCATCCCCGCGTGGGTGGTCAACGGCCGTCTCTCGGCGCGTTCGTTGCGCGGCTACCGGGTGCTGCGGCCGCTGGTCGCGCGCGCGCTGCGCGGCCTGCGCGGTGTGCTGGCGCAGTCGCGCGCCGACGCCGCGCGCTTCGTGCTGCTCGGGGCCGACCCGGACACGACCCTGGTTACCGGAAATCTGAAGTACGACGTCGAACAGCCGCCCGAGGACGCGCCGCTGCAGCGCGAGTTCGTGCGCAGTACGGGCGTGCGCCCGGCGTGGATCGCCGCGAGCACGCACGAGGGCGAGGAAGCGGCGGTGATCGCGATCCATCGCGCCTTGCGCGGGCGCTGGCCGGACCTGCTGCTGCTCTGGGCGCCGCGCCACCCCGAACGTTTCCGCGCGGTGGCGCAACAGTGCGTGGAGGCGGGCTGGCGGGTGGCGACGCGCAAGCTCACCCGCCTGCCGGACCCGGAAGACGGCGTGTTCGTGATCGACACGCTTGGGGAACTGCCCTCGTTCTACCGCTGCGCGCAGGTCGCCTTCGTCGGCGGCAGCCTGCAGGATATCGGCGGCCACAACCTGCTCGAGCCCGCGTCGGCGGGCACGCCGGTGGTCACCGGGCCGCACCTGCACAACTTCAGCGACATCGCCGGGCGCATGCGCCATGCCGGCGCATTGCGCGTCGGCAACGACGTGGCGGAGGTGGAGCGGGAGCTCGCGACGCTGCTCGCAGGGCCGGAGGCGCGCGCCGCGATGGCCGCGGCGGCGCGTGCGCTGATCCAGGAAGGGCGCGGCGCGCTCAGCCGCACCCTCGACCTGCTGGCCCGGGACCTGCCGCCCGCGGCGGCCTGATCCTGCGCCGGATGACAGCGTGCCGATTTACAGCGTGCCGGATGACAGCGTGGCGGACTACTGCGCGGACGCGTCGAGCGCCGCGCGCGCGCTGGTGTCGACCGTCAGCAGCCGGTTCACTTCCTGCACGTCGGCCACGTCGAGGGTGCCCGCGGCCTGCTCGAGCAGCAGCCGGTTCTGCAGGTAGTTGTACTTGGCCAGGGCGTAGGCGCGCTGCGCATCGAACAGGTTCTGCTGGTTGAGCAGCACGTCGATCACGGTGCGGGTGCCGACCTCGAGGCCGACCTGCGAAGCGTCGTAGGCGGCCTGCGCCGAGACCAGCGCCAGCCGCCGCGCCTCGACCTCGCTGATGCCCGCCACGAGGGTCTGGTACGCGTTGCGGGTGTTGCGCTCGAGCGCGCGCTTCTGCTGCACCAGCTGGTCCTGGGCGATGTCGCGCTGGGCGATCGCCTGGCGCACCCGCGACTGGGTCAGGCCGCCGGAGAAGATCGGCACGTTGAGCGTCACCCCGAACGACGGGCCGCGGCTCTCGCTGCCGATCGGGAAGGTGGTCGAGAACGGGGGGTTGCTGCTGCTGAAGGTGTTGTCGCCCCAGGAGGCGTTCTTGCCGTAGCTGCCGCCGAAGGTCAGGGTCGGGAAGTGGCCGGCACGCGCCGTATCCACTGCGTAGTCGCTGGCCTGGGCCTCGAGCGCGGCGGCCTGCAGCGCGGGATTGTTGGCCAGCGCGGTCGCGACCCAATGGTCGGCGTCGCCCTCGGCCGGGAGCTGCGGCTGGAAGTCGTCCGGCAGCGCCTTGAGCGTGGCCACCGGCACGCCGGTGATCTCGGCCAGGGCCTGGTAGGCGTCGGCCAGCGCGTTGCGCACCAGGATGGTGTTGGCGCGGGCGCTGTCGTACTGGGCGCGGGCCTCGTGCACGTCGGTGATCGGCGCCAGCCCGACCTCGAGCCGCTTGCTGGCGAAGTCGAACTGCTTCTTCAGCGCGGTTTCCTGGGCCTCGGCGGCGGCCAGGGTCTCGATCGCGACCAGCACGTCGAAGTAGGCCTTGGAGGTGCGGGTGATCAGCGAGTCGCCGGCCGACTCCAGGGTGAAGTCGGCGGCGCGGCTGAGGGTACGCTCGCTGCGCAGGCGGCTGAAGGCGCCGAAGTCGAACAGCACCTGGTCCACGCCGACGCTGTAGCGGCGCGAGTAGTTGTTGGTTTCGGAGTTGCCGGTGATGGTCTCGAAGCTCGGCTCGCCGGTCACCGGGTCGACGGTGGTGATCTGCTGCCGGCCCGGACCGGTGCTTTCGCTCCGGTTGTAGCTCGCCGACGCGCCGATCTGCGGCAGCAGCGCCGCGCGCGCCTGCACCGCGCCTTCCTTGCTGATCAGGCGGTTGGATTCGGCGATCGACAGCTGCGGGTCGCCGGCGCGCGCGAGCTCGTAGGTCTGCAGCAGGTCTTCGGCGTTGGCGCCGGTGACCGGGAGCAGGGCGAGCGCGAGGGCGAGGGCCAGGGGGCGACGGATCATGGGCGTCCTTTACCTGTGTGTGGGGTTACCAGTCGAAGCTGGGGACCGGCGCGAAGCCGGCGAGATAGGGCATGTCGGTTTCGAACAGCGACTCGACGGCGACGTCGCCGGCGCCTTCGCCGGTGCGGCGCAGCAGCACCGCTTCCATTGCCGGCGCGCGGCCGCGGACCGCGAACAGGCGGCCCCCGGGGCGCAGCCACTGCACGAAGCGGGCCGGGATCTCGTCGACCGCGCCGCCGACGCAGATGGCGTCGAACTCGCGGCCGGGTGCGTAGGACAACGCATCGGCGATGAGCACGTTGACGTTGTCGCCGAAGCCGTTGTCGGCGAGGCGGGCGCGCGCGGCGACCGCGAGGTCGTCGTGCAGTTCGATGCTGGTGACTTCGCGGGCCAGCCGGCCCATGCAGGCGGCCAGGTAGCCGGTGCCGGTGCCGATGTCGAGCACGCTGTCGCCGGGCTCCAGCGCCAGCGCCTGCAGCGCCCGTCCCTCGACCACCGGCTTGAACATCACCTCGCCGTGCCCGATCGGCAGCGGCAGGTCGGCGTAGGCGAGCGCGCGGCAGGCCTCCGGGACGAAGGCCTCGCGCGGCATCCGCGCCAGCAGGTCGAGCACGCGCAGGTCGAGCACGTCCCAGGGACGCACCTGCTGCTCGACCATCAGTTCGCGGGCTCGGGCGTAGTCGATCGGGGTCATTTCAGGACAGTCTCGCTGGGGGCGGCCAGGCAGCCGGACCCGCGATTTTACCCGCCCGGGGGCGGGAGGGCTCGGACAGGATGGCCGCCGCGGCCGGGAGCCACTGAGTGCCGGAAGTCACCGGGACCGAAGTCATCGGCCGTCCCGCGGGGCGTAGGCGCGCAGGAAGAAATCCACCGACGCGGCCACGTGCCCCTCGGGGTCGTCGCAGTGGCCGCAGCAGCCCAGCACCATGCGCGTGTGCAGCTCGCCCTTGAGCAGGGTCAGGAACTGGCGGGCGGCGAGCGTGGGGTCCTCGATCTCCAGTTCGCCCCTGTTCGCGCGCCGGCGCAGCAGGTCGGCGAACACGCGCTGCACGCGCGCGGGGCCGGCCTCCCAGAACTTCCCGGGCAGCGGCGAGTCGGCCATGCGCGGCGAGCACAGCATGCGGTGGCCGGCCACCGCCTCGGGGCTGGACACGAACGCGAAGAACACGCGGCCGACCTGCATCAGGCGCTCGCGGATCGGCATGTCCGGCGCCGACTCGAACAGCGAGTCCGGCAGGTTCTGTTCGCAGTAGGACTTCACCACCGCCGCGAACAGCGTGTCCTTGTCGCCGTAGTGGCTGTAGACGGTGAGCTTGGAGACGCCCGCCTCGGCGGCGATCTGGTCCATGCTGGCGCCGTCGAAGCCGTGGGCGGTGAACAGCCGGCGGGCGGCCTCGAGGATCGCGCCGGCCTTTTCCATGTCCTTTGGGCGGCCGGGGGCCGCGGGCCTGGCGGGGGGAAGGGGGGCAATGCTGGACATGCCGCAATAGTAGACTAAGCGGTTTTATATTTATACCATACCGTCCGGTTCATTAATCCGGCGGCAGGGACACACGGCGATGGCGAACACGGAACGACGCCCGCGGAACGGAGCAAGCATGGCCGTCGGGCCGCTGCTGGGGCTGGCGCTCGCGCTGGCGGGGTGTGGCGGCGAGCCGGCCGCCGAGGCGCCGCGTCCGGTGCTGGTGGTCCACCCGGAGGCGGGCGGCGATGCCGCCGGCCTGTCGCTGGCCGGCGAAGTGCGCGCACGCGAGGAGAGCCCGCTGGCGTTCCGCGTGGGCGGCAAGCTGGTCCGCCGCGTGGTGGACGTCGGCGACCGCGTGCGGCGGGGGCAGTTGCTCGCGGAACTCGACCCCGGCGACCTGGCGCTGCAGGCGCAGGCCGCGCAGGCCGAACTGGTGGCCGCCGAAGGCCAGTTGCAGCGCGCCCGCGCCGACCGCGAGCGCTATGCCGCGCTGGCCGACGAACAACTGGTCAGCCGCTCCGCGCGCGACGCGCAGGAAGCCGCGTACGCGGCGGCGTTGGGCCAGGCCCGGGCGGCGCGCGCCAACCTCGATGCCGCGCGCAACCAGGTCGCCTACAGCCAGTTGCGCGCCCCCGCCGACGGCGTGATCGCCGCGCGCCAGGCCGAGGCCGGGCAGGTGGTCGCGGCCGGGCAGCCGGTGTTCACGCTGGCCGCGAACGGTCCGCGCGAAGTCGCGATCGCGTTGCCGGAATCGCGCATCCACGCGTTCGCCGTCGGCCGCCCGGCGCAGGTGGAGTTGTGGAACGAACAGGGCAGGCGGCTGCCGGGGCGGATCCGCGAGATCGCCCCCGCCGCCGATCCGGTGACGCGGACCTACGCGGCGCGCGTCGCGTTGCAGCCCGGCAGCGACGTGGAGCTCGGCCAGAGCGCGCGCGTGCATTTCCAGCCCGCCGACAATGACGCGCCTGTCCTGGCCGTGCCGCTGGCCGCGCTGCAGCGCAGCGACGCTGGCGGCACCGCGGTGTGGGTGGTGGATCCGCGCAGCCACGCGCTGCACCTGCAGCCGGTCGAGGCCGGCCCCTACGGCGAGGACCGCGTGCCGATCCTGCGCGGTCTCTCCCCCGGCGACTGGATCGTCGCCGCCGGCGGCCACCTGCTGCGCGAAGGCCAGGTCGTGCGTCCGCTCGACCGCGACAACCGGCCGCTGCCCGCCGCGCCCGGGAAGCAATAGCGCATGTCGCGCTTCAACCTGTCCGAGTGGGCCCTGCGCAACCGCGCGCTGGTGGTCTACGCGATGCTGGTGCTGGCGCTCGCCGGCGCCTGGTCCTACGCCCAGCTCGGCCAGTCCGAGGATCCGCCGTTCACCTTCAAGGCGATGGTGGTGCGCACGCTGTGGCCGGGCGCGACCGCCGAAGAGACCGCACTCCAGGTCACCGAACGCATCGAGAAGGCGCTGATGGCGACCGGCCAGTACGAGTTCATCCGCTCGTACTCGCGCCCGGGCGACTCGCAGGTGATCTTCATGGCGAAGGACGCCATGCGTTCGAAGGACGTGCCCGACCTCTGGTACGACGTGCGGAAGAAGGTCGGCGACATCCGGCACACGCTGCCTGAGGGCACCGTCGGCCCGTTCTTCAACGACGAGTTCGGCACCACCTTCGGCAACATCTACGCGATCACCGGCGAGGGCTTCGACTACGCGGTGCTCAAGGACCACGCCGACCGCATCCAGCTCGAGCTGCAGCGGGTGGAGGACGTCGGCAAGGTCGAGCTGGTCGGGCTGCAGGACGAGAAGCTGTGGATCGAGCTCGACAACGCCAGGCTGGCCACGCTCGGGATCCCGCTGGCCGCGGTGAAGCAGGCGCTGGAGCAGCAGAACGCGGTGGTCCCGGCGGGCTTCTTCGAGGGGCGCCTGGAACGGGTACAGCTGCGCGTCGGCGGCGCCTTCGCCTCGGTGGACGAGTTGCGCGACTTCCCGGTGCGCGCGGGCGACCGCACGGTGCGCCTGGGCGACATCGCCACCGTGCAGCGCGGCTTCAGCGACCCGGCGGCGCCGAAGATGCGTTTCATGGGCGAAAACGCCATCGGCATCGCGGTGGCGATGAAGGACGGCGGCGACATCCTGCAACTGGGCGAGACCCTGGACGCCGAGTTCGCGCGCCTGCAGGAAGGGCTGCCCGCCGGGATGGAGCTGCGCAAGGTCAGCGACCAGCCGGAAGCGGTGCGCGACTCGGTCGGCGAGTTCACGCGGGTGCTGGCCGAGGCGGTGCTGATCGTGCTCGTGGTGAGCTTCTTCTCGCTCGGACTGCGCACCGGCATGGTGGTCGCGGTCAGCATCCCGCTGGTGCTGGCGATGACCTTCGCGCTGATGCACTACTTCGGCATCGGCCTGCACAAGGTCTCGCTGGGCGCGCTGGTGCTCGCGCTGGGGCTGATGGTGGACGACGCGATCATCGCGGTGGAGATGATGGCGATCAAGATGGAGCAGGGCTTCTCGCGGCTGAAGGCGGCGGCCTTCGCCTGGGAGAGCACCGCGTTCCCGATGCTCACCGGCACCCTGGTGACCGCGGCCGGGTTCCTGCCGATCGCCACCGCCGAATCCAGCGTCGGCGAGTACACCCGCTCGCTGTTCGAGGTGGTCACCATCGCGCTGCTGGTGTCGTGGATCGCCGCGGTCGTGTTCATCCCCTACCTGGGCGACCGCATGCTGCCCGACCGGCCGCGCGGCGAGGAAGCGCACGATCCGTACCAGACCCGCTTCTACCGGCGTTTCCGCGCGCTGGTGGACTGGTGCCTGCGCCGCCGCTGGCTGGTGATCGCCGCCACCGCCGGCCTGCTGGTCGCCTCGGTGCTGCTGTTCCGCTTCGTGCCGCAGCAGTTCTTCCCGGATTCGACCCGGCCGGAGCTGATGGTGGACATGGAACTGGCCGAAGGCTCGTCGCTGCGCGCGACCGCCGCGCAGGCGCAGCGGCTGGAAGCGATGCTCGCCGAACGCGAGGGCATCGACAACTTCGTCGCCTACGTCGGCACCGGTTCGCCGCGCTTCTACCTGCCGCTGGACCAGCAGCTCCCCGCGGCCAACTTCGCCCAGTTCGTGGTGCGCGCAGAAAGCATCGACGCGCGCGAGGAACTGCGCGACTGGCTGACCGAGGAGGTCGCCCCGCGCTTCCCGGAGCTTCAGCTGCGCGTCACCCGGCTCGAGAACGGCCCGCCGGTCGGCTACCCGGTGCAGTTCCGCGTCTCCGGCGAGCACATCGACCAGGTGCGCGCGCTGGCGCGCCGGGTCGAGGCCAGGGTGAGAGCGAACCCGAACGTCGCCAACGTCAACCTGGACTGGGACGAACCGAGCAAGGTCGTGCGGCTGGTAGTGGACCAGGCGCGGGCGCGCGCGCTGGGCGTGAGCTCGCAGCAGCTCGCGCTGTTCCTGCAGGGCCAGCTTTCCGGCCTGCACGTTGGCACCTACCGCGAAGGCAACGAGTTGATCGAGATCCTGTTGCGCGGGAACGACGACGAGCGCACCCGGCTCGACCTGCTGGAGAGCCTGGCGGTGCCCACCGCCGGCGGCGGCTCGGTGCCGCTGGCGCAGGTGGCGACGCTCGAGCACGGCTTCGAGGACGGCATCATCTGGCACCGCGACCGGCTGCCGACGATGACCGTGCGCGCCGACGTGCGCGGCGACCTGCTGCCGGCGACGGTGACCGCGCAGATCGAGCCGACCCTGGAAGACATCCGCGCGGACCTGCCCCCAGGCTACCTGCTGGAGACCGGCGGCAGCGTCGAGGACGCCGCGCGCGGGCAGGATTCGATCAAGGCCGGGCTGCCGCTGTTCCTTGTCGTGGTCGTGACCCTGCTGATGATCCAGCTGCGCAGCCTGTCGCGCACGGTGCTGGTGCTGTTGACGGCGCCGCTCGGGCTGATCGGCGTGACCCTGTTCCTGCTCGTGTTCCGGGTGCCGTTCGGCTTCGTGGCGATGCTCGGCACGATCGCGCTGGCCGGCATGATCATGCGCAACTCGGTGATCCTGGTGGACCAGATCGAGCAGGACATCGCCGCCGGCCACGATCGCTGGACCGCGGTCGTGGACGCCACCGTGCGCCGCTTCCGCCCGATCGTGCTGACCGCGCTGGCGGCGATCCTGGCGATGATCCCGCTCTCGCGCAGCGCCTTCTTCGGCCCGATGGCAGTCTCGATCATGGGCGGCCTCACCGTCGCGACGGTGCTGACGCTGCTGTTCCTCCCGGCGTTGTATGCGGCGTGGTTCCGCGTCCACAAGCCAGCCCGCTGGTAGCACTCCCGCGGCCGGCTTCGTGCCAGAATGGCCCCCGAAGCGGGGGTACCGGCGCGCCGGTTGAGACACACCCTTCGAACCTGATCCGGCTGATACCGGCGTAGGGAAGCTTCGCGAACCGGGCCTTCACGCCCGGTCGCGCCCCGCTTCGCGACAGTCCACGCGCACGCGCGGACCCCGTATCGAGCGAAACGAGGGCAGCCCCATGAATGCAGTGTCCACCGATCTCCTCCGCCAGGCCGGCGAACTGTCCGAGGCCGTGACCCGGCCGCTGCCCGGGTCGCGAAAGATCCATGTCGCCGGCACGCTGCCCGGCGTCAGGGTGCCGATGCGCGAGATCGCGCAGACCGCGACGCCGACCCTGTTCGGCGGCGAGGACAACCCGCCGATTGCCGTCTACGACACCTCCGGCCCGTATTCCGACCCGGACGCGAGCATCGACCTCGCGCGCGGCCTGCCGCCGCTGCGCGCGGCCTGGATCGCGGCGCGTGGCGACACCGAGGCGCTGGACGGCCTGTCCTCGCAGTTCGGGCGCAAGCGCGAGGCGGACGCGCGGCTGGCGCCGGTGCGCTTTCCCAACCGCCCGCTGCCCCGGCGCGCGCGCGCCGGCGCCAACGTCACCCAGATGCACTACGCGCGTCGCGGCATCGTCACCCCGGAGATGGAGTTCGTCGCGATCCGGGAGAACCAGCGGCTCGAGGCCATTGCCGCCGCCGCGCCCGCGCTCATGGCGCAGCATCCGGGCCAGGACTTCGGCGCCAGCATCCCGCGTCGCATTACGCCCGAGTTCGTGCGCGACGAGATCGCGCGCGGCCGTGCGATCCTGCCGAACAACATCAACCACCCGGAAAGCGAGCCGATGGTCATCGGCCGCAACTTCCTGACCAAGGTCAACGCCAACATCGGCAACAGCGCGGTCTCGTCGGGCATCGCCGAGGAAGTGGAGAAGCTGGTGTGGGCGATCCGCTGGGGCGCCGACACGGTCATGGACCTGTCCACCGGCAAGCACATCCACGAGACCCGCGAGTGGATCGTGCGCAACTCGCCGGTGCCGATCGGCACGGTGCCGATCTACCAGGCGCTGGAAAAGGTCGGCGGCGTCGCCGAGGACCTCACCTGGGAGGTGTTCCGCGACACCCTCGTCGAGCAGGCCGAGCAGGGCGTGGACTATTTCACCATCCACGCCGGCGTGCTGCTGCGCTACGTGCCGCTGACCGCGAAACGCGTGACCGGCATCGTCTCGCGCGGCGGCTCGATCCTCGCCAAGTGGTGCCTCGCGCACCACCGGGAGAACTTCCTCTACACCCACTTCGAGGACATCTGCGAGATCATGAAGGCCTACGACGTGGCCTTCTCGCTCGGCGACGGGCTGCGTCCGGGCTCGATCGCGGACGCCAACGACGCCGCGCAGTTCGGCGAACTCGAGACCCTGGGCGAACTGACGAAGATCGCCTGGAAGCACGACGTGCAGACCATGATCGAGGGCCCCGGCCACGTGCCGATGCAGCTCATCAAGGAGAACATGGACAAGCAGCTCGCCGAATGCGGCGAGGCGCCGTTCTACACCCTGGGGCCGCTGACCACCGACATCGCCCCGGCCTACGACCACATCACCTCGGCGATCGGCGCGGCGATGATCGGCTGGTACGGTTGCGCGATGCTCTGCTACGTGACCCCGAAGGAGCACCTCGGCCTGCCCGACCGCGAGGACGTGCGCGACGGCATCATGGCCTACCGGATCGCCGCGCACGCGGCCGACCTCGCCAAGGGCCATCCGGGCGCGCAGGTGCGCGACAACGCGTTGAGCAAGGCGCGCTTCGAGTTCCGCTGGGAGGACCAGTTCAACCTCGGCCTCGACCCGGAGCGCGCGCGCGAGTTCCACGACGAGACCATGCCGAAGGAAGCGCACAAGTCGGCCCACTTCTGCTCGATGTGCGGGCCGAAGTTCTGCTCGATGCGGATCACCCAGGACGTGCGCGACTACGCCGCAGAGCACGGGCTGGAACCGGACGCCGCGCTCGGCGAGGGCATGGCCGCGAAGTCGGCCGAGTTCCGCCAGTCGGGCGGCAAGGTCTACCACGAGGCCTGACGGGTGCAGCAGGCCTCGCTCTGGTCGCGGCCGTGGACGGTGCTAGCGCGCCGCCATCCCTCGGCGTTCCTGCTGGCCGCGCAGCTGCTGAGCCTGATGATCTACCCGTCCATGGACGACACCAGCAGCGGCCGCCTGCTGTTCGGCGCGGTCGCGCTGGTGGTCGTGCCGCTGGCGGTGTGGGTGGTCAACCGCAGTTCGTCGGTCCACTGGGTGGCCTGGCTGCTGGCGGTGCCGGCGATCGCGCTGACCGCCGCGGGCGTGCTGCTAGACCTGCCGGGACTGCTGCCGTGGTCGGCGACGCTGGAGGCGGCGCTGTACTTCTACGCCGCCGGCAGCCTCATCGTGTACATGATGAACGACAACGTGGTCAGCGCCGACGAGCTGTTCGCCGCCGGCGCCACCTTCACCCTGCTGGCCTGGGGCTTCGCCTACGCCTACTTCGTCTGCCAGGCCGTGTATCCCGACAGCTTCCACGGCATCGTCGAACCGGAGCGCCCGCGGCGCTGGCTCGAACTGTTGTACCTGAGCTTCAGCAACCTCTCGGCCACCGGCCTCAGCGACGTGGTGCCGCTGGGCTCGCCGGCGCGCGTGCTGGTGATGCTGGAGCAGTTCGCCGGCGTCGGCTACATCGCCACGGTGGTGTCGCGGCTGATCGGCCTGACCATCGTCCGCCACCGCCGCTAGGCGGCGCCGGACGCGGTCGGAAGTCCGCGGCTAGAAGTTCGGCTTGTCCGCGGCGGCCTCGTGCCGCGCCATCGCGTCGGCCAGGATCGCCTTCGCCTCCTCGGCGCCGCCCCAGCCGTCCAGGCGCACCCACTTGCCCTTCTCGAGGTCCTTGTAGTGCTCGAAGAAGTGGCCGATGCGCTCGCACCAGTGCGGGCTGACCTTGGAGATGTCGTCGATGTGGCTGTAGCCGGTGAAGATCTTGTCGGCCGGCACCGCCAGCAGCTTCTCGTCGCTGCCGGCCTCGTCGGACATCCTCAGCACGCCGACCGGGCGGCAACGGATCACCGAGCCGGGAATCAGCGGCAGCGGCAGGATCACGAGCACGTCGGCGGGATCGCCGTCGCCGCACAGGGTGCGCGGCACGTAGCCGTAGTTGCACGGGTAGCGCATCGGCGTGGACAGGATGCGGTCGACGAAGATCGCACCGCTTTCCTTGTCCACCTCGTACTTGACCGGCTCGGCGTCCTTGGGGATTTCGATGATGACGTTGATTTCGTCCGGCGGGTTCTTGCCGGTCGGGACGAGGTCCAGGCCCATTGCGTACTGCTCCGTGGGGTTTCAGCGGGGGAAAGGAGCGGATTTTACGCGTCCGCGGGATTCCCTGCCGCCAGCGCCGCGACCGCGGCTGCCTGTGCGCGCAACTCGGCCACCGCGGTGGACTCCCAGCATTCGCCCCGGCGCAGCGCGCCGACCAGGAACAGGCCGGGCACGGGCCTGCCGTTCGTGTCCAGCGCCTGGCCCTCCGGCGTGCAGGCGAGGCCAAGTCCGGTGGGGTCGGCAGCCGCGAGCCCCTGCGACAGCAGGCCGGCGAGCAACGGGGCTTCGCGCACGTCGCCGTCGAGTCCGGTGGCCATCAGCACCGCGGCGAAGCGGCGTGCTTCAGCGCTGGCGGAGCGGCGCCGCCGCAGGGTCGCGCGGACGCCGCCGGCGTCCACCGACAGCGCCTCCAGGCGCGCTGCGGCGATCTCGAGGCGCCCCCTCGCGCGCAGGCGCTCCAGCTCCGCCGCGACCTGGGCAGGGATGCGGTGGCGCACCGTGTCCCACCAGGGACGCAGGTGGCGCAGGAAGCGCTGGCGCACGGCCAGCGGCCAGCCGCGCCACGCGCGCGCGGTGTGGCCGCGCAGGTCGTCGACGAGCGCTTCCGGCGCGGCGCCGGCGGCGACCGCACGGCGGAACCCGCGCACCGCGGAGGCCAGCCGCCCCTGCTCGAGCGCGGTCATCGCGGCTTCCGGCAGCGGCTGCGGCACGACCCCGTCCGCGGGGTGCGGTCGCGGCAGCAGGCCGCGGCGCGAGATGGCGACGATCCGGCCCCGGTGGTTGCGGGAGTCCAGGGTGAGCACGAGGTCGGCCATCGTCAGCCCGGTGCCGACGATGAGCACTTCGGCGTCGGGGGCGATGCCGTCGAGGGCGCCGGGTTGCCATGGATCGGCGACCACGCCCGCGGGCGTGGCGCCCCTGGCCGGCGACGACGCCGGCGCTCCGACCGCGATCACCACCGCATCGGCCTGCAGCGTGGTGCCCGCGTTGGTGTGGAGCCGCCAGCCGGTGTCGTCGCGTTGCAGCGAGTGGGCGTCCTCGTCGACGACCTGGAGGGCAGGGCCGTGCTCGCGGCGTGCGGCCTGGAGCCGGTCGAGCAGGTAGCGGCCGTACTCGGCCCTGGGCCGGAACCCGCCGCGTGCCCCGCCGGACAGGCCCAGCCAGTCCGCGAAGGCGCCGGCGTCGCCGGGGTCCAGCCCCATGCGGTCGGCGGGGACGTTGAGCAGATGGTGTGGACGGGCGCGGCCGTAGGCGATGCCGCGGCCGCGGAGCTCGGAGCCGTCGAGCAACGCGACTTTGGCGCCGTGCGCCAGCAGTTGCAGGGCAGTGGACACCCCGGCGAAGCCGGAGCCGATGACGGCGACGCGCATGCGGGCTTCTCTCCGTGCGGTGGGGGACCGCCGTGCCGGCTGCGCCGCTGGGGCGCAGCCGGCGCGTCACGTCAGAGCAGCGGCACCATCAGCAGCGCCACGATGTTGATGATCTTGATCAGCGGGTTGATCGCCGGGCCGGCGGTGTCCTTGTAGGGATCGCCGACGGTGTCGCCGGTGACCGCGGCCTTGTGCGCCTCGGAGCCCTTGCCGCCGTGGTTGCCGTCCTCGATGTACTTCTTGGCGTTGTCCCACGCGCCGCCGCCGGTGGTCATCGAGATGGCCACGAACAGTCCGGTGACGATGGTGCCGATCAGCAGGCCGCCCAGCGCCTTCGGCCCGAGCAGCAGGCCGACGACCACCGGCACCGCGACCGGCAGCAGCGACGGCACGATCATTTCCTTGATCGCGGACTTCGTCAGCATGTCCACCGCCTTGTCGTACTGCGGCTTGCCGGTGCCGTCCATGATCCCCTTGATCTCGCGGAACTGGCGGCGCACTTCCTCCACCACCGAGCCGGCGGCGCGGCCGACGGCCTCCATCGCCATCGCGCCGAACAGGTAGGGGATCAGGCCGCCGATCAGCAGGCCGATGATCACCATGTGGTCGGACAGGTCGAAGGTGAACTCCACGCCGGGGTTGTTGGCCTGCAGGTTGTGGGTGTAGTCCGCGAACAGCACCAGCGCCGCCAGCGCGGCCGAACCGATCGCGTAGCCCTTGGTCACCGCCTTGGTGGTGTTGCCGACCGCGTCCAGCGGGTCGGTGATGTCGCGCACCTCGGGCGGCATCTCGGCCATCTCGGCGATGCCGCCGGCGTTGTCGGTGATCGGGCCGTAGGCGTCGAGGGCCACGATCATGCCCGCCATCGACAGCATCGCGGTCGCGGCGATGGCGATGCCGTAGAGGCCGCCCAGTTCGAACGCGCCCCAGATCGCGATGCAGACCGCGACCACCGGCATCGCGGTGGACTTCATCGAGATGCCGAGGCCCGCGATGATGTTGGTGCCGTGGCCGGTGGTCGAGGCCGCAGCGATGTGCTGCACCGGCTTGTACTGGGTGCCGGTGTAGTACTCGGTGATCCACACGATCACGCCGGTCAGCACCAGGCCGATCAGGGCGCACCAGAACAGGTTCACGGCGCCGACGCCGGCGTCGCCCATCAGCTGCATGGTGATCGGGTAGAAGGCGATCGCCGCCAGCACCGCGGAGATGATGACGCCCTTGTAGAGCGCGCCCATGATGTTGGAACCGCCGTCCTTAACGCGGACGAAGAAGGCGCCGACGATCGAGGCGATGATCGAGACGCCGCCCAGCACCAGCGGGTAGAGCACGCCGTTGCTGCCGGCCTCGGCGGTCATCAGCCCGCCCAGCAGCATGGTCGCGATCACGGTCACCGCGTAGGTCTCGAACAGGTCCGCGGCCATGCCGGCGCAGTCGCCGACGTTGTCGCCGACGTTGTCCGCGATCACCGCGGGATTGCGCGGGTCGTCCTCGGGGATCCCGGCCTCGACCTTGCCCACCAGGTCCGCGCCGACGTCGGCGCCCTTGGTGAAGATGCCGCCGCCCAGGCGCGCGAAGATCGAGATCAGCGAGCTGCCGAAGGCCAGGCCGACCAGTGCGTGCAGCGCGTCCTCGCCGGTGATGCCCATCGCGGCGAGCACCCACCAGTAACCGGCCACGCCCAGCAGGCCGAGGCCGACCACCAGCATGCCGGTGATGGCGCCGCCGCGGAACGCGACGTCCATCGCCTTGGACATGCCGCTGCGCGCGGCTTCGGCGGTGCGCACGTTGGCGCGGACCGAGACGTTCATGCCGATGTAGCCGGCCACGCCGGACAGCACCGCGCCGATCAGGAAGCCGATCGCCGTGGGCCAGGTGAGCGCGAAGCCGACCACCAGGAACAGCACGACGCCGGCGATGGCGATGGTGCTGTATTGGCGGTTGAGGTAGGCCCGCGCGCCTTCCTGGATGGCGGCGGCGATTTCCTGCATGCGGGCGTTGCCCGCGGGCTGCGCGCCGATCCAGCGTGCGGAGACGATCCCGTACAGGATCGCGAGGACGGCGCAGGCGAGCGCCAGGATGAGACCGTACTGCTGAAGCATGAACCCCTCCCCGGATTTGAGAGACAGCAAGGACGAACCGGACGACTATCGCACAGGATGACGGCCTTGTTCAGCGGCGCCGTGGCAGCCTGCCCCCCGGTTCCAGCCACAGGAGGCCCCGATGCGCGTTGCTGCCGCAACCCTCGTTGTCCTTGCCCTTGCCGCCCCGGCGGTGCACGCCGCCGGCGCCGAGCCGGAGGTCCGCCGCGACGCCGCGCCGCCGCAGGCGGTCGGCAAGCCGCATTCCCTGCGCACCATCCCCGAGGCCTGCGCCACGCTGGTCGGCGTGTTCACCGGCAAGGCCGATGCGCCGTACGCGCTGGACGCCCGGCGCACCAGCCCGGGCTGCCAGCCGCGCGCCCGGCTGGTGGACGCGCAGAAAGCAGGCGCCTCGGCCGAGGCCGGCTGGATCCTCAACGACCGCATCCGCGTGCCCAGCGCGGCGTGCGCGGGCCGCCAGGTGGTGGTGGAGGTCTGGCGCCGCCCGGGTGAGGCCGGGGTGCCCGACCGCGACGGCCAGGGACAGGCGCGGATCTACCTGCGCGAGGGCCTGGCCAAGGCCAGGGCCGGCGCGCTCGCCGCGCTGCCCGCGTACGCGGTGTCCATGCAGCTGCAGGGCAAGCCCTGCGACTGAGTCAGTCCTGCCAGGCCGGCAGCCTGCGGGCCACGCGTTGGTTGCGCAGCGTCACGTACCGGGGCAGGCCGTCGCGGCCGTAGGGCGGCGGCGCTTCGCCGCGGACCAGCGGCTCCAGGTAGCGCCGCGCCGCGGCGGTGATGCCGAAGCCGTCGCGGCGGATGAAGCCCGCCGGCAGCTTCTTCTCGCGGTTGGCGACCCGCTCCAGCGGCGCCGCCTCGATCTTCCACCTGTAGGGCGAATCCGAGGTGCGCACGATCACCGGCATGGTCGCGTTGCGGCCGGCGAGCGCGAATTCCACCGCCTTGCGCCCGACCGCCTGCGCGTGCGCGAGGTCGGTCGCCGACGCGACGTGGCGGGCGGATCGCTGCAGGTAGTCGGGCAGCGCCCAGTGCACCTTCATGCCGAGGGCGTCGTGGACACGGCCGGCCAAGTGCGCGGCGACGCCGCCGAGCTGGGTGTGCCCGAACGCGTCCTTGCCGGCACCGGCATCGGCGACGAAGCGGCCGGAGGCGTCGCGGATGCCTTCGCTGGCGACCACCACGCACCAGCCCACCCGGGCCACGACCTGCTCGACCTTGGCGAGGAACGCGGCCTCGTCGTAGGCGCGCTCGGGGAACAGGATCACCTGCGGCGCCTCGTCGGGCGTGGCCCCGGCCAGCCCGGCCGACGCCGCCAGCCAGCCGGCGTGGCGGCCCATGGCCTCGTACACGAACACCTTGGTCGAAGTCTCCGACATCGAGGCCACGTCCAGCGCGGCCTCGCGCACCGACACCGCGGTGTACTTGGCGGCCGAGCCGAAGCCCGGGCAGCAGTCGGTCACTGCCAGGTCGTTGTCGATCGTCTTCGGCACCCCGATGCAGGTCAGCGGATAGTCGAACTCCGCCGCCAACCGGGACATCTTGAGCGCGGTGTCCGCCGAATCGTTGCCGCCGTTGTAGAGGAACCAGCGCACGTCGTGGGCACGGAACACCTCCATCAGCCGCTCGTAGCGGGCGCGGTCCTCGTCCAGCGACTTCAGCTTGACCCGGCACGAGCCGAACGCGCCACCCGGTGTGTGCGCCAGCGCGCGGATCGCCGCGGCCGGCTCCTTCGAGGTGTCGAACAGGGATTCCCGCAGCGCGCCGAGGATGCCGTCGTCCGCGGCCAGTACCCGGACCCGGTGCCGGCGCGCGGTTTCCACCACCGCCCCGGCGGTGGCGTTGATGACGGCGGTGACGCCGCCGGACTGGGCGTAGAGCAGGGTGCCTGCGGGCATGGCGGGTCCTGGCCGGCTGGCCGGATGCGGTATTCTGGCCGAGTCTAGCGCCGGCACCCTGCAAGGCGATGGCAACGTTCGGGAGTTGCGAATGCGATTGGTTCTGTTGGGCGCGCCGGGTTCCGGCAAGGGAACGCAGGCGGCGCGGCTGAAGGCGCACCTGCAGGTGCCGCACATCTCCACCGGCGACCTGCTGCGCGCGGAAGTCGCCGCCGGCAGCAAGCTCGGCCTCGAGGCCAAGGGCGTGATGGCGCGCGGCGAACTGGTCTCCGACGCCATCCTGCTGGGCATGCTCGAAGACCGTTTCTCGCGGCCCGATACCGCCAACGGCTTCATCCTCGACGGCTATCCGCGCAACCTGGCCCAGGCCGACGCGCTCGACGCGCTGCTGCAGCGCATCGGCCAGCCGATGGACTTCGCGGTCCAGCTCGAGGTGCCGCAGGAACTGCTGGTCGAGCGCATCGCCGGGCGTGCCCGCGAGGAAGGTCGCGCCGACGATGCCCCCGAGGCGGTGCGCAAGCGCCTGCAGGTGTACGAGGAGCAGACCGCGCCGGTTGTGGACTTCTACCGCCAGCACGGCCAGCTCACGGTGGTCGACGGCGTCGGCACCCTGGACGAAGTCTTCAACCGCATCATCGAGGCCATCGAGCCCTCCAACCCCGTCGGCTGAATCCCTTCTCCCCGGGAATGAAACTCCACATCCTCGGAATCGCAGGCACCTTCATGGGCGGCGTGGCCGCGCTCGCGCGCGAGCTCGGGCACGCGGTCGAAGGCAGCGACCAGGCGGTGTACCCGCCGATGTCCACCCAGCTCGAGCGCCTGGGCATCGGCCTGCGCCAGGGCTACGACCCGGCCAACATCTCGCCCGATTGCGACGTGGTCGTGGTCGGCAACGCGCTGTCGCGCGGCAACCCCGCGGTCGAGCAGGTGCTCGACGAAGGGCGCGCCTACACCTCGGGCGCGCAGTGGCTCAGCGAGCAGGTGCTGCCGGGACGCGACACGCTGGCGGTGGCCGGCACCCACGGCAAGACCACCACCACCTCGATCCTGGCGTTCCTGCTGCAGGCGGCGGGCGCGGACCCGGGCTTCCTGGTCGGCGGCGTCGCCGAGGACTTCGGCGTGTCCGCGCGCATCGGCGACGGCCGCGCCTTCGTAGTCGAGGCCGACGAGTACGACACCGCGTTCTTCGACAAGCGCAGCAAGTTCGTGCACTACCGCCCGCTGGTGGCGATCCTCAACAACCTCGAGTTCGACCACGCCGACATCTTCCCGGACGTGGCCGCGATCCAGCGTCAGTTCCACCACCTGGTGCGCACCGTGCCGCGGCGCGGCCGGCTGGTGGTCAACGGCGAGGACGCGCGCCTGGCCGAAGTGCTGGAGATGGGCTGCTGGACCCCGGTCGAGCGCTTCGGCATCAACGGCGAAGGGCTGGACTGGCAGGCGCGCCTGCTGGCGACCGACGGCAGCGCGTTCGAGGTGCTGCACCGCGGGGCCGCCCGTGGCGAGGTGCACTGGCCGCTGCTGGGCCGGCACAACGTGATGAACGGCCTCGCCGCGATCGCGGCCGCGCATGCCGCCGGTGCCGACGTCGCGGCGGCGTTGCCGGCGCTGGCCGGGTTCCGCGGCGTGAAGCGCCGGCTCGAGGTCCTGGGCAACCACGCCGGCGTCACCGTGTACGACGATTTCGCGCACCACCCGACCGCGATCGCGACCACCCTGGCCGGCCTGCGCGCGCGGGTCGGCGACGCGCGCATCGTGGTGGCGATGGAGCCGCGCAGCAACTCGATGCGACTGGGCGCGCACGCGGATGCGCTGGCGCCTTCGCTCGCGGGCGCCGACGCGGTGGTGTTCCTGCAGCGCCCCGGACTGGCCTGGGACGCCGGCAAGGTCGTCGCCGCGCTGCGTGGCGAGGGCCACGCGGTCGCCGACGTCGCCGCCCTGGTGTCCACCCTGCGCGCGCTGGTGCGCGACGGCGACCATGTCGTGTTCATGTCCAACGGCGGTTTCGACGGCGCCCCGCGCCGGTTCCTGGACGCGATCGCGGCTGGAGGAACCTGAAGCGGCTTTGACGGCGGCTGGGTTAGGGTGCGGGCATGGACCAGGAGACGATCGGGCTGTTTCCGCTGCACGCGGTGCTGGTGCCGGGGGCGGCCATCGGCCTGCGGGTGTTCGAGCCGCGCTACCTCGACCTGGTGCGCGAGTGCGGGCGCAGCGGCGGCTGCTTCGGCGTGTGCATGATCCTCGCCGGCGAGGAAGCCGGCGCCGCGGCCACGCCCGCCGCGTTCGGCACCGAGGCGCGGATCGAGGACTTCGGCAGCGACGACAAGGGCGTGCTGACCCTGCGCGTACGCGGTCACCGCCGCTTCCGCGTGGCCCGCACCCGGGTGCGCGACAACGGCCTGGTGGTGGGCGACGTCGAGTGGCGCGACGCCGACGGCGACGACGAACTGCGCCCGGAGCACGCGGTGCTCGGGATGCTGCTGCAGCGCATCCTCGAGCAGGTCGGCGGGGAGGACGCGGACCCCGGGCCGCGCCAGATCGACAACGCGGCCTGGGTCGGCTGGCGCCTGGCCGAGTTGCTGCCGATGTCCGAGCGGCAACGCCAGGTGCTGCTGCAGGAGGACGACCCGCACGCGCGCCTGCAGCAGTTGCTCGAACTGGTGTCCGAGGAGACCCCGTAGGAGCGGCGCTGGCGCCGCGACCTGGGACAGGCTCGCCGCCATGGCGGCTCCCACTGGTCGCGGCGCCAGCGCCGCTCCTACAGCAGCGAAGTGTCCACGCGCATCACCACGCGGCCGTTGCGTTCGCCGTCGCGCACGCCGGGGCCGCGCAGGGCGCGGTGCAGGTCGTCGTGCGCGCGGCCCCGGTCGTCCACCGGGCGCCACAGTCCGAACACGCCGAACAGGCGGTCGTGGCGCATGACCTGGGTGGTGCCAAGCCAGACCGGGGTGCCGTCGCGCAACGCGACCGAGGCCGCCCACAGGCGCAGGACCTGGATGTCGCCGCCGGGCAGCGGCCGCCGCAGGAGCATGCTCTCCGCCTCGGTGTCGAGGGTCGCCGGCAGCACCGCCTTGGCGGATGGTGGCAGGTCGTCGTCGAGCAGGCCCAGCACCGCGACCCAGTCGGCTTCCGGCTGTTCATGCCAGCCGGCCTGCTCCAGGCGCGCGCGCAGTTCCGGCAGCGGCCCCGCCACCTGCACGTCGAGCGGCCAGCGCAGGCTCGCGTCGCGTTCGTTGCGGTGCGCCGGCAGCGCGCGCCACGCGTCGCCGTCCCACCAGGCGTCGCGGTCGAGGGTCGCCGGCGGTGCCTGCACCGCGTACTGCTCCAGCAGCGGATCGACCGCCCGCGGCAGGTGCCAGGCCGCGGCCGCCAGGAACCCGCCGTAGAACGCGATCGCCAGCGGCCGCATCCAGAACGAGCGCGCCACGTGGCTGCGGTAGGCCAGGCCCAGCACCAGCAGCCAGACGATCCCCAGCAGCGCCCCCCCGACCACGTCGCTGAGCCAATGCGCGCCCAGGTACAGCCGGGCGAAGCCGATCGCGGACACCACCGCGCCTGCCACCAGGTAGGGCCAGACCCGGTTGCGGCCGGGGAGCTCGCGCGCGACCAGCACCGCGAAGAAACCGAACGCGATGGTCGCCATGGTCACCGCGAACGAGGGGAAGCCGAAGCCGTGCAGCGCGCCCGGCGGCGCCGGCATGTCGATCCAGCTGTCCAGCATCGAGGTCAGCGCGAGGCCGAAAGCCAGCGCCGCGAGCCAGTGCGCCGCCGCCATCCAGCGCCGGCGCCACAGCAGCCAGGCCAGGGCCAGCGAGCAGGCCGGCAGCAGCACGGCGAGGTCGCCGAGGCTGGCCAGCCCGGCCATCATCCGGTCCGCGAGCGGGTTGCGCAGCGAGCTCATCGCCGAATACACCGACCAGTCCAGCACCAGCGGGCCGCCATGGCCCAGCACCATCGCCAGCAGCGCGAACCAGGCCCAGCCGATCGCCAGCAGGCAGGCGGCGAGCAGCGCCAGCGACGCGGATTCGGGGCGGTTCGGGTCGATCAGCGCACGTGCGTAGCGGCCGAGGCGGGGGTGCGCACGCGACCAGCGCAGGGCGCGGGCGAGCAGGGCGTCGGCGTGGCGCGCGAACCAGCGCCAGCTGTACAGCACCACGGCCCAGGCCAGCGCCAGCACCGCCACCAGCGCCAGCAGCACCAGCACCAGGCGGTCGGCCACCGCGGCGACCGCGTCGTAGGAGGCGCCGAAGATCCAGCCCGGCGCGAGGAACACCCCCGCCCACGCCAGCGCCGCGAACGCGCTCGCGGGCAGATAGCGGCGCAGCGGCATGCGCAGGGTGCCCGCGATCGCCGGCACGAACGGGCGCACCGCGCCGACGAAGCGGGCGATGACGATGCTCTTGGTGCCGTGCCGCCGGAACAGCGCCTCGCCGCGTTCCATCAGCTGCGGATAGCGCCGGAACAGCACGTGCTCGCGCAGCTGCGGCCCCCAGCGGTGCCCGATCCAGAAGCTCAATGCATCGCCGAGCAGGGCGCCCAGCGCGGCGCAGGCCAGCGCATACGGCCCGTGGATGTGGCCGAGGCCGACCAGCGCGCCGACCGCGAACAGCAGCGGCAGCGCCGGCACCACGATGCCGACCACTGCCAGCGCATCGCAGAAGGCGACCAGGAACACCAGTCCGCCGGCGGCGACCGGGTGCGCACCGATCCAGGCAACGGTGTTGTCGAACCAGGCGCCAGGCATCGGGCGATTATGCCCGCCGGCCTACAATGCCGGAAACGGAGGACGCCCATGCCAGACCTGTCCGGCAAGACCCTGTTCATCACCGGTGCCTCGCGCGGCATCGGCCGTGCGATCGCGTTGCGTGCCGCGCGCGACGGCGCCAACGTGGCGATCGCCGCCAAGTCCGACGTGCCCAACCCGAAGCTGCCGGGCACGATCCACACCGTCGCCGCCGAGGTCGAGGCCGCCGGCGGCCGCGCGCTCGCGCTGAAGTGCGACATCCGCGACGAGGACGCGGTGCGCGCCGCGGTCGCGGCCACGGCGGAGGCCTTCGGCGGCATCGACGTGCTGGTGAACAACGCCAGCGCGATCTGGCTGCGCGGCACCCTGGACACGCCGATGAAGCGCTTCGACCTGATGCAGCAGGTCAACGCGCGCGGCACCTTCCTGTGCGCGCAGGCCTGCCTGCCGCACCTGCTCGAGTCCGCGAACCCGCACATCCTCACCCTCGCGCCGCCGCCGTCGCTGGACCCGAAGTGGTGGGGCCCGCACACCGGCTACACCCTGGCGAAGATGGGAATGAGCTTCGTGACCATCGGGCTGGCGGCGGAGTTCGGCCGCCGCGGCGTCGCGGTGAACGCGCTGTGGCCGTGCACGGTGATCGCCACCGATGCGGTCAACATGCTGCCCGGGGTGGATACGGCCAACTGCCGCAAGCCGGAGATCGTCGCCGACGCCGCGCACGCGATCCTGTCGCGGCCCGCGCAGGGCTTCAGCGGCAACTTCCTGCTGGACGAGGACGTGCTGCGCGAGGCCGGTGTCACCGATTTTTCGCAGTACGCAGTGGATCCTTCGAAACCGCTGCTTCCCGACCTGTTCCTGGACTGAGTGCCCCGATCGCCATGCGCTACCTGCACACCATGGTCCGCGTCCGCGACCTCGACGCGTCCCTGCGTTTCCATTGCGAAGGCCTCGGCCTGCGCGAGGTGCGACGCCAGGACAACGAACAGGGCCGCTTCACACTGGTGTTCCTGGCGGCACCGGACAGCCCGGACGCGGAACTGGAGCTGACCTGGAACTGGGGTTCGGACGAGGACTACGGCAGCGCCCGCAACTTCGGCCACCTCGCGTTCCGGGTGGACGACATCTACGCGAAGTGCGCGCACCTGCAGGCGATGGGCGTGACCATCAACCGGCCGCCGCGCGACGGCCACATGGCCTTCGTGCGCTCGCCGGACCTGGTCTCGATCGAGTTGCTGCAGGCCGGCGATCCGCTGCCGCCGGCCGAGCCCTGGGCGTCGATGCCGAACACCGGGAGCTGGTAGTCCGGCTCATCCCCTGGCCGCGGCGAAGGCCTCGCGCGCCGCGGCGACCGTGGCCTCGATCTCCGCCTCCCCGTGCGCCGAGGACATGAAGCCGGCCTCGAAGGCGGAGGGCGCGAGGTACACGCCGCGCTCGAGCATGGCGTGGAAGAAGCGGTTGAACGCCGCGGTGTCGCAGGCCACCGCGCCGGCGTAGGTGTCCACCGGCTCGCTGCTGAAGAACAGCCCGAACATGCCGCCGACGCGGGTGGTGGTGAAGGGCACGCCGGCGTCCCGCGCCGCCGCCTCCAGGCCGTCGCACAGCGTGTTGGTCTTCGCCTCCAGGGCCTCGTGGAAGCCCGGCGCGGACACCAGTTCCAGCATCGCCAGCCCGGCCGCCATCGCTACCGGGTTTCCGCTCAGCGTGCCGGCCTGGTACACCGGGCCGCTCGGCGACACCTGCCGCATCAGCTCGCGGCGTCCGCCGTAGGCGCCCACCGGCATCCCGCCGCCGATGATCTTGCCGAAGGTGGTCAGGTCGGGGGTGACGCCGTAGCGGGCCTGCGCGCCGCCCAGCGCGACGCGGAAGCCGGTCATCACCTCGTCGAAGATCAGCAACGCGCCGTGCTTCGTGCACAGCGCGCGCAGGTGTTGCAGGTAGCCCTCGCGCGGCGGCAGGCAGTTGGCGTTGCCGACCACCGGTTCGATGATCAGGCCGGCGATGTCGGCGCCGCAGTCGTCGAACAGCGCGGTGGCCGCGTTGAAGTCGTTGTACGGCAGGGTCAGGGTCAGGTCGGCGAGGGCCTTGGGCACGCCCGGCGAGGTCGGCACGCCGAAGGTGAGCGCGCCGCTGCCGGCCTTGACCAGGAAGCTGTCGCCATGGCCGTGGTAGCAGCCCTCGAACTTGACGATCCGCGCGCGCCCGGTGGCGCCGCGCGCGAGCCGGATGGCGGAGAGCGTGGCCTCGGTGCCCGAATTCACCATGCGCACCATCTCCATGGACGGCACCAGCCGCGCGATCGCCTCGGCCATGTCCACTTCCAGCGCGTTGGGCACGCCGAAGCTGAGCCCGTCGCGGGCCACGCGCTGCACGGCGTCGAGCACCGCCGGGTGGTTGTGGCCGGCGATCATCGGGCCCCAGGAACCGACGTAGTCGATGTAGCGGTTGCCATCCACGTCGAACAGGAACGGCCCCTCCGCCCGCTGCGCGAAGAACGGCTCGCCGCCGACCGAGCGGAACGCGCGCACCGGCGAGTTCACCCCTCCGGGCATCAGCGCCTGGGCGCGTTCGAACAGGGCATGCGAGCGTGGGGTGTCCATGGGGCGTCCTCGGTGTGGAGCGTTCAGCGGCTGAACTGGGCGTGGATGGCGCGCGCGGCGGCGACGGGATCCGGTGCGTCGAAGACGCCGCCGATCACGGCGACCAGGTCGGCGCCGGCATCGATCGCCAGCCGGGCATTCTCGGCGGTGATGCCGCCGATGGCCACCAATGGCAGTCCGTGCACGCGCGCCGCCTGCAGGTGTGCCGGCGTGGCGCGGCGCGCGCCCGGCTTGGTGCCGGAAGCGAACAGAGCGCCGAAGGCCAGGTAGCTGGCGCCGGCCGCGGCCGCGCGCGCGGCGCGCGCGGGGTCGTCGTAGCAGGATGCGCCGACGATGGCGTGCTCCCCCAGGTGCGCGCGCGCCGCGGCAATGGCGCCGTCGCCTTCGCCCAGGTGCACGCCGTCGGCGGAGACGCGCGCGGCAAGCGCCGCATCGTCGTTCACCAGCAGCGGCACGCCGGCGTCCCTGCACAGCATGCGCAGCGCAGTCGCCTGCCGCTCCCGCAAGGCCGCGTGCGCACCCTTGTTGCGGTACTGCAGCCAGGTGGCGAACGGCAGCAGCGGCGCCACCCGTTCCAGCAGCCTGGCGGTGTCTGGTTCGTCGGGCGTGAGCAGGTACAGCCCGCGTGGCATGGCGTCCGCATCCATGGCGGCATTATCATCCGCGCATGAGCGAAGCCGCGAGCCAGCCGCCGTACCGCACCTGGATGTGCGTGGTCTGCGGATTCACCTACGACGAGGCCGAGGGCCTGCCCGAGGAGGGCATCGCCCCGGGCACGCGCTGGGAGGACATCCCGGACACCTGGACCTGCCCCGACTGCGGGGTCACCAAGGACGATTTCGAGATGGTGGCCATGTAGGAGCGGCGCTAGCGCCGCGACCCCGGCTAATGCGGCCGCCCCGTCCCGCTGTTCAGTTCCACCAGCCGCTCGTGCAGCGACGAGGCATCCGGCGCGTGCGGATGCAGCTGCAGGTAGCGCGCCAGGTCGGCGCGCGCGCCGTGCCGGTGCCCCAGCTTGAAGTAGCCGAGGCCGCGGTCGCGCAACGCCTCCGGGTTGTCCGGCGAGATCTTGAGGATGCGGTCCGCCGAGCGCACCGCGCGCTCCCAGTCCTCGCGGTCGGCGTACACGCCGTGCAGGTTGCGCAGCATGCGCGTGAGCATCGCGCGGTGGCTGGCCGGA